>JGI12316J15309_10001153_pt1 | contig 757829 bp, 714 predicted proteins | sample MarCyaLeptolynsp_FD_15309 | JGI IMG/M metagenome (IMG submission 15309)
TTTCCCGCCTGCGGCGAACGCGCCTCACTGGGGCGACCTGCTCATTCCGGTCATCGTCACCCAGAGCAAACAGGCGAAACCGCGGCGGCGTACCCACCCGCCACCGCACGTCTCCTGCTCGGGCGCAGCCCGCAAGCACAACCGCGCATCGCCGACTTTTCGGCGGCCATGCGGAGGCGGAACAAGCGCCCCGGGCCCGGCGCAAGGCGCAAAGCTCCGGGCAGACTCGGGCGCCAGCCCGCGCAAGACATTGCGCCAGCTTGGAGAGTCAGAACAACGGGCGGTTTGGTGAGCCGCGATCCGAAATTCTATATGTGCGGTCGCCAAACCGCCCGTCCGGCGGGCTTGCGGTGATCGCCATTTTGGCGGGCTTCGAAAACCTGTCCGCTTCGCTGGTCGCTCAGCGGGGTTCGAAGCCGGTTGCGGGGAACGCCCGCAGACCCGAGGCCAAAACCTTCATTCCGCCCTGGCTTGGGGGTTCATCACCCAGCCGGACACCTCTGCCCGGCCAGCCAGGCCGCCGCCCCTTTCCCCGAATGGTCGGTTCTAGACCCGAGGTTCCGCGAAAGGGATGGCGGAGATGATAGGGGCAGTTGGGACAAGGGGGATAAGTCTTTGCGTGTTTTCGGCCCATTGCCAACGTTCAACGGCGCACCACAAATTCCGAATCAGACGTGATCAAATCCCTGATTCCGCTATTTCCTCAAACCGTTGCATAAGTTCAGTCTTGTTTGATAGGAAAAACTTGTCAGCCACCTTCTCGATCAGTTCTTCCAAAGGAAAATCGATCCGATCGAATCCAATCGGTTGACCTTTTTCGTTCACAAATTTGGAGCACAGATAGCCAAACAATACTAATCGAATCCAAAATTGCGGCTTCCCATGGATCGAAAAATCGTGAAGCAAACTTGGTAGAGGCGATAACTTCGCCGAATTCTTGGCAATCGGAATGAATTTTTCAAACTCATGAAACGGCATGGGAAAAAGAGGCCGTGAACCCTCGATCACCAACAGCGAATTAGAGATTCGATCCAACGAATGCCGAAAAATGTGTTGCTCTTCGTCCTCCCAATTTGCATTGGGGTGATTGAGTATCGAGGCACCGCTGGATAGCGCTGTGTAGATTGACCTCTTTAGCCTAAGCAGATGGACGGCTTCCGGGTCCACGGAGAAGTCCGCATAGGAAATTTGCTTCTCGATCAGCTCGCAAAATGCGAACGGCATGACGAGTTTGTGAAGCGTACTCTGGCCAAAGTAGTTGGTTGTCGTCAGATCGAATTGCCTACCTCTTCCATATGATATGACTTGATTGGCTACGTCCCGCGCTGCGAGCAACAGTTGAAACCTCAAGTTCCCGATTGCTCCGTAAAGTCTCTTTCTGGCTTCAGATTCGTACTCGATCCTTGCTTCATTTTCTGCCTTGCTCTTGGCCAGATCAACCTTCAATGTCTCCAGTCGCCGGTCTATGTATAACTTTCCGAAGAAATTGATGGCTACGGTTACGACTGCGGAGACAATTGCCGCCGCAACAATCGGATTCTTTTGGAACCACGAAAGCATTTCATCCATCAATTCAGTGAATCCATATATCTAATCCATTCAACTAAATTTATCGAAGAGAATTTTCCATCGATCCAAGTTTTCATCTTCAACGTATCGGTTTGTGTTCGACAGAAGTTTTTCTTTGACGCCTAATGCCAATTTCACCTTCCATCCCTTTTCCATCTCGAATCCTTCTGTTTCGGCCCATTTTTTGATTTGCGGGACGATTGGCTTTTTGGAGTCGTGGATGTCCTCGAATTCTCGGTCAGCACGTCGTTCCATTCGATCAAGTACTTGCACCATTAAGCTGGAGGGCATGAGATCTTCGATCTCCGTTCCCTTGAGATCCACAAATACATTATCAGTTTCTAGGACACGACCCTTTGCCTCAGAATAAAGGTCTTCACGAAGAGATTTGATTGCCTGTTTTCCAGAAGCATCACTATCTAGAAGCACCATCGGCAGTTCATCGTCGCGTCCTGACAAAATCGAAGCAATAATCTTGGCAGTCTTGGCGCCGCCCGATGGCGGGAAAACCAATTCGGATTTTGGCGCGATCTTTCTTTTGCCAATCAAGATTGTTTTGATTGCCGTGAGGTAGTGTTGGTCAGATGCGCCTTCGACGATGATTGGCTTGCAACCTAGGAGCAGGCTTTCCGCGACAGTCAAATTCAGGGCCGAGTGAACCGCATACGTAGCCCCCCTGTCTTTGAGTCCCTTTGCACCTTTGGTGACGCCGAGGTTGCTCGACGCTTCGGTGCTACCGTCTTCCCCCACGAACACTTTTCGGACCCGATCCAGACGATCAGCGTCAATCATGAATGGTGAGTGGGTTGTGAATATGAGCTGGTTGGTCTTTGCGAGACTATTGAAAAAATCCGACAAATCTCGCTGCGCAAGTGGATGCAACGAATGTCCCGGTTCATCCAGCAGAACGATTGCGCCTTCATGTGCATCTTCACTCTCGTAGGTGAAGACCAAAAAGAAACTGAGGAACCATTGTAGGCCAGCGCTTCTGTTTTCGAGTTCGATTTCCTCGGGACGACGGTCATCTGCCACCAGAATTCGAAAGTAGTTGCCGTCGGCGACCAGACGAAACCGATAATCTCCTTGCTTCCACCAGTCTGAAAAGCTTCTTGTGAGTTTCGATGATGCAGACTGCAATAACGCCAAGCGCTCCCTTAGCTGTTTATCGTCTTTCTGAATATCATCTTCGGTTTTGTCGGTAATGTTTCCGATCCTGTGACCTTGTTGGTCAACACGTTCGATCACGCCCGTGGAGCGCGCCAACTCCAACATTTCCTGAGCGCTGAGGCTCACCAAGTCAAACAGGACTTTGAGCGTACGAGTCTTTGCAGCCGCGCGTTGTCCTAAATCGTCACGTCCCATGTTATCAACGACGTGTGGGAGGTAGATTTGGTCGTCAAGATTGCCGTAGTTTGAATAGTAGACAAATCGAGGTATCTGGTCGAAGAACCTACGCCAAAGGCTTGGCCCTTTTTCAGGTTCTTCATCTTCGCTTTGCGCGGGTTTCGCAAGTGCGGAATTGTAAGTATTGAAAAAGTCAACGTCGGGGAAACCTGGAAACTTGAACTCATAGCCTCCACCGAAGTCTCGCTGAGCTATGACTGTTGCACCGACATCGGCTTGGACACCGTATTCATTCGCAACTTTGATCTCAGCCGCGCTTAGCTCGAAGAGGCAATGGATGAAGCGATGTGAGTGCGGTTCACCGCGCATTTCCGCGTATCGACTGCGTGGCATGTCGTCGAGTAGACTAATTTCACCGGCTGCCGTTGGGTTGAATTTCCAAAGGGGGAGTAAGAGGTTTGTTTTTCCCGCTTCGTTTTCACCTATCAGAGCAGTTACATCGGAAACGTCGAGCCAGCCACTATCGGTCACAGAACGGAAATTGGTGACGCGAAATTGCTTCAGTTTCATTTGATCGTCCGAATCATCATTTGAGTGCCAGTTCTAGCTAACAGAGGTAGTACAACGAAACCGAAGAAAATATCGGCCCAAAGCCCAATAATCACTCGGTTACCGGATCACTTGTCACTGCCGACGATTGCGAGCGCTGGACCGAACTTCCGCTCCCCGCCCACTGCCGACCTTTACCAATTGGCCCACCCACACCCCACCCCTTCCCCTCCACCCCGTCCTGTGCCACCACCGTGCCATGAGCGCGGGGATGACCAACGACCAGATCTATCTCTTCGGCCTGTTCGGCCTTTTGTTCGCCATGCTGGTCTGGGGGCGGGTGCGCTACGATCTGGTGGCGTTCACCGCGCTGCTGATCGCCGTCTTTGCCGGCCATGTGGCGCCGGACGCCGCGTTCGCCGGCTTCGGCCATCCCGCCGTCGTCATCATCGCGCTGGTGCTGATCGTCAGCCGCGGCCTCGTCAATTCCGGCGCGGTCGAACTGATCGCGCGCTTTGTCGTCGCGCCCGACCGGGCGCTGCCGGTGCACATCTCCGTCATGGCGGTGGCCGGCGCGGCGCTGTCGGCGGTGATCAACAATGTCGCCGCGCTGGCGCTTTTGATGACTCTCGACATGGATGTCGCCCGGAAGGCGAAGCGCGCCGTGTCGCTCACCCTGATGCCGCTGTCGTTTGCGACCATCCTTGGCGGCATGATCACGCTGATCGGCACGCCGCCCAACATCGTCGTCGCGCAATACCGGCAGGATGCGCTGGGCGCGCCGTTTTCGATGTTCGATTTCACCCCGGTCGGGCTGATCGTCTCGGTGGTCGGCATCGCATTCGTCGCGCTGGTCGGCTGGCGGCTGATCCCGACGCGCGACGGCACGCCGTCGCTGGAAGGCGATGCGGGGCTTTACGTGGCCGAGGCACGGGTGCGCGAGGGGTCGCGGGCGATCGGCCAGATGGTGCGCGATCTCTACCCCGAGGCGACCGACAAGGATGTGCAGATCATCGGGCTCGTGCGGCGCGGCAAGCGGCTGGCGGGCTTTGCGCGCACCGAGGCGATCCGCAAGGGCGACTTTCTGGTGCTCGAGGGCGATCCGAAATCGATCGAGGCGTTCATGGGCACGGCCGATCTCGATTTCGCCGGCTCGGAGAAGCATGGCGGCCTGCGCGGCAACAATCTGACGCTGATCGAGGCGATCGTGCCCGACACGGCGCGCATCGTGAACCGGTCGGCGATGGATGTGCGGCTGCTCTACCGGCACGGCGTGACGCTTCTGGGCGTGTCGCGCGGCGGCCGAAGATTCCGCGACCGGGTGCGCAAGCTGACGATCCGGCCCGGCGACGTGCTCTTGCTGCTCGGCCCGGACGACCGGATGGACCAGGTGGCCGCATGGCTCGGCGTCTATCCGCTGGCCGACCGCCGCACCGCGATCCTGCAGCGGCGCAAGGCGCTGGCGGCGATTGCCGCCTTTGCCGTGGCGATCGCCTTGGCCGTGTTCGAAGTGACGACGCTCGCCATCGGGCTTGGCGCGTGCGTCGTCGCCTATATTGCGATGGGGCTTCTGGGCGGCGAGGATTTCTACGCGATGATCGAGTGGAAGGTGATCGTGCTGCTCGCCTCGCTGATCCCGCTTTCCGCCGCGCTCGAAGCCTCGGGCGGCACGGAGCTGATCGCCGACACGATCGTCGGCGGCACCGATGGCTGGCCGGCCTGGGCGATCCTGCTCGTCCTGATGGTGGTCACCATGACGATGAGCGATTTTCTGAACAATGTCGCCACCGCGCTGATCGCCGCGCCGATCGGCGTCAAGGTAGCGCAATCGATCGGCGCCAGCCCCGACCCGTTTTTGATGGGCGTGGCGGTGGCCGCGTCCTGCGCGTTCCTGACGCCGATCGGCCACAAGAACAACACGATCATCATGGGGCCGGGCGGCTATCAGTTCGGCGACTATTGGCGCATGGGGCTGGCGCTGGAGGTGATCGTCATCGCCGTGGCCGTGCCGGCGATCCTGTGGGTCTGGCCTTTGTAACAGGCGAACGGGCACCGGGTGCGGCAGGCGCGCTCGGCCCGGCTAATCTTCGGCGTCGCGTCCGGTGTGCAGTTCCCCCTGGAGATGATCGACAAAGGACCGGATTGCGGGCGTGATGCTCTTGTGTGACGCGCTCAGAGCGTTGATCTCCACGCGCCGCGATACGTAGTCAGGCAGGACCCTGGCCAAGGAATCCGGCGCGGCGAACACCGGCAAGAGGGCGACGCCGAGGCCGCTTCCGGCGCATGCGACAAGCGTCTCGATGTCCGAACTGGCGACGCGGGGCTGCTTTTTGAACGAATGAGACTTGCGCAGGTCATCCTTGCTGAGCAAAGCCCATTCAACCGGCGCGTACTCGTTGCGGGCATCGAGCCAGTCGGCTTCGGCGAGAGCTTCCGGCCTGTCGATAGAACGGGCCAAGTCCGGGTGGGCAAAATACGCCGCATCGGCCCACATGATCCGCCGCCTGATCAATGACGAAGGCGGCAGCGGTCCGACACGCAACGCGACATCGACACCCTCTTCCACCAAGTCAACCTGACGACCGGTCAGATCGATCTGGGCTCGCACTTTCGGGTGAGCGCCGAGAAACCGCGCCAGTGAAGGACCAAGAAGATGCTGGCCGAAGACGACGGGCGCGCTGATCCGGATCAGCCCAGAAGGTTCGTCCTGGATCGACCCGGTCAGCGCCTGCGCGCCCTCGATCTCTTCGATCACCCGGCGGGCATGGCCATAAACCCGCCGGCCGATCTCCGTCACGGTGACCGTCCGCGTCGTGCGCTCCAGCAGCCGCACGCCCAGCGACTCTTCCAACCGGGCGATCCGTCGGCTGATCGTGGTTTGGGGGACGCCTACGGCCTTGGCGGCGGCCGTGAAACCGCCCGCATCGACTACCCTGGCGAACAGGACGAGGTCCGCGCTGGTCGATCTTATTAAGTCATTCATGGGTTAAAATTAGCCGAATAGAAGGACTAATGCCAGTGGGCTTTACGCGTCATATCCACGTCAACCGAAAGGACGTGGCAGATGATCGAACCAATCCCCGCACATTCTCCCGACACTCCGGTGCCTTCGCAGGCCACCGTCGCGGGCTTGGATCGAAGACGATTCCTGAAGATGGCGGTCGCGGCGGCGGCGGCCCAGATGCTTGGAGGACAAGAGGCGATGGCCAACACAATCGAGCGCAAGGTCCTGTGGGCGGCCAATGTCCGCAACAAGTCGCTGGACGATCGTCTCCTTGCAGCGCGAGCCGGTGGCTTCGACGCCATGTCGATCTTTCCCATCGACTTCGTCAACTGGACCGATGCGGGGCTGAGCGGACGGCAGATCAGGCAACGCCATGATGATGCAGGCATCAAACTCGCCATCGTCGATCCGTTCGTCCAATGGGTGCCGGACTTCGAGATCCCGGCCGGATATCCGGCCGAGAACATCTCCTTCATCGACCATACCGAGGATGATGTGTTCCGGATGGCTGAAGAGCTGGAAGCGACGCAGATCGATGTGGTCGAAGGACTTGGCCAGTCGCACGCGTTCAACGCGCTCGTCGATGCACTGGGCGGCTTTGCCGACCGGGCAGCGGCGCGCGGCCTGCGCCTCGGCCACGAGCCGATGCCGATCAGCTCGATTGCAACGCTGCGACAGGGCTGGGACCTTGTCCGCACCATCGATCGTCCCAATCTGGGCCTGACATTCGACACCTGGCATTTTTGGCGTGCCGAGCCGGATCACGATCTCCTGCGCACCATACCGGGCGAGAAGATCTTCGATGTGCAGTTGGTGGACGCGACCAGCGCACCCAAAGGCGATCTTTTGAACGACCTGTTGCGGCATCGCCTTTTCGCCGGCGAGGGTGATTTCGACCTTGAAACCACCGTCGGCATCCTGCGCGAGATCGGCGGCTACCGCTCCGTTGGCCCGGAACTGTTTTCCGACGCCATGGATGCGCTCGATGCCGAAACCGCTGGCCGACTGGCCGGCATGAACATGGCTGCCTGGAGCTGAGCGGCCCACGCATCTGACGCAGATTGAGGAGAACCGCCATGAAAACCACGTCCCTTGCCTTTGCAGCCCTGCTCGCTGCGACATCGACCGTCTTGGCGGATGTCACACCGCCGGACGGTTTCACATCGGCGCGGACCGAGACGCTCGACGTCAACCTCCATTACGTTCGTGACGGCGGCGCCGGCGAGACCGTGATCCTCATGCATGGCTGGCCACAGACCTGGGCCTCGTGGATTGAGGTGATGCCGCTTCTGTCAGCAGACCATGATGTGATCGCCGTCGACATCAGGGGCGCGGGTGAGTCCGATGCGCCCGAAGGCGGCTATGACAAGAAGACAATGGCCGGTGACATATTGGGCCTGATGGATGAGTTGGGCATCGAAAGCGCCAACATTGTCGGCCACGACATTGGCGGCATGACGGCATTTGCCTTTGCGAGCCAGTTTCCCGAACGCGCTGCGACGGTGACGATCGTCGACGTGCCGCTGCCCGGCACGCCCATTTTCGAAGCCATCGCGCAGAACCCGCTCGCCTGGCATTTTGCCTTCCATGCGGCGCCAAACGTGCCCGAAGCCCTGACCACGGGGCGCGAGGAATTCTACTACGGGGACTTCCTGACCAAGATGGATGCCGGGGCCGGCGGCATCATCGAGCACGAAATCGGGATCACGGTCGATGCCTATTCCGACCCCGAAGCCGCGCGTGCCGGTTTCAACTGGTATCGTGCCTTCGCCCAAGACGCTGAAGACAACCGGCAGTTCATGCAAACACCGCTGACGATGCCGGTTCTCGGCCTCAATGCCGGGCGTCTTGCGCCCACCCCCTATGTCGTCGAGATGATGGAGCCCCTGGCGGACATCGTTGAAGGGCAGGCGTTGGACTCGGGTCATTGGATCCCCGAAACCCGGCCCGAAGAGACAGCCGATCTGCTGACCGACTTCTTCCGCCGACATTGAGTGTCCAGCCTGCGTGCGTTGGGCATGAGCCGGTGGCGTGCAAACGTTGCCGGCTTACGGCCTGCAAGAAGATCGGCGCCAGCCCCGATCCGTCTTGATGGGCGTGGCGGTGGCAGCCTCGTGTGCGTTCCTGACGCCGATCGGGCACAAGAACAACACGATCATCATGGGGCCGGGCGGCTACAAGTCCGGCGATTATTGGCGTAAGGGGCTGGCGCTGGAGGTGATCGTCATGCAGTGGCGGTGCCGGCGATCCTGTGGGTCTGGCCGCTTTGAGCGGCGGGCACCTCGCCAGCAAACACTAGAAACGGAGATGAAGTTGCGGTTTTCGTCCGACCACAAGGGGCACGCAGAAGAGATCGCCGGTCTTTTTTCGGCGACATTCACGGATTCGGAAGGCGAGGAGGAAGGCCGCCTGATCGAAACCCTGGCCCGCAACATGATTGCCACGACGAAGGAGGACGACCTGTACGTCTTCTCATCCTGGGACGGCAGCGTCCTGACCGGCTGCATCATCTTTTCACGACTGACCTTCGATCAAGACGATCGCGCTGTCTTCGTGCTGGCCCCGGTGGCCGTGGCAACCGGGCGGCAAGGCCAGGGAGTCGGGCAGCGGCTTTTGCGGTTCGGCCTTGAGGCGCTGCGAGACAGCGGCGCCGATGTCGCCATCACCTATGGCGACCCGACCTACTACGCCAAGGTCGGGTTCGCGCCGATCACCGAAGCGATGGCCAAGGCGCCCCTGCCGCTCTCACAGCCGGAGGGCTGGCTTGCCCAATCGCTGACTGACAAGCAGTTGGAGCCCCTTAAGGGTCCTTCGCGCTGCGTCCAGGCGCTCAACAGCCGGGATTATTGGTAAGATCACACCGATTGGGCTGCAACGGACCAGCGAGCATGAAACCACCGATCAGATGCGCTCTGTTGTACGCGCTGCTCGCCCTTTTTCTGGCCATATCTCCGGTCGCGGCCGAGGAGATCGTGGAACGGCGCGACCTGCGCACGGTGTTTGAAGACCACGGAGTGAACGGCAGTTTTGCGGTGCTCGACGCCGTCACCGGCCAGCTCATTGTCGTCAATCGCGAGCGTGCGTTCAAACGCTTCATTCCCGCGTCGACGTTCAAGTTTGCCAACAGCCTGATTGCGCTGGAACTGGGCGTCATCGCGGATGAGAACGAGATCATCCCCTATGGCGGCAAGCCACAGCATATCGAGGCTTGGGAAAAGGACATGCCTATTGGAGAGGCATTCACCGTTTCGAACGTGCCTGTGTTTCAGGAACTGGCGCGCAGGGTCGGGACGGACAGCTATTCGCACATGCTTGCCGAGTTTTCCTACGGAAACGGCGCCGTTGGGACGCATGTCGAACGGTTTTGGCTCGACGGGCCGCTTGAGATCAGCGCTGTCGAACAGGTGCGGTTCCTCGCCGCCCTGGCAACACGAACGCTTCCGCTGTCAGATCGCACGCAGGCGATTGTGCGCGATATTGCGGCGATTGAAACGGCTGGCAACGCGTCCTTGTTCGGCAAGACGGGTTGGACGATCGCGCCCGATCCAGACATTGGCTGGTTTGTGGGATGGGTGGAGCGCGGTGACGGGGTTTTCGCGTTTGCACTCAACATCGACATGGGATCAAGAGCCGACACACCCAAACGAACCGCCCTGGCGCGGCAGCTTTTGGCCGAGCTGGGCCGTTATTGATGCGCCTGCGTCGCTCATTTGATCAACGCCGCAGCAAACCCCTAACCGGCGATTGTATCGTCCCCATGTGATCGCCTGTTTCCGCCCGCCAAGACTTGCCAAATCCCCGACCAAGGGTCAGGACTAGAAGAAAACAAGCGGGATATCCATGACATCCGTCGCCATCACGGGAACAGGCGTCTTCACGCCCGAACTGGTCGTCACCAATGACGAACTGGTCGAAACCTTCAACGCCTATGCCGACAGGCAGAACGCAGCCCATGCAGAGGCGATCGCGGCGGGCGAGATGGAGCCGGTGCCGCATTCGTCGACCGAGTTCATCGTCAAGGCGTCCGGCATCGAAAACCGGCATGTCCTGAACAAGTCCGGTGTTCTCGACCCCGACATCATGCACCCGGTGCTGCCCGAGCGTTCGGAAGACGAACTGGGCGTGATGGCCGAAATGGCGCTCGATGCGGCGAAAAAGGCGCTGGCGCAGGCCGGGCGCACGCCCGCCGACATGGATGCGGTGATCTGCGCGGCCTCGAACCATGAGCGCGCCTACCCCGCCATCGCCATCGAGATCCAGGAGGCGCTCGGCATCGAAGGGTTTGCGTTCGACATGAATGTCGCCTGCTCGTCGGCGACCTTCGGCATGCAGGCCGCGCACGACATGATCGCCAATGGCTCGGCGCGGGCGATCCTCGTCGTCAATCCGGAGATTTGCTCGGCGCATCTGGAATGGCGCGACCGCGACTGCCACTTCATCTTCGGCGATGTGTGCACCGCCGCCATCCTCGAACGAGCCGACGCCTCGGATGCGGTGGGCCGGTTCGAGATCGTCTCGACGCGCTGCAAGACGGTCTTTTCCAACAACATCCGCAACGACAACGGTTTTTTGCGGCGGACCCGGCCCGGCCACATGGAAGACCGGCGCGACATGCTCTTCCGCCAGGAGGGCCGCAAGGTGTTCAAGCAGGTGGTGCCGATGGTGGCCGAGCTGATCACCGAACATCTGGCCGACAACAATATCGCGCCCGACAGGATCGCGCGGCTCTGGCTGCATCAGGCCAACAAGGCGATGAACGATCTGATCGGCGCGAAGGTTCTGGGCCGGACGCCCGAGCCCGGCGAACAGCCCAACATCCTGCAGGAGTATGCCAACACCTCGTCGGCGGGCTCGATCATCGCCTTTTCGCAGTTCAATGACGATCTCAAGCCCGGCGATCTCGGCGTCATCTGCTCCTTCGGCGCCGGCTATTCGGCCGGCAGCGTGATTGTCCGGAAGGTGGGTTAGCCGGCTCTGCCCTCGGCGTCGGCGAGGCGTGTTTCTAGGTCTTCGGTCATCCAAGCGTCTCTTGGCGCGAGCCGCCCGTCGGACTCCAGGTCGCGCGCGATCCGAAGGGCCTCTGCATAACGCTTCGCGGGATCGTCGCCCGCTTCGGCCAGCTTGACGTTCGATACAATCAGATCGCGTTGCCACCCGGCATTGTCCGGATCGCGTCCGGCCAGATCTTCGCGGATGGCAAGGCCGGCTTCATAGGCCGACCGCGCCGCGCCCAACTCGCCCTGCGCCACCGCCACATCGCCAAGCTTGTTGTGGCTGACCGACAGATCGCGTCGCCACCCGGCATTGTCCGGATCGCGTTTGGCCAGGTCTTCGGCAATGGCAAGGCCGGCTTCATAGGCCGACCGCGCCGCACCCAGCTCGCCCTGCGCCCGTGCCACATCGCCGAGCCTTTCGTGGCTGACCGACAGATCGCGATGCCATTCGGCATTGTCCGGATCGCGCTTGGCCAGATCCTCGCGGATGGCAAGGCCGGCTTGATAGGCCGACCGCGCCGCACCCAGCTCGCCCTGCGCCCGTGCCACATCGCCGAGCTTGTTGTGGCTGACCGACAGATCGCGTTGCCATTCGGCATTGTCCGGATCGCGCTTGGCCAGATCCTCGCGGATGGCAAGGCCGGCTTCATAGGCCGACCGCGCCGCACCCAGATCGCCCTGCGCCCGTGCCACATCGCCGAGCCTTTCGTGGCTGACGGACAGATCGCGCTGCCATTCGGCATTATCCGGATCGCGTTTGGCCAAATCCTCGGCAATGGCAATGCCGGCTTCATAGGCCGACCGCGCCGCACCCAGATCGCCCTGCGCCCGTGCCACATCGCCGAGCTTGTTGTGGCTGACCGATAGATCGCGCTGCCATTCGGCATCGCCCGGATCGCGCTTGGCCAGGTCTTCGGCAATGGCAAGGCCGGATTCATAGGCCGACCGCGCCGCGCCCAACTCGCCCTGCGCCCGTGCCACATCGCCGAGCCTTTGGTGGCCGACCATCACGTCGCGATCGTTGCCCGTGCCCTCGGCAACCGACTTGCCCCGCGAGTAGTCGGCCTTGGCCGCCACCAGATTGCCGCGATCTCGGCGAATGTCGCCGATATGAAACCAAGGCCAAGCTTCATCCGGATCATAGCGCACGGCCTTCTGGTACGCGCGGATGGCGTCGTCAAAACGAAACGCAGCCACGAACATGGTGGCTTCTTCCGTCGCAAGCCGGGCCGCTTGCAGCATGCGACTGTCGGCGTCATCGTAGACGTTCTGGAAGCCCGCGGCCGCCTGATCCACATCGGCAGTCTCGGCCAATGTCGCGCGGGCGCTTTCGATGAGTTTGCGGATGTCATCGCCGAGGTTACCCACATTGACAGGCTGGGTCGCCATCGCCTTCACGCGTTCGATCGCTTCGCGAACCTTCGATTCCACGTCTTCCGTCGGAAACTCCTCTTCGATGGCCTCGAAGATCGGTTCCAGCGTCCGGACAGGAATGCCGGTATTGTTATGAATGGCATCCAGTATCTTGGCCTGCCCGTCCTTGAGTTGGGCGAACTCGTCAAAGGCGCGCTGCCATGACAGGGTATCGAACAAAGGCTTGAGCGCCTCGTCCGTGCGGGCAAGGCCGTGAACGCCAACCACCATCGCGGTGAAAACGCCGTGTGCGGTTTCGTTGGTCCGGTAAAGGCCGTTCTTGGGAAGCCGTTCAATCATCGTGATCACGAGCGCCTCCGGATCGTGGCCGGCGGCCACCATGTCCTGTACGGTCGGCCGGGCGCGGTGCAGGGCATCGTCGAGTTGGTTGAGCGCAGCGTTCACGTCGGCGCGTGCCTGCCAGTCATCGCCATGCTCGGCCTTGAGCCATTGCGGATAGCTCTTCTCGAGGCTCTTGCGCATCTGCCGTTCGAGCTTGTCGAACTGGTTCGACTGTTGCTTGCGCAGGTCGAGGGCGAGGTTGCCCGACGCGGTCATGACTTCCATCGCGCCGGCAGCCACGGTCACGCCTGAAAGGCCAAGCGCGAACGCGCCGGCGCCAATGCCCATCGTGCACAGACTTCGCAAGCAATCGTCGGAAAGCGCCATGTCTTGTCACCCCTCAAGACTGATATTGAGGAGCGATGACGCCGAATTCAACAGGTGTTGTCGTGCGATAAGTCAAAACAGGTCGGTATGAGCATTGCTCATACCGACCTGGATCATCGAGTTCAGCCTCAATCCCTCGGTTCGTCCATCAGCCCCTTGACGATGGCAAAGCAGGCCAGCAGCAGCACGATGGTGAACGGAAAGCCGGTCGAGACCGCCATCGCCTGAAGCGCGCCAAGCCCGCCGCCGAGCAGCAGCGCGATCGCCACCAGCCCCTCGAACGTGCACCAGAACACGCGCTGCGGCAGCGGCGCGTCGACCTTGCCGCCGGCGGTGATCGTGTCGATCACCAGCGAGCCGGAGTCCGACGAGGTGACGAAGAAGACGATCACCAGCACGATGGCGACGAAGGACGTGATCGCGGCCAGCGGGTATTGCGACAGCATGACGAACAGCTTGAAGTCCTGACCGGCATCGGCGACACCGTTGAACCCGTCATTGACGATCTGGTGGATGGCGGTGCCGCCGAACGCGGTCATCCAGAGCACGCAGACCGCCGACGGGATCAACAGCACGCAGATGATGAACTCACGCACCGTGCGTCCGCGCGAGACGCGGGCGATGAACATGCCCACGAACGGCGACCAGGAAATCCACCAGGCCCAGTAGAACGCCGTCCAGCCCTGGCTGAAATTGGCATCCTCGCGGCCGAACGGCATCGAAAGGGCGGGCAGGTCGGCCAGATAGACGCCCAGATTGGTGAAGAAGCCGGTGATGATGGCGAGCGTCGGGCCGACGATGATCACGAAGGCCAGAAGCAGCATCGCCAGCACCATGTTGATCTCCGACAGGCGTTTGACGCCCGCGTCGAGACCGGCGACCACCGACAAGAGCGCAACGGCGGTGATCGCCAGGATCAGGATCACCTGGAACGTGTCCGTGTTGGGGATTCCATAGAGGAATTCGAGACCCGCGCTTGCCTGCGAAGCGCCGAAGCCGAGCGAGGTTGCAAGGCCGAACAGGGTGGCGAACACGGCGAGCGTGTCGATGACATGGCCAGTCCAACCCCAGACCCGGTCGCCGAAGATCGGATAGAACACCGAGCGGATCGTCAGCGGCAGACCCTTGTTGTAGGAGAACAGCGCCAGCGACAGGGCGACGATCGCGTAGATCGCCCAGGGGTGAAGGCCCCAGTGGAAGATGGTGGCGGCCATGCCGAGATTGGCGGCGGCCTGCTGGTCGCCTTCGGCCGCGCCAAGCGGCGCCCAGTCGGTGCGCACGCCGTTTTCGAGCGTGGTTCCGCCGAGCGACGAGGTGAAGTGCGAGATCGGCTCGGAAACGCCGAAATACATCAGCCCGATGCCCATACCGGCGGCGAACAGCATGGCGAACCAGCCGGCATAGGAGTAGTCGGGCGTCGCGTCCCTGCCGCCCAGACGCACCTTGCCGAGCGGGGTGACGATCAGCACCAGGCACAGGAGCACGAAGATGTTGGCCGACAACAGGAAGAACCAGTCGAGCGTCGATGTCAGCCAGCCGCGCAGACCGTTGAACAGCGGGTCGACCTGGTTCTGGAAGGCCAGCGTCAGCACGACGAAGGCGACCACCGAAAGGCCGGAAATGACAAACACCGGATTGTGGATATCGAGCCCGAACGGGCCCACCGAAGTCTCGATATTGTCCTGCCCGACCTCATAGTCGGTCTCAATCAGATTGGCCGGCCCATCGGGCTGCGGCAATCCGGTGGAGAGTGTTTCGTCGCTCATGACGTTGATCCTCCCGATCTGTTTTTTGTTTGCGCCCTCGAAGCGTCGTCTCAGCGGACGACGAAAACCGATGCCTTGGCGTGGGTGGCCATCGCGCCGCCATGGGACGGCCACAGATGCCAGAAGCGGTCGACCGCGCCCGGCGCGTGCGAGGCCATCACCACCAGGTCGGCGCCGATATCGTCGACCGCGGCGAGAAGGTCCCGGTCGAGATTGGCGGCGGGGTCGTGGCTGACCACCGCGCGTGTCGCAACGCCGATCCCGTGCGCCTTTGCCTGTTCGTCGGCGAAGGCCCGCAGGTGCTTGCCATATTCCTCCGGATTGTGCGCACCGGCAGCGGGCGCCGCCGCGGTCACGCCCACGTAGGTGACCTGCGCACCATAGAATTTGGCCAGTCCGGCGGCCGTATCGATCGCTTTTTGAAGCTTTTCGGTGTGAGCCAGATCAATCGGCACGAGTATGTTGTGGTACATGCCATCCTCCCCGTCTTGCGGCAGTTGCCGGCCCGAGGACGGCGCAGCCGTTGGTTGCAAGTATCGGGCGCAAGGTCGTTGCCCCGGTCTTTCCGACACGCTGTTTGATGGCGCATTTTGAACAATTGCGGCACGCCGGGGCATGAATAAGCCCTGAAACGGCGTGCGCACGACCTGACCTGACGTCACGCCAAGGAGGCTTGCCGGACCGGAAAGCGCTCTCTCGGCCGGCGGCATCACTGCCCAAAAAACGGGCACCACCCCGACTTGCACAGAAATTCCAATCTCCTAAGCTGGCTGAATGTCGGAGGGCGCATCCACACAGTTCGACGAGATGACCGGCCGGGGCGACGGCGTGCGCTCGCCCTACTTCGCCTATCGCAGTTGGTTCGAAGCCGAAGACCCCGCCCGCCTCAAGCACAAGGCGGCCGAGGCCGAATCCTTTTTCCGCCGCATGGGCATCACCTTCAATGTCTACGGCGAGGCGGACGCGACTGAACGGCTGATCCCGTTCGATGTGGTGCCGCGCATCATCTCTGGCCGCGAATGGGCGCGGCTGTCACGCGGCATCGAGCAGCGCGTCACCGCGATCAACGCCTTTCTGCACGATCTCTATCACCGGCAGGAAATCCTGCGCGCCGGCCGCATCCCTGTCGAGTTGATCGCCGGCAACGATGCCTTCCTGCCGCAGATGATCGGCATCAAGCCGCCCGGCGGCGTCTATACCCACATTGTCGGCACCGATCTGGTGCGCACCGGCGAGAACGATTTCTACGTTCTCGAGGACAATGCGCGTACGCCGTCCGGCGTTTCCTACATGCTGGAAAACCGCGAAACGATGCTGCACATGTTCCCCGAACTGTTCTCGTCGGTGGCGGTGCAGCCGGTCAGCACCTATCCGCGCAATCTGCGGCGTTCGCTCGCCGCCTGCGCGCCTGCCAACCGCGCCAGCGGCACGCCAACGATCGCGGTTCTGACACCGGGCATCCACAATTCGGCCTATTACGAACACGCGTTCCTCGCCGACCAGATGGGCGCCGAACTGGTCGAGGGGCACGATCTTCGCGTTGTCGACGGGCACGTGGCGATGCGCACGACACGCGGTTACCAGCCGATCGACGTGATCTACCGGCGCGTCGACGACGACTTCCTCGATCCGCTCAACTTCAATCCTTCCTCCATGCTCGGCGTGCCAGGCATCCTCGATGTCTACCGGGCCGGCAACATCACGATTGCCAACGCGCCGGGCACGGGCATTGCCGACGACAAGGCGATCTATTCCTACATGCCCGAGATCGTCGAATTCTACACGGGCGAGAAGGCGATCCTGAAGAACGTGCCGACCTGGCGCTGTTCGGAAAAGGACGCGCTGGCCCATGTGCTCGACAATCTGGACAAGCTCGTCGTCAAGGAGGTGCACGGCTCGGGCGGCTACGGCATGCTGGTCGGCCCGGCGGCGTCAAAAAAGGAGATTGCCGCCTTCCGCAAGAAGCTGCAGGCGCGGCCGGGCAACTATATCGCCCAGCCCACGCTGTCGCTGTCGACCGTGCCGATCCTGACCAAGTCGGGGCTGGCGCCGCGCCATGTCGACCTCCGCCCGTTCGTGCTGGTGTCGCCGAACGGCATTTCGATCACGCCCGGCGGGCTGACGCGCGTAGCGCTCAAAAAGGGATCGCTGGTGGTGAACTCGTCGCAAGGCGGCGGCACCAAGGACACATGGGTGCTCGATGAGTAGCGGGCATCCCCAGCGCGTCCGCCGGCCGGCGGCACACAAGGGATTGCGCTGATGCTCGGCAAGACCGCGGGCGGCATATTCTGGATGTTCCGCTATCTGGAGCGGTCGGAAAACACGGCGCGGCTGGTCGATGCCGGTTTCCGCATTGCGCTGACCCGTTCGGCGACGGCGGAAAAGGAATGGGAATCGGTGGTCGCGACCGCCGGCGTGCGCGACGCCTATGTCGCGCGCCACGGCCAGTTCGAGGCCTCCGCCGTGATCGATTTCCTGCTGCGCGACCGCACCAATCCCTCAAGCGTTCTGTCGGTGATCGCCCAGGCGCGCGACAATGGCCGGATGGTGCGCACCGCACTGACCCGCGAGGTCTGGGAGGCGGTCAACGAGTGCTGGATGACGCTCAACGAGGTCCTGTCACGGCCGGTCCGCGACCGCGACCTGCCGGCCGTGCTCGCGGCCATCCGCCAGCAGAGCGCGCTGGTGCGCGGCGCGCTGCACGGCACGATGCTACGCAACGAGATCTTCGACTTTGCGCGGATCGGCACTTTCCTCGAACGCGCCGACAACACGGCCCGCATTCTCGACGTCAAATATTACGTGTTGCTGCCGTCTCTGTCGCTGGTCGGCTCGACCATGGACAATGTGCAGTGGGAAACGATCCTGCGGTCTGTCTCGGCCTACCAGTCCTATCGCTGGGTGACGCGCGGCGACCCCAATCCGCGTGACATCGCCCATTTCCTCATCCTCGACCGGCGGCTGCCGCGGAGCCTTGCCTTCTGCTATGCCAAGATCAGCGACAATCTGGGCTATCTGGAAGCCGACTACGGTCAAAGGCTGCAATCGCACACGCTGGCCGACGCGCGCTTTCACAGCTTCCAGAACAAGCCGATCGATGCGATCCTCGACGAGGGCCTGCATGAATTTCTCAGCGGCTTCATCGCCGACAACCAGGCACTCGGCGCCCAGATCGAACGCGATTACCGGTTTCACGAGTGATCCATGCTGCTGACCATCTCCCACACCACCCGCTATCATTATGACCGACCGGTCCGGCATGCCTTGCAACAGGTGCGGCTGACGCCGAAATCGCGCGCCGGCCAGACGGTCCAGCAATGGCAGACCGAGATCACCGGCGGCCAGAAGCAACTCGCCTATGACGACCAGCACAACAATCATGTCGAACTGGTCAGCTTCGAGCCCGACGCGACCGAGGTGGTGATCCACTCGTACGGCACGGTGGAATCGACCAACGGCACCGGCATTGTCGGGCCGCAGGGCGGCTTTGCGCCGCTGTGGTATTTCCGCCGGCCGACATCGCTGACCAAGCCGGGTCCGGGCCTGCGCAAGATGGCGCGCGAGATGGCGCAGGCGGGTGCGGGCGACGATGTGGCCAACATGCACGGGCTGATGAATGCGATCGAGGCGGTGGTGCGTTACGATCCGGGCAACACGCATACGGACACGACCGCCGAGGAGGCGCTCGAAGCCGGCCATGGCGTGTGCCAGGACCATGCCCACATCTTCATCGCGCTGGCGCGCATGCTCGGCTATCCGGCGCGCTATGTCTCGGGTTATCTGATGATGAACGACCGTGTCGATCAGGACGCAACCCACGCCTGGGCCGAGGCGCATATTGCCGGCCTTGGCTGGGTCGGCTTCGATGTCTCCAACGCGATTTCGCCGGACGAACGCTATGTGCGGGTGGCGACGGGGCTTGATTATCGCGAGGCGGCGCCGATTTCTGGACTTCTTGTGGGCGCGGGCACCGAAGAGATGGCTGTCACACTGCAAGTGCAGCAATGATCGGTGCAACGCGGAGCGATTCGGGGACCCCTTCATGACCTATTGCGTCGGCCTGACCCTGGACAAGGGACTGGTCTTCATGTCCGACACGCGCACCAATGCGGGCGTCGACAACATCTCCGTCTTCAAGAAGATGTACACGTGGCAGACCAAGGGCGAGCGTGCGATCGTGATGATGACCGCCGGCAATCTCGCCACCACGCAGGCCGTCGTCAGCCTGCTGGACGAACGCTCCAAGGCGCCCGGCGACCGGCATTCGACGATCCTTGAGGCGCCCTCCATGTTCCAGGTGGCGCGGATGGTCGGCGACACGCTGCGCGAGGTCGTGCAAAGCCACGGCGAAAACGGCCAGAAGGCCGATTCGGCGTTCAATGCGACGATCATCGTCGGCGGCCAGATCAAGGGCTCGGAACCGCGCCTGTTCCTGATCTATCCGGAAGGCAATTTCGTCGAGGCGAGCGCCGACACGCCCTTCTTCCAGATCGGCGAAACCAAATATGGCAAGCCGATCCTGGTGCGTGCCTATGATCCCGACATGGGGTTCGAGGATGCGATCAAGCTGCTTCTGGTCTCGTTCGATTCCACCATCAAGGCGAACCTGTCAGTAGGGCCGCCGCTCGACTACCAGATTTACGAGCGCGACAGTTTCGAGCTGGGCGCCTGGGGCCGCATCGAGCAGAGCGATGCCTATTTTGCGACGATCTCGGAAGGCTGGAGCGAGGCACTGCGCAGCGCCTTCAACTCGCTGCCGGACTTTACGTTCGGCGGGCGCTGACACCGCTTCGAACCCCGCCGCCGGCGCGTTCACCATTCGGTAACGGTTTGGCTTGTCTTGCGCCCGTCGTTGCGATTAACTCCGCGCACGTGGCCCGGGACCGACACATGAACTGAGCGCGGCTGGGCAGACGGAGTTCAACAGGGAGTTTACTCAGTCATGAAGAAAACGCTTCTCGCCGCAGCCAGCGTGCTGGCACTGACGGCGGCCGCACAGGCCGAAGACGTCAAGATGGGCATCATCCTGGGCTTCACCGGCCCGATCGAATCGCTGACGCCGGACATGGCGGCCGGCGCGGAAATGGCCATCAGCGAAGTCAACGAATCCGGCCAGTTCCTGGGCGGCATGACGATCGAGCCCGTGCGCGCCGATTCCACCTGCGTGGACGCCGCCGCCGCCACCGCTGCAGCCGAGCGCCTGATCACCTCGGACGGTGTCGTCTCGATCATGGGCGCGGACTGCTCGGGCGTGACCACCGCTGTCGCCAACAATGCCGCCATCCCGAACGGTGTCGTGATGATCTCGCCGTCGGCCACGTCGCCGGCGCTGACCACCATCGAGGACAATGGCCTGTTCTTCCGCACCGCGCCCTCCGATGCGCGCCAGGGCGAAGTGCTGGCCCAGGTGGTGATGGGCAATGGCGTGTCGTCGATCGCGATCACCTACACCAACAACGACTATGGCAAGGGCCTTGCGGATTCGTTCCAGTCGGCGTTCGAGGCGATGGGCGGCACGGTGACCATCACCGCGGCCCATGAAGACGGTCGCGGCGACTATTCGGCCGAAGTGGGCGCGCTGGCATCCGCCGGCGGCGATGCGCTGGCCGTGCTCGGCTATGTCGACCAGGGCGGCCGCGGCATCATGGAAGGCGCGATCGACACGGGTGCGTTCGAGACCTTCTATCTGGGCGACGGCATGATCGGCGACTCGCTGCTCGACCTGCCCGGTCTCGGTGACGTCACCACGATCGGCACCGCGCCGGGCGCCGAGGGCGACTTCGTCGACACGTTCAACGGCATGTTCGCCGATGCCGTTGGCGACGGTTCGGGCCCCTATCGCGGCGAAAGCTATGATGCGGCGGCGCTGATGATCCTCGCGATGCAGAAGGCCGGCGAAGCCGACCGTGGCGCGATCGCCGGCAACATCATGGACCTGGCCAACGCGCCCGGCGAGCAGATCGGCCCCGGCGAACTGGCCAAGGCGCTCGAGCTGGTCGCCGCCGGCACCGACATCGACTATGTCGGCGCCACCAATGTCGAGTTCACCGACGTGGGCGAAGCGGCCGGCACCTACCGGGTGCTGCAGGTGGCCGACGGCGCCTGGGACACGATCGAAGTCAAATGACGGAACGCGCCACCCGGCGCACCGAACGGAAAACCCCGGCCTTCAAGCCGGGGTTTTTTGTTGGGCGACCGTTGAAGACCGAACCCGCGTCAGGGCGCCTCGCGGCGGATGAAGCTGCTGTAGACGTAACCCTGCTGGCCCTCATAGACCGCCGCGCACCAGTGCTCGCATCCGTCCTCGGCGGCAATGGCTGCATTACCGGGTATGATGGCGATAATCGGCGCATCATTGTCCGGCCCGGCGCGCAGATTGACGTGTTCGCGCGCCCAGGCCGGCGGCAGGTCGGCCGGCTGGCCGGACTGGGCGGCAGCGGTTTCGGGCTGTGGCGCGACGGCCGACAAAGTCTCCGCAGGCACGCCCGCGTCTGTTGCCGTTTCCGGCGGCAGGACGAAGTTCGGATCGCCCTCGGCGGCCAGCCGCTCTTCGATCGCCAGAACCTCGGCTTCGGTCGCTGCGACCTCGACGGCTTCGGGCGCGGTTTCGGCGGGCAGCGGCGCGCGGACGGGCGCTTCGCGGCCGGCAAAGGCGGCAAGGGCCGGATCGGGCTGGCCCGCGTCCGTCTCCAGCGCCGCGAAGGGCGGCGTGGTCTGCGATGTGCCGGCTGCGTCGCCGAACCGCGCGGTCACCGGCGTATCGGTTACGGGTGCCGCCGGCGTTTCGGCCGCAGCCGTGGTGGCTTGGGCGATGCGGCCATCGGTCTGGGTCACGACCTCGGTCACGGCCGGTTCGGCGGGACGCTCGGCCGGGGCCGGCAGGGTCTCGGCGGCCGGTACGGTCGCGGCATGGATGGCGCCGATATCGGGTTGGCGGGCAAGACCGGCCGCGATCAGCATGGCGCCGGCGGCAAGGCCGAGCCCGGCCATGCCGGTATAGAGCGCTGTGGGCGGCGGTGCCCAACTCTGGGTGGCGACAGCGGCGCGGGCCCGGTTTGCCCGTGGCGGCTGGCCACCCCAATGGATCTTCGCTTGACGCATAATCATACTCCCATTGCCCGGCGAGCGGACGCTGGCGGACAAATCGCGCGAAAGTTCGGCGCCCGGAGCGGGCACCGATCACGTTTCGTGTCAGCCAGGCAGGCAGGAGAATGCGCTCCGTCCGGCGGCGTTCTCCCTCTGCCAATCGAAGTGCCGCCGGCGCACTTTCGGTTCTGGATCGCCGGTTGCCCGAACGACGGCCTTGCCTGCACGCCGTTGCGCCAGCTAACAGGCGGGGATGAAACCGTTTCTTGTCCTGCAACTGCGCCCCGAGACCGACGCTTCGGACGGCGAATATGAGGCGCTTCTCGACAAGGGCGGGCTGGAACGGGGCGAAACGCACCGCATCCGGCTCGACAGCGAGCCGATCCCCGCCGATCTCGATCTGGACGCTTATGCCGGCGTGATCGTCGGCGGCGGGCCGGGCTGCGTCAGCGACCCCGAGGACACCAAGTCCGACATGGACAAGCGGATCGAGGACGCGATCTTCGGCCTGATGCCGGCGATCACCGACCGTGACATTCCATATATGGGCTGCTGCTATGGCATCGGCATTCTCGCCGCGCATCTGGGCGCACCGGTCAGCAAGGCGCGCTATTCCGAGCCGATCAGCGCGGTCGAATGCCATGTCACCGATGCCGGGCAGGCCGATCCGCTGCTCGACGGACTGCCGGACGACTTCCTTGCCTTCGTCGGCCACAAGGAAGCCGTGCAGGCGCTGCCGGACGGCTGCACGCACCTTCTGGCTTCGGACACCTGCCCGTTCCAGATGATCCGCTACAAGGACAATGTCTATGCGACGCAGTTCCACCCCGAAGCCGATGGCGCCGTGTTCGAACAGCGCATTCGCATCTACAAGGATCACGGATATTTCGACCCGGCCGATGCCGATCGGCTCATCGCCGCCTGCCACGCCCAGAGCGTGACCATGCCCGAACGGATCCTCAGGCGGTTCGTCGAACGCTATCGCTGACGTTTCCTACGCCGGCACCGGGCGTTTGCGGGCGTCGGCGAGGATCAGCCCGTAAATGCTGACCGCGACAATGGCGAAAGCGACGATCTGGTAGATGGCGACCGGCTCGCCCAGAAAGACGATGGCGAGCACCATGGTCAGCGCGGGCCAGGGCACCGTGATCGAACTGGCGAGCGACACGTCGATCGTCCGCACGGCATGGAACCAGATGATCAATTCGAGATAGTAGACAAGGCCCATGGCAAGCGCGAAAGCCTGGAACGGCAGGTTGGCCAGATCGTCCAATACGGTCCGCACATCAGCTGTGGCGAACAGGACGACGCCGAGAAAGACGCTGGAGACCAGAACGCGGATGAAGGTGATCTGCGCCGGCGTGATCGGCGTCCGGCCCAGCATCTCCTTGATGATCACATGGGCGACGCTCCACAGGAACGGCACGCTGAGGGCGAACAGGAACCAGACCGAAAAACCGTCGATCCGCCAGGTGCCGCCGGTTGCCAGATAGAACAGCGCGATGACCAGAAGCCCCGTCAGGCCCAGTTCGAATGCCGTCTTGCGGCGGCCCAGGAACAGCGTCTCCCACAGGATCGCGAACAGCGGGTAGGAAACGATGGCGATCGCCGCGCTGACCGCGCCGGCCTTTTCGACCGCCAGCACATAGGCATAGGTCGACAGGCCGAAAATGACGCCCGTCGACACGAGAACCGTCAGGGTTCGCTTCTTGACCGCGCGATCGATGTCCGAACCGAATATGCCCTTGTCGGAAGAGGCGAGCCCACGCAGCAGCAGGGGCAGCGAGAAGACCAGTTGCCAGACCGACAGGAAAAAGGCGAAGGACAGCGCGCTGAAGCCGCCGGGCCGGCTGTTGACGATGATCGGCATGACGCCCAGGATCAGCAGGCAGATGCCGGCCAGCATGACGCCGGTTCTCGAACTGTCGGGCTGGGTATGCACGGCCAATCCTCCGCTCCGGAACGATGGTCATCGCACCGGGAGGGAGCGGGCCTCAAGGCGAAACTTGTCTCCGTGACAATCGCGACCCTGGCGATACGCCGGCGCCCGGACGGTCAGCTATGGCGGATCTTCTCGGGCAGGATGCCCTTGGGCGAAAAGCGCAGGAAGATGAGCAGCACGAAGCCCATCACAAACAGGCGGAACGGCGCGGCAATGTCCTGCAGATGCTGATAGAGCGGTGTGGACGGGTCCATGTCACGGGTGATCTGTTCGATGATCCAGGCGCCGGCGGGTTCGGCCTGCACCCAGGTGAACCAGATGACGAAACCGCCCAGCACCGCGCCCAGATTGTTGCCCGAGCCGCCGACGATCACCATCACCCAGATCAGGAAGGTGAACCGCAGCGGATTGTAGGTGCCCGGCGTGAACTGGCCGTCGAGCGTCGTCATCATCGCGCCGGCAATTCCGATGATCGCCGAGCCCAGAATGAAGACCTGCAGATGGCGACGCGTGACATCCTTGCCCATGGCCGCGGCCGCTTCCTCATTGTCGCGGATGGCACGCATCATGCGGCCCCAGGGCGAATTGAGCGCGCGCACGCACAGCGCAAGAAGGATCAGCAGCACGATGGTGAACAGGCCGGCATAGGCGATCTTCACGAAATGGCCCGAGCCCTCGATGATGAACTGGCGCAACGCATTCTCTCGCGCCGCCGCGTCGGTGATCGCGGCGAGCTGGCCGGCGTAGACCCGTTCGACCAGATCGGCGAACCAGGGCTGTTGCTGCAGGTCGATCTCGTAGGGAACCGGGCGCGGCAAGCCGGTGACGTTCTTGACGCCGCGCACCAGCCAGTCCTCGTTCTTGAGGACCGAGACGACGATTTCCGATATGCCGAGCGTGGCGATCGCCAGATAGTCGGTCCTGAGACCGAGCGCGACCTTGCCGATGATCCATGCGACGCCCGCGGCGACCACGCCGCCGGCGACCCAGGACAGGGTGATCGGCAGGCCGAGCCCGCCGATGAAGCCGGTGCGGGCGGGATCGACAGCCTCCACCGCGCCGACCGCGGCGCCGAAGACCGGACGCAGCGCGATATAGCCGCCGATCACCGTCACGAAGATCAGGAAGGACCGGAAGCGCCCGCGCGTTGCCGAGGCGATGAAGACGACCGTCGCGATGATCGCGACGACGATCAGCGCAGACAGGGCCAACCCGCGACCACCGGCGCCGAGCGCCTCCATGACGGGTGGGTGGGAGATGACCACGGCGGTGGCGCCGCCGAGCGCGGTAAAGCCCATCACGCCGGCATTGAACAGGCCGGCATAACCCCATTGCAGGTTCAGCCCCATCGCCATGATGGCGGAGACCAGGCTCATGTTCAGGATTGTCAGCGCGACGGCGGGCGACTGGAACACGCCTGTGGCGAGCAGCGCCAGACCCATGGCGGCGAAGGCCAGCGGCGCGCGCCAGGGCGAGGCCTTGCGCTCCACGATCGCGTGGACCGGCTTTTCAATGTCCCCGGATGCGGCTTTTTCGGCGGTGTCGACGGTCGTGTCGGTCATTTGATCACCGCCCCCCTGAAGATGCCGGTTGGCCGGATCAGCAGAACGACCACCAGAATGATGAACGAGACGGCGAATTTGTAGTCCGTGCCGAGAAACTGCAGCAGCCCCTCCGGTGCCCAGTTCTCGGGCACCAGATAGGTGACGAAGCGCTTGTAGGCATAGGTCATCATCACCTCGGAAAAGGCAACGATATAGCCGCCAACGACCGCTCCGATCGGCTGGCCGATGCCACCCAGGATCGCGGCCGCGAAGATCGGCAGCAGAAGCTGGAAATAGGTGAACGGCTTGAAGCTCTTGTCGAGCCCGTAGAGCGCCCCGGCGATGGTGGCGAGCGCGGCGGCGATGATCCAGGTGATCAGCACGACGCGGTCGGGATTGATGCCCGACAGAAGCGCCAGATCCTCGTTGTCCGAATAGGCGCGCATCGCCTTGCCGGTGCGCGACCGGCGCAGGAAGACAAAAAGGGCTGTCACGGTGATGATGGCGACGCCGACGGTCAGCGCCTGGGTCGTCTGGATCGCCAGCCCCTCGTCGAGACCGGTCATCTCGCGGAACTCGCGCGCCCGGATGATGAAGCGCTCGCCATCGGAAAAGCGGCGGTCGTCGGTGCCCATGATGAAACGGACGATGGCCGACAGCATGAACATCACGCCGACCGAGGAAATGACGAGCACGACCGGCGCGGCCCGGCGTTTTCGGTAGAAGCCGAAGACCGACCGGTCGATCAGAATCGCGGCGATGGCCGTCACCAGGATGGCCGGCACAAGGGCGATGAGTGCGGTCGGCAAGGGGCCGGCGGTGACGCCCTGCGCCTGCAGACCCCAGGTGATCAGGATGACGATGGTCGTGCCGAACGCCATCAGGTCTCCATGGGCGAAATTGGCAAAGCGTAGAATGCCGAAGACCAGCGTCACGCCGAGCGCGCCCAGCGCCAACTGGCTGCCATAGGCGAGCGCCGGCACGAAGACGAAGTTGCTCATCAGCACCAGGGCATTGAGAATGTCGGTCGCGTCCGGCATGTCAGCCCCCCAGGAAGGATTTGCGCACTTCGGGATTGGCGAGCAGTTCCTCGCCGGTGCCGTCGCGCCAGTTGACGCCGCCGACCAGCACATAGCCCCGGTCGGCAATCTCCAGCGCCTGGCGGGCATTCTGCTCGACCATCAGAACGGCAAGGCCGGTGTCGCGCACCTCGATGATCCTATCGAACAGTTCGCCCATGACGATCGGCGAGACGCCGGCGGTCGGCTCGTCCAGCATGAGGACGGACGGCCGCGTCATCAGCGCGCGCCCGACGGCGACCTGCTGGCGCTGGCCGCCGGACAATTCGCCGGCGTTCTGGCGGCGCTTTTCTTTCAAGATCGGGAACAGGTCGTAGACCTGGGCCATGGTGTGCCGGATGTCGTCGCGGCGCAGATAGGCGCCCATTTCGAGGTTTTCCTCGACGCTCATCCCGGTGAAGACGTTGTTGGTCTGCGGCACGAAGGCGATGCCTTGGCCGACCCGCGCCTGCGGCGTCAGCGCGGTGATGTCCTTGTCGCCCAGGCGCACATGGCCCTTGCGGATCGTCAGCATGCCGAGCATTGCCTTCATGGCGGTCGACTTGCCGGCGCCATTGGGGCCGACGATGACGGCGATCTCGCCCTTTTCGACGCCGATCGTGCAATCCTTGATGATGTCGGCGCCGCCATAGCCGCCTGTCATGCCCTGTCCGACCAGATACATCAGGCGCCTTCCCCGGCCGGTTCGGCGTGTTTCTTGCGCGGCGCGTTCTTCAGGCCGCGTCCCAGATAGGCTTCGATCACCTGTTCGTTGTTGCGCACCTCGTCGGCCGTGCCTTTGGCCAAGACGGCGCCTTCGGCCATGACGATCACCGGATCGCAGAGCCGGCCGATGAAATCCATGTCGTGCTCGATCATGCAGAATGTGTAGCCGCGCTCGCGGTTGAGCCGGATGATCGCATCGCCGATCTCGTTGAGAAGCGTGCGGTTGACACCGGCGCCGACCTCGTCGAGCAGCACGACCTTGGCGTCGACCATCATGGTGCGGCCCAGTTCGACCAGCTTCTTCTGGCCGCCGGACAGGTTGCCCGCCAGTTCCTGCGTCAAATGGGTCAGGTTGAGGAAATCGATGACCTCCATCGCCCGCTCGCGGATGGCCTTTTCCTCCTGACGCACTTCGCCGAACGAGAACCACGCGTTCAGCAGGCTTTCGCCGGCCTGGTCGCCGGGCACCATCATCAGGTTTTCGAGGACGGTCAGCGTTGAAAACTCATGGGCGATCTGGAATGTGCGGAGCAGGCCTTTGGCGAACAGTTCGTGCGGCGGCAGGCCGGTCACATCCTCGCCGTCGAGACGGATCGTGCCGCTGGTCGGCGCGATGTTGCCGGCGATGATGTTGAAGAGCGTCGTCTTGCCGGCGCCGTTCGGGCCGATCAGCCCGGTGATCGACCCCTTGGCGATGTTCAGCGAGGCATCCTGCACCGCGTGCACGCCGCCGAACTGCTTGGAAACGGATTCAACTGTGATCATGCGGCGCTGTGCCCGGCCCTATTGTGCCAATTATCTTCATTTGCGGACAATTTGCGCGCTTGTGCAATGGCTGACCGGGTGCGTCAAGCGGGTTCGGCCACCGCGATCGTCAGCTTTGCGAACCGGTGCGGGCCGCCAGTGCCTCTTCGGCGGCGACGGCGCGCGCATAGGCGGGCCGCGCCAAAACGCGCTCGAAATAGGCGGCGACCCGTTCGCTGTCGATCGGGAACTTCGCATACATCGCCCAGCGTCCGCAGTGTCCCAGGATCACATCGACACAGGTGAAGCGATCGCCCATCGCATAGTCGTTGTCGCCCAGGCGCCGGTGCAAGGTCTTGAGTTCGCGCGCGAATTCCGCCGTGAGCCACGGGCCGACATCGAGCCGCATCTGTTTGGGCAGGAGCACGCGATGCTTGATCTTGGTCCACATGACCGCCTCGAACTCGGCCAGCGCGAACAGCATCCAGCTTTCCATCTGCGCGCGCTCGCGCGCGTCGCGCGGCCCGAAACCGGCATCGCCATGCTTGTCGGCGAGATAGAGGCAGATGGCCGCGCTGTCGGTCAGGACGAAGTCGTCATCCACAAGCACCGGCCCCTTGTTGGAGTACGACAGGCCGACAAGGTCGCGCGTGCCGAGCCGGGCATGGACCAGCTCATAGGGCTGGCCAAGTTCTTCCAGCATCCAGGTGACCCGCGTCATGCGCGAGATCGGCGAGCCATGGACGCGGTACGTCATTGGCCGAGCTCCACAGCGCGGTCGCGCGCGGCCGTGACCGCCTCCTCGATCAGCGCCGCCAGCCCGCCGGGTCGCATCAGAACATCGAGCGCGGCCGCCGTCGTGCCGTTCGGGCTGGTGACCTGTTCGCGCAGCGTGCCGGGATCGTCGGCGCTTTCGCGGGCATAGGCGGCAGCGCCGAAGACGGTCTGCATCGCCAACCGGCCGGCGATCTTATCGGGCAGCCCGGCAGTACGGCCGGCCTCGCTGAGCGCCTCGATCAGGTGAAACACATAGGCCGGTCCCGATCCCGAAACGGCGGTGACCGCATCCATCAGCCCCTCGTCGCCGATCTCGGTGACCTCGCCGCTCGCCTCCATCAATTGCCGCACGGCGGCCAGCTGCCGGTCGGAGACGGAGGGGTTGGCGCACATCACCATCGCGCCGTGGCCGACCGCGGCGGGCGTGTTGGGCATGACGCGAACGACGGGGGCGCCGGGAGCGAGCGCATGTTCAAGCCGGTCGATCCGCACGCCGGCAGCGACCGAGACGAAGATGGTGTCGCGGCGGGGCTGTGCATAGCGGCCATAATCGGCAAGCACGTCGCCGATCACCTGCGGTTTGACCGCGATGATGATGATCGCCGGTGCCAGACCGGCGGGCAGCGTGGCGGCCGTGGAATGGACATTGACGCCCTGATTTTCGGCGCGCAGGCGCAGCGTGTCGAGCGGTTCGACCACATGGACATGGTCCGGCGCCAGCGTTCCGGTCCCGATCCAGCCGCGCAGCATGGCAAAGCCCATATTGCCGCACCCGACCAGAACGACGCTCATGTCCCTTGCAAGCACCAGCTGTTCTCCCCTGTCGGTTCCGGCGCGCAAACCTGCAATGACGCGCCGCACAAGGCAAGCCTTCCGAGCGCGACCGCGACCAGATCAGGTGCGCAGCGGCAGGCGGGCGGTCAGGCGCAGGCCGGCAAGGGCGATCACCATGGTCAGCCAGATGGGATCGGCACGGCGGAAGAAGAAGCTTTCGAGCGCCGAGACCAGAACCGCGAAGACGATGATCATGAAGAACAGATCGGCCAGAGCGCCGTCGCCCGGCCGCGCTCCGGCGCGCAGGTAATCCACCGCCGGGGCGAGGACGGTCAGCCAAACCGTCAGGATCAGGCCCGGCACGCCGAGAAACAGAAGGATGTCGATGAAGCCGTTATGGCCATGGACAATGCCGCGCGGGTCCCAAGACCGGTCGAAGGGCTGTTCCGTCGACCGCAGGAAATCGTTGCCCCAGAAACCGTCGAGGCCGAAACCGGTCCAGGGCCGGGCCAGGAGATAGTCGCCGGCAAAATCCCAGATCGCGATGCGGCCGGTAAAATTCGTCGTCTCGTGAAAGGTGCGCAGAACCGCGTCGAAGGCCGGGACGAACACCGTGCCAACGGTCAGCGCGTGGGCCGACACGATCGCGACGATGGCGGCCGCGGCGCCCAGAAAGCGAAGACCGAACAATGCCGGCAGCAAAACCAGCGCCATGGCGACCGGTGCCAGTGCCAGCGCCGTCTTCGAGCCGGCATTGTATGCAAAGAAAAAGGCAAGCACGGCGATCAGCCCGCCCGACAGCCAATGGCGGCGGCGGAGCAGGAAGATACCGCCAAAGCCAACCATGACCATTACCGGGCCGGCAATGTTCTTGTGCGTGAAAACGCCACGCCAGAGGCCGGCATGCTGGGCTTCAAGATCCGTCGCCTGGTGCATCGCGGCATCGGGGCTCAGCACGATCCCGGCATAGCAAAAGGCCAGGAGGGCGAGCGAGACGGTCTTGAGCACGGTTTCGAAATCGCCGCGCGTTGCCGGCAACAGCGGCAAGGCTGAGGCCATGCCGAGCGCGATCAGGGTAAAGACAACCGAGCGCCAGGCGCCTGAAACATCCGTGGTGAAGGCGGACGCGGCGACGATGCCGGCCATGATCAGCCAGGGCACCGAGACAAAGCTTGCCAGAACGCGCCGGTCGACGAATGACAGGACGGCCGCCAGCGTCAGCGCTGCCATGGCCGAATAGCCGAGTTGGTTGATCAGCCGGCCAGTTTCGAAAAGGCTCGCTTCGTCGCCTTCGAACAGGCTGCCGGCAGCGAACGGGTCGAGCGAAATCCAGATCAGCGCGAGGACGGCCGTCGCCAGGGCAAGGCGCAGCGTCTCGGTGGTGACGCGGACGGGGGCGTGAAGGCCGTCAGTCCGTGGGGTTGCGATACTGCTCATTGGCATGACCGAACTCGGATTGGATCCGGCCGAGCGCGATGTGCACGTCATAGAGCGCGTTGAGCACGGACCGGTTGCGCGCATAGCTCAGCACGGCGCGAATGGGCGAGGCGCCGGCCAGCGCCAGGCTGTGGGCGATCGTCTTCCACCAGCCCAGCGGCATTTCCGCGTTCCGGCGATGGGCGATGCGTGCCGAGAGCTGGCCGTTGCGCAGCGATCGCTTCTGGATCCAGTCCCAGGTGACCCGGCTTTCGGGGATGGTCTCGTAAACCGGGGCCTCCTGGCACCAGCCGGTCTGGAAGCCGGCGTCGCGCGCCCGGCGCAGAAAGTCAGCATCGCCGCCGCCCGTGAAGTTGAACTGCAGATCCATGAAGGGTTGAGGCTGCGTCTGCAGCACGTCATTGCGGATCAGCAGGTTGCCGGACGAGAAGATGATCTTGACCGGGCCGGTCTCGCCATAGTGAGGCGTGAAGACCGGATGGGTCTTCCACTTCTCCTCCGGGCTGCCCTCGAAGACCGGCCATTGCGGGCCGCCAACCAGCGCGCAGTCGTGCTGCTCGGAGGTGGCGCACAGATTTTCGATCCAGTGCGGATCGGCGATCTCGTCATCGTCGATCACGCAGACATATTTGAGGTTCGGAAACTGGGTGAAGGCGGTGAACCAGCCGGCATTGTAGGCATGGCAGTTACCCCGCTCATGGGCGATGATCAGAAGACCCTGATAGGTTCCATCCTCGAACTTCGGCGCGGCCGCGTTGGCGCCCTCGCGCTTTTCCGCCTCGTTTTCCATCACGACGATGGCAAAGGGCCGGCCGGTCTTTTGCGCGGCGATGCTGTCAAGCGTGCGGATCAGGTGTTCGGGGCGACGGAAGGTCGGTATGGTGACCGCCACTTCGACTGCGCCCATATCGAGGCCGGGGGAACGGGCGACATGCGAGATGTTGTTGGTAGGACTTTGGTTCATCGACCCGTCTGCTCCTTTGACCGACCCGCCCGCGTTCCGGTGCATAGATCACGAAAGCCGTTAAGGATGGGTTTCAGACGCGGTGCCGTTAAGGCCGCTTTCAGACCTGCGCGCGCATAAGGGCGAGGTTTGCAACCGGGCCGCTCATTTATGCACTTGGTATTCGCCTCCTCCCTTGTTCCGTGCGGCACGCCCGAAAGCGGGTTTGAAATTGCCAACGCGGCCATCATTGCCGGCCTCGAGCGCGCCGGCGCAAGGGTCAGCCACATCGGCTTTCAATGGCCGGGCAGCAGCCTTGATGCGCCGGAACGGACGAAGAGCCTGGGCGAACTCGACGTCAAGACAGACAGCGCCTCGGCCGGCCAGAAGCTGACCTGGCTCGGCAAGGCGATGGCGGGCGGGCTGCCGTTCACATCGGCCAAGCTGCGCGTTCTGGGCGACGCCGAGTTGCGCGCCGCGCTGGATGGGATCGCGCCCTATGACGCGGTGGTGATCAACGGGGCCGGCCTTGCGGGCGCCTTTGAAAAAGTCCTGACCGAAAAGCCTTTTTTCTATGTCGCGCACAATGTCGAGCATCAGAGCGCGGCCGAAGCCGCCCGGCGGGCCAACAGCCCGGTCGAGCAGTTCATGTATCGGCGCGAGGCGCGTCATCTGCGCGCACTGGAGGATCGGCTTGTCGCCGGTGCACGGCACGTCTGGACACTGACGCAGGAGGACCGTGCCGCATTCGGTCTTGAGGCATCGGACCGCGCCTCTGTGCTGCCCCTGGTCACGCCCCTTTCGGCGGCGGCCGTGCCGAAAGGTGCACGGGTGCCGGCCTTCGATGCCGGCATGATCGGCACCTGGACATGGACGCCCAACCGGATCGGACTTGAATGGTTTCTGCAGGAGGTGATGCCGCATCTGCCAGAGCAGGTGACGATCGCCATCGCCGGGGCGCTGCCGGCCGGCTTCCCCAAACGCGACAAGCGCGTGACTTTTCTCGGCCGGGTGGTCGATGCCAAGCAATTCATACGCCAGTGCCGGATCGTGACGCTGACCGCACGCGCTGGTACCGGCGTCCAGCTCAAGACGATCGAGGCATTCGAGGCGGGGCTGCCGGCGGTCGCAACGCCGTCGTCGCTGCGCGGCATTGCCGATGTGCCCGCCAATGTGCGCACCGCTGACACGGGCCGGCAGTTCGCCGAGCTGCTGACACAGCAGATCGTCGATCACCGCGTCGGTGCGGTCGGCGATCTGGACGCGGCCGCGTTCCGCGACACACAGATCGCCGGCATGGATGCGGCGATCGGCCAGGCATTGCGCGAATTTTCAGCCCGCGATTAACGCAAACACAAGGCCGAAACGCTAGGATCACCGCATTTCCGACGATTGACGATAACAAGCTGGCCATGACCGACATTGTCGCAGACCATTTTGACGAGCCTGCCGGGCAGCGCGATATTTTGGGCGTTACGGTGGCCGATCTGACCAAGGACGCCGCACTGGACATGATCCACGCGGCCATCGCGCACAGGACCTACCGTCCGATCGCGTTCCTGAACGCCAACAACGCCAACATCGCGGTCAGCGACCCCGAATTCCGTTCGGTGCTGTCGCGTTTCACCGTGCTGTCGGATGGCGTCGGCGTCGATGTCGCGGCGATGATGCTCTACGGCTCGGCCTTCCGGGCCAATCTGAACGGCACCGACTTCGTGCCGGCCTTGCTTGCTTCGGCACCGAAACCGCTGAAGATCGGGCTTTTCGGCGCCCGCCCCGAAATCGCCGAACTGGCGGCCGGCCATTTTAAGCGGATCGATCCGCGGCACGAATACCGCGCACTGGCCGACGGCTACATCGACGCGGTCGGCGAAACTGAGTTGCTGGACAAGCTGGAGCAATGGCGACCCGACATCCTGCTGGTCGGGCTCGGCGTGCCACGGCAGGAAAAATGGATCATCGACCGGCTGACGGCTGACCGCTGCACGGTTCCGATGGCGATCGGCGCCCTGTTCGACCTGAGCACCGGCGAAATTCCCCGCGCCCCGACGTGGCTGCGGCGGCTGCGCAGCGAATGGGTTTATCGACTGTGGCAGGAACCGCGCCGTTTGTGGCGGCGCTACATTTTCGGCAATCCGGTCTTTCTGTTCCGTGTCATGCGGCAGCGTCTGACGGGGCATCGCTAGGCCATGGACAGATCGAACGCCATCGTCACGCCGTCCTTCGCGCCCGATTTCGATCGCTGCGCGATCCTGTGCGAGAGCATCGACCGTTACGTGACCGGCTATTCGACACATTACCTGCTGGTCGACACGATCGACGCGCCGCTGTTCCGCCGGCTCGAAGGCCCGCGCCGGCGCATCATCACAGAGACCGAGCTGCTGCCCTGGTGGCTCAGGCGCGTTCCGGGCCCTTTGTCTCCGGGCGGCCGGCGCGTCTGGATCGGTCCGCGCACGCTGCCGCTCGTCGGCTGGCACGTGCAGCAGATCAAGCGCATCGCCGTCGCCGGCCTGGTCGACGATGACGGGCTTCTTTACTGCGATTCCGACACCGCTTTCGTCCGGCCTTACGATCTGTCGGACATGTGGATCGGCGACGCCATGCGATTCTATCGCAACGATCATGGTGCGCGCGAGGCTCGGCTTGGGGTCCATATGGATTGGGTGACCAATGCCGGCGCGGCGCTTGGCATCGATGAGACCCGCCGCCAGGATCACGACTATGTCGGCCAGTTCGCCGCGTGGAAGCGCAGCACCGTCCTGGACATGTGCGCGCAAATGGAGAAGGTGCACGGCCGCCATTGGATCGCGGTTCTGGGCCGGAACTGGAACTTCTCCGAATGCATGCTCTACGGCGCCTATGTCGACGGTGTTCTGGGCGGCGCCGGCCATCACACCGTCGACCAACTGACCTGCGAAGTGCGCTGGTTCGACCCCGCGCCGACCGACTCCGAGCTGGAAGCGATGATCGCCGGCCTCAAGCCCGACCAAGTTGGCATCGGCGTTCAGTCGTTCGTCGATATGGAACCGGAACGCTTCCGCGCCGCCGTGCTCGGCAGGCAGGCCGCAGCGGCCTGACCGGCTTCAGACGCGACTGGCGGGTTGTGCCATCGCCCTGTAGGTCACCGCGAACGACACCGCATAGAGGGCTGCGAAGACCGCATTGAGCCAGACGAGCCACGCGTCGGCTCCCCAGTCATGCGACAGGAGCAGCACCATCAGCGCCGCCTTGAGCGTGCCGACCAGCGCATAGAGCACAAGGCGCGTCACCGTCTGGCCGCGCCCGTAGAGCAGTTCGGCCTGGTATTCGATCAGGTTGCGCAACGCCGGCACGAACAGAACGGCGATGACCAGCGGTGCGGCCTGGGCGACATTGTCGCCCAGTATGTCCGGCTTGACGGCGAAGACTGCCGCGATCGCCAGAAGGCCGAGCGTCGAGAGCGCAAAGATGCCCGCTTCAAAAAGCGCACGCATGCGCACGCTTTCGAGCAGTTCCGGTCGGCGCATCAGGCGTTGGGTCAGCAGCGTCGAAAAGGTGCGCACCGGCATTGCCGTCAGATCGACCAGCCGCATGATGATCGCATAGAGCCCGGCGAGGGTGGGTCCGCCCAGGGCAAGGACGATCAGCTTGTCGAGTTCGTTTTGCAGATAGAACAGGATCTCCGCGCCGCTGACCGAGAGCGCATCGCGGATGCGGCGCCCGAACAGGTGCAGTGGCAGGCGCAACCGCACCCTGGGATAGAAGATGGCGACGGCGATCAGCGCCATCAGCGCCTGGGTGACGATGTAGATCTGCGCCCACGCCGTCAGGTCCGGGGCGGGCGACAGCGCCAGGGCCAGGGCGGCGGCGGCCTTGGCCGAAAAGCCGAACACGATGACGATCGACGCGCGACCGAACCGTTCGAGACCCTTGTTGACGATGATCACCACTTCCAGCGTTCGCCAGAACAGCACTTCGGTGCCGACGATCATCGCAAAGGCGGCAAGCGGCATGGCGCCGGCGAACAGCGCCCAATGGACACCCAGTCCGACCGCCGCGACCAGCGGCAGCGACACCATAAGCGCGGCGATGTAGCCCCCCGTATAGGCCCCGATCAAATGCGGCTTGACCGTCGCGACCCGGTAGAGCGGCGACACGAAGCCAAAGCCGGCCAGCCGCGACAGCACGATGCCGACGGACGAGGCAGTGGCGAACAGACCGAACTCGGCAATCGTCAGCGTGCTCGCGACCAGATAGAAATAGAAGAGCTGTATGAAGACCCGCGCTCCGTCGCCGGAGAAGGCGCGCACATACTTGCCCGCAAGCTGGGCTGCGGTCTCCGGTCCCCCATGCGCCATGACCGGGGGCACGCTGTTTGCGATGGCCTGTTTCACGAGCGCCAGCCTCGCAAAAAACCTTTAAGATCGGGTTGTATCGGCAAGGTTCGGACGCCGCCGGGCTGCCGCAGCGGAAAGCAGGTGCAGACCACAAAAATTAACTTTTTGTTTTCCACGGCTCTTTAGCCTGCGTTTACCAATTCGGCCGGAATGGGCTGGCCGAGTTTTGTCGGCGCGCGGGCACCATGTTCGATCCACCTTCCACCAGCGCAAGGCGACCGCTGCTGATGCGCGCCGGCGCCGACACGGCCCGGCCGGCCGGACGCGCGGTGGAACAGGACACAGCCGAGACGTTCCGCATGGCCCGCGCACGCCGCGCCACGCAACGCCCGAACCCGTTGCTCTCGGCGCTGGCGCGTGAGCCGGACAAGGCGCCCGAGGATGCTGCGCTGACCGGCGAACAAAGCGGCCAGCCAGGTTCCGCGGAAGACCGACAGACGCGTACCACCCTGCCGACAGACCCGACCGACGGTCCACGGCGTGAACCCGTCGCGCCGCAGTCGCATGCAGGCCAGCCCGTGGATGGCGCATTGATCGACCCGATCGCGATGATCGCCACGATCTGGCGCTGGCGCTTCATCATCGCCGGACTGACGCTCCTCGGCGCGATCCTGGGCGTTGTGGTCGCGCTTGGCACGCCGCACCGCTTCACCGCTTATTCCGAGGTCTTGATCGACCCGCGCGAGGTACAGCTTGTCGGCCGCGACCTGGAGCGCGAGTTCCTGGCCAATGAAGCCGCATTGGCGATCGTCGACAGCCGGCTGTCGCTCGTCTACTCCCGACCGGTGCTGGAACGGGTGATCGCGGCCACCAATCTCGATCAGGACCCCGAATTCAACGGCGATCTGGATGACGGCATCGGATTGATGGATGGCATCCGCGCGATCGGGTCGCTGTTCGGCGGCGAAACGCCGGATCAGACGACCAGCCGCGAAACGCTTGAGAACTTGCGCGACGCAATCAGCATCGAGCGATCGACACGGACCTTTGTCGTCAATATCGGCGTCGAGGCCCGCTCCGCACAAAAGGCGGCGATGCTGGCCAACGAGGTGACACAATCCTTCGTCGAGGAACAGGGGTCGATCAGTTCCGACAAGGCGCGCGATGCCAACGAGGCGCTGACCGGCCGGCTCGACGAACTGCAGGCCGGCGTCGAAGCCGCCGAACGGCGCATCGAACAGTACCGGCTCGAAAACGGCCTCGTGACCACTCAGGGCCGGCTCTTGAGCGAAGACGAACTGGCAACCGCCAGCGCGCAGCTGGCGGAAGCGCGCGCACTGACAATCAACGCCCGCACCAAGGCCGAACAGGCGGGCCAGATCAGCGTCGACGCCGCCATTTCCGGTTCCGTTCCGGCCGACCTGGTCACCGGGTCGCTCGAAACATTTCGCGCGCAGCACGCCGCGTTGCGCCAGAGCGCGGCGCAACTGCAAAACCAGCTCGGTCCGCGCCATCCGCGCCTCGAAGCGGCCAACGCATCGATCGCAGCGGCCCGGCAGGACATTGAGGGCGAGTTGCAGCGTATCGTGCAGGGCGCGCAGTCGGAGCTGCGCCGCACGGTGCAGACCGAACAGGAGCTGGCCGCTCAAGTCGCCCGCGCCAAGGCCGCGATGAGCCTGCAAACCGATGCGCTGGTCAGGCTCCGTGATCTGCAGGCTGAAGCCGAGGCCGCCCGCGCGATCTACAACGGTGCGCTGCTGCGCGCGCGCGAAACCGGCGAGATCGGTGCCCTCGGCACAGTCAATGCTGCCGTGCTGGCCGAGGCCGAAGCGCCGCGCAGCGCATCGTCCATGTCCCGCAAAACGATCGCAATCGGCTTCACAATCGGTCTTTTCCTGCTCGGCCTCGGCATTGCGGCAGTATCCGGCCTGCGCACGGCGATCCGCCTCGACGCATTCAGCAGTGCCGGCGACCGCGCCCCCGACACCGACCCCGACAGCCCCGCCCCGACGCACAACCGCACCAAGGACACGAGCACCATGTATCCCGGCTATCCCTATGCGCCGCCGCCCGCCGCCGCCCAGCCTCACCCGGCGGCACAGGCCGCCCCCGCCTGGCCACAGCAGCCGCCGATGGCACAGCAGCCCTATCCGCCGCCGCAAGCCTATCCGGCGGCACAGCAGCCCGTGGCCGCCTATCCTGCTGCACCGCAGCCTGTCGGCCCGCAGGTGTGGCCGACGCATGATCCCCATGCGCCGCCACCGTCTGCATGGCAGCAGCCCGTCATGCCTGCCGTTCCGACACCGCCGCACGCCCCGCATCCCGCCGCATGGATGCAGCCTGCCTACCCGGCACCCGCGCCGGTGGCACCGCAGCCGGCCGCCGCGCCCGCTTATCCGGCGCAACCGGCACCGGCCACGCCCTCGCGCGATGCCGAGGAAATGGCCGAACTGCGCAAATCGATCGGCGAAATCCGCGACGTTGTCGAGGAACTGGCCGCCCGTCGCGGCAATGTCCGCCGCTTCGGCTGACTGATCGCCTGTCCAAAAACGCCACCCCAGGGCGTGAAAATGGTGTCGCTTGCGGCACCTTTTTTGCTTTATGCCGGTCGTACAGTACGGGGGTTCGACATGGCACAGATCATCGACGGCAAGGCGATCGCGGCGGAAGTCACCGACAAGGTCAGGGGGGCCGCCGAGGCGCTGAGGGTCGAGACCGGTGCGCAGCCAGGCCTGGCGGTCGTCATTGTCGGCGACGACCCGGCTTCCAAGGTCTATGTCGCCAACAAGGGGCGCACCGCGCGCGCCTGCGGCTTCCTGTCGATCGAGCATACGCTGCCGGACGATACGGGTCAGGACGCGCTGATCGGGCTGATCGACGAACTGAACGGCGATCCGGCGATCCATGGCATTCTCGTGCAATTGCCGCTGCCGGGGCACATTGATGAAGGCGCCGTCATCCAGGCGGTCGCACCGGACAAGGATGTCGACGGCTTCCACTTCACCAATGTGGGCAAGCTGGGCACCGGGGTGACCGACAGCGCGTTCGTGCCGTGCACGCCGGCGGGCTCGATGCTGCTGATCGAAACCGTGCTGGGCAAGGATCTGTCCGGCAAGAACGCGGTCGTCGTCGGCCGGTCCAACATTGTCGGCAAGCCGATGTTCAACCTGCTTCTGGCCGCCAACGCCACAGTGACCGTTGCCCACTCGCGCACCGCCGACCTGCCGGCCCTTTGCCGCACCGCCGACATATTGGTTGCCGCCGTCGGCCAGCCGCAGATGATCGAGGGAGACTGGATCAAGCCGGGCGCAACGGTGATCGATGTGGGCATCAACCGCATCGCAGCGCCTGAAAAGGGCGAGGGCAAGACCCGGCTCGTGGGCGATGTCGACTTTGAAGGCGCTGCCGAAACCGCCGGCGCGATCACGCCGGTTCCCGGCGGCGTCGGGCCGATGACGATCGCCATGCTGATGGTCAACACGATCGTTGCGGCATACCGGTCGGCCGGGCGGGTACCACCCGTTTTCTGACAGGACAGCCAGGCGCCGTTCGGGACTTGCGCGGCCCCGGCTTTGGCGTCAGTGTCGCGGGCTGTCCACCCCATGTGACAGCAGAACCAGTCATGACGACCGACCTTCCATCGCGGCATTTCGCCTTCATTCTCGCCGAAGAATTCTCCATGTTCTGCGTGTCGGCGGTGATCGACGTGCTGCGCACGGCGAACATGGTCTCGGGCACCGACTACTATCACTGGTCCACGGTTTCGCACGATGGCGAGCCGGTGCGCGCGTCGAACGGGCTGACGCTGAAGCCGGCCTTTTCGGTCGAGACGATCCCGTCCGCGGACCTGACCTTCGTCGTCGCTTCGCTGACGCTCGAATTCCCGGGACGGCAGAAGATCGTCAACACGCTGCGCACGCTGGGGCGGCGCGGCGCGAGCCTTGGCGCGCTGTCGGTGGGCAGCCATATTCTTGCGCAGGCGGGCCAGCTCGAAGGCCATCGGTGCACCATCCACTGGGAAAACCGCGCCGGCTTTCGCGAGGCGTTCCCGCACATCGAATGCACCTCCAACGTCTATGAGATCGACCGCAAGCGCTACACGGCGGCGGGCGGTACGACCGGCATCGATCTGATGCTGGAGATCGTGCGTGCCGATTTCGGTGCCGAGATCACCAACAAGGTGGCCAACAATTTTCAGTATGAGCGTATCCGCAGCCATGAGGACCGCCAGCGCGTCGGCCGGGAGCCGGACCTGACCGGCAAGTCGGAAAAACTGCGGCGGTTGACCGAACTGATGGCCGACAATCTGGAGGAACCGCTGTCGGCAGGCGTTCTGGCGCAGTCGGTCGAACTGTCGGTGCGGCAGGTGGAGCGGCTGTTCCTCAAACATCTCGAATCGACGCCCGGCCGCTACTACATGACGCTCCGGCTCGAACGCGCTCGGCAATTGCTGCGACAGACCAACATTCCCATTCTGGAAGTGGCGCTGTCGACGGGCTTCACCTCGCACTCCTATTTCGCCCAGAGCTACCGCATGCAGTTCGGCCGGGCGCCGAGCGATGAACGGCGCAAGAGCTTCTAAGATCGAGACGGTCATCCGAGGCGCGGTGCGGTGTGCTGCCGCATCGCGAACCGGGCGCTTGCGCGCGCGCCGGTTTCGCGCCAAACAGCCTTCCATGAGCGTCCGGATACCAACCAGACACCGCCATATGCGCGCCCTCGGCGTGCGGCTTGCGTTGGTCCTGGCGCTTGTGATGGCCGCGTTCGCGCATCGGACTGCCGCCCCGACACAGACGGGGATGAGCGCGCTGGAGATGGCGCAGTATGTGCTGCCGGACGGCACGCTTCCAGTCTTGTGCCTGCCCGGACAGGATGGCGGCGTTTCGGGGAATTTTTGCGAGTTCTGCCTGATCGCGGCCGGTGCGGCGCCGCCCGGACCCGGACCGTGTTTGCCCGCCAAACATCTTCGGGCGGAGACCGGCCCGCCGCTTGTCACCCGCACGGGCCCGCCGATCGCGACTGCGCACCTGGAAACGGCGCCGCTGCGCGGCCCGCCGGCCACCGGCTGACCGGCGCTTCAGGCGCACCCCCCATTTCCTTTTTTGAACCGGCGCCACCGGACGGTGGCCCGTACACGATCCATGAGAGACCAACCATGACCAAGTTCATCCTGACCGCCGCCGCCGCGCTTTTGGCGACCGGCACCGCGCTCGCCCACGATTACAGCGTCGGCGATCTCGTCATCGACCATCCCGTGGCACGCGCCACGCCCACCAATGCGCCCGTTTCAGGCGGCTACATGACCATCCGCAACAATGGCGATGAAGCCGATCGGCTGGTCGGCGGCACGGCCGATTTTGCCGGCAAGGTGGAAATCCACGAAATGGCAATGGATGGCGATGTCATGAAAATGCGCGAGATCGAGGGCGGCATCGAAATTCCGGCCGGCGGGGAAGTCATGCTCAAGCCGGGCGGGCTGCATGTCATGTTCATGCAGCTCAGTGAACAATTGGAAGAAGGCGCCGAACTGCCCGCCACGCTGACCTTCGAGAAAGCCGGCGACGTCACCGTCACCTTCAATGTCGAGAGCCTGGCGCAGATCCGCGAACATCTGGGCGGCGGGATGGACCATGGCGCCATGGACCATTCGGGCCATTCCAACTGACATCAAGGGCGCGCGGCGGGGTTCACTCCGCCGCGACACTCACCGCCTGGCGCTTCTCATCGATCGCCTGACGGATGATCTGGAACGCGGACGTCAGGAACAGGCCCGCCATTATGGCCGCGACGACGAGGTCGGGCCACCCGGTCGCCGTGCCCCAGACGCCGAGCGCTGCGATCATCACCGCCACATTGCCGATCGCATCGTTGCGAGAACACAGCCAGACCGAGCGCACATTGGCATCGCCATCCTTGTAGGCGACCAGCAAGAGGACGCTGGCAATGTTGGCGGCCAGCGCCAGAAAGCCGATCACGCCCATGACAGGCGCGGACGGCACGCCGGCGACGAAGACCGCATAGAGCGTCGAACCGAACACCCAGACGCCCATCACCAGCAGACTCACGCCCTTGAAGAGCGCTGCATTGGCACGCACCGACAGGGACGAACCGATCACCGCCAGCGAGATGCCGTAGGTCAGCGCATCGCCAAAGAAGTCGAGCGCGTCGGCCTTGAGCGCCTGCGAGCCGGACCAGTGTCCGGCCGTCATCTCGACGGCGAACATCACCGCATTGATGGCGATCACCGCCCAAAGACGGCGCTTATAGTCCGCCGACATGCCATCGAACGCGGCGTTCTGGTTGTTGCAGCAGCCGGTCACGAATCGCTCCTTGATGGACGCCCGGCCACACCCTAATTTCTCTAGTCGCTAGAGGTTCAAGGAGAAGTTTCGCGATGTTTTCGATCGGCGATCTTTCGCGGCGCACCGGCGTAAAGGTGCCGACCATCCGCTATTACGAGCAGATGGGGCTGATCGCGGCCGCGGGTCGAACCGAGGGCAATCAGCGGCGCTATGACCGCGACGGGCTTGAACGCCTTTCGTTCATCCGGCACGCGCGCGATCTGGGCCTGTCGATTGATGCGATCCGCGAACTGACCGAGCTGTCGGCTCATCCCGACCGGCCATGCGCGGACGCCCACCGGATCGCTCGCGACCATCGCGCCGAAGTGCGCGCCAAGATCGCGCGCCTGAAACGGCTCGAAGCCGAACTGGGCCGGATCGAGAACATGTGCGATACGGAGACGGTCGGCGATTGCCGGATCATCGAGGCGCTGGCCGATCGCGGCCTGTGCCCGGGGGAGCATTGACGGAAGGACGATCACCCTTGGCCGCGGTGACGAGGTGCTAGCTCCGGACCGCGCGCAACGTCAGGCGGCGCGGCTGGCCATGATCGACTTGGGCAGGCCGGCGACCCGTTCCACGGCGATATCGGCATCGGGGAACAGATGGGTCATGTCGTGGCGCGTCAGCAGATGGACCTCCTCGACGATCGACCGTGCCTTCCGGTAGTCCGGCTCGCGGTCGTAGAAACCCAGACGGCGCATCTGAAGAAGATGGGTGCGCCAGCGGGGCGGGAGCCACTGATAGCCCGGCACGCGAAAATGCGGCTCGAGCGGAAACCAGAAGTTCGGCGTCTGGACGAAATAGCGCGGTGCGAGCCGGCGCACATTGTCCGCAAACTGGCCGATCCGGTCCCATCCGCCGACATGTTCGATCACCGAGTTGGAGTGAACCAGATCAAAGGCTTGGCCCTGGAAACCGTCCGTATCGCAGGCATCGCCCGCATGGGCTTCGAACAGACCCGCGTCCTCGACCGGTTCAAGATCGCTTTCAAGATTGACCAGATGAATCCTGATCCGTCCGCGATGGCGCGCCAGAAAATCGGTGGCGATGGTCCAGTAGATCTCGCGCCCGCCCAGATCGACGATGTCGATCGTCTTGCGGCTGTCGAGCGCCTGTTCGATCAGCGCTTCGACCCGGGCAAACCGGGCGCGGCGAAAACGGCTCTCGATGGATACCGGGTTGGAATAGGTTTCAACGGCAAGGGTTTGGCTGGTCATCGGCAATCACCTGAATATGCACTCGTGCCGGACCGGCCGGCCCGACGCAAAGAGCCGCCTATATGCACGCGGGCAAGCCGATTTTGAAACAAAGACCTTCAGACGGGGTTAACAGTTCTGTTCCGCAAAGACGCTTCGGCCATGCCGATCACGATTTATTGCCCTTCGGTCAGCCTGTGCTAACTCTTTTGCTTTGAAGCGGAGGAGAGACCATGCGCAGGATCACAGCAACCACGGCGGCGCTTTTCGCACTGCTTTCAACCGCGGCCCTTGCACAAGGGACGCCATCGCCGGAGGGTGCGGCGGTCTATGTCGTCAATCTCGAGGATGGAGCCACCGCGCAGAGCCCGGTGACGATCGTCTTCGGCATGCGGGGCATGGGCATCGCGCCGGCGGGTGTCGAGATGGAGGGCACCGGCCACCACCATCTCTTCCTCAACCGGGAACCGTTCGGCGAAGCGGACGCGGCCGTCAACATTCCGACCGATGACAATCACATCCATTTCGGCGGCGGCCAGACCGAGGTGACGCTGGAGCTGCCCGCCGGCGAACACACGCTGCAGCTCGTCACCGGCGATCACAATCATATTCCGCACGAGCCGCCGGTGGTCTCGGAGGTGATCACGATCACCGTTGAATAAGCGTCAGCTTACCGAAAAGCGTCATCGGCGAGCGGGACGCTGACCGGCCGGCTGGCCGGCGCGGCGGCGTGTCCCGCAGGCACCGGTGGCGGCACGAACACGCTGGCACCCTGATCGGCGCGGGTCGCGACGCGGCGAAAGGTCTCGAACAGTTCGCGGCCGATGCCGTGCGTGTTGGCGGTAAGGTCGACGCGCACCGGCTCGCGGGCCTCGAACTCGGCGGCGTCGACCAGCACTTCGAGCGTGCCTTTGACCGCATCGACCCGCACGAGGTCGCCATCGCGGACCCTGGCAATCGGCCCGCCATCGAGCGCCTCGGGCGTCACATGGATCGCCGCGGGCACCTTGCCCGACGCGCCGGACATGCGCCCGTCGGTGACAAGCGCCACCTGGTGTCCGCGATCCTGCAAAATACCCAGGCACGGCGTCAGCTTGTGCAGTTCGGGCATGCCGTTGGCCCTTGGTCCCTGAAAACGGATCACCGCAACCATGTCGCGATCGCATTCGCCGGCCTTGAAGGCCGCCTGCAACTCGTTTTGATCGTGGAAGACGCGGGCCGGCGCCTCGATCACGTGGCGGTCGGACTTGACGGCGGAAATCTTGATGACGCCGCGGCCCAGATTGCCGGTCAGCATCTTCAACCCGCCATTGGTCTGGAACGCCTTTTCGACCGGCGCCAGCACTTTCTCGTTGCCGGACTCCTTGGGAGCGGGGCGCCGGTCGACCGTGCCGTCCTCGCGCCCCAGCGCTGGCTCGATCATGTAGGGATCGAGGCCCTGGCCCCAGACGGTGCGCACGTCACGGTGCAAAAGGCCGGCGTCGGCCAGTTCGCGGATCATGAAGCCGAGGCCGCCGGCCGCCTGGAAATGGTTCACGTCGGCAAGGCCGTTGGGATAGATGCGCGCCAGAAGCGGGATCGCATCGGACAAGTCGGAAATGTCCTCCCACGTCAGCGTGATGCCGGCGGCGGCGGCCATCGCGATCAGATGGATCGTGTGGTTGGTCGACCCGCCCGTCGCGTGCAGGCCGATCACGCCATTGACGACGGAGCGCTCGTCGATCATCTCGCCGGCCGGGGTAAACTCGTTGCCGAGCGCGGTGATGGCAAGCGCCCGCCTGGTGGCCTCGCGGGTCAGCGCATCGCGCAGCGGCGTGTTCGGATTGACGAAGCTGGCGCCGGGAATATGCAGGCCCATGATCTCCATCAGCATCTGGTTGGAGTTGGCCGTGCCGTAGAAGGTGCAGGTGCCCGGTCCATGATAGGAGGCGCTTTCAGCTTCCAGAAGTTCGGCGCGGCCGATCTTGCCCTCCGCGTAGAGCTGGCGTGTCTTGGCCTTTTCGTCATTGGGCAGGCCGGATGTCATCGGGCCGGCCGGGATGAACACCGCCGGCAGATGGCCAAAAGTCAGCGCGGCGATCAGGAGGCCCGGCACGATCTTGTCGCAGACGCCCAGATAGACCGCCGCATCGAACATGTCGTGCGACAGGCCGACGGCGGTCGAAAGCGCGATCACGTCGCGCGAGAACAGCGACAGTTCCATGCCGGCCTGACCCTGGGTGACGCCGTCGCACATGGCCGGCACGCCACCGGCCACCTGCGCCACGCCGCCCGCTTCGCGCGCCGCCTGCTTGATGAGGGCCGGAAACGTTTCGAACGGCTGGTGGGCGGACAGCATGTCGTTGTACGCGGTGATGATGCCCAGATTGGCGACGATGTCGGCCTTCAGGTCCGCCTTGTCGCTGGGTCCGCAGGCGGCAAAGCCATGGGCGAGGTTGCCGCAGGACAGTTTGCTGCGCTTGGGGCCCTGGCTGGCGCGGTCGGCCAGCCGTTCAAGATAGAGTTCGCGGCCGGCTCGCGAGCGCTCGCGCATCCGTTCGGTAACGGCGGAAATGGTGGCGGTGACGTCATAGGCGGTCATGGCTTGATCTCCGGATCGGGCATTTGGGTCCAGTCTAGGCGACGCTCATGGCGCCCAGAAGACGTGGACCGGCGTTGCGGTCTGATGCAGCACCGCGCGGACGGGCATCGCGTCGGCATCAGTGCCGTCGAGGGCCGCGTCGAAGACGGCTTGCTTCTCGGCACCCTCGATATGCAGCGCGACGAAACGGGCATCGAGGATCGGGCCGAGCGTTAGCGTCAGGCGCGGCTCGCCCGCCCCTTGGGCGAATATCGGCAGCACCTTGTCGGCACCGTCCGGGTCGAGCGCTTCGGCCAGCCGGTCGCCGCCGGGAAAGAAAGAGGCCGTGTGTCCGTCCGTGCCCATGCCCAGAACACAAGCGTCCAGGCGATGGCCGTCCTGTTCGAAGGCGGCCTGGGACAGGCGCGCACATTCGGCCGGCGTGTGCGCATCGACCACATAGGGTACGAAGCGCGCTTCTGCGGCGCGATTGCGCAGCAGGTGACGCCGCACCAATCCGGCATTGGCGCGCTCATGGTCCGGCGGCACCAACCGCTCATCGACCAGAAGCACCATCACCGAGGCCCAGTCGAGTTGGGCCTGCGACAGCGCTTCAAAGAACCGTTTGGGCGTCGAGCCGCCCGAGACGGCAAGCGACGCGTGGCCACGTGTGGCGATGCCGCCGGCAAGTTTGGCGGCGACGCCCGCCGCCAGAGCCTCGGCAAGCTGGTCGCGCGTGCCGTAATCGTGCCGGTGAAGGCCGGCCGGCGCATCAGTCGCTTTCATGCCAGGTCCGTCCGTCCCGTTCGATCAGCGCGATCGAGGCCGACGGCCCCCAGGTGCCGGCCGTATAGCGCTGGCATTGCTGTCCGGTTTCCTCCCAGGCCGACAGGATCGGGTCGATCCAGCACCAGGCCGCCTCGACCTCGTCGCGCCGCATGAACAGGGTCTGGTTGCCGCGGATCACATCCATGATCAGCCGCTCATAGGCGTCCGGGTTGCGCACGTTGAAGGCCGACGCGAAGCTCATGTCGAGCGGCACATGCCGCAGCCGCATGCCGCCGGGGCCGGGGTCCTTGATCATGATCCACTGCTTGACGCCCTCGTCGGGCTGCAAGCGGATGACCAGATTGTTGGCCGACATCCGTCCGCCGGCCTGTCCGAAGATCGAGTGCGGCACCGGCTTGAAGGCGATGACGATCTCCGACACGCGCGTCGTCATGCGCTTGCCGGTGCGCAGATAGAAGGGCACGCCGGCCCAGCGCCAATTGCCGATCTCGGCCTTCAGCGCCACGAAGGTCTCGGTGTTGCTTTCGCCGTCTTCGAGTTCTTCCAGATAGCCCTTGACCGGCCCGCCCGCCGACGCGCCGGCGCCATACTGGCCGCGCACGGTGAGCTTTTCGACATTGTGCTCGCCGACCGGTTCGAGCGCGCGCAACACTTTGAGCTTTTCGTCACGCACGGCGTTGGCGTCCATCGACGATGGCGGCTCCATGGCGACCAGGCACAACAGTTGCAGGAGATGGTTCTGCACCATGTCGCGCAGGGCACCGGCCTTGTCGTAATAGCCGGCGCGGCCTTCGAGCCCGACGGACTCGGCGACCGTGATCTGCACATGGTCGATGTGGGCCGAATTCCACAGCGGCTCATAAAGTGCGTTGGCAAAACGCAGCGCCATCAGGTTCTGCACCGTTTCCTTGCCCAGATAATGGTCGATGCGGAAGATCTGGTACTCGTCGAACACCTCGCCCAGCGTGTCGTTCAGCGCGGTGGCCGATTGCAGGTCGCGGCCGATCGGTTTTTCGACGATGATCCGCGTTTCGGGCGTGATCAGCCCATTGTCACGCAGGCGGGTGGCGATGTCACCGAAAAGGGACGGGCCGACCGCGAGATAACAGGCCCGTTTCTTGCCCGCGTCGGTACCGACCGCCTTGGCCAGCTTGGCCCAGCCGCGCTCGGACTTGACGTCGACCGACACATAATCGAGCTTGGCGAGGAACCTCTCCACCTCGTCATCGTCGAGTTCGTCCTTGACGTGTGTCTTCAGCGCGGTCAGCGCAAAGTCGCGATATTCGTTGGGCGACAGGTCCGACCGCGACGCGCCGACGATGCGCGTCGGCTCTGTCATCTGCCCGTCCTTCTGGCGATGATAGAGCGCGGGCAGGAGCTTGCGCTCGGCAAGATCGCCCGTGCCGCCGAAGATGATGCAGTCAAACGGATCGACGGGAATGATCTGGCTCGACATCGAATCTGTCCGGTTTGAGGAATGTCGCCAACACCATAATCTAATCGATTTAAGAACACCAGTGCGCAGATTGACGCGACCGGCAAAATCATCGAACTTCCATCGGCGCCGTTGGCGCCCAGGGAGGTGGACATGCTGACAAAACCGGACTCCGATCTTGCGCGCCGTGCCGGCGAGGGAATGGTCAGTTCCAACATCATTGGCGGCAAGCGCATGCCGGCTCGCTCGGGTGAGACGATCGACGTGGTATCGCCGTCCGACGGCGTCGCGTTCGCCACGATCGCGCGCTCGGCGGCGGCGGATGTCGACGCCGCGGTGGCCGCCGCCCGCGCCGCATTCGAAGACGGACCATGGGCCCGGATGAGCGCGCTCGAACGCGGACGGCTGCTGTTCGCGCTGAACGAAAAGATCGCCGAGAACGCCGCCGAACTTGCAGCACTGGAAAGCCGCGACACGGGCAAGCCGGCCCGGCAGGGCGTTGCAGACGTCAACGGCGCGATGCGCTATTTCGAGTTCAATGCCGGAGCCGCCGACAAGCTCAACGGCGACCAGATTCCGTTTCTGGATGGCTATACGGCCATCGCAATGCGCGAGCCGCATGGCGTGGTGGCCGGGATCATCCCCTGGAACTATCCACTGCAGATTCTGGGCCGTGTCGCCGGCGCGGCCTTGGCGATGGGCAACACGCTGGTGATCAAGCCCGCCGAGGATGCGTCGCTGACGACCGTGCGCGTCGCCGAACTGGCGCTGGAGGCCGGCTTCCCGGCAGGCGTCTTCAATGTGGTGACAGGATATGGAGGCGAGGCCGGCGCGCCGCTTTCGGCGCACCCCGACGTCGACTATGTCACCTTTACCGGCTCGCCGGTCACCGGCACGGCCATCCAGGCGGCCGCTGCGCAGAACAATCGCGGCGTGACGATGGAGCTTGGCGGAAAGTCGCCGCAGATCCTGTTCGCCGACACGGACCTCGAGGCGGCGATGCCCGTCCTGGTCAACGCCATCATCCAGAATGGCGGTCAGACCTGTTCGGCCGGCAGCCGCATCCTCGTCGAGCGGTCCATCCATGACACGGTGGCGGCCGGACTTGCCGAGCGCTTTGCCGCGCTGGTCGCCGAACCGCACTGGGCCGATGGCGATCTGGGTCCGCTCGTAAGCGCCCGGCAAGCCGAGCGGGTCAAAGGCTTCGTCGACGCTGCCAAGGCCGCCGGAACGCCGGTTCTGGCCGAAGGCCGGGTGGCGAGCGACGCGCCGACAGGCGGCCACTATGTGGCACCGACCCTGTTCGGCGGGGTCGACCCGAAAAGCGATCTGGCCCGCGAGGAGGTGTTCGGACCGGTCCTGTCGATGCTCGCATTCGACGACGAGGCCGACGCGATCAGGCTCGCCAACGACACCGACTTCGGTCTGGTCTCGGCGGTCTGGACGCGCGATGGCGGCCGCCAGTTCCGGCTGGCGCGGGCGATCCGGTCCGGGCAGGTTTTCGTCAATTGCTATGGCGCGGGCGGCGGGGTGGAGCTGCCCTTTGGCGGCTTCAAAAAGTCCGGACATGGCCGCGAGAAGGGGCTCGAGGCCCTGCGCGACATGAGCGCGACCAAGACAATCGTCTTCAATCACGGATAGGACCAACATGGGCAGACTGGAGGGCAAGGCCGCTATCATCACAGGCGGCGCGGGCGGCTTTGGCGCGGGGATGACGCGGCGCTTCATCGAAGAGGGCGCGCGCGTCCTGATCGCCGACATGAATGCCAAGCGCGCCGAAACGCTTGCCGCGGAGTTCGGCGAAGCGGCGGTGCCGCTGACGGTCGATGTTTCGCTGGGCAGCGACATCGACCGCATGGTGACGACCGCGCACGATGCGTTCGGCCGCGTCGACATCATGATCAACAATGCCGGCTACAGCCATCGCAACGGCGATCTGCTCGATGTCGACGAGCACGATTTCGACCTGATCTTCGCGGTCAACATGAAGGCCATCTATCACGCCACACGCGCGGTCGTGCCGATCATGGAGGGTCAGGGCGGCGGCGCGATCATCACCACCGCATCGACGGCGGGGCTGAGACCACGGCCGGGCCTGACCTGGTACAATGCCTCCAAGGGCTGGGCGATCACCGCGACCAAATCGATGGCTGTGGAACTGGCGCCCAAGAACATCCGCGTCAACTGCCTTTGCCCGGTTGCCGGGGAGACCGGCATGCTGGCCACGTTCATGGGCACCGACACGCCGGAAATCCGCGAGAAGTTCAAATCGGTGATTCCGCTTGGCCGCTTTTCGACACCGGCAGACATCGCCAATGCGGCACTCTATCTTGCCTCCGACGAAGCCGCCTTCATCACGGGCGTCGCGCTGGAAGTCGATGGCGGGCGCTGCGTATGACCAATCCGTAACCCAATCGCCGCCTTGTTGCCCGATTTGCGCCCCGCCCGCGCCATCTGCGCCCGCTACCGCTCATGGCGCAATGGACAGAGCGAGGTCGGGTGATGAAGGAACTGGTTGTCGTGCTGACGCTGATGGGATGCGACGATTCAGGCGCCCATTGCGAATACATCGACTCACCGGACGGGCGCTGGCCGACGATCGCGGCGTGCCAGGACGCCGGCGAGGCACTGCTGACCCGTGTCGAAGCCGACTATCCCTCGACGGCGGCGCAATGCGAGGTGCTCGACGCCGGTGCGATTGCCTTGGCCAGCGACACGGTTCCCGCCGACCGTCCGGTCGGCGACATCACCGATGAGGCCGCCATCGCGGTGACAGTCTCTCCGCCCACCCGGCGCGGCATGGTGCGCCGCTGGGTCACGGTGCGGGTTCAGACCGTTGCCGACAAGCCGGCGCGCATCGCCGGGCTGGCACGCTCGGCGGCCGATCGCGTCACAGCGCTTCTGCCGGCCTGGTAGGTCTCACGCCTCTCCGCGCCTGCCGCCGATGACCGCCTGCACGGTATAGGCCAGAAATGTCAGGCCGACGGCGCCGGCAAGGCCGATCAGGATCAGCGCGATCACATCAATCGGCCCGCCGACGTCGCCAAATCCCGAGCGGGTGATAACGAAGACGAACCAGATCGCGGCAATGGCACCGATCGGTGCGAGCAGTTCGGCGCGCAGGAACCAGCGGCTGCGCAGCGAACGGTCACGCGCGATCACGTAGACAAAGGCGATGGTGACCAATGCGGCGATGACGACGAGCCCCCAGAAAAGGGCCTGGCCGAACATCTCCTCGAGCACGGCGATCAGCGTTCCAAACGTCAGTTCTTCCATGATGGTTCCTCCTCAAGCCCGGCCGCGCAACATGGCGTTGTAGGTCGCTTTCAGCGCGATTTCCTTCATCAGCCACGAGACCCACAATTCCTCCAGCGGAGCGATCACGCCGGGGAAGGAGGGCACCAGATTGTTCTTGTAATCGAACTCGATCAGCATCGCCCGTCCGACGCGGGTGATCAGCGGACAGGACGTGTAGCCATTGTAGGTTTCGGTGCCTTCCTGGCCGGCGATCTGCGCGACGATCTGGTCCTCGACTACCGGCACCTGCCATTTGGCGGACGCCGCCGTCTTGCCCTTGGGCACGCCGGCCACATCGCCGGCGGCGAACACTTCCGGATAGCGATTGTGACGCAGCGTGTACTGGTCCACCTCGACATAGCCCTGTCCGACCCACTTGTCGGCCCAAGGCAGCGGCGAGTTGCGCACCACGTCCGGCGCGCTCATCGGCGGAATGACGTTGGTGAAGTCGAACGGGATTTCCTGGTCGCCCTCCGGCGTTTCAAAGGTGGCGACCTTCCGGCCCGGATCGATCGCCTTCATCACATGCTCGTAGCGTGTGTCGAAGCCGCGCTCGCCATAAAGCATGCGCACCTTCTCGTTGACGATCGGGACGCCGAACAGAGACTTCGAGTGCGCCGCATAGATGATCTCGGTCTTGCCGCGATTGCCCTTCCGCCGCGCATAGTCATCGGTCAGGAAGGTGTATTTGAGCGGCGCGCCGGCGCACTTCATCTCGGTCGCCGGACGGGTGAAGAGGCCCACGCCGCCCTCGTCGGTGAACCGGTCCATCTCGCGCCAAGTGGCTTCGGCCGCTTCGGGGCTCGCATAGACCGAGCCGATTCCGTCCTTGCCGATCAGGCTGACATCCATGCCCTCGATCTGGTCGTAATTGAGCTTCAGGCCCGCCGCGACGACGAGGAAGTCGTAGCTGACCGTGGTGCCGCTGTCGGTCGTCACCGTCTTGGCTTCGGGATCGATCTCGGCGGCCCCCTCTTCGATCCAGTTGACCGCGCGCGGCAGCCAGTCGCTCGTGCCGCTGACCGAATAGCCCGCTGGCTTCAGGCCCGATGCGATCAGCGTGAAGCCCGGCTGGTAGAGGTGGCGCTTGCGTGCATCGATAATGGTGATCTCCGCACCGTCAAGCCGGGCGGCCAGACGGTTGGCGAGCGACGAGCCGGCCGCCCCCGCGCCGATGATGACGATTTTGGCCGACGTCGCCACGCTTTGCGCGCGCGCCGGGCGCGTGGCACCCAGCGCCGTGGCGCCGAGCGCGGCCGCCAGAAAGGCGCGCCTGTCGAGATCGAGTGACATGTGGAACCTCCCGATGGTCAGAAACAATCGGGCGGACCCTAATGCCGCCGGGTGACCGGCGGCATGATCTATATCAATTTTTTCTTATATAAAAGGCGACCTCTATGCGGCCCGCATCACTTCGCGCTGCCGACAATGTTGCGCCAATTGCGCATCGAGATCAGATGGCAATAGATCAGCGCCAGCGCGCCGTTCTTGCGCAGCGACAGGAACGTCTCATCATCGAGTTGCGCCAGCTTCTCCTCGTCCACCACCTGAAAGCCGGTGATCCGCCGCTTGGTCTCGTCAGGCAGCGTCACGTCGGCGTTGCGGTCGACCAAAAGGCCGGTATCGGCGATCGCGGCCAGCAGCTTGTCGGTTTCCAGAAGCTGGTTGTGATAGGTCTGGCAGAAGCTCAGCGCGTTCTGCGCCGCTTCGCTCGGCTTGCCGTCCTCGAACAGCCGGTCGCCCTTCTTGGCATCGAACCAGCGGCTCTTGAGATCGGCGGCGAGCGTCAACCTGTCCTGCGCCTTGTCCTCGACCAGAATGAACGGATAGCGCCGTACATAGGCCGGGATGTAGGTGCCCGAACGCCATTTGCCGCCTTTCTCGACGAACCGGTTCTCGCCGGCCGAGTGGCCGGTGATGACATGGGCGGCGCGGCGCCCGTCCTGTTCGCTGAAGACGAGCGGGTAATGCAGAGCCGCTTCGGGAAACTCGGCGGCCGCGACGATGATGGCGTTCATCTGCGCCGCGCCATTGAAGCGATTGGCCGGGGTGAAACGCAGATCGCCGTGCAACCCGGCCGAAAGGACCGCCACGGTCTCATACATGGCCGGCAGGCCACCACCCTCGGTGCCGTTCGCATCCTTGCCCGCGGCGGGTTTTTCCTTGGTCTTCGTCTCGGTCATCATGTCCCCGTTCGGTGCGGATTACTGGCTGCGCGCGGCAAGCGTTGCAAGCGCCTCGGTCAGACCATCGGTCGACACGCCGATCGCGAGCGTCTGGCCGCTGGCGACAGGATAGCGGATGGTCGGGCTGCCGGCGCCGAGCAGGAGTTGGGAGATGTCCTCGCCGCTTTCGAACTGGGCAAAACAGAAGCCGCCCGTGCAGCGGGTGATCGTGCCGGCCAGAAGCGCCGTTTCGCCGTCGGCCAGTTCGGGCGCAGTGCCGAACGAGACGTCGGCGATCATGCGCATGGCGACGACGGTCGATCCGTCCTCGGGATTGAACCCGAAGGCCAGACGCGCGATCTCGGCCCGGTTGTTGGTGCTCGAGTAGACCTGGACTGCCTCACACACGCGGCGCGGCGCATCCTGCGGACCGTCATCGTCTGCCGGCGTCACCGCGAGCGTGCAATCGACGTTCCAGTCGGCAAAAGACTCGGTCGAGCGGCTTGGCGTGGGCGAGGCATCCTGTGCCACAACAGGTGCCGTCGCCACTATCATGCCGGCCACGCAGACCGCGGCACCCAAAGCCGTCAGATTTCGAACAAGCATTTCTTTCCCCTTGTCTTTCCGACCGGCGCGACTGCCTTTCCGGCCAGTGTGTTCCTCGTCCTGACTATCCGATGGACCGGGGGTTGGCCAGTGATCGGCGCCGGTTCGTCCTGGCCACATCAAATAAAATGGCCGGACGCATGCGCTGCGCCCGGCCAATCGTCGGCCCATTACCGCAATTGGGGTAAGCCGCCGCCGTCAGCCGGCGGCTGCCACGGCGCGCTTGGCCATCACCTTGATCAGATGGGCGCGATAGTCTGCCGAGGCGTGGATGTCGCTCATCAGCCCGTCGGCAGACACTTCCACCGCGTCCACCGCATCCGGCGACCAGTTGGCGGCGAGCGCCGCTTCCAGTCCTGCATGGCGGAAGACGCCATCCTCGCCGGCGCCTGTGACCGCTACACGCACGCCGTCGCCGCTCGACACGAAAACGCCGACCATGGCGTAGCGCGAGGCGGGGTTCGGGAACTTGGAGTAGCCCGCCTTGTCCGGCTTGCCGACGGAGACGGCAGTGATGATCTCGCCCTCGTCCAGCGCGGTAGTGAACATGCCGGTGAAGAAGTCGTCGGCCGCGATTTCGCGATTGTTGGTCACGATCTTCGCCCCGAGACCCAGAAGACCGGCCGGATAGTCGGCGGCGGGATCGTTGTTGGCGATCGATCCGCCGATCGTGCCCATGTGGCGCACGGCCGGATCGCCGATGCGCGAGGCGAGCGCGGCGAGGGCCGGGCAGACCGAGCCGACCTCGGCGCTGGCGGCGACAGCGGCATGGGTGGCCGCGGCACCGATGGTCACCGAATTCCCGCGCACGGCGATGTCGGTCATGCCGCCAATGCCGCGAATGTCGACAACATCGGACGGCGCCGCCAGATGCTGCTTCATGGTGGGCAGAAGCGTCTGGCCGCCGGCGAGGATCTTGGCTTCCTCGGCGCCACCGATGGCGGCAACGGCATCCTCGATGCTGGCGGGCTTGTGATAGTTGACTGCATACATCGATCGATCCTCCCCTATTCGGCCGCCTGCGGCAGGCCGACTTCCTGAATGGCGGCCCACACCTTTTGCGGGGTGGCCGGCATCGTCAGATTGTTGTTGCCGATCGCGTCGGTGATCGCGTTGATGACCGCCGGCGGCGAGCCGATGGCACCAGCCTCGCCGCAGCCCTTGACGCCGAGCGGGTTGGACGGGGCGACCGTGGTCGAATGTTCGAGCACATAGGACGGCACATCGTCGGCGCGCGGCATGCAATAGTCCATGTAGGAGCCGGTGATGAGCTGTCCGTCCTCGTCATAAACGACATTCTCCAGAAGCGCCTGGCCGATGCCCTGGGTAACGCCGCCATGCACCTGGCCTTCGACGATCATCGGGTTGATGACGGTGCCGAAATCGTCGGCCGCGGTGAAGCGGACGATCTCGACGACACCGGTCTCCGGATCCACCTCCACTTCGCAAATATAGGTGCCCGAGGGGAAGGTGAAGTTGGTCGGATCGTAGAAGGCGCCTTCCTTCAGACCGGGCTCCATGCCGTCGGGCAGATTGTGCGCGGTGTAGGCGGCAAGGCCGACTTCGTGCCATGCCATTTTCTTGTCGGTGCCCGCGACCTTGACCTCACCATCCTCGATGACGATGTCGTCTTCGCTGGCCTCCAGTGTGTGGGCAGCGATCTTCTTGACCTTGGCCTCGACCTTATCCATCGCCTTGACGATGGCGTTCATGCCGACCGCGCCCGAGCGTGAGCCGTATGTGCCCATGCCCATCTGCACCTTGTCGGTGTCGCCATGGACGATGGTGATGTTGTCCATGGGCAGGCCGAACCGGTCGGAGACGACCTGCGCGAATGTCGTCTCGTGGCCCTGACCGTGGGCGTGCGAGCCGGTAAGGATCTCGATCGTGCCGACCGGGTTGACGCGCACTTCGGCCGATTCCCAAAGGCCGACGCCGGCGCCAAGCGAGCCGACCGCCTTGGAGGGCGCGATGCCGCACGCTTCGATGTAGCACGAATAGCCGATGCCGCGCAGCTTGCCGCGCGAGGCGGCTTCGGCCTTGCGGGCCGCAAAGCCGGCAATGTCGGCCGCCGCCTGACCCTTTTCGAGCAGCGCGTGGAAGTCGCCGGAATCGTAGGTCATGATCACCGGCGTCTGGTGCGGGAACTCGGTGATGAAGTTGCGGCGGCGCAGTTCGGCCGGGTCCATGCCCATTTCGCGCGCCGCGGTCTCCATCAGCCGCTCCATCACATAGGTCGCCTCCGGGCGGCCGGCGCCGCGATAGGCATCGACGGGCACGGTGTTGGTGTGCACCGCTTTGACGTCGCAATAGACGTTGGTGATGTTGTACTGGCCCGACAAAAGCGTGCCGTAGAGATAGGTCGGCGTGGCGGTCGCAAACAGCGACGCATAGGCGCCGATGTTGGCGACGGTGTTGACCTTCAGCCCGACGATCTTGCCATCGGCGTCAAAGCCCATGCGCGCCTTGGTGACGTGGTCGCGCGCATGCGCGTCGGTCATGAAGGCTTCCGAGCGATCCGACGTCCACTTGACCGAACGGCCGGTCTTCATCGACGCCCACAGGCAGGTGATCTCTTCGGGGTAGATGTAGATTTTCGAGCCGAAGCCGCCGCCGACATCGGGGGCGATGACACGCAGCTTGTGCTCGGGCGCGACATTGTAGAAGGCCGACAGGACCAGCCGTGCCACATGCGGGTTCTGGCTGGTCGTATAGAGCGTGTAGTGATCGTCGATATCGTTATAGACGGCGATCGCCGAGCGCGGCTCGATGGCGTTCGGGGCGAGCCGGTTGTTGACGATGTCCAGTTCGGTGATGTGCGTGGCGCCGGCAAGGCCCGCATCGGCCGCCGCTTCGTCGCCGATCTCCCAGTCGAAGATCAGGTTGCCCGGCACATTGTCGTGCAGGAGCGGCGCGCCATCCTCCAGCGCGCTGGTGGCAGCGGCCACGGCCGGCAGTTCCTCATAGTCGACCTCGACCGCCTCGGCGGCAAGGCGCGCCAGCGCCTGGCTCTCGGCGATGACGATGGCGACCGGTTCGCCGACATGACGCACCCGGGCCGTGGCCATCGGGTTCCACGCGCCGACATTCATCGGGTTGCCGTCCTTGGAGCTGATGGCCCAGCCGGTGATGATGTCGCCGATGGCATCAGCCTTCAGTTCGGGGCCGGTGTGAACGGCGATCACGCCATCCATCGCAAGGGCCGCGCTCGCATCGATGCCCTTGATCTCGGCATGGGCATGCGGGCTGCGCACGAACGCGCCGTAGGCCTGGTTTTCCAGACGGATGTCGTCTGTGTATTTGCCCCGGCCCGTGATGAACCGCTTGTCCTCCTTGCGCTTGACCGCAGCGCCGATGCCTTCGCTCATATGCTTGCTCCTCCCAAATGCCTCATGATGCCGACCGGATGGTCAACGGCGCCTGCTCACATGCTGGCGGCCGCGTCTTTGATCGACCGGACGATGTTGTGATAGCCGGTGCAGCGGCAGATATTGCCCTCCAGCTCGTGCCGGATCGCCTCTTCGGTCAGATCCTTGCCCTCGGCCTTGTAGCGGTTGATCATGTCAATGCCGCTCATGATCATTCCCGGCGTGCAGAAGCCGCATTGCAGTCCGTGATTTTCGTTGAAGGCCACCTGCATGGGGTGCAGTGCGCCATTGGCAAGGCCCTCGACCGTGGTCACCTCGGCGCCGTCGAGCGAAGCTGCCAGAACCGTGCACGATTTGACCGCCTTGCCGTCGACATGGACGACACAGGCGCCGCACTGGCTGGTGTCGCAGCCGACATGGGTGCCGGTCAGCCGCAAATGCTCGCGCAAGAAGTCGCTCAGAAGCGTCTCGCCGGGCACTTCGCCGCTCGCGGCCTTGCCGTTCACGGTCATCGTGACTTGGGTCATCTATGTTCCTCCCTTGCCGGCTGGCCTGTTCCTCCGGGCGGCCGGTGCTTGCTGTCATCCGGCCCTTTCAGGCCTGTTCGGATTGCGTGTCCTTGGCCTGCGGCGTGTCGGAAACGGACTGTTCGCCGTCCTTGTCAGAGCCGCCGAGATGGTCGTGAAAGTTCTCGAAGAATTTGTCGGCGAGCTTCTTGGCCGTCGAATTGATCAGCCGGCTGCCCAGCCTGGCAAGCTTGCCGCCCACCGTCGCCTGCGCCTGATAGGTCAAAAGCGTGTGACCGTCGCCATCGGTCAGGCGCACATCGGCGCCACCCTTGGCGAAGCCGGCCACGCCGCCCTTGCCCTCACCCTGGATGGTGTAGCTTTCCTCGACGACGATGTTGACCAGCTCGACCTCGCCGGCGAACTTCGCCTTCACCGGGCCGATCTTCTGGACCACCTTGGCGGTCATGGTCGTGTCGGATGTCATCTCCAGCTCTTCACAGCCAGGGATGCATGCGCGCAGCACGTCTGGGTCGTTCAGTGCCTGCCAGACATCGGCGCGCTTGGCCGAAATCTGGTATTCACCCGTCATGTCCATGACGCTCCTCCGGTGAATGATCGTGTCTTGTTTTCGGCGATGATGGCGCGCCCGACTTTGGAATGCAACTCATTCTAATGTCTCTGATGTCGCGGTCCGCACCAGTGCCGAACCGGCCGGTTCAGGCGACGCGCAGGTCCTGCCGGCCCTCGCTCAACGCCCGGGTCAGATCGGCCAGACTGTCGAGCGAATGGCAGGCATGGAACCGGTCGACATGGGGCATCATGGCGCGGATGCCGCCGGCCAGCGGCGCGAATCCTTCAAAGCGCAGAAGCGGATTGAGCCAGATGAGCTGACGGCAGGACAGGTGCAGCCGCTCCATCTGCGCCGACAGGAGACCGCCATCGCCGCGCTCCAGCCCGTCGGTGATCAACAGCACCACCGCGCCCTGCCCGAGCACGCGGCGCGACCAGTTCCGGTTGAACGTCTCGATCGCCGCGCCGATCCGGGTGCCGCCTTCCCAGTCGGTCGCGTCGTGGCCAACGGCCTCCATCGCCCGGTCGGGATCCTTGAGATGCAGCGCGCGCGTGATGTTGGTCAGATGCGTGCCGAAGGTGAAGGCATGGACATGGCGCCAGTCGCGCACCCGCGCCCAGGTCAGGGCATGCAGGAAGTGCATCATCATGCGCGAATAGGTGCTCATCGAGCCGGAAATGTCGCAAAGGGCGACAAGGTCCGGCGGCCGGTCACGCGGCACGATGGTGACGACCCGCTCGATTTCGCCAGCCCGGCGCAACGATCCGCGCATGGTGGCGCGAAAGTCGGGACGCGTGCCGAGCGGCGAGCGGCGAGCGCGCCGTGTGCGCACCGGGCGAACGGGCAGTCGCATCGCCTCAATGGCGCGGGCGGCCTTGGCCAGTTCGGCGGCGCTCATCTGTTCAAAGTCCATCGCCCGCAACGTCTCGGTTTCCGACCAGGACAATTGCGCGTCGATCTCGACCTCGGTGCGCACCGGCGCATCGGCCGCCGCCTTGGGCGAATCCCCCAGCGCCTCGGACGCGCGGCGTTCAGCGGCCTTTTTCTTCTTCTCCTCGGTTTCGCCGCGGATCATCGGCGACAGGAGGCGGATCATCTTTTCGAGATATTCCGGATCGCGCCAGAACATGGTGAACACCTGGTGAAAGACATCCAGATGTTCGGCGCGTGTGATCAGGGTCGCGCGCAGCAGATGGTAGAAATCGTCGCGCCGGGAAAAGCCGGCAATGGCTGCCGCGCGCACCGCATCGCGTACCTGGCTCGTCCCCACCGGCACACCGGCCTTGCGCAGGGCGCGCGCGAAATGAACGATGTTGTCGGCCAGGCGGCCCTCGGCGACGGGCTCGCCGGTCATCGGTGCTCGGCATCGGCGAGCCTTGCCCGCGCCTCATCAAGAATGCGCGTGGCCTCGGAACCGGCCATGCGGGCAATATCGTCCTGGTATTTGAGGATCGCGCCGAGCGTATCGGAAATCACCTCGGGCGACAGCGCAACGGTGTCGAGCGCGACCAGACATTTGGCCCAGTCGATTGTCTCGGCCACACCGGGGTTCTTGAAAAGGTCCGCCCCGCGCAGGCCCTGGACGAAGGCGACGATCTCGGCCGACAGTTTCTCGGTGGCCTCGGGCACGCGGGCGCGCAGGATGTCCATCTCCCGGTCGAAATCGGGATAATCGACCCAGTGATAAAGACAGCGGCGCTTGAGCGCGTCATGGACCTCGCGCGTCCGGTTCGACGTCAGGATCACCAAAGGCGGCTCGTCGGCGCGGATCGTGCCGAGTTCGGGAATGGTCACCTGGTAGTCCGACAGCGCTTCGAGCAGGAATGCCTCGAACGGCTCGTCGGTGCGGTCGACCTCGTCGATCAGAAGGACCGGCGGGCCTTCGGCATGCGGCTCCATCGCGTCCAGCAATGGCCGGCGGATCAGGAAGTCGCCGGTGAACAGTTCCTGCTGCAGCATCTCGCGGTCGGCATGGCCGGCAGCCTCGGCGGTGCGGATGGCCACCATCTGCGCGGTGAAATTCCACTCATAGATTGCGGACGCGGCATCGAGGCCCTCATAGCATTGCAGGCGGATCAGCCGGCGGCCCAGACCCGAGGCGAGCGCCTTGGCGATCTCGGTCTTGCCGACGCCGGCCTCGCCTTCGAGAAAGAGCGGCTTGTCGAGCGTCATCGACAGGAAGGCGACGGTCGCAAGGCCGCGGCCGCAGACATAGTTCTCGCCGGCAAGAAGCGCGATCGTCTCGTCAATCGAGGCCGGTGCGGGCGCGGCGGCCCTGTTGGCTGCATCCATCATGACGACAAGAACTAGCGGGCATGCCGGCGCCTGTCCATTGCGCCGAAGACGCAAGCGGCTTGCCGCGCGATGCCAAAGCGATACAATCGCAGGTACGATGCTGACCCGCGCCCAGACAGTTCCGCCGCTCGACTTCGGACCCAACCGCGCCCCACTCGCCGCGCTGGCCAAGGCGCCCGGTGACGGCGTCTTGGCGGTCATCACCCGCACGGAGGGCCCGTCCTATCGCCCGGTCGGCGCGGTGATGGCTTTCCTGCCGGACGATATGCGCATCGGCACCTTGTCGTCGGGCTGCATCGAATCCGATCTGGCACTGCATGCCGCCGAGACGCTTGCAACCGGTATGCCGAAAACCGTGCTCTATGGGCGCGGATCGCCCTATATCGACATCCAGCTTCCCTGTGGCGGCGGTCTCGAAATCCTGCTGGCGCCGCGCCCGGACCGAAACGCGCTCGCACGGCTGATCGAAACGCTGGACAGCCGGCGGCCCTCGACGCTCGTCATCGACCGACAGACCGGGCAGATGGCGGTGCATGAGGAGGCGGCCGCCCCGGACGCCGACCGCTTCGCCGTCACGTTCGAACCCGAACTGCAATTCTTCATCTTCGGCAAGGGCCCCGAGGCGAGCACATTTGCCGGCCTCGTCCAGTCGGCCGGTTATCCCAATCTCCTGCTGTCGCCCGACGAGGAGACGCTGGAGGCGGGCCGTGCGGCGGGCTGCGCCACACGGCATCTGGTCTCCAAGGGCGTGCCATCGGACGTTTCGCCGGACGGCTGGTCGGCGGTGGTCCTGTTCTTCCACGATCACGACTGGGAACCGCCAATCTTGGAAAGCGCGCTCGAAACCGATGCGTTCTATATCGGCGCGCAGGGCAGCCAACGGGCGCGCGATGCACGCATGGCCGAACTCGATGCGATGGGCGTTTCTGGCGAGGCGCGCGACCGGCTGCACGGGCCGATCGGGCTGGTCCCCTCGGCGCGCGATGCGCGCACGCTCGCCGTCTCGGTCCTCGCCGAGGTTCTGGCTGTCGCCAAAGCCGCCGCATGAGCCGTTGCGGCCTTGTCTTGGCGGCCGGGCGATCGACGCGGTTCGGCGCGGCCAACAAGCTTCTGACACCATTTCGGGGCCAGCCGCTCGCCGCCCATGCGGCAGCGGCCATGGCCGCCGTGCCGCTCGATCACCGGATCGCCGTGGTGACCGACCCGGCGGTCGCGGCATTGTTTGACGGGTTCGAGGTGCTGACGGTCGAGCGCCCGGATGCGCCGCAATCGGCCAGTTTGGCGTTGGGCGCCGGCCGCGCCATGCAATTGGGTGCGACAAGGCTGCTGGTCGCGCTGGCGGACATGCCGCTGGTTGACGCCAAGCTGATGGGCACGGTGCTGAACCGCTGCGCCGGCAACGGTGCATCGGCGGCGACCGACGGTCATCGCGCCATGCCGCCCGCCTGTTTCTCTGGGCCGCAGATCGACGCGCTCACCAAACTGTCGGGAGATCGCGGCGCGGCGGCGCTGCTTGCGGACCTGCCGCCGGATCGGCTCGTCGCCGCACCGCCAGGCGCGCTTGTCGACATCGACACGACCGCCGACCTCGAACAGGCAGGCGCCAGCGCGGATTGACGGGCCGGATCGAAGTGGCGTCAATGGCCGGCGAAAACGGCCTCGGCGTCGACCTTGTCACCCCTTGGCCGGGCGTCGAGGCTGTGGACGGTTGCGCCGCGCCGGCGGGCGACCGTATCGGCGGCGATCCGGACATCCTCGATCGCTTCGGTGAGCCGGCTGTGGAACTTCGGATCGGAGGGCCCCATGGGCGCGATGTCGGAAAAGCGCATGCGCCGGGGAAGGGCAACTCCGGCAACATCCAGGGCTGCCAGCAGCCCATCGGCCAGCGCGATGCGGCTTTGCGCGCCACGCTGGAAATCGGTGACATGAACATCGCCGCCCTGCGGCCGCTTGACCCGGACCCAGAACATCGGATCGTGCGCGCAAGAGACCTTGATCGCGAATTCGTCCGCCGAGACGGCGTGCGGGTCCATCGCGGCACGATTCTGCCGCGCCTGATCGAGGCTGATGATGTGTGCCGCCATGTCGTCCGTCCCGACGCCGCTGCCAGCCTCACACTGCCGTTTCGGGCGATGGCGCTCAAGCTTATGGTTGACAAATGGTTAACGTCTCACCGGCCAAGCAAGCGCGGTCACCGCGCGTTCGAAGCGCTCAATCAGCTTGGTCTTGTGGAGAGGATGGTGCCCGGGGGCGGATTTGAACCACCGACACGCGGATTTTCAATCCGCTGCTCTACCCCTGAGCTACCCGGGCACGGGTGTTCGCGATCGAGTTGATCGCAGGGGCAGGCGCCCCCGCTCGGAACGCGCGGTTTATAGCACCAAAAACGGCACTGTCCAGACGAGGTCCGGCGCTTTTTTGCCGGCCGCCGGCGTTGGTGAATTGTTGATCGGTTTGCCGCACACTGGCGCCGCAACGGGCAATGACGCGGGCGGAACATGGCGGCGCAGATGGACACGAGCACACGGGACGGTTTTGACTGGGGCATCTGGGCGACGGGCGCGATCGCGGCACAGTTCGCCGCCGATCTCGACCATGTGCCGGGCGCGCGCCGGACGGCGGTCTGCTCGCGGTCGATGGAGACGGCGCAGGCGTTTGCCAGGGCACACGGTTTTGCGGCGGGCCACGCCGATCCGGACGCGTTCCTCGCCGATCCCGCCATCGATGCGGTTTACATCGCCTCGCCCCATACCGAACATTGCGACCAGGCGCTGCGGGCGATTGCGGCCGGCAAGCCGGTGCTGATCGAAAAACCGGTGGCGATGACGGCCGAACAAGCGCGCACCATCGAAGACGCAGCGCACAAAGCCGGCGTGTTCGCGATGGAGGCATTGTGGACGCGGTTCCTGCCCGCTGTGCAGCGCGCCAAGGCCCTGATCGATGAAGGTGCCATCGGGTCGGTGCGCCGCGCGGAAGCGAGCCTCGTCTTCCACCGGCCCTTCGATCCGGAACACCGCCTGTTCGATCCGGCGCGCGGCGGCGGCGTGTTGCACGATCTGGGCGTCTATCCGCTGTCGCTTGCGATGTTCCTGTTCGGACCGCCCATGCTTGAGGACGGACGCTGGCAGGCCGCGCCGACGGGCGTCGACCGGGCGGCGGAGATGGCGCTGACCTGCGGCGGCATCCCGTTCGCCGCCAGGGTGGGTTTCGCCGAAGAGCTCGCCGCGGAAGGCGGCAACGACTTCATCGTCTACGGCGAGACCGGAACGCTGCGCATCGACCGGCATTTCTTGGCGGCGCCGTCGCTGACCGTGTGGAACAGGCCGCTCGAGACCGCGCCCGACCCGCGCGCAGTGGGCGAGAAGCTGGCGCGGCGTTTGCCCGTGCCCGGCCGGACACGGCTGGACTTTGCGCGGCCCGCGCGCGGCCTCAACTTTCAGGCGGCTGCGGTGCAGGCCGCCATTGCCCGCGGCGAGACCGCCCACCGGGCGATGCCGCTGTCCGACAGCGCCGCCGTGCTTGCCATCATCGAGCAGGTGCTGGCCGCACCGCCCGAGAGCTGATCGCGTCAGGTCCGGTCGGGGTCGCCTTCGAACTCCTCGACAATGCCCATGAAGCGGCGCATGAACTCTTCCATGTAGCCAAGCCCGCGCTCGAACTCCTCCGGGTCGGGGAGGCCCTCGCGGGCAATCGCCGATCCGGCGCCCGCATTGAGGCGCCGTTCGAGCACCTCGACCCGCGCTTCGAGCGTGTCGAGGGCGTCGAAGAAGGCGGCGCGCTCGTCGGCGCCCAGCCGGCAGACGACTTCATCGCCGTCCAGTGCGCAGACCGACATCTCGCCGGTTTCGGTGTCCATGCGCACGAACCCGTCGTCGGTCGGTTCCATCACGTAGCGGCCCGCGTCGGCGGCAACCGGTCCCGCCATCGCGGCCAGGGCGGCCAAACTGCCGCCAATGATCATTGCCTTCATCTGTTCCTCCTCGGGCCGAGCCCGGCTGGCATGTCCCTTTGCCGGTCTTACTCCATCGAAAATGCGCGCAATTTGTGATGGCCGGTGGACAAGGCGCGGTCCATCGCCGGCCAGGCTTCCGCAGGCCCGACGACCGGTCTAAGGGAGCGGCATGGATGCCATCATCTACAAGATCGTGACCGTGGAGCAGTGGGCCAAGGCAGAGGCGGACGGCATTTTCCGAGGCGCGCCCGTCGATCTCACCGATGGCTACATCCATTTTTCGACTGCAAACCAGGCGCCGGAAACGGCGGCAAAGCACTTCGCCGGACAGGACGATCTCTTGCTTGTCGCGGTGCGCACCGAAACGTTGGGCGACGCGCTGACATACGAAGTCTCGCGCGGCGGGGCGCTGTTCCCGCACCTTTACGCGCCGCTCGATCTGGCGCACGTCGCATGGGCGCGGCCGCTACCGCTCGGGCCCGATGGTGTGCACGCCTTTCCGCCTCTGGAGCCCTGATGCGCGACCGCCTGACCGACCGGATCGGCCGCTGGCTGATGTTCCGCTTCGACCCGGAGACGGCGCACGGGCTGGCGATCAAAGGGCTGAAATCCGGTTCGCTGCCCGGCATTGCAGCCGATGCTCATCCGCGTCTGTCGGTTTCGGTGGCAGGCCTGACCTTTCCCAATCCGCTCGGCGTCGCCGCCGGCTTCGACAAGAATGCCGAGGTGCCCGACGCGCTGCTCAGGCTGGGCTTCGGCTTCACCGAGATCGGCACGGTGACACCGCGCGCCCAGCCGGGCAATCCCAGACCGCGCATCTTCCGGCTGGCGGCGGATCGCGCCGTCATCAACAGGCTGGGCTTCAATAATGAGGGCCATGACGCCGCCTGGCACCGGCTGGATGCGCGGCACCGAACCGGCATCGTCGGCGTCAATATCGGTGCCAACAAGGATACGGACGACAAGGCGGCCGACTATGTCGCGGGACTCGAACGGTTCTATGCGCTTGCCTCCTATTTCACGGTCAACATCTCGTCACCCAACACGCCGGGCCTGCGCGATCTGCAAACGCGTGGCGCACTGACCGATCTTCTGGCGCGGGTCGTCGAAGCGCGCATCGGCAAAATCGAGGAAACCGGCCGGCATGTGCCGATCTTCCTGAAGATCGCGCCGGACATCACTGAGGCCGATCTCGACGACATCGTCGCCGAAGTGCTCGACAAGAAGATCGACGGGATGATCGTCTCCAACACGACCCTGTCGCGCGCCGGAGTTTCGGCCGACCCGGGCGAAGCGGGCGGGCTGTCCGGCGCGCCGCTGTTCGAGCGCTCGAACATCGTGCTGGCGAAAACGCGCCAGCGCGCCGGACCGAACCTTGCGCTGATCGGCGTGGGCGGTGTCGACAGCGCCGAGACGGCGCTCGCCAAGATCGAGGCCGGCGCCGATCTCGTGCAGCTTTACACAGGCATGATCTATCGCGGCCCGACCATTGCCAAACGGATCTGTGCGGGCCTGTCGGCCGCGCTCGATGCGCGAAGCGTCAGCCGGATCGGCGATTTGCGCGATATGTCGGTCGATGCGTGGGCATCCAAACCGATCCCGCCGCAATAGGGTTCATCCGAAGATCCGCCGCGCTCGCGAGGGCAGAAGCGCGGCCAATGTCAGACCGCGCAGGCCGAGAAAAAGGTTCAGTGCAAACCACAGGCCGTGATTGCCGAAGATGGGCGTCAGCCCATAGCCGCAGGCGATGAAGGCGGCGAGCGAAAGAAGCATCATGTTGCGCATGTCCACCGACCATGTCGCGCCGATGAAGACCCCGTCCATCTGGAACGCGAGGACACCGGCGATGGCGGTGACGGCAGCCCAGATCAGGAACATCCGCGCCTCGTCGCGGACATCTTCGGCCGTCGTCATGACGTCGATGAACCAGTTGCCGGCAACAAGCACCACCAGCGTGGTCACCCCGGCCAGAACGAACCCCCACTGGGCGGTGAGCCGGATGGCACGCCAGAACGGTCTGGGGTGGCGGCCGCCCACGGCCCTGCCGACCAATTGTTCTGCGGCGACGGCAAAACCGTCCAGATAGTAGCCGGCGATGAAGAAGAAATTCATGAGGATGGCGTTGGCGGCCAGCGTGACCGCACCGAATTGTGCACCGATGCGGGTGAACAGCGCGAAGGCGGCCACCAGCGCGAAAGAGCGGATCATGATGTCACGGTTGAGCGCAATCAGAGCGACAAAGGAGGGCCGGTCGAAAATGCGTGCGCGAGACGGTGCATGGCGCCTGTCGAAACCGCGCCACAGCCAGATCAGCGCGCCGATGGCCACGACGCTCTCGCCGATAACCGTCGCCCAGGCGACGCCGGCCACGTTCCATTCCAGCCACAGGCCGAGCGCAATCGACAGGACGATGTTGATGCCATTGATCAGCGATTGGACGACCAGGGCGGCGACGGCGCGCGCCTGACCGAGCAGCAGGCCAAGGATCGCGTAGTTGACCAGTGTGAACGGTGCGGCGAGGAACCGGATTGTCACATAGGTACGCGTCGCTTCGGCCACCGCGTCGCCGGGAGCCATGAACCACAGGCCTACTTCGCGGATCACCGGCGCCAACGGCAGGAGCAGCACGCCGCCCACAAGCGCGATCACGATGGCGCGCCAGAAGACGGCCTGCTGCTCGGTCTTGTCCCCGCGCCCGACCGCTTGGGCAACGAAGCCGGTCGTGCCCATGCGCAGGAAGTTGAACATGATGAAGACGACGTCGAACAGGATCGCGCCGATGGCAAGACCGCCGATCAGTGCCGCATCGCCGAACTGCCCGACGACAGCCGTGTCGACGATGCCGAGCAGAGGCGTTGTCAGATAGGCAAGCGTCATCGGGACCGCGATGGCGAACACCATGCGGTTTGTGACCTCGAACTCCGAGGCATCGTGCGTCTGGGTCTGATCGCGCGCGGCCATCGTCATGCCCTGCCCGATGGGATGCGGCCGAACAAGCCGACAATTGTATTGGTGACAGCGCTGCTGACAGTTTGAATTTCGGCGCGCGGCGCTTACGTCGATGCGATGACGCTGCCAATACTGCACAATCCTGCCTATGACGCCCTGTTCGACCCCGAACACCGGTTCCCGATGGGCAAATATGCCCGACTGGCCGAAGTGCTGATCGAGGACGGGCTGGCCGCGCCGGGCACATTCATCGTGCCAGCGCCGGCGCCGCGCGACTGGGTCAAACTGGCCCATGACGCGACCTATGTGGATCAGGTCTATGCCTATGAGGTGCCGCATGCGATCGAGCGCGAGATCGGCTTTGAGGTGACGGAGCGCACCTCGCTGCGCGCGCAGTGTGCGACGACCGGCACTGTGATGGCGGCGCGGCTTGCGCTGGAGCATGGCATTGCCTGCAACACGGCCGGCGGCAGCCATCATGCCCGCCACGCCCAGGGCGCCGGTTTCTGCACCTTCAACGATGTGGCGGTGGCCGCGCGACTTCTGCTCGCCGATGGCGAAATCTCGAATGCGCTGGTGCTCGATCTCGACGTACACCAGGGCGATGGCACGGCGGAGATCTTTGCTGGCGACGGGCAGGTGTTTACGGCTTCGGTTCATGCCGAAAAGAACTATCCGGTGCGCAAGAAAGCGTCCGACTTCGATCTCGGCCTGCCCGACGACATTGCAGACGCCGCCTATCTGAAGGCTGTGGCGCTGGTGCTCGAAGAGCTGCGCACCCGCGTGCCGGCGCCTGACATCGTCTTCTACAATGCCGGCGTCGATGTGCATGGCGATGACCGGCTGGGCCGTCTGGCGCTGACCAATCACGGTATCGAGCAGCGCGAGCGCATGGTGATCAGCCATTTCCGCGCCCGGGGTATTGCCGTGTGCGGGGTGATCGGCGGCGGCTATTCGAAAGACGTCGACGCGCTGGCGCGCCGCCACGCCCTGCTGCACCATGTCGCGAGCGAGTTCGCCTTCAGCGCTGCGGGCGCCAGCTCAGAAGCCGCGCGAGGATGAAGACCGGAATCACCACGCTGGCACCGAGGATGAGCCAGTCACCGAACCGGCCGAGCGCGGCCCAGCCGCTTTGCCACAGATTGACGGCGAAATCGCGCAGGCCCCACCAGATGTCGAGCGGCGCCAAGCCGAAGACGTTCATGACGGCGCCAACCAGCAGCGACACCACGACCAGCTTGATGATGGTGCGGCCGATTGTGTCGCCAAGGACCTGACGTGTGTTCATGATTGCGCGTTCCCGTTCGTCAGGATCGAGCTAGGCGCCAATTGCGGCAACCGCAAGGGTGTCAGGCCAGAAGGCGCTCCAGCGATTCCAGCCGGTCGGCCTCGTGGGGCGGCTTGTCCCACCGGAGCCTTGAGATGCGCGGAAAGCGCATGGCGACACCGGACTTGTGGCGGGTCGACCGGTTCAGCCCCTCGAAGGCGACCTCTAGCACCAGGCCGTGATCGGGCTCGGCGCGCACCGAACGTACCGGGCCGAAACGTTCGATCGTGTTGTCGCGGACGAACTTGTCGAGCTGCTTCAGCTCCTCGTCGGTGAAGCCGAAATAGGCCTTGCCGACCGGCACCAATGACGGGTCGTCGGCTTCGCCGGTCCAGACGCCGAACGTGTAATCGGAATAAAAACTCGACCGCTTGCCGTGGCCGCGCTGGGCATACATCAGCACCGCATCGATCAGGAACGGATCTCGCTTGAATTTAAACCACGGCCCCTTGGGTCGGCCGGGAACATAGGCGCTGTCGCGGCGCTTGAGCATCAGCCCCTCGATGACCGGGTCGGGCGGCGCGTTGCGGCGTTCGGCCACCTCGTCCCAGCTAGCGAACGGCACCAGCGGCGACAGGTCGAACCGGTCGGGCGGCAGCGTTGCAACGAACGCCTCCAGCCGGGCGCGGCGCATCTCGAAGGGTTTCGATCGCAGATCCTCCTCGCCCTCCTGGAGGAGGTCATAGGCGCGCACGAAGGCGGGGAACTTCGCCTGCTGCCTGGCGGAGACGGTCTTTCGGTTGAGGCGTTGCTGGAGATCGCCGAACGTGCCGGGACGGATCGCGCCGTCCTCGAAATGACCGACCAGCAGTTCGCCATCGATCGACCCGTCGAAATCCATCGCAGCAAGAAGATCGGGAAAAGAACGGGAAACATCGTCGCCGGTGCGCGAATAGATGCGCGCGACGCCCTTCTCGGCGGTCACCTGCACGCGGATGCCGTCCCACTTCCACTCGGCCAGATAGTCGGCCGGATCGTAGCGGGCGAGGTCATCGGCGGTCGCCGGGTTGGCCAGCATGACCGGCCGGAACGGGGCGGCCGCTGCGCTTTCGGGCTTGGGTCCGTTGCCATCCAGCCAGGCGAAAAGGTCCGTGTAGGGAATGGCCAACCCGTGCCAGAGTTCCTCGATCTCGGTGACGTCCTTGCCGCCGAAATCGGCCAGCGCCTGTTTGACGAGACGCGAGGAAACACCGACGCGCATGCCGCCGGTGATCAGCTTCAAAAGCGCATAGCGGCCAGGCGGATCGAGCGCGTCGAGCCAGCGCTCGACCAGTCTGGGCCCGTCCGAACGCGAGGAACGCTGCAGCGTTTCGACGATGGTGGCCAGGTGGAGATCGTCCGCTTCGGGGGCGGCGTCCGGCGTGGCGGGCCAGATCAGGCTGACCGTCTCGGCCAGATCGCCGACGAAATCGTAGGAATAGCCGAACAGGACCGGATCGACGCGTTCCTCGACAAGCGCGCGGATCATCGCCGGCTTGACCGAGGGAATGTCGAGGTCGCGAGTTATCGCGGCGATCGCGTATCCGCGGTCCGGGTCTGGCGTTGTGGCAACATAGTCAATCAGGAGCCGCAGCTTGGCGTTGCGCGGCGGCGTCAGCACAAGGGCGTCGAGAAGTTCAGAGAACGGTTTCATCTAACCGTCATCTCTGTATGATTGCTAATTGTAAAACAAATGAGGGAATCTCCTATAATGCTGAATGTAAAAACTGCCTTTTCGATCGCTATTTTTCCGCTCTTCATCGCCGCCTGCACCACCACGGACGATGGTACGACCGAAAATGCAAGCGCAGCGGTACAGCCTCTGAGCTTTTCCTTTGATTGGGGCGACATACCGCTTTGCACAACGGGTAACCCGAACACCGTAACCAATCCCACTTTCAGGTTCCGCAACATGCCTGACGGGGTAAGCCGGATTAACTTCAGGATGAGAGATCTGGATGTCCCGAGTTACAATCACGGCGGCGGCCGTGCTGCGTATAGCGGTGGCAATGTCGTCGCGCCGGGAGCGTTCACCTATAGAAGCCCCTGCCCGCCCAGTGGCAGTCATACCTACGAATGGACGGCAACAGCACGGGATGCATCGGGCCAAGTGGTGGCGCGCGGCACATCTCGACGTCAATATCCCTGAGGCCATCACTCCGCCTCGTCCTCATAGCCGACCAGGTTGAGCGGACGGGCGCGGATCTGGCTGAGTTCGCACCAGCGCACCAGCGCCTCCTCGCGCCCATGGGTGACCCAGACCTCCGACGCACCGGTGTCGCGGATGGTCTGGGTCAGCTCGTTCCAATCGGAATGGTCCGACAGGATCAGCGGCAGTTCGACGCCGCGCTGCTTGGCGCGCTGGCGCACGCGCATCCAGCCCGAGGCGAAGCATGCCACCGGATCGGGAAAGCGACGCGCCCATTTGTCGGCGAAGGCCGAAGGCGGCCCGACGATGATTTTGCCGGCAAACTGGTCTTTGGCGCCCTTGTCGATCGTCGCCGGGGCAAGCGGGCCGAGATCAATGCCCCGGCTCTGATAGTAGGTGCAGAGCTTTTCCATCGCGCCGTGGATGTAAATGGTCTCGCCATAGCCTGCTTTGCGGATCAGCGCGATGACCCGCTGCGCCTTGCCCAACGCATAGGCGCCGACCAGATGGGCGCGTTCGGGAAAGCGCGCAACGCTGTCGAGCAGACGGGCGATCTCGGCCCCATCGTCGGGATGGATGAAGACAGGCAGGCCAAACGTCGCCTCGGTAATGAAGACATCGCAGGGCACGACCTCGAAACCGGCGCAGGTGGGGTCGGCGCGGCGCTTGTAATCGCCCGATGCGACGATGCGGATGCCGCCGGCTTCGACGGCGATCTGCGCCGAGCCGAGCACATGGCCAGCGGGATGGAAGGTGACGGTGACGCCGTTGATCGTCACGGTCTCACCCAGGTGCGCATCCTGCGCGGCGCCGGCGAAGTTGTCCCCATAACGGATCGCCATGATGTCGAGCGTTTCACGTGTGGCCATCACATGGGCATGGCCGGCGCGGGCATGATCGGCGTGGCCATGGGTGATCAGCGCGCGGCCGACCGGCTTGACCGGGTCGATGAAGAAGTCGCCCGGCGGGCAGTAGAGCCCCTTGTCGGTCGGGTGCAGCAGCGCTTCGGGTTTCATGATCCGCAAGATAGATGCGGACCTTTTTCGCGCAAGGCGCATTGCAGAACTTTTCGGGAACGCTAATCTCTCCGCCAATGAGCGTCATCGACACATCGCGGCCGGCGCAGGCCGACATGTTCACCCTGCCTGGCCCGTTCGTCGACTGGTTCGCGGCCAAAGGCTGGCAGCCCCGCGCTCATCAATTGACGCTTCTGGCCAAGGCCGAGGCCGGCCTGTCAACGCTGCTGATCGCACCGACCGGCGCGGGCAAGACACTGGCCGGATTTCTGCCGGCGCTTACCGATCTGACGCGGCGCGGCAAACCCGGGCCGGGCACGATCAAGCCGGGCGTGCACACGCTCTACATTTCGCCGCTGAAAGCACTTGCCGTCGACATCGAGCGCAATCTGTCCCTGCCAATTGACGAGATGGGTCTGCCGGCGACCATCGAGACGCGCACCGGCGACACGCCCGCCTCCAAGCGCCAACGCCAGAAGCTGGCCCCGCCCGACATTTTGCTGACGACGCCCGAACAGGTGGCGCTTCTGCTGTCGCACAAGGATGCCGACCGGTTCTTTGCCGATCTGCGCTATGTGATCTTCGACGAGCTGCATTCGCTGGTGACCTCCAAGCGCGGGCAGTTGCTGTCGCTCGGGCTGGCGCGGCTGCGCATGCTGCAGCCGGGCCTCCAGACGATCGGGCTTTCGGCGACGGTGGCCGAACCTGACGAATTGCGGCGCTGGCTGGTGCCGCAATCCCCGGGGGCGGATGCGCTGTCGGAACTGATCACCGTCGATGGCGGCGCCACGCCCGAAATCACCATCCTGAAATCCGATGACCGCGTTCCCTGGTCGGGCCATTCGGCGCGCTATGCGCTGCCCGAGGTCTATGAGGCCATCAAGGCGCACGGTACGACGCTGGTGTTCGTCAACACGCGCAGCCAGGCCGAGCTGATCTTCCAGGCGCTGTGGACACTGAACGAGGACAACCTGCCGATCGCGCTGCATCACGGATCACTTGATGTCGGCCAGCGGCGCCGGGTGGAGGCGGCGATGGGCGAAAACGCGCTGCGCGCGGTCGTGGCCACCTCGACGCTCGATCTGGGCATCGACTGGGGCGATGTCGATCTGGTCGTCCATGTCGGATCACCCAAGGGAGCCAGCCGGCTGGCCCAGCGGATCGGTCGCGCCAATCACAGGATGGACGAACCGTCAAAGGCGATCCTCGTGCCGGCCAATCGCTTTGAAGTCATGGAATGCCAGGCAGCGCTCGACGCCAACTATCTGGGCGCGCAAGACACGCCGCCGATCGAACCGGGCGCGCTCGACGTTCTTTGCCAGCACATTCTGGGCATGGCCTGCTCTGCGCCGTTTCATGCGGACGATCTTTATCGCGAGGTGACGGGCGCTACGCCCTATGCGGACCTCGACCGACAGACCTTCGACCGCTGCGTCCATTTCGTCGCCCATGGCGGCTATGCGCTCCAAACCTATGAGCGCTACGCCAAGATCAAACAGACCAAAGACGGCACGTGGCGCATCGCCCATCCGGCGGTTGCCCAGCAATACCGGCTCAATTCGGGCACGATCGTTGCGGCCCCGGAACTGACGGTGCGACTGGTGCGGCCTGGCGCGGGCGGCAAGGGGCGCGGCGGGCGCGTGCTGGGCAAGATCGAGGAGATCTTTCTCGAACAGCTCGTCTATGGCGACACGTTCCTGTTTGCCGGCAAAGTGTTACGCTTCGAGGGCGTCCGCGAAAGCGAAGCCTTTGCCTCCAACGCGCCGACGCTCGAAGCCAAGGTGCCGGCCTATATGGGCGGCAAGTTTCCGACCACGACCTATCTTTCGGCGCAGGTGCGCAAGATGCTGGCCGACCCGGCACAATGGCACCGCTTGCCGGCTCAGGTTTCCGAATGGCTCGGTTACCAGAAGCAGAATTCTCTCGTCCCCGGCGCCGACGACATGCTGGTCGAGACGTTTCCGCGCGGCGAGCGCTTCTACATGGTCGCCTATCCGTTTGAGGGCCGGCTTGCGCACCAGACGCTGTGCATGCTGCTGACACGGCGCCTCGAACGCGCCAAGGCCCGGCCGATCGGCTTTGTCGCCTCGGATTATGCGGTGGCGATCTGGGGCCTGAAAGACATGGGCGCGATGATCGGCCGGGGCGACCTGTCGCTCACCGACCTTTTCGCGCAGGACATGCTGGGCGACGATCTGGAAGCCTGGCTCGACGAGAGCTTCGTCTTCAAGCGCTCGTTCCGCTATTGCGCGCTGATCGCCGGGCTGATCGACAAGCGCCATCCGGGCAAGGAGAAGACCGGACGGCAGGTCACCGTCTCGACCGACCTGATCTATGACGTCTTGCGCACGCACGAACCCGATCACATCCTGCTGCAGGCGACGCGCAACGATGCGCGTGCGGGCTATCTCGATGTCGGCCGGGTGAACGCGCTGCTGGCTCGCATCAAGGGACGAATCGTGCATAAGGGGCTCGACCGCATTTCGCCGCTGGCGGTGCCGGTGATGCTGGAGATCGGCAAGGAGCCGGTGATCAGTTCGGAGACCGGCGACGCGCTGATGGCGGAAAAGGCGATGGAAACCGAGGCGCTGGTGCGCGAGGCGATGGGCGAGGACATGGTGAACTGATGCGCCCGGCATTGAAATCCCCGCAGATGATGCAGGCCGGTGAGGCCATGACCATCGATTTCGGCGGCGAGCGCGTGCTGCTCGATCCCGCCGGTGTCGCCTTCTTCGCCGATGCGCGGATGCTGGTCGTGTCCGACCTGCATCTGGAAAAAGGCTCGTCGTTCGCACGGCGGCGCATCTTCCTGCCGCCCTATGACACGCCGGCGACGCTGGCCCGGCTTGCGGCGCTGGTCGCCAAGTACGAACCGGCCGTTATCGTCAGTCTCGGCGACAGTTTTCACGATGACGAGGCGAGCGCCCGCATCTCCGCCGATGCTGGCCGCGCCATCGAAGCGCTGGCGGCCGGCCGCACCATGATATGGGTGACAGGCAATCATGATCCGTCGCCGCCGGCGGACATGCCGGGCGACAGCGTCGACAGCCTCGCGGTCGGCGCGATCACCTTCCGCCACATCGCCGAAAAGGACCATGCCGGCTGCGAAGTCTCCGGCCATTATCACCCGGCGGCGATCCTGCGCGGGCGCGGCAAGGCGGTGCGCCGGTCCTGTTTTGCTTCCGACGGAGCGCGGCTGATCATGCCGGCCTTCGGCGTCTATACGGGCGGGCTGAACGTGCGCGACAGGGCACTCAGCGGGCTGTTCGATCTCGGGGCCTTCCGCGCCTACATGCAGGGCACCAACAGCATCTATCCGATCGGGTGGCGCGACCTGATCGGCTGACCGGTTTCAGATGATCTGCGACAGCGCCGCCAGCAGCATGGTCGGGGCGACCAACAATGTCAGTGTCACCCGCAAAAGGCCGAACCAGGCCGGCGCTTCGCCGCGCGCGACCAGTGCCCGGTCCCACCAGCCCATGGCCGCAAAGCCGACCGCATACATGACGAAGCCCCAGGGGCCGGGCGCAAAGAAGGCCGCCCAGGCCCAGAGCGACGGGACGACAGACAAAAGAAAGACGGGAATGACGGCTTGCTGGTCGGCCGCATTGACCACCATGCCCCAGCGAATGCCGCCGAGAAAAGACAGGATGATCGCGGCGTAGACGTTGAGCGCGGTCAGGCCGAGCGTCTGGGCCACGGGCGCTTCGGGCACGAACTGCGCGCCGGTCAGAACAGCGAACGGCACAAAGCCCAGAAGCGCCAGCATGAACGGGGCGCGGCTGGCGATCTCTTCGGCATCCTCGTCCTCGACCATGGTCAGTCCTTCCTGAAAACGATGCGGCCCAGCCAGCCGATGAACAGGGCAAGCAGCACAGAGGCAAGACCGTAATAGAGCGACTGGGTGCGGGCAAAGTCGGATACGGCATACTCAAAACCTGCCTTGGCGATCCGCAAGGGCGCCTCGGTCTGGCCGACCAGTTCGCCGTTTCGGAACAGATAGGCGCGGGCGCGATGCTGACCAAGCGGAACGTTGGCCGGCAGGGCCACCTCGGCACGGAACAGCGATTGCGAGATGAACCGCACGCCGCCGGGGAACTCCTGGTAAAGGCCGTCGCCCTGCTTGAGCCGCCTGAGGGCAGAGGTGAATTGCTCGACTTCGCGGGCCTGGTTCCTGTCGGGATGCGGTTGAACGCGGATCTGGCCGACGCCGAGCGACAGCCGCGCCAGCGTGTCGAGGCTTGTGATGTCGCGCGCCAGTCGGGTCGAGGCGATCAGATAGGATTGCGGCGTGTTGTCGAAGGACTGGCTCTCGACGTTCATCCAGATGCCGAAGACGCGGTCCTTGCGGCGGGCGACGAGTTCCGATCGCGGACCTTCGAGGATGACGAAGATATCGTAGCGGCCCTGACGGTGAACCAGCGGATCGACATTGTCGATCGCGCCGAAGATCGTCAGGGCCTCGCCGGTGAAATCGGAGGTGATGGCGACGGTCTCGGTCGACAGACCGATCTCGATGCGCTCGGGGACGCGCGCCTGTTCGGCCGCATTGGCGGCTGCCGCCGCATCCGTGTCGCCGACCGGCGGCGTTTCCTGCGCCATGGCCGGCGCGCCTGCGAGCCCGGCAGCAAGCGCGAACAGGATGGCGGCACGACGCGGGCGCATCTTAAAGCACCCCGCCGATGGTCAGCGTGAACAGTTCGTCGGGAACGACGAAGAGCGTATAGGCCAGACGCAGCGCAACCAGCAGAACCAGAATGGCGAGCATGGCGCGCAACTGCTCGCCGCGCAGACGCTGGCCGGCACGGGCGCCATACTGCGCGCCCGCAACGCCGCCAATCATCAGCAGCAGCGCCAGCATCACATCCACAGTCTGGTTGGTCACCGCCTGGACGACGGTCGTATAGGCAGCCACGAAAATGATCTGGAACAACGAGGTTCCGATGACGACGTTGGTCGGCACCTTGAGCAGGTAGATCATCGCCGGCACCATGATGAAGCCGCCACCGACCCCCATGATCGCCGCGAGCATGCCGATCACCGCGCCGAGCCCCAGCACCGGAATGACGCTGACATAGAGCCGCGATGTCTTGAACCGCATCTTGAAGGGCAGCTTGTGCACCCAGGTGTGCTGTCCGGGCCGGCGCAGCGACACCACTTCGCCCGAGCGCGCCCGGCGCAGCGCCTTGACGCTTTCGAACAGCATCAGACCGCCGACCGTGCCGAGGAAGACGACATAGAGGATCGAGACCATCAGGTCGAGCTGACCGATGCCGCGCAGCAAAGAGTAGATGTAGACACCGACCGTCGATCCGATCAGGCCGCCGGCGAGCAGCACTGCGCCCAGCTTGAAGTCGACACCGCCGCGCTTGAGGTGCGACAGGACGCCGGAAACCGAGGAGGCGACGATCTGGTTCGCACCGGTGGCAACCGCGACGGCGGGCGGGATGTTGTAGAAGATCAGCAGAGGCGTGATCAGAAAGCCGCCGCCCACGCCAAACATGCCTGACAGGAAGCCGACCGCCGCGCCCATGCCCAGAAGAACAAGAATGTTCACGGACATTTCGGCGATCGGCAGATACAGCGCCACGGTTCACTCCAGAGCGGACGGGTTGGCCGCACCGCACGACGAGGCAGGGGCCTGTTCCGTCATGCGCCCGGCATGATGGCAAGTCAATCGGAAGGCCGGGTCATGGTAAGCGCCGGCTCGCCGACGGGCGATCAGCCGTCGGTCTGCGTCAGCGCCAGAAGGCTCTCGACCAGGCTCTGGTCGACATTGCCGTTGGCCGGAAGGCCGTTGTCGCGCTGGAATGCGATGATCGCATCGCGCGTCTTCTGGCCCATCAGCCCGTCAACCGGGCCGGCATCATAGCCGTTGTCGTTAAGGATCGCCTGGATGTTGGCAACGGCGCGGCGCATGTCCTCGTCGGAGATCGGCGCGGCGGCGGCCGTCACCGTGTCGCCGGTCTGCCAGACCTCGGGCACATCGACCGTGTTGGCCGCTTCGTCGACGGGCTTTGCGCGCCACAGGGCGGTCGCGCCGCGCGCGTTTTCGAGCTGATCGGGGCGCAGCACGTTGGCAATGTCGTCGCGTTTGGAAGCGGCATCATCGTCGCCGCTCTGCGCGGCCAGCGCGAACCATTTGTAGGACTCGCCCAGATCCTGCGGCACACCCTGGCCCTTGGCCGCCAGAATGCCCAGGTTGAACTGGCTGTCGCGCACACCCAGTTCGGCGGCGCGCAGGAACCAGCGCGCGGCGGAATCGAAGTCGGGCGGGCCGTCGGCGCCGCTGGCGAACAGAACCGCCAGATTGTGCATGGCGCTGGCATTGCCCTGTTCGGCGGCAAGCTGGTACCAGGTCTTGGCCGTGGAGAAGTCGCGCTCGGCGCCGAACCCTTTTTCGTAGTAGTTGCCGGTCCGGTACTGAGCCGGCGCAAAACCGAGTTCTGCGGCGCGTTCATACCATTTGAGCGCCTCCGACAAGTCGCCGTCGCCACCGCGTGCGGCATCGGCCAACCGGTCGCCGACGACATAGAGCGCCATCGCATCGCCGCCAGCGGCGGCTTCGCGCAGCGCGACCGAGCCGACAGTCTCCGGCAGATCATCGAACGAGGTGACGGCCGCCGCCTCGACGCTTTCGGCCTCGGTCACCTGCATCTGATCGGATGAGTCGGCCGCAAGTTCGGGCGCCGCCGTGCCGGCCAAGTCCGGTTCGGTGCCGGTCGCAGCCTGGCTCGCGTCGGCCTCGGCAAGCACATCGCGCGAGGGCATCGCTTCGGTTGCCGCGACCTCCGGTTCAACGATCGCGCCGTCATCCTCAGGCAGCGTCTCGACAATCGCGGGCGGCTCTGCGGTCTGGACAGCCACACTCTGCGGTTCGGGCGCCATGAAGCCGCGAACAAGCGGCAGGGCGAGAATGGCCAGCATGATTGCGCCAGCGGCCATCAGGATCGGTTTGCGCCGTTTGGACAGAGCGCCGACGATCGATCCCGATCCGTCGCCGCCCGGTGCCGGTGATCCGCCCGATATCGTGCCGGCATCGGCGGCAGCGGCTTGCGCGGCGCGGCGCGCCGCCGCAATGAAGTCCGACTTGCCGGAATCGGCGCCAGAGCTTCGCGCATCGCCGGGCGATGCCGCGGCCGATCCGGTGCCCTTCCTCTCGGCCCGAACGCGGGCCATGATGTCGGCGAGCGCCATCTGGTCTCCGCCCGGCTCGATCGGCTGGTCATCGACGACCGGCGGGAGCGCGTCACCATCGTCGGCGAAAGGATCCGGCGGGTTCGCCGGCGCCTGATCCTTGCGCCCGCGACCAAGCGGCAGACGATCGGCGACCGACTTGAAGAAGGATTGACGATCGGTCGCGGGGGGTTCTGCTGGCGCCGGCTCCGGACGTTCGCCGAGGGCGAAAAGGGCCGCATCGGCGGCGGCGCGGGCCGGGGACACGGGCATGTCCTCGCCATGGTCTCCGGGATCGGCGGTATCGAAAACGGTCTCCAGCGGCGGGGCATCATCGATGTGCATCGGTGCCGCTGCCGGCATGGGCGCAGCGTCGGGCAGAGGTGGGGTGGGCGTTCCGGATTCGGGCGTCGCCCTGATTTTTTCTTCGAGACTGGCGAGATGGTCGACCACCTGCAGCAGCGTGTCATGGATGGCTTCGAACGTTTCGGTGTTGCGCGAATCGGTGTCGCGCGCCAGCGACTCCAGCGTCCGCAGATCGCCGGTCAGCTTTTCCAGCGTCTCGGGCATGTCGGTTTCGCCGCCGGCGGTGCCCATGCGGCTGGCCACTTCCTCGGCCGCCGTGCGCGCTGCGGTCCAGATGCGCTCCTCGTCGACCGGGATCGGCCCGCCCTGTGCAAGCGCGGCGGACAGATCTGCGATCTGGCTTTCCAGATGCGCGATGTCGACCGGGGCGGCCGCACCGCCGCCGCTGGCCAGCATGGCGGCGATCTGGTCGAGACGCTGATCGAGTTGGGCGATCGAGGGAACCGAGGCCTGGGCACGCTCGTTCTGGTCGATTCGCCGGGCGATCTCGGTCATGCGGTCATCGACGGACCGGACGACATCTTCCGCCGATCGTTCCGCAAGCGCGTTGGCTGCCCTGATCTGCGTGTCGATGGCGGCCAAGCGCTCGTCGAGTTCGGCGACGGCGAACCGTGCCTGATCGTCGGTCAGTGTTTCAGCGCGGGCCAAGGCATCCAGGGTATCGGCGATCGAATCGATGCGCGCATTGAGCATGTCCATCGCTTCGCCGGACACTGTGCCGGGGGCAACACCCAGCCGCAAGCCGTCGATGCGCGCCGCCAGTTCCTCGAAGCGCTCGTCATAGTCGACCGGGGGGTGATCTTGCGCATAGGCATCAATCTGGTTGGACAGCGCGGCGATCCGCGCTTCGACCCGTTCGAGCACGCTGGCGTCGAGCCCGGCCGATGCTCCCGGCGCAATGGCACCGATCGCGCGGCTGATTTCGTCAAGCCGTGCATCGAGATCGTCCAGTGCGACGGGCGCGGCCGCGGCGCTTCGCAGGGCGACCTGTTCGACGGCTTCGGCGAGCGCGCGCAAATGCTCTTCCAGCATGTCGAGCTGAAGGGTGCGCGGCAGGTCGCCGATCGTGCCATGCATGTCTTCGAGCCGGGCGGACATGGCGATCATGTCGTCGCGCGAAGCCAGCGAACCGGGAAGCGCGGCGATTTCGCGTTCGATCACCGTCCAGCGCTCGGTCAGGTCTCGCAGCGTGTCTTCACGGGCGAGTGCGGCAACACCATCCTTGAGCTGCTCGATCTCGGCGCGCAAACCGCCCACATCGTCGGAAACGGCGCTGCCGGAACGCAGCGGGCGCGCACGCGCGGGTGTTCCCTGCGCGGCGCGCATGTCGCGTACTTCGTCGCGCAGCGCGTCGAATCCGCCGGCAGACGCGGTCATTTCGCGGCTGATGTCATTGCGCAAGCGGCCGATCTCTTGTCGCAGCGTTTCGGCCCGCCTTTCGCGAACCGGCCGTTCGGGCCGCCTGCCGTGCCTCGCTTCGACTTCGCTCTGCCGCCCCCTGATGGCGGCAATGTCGCGGTCGACGCCCGGGCGCGGCGACCGGGCCGGCCCTTTGGGAGCAGGTCCGACACGCTGTTCGAGCGCGGTCAGTGCATCCTGCAAACGCTCGAGCGTGCCAGTTGAATCAAATCGGCTTTCGGCCGGATCGTAACGGTCGCGCATGGAGTGCCTGCTTCCTCAAAGAACGGGGCCGCCGCCGAACGGCACCAGAAAAACTCCGCCGGAAGACGCGCAATGTCACGAACGGGCGAACCGGCGTGACCAACTCTTTAACCAACGTGGTAAACAACGCGTTAACCCGGGCCTTGTGGCCCCGGAACGATCCTGTGCGCCGCTGCTGTAACCCCGGCGTAACAGTGCGAAACCTGTCTGGAATCGGGCGCGCTTTTTAAACTCGGGGACCAGCCGGATGCTGCGAGTCTCACCCGTTGCGTCCAGCGTCGAGAAAATCCGGGGTGCACAGATGACCAATGCCAGGCACTTATCTGCGGCAGACGGCGTCGAAACGGTCTATCGCATCGGCGAACTGGCCGGCGAATTCGATGTCACGCTGCGCGCATTGCGCTTTTATGAAGACAAGAAGCTCCTCCAGCCACGCCGCGTCGGAAACACGCGGTTCTATTCCCGCCGCGACAGGGCACGGCTGGCGCTGATCCTGATGGGCAAGCGTCTGGGCTTTTCATTGCAGGACATCGCCGAACTTCTGGTTTTGTACGATCCGGCCGACGGCAACCGCCGGCAATTGCGGCTTGCGGCCGAAAAGGGCAGCGAGCAGCTGGAGCGCCTCCACCGCGAGCGCTCCGAGATCGACGCGGCGATCGGCGAGTTGCAAACGGCACTCGACGATATCAAACTGCGATTGTCGGCCGCCGGCGAGCGCTGACCTCCTCAAGCGGATGGCCCTTGCGCCTTGCGCGCGACTGGTCAAACTGTCCGGCGGCGCCTTTTCGCGCACGACAGATCGCGCCAATGTTGATCGGCACAATCAACCGTCAATTTTGACGTTTACGGAAACGTCAAAATTTGTTAGGCGTGGTCGAACGCTGGCGGTGCCCTGCCCGGCCGGCGGAACATTTTTGCGATGCGGAGGAAACCCATGCCGAGCTACCGCGCCCCGGTCGAAGACACGCTGTTCGTTCTCAACGACGTTCTGAAATATGAGCGCTACAACAATCTGCCAGGCTTCGCCGATGCGTCGCCCGACATTGTCGAGGCGGTTCTGCGCGAAGGCGCCCGCTTCGCCGAGGAAGTGTTCTTCCCGCTCAACCAGGTCGGCGACCAACAGGGCTGCGTGCGTCACGACGACGCCTCGGTGACCACGCCGGAGGGCTTCAAGGCCGCCTATGAGCAGTTCAAGGATGGCGGCTGGATGGGCCTCGCCTTCGACGAGGAGTATGGTGGCCAGGGCCTGCCCTACACGCTGCACACCGCGGTGGGCGAGTATTTCTCGTCGGCCAACATGGCACTGATGATGTATCCCGGCCTGACCCAAGGCGCGATGGCCGCCATTCTTGTGCATGGTTCGGACGAACAGAAGCAGACCTATCTGCCGAAGATGGCGGAGGGCATCTGGACAGGCACGATGAACCTGACCGAGCCGCATTGCGGCACGGATCTCGGTCTTCTGCGCACCAAGGCCGTTCCGCAGGACGATGGCAGCTACAAGATTTCCGGCCAGAAGATCTTCATCTCGGCCGGCGAGCACGACATGAGCGAGAACATCATCCATCTGGTGCTGGCCCGTATCGAGGGCGCACCGGAAGGCGTCAAGGGCATCTCACTGTTCATCGTCCCCAAATACGCCGTCGGCGCGGACGGCGCGGCCGGCGATGCCAACGGTGTCACCTGCGGGTCGATCGAGGAAAAGATGGGCATTCACGGCAATGCCACCTGCGTGATGAACTATGACGACGCCACGGGCTATCTGGTCGGCGAGGCGCACAAGGGCCTCAAGGCGATGTTCGTGATGATGAACGAAGCGCGGCTCGGCGTCGGCCTGCAGGGTCTGGCCATCTCCGAGATCGCCTACCAGAACGCGGTCGATTACGCCAAGGAACGCGTGCAGGGCCGGGCGCTGACGGGCGCCAAGCACCCCGACAAAAAGGCCGACCCAATCATCGTCCACCCCGACGTGCGGCGCAATCTGATGACGATCCGCGCCTTCAACGAAGCCGGCCGTGCCTTCATCCTGTGGGCCGCGCTCAAGTCGGACGTGGCGCACCGCTCCGAGGATGATGCGGACCGCGAGCTGAACGAAGAGATGATGGGGCTCCTGACCCCTGTGATCAAAGGCGTTCTAACCGACAAGGGCTTCGACCACGCGGTGATGGCGCAGCAAATGTATGGCGGCCATGGCTATGTCGAGGAATGGGGCATGAGCCAGTATGTGCGCGATGCGCGCATCGCCATGATCTATGAGGGCGCCAACGGCATTCAGGCGCTCGATCTGGTCGGCCGCAAGCTGCCGCAAAATGGCGGCCGCGCCGTGCAGGCCTTCTTCAAGGAAGTCGGCGACTTCTGCGAGGAGAACCGCAATGACGAGCAGATGGCCTTCTTCACCAAGCATCTGAAAAAGGGCCTGAACGATCTGCAGCAGGCAACCATGTGGTTCGTCCAGAACGCGATGGCCAAGCCGGACAATGCCGGCGCCGGATCGCACGACTACATGCATCTGTTCGGGCTGGTGGCGCTTGGTTACATCTGGGGCCTGCAGGCCAAGGCCGCGCAGGAGAAGATCGCCGGCGGCGCCAATGGCGATGCACGTTATCTGGAGAACAAGCTGGTCACGGCGCGCTATTTCTTCGAGCGCATCATGCCGGAATCCTCGGCGCATCTGGCGCGCATTTCGTCTGGTGCCGACTCGATGATGGCGATCCCCGAAGAGGCGTTTTGATCGAAATCCGTCCGGTGGCGCTTCAACCGGGGCGCCGCCGACACCACATGGATCACAAACGGCCCGGGGAGGTACGCGTTGGCTGACTTCACACTGTATGGCTTCTGGGAGAGCGGCAACGCCTTCAAGGTGGCGCTGATGCTCGAACTCAACGATGCCGACTGGCGCTGCGAGCGCGTCGCCTTCATGACTGGCGAAACCCGCCGGCCCGAATTCCGCGCGCTCAACGTGATGGGCGAGGTGCCGGTGCTGATCCATCATCGCGATGACGGCGATTTCACCGTCACCCAGTCCGGCGCCTGCCTGACATATCTGTCCAAGCATTTCGGCACCTACGGCCCGCAGACCGAAGCCGAAGAGTATGACGTTCTGCGCTGGCTTTTGTTCGACAGCCAGAAGGTTTCGGGCAATGTCGGGCCGCTGCGGTTCCTGCGCTACATGGCCAAACAGGCCGAAGGCGCCCACACCGAGTTTTTCTACGGCCGCTCCATGGCGGCGCTAAAGGCGCTGGACCAGGCGCTCGACGGCAAGGACTGGCTGGTCGGCGACCGGCCGACCATCGCCGATATTGCCTGCCAGGCCTATCTGCACTGGCCCGAGCAGATCGGCATTACCTATGACGACCGGCCCAACATTCCGCCCTGGCTGGACCGCATCCGCGGCCTGCCGGGCTTCAAACCATCCGAGGACCTGATGCCCTCGGGCCGCGAGCCCGAAACGGCAACGGCCTGACACAAGACAAGACGGGAGAAACCAGATGGCAGACGCCTATGTTTACGATGCGGTACGCACGCCGCGCGGCCGCGGCAAGAAGGACGGCTCGTTGCACGAAGTGCCGACGCCGCGTCTGGGCGCCAAGGTGCTCGAAGCGCTGCGCGACCGCAATGAACTCGACACCACAAAGGTCGACGATGTGATCTTCGGCTGCGTCGATCCGGTCTATGAGGCCGGCGGCGACATTGCGCGTGCATCCGTGTTCGAGGCCGGCTATGCGACCGAAGCGCCGGGCATGCAGATCAACCGCTTCTGCGCCTCTGGTCTGGACGCCATAAATTTCGGTGCCGCCAAGATCGCGCAGGGCGCCGACGATATCGTCGTCACCGGCGGTGTCGAATCGATGAGCCGCGTCGGCATGGGTGCGTCGGGTGGCGCCTGGTACATGGACCCGTCGGTCAACATTCCGGCCTATTTCATGCCGCAAGGCGTCTCCGCCGACCTGATCGCGACGAAGTACGGTTTCTCCCGCGACGATGTGGATGCCTATGCCGTCGAGAGCCAGAAGCGGTCCGGCGAAAGCTGGGAGAAGGGCCATTTCAAAAAGTCGGTTATTCCGGTCAAGGACCAGAACGGGCTGACCATTCTCGACCATGACGAGCATATGCGTCCGGGCACCGACATGCAGTCGCTCGGCCAGCTTAACCCCTCTTTCGTCATGCCCGGCCAGATGGGCGGCTTCGAAGCGGTCGGCATTGCCGGTCATCCCGAGGTTGAAGCGATCAACTATGTCCACCATGCCGGCAATTCGTCCGGTATCGTCGATGGCGCCGCCGGCGTTCTGCTCGGCTCGAAGAAGGGCGGCAAGATGATGGGCCTTGAGCCGCGCGCCAAGATCAAGGCGTTCGCCAATGTCGGCTCGGACCCCACGCTGATGCTGACAGGCCCGGTGGACGTCACCGAAAAGCTTCTGAAGAAGGCCAAGATGACGCTCGACGACATCGACCTGTTCGAGCTGAACGAAGCCTTCGCGGCGGTCGTGCTGCGCTACATGCAGGCCTTCGACATCGACCATGGCAAGATCAATGTCGCCGGCGGTGCGATCGCCATGGGCCACCCCTTGGGCGCCACCGGCGCGATGATCTTCGGCACGGTGCTCGACGAACTCGAACGCCGCGATCTGAACACCGCGCTCGTAACGCTGTGTATCGGCGCCGGCATGGGCACGGCGACGATCATTGAGCGGGTTTGAGCGACGGGATCGGGAGACGAAAATGACCTATACCAACTTCACCATCGAAACCGACGCAGACGGCATCGCCCTTGTCACCTGGGACATGCCCGACAAGTCGATGAACGTCTTCACGGTCGAAGTGCTCCAGGAACTGGATGCCATCTGCGATGCCACAACGGCCGACGAAACCGTCAAGGGCGTGGTGTTCACCTCGGGCAAGAAGGATGCGTTTTCGGGCGGTGCGGACATCACGATGCTCAAGGCGATGTTCGACGCCTACGAGGCTGAGAAGGCCAACAACCCCGAATCGGCCACACAGCTCCTGTTCGACAATGCCGGGAAGATGAGCCAGATCTTCCGCAAGATCGAAACCTGCGGCAAACCCTGGGTGTCGGCGATCAACGGCGTCTGCATGGGCGGCGCGTTCGAACTGTCGCTCGCCTGCCATGGCCGTGTCGCCGCGGACAGCGACGCGGTGAAGATCGCGCTGCCCGAGGTCAAGATCGGCATCTTTCCGGGCGCCGGCGGCACCCAGCGCGTGCCGCGCCTGACCAACCAGCAGGACGCGCTGCAGATGATGACGACGGGCCAGAATTTGAAGCCCGCGCGCGCCAGGGCGATGGGCCTTATCGATGAGGTCGCGCCGCCCAAAAAGCTGGTCGATGCGGCAAAGAAGATGATCAGGGACGGTCTCAAGCCGGTCCAGCCGTGGGACGAGAAGGGCTTCAAGCTGCCCGGCGGCAAGGTCTATTCACCCGCCGGCGCCAATGTCTGGCCGGCCGCGTCTGCCATACTGCGCCGTGAGACGCACATGAACTATCCGGGCGCCGCAGCGATCCTCAAATGCGTCTATGAAGGGCTTTTGGTGCCGTTCGACACGGCGCTGACCATCGAGCAGCGCTATTTCACGCAGGTGCTGCAATCGCGGGAAGCGGGCGCTATGCTGCGCTCGATCTTCGTGTCTCTGCAGGAACTGAATAAGGGCGCGCGGCGTCCCGATGACGTCAAGCCGACCAAGTTCAAGAAGATCGGCGTTCTGGGCGCCGGGTTCATGGGCGCGGGCATTGCCTATGTCACCGCCAAGGCCGGCATTCCCGTCATCCTGCTCGACCGCAACATGGAAGCGGCGGAAAAAGGCAAGGCCCACTCCGAAGGGCTCTTGAAGAGCGCCCTGCAGAAGGGCCGGACGACGCAGGCCGATGCGGACAAGCTCCTTTCGCTGATCACGCCGACCGCCGATTATGCCGATTTCGACGGCTGCGACCTGATTATCGAGGCAGTGTTCGAGGATTCGGGCGTCAAGAAAGCGGCGACCGAACAGGCCGAGGCCGTGATCAAGCGCACGGCGGTGTTCGCTTCCAACACCTCGACCATTCCGATCACCGATCTGGCCAAGAATTCGGTGCGGCCCAAGAACTTCATCGGCATCCACTTCTTCTCGCCGGTCGACAAGATGCTGCTGGTCGAGATCATCATGGGCAAGCGGACGTCGGACAAGGCGCTGGCGGTGGCCATGGACTATGTCCGCGCCATCAAGAAGACGCCGATCGTCGTCAACGACACGCGCGGCTTCTACGTCAATCGCTGCGTGCTGCGCTACATGTCCGAAGCCTACAACATGCTGATCGAGGGCGTGCCGCCGGCGATGATCGAGAACGCGGCGAAGATGGCCGGCATGCCGGTCGGCCCGCTGTCGCTCAATGATGAGACAGCGATCGACCTGTCGCAAAAGATCCTCAGGCAGACCGTTGCCGATCTGGGCGAAAAGGCGGTCGATCCGCGCCACATCGAACTGGTCAACACCTTGGTCGACACCCACGGCCGCCACGGCCGCAAGAACGGCAAGGGCTTCTACGACTATCCTGCCAAGCCAGCCAAGAAGCATCTGTGGCCGGAGTTGAAGGACCTCTATCCGCAGCAGGACGCCGACGGGATCGACTTTGACGAGCTCAAGGAGCGCTTCCTCTACACGATCGCGCTCGAGGCGGCCCGCGTGATGGGCGAAGGCATCGTCACCGACCCGCGCGAGGCCGATGTCGGCTCGATCTTGGCCTTCGGTTTTGCGCCCTATACGGGCGGCACGCTGAGCTACATTGATGGCATCGGGGCCGAAGCGTTCGTCGCCCGCGCCAAGCAGTTGCAGCGCAAATTCGGCACCCAGTTCAAGCCGCCGCGCGTTCTGACCGACATGGCCAAGACGGGCGAAACCTTCTACCAGCGCTTCAATCCTTATCCGGAGCTCGACAAGGCAGACGCCGCTTGAGCCCCGTCCGCCAGACAAAGAAAAGCCCGGCCATCGTGCCGGGCTTTTCCGTTCTTGGCGTTCGCCAGACTATTGGTTGACCCGGCAACCGCGCTGACGTTCCATCGAGCGGATCTGATCGACCCGCCGCTGCTCAGCCGAGGTCAGCGACGGATTGCGCGTCCAGCATGAAAAGCCGGCAAAGGTTCGCTGCGCCAGATCGGTCTGAAAGCAATAGCCGTTCTGCGCATAGATCAGGTTCCGCTCGTACCAAAGGTCGTAACAGCTTTGCGCTGCGGCCGGCATGGCAGTGAAAAGAGCAAGCGCCGCAGCGCCAAACAGACGTGCAATCATGTAAGGTCCTCCATATAGGCGTCAGCATTTTAGCGCCGCCGGGACCGCGTGGCTTGACCGCGGTTAGCCGCGCCGGTCGCCACGACCAACGTCGCAATCCTTCCTGCCAACCGTTCATTGTTCCGGCCGATTGACGGAGTGGCTTGGCCCTTGACCACTGCCGCCGACAGGTCGACGGTTGTGCCATGAGTGCAGCCTTCCGACCGCCCGCCCCATCGCAGCTGTCTCCGCTTCGTGCCCTTGTCTCATCCATTATCGCTCCGGACAGGGACTTGCTGACGCTGATGCCCAAGACCGCCTACCGGATGCGGATCGGGCGACTGGGTCATACACGGCGCGGCATCGTGCTGGTCAACGATCCGGCGCTGGTCCGCGACGTGCTGGTCGACCGAGTCGATCTGTTTGCCAAGAACGACCTCTTCACGGGCGCGCTGGCGCCACTGATTGGAGACGGGGTGTTCATTGCCCAGGGTCGTCACTGGCAGCGTCAACGCGCCATGATCGAGCCGGCCTTCCGCCATCTGCACACGGGCCGCGCCTTCGACCGGATGGCGGCAGCGGTCGCCGAATGCGGAAAAAGACTGACGGGCTTGTCCGGTGCGCCGGTCCGGCTCGAAGCGGAGATGAGCCGGCTGACGGCCGACATCATCTACCGCGTGATCTTTTCCGAAGGGCTTGGCGGCGCGGCGGCCAATGCCATGTTCGAAGCCTTTGCCCGGTTCCAGACGCACGTCGCCAATGTGCGCGTGCGGCAGTTCCTGTTCGGCAAGCCGTTCGCGACGGTGTCCCAGCCGCGTGCCGCGCGCGACGCCGCATCGGCGATCCGCGGCCATCTGGCCGGCATGATCGACCGACGGCTGGCGACCGGCGAGGTGCGCGACGATCTTCTTGGTGCGATCATTGCGGCGCGGCACCCCGACGACGGAACCCCCTTCACACGCACCGAGATGATCGACCAGATCGCCGTCTTCTTCCTCGCCGGCCATGAAACGACGGCGAGCACATTGACGTGGCTGTTTCTGTTGACTTCGCAGGATGCCGACCTGACGGACGCGCTGCGCGAAGAAGCCCGACGCGCGGGCAATGGGGATTTCAGTGCCAGCGACATGAAGAAGATGGCAGTGACGCGCGCCGCCATCCAGGAGACGCTGCGGCTTTATCCGCCCGGCGCCTTCCTGCCGCGTGTGGCCCTCCAGAACACAGAGGTCGGCGGCCAAGCCGTCAAGCGCGGAACGATGGTGCTGATCTCACCATGGATCATCCACCGGCACCGGGACTGGTGGGACGCGCCCGACATGTTTCGCCACACGCGTTTTGCGCCGGATGCGCCAAAACCCGTACCGGGCAGCTACCTGCCGTTCGGCCTCGGCGCGCGGGCTTGCGTCGGCGGCGCGTTCGCAATTGCCGAAGCGCAGCTCGTCACGGCAACGCTCCTGTCACGGTTCGACATCTTCGTTGACGCGGCCGAGGCAGTCCGGCCCGCCGTGCATTTGACGCTGCGCCCGCGTCATCCGGTACTGACGCGGTTCGTGCCGCGCAAGGGCGGCTGAAGCCGTCAGGCGGCAGCGCGCCGGGTCCTCCGCCGACCACGAAACGCCTTGCCGGGCTTGCCGCGCATCGGGCCGCGGCCGGCGGGCTTGCCGCCATCGCCTTGCGCGCGCGCCTGGCTCTTGGGTTTGCCTTGGGTGCCGTCGCGGCGCGCACCGCGCCGGCCCTGGCGTGTGCCCGCATCCTTCTTTGCCTGCCGGGCTTCGGCGGCGCTCGCCCTTTCGCCGCTGACGACCGGGATCGGGCGGCCGATCAGCCGCTCGATATCGGCGAACAGATGGGTTTCGTGCGGACCGCAGAAGGCGACCGCCTCGCCGTCCGCGCCGGCGCGGGCTGTGCGGCCGATGCGATGCACATAGTTCTCGGCCACCTCGGGCAGATCGAAATTGAACACGTGCGAGACGCCGGGGATGTCGATGCCGCGCGCTGCCACGTCAGTTGCGACCAGAACCCGGATTTCGCCGCCGCGAAACGCCCGGATGGCACGCTCGCGTTGACCCTGGCTTTTGTTGCCGTGGATGGAGCCCGCCTCGAAGCCTGCGGCGACGAGCTGCTTCTTGAGCTTCTCGGCGCCGTGTTTGGTGCGAGCGAAGACGAGCGACAGGGCGTCTGGCTCATTCCCCAGAAGTTCGCTCAGAAGCGCGACCTTGCCGCCCTGCGCAACGTGATGGACGCTTTGGCGCACCTTGTCGGCGGGTTTGCCGGGCGGTGATACCTCGACCCGCACGGGATCGCGCAGATAGGCCGCCGCGAGCGCGTCCATCTGCTTGGGCATGGTCGCCGAGAACAGAAGTGTCTGGCGTTCGGGCGCAACCAGCTTGGCGATCTGCCGCAGCGGTTTGATGAAGCCCAGATCGAGCATCTGGTCAGCCTCGTCGAGGACGAGATACCGGACCTGATCGAGACGGATCGCCTTTCGGTCGACCAGATCGAGCAGGCGGCCGGGCGTCGCGATCAAAATGTCGGTGCCGCGCGCAAGTTTGTGGGCCTGGGCGCGGATCGAGGCACCGCCGACGACAGTGTCGACGCGCAGATGGGTGTCGCGGACGAAGCCGCGCACATTGGTGCCAATCTGGTTGGCCAGTTCGCGCGTCGGCGCCAGAACCAGGGCACGCGCGGTGCGCGGCTCGGGCCGCGAGCCGACCGGGATCAGCCGGTGGATCAGCGGCAGGCTGAACGCCGCCGTCTTGCCCGTGCCGGTCTGGGCAAGACCCATCAGGTCGCGGCCTTCCAGAAGGTGCGGAATGGCCTGCGCCTGGATCGGCGTCGGCGTGGTGAGTTGAAGTTTTTCCAGCGTTTTGCAGATGACGGGCGCAAGGCCCAGTTCAGAGAATTGCGTCAAGAATTTTTGCCTTTCGTGGCGGCGGCCCGCGCAGGGCAGCCCATTGGATATGCATGAGGGGTCGGCCGGCCGGAGGGGCAGGCGTCGCCGCGGATCGGTTGCGGTCAAGGCTCGCTTTCGGCCGAATGCCGTCAAAGCCGCCTGACCGGCAGTACCCCCGCGTGAATTGGGAACCTTGGTGGACAATGCGCCGCTTGGTTGAAGACGCCATCATGGCGCGCGGCGTATCACGGATGTTGTGGCGGGATGCCCCGGAGGCGACCCGTGTCGCCCGCGACTGCTCACGCGGCAGCCAACTCCGATGCGGCGCATATCGGCGTGCAGCGCAGCAAAGTCAAGCGCGATCGACTGGCCGCCGACCGTGCCAGGACGCGATTCGTCTTGAATCCGAAACAAAGCTGTGTGCATGATTTGGCACTATCGAGAGTTTCGGCCGAACGGAAACAGCCTAACCGCCGCGCAAAAAGAAGCGACACGCCTAGTCCTTTCTCCAGACATCGATGACCGACGGCGGGCTTGCCCGCCACCCATATGCAGACCGTCTTGAAAGGACATGATGATGGCGAGCGGAACGGTAAAATGGTTCAACACCACCAAGGGCTATGGCTTCATTGCCCCGGACGAAGGCGGCAATGATGTGTTCGTTCACATCTCGGCCGTCCAGCGCTCGGGCATGGAGACGCTTTCGGAAGGCCAGAAGGTCTCCTATGAACTGGTGACCGATCAGCGGACCGGCAAGACAGCCGCCGGCAACCTCGTCGCGCAATAGGCGCAACCCAGTACGGCAAACATATGCCGACCTGCCTGCGGGCGGGCGGCCTATCTTGTCGAAACAGGCCTCAGCGGCGGCGACGTTCGTGTTCGCGCCGGTCGGCGTCGTTCCGGAAAGCCGGCAGGGCGCTGAAGTCCGGCTTGTCCCGGCTTGCGCGCACGCGCATTGGCCGGTGCATGGCACGATTGTGCAAATGGCGCGTGATCAACGCCAGGAAGGTCGCGACGCTGAACGCGACCATCCAGTGAGCACCGCCCAGGTAACCCAGAACATTGAACAAGGCGAAATCGACAAAGAAATTCGTGCTGCTCATGGCTTTCTCCATCTGATGCGAGCAACCGTCGGCTCGTTGCGCCCGTCCCGATGATCCGCCGAACCGTGTTTCCGGCCCTTATACCAAAGTAGTATGCCACAGATGTGCCGACCTGGAGATCACGCCGACGGCCAGGAATGCTGAAATTTTCGCCAATTCCGCACTATTGAGCGGCGTTGTGCCTATTTTTCCGACATTTTGGCCGCCGGGACAGACCCGATGCGTGTCTGCCGACAAGGGTCACACCGGCTGACCCTTGGAACAATCGCTCCCTGAGACAGTTCGCCTTTCCGGTCGTCCGCCCCATGGGGCTATGCCAGGCATGGCTTGCGGCACCGGGGCGATGAAGGTATTTATTCCTTTGAAACCATCGGTCAGAAAACCATGTCGCCACTTTCCCACGAGCAGGTCTGGGCCGCCATCGACCGGCTGGCCGAGCGCCATGATCTGTCACCATCGGGCCTTGCCAAACGTGCTGGGCTCGATTCGACGACGTTCAACAAGTCCAAGCGCTTTGCGGCCGACGGCCGGGCGCGCTGGCCGTCCACCGAATCGCTCGCCAAGGTGATGGAGGCCACCGGCGCCTCGATGGACGATCTGGTCTCGCTGATGGTGCCGGGCCGCTACGAAGACGGCTTTTCCGAGCCCGGCGCGGCGGACTATGCCTCGCCATCGCGGCGCATCCCGTTGCTCGGCATGGCGCAGGCCGGCGCCGGCGGCTTTTTCGACGCCGACGGGTTTCCGGCCGGCGAAGGGTGGGACCATGCCGCGTTCCCCGATGCGGGGCTTGGCGCGGACGTATATGCGCTGGAGATCGCCGGCGACTCCATGCTGCCGCTCTATCGGGACGGCGACACGATCATCGTCTCGCCGACGGCCTCGGTGCGGCGCGGCGACCGCGTCGTCGTCAAGACGCGCGACGGCGAAGTGATGGCCAAAATCCTCAAGCGACGGAGCGCGGATGCGGTGGAACTGGCCTCGGCCAATCCCGACCACGCCGACCGCTCGTTCGAGCATGGCGAGATCGCCTGGATCGCACGCATCCTCTGGGCAAGCCAGTAGCGCTCAGGCGGCGGCGTCCCCGGCGAGTTCACCGCCCAGCGCCTTGTCGATCAGCGTGCGGGTTTCCGAGATGCCGTAGAGTGCGATGAACGAGCCCAGGCGCGGTCCGCGTTCCTGACCGAGCAGCACACGGTAGAGCGCATTGAACCAATCGCCGGTGACCGCGGGCTTGCCTTCCGGGCTCTTTTTTGCCGGGTCCTGATAGCGCTCGAACGCCCGGCCAACATCGAGAAGGGCATCCTGGATCGCGGCACCGTCCGTCGCCTTGTCGGCCGGCAGGGCGGCCAGCGCTTCCGACAGGTCGGCCAGCGCCTGCCTTTCGATTTCGTCGGGCGCATGGAAGCGCTTGGAGGGGCGCACGAAGTCCTCGAAATAGCGGATGGCATGGCCAGCCAGCGCGTCGAGCTGCGGATGGGTCTCGGCGGTGACACCGGGCGCATAGCGCGAGATGAAGCCCCACAGCACGTCGCGGTTCTCGGCGTTCGAGGCGCTGACCAGATTGAGCAGCATCGCAAACGGCACCGGCATGTCGGCTTGGGGCGGATTGCCGGCATGGATGTGCCAGACCGGATTGGAAAGCCGCGCCGGCGCATCCTGCCGTCCGAACGCCGATAGGAAGCTGAAATACTCGTCGACCGCCTTGGGGATCACGTCGAAATAAAGCCGCTTGGCCGTGCGCGGCTTCTGGAACATGAAAAGGGCCAGGCTCTCGGCCGGCGCATAGGTCAGCCACTCGTCGATCGTCAGCCCGTTGCCCTTCGACTTGGAGATTTTCTCGCCCTTGTCGTCGAGAAACAGCTCATAGACGAAATGCTCCGGCGGGCGTCCGCCAAGAATGGTGCAGATGCGGTCATAGATGATGGCATTGGTCTGGTGGTCCTTGCCGAACATCTCGAAATCGACACCGAGCGCAGCCCAACGCATGCCGAAATCGGGCTTCCACTGCATCTTCACCCGGCCGCCGGTAACCGGCAGCGTCGTTTCGGTGCCATCGTCGTCGTCGAAGGTGATCGTGCCGGCCTTGGAGTCGACATGCTTCATCGGCACGTAGAGCACGCGACCGGTCTGCGGCGAAATCGGCAGGAAGGGGCTGTAGGTAGCCTGGCGTTCCTCGCCCAGCGTCGGCAGCATTACCGCCATGATCTCGTCGAACCGCTCGCAGGCGGCCAGAAGGACCGGATCGAACCGGCCGGATGTGTAATAGTCGGTCGCGCTGGCGAACTCGTAGTCGAAGCCGAACGTGTCGAGAAACCGGCGCAGCATGGCATTGTTGTGGTGGCCGAAGCTCTCATGATCGCCGCCGAACGGGTTGGGCACGGCGGTCAGCGGCTTGTGCAGATGCGGCTCCAACGCGGCGCGGTCCGGCACATTGTCGGGAATCTTGCGCATGCCGTCCATGTCGTCGGAAAAGCACAGGAGGCGCGTCGGCACCGTGTCGCCGGTCAAGACCCGGAATGCGTGGCGCACCATGGTGGTGCGCGCCACCTCCCCGAACGTGCCGATATGCGGCAGGCCGGACGGGCCGTAACCGGTCTCAAACAACACCGTCTCGGGAAAACCGGTCTTCTGGTAGCGCTTGATGATCTTGCGCGCTTCCTCGAACGGCCATGCCTTGGACGTGGCGGCGGCTTCGGCAATGGCCGGTTCGAGATCGGAGGGCGGCAGCGGGGCGGCGCTCATGGCGGTTCCTCGGCGGAAGATGCGGCGGAAAGCCGGTTCACTAATGCATGGACACGGCGATGGGAAGTGGGGCAATGGCCGTCCATGCGACAAAGGACGGGCGGCTTGTCGCTTGCGCTGCCGGGCGCGCAAACCTACAGACGGATCGACACGAAACAAGGGATCGAACGATGGCGAAGATCGATGAGGCCCGGGCGCTGATCTACATCATGGTCACGGTGGCGGCGGCCGATGCGCAACTGTCGGACCGCGAACTGAACCGGATCGGCGTGATCACCGACACGCTGCCGATCTTCGAGGGGATCGACCGCGATGTCCTGGTCGAGCAGGCCAACAATTGCACCGCATTGCTCGCCGACGAGATCGGTCTCGAAACCATCCTGACCATGGTTCACGACACGATCCCGCAGCGGCTCTACGAGACCGCCTATGCCGTTGCCGTCGAGATCGCCGCCGCCGATCTGCAGGTGGAGCAGGAGGAGTTGCGGTTCCTGCAGATGCTGCGCGACGCGCTCGATCTGGATGCGCTGGTGATCGCCGCCATCGAGCATTCGGCGCGGGTGCGCTTCCGCCTGCCCTCACAGTCGTAGACGGCAAGGCTCGGCGCTCACGCCATTGTGCCCTTAGCCGCGTTGACCGGCGGGCGCTGACGCGCCATCTGTGCGCCTGTGATGGAAAACGAACCACAAATCCGTCTGGCCGCCTTCATCGCGATCTTTGCCGCAATGGCCGCGTTCGAATTGTGGGCACCGCGTCTGGAACGGCCGGAAATGATGGGCGCGCTCAAATCGCGCCGATGGTTCGTCAACCTGTCGATGGTCGTCATCTCGTCTGTCTGCCTGCGGATCATCTTTCCTGCGGCGGCCGTCGGCACCGCGCTTTATGCCGAGCAGCAGGGTTGGGGCCTGTTCAACGCCACCGGCGTGCCCCTCGTCCTCGCCGGCCTGATCGCCTTTATCGTGCTCGATTTCGCGGTGTGGCTCGAACATCTGGTCAGCCACAAATGGCCACTGCTGTGGCGCATCCACCGGATGCACCACTCCGACCAGGGCTTCGACCTGACGACCGCGCTGCGCTTTCATCCGCTCGAGATCGTCATCTCAATGGTGTGGAAGGCGGCGGTGATCATCGCGTTGGGGGCGCCTGCGATCGCCGTGCTGGTCTTCGAAATCGTGCTCAACGGCATGGCGATGTTCAACCACGCCAATGCACGCCTGCCGCTGAAGCTTGACCGGATCATCCGGGCTCTGTTCGTGACGCCCGACATGCACCGGGTTCATCATTCGGCAATGCCGCGCGAAACCGACAGCAATTACGGCTTCAACCTGTCGGTCTGGGACCGGCTGTTCGGGACCTATACCGACCAGCCCGCTGCCGGTCACGACGGCATGCGCATCGGCCTGACCGACTTCGATGGTCCGCAAACGTCCAATCTGGGCTGGGCGCTTGCGCTGCCCTTCCGCTTTGGCGCCAAAAGGGACGGTCAGGACCCGAACGGGTCGATCGGGAAGTAGCGAGCGAATATCTCCGCATAGACGCCGTTCTGTTCAACGGCCTTGAGCGCCGCGTTGATCGCGTCAAGCAGCAACTGGTCCTGGGCACGGGTGACCGCCACCATGCCCTGACCGAGATGGACATCGGACATGTAGGGCCCGGAAACGAACCTGCAGCATTGCTCGGAGGCCGGCGCCGCCAGCCAGAACGACAAGGTGACGCCGTCGCCGAACACCAGATCGGCCTCGCCGCCCTTGAGCGCCTCATAGGCGGCCGGCATGTCGGCGACGGGCACCGGTTCGGCCGCCGGAAAATGCGTGTTGAGCATGGCGGCGTGGGCGGAGCGCCCCACGACGGCCACCTTGCGACCAGCCAGCGCCTGCGCGAAATCTTCGCTGGGCTGAAACACGCGATTGGCGACAAACCGCGCCGGAAACCGGAAATAGGGCTCGGACAGGCCGAAGCGGACCCGCTTTTCGGCACTCGGCGCGGTTCCGGCGAGAATGACCTCGCCACGGCGGCCATCGAGCGCGGGCTCAAGCTCGTCCCATGGTATCGCCTGAATTTCGCACCGGTCGGTCACTTCCAGCTCGGCACAGATGGCGCGCGCCAGATCGACATTGAAGCCGGTCGGCTTGCGGTTGGCATCGGCGAAGTTGAACGGCGGAAAATCCAGACTTGTCAGAATGCGCAGACGGGGGATGCCGGCAACGTCGGGACTGACGATCCGGTAGCCGGGGTCCCATATGCGCGGCGGCTCGGCGCGGACCGGAGCGGCCGCAAGCATGGCCAACCCGGCTGCGGCACAGGCGGCGCGCGACACGGAGCCTATCCGTTCAAGCATCCGCGAGATCATTGGGGAACCAGCGCATAGGTTGAAAATATCCCGAAGCATTGCCTTCAAACATATCGTCTTTATAGTGCCGTTTATTCTTTATGCTTGTGTATTCAAGGTGGTTTGCGATGGAAGGCGTTCTGGTCCAGCCCGTCGAACGCCGCCGAGACTCCCGCATCAACGCCCCCGACCCGGCGACGCGGTCCCTTCTTCCAAGCCAAACGACCGAAACCGACAGCAATGGTTTGTGCCCGTCCTGCGCGTTTCTTGCCCCGATCGGATTTCCAGTCAAGCTGATGCGCCAGGCGATGGCGCTGGCGGCCAAGAACGGAACGATCGCGGCAACCGAGCTGCTGTCGCATGGCGCGATAACGCAGGACAGCTACTATCGCGCGCTGGCCGGTCATCTGGGCGCAACCTTCGTCAAGCCCGGCGACGTGGCGATGATCATGAACGGCCGGGATGGCTCGCTAGACGGGGTCAATGTGCGTGCCAGGCTGATCTGGTGCCAATTGCGTGACGGACGCACGCTGCCGGTGACAGCACCCGATCCGCGCTCGGTTGAAACCCTGCGCGCATCGCTTGCCGGAAACGGTCCCACACGCACATTTGCGCTAACGACGCCCGATGCCTTGCGGACCATGCTGACACGGAAATACTGGCCGCTGCTGCTCGAGACCGCGACCCGCAAGCTCGCCTATGACGAGCCGGCCATGTCGGCCCATGCCGGCGCCCGCTTCTGGCAGGGCGTCGTCTCGGCGCTGCTCGTTCTTGGCGTGATCACGGCCTTCGCGACGCGGCCGGGCATTGCCAGCACCGGCCTGCATGTGGCGATGTCGACCTTCTTCTTCAGTTGCGTGTTGCTTCGGCTCCTGGCCGTCGTGACCTTCCAGCGGCCTGAGACAGCCCCTCTCAAACGCAAGGACCCGCGTACCCGGCCCGACTATTCGGTGCTGGTCTGCCTTTACAGGGAAAGCGCGGTCATTCCCGACCTGATCGCCAGTCTCAAGACGATCGACTGGCCACGCTCGAGGCTGCAAATCCTTCTGGTGTGCGAAGGCGACGATGTAGACACGATCGACGCGTTGGCGCAGGAGGAGCTGCCACCGTGCTTCGAGATCGTTCGCGTACCGCCGGCACAGCCGCGGACCAAACCCAAGGCGCTCAACTATGCGATGACATTCGCGCGCGGCCAGTTCGTTACGCTCTATGATGCCGAGGACCGTCCGCATCCCGAGCAGCTCGAGGAAGCCTGGCAGACCTTCTTGCACAGCGACGAATCGGTCGGCTGCCTGCAGGCGCCGCTGGTCAAGGCGAACACCGGGCGCAATGCGCTGACGGCTCTCTTTCATCTGGAGTATGCGGGCCTGTTCAGTGGCCTGATGCCCTGGCTGGTGCGCGCCGGAAGCCCGATCATGCTGGGCGGCACGTCAAACCACTTTCGCCGTCACGCGCTCGAACAGGTGGGCCGGTGGGATCCGTTCAACGTGACCGAAGACGCCGATCTGGGCATGCGGCTGTGGCGGGGCGGCTACCGCACGGCGATGATCAGCCGGCCGACACTGGAAGATGCGCCCCACACGATCTCAGCGTGGCTGCCGCAGCGCACCCGCTGGTTCAAGGGGTGGATGCAGACCTGGATCGTGCACACGCGCGAACCGGCGCGCCTGTACCGCAACATGCACCTGCGCGCCTTCGTGATCACGCAGCTTCTTCTGACCGGCACCTTCGTTTCGGCACTGCTGCACCCACTGGTTCTGGTCAACGCCGTGGCGCTGAGCATCTGGCTGACCGTCCAGTCGCCCGACCCTGCCTATATGAGCATGATCGCCTGGATCGACTGGCTGATGATCGGTGCAAGCTATCTGGCGTTCGGAACCCTGTGCTGGCTGGCGACCCGGCCGGACGAGCGGCGCCGGATCGGCTGGCGCGTGCTCCTGATCCCAGTCTACTGGCTGGCGCAGTCCGTCGCCGCGTGGCGTGCGCTCATCCATTTGTTCAGCCGACCGTTCGAATGGGAGAAGACGCCACATACGGCGCACCAGAAACAGGATTGAGCCTGCTGCGGCAGGACCCGTTTCAAACGGGTGCATGCGACCGTATATAGGCGTCAACTTCATTCCGATCCCGACCGGTGTCTTCTATGCAATCCCTGAAATCGTTCGTCGAAAGCCAGCGCTTCGAGCGCGCGATCATTGTCCTGATCATCATCAACGCGATCACGCTGGGCATGGAGACCTCACCCGTGCTGATGGATGCAATCGGGCCGGTTCTTCTGACCGTCGACCGGCTGATCCTGGCCGTGTTCGTCGTCGAACTCGCAATGAAGTTCATCGTCTACCGGCTCGACTTCTTCAGAAGCCCGTGGCGCATCTTCGACCTGATCATCGTCACTATCGCGCTGGTCCCCGCAGCGGGACCCTTCTCGGTGCTGCGCGCCTTGCGCATCCTGCGCGTGCTGCGCCTGATCAGCGCCGTGCCGTCCATGCGCCGCGTCGTCGGCGGGCTCCTGACTGCGCTGCCGGGTCTGGGTTCGATCGTCCTGCTGCTGATGCTGGTCTTCTATGTCTTTTCGGTGATGGCGACCAAGCTGTTCGGCGGTGCGTTCCCGCAATGGTTTGGCTCGATCGCCGCTTCGGCCTATTCGCTTTTCCAGATCATGACGCTGGAAAGCTGGTCGATGGGCATCGTGCGACCGGTGATGGACGCGTTTCCCTGGGCATGGGCGTTCTTCATCCCGTTCATCGCGGCGACCACCTTCACGGTTCTGAACCTGTTCATCGGCGTGGTGGTCTCGGCGATGCAGGCCGAGCATGACGCGCAGGCGGCCGATGAGCGATCGTCGCTGCACGACGAGCAGGCGCTGATCCTGGCAGAGGTACGGGCGTTGCGTGCAGAAGTCCGTTCGCTCAGGCCGGAGGAGGGTGCGCCGGCTACGGCGCCCGGAAGTGCTTCGAAAGCTTGAGGCCCTGAGCCTGATAGTTGGACTTCAGATCCGCACCGTAAAGCGCCGATGGCCGACCGATCATGTGCTCATAGACGAGCCTGCCGACGATCTGGCCATGTTCGAGGACAAACGGCACTTCGTGGCTCCGCACTTCCAGAACGGCGCGGCTGCCGGTGCCGCCCGCAGCCGAATGGCCGAAACCGGGGTCGAAGAAGCCCGCATAATGCACGCGGAACTCGCCGACCAACGGATCGAAGGGCGTCATCTCGGCGGCATGAAGCGGCGGCACATGCACCGCCTCGCGGCTGACGAGAATGTAGAACTGATCGGGATCGAGGATCAGTTCCTTGCGGTCACGCACATGAACCGGTTCCCAGAAATCGAGCACGTCATGGGCGCCGGGCTTGTCGACATCGACAAGGCCTGTGTGCCGCTTGCCGCGATAGCCCGCAAGACCGGCCGTATCGCCTGAAAGGTCGACCGACAGCGCGATCCCGGTCTGCGAGATGTTGGGCGTATCGCCGGCGACCAGCGTTTCGGTCTCGTGCAACTCGCCGAGTTCGGTGGCGCCGAGCACCGCGTGGCCAGTGCGGAAGCGGATTTGGGTCAGGCGCGATCCGGTGCGTGCGATGATGGGGAAGGTGCGCGGGCTGACTTCGAGGAAAAGCGGGCCGCGATAGCCGGCGGGCACCTTGTCGAACTCGACCGCATTGTCGGTGATCACGCGAGTGAAGATGTCGAGCCGACCGGTCGAACTTTTTGGGTTGGCGGCGCCGGCGATCTCCGGCGGCAGGGCCAGGCTCTCGAGAAGCGGCACGATGTAGACGCAACCCGTCTCAAGCACTGCTCCGTCGGTCAGATCGATCCGGTGCAGCTCATACTGGGCGAGCTTGTCGGCCACAGCATGGGCGGCGCCGGGCATGAAGCTGGCGCGCACCCGGTAGGCGGTGGTGCCCAGGCGCAGATCGAGGCTTGCGGGCTGGATCTGGTTGTCGTCGAGCGGGCGCGGTACGACGATCCCGCCGGCCTCCACCAAGTGTTCAATGTCGTGATCGGCGAGGATGCCGCTGTCGCGCCGCGTCATGAAACTGCCTGCCCTGCCCTCGTGCGGCGGCACGATGGCCAGCGCCAACAATTGACGCAAGGCACGCGGCCCTTTATGGACAGCTTATTGATGTGGTGATTTGGCCGGCCGGCTTGCAGCCACGGGAGCACGCTCCCAAAACTCGCTAAAAGGCCGAGGATTTGCCGGATATCGGAACGGCAGGGACCCGGCTCATGGCGGCATGAGGCCGGGATTTTTGTGTGGGGTGCCTGCCATGGCCGACGAGCAACACGAGCTGAAACCGGCGACGCGCATGGTGCATGCGGGGACGGCGCGTTCGGCGTTCGGCGAGACGTCCGAAGCGGTGTTTTTGACGCAGGGCTTTGTCTATGACAGCGCCGAGGCGGCGGAAGCCCGCTTCAAGGGCGACGATCCGGGCTTTGTCTACTCGCGCTATGCCAACCCGACCGTCGAGATGTTCGAACAGCGCATGTGCGCGCTGGAGGGCGCCGAGGCCGCCCGCGCCACAGCATCAGGCATGGCCGCCGTTGCCGCGGCCATTCTTTGCCAGGTTTCGGCGGGCGATCATGTGGTGGCCGCCCGCGCGCTGTTCGGCTCGTGCCGGTGGATCGTCGAGCAATTGCTGCCGCGCTACGGCGTCGAGACGACGCTTGTCGACGGTACCGATCCGAAGGCATGGGAAAAGGCTGTTCGCCCGAGCACCAAGCTGTTCTTCTTTGAGAGCCCGACCAATCCGACGCTGGAGATCATCGACATTGCCCATGTCGTCTCCGTTGCGCGCGCCTGCGGTGCAAAAACCGTGATCGACAATGTGTTCGCCACGCCGCTGCTGCAGAAGCCGATGGAACTGGGCGTGGACATCGTCGTTTATTCGACCACCAAGCATATCGATGGGCAGGGCCGGTGTCTGGGCGGCGTGGTGCTCGGCCCGCAGGACTGGATCGATGAGCACCTGCACGACTACTACCGCCATACCGGCCCGTCCATGAGCCCGTTCAATGCCTGGGTGATGCTCAAGGGACTGGAGACGCTGTCACTGCGGGTGGGGCAACAGACGCAAAGCGCCGGCGCGGTGGCGGACTTTCTGGCCGACCACACGGCGATCGGCCGGGTCGTCTATCCCGGACGCCCGGACCATCCGCAGGCCAACATTGTGCCCAAGCAGATGAGCGGCGGCTCGACGCTGGTGGCATTCGACGTCAAGGGCGGCAAGCGGTCAGCGTTCGCCTTTGCGAATGCGCTGGACATTATCGGCATCTCGAACAATCTGGGCGACGCCAAGAGCCTGATCACCCATCCGGCGACGACCACGCACAAGAACCTGTCGGACGAGGACCGCGCCGAGCTGTCGATCGGCGGCGGCACGATGCGCCTTTCGGTCGGCCTCGAAGATGCCGACGATCTGATCGCCGATCTGGACCGGGCGCTGTCCGCGGCGGGATAGCGCCCCTAGCGCAGGGTCCGCGAGGCGAGAACGATACGCGACAGTGCGGTGTAGAAGCAGATCACGGCGAAGATCCAGGCGATCGCCGGAAACCAGTGCGGGAACACGCACATCAGGACGAACACGGCGATTGTTTCGGTGGCTTCGGCAAGGCCGGTCGTAAAGAAGATCGACTTCTCGCCATGGCTTTGCGTCGTCAGGCCGTGCCGCTCGGCCATGATCGCATAGGCCAGAAAGCTGGCGCCGTTGACATAGAAGGAAAAGACCAGCACGGCGCCGGCCACCGCGTTGGCGCCGGGATCGGCAAGGACGAAGCCGACCGGAACGACACCGTAGAAAGCAAAATCGAGAACGATGTCGAGATAGCCGCCGAAGTCGGTCTTGCCGGTGACCCGTGCGACAGCGCCGTCGAGCCCGTCGCACAGGCGGCTGACCAGTATCAGCGCCAGACCGAGCCAGAACCAGTGCAGCGCGATCGCGCCGGCCGCAGCGACGCCGAGCACCAGCCCGGCGATCGTCACCTGATCGGCGGTGGCGCCGGCGCGGGCCAGACGCGCGGCAAGCCGTTCAAGTACAGGGTCGAGCTTGGGCCGGAGCGTGCTGTCGAACATTGCGGCTGCATCGGTTTGTGCGAACGGTCCTGCCCATACGATACTTGCTCTTGAAGGTCACCATCGCCGCGGCACAACGCCCATCACGCCGGCTCACTTTCGCGTTCCCGCGCCCTTTCGCAGCCGCCAGGTTTTGGCTAGATTCGGGCCATGTATCGCGAGACGACAGACGGGATCGAAGTGACCGTGCGGCCCGATTTTCTCGATGAGGAATCGGAGCCTGACGATGGTCGCTGGTTCTGGGCCTACACGATCGTAATTGCCAACCATTCCGACGAGACGGTGCAGCTCGAAAGCCGCTATTGGCGCATCACCAATGCGCTCGGGGCCGTGGAAGAGGTCAGCGGTCCCGGCGTGATCGGCGAGCAGCCGGTCCTCTCGCCCGGCGACAGCTTTCAGTACACATCCGGCTGCCCCCTGAACACGCCGTCGGGCACGATGGTCGGCCATTATGTAATGCGGCGGCAGAGCGGCGAACGGATACGCGCACGCGTTCCTGCCTTTTCTCTGGACTTGCCGAACGTCACGCGGACGATCAACTGAATCGGCGTGTCCCGGCGCGATAATGCCGGGCGTTCACTCACCGGCCAATGGCCGCGGCAGGCGGCGGCGGTCGCCATAGAGCGCGACGAGCAGGTTGCGGATGTCCTCGCCAATGCCGATGAAGACCGGTACGAGGAACAGGACCAGCAGCGTGGCGGTTGCCAGCCCGAACACCATGGTGATCGCCATGGGCATCAGGAACTGGGCCTGCAACGAGGTTTCGAACAGGAGCGGGATCAGGCCGCCGATCGTCGTCAGCGACGTCAGCAGCACGGCGCGGAAACGGTCGCAGCTTGCATTGATGCAGGCTTCGCGGATCGCTTCGCCCGTCTTCAGCCGCTCTTCCAGCCGCGACACGAGGATGATGGAATCGTTGACCAGAATGCCGGACAGGCCGAGCAGGCCGATCATGGACAGCATGGTGAGTTGGTAACCCATCAGCCAATGGCCGACCACGGCGCCGACGACGCCGAAAGGGATGATCAGCATGACCGCGAACGGCCGGAAATAACTGCCGAACACCCAGGCCAGGATGATGTAGATGACGCTCAGCGCGATCAGCGTGCCAAAGCCAAGATCGGCGAAAGCATCGCGCTGCTCCGCGCTGCGCCCGCCAAACTCATAGTCGATGCCGTAGGTACGGGCGACAGCGTTCAACGCGCCGGACGAGACAAGCTGGTCGACGACGCCATCGGTCGTGTTGACCGCCGCATCGATCTCGCCGGTGACCGAGATCGTCGTCTGTCCGTCCTGACGCTGGATCGCCGAAAAGCCCTGCTGCTCGCTCAGCGTGACGATTTCGGTCAGCGGCACCAGATCGCCAGACGGGGCGGTCAGCATCATGGCACGCAGCGCCGCCGTCCCCTGGCCGTCCATGTCCTGGCTGACGCGAATGGCGACCTCGTCATTGCCGCGCGCGAAGCGCCGCGGCACCATGCCCTCTACGGAATTGCGAACCTGCGTTCCCACCTCGTCGAGGGTGAAGCCGAGCGCTGCCGCGCGCGGCGTCAGCGTCATGATCAGTTCCGGCTTGCCATAGGGCAGGTCGTCCTCGACGCCGGTGACGCCGGGGATCGCGGCGACGATGGCGGTCACCTCGACGGCGGCTTCCTTGAGGACGGCGATCGACGATCCTCTGAGTTCGACGTCAATGTCGGCGCCGGGCGGGCCGCCGCGCGACTGGCGCACCGCGAAACGTCGGACGGAGGGAAGCTGCGGCGCTTCGGCCCGCCAGGCGCGGACGATTTCGGGTGTACGGATGGTCCGCCGTTCGGAGATCGTGAGCTGCACCTTGATGCGGGCCAGATTGTCACCCTGCGACCGCCCCGACGAGCCGAGCGTGACGAAGACCGCTTCGATCAGCTGTTCGCCATTGTCTTCGGTGAGGTTGGTTTCGGCGCGGCGCAACGCATTTTCGAACTCCCGCACGGCTGCGATCGCCTCGCTTTCCGGCGTGCCCGGATGCAGGATGATCGAGCCGGAAATGTTCTCGGATTCAGGTGAGGGGAAGAAGACGAAGCCGACATGTTCACCGGCGCGCAGGCCCCATGCGAAGACCATGACGAGACCGACCGCGATCGCCATGGACACATAGCGCCAATTGTAGGCCAGCCGCACCATCCAGGCGAACGGGCCCTGCCGGATCCAGTTGAAGCCGGCGTCGAAATTGCGCCGGAACCAGCCATCCTCGGGCAGCTCGTCGGCGTTGAACGTACGCCGGTTGCGCCCGAAGCCGACGCGCACCGCATAAAGAACGAACTCCACCAGGACGGCGACAATCAACGCGGCGGCCGCAGCGACGGTTCCGAACATGAACGGGCTGACGGTTTGCCGCCACGCCTCGAAAGCGGCGATGAAGGGCAGCGATTGCGCGACACCGCCCTCACCGCCGGCGCGCGTGAAGAAGGCCGCCATGAACAGGACGACGACGAGCCCGACAAAGAAAACCCGCCAGTGCGACCAGCGCGGTGCCGAACGGCCCTGTAGCGAATGGCTCAGATGGCCCGGCAGGATGAAGAAACATTCGATGATCGAGGCGATGGCAACGGCGATCACCACGATCGGCAGAACGCCGACGATCTGGCCGATCGTGTCACCGATCAAGAGGAGCGGCGCAAAGGTGGCTACGGTCGTCGTCAGCGCCGCAGTGACCGGCGTGAACATGGCGCCGACGCCGTTTTCGGCCGCCGTCACCGGATCATCGCCCATGGCAAGGCGCGTGTCGGTGTGTTCGCCGACCACGATCGCATCATCGACGATGACGCCGAGCATCATGATCAGCCCGAACAGGGACAGCATGTTGATGGTCTCGCCGAAGACATACATCAGCCCGACCGTGGCGAGCAGCGCCACGGGAATGCCGGCGGCAACCCAGACGGCTATGCGCACGTGCAGGAAAGCGAACAACACGATCAGGACGAGCAGCAGCCCGGTCGCGCCGTTCTTGACCAGCAGCATGATGCGCTCGTTGAGCGCGTCCGCTCGCACCTCATAGACCTGCAGTTCGAGGTTGGCCGGCAGTTGCGGCCTGATTTCGGCGACATAGTCCTGAAGGATGGTGTTGGTCGTCAGCGTGTCGGCGGTGGCGGTCGCCTGGACATCGATCTCGATCGCCGGGAACGTGTTGGAAAAGCCCCGGACCGCGCCATCCTCGAACCCCTCGCGGACTTCGGCGATGTCGCCTAGGCGCACCTTTTCGCCGGTCGGGAACGACCTGATCTCGATCTGGCCGAGCGCGCGGGGATTCTCGGCATCGGCCAACGTGCGCAATTGCCGCTCCACCGCGCCGTCCAGATTGCCGGACGGCAGGTCGCGGGAATTGGCGCCGATCGCCCTCGATATGTCGGCGACGGTCAGGTCGAGCCGGCGCAACTCGCGTTCGGGCACGGTGACCTGCAGTTCCGGGTCGCGCATGCCGGTGAAGGTCACCTTGTCGATGCCGCGCTCGATCAGATCGTCGCGGATGCGCTGGGCCCAGTCGCGGACAACCGCCTCGGGCACATCGCCGCCGATGGAAATCGAGGCCACGCGGTCGAACCACTGGCTGGTGGTCACCTTGGGATCCTCGGACCCTTCGGGCAGGTTGGTCAGGGCCTTTGCGGCGGTGTCGACGTCGGCCACCGCCTTTTGCATGTCCGCGCCCTCCTCGAATTCGAGGCGGATCGAAGCGGAGCCTTCGCGTGCGTAGGAGGTGACCTCCTTGACGTTCTCGATGAAGCGCAGTTCTGGTTCGGCGACCGCGAGGATATTCTGCTCGACATCCTCCGCGCTGGCACCGGACCAGGCAATCGAGACAGAGACGGTCGAGGTCTCGATGGTTGGAAAGAACTGGGTGTTGATCCGGGCGAGCGCAAAGACGCCGAACAGGATCATCAGCACCATCAGGAGGTTGGCGGCATTGGGATGGCGCAGGAAGGCGCCGACGAGCCGATGCTGGGACATGCCCGACGGGACCATCTCAGCCATCACCGGCCGCACCGGGCCGGTCGCGCAGCTGCCGGAGATAGGTGCGCCGCTCGTCGCGCGACAGCGCTTCCCACTGCGCGTCGGTCAAACCGCTCAGGCGTTTGGCGGCGGTGATCATGTCTTCGCTCGGGCGCGCGCCGGCAATCGGCGTGGCGCCGTCGCCAGTGGCCGGCGGCTCTGCGCCCGGAACCGTGACCTTCAACCCGTCCTCGACAGTGGACAGCCGCGTCGTCATCACCCGATCGCCGGACGCCAGCCCGCCGGTGACGATCACGTCCGCGCCTTCGAAGGCGGCGACCTCGACCGTCCGCCGCTCCAGCCGGCCGTCGGCGACCACATACATGGTCCCGGTGTCATAGAGCGCGGTTTCCGGCAGGCGCACGGCATCTTCATAGAGCCGGTCGGGCACCGTCACCGCAACGAAGGCGCCGGGTCGCAGTTGAACGGGCGCGTCGGTCACGTCGATGCGCGCGAACACGTCCACTCCGCCGCGCGCCGAGGCGATGTCGGCGCCGATGCGGTTGACGATGGCGGTGTAGGCATAGTCGAGATTGCCGACGGTCCAGACCAGTGTCACGCCACGGCCGATCAGCGGATCGGCGTCGGTGGCGATGCGGCCATACTGCGCGTCGGTCAGCGTGAAGCGGACATCGAGCGCGCGATCGTCATACATGGCGACAGCTACATCATTGGCGGCGACAATGCGGCCGGTCTCGACGGTCGATGAGCGCACCACGCCGGAAAAGGGCGCCAGGACGGCCGTGTCGCCAAGATCGCGTTCGGCGCGGCGCACACCCAACTCCAGCCGGATGCGGATGGCGCGCTGCTGCTCCAGCCGCGCCTCCTCAATGGCGATGTTGTTGACCCGCTGGGAGACAGCCTGTTCGCGCTGGGAGACGATCAGTTCTCGGTCTTCGACCTGCTTGGCGGTCAGCGTGCCGTTGCCGCGCAACTGCTCGGCCCGCGCCAGATCGCTCCGGGCGAGGTCCAGCTGATCGCGAGCGCTTTCAAGCTGGGCGCGCTCGGAGACGAGGCGCGCCTCATTCTCGGCGATGGTCGCCTCGGTCTGTGCGAGATTGGCCTGCGCCTCGGCCAACGCCACTTCGAGATCGAAGGGATCGATCTCGAACAGGGTGTCGCCCGCCTCGATGCGCCGACCGGCCGACAGGTCCGGATGAATGGCGATGATTTCGCCCGACACGGGCGGGCGGACATCGACCGCGCGCGCTGCGGTCACCTCGCCGTAAAGGCTGACATTGGGACGCTCGTCGCCGGCAGCGACAATCACCGCTTCGACCGGAACGGAGACGTCCGGCTGGGGCCGCGCGGTGCGTTCGGGTGCTGCGGCGATCAGCCGTTCCATGCCAACGTAGGAGCCGACCAGAACCGCCACCATCAACGCCGCCTGCACGATGGCGCGCAGCGCCGTCACCGCGCCGCCGGCGGGGCGGGGTGGCGCGGCTTCATCGGCGGCGACCTGCGGGTCTTCGACGGATTTCAGCATCAAGTGCGTCCTTTGGCCGGAAAATAAGGCACCAATGCCGGTGAACAAGTTAAATCTTGGTCATGGTGAAGGCGCGGCAGGATGTGCGGCCGGCGGCACGAAGCCATGCCGCCGGCCGTCAATCATGCTTTCACCTCGCGGGATGCGAACTCGTAGACCGTCGAACAGAATTCGCAGGTGATGGTGATCTTGCCATCGCGGGTTGCCTCCGCGCGATCGTCGTCGGACAGCGAGTCCAGGACGTCGGCAACCTTGTCACGGGTGCAGGTGCATTGCTCGCGAATGTCCTGGGCATCGAAGACGCGGACACCGCGCTCATGGAACAACCGGAACAGCAGGGCGTGCACGCCGACGCCTTCATCGATCAGTTCGTCGTCATCGACCGTGCCGACCAGCGCCTTGACCTCGGCCCAGGCGTCGTCGTCATCGGGGATGTCGATCTCGACGCCATCGGGCACCTCGCCCGGATGCAGATCGGTTGCCGGAATGCGGTCGGGCGAATCCGGCAGGAACTGGGCAACGATGCCGCCAGCGCGCCAGAACTGACGCATAGCGCCGTCCTCACCACGCACCGAAAGCCGGCCCACGGCGAGGCGCACCTCGGTGGGGATCTGCTCGGACTGGCGGAAATAGTTGCGCGCAATCTCCTCGAGCGACGCTCCGTCGAGCTGAACGATGCCCTGATAGCGGTTCATGTAAGCGCCCTGATCGACGGTCAGCGCCAGCGTGCCCGTACCCAGAAGGTCTTCGGGCAAGGCGTGGCCGGCGGCGACCGCAGCATCCACCGCATCGGCATCAAACCGCGCATAGGCGCGCACCGTGCCCGGCGTGACGAAGTCAACCACCAGCAGCGAAACCGGGCCATCGGTCTGCGCCTGGACGATGAACTTGCCCTCGAATTTGAGCGACGTGCCCAGCAGCACCGTCAGCACCGTCATCTCGCCCAACAGGCGCGCGACCGGTTCGGGATAGTCATGGCGGGCCAGAATGCCGTCGAGCGCGTCGCCCAAAAGCACGGCGCGACCGCGCGCGTCGAGTGCGTCGATCTGGAAGGGAACGACAGCATCAAGGCCCACGGGAGCCGGGTTCACCGGCGGCATCGTGCCCGCCGGTGTCGATCTGATGTCAGTCATCGTCTTGTCTTTCCGCGTTGCGCCCGGTCAGGCCAAGCTTTCGCCCAGACACCATGCGATGATGGCCTTCTGGACATGCATCCGGTTTTCCGCCTCGTCCAGCACGACCGATTGAGGGCCGTCTATGACGGCGTCGGTGACCTCCTCGCCCCGGTGGGCGGGCAGGCAATGCATGAACAGGGCGTCCGGCTTGGCATGGGCCATGAGCGCCTGGTTGACCTGATAGGGCATGAACACATTATGGCCGCGTGCACGTTCCTCCTGGCCCATGGAGACCCAGGTGTCGGTGACAACGGCGTCGGCGTCTTGCACGGCGGTTTCGGGGTCATGGGTGATAGAGACCTTCGCCCCCTGCCCGCGCGCCCACTCCATATAGGTGCGATCGGGCTCATTGCCACTGGGCACCGCTACGGCCAGATCGAAGGCGAAACGGGCGCTGGCCTCGATCATCGAATGCAGCACATTGTTGCCGTCGCCCGACCAAGCGATCTTCTTGCCGGCGACCGGGCCGCGATGCTCCTCGAAGGTCATCACGTCGGCCATGATCTGGCAGGGATGGGTGGCGTCGGTCAGCCCGTTGATGACCGGGACGGTGGCAGCGTCGGCCAGTTCGGCGAGCCGGTCATGCTGATGGGTGCGGATCATGATGATGTCGACATAGCGCGACAGGACGCGAGCGGTGTCGGCGATTGTCTCGTCGCGGCCAAGCTGCATTTCGCCGCCGGTCAGCATGATCGTCTCGCCGCCAAGCTGCCGCATGCCGACATCAAAAGAGACGCGCGTACGCGTCGACGGCTTTTCGAAGATCATCGCCAACGCCTTGCCTTCGAGCGGGCGCGCGGCTGTGCCCGCCTTCTGGGCTGTCTTGCCGGCGCGGGCCGAGGCGATGATGGTCCGAAGATCGGTCGCGGCCACGGCGGAGAGGTCGAGAAAATGGCGAGCACTCATGGAAAACCCGGTGACTGGAACAGGGATCGGGCGCCTCAGGCGCCGGTTTGGGAAGACAAGCCGCGCGCGGCAGCTTCGAGACGTGCCAATCCTTCGCCGATCTCCTCGTCGGAGACGATCAGCGGCGGCAGGATGCGGATCACATTGTCGCCGGCGGGCACGACAAGCATGTGACCGTCGAACAGGGTCCGCACAACATCGGTGTTCGGCACGACGCATTTGAGGCCGGTCATCAGACCCCTGCCGCGCACATCGCTGAAAACGTCCGGAAAGCGGTCGACCAGAGACACAAGGCCCTGCTTGAGGCGCAGCGCCTTTTGTTCGACGGCGTTGAGAAAACCGTCCGCGAGCATCACATCGAGCACGGCATTGCCGACCGCCATGGCCAGCGGATTGCCGCCATAGGTCGTGCCATGGACCCCCGGAACCATGCCGCTCGCGGCCTCCTCGGTGGCAAGGCAGGCGCCGACTGGGAACCCCCCACCGAGCGCCTTGGCGGTGGCCATGATGTCGGGCTCGATGCCGGCGTGCTCATGGGCGAAGAGCCTGCCGGTGCGCCCCATGCCGCACTGGATCTCGTCGAAGATCAGCAACAGGCCGTGGGTGTCACACATTTCGCGCAGGGCGCGCAGCGTCTCGTCGGGCACCGGCCGGAGACCGCCCTCGCCCTGCACCGGCTCGACCAGGATTGCGGCGGTCTCTGCGGTGATCGACGCTTCCAGCGCATCAATGTCGCCGAAAGGCATCTGGTCGAAGCCCGGCGCCTTGGGGCCGAAGCCTTCAAGGTATTTGGCCTGGCCGCCGGCGGCGATGGTCGCCAGCGTGCGGCCGTGAAAGGCGCCCTCGAAGGTGGTGATGCCGACGCGATCGGGCTCGCCTTTCGCAAAAAAGTGGCGGCGCGCCGTCTTGATCGCGCATTCGACCGCCTCGGCGCCGGAATTGGTGAAGAAGACGCGGTCGGCGAAAGAGGCTGCACACAGACGTTCGGCGAGCCGCTCCTGATCGGGAATGCGGTAGAGGTTGGACGTGTGCCACAGCCTGCCGGCCTGTTCGGTGAGCGCGGAAACCAGATGCGGATGGGCATGGCCCAGCGCATTGACGGCAATGCCGCTGCCGAAATCGAGAAAGGTGCGGCCGTCCGAGTCGTGCAGCCAGCAGCCTTCACCGCGCTCGACGCTGAGCGGCGCGCGGGCATAAGTGTCGAACAGGGCCGATTGGCTGGTCATCGAACGGCGTCCGGCGGTTCGCCCGGACGGGTCGGCGTCGGGCTGAAAACACAAAAACCGCCCTTGCGAGCGGCCGCTTCTCCTTAGAGCCGCTGGCGGGTTTCGTCAATCGTACCCGCCTTCGAGCGGCGCGGCGGGCGCAGCCGGCCACGGGCCAAGTTGGGGAAAAAGCACAAAACGATTCCCGAGCGCCAGACCGACTCTTGAACAGGAGTCAACCGGTATTGTAGCTTGTCAGCCGGAGCAAACGCCCAAGCAGAATGACGTTCCCAGGTTTCGCGTATCGTCGCCGGCCCTTGTCCTCAAGGCCGAGCAACGGGTCCGGATTCTGCCTTTCGAAACGGAGATGATCGTGAGCTGGACCGACGAACGCGTTGAAATGCTGAAGAAGCTTTGGGCCGACGGGCTGAGCGCCAGCCAGATCGCGGCCAAGCTCGGTGGTGTGAGCCGCAACGCGGTGATCGGCAAGGTGCACCGGCTCAAGCTTTCCGGTCGCGCCAAAAGCACCAAGAGCACGGCGCCGAAGATCAAGCGGCCGTCAGCACCACGCGCCAATCTGGGCGGTGGCAGCGGTGGCGGCGCGCGTACCAGTGCCTACGGTTCGACCATGCAGCGTGGCGGCGTCAGACAGGGAATGGCGGCAACCGCGCTCAGGCAGGATGCCGACCCGCAGGCGCTCGTGGTGCCCGACACCCGCCCGATCGAGGATGTCGTCGTGCCGATCGCCAAGCGGCTGATGCTGACCGAACTGAACGAAAACACCTGCAAATGGCCCTATGGCGATCCGCTGACGGACGAGTTCTACTTTTGCGGCCATGCGACCGAGGACGGGTCACCCTACTGCAAGTATCACGGCAAGATGGCGTTCCAGCAAAACGACCGGAAGCGTTCCCGCTAGGCTTCTGATCCCGAGGGTTTCTCCCCAAGAACATGGCGTAACAAATTGGCCGCGGCCTGGTGCCGCGGTCTTCTGTGTCTGGGCCCGGCCTTGCTCGAAGGCGCGCGCGCGGATCAGGAGCCTTCGAGCGCGTAGCCGGCGCCGCGCACGGTGCGGATCGGATCGCGCAGGCGACCGAAATTGATCGACTTGCGCAGCCGACCGATATGCACGTCGACAGTCCGGTCATCGACATAGATGTTCTCGCCCCAGACCCCGTCGAGAAGCTGGCCGCGCGAAAAGACGCGGCCCGGCGCCTGAAGGAAGAATTCCAGAAGCCGGAACTCGGTCGGGCCGAGCTTGATCTCGCGCCCGTTGCGATAGACGCGATGGGTCTCGCGATCGAGTTCGATGTCGCCGACCTTGAGAAGCGAGGCCATGATCTCGGGCCGGGCACGGCGGAGCATCGCCTTGACGCGCGCCATCAGTTCGGGCGTCGAGAAAGGCTTGACGACATAATCGTCGGCGCCGGTCGACAGGCCGCGAATGCGCTCGGACTCCTCGCCGCGCGCGGTGAGCATGATGATCGGCAGGCGCTGGGTGTCGGTTCTGGCCCGCAGGCGGCGGCACAGTTCGATGCCGCTCAGGCCCGGCAACATCCAGTCGAGGATGAGCAGATCGGGCGGCGTTTCGCGCAGCGCGATCTCCGCCTCGTCGCCACGCAGCACGGTTTCGACCGTGTAACCTTCCGATTCCAGATTATAGCGCAGAAGGACGCTCAGGGCCTCCTCGTCTTCCGCGACCATGATCCTAGGTGTCGCACCCATGTCCGTCGTCTTCCGTCCGTCGTGCCGCGCGTTGACCTACTGCCCCTCTCCGGCCTCGACGCTGATCTTGTGGCTCTTGTCGTCCTTGGGCCGGTAGGGCGGCATCCGGTCGCCCTCGACCATGTAATAGACGACCTCGGCGATGTTGGTGGCGTGGTCGCCGATGCGCTCGATGTTCTTGGCGCAGAACAGAAGATGCGTGCAGGTCGTGATGTTGCGCGGATCTTCCATCATATAGGTGAGGAGTTCGCGGAACAGCGAGGTATACATCGCGTCGATCTCATCGTCGCGATCGCGGATCATGGACAGCTTGTCGGTCGACAGCGTGCCGTAGGCGTCGAGCACCTCCTTGAGCTGCGCCAGCGTCAGTTCGCACAGATGCTCGATGCCGCGCACCAGACGCACGCCGTGCGTGCCTTCATTGACCGCCTCGACACGCTTGGCGATGTTCTTGGCCAGATCGCCGATCCGTTCGAGATCGGTGGAGATGCGGATGGCGGCAAAGACCTCGCGCAGATCGCTCGCCACGGGCTGGCGCTGAGCGATCACCAGCACGGACTTGTCGTCGATCAGCCGCAACGCCTCGTCCAGCACCAGATCGTCCGTGACCACACGGCGCGCAAGATGCAGGTCGTTTTCGACCAGCGCGCGCACCGACTGTTCCATCATGCGCTCGGCGTGACCGCCCATCTCGGCGATCTTGTGAGCCAGGAAGCTCATGTCTTCTTCGAACGCGGTGACCGTGTGCTGGGACATGTTCTTGGTTCCGTTTCTGGGTCGGGCGGCGTGGCGCTGCGATCAGCCGAAGCGGCCGGTGATGTAGTCCTGGGTGCGCTTTTCGGACGGGTTGGTGAACATCGTCTCGGTGTCGTCCACCTCGACCAGTTCGCCCAGATGGAACATGGCGGTGCGCTGCGACACGCGGGCGGCCTGCTGCATGGAGTGGGTGACGATCGCGATCGTGTAGTTCTGGCGCAACTCGTCGATCAGTTCCTCGACGATGGCCGTGGCGATGGGATCGAGCGCCGAGCAGGGCTCGTCCATCAGGATAACCTCGGGCGAAACGGCGATTGCGCGGGCGATGCACAGGCGCTGCTGCTGGCCGCCGGACAGGCCGGTGCCCGGCTCACCGAGACGATCCTTGACCTCGTCCCAGAGGCCGGCGCCGCGCAGGCTCTGCTCGACGAGCGCATCAAGATCGGCCTTGGATTTGGCCAGGCCGTGGATGCGCGGGCCGTAGGAGACGTTCTCGAAGATCGACTTGGGGAACGGGTTGGGCTTCTGGAACACCATGCCGACGCGGGCACGCAGCTCGACCACATCGATGGCCGGATCGTAGATGTCGTCGCCGTCCATGGTGATCTGGCCAGTCACGCGACAGATGTCGATCGTGTCGTTCATGCGGTTCAGGCACCGCAGATAGGTTGACTTGCCGCAGCCCGACGGGCCGATCAGCGCGGTGACCTGACGCTCGCGGATCTCCAGATCGACATCGAAGATGGCCTGCTTGTCGCCATAGAAGACGTTGACTTTCCTGCCGTCCATCTTCACCGGAAACTCGTTGGAACCGGCAACGGCCGTGGCAGCCCCTTCGGCAAAGCCCTGTTCGGTATCGACTTTCATGTCCGTGGTCCTCATGTTCTCTACCACCGCCGTTCGAACCGTCGGCGCAGGATGATCGCGGTGATGTTCATGACCGCGAGGAAAAGTAGAAGGATGATGATCGCGCCCGACGTGCGTTCGACGAATGCGCGCTCGGCCTGCCCCGACCACATATAAATCTGAACCGGCAGAGCCGTCGAGGGGTCGAAGGGTGTCGCCGGATAATCGGCGACGAAGGCGACCATGCCGATCAGCAGCAGCGGCGCGGTTTCGCCGAGTGCCGTGGCCAGGCCGATGATCGTGCCGGTCAGGATGCCGGGCGCGGCCAGCGGCAGGACGTGGTGAAAGACCATCTGCATCTTCGACGCGCCGACGCCAAGCGCGGCAGCGCGGATCGAGGGCGGCACGGCCTTGAGCGCCGCGCGGGTGGCGATGATGATGGTCGGCAGCGTCATCAGCGTCAGAACCAGCCCGCCAACGACGGCGGCCGAGCGCGGCAGACCGGCAAAGTTGATGAAGACCGCCAGACCCAGCAGGCCGTAAACAATGGACGGCACGGCCGCGAGATTGTTGATGTTGACCTCGATGATGTCGGTCAGCCGGTTCTTGGGCGCGAACTCCTCGAGATAGATCGAGGCGGCGACGCCGATCGGCAGCGCCAGAACCAGAACGATCAGCATCATGAAAAACGAGCCAAGGATGGCAACGCCCATGCCGGCGGTTTCCGGCCGGCTCGATGCACCGAAGGTGAACAGGCCCGTGTTGAACCTGCCTTGCATGGCGCCCTGATCTTCGAGCGCTTCCATATAGCCCAGTTGCCGGTCGTTGACGCGCCGGCGCGACTCCTCGACCGTCAGGTCGAACTGACCCTTGGCGGCGCTGTCAATGTCGCCATGGGCCAGTACCCAGACGGCGCGCGTGGTGCCGATGATCGACGGGTCGCCAACAACCATGTCGCGCAACTGGGTTCGTACCCCTTGCGACAGAAGCGAGTTGGCATCGCGCCGTGCACCACGGTCGTCGGGGTCGACGCCAAGCTTTTCGTACAGCGCACGTTGGGCGAGAACCGGATAGTTGGCCGTCAGCAGCACCATCCGGTCGCTGTCGCGGTTGCCATCGGGGTCGAGCACCTCTTCATCGAAGTTGATGTCGAGCTGGATCGAGGTCTGCCAGAAAGCGGTGTAGCCTTGGGCAATCACCGAGCCAAGCAGCAGGAACAGGAAAAACAGGCCCAGCGCGATCGCCGTCAGCCCGTAGGCGCGAAACCGGCGCTCGGCCGCATAGCGGGCCTTCAATCCGATATCACGGGTGTGCGTCCGCGTACCGGTAGCGGTCGTTCCCGGTGTCAGCGAGGCGTCGGTCATTCGTACTGCTCCCGGTACTTGCGCACGATGTAAAGTGCATAGACGTTCAGCGCGAGCGTGATGAAGAAGAGCGTCAGCCCCAAGGCGAAGGCAACCAGCGTTTGCGGCGATGTGAACTCCAGATCGCCGGTCAACTGGCTGACGATCTTGACGGTCACGGTCGTCATCGGCTCGAACGGGTTTATCGACAGGCGCGCAGCGACACCGGCGGCCATCACGACGATCATGGTTTCGCCGATGGCGCGCGAGGCGGTCATCAACAGGGCGCCGACGACGCCGGGCAGCGCGGCCGGCAGGATGACTCGCTTGACCGTCTCCGAGCGTGTCGCGCCAAGGCCGAGCGAGCCATCGCGCATCGACCGCGGCACGGCGCTGATGATGTCGTCGGACAGCGAGGAAACGAAGGGCACCAGCATGATGCCCATCACTAGGCCTGCTGTGAGCACGGACGTGGCGCTGATGAAACTGTTGAAGTCGCCGGTCGCGATGCCGGCAATCTGTCCGGACAGGTCGCGCAGGAACGGGCCGACCGTCACCAGCGCGAAGAAGCCGTAGACAATGGTCGGAATGCCGGCCAGCACCTCAAGCAGCGGCTTGGCAATCGACCGGAACCGGGAGCCGGCATATTCGGCCATGTAGATGGCGGCGAACAGGCCGATCGGCACGGCAACGAGCATGGCAACGAAGGCGATGTAGAGCGTGCCGGCGAGCAGCGGGATCAGGCCGAACTGGCCGGCGGCGTCCGGATCCTCGGCATTGGCGAAGCGCGGGTCCCAGACTGTGCCGAAGAAGAATTCCTGCGGGGGAACCGATGTGAAAAAGCGGCCCGTTTCCGACACCATGGACAAGACGATGCCGACCGTCGTCAGGATCGCCACGGTGGAGGCCAGGATCAGGCCGGCATGGATGACGCCCTCGACGCGGTTGCGGGCTCTCAGTTGCGCGCGAATCTGAAGCAGGCCGGCGGCGAAACCGATGATCGACAGGCCGACGACGGCGATCGATTTCCAGATGATGTTGGTGTCTTGCAGCCCGTTGAGCAATTGCGCCGACGGGATCATCCAGTCCTCGCCATTGCCGGCCAGCGCCACACCCTTTTCGGCAAGCAGTGGCCGCAGCAGAACGAAACCCGCGGTCGCCTGCTGCAACTCGCGTTCATCGAGACGGCGCAGACCGCCGGCGATCGCCTCGACCATGTTGATCGACAGGTCTTGCTGGGTGACCGTCTGCTCCGCGCTGACGCTCTCGGGGATGCTGGCGCGAACCTGGTTGTCGATATAGACGGGCGCCGCGACCGACCAGGCGAGCAGCAGCAGAAGTGCAGGCAGCGTCGCCCAAACCAGAATGTAGGAGCCGTAATAGCCGGGGCGCGAGTGGAGCCTGGCCGTCTCACCGCCGACGATCATGCGGGCACGCGCAGAACCGGCCAGATAGCCGACCGCGCCGATGACCAGCACGAGGGCGATGATGGTTGTGACGCTCATTGGGCCTGTTCCCCCGGGCCGGTTGCCGCTTTTCCGTCACCTGCGGGCACGCAAAACGGTCCTCGAAACTCATACCGCAAGACAGCGCGATGCCTCGACGCGGGCTCCTGCGGGGCGGAGCGCGGCCGACAAGGCCGCGCTCCTTTGATGTCTAAGCCGAAAGCAGCTTAGAGGGTTTCGCCGGCAGCGAAGCTGGCACGGGTTGCGTCGCGCTCTTCGTCGGGAGCGGCAACCAGACCGTATTCAGCCAGCGGGCTGTCGGGGCCGGTCATCGCGTCGGAGATGAAGAAATCGACATATTCCTGCAGGCCCGGAATGACGCCCAGATGCGCCTTCTTGACGTAGAAGAAGAGCGGGCGCGACACCGGGTACTCGCCGGAGGCGATGCTCTCGGTGGTCGGGGTGATGCCCGACATGGTGGCCACTTTCAGCTTGTCGGTGTTGTTCTCGTAGAACGCCAGACCGAACACGCCCATGCCTTCCTTATTGGCATCGATGCGGGCCAGGGTCTCGGTGTAATCGCCGTCAATGTCGACCGACATGCCGTCCTTGCGAACCGCGTAGCAGTTCTCTTCGGCGGTGTCCTCGTCCATGCCGGCATCCATGCGCGCCTGCATGTCGCCAGCGGCCTCACAGCCGACCAGAAGGACCTTCTCTTCGAAGACTTCGCGGGTGCCGTGCTTTTCGCCCGGGATGTAGGCGGCGATTTCCCAAGCCGGGAAGTCGGGGTTCACGTCGGCCCAGGTCTTGTTGGGATTGTCGACCAGCTCGCCGTCAACGGCGATCTGTGCGGCCAGCGCCTGGTACATGTGGATCGGCTCGAGTGCGAAGTCCGGGCCGTTGATGTCCGAGGCAAAGACGATGCCGTCATAGCCGATGCGGATTTCCTGGATTTCGGTCACGCCGGCTTCGGCGCAGCTCGCCACTTCGCTGTCGCGGATGGCGCGTGAGGCATTGGCGATGTCGATGAACTCGGTGCCGACGCCACGGCAGAATTCCTTCAGACCGCCCGACGAACCGCCGGACTCAACGATCGGCGTGGGGAAATCGGGGAAGGTCTCGCCGAAGTTCTCGGCAACGATCGTCGCGTAGGGCAGGACGGTGGACGATCCGGCGACAGACACCTGGTCACGCGCGTGGGCGGCCGTGGTCAGCGCGGTCGCGCCGAGGGCTGCAACAAGTGCAACTTTCAAGGATTTCATGGGGTAACTCCCGGTAGGGCTCGTGTCCAATTTGCCGCAGCGCGGCCGTGGGCGCCAACAATGGCTGGCAGGCCTGTTTCTAGCGGCCTGCCCTTGCCGCTTTTATGACAGGACGGAAACAGTTTTATGACAGTTCAAGTCTCTGGATTTTCTGTCTTTTCCAGATCCTTGGCCGCGTTGTCCGCGACCATTGCAGGAAAGATGACATGCACTCTCGTGCCCTCGCCCGGACGCGATCTTATGGTCAGCCGCCCCTCATGCCGGGTGACGATATGCTTGACGATCGCCAGGCCCAAGCCGGTGCCCTGCTTGCCCCGGCTGGTTTCCACATCGACCCGGTAGAAGCGCTCGGTCAGGCGTGGAATGTGCTCGGTCTCGATGCCCGGGCCATGGTCGCGCACTTCTATGGATGTCGCCGGCAACCCACCCAGTTCGCTGGGCGTGGCGATGATCTCCACCCTGCCGCCGTCGCCGCCATACTTGATGGCGTTCTCCACCAGGTTCTCGAATAGCTGGATCAGTTCGTCGCGGCTGCCATGAACGAACATGCGGTCATCGGGCAGCGCGGTGCGGTCAAGCGCGATGGCGATGTCGTTGCGGCCGGCCATGGGCTGGAAGGCGCCGACGACATGGACCAGGATGTCGATCAGATCGACGCGCGCGAAATCGGAGCGGCCGAGCGCCGTCTCGAAGCGGCTGAGCGACAGAAGATCGTCGATCAGGCGCGACATGCGTTCGGCCTGTTCGTGCATGATGGCCAGAAACCGCTCGCGGGCACCTTCATCATCGCGGGCCGGACCTGCCAGGGTTTCGATGAAACCGGCGAGCGAGGCGAGCGGCGTGCGCAGTTCGTGGCTGGCATTGGCGATGAAGTCGGTGCGCATGCGCTCGGCACGGCGCAGTTCGCTGAGATCCCTGAAATGCAGCAGGAACCCGCCGCGCCGGTCGGCGCCCGAAGCGAGTGCAGAGATCGACAGGAGAAACCAGTGCTCGCGCGGCGAGCGTTCGAGGAATTCGACCGGGTCTGGGGCACCGCCGGCCAGCGCCGACTGGATCATCTCCAGCACTTCGGGCGACCTGAAACGGATCTGTACCGAGGCACCGGGCCGCATCGTCCCCAGCATGTGCTGATATTGCAGATTGGCGTGACGCACGGCGCCACGCCGATCGATAAGCAGAACAGGATCGGGAATGCCGTCCAGTGCCTCAGCGAAGAGGGCCGTCTCCCGCGCACGAACGCCATCGGTGCCCGAGGCGGCGCGGCGGCGTTCGGACACGGTGCGCACGGGCGCAAACAGGCAGACGGCCAGCATTGCCAGCGACAGTGCGCCGAAGAGCGGCAGCGTGACATGGCCCATGGCCAGCAGAAGACCGAACAGGGCCACGGACGCGGCCAGAGGAAACCGGTTCGAAACCAGGCGCCGATTGAGTGCCGACAGCCGCATCGGCCATTGCCGCGCGTTCGTGTCCGGTCCGTCGTGATCGGCCATGTCGCGATCCGGCATTGTCATTGTTCCGCTCCGGTGTCGGCAGCGCCGCCTTCTGCTTATGGCGCCGCGCGGGCAAACGAAAGGGCGCACGGCAAATGAGTTGTTTTCAATGCGCCCGGGGACGCGTTAGCTTCGCCATTGTTGCAGCACGATGACAACGCCGTGCACGGCAGGCTTGGGGAGACAGAGATGGCATCATTTGCGGCGGAGTATGGACGGGTTATTGAACTGGCCATCGACGGCGAAACGCGGCGCTTTGACATTGACGATCCCGATCTGCCCGACTGGGTCGACGGCAATGTGCTGACGGCGGGCGATTATCCCTATGACGAGCGCATGGACCGCGATTCCTATGACCATCAGTTGCGCGCCCTGCAGGAACAGTTGGTGCGGCTGCAAAGCCATATCGCGCAGTCAGGCGAGCGGATCATTGCCGTCTTCGAGGGGCGCGATGCGGCAGGCAAGGGCGGCACGATCAGCCGGTTCCGGCAGTATCTGAACCCCCGCAACGCGCGTGTGGTTGCCTTGCCCAAGCCATCGGACCGCGAGCGCGGCCAATGGTACTTCCAGCGCTATGTCGACCACTTCCCGACCGAAAGCGAGATCATCGCCTTCGACCGTTCATGGTACAATCGCGGCGGCGTCGAGCCGGTGATGGGCTTCTGCACGCCCGAACAGCACACCGCATTTCTGGGGGACGCGCCGAATTTCGAGCGCATCATCGTCGATGAGGGCATCCATTTCTTCAAGTTCTGGCTCAATATCGGCCGCGAAACGCAGCTCAAGCGCTTTCATGACCGCCGGCATTCCACGCTCAAGCATTGGAAGCTGTCGGACATCGACATTGTCGGCATGCACAAATGGGACGACTACACGCGGGCGCGCAACCAGATGATCGCCGCCACCCACACGCGGCATGCGCCATGGACCGTGGTCCGGTTCAACGACAAACGCCGCGGACGGATCGAGGTGCTGCGCCACATTCTGACGGCGATCCCGTTCGAGGGCCGCGACATGGCGCTGATCGGCGAGCCTGACCCCAGGATTGCGGGCGACGGGCTGGAGATGCTGGAAGACTGAAGGGCCGGTCAGCCCGGGTCGGCGCGGATGCGCGCCGACAAGAGGTTGATGGCCCGACCATCGGCCACAATGTCGGACTGCAGGATCAGGAAGCCGGGCTCGGACGGCGCGGCGCCCGCCGGCAGATCGACATGGAACAGGAACTCGGCTTCGGACTGGCCGACATCGAAGCGGCGCCGGCCGCAATCGCCCAGCGGGCCGAAATCGCAGGTCACCGACATCTGGGTCGGTTCGCCATCGTCGGTGCGGGCGTTCAGGCTGACCTGAGCACGGCTGCCGGCCAGCATCTGCAGCGTGCCAACGGGCACGTCGATGTAGACGCGGCCTTCGCCGGCGGGCGTGACCAAACGGGCGTAGTCGCCAAACGGATCGGTCTCGATCGATGCCGTCGCACCGCCTTCGAGACTCAACGCGGCGGGATCGACGGGGGTGAACAAGGTCACCCAGTCGCCATCATCCTGCTGGGCGGTTGTGCGTGGCGCTGAACCCCCCTGTGTTCCGCCGCCGGCAAAATCCTCGTCGCGCAACTGGGGCGGCGGGTTGGGAACGGACGTGTCGCGCGCCTCCTCGCTGACGAACGCGCCCGAAGTGATGACCCACCACAGGCCGCCAAACACCAGGGCGGCCGCGACGATGACAGCAAATCCGGTGGCGAACGGTCCGCGATCGACGCGCAGCGGCGAGCGGCGGACCGGCGGCTCGGCTTCGGCGCGCGCCGCTTCAGCCTCGGCGCGGGCGGCGGCGGCGCGCGGTTCGACATAAAGGCCGGCATCGGGCATGGCGGTCGACGACGATGCGTCGACGGCGGGAATGTCGCCGTCCGGCGGGACGGCCGGATCGGCGGACACGGGCGGCACATCCGGTGCCGAAGGCTCGACAAGATCGGGGGTCACGGGCGGAACATCAGGCGGCGGAGCGGCGGCGGATTGGGGCGTCCGGGCCTCGCGTTCGATCGCCTCGATCGCCTGGCTCAGCCGGTCGGTCTGCTCGGCCAGCGCATCGGGCGTCGCCTCGCCGCGGGCGGTCAGCGAACGTTGCATCGCCGATGCCGCGGCCTCATAGACGCGACGCCGGAAGGCCGGATCATTGGCATCGCCCTTGGCAAGGGCCTTGCGCAATGCTGTTTCCAGAGAAGTCACCGCCCCGTTCCCCATCCGGTCCGGTGGCCGGTATCCGAACGGCCACCCTTTGGACGGGCATGGCACAATTGCACAAATGTGAAAAGCCCATGACGCCGTCCCGCGCCGGAGCGCCGGCCTTTGTCGACAGCAAAGTCGGCTCGCCATCGTGGTCGTTGGGCATCCTGTGCGGTGACCGGCGCGCATGACGCTTGCGCCGAAGCGGAAACCTGATACATCTTACTTTTACGCAAACGTCAAAATTTTGAGCGACCGATGGCCCTTCCCGACATTTTGAAGACCGATCTGAGGCTGCCCGTTGTGGCCGCGCCCATGTTCATCCTTTCCCACCCGCCGCTGGTGCTCGCCCAGTGCAAGGCGGGTGTCGTCGGCTCGTTCCCCGCGCTCAACGCGCGGCCTGAAAGCCAGCTCGACGAATGGCTGGCCCAGATCACCGAAGAGCTTGCGACACACAATGGATCCAATCCGGAGCGGCCGGCGGCGCCGTTCGCCGTCAACCAGATCGTGCACACCTCCAACAAGCGGCTCGAACACGATCTGACGATGTGCGTCAAATACAAGGTGCCGATCGTGATCTCGTCGCTGGGCGCCGTGCCCGAAGTCAACCAGGCGATCCATTCCTATGGCGGGATCGTGCTGCACGATGTGATCAACAACCGGCATGCCAATTCGGCGATCCGCAAGGGCGCCGACGGACTGATCGCGGTGGCGTCCGGCGCCGGCGGCCATGCAGGACCGTTGTCGCCTTTCGCGCTGATTCAGGAGATCCGCGAATGGTTCGACGGTCCGCTGCTGCTGTCGGGCTCGATCGCCACCGGTCGCGCGGTGCTCGCAGCGGAGGCAATGGGCGCCGACATGGCCTATATCGGCTCACCTTTTATCGCCACCGAGGAGGCGCGCGCCGTCGACGACTACAAGCAGATGGTCGTCGACAGCGAGGCCAAGGACATCGTCTACTCGAACTATTTCACCGGCATTTCCGGCAACTATCTCAAGCCGTCGATCGCCAAGGCCGGCATGGATCCGGACGATCTGCCCGAAGCCGATCCGTCCAAGATGGACTTCTCGCAGGCCACCGGCGCCAAGGCATGGAAGGACATTTGGGGTTGTGGCCAGGGCATCGGTGCGATCAAGGCGGTGCGGCCGGTCGCCGACTATGTCGACCAGCTCGACGCCGAATATGCGGCCGCCCGCGCGGAAATCTGCGGCTGACGCCGTTCGGAACCGGCAATGGCGGCTGTTGCGCCGCCGCAACACTCACGACCTCGTGAATGGGCGTTCATGGTGCATTCACCATGACTTGGCTAACAGTTCGCCCATGCGTTTCGTGACCGCCCTTTTGCTGCTGTTTTCGGTTCTGACCACCCATGCGGTGGCGCTGGAGCGCGCGGCCGGCCAGGCGTTGACCTGCACGGAGACGACGATTGAGCCCGGCGCAGCGCCGGTCATGCACGAAACACCCAACATCATGCCAGCCGGCGACCGGATCGCGGACTCCGCGCAATCGGCGTCGGAGACGCCTGCCGGACCGTGTCACGGACATGGCGACTGCGTGTTCCTTATGCCGCAGCACCGGTTCGCGACCAGCACGATGATCCCCGCCGAAGCCGATGAACTGCCCTATCATGCGAGCGCCCACCATGGGCGGCTGGTGAACAAGCCGCCGATCGCCTGACGTATCCGCCATGAGCGGGCGCGCGACCGCGCCCGACCGACCCATGCCGTTCAGGAGTGTCCCATGATTACCAGACGTCTGTTTGCCGCCGGTGCCGCCGCGAGCCTGATGCTGCCCGCCGCGCCCGCGCTTGCCCACCATTCCAAACGCTATCGCGAGTTCACGCTCGATCCGAAATTCGAGCCGCAGCCGGTGCGCTATACCGGCCATCCGGCCGGGACGATCGTCGTCGATCCGCGCAACCATTTCCTCTATCTGGTCGAGCGGGCCGGCCGCGCGCGCCGCTATGGCGTCGGCGTCGGCCGCGCCGGCCTTGCCTTCCGGGGCGACGCAGTGATCCGCCGCAAGGCCGAATGGCCGAGCTGGCGGCCGACCGACAACATGATCCGCCGCAATCCTGCCCGATATGCCAAATATGCGAACGGCGTGCCCGGAGGGCCGGGCAATCCGCTCGGCTCGCGGGCGCTCTATCTCTACAAGGGCAACCGCGACACCATGTACCGCATACACGGCACCACAGAACCCTGGAGCATCGGGCAATCCGTTTCCAATGGCTGCATCCGGATGATCAACGCCCATGTCGAGGACCTTTACGAAAGGGTGCCGCTGGGTACGCGCGTGGTGGTGCTGGGATGACACGGACAGTTTTGACGCGACGCCGGTTTGCCGCGGGCGCGGCGAGCCTGGCCGGGCTTAGCCTTGCGGGCTGCACGACGGCGGGGCCCTCGCGCCGCGCCGCCGAGATCGCCACCGCACCGCCCGCGCCCTCGCGGCCGACCTCGTCGGTCGTCACCGCCTATGGCCCGATGCCCGGCGAACGCTTTCCACTGCCGGCGATCGATATCTCCAAGGTGCCGCCGCAGTTCTGGCGCCAGCAGGTGGCCTATCCGACGCCCGAGCCGCCCGGCACGCTGGTCGTCGATACGGGCAATTTCTTCCTGTACCTCGTCCAGGAGGGCGGCCAGGCAATGCGTTACGGCGTCGGGCTGGGGCGCGCCGGCTTTGAATGGTCGGGACGCGGGCGCGTCGCCTACAAGCGGCCCTGGCCGACCTGGACACCGCCCGACGAGATGATCGCGCGCGAGCCGGACCTCGAACGCTGGAGCGTGCGCAATGGCGGCATGCCGCCGGGGCTCGACAACCCGTTGGGCGCCCGCGCGCTCTACATTTTCGATGGAGGCGTCGACACACTCTATCGCGTGCACGGGTCGCCGGAACACTGGACGATCGGCAAGGCGGTGTCGTCGGGCTGCGTACGGATGATGCAGCAGGACGTGATCGATCTCTACGATCGCGTGCCGACACCGGCGCCGATCGTGGTGACCTGATCACGGGCCGGGCCGGCCTCGATGGGGCCGGCAAAGCCATCTCATGGCGCAAGACACAGCTTCCGACCCGTGGAACGGCGTGGCAGGCCGGGACCCACTTGATCTTGGTCCGGCGCGCCGCTAAAGCGCTCGTCGGCAGACGGCACCGGTGATCGACCGGTCCCGCCCGTCTCGGCGCCGCTGTAGCTCAGTTGGTAGAGCACGTCATTCGTAATGATGGGGTCGTAGGTTCGAGTCCTATCAGCGGCACCATTTTCGTCTGCGCGGCATCGCCGTCAAAGGCCGGGCAGGATGGCCTTCAAGAAACCGGACAGATCGTCGGTGACGTGGTCGACCTGGTCCTCGGCATCCTCGCGCTCCCAGATCTCGGAGAACGTCGTCTCGAAATTTCGGGGCACGATCAGCACCGTCTTCATGCCCAGTTCCCTGGGCACGGTGAGGTTGCGGGCCAGATCCTCGAACATGGCGGCACGGGTGCAATCGACCCGGTGCAACGCGCGGAACTTGTCATAGGTCGCGCCCGCGGGCTTGGGCACCAGTTCGGCGGCGACGATGTCGAAAATCTCGTCGAAATGATCGAGAATGCCGAGCTGGCGGGCGGCGCGCTCGGCATGGCCCTTGTCGCCATTGGTGAAGATGAACTTGCGGCCCGGCAAAGCACGGATGGCATCGCCCAAGGCCGGGTCGGGATCGAGCCAGGAATAGTCGATGTCGTGCACCTTCTCGAGAAAATCGTCGGGATCGACATTGTGGCGCTGCATCAGGCCGGCCAGCGTCGTGCCATACTGCTTGTAATAGTCCTTCTGGACCTTGCGCGCCTCTTCGCGTGGTACCTGCAACAGTTCCGACACATAGCCGGTCATTGCCACGTCGATCTGCGAAAACAGGTTGGAATGATGCGGGTAGAGCGTGTTGTCGAGGTCAAACACCCATTCGCGGACATGTGCGAAATCGGCGGGATTCGGAGCATGGACGTTCATGGCCGTCTTATGGCACAGCCGATGACGGCCCGAAACAAAAACCGCTCGCGGCCGCCGCAGGAACATGATGGAACTCTGGATACCGATCACGATCGCCGCTGCGTTCGTTCAGAACCTGCGTTCAGGGTTGCAGCGCCACCTGCGCATGCGGATGGGCACGGCGGGGGCCACGTTCGTCCGCTTCGGTTTCGGTCTGCCGGTGGCCTTCGTGCTTCTGGGTTTGGCCCTGTGGCTGACCGGCACCACACCACCGGCGACCAATGCGGCCTTCTGGGTCTGGGTCACCACAGGCGCCTTTGCTCAGATCACCGCACAGGCGTTGCTCGTCATCATGTTCACGCGGCGCAGCTTTGCCGTCGGGTCGGCCTATTCGCGCACCGAGCCGGTTCAGGCGGTCATCTTCGGACTGGTGCTGCTGGGCGAACGCGCGCCGCCATCGGTTCTGCTGGCAATTGCCATCTCTGTCGCCGGCGTCGTTGTTCTGACCCTGGCCCGCCAGCCCGGCGGGGATCGCCTTTCCGGTGCATCGCCGCTGCCCATCCTGTTCTCGACGACCGCGCTGATCGGCCTGACATCGGGTACTTTTTTCGGCCTGTCGGCGGTGGCTTACAGAGCGGCATCGCTTTCTCTTCCCGGCCCGAACTTCATGGTCCAGGCCGGGACTACGCTGTGCGTCGCGATCAGCATGCAGACGGTCGTCATGCTGGTCTGGATGCTGTTGCGCGACCGAGCCGAACTGCGGCGCGTCGCCGATGCCTGGCGGATCGGTGCGCTCACCGGCCTTGCCGGTGCCCTGGCTTCGTTCGGCTGGTTCTCGGCGATGACGCTGCAACAGGCCGGCGCGGTCAAGGCGTTGGCACAGATCGAGATGCTGTTCGCCTACGCAACGACGGTTCTGGTGTTCCGTGAACCCGTCAACCGCGCCGAGATCGCCGGCTGCACGCTGGTCGCCGCCGGCGTCATCGTACTGGTCCTCGCATAGTGCCGGGACCTACGCAGCGGCGCGCAAGAGGGCCGGATCGAGCGGCGTATCGTCCTTGTGGCGGGCGACGAGCGCGGCCAGATCGGTTTCGGCCATCTGCCGGTTGAGCGCCTCGAACGAGGGCAGCACAAAATAGGCGCGCTGGAACGCGTCGATCTCATAATCGGTGCGCATGATCGTCTCGATATCCATCGGCACGCGGTTGGCCTTGTCGCTCTCGGCGGCGAACTGAAGCTCGGAAAAGGACGACATCAGGCCGGCGCCGAAGACTTTCAGATCCCGGCCCGGCTCATGGATCAGGCCGAACTCGGCGGTGTACCAGTAGAGCCGGGTGATCATTGCGTCGCCGCCCAACGGGATCAGCTCCAGTGCCTTTTCGCCGTAACGCTGCATGAAGTCGGCGAAGTCGGGTTGCGTCAGAATCGGCACGTGGCCGAAGAAGTCGTGGAACATGTCCGGCTCGACGATGTAGTCGAGTTCGTCCATCGTGCGCAGCCAGTTGGTCACCGGAAAGCGCCGGTTGGCCAGATGATCGAAAAAGGGTTCGGCGGGGATGAGGCCGGGCACGGCGACCAGCGTCCAACCGGTCATGGTGGACAGTTTCGCGCTGACGGTCTCGAAATCGGGTACGCGGTCGATGAGACCCAGCGCGGCGACGCCATCGAGATAGGATTGGTGGGCATAGCGCCCGGTCAGTTTCGACTGGCGATCGCACAGCGTCCGCCACACCGCCTGGTCGGCATCGGTATAGGCGTTGCAATGCTGCGGCACGGTGAAGTCGGCGCGGCAGCGGGAATAGTCTCCCCGCATGCCTTGGGCGGCGCATTCGGCGGCATATTGCGATACGTTCACGGACATGGCGGCCTCCTCGGTGGACTGGGGCCAAGTCTATCAGCGGCAGCGGCGTTGAATTGACCTTTTCGAGCCACATGTGCGACAAGTTCGGAGAATTTCGCTCGATTTGATGGATTGCCGAGATGATTTCACTCGACACCTATGAGGTGGCGATGCTCAACGTGCTGCAGCGCGACGGCCGCCGGACGATCACCGATCTCGCCGCCGATGTCGGCCTGTCGGCGACGCCATGCGCCCGGCGGTTCGAGCGGCTGACGGAAAGCGGCGCCATTCGTGCGATCGTCGCGCGGCTGGACCGGCGCGCGCTCGGTCTTGAAGTAGAGGTATTCGTCCAGGTGCGCCTTGGCAGTCATGCAGACGATACGCCCGAGCGTTTCATCGCCATGGTCGGACGACTCGATGAGGTTGTCGCCTGCTGGTCGCTGACAGGCGACTTCGACTTCATGCTTCAGGTGGTGGTGACCGATGTCGACGCACTGAACGATTTCATCGGCGGGACGCTGCTGAAGTTCGACGGCATCCGCGACGTGCGCACCAATCTCGTCCTGAAGAACCACAAGGGGCCGGCCAAGCTGCCGCTGGGACATCTGACATGAGTGAAGCACGCGAACCGGTTCCCGTCCTGATGATGGGTGGGGCGCACGAAGCTCGACCTTTGTTCGAGCGACTGTCTGCCCTGCTGGATGGTGCCGCGGATGTCGCGGTTCGCATCGCGCCGAAGACGGCCCTTGCGGATAAATCCGGCCTTTCGGCCTGGATGGAAAACACGGTGGGCGGCGACATCTCGGGCGGCATGATCACCATCGCCCATGGCCCGGCGGCCGATGCACTTCTGGCAGCGCTCGGCCCGTCCATCGCCCAAGGTCCGCTGGCTTTAGTGCATCCGGTGGCGCCACCGGCCAGGGTGTCGGACGGGGTCGAGGGTCGATCCATTCTGATTACCGCCGGTGCAAGCGATCCGGAAACGCCGGCGACGGCCGTCGGTGCGCTGGCCGATGCGTTGGACGCTGTCGGTGCGAAGACGGAAGTCTTCTGGAACCGCGGCGGCGCGGAAATCACGGATGCTGAAACCCAGCACATCATCGCATGGCTCAATGCGGCACGGGCCGCTTCCGCCGACCCCCGTACCCTGCCCGTTGCGGTCGAGAGGGAAGGGCCAAAGGGCCGCTACTTCATCGAAGCGCCCGGCGGCATCACGGCGGAGATGACGTTCTCGCGTGCCAGCGATGCGCTGATCATCATCGACCACACAGAGGTTCCCGACGCGTTTCGCGGCACGGGGACGGGGGTTCGCTTGGTCGAGGCGCTGATTGCGGACGCGCGGGCGTCCGGTACGAAAATCATCCCGCTCTGCCCGTTCGCGGCAGCCCAGTTTAAGCGCCATCCCGAATGGGGTGACGTTCTGGAGACCAAGGTCAGGATGAAACCGAACAGCAGGCGACGAGATCGCTGACGGTGAACGGCGCGGCGCCGGCCATGATCATGTCCTCGATCCGCACAGCGCGATCCCCATGACCCGCGTCGGCCATGAGCGCGTGGAACTTGGACGATATCTCAGCGTCTGACAGGGGCGTACCGGCATCGCCGCGCGCCGTCACCGGGCCCGATGACAGGACCCGACCGTCGGTCAGTTCAAGCTCGACTTCGGCCCAACGTTCGCCTGGAAAAAGATCGTTGAACGCGGCGCTTTCGGAGAGTTCGATCCGCTCGGCCAAATCGACGACCGCAGTCTCCCGCAATCCCGTTCCGCTGATCTGCCCGACGCCAAGACGTCCGTGGAAGAGCGCGGCCGCGACCGGAAACGGCAGCGCATATTGCGCCTGTTCGGTGTCGGCGGGCCGCACCGTCGCCAGCCGGGTCGCCTCGTGAAATGTGCACACGCGGATGCGCTCAATCATGTCGGGCGTGACCGCATGCGCCGCCCGCAAGCCGAGGGCTGCTTCGACCGCGGACTGCGCCCAGCGGCAGACCGGCCATGGCTTGAAGTACTGCTCCATGATGCGCCAGCGATCCCCAAAGTCTGCCCAGAGATGGCCGACATCCTCTTGCTCGACCGTCAGCGCCGGCGCGCCGGTGAACCCTGCGCGGGCGAGCATCAGCGCGGACATGCCCGCCATCGCGCCCCAGCCGGACCCGTCTTTCAGCATGGTGGGATGGTCGATGCAGCGCATCATCTGGCTGCGCGGGCCGTGATATTCGGCGATACCGGCCGCGTGTCGCACGGTTTCCAGATCAGCGCCGGTCATCAGAGCGCCGGTGACCGCTACGCCCACCGCAATCCAGGCGCCGGATGTGTGATAGTCCGGCGCAGTTGCATGCAAGCCGATGCCGCAGCGGATGGCGATCTCGTAGCCGATGGCAAGATGGCCCAGGAACTCGCCGATCGGCATGTCCGGCGATTCGGTTTCGGCGAGGGCCAAGAGCGCCGGAAAGAGGCCGCAACCGGCATGGCCCTTGGTCAGAGGATGGCCGTCATGGGCATCGATCGCATCGATCCCCATTCCGCCGGCGAGCGCTGCACCCGTCGCAGACGCCTTGTGCGCTGCGGGATCGAAAATGATGGTGGCCGGCGTCGCGCCGGTCCCCGGGCCGAACTGTGTTGCTGCGTGGGCCGCGATCAGGCCGGCCAGGTCCGTGCGGCTTCCGGCGGCGGCGACGCCGACAAGATCAAGGAGACAGCGGCGCGCCTGATGCAGCACGGGCGGCGGCAATGCACCGTCCAAGACGTGCGTGCGGTGAAACAGCTCGCATGCTTTGGTGGCGGCAACCGGTTCGCGTGGCACTGCAGCGGCATTGGCGACCGCCGCGTCCATGCCGGTCAGCCCTTGGTCTTCTTCTTGGCCAGCGCTTTGGCCTGTTTGACCCAGCCGTCCCGGTCGATCCGGCCCTTGAAGCTCAAATAGCCATCGACCCAATCGCGTTCGGCCTTCTTCCATGCAGCGATCTGCGCGAATGTGTAGATACCAAGTTCGTTCAACCGGCCTTCCAGCTTGGGGCCGACGCCGGATATCAGCTTGAGATCGTCAGGATCAGCCGGCCGTTCGAGTGCCTGCGGGCGGTTGGCGTCCCCGCTCGAAGCCCCGGTCGTTTCGGCCACCGCCGCGGCCGGCTTCTCCGCGGCCGCCTTGGACGCCTTTGCCGGTTTGGCCTTGCCGGACTTGGCCCCACCAGACTTGCCCGGCCGATCTGCTGCGGCGCCCCGACGTCCGGCCGATGCCGAAAGCCCGACCACACTGACATCGTCTGCAGCGGCGTCCGAACTGGCCCGCTTGCCGCTCTTTTTTGCTCCGCCGGGACCGGCGGCCGCGCGGGTCCTCGCGGCCTGGCGCTCGTTGGGCGTTTCGCCGACAGCGCGCTCTTCGGGCTTCGCTCTGGCCACCCGCTTTGGCGCCTCGCCTGATGCATCCCCGGCCTCCGGCGCCTCGAACGAAATCACGGGCTCCATCGACTCAAACTCTTCGCGGGAGAGGTGACACTTCATGAAGTGGCCTTCGCCCCATTCCACATAGCCCGGCACTTCGGTCTCGCACTTGTTGCCGGCGACGCGCTCTTTCCAGCGGCAGCGGGTCTGGAACGGGCAGCCCGGCGGCGGATTGAGCGCCGACGGAATGTCGCCTTCTAGAACGATGTGCTTCTTCTGCACGGAGGTGTCGGCGATCGGGATCGCCGAGAGAAGCGCCTCGGTGTAGGGATGGTAGGGCGGCGAGAAGATCTGGTCGGTCGTGCCCTGCTCGACAATGTGACCGAGATACATCACCACCACGCGATCGGCGATGTAGCGCACGACGGACAGGTCGTGGCTGATGAACAGCATGGTGGTGCGCGATTCGCGCTGAATGTCCATCAGAAGCTCGGTGACGGCGGCCTGGACCGAAACGTCGAGCGCGGAAACCGGCTCGTCGGCGACCACCACTTTCGGCCCACCGGCAAATGCACGGGCAACGCCGATACGCTGTTTCTGGCCGCCGGACAGCTGGCGCGGCATGCGCGTTTCAAAAGCACGCGGCAGCTTGACCAGATCGAGCAGTTCCAGCATGCGCTCGCGCCGCTCCTCGGTCGAACTGCCGAAGTTGAATTTCTCCAGCGTGCGGATGATCTGGCTGCCGACCGAATGGCTCGGATTGAGCGTGTCGAACGGGTTCTGGAAGACCATTTGGATCGAGGAAACCAGATCGGCACCGCGGTTCTCCACCTCGATCGACTGGATTTCGCGATTGCCGAGCGTCACCGTGCCCTCGGTTGCGGTCTCGAGGCCGAGCAGCACCTTGGCAAGCGTCGATTTTCCGCAACCGGATTCGCCGACGATGGCGACGGTTTCCGCCTCGCGCGCGGTGAACGAGATCGTCTCGTTGGCTTTGACGGTCCGTGTCTCACCTCCGCCGAAGATCGCGTTGGCGGCGACATCATAATACTTCTTCAGATCATCGATCTGCAGCACCGGCGCGCCGGGCTCGACGGGGTCGTTCTGCGCGATGCCGTCGGGCATCGCCTTCCAGTCGATCTCATCGAAACGCACGCAGCGGCTGTTGTGATCGTGATGGCCCTTGACCGGGACCATCGCGATGGGACCGGCGTCGCAGGCGCCTTCGACGAAATGGTGGCAGCGCGGGCCGAAATTGCAGCCATGGGGCCGCTCGTGCGGCAAAGGAAGCTGGCCGGGTATGGCGATCAGCGGGCGCGAATTCTTGTCGGCGCCGGGCAACGGGATCGAACGGAAAAGACCCTGCGTGTAGGGGTGGCGCATCCGGTCGAACACGTCGGTGACATCGCCGGTCTCAACCGCCTCGCCCGAATACATCACCGAGATGCGGTCGCAGGTCTCCAGAATGAGGCCAAGATTGTGCGAGATGAACAGCATCGACATGCCGTATTTCTTGCCCAGATCCTTGACCAGTTCGACGATGCCGGCCTCGACGGTCACGTCGAGCGCGGTGGTTGGCTCGTCCAGAAGCAGCAGCTCGGGGTTGGACAGAAGCGCCATGGCGATGACGACGCGCTGCTGCTGACCGCCGGAAATCTGGTGCGGATAGGACCCCATGACGCGCTTGGGATCGGGCAGGCGGACCGCTTCGAGCATCTCGATGGAACGGTCGTATGCGGCCTGCTTGGAGACGCCCTCATGGATGATCGGCACTTCCATGAGCTGTTGACCGATCTTCATCGCCGGATTGAGCGAAGCCATCGGCTCCTGGTAGATCATGGCGATCTTCGAGCCGCGCAAATCTCGCAATTCGGCATCGCTCATCTCGCCCATGTCACGGCCCTTGAAGCGGATCGTGCCGGACTTGATGTGCCCACGGTTGCCCATGTCGCGCATGATGCCAAGCGCGACGGTCGACTTGCCGCACCCCGATTCGCCGACAATGCCGAGCGCTTCGCCGGGCATCACCTTGCACGAATAGTCCATGACGGCGGGAATCTCGCCAGCACGGGTGTAGAACGAGATATGAAGGTTCTCGATCTCCAGGATCGGCGTCTGGTCGGTCGCCGGGACCGGCGTGTTTGCGGGAGTGATTTCGGTTGCTGCTGACATTGTCCGTCCTCCCTTAGTCTTTCAGCGATTCTTCGCGCAGCGCGTCGGCCAGAAGGTTGAGGCCGAGCACGAAGCTCATCAGCGCGACGGCAGGCACCAGCGCCGGCCAGACATAAAGGCGAAGAAGCTGCGAACCGTCCTTGATGGCCGTGCCCCAGTCGGGGCTTTCCGGCGGCATGCCGAGCCCGAAATAGCCCAGCGTGCCCAGAAGGATGGTCGTGTAGCCGATGCGCAGGCATGCATCGACGATCAGCGGCCCGCGTGCGTTGGGCAGCACTTCCCACAGCATGATGTACCAGGGGCTTTCGCCGCGCGTCTGCGCGGCGGCGACATAGTCGCGCGTCTTGATGTCCATGACGAGACCGCGCGTGATGCGGAACACGCCTGGCGAAGACGCAAAGACGACGGCCACGAAGATGTTGAGTTGGCCGGGCTCGATCGAGATGATCTTGAAGACCGGCAGGTCGAAGAACGCGCCGACAAAGCCCAGCCCGTTGTTGCGCAAGGCCTGGACGATGAAGTCGTTGGAGACGAGCGAAATCCAGACCCAAGTGCCCAGAACGACGGTCACCGCGATGGCCGGCCACATGAACTGAGGCCGCGCCTGATAGCGCGTGTAGAACAGGGTGACGAAGAAGATCACCGGGAAGATGAAGAACAGGCCGGCCAGCGTGTATGGGATCGGCGTCTCGGTAATGCCGGGCGTAACCAGCAGGTAGAACAGAAGGATCACCGGGAAGGCGAGCACCAGATTGGCGATGAAGGACAGGACATTGTCGACCCGTCCGCCGTAATAGCCCGCCGGAAGGCCCAGCGTGATGCCCACCATCAGGGCGAAGGCGGTTGCCGCCGGGGCGATGATCAGAACGATCTGGCTGCCATACACCATGCGGCTGAACACATCCCGGGCCAACTTGTCGCCGCCCAGAAGGAACGCTTGCCCGGATTCGGGATCGATCGTGCCGGGTACCGCGTTCTTGAGGATCGGGACGACGCCGATCGGATCGAACGGGGCGATGAGCGGTGCAAACAGTGCCGAGAACAACCAGAAGCCGATGAAGGCGAGGCCGGCGATGCCGACGCCGCCATCATAGAGCTGGCCGTAAAGGCCGAGCCGGTCCCTGTACATGTAGCTCATGGTGCCGACGATGATCATCGCGGCCCAGACCGGCCAGAAACGCCAGATGATCTGGATGACGATTTCGAATGTGGACAGAGTTTCCATGACGCGCCCCCTATGCGCTCAAGAGACGCGGATGCGCGGGTTGAGGAAGGCGTAGCCGACATCGCTGAGAAGCTGGGTGACCAGAACGACGACGACGGAGACCAGCGCGCAGGCGAGCAAGAGATCAATGTCGTTGTTGGATGCCGCCTCGACCAATGTGAAGCCGAAGCCCTGATAGCGGAACATCGCCTCGACGATGACGACGCCGGTCAGCAGCCACGGAAACTGCAGCATGATGACGGTGAACGGCGCGATCAGCGCATTGCGCAGCGCATGCTTGATGACGACGGAGGAGAATGTCAGCCCCTTCAGCCGCGCCGTTCGGATGTATTGCGCGGTCATCACCTCGGCCATCGAGGCCCGCGTCATGCGTGCGATGTAGCCCATGCCGTAGATCGCCATGGTCATGACCGGAAGGGTGAAGTTGACGAAGGTGATGCCTTCCCGCGTGGCGGTCGCGGCCGACCCGTTCAATATGCCAAGCCAGGACGCAAAGATAACGGTGAAGATGACGCCGGACACATATTCGGGCGTGGCGGTCGAGGCGATCGAAGCAACGGACAGACTTCGGTCGGTGCGCGAGCCCTCGCGCATGCCGGCGAATATGCCGACGAGCAGCGCCCCGGGCACCATGACGAGCATGACGTAGAACATCAGCCAGCCGGTCGCCTGAAGGGCCGGAACAAGGCGTTCGGCCACGGGCACCTTGAAGCGGGTGGAACAACCGAAATCGCCCTGGATGACGCCGGAAAAACGCGCTTCGGCCGGCTCGTCGCAAAAGCGGAAGCGCGGTGTCGCTTCGCCGGTTTCCTCATCGATCACCGGCTGTTTGGGCATGACGCCCAACCACTGGCCGTAACGGATGAAGAAGTTCTCACGGTAGCCGTTCTTGACCAGCCAGCTTTCGATCTGCGCGTCGGTTGCGCGCATGTTGGTCTGGCTGATGGAGAGTTTGCGCAGATTGGGTTCGAGATTGACGAGGAAGAACACGACGAGTGTCAGGCAGAGCATGGTCAAGGCCATGATTCCCAGACGCCGGACAATGAACGAGATCAAGCTGCTTCTCCCCAAGACGCGCGTTGACGCGAGACGTGCAGACGGCTTCTTGCGACCGTCTTGCTCATGTAGCGAAAGGGCGCAGCCGGTTCCGGCTGCGCCCTGGTTTCAAGTCCGGTCAGGTGTCGAGCCAGACATCCGCCAGATCCAGCTCGTAGGTTGGATGCTGGTAGTAGTTCTGGACGGTCGCGTCGTTGAAGTTGAACAGCGAACGCCAGTAGGACTGAATGATGATGCCCGATTCCTGGAGGATCCGCTGGATGTCGACCATCAGTTCACGCCGCTGGTCGGCGTCGGCGATCGCCAGCGCCTGGGTCAGCTTCTCGTCGAACTCGGGGTTCGCATAGCCCGCCTCGTTCCAGGCTTCGCCGGACCGGTAGGCCAGAGCGAGAATCTGCACGCCGAGCGGGCGGTGGTTCCAGTTGGTGGACGAATAGGGATATTTCGTCCAGTCGTTCCAGAAGGTCGAACCGGGCAGCACCGTCCGCTTGACCTGGAAACCGGCTTCGCGAAGCTGGGCTGCCACCGCATCGGTGGTGTTTTTGCGGTAGTCATCGTCGATCGAGATGATCTCGTGCTCGAAATCCATCTGGCCGGCTTCTTCCATCAGCGCCTTTGCGGCGTCGATGTCGCGGCTGATCGGCGGCAGTTCGGCATATTCGGGGTGGATCGGCGCCACATGGTGGTTCTCGGCCACCGTGCCCTGACCGGCGATGCCAAGCTGCAGAACGACGTTGTTGTCGACGGCGAGCTGGAGCGCCTGACGCACGCGCTGGTCATCATAGGGCGGGTTGTTGACGTTGGTGCGGACAACAACGGTCGCGCCGGTGACGGCTTCGTTCTTGGTCAAGCCAAGGCTCTCGAAGATATCAACGAAATCGCCCGTTACCTCGTAGTTGGCCTGTACCTCGCCGGATTCGAATGCGGCGACCTGGGCCGACTGGTCGGTGCCGTAGTCGACGAAGACCACCTCGTCCAGATGCGCCTCGCCGCCCCACCAGGCGCCATCCTCGCGGCGACGGTACTCGGCACGGTCGCCGACCGAGAAGGAGACCAGTTCGAACGGGCCGGTGCCGATCGGATTGGAAACCAGTTCGCCGGTGTCGGCATAGGAGGGGTGCACAAGCAGTGCCGGATAATCGGCCATGCCCGCGATCAGTGTGATGTCGGGATTGGGCAGCATCAGCTTGACAGTGTAATCGTCGACACGGACGATACTGCCCTCGGCAGCCTTGCCGGTTTCGTCGTCGACGATTGCCGCAAAGCGCGCCGCCATCGAGTTGCCCTCGACGTCCTTTTCGCACCAGCGCTCGATGTTGAAGATCACGTCGTCGGCATTGAAATCGTCGCCATTGTTCCATTTGACGCCCTGACGCACGCGCAGTGTGTACTCGGTGGCGTCGTCGTTGATCTCCCAGCTCTCGAGCAGCATCGGCTCGAAGGTGAAGTCGACGGTGTATTTGACCAGCGGCTCGAGGAACTGGCGGCCGAGATTGCCCATTTGCGACCAGTCAAAGGTGCGCGGGTCCTTCAGCTCGCGCACATCCATGGCGATGGTCAGCACGCCACCCTTCTTGGCTTCCTGCGCCAGCGCCTTGCCGGGCGCTGCGATACCGATCATCGAATAGGCGGCTGCCGTGGTGGCGCCGAACGTGGTTGCCAGGGCGAGGAACTCGCGCCGATCCATCTTGCCGGCCTTGGTATCCGCCGCCAGCTTCTCGATGTGCTCGGGCATACGCTCGCCGTTGCGTTTAATGAATGCCATACATGCCTCCCGGGGTTGTAGCATTGCGTGCCCTAACTTCGGACACAGCGGCACGCTTGTCAAAGCGCTTACAAAAATTTTCGTTTCTGCGACTTCATCAAACGCGGTGGCGACCCGAACAAGTTTCCCTGAAGCGACATGCATTTGCGGCGCGGCGTCAGAAAATCCGGAAAAAAGGCGCAATACGGTGGGATTTTTAACCGCAATGATTGTATAGGCGCGCTCGACACGCCGTCATTTGCCTGCCGTAGAAAGCCTCCATGACAGACCAGACAATCGTCGCCGCCGCCCTTTTGGGCGTCATTGAAGGGTTGACCGAATTCATCCCTGTCTCGTCCACCGGGCATCTGCTGCTCGCAGGGCACTTTCTGGGCTTTGAATCCACCGGCAAGACGTTCGAGGTGCTGATTCAACTCGGGGCGATAGGCGCCATCATCAGCGTCTATGCGGCACGGCTGTGGCAGATGGCCACGCGCTTGCCATCGGACCCGCAAACCCAAAAGTTCGTTCTGGGAATCCTGCTGGCTTTCCTGCCTGCGGTCGTGGTCGGCGTGCTGGCGCACGGATTCATCAAGACCGTCCTTTTTGAATCGCCGCTGACAATCTGCATCGTGCTGATCATCGGCGGTTTCATCCTGTTGTGGATCGACCGGCTGCCGCTAAAGCCCAGATACACCGATGTGATGGACTACCCACCGTCCTTGTGCCTGAAGATAGGCCTGTTCCAGGTGCTTGCCATGGTGCCAGGCACGTCGCGCTCTGGCGCGACGATCGTCGGCGCTCTGCTGATGGGTACCGACAAGCGTTCGGCGGCCGAGTTCTCCTTCTTCCTCGCCATGCCAACCATGGCGGGCGCGTTCGCCTATGATCTGTTCCAGAACCGCGCACTTCTGACGATGGACGATGCGGTGATCATCGCTACCGGCTTCATCACCTCGTTCATCGTTGCCGTCATCGTCGTCCGGATGCTGCTGGACTATGTCTCACGCTACGGCTTCGGCCTGTTTGCCTGGTGGCGGATCATCGTCGGCTCAGCCGGACTGGTCGGACTGTGGCTGCTGGGCTGACCGTCAGAGCATTGCACGGCGGATCAGGTCGAGCGCCAGAAGCGTCAGCGCGAACTTGAAGACGCGCCGGAAGGCGCGTTCGGGTATAACCGACAGGATGCGCGCGCCAGTGAGCGTGCCTAGAAACCCGGTGGCGATCATCGTCGCGATCACCGGCACCCATTGCCAAAACGCAAAACCCAGCGCGCCAAACGCGGCGACTTTCAACCCGTGCTGGAGGGTCATCGCAAGCGCGGCATTGGCGACAAGCTGCCCGCGATCGGCAAATGAGCGGGCGAACAAGGCATTGACCAGCGGGCCGGTGGCGCCGACGAACATGGTGGCGAAAGTGCTCGCGAGCCCACCAACGCCCATGACCACCGGCGAGCCGAATGCCAACGCCGGCAACTTGAGCCATGTAACAGCGAGAACGAACAGGCCAAGGATCAGCTTGAGCACCGCTTCGGGCAGTTCGACGACGAGCATCGCACCCAGACCCGCACCGGCGATGCTGCCCAAAAGGAACGGCAAAAGAATGGACGGTTCGGCGAGACGCCGCATATGCCAGGCGCGGCCCGCGTTCGAGCCAAGCTGGACTACGCCGTGGACGGGAATGAGTGCGGCTACCGGAACGATCGGACCCATCAGGGCCAGAAGCGTCAGCCCGCCGCCAATGCCGAACGCGGCCGTCATCGCCGAGGTGAAATAGCTCGCGGCGATCAAAAGGGCGGCTTCAAGCCCTTCGAGACCGGGCGGCAGAAGATCCAAGGCAGACGGCCCGTCAGCCCTCGCCATTGTCCGCTGTGGCATGGGTCCGGAACTGGCCGGCCACGCGGAATCGCCACAGATAGGTGGGCAGAATCGCCTCGACGGTCGATGCATCGATTCCGATGCCGTCCAGCGTAAGCCCTTCGTCGATGGCGGCCTGCGAGACAATGTTGTCGTTGCGCAGCAAACGCACCTGGTCTTCGGTGATCAGCGGCGTGCCGGGCATCATCTGGAAAAAGCGGCCCTGCACCGAAGCGGCCCACCAGGGAATGCTCACGAGCGCGCGCCTGCGCTCGATGACTTCGAGCATTTCCTCGAGGCACTTTCGGAAGCTCATCACCTCCGGGCCGCCCAGTTCATAGGTCGCGCCGCCCTTGAGCTGGCCGTCAATGCCGCGTGCAATCGCCTCGGCGACATCGGCGACGTAGACCGGCTGGAACTTCGTCATGCCGCCGCCGATGAGCGGCAGGAACGGCGAATTGCGGCTCATGAATGCGAACTGGTTGAAGAAGTTGTCCTCCGGTCCGAAGACGATGGACGGCCGCATGATGACCGCCTTGTCGCCGAGCGTCTGCCGGACCCAGTTTTCGCCGCGGCCCTTGGATTGCGCATATTTGGCATCGGAATCCGGATCTGCGCCGATCGCGGAGACGTGTACGAGCGGGATGCCGGCCTTGTCGCAGCTTTCGGCAACGTAGCGCGCGCCATAGTCCTGGACGGCGTCGAAGTCCTGCTTGCCGCCCTCGAACAGGATGCCGACGAGGTTGATTGCCGCATCGGCGCCCTCGACGGCGCGCTCGACCGACCATTTGTGGCGCAGATTGGCCTGGATGGCGGCAATCTGGCCGACATCGCCGAGCGGCTGGAGGTGGAAGGCCAGATCCGGCCGGCGCACGGCGGCGCGCACGCGGTAGCCGCGCTTGGCCAGTGCCCGCGTCACATGGCGCCCCAGAAAACCCGACCCGCCAAAGACGGTGATGACTTTGGGCATGTTCGACAGGGTGGTCATCGTCGCTTTCACTCCGCGCTGAACGGTGTCGCCGCGCCCGTGCGGGCACCGCGCCTGGCCGGTTCTCTATTCGCTTATGGCGTTGTCGAAAAGGGGGTCATTGGACGCATGGTGCGCCAAAGGGAAGGGCGGCGCATGGCCGCCCTTCCTGTCGCTGGACGGTCTCAGGCCTCGGCGATGTCGGGAATGCGCAGCACCTGGCCGGGGTAGATCTTGTCCGGATGCGTCAGCATCGGCTTGTTGGCCTCGAAGATGAGCTCGTACTTGGAGCCGTTGCCATAGGCCTTCTCGGAGATCGCCCACAGCGTGTCGCCCTTTTCCACGGTGTGGAATTTCGGCTCGGCGGCCGGCGTGGCAGCGGCGATGATCGCGTTCATGTCGGCGCCGGCGTCGAGCTTCATACCGCTTTCGGGCGGCACGACCCGGAGTTCGGACGCTTCGACCTTCGAAATGCCGAGCGTGTTGCCAACGGCGACGACGGCCTTTTCGAAGATCGACTGATCCTCGACGGCACCGCGAATGACCGCGGTGTCGCCTTGGACCTCGACCTGCACGGCATCGGTGCCCAGGCCGTGCGAATCCAGTTCGCGCTTGAGCTCCTCGGCATTGGCTTCATCATCGTCGCCAAATCCGAGCCGCTTGCCCGCGCTCTTTACGAAATCGAAAAATCCCATTTCCCCATCTCCCTCAGTAGAAGTGTTTGCGGGAGTTGTTTTGCACCTCTGGCATGACAATTCCAAGTCATTTGCGTCGAGGATCGGGGCATACCTCATTGCGTGCACCTTCCAGATACGCCTGCCTGTCAGTCGTCATTGCGCACCGAACCCCGCATCTTCTTGATTGCAGACCGGCCGGCCTTGGCCTTCAGGCGCCGCTCGACGGAGCCGCGGGTCGGGCGCGTTTTGCGGCGCGGCGGCGGGGGCGGCTGCAACGCCTTGTCGACAAGGGCCGCCAGCCGTTCGCGTGCATCCTGCCGGTTGCGTTCGCGCGTGCGGTAGCGGCTCGCTTCGATGACGATCTCGCCCGCCTTGGTCGCGCGGCGGCCGGCCAGCCGCATCAGCCGCGCGAACTGGGCGTCGGTGAAGACGCCGGCACCCTTCGCCTGGAAACGCAACTGGACGCTGGTGGCGACCTTGTTGACGTTCTGGCCGCCGGGGCCCGACGCTTGAATGAAAGCTTCCGTCAGAGTCCAGGCTGGCAGTTCGGTCCCGCTCGCCAGCCGGATCGGATCACCGGCCATCGCCGCCGATCCATGTCGTCACATCGTCGAGCGGCTTGCGGGTGATCGCCGGCACCGTCGCGCCATCGGCCGGGTGGCCGGCAACCAGCAGAATGACCGGCTTTTCACGCGGCGGTCGCCCGCATATCTCCGACAGGAACCCCATCGGCGAGGGCGTATGGGTCAGTGTCGCAAGGCCGGCATTGTGCAGGGCGGCAATCAGCAGTCCGGTGGCGATGCCGACCGATTCGGGCACGTAGTAATGCTTGACGCGTTTACCGGCCGCATCGATGCCGTGTCGTTCGGCGAAGATGACGATCAGCCAGGGCGCGGTTTCGAGGAATGGTTTGTGCGCATCGGTGCCAAGCGGCGCCAACGCCGACAGCCATTCGTCGCCTGCGCGGCCCTCATAGAAGGCCCGCTCCTCCGCTTCGGCGGCCTGACGGATGCGAGCCTTGGACGCCGGATCGCCGATCGCAACGAAATGCCATGGCTGTTGGTTGGCGCCCGACGGCGCGCTCGCCGCCGTACGCACGCAGTCCTCGATCACGGACCGGGGCACGGGCTCGGGCGAAAAGTCGCGCACCGTGCGCCGGCGCGTCATCAGATCGGCGAAGGCGCTCGCCCTTTCGGACACCTCGCCATTGGATCGGTGAATGAAGTCGAGCGGACTATGCGGCGATTGCGCGGAACGATTCATGGCGGCCTCCGCGCGCACCATGCACATTCATGCGCCCAAATGAAAAGGGCGGCCGCACGCGACCGCCCCCTTGAAGAATCAGCACCCTCGCCCGGTCCGGCCGCTTATTCGGCGGCCTCGAGAAAAGCCGGTGCCGCGTCCATCACTTCGAGATCGACATGACCTTCGAACTTGTCGAAATTGTCGCGGAACATGCCGGAGAGGCGCGACGCCTGCTCGTCGTAGGCAGCCTTGTCCGCCCAGGTGGAACGCGGGTCGAGGATCGATGTATCGACGCCGTCGACCGCGACCGGAACCGCAAAGCCGAAATTGGGATCGGTGCGGAACTCGGCGGTGTTGAGCGAACCGTCCAGCGCGGCGCGCAGCAGCGCGCGCGTCGCCTTGATCGGCATGCGCTGGCCGACGCCATAGGCGCCGCCGGTCCAGCCGGTGTTGACCAGCCAGCAATTGACGCCGTGCTCGGCGATCAGCTCGCGCAGCAGATTTCCATATTCGGACGGATGGCGTGGCATGAAGGGTGCGCCAAAGCAGGTCGAAAAGGTCGCTTCGGGTTCGGTCACGCCCTTTTCCGTGCCGGCCACCTTGGCGGTGTAGCCCGACAGGAAGTGATACATGGCCTGCGCCGGGGTCAGCTTGGCGATGGGCGGCATGACGCCGAACGCGTCGGCGGTCAGCATGATGATGTTGGCCGGATGACCCGCCTTGCCGGTGTCGCTGGCATTGGGAATGAAATGCAGCGGGTAGGCGCAACGCGTGTTCTCGGTCAGCGAGCCATTGTGGAAATCAGGCTTGCGCTGGCCGTCGAGGATGACGTTTTCCAGAACCGTGCCGAAGCGCTGGGTCGTGGCATAGATCTCCGGCTCGGCCTCGGCGCTCAGCCGGATCGTCTTGGCGTAGCAACCGCCCTCGAAGTTGAAGATGCCGTCAGGCCCCCAGCCATGCTCGTCATCGCCGATCAGCGTGCGTTCGGGATCGGCCGAGAGCGTCGTCTTGCCGGTACCCGAAAGGCCGAAGAAGACAGCAGCATCGCCGTTCGGGCCGACATTGGCCGAGCAATGCATCGGCATGACGCCCCGGCCCGGCAGAAGATAGTTGAGTGCGGTGAAGACCGACTTCTTCATCTCGCCGGCATAGGAGGTGCCGCCGATCAGCACGATCATCCGCGTCAGGTCCACGGCGATCACCGTTTCGGTACGGCAGCCATGCTTGGCGGGATCGGCCTTGAAGGAGGGCAGGTCGATGATCGTCATCTGCGGGGCGAAATCTTTCAGCGCCGCCCGATCCGGCCGGATCAGCAGATTGCGGATGAACAGCGAATGCCACGCCTTTTCGGTGATCACACGCACATTGATGGCGTGATCGGCGTCGGCGCCGCCGGTCAGGTCTTGGACGAACAGGTCCTTGCCGTTGGTGGCCGCCAGCATGTCGGTGTAGAGTCGCTCGAAGGCGTCCGACGTCATCGGCTTGTTGTTGTCCCACCAGATATGACCGTCGACGGTGCCGTCGCGGACGACAAACTTGTCCTTGGCGGACCGTCCGGTGTGTTCGCCGGTGCGCGCCACGAGCGCACCGCCGGCGGCCAATTCAGCCTCGCCGCGCGACAGGGCATATTCATACAATTGCGGCTCGGACAGGTTGTAATAGACGGCGGACGCGCCTGCGATGCCGTTTCTTTCCAATCCCTGGGCCGTATTGAATACGCCGTGTGCTTTCATGACTGTCACCGGTTTTCAGTTCAAAAACAGAACCGCCCGGAGGCGGCGCCACTTGCCTGATTGCAAGAGGGTCCGCAGCGTGAAACAGAATTGCTAAATAATCTCAAACCATTAATCGTTTTAAAAGTTTGAAAATCGTTTCAACCGGTTGAATCATGCCCATTCTTTGCGCATTGTTAACTATGCCGGCTAAGAAATTGGCGCCACAAACGCGGCGCCGGAAACCGTCTGCGGGCCGCCAACCATGACAGGCTCGTCGATTCGTGCCACATTTTGTCCCCTGTTTGCGGGGAAAGCCTTCCGTCACCACATGCATGCACAACGGAAGGGTCGCGGGTCATGTCCGGGGAGAATTTCAACATGCAGACGATTGCGCTTGTCGATGACGACCGCAACATTCTGACGTCGGTGTCGATTGCGCTGGAGGCCGAAGGTTTCCGCGTCGAGACCTATACCGATGGCGCTTCGGCGCTGGACGGGCTTTTGGGCAAACCGCCGAACCTGGCCATCTTCGACATCAAGATGCCGCGCATGGACGGCATGGAACTGCTGCGCCGTCTGCGGCAGAAGTCGGACCTGCCGGTCATCTTCCTGACGTCGAAGGATGACGAGATCGACGAGTTGTTCGGGCTGAAGATGGGCGCCGACGACTTCATCACCAAACCGTTCTCGCAGCGGCTTCTGATCGAGCGCGTGCGCGCCATCCTGCGCCGAACGGCCGCCCGCGAAATCGCGGTCAAACCGGGAGCGGCGGGCGCCAACAGCACGCTGGTGCGCGGCAGTCTTGTGCTCGATCAGGAACGCCATACTTGTATGTGGAAGGAAAAGCCGGTCACGCTGACGGTCACCGAGTTCCTGATTCTGTTTTCGCTCGCCCAGCGTCCCGGCGTCGTCAAGAGCCGCGACGCACTGATGGATGCGGCCTATGACGACCAGGTCTATGTGGACGACAGGACGATCGACAGCCACATCAAGCGGTTGCGCAAGAAGTTCAAGGGCGCCGATGGCGAATTCGACATGATCGAAACGCTTTACGGCGTCGGCTACCGGTTCCGCGAGGCGGCGTAACCGGACCCATCGCAGGCGCCGCCGCGGGTCGCGCCGTACGGGGATCATGGAATGGCGGTCGAAACCGACCACATGCCGGCGACGAAGTCGCGCCGCGACGGGCGGCGGGCGGCGGCACGCGCCGGATCGGTGCAGGGGCTGACCGGCCTGCGCCGGCTGTTCGGCCGGCACCTGTTCTCGTCGATCACCCGGCGCATCCTGATCCTCAACCTCGCCGCGCTCGGCCTTTTGATGTCGGGCATTTTGTATCTGAACCAGTTTCGCGACGGGCTGATCGACGCGCGCGTCGAGAGCCTGATGACCCAAGGCGAGATCATCGCCGGCGCGATCGCCGCATCGGCCAGCGTCGAGACCGACGCGATCCTGATCGATCCGGAAAAGCTGCTCGAACTGCAGGCGGGCGAGAGCATTGTGCCCAGCGTCGACGGGTTCGACAGCCTCGACTTTCCGATCAATCCCGAGCGTGTCGCGCCCGTCCTGCGACAGCTGATTTCGCCAACCCGGACGCGGGCGCGCATCTATGATCAGGACGGAAATCTGATCCTCGACAGCCGGCACCTTTATTCACGCGGCCAGATTCTGCGCTACGATCTCGACCCGCTGGATGCGCCCGAAACCACGTTTGGCGAAGAGCTTCGCAACCGCATCGCACGGTTCTTCCGCCGCAACGACCTACCGCTCTACCGCGAGCAGCCCGGCGGCACCGGCACCGCCTATCCCGAAGTTATGCAGGCGCTGGCCGGCGACCGGCGGCAGATCGTGCGCATTTCCGAACAGGGCGAGATGATCGTTTCGGTCGCCGTGCCCGTGCAGCGTTTTCGCGCCGTGCTCGGCGTCCTGCAATTGTCCACGCAGGGCGGCGATATCGACAACATCGTCGAGGCCGAGCGCTTCGCCATGTTCCGTGTCTTCGCCGTTGCGGTTCTGGTCAACATCATCCTGTCCTTCATGCTCGCGGGGACGATCGCCAATCCGCTGCGGCGCCTTTCGGCCGCGGCAGTGCGGGTGCGCCGGTCGATCCGCAACCGGGAAGAGATCCCCGACTTCTCCGACCGCCACGACGAGATCGGCAATCTGTCGGTGGCGCTGCGCGACATGACCAATGCGCTTTATGCACGGATCGACGCGATCGAGAGCTTTGCCGCCGATGTCAGCCACGAATTGAAGAACCCGCTGACCTCGTTGCGCAGCGCGGTCGAGACGCTGCCTCGGGCGCGCACCGACGAGGCCCGCGCGCGGCTGCTCAACGTGATCGAACATGATGTGCAGCGGCTCGATCGGCTGATCACCGACATCTCCGATGCGTCGCGGCTCGATGCCGAACTGGCCCGTGAGGATGCGGGCCGCGTCGATGTCGCGCAGTTGCTGCAGAACATGATCGGCATCTGGTCGGATGCCCAGATGGACCAGATCGCGCCCAGGCTCATCGTCGACGGTCAGCCGGGCGGGCGATCGCTGATGGTTGCGGGCCATCAATCCCGCCTTGGCCAGGTGATCACCAACCTGGTCGAGAATGCGCGCTCCTTCGTCGATCCCGAAACCGGCCGGATCGACATCCGCCTTTCGGGTAGCCCCAGATGGGTCGAAATCCGCATCGAGGACAATGGGCCGGGCATCCGTGCGGAAAACGTCGAGACCATTTTCAAGCGCTTTTACACCGACCGCCCCGGAGCGGACGATTTCGGACAGAACTCAGGACTCGGTCTTTCGATCTCGCGGCAGATCGTCGAAGCCCATGGCGGCACGCTCACGGCCGAGAACATCATCGGCGCGAACGATCCGGGTCATGTTCGCGGAGCGCGCTTCATCGTCCGCCTGCCACGCGAATGAGCTCCGCCGACACCGAAACCCCGCCGCATGGCACTTGTGTTGCTATCGACGGCAACGGCGTCCTGGTCACCGGCACCTCAGGCGCCGGCAAGACGGGCCTGGCGCTGACGCTGATTCGGCGTGCGAGGTCCGGTGGCTTTGAAGCCGGGCTCGTCGCCGACGACCGCGTCATCCTTGAAAGCGATGAGTGTGGCGTGACGGCGCGGTGCCCAGTGCCGCTTGCCGGCAAGATCGAGATCCGCGGCTGGGGCATCGCCGATGCCGCCGAATTTGCCGTCCCGTCCGTTCGGTTGATGTTGCTGGTCCAACTGGTCGCTTGGCAGGATGCGCTGCGTTTTGCGCAGGAGCATCAAGAGACGGTTGAGGGGCACAGCCTTGCATGCCTCAAACTGCCGGAAGGGCCGACTGCGTCGGCACCAGCGGCCATCTTCGCCGCGCTTGGCCTTCCGGTGTGGCTTTGACCCCACAGGTCCTCGGTATACGCGCGTCGGTGCCGACACCGGCCGCTCAACGCCTTGAAATGCACGCGGTTTGCTGATCAAGATGGCGCCCTTGCAAAGGTGGCGCACAACAAGCCAACCCCGGACGGGAGTTGAACACATATGATTGGTGTCGTGCTGGTGACGCATGGCGCTCTAGCTGATGCGTTCCTGCGCGCCGTTGAACATGTTGTCGGCCCGCAGGATGCGTTCGAGACGGTGTGCATTGAGGCGGACGACAATATGGAAAGGCGGCGCGAGGACATCGTGGCAGCCATCGACCGCGTCGACACAGGTCAGGGCGTCATCGTCGTCACCGACATGTTCGGCGGCACACCGTCCAATCTGGCCATCTCCGTGATGGCGCCGGACCGCACGGAAGTGATCGCAGGGGCCAATCTGCCGATGCTGATCAAGCTGGCGAAGGCGCGAGAGAGTGCCGACATGGCCGGCACGCTCGAACAGGCGAGCCAGGCCGGACGCAAATACATCAACGTCGCAAGCCAGGTGCTGGCCGGCAAATGAGCGGTGCCCGGCATGCGGACGAGCAGGGAGACGGGCAGGCCCGGCGGCACGCTGTCTTCATGATCACCAACAAGCGCGGCCTGCACGCGCGCGCTTCATCGAAATTCGTCCAACTCGCCGAGGGCTATGGCGCCTCGATCACCGTTGCCAAGGATGGCACGCGCGTCGGCGGCACGTCGATCATGGGGCTGATGCTGCTGGCGGCGGGACCCGGCAGCTCGATCGAGGTGACGGCGGAAGGCCCGGACGCCGGGGCCGCGCTCGATGCGATCGGCGCGCTGATCGCGGACCGGTTCGGCGAGGGCGAATAGGCGACCGCCCTTTCATATACGGACATAAAGATTTCTTTATATTGCCGTTGCGCGGCGCGGCCCTGTCTGTTAGGAGCCGCGCCAAATCCAATTTGCCAACGGAGCCTCTGATGACCGATCCCAAAGATTATGTCGTCGCCGATATCGCGCTGGCCGAATTCGGTCGCAAGGAACTCGACATCGCCGAAACCGAAATGCCGGGCCTGATGGCCCTGCGCGCCGAATATGGCGACGCAAAGCCGCTGACCGGCGCCCGCATCGCCGGTTCGCTGCACATGACGATCCAGACCGCCGTTCTGATCGAAACGCTGAAGGAACTGGGCGCCGATGTGCGCTGGGCCTCGTGCAACATCTTCTCGACGCAGGATCATGCGGCGGCGGCGATCGCGGCGACCGGCACGCCGGTGTTCGCCGTCAAGGGCGAGACGCTGGAGGAATACTGGTCCTACACCGACCGCATCTTCCGGTTCGAGGAAGGTGGCGCCAACATGATCCTCGACGATGGCGGCGACGCCACGCTCTACATTCTGATGGGCGCGCGCGTGGAGGAAGGCGAAGAGGGCCTGATCGCCAATCCCTCCAACGAGGAGGAAGAAGCCCTTTTCGCCCAGATCAAGAAGCGCATCGCCGAGACGCCGGGCTGGTTCGTCAAACAGCGCCACATGATCAAGGGCGTCACCGAGGAGACGACGACCGGCGTCAACCGCCTCTACCAGATGATGGAGAAGGGCCACCTGCCGTTCCCGGCCATCAACGTCAACGACTCGGTCACCAAGTCGAAGTTCGACAACAAGTATGGCTGCAAGGAATCGCTGGTCGATGGCATTCGCCGCGCAACCGACACGATGATGGCCGGCAAGGTCGCCGTCGTCTGCGGCTATGGCGATGTGGGCAAGGGTTCGGCCGCCTCGCTGCGCGGCGCAGGCGCCCGCGTGCAGGTCACCGAGATCGACCCGATCTGCGCGCTGCAGGCGGCGATGGACGGCTATGAGGTCGTGACGCTGGACGAGGCGGCCCCGACCGCCGACATCGTCATCACCACCACCGGCAACAAGGACGTCATCACCATCGATCACATGCGATCGATGAAGGACATGACGATCGTCGGCAATATCGGCCACTTCGACAACGAGATTCAGGTTGCCGCCCTGCGCAACCTGAAATGGACCAACATCAAGCCGCAGGTGGACATGATCACCTTCCCGGACGACACGCGGATGATCCTGCTGTCCGAAGGCCGGCTTTTGAACCTGGGCAACGCGACCGGCCACCCCAGTTTCGTGATGAGCGCATCCTTCACCAACCAGGTGCTGGCCCAGATCGAATTGTGGGCCCATGGCGACAAGTACGACAATGAGGTCTATGTGCTGCCCAAGCATCTGGACGAGAAAGTCGCGCGGCTGCACCTTGAAAAGCTCGGCGTCAATCTCACCCTGATGAGCGACGAGCAGGCCGCCTATATCGGCGTGTCGCAGCAGGGCCCCTACAAGGCGGAGCACTACCGCTACTGATCCCGTCACCATCGACGCCAGAGGCCGGCACCGCGCCGCGGTGCCGGCTTTTTTGTGCGCGAGGCTTCACGACGATTCCGGCGCCAGCTATGGTGCGGTGATTCGTGTGTCGGGGTGCTTCGTTTACGTGCGCGGTAACGGCCCGTACACGACGCCCCTTGCGCGAAAGCAAAGGGGACTCGCATGCCGCAGGAAGGCAGGACGCCCGAACGTCGGCGCGTTTCAGACCGATTATTGCGCCCTGGACGTATCCGGGCTCTTCTCGGCGGCAGTGTATTGGCGGCCCTTTGGAACAGTTCCGCAGCCGCGCAGACCGACCCGGGCAACACCTCACCTTCGTCACCGTTCTGGATGATATCGCTGGACACGTTCGAGGTTGTGCAACTCGCGCTGTTCACCGGCGCCATGGCCGCAGCCATCGGCTCGGCTTTGTGGCTGATCCGCGAGCGCGGCCGTACCGCCTCGCAGAACCTTGCACTCCGTGGCAAGGTGTCCGCGCTGTCGGGCCGTTTGAGCCAGCTCGAGACTCTGGCCGCATCGGAAGGCCAGCGGGCGATCGTCTGGAGCGACGAGCCAAACAAACCCGCTGCCGTCATCGGTACGCTAGGCGCCCGCGCCGGCGCGCCAGAATCGCGGTCAGAATTCCTGGCCTTTGGACGCTGGCTCGAACCGCGCTCGGCGGCACGCATCGAACAGGCCATCGCGCGGCTGCGCGACCATGCGCTGCCCTTCGACGACCTGGTGCAGACGCCGACCGGCAATCCGGTGGAGGTGACCGGTCGCACCAGCGGCGGCAGCGCGATCGTGCGTTTTGTGTCTTTGTCCGGCGAACGGGCGGACCATGCGCGGCTGATCGCCGATCACGCCCGCGTCGTCGAAACGCTGGAGACGCTGCAGGGTCTAATGGACCAGTCGGACATGCCGGTATGGCTGCGCAGTGCCGACGGGGCCCTTGCCTGGGTGAACCGCGCCTATGCGGATGCGGTCGAATGCGCCGATGCCGATGCAGTGGTCGCCGATCGGGCCGAACTGTTCGGCACGCAGGCCGGCAAGGCCATCGCTCAGCAGCGGCAGGCCGACGGACACTTTGCCGAACAGGTGTCGACGGTGGTGCGCGGCGACCGGCTGATGTTCGACGTGATCGACGTCGCCGGTCCTTTCGGATCGGCCGGAATCGGCCGCGATCGTACCGAGACCGAGGCGGTGCGATCGGAACTGAACACCACCATCCGCAGCCATGAGGAAACGCTCGATCAGCTGACGACGGCTGTCGCCATGTTCGACAGCGAAGCGAGGCTGCGTTTCCACAATCAGGCGTTCGAGCAGCTTTGGGAGCTCGACAGCGGGTTTTTGTCATCCAAGCCGGACATGTCGATCTTCCTCGACCGAATGCGCACCGAGGGCAAACTGCCCGAGCAGCCCGAATGGCGGCGCTGGAAAGACGGACTGCTGGCGGCCTTCAAGGCGGTCGAACCGCAGGAAGACTGGTGGTACCTGCCCGACGGGCGCACGGTGCGCGTCATTGCAAGCCCCCATCCGCGCGGCGGGCTGACCTGGGTCTTCGAGAACCTGACCGAGCGCATCGATCTGGAAAGCCGCTACAAGACGCTGATGCGCGTGCAGGGCGAAACGCTGGACCATCTGGCGGAAGGCGTCGCCGTGTTCGAAGCCGACGGCACGCTGCAGCTGGCCAATCCCGCATTCGAGCGCTTCTGGCATGTCGGCCACCTGACCGGCGATGCGCGCGTGCATATCAACCAGATCGGCGAGGCGTGCGCTGCCAAGTTCGGCGATGCGGGGCCATGGGAGCAGTTTGCAGGGATCGTGACCGGGTTCGACGAGGACCGCGCCGGGGCGACCGGCCGTACACAGACCAGCGAACGCACCCTGTCATGGACCGTCGTGCCGCTGCCCAACGGCCAGACGATGATCACCTTCGTTGACATCACCGCCAGCGATCAGATGGAACGTGCTCTGCGTGAGCGTAACGATGCGCTGGAAAAGACGGCGCTTCTGCGCGACCGGTTCATCCGGCACGTATCGTACGAACTGCGTGCGCCGCTGACCTCGATCGGCGGCTTCACGGAACTTCTGGAGATGGACGTGACGGGCCCGCTGAACGGCAAGCAGCGCGAATATCTCGATCATATCGCCGCCTCTACCGGCGCGCTCAACGATCTGACCCGCGACATTATCGATCTGGCGAGCGTCGATGCCGGCGTCATGGAGCTTGCGCTTGATGAGGTCGAGCTCGATCCGGTCATGCGCGCGGCGGCCGCCGAGATCATGCCGAAGCTGGAGGATCACGGGATCACACTGGCGTTGCGCGTCGCGCCTGAGGCTGGCTCGATTGTCGCCGATCGGGCGCGGCTGACGCAGGTTCTCACCAACATTCTGGCGAACGCCGCCGACTATGCGCCCGAGGAGAGTGAGGTGGTCTTCACGTGCGAGCGCACCGACGATGGCGTCCAGTTCCGGATCCGCGATCACGGGCCGGGCATCGAAGAAGGGGCGTTGACGGAGGTCTTTGAGAGGTTCCACACCGACCAAGGCGGACGCGGGCGCGGCGCCGGGCTTGGACTTGCCATCGTCAAGAGCTTCGTAGCGCTGCATGACGGTACCGTGTCGATCCAGTCGTCGCCGGACAGCGGCACCGAGGTGACCGTCACCTTCCCGGAGGCGCCCGCGCGTGTCAGCGTCGCCGCCGAGTAAGATCGCCTTGCCCAAGCTGCAGATCGGACCGCTCGACGAACCGGCCACGGCGCGCCTCGCCGCCGACATGGCCCGTATCGCCGTGCCGGGTGACTGTCTGGCACTGTCCGGCGATCTGGGCGCCGGCAAAACCAGCTTCGCGCGCGCCTTCATCCGCGCTCTGGCCGGTGCGGATGGCGGCGAAATTGAAGTGCCGAGCCCGACATTCACGCTCGTGCAGAACTACCCCACCAATCCGACGGTTGCCCATTTCGATCTCTACCGGATCTCCGATCCCGGCGAAGTCACCGAGCTTGGCCTGGACGATGCGCTCGAGGATGGGATCGCGCTGATCGAATGGCCCGAGCGCGCGGGTGGGACGCTTGCCACCGAGACCATCTGGCTGGCCTTTTCCGAGAGCATGACCGCCAAAGGCGCCGATGCCCGCACGATCACGATCGAAGCGCCCGATGCGGCCCTTGCGCGCATAAGACGGACGCTGGCCATCCGCGCATTGCTCGACTCCGCCGGACATGGAAACGCGGATCGCGCTCCGCTGACCGGTGATGCGTCGACGCGCCGTTATGAGACCGTGACCGACGGTGCCTGGCGCGCGATCGTCATGGATGCGCCACGCATGCCCGACGGCCCGCCGGTGCGTGACGGCAAGCCCTATTCGCAGATCGCGCATCTGGCCGAGGACATCGGCCCGTTCGTCGCGGTCGCCCGGATGCTGACCGGTGCCGGCTTCGCGGCTCCGGAGATCATGGCGGTTGACTATGAGGCCGGACTGATCCTGCTCGAAGACCTGGGCGAGGATGGCGTGCTGGATGCGGCTCGCCGGCCGATCCCCACGCGCTATGAGGCATCGGTCGATTGCCTTGCTGCCATGCACGCCATCGATTGGCCGCGCGAGACTGCTCTGGAAGACGGCACCCGCCATCGCGTGCCAACGTTCGACATCGGCGCCTTCCTGATCGAGGTCGATCTTCTGCTTGACTGGTACGTTCCCAGGGTCACCGGCGCTCCAGCCAGCGCGGACGACCGGCAGTCCTGGCACACCATCTGGAACCAGCTGTTTGCCACCATCGACGCCGGCCCGAAAACCCTGGTGCTGCGCGATTTCCACTCGCCCAATATTGTCTGGCGCGGCAACAGGACCGGCCATGATCGCATCGGGCTGATCGACTTTCAGGACGCGCTTTGGACCCACCCCGCCTATGACGTGATGTCGCTGGTCCGCGACGCGCGCGTCACCGTCGAACCGAATCTTCAATCGCGGCTTGTCGATGCCTATTGCTTCGCCAGAAACGAACAGTTGGAGGACTTCGACCAGACCGGGTTCCGAGAGAGTTTCGCCATTCTTGCGGCGCAGCGCGCCGCCAAGCTGCTGGGGATTTTTGTGCGTCTCGACGAACGGGATGGCAAACCGGGCTACATTGCCCATCTGCCGCGCATTCAGACCTATATGCGCCAATCGCTCGGCCATCCGGCGCTGGCCGATCTCGATGCATGGCTCTCCGCGCGCGGCCTGCTCGACGTGAAGGTCGAACCGCGATGACGGCACCGGTCACAACGGCGATGGTGCTGGCCGCAGGCTTCGGCAAAAGGCTGCGGCCGATCACCGACACGGTGCCCAAGCCGCTTGTCCCCGTCGGCGGGCGAACCATGCTCGACCGGACGCTCGATGCGGTGGAGGCAGCCGGAATCGGGCGTGCTGTCGTCAACATCCACTATCTTGGCGGTCAGATCATCGCGCATTGCGCGCGCCGACAGACACCAGCGACTGCGATCAGCGACGAGCGCGATGCGATCCTCGAAACCGGCGGCGGGGTGGTCAAGGCGCTGCCGCTGCTCGGCGACGCGCCATTTGCACTGCTCAACGCCGATACGTTTTGGGTCGATGGCGGCACGCCGACGCTGGCGGCGATGATCGGTGCGTTCGATCCGGCGCGCATGGACATGCTGCTGCTGACCGCGCACCTTGCGGACACGACGGGGCATTCAGGCGGGATTGACTTCGTGCTGGACACCGACAACCGGATCGCCCGTGCACCGGACAAGGCTGGGTCGGGTGTGATCTATGCCGGCGCAGCTGTGATCGACCCGGCGATTTTTGCCGGTGCGCGCGCCGAGCCGCACTCGTTGAACCGCTATTTCGACCGGGCCATCGCCGCCGGCCGGCTGTTCGGCCATACGCTCGAAAACGGCCACTGGTATACGGTGGGCACGCCGGATGGGCTGGCGGCAGTCGAAGCGCATCTGGCAGCTGGCGGGATTTGACCGCCAAGCGGGCGGGCCGCAGACTTGGTCTCTCCGAATCGCGATCCACCACCGTGACCCAAACCCGCTACATCCACCCCAACGTCTTCACCGTCGCGCCCGGCGCCGCGTTCCTGCCCACGATCGCCGATGGCTTGCTGGCGGGCGAGCTGATCGGCGGTTTCGCCTTCGACGGCGATCCGATGGCATTGGCGCGGGCGACCATCTATGTGCCGACGCGGCGCGCGGCGCGCGAATTGCGTTCGGTGTTCATGGACGCGCTCGGCCAGCGCTCGATCCTTTTGCCGCGCATCCGCCCGCTCGGGGAGTTCGACGAGGACGCCGCCTTCTTTGCGGCAGGCGCGGGTGAGATGCTGTCGGTGCCGCCGGCGATCGACCCGCTTGAGCGCCAGCTTGCGCTCGGCACGCTGACCGCGCGCTGGACCGAGGCGATGACCGACGAGTTGCATGCGCTTTACGGCATCGAGCGCGTGACGACGCCGGTGTCGACCGCCGATGCCTTCTGGATGGCCGCCGATCTGGCCGCCCTGATCGACCAGCTTCAGACTGAGGGCATACCGTTCAAAGCTGTTGAGGAGGCCGCCGGCGCCGAGGTTTCGGAATGGTGGAATGTCACGCTCGCCTTTCTGCAGATCGTCAAACAGGCATGGCCCGCGCATCTTGCCGAAGCCAACCGGCTCGATCCGGCCGACCACCGCAACCGAATGATCCGGGCGGAAGCCGCCCGGCTCGCCGCCGCACCGCCCGAGGGGCCGGTGATCGTCGCCGGCTCGACAGGCACCATCCCGGCAACGGCGGAGCTGATCGCAGCGGTGGCACGCCTTCCGGGCGGCGCGGTCGTGCTGCCCGGCTACGACATAAAGATGGATGACGAGACGCGCGTGCTCCTTGAGACCGATGGCGATGCCACGCCGGTGATCGGCCATCCGCAATTCGGCATGCACACGCTGGTTCGAACCATCGGTGTTGCGCCCGGCGCCATCGAGAGGCTCGGCGCGGCAGAAGATGACGCGGTGACCGCGCGCAGCCGCTGGGTCGCTGCGGCGCTGGCACCGGCCGAACGCACAGCGGACTGGGCCGCCCAGCGCGCGACCTTCAAGGACGCCGCTTTCTCGGGAACGGCGATCCTGCACGCGGCCAATGAGCGGGTCGAGGCGCTGGCGATTGCCTGTGCGCTGCGCGAAGCCATTCTCGATCCGGAGGCGACGGCCGCACTGGTGACGCCCGACAGGCAGCTTGCGCGCCGCGTGGCCGGCGAGCTTGCGCGCTTCAAGATCGACGCCAACGATTCCGGCGGCACGCCGTTTGCGCTGACGCCGCATGGCAGCCTTCTTGCTCTGGCCTTGCCGCTCGCGGTGGGCGAAGCGGACCCCGCCGCACTTCTGGCCTTGCTCAAACAGCCGCTCGCCCGGTTCGGCGCGGATCGGTCGGCGTATAGGGCGGCCGTTGGGCATTTGGAAATGCTGGTGCTGCGCGGCGGCACGGGCCGGATCGTGCTGGGACGGTTCTCCACCTTTGCCGAAGAGGCGCTGGCGCAATGGGCCGATGACGGGCGGCGCAAGCCGAACTGGTTCAAAACCATCGATGCCGATGCCTTTGACCAGGTGCAGCATCTGGCCGGGCGCATCGAAGCGGCGTTTGCGCCGCTTTGCGGGGCCGGCGATGCAACCCGAACGGTCTCTCTGGAAGACGCCGTCCGCGCGACGGTCAGGACGCTGGAGGCGATCGCGCGCGATGGCGACGGCCGCTTCGACGGGCTTTATGCGGGCGAAAGCGGCGTGGCGCTCGAAGGCCTGCTGCGCCGCCTGCGTGACAGCGCAACGCCCATCAACTTCCCGCCCGACCAGTGGCCGGACATGATGCGCGCCCTGACCGCGACGATGGCGGTTAAGCCGGCCGCTGGCGGCCATCCGCGCATCGCGATATGGGGCACGCTGGAAGCGCGTCTCCAGACGGTCGATCTGATGGTGCTGGGCGGCCTCAATGAAGGCACATGGCCGGCGCAGACATCCAACGACGCATTCCTGACGCGGTCGATGAAGACTGAGATCGGGCTCGATCCGCCCGAGCGGCGCACCGGGCTTGCCGCACACGACTTCCAGATGGCGATGGGCAATCGCCGGGTCCTTCTGACCCGCGCAACGCGGGCGGGCGGCGCGCCGGCCGTCGCCTCGCGATGGCTGCAACGGCTGGAAACACTGGCCGGTCAGGACCGGACGACGGCGATGCAAGCCACCGGCGAGCATTATGCGCGGCTGGCCGAGGCGGTCGCCGCGCCGATCCTCGCCGAGTCTGTCGGGCGGCCGTCGCCACAGCCGCCGCTCACGGCGCGACCGAAAGCACTGTCGGTGACCGAAGTCGAGACATTGCGGCGCGATCCCTATGCCGTCTATGCGCGCCGCGTTCTCGAACTGTCGCCGCTCGATCCGCTGGTGCGCGATCCGGACTTCGCTGACAGGGGATCGCTGATCCACAAGGTCATGGAGGAAGCGGCCCGCGCAAGGATCGACTGGCCGACGGAAACGGCGCTTGCCACGCTTGAGCGGCTGGCGCGAGACGTGTTCGACGCGGAGAAACTGCCACCAGAAATCGACGCGGTCTGGTGGGCGCGTATGCATGCGGCCCTGCCGCGAATCGTTGCCTGGGAGGCCGAGCGGCAGACGCTGATCGCGGCGCGGCATCCCGAGGCCCGCGCTCGGCCGACGCCGGTCGGCGAAACCGGGGTGACGCTGCGCGGCTATGCCGACCGCGTCGATTCACGCCGCGACGGGCGCGCCGACATTGTCGACTTCAAGACCGGGGCCTCGCCGTCCGCGCCGCAGGTGCAGGCACTGCTGGCGCCGCAGCTGCCGCTTGAAGCGGCACTGCTTGAACGCGGCGCCTTCGAAGAACCCGGAAAATCGGCGCCGGGCGATCTGATCTATGTCCGGCTCGGTGCGCGCGGTGAACTGGTCGCGCGGCCCGTGTCGGGTGGCAAGAATGACGACGCCGGCACGCTGGCCGAGCGGGCGTGGGAGAAGCTCGAAGGGCTCTGCGCCCACTACAACGATCCCAATCAAGGCTATCCGAGTCGTCTCATGCCGTTCCGGGAAGCCGATTTCGACGGCGATTACGATCATCTGGCGCGGGCGCTGGAATGGGCCGACGCGGTGCGGCGTGAACGCGATGGTTAAACCGCTTCCCGACGACAGGACCCGTACCGACCAGGCGCGCGCGGCGGACCCGGCCAATTCGGCCTGGGTGTCGGCAAACGCGGGCTCTGGCAAGACCTGGGTCCTGTCGACGCGGGTGATCCGTATCCTCCTGTCGGGCACAGACCCGTCGAAGATTCTGTGCCTGACCTACACCAAGGCGGCTGCCGCCGAGATGAAGACCCGGGTGTTTCAGAGGCTCGGCGCCTGGGTGGCAATGGATGATGCGGCGCTGCGCGACGAGCTGGCGGGCATGACAGGCGAAATGCCGGGGCGGGAGGCTCTCGCCTTTGCTCGGACACTGTTTGCCCGCGCGCTTGAGACGCCCGGCGGCCTGAAAATCCAGACGATCCATGCCTTTTGCGAGTCGCTGCTGCACCGGTTTCCGCTCGAAGCCAACATTGCCGGTCATTTCGAACTGCTGGATGCCGAAGCGCAGGCTTTGCTCGTCGCACAGGCGCGGCGCGGGCTTCTGGCCGGTGCGGCTCAGCGGGGAGAGGCGGGCGCGGCGGTCATGCGGCTTCTGGCCATTGCCGGGGAAAGCGGCGTCGAAAAGCTGCTCGACGAGATCGTGCGCCGGCGCATCGCGGTCACCGATCTGCTGCGGCGGCTGTCGCCAGCCGAAGACCGGCGCGCCGCCTATCGGGCGGCGTTCGGCTTTGCGCCGGATGAAACGGAGGCGGACATCGCCGGCGCGCTCTGGCCGTTGCCGGGATTCGAGGGGTCCGATCTGGACCAGTTGGAGGCGGCGGCCCATGCGCCGAAGTCACCGCGAAAGACGCATCTGAAATTGGTTGCCAAACTGCGCGATGCCGCCGCCGAGCCGGACGCGCTGGTGCGCCTCCCTCTGCTGGCCAAGGCGTTTCTGAAGGCCGATGGCACGCCGGCGACACACAACATGTTTCCGGCCGACATTGCCGGCGCACTGCCTTCTTTCGAGGACGACTACCTGTCGGCAGCCGACCGGATCGCAAAGGCTCGCAACCGCCTGGACCTGCTGCGCGAGATCGAGGGCACGCTGGACGTGCTTGCTGTCGCCGACGCGTTGATCGGACGCTACGAGGCGCTCAAGCGGGCGCGCGGGCTGCTCGACTTCGAGGATCTGATCGCCCGCACCGCCACGCTTCTGACGCGGACCGGCGCCTCGCTCTGGGTGCGCTACAAGCTCGACCAGGGCATCGATCATATTCTCGTCGACGAGGCGCAGGACACGAGCCCCGCGCAGTGGGATGTCATCAGGACGCTGGCCGACGAGTTCTTCGCCGGCGATGCGGCGCGGGCGGAGCTGCGCACCGTCTTTGCGGTCGGCGACGAGAAGCAATCGATCTATTCGTTCCAGGGCGCCGACCCGCAGAAGTTCGCGGGCACGCGGGCCCATTTCGCCGAACGGGCGGGCGACGCGGACCGGGCCTTTGCGCCGGTGGAACTGCAGGTCTCGTTCCGCTCGACCGAGGCGGTGCTGACGGCGGTCGACCATGTCTTCGCAACCGAAGAAAACCGCGCCGGGCTGACACGCGACGGCCTGCCCACCGCGCACCGCTCGCTGCGCAGCGGCGAGCCTGGCCGCGTCGAGATTTGGGAGCAGGTCGCAAAGGAAAAGAGCGACCCAGGCGAAGACTGGACCGCGCCGGTCGATGCGATCGAAGAGCCGTCCTTGCGCGTTGCCACCCGCATCGCCGAGACGATCAAGGGATGGATCAAGACGGGCACAGTCCTCGAAGCGGCGGGTCGGCCGATCGCGGCAGACGACATTCTCGTTCTGGTCCGGTCGCGCGACGGGTTCGTCAACGCGCTTTCGCGCGCGCTCAAGGATCGCGACGTCCCCGTTGCCGGCGCCGACCGGCTGGCACTGACCGGACAAATCGCGGTGCTCGACCTGATTGCGCTTGGCCGCGTGATGTTGAATCGTGCCGACGATCTGTCGCTGGCCGCGCTTCTCAAGAGCCCACTTTTCGGATGTACCGACGATGACCTGTTCGCCCTCGCCCATGGCCGCGACGGTACAACGCTCTGGTCGCGGCTCACCGACGCGGGGCGTGATTATGCCGGCTATGCGGCAATCGCCGAACAGCTCGCCGAATGGGCAGACAAGGCGTTGCGCTGGCCGGTGCACAAATTCTACGCCCATGTGCTGTCGGCCTGTTCGGGGCGGGAGAAATTGATCGGCCGTCTGGGCCCTGAAACCGCCGATGTGCTCGACGAGTTCATGGCGTTGACGCTGGCCTCCGAACGCACGGGCCCGCCGGCGCTCGAGACCTTTCTGAACACACTCGATCTCTATGCACCGGAGATCAAGCGCGAGATGGACCAGGCCAGAGGCGAAGTCCGGATCATGACAGCGCACGGCGCCAAGGGGCTGGAAGCGCCGATCGTCTTTCTGGTCGACCGCGGCAGCGCGCCGTTCGATGCCCGTCAGGCGCCGTCGCTGCTGCCCGTGCAGCTGCCCGGGGAAACGGATTCGGAGAGCGACGCCCTTTTGTGGCGTGGCGTGGCCGATGCGCGCTCGGACATCCAGACGGCATCGCTGGAACGGCTGAAGCGTGCGGCGCAGGACGAATATCGCCGGCTCCTCTATGTCGGCATGACCCGCGCCGCCGACCGGCTGATCGTCGCCGGCTATCGCGGCATCCACGCGCCATCCGAACCGACCTGGCACGGCATGGTGCTGTCGGCGCTGGAGCCGCATTGCGATGTGATCGAGACCGATGAGGGGCCTGTCTGGCGGTTCCCGGCGGGGCTCGGCGCGGTGCCGACCGCAAGCGCGTTAACGCCGGTCGGGCACAAACAGGCGTTCGTCCTGCCTGACGGTTTTGCCGATCCGGCGCCCGCCGAGCCACCGCCCGCGCGGCCGCTCGTGCCGTCGGGCGCATCCGGTCTTGCCGTCTCGTCGGAGGCGGCGGATGTCGCGGAGACAGGCAGCGTGTCGCTGCTTGACGAAGGCGGTGGAACGCCGAGCGGATCGGCGGCGCGGCGCGGCACACTGATCCACACACTTTTGCAGATGCTGCCGGCGATCGATCCAGAGGAGCGGTACGACCGGGCGCAGCAATGGTGCGCGATGACGGCGCCCGAGATGCAAAGCAGCGAGATCGCCGGGCTGCTCGCTCAGGTGTTCGGTGTGCTCGGCGAACCGCGCCACGCACCGCTTTTCGCGCCATCGTCAATCGCCGAGGTTTCGGTGATGGGCACGCTTGATCTCGGCGGCCAAGAGCGGGCCGTCTCGGGCGTGATCGACCGGCTGGCCATTGTCGACGACACGGTGCTGATCGCCGACTACAAGACGGGCCGCCATGTGCCGGAAACGGGCGACGCGATCGCCGAGGCCCATGCGCGGCAGATGGCGCTTTATCGCGCGCTCGTCGCTCCGCTCTATCCGGGCAAGACGGTGCGCGCGCTTTTGCTGTTCACCGCGGGCCCGGCGATGATCGAGGTTCCCAGCGAGCGGCTTGCTTCCGCCCTGGCCGGTCTCGCACAATCGTGAGAATCGGCCTATAGATACGGGCTTGAACATGCGTCCGATGCGGCCCACATGCGGCCGGAAAGATCAAAAGGAGGCCGCAATGGCGACCGTGAAAATCGATACCAGCAATTTCGAGGCCGACGTGCTCGGCGCCGATGAGCCGGTTGTGGTGGATTTCTGGGCGGAATGGTGCGGCCCGTGCAAGATGATCGCACCGGCGCTGGAAGAACTTTCCGGCGAGTTGGACGGTCAGGTGAAGATAGCCAAGGTCAACATCGACGAGAATCCGCAGATCGCCGCCCAGTACGGCATCCGCTCGATCCCGACGCTCTACATGTTCAAGGGCGGTGAAGTGGTCGACCAGATGGTCGGCGCCGTGCCCAAGGGCAAATTGTCGGACTGGATGAAGGCTTCCATCTGACGGCGGCACCGAATACGCGACGAATGACCCGGCCTTCGCGCCGGGTTTTTCATGTCCGCTCAGTCGGGCGGAGTGCCATTCTCGCGCAGCACATCGCCGGCAAGATAAAGCGAACCGCCGATCAGGATGCGCGGCGGGCGCTCCAGACCGTTCCAGCTCTCCGCCAGAAGCGCCAGCGCCGCAGACACGCTTTCCATCGGTTCGGCCGACAATCCAGCTTCGAGCGCCTGGTCGGCCAGAAAACCCGGATCGACGCCAGCATCGCTGCCCGGCACGGGCACCGTGAAGACATGCCGGACAAGACCGCCAAACACGCGGAAATAGCCGACCGCATCCTTGGTGTTGAGCATGCCGGCAATCATGAAGAGCGGCCGCTCGACCTGCTCCTCGCGCGCCGCGAGATGCTCGGCGGCCATCGTCGCGCCATCGGGATTGTGGCCGCCGTCGAGCCAGATCTCGGCGCCTTTGGGCGCCAGCGCGACTAGGTCGCCTCCCGTCAATTGTTGCAGCCGGGCTGGCCATTGAACCATCTGCATTGCCCGTTCTGCGGCCGCTTCGGTCAGGGCAAAGCCACCCGCACGCAGCGCGGCGATCGCTGCCGCCGCATTGGAAAGCTGATGCCGGCCCGGCAGCGCCGGCAAGGGCAAGTCGAGCAGACCGTCCGTGTCCTGATAGACGAGCCGGCCATGCTCTTCGAAGGCGATGAAGTGCTCGCCATAGATATGTGCGTCGCAGCCCAGCGCCTCGGCACGCGTGACCAGTTCGTCACGCGCTTCCGAATGAGGCTGGGCACCGATCACCACCGGCGCGCCCGGCTTCATGATGCCGGCCTTTTCGCCAGCGATCAGTTCGATCGTGTCGCCGAGATAGGCCTGATGGTCATAGCCGATCGGCATGATGACGCTCACCGCCGGGCTGTCGATCACATTGGTGGCATCGGCCCGACCGCCAAGACCCACCTCGATGACCGCCGCATCGGCCTCATGTTCGCTGAACAGGACGAACATCACTGCAGTGAGAATCTCGAAGACCGTGATCTGGCGGCCTTCATTGGTATCGGCGACGCGGCGCACCGCATTGGCAAGCACCCCATCGTCGACCAGTTTGCCGGCGATACGGAACCGCTCGTGCCAGCGCACCAGATGGGGTGAGATGTGCACGTGGGTGCGATGGCCCGCGGTTTCGAGCAGCGCTCGGCAGAAAGCGGCGCACGAGCCCTTGCCATTCGTGCCGGCAATGTGGATCACCGGCGGCAGTGCGGTGTGCGGGTCGCCGAGTGCGCCCAGCAGGCGGCGGATGCGGCCCAGCGACAGGTCGAACCCCTTGGGGTGCAGCGCCATCAGCGCCTCGATGGCACGCGTCGCTTCGTCCGCCGACACCAAATCTGTGCCCGGCGCAGCGGGCGGATGATGATCGCTTGCCATGGCCCTGCCCCGTCAGAAGCTGGGCGAAGGCTTTTGAGACGTTGCCTCGGCCGGTTCGAGAACATCGGTCTCCACCGCGCCTGTCGTCGCAGGCGCCTCTTCGGGTTCGGCGACCGGTGCCGTATCGACCGGGCCGGTCTCGTCCAGGATCGCGGCCTGCTCGACCGTCTCGGAGACCGCCACGTCCTGTTTGGTCAGAATGCGAAGCAGGCGGGCGATGGTCGGCCTCAATTCCATGCGCGGCACGACCATGTCGACCATGCCGTGATCGAGCAGGTATTCGGCGCGCTGGAATCCTTCGGGCAGCTTTTCGCGGATAGTCTGTTCGATGACCCGCGCACCGGCAAAGCCGATCACGGCGCCCGGTTCGGCGATATGGATGTCGCCGAGCATGGCGTAGGAGGCCGAGACGCCGCCCGTCGTCGGATTGGTCAGAACGACGACATAGGGCAGGCCTGCCTCCTTGAGCATCTCGACCGCGACGGTGGTGCGCGGCAGTTGCATCAGCGACAGGATGCCCTCCTGCATGCGGGCGCCGCCCGAAGCGGCGAACAGCACCATCGGACATTTCTTTTCGATCGCCGTCTCAAAGCCGCGAATGATCGCTTCACCGGCGGCCATGCCAAGCGAGCCGCCCATGAAGGTGAAATCGTGCACGGTGGTGACGATGTCCATGCCTTCGAGTTTGCCGGTCGCGTTGATGATGGAATCCTCAAGACCGGTCTTCAGCCGGTTCTCGCGCAGCCGGTCGACATATTTCTTCTGGTCGCGGAAGCGCAGCGGGTCCTGCGCCACCTCCGGATTGGCGATCTCCTCGAACGCGCCGTCATCGTAGAAATGCGACAGCCGCTCGCGCGCGGCAATCTTCATGTGGTGTCCGGAGACCGGGATCACCCACTGGTTTTCCTCGACATCGGCATGAAAGACCATCTCGCCAGTCTCGGGACATTTGATCCAGAGATTCTCCGGCGTCTCGCGCCGCCCCAGCATGGAGTTGAGGCGCGGACGGACGTAGTTGGTGATCCAGTTCATGACCGATTCCCGTTTTGGGCCAATGTGGACCGGCTATTCGGCAGCTTCAAGACGCGCGGCGCGGACGCCCGCGGCCAAGCCACCCACCAGTGTGGTGACGGCGGCGACCGTGTCGGACGTCGCACCGCCATCGCCGTCGAGCGAATTGACGATGGCCTGGACGATGGCCGTGCCGACCACGACGCCGTCCGCGTCACGGCCGATCAGCCGGGCCTGTTCAGCAGTCTTGACGCCGAACCCGACGCAGACCGGCAGCGGCGTGTGGCCCTTGATGCGGTTGACCGCTTCGCCGACCGCACCGGTGTCAGCAATGGCCGACCCGGTGATGCCGGTCATCGAGACGTAATAGACAAAGCCGGATGTGTTGGCGAGCACCGCTGGCAGGCGTTTGTCGTCCGTTGTCGGCGTCGCCAGCCGAATGAAGCTGATGCCGGCATCGAGCGCCGGGATGCACAGTTCGCCATCCATTTCCGGCGGCAGGTCGACGATGATCAAACCGTCAATGCCGGCAGCCTTTGCATCGTCGAGGAACCGGTCGACGCCATAGATGTAGACCGGGTTGTAATAGCCCATCAGGACAATCGGCGTGTCGGTATCGGTCTCGCGGAAGGCTCTGGCCATTGCCAGCGTGCGGGCCAGAGTCTGCCCGCCCTTGAGCGCGCGCTGCCCGGCCATCTGGATCGCCGGGCCATCGGCCATCGGGTCGGAGAAGGGCATGCCCAGTTCGATGATGTCGGCCCCTGCTTCCGGCAGGGCCTTCATGATCGACACCGATGTTTCAAAGTCGGGATCGCCGCCCATGACGTAGGTGACGAGCGCGGGACGGCCCTCATCGGCAAGGCGCGCAAAGAGCGTGTCGAAACGGTTGGTCATACGTTTTGCCCAGGTTTTCCGACGACTTCGCCGTCTTCCTTTTTGAACGCGCCGACCTTGTCGGCGTCCGGCAGGACTTCCAGCACCTTTTCGGACGGGCGCGACAGCACTGTTCCGAGCGGCGTGACGACGATCGGCCGGTTCATCAGGATCGGGTGCTCGACCATGAAGTCGATCAACTCGTCATCGCTCCACTTGGGATCGTCCAATCCGAGTTCCTCGTAAGGCGTGCCCTTTTTGCGCAGAATCTCGCGCACCGGAAGACCGGTGGCAGCGATCAGCTCAACCAGCCTGTCCCGACCGGGCGGCGTCTTTAGGTACTCGATCACCTCGGGCTCCTCGCCGGACGCACGGATCATCGCCAGTGTGTTGCGGGAGGTACCGCATTTGGGATTGTGGTAGATGGTGATTGACATGGTCACATCTCAAATCCCAGACGCTTGCCAACGGCGAAGACATCCTTGTCGCCCCGGCCGCACAAGTTCATGACGATGATCTGGTCCTTGCCCATCTTGGGGGCGCGCTTGATGACTTCGGCAAGCGCGTGGCTGGGTTCGAGCGCCGGGATGATGCCCTCGATCTGCGACAGGAGCTGGAACGCTTCAAGCGCCTCATCGTCCATGATCGGCACATAGTCGACGCGGCCGGTATCCTTCAAATAGGAATGTTCGGGGCCGATGCCGGGATAGTCGAGACCGGCCGAGATCGAATGACCTTCCTCGATCTGTCCGTCGCCATCCTGCAGCAGATAGGTCCGGTTGCCGTGCAGCACGCCGGGCGAACCGGCGGTGAGCGAAGCGCAGTGCTCGTCGGTGTCGAGCCCCTTGCCGCCCGCTTCCACGCCGACCATCTGCACGTTGCGGTCGTCGAGGAAGGGATGGAACAGGCCGATCGCGTTGGAGCCGCCACCGACGGCAGCGACCAGCATGTCCGGCATGCGGCCCTCGATCTCGAGAAGCTGCTCTTTCGTCTCCTTGCCGATCACCGACTGGAAGTCGCGCACCATCTCCGGATAGGGGTGCGGGCCGGCGGCTGTGCCGATGATATAGTAGGTTGTCTCGACATTGGTGACCCAGTCACGCAGCGCCTCGTTCATGGCGTCCTTGAGCGTGCCGTTGCCGGCCGTCACCGGTGTAACCTCGGCGCCCAGCAGCTTCATTCGGAAGACGTTCGGCGCCTGCCGGTCAATGTCGGTGGCGCCCATATAGACATGGCAGGGAAAGCCGAACCGCGCGGCGACCGTGGCCGAGGCGACACCATGCTGGCCGGCGCCGGTTTCAGCGATGATCCGCGTCTTGCCCATGCGCTTGGCCAGAAGGATCTGACCCAGGCAATTGTTGATCTTGTGCGAGCCGGTGTGGTTCAGCTCGTCGCGCTTGAAGTAGATTTTCGCGCCGCCCAGATGCTCGGTCAGCCGCTCGGCAAAATAGATCGGCGAAGGCCGGCCGGTATAGTGCGTGTTCAGATGTTTCAATTCGGCCTGGAAGTCCGGATCGGTCTTGGCCTCGTTCCACTTGTCCTGCAGATCGAGGATCAGCGGCATCAGGGTTTCGGCGACGAAGCGGCCCCCGAAAATGCCGAACATGCCCTGTTCGTCAGGCCCCGTCCGGAAGGAATTGGGTTCAGGTGGCTTGTTCATCGTCAAACTCCCAAAGCGGCGATCTGCCGCTGTTCGCGCGCCTCGGCGACCGCCAGAAAAAACACCTCGATCAGGGCCGTGTCCTTGATGCCCGGCGCGCTTTCAACGCCCGAGGACACGTCGACCCCCGGCGGGTCGGCGATCCCCAGCGCCTCGGCGATATTGCCGGCATCGAGGCCGCCCGACAGCATATAGTCCGTGTCCGCGTCAAGCGAAGCCAGGAGCGACCAATCGAAGCTGACGCCATTGCCTCCGGGAAGGTCCGATCCCTTTGGCGGCTTGGCATCGAGCAGAAAGCGGTCGGCGACACCGCGATAGGCGTCCAGCTTCTTCAGGTCATCGCCGCTGGAGATGGCGAACGCCTTCATCACCGGCAGGCCGTGACGCGCCTTGACGGCGGCGACCCGCTCGGGGCTTTCGCGGCCATGCAGTTGCAGCATGTCGGGCCGAGCCGTCCGCACGATTCCGTCGAGCATTTCGTCATCGGCGTCCACCGTCACCGCAACCGTGCAGACACCAGCGCGCTTTGCACGCGTCACAAGGGACGCGGCAGCGTCCGGCGTGACGTTGCGCGGTGACTTTTCGAAGAAGATGAAACCGGCATGGCTTGCGCCGCCGCCGGCTGCCGCGTCGACGGCGCCGGGTGTCGAAAGACCGCAGATTTTGATGTCCAGGCTCATCGCCACCGCTTAGCGCGGGCGCGGGTGCGAGTCGAGGGGCGCCATCAGAACACGATCGACTGCAGTTTCGACCCGTTTCGCTTCAGCCAGGCCTTGCAGCGCTTCGTGTCCGGGCAAAGCTCCTCGCACAGCGCCCAGAAGCGCGGGCCATGGTTCATCTCGCGCAGATGCGCCACCTCGTGCGCGACCAGATAATCGATCACCGCCGGGGGCGCCATGGCAATGCGCCAGGAGAAGGACAGGTTGCCTTCCGACGAGCAGGAGCCCCAGCGGCTGACCGTATCCTTGAGACGGACCGCGCGCGCCGGACGGCCAACCGTCGCGGCATGGCGGGCAACGAGGGGTTCGATGCGGGCACGCGCGGTTTTCTTCAGAAAGTCGGCGGCACGGCGCGGCAGATGTTCCGGCGCGCCGAAGACGACCAGTTGGGGCCCGCTCTCGCCGTCCTCGATCCGCGTCACACCACGGCCGGGCCGGTGGACGATGAGATGGTTGACGCCCAGCACCGGCAGCTTGATGCCCGGCCGCACCTGCGGCCGGTCCGGCATGTTGGCGATCTTGCCGGCGAGCCAGCCTTCCTGGCGGGCCAGAAACCGGTCGATCTCCACCTGCGCCATGCCGGGCGGCACGGTGACCTTGAGACCGCGATCGCCGGGTTGGATGCGCAGTGTCAACCGTTTGGCACGCGGGTTTTCGACGATGGCGAGCGGCAGCGTCCGGCCAGCCACCTGGTGACTGTCCGGACGCTTTTCGGGTCGGGCTTGGGCGCGGGTCAGGCCGAAAACCATGGGGTGTTCATAGCGTGATTCGGCGGCGCGCCTAACAGCAAAACCGGACCTGCGCGATGCAGCTCCGGCCGGCCTGCCAACGCCGGGAGGGGTCCCGACGTCGCGGTTGATGTGCCGGCGCCATCATCGACGGCGCCCGGTCCTTTGCGTGTCAGCTCTCGTCGGAGCCCTTGACGTTCGGCACCGAGGTGCCTTTGGCGCCGTTGTCCGCATCGGCGTCCATGTCGCGGCCGCGTGCCGCCATGAACTCGTCGAACTCCTTCTGGTCCTTGGCGCGGCGCAGTTCGCGCAGATAGTCGTCAAACTCCTTGCGCATTTCATCGAGCTTGCGGCGCTCTTCCTCGATGCGCTTGAGTTCGGCATCACGCCAGTCGTCGAAGGCGACATTGCCGGTACGCGGCGCCATGTGGGCCGAACGGCCGCAGCGGCCCCAATTGCGGGACATGGCATCGGTGGCGCGGTTGACGTCACCCTTCCAGCCATCCAGCCGGTCACCCCAAACGATGTAGGCCAGCATCGCCAGGCCCAGCGGCCAGAAGACGATGAATCCGAGCACCATCAGGCCGATGGTGGCCGGCGTCCACGCGGGACGGATCAAGGCAGTCTGTGTCATGTTTGAACACCCCATTGTTGCATGGCGATTGATGTTCGCCACGGTTTTGAGGTGGTGACCGAAAGCCTGCACTGCAAGCGCTTTTGGCTGTTTTTCGCAGCAATGATCATTAAACTTTGTTTAGATTCAGCGCTTTGCCAGCGCCAGAAAATGCACCGCCAGGCCCAGCAGCAAGCCCCAGAAGGCGGCACCGATGCCAAAAAAGACAACGCCCGAGGCGGTGATGGCAAAGGTGGTCATCGCCGGTATGCGATCGCGTTCCTCGGCGACGGCGATGCGCGTCGCATTGGCAAGAGGTCCGAGCAGCGCAAGGCCCAGAACCAACGCGATCAGCGAGCCGGGCAACACGGTGACGAGCCCCACGAACGAGGCGCCGAACAGCGCGAACACGATGTAGATGAGGCCGTACCAGATGCCGGTGACCCAGCGTTTTTGCGGGTCGGGATGGGCATCTTCACCGGTGCAGATGGCCGCGGTGACGGCGGCGAGATTGGTCGACGAGGCACCCAGAAAGCCGGTCAAGGTCGAAAAGACGCCGGTGACCGCGATCACCGGTCCGGCCGGCGGGCGATAGCCGTCGGCACGCAGAACCGCAAGGCCGGGCAGGTTCTGCGAAGCCATGGTGACGATGTAGAGCGGCACGGCAAGGCCGAAGAAGGAGCCGACCGATATCTCCGGCATGACGAAGGTGAGCGACGAAGTCTCGATGGTAATGTCGCCATCGGTCATGCCTCCGAGCAGCGCCCATGCAACCCCGACGAACAGAACGCCGATCACCGCCAATTGCGCGTCATAGGTGCGCAGCAGAAAAAAGCCGGCCGCGAGCGGCAGGATAAAGGCCGGATCGACGGTCGCCGCCTGCGCGCCGGCAACCACGAAGGGCAAAAGGATGCCGCCGAGCATGCCGGCGGAGATCGCGCCGGGAATGGCTTCGACCAGCCGCATCAACGGCCGGAAGAGGCCCGTGGCGATGGTCAGGAGCCCCGCCGCGACGAAAGCGCCGACCGCTTCGCTCATCGAATAGCCGGTGCTTGCGGTGACCAGGGCCAGCCCGGCGATCGACCATGCGGCGATGATCGGCATTCGGAACCAGATGGTCAGGATCAGGGTCGCGGCGGCAACGGCGATGCAGATGGCGGTGATCCAGCTTGCCGTCTGCGCATCGGTGGCGCCGACAGATTGCGCAGCGCCGAGCACCAGCGCCATCGTGCCGCCGAAACCGACGAAGGAGGCGACGAGCGCCGCCGACAGGGCCGAAAAACGGAACATGATCAGCCCTGGCCGCCTCCCTTGCCACCGGACTTGCCGGCAAGCGCGCCGGCGGCGTCGAGCATCATGGCGATGTCCTGCGGCCGCGACAGTCGATGGTCGCCATCCTTGATGTAGCTGATCACGGCATCGTCCTTGGAAAGAAGCTCGAACAGGCGTTGGGCGTGCTGCCATGGCACGTCCGGATCGGCCTGACCCTGAATGATGCGCACCGGGCAATGGGTGTCGATCGGCCCGGTCATGACGCGGTTGTTGCGGCCATCCTCGAAAAGGTCCCGGGTGAAGATGTTCGGCTCGGGACCGTAGGGTGTCGGCTCGGCGAGATAGCCCTTTTCTTTCAGATCGCGCTTTTGCGCGTCAGTCAGCTTGGGCTCGCGCAACTCGCTGGTGAAATCGGGCGCAGGCGCCAGCAGCAGCAGCCCGGCAATCGGATCGCCGACGCCGCCCCTGTTGAGCTCGGCAACCATGCGAAGCGCGATCCACGCGCCCATCGACGAGCCGACAAGCACCAGGGGGGGTGCGCAGACACTTTCGGTCACCGCCAGCGCCTCGCCGAGCCAGCGCGAGATCGTGCCTTCCCGGAAGTCACCGCCTGATCGGCCATGGCCCGAATAATCGAAGCGTGTGCAGGCCATGGCGTGCTCACCGCACCAGCGATCCAGCTCGACGGCCTTTGTGCCGTCCATGTCCGAGCGGTAACCGCCGAGCCAGACGAAATTCGGCGCGCCGCCCGGCCGGTGGCACACGGCGATCTCGGCGCCGTCCACGGTCAGCGATTGTTCGTCCATCTGCATCCCTCCGGCGATCTCCCCACGACCTTCCGCCTTATGAGGGCTTGCATCGAACCTGTGAAGCCATCACATGGCCGAAAGCGTCCGGACGGCCCGATTCGACAATCCGCCCAAAGCAGGTGATTTGCTGACACGTTCATGCTATGGACCTGCCGTCCACAGCCCGGCCAGCCGGCTCGGACGCTGAATCCTTCCGGTCAACATCAAGGAGATTACGACCATTCGCAGACCATTCAGAGCGCCTCCGCCGCAAAAGTCCGGCCCGCCCGCCAATGACGACATTCGCGATCCAGAAGTGCAGCTTATCGACGCCGACGGCGAAAACAGGGGTGTCACCGACACGCGCGACGCCCGGCGCATGGCCGAAGATGCCGGCCTCGATCTGGTGCTGATCTCACCCAACGCCAAGCCGCCGGTCGCCAAGATTCTCGATCTGGGCAAGCTGAAATACGAACAGCAGAAGAAGGCGGCGGCCGCGCGCAAGAAGCAGAAGACCGTCGAGGTCAAGGAAGTGAAGATGCGCCCGAACATCGACACCCATGACTATGAGGTGAAGATGAAAGCGGTGCGGCGCTTCTTCGAGGATGGCGACAAGGTCAAGGTCACGCTCCGCTTCCGCGGCCGCGAGATGGCGCACCAGCAGCTCGGCATGCAGCTTCTGCAGCGCGTGCGCGAGGAAGTCGGCGAGATTTCCAAGGTCGAAGCCGAGCCCAAGCTCGAAGGCCGCCAGATGATGATGGTGCTGGCGCCGAAATAGGCCGGCGCAGATCACTCCAAGCCATGCAGGCCCGCCCGATCGGCGGGCCTCTTTTATGCCGGTCCTGCCTCAGCCCGTCTTTCGGACGGCGATGACCCATCCCGTCAGGCCGGTGCCAACAATGTGCTCGCCATGTTCGTCGGCGCGGTCGGCCAGAAGGCCGTTCGCCTCGAGCGCATCGAGTTTTCCGGTCAGAGCGCCGGACCGGTAGAAATTGTCGTTGAGCCCGATGACAAGCCATCCGCCCGGGCAGATGACGCGCACGATCTCGTCGATCGCATCAGGTCTGACGTGAGCGGTGGAGAAGACACCCACACATGTCGCCGCATCGTACGCACCGTCGGCGGCATCGAGCGGCGGCTGGTTCAGATCGGCCTCGAACAGCCGGCGATAGATGCCGGTCTGCTCAGCTTTCTTCAGCATGCCGGTCGAAAAATCGCAGCCATCGACGGCGCCGTATCCGGCCTCGTGCAACGCGATGCCCGAAAGACCCGAGCCGCAGCCGACATCGAGCACCGAGACTTCTGGCGTCGGCGCGAGCCGTTGGGCCAGGGCCTTTGCGCTGCGTGCGGGCTGGCGGTACTCGTTCTCGCCCAGCTCCTCGTCATAGACCTCCGCCCAACGGTCGTAGAGCGCCCGCGTCTCTTCATCGGTCCTGACCGTGTAGGCTTGATCCAGAAAGCGTTCGCGCCCGTTTGTCATCGCAGGTTCCTCCCCATGGCCAAGGCTTGCATCCCTGCTGGTTTAAGTCTATAGGCGCGCGGTCCGAACCGTCCGGCAGGGCATGCCGTGGCGGTTCATGAATGCTGAACAGTCAGCACGTCATCGACAATCGAGCGAAGCGAGCAGCGATCAGGCGATCGCCGTCCGGCTTTCCGGACGCCCCCCGTGGAGCGTTTGCCGTAAGGCAGGCTGGCGTGAACGCGAAGAATGGAGAGCAAAATGCCCAAGATGAAGACGAAGGCTTCGGTCAAGAAGCGCTTCAAGACCACGGCCTCGGGCAAGGTCAAGGTTGCAGCCGCCGGCAAACGCCACGGCATGATCAAACGGTCCAACAAGTTCATCCGCAATGCGCGCGGCACGATGGTGCTGTCCGAGCCGGATACGAAGATCGTCAAGAAGTTCATGCCCTACGGCCTTTGAGCCGTCGCCAACCCGATCCTGAGGAGCCAAGACCATGGCACGTGTCAAACGCGGCGTGACCGCCCACGCCAAGCACAAGAAAGTCCTGAAAGCCGCCAAGGGCTATTACGGCCGGCGCAAGAACACCATCCGCATCGCCAAGCAGGCGGTGGAAAAGGCCGACCAGTACGCCTATCGCGACCGCAAGGCGCGCAAGCGCAATTTCCGCTCGCTGTGGATCCAGCGCATCAATGCCGCCGCACGCGAACACGGCCTGACCTATGGCCGGCTGATCGACGGTCTGAACAAGGCCGGCGTCGAGATCGACCGCAAGGTCTTGTCGGACATGGCCATCCATGAGCCGGCGGCGTTCGCGGCCATTGCCGAGAAGGCCAAGGGTGAATTGGCCTATCTGAAAGACACCACGCCCAACGCATTTGAGGCCGCTGTCCGTTAGGCCAGCGCGCTTCTCAACGCATCAACCGAGTTCGAGAACCCGCTTCTGGCCACCGCCGGATGCGGGTTTTCTTTGTCGCCCGACTGTGAGAAACGAACCGCCGGACAGATAGGGAAACCGTCATGAACGAAACGGCCCAACCCGAAATCGATCAGCTTGAACGGACGCTGATGGCCGACATCGCCTCGGCCACCGACGAGGACACCATCGAACAGGTGCGCGTTGCGGCGATCGGCAAGAAAGGCGCGGTCTCCGAGCGCATGAAGACGCTTGGCAAGATGAGCCCGGACGAGCGTCAGGTGATGGGCCCGGCGCTGAACGGGCTCAAGGTCCGCGTGACCGACGCGATCGCGGCCCGCAAGACCGAATTGCGCGATGCGGCGATCGACGCGCGATTGGCGACCGAGACGGTCGACGTCACCCTGCCCGTGCGTACCTCGCCGGCCGAGGCGGGCCGCATCCATCCGATCAGCCAGGTGATCGACGAGATCACGGCGATCTGCGCCGACATGGGGTTTGCCGTTGCCGAAGGCCCCGACATCGAGACGGACTACTACAACTTCACCGCGCTCAATTTCCCCGAGGATCATCCGGCGCGGGAAATGCACGACACCTTCTTCCTCGCGCCCGACGCAAAGGGCGAGCGCAAGGTGCTGCGCACGCACACCTCGCCGGTCCAGATTCGCACGATGGAGACCCAGGCGCCGCCGATTCGCGCGGTCATCGCCGGCAAGACGTACCGGCATGATTCAGACGCCACGCACACCCCGATGTTCCATCAGCTCGAGGCGCTGGTTGTCGACAAGGTGACGACCGTGGCGCATCTGAAATGGACCATCGAAGAGTTCTGCAAGGCATTCTTCGAGGTGCAGGACGTCGCTATGCGGTTCCGGCCGTCCTACTTTCCCTTCACCGAACCGAGCCTCGAGGTGGACATTCAGTGCGACCGGTCGAAGCCGGGCGAGGTGCGGTTCGGCGAAGGCAATGACTGGATGGAAATTCTGGGCTGCGGCATAGTGCATCCCAATGTGCTACGCGCCGGCGGTCTCGATCCCGACGTCTACCAGGGCTTTGCCTGGGGCATCGGAATCGATCGTCTGGCGATGCTGAAATATGGCATGCCCGACCTGCGCGCCTTTTTCGACGCCGATGTGCGCTGGCTGAAACACTATGGTTTCCGGCCGCTCGACATGCCGACACTGTTCGGGGGACTGAGCCAGTAGCGGCGAACCTGCCGCACCGGCCACCGACCAACGCCTATCGAAAGCAAGAGCGATGAAATTCACACTGTCCTGGCTCAAGGACCATCTCGACACCGACGCGACGCTCGCCGAGGTGGTCGACAAGCTCAACATGATCGGCCTCGAGGTCGAGGCGGTCGACGACAAGGCGCAGTTCGCGCCTTTCACCATTGCGCGCGTTTTGACCGCTGAAAAACATCCCGACGCGGATAAGCTGAGGGTGCTGACGGTCGATGCCGGCGACGGCAAGCCGGTGCAGGTGGTGTGCGGGGCACCCAATGCGCGGGCCGGTCTCGTTGGCGCCTTCGCCGCGCCGGGCACCTATGTGCCCGGCATCGATCTGGAACTGTCGGTGGGCAAGATCCGCGGCGTGGAGAGCTTCGGCATGATGTGCTCGGAGCGCGAGCTGCAGATGTCCGACGAGCATGACGGCATCATCGACTTGCCCGAAGACGCGCCGGTCGGCACGCCGTTCGCCGCCTATGCGGGACTCGACGATCCGGTGATCGAGATCGGCCTGACGCCGAACCGTCCGGACTGCGCCGGCGTTTACGGCATTGCGCGCGATCTGGCCGCGGCCGGGCTCGGCGCGCTCAAACCGCTGGATGCGACACCCGTCTCTGGAGACGGCGACTGCCCGGTCGATGTGCACATTGAGGCACCGGACCTTTGCCCGGGATTTGCCCTGCGGGTGGTGCGCGGCGTGAAAAACGGTTCCTCGCCGCAATGGATGCAACAGCGCCTGATCGCCATCGGCCTGAGGCCGATCAACGCGCTGGTCGATATCACCAACTATGTCACCTTCGGCTGGGGCCGGCCGCTGCACGTGTTCGACGCCGCAAAGGTAACGGGCGATCTCGTGGTGCGCCGCGCCACCGATGGCGAGACGATCCTCGGCCTTGATGGCAAGGCGTACACGCTGACGCCGGAGATGTGCACGATTGCCGATGACAATGGCCCCGAGTCCATTGCCGGCATCATGGGGGGCGAAGAGTCGGGCTGCGATGAGGCAACGACCGATGTCGTCATCGAATCGGCACTTTGGAACCCGCGCAACGTCGCCCGGACGGGCCGTGATCTGGGCATCATCACCGATGCGCGCTACCGCTTCGAGCGCGGCGTCGATCCCGAATTCATGGCACCGGGACTGGAGCTGGCGACACGCATGGTGCTGGAGTTGTGCGGCGGCACACCCTCCGAGACGCGCGTGACAGGCTATGCCGGTCATGAACCCAAGACGGTGGATTTCCCATTTGCCGAGGTCAGGCGTCTGACCGGAGCCGACGTCGGCGCCTCAATCAGCACCGACATTCTCGAACGGCTTGGCTTTGCCGTGGACGGCACGGGCGAGACCGCCGGGGTGACGGTTCCGTCGTGGCGGCCGGACATCGAAGGCAAGGCCGATCTGGTCGAGGAAGTGATGCGCATTCATGGTGTGGGCAACATCGCGCCTGTGCCGCTTGAGAGCCATGGTACCGTCAATGGGCGGGTGCTGACCGTTCAGCAGGTGCGCACCCGCGCCGCCAAGCGTGCGCTCGCAGCACGCGGCATGATGGAAGCCGTCACCTGGTCGTTCATTCCCGCCGCCCATGCTGTGGCCTTTGGCGGCGGCGCTGCCGCGCTTCGGCTCTCCAACCCCATTGCGGCTGAAATGAGCGACATGCGGCCCTCGCTGCTTCCCGGCCTCCTGGCGGCGGCACAGCGCAACGCCAATGTCGGCGATGGCGATGTGGCGCTGTTCGAGGTCGCGGGCACCTATGAGAGCGACAATCCCGATGGCCAGCGGCGTGTGGCAGGCGGCGTCCGGCGCGGCACGGCAACACTGACGGGTGCGGGCCGGGCATGGGACGGGAACGCGGCGACGGTCGGTGTGTTTGACGCCAAGGCAGACGCGCTGGCAGCGCTCGAAGCATGCGGCGCACCGGTGGACAAGCTGACGGTCGAGCGCGGTGCGCCGGACTGGTACCATCCGGGTCGGTCGGGCCTGATCAAGCTCGGCCCGAAGAATGTGCTGGGCCATTTCGGCGAACTGCATCCGCGCACGCTCGAAGTGCTCGACGTCAAGGGACCGGTCTGCGGCTTCGAGATCTTCATTGACGCCCTGCCCGAACCCAAGCGCAAGGCGACGCGGACCAAACCGCGCCTCGACCTGTCGCCGTTCCAGGCAGTTACGCGCGATTTCGCCTTCGTGGTCGACGCCGATGTGGCGGCGGGCGCCCTGCAGCGCGCGGTCGCAGGCGCCGACAAGAAATTGGTGACGGGTGTCTCAGTGTTCGACCTGTTCGAGGGCGCGTCGCTGGGCGAAGGCAAGAAATCGGTCGCGGTCGAAGTGCAGATCCAGCCGACCGAACGCACACTGACCGACGAGGACCTTGAGGCTCTCAGCGGCAAGATCGTCGCCAATGTCGAAAAGACGACCGGCGGCATGTTGAGAGGCTAGGCCGTTTGCGCCGTGCCTTCGCGCAGCCACAGATATAGCGGCAGGGCGAGCGACAGACCGACAAGGCAGCCGGACGGCAATACCCACCACCACCGGTCGATGCCCTGTCGGCGGGCATCGCGCCAGGACCAGACCCAGAAGACGGCGATCGAGATCAGAATGTCGGCGGAAAACCCGCCGGCGGCGCCATTGGCGAACAAACCGGCCAGAAAGCCTGGCAAGTCGAGCCCGTTCGCCGCAAAGAAACTGCCGAAAAAGGCCCACGGGACCATCGTGCCGATGACGGCCATGATCATATAGAAACCGCGCATTTCCTCCTCCTTGATCGATCGCCCGCCGGACTAGAGCAGGTCGCACCGCGCCGGCAATTACCTTGGAGGTCGGGTCCGGCCATCGCGCCTGTACCAGCCCTTGCCCCCCGACGCACGCTCTGACACAAGGCATGACCGCACCGGTCGGAGCCAGCCATGAATCTCATCCTCAACACCGACAGCTACAAATATTCGCACTTTGCGCAATATCCGCCGGAGACGGCTTCGATCTCGGCCTATATCGAATCGCGGCGCGGCGGCGACTATGACGTGACGCTATTCTTCGGCCTGCAGATGTTTCTCAAGGAGTATCTGTCCAATCCCGTCACCGTTGCCGATGTCGACGAAGCCGAGGCGATGATCACCGCGCACGGCCTGCCCTTCAACCGCCCTGGCTGGGATCTTCTGATCGAGCGCCATGGCGGCCATCTGCCGCTGATGATCGAGGCACTGCCCGAGGGCTCGGTCGTGCCTGCCGGCACGCCGATGGTCCAGGTGCGCAACACCGATCCGGACTTTTTCTGGCTGCCGACCTTCATCGAGACGGCGCTTCTGCGCGCGGTCTGGTATCCGTCGACCGTTGCGACCGTCTCATGGCATGTGCGCCAGATGATCGCCGAGACGCTGGACAGGACCTGCGACGATCCGGGGCCCATCCTACCGTTCCGCCTGCACGATTTCGGTGCGCGCGGAGCGACGAGTTACGAGCAGGCGGGTTTGGGCGGTGTCGCCCATCTGGTCAACTTCCTGGGCACCGACACTGTCGCGGCGCTGGTCTTCGCGCGCAAGTTTTACGGCGAGGAGATGGCCGGCTTTTCGATCCCCGCCGCCGAGCATTCGACCATGACGTCGTGGGGCGAAGAGCGCGAAGCGGCCGCCTATGAGAACATGGTCGAGCAGTTCGGCGGGGACGACAAGCTCGTCGCCGTCGTCTCCGACAGCTACGACCTTTTCCGCGCGGTGCGCAACATCTGGGGCGAACAGCTCAAGGAAAAGGTCGAGAAGATGGGCGGCACACTGGTGGTGCGGCCCGATTCGGGCGATGCGACGCGCGTTCCCATCGACACGATCGAGATGCTCGGCGACATTTTCGGCTACAGCGTCAACGCCAAGGGCTACAAGGTGCTGGCCGATTGCGTCCGCGTCATCCAGGGCGACGGCATCACACCGCGCACCATCCGCGTGCTGCTCGAAGCCATGACGGAGCGCGGCTGGTCGGCCGAGAACCTCGCCTTCGGCATGGGCGCGGGCCTCTTGCAGAAGGTCAATCGCGACACGCTGCGCTTTGCCATGAAGGCCAATGCGCGGCAGGACAAGGACGGCGCCTGGCACGGCATCGCCAAGGACCCCAAGACCGATCCCGGGAAGGCCTCCAAGCGCTACCGCCAGGCGGTGGTCGTGGAGGATGGCACGCCCGTTGCCATGCCGCTGAAGGACATTGGCGACCGGCAGAACCTGATGCAGCCGGTCTGGGAGAATGGCGACCTCAAGCGCGACTGGACGTTCGCCGAGATCCGCGAACGGGCCAATCCGACATAGGATCAGAAAGGGAACCGTCATGCTGCGCTGGGGAATCCTGTCGACCGCGAAGATCGCAAAGGAACAGGTGGTTCCGGCGATCATGCAGAGCGAAACGGGCATCGTGGCCGCTGTCGCGAGCCGGGACGCCAGCCGCGCCGCCGGTTTTGCGCGCCGCTTTGGCATCGAGCATGCTTTCGACAAGTACGAGGCGATGCTGAACAGCGATGCAATCGACGCGGTCTATATCCCGACCGTGACCTCGACCCATGTCGAATGGGCGATCGGGGCGGCAGAAGCCGGCAAACATGTGCTGGTCGAAAAGCCGCTTGCGCTGAATGCCGACGAGATCGATCCGGTGATCGCGGCGCGCGATGCGGCCGACGTCATCGTCTCCGAAGCGTTCATGGTCACTTACCATCCGCAATGGCTCAAGGTGCGCGACCTCATCGCCGGCGGCGCGATCGGCACGCTGCGGGTGGTCCAGGGCGCATTTTCCTATTTCAACCGGGATGGCAGCAACATGCGCAATGTGGCCGATCTGGGCGGCGGCGCATTGCCCGACATCGGTGTCTATCCGACGGTTGCGACGCGCTTCGTCACCGGTCACGAGCCCACTGACGTCGTGGCCACGATCGACTTCGATCCCGAATTCGGAACCGACGTGTTTGCCAATGTGACGATGCGCTTCGGCGGGTTCGATCTCAGCTTCTACCTCGGCACGCAACTCGCCCAGCGCCAGTCGATGGTGTTTCACGGCGACAAGGGCTTCATTGAGGTCCAGACGCCGTTCAATGCGGGGCTCTACGATTCAGACCGCGTGACTTTGCACAGTGCCGATCATCGCGAAGCGCAGACCTTCGCCTTTCCCGGCGTCAACCAGTATCAGCTTCAGGTGGACGCCTTTGCACGCCATGTGGCGGGTTCCGGCCAAGCGCTGTTCACGCTTGAGAGCTCCCGCGCCAACCAGCGCGCCATCGATGCGGTCTACCGCGCGGCGGAAAGCGGCGAACGCGTCAGCATCTGATCACCACCAGACGCCGCCACGGCCGATGCGGATGCGCGGGGCCCGATCGGCGGGCGGATGCAGCGGGTCGGCGCAACCGGGATGATCGGCCTCCGCGCCATCGACAACCGGAGCGACGCGTGGACGGGTCTCGGCAAAGGACAACCAGTCGCGCAGCCTCTCCTCCTCGCGGCGGATCAGGCGGCGCGGAATGCGCGGAACCGGCGAAGGCGCCGTCCGGACGGGAATCCGCGGCGCGGGCGGTTCGACCGGGGGCGCCGGGCGCAACATGGTGGGCTTGAGCGCCTGCAACCGCTCGACCCGCTCGGCAGTGGGCGGATGCGAGCGGAGCATGGACGGCTCGGCCATCCGGCCCGCCGGCAGCAGCATCGCCTCGAGCCGGCGGCGATGGGCGCCTTCGAGCTTGACGAGGGCCGAAGACAGACCGTCCGGGTCGCCCGTCAGCATGGCCGCGCCGTAGTCTGCGTCGAATTCGCGGGTGCGCGACAGGGCCAGTTGCAAAAGGCTGCCAATGGTGGGGGCGGCAATCATTGCCAAAACGCCAAGCCACGGCACGGTCGGGAAGAAGCCCGACAGGTTGAAAAGGACGGCGACGATGCCGATCGTCGACAATGTCGATGTCAGCCGCGAAACGACGTCGGCCAGGCTCATCACCTTGATGTCCTCGTTGCGGATGTGGGTGATCTCGTGGGCGAGGACGCCGGCCAGTTCGCGTGCGGTCAGGCTGCGCACCAGCGTGTCGGTCACCGCGATGGCCGATGCATCGCGCCTGCCGACGGCAAACGCGTTCATCAGCGGCGAAGGGACCACGTAAAGATCGGGCGCACGTGTGAGGCCGGCGCGGCGCGAGAGTTCGGAGACGATCGCGTGGCCCGCCGGAAAAAGATCCGGCCCGACGGGCTTTGCCTTGTACATGCGCAAGACGACGGACGGCGAAACCCGCCGGGCCGCCAGAAGGCTGACGCCGCCAAAGATCAGCGCATAGATCATGCCGACGCCACCCGCGATGGCCCAAGCCGTCAACGCCAGAAGGGCAAGCGATCCCGCGACCAGCACGAAGGTGTGCAGCCGGTTGGCGAAACGATGGCGCCGGTGAATGGCGTGGGTCTGTTCGAAAAAGGCATAGGCCATGACGAGCATATGGGCGTCGTCAGGTCCGGTTTGGAGTCCCGGCCCCGCCGGGCTCAATCCTTCCTGCCGAACACGAAGCGCGAATAGCCCACATAGGAGAAGACGGTGACACAGGCGACGGCCACGAACGTCGCCATTTCGGGCAGGAACCAGTCGGGCGTGATGAGAAGCACCGCCGAGTAGATCAGATAGTTCAGGACCGCGCCGATCACTGCGACCGTGACATAACGCGCGGCCTCATTGCCCATCGTTCTGCCGCTGGCGCCGAAGGTGAAGGTGCGGTTGATCAGCCAGGTGGTCAGCATCGCCGCGCCGATTGCCGGGATGCGCGCGGTGAACGGGCTGAGGCCGGCCAGTTCGATCAACCCGCGCAACACCGCCAGATCGACGATGAAGCCGGTGCCGCCGGCCACGGCGAAGCTCACCAACCGGCCAAGCCGGGTTCTGGCGGGTTGGACGGCCGGATCGCGGCCGGGCGCATCGGCATGTTCACCGGACTGTTCCATGGGTCCCTTCATAGCCGGCCGGGGTAAACCAATTCTGTCACGGTGTGGCCGCAAAAACGACCGGTGGCGCCGGTTGGAGCAACCTGCAAATCACGATAGACTCGCCATCGTCTGCGGTCGGAACAAGGCGACGGGGAGGCGGCGATGGGGGTTTTCGCGCATTCGGCGATCAGGGCCTGGTTGAAATCGGCCCTGACCGGACTGACCCTGCTTTGCGGCCTTGGAGCCGCGCCGGCCCTTGCCGAACAGCCCGCCAAGCAATTGTTCGGCAACACGCCGCTGCCGTCCGCGACCGAAGCCCGCGTCCACGGCTTTTACTCCAATGGCTGTATCGCCGGGGCCGTCGCCATACCGGTCGACGGGCCGAACTGGCAGGCCATGCGGCTCGAGCGCAACCGCCGCTGGGGCCATCCGGACCTGATCGCGCTGGTGCAGCGCCTGTCGCAGGACGCGGCGACCGATGGCTGGCCGGGCCTTCTTGTCGGCGACATCTCCCAGCCGCGCGGCGGGCCGATGCTGTCGGGCCACGCCTCGCACCAGATCGGGCTCGACGCGGACATCTGGCTGACCAAGATGCCCAACCGGCGCCTGACGCAGGCCGAGCGCGCCAACACCAGCGCGATCTCGGTGCTCAGACAGGGTACACTCTACGTCGATCCGGCCATCTGGACCGCCGAACACGCCAAACTGCTGCGGCGGGCGGCTTCCTATGGACAAGTGGAGCGGCTGTTCGTGCATCCCGGCATCAAGAGGGCGATGTGCGACGCCTTTGGCGCCGACCGGGGCAATGATCGCTGGATGATCAAGATTCGCCCCTATTACGGCCACCACTATCATTTCCACATCCGCATGAAATGCCCGGCCGATTCACCGAACTGCCGGCCGCAAGACCCGGTGCCGGCATCCGGCAATGGCTGCGATTCGTCTCTTGACTGGTGGTTCACGTCCGAACCCTGGACGCCAAAGCCCCAGGCGCCGGGTACAAAACCCCGGCCGCGCCGCGAAAAGACGCTGGCCGACCTGCCCGGTGCCTGCCGGGGCGTGCTGCGGGCGCCGCGCCCGGCGTCCGAGAGCCTTGCCACCTATTCGGCGTCGTTCGACCAGGTTGCGATGATCGCCTCGGCGGTTCCCCTCACCGGCGCCGCACCGGCCCGCGCCGCGCTTCCGGGCCTGTCGCGCCTTCCCATTCCGGCAAACCGTCCGCAACAGTAGAAAGGGCCAAAAAAGATACGCGCCCATCTTTCACGCGGACCCCGAAACGGATAAGAGAAACCCGCCCTCTAAATCGATTGAACCACCATGTCCGATGCCCTCACCATCGCCTTGGTCGCCCATGATCAGAAGAAGGACGACATGGTCGCGTTCGTCCGGCGGCACGGGACGCTGCTGTCGCGCTGCGCGCTGGTGGCAACCGGCACGACGGGCGGACGCATCACCGACGCCAACCCGGCGCTCGACGTGTCGCGCCTGCGCAGCGGGCCGCTCGGCGGCGACCAGCAGATCGGCGCGATGATCGCCGAGGGCGCAATCGATGCGCTGATCTTCTTTGTCGACCCGCTGACCCCGATGCCGCACGATGTCGACGTCAAGGCGCTGATGCGGCTGGCGATCGTCTATGACATTCCGATGGCGCTCAACGCCGCCACCGCCGACATTCTTCTCACCGCGCTCATTGCGGGGCACGCCCCGGCGCAAGACACGGAAAAGGCCCATGCCTCCTAGCTCTTCCAGCCACTTCGTCCTGCCGTTTCCGATCCTGATCGCCGATGTCGGTGGCACCAATGCGCGTTTTTCGATCCTGGTCGACGCCAATGCCGAGCCGAAAGCGTTCCAGACGATCAGGACGCGCGATTTCCCGACGTTGGACGCGGCGATCCAGAGCCATGTGCTCGACCAGACTTCGCTGATGCCGCGCAGCGCCGTTCTGGCGGTTGCCGGGCCGACCGACGGGGATGCAATCGACCTGACCAACAATGACTGGGTGGTGCATCCGCGCCGGATGATCGAGGATCTGGGCTTCGACGATGTGGTTGTGCTGAACGATTACGAGGCACAGGCGCTGGCCGTGGTGGCACTCGATGACGACCAGTTGCAGCAGATCGGCGGCAGCGAACGCGATCCCGGCGCCAACCGCGTTGTGATCGGCCCGGGCACCGGCCTTGGCGTGGCCGGCCTCGTTCACGCCGCGCTGACCTGGATTCCGGTCGCCGGCGAGGGTGGACATGTCGATCTCGGTCCGCAGACCGAGCGCGATACAGCCATCTTCGCCCATCTTGAGAGGATCGGCGGCCGTGTCTCGGGTGAACAGGTGCTGTGCGGCAGTGGCATGGTCAATCTCTACCAGGCGGTCGCGCGCGCCAACGGCAATGCGCCACGCTTTTCCGACCCGTCCGAGGTCTCGCAGGCGGCCGAGCAGAAGTCCGACCCGGACGCGGTCGAGACGCTCGACCTGTTCGCGGAATATCTGGGCCGCGTGGCCGGCGATCTGGCACTGGTCTTCATGGCGCGCGGCGGGGTTTATCTCACTGGCGGCATAACCCAGAAGATTCTGCCCTTCTTCAATTCCGGGCGGTTTCGGGCGGCCTTCGAGAACAAGGCGCCGCATGACGAGCTGGTCGGCTCGATCCCAGCCTACGCCATCCTGCACGACCGTGCGCCGATGGAAGGCCTTGCGGCCTATGCACGCACACCGTCGCGGTTCGGCGTGTCGCTCGAAAACCGGCACTGGACGCGCTGAGCGCCTGTCCACCATCGTTCGAATAGGCTATAGCGCGCGCCATGAGCGACAGACCGGATACGGCCGCGATCAAGGCCGGGCTAGGCGAGGGCGTCATTGCGGTTCTCAGGCGCATCCTGTCGGAGAACGGTCGCGCCTACGCACGCCACTACGCCGTCACCATCGTCTGCCTCGTCCTGATAGGGCTGACGACGGCGTTCGTCGCCTGGATCACGCGCGATGTGGTCGACGAAATCTTCGTGCGCCAGCGCGGCGATCTGATCATCGTCATCACCGGCACGGTGATCGGCGTTTTTCTGGTGCGCGGCGCCGCCATGTATGTGCAGGCGGTGGTTCTGGCGCGCATCGGCAATGATCTGGTCGCGCGCTATCAGACGCGCGTTTTCGACAAGCTGATGAAACTTGGCATTGGCTACTTCACCGAAGCGCGCTCGGGCCATCTGGCCGCCCGCATCGCCGAAAACGTCAACGGCATTCGAGACGTGCTGTCGCTGACGCTGACGGCGCTGGGCCGCGACCTGATCTCGCTCATCGGGCTTCTGGTCGTGATGGTCACAATGGACCCGATGCTGTCGCTAATCGTCTTTTCGGTCGCGCCGGTGCTGATCCTCGCCGTTGCCTGGGTGTCGGCCCGCATCCGCAATGTGGTGCGCGAAACGGTTGAACTGAATGCCCGTGTCGTCGGTACGATGCAGGAATCGGTGCAGGGCATTACGGTGGTCAAGGCCTTCACCATGGAAGAACGGCTCGGTGCGCGGATCGGCACGATCATCGACGATGCCCGGTCCAAGGCCGACCGGCTTGCCGGCATCATCGAGCGGGTCAACCCGGCGGCGGAAGTCTTTGCCGGGCTCGCCGTCGCCGGTGTGATCGCCTATGCCGGCCTGCGTGCGGTCAATGAAGGCCAGCCGCCGGGCGCGACATTCGCCTTCATCACGGCGTTGCTTCTGGCTGCGGACCCGGCGCGGCGCCTCGGCCAGCTCAAGGTCAATCTGGAAAAGGCGATGGTCAACGCACGGATGATCTACGAGATCCTCGACATGCCCGAGCGCCAGAGCGACCGCCCGGACGCCGCGCCGCTGACAATCACCGAGGGCGACGTGCGTTTCGAGGCTGTCGATTTTGCCTATGGCGACGGCACCAAGGTGCTGCACGGGCTTTCATTTGCGGCGCCGGCGCACAAGACGACAGCCATCGTCGGTCCGTCCGGCGCGGGCAAGACGACGATCATCGCCCTTTTGCAGCGATTCTACGACATCGATGGCGGAAGGATCGCGATCGACGGCCAGGACATCGCCGGTGTGACGCTTTCGTCGCTGCGCGGCCAGATGGCGTTCGTCTCGCAGCAGCCCTATCTGTTCGAAGGCACGATCCGGCAAAACATCGGCTATGGCCGACCCGAAGCGACAGACGCCGAGATCGAGGCTGCGGCGCGGCAGGCCAATGCGCATGACTTCATCATGGATCAGGCGCAGGGCTATGACACCCCGGTCGGCGAGAACGGCGTGACTCTGTCCGGAGGCCAGCGTCAGCGCATCTCGATCGCCCGCGCGATCGTCCGCGATGCGCCGATCCTGCTGCTCGACGAGGCAACGTCGGCGCTCGACAATGAATCGGAAAAGCTGGTCCAGCAGGCGCTCGAAGAGGTGATGGCCGGACGGACGACCATCGTCATCGCGCACCGCCTGTCGACGATCGTGTCCGCCGACCGGATCATCGTGATGGACAAGGGCGAGGTGGTGGAGACCGGCACCCATGCGGAACTTGCCAGCCGGAGGGGCGGTCTCTATGCCAAGCTGAACATGCTCGGTGCCGGGACCGAACCCGATACCGCCAAGCCTGAAATGGAGACAGGTACGTGAGTGAACCGGTTGCCATTGCCGTCGTCGGCGCGGGCGGGCGGATGGGCCGGGCCCTGATCGGTGCCATCGCCGACGATCCGGCGGCGCGACTTTCGGGCGCGCTCGAACGCGAAGGCGCCGAGGCGATCCAGCGCGATGCCGGCGAGGTGGCCGGTACGGGCACCAATGGCATTATCGTGACCGCCGATCCGGACGACGCGTTTGACGGCGCTGACGCCATCCTCGATTTCACGGCGCCCGCGGCGACACGTTCGTTCGCCGACATGGCGGCCGCAAAAGGCATCGCGCACATTATCGGCACCACCGGCATGAGCGCCGATGACGAGGCTCATGTCGGATTGGCCGCCGAGCGGACTGTCATCGTCAAGTCGGGCAACATGTCGATGGGCGTGATCCTGCTGTCCGTTCTGGTCGAGCGGGCGGCGGCGGCGCTGCAAGCATCGGACTGGGACATCGAAGTTCTGGAGATGCACCACAAGCACAAGGTTGACGCACCGTCGGGCACCGCGCTTTTGCTCGGCCAGGCGGCGGCGGCCGGACGTGACATCGGTCTCGAACAGAATGCGGTGCGCAAGCGCGACGGGCACACCGGGCCCCGCGCCGCCGGTGCGATCGGGTTTGCGACGCTGCGCGGCGGTTCGGTGGTCGGCGATCATTCGGTGATCATGGCCGGGCCGGGCGAACGGCTCGTCCTCTCCCATCATGCCGAGGATCGCGGCATTTTCGCCCGTGGCGCGGTCAAGGCGGCGATCTGGTCGCGCGGCAAGGCGCCGGGGCTCTATTCGATGCGCGACGTTTTGGGCGTCACCTGATTCAGTTCACCAATCTGGGGAGAAAGCCGATGTCCGGCACGATGGTTCTGGTCCGCCACGGACAGAGCGAATGGAACAAGAAGAACCTGTTCACCGGGTGGCGCGATCCGGACCTGACGGAACAGGGCGTCGCCGAGGCGATCGAGGCGGGCAAGGTGCTGGCCGAGCGTGGCATGACGTTCGACATCGCGTTCACCTCGGTTCTGGTGCGCGCCGAGCGCACCTGCCAGATGATCCTGGACGGTGTCGGCCAGTCCGACCTCGAGACGATCCATGACGAAGCGCTCAACGAGCGCAATTACGGCGATCTGGCCGGACTGAACAAGGACGATGCCCGTGCCAAATGGGGTGAGGAGCAGGTGCATATCTGGCGCCGGTCCTACGACACGCCGCCGCCGGGCGACGATGGAGAAAGCCTGCGCGACACGGGCGCGCGGGTCTGGCCCTACTACATGACCGAGATATTACCGCGCGTGTTGCGCGGGCAGACGGTCCTGGTCGCCGCGCACGGCAATTCACTGCGCTCGCTGGTCATGATCCTCGACGGGCACACGAAGGAGTCCATCACCCGGCTCAATCTGGGCACCGGTGTGCCGATGGTCTATCGCTTGCACGCCGATTCGACGGTCGCTTCCAAGGAAGTGTTGGGCGACATGTCCGGCGCGCATTGACGCCCGCAACCAACATCCGGCCGGCGCGTCTCGATGAAGCCAAAGCGCTGACCGCGCTTTGCGTCCGCTCGAAGGCCCATTGGGGTTATGACGCTGCGTTCATGGCCAAGGCAATGAGCGAACTGACGATCCAACCCGACTGGATTGCCGACGAGCTGGTGCTTGTCGCTGAGACCGGCGGCACGCAGACCGGCGTCGCAGGCATCACCGATGAGGGCGCGGGCACGTTCGATGTATCGGCCTTTTTTGTTGATCCGGTCCAGATGGGTCAAGGGATCGGGCGAACACTGTTTGGCGCCATCTGCGATCTGGCACGCGCAAAGGGCGCACGGCGGTTGACGATCCTGTCGGACCCCAATGCCGAACCCTTCTACAGACGCATGGGCGCGGTGCGGATTGGTGAGGAACGATCGTCTTCCAAGACGGGGCGAATCCTGCCGCTGCTCGCCTACGCGCTGTGATCGCCGGCCAACTGGCCCGCCTCCCAGCCAAGGATCGCGCGTTTGCGCGTCAGGCCCCAATGATAGCCGGTCAGCGCGCCGGATTTGCCCATCGCGCGATGGCACGGCACGACGAATGACACAGGATTGGCGCCGACCGCCGCGCCCACGGCGCGTGACGCGGTGGGCCGGCCGATCCGGTCGGCGATTTCCGAGTAGGCTTCCGCCTTGCCCATCGGGATCTTCAACAGCGCCTCCCAGACGCTGACCTGAAAATCGGTGCCGATCAGCACGACCCGCAGCGGCTGATCGTGCCGCCAGGAGCCCGGCGCGAAGATGCGCGCCGCGTACGGGCCTGTGGCCGCCATGTCTTCTTCGAACCGGGCAAAGGGCCAGCGGCCGGACATGTCGGCGAACGCCGCGCGCTCGCCGCCGGCATCGCAAAAGGCTAGGCCGCACAATCCACGGTCGGTCACCATGATCAGCGCGATGCCGAACGGGCACAGATGATAGCCATAGCGGATCGTCAGCCCGTCGCCCTTCACCTTGATCTCGCCGGGCGACATGGCCTCATGTGTGACGAACAGATCGTGCAGCCGGCCGGGTCCCGACAGGCCCAGTTCATAGGATGCATCGAGCAGCGGCATGTCCGAGGCCAGAAGTCGCCGCGCATGATCGATCGTCACGGCTTGGAGAAATGCCTTGGGCGACAAGCCGGCCCAGCGGGTGAACAGCTTTTGCAGGGCCGTTGGCTCCATGCCGACATCGGCGGCAAGGGCTTCCAGCGAAGGCTGGTCGCGCCAGTCCTGCGATATCTTCTCGATAACCCGGCGAACGGTCTCATAGTCGCCCGTTTCGATCGATGCGGGTCGGGTCAGAACGGCGTGTGGCTGTGCCATGGCAAATCATCCGGCTTGTCTCGGTTGACGGCCATTGGATCATCAAGGCCGGCGCGCTGCCACCCGAAACTTGATCGCGATGGATCAGCGCCGCGCGGTCGCCAAGGCCTGCGAGAACGCCGTCGCGAAGCTCTCGCGGTCGTCCGGATTGAGAAAGGAGCCGATCGATGTCGCCCGCCCCTGCCCGGTCAGGCGCATGGCGGTGATGCCGATCTCGCTGTGCCGGTCGACGTGAAACCGCGCCCAGAACGGGTTGTAGTGATGGTCCTGATGACGGCCATTGGGCGCGATCTTGCGAATGCGAACCTCCGAGCGCGTCACGGTCACCTGCTCGCGCGCCCGGCCGGCGCGGAAGCTCAGCCGAATGGCGAGATAAAGGATGAACACGTCGACGATCATGAAGATCGCCACCGGCCAGGCGCCGAGCGCAAAATAGAAGACCGCATTGCCGGCGCAGATTGCGGCGAACACCCCCATCAGCAGGGCAAAGCCGCCCGGCGTCAAAGACCGGTGCGGAAAAAGCTCTGCGGCGAATACCGTCTTTTCGGTTGGCGCGGCGGGTTCTATGTCTGGGGGCACAACGGACATGGATCGAGGTTATAGGCCGCAATGGATGTCAGCCAAGAGAAAAAGCCGACGGCGAAACGCGCCGGACCGGCAAAAAAGCGGACCAAGCGGCTGCCGCGAACCAAGTACACGCAGGACGAACTGCGCGAGATGTTCCGCCGCTTTTCGATCCAACGGCCCGAGCCCAAGGGCGAACTGGCCCATGTGAACCCCTATACGCTGGTCGTCGCCGTTGCGCTTTCCGCACAGGCGACCGATGCCGGGGTCAATCGCGCGACCCGCGACCTGTTCAAGGTGGCCGATACGCCCGAAAAGATGCTGGCGCTGGGCGAGGAAAAGGTGGGCGACTACATCAAATCCATCGGACTGTGGCGCAACAAGGCCAAGAACGTGATCGCCCTTTCGCAGAAGCTGATCGACGATTTCGGCGGCGAGGTGCCACAAACGCGCGAGGAACTGACGACGCTGCCCGGCGTAGGGCGCAAGACCGCCAATGTGGTCATGTCGATGGCGTTCGGCATTCCGACCATGGCCGTCGACACGCATATTCTGCGGATCGGCAACCGTATCGGTCTCGCACCGGGCAAGACCCCCGACGAAGTCGAGACGATCCTGATGAAGGTGATCCCGGACGACTATCTCTATCACGCGCATCACTGGCTGATCCTGCATGGGCGCTATACGTGCAAGGCGCGCAAACCCGATTGCGTGGCGTGCGTGATCGCCGATCTCTGCAAGTCCAAGGAAAAGACGACGAGCGAGCCGGCGCCGCTTGTTCCGCTGGCGCCTCAGGTGATCGGCTGATGGGCGTCAATTTGGTCATTGTCCTTGCCCTGATCCTGCTGAACGGTCTGTTCGCGCTCGCCGAACTGGCCGTCGTGTCATCGCGGCGGGCGCGGCTTCAGGCGCTGGCGGACCGGGGCCGCAGCGGCGCCCAAAGCGCTCTGGCGCTGCACGCCGATCCAGGCCGGTTCCTGTCGTCGGTGCAGATCGGCATCACACTGGTTGGCATCGTCAATGGTGCCTTTTCCGGCGAAGCGTTCGGTGCAGCGGCGGCCAACGCGCTGGTCGCCTTCGGTCTGAGCGAGGCGACGTCGGCGACCCTTGGCTATGCGGGGATCATCCTGATGGTCACCTATCTGTCGGTGATCGTTGGCGAACTGGTGCCCAAGTCGCTCGCCCTGCGCAACCCGGAAGGCATTGCCTGCGCCGTGGCGCCGGCGATGACGCTTTTTGCACGGCTGGCGGCACCGGCGGTTTGGCTGCTCGATGCCTCGACGCGGCTGATCATGCGGTTGATCGGTCGCGGCGGCACCGAGGAACCGCGCGTGACGGACGAGGAGATCAAGTCGCTGATTGCGCAGGCCGAACAGGCCGGCGTCGTCGAGACCGGCGAGCGCGACATGATCGCCAGCGTCATGCGGCTGGCGGATCGCCGCGCGACGAGCCTGATGACACCGCGCATGGAGATCGAATGGATCGACATGAGCGATCCAGCGGCCGACATCGCCGCGCGACTGAAAGCGACGAACCAGACCTATCTGCCGGCGGCGCGGGACAGTCTCGACCAGGTGGAAGGCGTGGTGCGCACCCGCGAGGCGCTCCTGGTTCTGTTCGAGGACAAAACACCGGATCTGGGTGCGCTTTTGCATCGGGTCGACAGCGTGCCGGAATCCGCGGCCGCGCTTGATGTGGTGACCCGCCTGCGGGAGGCGCCGACGCCGGTCGTGTTCGTTCGCGACGAACGCGGCAATTTCGAGGGTCTGATCACATCGACGGACATTCTGGAATCAATCGCCGGCGCGTTTGTCTCCGAGAGCGGGCCGACCGAGCCTGATGTCGTGGCACGCGACGACGGCACTTATCTGATGAACGGGGCGATGCCCGCAGACGAAGCGGCCGAACTGCTCGGCATCTTGCTGCCCGAGCGCCGGTCCTACGAGACGCTGGCCGGACTGATGCTCGACCGGCTTGGCAGGTTGCCCGGTACCGGCGAAGCGATCGAGGCCGACGGCTGGCGGTTGGAGGTGATGGACCTCGACGGGCAGCGGATCGACAAGCTGCTGGCACGGCGCACCGGCACCATCCGCCGAGCGGGAAAAGGCACCGAAGCCTGACGGGCTTTGCTAAGCGGGTGCCAAATGGCCCTGGCTCGCCTCTCTGTCCGCAATCGCCTTGTGCAGATGCACCATCAGGGCCGCGCCGAACAGCGGCGTCATCAGATTGACGATCGGGATCGCCATGAAGCCGGCGATCGCAAGTCCGGCAAGTAAGACCGTGCCCGAATGGCGCGAGCGCAATTCGGCAGCGGTCTTTTCATCGTGGAAACGCATGGCGGCGAACTGGAAATACTCCCGACCGAGCAGATAGGCATTGACCGCCAGAAAGGCGATCAGATTGACGCCCGGGATCAGCAAAAGGAGCAGCGCCACGAGGTTGCCGGCGACGACAATGCCGAAAAACTTGATGCCAAGCACGATGGAACGGCCGAGCGGCAAAGGTTTTCCGGTCGGCTCGTTCGGATAGTCCTGCCGTTCGATGTGCTCGGCGACATCGTCCAGAAAGATACCGGCGATGACCGCGCTGACCGGCCCCACGAGAAAGGCGAGGCCAACCGCCAGTGCCAGACCGGCAGCCACGGCGGCAACCAGCCCGATGGTTCCGGTCCAGTCAGGCAGGGCGAAGCCACCGATGAAGGCTTCCAGATAGGGCAGTGCGGCCCACTCGACCGCATAACGGATAGCGAACCAAGCGACGATAAGGCCGACGATCGTCAGCCCGACCGACTTCCACAGGACCTGCCGCAGAGCCGGGTCGAACAGTTCGCCAAGCGCGCGTCGTGCCGAAACAACCACCATGACGCGCAGATGGGGGTGCCAAGTTGACGGTACAATGGCCGTCCCCGGACTTCCCATCGCGCGCGGCACGGGCTAAACGCGCCGGGACCGAGAAAGAGGGCGCCCAATGAGTCACTTTGATGTGCTGTGCATCGGCAATGCGATCGTGGATATCATCGCACGTGCAGAGGACGATTTTCTTCGCGAAAACGGCATCATTCGCGGTGCGATGAACCTGATCGACATGGAGCGCGCCGAACTGCTTTACGAGCGGATGGGACCGGCCGTTGAAACCTCGGGCGGCAGCGCCGGCAACACGGCCGCCGGCGTTGCAAGCCTGGGTGGAACGGCTGCTTTCTTCGGCAAGGTCGCCGATGACGGGCTGGGCCGCATCTATCGTCACGACATCCGTGCCCAGGGCGTCGCTTTCGATACGGCGCCGCTCGACCAGCGTCCGCCGACCGCCCGTTCGATGATCTTCGTAACGCCCGACGGCGAACGCTCGATGAACACCTATCTGGGTGCCTGCGTCGAACTGGGGCCCGAGGATGTGGAAGAGGACAAGGCCGCCCAGTCCAAGGTCACCTATTTCGAAGGCTATCTGTGGGACCCGCCACGCGCCAAGACGGCGATCCGCGACACGGCCAGGATAGCGCACGCCCATGGAAACGAAGTGGCGATGAGCCTTTCAGACCCGTTCTGCGTCGACCGCTATCGCGACGAGTTCCTGGACCTGATGCGCTCGGGCACGGTCGACATCGTCTTTGCCAATGAGGACGAAGCGAAGTCGCTCTATCAGACGGCTGACTTGGAAACGGCCCGCGAGGCGCTGGCCGAAGACTGCAAGATTGCCATTGTTACGCGCTCCGAAAAGGGCTCGATGATCATCAATGGCAGCGGCACACACACCCGGATCGATGCCGATGCGGTCGACAGGCTGGTCGACACGACGGGCGCCGGTGATCTTTATGCCGCCGGTTTCCTTTACGGCTACACCGCCGGTATGGACATGCAGACGTGCGGCCGGCTCGGCTCGCTCGCGGCCGGTTTCGTCATCCAGCAGATCGGCCCGCGCCCGCAGGTCTCCCTTCGCCAGGCGGCGATCGATGCTGGCCTGATCCGAGGCTGATTTTTTGCGGGTTGCCGTGATCGGACCGGCCGTTGATCGCGTCATGCCAAACTGCGGATGTACACGAGGCATGACGCCACCACGCAGATCGCAGATGCCGGCCGCGGCGTAGTTCACGCGCAAGCGGCAGAGGAAGACATAGACCTGTTTGTAAGCGCCGGCGCGTAGAGCGACCCGGGATCAGGCGTCCTTTTCGGCCTCGGCGTCCGGCGGGCCGGGTTCGGGCTCGGATGCGGCCTGTTTCGGGCCGCCCTTGGCGACGCCGACCATGGCCGGCCGCAGCACGCGCTCGCCGATCGAGTAGCCGGCCTGGACGACCTGCACGACCGTGTTGTTGGGCACTTCGGGATTGGGCACTTCGAACATCGCTTGGTGGAAGTTGGGATCGAAGCGCTCACCCTCGGGCGCAAGCTGTTTCACGCCGTGGCGCTCCATCGTCGACAGCATCGACTTTTCCGTCAGCTCGACCCCTTCAAGCAGGTTCTTGAGCACATCGTCGGCGCCCTCGCGCTGTTCGGCCGTCACGGCTTCGATGGCACGGCGCAGATTGTCGGTCACGCCGAGCATGTCACGGGCGAAATTGGCAATTGCGAAACTCTTGGCATCGGCCACTTCGCGCTGGGTGCGGCGGCGCAGGTTCTCCATGTCCGCGGCAAGCCGCAGCAGCCGGTCCTTCATGTCGGTGTTTTCGGCCTGAATCGCCTCGATTTCCTCGGCGATGATCGAACCGGCTGCGGCGCTGTCGGTGTCCATGTCGCCGAACACCGCGCCCTCGCCCTGATCGGCGTCGTCCTGCGCGTCAAACGCCGCATAGGCGTCGGCATCTTCTGCGGCGGCGCGACGGCGGGCGGCACGATCGGCCTTCAGAAGTTCGTCGGCGGCCTTGCGCAGGCTTTCCCGGCTGCCGGAATTGATGTCGGCACCGGAAGCGTCCGGCTTTCGATCATTGTCAGCCATGCGTCATGTCCATTCGGTTGGGATTTCGGAGCTGCGCGCGATATCGAGTGTGCGCGGCAAAAAATCAAGCCCGGCGAGGGCCGCGCTATTCCCGTTCGATCATGCGCGAGATCAGTTGCGCGGTGTAGTCGACCATCGGCACGATCTTGGCGTAGTTGAGCCGAGTCGGCCCGAGCACGCCCAGCGCGCCGATCACCCGCCGATTGGTGTCACGATAGGGCGCAACGACCAGCGACGAGCCGGACAGCGAGAAAAGCCGGTTCTCAGAACCGATGAAGATGCGCACGCCAGAGCCCTCCTCGGCCATGTCGAGCACATTGATGATCTCGTCCTTGCGCTCGAGATCGTCGAGCAGCATCTTGGTGCGCTCGATCTCCTCGGCATCGGTGAGGTTTTCCAGCAAGTTGGCGCGGCCGCGCACGATGAGCTGGCGGGGATGGCCGTCATTGGCGCCCGACCAGACGGCAAGACCGCGTTCGACCAGACTTGCGCTGAGCGCATCGAGTTCGGCGCGGATCTCGCCGCGCATCGCGTTGATCGTGCTGCGGACGTCGGCCAGCGTTTGCCCGCGCGCATGGTGATTGAGGAAGTTGGCCGCTTCGGCCAACTGCGATGCCGTCATGCCGGCGGGCAGGTCGATGACTCGGTTTTCCACCTCACCCGACTCCCAGACCAGAACGGCCAGGGCCTTGGTCTCTTCAAGCCGCACGAACTCGATATGCTTCATCGCGCCGTCACGCTTGGCCGCCAGAACCAGGCCCGCCCCGCTCGACACGCGGCTCAGCATCTGGCTCGCCTCGGTCAGCAGCTGCTCGGTGTGCGGATGGCCTTCACCCGTGTCCAACTGATGATCGATCAGCGCCCGCTCCTCGTCGCTGACGGCACCGGCATCCATAAAGGCATCGACGAAGAAGCGCAGGCCCTGCTCTGTCGGCAGCCGTCCGGCGGAGACATGCGGCGCGTAGATCAGGCCAAGCGCCTCGAGATCGCTCATCACATTGCGGACAGAAGCCGGAGACAGCGATGTCGGCAGCATCTTGGACAGGTTGCGCGAGCCGACCGGCTCGCCCTCGATCAGATAGCTTTCGACGATACGCCGAAAGATGTCGCGCGACCGGTCGTCGAGTTTGTCGTCCAAGTCGGTTGCGGTCTGGGTGATGTGCTGCATCGATGCGTCGCAATCCCTGTCGGACCAAGATATATGCCAGCGGCGGATTTTGGAAAAGGGGCGGCGCGCGCGGTTCCATCGCACGCGCAAACGGTCTAGACACGGCGCGGATTTGAAACCCGAAGGACATTCCATGAACCGGCCATCCGGGCGCATGCCCGATCAAATGCGCGCCGTCTCGTTCGAGCGCGGCATCTCCAAGCATGCCGAGGGCTCCTGCCTGGTCAAGTTCGGCGACACGCATGTTCTATGCACGGCGAGCCTGGAAGAGCGCGTCCCGCCATGGCTTCGCAATTCCGGCCGCGGCTGGGTTACGGCGGAATATGGCATGCTGCCGCGCGCAACCGGCGACCGGATGCGGCGCGAGGCATCATCGGGCAAGCAGGGCGGCCGCACGCTGGAGATCCAGCGGCTGATCGGCCGGTCCATGCGGGCGATCGTCGATCTCGAAGCGCTCGGGGAACGGCAGATCACCGTCGATTGCGACGTCATCCAGGCCGATGGGGGCACACGCACCGCCGCGATCACCGGCGGCTGGATCGCGCTGCATGACTGTCTTGACTGGATGCATTCGCGTCAGATGGCCTCCAAGACGCGGGTGCTGAAGGACCATGTCGCGGCGGTGTCGTGCGGCATCTATCAGGGCACGCCGGTGACCGACCTCGACTATGTCGAAGACAGCAACGCCGAGACAGATGCCAATTTCGTCATGACCGGCTCGGGCGGCATCGTCGAAGTGCAGGGCACTGCGGAAGGCGCGCCGTTCAGCCGCGACGAGTTCAACGCGCTTTTTGGTCTCGCCGAGAACGCCGTTTTCGATCTGGTCGCGATGCAGAAGCAGGCCATCGGGGGCTAATCATGGCGCGGCGGCTCGAACCGGGGCGGCTGGTGCTCGCCACTCACAATGACGGCAAGCTGCGCGAGATGCGCGGCCTGATCGGCCCGTTCGGCTTCGATGTGGTCTCGGCGGGCGAACTGGGCTTGGCAGAGCCCGAGGAAACCGGCACGACGTTCGAGGACAATGCCCGCACCAAGGCGGTGGCCGCCATGGAAGCGACCGGCCTTCCCGCGCTTGCCGACGACAGCGGCATTTGCGTGGAGGCGCTGGACGGCGCGCCGGGCGTCTACACCGCCGACTGGGCCGAGACCGGTAGTGGCGCTCGCGATTTCATGATGGCGATGCGCTCGGTCGAGGAGAAACTGCAGGAACGGGGCGCGACAGGGCGCGACCAGCGCCGCGCCGTTTTCGTTGCGACCCTGTGTCTGGCATTTCCCGATGGGCATTGCGATTTCTTTCGCGGCGAGGCGCCGGGCCATCTCGTCTGGCCGCCTCGCGGCGATCTCGGTTTCGGCTATGATCCGGTGTTCGTGCCCGAGGGGCACAGCCGCACCTTTGGCGAGATGACCGCCGAGGAGAAGCATGGCTGGAAGCCGGGCAGTTCCGACGCCTTGTCGCATCGCGCCCGCGCGTTCAAACTGTTTGCCCATGACTGTCTGGGCGTTACCTGACCAAAAAGCTCCGATGCCGTTCCATGGCGATGACGGATCGCCGGGGTTCGGGGTCTATCTGCATTGGCCGTTCTGTGCGGCCAAATGCCCCTATTGCGACTTCAATTCCCATGTTCGTCACCGGCCGGTCGACCAAACAGCCTATGTCGAGGCGTTCCAGCGCGAGATGGCGCACATGCGGGACATGACCGGCCCACGCCAGGTGACGTCGATCTTCATAGGCGGCGGCACACCGTCGCTGATGGAGCCTGACACGGTCGGCAGGCTGCTGGAGACAGCCGCCGCACAATGGACTGTTCCGGCCGGCATCGAAGTGACAATGGAGGCCAATCCGCAATCGGCCGATTCCGCACGGTTTGCCGGCTACAGGGCTGCGGGCGTCAACCGGCTGTCGCTGGGTGTCCAGGCGCTGAACGATGCCGACCTCAAATTCCTCGGGCGGCTGCACGATGCCAATGAGGCCCGCGCAGCGATCGAGCTGGCACGCCGGACCTTTCCGCGCCTGTCATTCGACCTGATCTATGCCCGACCCGGCCAGACGCTCATGGACTGGTCGACAGAACTGCGCGAGGCCATCGCGCTCGCCGCCGACCATTTATCGCTCTATCAGCTCACGATCGAGGACGGCACGGCGTTCAAGGCACTGCACGCCGCAGGGCGCATCGCCATTCCGGACGGCGAACTGGCCAGCGACCTCTACGCAATGACGCAGGACGTGACGTCCTCCCATGGTTTGCCGGCGTATGAAATCTCGAACCATGCCTCGCCCACCGCACAGTCGCGGCACAATCTGACCTATTGGCGCTATGGCGACTATGCCGGGATCGGCCCCGGTGCGCACGGGCGGTTTTCCACCGGAGACGACGCCGAAAAACACGTGACCATCACCGAGCGGCATCCGGAGACCTGGCTGCACCGCGCGCGTCAGGACGGGCATGGCATCGTCGAGACGGAGACCCTGGGCCGCATGTCGCAGGCGAACGAGATGCTCATGATGGGCCTACGTCTGGCCGAGGGTCTCGATCTGGCTCGCCATGAAACCTTGGGCGGGCATACAATCGATGCGCAAGCGCTGCAGGCCATGATCGATCTGGACATGGTGGACCGCGTCGACAACTCCCGCATCCGGGCGACCGAACGCGGACGGATCGTCCTCGATTCCATCATTGCCGAACTGGCCCGTTGAGATGAGCGCGCCAACCTACACCATCGCCGGACACGAGATAGCGGCGCCGCCGCTTGAGCCGGGGCTCTATCTGGTTGCGACGCCGATCGGCAATTTGCGGGACATCACGATTCGCGCACTTGAAACGCTGGCTGCCTGCGATGTCCTGGCCTGCGAAGACACGCGCATCACTCGACGCCTTTTGGACCGTTACGGCATTGCCGCCAGGCCCGTCGCCTATCACGAACACAATGCGGACCAGGCGGGTCCGCGGCTGCTGGCGGAATTGGCAGACGGCCGGTCGGTCGCGCTGGTCTCCGATGCCGGAACGCCGCTCGTTTCCGATCCCGGCTACCGGCTCGGTGTCGAAGCCCGGCAGGCGGGACACGCCGTCGTGCCGATCCCCGGTCCCTCGGCCGTTCTGGCGGCGTTGACCGCATCGGGTCTGCCGACCGACGATTTCCGTTTCATCGGCTTTTTGCCGGCAAAGGACAAAGCGCGCCGCGACCGGCTGGCCGAACTTCGGGCGGAGCCGACAACGCTGATCGCCTTTGAATCGCCGCGCCGACTGACGCAAAGCCTGAAGGCCATCGAAACGGTTATGGGCACTGATCGTACCGTATGCGTCGCGCGCGAGCTGACGAAGCGGTTCGAAACCGTAACGACCGGCTCAACCTATGAACTGTTGGGTCGATTCGTAAGCGAAACGATCAAAGGCGAGATCGTTCTGCTGATTTCTCCGGCGGAAGTGGAAAACGTCCAAGCCACAGCAGCCGACATCGACGCGCTGCTCACCGACCTGCTCGCAAACATGCCGGCGGGCAAGGCCGCGCGCGAGGCCGCACAGATGACCGGTCTGCCCCGCGCCAAACTCTACGCCCGCATTCTGGCTCGGAAAAACGCCGGTGGCTGAGCACGGCGCCGCCAAACGGCGAAGGGCGGAGCGGCGGGGGCATATCGGTGAAACCCGGGCCGCATGGCTCATGCGTCTGAAAGGCTTCCGCATCGTTGCGCGCCGCTACACATGCCGGTCCGGAGAGATCGACCTGATCGCGCGGCGCGGCCATCTGGTGGCGATCGTCGAGGTCAAGGCGCGGCCCTCGCTGGCCGAGGCGATGGACGCCGTCACGCCGCACGGGCGCCGACGCATTATCGCCGCCACCGATCACTGGCTGGCTCGACAGTCTGACCATGGCCGGCTTTCTATCCGGTTCGACCTGATCGCCGTGCTTCCGAGGCGCTGGCCGATTCATGTGCCGGCGGCATTCACCGCGTGATACCCAGACGGATCACTGCACCGATTGATTTTCACCCCCACAGCGGCCACTTAAGGCCAGTTTCGGAAGGGATCGGCCATGGCTCTCAAGATCGCGGTCCAGATGGACCATATCTCCACCGTCGGGATCGAGGGCGACACGACGTTCGCGCTGTGCCTTGAGGCGCAGGCGCGCGGCCACAGCCTTTTCCACTATACGCCCGACCGGCTGGCCCTGCGCGATGGACGTGTGAGCGCCATGCTCGAGCCGCTGACGGTGAAAGACGTCAAGGGCGACCATTTTGCATTGGGTGCCGCCGAACGCATCGACCTGTCTCAGATGGATGTCGTTCTGTTGCGGCAGGACCCGCCGTTCGACATGAACTACATCACGACGACGCACATTCTCGAACGCGTCCACCCGAAAACGCTGGTCGTCAATGATCCGGCCTGGGTGCGCAACTCGCCCGAGAAGATCTTCGTCATGGAGTTTTCCGACTTTATGCCGGAAACGCTGATCACCAAGGATGTCGACGCCATATCCGATTTCCGCCGCGAGTTCGGCGACATCATCGTCAAGCCGCTCTACGGCAATGGCGGGGCCGGCGTCTTCCATCTGCGCGATGGCGACCGCAATCTGACTTCGCTGATGGAGATGTTCGATCAGCTGACGAACGAGCCGATCATCGCGCAGCGCTACCTGGCCGATGTGCGCGCCGGCGACAAACGCATCATCCTGATCGACGGCGAGCCGGTGGGCGCCATCAACCGTGTGCCGCATGAAAGCGACACGCGTTCGAACATGCATGTGGGCGGCAAGGCGCTGGCGACCGAGATGACCGAACGCGAGCGAGAGATCTGCACGGCGATCGGGCCGGCGCTGCGCGAACGGGGCTTCATTCTGGTCGGTATCGACGTGATCGGCGGACTGATGACCGAGATCAACGTGACATCGCCGACGGGTGTGCGCGAAGTCGCCAAGTTCGGCGGCGCTGATATTGCGGGCCTGTTCTGGAACGCGGTCGAAAAAAGGCGTTGAGCTTCTCCGGTTTGTTCCGCGAGACAACCCGATACAACCTAAATACCATCTTAGATTGTATTTGTTCCTAAAATGTTCTTGCCTTGTTTCACAACCTGTGCTTGACTGTTTGAAGGGTCGGGTTGTGCACGGCGGATGGTCCGGCGCATGCAGCATGCCCCGCGCAGGCAGGGGATACGGTCATGGTCGCACGTGTGACGACGGTCGCTTTCCAGGGCATCGATGCAGTGCCGGTGGATGTTCAGGTGATGGTGGCGCCCGGCAAGATGATGATGCAGATCGTCGGCTTGCCGGACAAGGCCGTTGCCGAAAGCCGCGAGCGCGTGCAGTCAGCCCTGCACGCATCGGGCCTGTCCATGCCGCCCAAACGCGTTACGGTCAATCTGGCGCCGGCGGACCTGCCCAAGGAGGGCAGCCATTTCGATCTGCCGATCGCGCTGGGACTGATGGCGGCGCTGGGCGCCATACCCTCCGACGCGCTGGCCGGCTTTGCCGTGCTGGGCGAATTGTCGCTCGACGGCACCATCGCGCCGGTCGCCGGCGTGCTTCCGGCGGCGATCGCCGCAAACGCGTCGGGAAAAGGTCTGATCTGCCCGGCGGCCTGCGGCGCCGAGGCGGCGTGGGCGGATGCGACCATGCCGATCCTCGCGCCGGTCAGCCTGATCGGACTTGCCAACCATTTTCGCGGCACGCAGGTCCTGTCACGGCCGCGGGCGGCGATGCGCGAAGCCGCGTCAGGCCTGCCCGACCTGGCCGACATCAAGGGTCAGGAAACCGCACGGCGGGCGCTGGAGGTTGCCGCGGCAGGCGGGCACAATCTGCTGATGGTCGGCCCGCCCGGATCGGGCAAATCGATGCTGGCGCAGCGCCTGCCCTCGATCCTGCCGCCCTTGTCGGCACGCGAACTGCTTGATGTTTCCATGATCGCGTCCATCGCCGGTGAGCTGGCAGGTGGCGAGTTGACCGACCGGCGCCCGTTCCGCGCACCGCACCATTCGGCCTCGATGGCCGCGATGGTGGGCGGCGGGCTCAGGGCGCGTCCGGGCGAAGTGTCGATGGCGCACAATGGCGTTTTGTTTCTCGACGAGTTCCCCGAGTTCGCGCCACAGGTGCTCGACAGTCTGCGGCAACCGCTTGAAACCGGCAATTGCATGATCGCGCGGGCGAATCACCGCGTCTCCTATCCCGCGCGCATCCAACTGGTCGCGGCGATGAACCCGTGCCGGTGTGGCATGGCCGGCACGCCGGGGCACGCCTGTTCGCGCGGTCCGCGCTGCCAAACCGACTATCAGGCGCGCATTTCGGGCCCGCTGATGGACCGAATCGATGTGCGCGTCGAGGTGCCACAGGTCATGCCGGGCGACCTGATCCGCCGCAAGCCCGGCGAGACCAGCGCCGCAGTCGCCGAGCGTGTCGCCGAAGCAAGGGCGCGGCAGTCCGAGCGTTACGGCAAACTCGGCATGGCGGAGATCGGCGTTAATGCGCACTGCCCGACGGCGATGATCGAGGAAGTGGCAAAGGCCGACGGCGGTGCGCTGCAACTGCTGGCGGACGCCGCCGACAAGATGCGCTTTTCGGCGCGCGGCTATCACCGCATCCTGAAGCTGGCGCGAACGCTCGCCGATCTCGACGGGCGCGGGGCGGTCGGGCGCATCCATATCGCCGAGGCGATTTCCTACCGGATCATGGGTGACGCCATGGCCGCAGCGGCGTGATGGGCGGCCGACCGAACCGGCATGATTGCAGCCGTTACGGCAACAAGACCATCAGTGCCGATGGACAGCAGCAGACGCTCAGCTTGCGCGGGCGGCGATGGCGACTGCCGCGCCACCCAGACATGTTGCGGCGAACCGGTTGAGCGCCTTGAGCGCCCGTGGCGTCCTCAAGAAGATGCGCGCCCGACCGGCCAGCCCGGCATAGGGCGCCATGACCGCCATCAGCACCAGGAACGTCAGGGCGATCAGGATGGAGAAGTCGGCAATGGTCACCGCCGTCATGTTGATCAGCGTCGGCAACAGCGCCAGATAGAAGACCATCGTCTTGGGATTGCCCAGCGTGACCAGAAGCCCGGCGACGAAGCCGGCCAGCGCGCCGCCTTTGTCGGCCTTCGCTTCGATCGTTTCCGCCGTGACGCCAGCACGCCAAAAGCCGATGGCCATCCAGACGAGATAGGCGGCGCCGGCATATTTGATAGCGATGAACAGCGTGCCGAAGCTCGATGCGATGTAGGCCAGACCGAGGATCGCCGCAGCCAGATAGATGACATCGCCCAGCACCAGCCCGAGCAGCATGGGCAGGGTCGGGCGAAGGCCCGCTCCAAGTGCCCGCGCGACGATGGCAATGACGCCCGGCCCGGGAATGGCGGCGGCGATGGCAAGCGCCACGGCATAGGTCAGAAAGTCGGGCAAGGTCATCGGCGTGGTTCCGCGTTCGGGTCACCGGCAGGCTCTACCAGCGCGCCGACGCCGCGTCAGTGGCAATCCTGTCACCGGGACAAGATTTCCGGCGCGATCAATGGGTGCCGGTGGACCCGAAACCACCGGTGCCACGTCCGGTTACATCGGGCGGTTCGGCCGCTTCGGCGATCTCTGCCCGGGTCACCGGGGCGATGACGATCTGCGCGATGCGCATGCCTCGCGTGATCTCGAAGGGGCTGTCGCCAAGATTGACAAGCAACACATGAACCTCGCCCCGATAGTCGCTGTCGATCGTACCCGGCGTGTTCAGGCATGTCACACCGTGCCGGGCGGCCAGCCCCGAACGCGGTCGGACCTGTGCCTCAAACCCGTCGGGAACGACCATGACGAAGCCCGTGGGGACGGCTGCGCGTTCGCCGGGCGCCAGCGTAACCGGCGTTTCCGCAGGCACGGCGGCGCGAACATCCATGCCGGCCGCGCCCTGGGTCGCATAGGCGGGAAGTTCGAGCGCCTCGGCATGCGCCAGACGAGTGAAGGTCACGACGGTCGCATTCATGCTCGCCTGATGCGCCGTTGCGACCATGCCGTCAACGGTGAACGTTTTTTCGCGCGTGTCGTCCACCGCCGATGCGGTCCGGAGCGCTGCGGCTGCGCGAGCAGAGCCCGCCCGTTCAATGCGTTTGGCCGCCGCGATCACGCGCAGCAAGGCATGATTGACACCGCCCGCGCACCCTGCCAGAGACCGCGCGACCCAGGAACAGACCCACCATGCCGCAATCGCTCCAAGACGAGGTCGCCCGGCGGCGCACCTTCGCCATCATCTCGCACCCGGATGCGGGCAAGACGACGCTGACCGAGAAGCTTCTGCTGTTCGGCGGCGCGATCCAGCTTGCCGGCGAGGTGAAAGCCAAGAAGAATCGCACCCAATCTCGGTCCGACTGGATGAAGATCGAGCGCGAGCGCGGCATCTCCGTCGTTACCTCGGTGATGACGTTCGAGTATGGCGGCAACGTCTTCAACCTGCTCGACACGCCGGGCCATGAAGACTTCGCCGACGATACCTATCGCACGCTGACGGCGGTCGACAGCGCGATCATGGTGATCGATGCGGCCAAGGGCATCGAGCCGCGCACGCTGAAACTGTTCGAGGTGTGCCGGCTGCGCGACATCCCGATCATCACCTTCGTCAACAAGATGGACCGGGAGAGCCGCGATCCGTTCGAGATTCTCGACGAGGTCGAAGAAAAGCTGGCGCTTGACACCGCCCCCGTCACCTGGCCGATCGGCCGCGCCAAGACTTTTTCGGGCACCTATCATCTGGCGCAGAACGCGGTGCGGCGGGGCGATGCGGAGACCGAGCGCACACCGGTCAACGGGCCCGAAGCGGACAGCGCCGCCGGACTCCTCCCCGAAAACGAGCGCGACATCTTCATCGAAGAGGTCAATCTGGCGCGGGAAGCGTGCCGGCCGTTCGATCGCGACGCCTATCTGGAAGGCCATCTGACGCCGGTCTTCTTCGGTTCGGCGTTGCGCAATCACGGTGTGCGCGACCTGATCGACGCTCTGGCCGAGTTCGCGCCGCGCCCGCGCGCGCAGGACGCCGATCTGCGCAAGGTGGAGGCGACGGAGGCGGGCATGACCGCCTTCGTCTTCAAGATCCAGGCGAACATGGACCCGAACCATCGTGACCGGATCGCGTTCGCGCGGGTCTGTTCGGGCACCCTCGAACGCGGCATGAAGGCCAAGCTTGTGCGTACCGGCAAGGCGGTGACGCTGTCTGCGCCACAGTTCTTCTTCGCCCACCAGCGCCAGACCGCCGACAGCGCCTTCGCCGGCGACGTGGTGGGCATTCCCAACCATGGCACACTGCGCATTGGCGACACGCTGACCGATGGCGAAGCGCTGGTCTTTCGCGGCGTGCCGAACTTCGCGCCCGAAATCCTGCGCCGCGTGCGGCTGATGGATGCGATGAAGGGCAAGAAGCTGACCGAGGCGCTGGCGCAGATGGCCGAAGAGGGCGTTGTGCAACTCTTCATTCCCGAGGATGGGTCACCGTCCATTGTCGGCGTGGTCGGCGCGCTGCAGCTCGATGTGCTGAAGGCGCGGCTGGAGGCCGAATATGCGCTGCCGGTCGATTTCGAGAGCGCGCGCTTTTCCGTATGCCGCTGGATATCAGCCGATGACAGAGCCGCCCTTGACGGTTTCATCGCCAAACAGCGCGCGGCAATCGCCCGCGATCTGGACGGCGATCCAGTGTTCCTCGCCGAGAACGGCTTTTCACTGAACTATGAGGCCGAACGCGCGCCGGCGATCAGCTTCGAGGCGGTCAAGGATTATCAGGTGACGGCCAAAAAAGCGGCGTAAGGCCCGATCAGCGGTTTTCGTCGAGCCGCTGGCGTATGGCGCGCAGATGCGGCAACGCCTTGGCCAGATGATCCAGCATCGTGGCGTCGAACACATCGCCAACCATGGCTTCGACAGCGCCGATGGCTGCATTGCGAAAAGTGCGACCGTCTTCGGTCAGATAGACCAGCTTGGAGCGCGCATCGCGCTCATTGGCCGCCAGACGAATCAGATCGCGTTTCTCCAAAAGCGCCAGCGTATGGCTCATGGTTGCCCTGGTAACCTGGAAGGCCGATGCCAGTTGCGCCGGCGTTTTTCCATCGCCGAGCCGCACCATGTGGTTGAGCACACCGAAATGCGACGGATGCATGCCATCCGGCAGGACCTTCTGGAACCGCGCGGTGCCCAACTGGCCGATGATGCCGACCTCGTTGAAGAATTCGAACGGCGAGCCTTTGCCGGGCGGCGTATCGGTCAGCTTTGCGGCCCTTTCACAAGTCGCGATTCCAACGGCCAGCGCGGGGTCGGGCCGGCGGCGGGACCATAGCCGATGCGCGCGAGCATTTGAACCGTACCGCCGCCCGGGGCCAACCGTTCATGAACCTCGGCATGAAGCGTTTCCATCTCGGCAAATTCCTGCAGCGCCTGACTGAGCGGGTGGAACGAGATGCCCTCGGCGGTGGCGGCCAGGTTGATGCGCACCCAGTCACGCCCGGCGCCAATCTGGCTTGGACGGCTGTTGTCGCCGGTGACGCTCCAGACAAAGCCCATCGATGTGGCCACGGGGCCAAGCACCGAGGCCAGGCCCTGCTCATAGGCGAAGGAACTCGTATCGAGTGCAGCCTCTCGCGTGAACAGGCCGAGCCCGTTCAAAACCTCCAGCGACGCGCCAGGCAGCTCGATGCCATCCGGATTGGCGTTGATCTCGCGCTTGCCGATGCGGAACAGGTCGACCGACTCCTTGTAGGTGCGTGGCGTTTCGAATTCGACGCGAAGGGCATTGGCAGCCAGTTCGCGCCATTGCGCGACTTCTTGCGGCGCGACGGTCCCGCCGACGCGCGTGCCATGGCGTGCTACGCGGGTCATCGCGTCAAGGCCGGCCTGCGGAACCGGCCGATCCGTGTCGTGGCTGCCCTTCGCCGAGCGGCGCGTCAGCACATGGGCGAAGAGCGGGTCGGGTTCGACCGCGGCATCGGGTACGAACCGGGCCATGGCCACCGGCGCCCCCGTCAGGCTGTCGGGCGCCGTGCCGGCAGGAAACAGATCGAGATCGACCCGGTGGCCGTCCTGGGCGGCGGCCTGGACCATCAGTTCGATGAAGCAGCCCATGCCAATGGTGAGCTGGCGGTCGAACGGGTCGGTGTGGGGCAGTTGCCGCGTGTCATCGAACCCGATCCGGATCATGTCCTCGCCCTCGAGCGCGACGGTCCATGGCTGCCGATTGTGGGGATTGGGCGCGAGAATGGCGTAAGACAGGGCGCGCAGGCGCGGATCGTCATAGGCGGGAGCGCCGGCGCGTTTCCAGGGTTCAAGCGCGCGCGCCGGCGTACGTGTCGCCGCGAAGACGCCGGCCGACGTGCCCGCGGCGACAACGACGCCACCGCCGGCCAGCATCAGGAATTTTCTGCGATTAAGAGAGGACATGGCTTGCTCCATTAATTAGATATCTAATCATTATAGTTCGATATCTAATCAGTCAAGCCTAAATCCTGGCATGGTCTTCCCGAATGGGCGGCGGCGGTTGACTCATTTGCCGGATGGCGTGTCGTGAGGAACGGAATTCCCGATTGCGGTCGTCACACGAACCCGCTTGGCTCGCGGCGGTGACACGGCCCGTCTAGATTGCTCCACAAGCGCAAAAAAACTGGCGGTGGAGAGCCCCGCCCCCTTTCGAACGCCATTATCGATGCCTATTGGAAGGCCGGATAATCCGCACGACCAAACGAAAAGGAACACGCTATGGGACTGCGCATCAACGACACCATCCCCGACCTGACCGTTGAAACCGACCAGGGCAGCTTTTCTCTGCATGACTGGATCGGCGACAGCTGGGCCATCCTGTTCTCGCATCCCAAGGATTTCACGCCGGTTTGCACGACCGAGTTCGGCGCGGTGGCGCAGCTTGCCGACGAATGGGAGAAGCGCGGCACCAAGGTGATCGGCGTGTCGGTGGACGGCGTCGAGGACCATGTCAAATGGAAGGGCGATATCGAACAGGTCGCCGGCACAAAGGCCGGCTTTCCGATCATCGCCGATGACGGGCTGGAAGTCTCCAAAGCCTTCGACATGCTGCCGGCGGAAGCCTATCTGCCCGATGGCCGCACGCCCGCCGACAGCGCCACCGTGCGCTCGGTCTTCATCATCGGCCCGGACAAGCAGCTCAAACTGTCGATGACCTATCCGATGAATGTCGGCCGCAACTTCGCAGAGGTGCTGCGTGCGCTGGATGGGCTGCAGACGGCGGCCAAGCACAATGTCGCAACGCCTGCCAACTGGAATGTCGGCGAGGATGTGATCATTCCGACGGCCGTCAATGACGATGACGCAAAGAAGAAGTTCGGCGATTTCGAGACCGTGCTGCCTTATCTGCGCAAGACCAAGGCACCGGCTGCCTGAGCGGCTCTATTCAAGCATGACCAAGCCGGCGGAATGATCCGCCGGCTTTTTCGTTTGATCACCCGAAAGACCGTTACATCTGGGCATTCTCGCGGATGAAATTGCCCGAGCGGAGGTCGGCGAAGGCCTGTGTCAGTTCGGCCTGCGTGTTCATGACGATCGGCCCGTGCCAGGCGACCGGCTCCTGGATCGGCTTGCCGGTCACCAACAGGAAGCGGATGCCTTTCTCGCCCGACTGGATGACCACTTCGTCGCCCGTGTCGAAGACGACCAGTGTGCGGTCGCCGGACATGTCGCGCAGGTGGATCTCCTCACCATTGACCTCTTTTTCGACCAGCACGCCGAACGGTTTGGAGGCGTCCCGGAACGTGCCCGACCCCTCGAAGATATAGGCGAATGCCGAGCGGTATGTGTCGATCGGCAGGACCTTGCGCGTCAGCGGCGGCACATAGATGTCGAGATATTGCGGATCGGCGGCGATCCCGTCCACCGGCCCCTTCTTGCCCCAGAACTCGCCGGTGATGACCCGCACGCGCGTACCGTCATCGTCGGTCACTTCGGGGATATCGGCGCCGGAAATGTCCTGATAGCGGGGAGTCGTCATCTTCTCGCCCGAGGGCAGGTTGGCCCAGAGCTGGAAGCCATGCATACGGCCGAACGCATCGCCCTTGGGCATCTCCTGGTGCAGGATGCCCGAACCGGCGGTCATCCATTGGACTGAACCGGGGCCGAGAGTGCCGGCATTGCCCAGACTGTCGGCATGATCGACCGATCCGGCCAGAACATAGGTGATCGTCTCGATGCCGCGGTGCGGATGCCAGGGAAAGCCGGCGGCGTATTTTTCGGGCGAATCGTTGCGGAAATCATCCATCATCAGGAACGGGTCCGTCATGGACGGATCGCCGAAGCCGAATACGCGATGCAGATGGACGCCGGCGCCTTCCATGGTGGGCGTAGTGCCGGAGACGTGTTTGACGGGTCGAATGGACATGGTGGTCAACTCCTGTGTTGACGGCAACATAGGGCGCCGCTGCGCGGCGGCCCATGGCTCGACAAGGGAACAGACCGTTCAACGATTGGCGCCGGTTCGATGAGTCATCGTCTTCAAACGGCGACCGTTTCAAGCCGTTCGGCGACCAATGCGGCAATGCGCGCGGCCACTTCGCTCTTGTCCATCTCCGGCCAGCGCTCGGCGCCGCCCTTGGACACCAGTGTAATGCGGTTGCGGTCGCCGCCCATCACGCCACCCGCGCCGCCGATGCCGCTGTCATGCGAGACATCATTGGCGACGATGTAGTCCGCGCCCTTTCTGGCCAGCTTGGCTTCGGCATTGGCGACAAGATCGCGGGTTTCGGCGGCAAACCCGATGACGAGACGCGGGCGCCCGGTCCGGTGCGTGCCCACCGAGGCGAGAATGTCAGGGTTCTCGGCCAATGCAATCGTGTCGATGCCGCCGGCCTGCTTCTTGATCTTGTCATCGGATTCGGCCGCGGGACGGTAGTCGGCGACGGCTGCGGCGAAGATCGCAGCGTTGGCCGGAAGAAGCTGATGCACGGCATCATGCATCTCGCGGGCACTCTCCACGCCAATGACATCGACGCCAGCCGGGTCGGGGACCGAGACCGGCCCTGTGACCAGGCGGACCGTCGCGCCCATTTCGGCCAATGCGGCAGCGATGGCATGGCCCTGCTTGCCCGAGGACCGGTTGGCGATGTAGCGCACCGGGTCGATCGGCTCGTGGGTCGGACCCGACGTGACGATCACCGTCTTGCCCGCCAGCGGTTTGGGACGGTCGTCAAGCAGTGTCTCGACCGCTGCGGCGATCTCCAGCGGCTCGGCCATCCGTCCGGTGCCTGCCTCGCCGCTCTCGGCCATTTCCCCGGCATTGGGCCCGACGAAATGGAGACCGTCGCCGGCAAGCGTCGCTCGGTTGCGGCGCGTGGCAGGGTGGGTCCACATGGCCGGGTTCATCGCCGGCGCCACGAGGACCGGGGCCGTTGCGGCCATCAGCACGGTCGAGGCCAGATCGTTGGCCAGCCCGTGCGCCATCTTGGCGATCAGATCGGCGGTGGCCGGCGCAACCACGATCAGGTCGGCTTCGCGCGCCAGGCGGATATGGCCGACATCGTGCTCGTCCTCCCGGTCAAACAGGTCGGTGAAGACGGTATCGGCGGTCAGCGCGCCGACGGAAAGCGGCGTGATGAACTCCTCGGCCGCTTTGGTCATCACGCAACGGACATGGGCACCGCGTTCGCGCAACCGGCGGATCAGATCGAGGCATTTGTAGGCGGCAATGCCGCCACCGATGATGAGAAGCAGGCGCTTGCCGGCAAGAATGCCAGGCCCGCTGTGACCTTGCGTGGTCACCGTGATTGCCGAAACGGGCGGTGCCCCGACCCCGACCGGGCCAGCCTGAGCGAGGGCGCCGAAGATCACCCGGGCCTCTTCCTCCATGGACCGGTTGTTTGCGGCCGCCCGCAGCCGCAGCGCCTCCTTGGTGGCCGGATCGAGATTGCGGATGGTGATCGATGCCATGACGAAGCCTGATTGATTGCAGCGCAATCATCATGATCACAAGACTGCAATCAATGCAATCACATCAGCTCAGCGCGAACGCGATCCAGATGGCGGCGATGGCAATGATCCAGAGTGCGACACGGCCCCAGCGGCTCTCGCGCGCTTCGGCCTTGCCGATCCGCGCCACAGTTTCGGGCGCCAGCTTGAAACCGTGTTCGGCCATGCCGGCAATGTCGCGCGTCAACTGCTCGGTGCGATCAGCCAATTCCGGCAGTTGCCGCGCAATGCGGATCGCGGAATGGAGGCCGTCGCGGGCATCGTTGGCGATCGCGGCGGGCCCCAGATTGCGCCTGACCCAGTCGGACACGATCGGTTCGGCCGCCGCCCACATGTCGAAATGCGGATCGAGCACCCGCGCATTGCCCTCGACGACGACCATCGTCTTTTGCAGCAGCAAAAGCTCGGGGCGGGTCTGCATGTCGAAGATGTCGGTGACGTCGAACAGAAGCGTCAGCAGATTGCCCATGGAGATGGTGTCCGCCGACTGGTCGCGGATCGGCTCGCCCACCGCACGCAAAGCTTGCGCGAAGGCCTCGATATCGTGATGCGGCGGCACATAGCCGGCCTCGAAATGCACTTCGGCGACACGGCGGTAATCGCGCCGGATGAAGCCATAGAGGATTTCGGCGAGAAAACGCCGCTCCTTGATGCCGATCCGGCCGGCAATGCCCAGATCGACGGCAACGATGTCGCCATTTCCGTCAACGAACAGGTTCCCCGGATGCATGTCGGCATGGAAGAAACCGTCGCGTACCGCATGGCGCAGGAACGACTGGATGACATTGACGGCAAGGCGCGGCAGATCATGGCCGGCGGCCTTCAGCCCGTCGACATCGCTCATCTTGATGCCGTCGATCCATTCCATGGTCAGGACATCGCGACCGGTGCGCTGCCAGTCGACCTTCGGCACGCGGAAGCCGGGATCGTCCCTTGTGTTCTCTGCCAATTCGGACAAGGCCGCGCCCTCAAGACGCAGATCCATCTCGATGCGCGTCGACTGGGCAAGCGTTTTGGCAATGGCGACGGGCCGCAGACGACGGGTCGAAGGGATGTAATGCTCTTGCATGCGGGCAAACAGGAAGAAGGCTTCAAGATCGCGGTCGAAACGGCCGCGCACGCCCGGACGGATGACCTTGACGGCGACCTTGTCCTCGCCGCCATCGGTGCCGCGGGTTATGCCGGGATGGACCTGGGCGATCGATGCAGCGGCGATCGGCTCGTCAAGGCGGACGTAAAGCTCGTCGATTGGAAGACCGAGCGATTCTTCTATGCGCGCATAGGCCTGTGCGCTTGGAAAGCTCTCCATACTGTCCTGGAGCGTCGCCAGATCGACAGCCATTTGCAGGCCGATGATGTCGGGACGGGTCGCGAGGAACTGGCCGAGCTTGGCGTAGGAAGGGCCAAGCCGGGCGATTGCCTTGGTCATGCGCTGCGCGCTGTCGAGACCTTCCGAGCGCCGGCGCGCCAGCCGGGTGGCGACCTTGTGGCCGGTCAGCGCCGGGCCGGACAGGCCCTGTCGCGGCAGGGCGGCGATCACGCCCTCGCGCGCCAGCACCCAGACCGCGCGCAAAAGACGCATGGCGGCAAACAGGTTGGTCATGAGGTCAGAGCTTCCAGCCCGAGTGGAGCGCGGCAGCGCCGCCCGAATAGTTGCGCCAGGTGACACGTGCGAAACCCGCATCGCGGATCATTGCGGCGAAGGCACTCTGGCGCGGGAACTTGGCGATCGATTCGACCAGATAGCGATAGGGCTCGCCATCGCCGGCAACCGTCTGGCCGATCCTCGGAATGGCGTTGAAGGACCAGGCTTCGTAGGCGCGGTCAAAAACCGGCATGTCCACCTCAGAGAATTCAAGGCAGAGAAACCGCCCGCCCGGCTTGAGCACGCGCCGCGCCTCGCTCAATGCCTTGGGAATGTCGGGAACGTTTCGGATGCCGAACGCGATCGTATAGGCATCGAACGCAGCATCGCCGAACGGAAGCTCTTCGGCGTTCGCTTCGACGAAATCGACATTGTCGGACAAACCGCGTGCCGCCACTCGTTCGCGGCCGACATCGAGCATCGATCCATTGATGTCGAGCACGGTGACATGGGCGTGGCCGCGCGAGGCCTCGACGGCGCGGAAGGCGATATCGCCGGTGCCACCGGCAACGTCGAGCATGCGCCAGCCGGGCCGCTTCGGCGGCGCGAGAGCGGCGACCATGGCGTTCTTCCAAATCCGGTGCAGGCCGAACGACATCAGATCGTTCATCACATCATATCGGCGGGCGACGGTGTGGAAGACATCGTCGACACGGGCCTGCTTCTCACCTTCTGCGACCTGCGAGAAGCCGAAGCTGCGCTTCATGGCGTCGCCGGCGCCGGTTCTGGATGTGGACATGGGACCCCGCCATGAAAAAAGGTGCGTGCGTTCGGGCTGCCGCCCGATGTAGAGCAAAACGGGCGACAAGAAAACGGCCCAGCCTATGCCCGTCCGTGGCCATGGGCCGCAAGCTGCCCTTTCGTCGCGGGGCGCGCAAGGAGACCGCCATGCTGCCGAAAGCCGAACTGCATTGTCATATCGAGGGGGCGGTGAGCCCTGCGCTTGCGCAGGCGCAGGCGGAACGCCATGGCGCGGACCTTTCGGCCATCATCGTCGACGGCGCCTATCGGTGGACCAACTTCACCGAGTTCCTGCACGTATACGACACGGTGGCGGCGCTTTTTCGCACGCGCGACGACTATGCGCGCCTGACGCACGACTATCTGTCCTCACTGGCTGCCGATGGCTGCCTCTATTCGGAGATATTCATCTCGACCGATCACGCCGAACAGACCGGCCTGTCTCCGCACGACTATATTGACGGACTTGCCGAAGGAATGGAGCGGGCAAAGTCCGAGACCGGCATCGACGGCCGCATGATCGCGACGGGCCTGCGACATGGCGGGCCGGAAGCCGTCGAGCGCGCTGCGCGGTTTGCCGCCGACCATCCCCACCCGCTGATCACGGGTTTCGGCATGGCGGGTGACGAGCGGATGCATCATCCCAAAGACTTCGCGCGAGCATTCGACATTGCGCGCGATGCGGGCCTCCGGATCACCGTCCATGCGGGCGAGCTAGACGGCGCAGAAAGCGTCCGCAACGCGCTGGATCATTTGCGGCCCGAGCGGATCGGCCATGGTGTCCGCGCGATCGAAGACCCGGCGCTTGTAACCCGCCTGGCCGAAGAGGGCGTTGTCCTTGAAGTCTGCCCGGCGTCCAACATCGCGCTCAAAGTCTTTGCCGACTATACAGCTCATCCGTTCAACTGGCTGCGCGACGCCGGCGTCAAGCTGACGCTCAACTCCGACGATCCGCCGCATTTCCATTCCTCGCTCGCCAATGAATACCGGATTGCCCGGGACCATTTCGGCCTAGACGATTCAGCGCTGATAGCCATTACCCGCACGGCGATCGATGCGGCGTTCTGCGACGAGACGACCCGCGACGCGCTGCTCGGCAGGCTTGTGCCGCCGACCATTTGACTGTGAACGGCGGCATGCCGCGGCTCGCATTTTCTTTCACCTGGCCTGTCACCGCGCTAGGCTCGCCAAGCTCAACCGTTGCAAGGCGCTCCCCATGAAACAGGTCAACATCGTCGATCACCCGCTCGTCCAGCACAAGCTGACCCAGATGCGCAAACGGGAAACCTCGACGGCCGGTTTCCGACGGCTGCTGGGCGAGATCTCGCACCTTCTTTGCTATGAGGCGACGCGCGAATTGCCGATGACCAAGGAGACGATCGAAACACCGCTGACCGACATGGAGGCGCCGATCCTGGCGGGCAAGAAACTGGTTTTCGCCTCGGTCCTGCGTGCCGGCAACGGCTTGCTGGAAGGCATGCTCGACCTCGTGCCGTCGGCCCGCGTCGCGCATATCGGGCTTTACCGCGACCCCGAAACCCTGGAGCCGATCGAGTATTACTTCAAGGCGCCCGATGACCTATCCAACCGACTGACCATCGTCGTCGACCCGATGCTGGCCACCGCCAATTCGGCGATCGCGGCGGTGGACAAGCTGAAAGAGCGCGGCGCTGCGAACTTGCGCTTCGTGTGCCTTCTGGCCGCGCCCGAAGGGATCGAGAAGTTCTCCGGCACGCATCCAGACGTGCCGATCATCACCGCATCGATCGACAGTCATCTCAACGACCACGGCTACATCGTGCCGGGCCTCGGCGATGCCGGTGACCGCATGTATGGCACGAAGTAGATCGCATTGGATCATTTTCGGTAAGCATTTGTTTACCCATTTGGCACGGCAACGCCCGGTTTAGCCCTTTGGGAAGGCGACCATGACATCCTCCTTCGGCGGAGGCATGCATGGTGCGTTATCTCTTCATCTTCGGCGCGATCAGCTTTGCGGCGGTCGCCTTTTCCGATTTCGTCTCGGATCGCATTGCCGCCCCCGATTCGCGCAGCCCAACCACCGACTTGTCCTTGTCGGATGAGCTGCCGGCTGCGCATTCCGTCGCTCTTTCGGGGACGGAGCGGCTGCGCGCCGATGCGCGCGGGCACCATGTCGCCGAGTTCGAACTGAACAATCTGCGGGTCCAAGGCCTGATCGATACAGGCGCGACCACCGTCGCACTCAATGAGACGACGGCCCGACGCGCAGGTATCCGCCTGTCTCCGGCGGACTTCGTGTACCCGGTACAGACGGCCAACGGAACGGTTCTGGGCGCCCGCGCGGTGATTGGCAAGGTGCGCGTCGGCTCCGTGCGGGTGCGCGAGGTCGAAGCGCTGGTGCTTGAAGACCGTGCGCTGCAAACGGTGCTGATCGGCATGAGCTTCCTGAACCGGCTGCGCAGCTTCTCCTACGAGAACGGAACGCTCGTCCTGCAACGCTAGCCGGTTATGGTTTCCGCGATCGCTGGCCGTTTCGCCGGCGCCTCGGCGGCGACCGTCACCGCTTTTAACACCGCCTCGCGCGCCCGATCCAAGGACGCGACATCGCGTGCATGAACGCGTGCAATCGGATCGCCGTTTTCGACGGCCGTGCCGACCGATGCGATCCGGTCGAGGCCAACCGCGTGATCGACTTCGTCCTCGCGGCGGCGCCGGCCGCCACCCATCTCGACCACCGCGACGCCGATCGCACGCGTCTCGATGCCCGCAATGAAACCGCTTGAAGGGGCCAGCACGTCCTCGATCAAGGGCGCGACGGGCAGATGGTCGCTGGATTTCTCCACGAAATCGGCCGGGCCGCCCAATCCATGCACCATCTTGCCGAACAGCTCGGTTGCGCGGCCATCATCGAGCGCCGCGCGGGCTCTGGCGATGGCGGCGTCGCGATCGGCTTCGAGCTTCGACTGGACCAGCATCTCGCCGACCAGCGTCAGGACAACCGTTTCCAGTCGCGCATCGCGGCCATCGCCGGTCAGGAAGCGCACGGCGTTGGCCACTTCCACCGCATTGCCGGCGGCCGAGGCGAGCGGTTCGTTCATGTCGGTCAGGATGGCCGCCGTCCGTGTGCCGGCGCCATTGGCAACCCGGACCAGGCTTTCGGCCAGCGCACGGGTTTCGTCGATGTCATCGATGAAGGCGCCATTGCCGAACTTGACGTCGAGCACCAGAGCGCCGAGGCCAGCGGCCAGCTTCTTGGACAGGATCGAGGCGGTGATCAGCGACAGGTTTTCGACCGTCGCGGTGACATCGCGCACGCCGTAGATGCGCTTGTCGGCCGGCGCCAAATCGCCAGTCTGGCCGATGATCGCGCAGCCGATCTTGCGCGTGATCCTGCGGAACAGCGCATTGTCAGGCGCGACATTGTAGCCGGGAATCGATTCCATCTTGTCCAGTGTGCCGCCGGTGTGGCCAAGGCCGCGCCCGGAAATCATCGGAACCGCAAGCCCGCAGGCCGCGGCGATCGGCGCCAGCATCAGCGAGACATTATCGCCGACGCCGCCTGTTGAATGCTTGTCGCAGACGGGCCGGTCGATGTCCGACCAGTCGAGCACGTCACCGCTGTCGCGCATGGCCAAGGTCAGCGCAACGGTCTCATCGCGATCCATTCCGTTGAAGAAGACGGCCATGGCCAGCGCGGATATCTGCGCGTCGGTGACCGAGCCATCGGTGACACCGGCGATGAACTCGGCGATGTTTTCAGGCGACAGCGCCCGGCCGTCGCGCTTGATGCGGATGATCTCCTGGGCAAGCACGGCTAACCCGCCTCGGCGACAAAGCGGCTCAGGATCTTCTGCAGACGCTCGCCGCCGACCGGCGCCATGTCCTTGGTTTCCTGATGGGAGAGTTCGCCGCCGGTCATGCCGGCACCGTAGTTGGTGATCACCGAACAGGCCGCGCAATCGAGCCCGACGAACCGGCCGAGGATCACTTCGGGCACGGTCGACATGCCGACCGCGTCGGCACCGAGCGTCCGCGCCATGCGGATTTCGGCGGGCGTCTCAAAGCTCGGGCCGGAGAACCACATATAGACACCTTCACCCAGCTCGATGTTCTCCGCACGCGCGGCGGCGCGCAACCGGTCGCAAAGGCCGGCATCATAGGCGCTCGTCATCCCGACAAAACGACGGTCGCTTTCTTCGCCGATCAGCGGGTTGGCGCCGGCGAAGTTGATGTGATCAGTGATCAGCATGACCGAGCCGGGCGCCAGGTCTTCACGCAGGGAACCGGCCGAATTGGTCAGGATCAGGTTCCGGATGCCGAGACCGTGCAGGATCTCGATCGCCGGACGCATGACGGCCGCCTCGCCCTTTTCGTAGTAGTGGGCGCGTCCGGACAGCATCAGGACCGGCTTGCCGGACAGTTTGCCGGCGACCAGTTCGCCCGCATGGCCGCTGACGCCGGAAGCGGGGAAACCGTCCAGCTCGTCATAGGGCAGGTGGACGGCATCCTCGATCGCGGCGACGAGCCCGCCAAGGCCGGAGCCCAGAATGAAGGCCGTTTGCGGCGCCAGGCCTTCCAGCCGCTCGATGATGTGGTCGATGGTGGTGATCATGCGGTCAACACATCCCCGTCAAAGCCGAGCGGGAAAATCTCGGCCATGGTCAGCGTCTTGGCGATCTTTCCGTCCGCGCACAAATGCAGCTTCGCGTCGGGCGGCGCGAATTCGGCCAGACGCTGGCGGCAGCCGCCGCAGGGCGTGCACAGCGGCAGCCGTTCGGCGATGACGCAGATGTCGGTGATTGTGCCGCCCTCGCCCATCACATAGTGCGACAGGGCCGTGGTCTCGGCGCACCAGCCTTCCGGATAGGAGGCAACCTCGATATTGCCGCCGGCAAAGATGCGGCCGTCCTTGGTCAGGATCGCGGCACCGACGGGAAACTGCGAATAGGTCGGGCGCGACTTGCCCATTGCTTCCTTGGCGGCGGCCAGAAGATCGTCGAGACCAGCCATGGTCAACGCTCCTTCACATAGGGCTGGCCGCCAGCCTTCGGCGGGATCGCCTTGCCGATGAAGCCGGCCAGAAGGACCACGGTAAGGATGTAGGGCAGCGACTGCATGAATTGCGGCGGAACCTCGAACAGGCCGATGTCGATCCCGGCAAAACGGATGGCCACCGCGTCGAGAAAGCCGAACAGCAGGCAGGCAAACATGACGGGCACGGGTTTCCACTTGGCGAAGATCAGCGCGGCCAGTGCGATGAAGCCCTTGCCGGCGGTCATGTCCTTGACGAAGCCGGCGTTCTGGGCGACGGCCAGATAGGCGCCGGCAAAGCCGCACAGGATGCCGGTGCACATCACAGCACGATAGCGCAGCCATGTCACCGAGATGCCGGCGGTATCCACCGCGCCGGGGTTCTCGCCGACCGCGCGCAGCCTCAGGCCAAAGCGCGTCCGGAACAGGACCCACCATGTGAACGGCACGGCGGCAAAGGCCAGATAGACCAGGATCGAGTGGCCCGAGATCAGCTCGGAATAGACAAGGCCAAGGACCGGAACGTCGCGGACAGCTTCCGCAAAGGGCAGTTCGATAGCGGTGAAGCGGCTGCCCTCGGCGCTGAGTGCCGGCGTGCGACCGCCCTGGCTGAACCAGGCCTGGCCCAAAATGATCGTGGTGCCGGCGGCGATGAAGTTGATGGCAACGCCGGAGACGATCTGGTTGCCCCGGTGGGTGATCGAGGCAAAACCATGCACGAGCGCCAGGAAAGTCGATACGACAATGGCAAAGAACAGGCCGATCCACGCGCTTCCATAGACGGCGGCCGCGGCCGCGCCGGCGAAGGCGGCAGCCAGCATCTTGCCCTCAAGCCCGATGTCGAAAATGCCCGACCGTTCCGAATAAAGGCCCGCCAACGCGGCGAACATCAGCGGAATGGCCAGCCGGACGGTTGAATCGAGGATCAGAATAAGCGTTTCGAAAATGCCCATGATCGCCCCCTATTCGCCCGGCTCGGCGGCGGGGCGCAACGTGTTGCCGCCCGCCATGTGGAACAGCCGCGCGATGCTCGGCCGGAACATGTGCTCGAGCGCGCCCGCAAACAGGATGACCAGTCCCTGGATGATCACGATCATGTCGCGCGAGATGGTCGGCATCTCGAAGGAGAGTTCGGCGCCGCCCTGATAGAGCATGCCGAACAGGATGGCCGCGGGGATGATGCCGGCCGGATGTGACCGCCCCATCAGCGCCACCGCAATGCCAACGAAACCAGCGCCGGCGACGAAGTTCATCTGCAATCGGGTCTGGTCGCCCATCACCGGGTTGAGAGCCATCATGCCCGCCAACGCCCCCGACACCATCATCGCGATGACGATCACCTTGGTCTGGTTGATGCCGGCATATTTGGCAGCGGTCGGCGAAAAGCCCATCGTGCGGATCTCATAGCCAAGACGCGTGCGCCAGATGAGCACCCAGACGCCGAAAGCGGCGGCGAGCGCGAGCAGGAAGGTGATGTTCAGCGGCGCCGAGCGGATCGTCAGGCCGAACATCTCAAGCATCCAGTCAAGGCGCGGCAGTTGCGCGCCCTCGGCAAAGGTGCGCGTTTCGGGCGCCATCGAGCCGACGGGCTTGAGCGGGCCGACCAGCAGATAGACCATGAAGCTGGCGGCGATGAAGTTGAACATGATGGTCGTGATGACGACATGGCTGCCGCGCGTCGCCTGCAGCCATGCCGGGATCAGCGCCCACAATGCGCCCGTCAGCGCCGCCATCATCGTTGCAAGCGGGAGGTTGATCCACCAGGGGAAGACCGAGTCAAAGGCCAAACAGACGATGGCGACGCCAAGCCCGCCCACATAGGCCTGCCCCTCGCCGCCAATGTTGAACAGGCTGCAATGGAAGGCGACGGCCATGCAAAGGCCGGTGAAGATGAAGTTGGTGGCATAAAAGAGCGTGTAGCCGATGCCGTCGCCCGAGCCGAACGCCCCCTGAACGAGAAGCTGCGCGGCGCGGATCGGGTTTTCGCCCACCAGCAGCACAACAAGACCGGCGACGAGGAAGGCCACGGTCACATTAACCAGCGGTATCAGGCCGTAATCGACCCAGGCGGGCAGTTTGGCATAAGGGGCGGCCATTGGCGTGCTTTACTCCATGTAACCGCGTTCGCTCAGGAACTGCCTGAGCGCAACGGGAAAGGGGGTGCGCCCGATCCGGTCTTCGGGGCAATCATAGGTCTCGGTGCCTTCATCGCGGCAGAAGGTCGTGCCCCAGTCCGGTTCGGGATCGTAGTCTTTGTCCGCCAAGGCGAACGGGTCGTCAGCGCCGAGACGCAATTGCATCGCGGAATGGGCGGCCAGCCAGGAGTTGCGCGATTCGCCCTCCTCGGGCATCGCGCCCAAATTGCGCACCGCAGCACCCATAACATATTCATAGTCCGGTTCCGCGCTGACATCGACGATGGCGCCATCGCGCAGCGCAAGGACCATGGTCGGCGCGAACGAACCTGCATAGGGCGCGAACGCATACAGAAACGCGTTGTCCAGCGTGATCATCTCGGCGGCACCATCACCGGTCACGTCATGGGGGTAGTTGGCGGCCGGGTCGCCATCAAAGGCACCAGCGTCGATCTCGGTCCATTGCCCATCGGCGCCCTTTGCGACAATGGAGACCAGATTGCAGCAATGGGCGCCGCCACTGTAGCGCGACACGAACAGTTCCGGCGTGTCGTTGGATGCATCCATCTCGATGAGCTTGAGGATCGGGCTCTGGAAGAGCGAGAACATCTCGTCATAGGTCCGCTCGAAGACCGTTTCGTCGTCCGATGTGACCGAAACAACCGCTTCAAAGATGCCGTCTCCGGCCTCGCGGACATGCAAGGAAACAGAGGTGTCCCCCACGGCCATCCCATAGGTCCCGACATCTTCGGGCTCGATGAGGATCTGGGCCTGGGCTGCCGCCTGCGGCAGCGTTGCGGCAAACATGCCGGCCACCAAGGGGCGGAGACAGTGTCTCACTCCGCCGCCTCCTTGGTCGGCTCACCCTCGACGCCGGCCATCAGAAGACCCAGTTCGCCTTCGGTGGCATCCGGCCCGCGCTCGCCGACAACCCGGCCGGCGAACATGACAAGAATGCGATCGGACAGCGACCGGATCTCGTCGAGTTCGACCGACACCAGAAGCACGGCCTTGCCCGCATCGCGCATCTCGATGATGCGCTTGTGAATGAACTCGATCGCGCCGACATCGACGCCACGTGTCGGCTGGCCGACGATCAGGACAGACGGGTCCTGCTCCATCTCGCGGGCAAGCACGATCTTCTGCTGGTTGCCGCCGGAGAAGTTGGCTGTCTTCAGCCGGCAGTTGGGCGGGCGGATGTCGTATTTCTCGATCTTCTCGCGCGCGTCGGAACGGATGCCATCGACATCAAGCATCGGCCCGTTCACATATTCGGCGTCGCCGTGATAGCCCAGGATCGAGTTCTCGTTCTCCTCGAACTGCAACACCAGGCCCATATGGTGGCGGTCTTCGGGCACATGGGCCATGCCGCGCTTGCGCAGCATGAACGGGTCGGCTTCGCCGGTGACGCCGATCGGTTCACCATCGAGCAGGACGCGGCCGGTTTCGGCGCGCCTGATGCCGGCGATGGCCTCGATCATCTGGCTCTGGCCATTGCCCGCCACGCCGGCAATGCCGACGATCTCACCGGCACGCACGTCAAAAGAGACATTGTCGACCATGACAACGCCGCGACTGTCCTTGACGGTGAGATTTTCGACGGAGAGCTTCACCTCGCGGGGCTTTGCCTCGCCTTTTTCGACACGCAACAGGACGTGCCTGCCGACCATCAGTTCGGCCAGTTCCTCGACCGAGGTTTCCGACGTCTTGCGGGTGGCCACCATCTCGCCCTGACGCATGACGGAGACATTGTCGGTGACCGCCATGATTTCGCGCAGCTTGTGTGTGATCAGGACGATCGTCTTGCCCTGCTCCTTGAGCTGCTCGAGAATGCGGAACAGATGGTCAGCCTCCGCCGGCGTCAGCACGCCGGTGGGTTCGTCGAGAATCAGGATCTCGGCTCCGCGATAGAGCGCTTTCAGGATCTCAACCCGCTGCTGCAGGCCGACGGGCAGTTCCTCGATGATCGCGTCAGTGTCGACCTGGAGCGCATATTCCTCTTCCAGGTGCCTGAGCTCCTGCCGGGCCTTGGTGATCGAGCCGCTTATGAGCTGCGCACCCTCGGCACCGAGCATGACATTTTCCAGAACAGTGAAGTTCTCGACCAGCATGAAGTGCTGGTGCACCATGCCGATTCCCATGGCGATGGCGTCGTTCGGCGTGTTGATCGTGACAGGCTCGCCATTGACCTCGATCTTCCCGGAGTCGGCCTGATAGAAGCCGTAGAGGATCGACATCAGGGTCGACTTGCCGGCTCCGTTCTCGCCGATGATGCCGTGGATGGTTCCCTTGTGCACCGCAAGGTTGATGTTCTTGTTGGCATGCACCGGGCCGAAGCTCTTGTTGATGCCGGTCAGTTCGATTGCATAAGGCGCCATTCGGGTCCCGTCGGTCGCAGAAAACCATGCTTCAAAATTGCCGAACCCTAGCATCTTGATTGCTTGAATCCAGCCCGAAAACGCCGTCTGTTGCGCTGCCACACCATCGCATTTGTCCGGCAAGACCGCTTGGACTGGACACGGGCGCCATGCTAGCCTTGACCGCTCACACGGGACCGCCAATGGCCAAGACCGACACGGAACGACTGGATGATCTGGAGATTCTGGCCGCCCATCAGGCGCAGATGATCGACGATCTGAACGAGGTCGTCGTCTCGCAGGGCGAGGTGATCGCCGACCTGCGGCGCAAGCTGGAGGTGCTGGCCCGGCGTTTCGCAGAGGCCGAAGAGCGCATGCGGGAAGCCGTTCCCGTCGACAAGCCGCCGCACTGGTAACCACGATACGGGCCCGTGGCCATGGCGCTTGATCCCGACCTTCTGGGACCGATCCTCACCGGCGCGCTCATCGTCGCGCTGTTTGTCGGCTTCGCGCGGGAGTGGCGCGCGCCGGAAGTGATTGCCGGGCTGGGCGTCGCCGTGCTCCTTGTCGCAGGGATCCTCGAAACCGGGGATGTGCTGGCGGTCTTCTCCTCGCCGGCAATCACGACGATTGCGGCGATGTTCGTTCTGTCGGCGGGACTTGTGCGCACCGGCGCGATGGACCGGTTCGCCCGATTTGCCACCGAGCATGCACGGTCGAGCCCGGCTCTGTCGTTCTTCGCCTTTCTCGGCGCCACAGCGGCGATGAGCGCCTTCATGAACAACACGCCGGTGGTGATGCTGATGATCCCGGTCGCGGTTCAGATCGCCCGGCAGACCGGTCAGGCCTCGTCCAAGCTGCTCATCCCGCTGTCCTATGCGGCCATCCTTGGCGGCACGTGCACGCTGATCGGGACCTCGACCAACCTTCTGGTCGACACGGTCGCCCGCGATCAGGGATTGGCGCCGTTCTCGATCTTCGAGATCGCGCCGGTCGGGCTGATCGCGGCGACCGTCGGTATCTGTGTGATGTTCTTTGCGCGGCGCCTTCTGCCGGACCGCCAATCGGTGACAACGCTCGGCGCGGCGCAGCCCGGCCGGCGTTTCATCGTCCAGGCGGTTATCGACGAAGTCTCGCCGCATGTGGGCGCGCGCGCCAAGGAGGTGATCGCCTTCAACCAGCCCGATCGGCGGATCATCGACGTGCTGCGCGGCGATGCCTCGCTGCGGCGCGATCTGGACGATGTCATCCTGGAGCCCGGCGACATCGTGGTTCTGCGCTCGTCGGTCGCCGAAATCCTGTCGATGAAGGAAGAAGGTCAACTGGGCGGCGACAACACGCTGCAGCAGACCGGCTCTCGCTCTTCGGCGATGATCGAGATTCTGATCGGGCCGAGCGCGCGTGTTCTGGGACGCACGCTGCGGCATCTGCGCTTGCGCCGGCGTTTCGGCATCTACCCGATCGCTCTGCATCGAGGCGGCATGAACATGGCCGACCGGTTCGAAACGACGCCGCTCGCGGTCGGCGACACGCTGCTCATTGAGGGCGCGCCGGACGATCTGACGCGCTTTGCCGACGAGAACAATCTGGTCAACGTGTCCGAACCCTCCGAACGCGGCTTCCGGCGCGACAAGGCGCCGCTGGCGATCGGCATCGCGCTCGCCGTCGTCGTCGGCGCGGCGCTGAACATCATGCCGATCGCTGGCATGGCCATGATCGGCGCGGTGCTGGTGCTGGTGACCCGGTGCGTCGAAGTGGACGAGGCGGTGCAGGCGGTCGATTGGCGCGTGCTCGGCCTGATCGCCGGCATGCTGGCGATCGGCACCGCGATGCAGAACACCGAACTGGTGGCGATCATCGTCGATGCGATCGAGCCGTGGCTGATGGGACTTGCGCCGATCCTCGCGCTTGCCTGTGTCTACATCCTGACGACCGCGCTGACGGAACTCGTGACCAACAATGCGGTCGCCGTCATCATCACACCGGTCGCCATCGGTCTGGCGCAGGCGCTCGGCCTCGATCCGCGTCCCTTCGTCGTCGCGGTGATGATCGCGGCGTCGGCGAGCTTCATCACGCCGATCGGCTATCAGACCAACACGCTCGTCTACAATGCCGGCGGCTACCGGTTCACCGACTTCCTGCGGCTCGGCCTGATCATGGACGCGACGACGTTTGCGACGGCCATGCTGATCATTCCACTGGTGTGGCCACTCGTTCCCGCGTGAGCGTCCGCTGCGGGCGGAATGCGTTCATGTGGTCGAACAGACACAGTTCGGGCGGGCCAAGACGGAAAGGTGGAAACAGGCTTTCCAGCTGCTGGGCAATCGATGTCAGCACCAAGTCGAACGCGGCAGCCTCAGCGACGGACGGCCAACGGACGAGATAGGCCAGCGTCAGGTGGAAGCCATAATCGGCATGGCCGGGGCGTGTTTCAAGGCCGGTCGCCATGGCGAGACGGTCCCTGTAGGTCCGGAGGGCTTCTTCCTCGCCGACGGTCGACGGCGCCAGCGCAATGCCGAGCCCGTGACTGGGCAGACCGGAAAAACCGGTCGCGACCATATGGATGACCGCGCCGGGCGGGGCGACGGCTGCCATGCGATCGAGCATGAAGGCATCGGCCTCATCGTCGGTCGCATCGGGCGACAGGTCGGCGGGCCACGATGCGCTCCGATCGCGGTCGGCTTCGTGCAGCAAGCCGTTGAAGACCGTCATGTGCCAACTCTCCGGCGCGGTGAAGGCGAAACAGTCGCCGGCCGGTGCCGCCGCAAGCCGCGCGGCAATGTCGGCGACCGCGGCATGGCTGGCCTGATCATGCAGATGGCAGACCATGGTGTTGCCGGAGCAGAGAAGCGGGACGCCCGACCTATCGAACCGGACATCGAGCCAGCGCGGCGGCCGGTTGCCGTCCGCGCGAACGATATCGGCAAAACTCACAGCCGACGGCCCGTGCCGTGGTCGAACAGGTGCAGATCGTCCGGCTGCAACCGCAGCCGAACCTGATCGCCGGGTACCGGTTCGTCGGCGGACTGGTTGGCCGTGAAATGCTGGCCGCCGACCGATCCGTGGATCAGTCGGACGGCGCCCAGTTCCTCCACCGTGTCGACCTGCATGGGCGGGCCATCGGTTTCACCCGAACCGTTGGCCAGATGGGCCCGCTCAGGCCGGATCCCCAGCGTGACCGGCCCGTTGGCGCGCACCGGCGCGTCGATTTGCGCTTCGCCGATTACGATCGCGCCGTCGCCGGTTTGCGCTTCGAGAAGGTTCATCGGCGGCGCTCCGATGAAGCTGGCAACAAATGTCGAGGCGGGCGTGCCATAGACCTCGGCGGGCGTGCCGATCTGTTCGATCTCGCCATTGTTGAGAACAACGATCCGATCAGCCAGCGTCATTGCCTCGACCTGATCGTGGGTCACATAAATGGCGGCGGTGCCGAGGCGGCGTTGCAGGCGCTTGATCTCGAGCCGCATCTGGTTGCGCAGCTTGGCATCGAGGTTCGACAGCGGCTCGTCGAACAGGAAAATCGCCGGATCGCGCACGATGGCGCGACCCATCGCAACGCGCTGGCGCTGGCCGCCGGATAGCTGGCTCGGCTTGCGCTCCAGATAATCGCCGATCTGCAGGAGCTTGGCCGCTTCGCGCACCTTGGCATCGATTTCGGCATTCGGCGTGCCGCGGTTCTTCAACCCATAGGCCAGGTTCTTGTAGACCGTCATGTGCGGATAGAGCGCGTAGTTCTGGAACACCATTGCGATGTTGCGATGCGCCGGCTCGATGTCGTTGACCAGCCGGCCGTCGAGCACGACCTCCCCTTCGGTGACGCTTTCGAGGCCGGCGACCATTCGCAGCAAGGTCGACTTGCCACAGCCGGACGGCCCGACAAAGACAACCAGCTCGCCTTCCTCGACGGTCACATCGACGCCTTTGACGGCAAGCGCGCCGTTCGGGTAGCGCTTGACCGCGCTTTTGATCTCGAGCGTCGTCATTTCTCACTCTCCACAAGGCCCTTGATAAACATGCGCTGGAAGATGATGACGATGAGCACCGGCGGGATCATCGCGATGATCGCAAGGCCCAACGCCTCGTTGTAGTCGGGGATGTCGGCGCCGATCCAAACCTGCAGGATCTGCCGGATGCCGCGCACGACGGTGTAGAAGCTCTCGTCGGTCGTCATCAGGATCGGCCACAGATACTGGTTCCAGCCGACGACGAACATGATGATGAAGATTGCAGCGATCATCGTGCGCGACAGCGGCACGAGGATATCCCAGAAGAAGCGGAACGGGCCGGCGCCATCGATCCGCGCCGCCTCGAGCAGTTCGTTGGGCACCGACTTGAAGAACTGCCGGAAGAAGAACGTGCCGGTGGCCGAGGCAATCAGAGGCAGGATGAGGCCGGTATATGTGTTGAGCAGCCCCAGCCCCTGGACGACCTCATAGGATGGCAGGATGCGTACTTCCAACGGCAGCAGCAACGTCGAAAAGATGACCCAGAAGCACAGCGTGCCGAGCGGGAAGCGAAAATAGACGATGGCGTAGGCGGCCAGCATGGACACGATGATCTTGCCGATCGCAAAGCCCAGACCGAGGATGAGGGAGTTGAGCGACATGCCCCAGCCGGTGACCTGTTTGGTGAAGCCGGTTTGTTCGAAGATCACCGCTTCATAAGTCGGCAAAAAGTTGTCGCCGAACCCGAGCTGCATGCCTTCGGAGTGAATGGTGACCGGATCGTGCGTCGATGTCGTGAAAGCGACGGCGATGGGGCCCATCATCAACAGGACGCCAAACAGAAGGATGATGTGCTCGACGATCTGGTTGCGGCGCACGAACGCGCCGAATCCGGCGCTTGCTGCGGACGCGGATGGCGCAGCCGGCAAGGCCGGTTTGCCGGTCACGGCGATCTGATCCTGGCTCATCGCGGTCTCCGCACGGTTGGTCCGGCTCGGGTCATGTGTAGTGCACCCGCCGTTCGATCAGGCGGAACTGGATGACGGTCAGCGCAAGCACGAAGACCATCAGGATGACCGACTGCGCCGACGATCCGCCCAGATCGTTGCCCCGGAAACCGTCGAGAAAGACCTTGTAGACCAGCGTCACGGGATTGTTGCCCGGCTCGCCCTTGAGCATGACGTCGACGATGCCGAAGGTCTCGAAGAAGGCATAGGTGATGTTGATGATCATCAAGAAGAAGCTGGTCGGCGCCAACAACGGAAAGATGATCGTCCAGAACCGGCCGGACGGGCTGGGATTGTCGATCGAGGCGGCTTCGCGCACGCCCTTGGGAATGGATTGCAGGCCCGACAGAAAAAAGATGAAGTTGACCGGGATCTGCTTCCAGGTCGCCACGATCATCATTGCGATGGCACTGTCCCAATAGTTGACGCCGACCCGCATTTCCCATCCGAACAGGGCGAAGAAGTCGACGATCGGGCCGATGTGCTGATCGAACAGCATGATGCCGATCAGGCCGGCAACAGGCGGCGCGATCGCATAGACCCACATCAGAAGTGTCTTGTAGGGGCCCTGGCCACGCAGAACGTTGTCGGCTGCGACTGCGAGCAGCAGCGCGATGCCGAGCGAGAAGAACGTCACGACCACGGTGAACAGGAAGGTGAACCAGGCGGACCGGCCATAGTCGGAGCGGGTCACGGCGTCGGTATAGTTATCAATGCCGACAAATGTCTCGTTGCCGAAGAACGGGTCCTGCAGGAAGAAGGATGTCCGTACCGCTTCGGCGGACGGCCACAAAAAGAACACCGCGACAATCGCCATCTGCGGCAACAGCAGCAGGTAGGGATAGACAGGTGATTGGAACTGGGCTTTGTGCATTGCCGGTCCGGTGCGTCAGCCAAGGCAAGAACCGGGAGCGCGATGCGCCCCCAGTCCGAATTCCTTGTGGGGTGGTTTAGCCGCTCTGGGTCTGCGCGAAGCGCTCGAGCAGACGATTGCCCTCTTCCTCGATGATGTCGAACGCCTCATCGACGGTCGCTTCACCGGAGAAGATGCGGCCATATTCGCGGTTCATCACGTCACGGATCTGGACGTAGAAGCCCATGCGGTAGCCCTTGGTCCAGTCGCCGCCCGGCTGCTGGAGCTGGCTGATGCCGACTTCGGCTGCGGGCTCTTCGTCGTAATAGCCCTCGGTCTTTGCCAGTTCATAGGCGGTCGCCGTGATCGGCACATAGCCGGTTTCCTTGTGCCAGAAGACCTGCGGCTCGGGCGAGGAAAGGAACTGGAAGAAGGCAGCCGCCGCCTCGTTTTCGTCGTCGGCCTGACCGGACATGGCGAACAGGGCCGCGCCGCCGATGAAGGTGTTGTAGGGCTCTTCGGTGACCGCTTCCCAATAGGGCAGGTAGGTCGCGCTGAACTCGAAATCGGCCGACTGCTTCAGGCCGCCGAACGAGCCGGACGAGCCGAGCCACATGGCCACTTCGCCGTTTTCGAACGGTGCCTGGTTGTCGCCCCAGCCAGTGCCGTAGTAGCCGAACAGGCCGGCATCGATCCATTCCTTGACGGCCGCGAAGTGGGTCTTGATCGGATCGATGTTGATCAGCAGTTCAGTGCCCTCGGCGCCGCCGTAGCCGTTCGCGTTTGTGGCGAACTGCAGGTTGTGGCGCGACATGAAATTCTCTGTGAAAATCCAGGGCAGGTGCGACTGGGCCATCGGGACGTAGCCGGCTTCCAGAAGCTTCGGTGCAATCTCCTGGAATTCTTCCCAGGTCTTGGGCGGCTCGACACCCGCCGCTTCGAGAGCCTCGACATTGTAGTAGAGGATCGGCGTCGACGAGTTGAAGGGCATGCCAACCATCTTGCCGTTTTCGTCGGCATAGAAGTTGGCAACACCCGGAATGTAGTCGGTGCCGAACTCGAATCCCGCGTTTTCGATCAGGTCCTGGGCGGGGATCACGGCGCCCTCGGCACCGATGATGGTGGCGGCTCCGGCGTCGAACACCTGGACGATGTTGGGCTGTTCACCGGCCCGGAAGGCGGCGATGGTGGCCGTCAGCGTTTCCTCGTAATTGCCCTTGTAGACGGGCGTCAGGTTGTATTTGTCCTGGCTGGCGTTGAACTGCTCGGCAACGGCGTTGGTCGCCTCGCCAAGGGCGCCACCCATGGCATGCCAAAGTTCGATCTCGATTTTTTCGGCCTGGGCCGCAGCGGTCGTCAGCGCAAGGGCGCTGGCCGCCAGAAGCGTTTTCCACATCATAGGTCTCCCGGGAAAATTGCGATACGCACAACGTCGCTTAGGAGCCGTGTTTGTAAGGTCGATGACAGTCCCGTGAAGGATTTGTGTCAGAAGCGGAAGGGCAGCATCTCGGCTGACGGACGATCGCCGTCCGCCTATCGTCAACGATCTGATCTTGTTGACAAATCGGTCGAGAGACCAGTGCAATCAAGCGGCCGGAATCAGCGTTGAACGCCGGCCTGAAGAGCGTCACAAAACCGTCAAGGACCTGAATGGCGGTCAATGGAACCCCGGCAACCGGGTTCGCGCATACGTCAGCACAGCATGCGTGTACGGTTGCCGCCTTCGAAGACTTGGCGGCAGAACAGTCTGGAGGGCGCCCGAAAACCGCATGGTCATGCTGCAGATGACTGCTCGCCCGGAATAAATTTCCACGCCCAGCCCTTCTCTCGCAGCGCCGATGCCTCGTTTGCGCGCTGCAGCATGGCTATTTTTGCTCCGTACATTGAATGGCCGGACGGACGGGTATGCCCCGCCGCAAAGCCGTCGAAAGGACAAAACCATGACACGCCTCAACATCGCAATCGCGGCGCTCGCCGCTTCCGCCGTGCCCGCGCTCGCTCTTGATGATGCGGGGCCGCTCGTCAGCGCCCAATGGGTGATCGACAATGCCGGCAGCGACGATCTCGTCATCGTGGACATTCGCGCCAACGTCGAAAACACCGATCTTGGCGACAGCCCCTATATCGAAGGGGCCGTGGCCGCGCCGTACAACACGGCCGGCTGGCGCACCGAGATCGACGGCGTGCCGGGCAAGATCCCGGCGATCGAAGACATTACCGGGCTCATCGAAAGCCTGGGTATCGACAATGACGACCATGTCGTCATCGTGCCGTGGGGCACCGATTCAACCGAGTTCGGATCGGCTACCCGCGTCTACTGGACGTTCCGCTATCTGGGCCATGACGGTGTTTCGATCCTTGATGGCGGCTGGCGTCAATATGATGCCGTCGGCGGCGCTCGTGTGGCCGAACCGGTTAGCGCCGAGGTTTCCGAATTCGAGGTCACGCTGAACGAAACGGTCCTCGCGACGACGGACGACGTTCTTGCCGCGCTCGACGACGGCACGAAGCTTGTCGACGGCCGACCGGTCGAGCAGTTCCGTGGCGAGACCAAAAGCCCAGTCGCCGCAGCGCCCGGCACCATCCCCGGTTCGGTAAACCTGCCCCACTCGGAGTTCTATTCCAGCGAGTTCGCCCTTTACGCGCAGCCGGAGACCGTTCAGGCCCTGGTCGCTGCGGTCGGCGTCGGTGCAGATGAAGCCAACATCACCTTCTGCAACACCGGGCACTGGGCATCGGTTGCCTGGTTCGGGTTGAGCGAAGTGCTCGGCAACGAGCAGTCGGCGATGTATGACGGTTCCATGTCCGAATGGACACAGGATCCGTCGCGTCCGCTCGATCCGCCCCGCGCGATCCAGTAAGCCGGCCCTTATCCACCGTCCGGCGCCCGGCTTTCGCCGCGCGCCGGGTCGCCTATAAAGGCGGCATCACAGAGGTTGCGCCACATGTTGCAGAACGTTGCAACGTCATCGACGCCGGTCGCGTCGAGCCTGTATCTGCCCGATGCCATCATCGATCGCAGCCCTGCGACGGTGGCCTCGGCATTTCTCGTCGCGGGTTTCGCCGCGATCTGGCTGCTGGTCGATCTGCGGCAGGCGACGCTATTTCTGATCGGCGGCGGCCTTGGTGCCGCGCTCTATCATGGATCGTTCGGCTTCACTGGTGCCTGGCGCCGCATGGTGGTCGAGCGGCGCGGACGGGGTATGCGCGCGCAGATGCTGATGATCGGCCTTGCCGGACTGGCGATGATGCCGCTCCTGGCTGCGGGCAGCGTCGGCAGCCAACCGCTGGTCGGGGCCATTGCGCCGGTCGGTGTCTCGGTGCTGGTGGGCGCGGCGCTATTCGGCTTTGGCATGCAGCTTGGCGGCGGCTGCGGTTCGGGCGCGCTGTTCACGGTCGGCGGCGGTTCGGCGCGCATGTTGGTGACCTTGGTCTTCTTCATCGTCGGCGCCGTGGTCGGCACCGCGCATCTTCCCTGGTGGCTCGGCCAGCCGGCATTGCCGCCGGTGAGCCTGGGTCAGACGCTAGGCGTGCCATCCGCTGTCGCGGTGTCTATGGCCGGTCTTGGCATCGTGGCCCTGTTGACCGCGGTTATCGAGCGGCGCGTCCATGGCGATCTGGAGCGCGATCCCGGCCCGCGCCGCCCGGGTTGGAGCTGGCTGTTGTCAGGGCCCTGGCCGCTGGTGGGTGCCGGTCTGGTGCTGGCCCTGCTCAACATCGCCACGCTGATGGTTGCCGGCCATCCTTGGTCGATTACATATGGATTCGGCCTCTGGGGCGCCAAGATCGCCTCGGCAGCGGGCGTCCCTGTCGAAAGCTGGGAGTTCTGGACGTGGCCGGCACAGGCCGAAGCACTTTCCAGTTCGGTGCTTGCCGATTCGGTTTCGGTGTTGAATTTCGGCCTGATCCTCGGCGCGGCGCTGGCCGCGGCACTGGCCGGCAAGTTCGCCCCCAGGGCCGCCATTCCGCTGGCATCGTTCGCCGCCGCCGCGCTCGGCGGCCTTTTGATGGGCTATGGCGCGCGACTGAGCTTTGGCTGCAACATCGGCGCCCTTTTTTCCGGTATCGCATCGGGCAGCCTGCACGGCTGGCTGTGGTTCGCCGCCGCCTTTGCCGGCTCCGCGATCGGTGTTTTCGCCCGTCCCCTTTTCGGGCTCGACGGTTTTGGACGCAAAGGCGCGACCAGATGAGCCGGTCACGCAACACCGCCCTGTTCGCAGCGGCGCTGGCAGTAACGACGGCGGCGGTCGCCTATGATCACGCCGAAAACGGTGTGCCCGCGCCAGCGCCTGTCGCCGCTTCCGTGCCAGCCACCGCCGGCGTCGCACCATGCGCGGCAGGCGCGCCGACGACAGCACCGTGCGCAGCGGTCGCGCCGCTGGCGGCACCACCGCCTCCTCCCGTTCCTTTGCCGGCGGACCGGGCGCAACGCGCCGCTCCGCCACCTCCCCCCGCGCGATTGCCCGATGGCGCCACCGAGGCACCCGATCTTGTTCCGGACGGCGAAACGTGAGCGCAGAAGCGCGCGAGATCGCGTTTTGCCAGCATGTGCTGGCCAAGGGCGGCGCAACAGTTCTCTCCGAGACGCTGCGCGGCATCGAGCAACCGCAAAGCTGGGAGAAGTACCCAGCCGGCGAGGTGTTCGACCCGCAATCCGGCGCTCAGTGGTTCTATCACAGCCATGCACCTTCGACCGACACCAGCGAACACGGCCATTTCCATTGCTTCGTCCGACCCGATGGCCCAGACGGGCCGATCCATCATTTGTGCGCGGTGGGCGTTGATCCGCACGGCCGGCTGCTGCGCCTGTTCACGGTCAATCATTGGGTGGTCGATGACGACTGGCTCGAGGCCGAGCCGACGATCGCGCTGTTGCCGCACTTCGATGTGCACATGCCGCAGCCGAACTATCTCGTGAACCGGTGGCTGACCGCTGTATTGGCAGCACATGAAAGCGAAATCGCCGACCTGATCCGGTCCCGCGACCAGGTGGTTGCCGATCATCGCCCGGCCGATGGTGGTGATGCACGCGCCGACCGCGCCCTCGAAGTCACGGCGGAACACCGCACGGCGCCATAGCGCGGCCTTCGGCCAAAAGCCCCGCCGACGCAGGGACGCAGCTGACACAAGTCTAAAGTAGATTGGCGGTGAGACAGGGATTCGAACCCTGGAGACGGTTTCCCGCCTACACGCGTTCCAGGCGTGCGCCTTCAACCACTCGGCCACCTCACCTCGCCACTATGTCACCCGACGCAAACGGCCGGGCGGGTTGAAAAGGCGCACGCGCCTTTTTGGTGATGGGCGTTTTCCGCAGAGCGGAAAAACGCCGGTGCGCCTTCAACCACTCGGCCACCTCACCTCGCCATATGTCGCCCGGCTATATGGGCCGGGCGCGCTCGCAGCCCAATTGTCTGGTCGGCGAAGGGCCGTCTCCTAGCGCGGCGTACACGGACAATCAAGCGGGTGCGAGATCGGACGGTTATCGGGGTGGACCATGAGCCCGCGCATGCCATAATGGATCAATGGGGGCGCGTGGCGTGCATCAATAGCCGCACAAGGGGTGGCACAAGCCAAAACACATGGTCCGATTCATTCTTCGAGCCTTGGCCGTTTTCTGCCTGGCGCTGATGGTGATCGTGGGGGTCGTCGACGCCACACGATCGATCGGCGTGTCGGCCCTGACGCTGACCCTGTTTGCCGAAAGCTGGGATGTGGTCGCACCGGGTTCGCGCACCGCTCTTGGCCAATGGCTCGGCGAGGCGATCCATCCGGTGCTGGCCGATCCGGTTCTGACGACTGTGACAGGCTGGCCGACCATTGCCGTCTTTGGCGGTCTCGCGCTGCTCCTTGCACTGCTCGGCCGGCCGCGCCGCAAGCGTTTTGCCAAGTCGCTGGGTGGTTGAGGACCCCGCCAACAGCGTCAACCCTGACTTCGCTTTTTTGTCGACATGGCGCGACGGGGCGTGCCAAAGTCTGCGCAGAGCGGCGTCAAACCGCTTTCAGGGAGGTCGCACGTCATCGCGCGTGCGGCGACATATGCAAACAGACAGACAGGGTAAGTGAGCATGAAGCGCATTGTTCTTGGTCTTTTGGCCGCATCCGCAATGACGGCGACGGCTTATGCCGAAACGCCGGCGATCGTTTACGATCTGGGCGGCAAATTCGACAAGTCGTTCAACGAGGCCGCATTCAACGGCGCCGAACAGTTCAAGGAAGAAACCGGCACGGAGTATGTCGAGTTCGAGATCCAGAACGAGGCACAGCGCGAGCAGGCGCTTCGCCGCTTTGCCGAGCGCGGACATTCGCCGGTCATCATTGCCGGCTTCTCCGCCGCGCAGGCCGTCGAGAAGGTGGCGCAGGAGTTCCCGGACACCGAATTTGCCATCATCGACATGGTCGTCGACCAGCCGAACGTGCGCTCGGTCGTCTTCAAGGAGCAGGAAGGCTCGTACCTGGCAGGCATCATGGCGGCCAAGGCCTCCGAGTCAGGCACCGTTGGCTTCGTCGGCGGCATGAACGTGCCGCTGATCTCGGCCTTTGCCTGCGGCTATGTGGGCGGCGTCAAGTCGGTCAATGCCGACGCGGAGGTGATCGTCAACTACACGGGTGACACGCCGGCGGCATGGAACGATCCGGTGCGCGGCGGCGAGATCACCAACGCGCAGATCTCGCAGGGTGCGGACGTTGTCTATGCGGCTGCCGGCGGCACCGGCATCGGCGTGCTGCAAGCGGCTGCCGATGCGGGCAAATTGTCGGTCGGCGTCGATTCCAACCAGAACCATCTGCAGCCCGGCTCGGTGCTGACATCGATGCTCAAGCGCGTCGATGTCGCCGTCATGGAAGCGATGAAGGACGGCATGGAAGGCAACTTCTCCACCGGTGTCCAGGTTCTTGGCGTTGCCGAGGATGGTGTCGGCGTGGCGATCGACGAAAACAACGAATCGCTGGTGTCCGACGAGATGATGCAGGCCGTCCAAGAGGCCCGCGAAAAGATCATCTCGGGCGAAATCGAGGTGCACGATTTCCGTTCGGACAACACATGCCCTTACGGCTCGGTCGGCTGACGCGCCACGATCCGAAGCAATGACCATGGCCGCCGGCGGCAACGCCGGCGGCCTTTTGACGAAAGGCGCCGAGCATGGCGGAGCAAAAGCTGCGCGTGGCCAGTGTTCAAATGGCCCTCCAACGAACGCGGTCGGCTGACACGCTTTTCGAGCGCGTGGCCCATTTCGTGCATACGGCCAGCGGCTACGGCGCCCAGTTCATCTGTCTGCCAGAGCATTTCACCATCCAGCTCCTGTCGGACGAGTCGCCGATGGTACCGGCGGCGGAAAGCGTTGACCGGCTGACGGCCTACACGCCCGCGCTCAGGCAGATGCTCGGCGATCTTGCCAAAGAGCATGCGATCACCATCATCGGTGGTTCGCACGCCACGCGCCTTGACGACGGCGCCGCCCGGAATGTCAGCCTTGTCGCCCATCCCGATGGCCGCCTGTCCGAACAGCACAAGCTGCATCCGACGCCGGATGAACGCAGCGTCTGGGGAATTGAAGGTGGTACCGCGATCGATGCGGTCGACACCGAGCACGGGCGGATCGGCGTGATGATATGCTATGACAGCGAGTTTCCGGAGCTTGGGCGGCGGCTCGCCGACCAGGATGCGCGCATCGTCTTCGTGCCTTATTGCACCGACACTCGTCACGGCCATTTTCGGGTTCGCTATTGCTGCCATGCGCGCACGGTCGAAAACCAGTGTTATGTCGTGACATCGGGCCTTGTCGGCAATCTGCCGAACACGGACAATCTGGAAATGGCCTATGCACAGTCGGCGGTGCTGACGCCGTCCGATCATGGCTTTGCGCGCGACGGTATTGCAGCCGAAGCTGAACCGCAGGCCGAACAGATGATCATCGCCGATCTCGACATGGCGGCGCTCGATGCGGCGCGGGCGGGCGGCTCGGTGCGCAATCTGGCCGACCGGCGTGCCGATCTCTACTCGGTTTCATGGCGCTGAGCGACCGCCACCGGTCAGAACACGGCGTGATCGCCACGGTCGACCGAGACCTCGCCCCTGACCAAACGGTCATAGAAGTCGAACAGGGTCTCGGTTCCGAATGAAGGCGTCGCCCCGGCGTCATAGCGCCCGGTGACCGGGTCAAGAACGAGCATGGATTCGGTGGCGTAGTAGCGGCCGATGCGCGCCAGTTCGGCCTTGGCGGCCAGTTTTGGGGAGAGCCGGCCCAGAACGCTCATCGTCCAGATGATTGCATCCAACAGCGCGACCGGCACATGCCTGAACTTCGGCGGCTTCTCGAAAAGCGCGAACAGATGCTCACCTTGCTCCAACGGCGACACCGGGTCGCCCGGTCCGCCGATCGGCAAGACACGATTGTGCCGTTCGGGATCGTCGATGCATCCCGCAATGTACCGGGCCAGGTCGGCATCGGAGATCGGCTTGCAGGCGGTCAGCCGGCCATCGCCGAAGACAAGGAAAGGCCGACCCCGCCGCAGCCGCTCGATCTGGCCCGACAGCGACTTGAAGAAGGCGGTCGGGCGGACGATCGACCAGGTCAGACCCGAGGCGATCAGCGCGTTCTCGAACGCCAGCTTGGCTTGCTGGAAGGCCAGTTTCGGCTTTTGCACGCAGATGGCCGACAAAAGGACAAATTGGGTGACGCCGGACCGTTGGGCCAATTGCAGAACGCTCAGGTTCGCATCGTGATCGATGGACCACGCGTCGACGGGAACGCCGGTTCGCGATGCGATGCAGGAGACCACGACATCGAACCGCTCGCCGCAAAACCCGTCACGGTTAAGCGAGTCCGGGGCGGTCACATCGCCATACCGGACGATGGCGCCATCGGGCAGACCCAGTTCTGCTCCTCGCGACGATGCATCGGCGAGACGCGGCCTGACGAAGCAGACCACCTCATGGCCGCAATCCACAAGCGCATGAGCCGTCGCTCGGCCGATCGTTCCGGTGGCGCCCAGCAACAGGATGCGACGCGGCGCCGGGCTCATGGGCATTCGAGGGCGTTTGGTTGCATTGGCAGTTCGTCGTTATGTGGCCGAATGCTCATTCCTAGCGCGCTGCCGCCATTACGGGCAAGGACCGGATCTGTCCGCGATCAGGTACGGTTCGGTTGAATGCGCCGTCCGGCGGGCCGGGAGCAGGCCGGACGGCGCGGGGACACGTCGATCGGGCCGATCAACGCCCCATCCGGTTGCGGCTGCTCAGGCGTTCGAGCTCACGAGCTGCATTCATGTGCAACGGAAGTCTGGCCGCCCATTCGACATCGGCGCGAGACACGCCCATATCCTTGTAGACCCAGTCCTCCTTGCCAAGCAGCGCTCGATAGGCCTGCCGGTCGAGACGCTGGCGGCGGTGTTCGGCGGCTTGCGCCCGGCGTGTGTCGAGCCACGCAAGGGCCCTTTCGGCCAGGCGGCGCGCCAGTGCGCCAGGGGCCGAATGGGTGGTGTGCCGGGCAAGATCATTGTCGAAGACGGTCATCGGTTCACTCCTTCGGGTCGGCGATCCGGATGTGCCGGAACGGGTGGACTGTGATGCCAATCCGTGCTTCAATCAAACGAAACGATTTGACTTGAGGATTCAGTTTTTCTGAATGATGGTTCCAACATGAATGTTCCCGAAGCCAAGCCCTTCAACCCGCAGACACCGGTCGACATGGATCTGTTGCGGACCTTTCTGGCGATCGCGGAGACGCGCAGCTTTTCCAGAGCGGCGGAGCGCGTCTTCCGTACGCCGTCCGCCGTCTCCATGCAGATGAAGAAGTTGGAGGAGCTTTTGGGCACGGCCGTTTTCATTCGGGATTCGCGCTCGGTTTCGCTGACGGCCGATGGCGAGATGCTCGTCGGATATGCCCGCCGGATTCTGGCGCTGTCCAACGAGATGATGGCGCGCTTCGTCATGCCGGATGTGGAGGGGACCGTCCGACTCGGCGCGACCGACGATCACGGCGATCGGCTTTTGCCGCATCTGCTCAAGCGGTTTGCGGAAACCCATCCCAACGTCTCCGTCGATGTCGTGATCGGCACGACCAACACCCTCCTGCCAGACTATGAGCAGGGCGATCTCGAGCTTGTGCTCTACACCGCCCAACCGGGCGCGGCGATCGAGGCGGATGCACGTGTCCTGCACGAAGAACAGCTTGTCTGGGCCGGGCTGAGGGGCGGCTGCGCCTGGGAGCGCGACCCGCTGCCACTGTCGATCTGGGAAGAGGGCTGCTCGTGGCGCGCCAATGCCGTGCGGGCCCTGGGCGAAATCGGACGAGATTTTCGTATCGCCTATATGAGTGCGCACACATCGGCGCAGAAGGCGGCGATCAAGTCGGATCTGGCGATAGCGCCGATGCCTGCATCCTACATCGAGCCGCCGCTGGTTTGCCTCGGCGAGAAACAGGGGCTGCCGCCGCTTGGTTCCTATCAGGACCGAATGCGGGTGCGCGAGGATGCCGGTGCGTGCACGCGCGCAGTTGCCGACCACGTGATGGCTTGCCTGGAAGCGTTCGGAACGGGCGAGTTGGAATGCTGATTGCCAGATCTGGGCAATTGGCAAATCTCAACATGAACGCCGCCGGCCTTTCGACCGCGCTCAGCGCGCAGATCGCCTCTAGTGCGCTTCGTCCCAATTGTGGGCGGCATTGGCGTCGACCTGTAGCGGCACACTCATCGCCACTGCCGGCATCGCCGCCTGCTCCATGACGTCGCGGACGACAGCGATCGTCGCGTCGACCTCATCCTCGGGCACTTCGAAGATCAGTTCGTCATGCACCTGAAGGAGCATTTGTGCGGCGAGATCTTCAGCCGACAAAGCATCTTCGATACGGACCATCGCCCGGCGTATGATGTCGGCGGCCGACCCTTGGATCGGCGCATTGATCGCCGCCCGCTCGTTGAAGGCGCGCACCTGCGGGTTGGAGGACTTGATGTCCGGATAATGCGCGCGCCGGCCGAAGATCGTTTCGACATAGCCTAGCTCGCGAGCAAACGCCTTGGTGGCGTCCATATAGTCGCGAATGCCCGGAAAGCGTTCGAAATAGGTCTTGATGTAATCGCCGGCCTCGGAACGAGCGATGCCGAGCTGGTTGGCCAGGCCGAACGCCGAGATGCCGTAGATGATGCCGAAGTTGATCGCCTTGGCGCGGCGGCGCACTTCTGACGGCATGCCGTCGACCGGCACGCCAAACATTTCCGAGGCCGTCATGGCGTGGATGTCCATGCCGTCGGCGAATGCCCGTTTGAGCTGGCCGATATCGGCCATATGGGCAAGAACCCGCAGCTCGATCTGGCTGTAGTCCGCCGAAACCAGACGATGACCCTTTTTGGCGACGAAGGCTGTGCGGATGCGGCGGCCCTCGGCGGTGCGTATCGGGATGTTCTGAAGATTCGGATCGGATGAGGACAGGCGACCCGTCGATGTGGATGCCAGAGCATAGGAGGTGTGGACGCGATCCGTTTCGGGATTGATGAATCCGGGAAGCGCATCGGTGTAGGTCGACTTGAGCTTGGTGAGCTGGCGCCAGTCGACGATCCGGCGCGGCAATTCATGGCCCTCGGCGGCCAGATCCTCGAGCACCTGGGCGGACGTGGACCATTGGCCGGTCTTGGTTTTCGAGCCGCCCGGCAGGTTCATCTTGCCGAACAGGATCTCACCCAGCTGCTTCGGCGAACCGATGTTGAAGCTCTCGCCGGCCAAATCGTGGATTTCGGCTTCGATGCCGGCGGCCTTCTGCGCAAACTCGCCCGACAGCCGGCTCAATATCTGCCGGTCGACGGAAATGCCGCGCCGTTCCATGCGCGCTAGAACCGCGATCAGCGGCCGTTCCAGCCGCTCATACACGGACACCAGTCCTTCGGAGACCAGACGCGGCTTGAGCACCCGCCAGAGGCGCAGCGTTATGTCGGCATCCTCGGCCGCATAGCGCGTTGCCACGTCGATCGCGATCCGGTCGAAGGTCAGCGCCTTCTTTCCGGTTCCGGCGACGTCCTTGTAGGCGATCGGCGTGTGGCCGAGCCAGCGTTCGGCCAACGCATCCATGCCGTGATGGCTGTTGTTGCCGCCATCGAGCGCATAGGAGATCAGCATCGTGTCGTCGAAGGCGGCGACCGACACGCCTTGGCGCGCCATGACCTGAAGGTCATATTTGATGTTTTGACCGACGATCAGGATCGACGGGTCCTCCAACAGACCTTTTAGTCGGCTCAATGCTTCATCGAGACCGATCTGGCCATCGACAAGTCCGCCCTCGCCAAGCAAGTCGTCTTCGCCCTCGCGATGAGCGAGCGGCACATAGGCGGCCTCGCCCTCGGTATGGCTGAGCGAAAAGCCGACCAGTGTTGCCTGCATGGCATCGAGCGAGTCGGTTTCGGTGTCGAAAGCGACAACGCCTGCGGCGCGCGCCTTGTCGATCCATTGATCGAGCGTTTGAAGATCGCGGATGCAGACATAGGTGTCGGCATCGAAAGCGCTCGATCCGGCTGCTGCGGCACGCGCATCGGCCAGCGCGCGCGGCGAGGCGACGCCGTCTTCGACCGCATTGAGTACGGCGCCGGGTTCGTCAGCGGTTCCGGCGTCCAGGTCCGGGCCGCGCGCTTTCGCACCCGCCTCGACCTCGACCTGTGCCGGATCGATCTCTCCGATCTCGGTTCCGGTCGCCTCGGCGACGCGCCGGGTCAGGCTGGTGAACTCCATCGCCTTCAAAAAGGCGATCAGCTTGGGCCCGTCCTGCGCTTCGAGCGCCAGAGCGTCCAGCGGGGTGCCGACAGGCGTATCGACCTTCAGCGTGACCAGTTCGCGCGACAGACGGGCCTGGTCGGCGAATTCGATCAGGTTTTCGCGGCGCTTGTTCTGCTTGATCTCGAATGCACGCTCCAGAAGCGTATCCAGATCGCCATAATCGTCGAGCAACTGCGCTGCCGTCTTGGGGCCGATTCCGGGCACGCCGGGGATGTTGTCGGTGGAATCGCCGGCGAGCGCCTGAAGGTCGATCATCTTCTCGGGGCCGACGCCAAACTTCTCTATAACCGCCTCGCGGCCGATCTGCCGGTCCTTCATTGTGTCGTACATCGACACATGATCGGTCACGAGTTGCATCAGATCCTTGTCGGAAGAGACAATCGTCGCTTCGCCGCCAGCCTGTTCTGCCATCCGGCAATAGGCGGCTATGATGTCATCGGCCTCGTAACCCTCCAATTCGATGCAAGGCAGGTTGAAAGCCTTTGTCGCCTCGCGGATCAGGCCGAATTGCGGCACCAGATCTTCCGGCGGTTCGGACCGGTTGGCCTTGTAGTCGGGGTAAAGGTCGTTGCGGAACGTCTTGGAAGAGTAGTCGAAGATGACCGCGAAATGGGTGGGCGTCACACCGACGTCGGTGTCGCGCGCTTCCTGAAGCAGCTTCCAAAGCATGTTGCAGAAGCCGGAAACCGCACCCACGGGCAACCCGTCTGATTTGCGCGTCAGCGGCGGCAGGGCATGGAAAGCGCGGAATATGTAGGCCGAGCCGTCGACCAGAAACAGATGATCGCCTTTTTTCATGGGGCAAGGCTTAGCGCGGCGATTGGCAAGCGGCAATGCGAAAGCGCCGGGCTCCGGCATCGATGGTGCCAGAGCCCGCCGTTCATGGTTTCTTCATCTTGGTTGACGCATTCTTTACGGGCCTACGGCTTTATGCCGGTGGCCGAAAGGGCTAGTCTGAGGGCAACGGGGCGCAGATGATTGGGAGAGGAAACGTGGTCCAATCGACTTTGGGGCGGATGTTGCTGGCATCGGCCGTCATCTTCACGGGCTGGGCGGCAGCGCCCGATGTGGCAGGCGCATCGGAAGTGCAATTGCACCAAATGCTCTTCAACCGGGCCAAACGGCAGCAAAGGCAGCGGGCAACGCGCCCGCAGGCGAGCCAGCAAGCCGTGCCTCGGCGCAACACCGCACAACGGGCGACGTCACGGCCGGTCCGCCGCATTTCCGGACCGCAATACTACACCTATGCCGCGCCGGCGATCACCACGGTCACGCTGGTTTCGCTGCTTCCCGACGTGACCACAACGGGCGCCATCGAAGGCGCGGGCGAGGGACTGCCGCCACTTCCGGTGCTGGCCAACGACAGGTTTGTCCAAGCGCTCGATTTCGCGCCCGACCAGAATCTGAGCATCGAGCCGGCGATTGCCGATGCGGTGAAGCGCCACTATGCGGAAAACCCCGCCTTTGTCTGGGTCAGCGGCATGAACCCCAACACCGATGGCCAGGCCGTTGCCGCCTTCGTCAACGAAGCGGCGGCCCATGGTCTTGATGCCGACCACTATGCGGTCGATCTGCCGTCGGCGGGCTGGTCGCCGGACGATCCGGCCGCGCGCTATCGCGATCTCATCGCTTTCGAGCTTCAACTGACTGCCCGCGCACTGCGCTATGCCATGGACATCAAGGACGGCGCGGTCGATCCCAACAAACTGTCGGGCTATCACGACTTCTCCAAGGACCGGTTGACGGCCGATGCGGCGCTGGCCGGGCTGATGACAGCCGACGAGCCGGGCGGATGGCTCGAGGGCCTGGCCCCGCGCCAGTCCGACTATCAGCGCCTCAAAGACGAACTGGCCGCGCTGCGCACCAGCACCGAAGACGCCATCGTCATTCCCGAGGGCACATTCCTGCGTCCGGGCACCGTGTCCGAGGCGCTGCCCATGGTGATGGCGGCGGCGGGCGAGAAGATGTCGGTGGAAACGCGCAACAAACATGCCGCGATCATCAACGCCTATTCGGAGACGACGCTCTATGACGGTGCGCTGGTCGAGCTGATGCGCGATGTGCAGCGCGATCTCGATCTGGTGCCGGACGGCATTGTCGGCCCAAGAACGGTGGCCGAACTGGACGGGGAGAGCCTCGCCACCAAGATCAGCCGGGTCGAACTGGCGCTTGAACGGCTGCGGTGGCACCCGGAGGAGTACGGACACCGGCAGGTCGTCATCAACCAGCCTGAGTACCGCGTCCGCTACATGGAAAACGGCGAGACCAAGCTGGCAATGCGGACGGTCGTCGGCAAGCGCTCAAACCAGACCTATTTCTTCCATGACGAGATCGAACATGTCGTCTACGACCCCTATTGGGGCGTGCCGCAATCGATCATCGTCAACGAGATGCTGCCCAAGCTGAGGCGCGATCCGTCCTATCTGGACCGCAACGGTTATGTGGTGACGGGTGCATCGGGCCGGCAGATCGCCTCGTCCTCGATCAACTGGTACCAGTTCTCCGGCAGCGTTCCCTACAATGTCCGGCAGAGGCCGGGGCCGCGCAACGCGCTGGGCGAACTGAAAATCATGTTCCCCAACAGACACGCGATCTACATGCACGACACGCCATCCAAGGGCCTGTTTGCACGGGACAATCGCGCGTTCAGCCATGGCTGCGTGCGGCTCGAGGACCCGCGCGCCATGGCCGCCGCGGTGCTCGGCAAGAGCACCGAGCATGTGGCCGCCCAGCTTGGCGGCTACGAGCAGGTGGAGAAGCTGGCGGAGACCGTGCCGGTCTATGTGGGCTATTTCACCGCCTGGCCGGACGATGACGGCGTCGTCGACTATCATGCCGACGTCTATGACCGCGACACCTATCTTCGGCGCGCGCTCGACACGGTCGGCAAGGCCCGCACCGGCTGAGCGGAAAAGGCGGCCAGTCAGCCCGTCCGGCTGATGCAGACAGGCACGATGCCCGAGCGCACCATTCCGAGGCGGCGGGCCGCTTCCTTGGAGACATCGACGATGCGGTCGCCAACAAACGGGCCGCGGTCGTTGATGCGCACAATGACCGACCGGCCATTGTCGCGATTGGTGACCTCTATCCGCGTGCCGAAAGGCAGCGAGGGATGCGCCGCGGTCATCTTCGACGGGTCCATCATCTCACCAGAGGCCGTGCGTGAGGTCAGCGCGTACCAGGACGCCTTGCCGCATTGCTGGGCCGCGTGAGCCGGTGCCGGTGCAATGAACCCGGCCAGCACCGCCGCCGCGCAACCGGCGCCCGTCGTTATGGTTCTGATCGACATTCGAAGTCCTTCCGTCGCGATGGCCGCGCCCGGCGACGGCGATCAGGCGGGGTGCCGCTGCCAGCCGTCTTCCGCCCACATCCGGTCGAATGCCGTCGGGTAATCGGGATGGTCAAAAGCAAATCCCAGCGCCTTGATCGCCGCGTTCGAAACGCGCTTGTTCTCGCCGTAGAAGGACCGGGCCATGGGCGACAATGTGGCGGTTTCGAAGTCGATTTCCGGCGGCGGATCAACTTTCATGACGGAGGCGGCATAAGCGACAACGTCCTGGGGCGGCGCCGGCAGGTCGTCAGTGACGTTGAGGATACCGTCATGGCGGCGTTCAGCCAGGAAGGCCAGCGCACCGGCGATGTCGTCGACATGAATGCGGTTGAAGACCTGGCCAAGCTTGACCAGACGCCGCGCCCGGCCGGCAGCCAGATTGGCGAACGCGTTGCGGCCCGGTCCATAGATGCCCGAAAGGCGCAGGATCGAAAGGGGTATCGCACGGTCCGCCGCGAAAGCCTGCCAATCCCGTTCGGCGGCCAACCGCTGGATCGAGCGTGCGGACACCGGGCGCGGCTCTGTCGCCTCATCGACCCAATCGCCATCGTGATTGCCGTAGACGCCAACGGTCGACAGATAGGCAATCCACTGCAGATTCGGCGCGGCCGCGATCACATCGCGGACGGCATTCAGAACCGGATCGCCATCGACGTCGGGTGCGATCGAGACGACGATATCAGTGGCCTGGACGATCGCGTCGGCCAAGCCTTGCGTTGAGGCGTCGCCATCGAAGATGACCGCCATGATGCCCAATTCCTTCAAGACACTGGCCTTGGCCGGATCGCGTGTGGTTCCGAAAACGCTCTCGCCGGCCAGGGCCAGTCGATGGCCATAGGCACGGCCCGAAAATCCGGCGCCAAAGATCAGTGTCGTCCGGTCATTCACCGGCTATCTCCTCTGCGTAGTTCCATTCCGATACCATCTCGGCGTCATCTTCCGCAGGCAACCGCGCTGCCTTCTCCATAGCGAAAGCGTCCGGCGCCAACTGGCCCAGCGCCCAGATCGCGGCACCACGCACCAGCGGTTCGTCATCGTCGAGCAGCGCGGTGACATGCGGCTCCAGTGCAGGTTGGCCGCTGTTGCCGGCGGCGATCAGGCAATTGCGCACGAAACGGGCGCGGCCGATCCGCTTGACGGGCGATCCGGCAAAGCGTGCTCGAAACGCCGCATCGTCCAACATCAGAAGTTCATCGAGGGACGGTGACCGCATGTCGCTGCGTGATTGGAGCTTGGCCTCTCGCGCGGCATCGGCGAACTTGTTCCATGGGCAGACGGCCAGGCAATCGTCGCAGCCATAGATGCGGTTTCCGATGGGCTTGCGGAACACATGCGGTATCGGTCCCTTATGCTCGATCGTCAGATAGGAAATGCAGCGCCGCGCATCGAGTTGGTAAGGTCTGGGGAACGCATCGGTCGGACAGATGTCGAGACAGGCCCGGCATGAGCCGCAATGATCGGTTTCGGCACGGTCCTCAGGAAGCGCCATGTCAGTGAAGATCGCGCCCAGAAAGAACCAGGAACCAAGATCGCGGCTGACGAGATTGGTGTGCTTGCCCTGCCAGCCGAGCCCAGCCCGTTCGGCGAACGGCTTTTCCATGACAGGCGCCGTATCGACAAAGACCTTGACCTCTGCGCCCGTACGCGCGGCGAAACGCCCGGCCGCCTGCTTCAGCTTGCCCTTGATGACATCGTGATAGTCGCGATTGTGGGCGTAGCACGAAATGGTCGCGCGATCCTTCAGGCCAAGTGCAGCGAGCGGCTCATAGCTGTCGCCGGGGGCGTAATTCATCGCCGTCATGATGATCGAGCGCGCATCGGGCCAGAGCATTCGCGGGTCGGCGCGGCGGTCCCGCGTCTCGGCCATCCACCCCATCGTGCCATGCCAGCCGGCATCAAGGAACCGGCCGAGGCCCGCCTCCGCCCTGTCGATCCGGTCGGCGGTCGCGATCCCGAAGGCATCGAAGCCGAGCGATTGCAAGTCGCGCGCGATAAAGGCACGGGCCTTCTGCGGATCGGTCAGGCGCTGGGTGACAGCCGTCGACATGGCGGCACGCTACCTGCCGCAATCTCAGAAATCGAGATCGGCGTAGTGCGAGACCGGCGTCAGGCCACGCACCCGGTCGGCCAAAAGCGGCCGGAAGGAGGGCCGCGACTTCATCCGCGTGTACCAGTCGCGCGCCTGCGGCACCTCGGACCAGTCGATCTCGCCCATATAGTCGAGAATCGACACAGCAGCGCCGGCGGCGATGTCGGCGGCGGAAATCGCACCGGCCCCGAGCCAGTCGCGTGTCCCGGCGAGCCAGTTCAGATAGCGCAGATGCTGACGGATGTTGGCGCGGGCCGCGCGCATCGCGCGGCTGTCCGGTGCGCCGCCGCCCATCTCGGCAGGCATTGACAGTTTATCGACCCGTTCGCGCACAAGCGCCCGCGTGACATCGGCTTCGAGCTTGACGATAAACCAATCGACCAGACGCCGTACCTCGGCCCGCTCAAGCGGATAGTCGGGCATCAGGCGCCGTTCGCGCGCCATGACACCACGCGTCTCGTCGAGATATTCGGCGACCGGGTAGGGACCGCTGATCGGAACGCCTGCCTCGGCGATGAGAACGGGAAGCGTGCCGGCCGGGTTCAGCGCCAAAAACTCCTGCCGCCGCTCCCAGGGGCGTTCGTCGCGCAACTCGGCCTCAACGCCGTATTCGGCGAGCAGCAGGCGGACGAACCGGCAGGGTGCCGACATCGGCATGTGATGGAGAATCATCTTGGTCTCGAACGCGGTGCAAAGCAGAACGGCCAAGTGATACGCACCGAACAGTGGCGGCGCAATGGCGGCTCAGGCCGCGAATGCCGCGATCTCGGCGAGCGTGGGCAGGTCGGCACCGCGTCGGGAGCAGGTCAGCGCCGAGGCCCTGACCGCGAATCCGGCGACTTCGGCGATGTCGACATTGCGCGCTTCGCCCGCGCGGGCCGCATTTTCCTGAGACAGATGGTGCAGGCACGCCGCCATGAAAGTGTCGCCTGCACCGACCGTGTCGACGACATCGACGGCAACGCCCGGCACATGCGTCAGCCGGCCGTCGGCCGATCCGGCGATGGCGCCGTCCGGCCCGCGCGTGACGAAAGCTAGATCCGCACCGGCAACCAGCGCCTGTTCAATGAACCATTCGAGCGGTTTGCCTGGCCACAACAGGCCGATATCCTCATCGCTCGCCTTGACCAGACCGGCAAGCGGCAGCATTTCGCCGATCCGCTGACGCCACAGATCGAGATCGGCCACCACCATGGTACGGACGTTGGGATCGAACGAGATGAAGCGGGCCGCCGCCTCGCGCCGAGCCAGGGTGCGCAGCGTGTTGCCGGACGGCTCGAAAACGGTTGCGAACGAGCCCAGATGGATCACGTCGACATCATCGCCGAGCCGCTCGGGGATGTCCGAGAGCTCCATCGAACAGTCAGCGGTGCCGTTGCAGTAGATCGAATAGCGCGGATGGCCGTCGGCGCCGGTTTCGACCAGCGCGACCGTCGTCAGATTGTCGGTCTCGACGCAGTAGCGGTCCGAAACCCCATTGTCGGCCATGAAGGCCCGCAGGCGCCGGCCGAGCAGGTCGGTCGACAGGCGGGTGAAGAGACCGGCGGGCGTGCCCATGCGCGATAGGCCCAAGGCCACATTGAGCGGCGAGCCACCCACCACGCCGTCCACCGAGACACCATGGCCGCCGGATGCATCCGACGGCCGCGCGAACATGTCAAACAGTGCTTCCCCGCAGGTCAGGATCATGACGGCATTTCCCCCAGATGCACGATCTCGCCGTTCCGGATGGACCGTTCGGCAGCCTCGCCCATCTCCACCGCACGCGCGCCATCCGTCAAGCTCACATCGGGCTTGCCGCCTTCGCGAACGATGCGGGCAAACTCGCGATGCTGGTAGAAGGTGCCCCCATGATGGTCGCCGGCGGCCAGCACCTGATCGTCGACGTGGATTTCCTCGCGCAACGGCGCCTTGTCGGCGCGTGGCGATATGACAATCTCCGATGCCCGCTCGCCGCCGCCCGGCCAGAAGCGCGACGGACCAGGCACCATCGCCTCGATCTTGCCGTTCGTTCCGGTCACCGAAACATGCTCCTGCCACCAGGAACCTTCGGCAAACATGCACAGGTCGAGAGCGGCGCGCATGCCATTGTCGAAATCGACGATGACATAGGCGTTGTCGAGCACGTCCGGCACGCCCTCGTCATGGACCTCGTCACGATGATTGAGATCATGCCCACCCGAACCGAAGACGCGCACCGGTTCGGCCTGGGTAATCAGCCGCATCAGATCGAAGAAGTGGCAGCATTTTTCGACCATCGTCCCGCCCGACCGGCGCGAAAAGCGGTTCCAGTTGCCCGGCTTGACCAGGAAGGGATAGCGATGCTCGATGATCGAGACCATCTTCAGATCGCCGGCGGTACCGTTGCGCGTTTCCTCGATCAGCCGGGCGACGGGCGGCATATAGCGGTACTCCATCGCCACCCAGACCGGGGCGTGCCGGTTATGGGCGCGGCGCGCCAGATCGCGCGCCTTGTCGGACGAGGTGGCCGACGGCTTTTCGAGCAGGATGGGCAGGCCGGTCCCCAGCGCATCCAGCATGATGTCGTAGTGGGTGTCGTTGGGGCTGACGACGATCAGCGCGTCGATCTCATCGGATGAAAGTAGCGATCCGTGGTCGACGAAGGAGGCCACGTTCGTGATGCCGGCCGATTTGGCAGCGGCGAGACCGGCGTTTCGCATCTCCTCGCGCGTGTCGGCGATGGCGGCGACCGTCGCACCTTCCAGAAGCGCGATGTTGCGGATGTGCTCCTGGCCCATCATGCCGGTGCCGATAACGCCGTAGCGCAAGGTCATGCGTTTCTTCCCAACCGGCCCACGTCTTTCTTGCGCGATGCCTGACGCCCCGTTTGAGAGGCAAAAACCGCCCTAGCGCGCGCCTTGACGGGCAGCAAGAAAATTGTGGTTGAATGATGAAGGAATTCGTACAGACCGGCAGAAAGGCCGGCGCTTGCGATGGCCAATTGACCGTGCCAAGACCGGCTGCGACAACCGGGGAGGACGAAGTGGCACAACAAAATGGCAATGTGGCGGTGATCACCGGCGCCGCACGCGGCATCGGACTGGCGACCGCCAAGCGGTTTCTGGCCGAAGGTTGGCATGTGGTCATGATCGACCGTCTGGGCGATCTGCTGCAGCAGGAAGCGCGGGCGCTCGGCACCAACCGTGCCCATCCGATCGTCTGCGATGTGTCCATGCCCGATCAGGTTTCGTCGGCGATCAGGGAGACCATCGACACGCTGGGGCGGATCGACGCGCTCGTCAACAATGCCGGCATTGCCGAGTTCGCGCCGCTGCTCGAGACGAGCTTCGAGACGTGGACGGAGGTGATGGAGACCAATCTGAACGGCCCGTTCCTGATGACGCAGGCGGTCGCTCCGCACATGGTGGCTGCCGGACGCGGGGGCGCAGTGGTCAATGTCACCTCGATCTCCGGCATTCGCGCGTCGACCATGCGCGTTGCCTATGGCACATCAAAGGCCGGGCTGGCCCATCTGACCAAGCAGTATGCCGCCGAACTGGGCGACTACGGAGTCCGGGTCAACGGCGTGGCGCCGGGGCCGGTGGAAACCGCCATGGCGGCCAAGGTGCATACGCCGGAAATCCGGCAATCCTATTATGATCACATGCCTCTGCCGCGCCACGCCGCCGAGAGCGAGATCGCCAGCGTGATCTGGTTCTTGTGTTCGCCCGATTCGGCGTTCGTCACCGGCCAGATCATCGCCGCAGACGGCGGCTTTGCGGCAACCGGCGTGGGCCTGCCCGACCTGCCCGCGCGGGGATGACGACGGTCAAGACGGATAAAGACGCTGCAAAAGCGCCACGGCACGCCTTGACCTGGCGTCAATCGCGTCTTCGGTCAGCGGCTCGATGGCGCCCGTGGCGCGCCGGATTTGCAAATCTCCGATGAGCAAGGCGACGTAGGTCTCGGCCACTTTCCCTGCATCGTCGAACGCCAGAAGGCCCCTGGCGCGCGCCTGTCCAAAGAGTTCTGCGATCAGCGGCACAACCGTCTGGCGACCTGATTTGCCAAGCGCCGGACCCAGCGTGGCCGTGTCGTGAACATCACCGACTGCGGCGCGGTTGAGCGCGATGGCGCGCTCACCAGTGACCAGTTCAAGAAGCAATGGGCCGACCGTTGCCAGCGTTTCCAGCGGGTCCAAATCGGCACCTTCGAGCCGCGCGCGCAGCAACTGGGCAACGTTCCGGGCATTGGCTTCCACCAACGCGGCGAACAGACCCTGCTTGTTGCCGTACCATTTGTAGAGCGTCTCGTTGGATGCACCGGCCCGACGCGCAACCTCCAGCATCGATGTGGCCTTGTAACCCTTCTCGATCAGCAGCGCGAAGGCTGCATCCTCGATCGCCGTGCGGCGCCGGTCGGCATAGTCGCCCATGGGCCGTCCGCTCCCTTACCAAAGTTTCATTTGCATTTTTCCGTAAACCTTTTTACGGATGTTTGCAAACGTACAGAACTTTACATTTATGGGGAAACGGTGACATGATCGAACTCACCCGCGTCGCTTCGCTGGCCGCGATCATCATGCTCGGCCTGATGGCCGGCTTCTTTTTTGCGTTCTCGGTCTGCGTAATGGCCGGCCTCAATGCCGTTCCAGCCGACGAAGCGATCGGCGCGATGCAGGCGATCAATGCCGCCGTGCGCAACCCGGTCTTCTTCGTCACTTTCTTCCTGACGCCGGTCGTCGCCGGCGGCACATCGGTGCTGGCGTTTGCGGCCGGCGATGCCCGAACCGGCTTCTTCATGGCCGCGGCCGCTGCGGTCTATGCCCTGGCCGCGATCCTCCCGACCGCCAGCATCAACGTGCCGATGAACGAGGCACTTGCAGCGATCGATCCACCCCGGGCCGATGCCGCAACCATCTGGTCGGACTATTCGGACCGCTGGACACTCTGGAACACGGTCCGGACGCTGACCACGACCGTCGCGCTCGGGATCGCCGCCTTCCCTTTCCTTGAAACCCGCTAGGGCACTGAACCCACAGGAGAACCTCAATGAAAACGCGCACCCTTGTCGCATCGGCAGCAGCGCTCGTCCTGGTCGCCGCAACAGGCACGATCGCTTACAATGCATGGTCCACCCGCGCTTCGATCACCGGGCTCGAGCAGATCGTCATCGAACGGGCAACGGACAGTCCCACGCCATGGACGGCAACACTGCCGGAGGCGCTTCCTGTGCCTGTCGCCCGCTATTTCGCCTATGTCTTTCCCGATGGCCCGCCCGATCATGCCTATGTCGAGATCGAGGCAGCCGGCCAGTTCCGCCGGCCCCTCACCGAAAGCTTCCAGCCGACGACGGCGCGACAGGTGATTTCCCTGCATGAACCCGATCTCGTCTTTTCGGCCAATACACCGCTCTGGGGCCCGGTCTGGGCCATCGCCTACGACGCCTATGTCGACGGACAGATGGAGATGGCGGCAAAGCTTCTGTCGACGGTCACCGTCATGCATGAGACCTCGACGCCGGCGCTCAACCGCACGTCTCTGCGCCGCTGGCTGCTGGAGAGCCCGGCCTATCCCATGGCGCTCTTGCCCGGCGGGCCGGTGAGCTGGGAACCGATCGACGACAACCGGGCACGGGCCGTCGTCCGCGCGTTCGGCGAAGAGGCGTCGCTCGTGGCAACGTTTGATGCGGATGGCGCGCTGACGCGATTCGATGCGGAAACCGACGGTGACCTGACCACGCCGTATCACGGTTCGGGCGAACACACGGCGCGGAGCGATTACCAGCTGGTGGACGGCGTGCGCGTCCCGCTCTCGTTTACCATCGCACGCGCCGCAGGTGGAGAGATCCTGCCCTTCTGGGAAGGCCGGATCACAGCCATCCGGTTCGGAGGAAGCTGACGGGCGTGGACGCCATTGCCATTTTTCTGGGGAGGCCGACGCGACCCGCTGGCCTTCTCAGCCGACCGCCGACACACTCATCGGCGGTCAACGGATACCGCCCGCCATGCCTACCATTCGCATTGCCGCCCTCGTCACCAGCCTGTCACTGATCATTGGCATCGGCACGGTCTTCTTCCGTTTTGTCGAAGGCTGGAGTTGGGTGGACAGCTACTTCTTCTCGGTGGTGACGCTGTCGACCGTTGGCTATGGCAATCTGGTTCCGGCGACCGCACTGGGGAAGGTTGGAACGACGGTCTTCATCTTCGTCGGGCTTGGCGTCTTCGCTGCGGCCATTCAGCAGATTGCCGCGGCGACGCTGCAACGCCGGCGAACCAAGCCGCGCAACGGCAAGAGCCAGACGAACTAAAGACGGCTTGTTGGCTCAGGCCGCCTTCAGTTCCAGACGCCGGGCATGCAGGATCGGCTCGGTGTAGCCGGCGGGCTGCTCGCGGCCCTTGAGCACCAGATCGAGCGCCGCTTGGAACGCGATCGACCCGTCGAAATCGGGTGCCATGGGCCGATAGGCCGGATCGCCGGCATTTTGCCCGTCCACCACCTCGGCCATCTTCTTCATCGTCTCGACGACCTCATCTTTCGTGACGATGCCATGATGAAGCCAGTTGGCGATGTGCTGCGACGAGATTCGCAGCGTCGCCCGGTCCTCCATCAGGCCGACATCGTTGATGTCCGGCACCTTAGAGCAGCCGACGCCCTGGTCGATCCAGCGCACAACATAACCAAGGATTCCTTGCGCATTGTTTTCCACTTCACGGAGCTTCTGCCGGTCGCTCCATTTGCGATAGGTGGCAAGCGGAATGTCGAGCACCGCATCGACATAGGCGCGGCGCCCGGACGCTTTGAGCTGCGCTTGCACGGCGAAGACGTCGACCTGATGATAGTGCAAGGCGTGCAGGGTCGCAGCCGTCGGGCTCGGTACCCAGGCGCAATTGGCCCCGGCCTTGGGATGCTCGATCTTCTGTTCGAGCATAGCGTGCATCCGGTCAGGCATGGCCCACATGCCCTTGCCGATCTGCGCCTTGCCTGACAGGCCGCATTCGAGACCAATATCGACATTTTGGTTCTCGTAGGCCGTGATCCAGGATTTGCGCTTGATGAAGTCCTTGCGGCTGAACGGACCGGCCTCCATCGATGTGTGGATCTCGTCGCCGGTGCGGTCCAGAAAGCCCGTATTGATGAAGGCGACACGATGGCTGGCGGCGCGGATGCACTCCTTGAGGTTGACGCTGGTGCGTCGCTCCTCGTCCATCACGCCGAGCTTGACCGTATGGCGCGGCAGGCCAAGCGCATCCTCGACCCGATCGAAAATCTCGCCTGCGAATGCCACCTCGGTCGGCCCATGCATCTTCGGCTTGACCACATAGACCGAGCCATGCAGCGAGTTGCGGTCGCCACCATCCTTTTTGAGGTCGTGCATGGCGATAAGCGTGGTGATCATCGCATCCATCAGGCCTTCGAAGATCTCATTGCCGTCAGCATCGAGAATGGCCGGATTGGTCATCAGATGGCCGACATTGCGAACCCAGAGCAGCGCGCGGCCCTTCACGACCAGTTCACCCCCGTCCGGGCCGGTGTAGACGCGATCGGCCTCGAGCTTGCGATCGACCGTCTGGCCGGCCTTTTGGAAACTTGTTTTGAGGTCGCCTTTCATCAGGCCCAGCCAGTTGGCATAAGCCAGGACTTTGTCTTCGGCATCGACGCAGGCGACCGAATCCTCGCAATCCATGATGGCCGAGACCGCGCTTTCCAGCACGACATCGGCGAGGCCGGCCTGATCGCGGCTGCCGATCGGATGCGCGCGGTCGAAGACGAGCTCGACATGCAGTCCGTTGTTGACCAGAAGCACCGCATCCGGCGCCTTGGGATTGCCCTTGTAGCCGGCAAATTTCTCTGGATCGACCAGCGGCAGATCGTCGACGAGAAGCGTGCCGTCCGAGACATGGTACCGGCGCGCATCGGCATGGCTCGTGCCTTCGATCGGGAAGGCCTGATCGAGGAAGACCCGTGCGCGGGCGACGACACGGGCGCCCCGGCCCCGGTCGTAACCGCCGGGCTTGGGCGGCGTGCCCATAGCATCGGTGCCATAAAAACCGTCATAGAGGCTGCCCCAACGCGCATTGGCGGCGTTGAGCGCATAGCGGGCATTGGTGATCGGGACGACCAGCTGTGGGCCGGCCACAGTCGCGATCTCCGGATCGACATTGGCCGTCTCGATCTCGAAGTCGGGCCCTTCCGGCAGAAGATAGCCGATCTCTTCGAGAAAACCGCGATAGGCATCATGGTCGTGCGGCTGGTTGCGGCGCTTCGCATGCCATGCATCAATCTGCGACTGCAGACTCTCGCGTGTTTCCAGGAGCGCACGGTTTTTCGGGGTCAGATCGGAGACGACCGACGCAAAGGCAGCAAAGAATGCGTCGGCTTCGACACCGGTTCCCGGCATCACCTCGTTGACAAGGAAGTCGTACAGGCTCTTGTCGATCTGCAATCCGTTGCGGTCGATGCGGTCGGCCATGAAGGTCTCCAAGAGCTGGTTTGGCTGCAGTGCAGCAAAGGGGTTGCGCGCGGTTATCGCGCCCGGCCGCCCGGTGTCAATCCAGCGATAGTGCGACCCGGTGCCATGGCGCTCCGTCAGACCGCCGCCGGACGGCCCGTGGCGGTGGCGATCACCGTCGCGGAAACGAACTGGCGACGGTCTTCCAGCGTCACCGCCTCGATCTCGCTGCGCATATCGATCTCCGCTGCACCGGCGCCTGCCGCTGCGGCCTTGGCGGCCACCGCGACACGGCAAGCGGCAGCGGCGGCTTGAAGCGCTGTCTCTTCGGATCGGTGCACTTGGCGGGGAGGATCGATGTCGGGGCTGGTGACGACAAAGGCTTCGCCCTGATCGTCAGGAACGATCTCGGCGGTCGCCGAGACGCGAATTTGACCAGCCACCGCGCCTATCGCATTGGCGACATCGGCATGATCGGGCACGATCGGCTCAATCGCCAGAATGGCGCCAACGCCCGGGTAGACCGACGCCGCACCGGCACCCAGCCCGATCACCGGCCGGTCGAGCAGAAGGGCTGCCCGCACATAGTGCCCGGACCGGTCAAGGGCGCGCCGGACGAGTGGCGAGGCGAGAAGGCGGGGATCGGGCAGTCCGTCGGCGGCAAGCCCGGTCTCCAGCACCCGCTCGGCGGACAGACGGTCGAGACGTTCGGCGACGGTTCGGGCCAGCGCTCCCGGTGAGGCTGCGATCGGCCGGCCACGTCCATCCTTGCGGCGGGCAAACAGCGCGGCGCCGAGTTCGGCCGCCGCTGCATTCCAGTGCGCAAAACGGCCTTCCACATGCCCGGCGTCGGTGGGTGTGAAGCCGGCGATCAGAACCAGTCCACGCGCGGCGAGCCGGTCGAGCGTTGCCACTTCTGCCGTCGATTTCAGGAGCCTGTCGAGCGGCATTGGTTCATAGCCGATCCGTGCGAACAGATCGGCCTGCGACCGGCTGAGACCGGCGCACTGGTCGTCCGGCAAACCGGCACGGACGACGAAACGGCCATCGAGGCGACCGGGAAAGCTGGCATCAACCTGTCGTTTCAGATGCGGAACAACCTGTTCAGGATAAAGCATTTCAAGCAATGATAAAGGCACAAGCCGCCGCGGACCGAGGTACAATTCGGGATCGAGCGCGCCGTCTTCAAGGTGGACTTCGCTGTCACCGCCCAGACCGTAAGTGTGCACGTCAATGGCTTCGACCATGGTTCGGTGTCCGCCCACTTCGGCGCCGGCGGGGTCGAGCCTTGGCCGTCCGGCATCCAATATGGCGACGTCGGTCGTCGTGCCGCCGATGTCGGCCACATAGCCATCGTCGCGGCCGGTGAGGAAATGCGCGCCGACGATGCTCGCCGCTGGTCCCGACAGGATCGTTTCGATCGGCCGCAGGGCCGCAAACTCCGCCGAGACGAGCGAGCCGTCACCACGCACCACCATCAGCGGTGCGTCGATGCCCCGTTTGCCCAGAAATCGGCGTGTGGCCGCAATCAGCCGTGCGATCAGGCCGATCAGCCGCGCATTGAGGACGGTCGTCAGCGCTCGGCGCGGGCCGTCGAGCTTCGACGACAGTTCGTGACTGCAGGTTACGGCGCGGCCCGTGCGCGAGGCGATCAGGTCGCGCGCGGCGATCTCGTGCTCAGGATTGCGCACCGCGAAATAGCCGGCGACCGCGAAGGCGGAAACATCGACCGCAAGCGCATCAATCTGGGCGTCGAGCGGCGCCAGGTCGAGCGGCTTGGCGCGGCCGTGAATGTCGTGACCGCCGGGCAGAAACAGGACCGGATCATCGGCAAGCGCCTCGCGCAGTCCGGAGCGGTTGAGATCGGCTTCTCCGAACCCGATCATGACGAGCGCGACCCGGCCACCCTGCCCTTCGACCAGCGCATTGGTGGCCAGGGTCGTCGAGACCGATACCAGTCCGATCGTGGCCGGATCGGCGCCAGCCGCGTCGAGTGCCTTGCCGGCGGCCTCGGCGATGCCGATCGCCAGATCATGTCGGGTGGTCAGCGCCTTGGCCTTTGCAACCACCGCGCCGGAGGTGGCGTCGAAGATGACCGCGTCTGTGTATGTGCCGCCCGTGTCGAGCCCGAGAGAAAGAGTCATTGTTCGCGCCTGTTTGAGGCGTCAGCATGTATGGCGCGCGCGACAAAGCCGCAACGGCTTTCCGCCACCATCCGATTGACCTAGGCTCGCCAATGCGCAGGGAGGCGCCCATGAAACCCATGATCCGATGCGTTGCCGGCGGTCTGGCCGCGCTTGCGGCAGCCGGCACTACCGCAGCGCAAGAGCTGCCGCCCAAGGCCATCTATCAGGCGATGCTCGATGCGGCGCAAACGTCTGGCTGGGTCCAGTTCCGCAACTTTGCCGGCCAGCAGCTCGTCTATTTCACGGCGCTCCAGACGCTGCATTGCCGGCTGAGCGAAATCCGCTACTCGATCAACTCCGATGCGCTCGATGAGCGTTTCGCGCTCGTGCCCTGCAACCCGCAGATGGCTTTCGCGCTTCCGCCCGATGCGGGTCCGGAACAGGTCTACCTTTCGATGGAACCAGGAACGGCCGAGACAGTGACCGTGCAGGTCGTGTGGGATGACGGCACGGAGAGCGCGGTGATGACATACGAGCCATGCTCGGATGTCGGCGAGCAAAGCTGCGCTCAGCTGTTGACCCAATAGGCGCTAGCGCCGCACGATCCGCATCGGCAGGCCGTTTTGCGCCTGCACCGTCAGCTTCTGGACCGGCCAGGGCGCAAGTCCGGGCGTCGGCTCGAAACGGAACTCGTTGAGCATCAGCGCGAGCGCAATCACCGCCTCCTGCAGCGCGAAAGTCGCACCGATACAGATGCGCGGGCCCGCGCCGAAGGGCAGATATTGGAAGCGGTCGATCGCGCCGCGGTTCTCCGGCCAGAAACGCGATGGCTGAAAGGCGTTCGGATTGTCCCAATAAAGCCGGTGCCGATGCAGCACCCACGGCATGACGAGCACAGTCGTCCCGGCCTTGATCTCCACCGATGTGCCATCCTTGAAGGCGAAGGTCTCGTCTTCGACGGCCATCCGGTTGATCGACGGGGCGGGCGGATAAAGCCGCATCGCTTCCTCGAACGCGGCGCGGGTCTTGGGCATCTTCTCAAGCCACTCCACTGGCGGAGGATCGTCGGCCAAAACCTTTGCGATCTCCTCTTCGACCAGCGTCCGCTCATGCGGCGCATTGGCCAGCAGGTAAAGCGTCCAGCCAAGGGCGCGCGCGGTGGTTTCGTGACCGGCGCCGATGAAGGTGATCAGGTTGTCCTCGATCTCGTCGGCGTCGAGACCGTCGGGGCCCTCAGCGTTGAGCAGGAGCGCCAGAAAATCGTTGCGAACCGTGTCCGGATCGGTGCGCATCTTCTCGCGCCGGGTATTCATCGTGTCACGCACGACCTTACGAAACTTGGCCAGCGTCGCCTTGCCGCGCAGGCGCTGGATGCGCGGAAACCACTCGGGCGCCTTGAGCAGGTCGAGCGGGTCGACACGCCCCATGGTCGACAGCAGCCGGTCCACATCCTCGGCAAAGTCGACGCCCTCGGTCACCACCTCGTCGGAAAACAGCGTGTAGGCGAGGATCTCGTAGGTCAGCTCGGTCATGTCGTGGCTGATGTCGCGTACCGAGCCGGCGCCCTCGCGGTAGCGCTCGAGGAATGCATCTGCGCGCGACCGCATCATGTCGGCGAACCCGTTGATGTGGCGCGGCGTGAACACTGGTGCCATCGCCTTGCGGCCCCGCCGCCAGGTTTCGCCCTCGGCAGTCAGCAGCCCGTCACGCAGGATCGGCCGCAATATGAGCTGGCGCACCCGCGCCATGCGGTAGTTCTTCTGATTGTCGACGAGGACGTGCCGGATCAGTTCGGGATGATTGCAGATCAGCGTCGTCTCGTTGAGAAAACGCGCGGTGATGTGCGTCTGGGTGTAGGACGGCTCACCCCACAGTTCGAGCGGGTTGCGCATGACCGTGCGCACCACTTCGAGCCGTGTCGGTATGTGACTGCGCGGCACGGGATGGGGCGGCACGAAAGGCTGGGGCTTGGTGTCCATGGCGATCTGTCCTCGGCTTTGACCAATATGGACAAGGATCGCGCCCGGTCAAAGGCGGCAGATGATCACGGGAACGGGGTTTCCGCATCGCCGGGCCGCCATTGCGGGTACTTCCGCATGATCGCCGCAAACCGGCCGGATGCCAGGAACCGGTCGAGCCAATCCCGCAGATGAGGCCAGGGTTGCGCATCGAACCAGTCCCGGTCGACATGGGCGAACTGACGGACAAACGGCAAGATGGCGAAATCGGCGAGCGTGGCCCGATCTCCGAGCAGCCATTTTTGGTGCTGCAATCTTGCATCAAGCGGGTGCAGATGCTCGATCGCGATAGCGCGCTGCTCGTTTTTTGATATTGTTTCGCTTTCGTAACGATTTGGATATTTGTAACGATCCAGAGCCGCTTTGAACGGGCCGTCATTGATGGTGACCAATGCTTCGATCTCGGAACGAAGCGCGGCATCCTTGGGCCACCAGCCTTCGGGATCGGCTTGCGACAGCGCCCAGACCATCACGTCCCAACTCTCGTCGATCAATGCGTTATCGGGCAGGACCAGCACCGGAACCGTCGCCTTGAGGGAGGCTTCGATCATGGCGTCAGGCTTGTCGCGCAGGATAACCTCACGCAATTGCACTGTCGTGCCGCTCGCTGCAATTGCCAGCCGGGCCCGCATCGCGTAGGGGCAGCGGCGAAAAGAGTAGAGTATGGGTGGCGGGGCTGTCATGGCCGGCCTATGTTCCCGATCTCGATCCGGTTTATTCAGCCATCCATCTGGGGACGATCATGAAAATGCGCAAGCTGGGCCGCACGGGCCTCGACGTGTCCGAAATCTGTCTCGGCACGATGACCTGGGGCTCGCAAAACTCCGAAGAGGAAGCGCATGCGCAGATGCGCTTTGCGGTCGAGGCCGGCGTCAATTTCATCGACACGGCGGAGATGTATCCGACCACACCGTTTTCCGCCGACACGGCGGGGCGCACCGAGGAAATCATCGGCACCTGGCTGGCCGAGGACGGGCGGCGGGACGAGATCGTGCTTGCCACCAAGGTGATCGGGCCCGGCGGTCATGGCGTCGATGGCGGGCGGCCGATTGACGCCAAGAAGATGCGCTCCGCCTGCGAACGTTCGCTTAAGCGCCTGCAGACCGATCACATCGATCTCTACCAGATCCACTGGCCGAACCGCGGCTCGTACCATTTCCGCCAGAGCTGGACCTACGCGCCCGACAAGCAGGACACGGCGAAAGCGTTCGACGACATTGCCGAAATCCTCGAGACGGCGCAGGCGCTCGTCAAGGAAGGCAAGATTCGCCATTTGGGCCTGTCCAACGAGACGGTCTGGGGCACGGCGCAATATCTGCGCATCGCTGAGGAAATGGGCCTGCCGCGCGTACAATCGATGCAGAACGAGTATTCGCTGCTACACCGAATCTACGATCTCGATTTCGCGGAACTGGGTCATCATGAGGACGTCGGACTCTTGTCCTATTCCTCGCTCGCCGGCGGGCTGCTGACCGGCAAATATGAAGGCGGCAAAGTGCCCGAAGGCTCACGGCGGACGATCAACGACACGATCGGCGGACGCGTGACGGACTATCTGGAGCCGGCGTTGGGCCAATATCTTGATGTGGCGCGCAAACACGGGCTCGACCCGACTCAGATGGCGCTGGCCTTCTGCCTGTCCAAGCCGTTCCTGACCTCCGTGATTATCGGCGCGACGTCGATGGATCAGCTCAAGACCTGCATCGATGCGGCCGATGTCACGCTGGACGAAACGGTGCTTGCCGACATCGAACAGGTCCACCGCAAATGGCCGATCCCGATGTAGGGCCTCAACCCGCGCGCTTTTGAAGGCGGGCTTGCACCTTGTCGCTTTCAAGCTCCTTGAGGGCGTGGCGACCGATCCATTGCCGGGATCTTTCCGGCGCGGCCATTAGCAGGGCGCAGGTTCTGCGCGCGGACGCATTCAGCGCCAGATTGCGCTTGCCGACGGCCCGGAGCGCCATGTCGACCGCCTTTTTGACCAACGGACGATCATCGGCCGGTGCGGTTTCAATGAGCAACAGCGCCTCATCGAAAACAGCATCAGCAGCTTTCTTGTCGTGCACCGAAAGCGCCCAGATCAGCGCATAGGCGGCGCGGCGCACGAATTCTTCCGGTCGAGGTGCCCACTCGCCGACCTTTCGCCACGGGTCGGCCGTCTTGTCGAACAGGACGAAACAGGTGTGGTCGCAGATCGCCCAATTGTCGAAGTCGGCACACCAGGCGTCCATCATCGCATCGGTCATGGCCGACGGGTCGGCGATCTCGGCGGCTAGGATGCGCGCCTCGTAGACGCCCGTCTGCCACAGGGCGAGCGCCAGGGCATGATCGGTTCCGATGGCCTTTGCCTTGGTCTTCAGCGCGCCCATCGGGATGCCGAAGGCGCGGTCGTTGGGAATGCCGAAACGCTCCATGCCGGCGACGCCTTCCGGCGTTCCGGTTTCCGACAGCCAGTCGAGTACGTCCCGGACGGTCATTTTGCGCGCATCTCCCCATAGCGCCCATCATAACGGGCCGCGCCAGGTGTCAGTTCAATGCCGCGACCATCTCAGGATCGAGGTCCGGCGACGGACCGTCATGGTCCAGCGCGCGGGCGAGCTCGGCGCTAGGCACCTTCTCACGACCCTTGAGGAACAGCGCCTTGAGCACACCGCGCGCATGCACCGTTTCGCCGACGACAAATCGCTGCTCCATATAGACCCACTTGCCGTCCCAGCCGACCACTCGCGTCGTCAACTCATAGGCCTGGAACGGATCGAGCGGGCGGCGAAACACCATCTTCGCGCTGCCGACGACCGGATACCAGCGATTGGCGCGCATGACGCGCCAAAGACCGGAGCGGATCGTCAGATCGACCCGCCCGAGATCCATGATCGTCAGATAGCGGCCATTGTTCATATGGATGTTGGTGTCCAGATCGTTCGGCAGAACACGCAAGGCGATCCGTGTCTCGTCGAAAACGCCCGTGGCCGACTTGCGGAATGCGGCGAGCACGATCCAGATCAGGCGGAAGATGAGATTCATGGTGCACCATCGAACAAAACGCCATGACATTACGTTTACGTAAGAGGAAGATCAAGCGCCGAGGCGTCTGCCATTTAGCCACAGATTGAGCTGCGGAATGCCGATGCGGGCCGGCTGGCGATGTGCAATCATGATTTTCGGGCCCAGGCATACCGGAGACTTCCATGGAAAAGGCAAACGGCATTGGCGGTGTTTTCTTCCGGGCAAAAGACCCGGACGCGCTCAAGGCCTGGTATGCAAGGAATCTGGGCCTGGACAGCGCGCCGGTCTGGATGCAGGCGACGGGGCCAACCGTGTTCGCACCATTTGCTGCGGACACCGACTATTTCCCCGCCGAAAGGCAATTCATGCTCAACCTCCGCGTCGATGATCTGGACGCGATGGTAGCGCAGTTGGAAGCCGCAGGCATTGCAGTCGAAACCCGCGCCGAGTGGGACGCGCATGTCGAGGTGGGCCGCTTCGCCCGTATCCATGATCCCGAAGGCAATCCGATCGAACTGTGGCAACCCGGCGGCGGATAGCGTCGGAAACGGCGGGCGCGGTGCACACTGCGCCCACCGGTTTGATCCCCGGCGTCAGGAGCCGGGCGTGTTGCGCACGAATTCGCTGCCGCGTTCGGCGGTTGCGGTAAAGCTCATGGCGTTGACCTTCCAGCCGTCCTGCGTCCGGGCGAAGCCGTGCACATACGTCCCCCAGACCTCCCAAAGCGGATCTCCACCGTTTTCCGGAAGCGCACCGCGCTCCATACGGTTCCAGGCATAGCCATGCGACACCATGGTGGCGCCGTCGGTGCTGTGAAAGGTGATCCGGTGGTTGCCGCGCAGGTGGAACGAAGTCTTCTCCTCGGTCAGGTTCCCGGCCCAACCAGAAATCAGCCCGTCTGCGGGAATTGTGGCCGGCTCGCCGCCAACCAGTGATGTGAAATCCACATCGATCGTGTCAGTGAAGTACGACCGCGCCAGTGCCCAGTCCTTGGCGTCGACCGCGGCATCGATGGCATCCGCAATGCGGACCATCTCGGCTTGGTCGACAAGCGTGGTGGCCGTTATCGGGGTTCCGCCAAGTGTGGCTTCGTCGGCAAAAACAGCAGTCGCGGTCATTGCCAGCGCTGCCGTAGCGGATAAGAGAGTTTTCATCGTCATGTCCTTTCAAACCGATAGTGTTGAATGCCCAGGCCCCGCCGCCAGAGAGACGGCGGAGCACTTTGGGGTCTGATCAGTCCGCCGTGCTGGTGCGGAAATGCTCGGCCACGGTGTCGGCCGCGCGCGTCACGTCGTCAGGATTGTCGTAGAAATCGAACTGGGTGACATCTTCGAGCATCCGGAGCGTGGCATCGCCCACATAGCCCTCGAGGAACGCTTGGACGCCTTGCGGGATGGCCGCGGCTTCCGAGTGGACGATGGCAAGCGGCTTGTCGAGGCGCTGCGGATTGTCGGCGGGATGGTAAGTCAACCAGCCTTCCCAGGATGCCTGGTTCCACTGATTGTCATATTCGGCGATCGCGCCGCGCGAGGGCTCATAATAATATCCGCCGATCGGCATCAGCACGCCTTCGGCGCCTTCCGGGCCGGCCGCGGGGATGATTTCGCCACCGCCAGATTCAGCGGCACGCGAGACTTCGATCAGGCCGGCAACACCCTCTTCGCCGCCATAGACGGCGTTGACGATTGCCTCGTTCTGCAGCCACGGGGCGACCAGTCCGACCGAATGAACCAACGGATTGCCGGAGACAGCATCGACCATGTAGCCGGCCGATGCGCAAATGCCCAAGCCGTTGATCTGTGCTGCATCGACTTCCGGCAGCGTCGACACAAACTGGATCGCCGCGCGGATATCGTCGGTCTTGGCGGTCGGGTCTTCCTTGAAGCGGACGTTCTTGGGCAGGTCGCCGGACTGACCCCAGCCACGAAAGTCGAAGGTGAAGGCGGCAAAGCCACGGCTCGCCATCTGTGCGGCATATTCGGCGGGCATCTGCTGCTGGACCGTGGTCCATGCGCCGGTGACGACAACGGTCGGCAGCTTGTCGCCAGCTTCGTAGCCGGCCGGCAGGAAGAGCGTGCCGGCCATGGTCGCGCCATCACTTTCGAAAGTCACGGTGCGGGTGGTGATGTCGCCAGCCATGGCGGTGGTGGCCATCAGGCCAGTGGCGAAGGCGGATGCAGTAAGCGTCTTCATGTCTGTTCTCCTCGAATTGGCACCGGGCGGTTCGGGTTCGGGGCTGGTCTGTCCCGGTGCGATGAGGAGACAATGGCGGAACACGGCGGCGGACGAAGGCGCGAAACTTGCGGCGCTCTATGCGATTTCTGCGTTTGTCGGCTGACGCGGCGCCGGCGCCGCCAATGCAGAAAAAGCCGCCTTGTGGCGGCTTTCGGTTCGAATGGATTGTCGAGCGTGGTGCCGTCGGCGGCGATTACGAGATGCGGCTTGTCAGCTGCCCGATGTACCAGTCGATAGCCGGCCCGTTCACATCCGCATGCGCGGACTGGCTGCACAGGTTGGCCTGCATGGCCAGCGACTGCGCCTGCAACGTATCGAGATGGTTGACGAAAAACAGAAGCGCTGCAGCGATGAGGATGTGTGTGACGGTGGTTGGCATGATCGGTCTCCATTCCCTTGATCGGCGGCATCTTGCGCCATTCGATGAGACCTTTTTGCCATGCATGACGAACCGGCGCAGGCGCGATCCTTGCGCTCGGCTATGCGGAACTTGCGGCTTGGCTCACTCCCGATAGCGGGCGGGTGTGGTTCCGGTTGCCCGCTTGAAGTGCTGGCCGAACCGGGACAGATCGTTGTAGCCGACGCGATAGCCGATTTCGGCGACGGTCAACCCGGTCGTCTTGAGCAGGACCTGCGCCATCTCCATGCGCGTGGTGATAACATATTGCAGCGGGCTCCGACCGGTCGCCGCCTTGAACGAGCGGGAGAAATGAAAGCCGCTCATGGCCGCCAGATCAGCCATCGTGCCCAGTGTGAGATCGTCGGCGAGATTGTCGTGGATGTATTCGACTACCCGTCGAAGGCGAACATCCTCGATGTGGCCGGCTTCCGGCCGGACTGCCAGAGTCTTGGTCAGTTGCGCGGCGAGAGCCCGGTGCATGGTTTCGCGATAGAGCGTGCCGCCTTCATTGAACCCCTCGGCGGCCATGGACAACTGCAACGTCACGGGATCGAAGTCGCCGACCTGAGGCCGGATGGCTTTGGGGTCGTCCATACCCACTTCCTGCAGAACGGCCGGCTCCAACTCGACCATCATCACGTCGAGCGGTTGATCGAACTCGCACAAGCCACTGGCGCCCGGCGGCAGGATCCATCCCTGATTGGCGGTGAGCGGACGGTCAGCGGCGCGGTCCTGACCCAGCGCCAGACGATGGGTGGGCTGGTCATTGAGGAAGACGCCGAGGGTCAGGCGCTCGAGCTGGAACGGCCCGCCGCCTGCGGGGAGACGCGATTTTTTGGCGCGTAGCCCGGGCATAACCAACAAATGGACGGCCAGGGCTGACTGTCAAGCCGACAGTGTCCTTCAGTGCAGGATGATCTCGCCATCCACCTTGCGCCATTCACCCGGGCTGATCAGACGCTTGTGGGCATAGCGCACCGAATGCAGGGGGCCGTCCAGATTGTCTTCCCAAAAGCCCAGGAACCGGTACATCTCCGGGAAGTCAGGCGCCAGGTCATAGTGCTGCCAGATGAAGGTCTGCAAAATGCCCGGATGGTCCGGCAAGCGGTAAAGAATGTGCGCCGTCGTCAGCCCATATCCGGCCAGCTGCCGTTCGAGATCGCCTGTGTCGGTCATGCGTATCATCGCCTGAACGTGGAACGATTCCCGGATGCTGACGAAGAGATGGTAAACAATCAATGAATTCAACAATTTAGCAGCCTCGCCGCGAGAGTGCTGCCAGATGGGATTGATGCCGGGGGCCGACTGCGCCTCTATCCCCCGCTAACTGCGCCACCGATTTGGATTCGAACCGGCGAAAGCCTATATATTCGGGGCAATTGGCCCGCTGATTCGCGCCGCGGCGCGCGCATGGCGACAGACACAAAAAAGGCCCGTATGAGCGATCAACCGCAAACCTCTGCAGACCCCTCCGTAACCGGCAATGCCGACTATGGTGCCGAATCCATCAAGGTGCTGAAAGGCCTCGACGCGGTGCGCAAGCGCCCGGGCATGTATATCGGCGACACAGATGACGGATCGGGCCTGCATCACATGGTCTATGAGGTGGTGGACAACGCCATCGATGAGGCGCTGGCCGGCCATGCCGACCGCGTGACCGTGACGCTCAATGCGGACGGATCGGTGACGGTCACCGACAATGGCCGCGGCATTCCCGTCGACATCCATGAGGGCGAGGGGGTCTCTGCCGCCGAAGTGATCATGACCCAGCTTCATGCAGGCGGGAAGTTCGACCAGAACTCCTACAAGGTGTCGGGCGGTCTGCACGGCGTCGGCGTTTCGGTGGTCAACGCGCTGTCCGTGTCGCTGAAGATGAAGATCGGGCGCAACGGCAAGTTCTACGAGATGAGCTTCACACACGGCGTCGCCGATGCGCCGCTGGCCGTGACCGGCGATGCAGGCGACTATACCGGGACCGAGATCACCTTTCTTCCCTCGTCAGACACGTTCACCAAAACCGAGTTTTCGTTCGATACGCTCGAGCACCGGTTGCGCGAACTGGCGTTTCTCAATTCGGGCGTGCGCATCGTCCTGACCGATGCGCGCCACCCGGACATCAAGGAGGTCGATCTCGTCTATGAGGGCGGGCTTGAAGCCTTCGTGCGCTATCTCGACCGCGCCAAAAAGCCGCTGATCGAAACGCCGATCGTGATCGCAGGCGAAAAGGACGGGATCACCGTCGAAGCTGCTTTGTGGTGGAACGACAGCTATCACGAAAACGTTCTGTGCTTCACCAACAACATCCCGCAACGCGACGGCGGCACCCATCTGGCAGGTTTTCGCGGCGCGCTGACCCGCCAGGTCAACGGCTATGCGGAGAGTTCGGGCCTTGCCAAAAAGGAAAAGGTCTCGCTGACCGGCGATGATTGCCGTGAAGGGCTGACCTGCGTTCTGTCGGTCAAGGTGCCAGACCCGAAATTTTCCTCGCAGACCAAGGACAAGCTGGTCTCATCGGAGGTGCGGCCGGTGGTCGAGAGTCTCGTCAACGAGACGCTGGGCGAATGGTTGGAAGAAAACCCGGCCGAAGCCAAGACCCTGGTCGGCAAGGTGGTCGAGGCGGCCGCGGCCCGCGAGGCGGCGCGCAAGGCGCGCGAACTGACGCGCCGCAAGGGCGCGCTCGACATAACCTCACTGCCCGGCAAGCTGGCCGACTGCCAGGAGCGCGATCCGGCGAAGTCGGAAATCTTCATCGTCGAGGGCGATTCAGCGGGCGGCTCGGCGAAATCGGGCCGCAGCCGCAAGAACCAGGCGATCCTGCCGCTGCGCGGCAAGATCCTCAATGTCGAACGGGCCCGGTTCGATCGGATGCTCAGTTCCGACCAGGTCGGAACGCTGATCACGGCGCTGGGCGCCGGAATCGGCAAGGACGAGTTCGACCCCGACAAGCTGCGCTATCACAAGATCATCATCATGACGGATGCGGACGTCGACGGCGCCCATATCCGGACGTTGCTGCTGACCTTCTTTTTCCGGCAGATGCCCGAGATCATCGAGCGTGGGCACCTCTATATCGCCCAGCCGCCGCTCTACAAGGTGACTCGCGGCAAGTCCTCGCAATACCTAAAAGACGAGCAAGCGCTCGAGGATTATCTGATCGATGTGGGGCTGGAAGACACCAGCCTCGAAACAGGCGATGGCGACGTGCGCACTGGCAACGATCTGCGCGCGCTGATCGAGACCAGCCTTCAGGGCCGCACGTTGTTGCAGGGTCTGCACTCGCGCTATGACCGTGCGGTGGTGGAACAGGCTTGGCTGGGCGGCGCGCTCGATCCGGACCTTCTGAGCGATCTGGGCAGGGCGGCCGATGTCGCCGCCCAGGTCGCAACCCGGCTCGACACCATCTCGGAGGAAACCGAGCGCGGCTGGAGCGGGCGCATCAATCCGTCCAACGAAGGCGATGGCGGGTTCGTGTTCGAACGCACGGTACGCGGTGTCAAGGAGGCGGTTATCATCGATGGCGGCCTGATCCGGTCGGCCGATGCGCGTGCGCTCAACGGGCTGACACCGCGCTTCGACGGCGCGTTCGACGTACCCGCGACTTTGCGCCGCAAGGAAAGCTTCCAGACTATCACCGGTCCGATGGCGCTGATCGAGACGATCTTCGAGACCGGCCGCAAGGGCCTGACGCTACAGCGCTACAAGGGGCTGGGCGAAATGAACTCCGAGCAGCTCTGGGAAACGACGCTCGACCCCGAAGCGCGGTCGCTTCTTCAGGTGAAAGTCAATGATGCGACGGATGCGGATTCGTTGTTCAGCCGACTGATGGGCGACGAAGTGGAGCCGCGCCGCGAATTCATCCAGGACAATGCGCTGTCGGTGGCGAACCTGGATATCTGAGATGCCGGCGGATGGCCGGTGTGACGCGCTCCACTGCTGACGTGGGAGGGCCGCCATGGCTTCATCCGACGATTTTCTGGGTGTGCCCGGCTATTGGACGCTGGAGGACCTGGCGCGATCGGGCCAAGTGGTCATGTTCGAGTGCAACCATTGCACCCACACCAAGATCCTCGACATCCCGGCGCTCGCCCGCAAGCACGGGCCGCAGACGCGGGTCAATTTTTTCAAGCGCAACATGGCGTGCCCGCGCTGCGGCAAGACCGGATCGGACTGACCGCCATTACACAATGGTGCGTTAAGGTGGCGATGGTCGCCTTCCTTCTCATCCTATGGTAGAAGGCGCCAAACCCGTCCGTCAGGGAACAATCTCGTGCTGCAGACGCCCAACACCGCCGAACGTCGATTTCAGCTCGTTCTGATCAAGCCGTCGCATTACGGCGCCGACGGCTATGTCATCCGCTGGTGGCGATCGATCATCCCGTCCAACTCGCTGGCCGCGGTCTTTGGCATAGCCGCCGAATGCGCCGAGGCCCGTGTGCTCGGACCCGATACGCAGATCGATATCGATGCGATGGACGAGACCAACACCCGCATCAATGTCGATGCGCTGATCAAGCGGTTTGCCGACAACAACAATTTTGGCATGGTCGCGCTGGTCGGCGTACAGTCGAACCAATATCCGCGTGCGCTCGATCTGGCCCGCCAGTTCCGCGCCGCCGGCATACAGGTGGCGATGGGCGGGTTTCACGTCTCCGGGTGCCTGGCCATGCTGGACGGGCATGCGGTCGATCTCGACGCCTGCCGCGATCTCGGCGTATCCATGTTCACCGGCGAAGCCGAAGGCCGTTTCGATGTCATCCTGTCGGACGCGGCGCAAGGCCGGCTTCAGCCCGTCTATGACTACATGAACGATCTGCCGGGCATCGAGGGGACACCCGCGCCGTTTCTGCCCAAGCGCTATGTCGAACGCACGGTCGGCCATTCGACCAGCTTCGACGCCGGCCGGGGCTGTCCCTATCAATGCTCTTTCTGCACCATCATCAATGTGCAGGGCCGCAAGTCGCGCTACCGGTCGGCGGACGATGTCGAGCGGCTGGTGCGGCTGAACTGGGAACAGGGCATCCACAAATTCTTCATCACGGACGACAATTTCGCCCGCAACCGGGAATGGGAATCGATCTTCGACCGGCTGATCAAGCTGCGCGAGGAGGACGGCATTCCGCTCGGCCTGATGATCCAGGTCGACACGCTGTGCCACAAGATCGACGGGTTCGTCGAAAAGGCCAAGCGCGCAGGCGTCACACGGGTTTTCATAGGCCTTGAGAACGTCAATCCGGACAATCTGATCGCCGCCAAGAAGCGTCAAAACAAGATCACCGAGTACCGGAAGATGCTGCTGGCCTGGAAGGCCGAGGGCATCATCACGCTCGCCGGCTACATTCTTGGATTTCCGGCCGATACGCCCGAAACGATCAGGCGCGACATCAAGATTTTGCAGGAAGAGTTGCCGCTCGACATCATCGAGTTCTTCAACCTGACGCCGCTGCCCGGTTCGGAGGACCACAAAGTGCTGTGGCAGAAGGGCGTCGACATGGACGCCGATCTGAACGCCTACGATCTGCACCATGTCGTCACAGACCATACGCAGATGAGCCGGGAGGAGTGGCTCGCCATCTACTACGAGGCATGGCGGCTCTACTACACGCCGGCGCACATGAAGACGCTGCTGCGGCGCGCGGCGGCGACGGGCGTGCCGATTGCCAGCCTTGTCAAGCTTCTGGTGCAGTTCGAGACGACTATCCGTCTCGAAGACGTCCATCCGCTGGAATCGGGCATTTTGCGCCTGCGCCATCCCAGCGAACGCCGTCCGGGCCTTGCCCGCGAGAACCCGCTCGTCTTCTGGCCACGCTTTGCCTGGGACACGGTCCGCACCCATGTCCTGTTCGGCGTCGCGATCGCGCGCTGCTCGCTCTGGGCGATTCGGATCGCACGCGATCCAGCGGCAAGAGACTACAGCGACACGGCGCTCACGCCTGTCGCGGATGAGGATGAATCACTCGAACTCTACACCAAGACGACGGGCGGCACGGCGGCAGTTGCGCACTCCAAGAAAGTAGCCGAACTGACCGGCCAGGCGTGACGGAGAGGCCTATGGCGCTCCCTTGTGCCAACGCCCGGTGTTGCCGTTGCGGGTCCATCGCCAGCGCTTGATTGAAAACTCCCCGTCGCGCTCAAACGTCACCTCGAAATCATCGCCGCTGGGGATATCGTTGTCGGGCTTGTCAAAGTCGGCGCGCGAGCGTCCATCGGCAAGCTTCTTCACCTTCACATTGTTGAAGGGGCCTTTGTCTTTGACCTTGATGTCGCCAACGTCGAATTCGACGTGAAGATCGTTGACCGGCCCGGGAGTACCGTTTTTGAATGTATAGTCAGTCTCCTGATAGGTCACCGTCGTCGCCAGTCTTTCGAGATCGATCAGCTCTTCGCGTAGTGCGTCAACCTCAGCCTTAAGCTCCTCGGCATCTTCCATGCGGCCCTTGCTCTTCTTCGCCACGGTGGCCTCCCTTCGATGAATACTGAAAATCGGTTGAAGAAAACGGGCCGATCATAACACCGCAAGCGGCAAACCGGTAATCCCCGGCCCGGCGCCGGTACATTGCGTCATCATTGTTTCATGCGGCAGCGTGTCCTATCCCATTGGTGCAGTGCGGTATCCATATCCCGGCTCGAAAGGCCCCGTCATGGACAATTCCGCTTTCGACCCGTTTATCCTGTCGCGCATCCAGTTCGCGGCGAACATCTCGTTCCACATCCTGTTTCCGACGATCACGATCGCGCTCGGCTGGGTGCTGTTCTATTTCAAACTGCGCTACCACCGTTCGGGCGACGCGGCGTGGATGGACGCATATTTCTTCTGGGTGAAGGTGTTCGCGCTGTCTTTTGCGATGGGCGTCGTCTCCGGCATCACGATGAGTTTCCAGTTCGGCACGAACTGGCCGGGTTTCATGGAAACGGTCGGCAACATCGCCGGTCCTTTGCTGGCCTACGAGATCATGACCGCCTTTTTCCTGGAAGCGGTGTTTGTCGGCATCATGCTGTTTGGCTTCCGGCGCGTCTCCAATCGCATTCACACACTGGCAACGTTTCTGGTCGCTTTCGGAACGACGATGAGCGCCTTCTGGATTCTGGTGCTCAACTCCTGGATGCAGACGCCTGCGGGCTTCGAGATGCGCGACGGGGTGGCCCACGCAACCGACTGGTTTGCCATCATCTTCAATCCGTCCATGCCATTCCGGCTGCTGCACATGCTGCTGGCATCGGGTCTGACCGTTGCCTTCCTCATCGCCGGCATATCGGCGCTGCGCTATCTGCTCGGCGACCGGACACCGGCGCTGCGCAAGGCGCTCAACACAGGCATCGTGCTTGGCGCGGTCCTTATTCCGGTCCAGATCTTCGCCGGCGACCTGCACGGGCTGAACACACTCGAGCATCAGCCCGCCAAGATCGCGGCAATGGAAGGGCATTGGGAAACCCAGAGCCGTGCACCGCTGATCCTGTTCGCGCTGCCGGACGAAGATGCCCGCGAAAACAACTTCGCGGTGAAGGTCCCCGGACTTGCCAGCCTGATCTTGACCCATTCTCTCGACGGCGAAGTCCCCGGCCTCAACGACTTCGTACTCGAGGACGGCACCGTCAAGCATCCGCCCGTCGCGCCCGTCTTCTGGGGTTTCCGCATCATGGTCGGCACCGGGGTGCTGATGCTGATCATAGCGTGGACCGGCGCCTGGTTCCTGTGGCGCCGCGGCGGAACCGCCGATCCTCTGCCGCGCTGGCTTGCGCTCGGTTTCGTGCCGATGGCCGTCAGCGGATGGGTCGCCACCCTGTCGGGTTGGTATGTCACCGAGATCGGCCGGCAGCCCTGGCTCGTGACGGGCGTCATGACCACCAAGGAGGCGCTCGGTCCCGTTGCGGGCGGCATGGTTCTTTCGACGCTTTTGGCCTATCTTGCCGTCTACGTTCTGCTGCTGGGCGCTTACGCATTCGTCATCATCCGGCTGGCGGTCAAGGCAGCGAAGCAAGGCGATGAGCGGCCCGAGCCCGGTCCCGCAGGCGGCACGGCCATTCCGGGCGGCCAAGACGCCATGCCCCAACCGGCGGAGTGACGGCGATGGATGTGACCGCGCTTTATCCCCACCTGCCGGTGATCTTCGCCGGGCTAATGGGCATTGCCATCCTCGTCTATGTGATCCTTGACGGTTTCGATCTGGGCGTCGGCATCCTGTTCGCGGTGGCACCCGTGGAGGACCGCGACCGGATGATCGCCTCGATCGGCCCCTTCTGGGACGCCAACGAGACGTGGCTCGTTCTGGCGATCGGCATTTTGCTGGTCGCCTTTCCCGTCGCGCATGGCGTGATTCTGACCGAACTCTATCTTCCGGTCGCCATCATGCTGATTGGCCTGATCGCCCGTGGTGTCGCATTCGAGTTTCGCGCCAAGGCGACGGACGAGGAAAAGTGGCTCTGGAATCGCGTCTTCTTCTTTGGCTCGCTGGTGACCGCGCTCAGCCAGGGCTACATGCTCGGTGCCTATGTTCTGGGTCTCGACGGCGGCCAGGCCACGATGCTGTTTGGCCTCGTCGTCGCGCTGTGCCTGACGGCGGCCTATGCGGCGATCGGTGCAGCATGGCTGATCCATAAGACCGATGGTGAACTGCAAAAGCGTGCCGTTACATGGATGCGCCGCGCGCTCATCCTTGCGATGGTCGGCATGATCGCGATCTCGCTGGCGACCCCGTTTGCCAGCGACCGCATCTTCGCCAAATGGTTCTCGGTGCCCGAAATCGTCGCGCTGGCGCCCCTGCCGCTGATGACGGCGATCCTGTTCGGCTACCTGTTCTGGCAACTGGCGCATCTGCCTGACCGCAACGACCGCTTCTCGCTGTTGCCGTTCATCGCCATGACGGCGATCATGGTGCTTGGCTTTTTCGGACTTGCCTACTCCTTCTATCCCTATGTCGTGCCCGACAGAACGACGATCTACGAGGCCGCCGCCGCGCCCGAGAGCCTGATGATCGTGCTGGTCGGCGCGCTTGTCGTCATTCCGGTGATCGCCATTTACTCGATCTATGCCTATCGGGTGTTCGGCGGCAAGGCGACGGATCTGCGCTATGACTGACATGGCCGCTGCCATGATGCTCAAGAGGTTGGCGTGAGCATCCTGCCGGACGGCGTGCGCCACATTCCGGGCGCCCTTGATCGCGCAGCACAGACCGCACTCGTCGAGGACATCCGCTCCATCGTGAAGCAGGCGCCATTGTTCGTGCCGGTCATGCCGCGCACCGGCAAACCGATGTCCGTCCGAATGAGCAATTGCGGTCCGCTCGGCTGGGTGACCGACAAGCAAGACGGCTACCGCTATCAGCCGACGCATCCGGTGACCGGTACACCCTGGCCAGCGATGCCATCGCGGCTTCTGGCGCTATGGGCCGAGCTTTCGGGGTACCCGCATCCGCCAGAGGCGTGCCTGATCAATTTCTATGCGCCTGACACCAAAATGGGACTGCACCAGGACCGGGACGAAAGTGATTTCGACGCGCCGGTGCTGTCCGTCTCGCTCGGCGATGACTGCCTGTTCCGCATCGGAGGCACCAAGCGCGGCGGCCGGACCATTTCGCTGCGGCTGGTTTCGGGAGACATCATCGTTCTGGGCGGCGCCAGCCGACTGGCCCATCACGGGGTCGACCGGATCTATCCGGGCACATCAATGCTTCTTGAGAAACCCGGGCGGATCAACCTGACGCTAAGGCGTGTAACCGCCCCATAGCCGGCAAATTAACTAGGTGGATTTGCCGGCTACAATTTGCGAAGCAACACCGAATCGACCAGATGATCGGAGCCCTTGCGCAGGATCAGATCGGCGCGCGGACGCGTCGGCAGGATGTTCTCGCGCAGGTTTCGCAGATTGATGTTGGCCCACAACCCTTCCGCGATCGCGCGCGCAGCGTCTTCGGACAGTTGCGAGTAGCGATGGAAGAAGGATTGCGGATCCTGAAACGCGGTCTGCCGCAGCTTCATGAAACGGTCCACATACCAGGTGTGGATCAGATCGTCTTCCGCATCGATATAGATCGAATAGTCGAAAAAGTCCGACACGAACGGGATGGTCCTGCCATCTTCGGGCAGATCGCGCACCTGAAGCACGTTGATCCCCTCGAAGATCAAAATGTCGGGACGGTCGATCGTCTTGTAGTCCCCTTCGCGCACATCATAGGTCAGATGCGAATATAGCGGCGCCTTGACCTTTTGCTCACCCGCCTTGATCGCCGACAAAAACCGGAGGATGGCTCCGACATCGTAGCTTTCCGGAAAGCCCTTGCGTTCCATCAGCCCGCGTTCGCGCAGGACGGCGTTCGGCAACAAAAACCCGTCGGTCGTGATCAGGTCGACCTTGGGGCTGGACGGCCAACGCGACAGCAACTCTTTCAGAACGCGGGCGGTGGTCGACTTGCCGACAGCCACCGATCCGGCAATGCCGATAATGTAGGGCGTCTTGATGGCCTCGGGGAAATTGAGGAACCGCTTGCGCTGGCGAAACAGCTCCTGCGACGCCTCGACATGAGCCGACAAAAGCCGGGAGATGGACAGATAGATGCGGCGGACCTCTTCGAGATCGACCGGGTCGTTGAGCGAGCGCAGGCGCTTGACCTCGTCGGCGGCCAGCGTCAGCGGCGTGTCGGCGCGGAACTCCGCCCATTTCGTCGCCGTGAAATGGCGGTAGGGTGACAGGTCTCCGCCTGAAAGCTGATCCGCCAGGGACATGCCATCGGAAACAGCATCCAGACTGTCCGGCGCAAGTCCGGCTCGTTCGTTCGTGCTGTCGGCGGTGCGATCCATGGGTCAATCCCCGTCGGTCGGCAGCGTGAAGCGCATTTATGCGTCGCGCGCGGCCTTTTCCGCAAGTCCACTTTGGGCGGTACGGCGTTCAAGTTCAGCGAGGACCTGTTCGAGCGCGACCCCTCTCACCCGGCAGACGACCAGCCAGTGATAGAGAAGATCGGCGCTTTCGGCGACCAGAGCGTCAGTGTCTTCGCCGAGCGCCGCAATCACCGTTTCGACCGCCTCTTCACCGAGCTTCTTGGCGGCCCGTTCCGGCCCCGCGGCAACGAGCTTGGCCGTCCAGCTCTCGGACGGGTCGGCCTCGGCGCGCGCCGCGACAATCGCTTCAAGGTCGTGAAGGGTGAAAGCCATGGCCGTTCATGCCGCAGGATCGAGGCGAACCGCAAGTCCGGCATCAGCCATATGCGCCTTGGCTTCGCCGATCGTGTACGTGCCGAAGTGAAAGATCGAGGCGGCCAAAACGCCGGTGGCATGGCCGTCGCGCACGCCCTCGACCAGATGATCGAGATTGCCCACGCCGCCCGAAGCGATGACCGGCACACGCACCGCATCGGCAATGGCGCGGGTCAATGCGATGTCGAATCCTGCCTTGGTCCCGTCCCGATCCATCGAGGTCAGCAAAATCTCGCCGGCACCGAGATCGACCACTTTCCTGGCAAACTCGACGGCATCGATGCCTGTCGGTTCGCGACCGCCATGGGTGAAAATCTCCCAGCGATCCGGCTCACCCTCTCTGGACACCTTCTTGGCGTCGATGGCCACAACGATACATTGATTACCGAACTTGTCGGCGGCATCGGCAACAAATTGCGGGTCCTTGACGGCAGCGGTGTTGATCGAGACCTTGTCCGCACCAGCCAGAAGAAGCTTGCGAATGTCCTCGATCGTGCGGACACCGCCGCCCACGGTGAGCGGCATGAAGCAGTGTTCGGCGGTACGCGCAACGACATCGAAGATCGTCTCGCGATCATCCGAAGACGCCGTGATGTCCAGAAAACACAATTCGTCGGCGCCAGCCGCGTCATAGGCCTTTGCGGCTTCGACAGGGTCGCCCGCATCGACCAGGTCGACAAAGTTGACGCCCTTGACGACGCGCCCGTCCTTCACATCAAGGCAGGGAATGACACGGGCTTTCATGGTCATGACATTGTCCGTCTGGCGCGTTGTGACATCGCGGCGCCATATAGGCGCCATGGCCGACGCCTGGCAACACGCCGCCGGTCAGCTGGCCGCTCGTCCCATCAGCGGAATCGGCTGCCTTTCTTCAGTCGCAAGGTCGACGATCTCAAAATCGTACCAGCCTCGGGCATTGCGGTGTGTGCGGTATTCGAGGACTTCGGCCACGGTATTGTCGCGTTCGAACGTCACCACCCGTGGTGTCATCTCGGTCAGTGCCGACGCATCGCGATAATCGGACGAGCAGATGATGATCTGATCGCCGGCCTGACAGGTGCGCGCGGCGGCGCCGTTAACGATGCAGCAATTCGAGCCGCGCTCTCCATAGATCACATAGGTCGAGATCCGTGCGCCGGACTGCTTGTTCCAGATTTCGACGAACTCCATCGGCATGATTCCGGCCAGTTCGCAATGGTTGGGGTCCAGCGTAATCGAGCCGTGATAGTCCAGTTCGCACTCCGTTATGTATATTCCATGCAGTTTCGCTGCGACAATCTTCTTCATGACCTGCCATCGTCCTCCCGGGATTGGAGGCCGTTGACTACATCAAGTCGTCGCGTTTGACGTTAACACCGGCGCGGAAGTTCGTGCTGTGGTAAACATGGCGGCGGGCCGTTCAGGTGAACAGACCCTCGTCGGGCGGCAAGATACCCTCGAGCACGCCCAGCGCGATCTGTGGGTCGATCCGTCCGTCATAGAGCGCGCGGCCGGAGATCGCGCCTTCGAGCCGTTCCGCGTCGGGCATGACCAAGCGCACAACATCGGCGAGCGAGGCCATGCCACCCGAGGCGATGACCGGGATGGAAACCGCTTCCGCCAGATCGATCGTCGCGTCCCAGTTGATGCCGGTGAGCACCCCGTCGCGGTCGATATCGGTGAATATGATCGCGGCGACGCCGGCGCCTTCGAATTGCCTTGCCAGCTCGATCGCGCCCAGTTCGGACGCTTCGGCCCACCCTTCGACGGCGACTTTGCCGCCCTTGGCATCGATGCCGACTGCAATCCTGTCCGGAAAGGCACGACATGCCTCCCGGACAAGGTCGGGATTGCGCACAGCGACCGTACCCAGGATTACTCGGGTGAGGCCCTTGTCGAGCCAGCGCTCAATGTCGGCCAGCGTGCGGATGCCGCCGCCAAGCTGAACCGGGTTCCTGGTTGCCGCCAGAATGGCGTCGACCGCTTCGCCATTGACGCTTTCGCCCTCGAACGCGCCATTCAGGTCGACCACATGCAGCCAACGAAACCCCTCATCCTCGAAAGTCTTGGCCTGCGCGGAAGGATCGTCATTGTAGACCGTCGCCTGGTCCATATCGCCGAGCCGGAGCCGGACGCATTGGCCATCTTTCAAGTCGATCGCGGGGAAGAGGATCTTAGACTTCATCGAACAAAAAAAGAACCTGTGAACAGAGCATTGGGACTCGACTCCGCCAGACGACTCGCCAATAAACGAACCCACCCTCTAGATGTAGCGGTCCCGAGGGTGGGTTCAGACGAAATGTGCCAATCAATAGGAGTAAGCACGATGAAGACGTACAGCATCACCTACGATCTCGGCAACCCAAATCGCGACTACGACAACGTGACTGAAGCGATCAAGTCATTGTCACACGGCTATTGTCGGCCAACCGAAAGCCATTGGTTCATCAATTCCAATGCAACTGCATCTAAGATCCGTGACACTGTCGGTAACGTGATGGATTCCGATGACAAGCTAATGGTCAACGAAGTCGGAGATACCTGGGCTAGCCGAGGGCTTCGGAAGGCGACAAACGACTGGTTGAAGAAGCACTGGCGTTCTGCCTGTCGCGTCTGATTACGGCGCCCACTCCAGAAAATTGCCGATCAGAGCCAGACCGAGAGCCTGGCTCTTTTCCGGATGGAACTGGGTTCCGGCCATGTTGTCGCGTGCGACGGCCGCCGTCACCGGTCCGCCATAACCGCATGTCGCGACAATGTCGGCGTCATGCGCGGCAGCCAGATGGTAGGAATGGACGAAATAGGCGTGAAGGCCATCGGGGCCAGTCGGAATGCCGGCAAACAGCGGGTGGTCGCGTTTTGCGTCCAGCGTGTTCCAGCCGATCTGGGGGATGCGCAGCGCCGGATCGTACGGTGTCATCAACGTCACATCGCCCTCGATCCAGTCGAAACCGGGCGTCACGGTCTTTTCGAGCCCACGTGTCGACATGAGCTGCATGCCGACGCAGATGCCCAGGAAGGGGCGTCCTTTGGAGATGACGGCTTCATCGATCGCGTCATGCATGCCGGGCACGGCATCGAGGCCGGCGCGGCAATCTGCATAGGCGCCGACGCCGGGCAGAGCGATCCGGTCGGCGGACGCAACGCGGCCTGCATCAGCGGTGACCTCGATTTCGGCGCCAATGCCCCGCTCGCGGGCCGCGCGTTCAAACGCCTTATGGGCCGAGCGCAGGTTCCCCGAGCCATAATCGATAATGGCGACGCGCATCAGCGGTTCGCTCCGCTCGGTGCGGCAAAGAGGAAATCGGGCGCTTCGGCGGCAGCCAATCCGCGGCCGGGGACCATTGCGGCGGCAAGTGCCGTTTCGTCGGCTCCATCGCCTGTCATATCGGCAAACCGCAGCTCGGCGGCCTCTTGCGTTTCCGCTTCGATGACATCGGCAAGCCGGTAACCGCGCATGCGGGCCGATCCGATCCGCCAGCCCTGACCTTCAAGACCAACCAGCAGCCCGACAAGCAGGTTGAACGGCAGGGCGAGCGGCGCCCATTGCGGGCTCTGCGCCATCAACGCGATCGTCAGTGCGGCAGCAAAGACGCCAAAGGCCGCAAACCAGAGCCTGTGCCACAGAAGCCAGAAAAGCGGCACGATGAAGCCGACCAATGACCAGCCGTCCCGAATCACCAGAACGGGCGCGCGGCCGCGCGGCGGCGTCCGGTCCTCGTGCCGGAGGATCACATAGCGCGCCATGGCTCTACCCGCTCAACGAACCCTTGGTCGACGGAATGGCGCCAGCCTGCCGCGAATCGATCTCGACCGCGGTCCGCAGCACCCGCGCCACCGCCTTGAAACAGGTCTCGGCAATATGGTGGCTGTTGGCGGCATGAAAGTTCTCGACATGCAACGTGATGCCGGCATGCTGGGTCAGCGCCTGAAAGAATTCGCGGACCAGTTCGGTGTCGAACGTGCCGATCTTGGGCGCGGTGAACGCCACTTTCCAGACAAGGAACGGCCGCCCCGAGACGTCGAGCGCGGCGCGGGTGAGCGCTTCGTCCATGGCAAGATCGAGACTGGCATAGCGTGTCACGCCCCGCCGGTCGCCCAGCGCCTGGCTGATCGCCTGGCCGAGCGCGATGCCGACATCCTCGACGGTATGGTGATCGTCGATATGCATGTCGCCCGTCGCCTCCACCGTCATGTCGATCAGCGAATGGCGCGAAAGCTGATCCAGCATATGGTCGAAAAAGCCGATCCCGGTCGCAATCGATCGCTCGCCGGTGCCGTCGAGATCGACGGTCACACTGATGTCGGTTTCGTTGGTCTTGCGGCTGACGGTGGCCGTGCGCGCGCTCATCGCCTTGGTCTCCGGGTTGATCCGGCGCCTCTTACCAAGCGCCAAGCATAAACACCAGCCGGTCGAGAGGCCGATTGCATGGGCCTTTGCGCCACCTACATAGGGCGCAACGGTTCAACAAGGACGATGAGATGAGCGAACAAAACGGACTGCCCTCCATGCACGCCACAACCATCGTGACCGTGCGCAAGGGCGGCAAGGTCGTCATTGCCGGTGACGGACAGGTGACGATGGGCCAGGCGACCGTGATGAAGGGCAACGCCCGTAAGGTGCGCCGGATCGGCAAGGATGGCCAGGTAATCGCCGGTTTTGCCGGCGCGACAGCCGACGCCTTCACCCTTCTGGAACGGCTCGAAAAGAAGCTCGAGCAATATCCTGGCCAGTTGATGCGTGCCTGCGTGGAGTTGGCCAAGGATTGGCGCACGGACAAATACCTGCGCAATCTGGAAGCGCTGATGCTGGTCGCCGACAAGGACGTGTCACTGTGCGTGACAGGCAATGGCGACGTGCTGGAGCCCGAACATGGCGTCATGGCGATCGGCTCGGGCGGCAATTATGCGCTTGCCGCGGCCCGCGCGTTGGCGGACGGCGAACATGATGCGGAAACCATCGCCCGCAAGGCGATGAAAATTGCCGCCGATATCTGCGTCTACACCAATGACAATCTGGTCATGGAAACGCTGGATGAGGGCTGACGCGTCGGACGTCCGATTGCGCCCGGTCACGGCCGAGGACGTGCCGATGCTGGCCCAGTGGCTGGCGCGGGACCATGTGCAGCAATGGTGGGGCGACGTGGATACCCAAGTCGGTCGCATAAGGGCGAAGTTGGACGGCCGCGACACCACGCGGCCCTTCATATTCGAGCTCGGCGGCGTGCCTACCGGCTACATCCAATACTCGTTCTTCGACGACCACAAAACGCCCGATCAACTGGCCGAAACGCCGTGGCTCAAAGTGTTGCCGGAGGGCGCCGTGGGCATTGATCTGTTCATCGCAGAAGCGGGATCGCTGTCGAAAGGCATCGGATCGGCCGCTGTCCGGACAATGGCCGAGATGCTGTGGCGAAAGGGCCATCGATCGATCCTGATCGACCCGGACCTCAAAAACGCGCGGGCAGTGCGCGCCTACGAAAAGGCCGGTTTCCGGCCGGTCGACGCGCTGTCGGGACGGACCGGCGACTATCTGATCATGCGCTACGATCCTGAAGACGTCGACCAAAGGAGACGCTGAATGCTGTCACGGGCGCAACTGGACGATGCCGTCAGCCGCAATATCATCGACGCCAGCCAGCGAGACCAGCTGATCGCCCTCGCCGACGGCGCTGTCGATGCGGAGGCAAGCCGCCGGCCGGCGCAAAGCATCGACGAGAACATGCGCCTGATCGGTGGCGGCAATGATGTGTTCGTAACCATCGGCGTTGTCATGCTGAGCGCCGGCCTGTTCGCCGCGCTGACGACCATTGTCGGTGAGCAAGCGCTGACGGTGTTCGCAATCATGGCGGTGTTCCTGTGGGCTGTCGCCGAATTCGTCACTCGCCAGCATCGCATGCGCCTCGCCTCAACCGTCATCGGTCTGGGCTTTCTGTTTGCGATTCAGGCGATCCTGACCGAATGGGTGGTGACGGGCCATGGCATCGCGATGCCGGAAAACCCGCTGCAACTGGCTGCCATGCGCCCGCAATTGGGCATTGCAGGCACGGCTTTGCTGGGCGGAGTTGCGGTGGCGGCAGCGCTCTATTTCTGGCGCTTTCGCCTGCCGATCATGGCGGGCGCGATTGCGCTCTGCCTGACCGCGCTTGCCTTCTTCTATGTCACGCTGTTTCTCTATGACGGAGTGACCGAGGGCCGGCTCTATCTGCCCGCGCTCGACGATCTGCCGGAACTGTTGCGCAGCGCGCTCTACATGCCGCTGATTTCCGGCCTCGTCATCTTCGCGGTCGGTGTGATGTTCGATCTGCGCGACCGGGAGCGGGTGACGGTCTGGTCGGACTGCGCCTTCTGGCTGCACGTGATTTCGGCACCATTGCTGGTCCATCCGCTGTTCATCATGTCGACGGGTCAGGATGTCGTCTTCGGCGAAATCGAGCCGGGCGTGAGCGCCATGGTCATGCTGGCGGTTCTGATCATCGTCTTCGTCTATGTGGCGCTCGCCATCGATCGGCGTTCGCTGCTGATCCCGACGCTGGCCTATTTCGGCTCGCTCGGCATCTATTATCTGGTCAACTCGGCTGCCAATCAGACCGGAATTCCGCCATTTGCGCTCATCCTGCTCGTTGTCGGCGCGCTGATCATGGTGTTCGGCGCGGGCTGGCAGCGCATCCGTGGCTTGATCATACGCCCGACCCTCCCCACATCGCTGCTCGACAAACTGCCCCCGATCAGAGTGCATACCACATGACCAATTTCTCGCCCCGGGAGACCGTCTCGGAACTCGACCGCCACATTATCGGCCAGAAGGACGCCAAGCGCGCCGTCGCGATCGCGCTGCGCAATCGCTGGCGCCGTCAGCAGCTCGCCGACGATCTGCGCGACGAGGTGATGCCCAAGAACATTCTGATGATCGGGCCGACCGGTGTCGGCAAGACCGAGATCTCGCGGCGCCTGGCGCGGCTTGCGGGCGCCCCTTTTATCAAGGTGGAGGCGACCAAGTTCACCGAGGTGGGCTATGTCGGCCGCGATGTCGAACAGATCATCCGTGATCTTGTCGAGATCGGAATCGGACTGGTCCGCGAGAAGAAGCGCGACGCCGTCAAGGCCAAGGCACGGGTCAACGCCGAAGAGCGCGTTCTCGAAGCGCTGGTCGGCAAGAACGCCAGCCCTGCGACCCGCGATTCGTTCCGCAAAAAGCTGCGCGAAGGCCAGCTCGATGACAAAGAGATCGAAGTGGAAGTCGCCGATACCGGTCAGGGCGGGATGCCCGGCTTCGACATTCCGGGGATGCCCGGCGGCAATGTCGGGATGATCAATCTCAACGACATCATGGGCAAGGCGTTTGGCCAACGGACGAAGACAATCAAGACGACGGTGCGTGAAAGTCACGATCTTCTGGTTGCCGACGAGTCCGACAAGCTGCTTGACGAGGATCAGGTGACCGCCGAAGCGCTCAGGTCGGTCGAAAATGACGGCATCGTCTTTCTGGACGAGATCGACAAGATCGCCGCCAGTGAAGGCCGTTTTGGGGCAGGCGTGTCGCGGGAAGGCGTGCAACGCGACTTGTTGCCGCTCGTCGAGGGCACAACCGTGGCGACCAAGTACGGGCCGGTCAAAACCGACCATGTGCTGTTCATCGCTTCGGGCGCCTTCCACGTCTCCAAACCATCGGACCTTATTCCCGAGCTGCAAGGACGACTGCCGATCCGCGTTGAGTTGCGGGCGCTGGAGCGTGACGATTTCCGCCGCATCCTGACCGAGACCGAGGCCAGCCTGATCAAGCAGTACATCGCGCTGATGGCGACCGAAGAGGTGACGCTCGAATTCACCGACGATGCGATCGATGCGCTGGCGGACATCGCCGTCGACCTGAACGCGTCCGTCGAGAACATCGGTGCACGCCGTCTGCAGACGGTGATGGAACGCGTGCTCGACGAAATCTCGTTCGAAGCGCCCGACAAGGCCGGCACGACGATGGTGATCGACGCCGATTATGTGAAGACCAACGTCGGTGAACTGGCTCGCAACACGGACCTTTCACGGTTCATTCTGTAGGGCATTGGCGATCTCGCCTTCCCCTTGGATGGGGAAGCGGTGGCGCGCTGCTCATCGTTCCGATTGCCGGATCGCCGCGTCGAGTCTCAGACGCAGATCTTCGATTGCCTCATCGGACAAGACATCGATCCCCGAAGCCAGGAGGTTGGCCAGTTCGGTCGCGCGGGGCGACAGGTCGGTTGTGTCGATGGTGACGCGAGGCGCCGATTGCAGGGCCAACCGCTGCAGTTCGTCAGCTTCGTCCCAGATGATGTTCAGGCAAGCGATGATCTGCTGGACCAGGATCCAGCGCGGCGTGCCGCGCTTGCCATGCTCCAACGCCGACAGATAGGCGGGCGAGACGCCGATCGCCTGGGCCATCTGCCTTTGCGTCATGCCGCGCTCGGCGCGCAGTTCCCGCAACCGTTCGCCAAACGGGGTCATCGATGCCGGTGCCCGTGCGGTTCGGCCGGCTTCCGCAGACGGACATAAAATGCGCCCTCACCGCCATGGCCGCGCGCGGCGGAACGGACGCCGCTGACAAGGCCAGCGAACGGCTCGCGCGAAAGCCAGAACGGCACCATCCGGCGCAGCACGCCGTCGCTGTGCGGCGACCGACCCTTTCCGGTGATCACCAGAACGTGGCGGCATTCGCGCGCCCGCGCCTGAACCAGAAAGCGGTGCAACTGGCTCATCGCCTCATCCTGGTTCATGTTGTGAAGATCGATACTGGCGTCGATCGGCGTCCGTCCCCGCGACAGCTTCCGATAGACCGGCTGTTCAATCGGGGCAGGACCCGGTGCGCGCGCCGTCCCGGACGATTGGCGAACGGCGGCCGGTGACTGTGCCGACCGGTTCGGTTCGATGGTGGCACGCGGCTTGGGCGGGTTACGCTCTGCTGGTTCATCGTCGCCGAATGCTCCGGCAACCCAATCGTCCCACACATCTTGCTGTGCCTGACGGTGACGTGCCCGGTCGAGCGGATTGACCGTCCGCGCGACCTTGTTCCACAGTATGCGGTCATCAAGGCTCATTGGATGGGTCGGTTTTCGGGTCTTGCGATGCTCGGTCACGGCGCCCATTCCTCCGGCAACCGGTCCACCATGTCACGCGGAACCAGGATCGTGAAGGTGCACGCCGATTTGACGCCACCGGCCGCCTCGCCCGCCGCCGCGCCGGTGCCGAAGAAAATGTCGCCACGCGCTGGGCCGACGATCGCGGACCCGGTCTCCTGGGCAATCATCAGCCTCCGGAATGGCGCACGTCCGACTCTGTCCGCATCGACAAAGACCGGTGTGCCAAACGTGTGCAGAAGACGATCGACAGCCAGCGAGCGCCCGGCGGTGAGCGGCACCTTGGCGGCGGCAATCGGACCGTCGCCGGGCTGGCCTGGCGAGGTTTGTCTGAAGAAGATGTAGGACCGGTTTTCGGCCATCAGCCCGGGAGCCTTGTCGGGATTCTTGGCAAGCCAGGCCCGGATCGATTGCATCGAGACGGTCTCGACCGGAATCTCGCCGCGGGCGACAAGAAGCGCGCCAATGGCGGTGAACGGGTGACCGGTCTTGCCGTCATAGGTGATGCGCGTGGCGCTGCCGTCGTCAAATGTCAGGCGCGCCGCGCCCTGAATGTGGACGAAGAAGGCATCCACCGGGTCGGCCACAAAGGCGATCTCGAGCTCCTGTCCGTCCAGCGCGCCGGCTTCGATCGCCGCCCGATCATGGTATTCGGTCAGCGCGCCATCATCGTCACGGCGCGCAAACCGCATCTCCGGATCAAAGCCCGGCGGACGACTGCCATCATTAATGGGCACAAGATCGGGCGGTCGCCGCAGAAACGGCACGGCGAAAGATGGTGTGCGGACGCGGGAGGCAGAAAGCTCGGGTTCATAGAATCCGGTCACAAGACCCGGCTCTCCGGACCTGTTGTCAAGGCGAACCGGGACAAAACGGCTCTCGAAAAATCCACGCGGATCGGTACAAGCGTCCGGCGCAGCGGCATCTGCGACCAGAGCCATCAGCGTTTCGGGCGGAATGCCAAGTCTGCCGGTCCGATAGACCTCGATGGCCGGTTTTTCGCGGTGGCGCACCAGTGCGGCCAGCGCCGCGCCGTGATCATCACCTGCCCAGCCGGCCATGTCATTGAAGGCGACCTGGCGCAGAGACAACATGGCGATGCCGCCTGTGCCGCAGCTTACTCGTCGGCTTCGGTCGCTTCGAGCTTCCAGTCTGGCGCCTCGCTGCGCACATCGCGCATGAAGGTCCACACATCCTTGACCTCGGCGACGGCTTCGGGGTCGCCTTCGATGATCTCGCCATCCTGACCGCGCGTCGCCGAAACAAGCTGGCTGACAACCGACACGGTGACATGGGCCTCTTGATCGCGCATCTGAGCGCCGACAATGTCGATCGTGTCGATGCCAACGAAGTTGGTCTGCACCGTTTCGCCACGCGCTTCGCGCTCGTCGAGCGCGGCGGCAAATCCGTCATAGACATCGGCCGACAACAGGTTGCGCAGCGTCTTGCGGTCGCCGTCGGCGAACGCCATGACGATCATCTCATAAGCCATCTTGGCGCCGGACAGGAACTCGCCAGGGTGGAACTCGGGTGCCACATCGCGGATCGCGCGCAAACCCTTGTTCGCTTCGGTTCCCGGTTTGGAGATCTTGTCGATATCGGCATAGGGCTCGGGATTTTCGCCACGTCCCGGTAGCGTGATCACATTGTCCGCTTCGCCGGCATCATCGCGGGCCATGTCCTCGCCCTGACGGGAATAGGGATCGAACGGCGGGCGCTCGTGACCGGTGCGGCGCCCCAGGACATTGCGGAGCTGTATGAAGACGAAGACAGCCGCGACGACAAATATCAGGGTGACAAAATTCGAGGAGTCCATTGGGTTTCCGTTTTCGGTCTGGTTGTCGCACGCGACGCGCCTTGATGATATAGAACGTGCACCGCCATCATTCAAACCGGGGCCGGTCACGCTTACATGGGTTCAAACGCCCTGTTCAACCTGTCCGGACCGCCACCATGCCATTTTCGCTGATCCCCTTTGCCCTGCTCGTCATTCCACTCCTGGAAATCGCCGCTTTCGTGGTGATTGGCGGACAGATCGGCGTCTTCCCAACGCTCGCGCTCGTAGTCGTCACGGCGATCATCGGCTCGATCCTGCTGCGCGTGCAAGGGTTCGGGCTACTCAACCGCATTCAGACAGAAATGAATGCGGGGCGCGTTCCGGCGCGCGAACTGGTGCATGGCGTGATGCTCCTGGTTGCCGGCATCCTGTTGCTGACGCCCGGTTTCGTCACCGACGCGGCGGGCTTTCTCCTCTTCATCCCGCCGGTGCGCGATGCGGTCTGGGGCTTTGTCCGGAACCGCATCCGTGTTGTCGGGCCCGATGGCACGACGTTTGACGGACGCCCGGCACACGCAGCCCCGCGGGACGGCAGCACAATCGATCTCGACGAAGAGGACTTTGCGCGCGATCCCGATCCCGACACGCCCTGGGGCGATGGGCCTTCGGGGCGATGAAGGCGATTTGAGCCGACGCGACCGGCCAACTTGTCAGGCGATGGGTGCCATGCTAGGCGACCGCGAAATCGCCCGATCCGGCGCATCCGCGCCGCACCAGCAATTCCAAAAAGGCACCCAAGATGGCGGATGAAACCGACAAGACGAACGATGGCGAAAAGCCGGCAGCCGCAGGCGCCGCGCCGGGCAACGGCAAATCGCCGCAGCTCAGCATTCTGACCCAGTACGTCAAGGACCTGTCGTTCGAGAGCCCCGGCGCGCCACTGACGCTGCGGCCGCGCGAAAAGGCGCCGGCGATCAACATCAACATCAACGTCAACGCTAATCCGATGTCGGAAACCGACTATGACGTGGTGTTGACGCTGAATGCCACCGCCAAGGATGACGACAAGGTCCTGTTCAACGTCGAACTGATCTATGGCGGTGTCTTCCGGGTTGATGGGTTCCCGCAAGAGCATACGCTGCCGGTGGTCTTCATCGAATGCCCGCGGATGCTGTTCCCGTTCGCGCGGCAGATCGTGGCCGAATGCACGCGCAATGGCGGCTTCCCGCCGCTGATGATCGATCCGGTCGATTTTGCGCGGATGTTCCAGCAGCGCATGGCCGAAGAGCAGGCGCGCCAGAAGGTCGAGACGACCAACTGACCGCCGAACCGGCGCGGCCACGACGTTTCAGTCGGGGCGGCGCCAGAGCGGGGCTTCGCCCAACAGCCCGATCATCTCCTCATGCGCGGCGGCCTCGGCCGCCGTCAGCCGGGACGGCAACGGTTTCGCGCGCGGGCTGACCACGGCGGTCTGGTCGTTGCGATCGGTCCCCATGGCTTTGTCCGCGGCGGTGTCCGGCACAACCGACAGGCCGAGCGCGGCCTGCTTTCCGCCAACGAGTTCGATGTAGACTTCGGCCAGAAGTTCGCTGTCCAGCAGCGCGCCATGCTTCTCACGCCGCGAATTGTCGATCCCGTAACGTTTGCACAAGGCGTCGAGCGAATTCGGCCCCATCGGATGACGGCGACGGGCCAAGGCGAGCGAATCGACAATCCGGTCCGAATCGAGCGCCGGAAAACCGATCCGGGCGAACTCTTCGTTGAAGAAGCCGGCATCGAAGCCGGCATTATGCGCGATCAGCCGGGCATCGCCGACAAAGGCGAACCAGTCGTCGACAATCTCGGCAAAACGCGGCTTGTCGACCAGCATCTCGTTGGAAATGCCATGCACCGCCAAGGCTTCGGGATGCACTTCTCGGCCATCGGGATTGATGAAGACGTGAAATGAACGGCCGGTGACGAACCGGTTGTCGAGTTCGACAGCTCCGATCTCGATGATGCGGTCGACCTTGTTGTCGAGGCCGGTCGTTTCAGTGTCGAAGATGATTTCGCGCATCGATCAACCAAGTTTCAAATCGCTCCACAGGATGGCTGTGCGCCTTGCAGCGGGCAAGGTGTGCGTGAAACCATCCAAAGGCAATCGCCAATTCAAACGCCAGCGTCGACAGAGGTTCGAGATGATGGCTGTAGCACCGCGATCAGGTCACTTACCTTGGCGCGGGCGCAGTCCATGCCCAAAGACGTGTCGATGATGAAGTCGGCCTTCGCACGCTTGACCCGGTCGGGAACCTGCCTGGCAAGGATTGCCGCAAACCGGTCTTCGGTCATGCCGGGCCGGGCCAGAACGCGCTCGCGTTGCACATTGGCTGGCGCCGTCACTACAAGCACCTTGTCGACCCGGTCCTGCGCACCGACCTCGAACAAAAGCGGGATATCGAGGATCACCAGGTCCGCCCCTTCGGCGCACGCATCATCGACGAATGCAGCCTCGTGCGCGGCAACCAGAGGATGGACGATCGCTTCGAGCCGGGCCAATGCCTCGGCGTCGCCCAGAACCCGTTCGCCGAGCTGCTTGCGGTCCACAACGCCATTGACAACCGTGCCCGGAAACGCTGCCTCGATCAGTGCTGCGGCATTGCCGCTGTAAAGCTCATGCACAGCGGCATCGGAATCGTGTACCGGGATGCCAGCCTCGGCGAACATGGCGGCGGTCGTCGACTTGCCCATGCCGATTGAACCGGTCAGCCCCAATCGGATCATGTCGCGTCGTCCCCCGCCGAATGCGCTTCAAGGTCCGCGACGATATGCGCGCGCAGTTCCGATGTCACCTCCGGTCGGACACCGAACCACCGTTCGAAACCCGGGACGGCCTGATGCAGCAACATGCCGAGCCCATCGGCAATGGTCAGGCCGCGCTCCCGCGCGGCGGCAAGCAGGGGCGTGACCAGCGGCGCATAGACGATGTCGGTTACGATCGCTGTGTCACGCACATTGTCGAAATCGAGCGACAGGGGCGGTTCACCGGACATGCCAAGCGAGGTGGTGTTGACGATCAGATCGGCATCGGCCGCCCGTTGGCCTGTCGCTGCAAGCGTGGTGGGATGAACAGACGTGCCAAACAGGTCGGCCAGTTCAGAGGCCCGCGCCTGCGTGCGATTGGCCAGATCGATATGGCGATAACCGGCTTCGATCAACGCATGGAGGATCGCCCGGCTGGCGCCGCCTGCGCCGATCACCAATGCGCGTTGCCCTGCCCGCCATTGCGGTGTCCAATCGTCGAGATTGGCCGCAAAACCATGGGCATCGGTGTTGCCAGCCGCCAGCGTCCCATGCTCCTTCCAGATGGTATTGACAGCGCGGATGGCTTCGGCCGCCGGATCGCGGTTTTCTATCGCGGCGAACGCTGTCTGCTTGTGCGGTATGGTGATGTTGCCACCGACCCAGTCCGACGCCGACAGTCCGGCCAAGAAGACCGAAAAGTCGTAAGGGGCGATATCGAGCGGCTCGTACGAGCCGTCCAAGCCCAGCTCGTCCAGCCAGAAGCGGTGAATCATCGGAGACCGGGAATGACCGATTGGATGCCCGGCGACGAAGGCGCGTGCTGGTTCAGCCATCGATGACGTCCATCCGCCGCAATTCGGCCAAAAGCGGCAGCAGGGGCATGCCGATAATGGCGAAATGATCACCCTCGATCCGCTCAAAAAGCCGGATGCCAACGCCTTCGATCTGATAGGCGCCAACGCTCTGCAACGCCGTTTCCCCGACCTCCGCGAGGTAACGGCCGATAAATGCAGGTGACAAGGTCCGGACATGCATGTGCGCAGTCGATGTGTGGCGCCACAGTGTCTCGCTGTCTCGGACCAGCGTCAGCGCGCTGTGCAGAGCGTGTGCCTTTCCGGACATGGCCAGAAGGCGGAACCGCGCTTCTTCCATGTTGGCGGGCTTGTGCAACAGTTCACGTTCGAACGCCATCGTCTGATCGGCGCCGAGGACGAGCGCTCCGGGATGGCGAGCGGCGACATCAAGCGCCTTGGCCTCGGCAAGCACAGCCGCCACGTCTGCCGCATCGAGACCGCTTTCGAGCAACGGCGTTTCCACCGCCCGCTCATCAACATTGGCTGCATCCGCCGTGAAGATGAGACCGGCCTTTGACAGAAGGTCGGCTCGGAAGGGGCTGGCGGATGCTAGAATGAACGTCATCGTCGGCTCACAAGGCTGCGCGTCACCGCGTGGCCTACTCCGGCGGACGATGCCAAACAAGCGCAAAGCCCCGATCGGGCGCCACCGGTGGGTTGGGGACAAGTCCAGTGGGCAAAGGCGAATGCGTCTCGCTTGTTTCACAGCCAGTGGCAAAACCGCGCGATCGGTCAACATAGATGCGGCGGACTTGTGTTCCAGCATGCGGGCGGTGGGTGAAAAAGGAAGGCGCAATCCACAAGTCGTTCACATCCCTAACTTCTAAGAGTATCTCTTAAATATCTGAAATATATAGGTTTTCATAATCAATCCCGATCATTCCTTCCCTCCCCAATTTCGGGCCCAATGCCGAAAGACTGTGAGTCAGTGGTGGAAAACGACGGCCCAAAGATTCATACCCGTAACTCACAGACTCATAGAAAAATCAAAAAACCTTCGTTAGACATCTCATTCTTAAAAACGGCTGTGAAAGGAGTGCGTTGCATGGGCCGACGGGCAATTCTGGAAGTCATGCACGGTGCGACAGTCACGCCACCACCAATCTGGGTGATGCGGCAGGCGGGACGCTATCTGCCCGAATACCGCGAGACACGCGCCAAGGCGAAGAACTTCCTCGATTTTTGCTACACGCCGGATCTGGCGGTTGAAGCAACGCTGCAGCCTATCCGCCGCTACGGCTTTGATGCCGCCATCCTTTTTTCCGATATTCTCGTCATTCCTGACGCCCTTGATCGTGATGTGTCCTTTGTGCAGGGAGAGGGACCGCGGATGCGGCCGCTGGCCGGTGATGAGATCGAAAAGCTCGATTCGAGCCGGGTCCTCGATCATCTTGCGCCGGTATTCGAAACAGTTCGGCGACTGCGTGTGGAACTGCCTGACGAAACGGCACTTTTGGGATTTTGCGGTGCGCCCTGGACGGTGGCGACCTATATGATCGCAGGACACGGCACACCAGACCAGGCGCCGTCACGCCTTATGCTCTACCGCGAGCCGGCGCGGCTGGAGAAGTTGCTCGACATTCTTGCCGAGGCTTCGGCCCGTTATTTGGTCGCGCAGATCGACGCGGGGGCCGATGCGGTCAAGATTTTCGACAGTTGGGCCGGTGTTCTGGATCGAAAAGCATTCGAGCACTGTTCTGTGGCGCCAGTTCGCAAGATCATTGAAACCGTGAAGCGTGAACGGCCAGGAACACCGGTAATCGCCTTCCCGAAAGGCGCGGGCTGGCAGTACCGCGATTATCGGGCAAAGACGGGCGCGGACATGATTGCACTTGACTGGACGGTGCCGCTCGATGTTGCGGTCGAGCTTCAGAAAGAAGGTCCGGTCCAGGGCAATCTGGACCCTTTGCGGGTCGTCGCTGGCAAGCCAGCGATCAAGGAAGGCGTCGACCGCATTCTCGATGCGCTTTCTGGCGGTCCGTTTGTCTTCAACCTCGGGCACGGGATCACGCCGCAGGCCGATCCGGACGATATGGCCTATCTGGTCGACTGTGTGCGTGGCAGTGCTTAGCGGCCATGGCAGAGCCGGGTCGGGAGATATCGGAAGCCAAGGGTCGCAAGGCGTCCATGCGCGCGGTCATGGCGCTCGTGGTGTTTATCGGCTTGACCGCCTTCATATTTCTTTTGTCGCCTCCGGCCCGCTATGACTGGGCGAAAGCGGTCCATGTGATCGCTGTGATCTCCTGGATGGCGGGCATGCTCTATCTGCCGCGGCTGTTTGTCTACCATTGTGACGCCGAGCCTGGTTCGGTTCAGGCCGAGACATTCGTGGTCATGGAGCGACGGCTGTTGAAGGTGATCATGCTGCCGGCCATGATCATCTCGTGGGTTGCCGGCCTTTGGCTGGCGTGGTCCGCGGCCTTTTTCGTGGAGATCTGGTTCATTGGCAAACTCGCCGCCGTGCTCATCATGAGCTGGGCGCACGGCTATCTGGCAAAGTCTGCCAGATTGTTTGCCGAGGGACGCAACGAAAAATCGGCGCGGCATTGGCGGATCGTCAATGAGGTGCCGACGATCGCGATGATTGCTGCCGTTGTTCTTGTCATCGTCAAGCCGTTTTAGGAACGGGCGCAACAAAACCCATCGTTGCGAATTGTCTTGCTCGTGCGGCTTGAAATCGCCATGATGACGGCGTATGTGGCCGCCAGCATCCGGCGCCCTTCTTTCTTCCCTCCGCGCCGGACTTCTCCCTTTACTTCCGCATTGGTTCAACCATGGAACAAATGAAGCTACACGATTTGCAGCAGAAGTCTGCGCCTGAACTGGTGGAGTTCGCTGAAAGCCTCGAAGTCGAAAATGCCAGCGTGCTGCGCAAGCAGGAGCTGATGTTCGCCATTCTCAAACGGCTGGCGGCCGACGATATCGAGATCATCGGGGAAGGCGTGGTCGAAGTGCTGCAGGACGGGTTCGGCTTCTTGCGGTCGGCCAGTGCGAACTATCTGCCGGGACCGGACGATATCTATATCTCACCGTCGCAGATCCGGCGCTTTTCGCTGAAGACCGGCGACACAGTGCAGGGCACGATTCGCGCACCGAAGGATGGTGAACGCTATTTCGCGCTGCTGAAGGTCAACACGATCAATTTCGAAGACCCCGAGAAGATCCGGCACAAGAGCCATTTCGACAATCTTACGCCGCTCTATCCCGACAGCCGCATCAACATGGAAATCGAAAACGCAGAGACGAAGGATTTGTCGGCGCGTGTGATCGATCTCGTTGCGCCTCTCGGCAAGGGTCAGCGCGGACTGATCGTCGCGCCGCCGCGCACCGGCAAGACGGTGCTGTTGCAGAACATCGCCCATTCGGTCACCGCCAATCATCCCGAATGCTATCTGATCGTGCTGCTCATCGATGAGCGGCCCGAGGAAGTCACGGATATGCAGCGCTCGGTGAACGGAGAAGTCGTGTCGTCGACGTTCGATGAGCCGGCGACCCGCCATGTGCAGGTTGCCGAGATGGTGATCGAGAAAGCCAAGCGCCTGGTCGAACACGGCCGCGATGTCGTTATCCTGCTTGATTCGATCACCCGTCTTGGCCGGGCTTACAACACGGTGGTGCCGTCCAGCGGCAAGGTCCTGACCGGAGGTGTGGATGCCAATGCGCTGCAACGGCCCAAGCGCTTTTTCGGTGCGGCCCGCAATATCGAGGAAGGCGGATCGTTGACGATCATTGCGACTGCGCTGATCGATACGGGCAGCCGCATGGATGAGGTGATCTTCGAGGAGTTCAAGGGAACGGGTAACTCGGAAATCGTTCTCGACCGGAAGGTGGCCGACAAGCGCATTTTCCCGTCGATGGACATTCTCAAGTCGGGCACGCGCAAGGAAGATCTTTTGGTGCCGCGTTCGGATCTCCAAAAGATTTTTGTTCTGCGGCGTATTCTGTCGCCTATGGGTACAACGGATGCCATCGAGTTCCTGATCGACAAGCTGCGTCAGACCAAGAACAACGGCGAATTCTTCGATTCCATGAACGCCTGATCGATTCGGCCTCGAAACGTCATTGGCTGAGTTTGGCCCGTCCAATTCGATTCTGATGTGAAACGAATCGGATGAACATTGATGTCCGGCGCCGTTTGGAGCCTGCATGACGGATACGATCATTGCACTGTCCAGCGGAGCATTGCCGTCCGGCATCGCCATTGTTCGCGCTTCCGGCCCCGCGTCACAGGCGCTCGCAACTCGCTTTTGCGGAGATCTTCCTGCGCCGCGTATGGCGACGTTTCGGGGTTTTTTTGACGATCAGGGGTTGGAGATCGACCGTGGGTATCTGCTGTGGCTTCCCGGCCCTGCAAGTTTCACTGGTGAGGATTGCGTCGAGTTTCATCTCCATGGCAGCCGTGCGGTTGTTGATCGCGTTCTCGGCCTTGCCACGCAGATGGCGGGTGTTCGTCTTGCCGATGCGGGAGAGTTTGCCCGTCGAGCCTTTTCCAACGGCAAGCTGGATCTGGTGGAAGCTGAGGCGCTTGGCGATCTGATTTCGGCTGAAACGGAAGCGCAGCGTCGTTTTGCGGTCGAGTTGGCCGGCGGCGCCCAGTCAGCCCTTTATGATCACTGGCGGAGCCGTTTGCTGCATGCACGAGCGATGATCGAGGCGGAGATCGATTTCGCCGATGAGGATGACGTGCCAGGCTCCGCCTCCGATCAGGTTTGGGCGGACATGCGCGCGCTGACGGAAGCATTGGCCCGGCACATGGATGGTGAGCGGCGCGGTCGCATCATGCGCTCTGGCCTGCAGGTTGCCATTGTTGGGGCGCCGAATGCAGGCAAGTCGACGCTGCTCAATGCGCTGGCTGGTAGCGATCGTGCGATTGTTTCACCGGAACCAGGAACCACGCGTGATGTTGTCGAGGCTCGTCTCGACTTGGGCGGTTATCTCGTGGTGCTGGCGGACACGGCCGGACTGCGTGCTGACGCGGGCGCCGTTGAGAGCGAGGGAATACGCCGTGCAATGAAGCGCGCGTCGGACGCGGATCTGGTGCTTCATGTGTCCGAGACGGGTCTTTTTGAACCACTGGATCTTTCGGGCGAGCCATTGATCTGGAACGTTCGGTCCAAAGCTGACCTCGTGGTTAGTGACCGCGCTTCGTCTGGCGCCGTTGATCATTCGCTCAGCGCGGTGTCCGGGGAGGGAGTTGATTACTTCTTGGCAGCATTGAAGGACTTTGTCGCTGATCGTGCTGGCGGTTGGGATTTGGCACCCGGCCGTGCCCGGCACATGAATCATCTCGATTTATGTAAGTCGCATCTGGTCGATTCGCTGTCGGAACAATTGCCTCTGGAGTTGCGGGCAGAGCATCTCCGGCTTGCCGCAGAATCTCTGGGGCGCATCACCGGCCGTATCGATGTCGAAGACATGTTGGGAGTCATTTTTTCCCAGTTCTGCGTCGGCAAATGATTCACGTGAAACACATCGGATAAGGTGAACAGCACAGTCGCTGTTTCACGTGAAACAGGGTTTGTCTTGACCTTGTCGGCCAATCGCGCCATTTGCGGCTGAGACAGATCCACAAAATACTGCTCGGAGGCGGGCCGATGTCAACGGCCTATGATGTGATTGTTGTTGGTGGTGGTCATGCAGGCATCGAGGCTGCGCGGGCCAGCGCCGCGGTCGGTGCGTCCACAGCCCTTGTCACGCACCGGTTCGACACGATCGGCGTCATGTCGTGCAATCCGGCGATTGGTGGTTTGGGCAAAGGTCACCTTGTTCGAGAGATCGACGCGCTTGATGGCTTGATGGGCCGTGTTGCGGACGCCTCCGGTATCCAGTTCCGGCTTTTGAACCGCCGCAAGGGACCGGCAGTACGCGGGCCCCGCACCCAGGCTGATCGAGCGCTGTATCGGGCCGCGATGCAGAACGAAATGCGGGCCGTTGCCAATCTCGACGTGATCGAGGGCGAAGTGGCCGCTCTGCGCATGCCGAAACCCGGCTGTGTCGACGGGGTCCTGCTGGGGGATGGCCGTGAAGTGGTCGCGGCAGCGGTGGTGCTGACGACGGGGACATTTCTGCGCGGCATCATCCATATTGGCGATCGGACAATTGCAGCGGGCCGGATGGGGGAAGCGCCGAGCAATTCGCTTTCGGGCCAGCTGCAGGCGATGAACCTGCCGATTGGTCGTTTGAAAACCGGGACACCGCCGCGTCTGGACGGCCGCACGATCGCTTGGTCGGAGCTTTCCATGCAGCAGGCGGACGATGATCCGGTACCGTTTTCGACGATGACCAAGCAGATCGCCAATCGCCAGATTGAATGCGGCATCACGCGGACGACTGCCGATACGCATGCCGTCATCCGCGCCAACATTGGTCGATCGGCGATGTATTCGGGCAAGATCGAGGGGATGGGACCGCGCTATTGTCCGTCCATCGAAGACAAGGTCGTCAAATTCGGCGACCGAGACGGGCACCAGATTTTTCTCGAACCGGAGGGGTTGGACGACGACACCGTTTACCCGAACGGGATCTCGACATCGCTGCCGGAAGACGTGCAATCAGCGCTTCTGAAGACAATTCCCGGTCTTGAGAAGGCCGTCATCTTTCAGCCTGGCTATGCGATCGAATATGATCATGTCGATCCGCGCGCGCTGGATGCGAGCCTCGCGCTGCGCGACGTGTCGGGTTTCTATCTCGCTGGCCAGATCAATGGCACGACGGGCTATGAGGAAGCTGCAGCGCAGGGGCTCGTCGCCGGCCTGAATGCGGCGCGTTTTGCAACAGGCCAGGACCCGGTCCGCTTCAGCCGCACTGAAAGCTATATCGGCGTAATGCTCGATGATCTGACATCGCGCGGTGTGTCTGAGCCCTACCGCATGTTCACGTCACGCGCCGAATACCGGCTGTCCCTCCGGATCGACAATGCAGACATGCGGCTGACGCCTTTGGCGATTGAATGTGGTCTGGCGTCCACAGAACGGCGCAAGCACTTCGACGCAGTGAAGTCCGCGCTGGATTCGTCTCGTGATCTGAGTCGTTCTCTGACATTGACGCCACAGGAAGCAAACCGATTCGGACTCGAAATCAATCATGATGGGGTTCGACGGTCCGCTTATGATCTGATGGCGTATCCCGACATCTCCTTTGACCGTCTCGCGCCCATCTGGCCGGAGCTCAGTGAGATCGATCGGCCGACCGCCGAACGGCTGGAGATCGAGGCACAATATGCCGTCTACATGAAACGCCAGGCTGCGGATATCGCCGCCGTGCGCCGTGATGAGGCGCTGGCGCTGCCTGGCGATCTCTCATTTGATGCGATTTCCGGTCTGTCCAACGAATTGAAACAGAAGCTTGCCGTGCGCCGCCCGTCGTCGATCGCCGATGCGCAGCGCATTGACGGCATGACGCCGGCGGCGGTGGCCCTGCTGATCGCTCATGTCCGGAAACATGAGGTTCAAGCGGACATCGACGCGGCATGACCGATCTGGATGCTGCGCGGGAAGCGCTCTCCTGGCGTTCTGATGGTGGTGATGTTTCACGTGAAACGCTGACGCGGATGGCGCAGTTCGCCGACCTCTTCGAAGCCTGGTCGAAACGGATCAATCTCGTCGCGGCATCGACCGGCGACGATTTCTGGACCCGGCATGTGGCTGACAGCGCACAACTCCTGCGGTTGAAATCCGATGCCCGACACTGGACCGATCTCGGCTCGGGCGGTGGTTTCCCCGGCATGGTGATCGCCATCCTCTTGTCGGAGACCGCAGGCGCACAGGTTGACCTGATCGAAAGCAACCGCAAGAAGGCCGCATTCCTGCAGACGGTGCGCGCCGCCTGCGCGCCATGTGTCTTTGTCCATCCCGCGCGCATCGAAGACGCTGTCATCCGCCTCCCGGCGCCGGAGGTGATCACCGCGCGTGCTTTGGCGCCGCTGGCAGACCTCTTGTCCTTGGCGGAACCATGGCTTACAGCCGGCGCCTCCTGCCTGTTCCACAAAGGCCGTGGATATGCCGATGAACTGGAGGAAAGCCGTGCACATTGGCAGTTTGATCTGGTAGTACATGACAGTGTTGCCGCCCCGGACTCGGTCATATTGGACATGAGCAATGTCCGGCGCGCGCCCAATTCACATTGAACCGGGGACCGGCATGACCAGCTCACCAAGGGTCATCACCATCGCCAATCAAAAGGGCGGCGTCGGAAAGACGACCACCGCGATCAATCTGGCGACGGCGCTTGCTGCCATCGGCGAGCGGGTACTGGTGGTCGACGTCGATCCGCAGGGCAATGCAAGCACCGGCCTTGGCATAGACCGGGATGACCGGACCGTCTCCGCCTACGAGATCCTGCTGGGCGGGGCGTCTGTTGTCGACGCAGCGATCGCAACCGCTGTTCCCGGCTTGTCGATCGTGCCCTCGACCATGGATCTGCTGGGCATCGAAATGGAGATCGCATCGGCGCCAGACCGCGTCTTTCGGCTGCGCACGGCGCTGGATCAACCGGATGTGCGGCGCTTTTCCTATGTGATCATCGATTGCCCGCCTTCGCTCAATCTTCTGACGCTGAACGCCATGGCAGCGGCGCATTCCGTGCTGGTGCCGCTTCAGTGCGAGTTCTTCGCGCTTGAGGGGCTTAGCCAGCTCTTGAAGACCGTCGATCAGATACGCGGTTCGGTCAATCCGGGTCTGACGATCCAGGGTATCGTGCTGACCATGTATGACGGCCGCAACAATCTGGCCAACCAGGTGGTGGACGATGTGCGCGGCTATATGGGTGACGCGGTCTATGCAACGGTGATCCCGCGCAATGTCCGACTGTCCGAAGCTCCATCGCACGGCAAGCCGGCCATTCTCTACGATCTGCAATGCGCTGGCAGCCAAGCCTATCTGAACTTGGCATCGGAAGTCATTCAACGCGAGCGCGGCGCGCAGGCCGCCTGAACAGATTCGAACCCGGAACAATACGGATATCACGATGGCAGAGGACAGATCGGACAGGCGGTTGGGTCGCGGGCTCGCGGCATTGATCGGCGAAATGGACCAGCCAGTACCGGCCACGTCGGCGCCCGTCGCCAGTGATCGCACTCTTCCGATCGAGATGATTGCCCGCAATCCCGGCAATCCCCGCCGCACCTTCAGCGACGATGAGTTGGACGATCTCGCCCGATCAATGCGCGATCATGGAATCATCCAGCCGATCGTCGTGCGGCCCGTGGCGGGATCGGGCGGCGCCTCTCATGAGATCATCGCCGGAGAGCGGCGATGGCGCGCGGCGCAGCGTGCCGGACTGACCGAGGTTCCGGTGATTGTCCGCGAGGTCGATGACCGATCGGCGCTCGAGCTTGCCATTGTCGAAAACGTCCAACGCTCCGATCTCAATCCGATCGAGGAGGCACTCGGCTACCAGCAGCTGATGGATGACTACAATTACGGCCAGGCGGATCTTGGTGACGTCATCGGCAAGAGCCGCAGCCATGTGGCCAACACGCTGCGCCTCCTGAAACTTCCTGATTCCGTACAGACCATGGTGTCGGCTGGCGACTTGTCGGCCGGCCATGCGCGAACGCTGGTAACGGCCGATGATCCGACCGGGGTCGCGCGCAAGATCATTGCGGAAGGCCTATCGGTGCGGCAGGCCGAAACGTTGGCGCAAGCACCGCCAACCGGTAGCAACCAGCCAAAAAATAAGCCGGCAAAAGATGCAAATCTTTTGGCACTTGAGAAGACCGTGTCCGACGCGTCTGGCTACCGTGTCGACATAAAGCCGAAGGCGAAAGGCGGCGAGGTGCGCATTGCCTACCGTTCGCTCGAGCAGCTCGACGATTTGTGCCGCCTGCTGCAACGCCAATAAACCACCATAACGATTCGTGGTCGAAACGACGCTCTGACTCTAGCGCCGCCGCGCACTCTGGACGGTAAGCGCCAGCAAAGTCATCCGCAGAATGTCTGTTTCGAGATGCCGTGCCTTGCGCGCCTGAAGCACCGCTTCGCGCAGCCGGCCAAGCCCGGCGCGAATGGCGGGCGCGCTCCAAATGGCAACCGCCTGTTCCATCGCCTTGCGACGTGCGAAGAAAACCGGAGGCTTGGCCTGCGCCACCGCCGCGGCCGGGTTTTTGCCCTGCATGTCCATATCCGCACGGATTCGGTCCAGCGCCTGGAACTGACGGGTCAGGATTGCGAGAAGCGCCGATGGCGCACCGCCGCCGCTTTCGAACTTGACGACCGCCCGGTCGAGCGCATTGAGATCGCCCGTCAGCACCGCCATCGAGATGTCGTCGAATCCCAATGCCGATGCGTCTCCGCAAATGGCTTGCACATCCGACAGCGTAACCGTCGGCTGACCGAGCGCATAAAGCGTGATCTTGTCGAGTTCGGCGCGCGAAGCTGCCCGGTCGCCTCCCAGATGGTCGATCAGGAAATGGCGGGCATCAAGTTCGAGCCGCAATCCAGCGGCCGAAAATGTGCGATCGATCAACTCCTGCAGGGCCCGGTCATTGTCGGTGTAGCAGGGAATGGCCAGACCGACCGTTGCCTTTTCGACAGCGCCGCGCAGGCCACCCTTCTTCAGATCTCCGGCTTCGACGATGATAATTGTGTCCGCCGGCGGATCTCCGAGCAGTCTGTCGACCTGGCCGAGAAGCGCTCGGTCGTTGCCGGCGCCACGGAGCCAGATCAGCCTGCGGCCGCCGAACATGCCGACTGTATAGGCTTCGTTGACAAGCCGTTCGGGGTCAGCGCCGGGGTTTGCGGCATCGATCCGGATCGTGCTGAACGGATCGTCCAGCGCCACACCGCTGGCCTTTGCCAATGCCGAGGCACGTTCCGAGACCAGACCGTGATCGGGCCCATAGACCAGATAGACCGCATAGTCGCGATCTGGCCGGGCTATGAAGCGGTCGGCCTCATGGTTCTTGAGCTGGGCCAAAGCGCATGCCCCTCAGCGGGCGGCGAGCGCCGTCGCCACGACAATCCGGAACCGTTCAGCAAGCTCGGCAGCGGCGCGGTTTTCGGCATCGCGCAAAGCGCGCAGATTGGCGAATTCCTGCCTTGTATTGTCGAAGGAAGCGGTGGCCGACCGGGTTTCGGCGGCAATGGTGGCGCCGTCTTCGATCCGGGTCAGCGTCAGCGTCCCGGTCAGCGTCACGCGCTTGGCTGTGATGTTGGTCGAACCGTCCGGCGCCGACACGCGGAAAATGTCGACGATGGAGGACGAAACCGTCAGCGATGCGTTGTGATCGGCCGACGGGTCTACCGAACCGCCATTGTAGAGCAAGAAGACAAGATCGTTGCGGACCTGCTGACTAATCCGGTCATTGACACCATCCACGCTGACCCGGCTGAGCGGAGCCGTGGAAACAACGAAATTGGTCGAGCCGGCATGGTAGAGCGGCTGGACCGTGCAGCCGCCAAGCATCGCCAGCGCGCCGAGCATCGCGGCCCGACGGGTGACGATCCATCCTCGGCGTTGATCAGACGCGATCTTCATCATGCGACTATATTGACGATGCGGCCCGGCACCACAATCACCTTTTTGGGTGCCGCGCCGTTCAAATGTCGCTGCACGGCCTCGAGCTCCAGGGCCGATGCCTCGACACTGTCCTTTTGCGCATCGCGCGCAACCTCGATTTCGCCGCGCTTCTTGCCGTTGATCTGCACGGGCAGAACGATCGTGTCATCGGCGATCAATGCCGGATCGAAGGCTGGCCAGTCGGCTTTTGCCACCATATCCGCCTGCCCCAGCGCGGCCCAGCATTCCTCTGCCAGATGTGGCGCGATCGGTGCCATGATCTGGACCAGGATGGACAGGGCCTCATGGGCGGCGGCCTTGTCGGCCGGATCTTCTCCGCTCGCCGCTTTTTCGATCGCGGGTGCGATTGCGTTGACCAGTTCGTGGATGCGCGCGATCGCCTTGTTGAACGCCAGCCTTTCGAAATCCTCGCCCACGCCCTTGAGCGCCTTGTGGGCGGACTTTCGCATCGACGCAGATTCGCCGTTCGCGGCGGAGGGATCGCCGGCCGCGATGCTCGGCGCCGCACCCGCCACGACGCGCCAGACGCGCTGGATGAAACGATGGGCGCCCTCGGCCCCCGAATCGGTCCATTCAACGTCCCGCTCCGGCGGCGAATCGGACAGCATGAACCAGCGTGCCGTGTCGGCACCAAAGCTCTGGGTGATGTCCTCGGGTCCGATCGTGTTCTTCTTGGACTTGGACATCTTTTCGAGCGGTCCGATGGTGACTGGCGCGCCGGTTTCGGCGTCGACCGCCTTGCGACCGGCCTCGTGCCCTTCGATCCGGACCTGGCTGGGCTCGAGCCAGCCTCCGTCGTCGGTCCTGTAGGTCTCGTGCACGACCATGCCCTGGGTAAACAGTCCCTTGAACGGTTCGTCGACCGCCATGTGACCGGTGCGGCTCATCGCGCGGGCGAAGAAGCGCGAATAGAGAAGGTGCAGGATGGCGTGCTCGATGCCGCCAATATACTGATCGACCGGCAGCCAGGCATTGGCAGCCTCGGGATCGGTTGGCGCATCTTCATGTGGGGCAGTGAAGCGCGCGAAATACCAGGACGAATCGACGAACGTGTCCATCGTATCGGTTTCGCGCCGCGCCGGTTTGCCGCAGGACGGGCAGGCCACATGCTTCCATGTCGGATGATGGTCGAGCGGATTGCCCGGCCGGTCGAACGTAATGTCGTCTGGCAGCGTGACGGGCATTTGTTCTTTTGGCACCGGCACAAGGCCGCAATCGTCACAATGGACGACAGGGATTGGGCAACCCCAATAGCGCTGGCGCGAAATGCCCCAGTCGCGCAGCTTGAACTGCACTTGCCGGTCGCCTTGCGGACGATCATCCAACTCCATCGTCTCCAGACGATCGGCAATGGCGGCGAATGCATCGGCGGGTGTCATCCCGTCGAGGAACGAAGAATTGATCATCGTGCCGTCACCGGTCCACGCCTCGTCGCCGATCTCAAAGTCCCCGGCGTCGGCATCGGGCGGCAGCACGACCGGCACGACAGGCAGATCGTATTTGCGCGCGAAGTCCAAGTCGCGCTGGTCGCCCGAGGGACAGCCGAAGATCGCGCCGGTGCCGTAATCCATAAGGACAAAGTTGGCGACATAGACCGGCAGTTCCCAAGAAGCGTCAAACGGGTGACGAACCTTGATGCCGGTGTCGAAACCTTTCTTCTCGGCGGTTTCGAGCGCTGTGACCGATGTGCCCATACGGCGGCATTCCTCACAGAAAGCGGCGAGCTTGGCGTTCGCCTCGGCCGCTTTCTTCGCCAGCGGATGGTCGGCGGCAATCGCCATGAAGGACGCGCCGAACAGAGTATCGGGCCGGGTCGTATAGACATCGAGTTCGGTTTCGCCATCGGGCGCTGTTTCAGGTGTCAGCGCCCATCGGATCGACAGGCCCTCCGATCGGCCGATCCAGTTGCGCTGCATCAGGCGCACCTTGTCGGGCCACTCGTCGAGATCATCGATCGAATCGAGCAGATCCTGGCTGAAATCGGTGATCTTGAAGACCCATTGGGCCAGTTCGCGCTGCTCGACCTCGGCGCCCGAGCGCCAGCCCTTGCCGTCGATCACCTGCTCGTTGGCGAGCACCGTCTGGTCAACCGGGTCCCAATTGACCTTGGAGACACGGCGGCCGACCAGGCCGGCCTTGAGGAAATCGACGAACAGCATCTGCTGTCTGTGGTAATAGTCGACGTCGCAGGTGGCGAACTCGCGCGACCAGTCGATCGACAGGCCCATGAGTTTGAGTTGGGCGCGCATGGTGTCGATGTTCTGGTAGGTCCAGTCACGCGGATGCACCTTGTTCTGCATGGCCGCGTTTTCAGCCGGCATGCCGAACGCGTCCCACCCCATCGGGTGCAGAACATTGAAGCCCATGGCGCGCTTGTGACGGGCAACGACGTCGCCCATCGTATAGTTGCGCGTGTGACCGATATGGATGCGTCCCGACGGATAGGGGAACATCTCGAGGACGTAGTATTTCGGCCTGGGATCGGCATTGTCCGTCTCAAACAGCTTTGCCTCGTCCCAGGCCTTTTGCCATTTGGGCTCGGATGCGCGCGGATTGTAGCGTTCGGGTGTCGTCATCGGGTCAGAGCTGTCCGGTGGGGTGGCCATGCGGCTTGAAATCGGAGCATCGGCGTGCACTTAAGCTGTCGGATGCGCGCCGGTGTCATGCCGCCAAATGCGCATAGCGTCAACCATGCGGCAGGGGTGCGAAGCGTGTCGGAGCAGCAGCAGAGCAAGCCGGATCAAACCTCGTCGGACCGTTTCGATGCCGTCGCCAATGCGGTCGCCAAGGCCGCACGGTCGGATGATCGCGCGCCGGAGGCGGTCACGCTCGTGGCCGTCAGCAAGACGTTCGATGCGCAAGCCATCCGGCCGGTCCTTGAACGGGGTCATCGCGTGTTCGGCGAAAACCGCGTTCAGGAGGCGGCGGGCAAGTGGCCCGACTTGCGCGAAGCCTATGCCGACGTCGAGCTGCATCTGATCGGACCGCTGCAATCGAACAAGGCCGCCGAGGCCGTCGCGCTGTTCGACGTGATCGAAAGCGTCGATCGGGAGAAGATCGCACGGGCGGTGGCAAGGGAGATGAACCGGCAAGGCCGCAGACCGCGTCTCTATGTACAAGTCAACACGGGCGAGGAGCCGCAAAAGGCCGGCGTTGCGCCACCCGATGCGGTCGCTTTCGTGGCGATGTGCCGTAACGAGCTCGGCCTTGAGATCGAAGGACTGATGTGCATTCCGCCGTTCGACGAGAATCCCGGGCCGCATTTTGCGCTTTTGAAGACACTGGCCGCCGAATGCGGTGTCAATTGCCTGTCGATGGGCATGTCGGGCGATTTCGAGACCGCCATCGCCTTTGGCGCCACCAGCGTTCGCGTCGGATCGGCCATTTTCGGCGCCCGATGAAGGCGGTTTCATTTTTTTGCAGTGTTTGTGACTGACTTTCCGCACCGAATCCGGCAGTGTGCGCCGGGGCGGAGCTTCGCGACGGCCAGTCCGGAGCATTCCTTTGCAAATGAGGGAGTTTCACATGACACCGAAATGGGTCCGGTTGGGTGTAGGGGTAGTTTTGGCCGGCGCACTTGCGACGGCACCGGCACATGCGGCGCGATGCATAACCAGCCAGGGTCAGTTCGAGGCCTACAAGCAGGCATTGGCCCAACAGGCCGCATCGGCCGGTGTTGGGCAACGAGGCATGCAAGCGCTGCAACGATCCGGTGTATCGGGCATCACATGGCGGTTCGAGTCCAATCCGTCCTCGCAAACGGGCACGCGTCATCGCAGCCCGGAGCAGTTTCTCAGAAGCCGTTTTTCGAGTGTCAACTCGTTCGTTTCGGGTGCAAAACGCCGTTTGGGCCAGAAAGCCGGCCTGTTCCAGGCGCTTGAACGCCAGTATGGCGTGCCTGGCTCGATCCTTGTTGCAATCTGGGGCTATGAAACATCCTGGGGCGGATATACGGGCGACACGCCGATCGTCAGCGGTGCCGTGACGCTTGCGTCCTATTGTCGGCGCCACCCGCGGTTCGAAGACGACGCGATCGCCGCCTTGAAGCTGGTCGACCGAGGCGTCATCTCCAGCAACAGCAGGGGTGGGCCGTCCGGCGAGCTCGGTCATATGCAGTTTCTTGCCGGCAACTGGGTCCGGTTCGCGGTCGATGCCAGCGGCGACGGACGGGCTGATCCCAACAATTCCGCGGATGCCCTGGCGACAGCCGCCAACATGCTGCGCAGCAATGGCTGGCGCGCCGGCCAGCCCTTTACCGAGGGTTCGCGCAATTTCCGCGTCCTGTCGGCATGGAACGACAGCGGAAACTACCAGCGTGCCATCGCCTACGCGGCGAGTCTGATCGACCAGTAACGGTTGGCCGGACAGCGTAATCTCTGCAACAGAAAAACCCGCGCCGGTCGAAGCCAGCGGGGGTTTGTTTTAAACCAATTGAAAGACTCAGTCTTCTTTGGGGGCGAGAACCTGACGGCCGCGATACATGCCGGTCTTCAGGTCGATATGGTGCGGACGGCGCAGTTCGCCCGACGCCTTGTCCTCGACATAGGTCGGGTTTTTGAGCGCATCGCTCGAACGGCGCATCCCGCGCTTGGCGCGGGTGACCTTGCTCTTGGGTACAGCCATTTGTCGTTACTCCGGATATCGGCGCGACAGCGGAACCTGGCCGGTGGCCGGCTCGTCCCATACCGTCATGCGCGGAAAAGTGGGTGGCCTATACACAATAGATGCAGGTTTTGGAAGATGGAGCCCCACGTTTTTTGGGCCGGTCACCCGGGCAGGCATCTGACATAGGCCCCCGACTGTGCGGCGCGCCGCTGGACGATGTCGGCAACCCTTTGCATGCCGGCGCCCGGGCGGGCGGGATCGCGGACATGAGGGTTGGGCAGCGTGACCGCCAGCAAGGCAGATTGGCGACCGGTGAGGCTGTCTGGCGCGCGACCGAAATGGTGGGCGGCACCCGCCTTGATGCCAAACTGGCCGCTTGGCCCCCACTCTGCAATGTTCAGATAGATCTCCATGATCCGTTCTTTGGGCAGAACCAGATCGATCCAGATCGCGAGCGGCACCTCAAGGCCTTTGCGGATGAAGGATCGGCCGCCCCAAAGAAACAGGTTCTTGGCGGTCTGCATGGTGATGGTCGACGCGCCGCGCACGCGCTCGCCATCCAGCGCATCGTCGATTACAGCCCGCAATTCGCGCAAGTCCACACCGTGATGGGCACAGAACTGGCCGTCCTCGGACATCAGCACGGACTGATAGAGCCGCGGTGTGACATCGTCGATCTCCACCCATTGCCGGTCGACCGGCTGGAACGTCATCATGCGCGAGAGCATCAGCGTCGACACCGGCCGAACAAAATCCATGCGGTAGAAAAGCGTGAGCAACAGCGGCAACGCGGCCAGGACAAGCAAAACAAGGAGCGGGTAGAAGACCCAGCGTCGCCGCAAAAGGGACCGACGCTTTGAGGCGCGTTTGGCTCCGGCGGTCTTGTTGCGGCCGGAACTGGCCGACGCCGCGCCACGTGCCGTCTTGCCGCCCGTTTTCGATGTCGCTTTGGCTCGGCTCACCTGGTCGTGGTCCCGGCTGCTTAATTGCGGTGCGGTGTCTGAGGACGATCGATCGCCTGCATGTTCAAGGCTTATTGCAGATCGGTGACGAAAACGCCAAAAGCAAGCCATGTCCGATCACGAAGCCTTCCGACAATCCCTTTCCGATCGCGCAGCCCTGGTCGAGGCGTTTCTCGACATACACTTGTCGGCGGACCCGCGTGATCACGAGACCGAGCGGCCCGAGCGGTTGCTGGCGGCGATGCGCCATGCGGTTCTCAACGGCGGAAAGAGGCTGCGGCCGTTTTTGCTGCTTGAAGTCAATACGCTTCTGGGCGGTTCGGACGATGCCGTTCTCGGCGCGGCGGCGGCGCTCGAACTGGTGCATTGCTATTCGTTGGTTCACGACGATCTGCCGTCGATGGACGATGATGATTTGCGCCGCGGCCAGCCCACCGTGCATCGCAAATTCGACGAGGCGACAGCAATTCTTGCGGGCGATGCGCTGCTGACAATGGCTTTCGATCTGACCATATCGGGCTCGAATGGACTGCCGGCCGGGAAGCGCAGCGATCTGGTCCTGCTTCTGGCCCGGTCGGCTGGGCTTGGCGGTATGGTCGGCGGGCAGATGCTTGATCTTGCGCTCGAGCATGGCGATGCCGCCTCCGACATGATCACCTCCATCCACGCCATGAAGACCGGCGCGCTGATCCGCTATGCGTGCGAGGCCGGTGCAGTCACGACCGGCGGAGAAGAACGGGCACGCATGCGCCGCTTCGGCGAAGTGATTGGGCTGGCGTTTCAACTGGCAGACGATCTGCTTGACGTAACGGCCGACAGCGCGGCCATGGGCAAGGCGACGGGAAAGGATGCCGCTGCCGGTAAGCAAACGCTGGTCGGCATGCACGGGATCGAATGGGCGCGGACGCAACTCGATGCTCACGTCGCAGAAGCCGAAGCGCTGCTCGCACCATTCGGCGCGCGGGCTGCCGTGCTGCGCGGCGCGGCACGCTTCATCGCCAACCGCTCAAGTTAGCCGGATCTAGTTCTTCTTGACCACGCAGGCGCTGCCGGCAGCGCCTAATCGCCCGCATATCGCATTGGCCTCGATCCGCGAATCGGCCCCGATCCGCACAGCGTAGATCGGCTTTCGGCCGATCGGGCTCTTTTGCCGCCCTATGTGCACCGGCAGTCCGGACAAGAGAGACGCGTGCCGGGTTCTGATGCGATCCCATTGGCGCATCACCGCCTCGCGCCGATAGCCCCCGGCCACTTGGACGCCCCAGGGTTTTGTCGGCGCCTGGGCGAGGCCGGCGGCGCCGATGCCTGCGACCGATGCCATGCGAACACACGCTTCCTCGAACGGTTTGCCCTGTTCGAGCGGCAGAGCGCGGATCTGGCGGCGGCGTTCGATGAAGTTGTCGGCGGGTTCGCCGGTGATTGACAGGACATAATCCTCGGTCTCAAGCGGCAGCGTCGATGCGCCCACCAGCCAGCGATCGATGCGTGCCTCGCCGGCATTGTAGGCGGCAGCGGCAAGACCGAGGTTGCCGAACTGCAGACGCAGCGACGCCAGATAGGTCGCCGATGCCGGCAGGGCCTGCGCCGGGTCAAAGCTGTTTTCAAGGCCGCGCCGCTCAGCGGTCGCCGGCATGAACTGGGCGATGCCCTCGGCGCCCTTGGGCGATACGGCCAGCGGGTCGAAACGGCTTTCCTTCCAGATCAAACGGGCAAAAAAAGCGGGCGGCAGTCCGTTGCGCTGCGCTTCGCGTTCGATCAGCGAACAGATCGTTCCATGGCCGATATCTTCGATGGAGCCGTCTTGCATAGCCCAGCTTGTTGCGGGAGCGAAACAGATGAACAAAGCTGCAAAAAGCGCGCCGACGAACGGTGAGTATGGTCGTTCAAGCCGCTGCATCCCTGCCGCCTTCGCCAAAGCGGGCCTCGATATAGTCGCTGACCATCGCCTCGAATTTTCCGGCAATGTCGTCGCCGCGCAGCGTGGCTGCCTTCTTTCCGTCCACGAAGACGGGGGCGGCGGGCGTTTCACCAGTACCCGGCAGCGATATGCCGATGTCGGCGTGTTTGGATTCGCCGGGTCCGTTGACGATGCAGCCCATGACCGCGACCTTGAGTTCCTCAACGCCAGGATATTTCTCGCGCCAGATGGGCATATTGCGTCGAAGATCGTCCTCGATCTTTCGGGCTAGTTCCTGAAAGACGGTCGAGGTCGTGCGGCCGCAGCCGGGGCAGGCGGCAACGAGCGGCACGAACTGGCGGAACCCCATGGATTGCAGCAATTCCTGCGCGACCTGGACTTCCTTGGTCCGGTCGCCGCCCGGCTCCGGCGTCAGCGAAATGCGGATCGTGTCACCGATCCCCTGCTGCAGGAGCACGGCAAGTGCCGCCGAGGATGCAACGATGCCTTTCGAGCCCATCCCCGCCTCTGTGAGGCCCAGATGCAGGGCGTGGTCGCAGCGCGCCGCCAGATCGGTGTAGACGGCGATCAGATCCTGGACGCGCGAGACCTTTGCGGACAAAAGGATTTTGTTGCGCGGCAACCCGGTCTGTTCGGCGAGATCGGCCGAAAGGAGCGCCGACTGGACGATCGCCTCCCGCGTCACCTCATCGGCCGACATCGGGAAACCCCTCGTCTGGTTTTCGTCCATCAGACGGGTCAGAAGTTCCTGGTCCAGCGAGCCCCAATTGACGCCGATGCGCACAGGCTTGTCGTAGCGGATCGCCATTTCGACGATCTCGATGAACTGCCGGTCTCGCTTGTCCCTGAAGCCGACATTGCCCGGATTGATGCGGTATTTTGCCAGCGCCTCGGCGCAGGCGGGATGATCGGCGAGCAGCTTGTGGCCAATGTAGTGGAAGTCGCCGACCAGCGGCACGTCATGACCGAGCCGTTCCAGCCGTTCGCGAATTCTTGGCACGGCGGCCGCGCTTTCGTCACGGTCGACGGTGATGCGGACCACTTCCGATCCGGCTCTGTGCAGTGCGGCGCACTGGGCGACCGTTGCGTCGATATCGGCGGTATCGGTGTTGGTCATGGACTGGACCATGACGGGTGCGTTGCCGCCGACGACGACGCCGCCAACATTGACGGGAACCGATTTTCGTCGCGGAAGAGGGGCTGCCAGCGTGTTCATTTTGGTTTCTTGTTTGATCAGCCCCGGTTTTAGCGGCTTCGAAGACACGCCGCAATCGGCGTCGACCTGGCGATCACGCGGCAATCGCAAACCGCCATCACAATCGTACCAAGGCGATGACAAGCCAGGAATGCCAGCTTATGTTGCACCGCAACGACAGCATCGCAGACGGGGGTAGGTATGGCCAGCGACGCACTCAAGACAGCCATCGTCACAGGATCCAACTCTGGCATCGGGCTGGGCATTGCCCGGGCGCTCGCTGCCAAAGGGCACAATGTGGTGCTCAATTCGTACACCGATTCAGACGATGACCATGCGCTCGCCAAGGAGATCGCCACAAGCGCTGGCAATCAAACCGTCTATATCCAGGCGGACCTCTCCAATGCTGATCAATCGCGCATGCTGGTCGACAAGGCCGCCGGGCGTTTCGGGTCGGTCGACATTCTGGTCAACAATGCCGGAATCCAGCACGTATCGCCGGTCGAGGAGTTCCCGACGGACAAATGGGATGCAATCATCGCGATCAACCTGTCGTCGGCGTTCCATACGGCGGCGGCGGCGATTCCGATGATGAAGGACAAAGGCTGGGGCCGAATCGTCAACATCGCTTCGGCGCATGGCCTGACGGCTTCTCCCTACAAGTCGGCCTACATCGCTGCCAAGCACGGTGTTGTGGGGCTGACCAAGACGATCGCGCTCGAATTTGCCGAGGCCAAACTTGCCGCGACCTGCAACGCGATCTGTCCGGGATATGTGCTGACGCCGCTGGTCGAGGGTCAGATCGAGGACCAGATGAAGGCGCACGGCATGGGCCGGCAGGAAGTGTTGGACAAGGTGATGCTGCAGCGCCAGCCGACCCGCGAGTTCGCAACAGTCGAGGAGCTTGGCGGCACGGTTGTGTTTTTGTGTTCCGAGCATGCACGCCAGATCACCGGCACGACGATCTCGGTCGATGGCGGCTGGACGGCGTTGTGACCGTCGGTTGAAGAGGCATTCGGCCGTGTCCACACCAAACGGCAAATCCGCTGAAAAGCGGATCAATCTTGCCTTGCAGGGCGGCGGTTCGCATGGCGCGTTTTCCTGGGGGGTGCTCGATGCGCTTCTCGAGGATGGCCGGCTGGAGTTCGACGGCATTTCGGGAACCAGCGCCGGCGCGATGAACGCGGCGGCCCTGGCTGCCGGATGGGCCGGCGGTGGCCCGGAGGCGGCGCGGCAGAGTCTGCACGACTTCTGGGTGGCCGTCGCGCGCAAGGGCCGGTTTTCGCCGATCCAGAGGACGCCGATGGATCTGTGGTTCGGAAATTATGGCTATGAGAATTCGCCGAGCTACCGGTTCTTCGACATTTTCAGCCGCGTCTTTTCGCCCTACGACACCAATCTGCTGGACATTAATCCCCTGCGCGACGTGGTGACCAAGGAAATCGACTTCGACGCCGTGCATGCCTGTGCGGCCTTCAAGGTGTTCGTCTCGGCGACGAATGTGCACAATGGCAAGGTTCGGGTCTTCACCGGTGAGGAGATCAGCGTGGACGCCGTGATGGCGTCGGCCTGCCTGCCCATGCTGTTCAAGGCGGTGGAGATCGACGGCATTCCCTATTGGGATGGAGGCTTTGGCGGCAATCCCGTGCTGTTTCCGTTTTTCTACGAGACCGAGACGGAAGATTGCCTCTTGGTGCAGATCAACCCGATCGAACGGGAAACAACGCCGCGGACAGCCCAGGAAATTCAAGACCGGATGAACGAGATCACGTTCAATGCCGGCCTGCTGCGCGAGTTCAGGGCGATCGAGTTCATTCGCCGGCTGAAACGGGACGGCCGGCTTGAGGGTACCGATTACCGTTCGATCCGGATGCATCGAATTGCCGCCGATCCGTTGATCGAGACCTTGTCGGCTTCATCGAAACTCAATGCCGAATGGTCGTTTCTCACCGATCTGCGCGACGCGGGTATTGCGGCGGCAAAGGATTTTCTCGACGCGCATTTCGACGATATCGGCGAGCGGCCGACGCTCGATCTCAGCGCCGAACTAAGAGCCGACATCCTGCCAGCCGAGCAGCGCGAGCCGATGGGCGCCCGGATGCGCAATGCCGTCAAACGTATCGGCAAGGACCGGTCAGCGAGCGGATAACGTGTCAGCCACGCATGCGGTCCGGATTGCGGTTGCTCCGTCAGACCCAACCGGCATTGCGGGGTGCGGGCTCGATAGCATCGGCGATGAAGTCGGCGAGCGCCCGCAGGCGCGGTTCGACCGGGCGGTCCTTTTCGACCTCGCTCTTCAGGCCTTCGAGCGCCAGCGTGAAAATGCGCGCGATCGTCTGCTCATCGGCATGGAAGCGCGACAGGTCCGCCAACCCTTGGGCGGATGCCTGTTGGATGCCGTCGGCGACGATTTCAGCCAGTGCATCCGTCCATTCCTCGCTGATGTCGGATGCCAGCTCGTGGCTGATGCCGACCAGTTCCTTGCCGTGGGCGGTCTGTTCGACGAAGCGATGCATCTCCAGGATCGACATGTCCATGGCGCGGTGCAGTTTCTCCCGGAATGTCCCTTCCATGGCAAAGCCGGCGCGCGCCTTGCGCTCGGCATCGGCCATCATCTCGGCGGCCAGTCCGCGGAAGATGTCCGTCTTGTTCTTGAACACCTGATAGAGCGCCGGTCGCGACATGCCAGCCGCGCGCGCAATATCATCCATCGAGGTCTTGCGGAATCCGTAGGCCACGAATACCTGCAGGGCGGAACACAGGATGGTGCTGCGCTTGTCATCGGGAAGGATCTGTAGCATCGCAGCTTGACCTTATGACATTTTTTGTTATTTTGTCAAATTGTCAGGAGACGCTACCACAGCGGGTGCGTCGGTCTTATGTTCTGGCACAATGTATGATTGATAACCCGTCCGATGGGACGGCTCATCGTATTGACATATTGAGTTGCCCAGTTACGGGCGAGAATTCTGACTGGATTGAAAGATGAAAGCGCATCGTTATGCGGCCATCCTGGTGTTTGTTGCCTCGGCCGCATGGGTCCTGACGGGCGACTTTTCGTCGGTTGGCAGTGCGTCGGACCAGGAGGGCGGCGAAGCTGCCGTCGCCACGGAGACGGACGTCTCGTCCGATGTCGCGCCGACCGATTCGCGGCCTGAGCAGTCGGTGGCCGTCGCGGTTATTCCCAGCATCGATCATGCCCGCACCGTGCGCGTTTCCGGCGTCACCCAGGCCGACAAGCGCACCAACATGACCGCGCGCGCCGGCGGTGTGATCGCCGAGCTGCTCTTCGAGCAGGGCGATATCGTTGCGGAAGGTGACATGGTGGCGCGGATCGCGCCCGAGGGCCGCGATGCCGCCGTGCGCAGCGCAGAGGCCGCGCTCGAACAGGCGCGCGCCGAGTTCACCGCACGCGAGGAGTTGGTGGAACGCGGAACATTGCCCCGCCTGCAACTTGATCAGCAGCGCTCGGCGCTGCGGCTTGCCGAAAGCCAGTATGAAGCCGCCCTTGCCGAACTGGAACGGCTGGATGTCACAGCTCCGTTCGGCGGCGTGGTCGACAATATGATGGTTGAGCGGGGCAGTTCGGTCGACCAGGGAACGCCGGTGGCCAACTTGATCGCACTCGATCCCATCATCGGTATCGGGGAGGTCAATGAAAGTGATCTCCGCACGATTCGTGTCGGCGGATCGGCGCAATTGCGCCTTGTGACGGGCGACGTGATCGACGGAACGATTCGCTTCATCAGCCGCGAGGCACAATCGTCCACCCGGACCTTCACCGTTGAGGTCGAGGCGCCGAACCCCGACCTTGCCGTGCCCGCCGGCATGACAGCCGAGGTGATCCTGCGCGGTGAGCCGGTGAACGCGACGCCGGTGCCGCGTTCGGTTGTCACGCTCGATGATGCGGGCGAACTGGGCGTGCGCGCAGTAGACGACGACAACAGGGTCGTGTTCTATCCGATCGATCTCGTCGATGATTCGACCGATGCGCTGCTGCTTGGCGGCATCCCGAAAGGCGCGCGGATCATTGTTGTCGGACAGAACTTCGTAAGCGACGGCCAGACCGTCGCGCCGGTCGAAGCCGACAGCGCGGTCATCGACCGGCTGATCTCGGAAGCAAACGGTGAGGCTGCAAGCCAATGATGGGACTGCTCGAACTTGCCGTCAAAAACGCGCGGCTGACGATCGTCACCCTGCTGTTCTTCCTGATCGCGGGTTCGTTGTCCTATATCAGCATCCCCAAGGAAGCCGAGCCCGATATCCAGTTTCCGGTCGTCTATGTGGGCCTGTCGCTTCAGGGCGTGTCGCCCGAAGACGCCGAGCGCTTGCTGATCCGGCCGCTGGAATCGGAACTGCAGAACATCAAGGGTGTCGATACGATCACCGCCAGCGCCTATCAGGGTGGCGGCAATGTGGTCGTCGAGTTCGATCCCAGTGCTGATCTTGGCACGGCGCTCGACGACGTGCGCACCGAGGTCGACCAGGTCAAGGGCGAGTTCCCTGTGGGCACCGACGAGCCGACCGTTGCCGAGGTTAACATTTCCGAATTTCCGGTTCTGGTTGTTACGCTGTCCGGCGACGCGCCCGAACGGGTTCTGACGCGGACGGCACGCGAACTGCGCGACAGGCTCGAAGAGGTCCCCGGCGTTCTGGAAGCGCAACTCCAGGGATCGCGCAAGGAACAAGTCGATGTGATCATCGATTCGGTGAAACTGTCGTCTTACAATTTGCAGCTCGATGCGCTGATCGGCGGGGTCAGCGCCAACAACCAACTCGTCGCCGCCGGAACGTTGCAGGGCGACCAGGGCCAGTACGCCGTTAAGGTGCCGGCGCTCATCGAAACGATCGAGGACATCGCCAATTTGCCGATTGCCGTCAACGGCAATGCGGTCGTGCGGGCGCGGGATCTTGCCACCATCCGCAACACGTTCGAAGACCGGGAAACGCTGGCGCGATTGAACGGCAAGCCGGCAATCGCCATCGAAGTGTCCAAGCGTGCCGGCGCCAACCTGATCGCCACAGTCGATGCGGTCAAGGCAGAGGCAACGGCGTTCCAGGCGGAGCTTCCGCAAGGTGTCGAGGTCACGTTCAGCCAGGACAAGTCGACCGACATCCGCACCCTTCTGGCGGACTTGCAGAATTCGGTTCTGACCGCGGTTCTGCTCGTCTTTATGGTGATCCTGTTCTATCTCGGCTTCCGCTCTTCGCTGCTGATCGGCCTTGCCATCCCCACATCGTTCCTGATGGGAATCATGTTCCTGTCGATCGCCGGCTATACGGTGAACATCGTCGTCTTGTTCAGCCTGATCCTCGCGGTCGGCATGCTCGTTGACGACGCGATCATCGTTACCGAATATGCCGAACGGCGGATGGCGGAAGGGGTCGCTGCGCCGCCCGCATTTGCCGAGGCGGCCCGGCGCATGTTCGGCCCGGTGGTCGTCTCCACCCTCACCCGTATCGCCGCGTTTTCGCCGCTCCTGTTCTGGCCCGGCATAGTCGGCGAGTTCATGAGCTACATGCCGATCACGCTGATCGCGACGCTGTCGGCGTCGACCATCTATGCGCTGCTGTTCGCGCCAACGATCGGTTCGATCGTCGGTAAGGCCGCGGTGCAGAAGCGCAAGCCCGACGGTCTCTACATGTCCGTCATCAAGAAGGCGGTCCGCTATCCGATCCTGACGATCCTCCTGGTGGCCGGGCTGATGGGTGGTGTGGTGACCACCTATATGCAGAACAACAATGGCGTCGAGTTCTTTCCGGTGGTCGAGCCTGAATATGGCCTTCTCTACGTCAAGGCGCAGGGAAACCTGTCGCTCGATGAACAGGACGACCTTGTCCGGCGCGCCGAGGAAAGGCTGCTGTCCTGGCCAGGTGTCGAGACGGTCTACACCCGCGTCGGAACGAGCCGCGGCGGCCTGCAACTGGGGACGGGCGGTTCAGAAGACACGATCGGCACGATCCAGTACGAATTCATCGATTGGCGTGAGCGCAAGCCGGCCAGCGATATTCTCACCGATTTGCGCGCGCAGTTCGCCGATGTGGCCGGCGTCAATATCGAGATCTCTGTTCCCGATGCGGGGCCGCCGCAGGGTCGGCCTATCCAGGTGCGCCTGTCCGCGGATGACCCGACCGGTCTGGAAGAGGCGGCTGCCGAGGTCGGTGCCTATCTGGGAACGCTTCCGGAAGTCATCGATCTGGACACGGGCCTGCCGCCTCTGAGCATCGACTGGGAACTCAAGGTCGACCGAACCGAGGCTGCCAAGTTCGGTCTGGGACCCGATTCCGTTGGTCGGGTCGTGCAACTTGTCACCACCGGGCTCAAGCTGTCGGATTATCGTCCGGCCGGCACCGACGATGCCGTCGATATCCGCCTGCGTCTGCCCGAAGACCGGCGCACCTTGTCGACGCTCGACGAGCTGCGTGTCGAAACGGCAGCTGGATCGGTGCCGCTGTCGAACTTTGTCAGCCGTGAGCCGGCGGCATCGCTTGGCACGCTGATACGCATCGATGGTGCCCGGACGATCACGGTTGAATCGAATCTGGTCGAAGGTGTTCAGGACTCTGTCTTGCAGGCGCAGGTTGCCGAGCACATGGCATCGATGGACCTGCCGCCCAACATACGCTGGGAGATGGTCGGTTCCGACCAGGAAAGCGACGAGGCTGCTGCGTTTCTCGGCCAGGCATTCGGCGTAGCGATCTTCCTGATCTTCGCGCTGCTGCTCGCCCAGTTCAACAGGTTCACTTATGTGTGGCTGGTCCTGTCGGCGGTGGTCATGTCGACCATCGGCGTGCTCTTGGGCTTGATTGTGATGGAGATGCCGTTCTCCATCGTGATGACCGCGGTCGGCACGATCGCACTCGCTGGTGTGGTGGTGAACAACAACATCGTCTTGATCGACACCTATGCGCACCTGCGCAACAAGGGTGTCGACAAGATGGAAGCTGTGCTGGAGACCTGCCGCGAGCGCGTGCGACCTGTGATGCTCACCGCCGTGACGGCCATCCTTGGCGTCTTGCCGATCGCATTCGGGGTCAATCTGGCGCTTCTCAGCCACGAGGTGACGATTGGCGCGCCGTCCACCCAATGGTGGATCGCCTTGTCGAGCGCCATCGTGTTCGGGCTGGCCTTCTCGACGATCCTGACGCTCGTGGTCACGCCCGCAGCGCTCATGATCTTCACCCGCGACAATGAGAGCTTGGCGGCCGGCCACATCCTTACCCGCATTGGCCGTTGGGCGCGGACACGGTTCCGCGCCAAGTCTGAAGAAGCGCCCATTGCCGCGCCGGAGCCGCCTGCCTCGCAACCGGTCCTGAAGCCGGAACCGCCCGAGGAATTGCCCGATGATGTCAGGCCGTTCCCCAAGGCGGCCGAGTAGCCGGGCGCGTCAGTCGCTCACCGCGTCCGATGCTTTCCGGCTCGCCGATTTGGGTTCAGGCCGCCTGACGCTTTGGCGTGATCAGTCCACGATTGACGAGTATCTCGGCGATCTGGACCGTGTTGAGCGCGGCACCCTTGCGCAGATTGTCTGAGACGACCCACATGTTCAGGCCGCTGTCGACGGTCTGATCCTCGCGGATGCGCGAGATGTAGGTCGCATCCTCGCCGGCGGATTCGTACGGCGTGGTGTAGCCGCCATCCTCATGCTTGTCGACGACAAGGCAGCCGGGCGCTTCGCGCAGGATCTCGCGCGCCTGGTCGGCGGTGATCTCGTCTTCAAACTCGATGTTGACGGCTTCCGAATGGCCGATGAAGACCGGCACGCGCACCGCCGTGCAGGTGACCTTGATCTTCGGGTCCAGCATCTTCTTGGTCTCGGCCATCACCTTCCATTCCTCCTTTGTCGAACCATCTTCCATGAAGACGTCGATGTGGGGAATGACGTTGAAGGCGATCCGCTTGGTGAACTTCTTGGCTTCGACCGGATCGGCGACATAGACCGCACGCGTCTGCGCAAACAGCTCGTCCATGCCTTCCTTGCCCGCGCCGGAAACGGACTGGTACGTCGCCACCACCACGCGCTTGATCGTGGCTGCGTCATGCAGCGGCTTGAGCGCGACGACGAGCTGGGCCGTCGAGCAGTTCGGGTTGGCGATGATGTTCTTCTTGGCAAACCCTTCGATAGCGTCGGCATTCACCTCGGGCACGATCAGGGGCACGTCGGGGTCGTAGCGGAACGCGGACGAGTTATCGATGACCACGCAGCCGGCCGCACCGATCTTCGGCGCCCATTCCTTGGACACCGATCCGCCGGCGCTCATCAGGCAGATGTCCGTCGTCGAGAAATCATGGTTCTCCAGCGCCTGCACCTTCAGCGTCGTGTCGCCGAACGACACCTCCTGACCGACCGAGCGGCGCGAGGCGAGCGGTATGATCGTGTCGGCTGGAAAGCCGCGTTCCGCGAGGATGTCGAGCATTTCACGACCAACATTTCCGGTCGCGCCTGCAATGGCGATTGTGAAACCCATGGTTCCCGTCTCCTGTCTCCCCACTTGCGGTCGTGTGCCACTCTTCCCGCCCCCGGGGAGAGTGTGGGGCGGATCGGGTCAAATCGTGGTGGTCTTCTTGATCATGGTGCGCATGGTGGCCGCCTAGTGCCGGAATGCGCGGTCAATGTCAATCGACCTGAGGGTCTGATAGGCTCAGACCATGGCAGCAATCGGGATCAGGTCGTTGGTGATCGTCGCCTTGGCGTTTGGCTCCGGACTGGGCGCCGCGACGCCGACGCTTGCGATGAGCGAACCGATGGCCGGGCGCCTGACGGGCGACCGTCTGACGGCGACTTTCCTGGGCAAGATCTTTCGCGGTGCCTATCAGGACGGCGTCAGCTGGCGCGAAGCCTATTTGGTCGATGGAGCGGTCGACTATGCGGACGATTTTGCCGCTGCGCGCGGCGAATGGTTCGTGCGGAACGATCTGCTCTGCACCTTCTACGACACCGGGCTGACTGGCGGTTGCTTCATCGTCATGCAGCGCGCCGACAACTGTTTCGACTTCTATGCCGTCGATCCGGACACCGAGCAGCCGGATGCCACGGCAAGCGCGATGATCGCCGGCTATGACTGGACCGCGCAGGGCTGGCGATCGGACCGCGTTCCGACGTGTCCGCAAGGTCTGGTGTCGTGAGCTTGGACGGGCCGTCAGCCGGCGGCGTAAGCCGTCACGATCGCATCACCCATCTCGGCGGTTGAGACCTGCTGCGCTCCGTCCCCCATGATGTCGCCCGTGCGCAGACCATCGTCGAGAACTTTTGCGACCGCGGCCTCGATGCGCGCGGCTTCATCGATCATGGCAAAAGAATAGCGCAGGCACATGGCAAACGAGGCGATCATCGCGATCGGATTGGCGATGCCCTGGCCGGCAATGTCCGGCGCCGAACCGTGGACGGGCTCGTAAAGCGCCTTGCGCTTGCCGCTGACAGGGTCGGGGGCGCCGAGCGAAGCCGACGGCAGCATGCCGAGCGATCCGGTCAGCATTGCTGCTACGTCCGACAGCATGTCGCCGAACAGATTGTCGGTGACGATGACGTCGAACTGCTTGGGCCAGCGCACCAGCTGCATGCCGCCCGCGTCGGCCAGCATGTGGGTCAGTTCGACATCGGCATAGCGCGCGGCGTGGGTCGCCGTGACGACGTCATTCCAAAGCACACCCGATTTCATCACATTGCGTTTTTCCATCGAACAGACCTTGTTGGACCGGGTCCGGGCCAGCTCGAAGGCCACGCCTGCAATCCGCTCAATCTCGAACGTGTCATAGACCTGGGTATCGATGCCGCGTTTCTGGCCATTGCCGAGATCGACAATTTCCTTGGGCTCGCCAAAATAGACGCCGCCGGTCAGTTCGCGGACGATGAGGATGTCGAGCCCCTCGATTACATCGCGCTTGAGCGAGGATGCACCGGCCAGTGCCGGATAGCAGATTGCCGGGCGCAGATTGGCGAACAGTGCCATGTCCTTGCGCAGCCGCAAAAGGCCGGCTTCGGGCCGCTGCTCATAGGGAACACCATCCCATTTGGGGCCGCCGACCGCGCCGAACAGCACCGCGTCCGCCGCCATGGCCTTGTCCATGTCCGCGTCCGAGATCGCTTCGCCATGAGCGTCATAGGCCGCCCCGCCGACAAGGCCCTCATCGGTGACGAAACCGGTTTTCTCCTCGGCATTCATTTGATCGATCAGTTTGACGACTTCGGCCATGGCTTCGGGGCCGATGCCGTCACCGGGCAGCAGGAAGAGCGAACGCGTTGTCATGGAAGGTCTCATTTTCGCGGGAAAATCGATCCGCTTGTAGCAAATTGCCGGCGCAACTCAACGTCTGAGCACGCCGCTCAGTCCCGCAAGGCTGTTACGTCGATCTCGATCTTCATTTCGGGTTTGATCAGTCCGCTGACCGTCATGGTCGCAGCGGGCCGGATGCCGATAAAGAACGCGCCCAGCACCGGGAAGACGATGTCGGCGAAGGCCGCATCGGTCACCACATAGCGGGCGCGAACGATGTCGGAGCGTGCAAAGCCTGCCTTGTCCAGCGCCTGGTCGATCGTCGCCAGCGCGTTCCGGCATTGGGCTGCAACATCGTCGGGCATCGTCATGGTCGCATAATCGTATCCGGTCGTGCCGGAGACGAAGCACCAGTTTCCGGCGACGATCGCCCGCGAATAGCCCGCCGTTTCCTCGAAGGGAGAGCCCGTCGATATGCGCGTGCGCACGGGCCTCAGGCCCGCTTGACGGCGATCACGGCGTTGGATCCGCCGAACGCGAAGGAATTGCTCACCACGGCGGCCACATCCGCCTTGCGCGGCGTGTTGGGCACATAGTCCAGATCGCATTCCGGATCAGGGTTTTCATAGCCGAGCGTCGGCGGCAGGACACCGTGGCGCACCGCGCCGACGGCGGCGATCATTTCGAGCGCGCCCGACGCGCCCATGCAATGACCGTGCATCGATTTGGTGGACGACACGGCCAGCGAATCGGCATGGACACCAAAGGCACGGCGAATGGCTTGGGTCTCGGTCTTGTCGTTGCCCATCGTCCCGGTTCCGTGGGCATTGATGTACTGGACGTCGCCCGGCGTCAGATCGGCATCGTCCAGGCACTGCTCCATGGCCCGCGCGGCACCGTCCGTGTCGGGCGCGACTATATCTCCCGCATCAGCGGTCAGGCCGGCGCCGGCGAGCTCGGCAAGGATGGTCGCGCCGCGCGCCCGCGCATGATCCTCGGTCTCCAGAACCACGGCACCGGCACCATCGCCCAGAACCAGCCCGTCCCGGTCGGCGGAAAAGGGCCGGCATCCGTTGCGCGACAGGATGCGCATCGAATCCCATGCCTTCAGGACACCGAAATTGAGCGGCGCGTCGGAGCCGCCGGCGATCATCACGTCGGCGCGTCCGGCCCGCAGCGTGTCGAGCGCCGCGGCAAAGGCATGGTTGGCCGATGAACAGGCCGAGCTGGTCCCGTAAACGGGGCCCTTGAGCCCGAATGCCATGGAGACATGCACGGCGGGCGAGGAGGGCATGGCCTGCGGCACCAGAAAGATGTCGGTGCGCTTCTTCTTTTCGAGAAGGATGGCCTTGTAGTTGGTGTCGATGACATCGCCGCCGAAAATGCCGGTGCCGATGATCGCGCCGGTGCGGAGCGGATCGATGCCATGGTCGATGATACCGCTGTCGGCCAGCGCTTCCTTGGCGGCGATCATCGCCAGGAGGCCGAAACGGCTGGTGGTCAAAAGCAGCCGGCGCTCGAACCCGTGGTCCGGCAGTTCGCGGACCTGCGCCGCAAGCTTTGCCTTCAACTCTTCCTTTTCGGGAATGTCGATCGGCGCGATGCCGTTCGTGCCGGTCTTCATGGCGTTCCAGATCGCCGGCACGTTGGTGCCAAGCGCGCTGATCCCGCCCAGCCCGGTGATGACGATGCGCGGTCGTGTCACGCGCTGGCGCTCTTTTCGACCAGCCCGCGAACGGCGTCGCATACATCGCCGACCGTCTTGAGCTGTTCCCAGGCGTCGGCCGCGTTCAGTTCGATTTCGATCTCGAAACGGTCTTCGAGGTCGAAAATGACCTCGGCCAGTTCGAGAGACTGGATGTCGATGGTCGACAGTTCGGTCTCAGGTGAAATTTCGGCGGGATCGCGCTCGATCTTTTCGGCGATGATGCGCGCCGTCTCGGAAAAAATGGTGTCTGACATATGCATGTGCCTTTGTCCGGCGCTGGCCGGGGTTCGGCCAACGCCGTCGATGGTCCCCGGAAGCCTTGTGGTGCTTGGTTGCGGCAATGTCAATCAACAAGACCGGCCCGGCGATTGCCCTCCGGCCTCGACGGCCTCGTCACGTCCAGGGACGTTCGGTGTTCATCGTGCCCTCGAAGCTGTCGATGGCCGTCGCCTTTTCCAACGTCAGGCCGATATCGTCCAGCCCGTTGAGCAGGCAGTGCTTGCGGTGCGGGTCGATATCGAAATGGATGACGCCACCGTCCGGCCCGCGTATCTCCTGCGCCTCCAGATCAACCGACAGGGTGGCATTGGCACCGCGATCGGCATCATCAAGCAGCTTTTCGAGCTCTTCGGGCGTAACGACGACCGGAAGAATGCCATTCTTGAAACAGTTGTTGTAGAAGATGTCGGCAAAGCTGGTCGAGATCACGCAGCGTATGCCGTAGTCCAGCAGGGCCCAGGGCGCGTGCTCGCGGGATGATCCGCAGCCGAAATTGTCGCCGGCCACCAGGATCGTCGCTTCCCGGTAGGCGGACTCGTTGAGGACGAAGTCAGGATTGTCCGATCCGTCCTCGCGATAACGCATCTCCGAGAACAGGCCCCGGCCGAGACCGGTACGCTGGATTGTCTTGAGATAGTCCTTGGGAATGATCATGTCGGTGTCGATGTTGATGATCGGCAACGGGGCGGCGACACCGGTAAGCCTGTCGAACTTGTCCATGGGTTTTCTTCTTTGCCTTCGTTCGCGCCACGCTTAGCAAAGCGATGCGCAAAAATGAAGCGCCGGCGGACATAACCGGGGACTTGCGCGATCGGGCCCTTCGGCGGCACAAGAAGCCATGACCGTCTTCGACCGCGCGCAGCTTCGACGCTCCGTACTTTACGTGCCCGGCGACCGGCCCCGGGCCGTTTTCAAGTCCGAGACGCTGGAGGCCGACGCTGTCATTTTCGATCTCGAGGATGCCGTCGCGCCAGAGGCCAAGGCCGATGCGCGGGAGGCGGTTCGCGCCCATTTCGCGGCAATCCCGGCATCCGACCGGGAACGGGTGATCCGCATCAATGCACTGTCGACGCCTTGGGGAACCGAAGACCTCCTGGCGGCGCGCGCTGCCATGCCCGACGCGATTCTCATTCCCAAGGCGGACGATGTCGCAGACGTTCTGGCAGTGGCCGATGGGCTGGATCAGGCCGATACGCCGGAGACGATGCGCCTTTGGGCGATGATCGAAACGCCGCGAGCTGTACTCAACGCGCTGGCAATTGCCGATCTCGCCGGGCAATCCGGTTCAAGGCTCGACTGCATGGTGGTCGGGCCAAACGATCTTGCCAAGGAGGCCGGCATGTCTGGCGCGACCGTTCGCCAAAACCTCCTTCCCTTGCTGATGCAGGTCGTGATGGCGGCAAAAGCGGGCGGCGCGAGCGTTCTCGATGGTGTTTTCAACGACCATACGGATGAAGCTGGCTGTGCGGCGGAATGCCGGCAGGGAGCCGAGATGGGATTTGACGGCAAGACATTGATCCATCCGGCGCAGATCGCGCCGGCCAATGCTGCGTTCGTGCCCGCTGCCGAGGAGATAGGACGCGCAGAGCGCTTGGTTGCGGCGTTCGCATCCGAAGGAAATGCCGGGAAGGGCGTGATCACGTTCGAGGGGTCGATGGCCGAGCTTTTGCATCTCAAGCAGGCCGAGCGGTTGCTGGCGCGTGCCGCCGCGGCCGCTCAAAGGAAACGGAGAGAGAGCCCATGAAGGCCTATCGACTGCTGACCGGATTTGACGATTCTGCCTTTTGCCACAAGGTGACAGAGGCGCTGAGCAAGGGATGGGAGCTGTGTGGCGACCCCGTCTATGCGTTCGACCCGGTTTCGGCACAGATGCGCTGCGGGCAGGCGGTGACCAAGGACGTGCCCGGCCACGACTACGATCCCGTGCTCAAGCTGGGCAATCTGTGACCGACCTGGCGCCGGCTCTGCGGCATCGTGCGGGCCGTTTCGGTCCGGTGATTGTCCTTGCGTTGGCGCTGATGGTCTGGACGGTTTCGAAGGCCGTGGCACAGCCGCAATGTGCCCTGTCGCTGGTTCTGGCCGTTGATGTCTCGTCGAGCGTCGACGAGCGCGACTACCGGCTGCAGATGGACGGCTTGGCCAATGCGCTGCGCGACGAGACGGTGCGCCGCGCGGTCGTGCAAGTCGGCGGCATACAGGTCACGGCTTTTGAATGGAGCGGCCGCCGCCAGCAGGTCGAGATCGTGCCCTGGACCTATGTCGCGACCGATGGTGCCGTTTTCGCGCTTGCCGATCGGCTGCAGGCACACCGCCGGCGTCACACTGCGTTTCCCACCGCGCTCGGCTACGCGCTGGGCCATGCGGCTGGCCGTTTCAGAGCTGCGCCCCTTCGCTGTGCGCGTCACGTCATCGACGTCTCCGGCGATGGCGTCAACAATGAAGGGTTTGGCCCGGGTCCGGCCTATGCCAACTTCCCGTTCGACGGTGTCCAGGTCAACGGCCTTGTCATTGCCGGGGCGGACCCCGATCCCGTCGCCTACTACCGCAACGAGGTGCTGTTCGGACCGGGGGCCTTCATGGAGGTGGCCAACGGATTTGCCGATTTCGAAGCGGCGATGAAGCGCAAGCTGCTGCGCGAGATCATCGGCGGCGCCTTGTCCGGTCTGCAATGATGCGATCTGGGTTCAGCCGGCGGATGCTTCGATGTGGGCCATATCATCGTCCGAAAGGCCAAAGTGATGGCCGAGCTCGTGGATCAGCACGTGGGTGACGATGTCGCCCAGCGTCTCGTCGTTCTCAGCCCAATAATCCAGGATTGCGCGGCGGTAGAGGGTGATGCGGTTGGCCTGATCGCCTGTTGCCGGGTTCCACAGTTCGGCAATGCCCCGTCCCTCGAACAGACCCAAAAGATCGAAAGGCGTCTCAAGCCCCAGATCATCAGCGATCTCTTCGGTGGGATAGTCCGCGATGCGGATTTGCACGTCACCGGTCAAGGCGCGAAACTCGGCAGGAAGATGGGCATAGGCTTCGCGCGCGATCTGCTCGACTTCCGCGAGACCCGGCGCGAAGCGATCCTTCCAGTCTGTCTTGGGGTCGTAAATTCCCATTGCGCCGCCGGTTACACCCAACACTGATCGGTTGCGGAAGACTCATATATGCAGACGGTGGGCATTTGGGAAGATGATGGACCGCCGGGTGCTGCCGGCGTACAAATGAGGAAGGCGGTCGCCTAAGCTCCCGCCCCCCTGCATTTTCCGGGTCCGAACCGGCCCTTCGGCCTGTCCGCCTTGCGGCGGTCGGCATCCGCGCCGGCCGTCCCGCAGAACCGGAATGCCCGATCACGAGGACCAAGCCTTCCGCACCGCTCCGATTTTGCCCGAAGGCTCCACCGGACGTATTTTGTTCGCGCCCTGGCTGGCGCTAGGCAATCATGCCCGAAGACATGAACACCATCGGGATTTCTCAGGATTTTCATCCACGATCAACCCCTCGACTTCTACCCTAAAGCAAAAGCCGCCTGTCCCGAAGGACTGGAACAATCGACCCGCATTCCGTTGAAAGATCACTTCGCGATTGCCTAGGTGAATACTCTCCCAACATGGTCCGCCTGTCGAGTCGGGCGCATTTCGGAGATGTGGATGGCTGTGCAAAACCCTGAGCGGGTGACCATCGTCTTTTGAATTCAACAATATGCGCCAACGCCATCTGTGGACAGATCAGCGGGTCTTGCGCGCCTGCATCACCTGGTCGGCTTCGGGACGGATCGCTGCTGCGCGATCATTGATCGTTTCGCGCACCGCTTCCCAGAGAAGCGAGAAGGATTGGAAGCCCTCGTCGGTCACCTCGTCGGTGTCGAGCGCGCGGACGACCGTGTGAAGAACCGCGTTCAATTCGTCTTTCAGCGCGGACAGTTCGGCGAGGTCGGCGACCTCTGTTGCCCGTTCCTGAATGTCGAGCAGTTGGTAATTGTAGACATCGGCGCGGTTCTTCTGGCTGGCGACAAAACGCGAGCGAATTGCAAACATGGCCGATATCAGCACGGTCATCAGTGTTACGAGCAATGCGAGCGGCTCGGCGTTTTCCTGGACGAAGCTCGGCTCGTCCCGGTTGAAGAAGGCCTCGGCGCCTTCATGCAAGGGGACCGAAAGACCGCCCGTCGTGTCGGGCGCCGTGATCGCCGAGGCCAGCGCGAAGCGGATCGTCAAGTCCATCCGGTGCTCGAACAGGATACGGGTCAGTTCGCGGATCGCCGGATTGGCCACATCGGAGCGGGTGACAAGGACCCGCGCGACGCTCAGCGTCGGGGTTTGGCTGGTTGGAACCGGCAATGCGCCCGTCAAGCCACCCATCGGAACCATGGCGGGTGCGAGAAACGGGCGTTTGACGGCGATTGCATCGGCCTGCCGGATTGGGATGTAGCGCAGTTTCAGCCCGGTGAGCTGGGCGTCCTCGAACATGCGGATCAACTGCCGGTCGCGCATCGACCGGACCGCGAAAAGTGCGTCGACATCGCCGCGCAGCAGGCGTCCGGCGCCATCCACGAAGGGTTCGGCGGTCCAGTCGAAATCGCCGATGGGCAGATCGTAGTGGTCGCCGACGACCCAGAACGAGCGAAAATTGGCCGTGTCGTAATCGGGGATCGAGACGCTGATGCGGTCAAGATCATGGATCGAATAGGCCGGCACGTCATCCCGGATGATCAGGTGAAAAAGGTCGGGATATAGATTGGCGATGCCGCGAATGTCGGTGAAGACGGGCGTGTCGGCGCGGATCACCGCCGCGTCGATGCGTTTGGCGTTCAGGAGCGCGATGTTCTGCGATGCGTCGCGTGAGATGATGACCCTGAGGCGCAGCGTTTCGGAATGGCGTTCGATGACCTCGGCCGTCTCGCGCATCAGCGTGTGGGCATCCGAGCCCGCCGGACCTGTCGCCACGGTGAGCACGGCCGGGGCGGGATCGTGGTTGATCCATTGCCAGGTCAGGAACAGCGCCCCGGCTATGACGGCGATGCTGAAAAAGGCCACGCGCCGGAAAAAGCGTTGGCGACGCGAGCGCGTGTTGGCGGAAGACGCCGTCGGCCGTTTGTCGGCAGCGGGCCGTTGGGGATTGCTCGGATCGCCACTGGTCATCGACCGGCCCCCGAGCCTCTCAGGTGCCGCGGTCGCGGGCGGCGAGCGTGCGCAGGCGCAACGCGTTCAGACGGATGAACCCGGCGGCGTCCTTCTGGTCGTAGGCGCCGCGATCATCCTCGAAGGTCACCAGCGCATCATCATAGAGCGAAGCGTCGGACTTGCGGCCGGTGACGATCACGTTGCCCTTGTAGAGCTTGAGACGGACCGTGCCCTCCACCCGTTTCTGGCTTTCGTCGATCGCCGCCTGCAGCATTGCGCGTTCCGGCGAGAACCAGAAACCGTTGTAGATCAACTCTGCATAGCGCGGCATCAGTTCGTCTTTGAGATGCGCTGCACCGCGATCGAGCGTCACCGATTCGATGGCGCGGTGCGCTGCGAGCAGGATCGTGCCTCCGGGCGTCTCGTAGACGCCGCGCGACTTCATGCCGACGAAACGGTTCTCGACCAGATCGATGCGGCCGATCCCGTTGTCGCGGCCCAGATCGTTCAGCGCTGCAAGAAGCGTCGCCGGGCTCATTGCTTTGCCATTGAGCGCGACGGCATCGCCCTTCGCGAAGGTGACCTCGATATCAGTCGGCTGATCAGGGGCATCCATCGGCGAGACGGAACGCATATGCACATATTCGGGCGGCTCGGCCCAGGGGTCTTCCAGCACCTTGCCCTCCGAAGAGGAGTGCAGAAGATTGGCATCGACCGAGAAAGGCGCCTCGCCCTGCTTGTCCTTGGGCACGGGAATCTGGTGCTTTTCTGCAAAGTCGATCAGGTCGGTACGAGATTTGAAGGCCCAGTCGCGCCACGGCGCGATGACTTTGATGTCGGGATCGAGCGCATAGGCGGACAATTCGAAACGCACCTGGTCGTTGCCCTTGCCGGTTGCGCCATGTGCAATGGCGTCCGCGCCGGTCTCTGCGGCGATCTCGACCAGCCGCTTTGAAATCAGCGGCCGTGCGATCGACGTGCCCAGAAGATAGACGCCTTCATAGACCGCGTTGGCGCGGAACATGGGGAAAACGAAGTCGCGCACGAATTCCTCGCGCAGATCCTCGATGTAGATCTCACGTATGCCGAGCATTTCGGCCTTGCGCCGTGCCGGCTCGAGTTCGTCGCCCTGGCCGAGATCGGCGGTGAAGGTGACCACCTCGGCGCCCAGTTCGGTTTGCAGCCATTTGAGGATGATCGAGGTGTCCAGCCCGCCGGAATAGGCGAGCACCACTTTGTTGATGTTCTTAAGGTCGATGGACATGGAAGTTCCGTGAAAAATGCGATGCTCGGCGACGCCTTGCGTGCCGGCGCGCACCATATTGGGTTTCCGTCGGGGCGCAAGTTCGCCGAAGGGGGCACTCCGGCGGCCAAGCCCGGGGCGCCTGTCGCAAGTTCCGGGTTGCTTTGCGGTCTGGTCCGGCCTTGAATGCCGGTGCTTGGCGAACCAAGGGTGGCGACCGATGAGCGATTTCATACCCGATGCGGCCATCCTGGCACAGTTCGCGCTGGCCGCGGTCGTCCTCGCGATCACGCCGGGGCCGGACATGGCGCTATACGTCGGCCGGGCCATCACCCATTCGCGCGCTGCGGGATTGGCCTGTTTTGCCGGCGCGGTGACCGGAATTCTGGTGCACACCATGCTGGTAGCGCTGGGTCTTTCCGCCTTGCTGCTGGCAGCGCCGACAGCGTTTCTCGCGCTCAAGGTGATCGGCGCGGTCTATCTGATCTGGCTCGCATGGCAGGCCATCCGGCACGGCTCGTCCTTTTCGCCACGTTCCGGCAGGAGCGCCGAGGCGGGCTCGCTTTGGGGCCACTACCTGACCGGCATTGGCATCAACATCCTCAACCCCAAGGTTGCCCTTTTTTTCCTGACCTTCCTGCCGCAATTCGTGTCCGCCAGTGATCCGAACGCGCCTGGAAAGCTGGTCTTCCTGGGCCTGTTCTTCCTCTTCGTCGCCATTCCGATCATCCTGCCGATGATCTTCGCCGCCGACCGGTTCGCCGCCGCGCTGCGTGCGCGGCCGCGTGTCACCCGCACGCTCGATTGGCTTTTTGCCGGCGTTTTCGGTGCATTTGCGGTGAAGATCCTGACGGCCCAGGCGCGCTGACCGAACCCGCCGCCGCCGGCCTGTTTCCATCACGGTTCTGGCGCACTATTGCTGGCACAGGCGCAAAAGGCGATTCGCGAGCGGTGCGGTTTGATCAGATTTGACAATGTGGGACTGCGCTACGGGCTGGAGCCGGAGGTTCTGTCCGATGTGTCGTTTCACATCCCGGCGCAGTCCTTCCAGTTCCTGACCGGCCCGTCCGGCGCGGGGAAAACCTCCTTGCTTCGACTGCTGTTCATGTCGTTGCGGCCGACGCGCGGCCAGATCACCTTGTTCGGCAAGGATGTTCTGTCGCTCGACCGCCGCGAGATGCCGATGCTGCGGCGACGGATCGGTGTTGTGTTCCAGGACTTCCGGCTCTTGGGGCACATGACGATCTTCGAAAACGTTGCCCTGCCCCTGCGGGTGCGGGGCAAGGAAGTCGCCAGCTATCGGCGCGATGTGAGCGAACTTCTCGAATGGGTCGGACTGGGTGACAAACTCAACGCGCTGCCGCCCGTGCTGTCGGGCGGTGAAAAACAGCGCGTGGCCATTGCTCGCGCACTGATCGACCAGCCCGAAATCCTGCTCGCCGACGAGCCGACCGGCAATGTCGATCCGCCCATGGCGCGGCGGCTGCTGCGGCTTTTCATCGAGCTTAACCGCTCGGGTACGGCGGTGGTCATCGCGACGCACGATCTGGGTCTGATGGAACAGGTGGACGCGCGGCGGATGATTCTCTCCAGCGGGCATCTGGACGTGTTCGGATGAGCGATCAGGACAACCGGCCTCTGCCGCCGGCCTCGCCGATCGTCCCGCCGGGCAACATTGCCGGCCAGGCCATGGCGTTGGTGGTTGCGATCATGTCGTTTCTTGCCTGCCTGACGGTCGGTGGCGTCTCGCTGGTCGGCCAAAGCGCGGCGACGTGGCAGAGCCAGATTTCGCGCGAGGCGACGGTTCAGATCCGGCCTGCGCGCAACTTTGACATCGAGACGGCGCTGGCCGAGGCGCAGGCGATCGCGGCGGGTTATGACGGGGTACGCTCGGCGCGGATCATCGACCGCGAGGAGACGCTGGGACTGTTGGAGCCTTGGCTCGGCAGTGGGCTGGGGCTCGATGAACTGCCGGTGCCGCGCCTTGTCGTCATCACCATCGACGAGACGGCGCCGCCGGATTTTGCCGGCATGCGCGCGGCGATCACGGAAGCCGTGCCCAATGCGACGCTGGACGATCATCGGGCATGGGTTGGACGGCTCGTTGCGATGGCGCGCACAACCACGCTTGCCGGCCTCGCCGTGCTGGCACTGGTGATGGCGGCGCTGGTGATGACCGTCGTCTTTGCCACGCGCGGCGCGCTTGCCGGCAATCATGACGTGATCGAGGTGTTGCACTTTGTCGGTGCGCGTGCCGGCTTCATCGCGCGGCAGTTCGAGCGCCGCTTTCTGGTCATCGGATTGCAGGGCGCCGCCGCCGGTGGAGCCGCGGCGGTTGCGGCCTTTCTTGTCACGGGTTTTTGGGCGAGCCGAAACCTGACGAGCGCCGAGAACGAACAACTGTCCGCTTTTTTCGGTGACTTCTCGATGGGCGCCATCGCCTATGTCGGAGTGGCTTTAGTGGTGGCTCTGGTTGGCGCGCTGACGATGGTGACAACCCGCATAACGGTTCTCCGGGTCCTTTACGAGATCGACGAGAAGCGTGCCGATCCGTCGCTGTGACACTGCACTGGTGTGGGCAAGCATCTGCGGTGGCGACAAAATGCCGGTGATGGCGTATTGCGGTCGTCACCGGCAACCGTTTTGGTCTACCGGACGCCGTAATTGCCGACTAGGGTTCGCAAGATGTCGGACAGCGAGAATATCGACAAGGCAACCGGAGTGCTTGAGCAGGGAGCGAGCGGCGTTGCCGGACGCCTGCACCGGCTGCGCGACCTCCTCGTTGCACTGACGGCATTGGCGCTGATCGTATTGGTCGCCGGCTTCTTCCTTTTTGCCGCCCGTGTCGGCGGGCAGACGGAGAACCGGCCGGCTGCGGTTTCCGCCGATGCGATCGTCGTCTTGACGGGCGGTCGCGCCCGGCTCGAACCGGCGGTGTCCCTGCTGCGTCACCAGCGCGGCGCGCGACTTCTGATCAGTGGCGTCGATACGGACATCAGTGATGCAACGCTGCGCCGCACGCTGGATGTCGACACCGATCTTTTTGAATGCTGCATCGACATTGACCGTGAGGCGCTGGACACGCGGGGAAATGCCAGGAGCAGCGCGGCATGGGCACGGTTGAACGACTTTGGAAGCCTGATCGTCGTGACCAACGATTATCACCTGCCCCGCTCGATGCTTGAAATGCGGAGCGCGCTGCCCGATGTGGCAATCGTGCCCTATCCGGTCGTCAACACCAAGCCGGCTGCCAACGATCTTCGCGCATTCGCGGACCGCTACCGCGTGCTCTTGGGAGAGTATGCCAAATATTTGGTGGCGCGGGCGCGAACCCTTTCCTTCTAGCCGCCTTGCGGGTTAAGAGGGCAATCGCCCGCCGCGCCGCCATCGGTTCCGCAAGGTTCACCTGTGCTCGTCATCCGGTCTCTTCTGTTCAATCTGGCCTTTTATGCGAACAATGTCGTCCAGATGATCTTCTGGACGCCGTTCTATTTTCTCGGCCCGCGCAGTTTTGCGTGGTGGATCGTCCGCTTCTGGTCGCGCACCCATTTGTGGCTGATGAAGGTGATCGCCGGCACCGATCATGTCGTCAGGGGGCGCGAGAAACTGCCCAATGGCGGCTACATCATCGCGCCGAAACACCAGTCGGCCTGGGATACGATCGCCTTCCTGCCCTGGTGGCCCGACCCGATCTACATCCTCAAGCGGCAGTTGATGTGGATACCGCTGTTCGGCTGGTACATTGCGCGCATGAAGATGATCGCCATCGATCGCGGCAATCGGGAACAGGCGATCCGCTCGATCAATGCCAGCGCCCAGCAGGCGGTCGATGACGGGCGCCAGATCATCATCTATCCGGAGGGCACACGTCGGCCGCCCGGCGCCGAGCCTTCCTACAAGAGCGGCATTGCTCACATTTACGAGAAGCTGGACGTGCCGGTGGTGCCCATTGCCCACATGGCCGGGCTTTACTGGCCGCGGCGCAAGTTCCTGCGCCACCCCGGCCTGATCGAGGTCGAAGTGCTCGATCCGATCCCGCCGGGTCTTTCGCGATCCGCCTTCATGACCGAACTGGAACGACGAACCGAGGAGGCGTGTGACCGGCTGTTGTTGCGTGCCGTCGAAGGACCCAACCCGCCGCCCTTGCCGCCGTCGGCGCAAGCCCGGCTCGATGCGATCAGGGCGCGGCAGGCCGCCGATCCAGACGCCGTCTGATGCCGTCGGCAACCGCCTCGATCCATCGGTCGCGAATGCCCATCTCACGCATGTGCGCGGCCGTGTTCAGCACATAGTCTTCGTTGGGCCCGGCCTGTCCGACCGCGCCGCACACACGGTCGATCGCCTCCTCAACACCAAGCCGTCCGGCATATTGCTCATGATTGCGGTCGGCGACATAGGTGACCGCTTCGGCCGCCTGACCGTCCGACAGCAAGACGCGGCTGCGCCGCTCCTTGTAGACATGGGTGATCAGCTCACGTTCGCGCAGATAGGCCATCACCATGTCCTCATCGTTCGGCATGACGCGGAAGGCGACACCGACGCAGGCGCCGCCCCGGTCCAGCCCCATGACCAGGCCCGGCCGTTCGCGCGTGCCGCGATGCTCGAAAGATCGGATGCACAGGCTGCGGTGATAGCCGACAAGCCGTGCACGCCTGCGTTCGGCGAAGGAAAAGCCGGGCCGCCACATCAATGACGCATAGCCGAATATCCACAATTGGTTCATAAGCGCGGCGTTCGTTTGGTCGTTCGGGAAAGAAGGTTGCAGCTAGCATGAGCGGGGCCGGGAAAAAACCGTCTTACAATGCCGGGCGGCGGATTGGCTGGCTGATGGCCGCAGTCATCGCCATCGTTGCGCTCTACACGGTTGGCTGGTTCTGGGCGGCCGGAATGGTCGACCGGACGGTGACCGCGTTGGCCAACGAAGAAGGCGCTTCGGTTCGCTTCTCCTGTCCCGGCCACGACGTACGCGGCTTTCCCTTTCGGATCGGGGTCTTTTGCGATGCCTTTGAGGCGGCGGCGGTGGATGGGTCTTTCGCGGCGAGCGGTGGCGCGGTGCGTTCGGCCGCGCAGATCTATGATCTGCGCCGACTGGTTGCAGAAATCGACAGCCCCGTCACCGTCTTCGACGCGGCTGGCACCGCTTACCGCTTCGACTGGACTGCGGGCCGCATCAATGCCGTGACTGCGCCGATGAGTGAACGAATGGCGGCGTTCGAGGCCGACGACATCCGCATCGGCCTCGATGGAATCGGTGAGCTGGCCCGAGCCGACCGTTTGGGGCTCTATGCGCGCGAAGCAGGCACGGCGATAGACGTGGCGATGCGTCCGCGTGCGCTGACGGTCGCTTCGTCGCTGGTCGGCGGCCGTGCCCTGCCGGCGGTCGGGATCGATATCGATCTACGGCTTGAGGATTGGGCGTCCACATGGGCATCCGGCCCGGTTGCCGCCGGTAACGGCACCGTCAACCGCGCGGCGTTGCTTCTGACCGACGATCGCGGCGTGATCATCGAGGGGCCGTTCAGCCTGTCGGCCGACGGTCTTGTCAGCGGCGATTTTGCCGTGCGGATCGTCGATGTGCCGGGTGTTCTGGCTGCCGCGCGTGATGTCGTTCCGGAGTTCGCGCCGCAGATCGAGACACTCGCCGCTGCGGCGCCTCGCCAAGCGTCGATGCCGGACGACGAACTGTCCCTGTCGTTCACTGTACGCGAGGGCCGCGTCTTTGCCGGTCTCCTGCCGCTCGGCCGAATTCCACCGATCCGGCTCGATCTGTTTTCAGGTCTGTGACCCGCCGCTCTTTGCGCTCTGGCGGCCGAAGTTGGGCACCTCCACGTCCTGACCGGCCTCGATGATCGACTTGCGGACCTGCCGGGTGCGGGTGAACAGGTCGAACAGCTTGTCGCCGTCGGCCCAGCGGATCGCCCGCTGCATCGCCGACAGATCCTCGGAAAACCGAGCAAGCATTTCCAGGATCGCTTCCTTGTTGTGCAGGCAGACATCGCGCCACATGGTCGGGTCGGATGCGGCGAGGCGCGTGAAGTCGCGGAAGCCGGATGCGGAATATTTGATGACTTCGGATTCGGTGACCGTCTCCATGTCAGAGGCGGTGCCGACAATGTTGTAGCTGATCAGTTGCGGCAGGTGCGACACGACGGCAAGGACGCGGTCGTGATGATCGGGGTCCATCTCGTCAAGATCCGAGCCGCAGGCGCGCCAGAACGCCTTGAGTCGGTCGAGGGCCGTGGCATTGGTGTCCGGCAGCGGCGTCAGAATGCACCAGCGTTCCTCGAACAGCGTCGCAAACCCGGCATCGGGGCCGGAATATTCGGTGCCGGCGATCGGGTGGCCGGGGATGAAATGGACGCCGTGCGGCATGTGCGGTGCCATCTGGTCGATGACCGAGCGCTTGGTGGACCCAACATCGGTGACGATGGCGCCAGGCTTGAGGGCGCCGGTCATGGCTTTCGCGACCGCTCCGGACGCGCCGACCGGCACCGAGACGATGACGAGATCGGCACCCTTCACCGCTTCAGCCGTGTCGGTGTGGTAGCTGTCGCCCAACCCAAGGTTTTCGGCCCGCTCGAGTGTCGAAGCGCTGCGCGTTGCGATGGCGATATGGCCCGCAAGCTTTTTCCTGCGGATCACCCGGGCCAGCGACGATCCGATCAGGCCGATGCCGACCAAAGCGATCCGGCCGAACAGCGGTTTTGCTTGGTCAGTCATCTCTAACGCTTCATAAAGGCGGTCAGCGCCTCGACCACGCCACGATTGGCCTCATCGGTGCCGATCGTCATGCGTAGCGCGTTCGGCAAGCCATAAGGGACGACCTGGCGCAGCACATAGCCGCGCTCGACCAGCCAGCCATCCGCCGCAGCCGCGCTGCGATCGGGATCGTCGTCGGGGAAGTGGATCAGCACGAAATTGCCAACACTGGGTGTGACTTTCAGGCCGAGTGCTTCGAACGCTTCGGTCAGTTTCGGCAGCCAGGTGTCGTTATGAGCAATGGCTTTGTCGACATGGGCGCGGTCGGCGATTGCAGCGGCGCCCGCGGCGATGGCTGGCGCGTTGACGTTGAACGGTCCCCGTACGCGATTGAGCGCGTCGACGATTTCCGCCGGGCCGTAGAGCCAGCCGATGCGCAAGGCGGCAAGACCATGGATCTTCGAGAAGGTTCGCGTCATGACGACGTTGCGGTTGGCCGAGACGAGTTCGATGCCCGAGGCATAGTCGTTGCGCCGGACATATTCGGCATAGGCCGCATCGAGCACCAGGACGACATGCGGCGGCAGGCCCGCATGCAGGCGCCGGACTTCGGCATCCGACAGATAGGTGCCCGTCGGATTGTTCGGGTTGGCGAGGAAGACGATCCTGGTGCGCTCGGTGACGGCAGCCAGAATAGCGTCAACGTCGGCCCGATGGTCGGACTCCGGCACGACCACGGGCGTGCCGCCGGCAGCCAGAATCTGGATCTTGTAGACGAGGAAACCGTGCTCGGTGAAAATCCCTTCGTCGCTAGGGCCGATATAGGTGGCGGCCAGAAGGCCAAGCAGTTCGTCCGAGCCGTTCGAGCAGACGATGTTGTCCGGGTTGAGCCCGTGCGCATCGGCGATCGCCGTGCGCAACGCTGTCGCCGATCCGTCGGGATAGATCTCAAGGCTGTCGGCGGCCTGCCTGTAGGCCTCGACGGCCGCCGGGCTCGCGCCGAGCGGCGTCTCGTTGGACGACAATTTGTGCAGCCTGACGCCCAGAGCGGCCTTGTCCCGGCCCGGCACATAGGCGGCGATCTGCATCACGCCGTCATTGGGCTGCGGTATCGAGCGGTCTGGTTGGGTCATGCTGAACTGTCCATGGCTTGCGCGGGCGCGAAATAGCCCCCGGCGGCGCGGATGTCGAGAAGATCATGCGGCGCGCTGCCGCCAGCGGGAATGGCGATCAGGGCGCGCTGACCCTCGCTGCCGGGCCTGATGACCTCGCCGCCGGTCCATTGGTCAAGCGTGTCGCCGCTTCTGACCAGCCCCGTATAGAGCCGCAAGTCGAACGGGACCGGATCGGACAGGGGCGGCGACAGGACAAAGGCGTCGACGGTCGGAAATGGCACGTCGGTGGCCGGAAGGCGTGCCATCGCGGACAGGCCGGCCGACGCATCGAGCTCGGTCCACCATGCGCCAGCGCCATCGAGCGGTACGATGACGAGCGCGTTCCGCTCTGCCATCGCCGCATTCATCGCGCTGGCCGCATCTCCGTGCTCCTTGATGTCGACCGTGAAACCGAACTGGAACCGTGCCAGGTCGCGCATCGTGGCCGGTTCGTTGCCGCCGACCAGATGCACGCGATAGGGTGCCTGAAGCCACGTGAAGGTCGAGATGATCTCACGCCAGACATGAACGATCATCGACAGCGGCACTGAGCCGGAGTGACGTTCGGCCAAAATGCGCATCATCTGCGCCTCGCGCCCGGGCCGGAAGGCGGCACCCTTGGCCTGGTCGGCGCCCTTGATGCGGATCAGTTCGTCGATGACGCCGGCACGCTGCATCAAAAGCCCGTGCATCGACTCATCGACCGCGTCGATCTTGGCGCGTAGTTCTGTCAGGCGCTGCGGATTGAGAGGCGTGTCGGCCATGGTCGTTCGGTCTCGTATTGTCGCGCCGTCTTAGTCCTGCGGTTGCGCAAATGCAAAACGGGCGTCAGCCATTGGCATCGCGGCCGGCGACCGTCCCCTGCGGCGCAAGCGCGGGCACGAAGACGCGCCTCGACTGGCGTTCGGCGACGGGCAGGCCCTGATAGAGACGCTTTTGTGCTTCGATGACCAGAACGCCGCCGAAGACCGGCCAGAGCCGCAGGCCCCATGCCTCAAGCCGGGTCGACAGGCGCAGGGCGAGGAAGCGGCGCGAGGGGGGGAAAAACAAGGCTTCGGTTTCGGCGGTCATGGTGAAGTTGGCATCGCGCAGCAGTTTGACCAACTGGCCGCGCGAGAAAGGTCGGCCATTGCCGAAGGGGGTCTGCTCGATCTGCGCCCAGACGCCGCGCCGGTTGGGCACGACAATGACCAGACGGCCGTTCGGCGCCAAGACGCGCCAGATCTCCATTAGTGTCTCGCGCGGGCTTTCCGCATGTTCGAGCGCGTGGACGAGCAACATCCGGTCGATCGAGGAGTCGGGCAGCGGCAGCTCCTCGTCGAAGACGAGTGCGGTCTTTGACGGACCGGTGCGCGGCCAGCGGGCCGCGCCCTGTGCCGCGAGCATGAAGGCCAGCGTGCGTTCGGTGTCGGACTCGAACCGGTCCAGCCACGGCCTCGTGTGGCCAAGTCCGACCAGCCGCTCATTGGGCATCGGTTTCCAGATGCGCGAAAGGGCCAGCCCGATGGCGCGACTGGCGCGCTTGCCCAGCGCCGAATGATAAAAGGCGCGCAGTTCGACAATGTCGGTATGCATGGTTCGGCGCGACCCCTCGCATTGACGCGGCGCCAGAAAACCGCATTTGTGCGGTCAGGGCAACGCGGATCGGAAGGACACGCATCATGATCGAGATCGAACAGTTCCCGTGCAGGTCCGACAATTTCGGTGTCCTGGTGCATGACGCGAAAAACGGGCGGACGGTTTCGATCGACGCGCCTGAAGCGGCGGCGATCGAAGCAGCGCTTTCGCGACGCGGCTGGCGGCTGACCGACATTCTGGTCACGCACAAGCATTTTGATCACATTGACGGCCTCAAGGCGCTCAAGGACGCCTATGGCTGCACGATCGCCGGTCCCAGCGCTGAAGCGGACGAGATCGGCCTGCTCGATGCGGCACTGGTTGAAGGGGATGTCCATGAGGCCGGGTCCATGGCGTTCGCGGTGATCGAAACGCCGGGCCACACGCTCGGCCAGATCAACTACCACTGCCCGCAGGCGAACGCGCTCTTTGCCGGGGACACGCTTTTTTCGCTGGGATGCGGGCGCCTCTTTGAGGGCAGTGCCGGAGACATGTTCGCCTCGCTCGAAAAGCTCAAGGCCCTGCCGCCGCAGACCCATCTTTACTGCGGTCACGAATACACAAGAGCCAATGCGGCCTTCGCGCTGTCGGTCGATCCGGATAATGATGCGCTCAAGGCGCGTGCCGTTCAGGTGGAGGCGCTTCTGTCCCAAGGTCTGCCGACGTTGCCGACCACGCTGGAGCGCGAGCTTGCCACCAACCCGTTCCTGCGGGCATCCGATCCGGCCATTCGCGCGGGCCTTGGCATGGACCAAGCGGACGAAGTTGCCGTTTTCGCCGAGTTGCGGGCGCGCAAGGATCGCTTCTGATGGACCATCTTTCCGCTGCCGACATCCGTGCGCTGCTTGGTATGCAACCGCATCCGGAGGGCGGGCATTACGTCGAGACGTTCCGCGACAGGCAAGCAGACGGGTATGGGGTGCGCGGCGCCTCGACGGCGATCTACTTCCTGCTCGAAGGGGGCGATGTCTCGCATTGGCATCGTGTCCGGGACGCGGCCGAGGTCTGGCATTTCTACGCCGGTGCGCCGCTGGTGATCACCCTTTCTCCGAACGGCCACGACGCTGAGGCGCACCGACTGGGGATCAATCTGGCGCTGGGCGAACGGCCCCAAATCGTGGTTCCGGCTGGATGGTGGCAGACGGCGACATCACTCGGCGCGTGGACGCTGGTCGGCTGCACCGTTGCGCCGGGCTTCGACTTTGCCGCCTTCGAGATGGCGCCGCCGGACTGGCGGCCCACGCCGCGACCTCCTGCCGGATCAGACAAACGCTGACAAAAGCACGAACTGCGCCGCGACGTAGAGCACCCAGATCGCCGGGCCGGTGACCGCGCGCCTTGCCGTGTTGTCGGAAGCGATCACGAACTTTTCGACGCCGAGGATCGCATCGGACATCATGAAGAGCGTTGCGCCCGTGACGAGCAGCCACGATCCCGTCGCCAGCGAAGCCAGACCCATGACGGCGATCGCGCTCACATAGACCATGACGGGCCAACGCAGTGCACCGGCATGGCGCCAAAGGATGCGGGCCATGATCGCAGCGCTTGCGACAATGGCCAGCGCGACCGCCGGCCACAGGCTGAATGCGGGCCGCGCGGGAAGCGCAACAAACAGTGCAATGTAGGCGAGATGACCGGTGAGAAAGGCAACGAGCCCGACAAGGAAAGCCGAATCGGCGCTGTCACGGTCATCGGTCGCCGGACGGGCGAAGGCCAAAAGCAGATCGCCCAGCGCGCACAGCACCAGCGCGGCAATCAGAAGCAACGGCGCACCGGCGAGTGCGGCTATGAAGGCGAACAGTGTCACCGGAACTGTCTTGATAACCGCACGGGCGATGACGGCACGCTCCTGCGGCATGAACAGGTAGGCCACGGCAAAGACAAGTGCGGTGAGGGTTAGGGCCTGAGTCATCGCGCACTCCGCCGACCGATCGTCGATAGGGCGGCAAGCAGGGCGCCGGCGGTGATCAGAAGACAGGCCATCAGAACGACCCAACCGGCCTCGGCCCGGCCGGCAGCGATGAGGATGAGCGTCGACAAAAGCGGCGCCGCATAGCTGGACGTGCCCACGAGTTGGATGTCGCCATGCTTGACGCCATGATCCCAGACATAGAAGGCTGCGCCGACCGGCAAAAGGCCGAGGCCTATGACGGCCAGCCATTGGGTCGCATCGAGTGGCCAGACGGCGGTTTCGCCCTCAAACAACCATGAGCCGAGCATCGACAGCAGCGCGGCGGCGGCACAGAAGATGATGACGGCCGATGTCGGCACGGCGGCAAAGCGCCGCGCGATCAGCGAGTAGCCGGCCCATGCGAACGCGGCAGCGAATGCCAGCGCATAGCCGTTGGCGAACTGAGGATCGATGGAGAAAGATGTTCCGCGCGTGACGATCAGCGCCGCGCCGGAAAAACCCAGAAGGGCGCCGGCAACGTGGTACCAGCGCAGTTTTTCGCCGGGCAACAGCGCGCTGCCGACGACGATCAGAAGCGGCCAAAGATAGGCGATCAGGCTTGCCTCGACGGCTGGCGCCGCCTTCAGGGCGGCGAAATAGAGCGCGTGGTAGCCGAACAGGCCGACGCTGCCGAGGGTGTAGGCGAGCCATTGCCCATGCGACGGCAACAGGCTCTGTCGATCCCGGCGCGATGCGTGCCACAAAAGGCCGACAAGCGTGCCGATTGCAAAGCTGATGGCCGCGGTCTGAAATGGTGGCATGGCGCCGGTGGCGTCGGTCAGGAGTGCCAGAAAACCCCACATGACCACCGCCAGAAATCCGGCCAGCGTCGCCAGGTTGCGATGCCGGGAAGAAGCAGGTCCGGATGTGGGGCTCGCCGTGTCCATGCCCCGCCCTTTCGGGGCGGGCAATCAGTTTGTCAATTGTTCAAAGCGGGTCGCGGTGACATTGACGGTGGCGCCGTCGATCTTCACGCGCGCCTTGACCGGTGCATAAAGGCCGGTCTGGCCGACGGGCGCAAAGCTGATCTCGATGCGGCCCTTGTCGCGCATCCAGTTGATCTCGCGCTTGGAGCGGTTGAAGCCGGCGATCGGCAAGAACTGTGCCTTGCAGGTGACGGCATCGCCACTATAGCCTCTGGCCGAAAACGGGATGGTGCGCAGATAGCTCATCTTGAGATCGGCGCGCAGGGCGCCCGAGAAGGTGCTGATGGTGCGGGCACAGACCTGCCGCAGGGATGGCGCCGGAACCAGCATGGCGCCGATCGGATCGAGCACCCCCGACAATTGCGCCGGCGTCGGCTCGATCCAGTCATTGCCCTTGCTGACGTTGGGCGTGTTGCTGGCCGATGTGACCCTGCCATCGGAAAAGGCGATCACCGTGCGCTTGTCGCGGCCATTGTCAGTGTAGCGGACATCGAAGTTGCCGGATTGGACGCTGCCGCCGGCAATCGCGCCGGACGCGTTGAGCGTGCCCGCGGTGGTCGTGAACAGCCGGGCGACGCCGCGCGCGCGCATGGTGGCGTTGACCGTGTAGCCGCCATTGCCGATCGTCGACTGGAAGCTTGTGGACGCGATGCGAAGGCCGAAAGCGGATACGGAGTATTCCGATGCATAATCAGCGGCATGTGAGGGGTGTGCGCCGACGATCGTCAAAGTTGTTGCGGCCAATGCGGCGGTGATTGTGCGTCGCATGAATGTCGTTCCGTTTCCATAATGTCCCTTGGCCTTGCTGGGTCAGCAATATGCCGATTGTGTGGACGCATATGGCGCCGGCATGCTGAACGGCGGCTGAACGAACAGCATTGACGGCCCGCCGCGCAAACACTATAGAGCGGCGACTTTTCCGCAATGCGCCAGGTCCATTGCCGCATCCGGTTTCCGGAATTGGGGCGTCTGGGCCGTTTTGCGCTGCCGGATTCGACAATTGCAAGACGATCGAAGGTGAATCCCATGTCGCGCGCATGTGAACTGACGAACAAGGCGGTCATGGCCGGCAACAATGTCAGCCACGCAAACAACAAGACCCGCCGCCGTTTCCTGCCCAATCTGTGCCAGGTGACGCTGATGAGCGAAACGCTGGGCGAGAAGTTCCGCCTGCGTGTCTCCGCTGCAGCCCTGCGCTCGGTCGAGCATCGCGGCGGTCTCGACGCTTATCTCGCCAAGGCAAAGCCCGCTGAACTGTCGCAGCGCGCGCGCCTGATCAAGCGCCGCATCGCGCAGAAGCAGGCCGAAGGCGCCCAGGCGTAACGCGTCACTCCATCTCCGGCCCGTCACGGGCCGGTTTCATCTGCAACTGGTGGCATCACCCAGGATAAAAAAATGCGTTCCTTTCCGCTTGTCCCGACGCTCGGTTTCGTTGCCGCCATGTGTGCGGTGGTGGCCGCGTCGAACTATCTCGTCCAGTTTCCGGTCGAAGCGACGCTCGGCGGCGTCAATTTGGCCGATCTTCTGACATGGGGCGCGTTCACCTATCCGGTGGCGTTCTTGGTGACCGACCTGACGAACCGCCGGTTTGGCCCGTCCGCTGCGCGGACCGTGGTGTTTGCCGGTTTCGCGCTTGCCGTGATCCTTTCGGTTGTGTTGGCAACCCCACGTATTGCGATCGCATCGGGTACCGCATTTCTCACCGCACAACTGCTCGATGTTGCCGTCTTCAACCGGCTGCGCGAGCGCCAATGGTGGCAGGCCCCGCTGACCTCTTCGGTGATCGGCTCGGTGCTCGATACGTTCATCTTTTTCACGCTGGCATTTGCGCCCGCCTTTGCCCTGATCGATACCGGGCTCGGTATGGAGGATGGTTCGCTCGGCTTTGCCGTTCCGTTCCTGGGCGTGTTCGGCGATTCACCGCTCTGGGTGTCGCTGGCCGCAGGCGATCTTCTGGTCAAGCTTCTGGTCGGACTGGCGATGCTCGTGCCCTATGGCCTGCTGCTGAACTTCAGCCGCCCAAGGCATCTGCCGGCGGCGTAAGGTAGCGGAACTCGATCAAGAGACTTCGCTGCAGGATGGAATGATTGTCGTCTGAGACGATGGTCAGGCGCGCTACGCCATCGTCATCCTCGGTGATGGACAGCCCTTCCATGTTGTCGATCTGGAAGCGCATGTCGGCCTCCAGAAGGATCTCGCCATCAATCGTGGCGCGCGACGTGATTTCGGCATCGTCGATCCGGCGCAACCGCATCGCGACCCCGTCGCGCACATTGAAGCGGCGTTCGAGCAGGATCAGATCACCATCAGGCATGAAGTCCACGTCGGTGACGTAGAAATCGTCGCGCTTGGTGACGGAAAACTCGAACGGTTCGCCCGTTGCCGGTCTCACGAAGGCCATGACGTTGCCGTCCGCATCAAGACTGTTTTCGGTGACGCCGACCAGTGCACCGGTCAGCGCGCTTGCCTTTGTGCCGATGGCAATGCCCTCGAACCCGCGATTGCGGCGCAGTTCGTGTAGCGGCACGGGCGGTGGAGCAGCGGCTTGCCACCGGCGTTCGCCGCCATCGGTTTCGTACCGGGCGATGCGATGTTCGCGCTCGAACGAGATCCAGAAGCCTCCGTTGTGAGCGGCAATGCCTTCGGCATCGGCCTGCCATTTGCCGGTGATGGGCGCGCCACCCCTGCCGGCAATTGCGGTCATGGCTAATTCACCGATGGCGGCGGGTTTGCCATCCGCGTCGCGCACCAACGTGCCGTCGACCCAGAAGCCGGTGTCGGTGACGCCGACAAACCGGCCCTGACCCTCGACGAACCGGAAACCGGATAGCGCGCCGAAATGGCGTGAGGAGGCATTGATCTCGAGGCCGCCGGCAAATTCGAGATCGCCGAAACGCATGTCGTCCGAGCCGATGCGAAAGCGCGTGATCGGTCGCGTGCGGGCTTCCATGCGGATCGGCTCGGCCTGTTGGGAACCTGCAGGGGTTGGCGGGATCGTCCACGCTGCAAACGTCAGTACGGCCAGGGCGAGCGTTGCTCGCAACATGCCCATTCAGCCGGCCCGTCGCCGTCGCGGCGCCGCGCGGCCCTGAAGACGCCCGGCGGCGCCCTCATCGGTGAACAGAGCGGCCAGTTGCTCGGTCATCGCGCCGGCCAATTCCTCGGCGTCGACGATGGTCACGGCGCGGCGGTAATAGCGGGTCACGTCATGGCCGATGCCGATCGCCAGCAGTTCGACGTCGGAGCGTGTCTCGATCTCCTCGATCACCGCGCGCAGGTGGCGCTCGAGATAGTTGCCCGGATTGACCGACAGGGTCGAATCGTCGACCGGTGCGCCATCGGAAATCATCATCAGGATGCGGCGCTGCTCGGGCCGGACGGCAAGGCGGCGGTAGGCCCAGGTCAGCGCTTCACCGTCGATGTTTTCCTTGAGCAGGCCCTCGCGCATCATCAAGCCGAGATTCTTGCGCACCCGGCGCCATGGCGCGTCGGCGCTCTTGTAGATGATGTGGCGCAGATCGTTCAGACGGCCGGGCTCGGCCGGCTTGCCGCGCTTGAGCCAGGCCTCGCGCGCCTGCCCGCCTTTCCAGGCCCGTGTCGTGAATCCGAGGATTTCCACTTTGACGCCGCAGCGTTCAAGCGTTCGCGCCAGAATGTCTGCGCAGGTTGCGGCAACCGAGATCGGCCGGCCACGCATGGAGCCGGAATTGTCGATCAGAAGTGTGACGACGGTGTCCCGGAAATTGGTGTCGCGCTCGCGCTTGAATGTGAGCGCGCCAAAGCCGCCCTTCATCTCCTCGACGACGACGCGCGGCAGGCGCGCCGGATCGAGATAGCCTTCCTCGAGATCGAAGTCCCAAGACCGGTTCTGCTGCGCCATCAGACGCCGCTGCAGCCGGTTGGCGAGCCGGCCGACGACGCCCTGAAGGTTGGCGAGCTGCTTGTCGAGATAGGCGCGGAGCCGGTCCAGTTCGGCCTCGTCGCACAGCTCCTCGGCAGCGATCGTCTCGTCGAATTCGGTTGTGTAGATGCGATAGTCGATATCCGACAGTATGTCCTGAAAACCGGGGTCCGGGCGCTCGACTTCGCCAGGCTCCTCGGCATCGAGATCGAAGTCGTCGTCCATCTCGTCGCTGGTGGCGTCCGACGCTTCCATCTCACCGGCTTCGGTCTCCTCGCTCTCAGCGGGCGCCTCGTCCTGATCGGCGCTTTCCTCGCCCGACTGCTGATCGTCAAGGCCGCCATCGTCCTGCTCGTCCTGTTCGGGCGGCTGTTCGTCGGCGCTGTCATCGTCTTGGGGCTCGTCGGCGCCGTCGCCCTCATAGTCTTCAGCCATTTCCATGGCGGCCAGCATATGGCGCACGGTGCGGGCGAACGCGTCCTGATCCTCGACGTTGTCGGCCAGCGCATCAATATCGGCGCCGGCCTTTTCGTTGATCCAGTCGCGCCAGAGATCGGCGACGGCGCTGGCCGCTTCCGGCGTTGGCCGGCCGGTCAGCTTTTCGCGGACCATCAGTGCAACCGCTTCTTCAAGCGGCGCCTGGTCCTTTTCGGTGACAGCAGACAGGTTGTTGCGCGTGAACCGGTCTTCGAGCATAGCGGCCAGATTGTCGCCGACGCCGGCCATGCGGCGCGTGCCAAGCGATTCGACGCGGGCCTGTTCGACCGCATCGTAGATGGCTCGCGCCTGGTCACCCTCCGGCGCGATGGCGCGATGGGTGGCATTGTCGTGGCAGGCCGAACGCAGTGCGATCGAATCGCCCATGCCGCGTGTGACCATGACATCGTTCTTGGTCACACGCTTGGGCAGGTCGGTCAGCCGCGCATGCTTGCCCGCAAAGGCCGGCCGATCGTTCGAAAAGACGACTTCCAGCTCCGGTTCGCCCGCGATGGCGCGCATGCAGCCGGTCACCGCCCGCTTGAGCGGTTCGGTGTCGGCGGGCTTTTGCGCGCGTTTGCGGGAATTGTCTCCGGGGCTGGCCATCGTGCTCGCGGTCGGGACCTCGTCAGCTCAGTGCGACATTGGCCGCGCTTTCCTTGAGTTCCTCACCGAAACAGCGCTGGTAGAACTCGGCCACCAGCGTGCGCTCCAGATCGTCGCACTTGTTGAGGAAGGTCAGGCGGAACGCCATGCCCAGATCGCCGAATATCTCCGCATTCTCGGCCCAGGTGATCACCGTGCGCGGGCTCATCACGGTCGACAAATCACCGTTCATGAAAGCCTGCCGCGTCAGGTCGGCGAGCCGCACCATCGCGTTGGCCGTCTCGCGGCCATCCTTGGTCTGGTAATGCTTGGCCTTGGCGAGAACGATTTCGACCTCGTTGTCGTGCGGCAGATAATTGAGCGTGGTGACGATCGACCAGCGGTCCATCTGGGCCTGGTTGATCTGCTGGGTGCCGTGATAGAGGCCGGTCGTGTCGCCCAGACCCACCGTGTTGGCGGTGGCGAACAGGCGGAAGGCCGGATGCGGGCGGATCACACGGCTCTGGTCGAGCAGCGTCAGCCGGCCAGACGATTCCAGCACACGCTGGATGACGAACATCACGTCGGGGCGACCGGCATCATACTCGTCGAAGACCAGAGCGACATTGTTCTGGTACGCCCAGGGCAGGATGCCGTCACGGAATTCGGTGACCTGTTTGCCGTCGCGGACGACGATGGCGTCCTTGCCGACCAGATCGATGCGGGAAATGTGGCTGTCGAGATTGACACGTACACATGGCCAGTTGAGCCGTGCCGCCACCTGCTCGATATGGGTCGACTTGCCGGTGCCATGATAGCCCGAGACCATGACGCGACGGTTGTGGGCAAAGCCCGCCAGGATCGCCAGCGTGGTGGCGCGGTCGAAAATATAGTCCGGATCGACCTCCGGAACGTGGGAATCGCCGGCCGAAAAGGCCGGAACGGTCATGTCGACATCGATGCCGAAGGTTTCGCGCACGTCGACGCTCGTGTCGGGCATGTCGGCAATATCGAGTTCGATCTTGTTCATTGCGTCTTCTCCGGCGCGCCGCCTTCGGTCACGCCTGTTCTCATTGTCCTATGGATGGCGCGCTAGCACAGGCCGGCGGTCTTTAACAGTTGATAGGCCTGGATCACGTCGCGGAACCGCTCTTCGGATGTGCGGTCGCCACCATTGGCGTCGGGATGGTGCTTCTTGACCAGTTCCTTGTAGCGCGTCTTGACGTCGTCGGAGGTCGCATCGTCCTTCAAGCCGAGCGTGCGCATGGCCTTGGACTCCAGTGGCTTGAGCCGGCGCACCGGTTTCTGGCTCTGCGCCCGCGCCCAGGCCGCCGGATCGCGCATGCGCATCGCCTTTGCCGATCCCGATTTCAGATCGGAGAACACCGGTGCAGCGGTCGTCTTCACATTCGCCGTGCCCATCTTCCAGGTCGGCCGGTTGCCTGTCATGGAGTCCTTCTGGAACTTGGCAATATCGTCGTCGGACAGGCCCGAAAAGTAATTGTAATTCTTGTTGTACTCGCGCACGTGGTCGAGACAGAACCACAGATATTCGCCATCGCGGTTGCGTCCGGCGGGCGCCTTGTGGGTTCCGGGCCGCTCGCATCCGGCCCATTGGCAGCGGTTGCGCGCTTCCTCTTCGGCCTGCTTCTTCTTGCCGCCCGGTTTGATGCGGATCGAATCGAAATATTTCGAGCTGGATTTCATGCGGAACCGATTATGGCGCAACGCCATCTGCATACAAGGATTGACATCGGGAATGCGCGCGGTACGCCGGACCTGAGGGCGCGGAAAAACGACGCACCCGTTTACCGGTGATCACGACACGTGGCAAGCAGGAGATAGGCATTGGCGGGTCCGATTGAAAGCGCCTTGCGCGAGAAGCTGGCTGCGGCGTTTGCGCCGGAGCGGCTCGAAATCATCAATGAAAGCCATCTGCATGCCGGCCATCAGGGCGGCGCCGTGGACGGTACGGGCGAGACCCACTTCCGCGTGCGCATCATGTCGGCCGCCTTTGAAGGCGTCGGCCGCCTGGCGCGGCACCGGGCGGTCAATGATGCGCTGGCTGAGGAGCTGGCCGGTGGCCTTCATGCGCTCGCCATCGAGCCTGCTGCGCCAGGTGAGCGGGTTCGCTGGTGACGGAACGCGGCGCCTTGCCGCCTTTCGCCGATCTGTGTGCGGCCACGCGATCGGATTGACTCAAATCATGGTGTGCGGCGGCGCTGCCGCTAAACTGTGGCCGGTATCATTGGCAGCGAGACGCCGGCATGGCCGAACGGGACGAAAAGGTGGCGGAGACGCTTGGGCTCGACCGGGCGGGGCGGCCCCGTTTCAACTGGCTGGCGTATTCTATTGTGGCGGTGATCGTTGCCGTCGGCGCTTGGTACTGGTTGACCCGAGCCGATGCCGAACGCGGCGTCGAATTTGTCACCGCAGAAGCGACGGTCGGTGGTTTTGTCGTTACCGTCGATGCAACCGGGACGGTTGAACCGACCAATCTGGTCGAAATCTCCAGTGAACTGTCGGGAACGCTCGATGAGGTCAATGTCGACTTCAACGACACGGTCGAGGTGGGGACGGTTCTGGCAACGCTCGATACGACCCAACTTGAAGCGCAGCTTGCGGTCAGCAAGGCACAGCTTGACGCGGCCGAGGCGCGAATCGCCATGGTTCAGGCCGGTTTGGACGATGCAACGCAGAAGTTCGAGGCCGCGCGCAGCCTGGAGGCACGCGGCATCACGCCGCGCCAGGCGTTTTTTACGCAGGAAGCGGCCTATAATCGCGCACGGGCGGAGTTGGAGTCGGCGCTCGCCGACAAGGCGCTTTCCGAGGCCAATCTGGACCTGCAACAGGCGATCCTGGACAAGGCCTGCATCTGCTCGCCGATCCACGGAATCGTGCTGGACCGTGCCGCCGACCCGGGGCAGATCGTTGCCTCCTCCCTGTCGGCGCCGATCCTGTTCACCGTCGCTGAAGATCTGAGCCAGATGGAATTGCAGGTCGATATCGACGAAGCTGACATCGGTCGCATCGCGGTCGACAATGAGGGCACGTTCACCGTCGATGCCTATAACGAAAGGCGGTTTCCGGCGACCGTTACCGAAGTGCGGTTTGCGCCGCAGACGGTCGAAGGCGTTGTCACCTATAAGGCGATCCTGACGGTCGACAATAGTGAATTGCTGCTCAGGCCCGGCATGACGGCAACGGCCGAAATCGCCGTGGCGGAGGTCGATGATGCATTGATTGTCCCCAACGCTGCGCTGCGTTACGCGCCGCCTCGCGACCCGGGTGAGACGCAGACCGACGACGATCGGAGCGGGCTTCTTGGCATGCTGGTGCCCGACCGTCCCGAAGAGCGGGCCGAGGGCGATGTCCGCACGGTTTGGGTGATGCGTGACGGCCAGCCCGAGGAAGTCCCGGTTGTCACCGGCGACAGCGACGGTTCGGTGACCGAGGTGGTCGATGGCGCGTTGCGTTCGGGGGATCTGGTGATCACGGACCGGGTCGATGGCTGAGGCCGGCCGGTCCGATCCGCCGCTGATCAAACTGCGCGACATCACACGCGTCTACGGGCATGGCGAAGCCACCGTGCGGGCGCTGGATGGCATCAACCTGACCATTGAGGCGGGCGAGTTCATCGCCATCATGGGACCGAGCGGGTCGGGCAAGTCGACGGCGATGAACGTCATCGGCTGCCTCGACAGCCCGACCAGCGGCACCTACCGGTTTCGCGGGGTCGAGGTCGCCGATCTCGATCGCGATCAGCGGGCCCTTCTGCGCCGCCACTATCTGGGGTTCGTGTTTCAGGGATACAATCTGCTGCCGCGCACGAGTGCGCTTCACAATGTCGAACTGCCGCTGATCTACAAGGGGCTTGGCAGAGCCGAACGCAGGGCGGCCGCCACGCAGGCGCTTGAGAAGGTGGGCCTGACGCACCGCGCCCATCACGATCCTTCCGAACTGTCCGGTGGCCAGCAACAGCGTGTGGCGATCGCGCGGGCGCTCGCCGGCAATCCCGAGGTGGTGCTTGCCGACGAACCGACCGGCAATCTGGACACGCGGCGCTCGGTCGAGATCATGGAGGTGCTCCAGACCCTGAACCGGGAGGATGGGCTGACAATCGTCATGGTCACGCATGAGGAGGACATGGCGCAATTCGCCGACCGCCTGATCTGGATGGTCGACGGACGCATCGAGCGGGACGGGCCCACCCGCCCGGCGCTCAAGGTGGCCCGCGATGCTGTATGAAACGCTCATGCTGGCGCTTCAGGCGATCTTCCGCAACGCGCTGCGATCGTTCCTGACGGTGCTTGGCATCGTGATCGGTGTCGCGGCGGTGATCGCCATGCTGACCGTCGGCCAGGGGTCCACCGAACAGGTGACAGCCGATGTTGAAAAGCTCGGCACCAACGTCCTGATGGTGCTGCCCGGCGGCGAGGCGATGGGCGGTCCGACGGGCACCGCCGACCCGATGTTTGTCATTGGTGATGTCGATGCCGTTCAGGACGAGATTTTGAGCGTGGCGCTGGCCGCACCGATCAGCCAAAACCGCGCCCGTGTCGTCTTCGGCAACGAGAACCGGCGCACCGATGTTGTCGGCACCGACAACCGATACCTTGAAGCGGCGCGCTGGGACTTCGCCCGCGGACGCGCATGGGAAGCCTCGGAGATCCAGTCCGGCAAACCGCTGTGCATTTTGGGAGAGACAGTCCGGTCCGATCTTTTCGGCTATGCGGACCCGGTCGGCGAACAGGTGCGAATCAAGAACATGAGCTGCGAGGTCATTGGCCTGCTCGAATCGAAGGGGGCGTCGACCTTTGGCGCCGATCAGGACGACTTCGTGCTGATGCCCTACCGGGCCTTTCATCGCAGGATCGCCGGAAACACCGATGTCTCGACGATCTATGTTTCGGTGCGCGAAGGCGTTTCCACCGAACGGGCGACCGAGGAGATCGAGGCGCTGATGCGCGACCGGAGGCGGATCGGCACTGGTGAAGACGATGACTTCGACGTTATGGACATGGAGCAGATCGCCAACATGCTGTCAGGCATCACCGACATTCTGACCGGGCTCCTGTCAGCCGTCGCCGCGGTCAGCCTCCTGGTCGGCGGGATCGGCATCATGAACATCATGCTGGTGTCGGTCACCGAGCGCACGCGCGAGATCGGCATTCGGCTGGCCGTTGGCGCCCAGGCACGGCAGGTCCTGCTGCAGTTTCTGGTCGAAGCGATCGTCCTGTCGCTTATTGGAGGATTGATCGGAATTCTGCTCGGTCTGGCACTCGGTTATGCCGGCGCTCAATGGCTGTCCGTGCCGTTCCGGCCCGATCCGATCGTCATTCTGATGGCGTTCGGGTTTTCCGCCGCCGTCGGCGTGATCTTCGGCTTCTTTCCGGCACGGCGGGCGGCGATGCTCGACCCGATCGAGGCGCTGCGTCACGAGTAGGGGGTTGCCCCCGGGCTCAGACCGGCCGCACACGCAACTTTCTGATCCGGTTCTTTTCACGCTTGAGCACGATGAAGCGCTTCCCGTGGAAGGTGAAGGCCTGCTTTTCGGCGGGAATCGTCTTGGCTTCGTGAATGACGAGGCCGGCGATGGTGTTGGCGTCGTCGTCCGGCAGGTCCCAGTCGAGTGCCCGGTTGAGGTCGCGGATCGGCACCGATCCGTCAACCACAACCGATCCATCCGCCTCGGTCTGCACGCCGGCCACCTCGACATCGTGTTCGTCGGCAATGTCGCCGATGATCTCCTCGATGATGTCCTCGAGCGTCACGAGGCCTTCCAGTTCGCCATATTCGTCGACGACAATCGCGACATGGGCGCGGCGGCGCAGAAAAGCGTTGAGCTGGTCCTGCAGCATGGTCGTGTCGGGCACGAACCATGGCTTGTTGGCGATCTTCATGATGTCGACGCGCGTGGGATCGTTGTCGACCGCGTGTAGCGCGCGCAGGAGGTCCTTGGCGTGGACGATGCCGACAATGTTGTCGGTCTCGCCGCGCCAGACCGGCATTCGGGTGTAGGGGCTCTCAAGGATTTCGCGCACGACGATCTCGGGCGAGTCATCGGCGTTGACCAAGCGCATGGCCGTGCGGTGGATCATGATGTCGCCGACATCGAGTTCGCTGAGATCGAGCACCCCGCCCAGACGATCGCGCTCCTCCTTGACGAAGGAGCCCTCCTCGTGGAGCACCGTGACCGCGCCACGCAACTCCTCGTGCGCGGACAGGATCGATTCGTTTGCCTCGAAGGTCACGCCAAAGACGCTCAGTATGCGCCGGACGATGAAGTCCACCGCCCGCGCCAGCGGAGAGACAACGGCGACGAAGACCTGAATGGCCGGCACGACGAACATTGCGAACCGGTCGGTCTTGGAGATCGCCAGGTATTTCGGCATCACCTCGGCGAAGATGACCAGCAACACCGTCATGATCAGCGTTGCATAGACGACGCCAGTTTCGCCGAACAATGACAGGAACAGGCTGGTCGCCAGAGCCGAAGACAGGACGTTGATCAGATTGTTGCCAATGAGCAGCGCGCCGATCAGCCGCTCCTTGTTTTCGGTCAATCTGCCGACGGCGCCGGCGCGGGCGTTTCCGTTGGCCTCCATCTGACGCATACGGCCGCGTGAGACGGCCGTCAGCGCCGTCTCCGATCCTGAAAAGAAGCCCGACATGACGATCAGCACCGCGATGGCGCCGGCTATGATCCAGATTTCCATGGCAGTCAGCTCTCGAGCATCTGTTGAAGGAACGCCCTGACCTCGGACTGGGGCACATCGTGAGCAACGAAGGCCTGTCCGATGCCGTGTGTGAGGATGAAGGTGAGCGCGCCGCGCGAGACCTTCTTGTCCTGGGCGATGAAACCCATCAACGCGTCGGCGTCCGGGACATGGGCGCGTACGGGCGTCAGATCGGTCGGCAGGCCGGCTCTTTCAAGGTGGCCCGTCACGCGTTTCACATCGTCCGGGCTGCACAGATTCATGCGCGCCGAAAAGGCATGGGCCAGCACCATGCCGATGGCGACACCTTCGCCATGCACGAGCACGTCGGAGCGATAGCCGGTAATGCCTTCCAGAGCGTGGCCGAATGTGTGGCCGAGATTGAGCAGCGCCCGTTCGCCGGTCTCGCGCTCGTCTCGGGCGACAATGGCCGCCTTGGCCCGGCAAGATGTGGCGATCGCCTCCGTCCGCGCCGGACCGCCGGCGGTGATTGCGTGGAGATTGTCGTCGAGCCACGAAAAGAAGGGGGCGTCATTGATCAGCCCATACTTGGCCACTTCGGCATAGCCGGCGCGGAACTCGCGCTCGGGAAGCGTGTCGAGAACGGCCGTGTCGGCGATGACGATGCGTGGCTGATAAAATGCGCCGACAAGGTTCTTGCCATGCGGGACGTTGATCCCGGTCTTGCCGCCGACCGACGAATCCACTTGGGCCAGAAGCGAGGTGGGGACCTGCACGAAGCCGGTGCCACGGCGCGTCACCGCTGCCGCAAATCCTGTCAGGTCGCCGATCACCCCACCGCCGAGCGCGATCACCAGATCACCACGTTCGAGATGTGCATCCAGCAGCGCTTCAACGGTCTGCTGGAGGTGGCCGAAGTTCTTGGTCGCCTCGCCGGGTGGCAGGATGACAGCGGTCATTTCCAGCCCGGCAACGGACAGGCTCTCACTCAGCGCGTCGAGATGAGTTGCGGCTACATTCTCATCGGTGACGACGGCGCACCGGGCACCGGGTACAAGCTCGGCCAGACGCTGGCCGGTCTCGCCGAGAACACCCGGCCCGATCACGATGTCGTAGCCGCGGGCGCCGAGATCCACGCGAACCGTCTGATGCAGGGACTGGTCGATCATGAGCCGATCGTTCCGGTTTGGCGTGTCTTGACGCAGAGATGATCATGAAGGGCGTTGACGACGATCCCGGCCATTTCGTCCTTGCCGACATCGCGGGATATGACCGTCACATCGGCGGTCGCGTAAGCCGGATAGCGTTCGTCCATCAGCTTTTGCATAACCGCGCGGGGATCGGGTGCTTTGAGCAACGGCCGCGTCGCCTTGCGCGAGACCCGCGCCATCAGAAGATCGATATCCGCCGACAACCAGACCGAAACGCCGGACCTGCCGATCGCTGCACGGGTGTCGGCGTTCATGAAGGCGCCGCCGCCGGTCGCCAGAACCGTTGCACCGGCGCCGAGCAACCGGGTCATGACACTGGCCTCAAGGCGCCGGAATTCGGCCTCGCCATAGTGCTCGAAAATGTCGGCGATCGACATGCTGGCCGCTTCCTCGATCTCGTGATCGGCATCGATGAAGGGAAGTTCGAGCTGCGCGGCCAGCTTGCGGCCGATGGCCGATTTGCCTGCGCCCATCAGGCCGATCAGCACGATCGGCCGCCCGTCCAGCCGGGCGACCACCTGTTTGGCCGTGTCGGGCGTTTTTTCTGTCATCATATGGTGTTAGCACATCATGCGGTTGGCCAAGTCAAGCGGTTTGCCAGAGCTTGATCTTTCCCCTGTCGCGGCTGCATAAGGAGCGCTGTTGTCCGATCTCGGGCAAAGATGGTTGTGCGATGCCCAGTCTGTTCCGGTTCCTATTCGTGTTGGGCGTCCTTGCGGCGCTGGCCTACGGTGCCATGTTCGCGCTGGTGGTTTTCGTTGAGCCGGAGACACGGCCGATGAGCGTGACGATTCCCGCCGATCGGTTGAACCCTGTGCGGATCACGGTGCCGACCGCGCTGCCACCGGAATCGGACGATGCCGCCGAAACGGAAGCGGAAACCGCGCAATAGGCAGCGTTTCGGTAACGTCTCGCCGATAGGCTGTCGGCCATGATCGAGCCGTTTCTTGAAATGATGAGTGCCGAGCGGGGTGCGGCCGCAAACACGCTGGACTCCTACCGCCGCGATCTTGAGGATACCGACCGTTTCGTCCGTGCCCGCGGCGTCGGCGGACTGCACATCGCGCGGACTGCCGATCTGTCGGCCTATCTGCACGATCTGGAGGCGCAAGGGTTTGCTGCCAGTTCCCAGTCGCGGCGCCTGTCGGCGCTGCGACAGTTCTTCCGCTTCCTTTTTGCGGAAAGCGTCCGCTCCGACGATCCGACCGGTGTCATCGCTTCGCCGAAAAAACAAAGGGGTCTACCGCGCCATCTGAGTATGGATGCGGTGTCGCGCTTGCTCGAGGCGGCGCGCGGCGAAGCGCTTGAGGGCCACAAGACGCCAGCGCGCGCTCGGCGGACGGCGCGGACCCATGCGATGGTGGAGTTTCTCTATGCAACGGGTTTGCGCATCAGCGAACTGACGCGCCTGCCCGTGACGATCCTGCACCGCGAGGAACCGTTCTTCATGGTCAAGGGCAAGGGCGGCAAGGAACGATTGGTGCCGCTGTCCGACAGCGCACGTAGCGCAGGAAAAACCTATCGCGCCCTCCTCGAAGGCGACGAACGTGCTGCGCAATGCCCGTTCCTTTTCCCTGATGACGGGTTTTCCGGGCCCGTGGCGCGGCAGGTTCTGGCGCGTGATCTCAAGGCGTTGGGCGTGCGTTGCGGCATCGCCGCCGCCGACCTTTCACCGCATGTGCTGCGCCATGCGTTTGCGACCCATCTTCTTGAAAACGGTGCCGATCTGCGGGTCGTGCAACAACTGCTCGGCCATGCGGACATATCGACGACGCAGGTCTACACACATGTGATGGATGAGCGACTGCATGCGCTGGTCAGCGCCCATCATCCGCTGGCGGCGTCCGGAAACTGACAATAGGGCAAGGCCCGCCCACCCGTCCTTGACATCATGCCCATTTGCCGCCACCTGCATGCCGCAACGGGCGCGGGAACCGGCCGATGGCCGCAGGATGATCGATGTACAGCTATCTTGAGTTCGAAAAACCGATCGCGGATCTGGAAGGCCAGATCCTCGAACTCAAAAAGCTGGCCGAGAGCGGCGAAGGAGCGGTCGATGTCGCCGAGGAAATCGCCCGGCTCGAAAAGCGGTCGCACGAAGCGCTGGTCGAGGCCTATCGCAAGCTAACGCCCTGGCAGAAAGCGATGGTTGCCCGCCATCCCGACCGCCCGCACTGCATCGACTATGTCGATGCGCTGTTCACCGAGTTCACGCCGCTGGCCGGCGACCGGAATTTTGCCGAGGACCATGCCGTGATGGCCGGGTTCGCGCGCTATCACGGGCTGCCTGTCGCCGTGATCGGTCAGGAAAAGGGCAACGACACCAAATCGCGCCTCAAGCACAATTTCGGCATGGCCCGACCGGAAGGCTATCGCAAGGCAGTGCGGATCATGGAACTGGCCGACAGGTTCGGCCTGCCGGTGATCACACTCGTTGACACGGCCGGCGCCTATCCGGGCATTGGCGCTGAGGAGCGCGGGCAGGCCGAGGCGATTGCCCGGTCGACGGAGAAGTGTCTGAACCTTAAGGTGCCGCTCGTGTCCGTCATCATCGGCGAGGGCGGTTCGGGCGGCGCGATTGCCATTGCCACGGCCAACACCGTGCTGATGCTTGAGCATGCGATCTACTCGGTGATCTCGCCGGAAGCCGGTGCTTCCATTTTGTGGCGCGATGCGGCACGCGCCAAGGATGTGGCGACCGCGATGAAGATCACCGCGCAGGACCTGCTGGAGCTTAAGATCGTCGACGACATCATTTCGGAACCGCTGGGCGGCGCACATCGCGACGTTTCAGCGGTGATGGCCGAAACCGACAGCCATTTGTCCAGGGCCATGGCGGCGCTGGAGGACAAGGATGGCGACGCGCTCAGGCGCGAGCGGCGCGAGAAGTTCCTCGCCATAGGCCGAAACCTCTGAGTCACCCGCCTGGTTCCCCGCACAGACCCGCGTCAGCCTGCCACGCCCTTCCTCGCGCCTACCGCTTGGCAACTGAAGGCCAGGCGCATATTTGTTGGCCATTCATCCGAGGAAAATGAGCATGGCCCAGGCGCCCAGTCAGGACATCGTCACCGAAACACTGCGCAAGATCATGCTGCCCGACGGACGCGATCTGATCGGCGCCGGGATGGTTTCGGACATCTTCATCGCCGACGGCAAGGTCTTCTTCTCTCTGACCTGCGATGCCGCCGAAGCCGAGCGGCTCGAGCCGGTGCGCCAGGCGGCGCAGGCTGCCGTCATGGCGCTGCCCGGCGTCAATGCGGCAATGGTCGCGTTGACCGCCGAGAAGAAGGGCGGCGCGAACGGGTCTGCGCCGCAGGCGCGAGGTGCGACGCCACCACCACCATCGGGTGAGCGGCGTCCGGTCACCGACCGGTCGAAGCCCGACGTTCCGGGCGTCAAGCACATCATTGCCGTCGCTTCGGGCAAGGGCGGCGTCGGCAAGTCGACCACCGCGATCAATCTGGCGCTGGGCCTTGCCGCCTGCGGGTTGAAGACAGGCATTCTTGATGCTGACATTTACGGGCCGTCCCTGCCGCGCCTTTTGGGGCTGAAGGACACCAAACCGCAGCAGCTTGAAGGGCGTATTCTCAAGCCGATAGAGCAGTTCGGGCTGCAGTCCATGTCGATCGGTTTCCTGGTCGAGGAAGAAACACCGATGATCTGGCGCGGTCCGATGGTCGTCTCCGCGATCACGCAGATGCTGCGCGAGGTGGCCTGGACCAATCTCGACGTTCTGGTCGTCGATATGCCGCCGGGCACTGGTGACGCTCAGCTTACCATGGCGCAGAACGTGCCGCTGTCCGGCGCGGTCATCGTCTCGACACCGCAGGATCTGGCGCTGATCGATGCCCGCAAGGGTCTGAAGATGTTCGAGAAGGTCAATGTGCCGGTTCTCGGCATCATTGAGAACATGAGCTACTTCGTCGCGCCGGACACTGGCGCGCGCTACGACATTTTCGGCCATGGCGGTGCCAAGGCGGAAGCGGAGCGGCTGAGTGTCCCCTTCCTGGGCGAGGTGCCTTTGGTCATGGCCATCCGCGAAATGTCCGACGCCGGCAAGCCGATCACAGTGGCGGAACCGGACGGTCCGCATGCGGCCGCCTACACGGCGATTGCCGAAAAGGTGTCTTCATCGTTGTCGGCCGGTGCCGGCGCGAAACCCGCGCCCGCCATCGTCTTCGACTGATCCAGCTTTGCCGGACGCGACCGGCCGGCGATCAGCCCTTAAGCGAGCGAACGTCGACAAACCGCCCGGCGATCGCCGCGGCTGCTGCCATGGCCGGCGAGACGAGATGCGTCCGGCCCTTGTAGCCTTGGCGGCCTTCGAAGTTGCGGTTTGACGTTGACGCGCAGCGCTCTTCCGGCTTCAGCCGGTCGTCGTTCATGGCCAGGCACATCGAGCAGCCCGGCTCGCGCCAGTCGAAACCGGCGGCCTTGAAGATCGTGTCCAGCCCTTCGGCCTCGGCCTGTGCCTTCACCAGACCCGAGCCGGGGACGATCATCGCGTCGACCCGCTCGGCCACGCGCTGGCCTTCGACGACACGCGCGACTTCGCGCAAATCCTCAATGCGGCCATTGGTGCAAGAGCCGATGAACGCACGGTCGATCTCGATGTCGGTGATCTTCGTTCCGGGCTTGAGTCCCATATAGTCGAGCGCCCGCCATTTGGAGGCGCGCTTGTTGGCATCCTCGATCTCGTCGGGGTCCGGCACACTGCCCTCGATCGAAACGACATCCTCGGGCGACGATCCCCAGGAGACAATCGGCGGCAGGTCGGCAGCATCGAGCGTGACAGTCCTGTCGAAGTGGGCGCCTTCGTCGGTGTGCAGCGTCTTCCAATAGGCGAGCGCCATGTCCCACGCCTTGCCGGTGGGTGCGCGGGGCTTGTCCTTGATGTAGGCGAAGGTGGTTTCGTCGGGCGCGATCATGCCGGCGCGCGCGCCGCCCTCGATCGACATGTTGCAGACCGTCATGCGCCCTTCCATGGACAGCGCCCGGATCGCATCACCTGCATATTCGATGACATGGCCCGTGCCGCCGGCCGTGCCGATCTGGCCGATGATGGCAAGGATGATGTCCTTGGCCGTCACGCCATCGGGTGCAGCGCCGTCAACGCGCACCAGCATGTTCTTGGCCTTCTTCTGAATCAGCGTCTGGGTGGCCAGAACGTGCTCCACCTCGGATGTGCCGATGCCATGCGCAAGCGCGCCGAAGGCGCCATGGGTCGAAGTGTGACTGTCGCCGCAGACGATGGTCATGCCGGGCAGGGTGAAGCCCTGTTCGGGGCCGACAATATGGACGATGCCCTGCCGGCTGTCCCTTTCGGAATAATACTCGATGCCGAAATCGGCTGCGTTCTTGGCCAGCGCCTCGACCTGGATGCGGCTTTCCTCGTTCTTGATGCCCAGATGACGGTCGGGCGAGGTGGGCACATTGTGATCGACCACGGCCAGCGTCTTGTCGGGCTGGCGCACGGTCCGGTTTGCCATGCGCAGGCCCTCGAACGCCTGCGGGCTCGTCACCTCATGGACCAGATGCCGGTCGATATAGATGAGCGCAGTGCCGTCGTCGGCTTCGTGGACCAGATGATCGTCCCAGATCTTGTCATACAGCGTGCGCGGCGCGGCCATGGCGGCGTGTCCTCATTGGCGAGTGTACGGTATCGGGCCGATATGCAACGGACGGGGAAGGGGCGTCAAGGACGCTCACTCCCCGCCCGGTTTCGTTGGCGCGCGGCTCTCGATCGGGTGTCAGACTAGCGTTGCTGCTGTAGACGGAACTCGAAGTAGCGCAACTGTCGTTCAGGGATCTCGCGCGTATCGACCCGGCCACTGCGCAGATCGCGCAGCAGCTTTTGTTCGGCGCGCCTGTCAAGCGCGAAGCTGGGGTTGAGCTTGGGTGTCAGGATCGGGTCGTACAGGCGGCCCGAGGCGATGGCATTGAGGCGTCCGCCGCCACGCGAGCCCTCGAACGCGAGTGCCGGGGCGGCGGGAAGCGCCAAAATCGCTCCGAGAAATGCCCGTCTCTTCATGTCGGCCTCCGTTGTTGATCCCAAGATTGGAGTGGTCGTCGTTCGTTATCTGGACCCACGATGGGTGGAATACCAGAGGTGTGCCAACATATTGTCGTGAGGCAACGTTGCGACCCAACGGCACCGTCGGCCGGACATCTAATCCTTGGCGATCTCGAACCGGCTGTCGCTCTCGGAATAATACTCGATGCCGAAATCGGCTGCGTTCTTGGCCAGCGCCTCGACCTGGATGCGGCTTTCCTCGTTCTTGATGCCCAGATGACGGTCGGGCGAGGTGGGCACATTGTGATCAACCACGGCCAGCGTCTTGTCGGGCTGGCGCACGGTGCGGTTTGCGATGCGCAGGCCCTCGAACGCCAGCGGACTCGTCACCTCATGGACCAGATGCCGGTCGATATAGATGAGCGAGGTGCCGTCGTCGGCTTCGTGGACCAGATGATCGTCCCAGATCTTGTCATACAGCGTGCGCGGCGCGGCCATGGCGGCGTGTCCTCATTGGCGAGTGTGCGGTATCGCGCCAATGCTTCGATTGCGTACAATTGGGTAGAGATCGGGCCGGTTTACAGTGGTATCGCCGTGTCTTAATCTTGTGGAATTCTTACTAGGAGTTTGGATTGGATCCGAGATATTTTTGGCGTCGAGGCCTCGCCTATTTCATCGATATGCTCTTGTTGGCCATGGTAATGACTGTCTTGACGATCTTTGTTTTTGCGCTCGCGCCGCAGAAGGTGATTGGACCATCGTTCATCCACAGAACGATATGCGAACCGGTTGAATTGCGAAGTGAACAACAGATACGTGAGGCTTTTGGCACAAACGACGGAGAACTCGCGTCCCAACTGCGGTGCACAACTTTTCAGAACATGATCTACCCTGTCACAACGCTGACATATGGGATCGTGAACGAAACCGCCAGCAATACCACGATCGCTCGCAATATCACGTTCTTCATCGACGAGGACGGCGCTATGATCGAAGTGATCGACCTGAGCTTTGTAGAGTGGTTCTTGATACCCACTCTGATTGCAATGTGGGTGGCATGGCGAGGGACAACACCAGGCAAGGCCGTCGTGGATCTCCGGGTGCGTGGACAGAACGAAGATACGCCCTCTCTTTCGAGACTGCTTACACGGGAGTACACTCGTTTTGCGCCTTTTGTCTTTTTGGCGGCTTACGGCTTGTATCAGATACTGACGGCGCAGCAGCAAACGGAACGCGAAATGGCGCGAGCTGCGATGGAACTGGGCGCAGTGTTCCCAATTGGACTGTTCGCCTTCTCAATAACCGTCTTTCTTGTATTCTTGGTGTGGATGTTCGGTTCATTTGTCATCTGGCGGGGACGGACTTGGTGGGACGCGCTCGCTGGAACCAAGGTAATCCGCGACTAACACCGAACGATCTCGAACCGGCACATCTCACTGCCCCAACCCACGCATTCGGTTTCGCGGATGGTAATGGCCGGATCGACAAGGGTCTGGAACAAGCGCCGGAAGACGGCGGCATGCCATGTGCAGGATGAAAAGCCGACCTTGCCCAGGCAGATCGGATTGTCGTGAACGGCGATGAAGTCCCGACCTTTCTCGACGCGCGCATTGCCCGCAAAGGTCCAGGCATTTCGGGCAATGGCCGCCACCAGGATGGGTTGCGCCAAGTTTCTGGGAAGGTGTTTCAACAGCCACTGAGCGGCTTTGGGAATGCGATTGGCGAGGATATAGTCGCCGGTCAGTTCGCCGGCCCGTTTCATCACCGCATGGGCGGTCTTCGCATTGAGTTTGGCGGCGACCTGGCGGTTCAGCGCGTTGACGATATCGGCGTCGACCATGGCATCAGGATCGGTGTCGGCAAAACGTTCAAGGCCTGCGGCGGCAAAGACAGCCCGGCGCGTTCCACTTCCTGCCAATTCGTCGAGTGCCGTTCGCGTCTGGATGATGGCGTTGGGCCCAATGGTCGGTTTCGGCTCACCGGCCATCAAATGGCGGATCGGCGCGTCGGCTGTTCCGGCATCGAGAACCGTCACACCTTCTCTCCCGTCCGTTGGTTTTCAGACGTCATCATTCCGCAGCCGGCGGCGCATCGGTCGGAAGCTGGACCCTTGGTGGCCCCTTTTTCCGCGGCCGGCGGGTGGCAGTGGGCAGGCCGGAATAGTCTTCCATCTGCTCGGTACCGCCACCACAGGCCATGGGCACGCCTTCCTCGTTTCTCTCGATCTTCCTGCGCGCTTCCTGGAGCGCCACCTTCTTGTCATGGATCGCAGCCCAGTCGTCGAGTTGAGCCTTGGCGATTGTGCGGGTTTCGTCGAAGTGGAAATCGACCTTGCCCTTGGATTGCGGGCCCCAATAATTGTGCTTGCCCAGATCATAGAATTTACGCTGGAAGCCGGCCTTCAGAAACGCCTTCAGGCAGCCCAACAGATATCGGCGCCGGAAGCCCGTGCCGCGCCACGGATAGTGGAACAGAGCCTTCTTGGAGTAAAAGCGCCGGTAGTTGTTCATCACCCGGTCGAGCAGTTCATCGCGGTCCATCGCCTCGGGTTTCATGATCGGTGTGACGAAATTGTATTTGGAGAAGTCAAACACTTCGACCTTGTCGCCGAGCTCCTGGAACAGCGGCGTGAACGGCCACGGCGTGTACATGGCCCAGTTGGCAAGATCGGGCTGCCAGTCCCATGCCATCTCATAGGTCTCTTCCAGCGTCTCGGCGGTCTCATTGTCGAGGCCGACAATGAACTGCGCCTCGGTGAAGATGTCGGCGTCGCGCAGAAGCTTGATCGCCCGCTTGTTGTCGGCGACCTTTGTCTCCTTGTTGAACTGGTCGAGCTTCATCTGCGCGGCCGCCTCCGTGCCGAGCGAGACGTGCACGAGGCCCGCCTTTCGGTAGAGCGGTAGCAGTTCCTCGTCCCGCAATATGTCGGTGACGCGTGTGTTGATGCCCCATTTGATCTTTTCGGGTAGGCCGCGCGCGATCAGCTCCTCGCAAAACTCGATGAACTTCTTGCGATTGATGGTCGGTTCCTCATCGGCGAGGATGAAGAAGCCGACGCCGTGATCGTTGACCAGCGTCTCGATCTCGTCGACCACGGCCCTGGGATCGCGGACGCGATAGTCGCGCCAAAACTTCCACTGCGAGCAGAACGAGCAGGTGAACGGGCAGCCGCGCGCCATGTTCGGGATCGCCACCTTCACGCCGAGCGGCACATATATGTATTTGTCCCATTCGAGCAGCGACCAGTCGGGCTCGATGGCATCGAGATTTTTCACTGTCGGAGCGGCGGGCGTGGCGACGATCTGCTCGCTGTCGCGAAAGGCCAGCCCCTTGATCGTCTCACGCTCGGCCGGCCAGCGCCCCTGATCGACGGCAGCGACGAACTCGGCGAAAATCTCCTCGCCTTCGCCGCGCACGATCACATCGATCCAAGGCGCTTCGGACAGGACCTGCTTGTACATGAAGGTGGCGTGCACGCCGCCCAATACCCGCACCGCTTTTGGGCACACCTGCTGCGCGATCTTCAGCACGTTCTCGGCGACATAGATGGACGGGGTGATAGCCGTGGTGCCGACAATGTCAGGCTGCAGGTCGGCCAACCTTTTGCCCAGATCGACATCGTCGATCTCGTTCGTCATCGCGTCGATGAATGTGACCTTGCCGAAACCGGCTTTTTTCAGCGAGCCTGCCAGATAGGCCACCCACGCAGGTGGCCAGTTGCCTGCGATTTCCGCACCGCCCGAGTGGTAGTTCGGATGAACGAGTACGACATGCATGGCGGGCCTCCCGACGTTTGGCGAAAGCGTATCTCCGAACTGTCAATTTTAATTGACATAAATCAACGTCAACACTTTTGGTCATTGGGTGCAATCGGTGCAATTCTCCGCTTGACCGGCCAAGCGTTCCGGCGCATCGCGCGGCGTCTGTTTGTTGAGCGCATCGACCATGTTCATCCATGAGATCGCCGCACTGGCGGCCGCCACCGTCTGGGCGCTGACTGGGCTGGTCTCGTTAGCGCCGGCCAAGCATCTGGGCGCCATCGCCTTCAACCGGCTGCGCATGGCAATGGTGTTCGCCATGCTGGCCGCTTGGGTGACGGCAGCGGGCACCTGGAAAACGCTCACCGGTGATGCGTTCTGGCCTCTGGTCTGGTCCGGCGTGATCGGCATCTTTTTGGGCGACACGGCGCTGTTTCTGACGATGAACCGGCTCGGGCCGCGGAGAACCGCCATCCTGTTTTCCATGAATGCACCCATGTCAGTGATGCTGGGCTGGATCGCTTTGGAAGAAGCTCTGTCCGCTGTCACCCTGGCTGGCATCGCCATCGCCATGGTCGGCGTGGTGCTCGCCATCGTCTTCGGCAAGCGCAAGGATCAGCTGCATCAATGGGAGAGCGTGACCGGGCCGCTGTGGGTCGGCGTGGCGCTGGGCCTTGCGGCGGCGTTGTGCCAGTCAATCGGTGCGCTGATCGCGCGCCCTGTCATGGAAACCGGGGTGGTGGATTCCGCTGCGGCATCGGCGGTGCGGATCGGCGTGGCGGCGCTGTGCCTGACCGTGCTGATGCAGGTGCCGGTCGCAGCGGTCCGCCAGGCCAAGCCACTGAAATGGAGCATTGCCGGCTATACCGCCCTGTCCGGCTTTCTTGCGATGGCGCTTGGCATGACTTTTCTTCTCTTTGCCCTGTCGGGCGGCGAAGTCGGCATCATCACGACGCTTTCTGCGACAACGCCGGCGATCATGCTGCCGCTCCTGTGGTGGCGGACGCGGGAGGTGCCTGCGGCTGGTGCCTGGATCGGCGCAGCGCTCGTCGTCATAGGCAGCGCGCTGATCTTCACCGGCTAGTGCTGTTGGCTCCGTCGCAGCCGTTTTTCGAGCTGTCGCAGCGCCAGCGACAGGCTGATCGTCAGGATCAGATAGATATAGGCGACGATCGAATAGGTCTCAAAGAAGCGGAACGAGCCGGACGCATAGACCTTGCCCATCTGGGTGATGTCGGCGACGCCGAGCACCGAGACGAGAGAAGAATCCTTGACCATGGCGACGAAATCGTTGCCGAGCGGCGGTAAGATGGTGCGGATCGCTTGAGGAAAGACGATGAAGCGGAACCGCTGGACGCGATTCAGACCAAGCGCCTCGGCGGCTTCGATCTGACCCTTGTCCACGGCGAGTATGCCGGCGCGAAACACTTCGGCGATGAACGCCGAATAGCCGATCATCAGCGCCAGGACCGCCCGCCACAAAAGCGAGATGTCGCGGACGAGCAGTAGCTCCATCCAGCCGGCCTGCTGGACGGGCCAGGTCACGGCGTTGATCAGCCAGACGAGCGCCGGCGCGCCGACAAAGGCGATGTAGAAGAGCAGGACGATGATCGGGATGCCGCGGATGACTTCGACATAAAAGCGGGCGATCTGTCTGAGGATGATCGAGTTCGACAGCGCCATCAGCGCCAGCAGAAGGCCGAGAAGGCTGGCCATGGCAAAGCCTACCAGCGTAACGAATACGGTGATCTGCACGCCGCGCCAGACTGTGCGGAACACCTGGCTGTAAAGGTCGTTGGTGGCGATCAGGATCGCCAGGCCGATGCCGATCACCGCCAGCGCCACCAGCCACCAGGGAAAGTCGCCGTCGGGCGCATCTTGCGAAGGTTCGGGCGGCAGGACGGTCATCGGATTTGCCAGCGGCTCCGGGATTTCATACAGCGCCGTGGTGGGCGGAGGGAAAAGACGTGTCCAGAATCGTATGGGTGATCATCGCGTTTGGCATCTTTTACCTGTTCTATGGCGCTAAGGTCTTTTCGCCGCGATGGCATTGGGATCAGGTCAAGCGCATGGCGCGCAACGAGCCGACCTTTTCATCGCTGGTGACGATCACGCTGGCGCTGCTCATCGTGTTCGTCCTTGTGACCTATGTCCGCACCGTGACCGGCTGATCACGGTGATGCTTGGGGCGCGGGGCGGCACACGCCGGATGCGGGTGCCGCCGAGACGTGAAAAGAGCGCCAAACAGGCGCCTGCAGCCTATTGGCCGAGCGAGTACTCCAGGAACCATTTGGTGTTCAGCGCGTCGAGCGTGCCGTCCGCCTCCATGGAGGCGATGGCTGCATTGATCGGCGCGACCAAGTCGGAGCCCTTAGGGAAGATGAACCCGAAGTCCTCGGTGCCCAGCGGTTCGCCAACCAGCTTGAGAGCGCCGTCCGAGGCCTTCACATAGCCCTCGCCGGCGGTGCCGTCGGTCAGAACGACATCGACATCGCCGGTGCGCAGTGCCTGGACCGAAGCGCCGAAGGTTTCAAACAGCTTGATGCGCGGATTGCCCTCATCGCCATCGAGCATGTCGTAGACCGCGACATAGAAGGGCGTCGTACCCGGCTGCGCGCCGACAAGCCCGTCCTCGAAGGCGGCAAAGCCCGGTGCGTCGGCGAAGCGCTCCTCATCGCCGCGCACCAGCATGAACATCTGGCTGGTCATGTACTTGTCGGAGAAATCGACCTTCTCCATCCGGTCTTCGCGGATGGTGATGCCGGTCATGCCGACCTCGTACTGGCCGTCTGACACCGCCTGGATCATCGCGTCCCAGGAGATGTTCTGATACTCGATGGTCGCGTTCAGCCGCTTTGCGATTTCTTCCATCGCATCATACTCCCAGCCGATCTGCTCGCCGGTCGAAGGATCAAGGAACTGCAGCGGCGGATAGGCATTTTCGGTCACCACCGTGATCGTCCGGCCTTCCAGATCGGGCATGTCCATCGCCATCGCACCGGTTGCCGCGCCGGCCGCCATGACCGTTGCGGCTGCCGCCGCCATAACCCATCGCCGTGTGAACATCGTACTTACTCCCTGTCGCATTGTGGGGTGGCCCATCCGGGGCCGGACGGGCAAAGTCCGACAGTGGCCCGGAAAAGGATGACAGGCAAGGGCGCCTTGTGCGGTGCCGCAAACGAAAAGGCGGACCGTTTGGCCCGCCTTCACCTCGTCCACCGCCTGCGCGGTAATGCGATCGACCTGCGCCTTATTCCTTGGCTTCCGCCTCGGCGGTTGCCGCAGCTTCCGCTTCGGCTGCCTTTGCGGCCTCGGCGGCCTTTTCGGCGGCCAGCGCTTGAGCGGCCGCGACTTTTTCAGCCTCGATGCGGGCGCGCTCTTCGGCCAGCGCCTGGCGCTCGGCTTCGTTCAGCTTGCGGGCGCGGGCGCCGGTGTTCTCGGCGATGCGGGCTTTTTTGCCGCGCAGGCCGCGCATGTAATAGAGCTTGGCGCGGCGAACCTTGCCGCGGCGCACGACTTCGACCGCCTCGACCAACGGCGAAAACAACGGAAAGACGCGCTCAACGCCTTCGCCGTAGGAGATCTTGCGCACGGTGAAGTTCTCGTTGAGGCCCGAACCGGCGCGGGCAATGCACACGCCCTCATAGGCCTGAAGACGGGTGCGCTTGCCTTCGGTCACGCGCACCTGGACGCGCACGGTGTCGCCGGGCGAGAAATCGGGGAAGGTGCGCTTTTCGCTGATCTTGGCGGCCTGCTCGGCCTCGAGCTGACGGATAATGTCCATCTCGACTGTCCTTTTTTGTTCTTTTGAACCGCCAGAGCGCTCGCCGGGGTGCACAATCGCCGAATTACGGTCTCATCGTGCGGCCTGGCCCGGATTTGCGTCCCGGACCGGAGCGGTGGTCATGCCCGTAGTTGCTGTAAAGACTTCGGTTTGCCCGAAATTCCGGGAGCTCATACATGAAGCGTGCGGTTTTGTCACCCGCCCGGTTTCGGTTTTTTGCGCGCCCGCGCCTGCCAGAGATCGGGCCGCCGGGTTCTGGTGAGTGTCTCCGCCTGTTCGCGCCGCCAGGCATCGATATTGGCATGGTTGCCCGACGTCAGCACGTCGGGAATCGTTCGCCCCTCCCACTCATGGGGTCTGGTATAGTGCGGATGTTCGAGCAGGCCGGTTTCAAAGCTCTCGGCCTCCCCGGATACGGCGTTGCCCATAACGCCGGGCAGCAGGCGCACGATCGCATCGAGCAACACTTGAGCGGCGACTTCTCCGCCCGACAGCACATAGTCGCCGATGGAGACTTCGGTAAGCTGCCGAGCCTCGATCACACGCTCATCGACGCCCTCGAACCGCCCGCAAACGATGACGGCGCCGGGGCCGCCGGCCAGATCGCGCACCATGGCCTGTGTCAGCGCCGCGCCGCGCGGGCTCATCAAAAGGAGCGGGCGTTGATCGTCGGCGGGCGACACGTGATCGATGGCCCTGGCAAGGATGTCGGGCCGCAAGACCATGCCGGCCCCGCCGCCCGCCGGCGTGTCGTCGACGCTGCGATGCCTGTCAGTGGCGAAATCTCGGATCTGCGTGACCTCGAGCGACCAGGCTCCGGACGCAAGCGCCTTGCCGGCCAGCGCCTGGCCGAGTGTGCCGGGGAACATGTCCGGATAGAGCGTCAGAACGGATGCCTCGAAACTCATGACGCCTCGTCCTTTTCCGGTCGGGCGATGATCTCGCCGGGTGGGACAAGCGTGAGGCGCCTGGCATTCATGTCGATCTCGGGAACAACAGCTCTGGTGAACGGATAGATTTCGGTGCGGCCGCCGCCAGCCGGGCGCACTTCGATCATGTCGTCGGCGCCGAAATTGTGAACTGCCACAACCGCGCCCAGGCGCGTGCCGTGCGCGTCGACCGTCTCCAGCCCGACCAGATCGTCGATGAAGAACTCATCGTCTTCCAGTTCGCCATCGGGCAGTTGCGACCGGCTGACGAAGAGTTCGGTTCCGTTGAGCGCTTCGGCCGCTTCGCGGCCATCGACCTGTTTGAAACGGACCACGACTACTGTCTTGGATGGCCGGATGGCCACGATATCGAAGGCATTGCCGTTCTTGTCGAACAGCGGACCATAGTCGCCCAGTGCCATCGGATCGCCGGTGTGGGATTTGACGCGCACCTCGCCGCGCACGCCATGGGGGGCGCCGATCACGCCCATCAAGACGGGGTTGGCCGGTTTGGTACTCATCGCTTTGCGATAGTCGCTTTTGTCCGGCGCGCCAAGCGCCCGGCCCGCTATGTCTCGTCAAGCAAGCGGTAACCGGGCCGGACTAGGCTGCTTTCATGACCGAAGCGCTTCTGCCCGCAAGACCGGACCTGATCGCCGCGCGCAAGGCGTGGCTGCAAATGCTTGCGGGCGAAAGGCGATTGGCGGCCAACACGGTCGAGGCCTATGAACGGGACACGCGGCAATTCCTGCACTTTCTCGCCGATCATCAGGGCGGGCCTCCGGGCCTCAATCAGGTGGCTGAGCTCAAGCCGATGGATCTGCGCGCCTTTCTGACCCGGCGACGGGCGCAGGGCGCGGGCACGCGGTCGCTGGGGCGCAACCTTGCCGCAGTCCGTTCGTTTCTGCGGCATCTGGAGAAAGAGGGTTTGGCCAATGCGGCGGCCGCAACGGCCATGCGTGCGCCCCGACAACCGAAGTCCTTGCCCAAGCCACTGACGGCTGCCGACGCTGTCCGCGTTGTCGAAGCGGACCAACAGCTCAATGATGTGCCCTGGGTTCGCGCCCGCAATGCCGCGGTACTGACACTGCTTTATGGCTGCGGGCTGCGTATCGGCGAGGCGCTGGCGCTCAATGGCGGCGATCTGCGCGATTCGGGCGCCCGGTCCATCGCGGTGACGGGCAAGGGCGGCAAGACACGCACGGTTCCGCTGCTGCCGGCGGTGTTCGAAGCGGTCGACGCCTATCGCGATCTCTGCCCTTACGATCTTTCGCCGGGTACGCCGCTCTTCAGGGGCGCGCGTGGCGGTGCGCTCCAGCCGGCCGTGCTGCAAAGGGATGTGCGGCGGCTGCGCGGCGCGCTCGGCCTGCCCGAGACGGCCACACCGCACGCGCTGCGCCATTCGTTTGCGACCCATCTTCTGGGTTCCGGCGGTGATCTGCGCACCATCCAGGAGCTTTTGGGCCATGCAAGCCTGTCGACCACCCAGGTCTATACGGGCGTCGACGCTGAGCGCCTGCTCGACGCATGGCGGGCTGCCCACCCCCGCGCATGACGCCATCCGTTGGCGCACCGTTAAGGATGGCATTTAACGGAAACGTTGCTACTGCCGGCTAATCTGGCGAACATGGAAAACCTTGCTCTCAATGCCGCAACGCTTGCCGACAGGCTGAGCGGTCCCGTGCTGAAGCTGATCGCCGTGGTCAACGTGGCGTTCGCCGCCCTTTTGATGCTGACGATCATATCGGTCAGCGCCCGCGCACAGGACGCCGGTCTGCCCGCTTGCACGGGCGTCAACCTGCTCGATGAGCTCGCGGAAACCGACCCCGACACGCATGCCGCGGTCCTGGCCGAGGGCGCGGAGGCGCTCAACGGCGATGCCATCCTGTTCCGGATCGAAAAGGACGATGTGGCGCCATCCTACCTGTTCGGCACGATGCATATGACCGATCCGCGCGTAACCGAACTGCCGGCTTTCGCGCAGGACGCCTTCGACGCGTCGGAAACGCTCGTCATCGAAACAACCGAGATCCTCGATCCGGCCAAGTCGCAGATGGCGCTTCTTGCCCGACCGGAACTGACCATGTTCACCACCGACGAGCGGATCAGCGACTTTCTCGATGCCGGCGATCAAGCCGTGTTGCGTGAGGGTCTTGCCAGTCGCGGACTGCAACTGGCGCTGGTGGATCGGATGAAACCGTGGCTCGTTTCGGCCATGGTGGCGTTGCCCGAATGCGAGATGGCGCGCAAGCAGGCTGGCCAGCCGATTCTCGACATCGCTCTGGCCGAACGCGCCGAGCTGGCCGGCAAGGACCTGGTCGGGTTGGAAACCATCGTCGAACAGCTTGAAGCGATGGCTTCGCTGCCGATGGCGTTTCACGTGCGTGGTCTGGTCGAGACGATTGCGCTCGGCGATCGCATCGACGATGTGATCGAGACGATGATCGCGCTCTATGACGGTGGCCAGACCGGGCTGGTCTGGCCCGTGCTGCGGGTCTTCACGCCCGAGGCGGTCAGCGACGATGGCGGTTATGCCGCGTTCGAACAGACGATGGTGACGGCCCGCAACCACACCATGGCCGAGCGCTCGCTGCCCATTTTGGAAGACGGCGGCGCCTTCATCGCGGTCGGTGCGCTGCACCTGCCGGGCGAAGAGGGTCTGGCCAAACTTCTTGAAGACGCCGGCTACTCGGTGACGCCGGTGTACGAATAAGCCTAGTCGCCGTGCCCGGTGATCATCATCGCCTCATAGGCCAAACGTTCGGTCTTCTTCATCCGTTCAGATTCTGATTTGAGCTGGCCGCAGGCGGCGAGAATATCCTGCCCGCGCGGCGTTCGGATCGGCGAGGCGTAGCCATTGGCGTTGATGAAGTCGGCGAACTTCTCGATCTGCTCCCATTCCGAGCATTCATAGTCCGACCCGGGCCATTTGTTGAATGGGATCAGATTGATCTTTGCCGGAATGCCCTTGAGCAACCGCACCAGTTCCTTGGCGTCGGCGAGGCTGTCATTGACGCCCTTGAGCATCACATACTCGAACGTGATGCGCCGCGCGTTGGACAGGCCCGGATAGGCGCGGCAGGCATCCAAAAGCTCGGCAATGGGGTATTTCTTGTTGATCGGCACCAGGACGTCGCGCAGCTCGTCGGTGACCGCATGCAGCGAGATGGCGAGCATAGCGCCGGTATCCTCACCGATCGGCCCGATTTTCGGCACCACGCCCGAGGTCGACAGCGTAACGCGCCGCTTGGAAAGCGACAGCCCGTCGCCGTCGGTGAAGACCTGCATGGCATCGCGCACATGCTCGTAATTATAGAGCGGCTCTCCCATCCCCATCATGACGATGTTGGAAACCTTGCGGCCTTCCGACGGCACGATCGCGCCAGCAGGCGTGTCCGCATCGGGGAAATCGCCGAGCCGCTTTCGCGCGAGCATGACCTGGGCGACGATCTCGCCGGCGGTGAGGTTGCGGACAAGGGTCTGTGTGCCCGTATGGCAGAAGGTGCAGGTCAGCGTGCAGCCGACCTGGCTGGAAACGCACAGCGTGCCGCGCCCCTCCTCGGGGATGTAGACCGTTTCGATCTCCACCGGCTTGCCGGCACCGCGCGGTGGAAAGCGCAGCAGCCATTTGCGTGTGCCGTCGGCCGAGATCTGCTCTTCGACGATCTCCGGTCCGGCAATGGTGAAGCGTTCAGAAAGCGTCGCTTTCAGGTCCTTGGAGACGTTGCTCATAGCGGCAAAATCGCAAGCGCCGCGCACATAAAGCCAATGCCAGAGCTGTTGCACCCGCATCCGGATCTGCCGTTCGGGCACGCCGGCGTCGCGCAGTGCCTCGCCTAGCTTTGGCCGCGTCAGACCGACCAGCGACGGACGGTCATCGGCACGGGCGGTCTGCGCGGCGGAAAGCTGCGCGCGCGTCGTATCGTCGCGTATGTCCAGTGTGACGGCCATGGCTTTGGATCGGTTCGGGTTGCTGAAAGCCGCATATGTGTCACGGCGCGCCAAAGCGCAAGAAAAAGCCGGGCTCGAAAGCCCGGCTGATCTGCAACCGCAAACGGCGCAATGGCGTCAATCGCAGCTCTGGATCGCGTTCAGGGCTGCCGTAACCCCGGACAGTGAGTATTCGTAAGTGGTGTTGGTGCCGCGTCTTGAGGTGGCCTGAACCACCATGCGCGAGCCGGCCCGCATCGCGGCAACCAGCGCGGGATCCTGTGCCGCGTTCTCGGTCCAAGCCGTGTTGTCCTTGGAGAAGAAGGAGAAGGGCGATCCGTCGACGGTCACCGTGACCTTCGAGTTTTCCTGCAGCGAGTAGCCGGCAATGAATTGCGGCTCGAACGTCACATTCTGACCGCGCCGCTGGGTGACGACGAAGAAGTTGTCGCCGTGATTGACGTTCGAGGGCTGCTTGGTCAGCGGTACCGAGACCACATAGCACACTTTTGCGCCGCCGGACTGATAGCTGATGGCGCCCCAATCGTTGAACTGTCCGATGCGCTGTGGCGTCTGCGCCTGCGCAGCAACGCTGCCGGCCATCAGGGCTCCCATCGCAACCGCCGCCGCCAAAACTCGTTTTCCGTGAAGCATAGTTCCTACCAGTTTCAAAAGGAGCCGCATAAGCGTTTCGGCGCCCGGATTTGCGCCGTTCGCCCATGGTTTCCACCTTGGAAAAAGATGGTTACCAAACCATGAACGTGACCGGCTTTCCGCCGTCCTGGCGATCATGTCGCGGCATCGGTTCGGAGCGGCGTCGGCATGTCTCGGCGCCCACATATCGGGCTTGATGAACGCCTGTCGCCGAGGAAAACGGCAACAGTTTGACTTTGTTCGGCAAATTGGGTGAATGTCGCCCATTCGGCGCGAATGGTCGGGCTGGCGAGCCCATTCCAGCGCGCGCGGCGTCCTTGTCCGGAACCAGAGACTGTTTGATGAGCGAACAGCACAAACACTTCGCCGCGCTGGCCGCGCGCGTGGCTGGCGACCGTGACAAGACCGCGTTTGCCGAACTGTTCGATTTCTTCGCGCCGCGCATCAAGGCCTATCTGCGCCGGCTGGGGCTGGAGGACAGCGCCGCCGAGGACATCGCCCAGGAGGTGATGATCGTCCTGTGGCACAAGGCCAACCTGTTCGATCCGGCCAAATCGTCGCTGTCGACCTGGCTCTTCCGCGTGGCACGCAATCGGCGCATCGATGCGTTGCGGCGAGACAAGTCCGGGCTTCTCGATCCGGACGAGCCTATGCTGCGGCCGACCGAGTCACCGCTGCCCGATGCGATGATGGATGGAGAGCAGCGCGATGCGCGGGTGCGCGAGGCGCTGTCCGATCTCCCGGAAGAGCAGGTCGGTCTGGTACGCATGGCTTTCTTTCTGGGCTATTCGCACAGCCGGATCGCCGACGAGACCGGACTGCCGCTTGGCACCGTCAAATCGCGCATCCGGCTCGCCTTCGGGCGCTTGCGCAGGGCGCTGGAAAAAGATGAGCAGGTCGACACGGATTTCTGAACACCCCGCTCGCTTGCCCCTCCCAAATCTCTGGCGTAAGCATCGGCGATGGTTTCGAATCGCGTTCTGGTTTCGGCTTTTGTCTTGTCCTGCTCGATGGCGCTGGCGGCGTGTTCGGCGGGCGGCGATGTCGGATTCAGCCAAAGCGCCCAACCCCGTCTTGCCAGTTGGAGCTGCACCGGCGGTGTACGGCTTACGGTTGCGCGCACCGGTTCCGGGCTCGATGTGACGGACAGCCGCGGTGTCACCGTCAACCTGCCGCCCGATCCGCCCGGACAGCGCGAACGTTATGCCAAGACGGGCTATGCGCTTGTTTTTGCCGGCCGCACAGCAAGCTGGTTCGCCGCCGGTCAGGCGCCGACCGATTGTCGCCGCTGATCGCGGTACCATGCAGGCGCGGACCGGTTCTTGCCATTCATCGATCTACAATAGGCTGCGTCCGCGCCGGTTTTGCGCCCCACCCAGCGTCCGACCAATTGCCCATGGCACGATGCCGCATGACCTTTGACGCAGTGCGAAACGCGCTCTAGAACAGTTCCAATCGCGACGCTGCGCGGGCCGCATGGCAGCGCATGCCAATCAGAACGATCAAGGGGAAAGCGGTGTCTTCAACCAGCTCGTCGGCCACCAGCGGCCAGGCCAGGAAAGAACGGCCGCTTTCGCCGCATCTGTCCATCTACAAGCTGATCCCCAACATGATCGCCTCGATCATGCATCGCATCACGGGAGTCGCGCTCTATTTTGGCACCGTGCTGGTGGCTTGGTGGCTGATCGCGGCGGCGGCGGGTCCGACCCATTTCGACGTCGTCAACGGCTTTTTCGGCTCGCTGTTCGGCATGCTGATCCTGTTTGGATACACATGGGCGTTGATGCATCACCTTCTGGGCGGCCTGCGGCATTTTGCCTGGGACGCGAGCAAGCTGATCAGCAAGAAAATGTCGACTACGCTTGCCTATGCGACATTCATCGGGTCGGGGGCATTGACGCTTCTGGTCTGGCTGATCGCCATGCTGGTGCGCTGAGGAGATAGCCATGTCCATCAAGACACCGTTCAAGCGCGTCGAAGGCCTGGGATCGGCCAAGGACGGCACCGAGCATTTCTGGCGCCAGCGTCTGACCGCGTTGGCCAATGTGCCGCTCCTCGCAGCCTTTGTGTGGATCATCGTGTCGCTCAACGGGGAAGACCATGCCACGGTCACGGCGACCTTCGCCAACCCGTTCGTTGCGGTGATCATGCTGCTGGTGATCGTGTCGGCGCTCTATCACGCAAAGCTCGGCATGCAGGTGGTCATCGAGGACTATGTGCACGGCGAATTGGCGAAGTATGCCCTTCTCGTCGCCAACATCTTTTTTACCTTCGGGATCGCGGTTCTGGCGGTCTTCGCCATACTGAAAATGGGTTTCGGAAGCTGACATGAGCACCAATGGCACTGCAGCGGCACCGGGCGCAAACGGCCGGGCCTATACCTATGAGGACCACAAGTTCGATGTCGTTGTGGTCGGCGCCGGCGGTGCGGGCTTGCGCGCCACGCTTGGCATGGCCGAACAGGGCCTGAGGACCGCCTGCATCACCAAGGTGTTCCCGACCCGCTCTCACACCGTCGCGGCGCAGGGCGGTATCGCGGCGAGCCTGCAGAACATGACGCCGGATTCCTGGCAGTGGCATATGTATGACACGGTCAAGGGCTCGGACTGGCTCGGCGATGTCGATGCTATGCAGTATCTCGCCATGGAGGCGCCCAAGGCGGTCTATGAGCTCGAGCATTACGGTGTGCCCTTCTCTCGTACGGAAGATGGACGCATCTATCAGCGCCCGTTCGGCGGACACATGCAGAACTATGGCGAGGGGCCACCCGTGCAGCGGACCTGTGCGGCCGCTGACCGCACGGGCCATGCCATCCTGCATACGCTCTACGGGCAGTCGCTGCGCAATAATGCGCAGTTCTACATCGAGTATTTCGCCATCGACCTGATCATGGACGACGAAGGCACTTGCACCGGCGTCGTTGCATGGAACCTCGATGACGGGACCATCCACAGATTCTCAGCGAAGATGGTTGTTCTGGCGACCGGCGGCTATGGCCGCGCCTATTTCTCGGCAACCTCCGCACACACCTGCACCGGCGACGGCAACGGCATGATCGCCCGCGCCGGCCTGCCGCTGCAGGACATGGAGTTCGTGCAGTTCCACCCGACCGGCATTTACGGCGCCGGTTGCCTGATCACGGAAGGCGCGCGCGGTGAAGGTGGCTATCTGGTCAATTCCGAGGGCGAGCGCTTCATGGAGCGCTATGCCCCGTCGGCCAAGGACCTTGCCTCGCGCGATGTGGTTTCGCGCTGCATGACGATGGAAATCCGGGAAGGCAGGGGCGTCGGCAAGAACAACGACCATATCTTCCTGCATCTCGACCATCTCGATCCGGCGGTTCTGTCCGAGCGCCTGCCGGGCATTTCCGAAAGCGCGAAGATCTTTGCCGGTGTCGACGTGACCCGCGAGCCGATTCCGGTGCTTCCGACGGTGCACTACAATATGGGCGGCATCCCCACCAATTATTGGGGAGAGGTGCTGAACCCGACCGATGGCGATCCCGACGCGATCGCGCCCGGCCTGATGGCCGTCGGCGAAGCGGGCTGCGCGTCTGTGCATGGTGCGAATCGCTTGGGTTCGAATTCGCTCATCGATCTGGTCGTCTTCGGTCGCGCGGCCGCCATCCGCGCCGGCGAAGTGGTCGATCGCGAGGCCGCCATTCCCGATATCAATCACGCATCGTGCGACAAGATCATGGACCGGTTTGACCGGCTGCGCCATGCCAGCGGCGGCACGCCGACCGCCGATCTGCGCCTGAAGATGCAGACGATCATGCAGGAGGACGCGGCCGTCTTCCGGACTCAGGAAACGCTGGAGCAGGGCTGCCGACGCATGGATTCAGCCTGGCAGGAGTTCGCGGACATCAATGTCACCGACCGGTCGATGATCTGGAATTCCGATCTCGTCGAGACGCTGGAGCTCGAAAACCTCATGGCGTCCGCGATCACCACCGTCTACGGCGCCGAAGCACGCAAGGAGAGCCGCGGCGCCCATGCGCGCGAGGACTTCAAGGACGGCCCGATGGCCGGGCGCGACGATGAGAACTGGCGCAAACACACGCTTTCTTGGATGAGTGAAACCGGTGCCGTGACGCTCGATTACCGGCCCGTGCATACCGAGCTTCTCGCCGAGGGCATCGAACTGGCCAAGATCGCGCCGAAAGCCCGTGTGTATTGATGCAGTTCTAAGTGGTCGGCAACGAAAGTCCTTGTACTCGCGTCACGACAGTTCTTGTTAAGGTTAACAGAACGGAGCTGCGCCAGCAGTATTTCTGGCTCTTTCGATCCCGGACCCCTTATACGTTAAGGCCAGCGAAACAATCCCGCCCTATAGTCTGACTGTCTGATCGACAGAAAAACGCGGGGCGAACGTGAACGCGAGAACGCAATCGAAGCTCGAAGGCTTCTGGATGGCCGGCTTTACACTGGCCATGGTCGGGCTCGGCCTGATGCTGCAGGGAATTTGGGATCTGTCATTCACCAGCGTCTGCATCGGCGTGGTGACAGCCACTCTTTGCGCCGCCCTGATCGCCCCCAAAAAGCCCAACACAGCCAGATTGTGGTTTGTGCCGCCGCTGTTGATGATCCCGGTCGCGATGTTTGCCCTCTGGTATGTGATGACGATGGCGTTCGGGCATTTCGGCGTTGGTCCGATCCTGTTTCACATGGAATATGGCACGAGCGCCAATGGCGTTGTCGGCGCATTTTTCGGGCAATGGATCGTGGAGATCCTCTACGCCACGATGCTGATCATCGGCGTTTGGATCATATCGGCGGTCGATTACAGGTTCCGCCGACTGGATCGCGCAGTGATTGTTCCGGCGTTGATCGTCAACCCGATCAGCCTGGCAACACTCGAATATGTCGGAGATGCCGAGGCCGCATCCGAGCAACTGCTTTACAACCGATACATCGACACGGCCGATCTTGCTCCTGTCGAAGGCAACCGGCCCAACGTGCTGCAGATCTTCCTCGAAAGCAGCGAGCGGACGCTGATGGACGAATCGGCGTTCGGAGACGTGATGGCGCCGCTTGCGCCTTTTGCCGCACGCGGGCTGGAATTGACCAACGTTCACGAAGCAGCCCTTACCAATTGGACGCTGGCTGGCCAGATCGCCGCCCATTGCGGCGTGCCGCTGATGCCGGTCGGCCTCGTCAACCGCAACAATTTCCATGTCGCGGGCGACAACTTCATGGATCAGGCAACCTGCCTTGGCGATCTTCTGAGCCGCGACGGTTATGAGACGGCGTTCATGAAGGCAGCGCCCTTGAGCTTTGCCGGTGTGGACAAATATGCCGCCACTCACGGCTGGGAGCGGCGGCTGGGCTTTGTCGAGCTCAAGCACGTGGTCGATGCCGGCGTCATCGAATGGGGCATGAACGATGAGGACCTCTACGACGCCCTTTATGATCAGATCGTCGATCTTGAAGGCGGTGACAAGCCCTATGCGCTCGCAGCGACGAACATTGGCGGTCATTCCCCGCGCGGCTATGTCTCGCCCAAATGCCGAACACGGGCCTCGGTCACGCGCTATGACAATCCCATGCTGCAAGCCTTCCGCTGCACCCATGAATTGACTGCCGAACTCATCGCGCGGCTGGAAGCGGACGGCTATCTGAAAAACACGATCGTGATACTTCAGAGCGATCATCTGGCGATGCGCAACAGCATCTACAGCGACCTCAAAGCCCGCGAGCGCCGCAACCTCTTCATCGCGTATGGCCCCGGCATCGAACCGCAGACCATCGATCGTGATCTGTCTATGATGGATATCTATCCCACACTTCTGGACATGCTCGGTTACACGCCTGCCGACGGTCGCGCCGGCATCGGTTTGTCTGCTTTCGCGCAGGGCGAGACACTGATCGAAGAACGTGGGCTCAGGGCGCTCGACAAGGCGATCTATGGCGATGCAGCGCTGCGCAACCGTCTCTGGGGCATCAAGGCGGGCAGTTGAGGCGCGTCGATTTGGCCAAGGCGGCGACCCATTTGCGCAGTTGCAACATTGCAGCGCAACATCGATAACAATGCGCACTTTGGTCCAACTTGATCGGGTCGCGCCGCTTCACTATCACCGCGGGAGAGCGGTTCGCGCGATGTGCGGCCGGCGCTGATTGCAGAAAAGAGACGAGGCAGATGGTCGAACTCGCCCTTCCCAAGAATTCACAGATCGAGCCGGGCCGGTCCTGGGCCCGACCCGAAGGGGCCAACAATCTCAAGGAGTTCCGCATCTACCGCTGGAGCCCGGACGACGACCGCAACCCGCGGCTGGACACCTATCATGTCGATCTCGACGATTGCGGGCCCATGGTGCTCGATGGCTTGTTGTGGATCAAGAACAAGGTCGATCCCACGTTGACGCTGCGCCGCTCGTGCCGCGAAGGGATTTGCGGCTCGTGTGCGATGAACATCGATGGCACGAACACGCTGGCCTGCACGAAGGGTATGGACGAGGTTTCAGGGGCGGTGAAGGTCTATCCGTTGCCGCATCTGCCGGTCGTCAAGGATCTGGTGCCGGACCTGACCAACTTCTATGCCCAGCACCGGTCCATCGAGCCCTGGCTAAAGACGACGACGCCGGCGCCGGAAAAGGAATGGAAGCAGAGCCATGAGGACCGCTCCAGGCTCGATGGCCTTTATGAGTGCATCCTTTGCGCCTGTTGCTCGACCTCCTGCCCGTCCTACTGGTGGAACGGTGACCGCTATCTTGGGCCGGCCGTGCTGCTGCAGGCCTATCGCTGGCTGATCGACAGCCGTGACGAGGCGACGGGCGAGCGGCTCGATCATCTGGAAGACCCGTTCCGGCTCTATCGTTGCCATACCATCATGAACTGCACCCAGGCCTGTCCGAAAGGTCTCAATCCGGCCAAGGCCATTGCCGAGATCAAGCAGATGATGGTCGAGCGGCGGGTCTAGCCCCTCCGTCGATTACGGCCCGCTCCGCCCGATAGTCCAAGCCCGCCGCCCGGGCGATGGCGGCGCCGGTTCCCTTGGCGCCATAGAAGGCGCGCGGCGGACGGGCGTTCTCATCCACGGTGCGCACGACCCAGGCGCACGCTTCCAGTGATTTGAGCGTATGCGATAGCGCGCGATTGGTGATCGGTGCCAACGATCGGCCTATCTCATTGAATGAGTGCGGCTCCCGAACAAGTGCGAGAACCGGAACGACCCAGGTCCGGCGCAGAAGGTCCCTTTGTGGCGAGGCCGCAGCGGCTTCCACGACGGCATCGGCGGTCGCCGCCGCCTCGTGACCGGTTTCCGTCAGGCGAAACTCCGGCCGCAGCGGATGCCCGTGCCCGGGATTGCGCTCGATCAGTCCCAGATCGACCAGATATGTCATGCTTTGCGCAAATGCTGAACGGCCGGCGCCTGTTGCTGCCAGAAGATCGGCCTGGCGACCGGCCACTCCTTTTTGCATCGCCGACAGAATGGCCAGCGACCATGCTCTGGCGGTGATGTTGACAAGCGATTTCATGTCCATAAGATATACTTAGCATATTTTTTATCCAAAGGAAGGCGCCATGGCCATAGCGACATTGGACGACACAATCACGATCGCGATCTCCGTGCGCGATCGCCATGCCAGCGCCAAATGGTATGGCGAAATGCTCGGGTTCGAGCTGCTCTATCATGCCGATGAGGCGGGTTGGAGCGAGTTGACCACGTTCTCCAAGGGCGTCACGCTCGGCCTCGGTGAGCAGGCCGAGCCAGCGCCCGGCAACTCGGTCCCGGTGTTTGGTGTCGCAGATATCAAAACGGCTCGAGACAATCTCGAAGCGGCTGGGGTGGCGTTTGACGGCGAGACCATCGAGATCGAAGGCATGGTGCGCACGGCCACCTTCTACGATCCGGACGGCAATGCGCTGATGCTGGCCGAGGACCTGGCCAAAGCAAATTGAGCCGTTCGCTTTACCCGCCTACTCGCGGCGCAAAATCCGGTCGACCAGAAAACTGCTGGTGCGGCTAGCCTGATAGGCGTCCAGCATCGCCTGCTTGTCATAGTCCGTGTGAAGCCAGTCGCGAAAAGCGATGCCGCGCTCGCGATGCGCATTCTGGTAGGCTTCAATGAACGCGTCGAGCATTCCGGTCTTTGCGTGCTTGAGATGCAGGAAACGGAGCGAGAGCTGTGAGAGCGCGTCTTCGGGCGAACGGCCTGCCCAAAGCAGATAGAGCGCGGCCCCAAGCCCGGCACGGTCGGCGCCGGACTTGCAATGCATCAAAAGGGGCTTTTCGGCGCGCTCGAAAATCTCAAACAGACCTTCGACCTCCTCGGGGGTCGGCGGCATGCGCGAATAAAGCCGCGTGTCGATCATCTCGATGCCGGCCTGCGCGCAGGCTTCCCGTTCGAGAAAGTAAGACCCCCATTGCGACGGCCCGCGCAGATTGACGATCGTGCGGATTCCGCAGCGCTTGAGATCGGCGACCTGGGCTGGTGATGGCTGGTTCGAGCGCCAGACCCCTGGCGTGACTTCATGCAGGTTGCGCCACCATAGCCGCAGGAAGCCGTGATCGAACATCATCATGTCCATATGGGCCCAACGCCGGTTGGCGGGCTTTGTAAGGTCGGCAGTCCAGCCGTCACGCCAGATCGAATGCCGATCGCGGAAGGCGGATTTCAATCGGGCTATCAAGACAGTCGTGCCGCCGCTGGTTGGGAATTGCGGGCTGCTTAGGCAGGGAAGACCCATTTGGCAAGCGCGTCTGGCGCAGCGCGGTTCTCAATCCATGTATCGCGTAATGCCTGATCCGTAATCCACCAACGGGTGCGAGCGGCGCTTGAGCTGCCCGACCTTCCTCAGAAGTGATAAGTCAGTCCGATCCGAACGAGATCGACTTTGCCATCAAGCTGAAAGCTTGCCGCTCCGAGGTTGTATGTTTGATTGCCAAAATCATGATGCTGGTACTCCAGCCGCGCCGAGATATCGTCGGCCAAAAACGCCTCGATTCCAGCGCCGACGACCCAGCCAACGTGAGTGTTCCGGCTTGTCGTACCGCGTACCGGATTTGCCAGTTCGAGCGATCCCGCACTGAAACCGCCGGTCACGAACAGCAATGCGGGGTCGATTGCCACGCCTGCCCGTACTCGTGCTGACGCGACCCAGTCTGCGCTGGTTCTTACGCCAAGTGCGGAGGTTCCGCTTGCTTCCAGAAGCGACCCGTCGACCTCGGCGCCGACTACGAACTGGTCGATCACATGGTTGTAGCCAAGGTGGAAACCGCCCAAGAACCCATCGAAACTCTGCGTGTTGCCAAGACTGTCATTGCCTTGAAGCCATGCATAACCGCCATGAACGCCAACATAGACGCCCGACCAGTTGGTTTGCTCTTGATATGTCAAAGCCCCGATGTCATCGGCAGCCAGCGCCGAAATTGAATAGCTCGCCAAAAGCAGGGTGGATGATGCCAGAAGCTTGTACATCAGTTTATTCCTATCCAAGAGCATGTGTAACGATGAGTGTTTCCTACCATCGCGCTGACCTTGGTATATAGACAAAACTCCGATTTATCCGTTTTCGTGATTATGTTGCCGGATTGCCACAACAATTCGGATTTCTAACGAAATGGCATCCATCAGAGCATCTGTTGTGCTGTTGAACGTCGCGATCGACCATGTGCCCGGCTGGCATGTCACCATGTGCAACTCACATAGAAGTGTTCGGGCTTGAATTGCCTTGGCGGAGGGGCGGCGTATGTCGAAGGCAGAGATCGCAGGAGCCCCAATATGTCGAAGAATGCCATTCGCGCCACCTTCCTTGCCGCCGCCCTCGCCATGGGCGCCATGACCGGTGTGGCCCAGGCCGAAACACGGTCGCTGATCGTCGCCGGCGGCTGTTTCTGGTGCGTCGAAAGCGATTTCGATCATGTCGCGGGGGTGGTCGGCACCACATCGGGCTATGCGGGTGGCCAAATGCAGAATCCCACCTACAGGAATCACGGTCGGCACCGCGAAGTGGTCAAGATCGACTATGATTCGTCGGTGACCGACTACAGGACGCTGATCGAGATATTCCTGCGCACCGTCGACCCTCTGGATGCGGGCGGCCAGTTCTGCGATCGCGGACGCTCCTACGAAACGGCGATCCACGCGGCTGACGATGCCGAGAAGATGGCCGCGCTCGAAGCGGTCAACGCGGCATCTCAGACACTCGGACAGCCGGTCGTCACCCCGGTCGAGGGGCCGGTTACGTTCTGGGAGGCCGAGGACTATCACCAGGACTACTATCTGAGCCAGGAACGACAGCTGACCCGATTTGGCTATGTCACGCGCGCCGAAGCCTACAAGGGCTACCGCAAAGGCTGCGGCCGCGACGCGCGGGTCAAGCAGATCTGGGGCGCCGAGGCCTATCGGGGTGTTGACAAGCCGGCGAGCTGATGCCGCGGCGCGCGGCCGCCTAGCAGCAACCGCGGCATTTTTGACAATCGCGCGCCAAACATGCCGGTCGGTATTTTCCAGCCATTGCCTCCTGTGTCATAATATCGATACAGAAATCGGCAAGGGACGGTTAACTGCGACCGGACATCATGGCCATGGAAATCCAGAGCGCGACTTCAACCTTTGCGGGCGTTATCAACGGTCGCAGGGGCAGTATTGCCGCCGACGCAGACCCGCATATCGTCGACCAGCTCATCGCCGAGCGCGGACAAACGCTGGTCAAAAGCCCCTTGTGGCCGGTGTTGCGCCCGGCGCTTTACAAGGTGCTGCACTATGACGAAGCGGTGCGCATGGCCGATGCCGTTGCGTCGATGAGCGGGTTGGATTGTTTCGGCCATATCAGCGATCTGTTGAACCTCGACGTGCGCGTTCAGGGCAGCGAACACCTGCCTTCGGACGGCGCGTTCATTCTCGTTTCGAACCATCCGACAGGCATCGCCGATGGCGTGGCGGTCTACGACATGCTCAAGGACATCCGTCCCGATTTCATGTTCTTTGCCAATCGAGACGCGATCCGCGTCAATCAACGGCTGGCCGAGATCATCATTCCGGTCGAGTGGCGCGCCGAACAGAAGTCGCATGCCAAGAGCCGCGAAACGCTGGTACGGACCAATCGTGCCTTCAAGGACGATCGTGCGATCGTCCTGTTTCCGTCAGGTCGCATCGCTTACTGGTCACAGGGCGGGCTGAAGGAACGTCCGTGGCAGGCCACCGGCATCCACATGGCCAAGCGCTATCACGTGCCGATCGTGCCCATGCACATGGAAGCCCGCAATTCGTGGCTGTTCTACCTCTTGGCGCATCGCAATCCGGAACTGCGCGACATGACCGTCTTCCACGAACTGCTCAACAAGACGGGCAAGACGTTCTCGATGACGCTCGGCGCGCCGATCGACCCTCAAACGCTCGATGGTGACGTGCAAGATCTGACGCTCGCCCTGCAAACTCACTGCGAGCACGGACTCAAGCGGGATCCAGAAGCCGAGTTCTCTGGCTGAGGCATCGCTCCTGCGGCCCGCCACAATCGGCCAACCGCGCTGAAAGAGGCCGTATTGCGCTCAAAGATCAGGCGATCTTCTGGCCGGTCTTCGCCCAGTCGGCGAGGAACGCATCGAGTCCCTTGTCGGTCAGCGGATGCTTGAACAGTGCCTTCAGCGTTGCCGGCGGCACCGTCGCCACATCCGCGCCCAATAATGCGGCCTCCTTGACGTGATTTACCGTCCGGATCGAGGCAGCGAGAATCTCGGTGTCGAACTCGTAATTGTCGTAGATCGTACGGATCTCTTCGATCAGTTCCATGCCGTCGATCGCCATGTCGTCCAGACGGCCGATGAAAGGCGAAATGAAGGTCGCGCCGGCCTTGGCCGCCAGAAGCGCCTGATTGGCCGAGAAGCACAGCGTGACATTGACCTGCTGGCCGCCCTGCGTAATCGCGCGGCAGGCTTTCAGGCCATCCATGGTCAGCGGAAGCTTGATGCACACATTGTCGGCGATCTTGCCGAGCACATCGGCCTCTTTCATCATTCCGTCAAAGTCGGTCGCCGTGACCTCGGCCGATACAGGGCCCTCAACGATGTCACAGATTTCCTTGGTGACTTCGCCGATGTCGCGCCCCGACTTCAGGATCAGCGAGGGGTTTGTCGTCACCCCGTCAAGCAGCCCGATATCGTTCAGTTCCCGGATTTCGCCAACATCCGCCGTATCGACAAAGAACTTCATGATTTCCTGTTCCCGCGTTCGTGTCATGCGGCCGCGCCGCCCTTTCGGGTTCCGTTTAGAGCAAACCGGCGGCAAGGTCACGGGCCATGTCCGACGATTCGCAAACTATGCCGCAGACCGTGTCGGTGCTCGTGCCGACGCCGTCGCCGATGCCATACACCTATAAGCTGCCGAACGGCGCATCGGCACAGCCAGGTGCCATCGTCCAGGTGCCACTCGGGCCGCGCCAGGTGTCGGGCATCGTTTGGGATGACAGCGACGGTGGTGGCGACGTCGATCCCGCCAAGCTGCGTCCGGTCGCGACCGTTTTCGACTGCCCCGTTCTGACGCCGGACATGCGCCGCTTCATCGCCTGGGTCGCGCGCTACACCCTGTCGGCGCCGGGTATGGTCGCCCGCATGGTGCTGCGCGCACCAGCCGCGTTCGAGCCCGAAATGCCCGTCGGCGGCCTTGTGTTGACCGATCAGCGCCCGCAGCGCATGACGGCGGCACGCGAGCGGGTGGTCGCGCTGGCCACCGAGAGCGCGCCCATCGCATGGACCCGTTCGGGCCTTGCCCATGCAGCCGGCGTCTCGCTGTCGGTGGTGGACGGTCTGGCGAAGGCGGGCGCTTTCGAACCGGTCACCTTGCCGCCGCCGCCTGTGGTGGCCTCACCCGATCCCGGCCATGCGCCGCCTGACTTGCATGACAGCCAGAAGCGGGCGGCCAATGCGCTGAAAGACGATGTCGGCGCTGACCGGTTCGCAGCAACGCTGCTTGAAGGCGTCACCGGAGCGGGCAAGACCGAGGTCTATTTCGAGGCGATCGCAGCCGCGATTGATGCCGGCCGTCAAGTGCTCGTCATGCTACCCGAAATCGCGCTGACGCAGGCCTTCATCGAACGGTTCGAAGCGCGCTTCGGTGCGCCGCCGGCGCCTTGGCATTCCGACTTGCCGCCGAAAACACGCGAAAAGGTCTGGCGCCAGGTGGCGGAAGGGTCGGTCAAGGTTGTCGCCGGCGCGCGCTCGGCATTGTTCCTGCCGTTCGCCAAGCTTGGTCTGGTCATTGTCGATGAGGAACATGATGCGGCCTACAAGCAGGAGGACCGGGTCTATTACAATGCGCGCGACATGGCTGTTGTGCGTGCCAAGCTGGCCGATTGTCCGGTGGTGCTTGTCTCGGCGACGCCCTCGGTCGAAACGCGGCACAATGCGCTTGAAGGTCGCTACAGGCATTTGCGTCTCGATCGCCGGCATGCCGATGCGGCTCTGCCTGACGTCACGCTTGTCGACATGCGCCAGAACCCGCCAGCCCGCGGCGGCTTTCTGTCGCCGGTCCTGCTCGAATCGATGGCGCAGACGCTCGACAAGCGCGAACAGTCACTCTTGTTCCTCAACCGGCGCGGCTATGCGCCCCTGACGCTGTGCCGGGCCTGCGGGCATCGCTTCTCCTGTCCGAACTGCTCCGCCTGGCTGGTCGAACACCGGTTTCGGGGCCAGTTGCAGTGCCACCATTGCGGCCATCACGAGCCGGTGCCCGAGGCATGTCCCGAATGCGGTACGTTCGACCATCTGGTTGCCTGCGGGCCGGGCATCGAGCGTATTGCCGAGGAAACGCTGGCCCATTTTCCCGACGCGCGGGTGATCGTTTTGTCATCGGACATGGTCGGCGGCGTCAAGCGGCTGCGGCTCGAAATGGAGGCGATCGCCAAAGGCGACGCCGACATCATCATCGGCACGCAACTGGTCGCCAAGGGGCACAACTTCCCGCTTCTGACGCTGGTCGGCGTGGTCGATGCGGATCTGGGTCTCGCCAATGGCGATCCGCGCGCCGCCGAGCGGACGTTCCAGCTTTTGTCGCAGGTGACCGGGCGGGCCGGCCGGACGGGCCGGAAAAGCCATGGGCTGGTCCAAACCTATCAACCCGAGCACGCCGTCCTGCAGGCCTGCGCGAGCGGCGATGCCGAGGCTTTCTATGCCGCGCAATTGGCCGAACGCAAACGCGGGCGCATGCCGCCCTTCGGCCGGCTGGCGGCGGTGATCGTCTCGGCGGCCAGCCGGCCTGACGCCGAGGCCCACGGCCGCGCTCTGCGGGCGGCCGCCCCTTCATCAAGCGATATCATGGTCCTCGGTCCGGCCGAGGCGCCGCTGGCCATGGTGCGCGGACGCCACCGGTTCCGGCTCCTGGTGCACGGCTCTGATCGCGCCGACATGCAAGCTTACCTGCGCGCGATGATCGCGGCCGCCCCCAACCCGCGCGGGTCGGTGCGCGTTGCGGTCGATGTCGATCCGCAAAGTTTCCTGTGACGTATCTAGCCATTGCCGCACGTTGGCGGTCTTGCTGAAAGGCTCTTCATGCTCTCCATCATCCCTCCACAGACGCTCGGCGAATGGCTGGCCTGGTCGTCGGCCCTGATCACGATCGTCTTCGGGCTGATCTGCTTTTTCGCGCCGCGCACGACCTATCGCATCTTGCGGCTGCAGACCCGGCCCGACGTGCCAGAGGCATTGTCGGAAAGCCGGGCAACCATGGCTGGCTTTTATCTGGGCACTGGTATCCTGGCGATTTTGTTCCAGCAGCCCTTCATCTGGATGGTGCTCGGTGCAGGCTGGGCGTTCACGGCGCTTGGGCGGCTGGTTTCGATCATCTTCGACCGCGGCAACACCAGCTTCAACTGGGGGTCGCTCGTCTTCGAGGCGGCGCTGGCGGCCGCTCCCCTCGCCTTTGCTCTTGGTTACATCCGATAGGCCCGGTCAAGTACGCCATTTGCCGTGCGACAAAAGGGTGAGTGCGCCGTCTTGCACCGCAATAGGGGCTATGCTAGACGGCCCTCAAATGGCTGCCGGAGACGGCAACGGCTTCCGTGCGGCCATAAAAAATAAAGTCAAATCAATGTGTTAGGTCGCCGATCATCAGCTGCCCAACTCATTCCGAACTTCAGGGACGTATCAAACGGTGGCCAGTTCAACTTCCACGACCTCCGTTGCCGCCCGCTATGCCCGCTCGCTCTATGAGCTTGCCGCCGACGCCAAGTCGGTCGAAGCGGTCGAAGAGGCGCTCGGCGGGTTCGAGGCGCTGATCGGAGAAAGCGAAGACCTCAAGCGTTTGATCGAAAGCCCGGTCTTTTCGGCCGATGAGCAGAAGGCGGCCATGGACGCCATCGTCGCCAAGTCGGGCATGCCGCCGCTGGCGGCCAACTTCCTGAGCGTTGTGGCGCAGAACCGGCGCCTGTTCGCGGTGCCGGCCATGATCGCCGCCTATCGCGACATTGCCGCGCGCGAGAGGGGTGAAGTGTCCGCAGAGGTCACGACCGCGTCCGAACTGAACGCGACCCAGGAAAAACAATTGAAGGCCGCCTTGAAAGAGGTGGCCGGCAAGGACGTGACGCTCGCGGTGACCGTCGATCCCTCCATTCTGGGCGGATTGATCGTCAAGATGGGCTCGCGCCAGATCGACACGTCGTTGAAGACGAAACTCTCCTCACTCAAGCTTGCACTCAAAGAGGTCGGCTGATGGACATCCGTGCCGCGGAAATCTCCGCAATTCTCAAAGATCAGATCAAGAATTTCGGCCAGGAAGCCGAAGTTTCGGAAATCGGACAGGTTCTGTCCGTCGGTGACGGCATTGCTCGCATCTACGGCCTCGACAATGTCCAGGCCGGTGAAATGGTCGAGTTCCCAGGCGGCATTCGCGGCATGGCGCTGAACCTTGAAAGCGACAATGTCGGCGCCGTGATCTTCGGCAGTGACCGTGACATCAAGGAAGGCGATACCGTCAAGCGCACGGGCGCCATCGTGGACGTTCCGGTCGGCATGGAACTGCTCGGCCGCGTGATCGACCCGCTCGGCAACCCGATCGACGGCAAGGGCCCGATCAAGGCCAAGGAGCGCAGTCGTGTCGACGTCAAGGCGCCCGGCATCATCCCGCGCAAGTCGGTGCACGAGCCGATGTCGACGGGGCTAAAGGCCATCGATGCCCTGATCCCGGTCGGCCGCGGCCAGCGCGAGCTCGTCATTGGTGACCGCCAGACCGGCAAGACCGCCATCCTGCTCGACACCTTCCTCAACCAGAAGCCGATTCACGACAGCGGGCCGGAGAACGAGAAGCTCTACTGCGTCTATGTTGCCGTCGGTCAGAAGCGTTCGACCGTTGCACAGTTCGTCAAGGTGCTCGAAGAGCGGGGCGCGCTTGAATATTCGATCATCATCGCTGCGACGGCCTCCGATCCGGCGCCGCTTCAGTATCTGGCGCCGTTCGCCGGCTGCACGATCGGCGAATATTTCCGCGACAATGGCAAGCACGCTCTGATCGGCTATGACGACCTGTCCAAGCAGGCCGTTGCCTATCGCCAGATGTCGCTGCTGCTGCGCCGCCCGCCGGGCCGCGAAGCGTTCCCGGGCGATGTGTTCTATCTGCATTCGCGCCTGCTTGAGCGCGCGGCGAAGATGAACGAGGACAATGGTGCCGGTTCGCTGACCGCGCTGCCGGTCATCGAAACGCAGGGCAATGACGTGTCCGCGTTCATTCCCACCAACGTGATCTCGATCACCGACGGTCAGATCTTCCTGGAGACCGACCTGTTCTTCCAGGGTATCCGCCCGGCGGTGAACGTCGGCCTGTCGGTTTCGCGCGTGGGCTCATCGGCCCAGATCAAGGCGATGAAGCAGGTTGCGGGTTCGATCAAGGGCGAGCTTGCGCAGTATCGCGAAATGGCTGCGTTCGCGCAGTTCGGTTCCGACCTCGACGCTTCGACCCAGCAACTGCTCAACCGCGGTGCACGCCTGACCGAGCTGCTCAAGCAGCCACAATTCTCGCCGCTGAAAACCGAGGAACAGGTCGCGGTGATCTTTGCCGGCGTCAACGGTTATCTGGACGATCTGCCGGTCGACAAGGTCGGCGCGTTCGAGGCTGGCCTGCTGACGCACATGCGCGGCGAGGGCAAGGCGGTTCTCGATGCGATCCGCAGCGAGCAGAAGCTGACCGACGAGATCGAGGAAAAGCTGAAGGCCAATATCGACGCCTTCGCCAAGAGCTTCTCGTAAACCGGCGGCGAATGCCAAGTGCGCAAAGGGTTTGACCGATGCCTTCATTGAAGGATCTCCGCAACCGGATCGCGTCCGTCAAGGCGACGCAGAAGATCACCAAGGCGATGCAGATGGTCGCTGCGGCGAAGCTGCGTCGCGCACAGGAAGCGGCCGAGGCCGCGCGTCCCTATTCGCAGCGCATGGGCACCGTACTGGCCAATCTCGCCGCATCGGTCGACGGCGATGACGCGCCGCGGCTGATGGCCGGCACCGGCAAGGACGACACCCATCTTCTGGTCTGCTGCACGGCCGAACGTGGCCTGTGCGGCGGCTTCAATTCGTCGATCGCCAAGAAGGTCCGCGACGATGCCCGCCGGCTTCAGGGTGAGGGCAAGGACGTCAAGATCCTTTGCGTCGGCAAGAAGGGTTTTGACATTCTCAAGCGCGATTTTGCGGCGATTATCATCGATCGTGTCGATCTGCGCGAGGTCAAGCATCTGGCCTTCACCGATGCCGATGCGATCGGCAAGAAGGTCATTGCGCTGTTCGAAGAGGGCGCGTTCGACGTCTGCACGCTCTACTATTCGGAGTTCAAGTCGGTGATCAGCCAGATCCCGACCGGTCAGCAGCTCATTCCGGCAGCCGACGGCGTGCAGGCCGAGGCCGGCAATGGCGGATCGATCTACGAGTATGAGCCCGATGCGGGGGCGATCCTCGATGATCTGGTGCCGCGCAACATTTCGGTGCAGGTTTTCCGGGCGCTTCTGGAAAATGCCGCTTCCGAACAGGGCGCGCGGATGAGCGCGATGGACAATGCGACCCGCAATGCGGGCGAGATGATCGACAAGCTGACGCTGAGCTACAACCGCCAGCGCCAGGCACAGATCACCAAGGAACTTATCGAGATTATTTCGGGCGCCGAAGCGCTCTAGAAAGAAGGGTCGAGACGATGGCAAAAGCAGCCAAGACGAAGGCCGCCAAGAGCGCGGCCGGCAAGATCGAACAGGTAATCGGCGCGGTCGTGGACGTGAAATTCGACGGCGAACTGCCGCCGATCCTGAACGCGCTGGAAACCGACAATCTGGGCCAGCGGCTTGTGCTCGAAGTGGCGCAGCATCTGGGTGAAAACATCGTCCGCTGTATTGCGATGGACTCGACCGAAGGTCTGGTCCGCGGCCAGCCGGTGACCGACACGGGAACGCCGATCGCCGTGCCGGTCGGTCCGCAGCTTTTGGGCCGCATCATCAACGTGGTTGGCGAGCCGATCGACGAAGCCGGTGAAGTCAAGGGCGAGGAAGTACGCGGCATTCACCAGCCAGCGCCCGAGTATGTCGACCAGTCGACCGAAGCGGAGATCCTCGTTACCGGCATCAAGGTTCTTGACCTGCTGGCGCCCTACGCAAAGGGCGGCAAGATCGGGCTGTTCGGCGGTGCCGGCGTCGGCAAGACCGTTCTGATCCAGGAACTGATCAACAACGTCGCTAAGGCCCATGGCGGCTATTCGGTGTTCGCTGGCGTTGGCGAGCGCACGCGCGAGGGCAACGATCTGTATCACGAGTTCATCGAATCAGGCGTCAACAAGGAAGGCGGCGGCGAGGGCTCGAAGGCCGCGCTCGTCTTCGGCCAGATGAACGAGCCGCCCGGCGCCCGCGCCCGCGTCGGCCTGACCGGTCTGACGATCGCCGAGTATTTCCGTGACGAAGGTCAGGACGTTCTGTTCTTCGTCGACAATATTTTCCGCTTCACCCAGGCGGGTTCGGAAGTGTCGGCGCTTTTGGGCCGCATTCCTTCGGCCGTGGGCTATCAGCCGACGCTCGCAACCGACATGGGCGCCCTTCAGGAGCGCATCACGACGACCACCAAGGGTTCGATCACGTCGGTGCAGGCCATCTATGTGCCGGCCGACGACCTGACCGACCCGGCGCCTGCGACTTCGTTTGCCCACCTTGACGCGACGACCGTGCTCAACCGCGCGATCTCCGAAAAGGGCATCTATCCGGCGGTCGACCCGCTCGATTCCACGTCGCGCATGCTCGACCCGATGATCGTCGGCGAGGAGCATTATCAGGTGGCCCGCTCGGTGCAGGAAACGCTGCAGCGCTACAAGTCGCTGCAGGACATCATTGCCATCCTGGGCATGGACGAACTGTCCGAAGAGGACAAGCTGACGGTTGCACGCGCCCGCAAGGTCGAGCGCTTCCTGTCGCAACCCTTCTTCGTTGCCGAAGTTTTCACCGGTTCGCCTGGCAAGCTGGTGGACCTTGCCGACACGATCAAGGGTTTCAAGGGTCTGGTCGAGGGCGAGTATGACCACCTGCCGGAAGCGGCCTTCTACATGGTCGGCACGATCGACGAGGCGGTGGAAAAGGCACAGAAGCTGGCGGCCGAAGCCGCCTGATGCCACAATGACAATCGGCCGCCCGGTAACCGGGCGGTTCACAGGGAGGGCCGATAGATGAACTTCAACCTGATTGCGCAACTCGCCTTCGCCGGCGCGCTGATCGGATTTCTGATCGGACCGAACTCGCTTGACGAGTTCATCGGCATCATTCCGAACAATGCCGTGCCGGTGAACATCGTGGTCGGTGCGCTGATCGGCGCAGCGCTCGGCGCTCTGGGGTCGCTGTCCAAAGAGATTGAGTAAGAGATGGCCGACGGTTTCAATTTCGAACTGGTTTCGCCGGAGAAGCTCCTGGTTTCCTCCAAAGCGTCCGAGGTCGTCGTGCCTGGCGCCGATGGATACTTCACCGTTTTGGAGGATCATGCACCGACCATGTCGACGCTCCAGCCCGGTGTCGCTGAAGTGACCGAAACCGACGGTTCTACAGAAAAATATGTTGTCTTTGGCGGCTTTGTCGATGTGACGCCGAAAGCATGTACGCTGCTTGCCGAGTCTGCGGTGCGCGTTGCCGACATCGATCGTGACGATCTCGAACAGCGCATTCAAGATGCGCGCGAGGATGTCGCCGATGCCAAGGATGACGACACACGCACCAAGGCGCAGGCCTATCTCGACCAGTTGACCACCCTACAGGGCGCCGTTTTGCCGGCCTGATCGAATCGGTCCATTCGAACTTGGGAAAGGCGGTCTTCGGACCGCCTTTTTGCTTGCCTTAGTGCACCGTTGCGAACTCATCGGGATAGGCAACCGGCCCGGCATAGCCGCCAAGACCGCTGGGTGCGAGTTCGAGCGCCTGAAGATATGGCCCCTGAAAGGCGCATGACATCGGTTCGGCGAGCGAGCGCTTGAAACCAAACCGGCCGTAATAGACCGGATCGCCCAGCACGAACGCGCTTTTCCAGCCTTCGCGCCGCGCCATTTCCAGCGCGCGGCGCACCAGTTCGGTACCGATCTGGAAATCGCGCCATTCCGGGTCAACGCCCAAAGGGCCAAGGCCGAGAGCCCCGACGGGACCCTCCAGTTCGGACAGCACCACATGCCCGACAACCATCGAATCAAGCTTTGCGACCAGATCGATCGTCTCGGTTTCGCCCTCGATAAGCGCAACGGCGAGATCGGCCTCCGCATCACGTTCGAACGCCCGGCGGTGGACGGCGCGGACAGCGATATGGTCCTCCGGGGCGGATGGGCGGAACAAGGTCCTTTTGATGATCATGGCGCCATCATGTAGCGCGCCCTTGTTACAATCAAGCCGTGCAGCGCGTGCCTGCCGGCGGATGGATACGCGGTCAACCGGCCTGGCCGGCCAGATGGCTGAACATGGCGACCACCTGCCGATAGGCGTCGCGCTTGAACTCGACGATCGAGTCGGGCAGCGTTGCCATCTCGACCCATTTCCAGTCATCGAACTCCGGATCGTGGCCGTCCGGCGGCGGATTGATGCGAATTTCGCTCTCATCGCCGGTAAAACGGAACGCAAACCAGTGCAGTTCCTGACCGCGATACTTGCCCTTCAGGCCAATGCCGATCATGTGCCCGGGCAGGTCGTAGCGGATGGTGCGCGGCGCACGCTCGATCAGTTCGACCGAACTCATGCCGGTTTCCTCATAGAGTTCGCGCTTGGCGGCTGGCAGAGGGTCTTCACCCCGGTCGATTCCACCCTGCGGCATCTGCCAAAGAAGCGGCGCACCGGAATACTCGGTGTTGCCCTCCTTCATTCGACGGCCGACCCACACCAGGCCCTGCCGGTTGAGCACGAGCAGACCCGCGCATGGCCGATAGGGAAGGTCGTCGGGCGCGATGGGTATGGTGCCGGTCGCCATCAATCACTGTCTCCGGTTGGCAAGGGCGGCAACGCCGACGATCTGAAAGCCGCGCTTCTTGGCATCGTTGGCCCAATCGGCAACCGTTGAAACAGTCAGTTCGAGCGCCGAGCCGCTGCCGGCAGCATAGCCGCGCGCGGTCGCCAGCTCTTCGAGGGCTTTGAGCCGCTCTTCGATATCGTCACGGCTTCGTGACGCGTCGATGACGATATCGGCCTGGAGATAAGGAACGCCTTTTTGCCCGGCGGCCGACGCCAACTCCGCGCCGCCGGCGGTTCCGTCGTTGAAGAACAAGAGCCCGCGATAGGACAGGTCACCCAGCACCGGCGCCATGGCGGTCCTGTTGCCGGCGAAGCGCGCGCCCATATAGTTCATCACGCCTGTGTAGTTGGTCAGCCGGCCCAAAGCCCAATGCAGGTTCTCCAGATTGGTTTCCGCCGATGAAGCAAGTCGCAGTGTGCGCGGGCCGGGATTTATCTCGGGATAGCCGAACGGCTCCATCGGCACCTGGACAAGCAGTTCATGACCCTTCTTGCGCGCTTCACGCATCCAGCGGCCCAGCGAATTGCCGGTTGGCGCGAAGGCCAGCGTGATCTCGGGGGGCAGAGCCTCGATCGCCCGTTGGCTGCCGGTTTGCGACAGGCCGAGGCCGCCGATCACGATGGCGATCCGCTTTCCCTGATCGCCGGACCATGGGCGCGCATAGATGTCCATCGGCCGGCGCCCGGTGTCGGTGCGCACGGGAAGGGCACCGAATTCGGTGTCCTCCAGCGCGGCATCCTCGGGCAGGTGGGCGATACGGATCGGCTGGCCGACATTGGCCGCGGCCGGATCGCGAATCGTGATGATCTTCGGCCCGCCGGGTGACACGCTGGCGCCATCGTCGTCGAAGGTGGGCAGCGGCAGTTCGGACGTGCCGCCATTGTCCTGACCATCGCCATAGACGATCTGGACATCTCCGGTGCCCGACTGATCGACCTGTTGGCTGCCGACCGCGCCGGTGGTGATCTGCGCGTCCGGCGCGGTGACGGGCTGTTCGGGCAGCGTGGCGATGGCGGTCTGTGTCGCGTCGCCGGCCATCAAAACAACGGCGATGTTGCCGGCGACCATCACAGCCATCAATGCGGATGCCGCAACCAGGCCAAAACGATTGCCGGGCGGCGCTCCGGGCGCGCGTCCCTTCGCCTTGGGTCGGGCTCTGTCGCGGCCGAGCGGCGCGTGAAGATCGGTCATCGAACGGTCCCGGAACGGGAAAACGGGAAGCGAATCAAAAAGGCCACCGCGGGACGGTGGCCTTCCAGTCTATGATTCGCGGGCCGTTTGGCAATGGCTGCGCCGGCGGACGGCGTCAGTTGGGCAGCGCCGTCGACGGATCGGCCGGGAACGCCGCGTGGGCTTCCTCGCCGCGCAGCAGCGACAATGCGTATTGCAACTGGTCGTCCTCCTCGGCGTCCTGGGGCACATAGGCAACCGAGCCCGAGCCGCCCTCATCTTCCTCTTCACCCTGGATATGGCCGCGAAGGTCCGATTCGCCGCGGGCCAGTTCGTCTTCACGATCGCGCAACTCTTCGGGCAGGGTCTGGTCGACCTCGATGTCGGGGGTGATGCCCTTGCCCTGGATCGAGGTTCCGGCCGGCGTGTAATAGAGCGCGGTCGTCAGACGCAACGCGCCCGCTTCGCCAAGCGGGATGATGGTCTGCACCGAGCCCTTGCCGAAGGACTGCGTGCCCACGACCGTCGCACGGTGATGGTCCTGTAGCGCGCCGGCCACGATCTCGGAGGCCGATGCCGAGCCGCCATTGATCAAGACGACGATCGGCTTGCCCTCGATCAGATCGCCGCCGCGTGCCGAGAAGCGCCGGCTGTCCCGATCGTCGCGCCCGCGCGTGGACACGATCAGGCCCTTTTCGAGAAACGCATCGGAGATGTTGATCGCCTGGTCGAGGAGACCGCCCGGGTTGAGCCGCAGGTCCAGCACGAGGCCCTTCATCTCATCCTCGCCGATTTCCTCGACAAGCTGGTCGATGCCGTCGCGCAGATCGTCATAGGTTTGCTCAGTGAAGGAAATGACGCGCATATAGCCGACATCGCCCTCGGCGCGGAACTTGACCGCCTGCAGCTTGATGATGTCGCGGATGATTGTGATCTCGAGCGGCGCGTCGACACCTTCGCGCAGGATCGTCAATTCGATCGGCGTGTTGACCGGACCGCGCATCTTTTCGACCGCTTCCTGAAGGGTCAGCCCGCGCACTTCCTCGCCATCGATCGCCGAAATGTAATCGCCGGCCAAAACGCCGGCTTCTTCGGCCGGCGTGCCGTACATCGGCGTGATCACCTTGACCAGCTCGTCTTCCATGGTCACTTCGATGCCCAGGCCGCCGAATTCGCCGCGCGTCTGGGTGCGCATGTCAGCGGCATCCTCGGCATTGAGGAAGGAGGAATGCGGATCGAGCGATGTCAGCATGCCGTTGATCGCGTTCTCGATCAGCTCTTTTTCCTGCGGTTCCTCGACATAGTTGGCGCGGACCCGCTCGAAAATATCGCCGAAGATGGCAAGCTGGCGATAGGTTTCGCTGCCAGCGGCGTTGGCGCTCATCATCGGCTGGCCGGCGACCAGCAGCGTCGTTGCCGCGCCGACAAGGGCGCCGGCGAACAAAAGGCTCGCTCTTCTAAACATCTGCGTCATGTCCTTCCTGTGCCAGCGCGCTCCCACCACCGTGCGGGATCGACCGGTCTGCCATCTTTCCTGAACTCAACATAGAGCGTCGGACTGTCGTTTTCAGTAGCTGCGGCGGTAACACCTGCGAGACGGATCGAGCCCATGATGCCGACCGGCTCGCCACCGGCGACGAACTGGCCTTTCGACACTTCGATCCGGTCCATGCCTGCCAATACCATATGATACCCGTTGCCCGCGTCCAGTATCAAAAGATTACCATATGCGCGAAACGGTCCCGCATAAAGCACCCAGCCATCGGCCGGCGCGGTCACGATTGCGTTAGCGCTGGTCTGCATCGTGTCGCCGCGGGCGATGCTGCCCAACCCGTCATCGTCACCAAATGCGGTGATTGTGCGGCCCGCCACGGGTCGCTCGAGCTGGCCGGTCAATTGCGCGAATGGCGTCGACGGGGCGATCCGCGTCTGTCGGGCGGCCAATTCCTCGGCACGCTGCCGGCTGGCTTCGAGCCTTTCACGGGCCGCTTCCTCGGCCTGCCGCGCCGCCTCAAGCCGCTCGCGGGCGATGCGCTCTTCGCTTTCGCGCGCATCGCGCTCGGCGTCGAGCCGCGCCTGCCGGGCCTCCCGTTCGGCGCGCTCGGCCTCGATCCGGGCGCGTTCGGCGGCGACCTGTGCCGCCTCAATGTCGGCTTCCAGCGACATGATCAACGATTGCAGATCCTCGGCCTGGGCGGCCAGCACCGTCAGCCGTTCACGTTCGGTAGCCAGTGTTTCGGCCGTTTGCTGCTCCCGAGCGCGCTTTTCCTCGACCAGCACCGTCAGTCGCGCCTGTTCCTCGGCCTGTTCGCCGCGCGCCGTTTCAAGGCGCGCGCGTTCGTCGGTGATCGTCGCCGTCAACTGACCCAGCTCTTCGAGATCGGTGGCCAGCCGGGCTGTCTCAGTGCGCATTTCAGGAACCACCGCACCGAGCAGGATGGCGCTGCGCACCGAGGACAGCGCGTCGTCGGGCTTGACGAGGATCGCAGGCGGCGGGTTGAGCCCCATGCGCTGCAACGCGGCCAGCACCTCGGCCAGAAGCGCGCGCCGGTCCCAAAGACTGGCGCGGATGTCGTCGGCGCTTTGCCGCAGGGTTTCGAGCCGGTTTTCGAGCGCGATGATGTCGAGACCCAATTTGCGCTCGGTCTTGGCCGCCGCGATCAGCGCCGTGGTGATCGCGGCACGATCCGTCCGGATCTGTTCGATCTCGTGGGCCAGTTCCGCGGCTCGTTCCTCGGAGACGCCGCGTTCCTGGAGGATGCGATCGAGTTCGCCGACCGACCGGCCGAGCCGCTGCTCCATGTCGGCGGTGACGGTATCGCTGTCGGTTTCGCCCGCTGGCTGCGCCGCCAATGGCCCCGTCAGCCAGATGGCGAGCAGGGATGCCGTCACTGTTCGAATGGCGGGCGCGCGTCGCATGGGTTCGCTGTCGTCTCCGGCCGAATCACCTTGTTGTTGCGCGGCACTATCGACCCTGTGCGGCGGTGCGCAAACCCGTGAGCGTGGCCGGACAACGGTGCCATCATGTCCGATGATAGGGATGTCCGGCGAGGATCGACACAGCGCGGTAGAGTTGTTCGGCAACCAAAATGCGGGCGATCTGATGCGGCCAGGTCATCCGACCGAGCGAAACCGTCAGGTCGGCCCTTTCAAGAACCGCCGATGCGTGGCCGTCGGGGCCGCCGATCGCAAACAGGGCGCGCTTGCGGCCATCGTCGCGCTGGCGGGCGATCCAGCGGGCAAATTCGGGCGATGAGAGTGTCTTGCCGCCTTCGTCGAACGCCACCAGCGCGGTCGTTCGGTCTTCGGCCAGCGAAAGGCAATGGGTGCCTTCATCGGCCTTGCGACGATCAGCGTCGTCGGCACGGCTTTCGGCAATCTCCGTGACACCAGCAAACGGCAGGCCCACGGACGGTCCAGTCTTCTCCAGCCGGTCGAGATAGCGGCCGGTCAGTTCGCGCTCGGGCCCGTTTTTCATGCGGCCGACGGCAAAGACAATCAGCTGCATGACAACACGGTCCGGTGCGGACGGTCGGTCAGCGCTGCCTAGTGCAGCGTGTCCGCGTCCGTCTGTTTGTCTTCCGCCCACATTTTCTCGAGCGCATAGAATCCGCGCACTTCGGGACGGAATATGTGAACGATGACATCGCCAGTGTCGATCAGCACCCAGTCGGCGGCCGAAAGGCCCTCGACCTTGGATGTACCGAAACCACTGTCCTTGAGCGCCCGAAGCAGGTGATCGGCAACCGCACTGACGTGACGGTGCGAGCGTCCCGACGCGATGACCATATGGTCTGCGAGGGCGGACTTGCCTTGGATGTCGAGCGAAACGATGTCCTCGGCCTTCGAGTCGTCGAGACTGGCCAGGACGGTTTTCAAAATCTGCTCCGCAACGGCGCGGCCGTGTGGATCAGATGGCGAAGGCCGGTCTTCAGCCTTCTTCAGGGTCTGTGTTCTCAAGAGCTTCCTTTCAATGAACACGGAACAGGCGGGTGATTCGCCGCCCACGCCCGTAAAATAGTCACGGGCACCTGACAGTTTCAAGACAAGTTGGTTTACCGACCGTTAACCCTCTGTCCGGCCGGCGCGGATCGCCGTCGAGGAAAGCGGCGATCGCGGGCCGTGCAAGAAGGTCCATGCGGGCGGATCGAGCCGCGGCAGAAGGGCGGCATCGCCCTCGTCGATGCGCGCTTGCGAGAAGGTCTTTGCCATCACCGACGACAGGAACGACAGCGTCGAACCCGGCCGGTCGATCACTGCGATCGGAAAGGTCATGGCGATGGTGCGCCAGGCCTGCCAATGGTGGAATGTCGCCAGATTGTCAGCGCCCATGATCCAGACGAAACGCACGCCGGGATTGCGGGCCTTGACCAGCGCCAGCGTCTGGGCGGTGTAATGGACATTGTAGCGGGCCTCGAACGCGGTGACCTTGACGCGTGGATCATCGTTCATCGCCTCGGACCAGGCGATGCGCGAGGACAGCGGCGGCAGATCGGAATTTTCCTTGAGCGGATTGCCCGGCGTGACCATCCACCAGAGCTGGTCGAGCCCGATCCGCCGCAGCGCCAGTTCGGCGACCAGCAGATGGCCGTCATGGGGCGGATTGAACGAGCCACCGAACAGCCCGACGCTCATGCCCGGCTCCACATGCGGCATCCGCAGGTGATGGCGGCTGACGCCGGCATGGTCGAACATCATGGCTGTCGGGGTCCCCTCTGGTCCGGCCTTGGCCGGACAGCGGCTATGGCCGGATCTGGCCGCTGCCGCGCACCCGGTACTTGAAGGAGGTCAGCTGCTCGACGCCGACCGGCCCGCGCGCATGCATCTTGCCGGTGGCGATGCCGATTTCGGCGCCCATGCCGAACTCGCCGCCATCGGCGAACTGGGTCGATGCGTTGTGCAGAAGGATCGCCGAGTCGATCTCGGTCATGAACCGGTCAACCGCCGCCTGATCCTCGGCGACGATGGCCTCGGTGTGATTGGAGGAATAGCGACCGATATGGTCGATAGCACCGCCCACACCGTCGACGAGAGCGACCGCGATTATTGCGTCCAGATACTCCGTCGTCCAGTCGGCTTTGGTGGCCGGCGTGGCCTTGGACCAAGCGGCGGCGACGTCGGCGTCGCCGCGTATCGCGCAGCCCGCTACATCGAGCGCATCGAGGATCGGCGCCAGCATGTTGGGTGCAGCGGCACGGTCGACCAGCAGCGTTTCGGCGGCGCCACAAATGCCGGTGCGGCGCATCTTGGAGTTGACCACCAGATCGGTGGCCATGCCGATATCGGCCGATGCGTCCACATAAACGTGGCACAATCCTTCGAGATGCGCGAAGACGGGTACGCGCGCGTCGCTCTGCACGCGCTCGACAAGGCTGCGGCCACCGCGCGGGACGATCACGTCTACCGCGCCGTCCAAGCCCTTGAGCATCTCGCCGACCGCCGCCCGGTCGGTAACCGGGACGAGCTGGATCGCATCGGCCGGCAGACCCGCCGCGTGCAGGCCGTCCAGCAGGCAGGCATGGATGGCGCGTGACGAATTCACGGAGTCCGAGCCGCCGCGCAAGATCACTGCATTGCCGGCCTTCAGGCAAAGCGCGCCGGCATCGGCGGTCACGTTGGGCCGGCTTTCATAGATCACGCCGATCACGCCGAGCGGTGTGCGCACCCGTTCGATGTGCAGGCCGCTGGGCTGGTCCCATTGTGCGATGATCGAGCCGACCGGATCATCCAGCGCGGCAATGGCGCGGATTCCGTCGGCCATCGCCTTGAGGCGATCGGGATTGAGTTGGAGCCGATCGAGAAAAGAGCCCGCAAGGCCGGCGGTACGGCCCGCTTCCATGTCGATCTTGTTGGCGGCGAGGATCGCACCTTCCGAAGCCATGATCGCGTCGGCCATGTCATTTAGGGCCGCATTCTTCTGCTCCGACGTGGCAAACGCCAATGGCGCGGATGCTGCTTTCGCCCGTGCACCCATGTCGGCCATCAGGGCGGCGATATCGATGTTGGCATTGTCCGCGCGCGTCAGCATGGCGTTGTCCTCGTCTGCACGCGATCTTTTACATGCCGCGTCCGGCAAGGGCAATGTGGCCGTCAGCCGGCCGCGCTCATCACCAGATCGTCGCGATGCACCATGGCGGCGCGCGGCGGGTGGCCCAATATGGCCCCGATCTCCGCTGACTTCCGCCCGGCAACCAGACGCGCCTCATGCGCGTCATAGGCGGCCAGACCGCGCGCCACTTCGCCACCCGTGTCGAGCAGGATCGCAACGGTATCGCCGCGCGCAAAGTCGCCATCGACCCGTTTCACGCCCGCCGGCAGCAGCGACTTGCCCTGCTTGAGCGCGGTCACCGCGCCGGCATCGATGGTGAGTGTGCCGCGCGGCTCCAGCTTGCCGGCGATCCAGCCCTTCCAGGCCGATACCGGTGCGCTCGATGCGGCGAACCAGGTGGCAAGGCTGCCCTGTTCGAGTTGCTGAAGCGGGTGGTTCACCGTGCCGCGTGTGATCACCATCGCCGTGCCCGCGGTGGTCGCGATCCGCGCGGCCTCGATCTTGGTGCGCATGCCGCCGCGTGCCATCTCGGATGCCGATTCCCCGGCCATCGCCTCAATCTCCGGCGTCACGGCGGCGACATTTGCGATATGGGTGGCGTTTGGATCGCGTGCCGGCGGGGCGGTGTAGAGCCCGTCGACATCGGATAGCAAAACCAGCAGATCTGCATTCATCATCACGGCGACACGGGCGGCCAGCCGGTCATTGTCGCCATAGCGGATCTCGCTGGTCGCCACCGTATCGTTCTCGTTGATGACCGGAATCGCGCCGAACTTCAAAAGCGCGCCGATGGTCGCACGGGCGTTCAGGTAGCGCCGCCGTGTCTCGGTGTCGTCGAGCGTCACAAGGACCTGCCCGGTGGTGATTGCATGACGCCCGAGGGCGGCGGTCCATGCATGGGCGAGCGCGATCTGACCGGTAGCGGCGGCGGCCTGGGTTTCCTCGAGCTTTAACGGCCCCGTGGGCAGTTTTAGAATCGTCCGGCCGAGCGCTATGGCGCCGGAGGAGACGACCAGCACGTCGTGGCCGCGTCCGGCCAGTTTTGCCAGATCGTCGGCGAGACTGTCGAGCCAACCGCCGCGCAGGCCTTCGCTGCGGTCGACCAGAAGGGCCGAGCCGATCTTGACGGTGATCCGGCGATGATCAGAGAGGTCGGACGCCATCGGCTAGCCGCCTCCCGCGAGCGGCTGCCAGGGTCGGTCCGGTTCGTCGGCGCCACGCGCATCATGGGCGCGCGCGGCTTCGATTACCGCCATCAGCGCGCGCAACAGCGGTTCGACGCCGTCGCGCGTTGCCGACGACAGACCAAGCGGCTTGATGCCACTGGCCTGTTCGAGCGCCGCCATCTTGTCGTCGCGCATCTCGTCATCTGCCAGATCGATCTGCGACAGGGCCACGATCTCCGGCTTGTCGGAAAGGCCATGGCCGTAGGCGTCCAGTTCCTCGCGCACGGTCCGATAGGTGGCCGCCACATCATCCTCGCGTGCTGACACCAGATGCAGCAGCACCCGGGTGCGTTCGACATGGCCGAGGAAACGGTCGCCAATGCCTGCCCCTGCGTGTGCACCTTCGATCAGCCCGGGAATGTCGGCCATGACGAATTCGCGCGCGTCGATCCGCACGACGCCGAGATTGGGATGCAGCGTGGTGAAGGGATAGTCGGCAATCTTCGGCTTGGCGGCTGTGACTGATGCCAGAAACGTGGATTTGCCGGCGTTGGGCAAACCGATAATGCCCGCATCGGCGATCAGTTTGAGACGCAGCCAAATCCAGCGCTCCTGCCCTTCAAGTCCCGGATTGGCGCGGCGCGGCGCCTGGTTGGTCGACGATTTGAAGTGCGAGTTGCCGAAGCCGCCATTGCCGCCGCGGGCGAGACAATGGCGGTCGCCGACGTCCACCAGATCGCAGATCAGCGTCTCATTGTCTTCCTCGAAGACCTGGGTGCCGGCGGGCACCTTGAGCACGACGTCGTCGCCACCGCCGCCGGTGCGGTTGCGGCCCATGCCATGAGCCCCGGTCTTGGCCTTGAAATGTTGCTTGTAGCGATAGTCGATGAGGGTGTTCAGCCCGTCGACGGCCTCGATCCAGACATCGCCGCCGCGTCCGCCATCGCCGCCGTCGGGACCGCCAAACTCGATGTACTTTTCGCGCCGGAACGAGACGGCGCCGGCACCGCCATCGCCCGATCGAATGAAAACTTTGGCCTGGTCGAGAAATTTCATCGATCTGTCACGTTGACCGCGCTAACGGTCGCCACCGTGGGCGCGTTGCCGTCCATCTGATACGGAGCGCAGTCTGTAACCCATCACCTGCGCACATGCGAGTGATAATGTCGAAAGGTTGGCCCAGATGACCGTGCGTGCGGTGAGCTACAACATCCAGTACGGTTTCGGGCTCGACGGCCGTTACGATCTGGACCGCATCGTCGATGCTGTGCGCGATGCCGATGTCATCTGCCTGCAGGAGGTGACGCGCGGTTACATCAAGAACGATGGGGTGGACATGCCGGCGGCGCTTTCCGACGCGTTGCCCGAGCATTTCAGCTTTTTCCATCCGGCTGCCGACCTCGACATGGGCAGCGCGCTCGCCGAGGGGCGCGCCGTCAACCGCCGCTTCCAGTTCGGCAACATGATCCTGTCGCGATGGCCGCTCGTTACCGTCAGAGCTCATCTTCTGCCGCGGACTTGGCGGAAGGACACGCTCAACCTACAGCGCGGCGCGCTTGAGGCGCAGATCCTCACGTCCGCCGGGATGCTGCGCTTCTACAGCGTGCATCTCGACCATATCGACCCCCGCGAACGGGTGGCGCAGGTTCGCGCGCTGAAGTCGGTCGCGCTCGATTTCAAGATGACCGGCGGTGCGGTCAGCGGCGGGCGCTCGTTCGGCATCGAGGAGATCGCCGACAAGGGTGATTTTCTGCTGATGGGCGATTTCAACTTCCGGCCACGGAGCGACGAATACCGGCTGATGCTGGACGATGATGCGATCGTCGACGCCACCGCCGTCGATGAAGGCTGGAGCTGGCGCCCGTCCTATGCGGCCGAAGGAAAGGCCGACCGCTCAAGGATCGATTATGCGTTCTGCAACGCCACGCTGGCGCCGCGCATCTCGAACGTGTCGATCGATCGCGGCGCCGAAGGCTCGGACCATATGCCGGTCTGGGTCGCGATCAGCGCCTGAACGTGACCTTGGCGCGCGCCACTGGAAGCGGTCCCTTGAAGACGTTGGCGGTGTTGAGCAGCGTTCGGCCATCTTCGCTCAGCGTCAGCGTGTCATAGAAGCGGACGAGGTTTTCGGCGGGCCCCGGATCGAGATCGACGCGGTAGTTGAAGAAAGCGCGGTTGTTGATCACGGACACAGTGGTTTCGCCGATCACATCCTCACGGGTGCCCGTGTAGGTGTTCCACCCGGTTTGCGTGAACCGCCAGGTCTTCGTGTCTGTTTCGCCATCGTCGTAGACGAAATCCTCACGCAATGTGAGCGTGCGGCCGTCCCACGTTCCATGCAGGGTCAAGGCGAAGCTGCGTTCAAAACCCGTGATCGTGGTGAATGTGCCGGTCGCCGTGGTCCGCCCGGAAAAGAACTCTTCAAGCCGCAGATCGCCGGCCAGGACCGGCGATATCGGCAAAAGAAGGAAAAGCGTCGCAAAGGCGGCACGAAGAACAGACATGATCACCATCCGGGTTTGAAGACGCTTACGCGCCGCCCCCGATGGCGGATCAATGCAATGGTCTCCGGTGACGCCGGTCAGCCGTCGCGGGCCTTGCCCGCCAGCCAGTTTTCGCGGGTCAGGCGATAGCGCTCGATGGCGACACGGCCGGCGGCGACTGTGTCGATCTCGTCCAGGCCCATCAGCTCGAATCCCTGTTTGACGAGCACCTGGCGCGAGCGCGGATTGACGGTGCGTGAGCCCGCATAGATCACGTTGGTGCCGGTGACGCGGAATGCGAGGTCGACGACCGCACCTGCGGCCTCCGACGCATAGCCCTTGCCCCACCAGGCCCGTCCGATCCAGTAGCCGACCTCCAGATCGCCGCTGGGCGGCCGGTTGGTGACGGCGCACATGCCGACCAGGCGCCCGGTGTCGGCGATGGTCACCGCGTAGACATAGCCTTCGACGCGGCCCTCATGGACGGCTTGGATGTAATTGGCCGCGTCCGCCCGTGTGTAGGGATGCGGCATGCGTGCGGTCATTTCGGCGATTTCACGGCTGTTGGCGATCACCGCCAGTTCGTCCGCATCGTCATGCACCGGCATGCGCAGGACCAGCCGTTCGGTGGCCAGCACCGGCGTGTTCAGCGAAAACGCTCTGCGTTCTTCGTGGTGGGAATAGTCATGCTGGTTGAGGGTGTTGATCATCGCCCTGGTCCGAATCGAAAAGGGAGTTGGTTTGTGTCCCAACTCCCCTTGCAAATGCATTATCCCGGGTGCTGGAACGCCGGGTATCGGTGAACCCGGTCAGTCGGCGGCCGCCATCACCGATACATAGGTGCGGCCATTGGCTTTCTTGCGAAACTCGACGGCGCCCTCGGTGAGGGCGAAGAGCGTGTGATCCTTGCCCATGCCGACATTGGTGCCCGGGTGCCACTTCGTGCCGCGCTGGCGCACGATGATGTTGCCGGCAATGACCGATTCACCGCCGAACTTCTTGACGCCGAGGCGTTTGGACTCCGAATCGCGACCGTTGCGCGACGAGCCACCAGCTTTCTTGTGTGCCATTTTCGTATTCTCCTGCCGTGTACGGCCTTATCGTCTTCCGTGCCGGGCATGGCCACCTTATGGGCATTTCCGGCGGGCCGATCAAGGGTCAAGCTGTTGTGCAGCGCACCCTTTTGATCGCGGTTTTACTTGACGCGTTCTTTTGCCTGCGCCTGCCAATCTTCGATCTGTGCTGCGCTGAACGGCATGTATTCATCAATCTTTGCGATGTCCGCCGCCGTCAGGGCTGCGATCTGCGCAAAGGTGGCGATGCCCTGTTCGTTGAGCTGCTTTTCGGCAACCGGGCCGATGCCCTTGATGTCCGTCAGCTTGTCGGCCGCGCCTTCGGGCGCCGTGAACAGCGGCCCTTCGGGTGTTGTCGCCTTGGCTTCGGTCTTGGGCGCTGCTTCGGCCTTTTTCTCGGCTTTGGGGGTTTCGGCAGCCGGTGCTGCGTCTGCCTTGGGTGCAGCCGCTTTCTTTGCGCCCGGCTTTTTGGACGGCTTGGCGCCTCCGGTCAGGATCTCGGAGATGCGCACCGTCGTCAGATATTGCCGGTGGCCCTGCTTGCGACGCGAATTCTGGCGACGACGCTTCTTGAAGGCGATGACCTTGCGGCCACGCCCCTGGGTGACCACTTCGGCGGTGACCATAGCGCCATCGACCAGCGGGCTGCCGATCGTGACGTCGCCTTCGGTGCCGACCATCAGAACGTCGGAGAATTCGACCATCTCGCCGGCATCGCCGTCGAGTTTTTCGAGCGTGAGCACATCATCGGTGGCGACGCGGTATTGCTTGCCACCGGTCTTGATGACTGCGAACATCGTTTGTCCTTTCGTGTTCGGTCCGGCTCTGACGCGCCTTTTTCGACCCGTTCCGCGCAGGGCGGATTGGAGCATCGGCACGCCGGCCGTCTTCTTGTTCAGTCTGTCCGGTTAAACCGCTGTCCGGCGATCACCGCGTGAGGCAATCATCCAAACAGTTGCGGCGCGGATTGCCCCGCGCCACTGATCGCGCCCCCTATGATCGCGTAGTGGCGAAAAGTCAAGCTGGCGCGGAAAAGTTTGGGTCCATGTGTCTTGTTTTCGCGCGGCGGCGGCGCTAGACACCGCCGGACCGTTTGCGGAGAGGTGGCTGAGTGGTTGAAAGCGCCGCACTCGAAATGCGGTATAGGGGCAACTCTATCGGGGGTTCGAATCCCTCCCTCTCCGCCATGCTTTCCACCTAAAGCCTTGAAATATAATTGAATTCGTCTGCCTAAAGGCTATTGGACCCACATTCAGCCCCATATGTGCGGCGCGATCAGATGCTCGTTACGGCGTGCAGCCGAATGAGACACTATTCGACGGGTAGTTGTCAGTCGCGCCGTTTCACGCCACAAGACACTCACAATCGAATCTTCCTCGCGCATGACGTGCTCCACCCCGACGACAGGGTCGACACAGTCATGGCTGCCTCGAAAGAACACTCCACCACCAAACACAACAACACCAAGGTCCGGCGCTCGCAAGCTCCGACCGGTGGCGATCTGTTCGCGCCTCGCAACGGCCAGGATGATCTGGACTGTCGGAACCGGGCGCCTTATCCGTGCCAGCCGGACCAGGCGAGCCCCAACGCCTATGCCGATACCAGCCAGCCAGGCTCGCCGAGATCGCCGCACGAAGGGCATGAACAGGCCCGTCCAAGCCTCAGTTCCGACGCCGAACGTGCTGGTGGCCAGTTCGATTGCGCTTCGGCGCAGGCGGACGTTTCTGAGAGCGAACCTAGCGAGGCTGGACGGCTTGCCGCTGGCGGCGATAGGCCGTCACATGCGACTGTTCCGCAATTCTGTCCGGTGATGACCGTGAAGGAGGTCGCACGCTAATTCCGGGTCAACCCGGCCACGATCTGGCGCTGGGTGAACGAGATTCCGGGCTTTCCTCTTCCGTTTCGCATCGCGAAAGGAACGACCGGCCGGGACCGGCCACGTCGACACGATACGAGCAAGGCCCGCCGCCACTGGTACTACACGCGTCAGGAGCTGTGTGAGCTGTTTGGCGTCTGTGACACGACCATCACCAACTGGAAGAACCGGGGTCTGACAACGATCGATGAGCGCCGCCCCGATGTCTTCCACGGGTTCGATGTGCGGTGCTTTCTTTCGCAGATCCGTTTGGGAGCCTGGCGCGAGCCGAAGAATGGCAGGCTCTTCTGCCCCTCGTGCCAGCGTTATGTGCCCATGGTGTGCGATAGCATTCAACTGAGACGAGATGAGCTTGAACGAAACAAAGTGAACGGGACTTGCATTCATTGCGACACATCGCTGTGGGCCTTCGTTGCAGCGACCAGGATCGGTGACGTTTACCGGGCCGCCACAAACAACGCCCGAGGCTCGTCCGCCAGGATGAGCGGACCGGTCTCCGGGCAAACTGTGGATTGTGACCGCGTTATCCCGCCCGAAACCAACAAGATCAACAAGCGATGGCTGGCCCGCTTTCAGCTCTACCTGCAGCAGAACCGCGGATACGACGTTCAGACAGTGGACGAGCACCTGCGCTCGCTGGCACGGGTGAGCGAAATTGGCCAGCACAAGGCATGGACAGACTATTCGATCGGGAGTGTTCTGGAGGTGAAGCAGCACTTGAAGAGCCGACTTGACTGCAATTCGCTTGTTCTCAGCCTGTCAACGGTTCGTCGCACGCTCGCCCATTGCAAATCGTTCTTCGAGTGGCTCGATCAGCAAGATGGCATGAAGCTTGAGCCGCATCTTCCCGGGTATTTCAATCTTGATCTGCGCGACCGCCGGCTCGCGGCCCAGGCGGTCAAGGAAACCGAACTCACATTTGCGCAGGCAGCGAGCCTGTTCCGGGTCATGCCGGCATCCACCGCCATCGAGGTCCGTAACAGGGCGATCATTGCATTGCCGATCATGACCGGTATCCGGGTCGGCGCTCTTGCCAGTCGGCGCGGAAAACATGTCGATGTCCGGTGTTGGTGGATCAATCAACTGCCACCAGAGGTGAAGACCAAGTTCGGCAAGCACATTCGCATCTATTGCCTCGATCTCGGCTACGGCCTGCGCGATGCGGGCGAGGACGTCGTTGAGCCATGCCCTAGGGTCAATGCCGTCGAGCTTGGCGATGAATGAACTCGTTCTTCGCTGATCTGAGCTGAGTTTTTCGCTACCGTGCCGAAAGCCGTGAGTCCGCCACGGCGGCATGACTCACAGAGCCCAGCCTCCGGCAAACCCGGTGCGGTTCAAAGCTCGGGCATCGGAGGATCGGGACGATGTTCGAGATCGGCCTCTGAGCGAAGTCTTCTCAAAGCTCTTCGGGCACATCGGCAGAGGTCCCTGGGCAAGTCCTCGCAAAGCCTGAACGAACAGCACGTCGGCAAGCCCCACCAATGGGATCGCCACGGCAACGACAAAGATCGGGCGGCAGCGGGGCGGACATGGTCCTGAGGGAACACCGTCATGAACAGCATTCGCCTTTCGCGGTCCCGATGCCGAATGGACACGTTGTCCCGCCTTTTGGCCGCGGCACGGGGGCATGCCGTCGGCGTGCCCCGCTTCTGTCCGGCGCAACGCCTGCCCGGCATGATTGATATCAAGGCGCTTTCGGCGCCGACGGCGGTACTATGACGATTGTTTCGAAACGAGGGAACGACGCCATGACCGGGCGCTGCCTGATGCGGGTTGCGTTTTGGAGCCTTGCCGCGCAGGCCCATTGGCCGCAGCAGGTTTCCCGCGGCTGCGCAATCGATACCCGTGGTCGCCCGGCAAGCGGGTGGCACCGTGAGTGAGGCCAGTACGAAGCGTGGCCGAAACTCGGCCACCGACAGCCTGGTCCCGCTCGCCGCGCGTGCCGAGGAGGCGGTCTTCTGGCCGGTGTGGTTGCGGCAGCGCCTTGCCGTACCCGGGCTGGTTGGGGTCACAGTCACGGCAGCGTTCCTACTGGCGGTCTCGGTCGCGGCCGGGGCTTGGCGTTCCGGGGCGTTGCGGACCGAGATCGTGGGAGAGGCCCTTTTCTTTGCCCTGTCGCTGGGGCTGATCATGGAACTGGCTGCACTGATCCCGCGCTCGGCGCAGGATGATCTGGACGTTCTGGCCCGCGAACTGACCGTCGACGATGCCCTGCGAAAGCGGCTGCACTCCGCCCTTGTCCGCTATCCTGCCGGCGATGTGGCGGTGAATGCAGCCATAGGAATCGCGTTGGGCGCCGTGCATGTGGCGCTGACGGGGCCCGGATGGTCGGGCTTGACGGAGGACCCGGTTGCCGCACTGCTTGCGATCGCTACCTTGGCCCTGTGGGCCATGATGGTCCAGACCGGCAGCCTGCTGGTGACGAACGCCCGCCTTTTCGCAACTCTCGGACGCACGGCGGTGCGGGTGGAAGTCCTTTCACCGGACAAGCTGCGCCCCTTCGCGACCGTTGCGCTGCGGCCTATGCTGTTGGTAATGGTGCTCCTAGCTGCCTACCCGCTGATGCTGCTGGGCTCGGACGGGTTTGGCGCCACTTCGGCAATCGGACCCGTGGCGACCACGCTTCTGGCGCTGGCGGCGGTTTGGGTGCCCTTGCGGGGCCTCGCCGGTCGCATCCGCGAGGCGCGCGCGTCGCGGCTTTCGCAACTCGACGCCGCGATTACCGCAGTGTTGCAGACGGCCGATGAGCATGGGGCACCGGCGGATCCGGAACGGCTTGAAGCACTTATCGCCGTGCGCGCCCGGGTGCGGGCAGCTCCCTCGTTTCCAATCGGGTTGGGGGTTATAGGGCGCGCACTTGCGTATCTTGCAATTCCGGTTGCGACCTGGGGCGGGAAGGGGTTTGCCGAGGGGCTTCTGAACCACCTGTTCTAGCCATCCGCGCCGCCGATGCGTCCCGGTGCGGGCGGGGGCCGCGATCTCTCGGGCAGCGGCGCCGTCGATGGACGCGGATCGGCTTCTGATCGTCGGTCGAAGGCACGATTGACGTCAGGCAAAACGCGAAGACGCCTAAACGCCCAACGCCTTTGCTTCCACATCTTAGCTGAACCTCTGTTCCGATACTCGGCGGACGTTAAGAGGGTCCGCTGTCTGTCCATGGCGGCAGAGCGGAGATGCCCAATTAGCTCCGAGACCGGCAGCGGCGCTGCCGGGTAACGAACGAAGATCGAGATGCGGTTAGGCCGTGATTTTTCGCCATAGAGTTGCCGGGGTGTGACCGCATTGCCTAGATCAAGGTCACTCTGGCTCCGTGCCCGAACTGCTCTGCCGATAAGCTTCCGGTGACATGCCGGTCCATTGTCGAAAGCTCCGTGTGAAGCTGTTCCCGTCGCGATACCCGAGTAGGGCACTGATGTCCTGGACCTTGAGGTCCGTGTTCTCCAGATACCGCATAGAGGCGTCTCGTCGCGCCTGACGAAGAACGTCTCGAAATGTCGTCTTCTCAGCGCGCAAGCGTCGCTGCAAACTGCTTCGACTAAGGCCCAGTTCAACACATACATCGTCGGCATTCGCTCTGCCCGCGGCAAATAGCCGGTGCAATGTCGCGCGCACTCTATCGGTGAAGGTGAGGCTTGAGTTCCGGGCCGAGACTTGTTGGTCGAGATCTGTTTCAAAGACCGACCAAAACGCGGAATTCTCGGAGATGAACCGGCGCCGGGTATCTTCGGGCGAGAACGACAGACGGGCTGATGTACCGGACGCGACCTGAACCCCCAAGACATCAGCGACTTCCTGGCGATCGGCTGGCGATGCATTGAGAGCGGCCGCGATTGGGCGAACGGGCTGAGCGGTCGCCTGGCGCACGTATTCGGTGAAGAGTATCAGGTGCAGCGCCGCTAAGCTGCCAGGCAAGGGCGTGTGCATGTCAGCGCTGCCAAATTCGACGTGAAATGCGCCCTCTGACCAGAAGCTGCGCATGATTGTGGGGCCCAATAGTGACTTGTATTCTTGCAGCCTCCTTGCTCCGATATCCAGTTGGGGCGCACATGTGAGTGCGAAAAAGACAGGAATGATGGGCCCGCGCGCCATCGCAATCCCAAGGTGGGTGAGGTATTCGGACCGTTCGGAAAGCTCCACAGCGGCATTCCATGCCGCAAAATACTGTTTTGCGGTGACTCGAAGCTCAGTTCTGGTCCCATGATTTGCTGCAAGACCGGCTTTCCGGAGCATGGCGTCAGGGGGCACGCCCAATATCCGGCAGACGACATCGGTCCCAATTGAGAGTGAGAATTTTTCAAGCGCCGACATCCGATCCCTCGCATTTGGTGCGCTCTAAGGTGCCGCGCTCGGCACTTTGTTGAAACCGATGATCGGCCACATGCCCCAAATTGCAAGAAGCTGACCTCTTTTGCAGGTCGTTTGCCGCGGTCACCCGGGCAATATTTGGCTCTCAGATTATCCGCACTGAGAAACCGAACACGAGGGTCATGTCATGCAACTCACTGTCGACGGTCGGGACTACGAGGTCGATGTTGAGGACGACATGCCGCTCTTGTGGGTCCTTCGCGATGAGCTAGGGATCACCAGCCCCAAATTCGGTTGTGGAATCGCGCAATGTGGAGCGTGCACGGTGCATGTAGATGGCATGCCCATGCGGTCGTGCCAGCTTGCCGTTGCCGACGTCCAGGGAGAGATCACAACGATTGCCGCCCTCGGCACGGCGGAGGCACCGCATCCTCTGCAAACGGCCTGGATCAACCATCAGGTCGCCCAGTGCGGGTACTGTCAGATCGGGCAAATCATGCAGGCGGCGGATCTGTTGGCCCTCAACCCCGACCCCAGCGATGCCGATATCGACGCCGTCATGTCGGGAAACCTCTGCCGCTGTGGCACCTATCCCCGGATCCGGGCCGCCATCAAGGATGCCGCTCGGGCAATGCGCCAGACATGACCGGCACCACAGGGACCGGCTCAATCGATTTTTCGTCAACAGGCGGGACGCAATGAGCAGACTTGGAACGATAGCCCGCCGAACCTTTCTGATCGGCTCTGCGGCCGTAGCGGGCGGCGTCGCTTTCGGCATCCACTATGTGCGACGTCCAACACCCAATCCCTTGTTGGCCGATCTCGGTCAGGGCGAGGCCGCAATCACGCCATTTGTGAAGATCACCGGAGAAAAAATAACGTTCATCGTGCCCCGATCGGATGTTGGTCAGGGGATCATGTCGACCCAGGCGTACTTGATTGCGGAAGAACTGGATGTCGATCCACACAGCGTCGAACTTGATCCCGGACAACCCCATGAGGCCTACTTCAACGGCAGGATCGCCAGCAACAGCCTGCCGTTTCACCCGCTGGATGAAGGCGTTGTACCCAGGACGGTCAAGGAACTGATGGAGACCGTTGCGCGCTTGTCGGGCGCGCAATTCACCGGCGGATCATCCTCGGTGTCGGATCTGTATGAGCGCCTTCTGCATGCCGGCGCGACGGCGCGCGAGACAATCAAATCAGCCGCGTCCACCCGAACCGGTGTGCCGGTGTCCGAACTGGGCACCGAGGGCGGGCATGTCGTGCTGCCGGGTGGCGACCGCATCGCCTATACCGATCTGGCCGTCGACGCGGCCAAAGTCGATCCAGTGCAAAAGGTGGACTTGCGTCCGCACGGCCAGTGGCGCTGGCTTGGAAAGCCTCATCTTCGCACTGATACAATCGACAAATCGCTGGGCTTGCAAGATTTCGGTATCGATCTGCGTTTGCCGGGGATGCTGCACGCAACGGTACGCGCGAACCCTGGTCGCGGGGGCGGTCTGGGCGCTTACGATGCATCGCGCGCACGTGCCATGCGAGGTGTCAGATCGGTCGTGGAAGTCAAGGATGGGCTTGGCGTGATCGCCGACAACACCTGGCGCGCGTTTCAAGCGGCTGCTGCGCTGGATGTCGACTGGCCGGCGCCAGACTATCCCGCCACAAGTGCGGAGATGTGGCAGCTCCTGGAGGAAGCGCACACCGAGGCCAACATCAACTCGCGTCTGCGCGACGATGGCGATGTCGACGCCGCCCTAAGTGGAGCGCAGGTCATCACCGCAGAGTACCGGGTGCCCTATCTGGCCCATGCTGCACTCGAGCCGCTCTGCGCGACCGTCCTCGTGGAGGATGATCAGGTCACGATTTGGACCACCACGCAGGTTCCAAGCGCAATCCGGGATGCAGCGGCGGAGATGACCGGGCTAGATGCCGACCGGGTTACCGTCAATGCGGTGATGGGCGGAGGGAGCTTTGGTCGTCGCCTGGATCATGACTATGCCCTGCAGGCCATTGAGATCGCGATGACGATGCCGGGCACCCCGGTGAAAACCACCTGGAGCCGCGAGGAGGACATGACCCACGACTTCCCGCGCCCCCTGCACCTTGCGCGGGCGCGCGGGACCGTGTCCGACGGGCGCGTTGATACCTTTGACATCGATTCCATCAGCCCATCCCTGGCCGACAACTGGTTCAGGCGCGTCTTCATCGTTCCGCCCGGACCCGACACACTCCTTGTGTGGGGCGTTTATGATCAGCCCTATGAAATCCCGAATTACCGGGCCACCGGGTATCGCGCGCCGGATCTCATTCCGATTGGCTCCTGGCGCTCGCCCGGCGCCTGCTCGAATGCGTTCTTCCACGAGAGTTTCCTGTCCGAGTTGATCCATGAAGCGGGGGCCGATCCGCTGGAAGAGCGGCTGCGGTTGATGGCGGACCCGGTCTCTCGCGGCGTTCTTGAGGCTGTGGCCGAGATGGCGAACTGGTCTGGCCCAGACATCGGTCCGGGGCGTGGGCGCGGAGTCGCGTTTTGCCACTCGCACCATGTCCCGGTGGCCGAGATTGTCGACATCACGCTGACCGAACGCGGTATCAAGATTGATGATATCTGGATCGCGGCCGATTGCGGCACCGTCTTCGATCCGGTGAACGCCGAGGCGCAACTGGTGGGTGGGGCCATCTGGGGCCTGGGCCATGCGATGAATTGCGAACTCACCTATGAGAACTACGCCCCTATCCAGACCAACTACCATGCTTTCGAGGGCATGCGTCTGTACCAGTGCCCCCGTACCCATACCCGGCTTGTCGGCAAGGCCCCGCATGTTCAGGGCTTGGGGGAGCCGTCCAGCGCACCGGCGTCGCCGGCCCTGGCGGACGCGATCTTTTCGGCAACGGGCCGAAGGTTACGCGAGATGCCGTTCAACAAATTCATCGATTTTGTTTGAGGGGAAGCAGAATGCGGTACCTTTTCTTGTCTGCTGGACTGACGGCGTTGTTTTGCGTGGCCGCTTTTGCCGCTGCCGATGGCGACCATGGGTTGGATGTGTCCAATCTGCCTTCCCTTGGAACGGTCAACCAGGAAGAGGGTTTGAACGCCTGGGACCGTATCTACGATGTTGCCAGCCATCCACGGTGCGTGAACTGTCACGTCGGTGCCGACAACATCCCCGTCTGGTCTGGCCCCAGCTACGGTCAGCGGCGGCCGCATGGCATGGCCATCAATGCTGGCGACAGCCGCATCGGCGCCGGTCAATTGTCTTGTAGCGCTTGCCATCAAACATCGGCCGAGCCGCAGACGTTGCCTCACGCCGCGCCGCGTACCGGTATGGATTGGGAGCTTGCTCCGGTCGAGTTTCAGTGGATCGACAAAACAAGCGTCGAGATCTGTACGCAAATGCGCGACCCAGCGCGTAATGGAGGGCGCGACGCGGCAGGATTGGTCGAGCACATTCTTCACGACGCCGCTCTCTTCGGCTTTATCGCCTGGAGCTTCGATCCCGGCCCGGGGCGTGAGGCGGCGCCCGGCAGTCTTCAAGCTCACCTCGAGGACATGGCGATCTGGACGGCGGCAGGGATGCCGTGCCCGGAGAACTAGGCTGATGCACTGCAGTGTTCTGACCAGCTGATCAATTTTTTAGCGGTACGCATCAATCGTCGATGATTCCGAAAAAAGACGATCTTTGAGAGGGGCTGGATAGCCGCTACCAAGTCACAAAACGGGCATCCAACGATGCGGATTGGGACGTCCGCAATTGGCGGCAGAGCGGACATGCCGGAGCGCCTCAACAAATTGGGCTATCTATCCAAAACTGGAGAAGTATGAGTGGCTCAAATCAGACGACTTTGGTCCCGCCTGGCCCGCTACGGATTTAGCGGCAAGAAAGCAACAGCGGGAAGAGACTTCATTCTGCGGTGACTATGATGCTTGGCACCATCGCGCTCAGCGACGCATGTGCAGCGAGTATATCGTCGTAGATTTTGGTGTTGTCCTTCTCGCGTATAGTCACGAATAAAGCGGATGGGACGGACGCGTCGCGCATACCAACCCCGCCTTGTGATCTAGAGCGTTTCAGGATTTGGATGAACTTTACGGGATTCCGTCGTTGCTTGTTTCGTGATTCAAGGTGCTGGCTGGGACCGGAGGCCACATCTGATGACAGCTCCTCTTTCCAGTGATCTTCCTGAGCGCGTTGTGCAGGCCACAGAGGCCGATGAGAGTTGCCGGTCTGTGGCGGCCCGTTTCGGAGTTTCTTTTTCTTCCGCTGTGAAGTGGTCGCAGCGCTACCAGTCGACGGGTCCTGTCGCGCCCGGCAAGATGAGTGGGCACCGCAAACGCGTTCTGGAACCGCATCGCGACTTCATTGTCGAGCGGCTCGGTCAGACACTGCATCTGAGCCTGCATGGACTGAAGACCGAACTGGCGGCACGCCGAGTGCACGTCTCGCAAGACACGGTGTGGCGGTTCCTGCGGCGAGAACGATTGCGGTTTTAGAAAAACGCTGCTCGCCCTGCAACAGGGCCGCGCCGACATTGCCCGCAGGCGCAAACGATGGCGATCCCTTCAGCAACGCCTCGAACCCCGACGGTTGGTCTTTGTCGATGAATTATGGATCAAAACCCACATGGCGCCACTGCGCGGATGGGGACACAAGAGCAAGCGACTGCGCGGCTTCGCGCCGCACGGCCATTGGCGTACCCTGACCTTTATCGGCGCTTTGCGCTGCAGTGGCTTGTCTGCGCCGTGCATCTTCGACGGACCGATCAATGGTCAGTGTTTTCGCGCCTGGGTCGAACCACAACTCGTACCAGTGCTTCGGCCCGGCGACATCGTTGTCATGGACAATCCGGGATCGCACAAGTCGGTCGACGCGCGGCGAATGATCCAGTCAGCCGGTGTACGGCTCTGGTTCTGCCGCCATGTTCGCCAGACCTCAATCCGATTGAACAGGCTTTCGCCAAAGTCAAACACTGGATGCGTGATGACCAGAAAAGAACAATCGGGGAAACCTGGCGACACATCGGCCATCTCGTCTCAACCATCGAGCTGAACGAGTGCGCCAACTATGTCCGAAACGCTGGATACGTTTCCGCCAAAACCTGAAAGGCTCCAGGCCTGCTGGAAGGGCGGACGATCCGTCGCGCTGAGGATGTCACTAAACTGCCGCTCCTGCAGCTTGAGAGGCGCCTTGGCGGCGATCTGGGTCTCGGCGTCGCGCTCCTTCCCAGCTGTAGCATCACGGGATCTGGCACCGCCAGCTGAAGCTCGTCCTTACGAGCGCCGTGCCGGGCGCGATCACATGGACCGGGCAGACAAAGCCATTGAGCGGCAATGGCGCCCGTCACCACATGCCTAGTCTGCCTCGACATCCGCGGCGGAAAGGTCTTCGCCCATATGCGCCGGCTGGTCAGAGAACCAATCGACCGCCGCCCGCGGCCTGTTGTCCACAGTCAGCCGAAAAACATCCGGGCGATTGTAATGACCGACCGCATCGAGCAGCAGGCGTTCCTCAATGCAGCGGTTCAGATCGATCTTGCCATAGACGATGGCTTCCTTGCCGGCCACCGGCCCGGCGACCCAGCTTCCGTCCGGACCGATGATTCCCGAGCCGCCTGGCATGATATCGTCGGCACCGCCGCCCAGGTCGCCCATCCCGCCGATGGCATCCATCAGCTCGAACTCCGCCGGGATATGGCTGGTATTCTGGTACGAGCCGACGCAGATCACATAGCACTTGCCCTCGAACGCGTAATGCCGGCTGGCCAGGTGATGCTCCTCCGGCAGTTCGGGCCAGGCGGCGATATGCACATCCTCGTGCTTGGCGTGCATTGCGAACCGCGTCAGCGGCATCCAGTGTTCCCAACAGATCAGCCCGCCCACGCGGCCCTGCCGGTCGGTGTCGAACGCGTGCAGCGTGCTGCCGTCGCCATAGGCCCAGATATTGCGTTCGGTATAGGTGGGCATCAGTTTGCGATGCACTCCCAGAAGTTTGCCTTGATCAGATATGAAGAACTGCGAGTTGAAGAGCGAACTGGATTTCGGCGACAGCTTCTCGCTTGCGCCCATGACCACCATCGCCCTGGCCTGTGCGGCTGCGGCGCAGAGCCGTTTCAACGGCTCGCCGCCGATCATCAGCGCGTTTTCGTGCAACTGGCGATAGATCCGCCCCGACGCCGCATCGCCCCAGTTCGCGGCGCCGAAGATCCAGAGCGGGTAGGTCGGCACCCAGGTTTCGGGAAAGGCGATCAACGTGGCCCCTTCCTTGGCCGCCTCGTGGATCAGGCGAATCCCTTTGTCGATCGTGGCATCGATATCGAGAAAGACCGGAGCCGCCTGTACGGCCGCGGCGATGTAGGTGGTGTCTGTGGCCGAAGGTGCCATGGCGTCGCTCCTTGGACGAAAGGCGCAGCGCCCCGATCGGCCGGACCGGGGCGGGCGCGGGTCAGCGCAGAAGGTTGGTCCAGATCCGGTCGTAGAGCGCAATCACCTCGTCCGGGCAGGTGGGCACGAAGTCCGGCGGTGGCGCCGATGCCGGGATATTCGCCTCGACCGCCGACCGCAGGTCGGCGTCGAGATACGCCTCGACCCCCTGCACCCCGGCCCCGAAGCGGGCCCAATTCGTCAACTCGGCGGCATTTTCTGGCTCGAGAAGCCAGTTCATGAAGACGCGCACATTCTCTGCATTGGGTGCGCCGTCGAGCATGACGACACTGTCAACCCAGCCGGTATAGCCCTCATCCGTGTAGATGTACTGAAGGCTCGGCTTATCGTCTCGCGCGCGCATCCCAAGCCCTGACCAGATTTGACTGACGACGACATCGCCGGACACCAGCAGTTCGCGGGAGCCATCGGCATTGATGGAGCGCCAGTGTTCTTTCGAGGCCAGCAAGAGGTCGTTGACCGCGCCCAATTCTTCGGGATTGGCGTTGCAGCGATCATAGCCCAGATAGCGCAGGCCCGCGTTGATCACGTCATGCATGTCGCGGTGCACGTTGATCCGGCCTTTCGCTTCATCGGGCGGATCGAACAGCAGCGAAAGGCTGTTGGGCGGCTCGGAGATCACATCGGTGTCGACCATCAGCGATGTGGTGCCGGTCTGGAATGGGACGGCATACTGGTTCTCAGGGTCATAGTAGGGCGCCAGAAAGGCTGCGGACAGGTTGGCGAAGTTCTCCAACTCGGTCACGCCGGCAGGCTGGATGAGGTCTTCGCGCGCGAGCACCTGCACCATGTAGTCGGTTGCGACCGCGGCGTCGTAGTTCGACCCGCCGGCCTGAAGCCGTGCCAACAGCGTCTCGTTGGAGTCGATGACATCAAGGACGATCCGAATGCCGGTCTCAGCCTCGAACCTGTCCATCTGCTCCTGCGACATGTAGTCGGCATAGTTGTAGAGATTGATGATCTCCTCGGCCGAGACCGGCGAGACGGCGACGGCTGCGGCAGCGAGCGTTGAGAACGCCCAAGTGGTTTTGTTCATTGTTCAATTCCTCCTCTAGTTGGTCTGAGTTGTCTTTCTGCTGAGAAACCAGGAGAGCCCGACGAACAGGATCGAGATCGCCAGCATCAGGGTGGCGACCGCGTTGATTTCAGGTGTGAAGCCGATCCGCGCCAGGCCGTAGATCGCCACCGGCAAGGTGGTGGAACCGGGCCCCGAGACGAAGTTGGCGATGATGAAATCGTCCAGCGATACAATGAAGGCCAGACAGAAGCCCGAGGCGATGCCGGGCATCATCAAAGGGATCAGGATCGTGCGGATGACATCGGCGCGCGAGGCGTAGAGATCGCCTGCGGCTTCATCGAGTGTCGCCTCGATCCCGTTCAGCCGCGCCGAGATCGGCAGATAGGCGAAGGGTATGCAGAACACCGTATGCGCCGCGATCAGCGACACGAAGCCCAAGGGAATGCCGATGGTCACAAAGAAGATCAGGCTGGCGATCGCCGTGATGATCTCGGGCACCATCAGCGGCAGGCTGACCAGCGACACAGCCCCGGTCTGTCCCTTCAGCGGCGGCCCGCGCAGAAGCGAGATTGCCGCCATCGTCGCCAGGGTCGTTGCAAGGGTCGCGGCGATGACCGCAACGAAAAGCGAGTTGACCGCCGCATCACGGATCGTGGGATTGTTAAAGGCGCGGACATACCAGTCCAGCGAAAATCCGCCCCATTCGGTGATCGAGCGGGTCGCATTGAACGAGTAGACCGACACCACAAGAAGGGGTGCATAGAGGAAGGTCAGACAGGCGACCGACAAGGCGCCGAAGCCGGGATAGCTGCGCAGGCGGTCGAGGCGGGTCGCATGGCTCATCGCATCTCTCCGCGCTGGGTGCGTTCCTGGGAGCGCACGAACTGGATCAGCCCCAGCATGACGACGGTCATGAGGATCACGGCGCATGCCGCGCCGAATGGCCAGTTGCGCGAGGCTTGGAATTGCTGCGCGATCAGGTTCCCCGCCAAAAGCTCGCGGCCGCCGCCCAGAATATCGGGCGCAAGATAGGAGCCAATAGACGGGATGAAGACGAGGATCGCCCCTGCAATGATTCCAGCCTTTGCGCCGGGGATCACCACATCGATCAAGACCCGCAGCTTGCTGGCATACAGATCGAACGCCGCCTCGACCAGCCGGGTGTCCGACCGCTCAAGCGCCGCGTAGATCGGCAGGATCATGAAGGGAAGATAGCTGTAGGCCAGCCCGAGCACGATGGCAAAATCGGTATAGGCGATCCGCAATGGCGCATTGATCAGGTTGAGGCCCAGCAGCGCCTCGTTAATCGGCCCCTGGTCGCGGATGATGAAGAGAAGTGCCAACGTGCGGATCAGAAGGTTCACCCAATAGGGCACCGTCACCAGAAAAACCCAGAACATGCGCTGGTCGGCGGGACGGGTCGCGATGAAGTAGGCGGTGGGAAACCCGATCGCCAGGCAGACCGTCGTTGCCATCATCGCCATCAGCACCGACCGGCCGAATATCTCTAGATAGGCGGTGGAAAAGGACAGGCTGTCATCGAAGATGTCGCGCTGAAACAGGAACTGCTGATAGGCCTCGAGCGAAAAGCGCCATTCGACGCCACCATAGGTCCCGGCTTCCAGAAACGAATAGACCAACACGATGATGAGAGGGCAAACGAGACCGACAACAAGCACTGTTATGGCCGGCGACAGCATCAGCCGCCGCGACCAAACCTCCCTGAACCGGTGCGAGCGTACGCCTACCGTGACCGCGTCTGGCGAAAGGGCCGGCTCCGCGCTCATCGGCTGGCCGTCGTCAGCACGGTCGCAGCGCCAGGATCGATGTTCAGGCTGCAATGGTCGCCGGGCGCCATAGCCGGGCGTGCATGGCTGGCGTGCTGCAAGCGCGCCTGCAAGACTACGCCACCTATCTTCAAATACACCAGAGTATCGGTGCCCAGGAACAGCGTTTGTTCCACCACGGCATTAATGGCGGTCTGGCCAGGCGGCAGAATGTCGACTTTTTCCGGACGGACCGACACCATGACCCGCTCGCCCGGCGCCAGCTTGGTATCGGTGGCAAGACCGATCGCGCTCAACACGGTGATCTGGTTGCCGCCGGAAAGGGACCGTTCAACGCGACCCTCTAGCAGGTTGGTTTCGCCGATGAAGGTCGCCACAAACTCATTGGCGGGCGCGTTATAGATCGTCTCCGGCGAGCCGATTTGCTCGACCCTGCCGCTGTTCATCACCGCCACCCGGTCGGACATGGTCAACGCTTCCTCCTGGTCATGAGTGACGAAGAGGAAGGTGATCCCGGTCTCGATCTGGATCTGCTTGAGCTCCGTGCGCATTTCACGGCGCAGCATGAGATCGAGCGCCGAGAGCGGCTCGTCGAGCAGGAGCAGCCGGGGATTGGGCGCCAGCGCACGCGCCAGCGCGATCCGTTGCTGCTGGCCGCCAGATAACTTGGCCGGTTTGCGCTCGGCCATCTCGGCGAGCTTGACCAGAGACAGCATCTCCGTGACCCTGCGTTCGATCGCCTGGGCGTCCCAGCGCAGCCGCCGCAGCGGATAGGCCACGTTTTCGGCCACCGTCATATGAGGGAAAAGCGCATAGTGCTGGAAAACGGTGTTGATCGGGCGCTGGTTGGGCGCGAGAGCTTCGATGCTCTCGCCATCCAGACGGATAGATCCCGAAGTGAGATCCTCGAAACCGGCGATTGCCCTCAGCAGCGTCGTCTTCCCGCAACCTGAAGGACCGAGAAGGGTGAAAAACTCGTTCTCACCAATCCGAAATGAAACTTCATTGAGAGCGGGGGAAGGTGCGTTGGGATAGAATTTGACTGCTCCGGAGACGTTGAGAGCCGTCCTGGCGATCAAAGCTTCGGTCGCCGGCGTGAGCGGCCTTTCAGCGGGGAATGCAGCCATGTCCTTCACATTGTGCTCCATGCGCATCCCGGATGGTTCCGATCAGTAACTGGGCGGGGTGATTGCCCAGATGACGATCGTCTCGACCGTTCCGGGGTTGGCGTATCTGTGCGGGGTCGTGCTGGGGAAACCGAAGCTGTCGCCGGCCAAGAGCAAGAAAACCTTGTCGCCAATCTGCAGCTCAAGTCGCCCCTCAAGAACCACACCGGCTTCTTCGCCCTTGTGGGTGTAAGACTCTGGGCCACTGCTTGAGCCGGGCGGAAATCGGCAGTGTAGCAACTCGAGTTGGCCGCGAAGGTTGGGCGATAACAACTCGTCTCGCACGCCCGCTTCGTATTTTAGCGCCCGGCGCTGTTCGGCCCGAACGACAAATGCGCGCTCGCTCTCATTCACCGCTTCTTCGTTGCGAAAGAACCAACTGATCGAAACCCCGAGGGCGCGAGCGACACGCTTGAGCGCGTCCACACTTGGGCTGGAGAGACCGCGCTCCATCTGACTGATGAAGCCCGTAGAAAGGCCGGCCTCCTGAGCTAGGTCGGGAATCGTCATGCCCTTGGCCTTGCGCAGATCGCGAACTTCTTGACCAACAAAGCTGTCGGACTCGACGTCCTCGCTCTCTGAAGCGCTACGAACCAAATGCTGCAGTGCGTCGTCCATAGGCTCTCCTTTTCATACCATTCTTCACTTTGATGAATTTTTCAATATCTTTTTTCACAATAGCGATTTTTGTGCTATTCGAATTCACTTAACTGACATCAATGAGGTGCACAATGAAAGACTCGACTGAGGCGGGCTTCGCCAATGCCGTCCAACTGACTGAAGACGCCTCCTTCATGGAAATCGTGGAACTCACGGCCAAGGACGACGAGCGGGTATGGATCAAGGAGCCCGGTATCGGAGTCGATGTGTGGTGGAGGCCGTTGATGTTCGACATTACAAACGGAAACCACGTCGAAATCCTCCGGGTTCGCAAGGGTGGTTCATTGGGCAAGCACCTGCATGCCACGCCGGTCCATGGGTTCGTGCTCGAAGGACGCTGGCGCTATCTGGAGCATGATTGGGTCGCAGAACCCGGCGCTTATGTCTACGAGCCTGCGGGCGACCAACACACGCTGGTTTGCGAGGAAGAGGAGATGAAGACCCTGTTCCACATCAACGGACCCATTCTTTACGTCGACGACGAAGCGAATGTCATCGCGATGGACGACAACAAGTCGCTTATCCGGCGCGCACGGGAACACTACGGCTCAAATGGCCTTGGCACCGACTTCGTCGACCGGCTGTTTCGCTGACGGCGACCGGCTGGAGCCAGACGAACACCTGAAAGTCATCGGGGGAACGGCATGCCATCGACGCAGCCCCATCGCGAATATGACGTTGTTATTGTCGGCGGCGGCGTTGCGGGTTGCTCGGTCGCTTATCACCTTGCGAAGATCGGCGTTTCGGACGTTGCTCTGTTTGAACGAAAGCAACTGACCTGCGGAACCACGTGGCACGCGGCCGGGTTGGTGACGCAATTGCGTGCCACGCGGAACATGACCGAACTGGCAAAATATACGGGCGAACTTTTTTCCAGCCTTGAGGCCGAAACAGGTCAAGCCACCGGTTTTCGCCAGAACGGTTCAATCCGCGTCGCGACCCACCTGGCCCGCTTCGAGGAACTCAAGCGCGGGGTGTCGATGGCGCGCAGCTTCGGTCTTGAAGCGGATGTGCTGTCGCCCGACGCCATCAAGCAGCGTTGGCCCGCGGTCAGCACAACCGATATCGTTGGCGGCGTGTGGATGCCCAAGGACGGTCAAGTCAACCCTGCCGACGTGACTATGGCCATGGCGAAGGGGGCAAAGGCGGGCGGCGCGACGCTCCACGAAGGCACCAAGGTCACCCGGATCATCGTAGATGGAGGACGGGCCGCCGGCGTGGAGACCGACCAAGGCATCGTGCGGGCCAAATCCGTCGTGATCTGCGGCGGCATGTGGTCTCGGACGCTCGCTGGTGACATTGGCGTATCCCTGCCCCTGCACGCGGCCGAACATTTCTACATTGTCACCGAAGCAATCCCTGATCTGCCTCCCGATCTGCCCGTGCTTTTCGTGTCGGATGAACATGCTTATTACAAGGAGGACGCGGGCAAGATCCTGCTTGGCTGCTTCGAGCCCGATGCCAAGCCATGGGGCATGGACGGGATTCCTGAGGATTTCTGCTTCGACACTTTGCCGGACGATTTCGACCATTTCGAACCGATCCTGGAAAAGGCGGTCCGGCGCGTGCCGATGCTCGCCGATGCGGGCATCCAGCTGTTCTTCAACGGACCTGAAAGCTTCACGCCCGATGACAGGTACCTCCTGGGTGAAACGGCCGAGGTCGAAGGGCTGTTCTGTGCCTGCGGATTCAACTCGGTCGGCATCCTCTCCTCCGGCGGCGTCGGCAAGGCGCTGGCCTCCTGGATCAAGAACCGCCGCCCGCCAATGGATCTCATCGACGTCGACGTTCGCCGCATGCAGCCGTTTCAGAGCAACGGCCGGTACCTCCATGACCGCACCACCGAGACGCTGGGCCTGCTGATGGACATGCATTGGCCCAATCGCCAATACGAGACTGCCCGTCACCTGCGGCGCAGCCCGTTCCACGACAAGTTGCGTGCTGCCGGCGCGGTGATGACAGAGGCTGCGGCGTTCGAGCGTCCCGGCTTCTTCAAGGTGAAGGATGCAACTGGCGAGTTCGGCTACTCCTACGGCCAGCAAGGTTGGGACGGCGCATGCCGTCGGGAAGTACTGAACACGCATGACAATGTCAGCCTGTTCGACCATAGCTGCTTTGCCAAGTTCATGGTTGAAGGGCCCGATGCCTGCGCCGTACTTAACCGGATTTGCGCGAACGAAATCGACGGACCGACGGGGCGTCTGGTCTACACTCAGTGGTTGAACGAGCGGGGCGGGATCGAGGCAGACGTAACGGTAACCCGCCTGAGCGAAACCCGCTTCATGGTGGTCACCATCGCGTCCTCGCAAACCCGCGACATGGCCTGGCTCAAGGCCCATATACCTGATGATGCCAGGGCGTTCACCTACGACGCAACCTCCGGGCTGCCGATGATCGCACTCATGGGACCGAAGTCGCGGGCACTTCTTGAAGCGCTGTCGGGCGCCCACTTCTCCAACGAGGCGCATCCCTTCGGCACGAGCCGCGAGATCGAGATCGGCTATGCGACAGTGCGCGCCTCGCGGGTTACGTTCGTGGGCGAACTGGGATGGGAAATCTATATGCCGGCCGAGTTTGCGTCCTACGTCTTCGACCAGATCACCCAGGCCGGGCATGACTTTGGCTTGGGTCATGGCGGCTATTTCGCGATCAATTCGATGCGAATGGAGAAGGGCTACAGACACTGGGGCCACGACATCAGCATCGAGGATACGCCATTGGAAGCAGGGCTAGGCTTCGCCGTCAGCTATGACAAGCCCTGTGGCTTCATCGGCCGCGACGCCCTGATGCGTCAGCGCGAGGCGGGTCGCCCGCGCAAGCGTCTGATTCAGGTCTCGCTCGAAGGTGGCGCCAACGCGCCCTATCTCCATCACGATGAGCCGCTTCTGATGGATGGTGAGATCGTCGGCTCGATCACCTCGGGCGCCTATGGCCACCGGATGGGAGCATCAATGGGTATGGGATATGTGACATGCACCGAAAGCGTGACTACCGCTTTGCTTGACGCGCACCAGTGGGAGGTAGAGGTGGCCTGCGATCGCTTCCCGATCAAGGTGAAGCTTGGGTGCTGGTTCGACCCGAAGAGCACACGAATCCGGGTCTGATCGACGGCTCAGCAATTTGGCCCCCGAACGCGGACTCCTGATGACGCCATACTGAACGGGGAACGGATGGGACGCTGATGGTCGGTACTGTTTGGCTCTCGTCAGGTTTGCGCGGCGCAGCGAGCACATGCATACGTTCCTGAACCACCGTTGAGCCTGACGTCAGCTATCGACTCCAACCCGACGCTTGGAACTCGACTGGATCTGGCGGCCTTCCGGACAGAGCCAAGTGATGGAAATGCGGACCAAGAGAGCTTTCGCGTGTCGAATCCGAACGGCCGCCTTCGTCATCTCAAAGCTCGAGCGCAAAATCCACCGCAGCATCGCAGTGCAGTTTCGCCGTATTGAACATCGGAAAGTCCGGGGCGTCGTCCTGATCAATGAGAAGGAAGATCTCCGTGCATCCCAGGATCAAACCTTGAACGCCATGATCGCGACGCATCCGGAGTGCAATGTCCAGATACCGGGCCTTTGACGCCGCGGTCAGCTGGCCCTTGACCAGTTCATCAAAAATGATCCGGTCTATATCGTTCTGCTCATCGGCAACAGGTGCAACTGTCTCGATGCCGAACCGGTCACGGAACCGCGCTTTCAGATAATCCATCTCCATGACAGGGCGTGTGCCGAAAATGGCGACCTTGGTCAGACCTTTCGCCTTTATCGCGTCGCCGGTTGGATCAGCGATGTGGATCATCGGGATCGGCACGCTCTTCATCAAACCTTCGAGCGGCTTATGCAGGGTGTTTGAGACACACAGGACGACATCTGCCCCGCCGGCGACAAGGGCATCGACCTTCGATTGCATGTATCGCCCAAGGCCATCCCAATCATCGTTGCGGACGAGGGCTTCGATGTTGCCGAAGTTCATGCCCGCAATGAGCGTCTCGGCGATCTCCCACCCGCCAAGGCGCGCATTCACCGCGTCATTCAGGAACCGGTAGTATTCGCTGGTCGCAACATTAGAGCATCCGCCCAGCAGTCCGATGGTTTTCTGGTTCAATGGGCGTGTAACCACCGTGCTGCCTCTTCAAATGGCTGGACAACAAAAGCTGACCGCTCCGAAGTGTTTTTGCAACATGGGCTCCAAGCAGGCTTTGGCGCTCGGCCGGATCTGGCGGCGAAGCGGACATCAGCAGATCGGGTGAACTGGGTCATCTGGCGACCAGCGGCTGACGAACCGGATGACCAGGACGGCTGACTGCCCATAGTCATCGTCCGAACGCCAAGCCCGATGAAAAAATTGGCAAGTCCGGGGAAGAAAGCCGTCCTCCATCCGTTCTTCTTGGTGAGCCAGCACACGCCCGCGTAATTCGGCGGATGGTCCGCCCCGTGCTCATTCAAGAGGTAAAACAGTCATGAAGATCGCAATGCTGACCAACCGCGATGGGCATCATACCCAGATCCGGCTGAAGCAAACCGCGGAAGAACGCGGACATGAACTCCATGCCATCAACCCGTTGCGCTGCACGATGGACATCAGCGAGAACGGGCTGCGTCTTTGGCAGGAAGGACGGCCACTGACGAACTATGACGCTGTGATCCCCTTGCTGACACCATCGACAGCTGAGTTCGGCATGGCCGTTTTGCGTCAACTCGAATGTATGGGCGTTATCTCCCTCAATCCGTCGGCGGCCGTCGCACAAGCGCGCGATAAGTTCCTTTCACTTCAGCTACTCGCTCAAAGTGGGGTGGTTGTGCCAGCGACTGCGCTGGCGCACGAACGGGCGCGCGCCGAGCACATGATCGAATTGGTTGGCGGCGCCCCGACCGTGGTCAAGTTACCGCAGGGGAGGCAGGGCATTGGCGTGGTCCTCGCGGAATCCTTGCAATCAGCCCGTTCCGTTGTCGAGGCGTTTCGCAGCACCAAGCAATATGTGCTGGTGCAACGTTTCATCAAAGAAGCAGCAGGCAGCGATATACGTGTGATCACCATTGACGGAGAGGTGGTCGCTACAATGCGACGTACGGGCCAATCGGGTGAATTTCGGTCAAACCTGCATCGCGGCGGTGATCCAAAACCCGTCACCATTACGCCAGCCGAACATGCGCTGGCATTGCAAGCGACGCGGGCCTTAGGCCTTTATGTATCCGGCGTTGACATTCTGCGCTCGAAGAACGGGCCACTGGTCATAGAAGTCAACTCGACACCCGGCCTGAAGGGCACAGAACAGGCGTCCGGACAGGATGTGGCTGGCATGATGATCGATTTCCTTGAGGCACGGCTGAAGCAGCGTCGAGCCGAAGCGCCAAGACTTCGAAAGATGGCCGCCTAGGGCTGGGTCTTCACCAAGATGTCCTTTTCGGGCCAGTTAGGCGTGGCAGGTGTAACCGAGCTCCATGCTCGGACGAGGCAGTCCGCATGCATGCCCGGTTCTGTCCGATTGATCTTTGCCTACGGGTCGTTGGGGCGTTTCTCGCATTGTGTGCTGCAAGGGGCGTTTCGCCGATCCTTCCAAACCGCAACGCAGTGTTTTGCAGGATGAACAAGGCGACCCACGCCGTTTCCCTGCTCAGGCAAGCTTCAGCTCGTCCGCTCTATCCAATGGCCATCTCTTGTCGGTTGAACAAATGCCGTAAGTCATCGGCATCCGAGAACACCGATCTGGATTTGCCGCCACCATTTCGAAGGCGCTTCGTGCAAAATGGCCTCAGGATGAGGATTGTAAGAGCAGAAGTCCGCGGTCGGCGATGTGCCTGGCGTGGCCCTTTGTTCATTCGCATTCCGGATGAAGGGCGAAGTGCCTCGGGCGAATCAGGAACGGTCCGACCCCGCTTCGGCTTCCTCGGTTTCACACAGTCCGCTCGCACGTACCAGTCCATGACCAAACACGGAGTCAAAACCCGGTTCACCCAGATCCTCCGCAAGGGCCATCAGCCGCGTTTTGGCCTGTTCGTAAGTCTGAAGGCCAGGATTGTTGGTGCGTAACACGGCCAGCGCGGCAGTCACAAAGGGCGTAGCAAAGGAGGTTCCCGTGCGGGTGCGCGCGCCCCTCACCGAGGCGGCTGTCCAAACCTCGACACCCGGCGCGGCGAAGTCAATGTGCTCGCCCCGCCCCGCGCGGCGATAGATCCGCTTGCCATTGTCGATCGCTGTGACCGCAAACACCTGGTCATAGGCGGCTGGAAACGCCGGATCGGATCGCGGTCCGCCATTTCCAGCCGCGGCGACCAGAAGGATGTTCTGCGCGTTCAGGCTTTCGACCATCTCCTCAAGCAGCGCGTTGGCCGGCCCCGCCAAGCTCATGTTGATGATCTGGGCACCGCCGTCAGCAAGGCTGTCGAGCGAGCGCACCAGGGTGTAGACATCGCTGCGGTCATCGCCGCGATTGCCGCGATGAAAGGCATCGACGGCAATGACATCAGCACCCGGAAGCAGACCGGGCGAACGGGTGTCCGCCGATCCAACCAGGATTGATGCGACAGCAGTGCCGTGCTGCTGGCTGGAGCTTGACAGCTCTTCTTCAACGGTCGTGAGCAGCGTCAACGCGCTCTCCTTGAGCGCTTCATGGTCGGCATTGATCCCGGTGTCGATTAATCCGATTGTTACGTCTGTGAGGCAGACGTCATTGGCCTTGGGATCGGGCCAATCGATCAAGTTGGTGGCGAGACACCACAATTCGTTGCAGGGCTGGGCCGCACCGGGGCGGTAGAAGTGATTGAAGTCCGCCTCGCTGCCCGGCTGCACCTCTTCAACCGCGATCCGCGCCTCATCAAGGCTGGTGCCATCCGGCACCCTGAGGCGCGTTACAAACGCATCCGCCAGACCAATCTGGTCACGTTGAAGCACGGTGTATCCCAGCGCCTCAAGCGCAGTGACGCTCGGGTCTGTCAGACCAAGAGCAACGATCTCGGCTGGGGCGAAGTCCGGCAGTGGAGGTGGGGGCGGCGCTGACTGCCGCACCACGCGCCGAGGCTGTTGCGCCCGCCTTGGTTGCTGGTCACGTCGTGGCGAAAAAAATCGGTCTAGCAGGTTGCGGCCGGATGAACCGCTTGAGGAACGTTCACCGCCGCCAGACCATCCGCCGCTATTGCTGCCACCACCATACCCACCGCCGCTATCACCATCGTCGCCATCGTCGCCATCGTCGCCATCATCTCCGTCGTCTCCATCATCGTCGGCCCACGCAATGGCAGGCGTCAACTCCGGGAACATCGGCACAACCGTCCATGCCGTCGTCAAGCCGGCGATCAACGCAAGCCGCCGGATCATCTTCCACGGCGTCAAGCTGGTTTCGGACATGCAACCAACATTGACCATCAAAAGTCCCCTTTGGGAATATCGCCTGGCTCGGCACGTTTGCATGGTGTGTAAACGACACCACAGGACTATTATTCCATGACGGCTGAACTTTGTCGGAGAAATCAATGTCGCAGACATTCGGGCAGCAACTGATTGGGCTGCTCCCTAACCTGCGGCGCTTTGCGCTTTCGCTAACGCGTTCGACCGCTGCCGCCGACGATCTGGTTCAGATCACCTGCGAGAAGGCCTTGGCCAATGCGAGCAGCTATGCCGAAGGCACACGGCTGGATGCCTGGCTGTTCAGGATCATGCGCAATGCGTGGATCGACCAGTTGCGCAAGGAAAAGACGGTCGGAATGAGCGTCGATGTCGATGCGCTCGTCAACATGCCGGGAGATGATGGGATTAGGCAGACCGAAAGCGTACTGATGCTCAAGGCGGCGCGCGTCGCTATCGCAGATCTGCCTGATGAGCAGCGCGAGGTGCTTGTGTTGGTCTGCATCGAGGAACTCAGTTATCAGGAAACGTCCGAACTGCTGAACATTCCGATCGGCACCGTGATGAGCCGGCTGGCGCGTGCGCGGAAGAAACTTGCGAGCGTGATGGGAATAAACGCCGACGGGTGACGTTGTAGTCGTAACCAAGGTGAAACACCATGCAAGAAGAGTTCAGCGACACCACATTGATGGCCTATGCGGACGGCGAGCTGGATGCCGAGACGCGCATCGAAATCGAGCGCGCGATCGTCCGTGATGCCGCACTTGCCTCACGCCTTGACGTGTTCACAAAGACACGGCGCGCCGCGTCGGACGCCTTTAAGGCGCATCTGGATGGGCCAGTGCCCGACGCGCTGGCAAGCAACATCGCGGCGATGGTTGAACGCCATGAGGACGCGACCGGTTCGGCGACCAGTGCGAAGGGTGAACCGGCGGACAACATATTCGCGCTTGATCGCAAGCCTCGGTTTTCGATGTTGCGTTTTGATGTTGCACTTGCTGCGTCTGTTGCGTTGGTTGCCGGTGGCGTCGTAGGCTACCTCGCCTCAGGCGTTGACGATGTCTCGCCGTCCAGCAGCATTTTGACCGCTGACCTGACCAATCCCTCGCTCCCTGTCGCGCTGCGCAGTGTGGCGTCGGGCGATGAAATGGATCTCGACGGAGGCAGCCGGTTCCGTGCCATTGCCTCTTTCCGCGATGAAGCGGGCAACACCTGCCGCGAGTTTGAAATAGACTACACCGATACATCGACGGCTGTTTCCGTTGCCTGTCAGTCCGATGAGCAATGGCGTGTCCAGTTCACAGTTGCCGCTTCCAGTGCCGATGATGGCTATGCGCCGGCATCGTCGCTTGAAGCGCTGGATGCCTATCTCATGGCGATCGGTGCTGGTGCACCATTATCTGCGGATGAAGAGCAAACGGTGCTTGACGGATTGCGCTAGAGCGGTTCGCACCGTGTGAGGATCAACCGATTGCCGAACCTTCAACGGAGGGGCGCTCGTGGCGTGCCGTCCGCAACGCCTTTGGTCAAGCGGGTTTTGCAGATTAATGACATCGTCGATAAAAAAGCATGGCTTGGGGAATAGCTGCCCCACCTGATCGTTCTCTTGGTGTGGTTTCGCTCAGAAACCAAAACGCAGGAGATAGAAATGGACAAGCCCATCGCCTTCACTTCTTGCGCGCCTGTTAAAGGCGGCGCCATGGCTGCGCTTTCCAAGGCGCATTGGACCTTCACCACACGCCGGGTTGCACGCCGCGACGCGGTCGGATTGTCGGACGCCGTTGCTGCTGCACGATCCGGCGATCTTGTGTTGTGCGAGATCACCGAGATCGGCCAGCACCGTCGTCTGCAATTGGCATCAAAGCGCTACAAGAAAAGCTATGTCGGCGACCAGTTCGTCGCCTGCGTCGCGGACCGTTATGCGCCGGACCAGTATGAGGGACGAGCCGAGATCACCGATCAGGTCGGCCATTTGCTGGCCGGAGGCGGTGTTGTCGGTACGGTCGAGCACGCCCATGAACGGATGGCGCCGCCCACCGAGGTCCGCCCGCTGGGCCTACTGGTTGATGCCAGCGGTGATGTCATCAATGTCGCCCGCTACGGCCTGCCAAAGCGCCCGGTGCATGGCCAGGTCACCGTGCTGGGCGTCTTTGGCGCGTCGATGAATGCCGGCAAGACGACCGCCGCGATCAGTCTGGCCCATGGCCTGTCGCGGGCCGGATATGCGGTTGCCGGCGCCAAGGTGACAGGCACAGGATCGTTCGGCGATTTCCTGGCTTTTGAAGACACGGACGTTGCCACTTTCGACTTTACGGACGCAGGTCTGGCGTCAACCTACCGGATGCCGCTTTCGCGCATCGAAGACAGTTTCGAGACGCTGGTCGGCCATGCAGCCGCAGGCGGAGCCGAGGTCGTCGTCGTCGAAGTCGCCGACGGAGTGTTCCAGAAGGAAACGGCGGCGATCCTGCGGGCGTCAAAGATCAAGGACCGCCTGGACGGTATCTTGTTTGCAGCGCCCGATGCTCTGGGTTCAGTCGGCGGCGTACATGCGCTGGATGGCTATGGGCTGCGACCCTTTGCAGTCTCCGGAATGGTGACCCGTTCGCCGCTCGCGGTCCGGGAAGCATTTGCCGAAACCGGCGTTCCACACATGACGCGAGAGCAATTGTGTGACCCGGTTTCGATTTCGGAACGGGTTCGGCCCCTGCTGCGGAGCCAGCCCGTGGTGCGACTGGCGGCCGCGTGACTCCCAATCTGCCATCGATGGGTGCGTCCCGGATGTTGGAGTGGTGACGGAATAACCGTTCAGGTCAACCGTTATCCCTCCAGACGCCGGAAACGCTCAAGCCGCACGGCACCCGCACCAAGGCAGGCCGTCGCGCGGTCGGACCAGGAAGAATTCGACCACAGAAAACCGCCAACCAAATGAGAGGATGAAACCATGCAGTACTTCAAACGCTTGAAATCCGATGTCGATCCAAAGCCGTTTCTCGATGAAATCGAGAGCATTGATGATGCCTGGGCCCAATCGACGGGTCGGCAGGACAAGATCGAGGTTCAAAGGGAGGCGCTGGCGATCCCGTTGCGCGGCTTGCGCAAGTCGGCCATCGGCGGTCGCAAACGCCGCGACGTCCACGAAAGCCGGTGGACCAACAGCTCGGCGCCTTTCGTTCTGGTAAGGCAGTTTCTTGAGGCGTTCGCACGGGAAGAGGACGGTATTCTTGGCCGTGCCAAGATCGTCTGCCTGCCAGCGGGAAAGCGCGTCTACCCGCACATTGACCGCGGCGAATACTATCGTGTCCGCAACCGCTACCATTTCGTTCTCCGATCAACTGACGGCTCCTGGCTGAAGGCCGGCAACGAGGAGGTGCGGATGGAAGAAGGTGAGTTGTGGTGGTTCGACAACGACCAGATGCATGAAGCTCACAATGATGGCGAGCAGGATCGCATCCACATGATCTTCGACATGCTGCCCAGCCACCGCGCCGAGGCCGTTTTTGGCGCAGCTGCCTAACCCAAAAAAGAAGGACCACAGTGATGGCTTTGGCGATCGCTCACGCAGCAGCCTCCGATGATCCGGCTGCGAACCCGTTGTTCCGGCCAGCATCGGAAACCGGTGGCCTGGCCTGCTGGCTGGCAGTGCCTGACCAGGTGGCTGGCGACGAGCCACCATTGGTGGCTGTTCATGGCATCCGCCGCGATGCCCGCCAACAGGCCGAACTGTTCGCCCAGCGCGCCAATGCGCTGGGCCGTCTGGTGATCGCGCCCCTGTTCAGCGAGCAGGAATGGCCGCGTTATCAGCAGGCCATCAGGCGCGGTCGCGCGGACCTTGCGCTGATCGCATTGATGGAAGCACTGAGCGCGGAAGGCATCTGCCGGACATCGCGTTTCGAACTGTTCGGCTTTTCTGGTGGCGCGCAGTTCGCCCACCGGTTCGCCATGATGCATCCGCAGTTGATCACCCGGCTCACAGTCGCATCTGCAGGTTGGTACACCTTTCCCGACAGCACACAATTTCCCTACGGTTTCTCTGCGCGCACCGATGGTCCAGACCCATGGTCCGCCGTCACCGAAGACAGGATCCGACGTTTCTTGGCGATACCAACCCAGGTTTGTGTTGGGGCTGATGACACGTTGCGTGACGCCAATCTGCGCTCAGGAGACCGGATCGACGCCCAGCAGGGCGAAAACCGGTTGATCCGGGGTATCCGATGGGCACAGGCCCTCAAAAGGGCTGCGGAGGAACGTGGCCTACCGCCCCGCGCCACCTTTCTCGCATTGTCGGCATGCGATCATCGTTTTCGGCAGTGTGTGCTCCGCGGTGGGCTCGATCGGATCGTCATCCCCGTCGATGATGATCGGCGTCCCGTCACCGGTCGCTGCGGTCGTCAATGCACCAAATGCGACCAACCGTGCAACACCAGGATCGATTTTTTGAAGTCCGTATCATGAGCGCCATGCCAAGATTGTTCGACAAGGGGCGAACCCGCGGGATCGTGACCATTATCGCGCTGGCGCTCGGCCAGGCTGCTTCGACCGGGGTCGCCGCCTTCGCCACACGCGACGTGTTTGCCGCTTTCCGAGAAACCGAAACTGGTCTTCCGGTCGCTGCGCTGGCACTTGTTGCCTGTTCAGGGCTGGCGATCGCCGCGATGCGGTATCGTGAACGGGTGGTGGCAGAACGGGTCGGCCAGGACTATGTCGCCGCCCTGCGCGTCAAACTGTTCCAGCACTTGGCGCAAGTGTCGGCGCGTGACCTCGCTCGTCGCCGCAGTGGCGCGCTTTCTTTGCGTTTTGTCGGTGATCTGTCCGCCGTGCGCAATTGGGTCAGTCTGGGTCTGACACGTCTTACGTCATCCCTGATCGTGCTGCCACTGGCGACGTTGGCATTGTTTCTTTTGAACGCGCATCTGGCTGTCGCAGCGGCGATCCCGATTGCAATCGGCATGTTGGCCATGGCGATGGCCGGGCCACGCCTCGGTCCAGCGCATAAAAGGTTGCGCAGCCGTCGGGCGCGGCTGGCCGCCGACATGAGCGAGCGTGTGCCCCATGCACCTGAACTGCGTCTGTTGGGCCGCGTCAAAACCGAAACACGCCACATCATCAAGCGCACTGAAACGCTGATCGATGCAGCTCTGGAGCGCGCGCGTGGCGCGGCTCTGCTGCGCGCTATCCCCGACGCCGTATCAGGCGCTGCAGCGGCATCGGTCTTTGTGACAGCACTCGCTAGCGGAGCTGCGGCCGCTGAGGCTGCCGGAGCGCTTGCTGCTGTGGGGCTGATGATCCAGCCCCTGCGAGAGCTTGCCGGGGTTTGGGACCGGCACCGTGCGTGGAAAGTGGCTCGCGACAAATGTGCCTCTCTTCTGTCGGTACCGACACTGGCCAACGGGACCGACAACGACTTGAGCGTTGTGGAAAACGTCCCGCAAAGCCTGACCTTCAACAATGCCGGAGCAGGGCGGCTTTCTGCAGTCAATGTCATTGCGCGGCCCGGCAAGAAGATCGCGATCATCGGCCCCAACGGAGCAGGAAAGTCGACGCTTCTGAGTTTGGCAGCCGGTCTTGAAAGTCCGGAAAGCGGTGCCGTCCTGCTCGGCGATAGAAATGCCTTCGAACTATCCACGTCCGAGCGCCGCAAGCTGATCGACTATATCGGCACGCGCTCCCCGATCCTCGCAGGCTCGTTGAAACGTGCGCTGACGATGGGAGTGGACGGCGAGCTTGATGATGAGACGATCTTGCGCCGTGCAGAGGAGTTCGGGTTGGGCCAGGTGATCGAGAGAATGGGCGGTCTTTCGGGCAAAGTATCGGAGGCGGGCCGCAATCTGTCTGCCGGTGAAATCCGGCGTGTTCTGCTGACACGGGCAGCACTGTCGCACTCCAGCTTGCTCCTATTGGATGAACCCGACGATGCTCTGGATCAAGACGGGCTCCGGCTGGTCGAACAACTTGTTTCTAACACGCCGGCAACCACTCTAATGATCACGCACAATAGGGACCTCGCCGCCCGGATGGATGAAATCTGGATCATCGATGGCGGCCGCCTGGCGACCAAGGGCCCGCCGGAGTTGGTGTTTACGAACGAGTCCGAAACTATGCGTGATTGGCGATAGTTGTTTGGCTTGGGCAGCCAACACCTGTCGCCGACATGCGGGCAATTGACCCGCCAGTCCGAATGTTGGGAAAGAGGCTGGCCCTGCGTCGATTGTCTTCTTCCCGACCTTTTGGATCCCTCGCGGCACTGCCGCTGATGGCAGCTTTGGGGATAGTTCGGACATACCAGTGGGACCCCTGGGGTCAAACCAGACCGCTCCTGACGAACCCAGCCCATCTGTCCATCATGTCTCGGCGCTGATCGAGTAGGTCCGTTCGGTGGTATGCGGCCTCGACCTGATTGCGCACTGTGTGTGCCAAGGCTCTCTCGGCGACATCGCGCGGAAAACCGTTCTCCGATGCCCAATCGCGAAAGGACGATCTGAACCCGTGCACTGTCGCCGTTCGCCCGGGAACGTCACTTGGGATGTTCGCATCACGAAGGATCTTTGTCAGTGTCATGTCGCTGAGCTGACGGCCCGAGCGTGGCTCGAAAACCAGTCCGGTTCCGTCCGACACTGCCGCCAGATCCTTGAGGATGCCATGGCGTGAGATGACAATGGCGCTCGGTGCGGCTGGCGCGCCTTCATCCGCTCTGCTGGGACGATCCACAGTGATTGGGACCAATCGATCTCGGACCATGTGAGGCCGCGCACCTTTCCCGAGCGCGCAGCCGTCAAGATCAGGAACAACAGCGCCTGCTTGCCGACACGCAGCGGAGCATTCTCGAACAGCTGCGCAACGACCGCCGGACATTTACGCCATGGGACCGCTGGGTAGTGGACGACGCGTTGTGCTTTGCCCGGCTGCCTGGGGAGCAGATCATCAACGGCCGGGAGCGGGCTTGCTGACACATGCCCGTGCGCGGCGCACCAATTCATGACACGGTTCATACGCTGGCGTAGTCGTGAAGCCGTCTGGGGCTTGGAGAGCCAGATTGGCTTCAGGACTTCTGCAAAGTCGCGAGCCGTCAGTTGATCGACGGGCGTTCCACCAATCCTTGGGAAGGCGTAGGTCTCCAATGTCCTGATCCATTGTGCTGCGTGCTTACGGTTCCGGAACCCAGGAGCAATGTCGGCATGCACATCGCAGGCGGCTGTGCCGAAGGTTGGAACGCCGATCTGACGCTCACTCTGTTTAGCAGCGCGCCGGCGCTCTTCGATCGGATCGATTCCCGAGGCGATGCACTCGCGAGCCTTCGAATGAAACAGAGGGATGGCAGACCGCCTCTCCGCCATACAAAAATATAAGTATATGATTTTACTAAGTAATTTGCCTTATTTGAAATTTGTTTGCACTTAAGTGTGCTATAGATTTGCTGGGTCTTTGCGGCAACATGGCGACTGGTGGTCGTTCTGATCGGATCAACCGCACGTCATTTGATCAGTACGCGCATGTTTGGATGAGTCGAGATTTGCTCTTTGAGGGTAAGTCGGACCTCGTCGGCCTTTCCCGCGATTCCCCCGTTTTGACCTGTTTCCCGAATACTGAACAGCTAAGGGCTGAAGTTTTCCGTTCGAGATCCCAACCGCCAGAGAACGAGGATCCGATGAAGCGTTCCAAGTTCACGGACGCGCAAATGGCCATTGAGGTCCACCGAGGTGGTTGGATCAACAATCGGGCTGAGAACAGCCACCTACCACTGCGACGACAAGAACGAGTGATGCTCCGGTTCAGGCGCATGCGAAGTCTTCACCAGTTCGCATCAGTCCTTTCGACGATCCATGGTCACTTCAACCTAGAGCGCCACTTCTGCGCCAGACGCAACTTCAAGGAATACCGAACGGCTGCCCTCAACGGGTGGCGGCAACTAGTCGCGGCCTGAACCAAGCAGATGCCGCCGTTCGGCGACTGGTTCGCATTCATCTGACAGCATCGCGGTGATAGCTGCGCCACCTAGTGCAGGACGGTCCCGCCCGGGCGTAACAGGTGTTCGCTGGGCGCGCGAAGGCCCAGAGCCTAGCGGCTGACCATGGCCTTCCATGCGTGCGCCATAACCGCCCCAAACTCGAAGGAGCGTGATCGCAGTCCGGTGAAAGCCTCGCTGTGGCTGCGAGTTGTAGCGATGGGTAACTCGGCGCGTTTCAATGGGTCTATCAAGGCGGCGCCGGCTGCGCTGCCGAACACGGTTCCGGGCGCAATGCCGCGGCCAGAGTAGCCAAAGACCGCCATTGCGTTGTCGCCGAACTCGACGATCTTGGGCACATGATCCGAGGTCATTGCGATGCGGCCGGACCAGCTATGTTCGATAGGTATGCCTTCCAGTTGCGGGAACAGGCTTGCCAGCTTCCTGCGCGCCCAATTGCGGTGAACCGCGGCACCAAGGCCGTCCGCATCGCCCATCCCGCCCACGATCAAGCGGCCGGCTCGATCGAGGCGCAGCGAACTCATGACCAGCGCCGTGTCCCAACAGCCCTCCCTGCGCGGCAGTATCTTTTCGCGCACCGTTTCGGGCAATGGCATGGTGGCGAACTGGCAATAGTTGACCGTGACATAGCGCGGGGGCGGACATCCTTCGATGTCGAGATGATAGGCGTTCGTTGCCACAAGAAGGGCCTTGGCCCGAACCGTGTGACCGCAGACGCCGACCTGCCACTCGCCGTCCTTTTGCGCGATGGACCGGGCCGCACTGTCCGCATGCAGGCTGGCACCGGCCTGTTTTGCCGCCCGCGCCAATCCCAGGCAATAGGACAGCGGCTGGATGGTCCCCGCCCGCGGATCGAACAGGGCGCCATGGAAGGCGCCGCTCGCGGTGCGCCGCGCGGTTTCTTCGGCATCGAGCAGTTGCAGCGGCGCGCCCAACCTGTTGCCCTGCCGAAACCGCTCTACGAGGTCGGCCATGCCCGACGGAGCGTGCGCCAGATGCAGCGTGCCGTTTCGCATCTCTTCGCAGTCCAGCCCATGGCGCGCGATCAGACCGAAGACCATCTCCGGCCCGCGCGACAGAACCTCGATAAGGCGGGTTCCCTCCGCCTCGCCAAGCACCTTGATAACCTCGTCGGGAGGCAGCCACAGGCCGGCATTGACGAGGCCCACATTGCGGCCCGACCCGCCATGGCCGACACTGTTGGCTTCCAGGAGCACGACGCTGGCGCCCATCTCGGCCGCTTTCAGCGCGGCCGAACAGCCGGTAAAACCGCCACCGATGATCGCCAGATCGGCTTGCGCGTCGGCCGCCAGCGGCGGCGCGGCGATCGCCTCGCGCGCGTCGGCCTGCCACAGATTGCCGCGCGCGTCAGAGGCCAAAGCTGACTCCCTGTGCCAACGGCAACTGGCTTGAATAGTTCACCGTGCTCGTCTGGCGGCGCATATAGCCCTTCCATGCATCGGATCCGCTTTCGCGGCCGCCGCCGGTTTCCTTCTCACCACCAAACGCACCGCCGATTTCGGCACCCGACGGACCGATATTGACATTGGCCAGGCCGCAATCCGAGCCGGTTGCCGACAGGAAGTGCTCGGCTTCCCGGACATTGAGGGTGAAGATGCAGGAGCTGAGCCCCTGTGGAACATCGTTCTGCATCGCTATGGCTTCGTCGAGATCGCGGTAGCCCATGGCATAAAGGATGGGCGCAAAGGTCTCAGTTTGCACGGTTGCCGTCTGGGAGGGCATTTCCACCAACGCCGGTGCCGCATAGGCTCCTCCGGGGACGGCATCAACCGCAGCGCCGCCATGGACCGTGCCACCTTCCGCCCGGGCTGCCTCGAGTGCCGCCTGCATGGCTTTCAGCGCGCCATCATCAATCAATGGCCCGACCAGCGTCCCTTCGCGGCGTGGATCGCCAATCGGGAGTGAGGCATAAGCCGCCGTCAGTTTGGCAATCAGCGCATCCTTGACATCCTCGTGGACGATCAGGCGGCGCAGGCTTGTGCAGCGTTGGCCTGCCGTTCCGACAGCGGAGAAAACGATGGCGCGAACGGCCATGTCCAGATCGGCAGACGGCGCGACGATCATCGCATTGTTGCCACCCAGTTCCAATATGGGCCGGCCCCAACGCGCCATTACCTTCGGCCCCACGGCCGCACCCATGCGGGTCGAGCCTGTAGCCGAGAGGATGGGGACATCCGGGCTTTCGACCAGAGCCGCTCCGATCTCCGGCCCACCAATGACCAATTGCAGCAGATCGCTGGGCGCGTCGCCGCCAAACCGGGCCACCGCCCGCTGGAAAATGGCGTCGCAGGCAAGCGCGGTCAGCGGTGTCTTTTCCGACGGTTTCCATATCACCGGATTGCCGCAGACCAGCGCCAGAGCCGCGTTCCATGACCAGACGGCGACCGGAAAATTGAACGCCGTGATGACCCCGCAGGGTCCCACTGGGTGCCATGTCTCGCGCATCATGTGACCCGGCCGTTCCGATGCAATTGTCAGCCCGTAGAGCTGGCGCGAAAGGCCGACGGCAAAATCGCAAATGTCGATCATCTCCTGAACCTCGCCCAAGCCTTCGGAAACGATCTTGCCGGCTTCAAGCGTCACGACGGCGCCGAGTTCGGCCTTCGACTTGCGCAGTTCTTCGCCCAGCAGGCGCACAAGCTCGCCGCGTCGAGGCGCCGGCACCTGACGCCAGCCCGCGAACGCGGTATTCGACCGGGCAATGACTTCGGCCGTTTCCGCCGGCTTGCTGGTCGCGATAGCAGCGATCTCTTCGCCGTCGATGGGTGACCGAACGCTCAAATCGCCTTTGGACAGTTGATCCTCGGTGAGGCCGAACGATTGCAGGATTGCCGCGTCTGTCATGATAGCTCCTTTGTTGCCAGCGTTCTCTGATCATCGCGCCCCATGGACAACAGCAACGGCGATCGGGACTGAAGCGCGTCGAAACCGGCTTTTGAGGACAAGCCCCGCCAACTGGCCATGATCAAAGATTGGATGACGGCACCGCCAAGCGTCGTGCCTGGGCCGGTCATAATGAAGAGATCGGGTGCGAACTCCCGCGCGGCGACCGTGATCGCACGGGTGAAGTCGTAGGCTTGCGTCACCTGCGTGCCCAAAGTGTAGTCCCATAATTCGTGCGTGTCGGTGCTGTGAGGCCACCAGATGCCACCACGCCCGTCGATCATGGGCAGCGTCGGCTGGACAAAACGATCCGCATGAAGGCGTGTCCTGCCTTCGGCAGCGACCGGTTCCTGCATCGCGGTGTGAAAGGCGGCGTGATTGGTCAGGCGCATGGGAAACCGGTCGCCAACCGGTTCTACGGAGGATTCAAAGGCTGCAAGACCGGCTTGGTTGCCGCCAAGCACGATCATTCCCCCAAGATCGATCGAGAGCGCAAGGCTGTGGTCGGCGCGCCGGTCTATGTCAGCAACCAGTTCGAGAAGCGCTTGGCGGCTTTCAGGCGCCGCCGACCAGTCATTGCCGACAAACGGGTGGACCGACTGCCCGCCGATCAGCGATTGCTGCATCAATGTGCCCATCGTGTTGGCGACATCGAAGCCGTCCGTGTGGCTCAATGCCCCTGCACAGGCCAGCGCCGAATACCAGCCCATCGAATTGCCGGTGACGGCAACGATCTCGATCCGCTTGCGATCAAGCGCCAAAAAATCGCCGAGCGTGGCGGCATAGATCAGCGCCGATGCATTGTCGCCACGACCATGCTCGCGGGCGCTGAAGCGGGCAGCGCCGTCCAGTGCCGTCAGCGTCTTTTGCCCTGCGTCGTCGCGTAAGCCATCAAGCTGGGCCAGCAGCGCCTTGTCCGAGAAATTTCGGGCGAGATATCCCAGTTCGGTCGCATTGTAAGTCCCGCGGCCGGGGCAGATGACGACGGCGGTCCGCATCACGACCCGGCCTTGGCCGAGGCGCAGTTCAGCGCGGCTGCCACGATCGACTCGGTGGATGGCATCGTCGCGGCATAGGCCGGTCCGGTCGCGATGAAGCAGTCTTCGGCGGTCAGGCGCGCCAGTTTCGCCTGCGACCTCTCGACAAAATGCGCCATCAGCGCCTCGGCAACACCGCCTGACGCACGCGTCTCGTCAACGATCAGAAGCGAGCGACAGCCCTCGACCGCCGCATCGAGCGTGCCGAGCGGCAACGGTGACAGCCAGCGCAGGTCGACAATGCGGGCCTCAATGCCCTGGGCACCGATCTGTGGCAGGGCCTGGTGCGACAGATAGGCGCCGTTGCCGTAGGTGATGATCGCCAGATCGCGGCCACTGCCATGAACGCCAACCTCGCCATGTCCGATACGTTCGCCCGGTTCAGGATAGAGACGCATCCAACCGCCATCACCGTCATCATGCAGGTCGCGCATCGGATAAAGTGCGATGGGTTCGACAAACACAACGACCCGCTGCTCTTCCCGCGCCAGGCGCACGCATTCGCGCAACATGCGGGCGGCGTCCGCACCGTTGGACGGCACCGCGACTATCAACCCGGGAATGTCGCGCAGGACAGCAAGTGAGTTGTCATTGTGAAAATGGCCGCCAAAACCCTTTTGATAGCCAAGGCCGGCAATCCGAACGACCATTGGATTGCTGAACTGACCATTGGAGAAAAAGGGCAGGGTTGCCGCTTCGCCCCTGATCTGGTCCTCGGCATTGTGGAGATAGGCGAGAAACTGAATCTCGGGGATCGGAACAAAACCGTTGTGCGCCATGCCGATAGCGAGCCCGAGAATTGACTGCTCATCCAGCAGCGTGTCGATGGTCCGGTTGGCGCCGAACCGGCCCTGCAGCCGCTGGGTAATGCCGTAGACGCCGCCCTTGCGGCCGACATCCTCGCCCATCAGGACGAGTTCCGAATGCTCCAGCATCAGGTCGGTCAGTGCCCAGTTTATCAGGCGCGACATGGGCTGTGGCGTCGCCATGGCCTTGATGTCGCTGCCGAACACCGATTGCCGTTGATCCTGCGGCGGTCCATTTGTAGGTGCGCAACGGCGAGCGGGCGGAATGAGGCTTGCCATGACGTCGCCGGCCGACTTCAGGCGCGGTCGGTTGACTGCCTCCTGCGCGACCCGTTCGACTCGCTGCGCGGTCTGGTCGTAAGTGGCCAGCGCGGCCTTTCTGTCCAGCGCGCCCGCCTCGCTGAGAAGCCGCACCGAATGCAAAAGCGGATCATTGGCCTCTTCGGCCTCGATCTCGGTTTTTGGCAGATAGCTTGTCGCGACATCGGCACCGGCATGGCCATAAAGCCGAACGGTCCTGACGTGCAGAAAAGCCGGCTTGCGACGGGTCCTGACATAGTGTGCGGCCTCAAGCGCGGTCGCATAGGTGTCATAGATGTCCAACCCGTCGCACCGAAAATACTGCAGCGCCGGACGGTTGGAGAATGTGGCCTCGATCCAGCCTTTGGGCGTCTTGACGGAAATGCCGATGCCGTTGTCCTCACAACAGAACAACAATGGCAAGGGAAACGACTGATAGGCAGTCCAGGCGGCGGTGTTGAACGCGCCCTGAGCTGTGGAGTGGTTGGCGGACGCATCGCCAAAACTGCAGAACGCGATTGCATCATCGGCGAACGCTGCGTGTTCGGGCCGCATCCGGCGCGCGCAGGCGATCGCATAGGCGGCGCCGACCGCCTTGGGAAGATGGCTGGCAATGGTCGATGTCTGTGGCGGGATGTTGAGCGCCTTTGACCCCAGCACCTTGTGCCGGCCGCCCGAGATCGGATCACCCGATGAGCAGGCAAAGGACAGCATCATGTCCCATGTCATCGACTGGCCGGGCTTCTGGCTGGCACGCTGGATCTGGAATGCGGCATCGCGGTAGTGCAGGAACGCGGGATCAGTCGGCCGGAGAGCGGCGGCTACCGCCGCCATTCCCTCATGACCTGACGACCCTATGGTATAGAAGCCCTGCTTGCGCGCCTGCATGTCGCGGCTGGTCCTGTCCATGGCGCGCGACAAGCACCCCGACCGGTAGATCGCTACCGCAGCAATTGCCGAAAGCGGCCCGCGCGGCGCCACACCGGGCGGCAATTCACCGCTCGCGACCTTGCGGCGAAAGGCTTCATGAACGATAGCGACGCGGTCCATTGCCAACGCTCAGAAAAACGCCTGGATGCCGGTCTGCGCACGGCCCAGGATGAGCGCATGGATGTCATGCGTGCCTTCATAGGTGTTAACGGTCTCCAGATTGATGAGGTGGCGCATCACATGATATTCCGACGAAATACCGTTGCCGCCATGCATGTCGCGGGCGTTGCGGGCGATCTCCAACGCCTTGCCGCAATTGTTCCGCTTGATGAGCGAGATCATCTCAGGCGCCGCTCGACCGGCATCGAAAAGGCGCCCCACGCGCAACGCAGCCTGAAGCCCAAGGGCGATTTCGGTCTGCATGTCGGCCAGCTTCTTCTGAAAAAGCTGTGTACCGGCAATGGGTTTGCCGAACTGAGTGCGGTCGAGCCCGTAAGTTAGAGCACGCTGCCAGCAGTCTTCGGCAGCCCCCATCGCGCCCCAGGCAATGCCGTAGCGCGCCCGATTGAGGCAGCCGAACGGACCTTTCAGCCCCTCGGCCCCCGGGAGCAACGCTTCTTCGCCGACATCCACGCCGTCCATGACGACTTCGCCGGTGACCGACGCTCTCAGGCTGAGTTTGTGCCCGATCCTGGGCGCCGACAGTCCCGGCATGCCCTTGCGCAAGACGAAACCGCGAATACGTCCGTCATGGGCATCCGACTTGGCCCAGACGATGAAGACGTCGGCGATGGGCGCGTTGGAAATCCAGGTCTTGGTGCCGGACAGACGGTAGCCGTCAGCGGTTCGTTCGGCGCGCATCTTCATGCCCGCAGGATCGGACCCGGCATCAGGCTCGGTCAGGCCGAAGCAGCCGATCAGCTCGCCACTTGCCAGGCCGGGTAACAGGCTGCGCTTTTGCTCCTCGCTGCCATAGGCGAGGATGGGGTACATGACGAGGCTCGACTGAACCGACATCATCGATCGGTAGCCGCTGTCGATCCGTTCGACCTCGCGGGCCACCAGCCCATAGGCGACATAGCCGGCGCCCAAGCCACCGTACTCCTCCGGTACCGTGATGCCGAGTAGACCCTGCTGGCCCATCTCGGCAAAGATGTCCGGATCGGTCTGTTCATCCTGAAAGGCGTCGGCAATCCTTGGAGCCAGTCGGTCCGCGCAAAAGGCACCGGCGCTGTCGGCAATCAGGCGCTCCTGTTCGTCGAGCTGGTCCGAGATCAGAAAAGGATCGGTTACGTCGAACGACTCACGGGTCCTATCCAGCATGGGCTTGTTCTCCAATGAATCGGGCCAGGCGCGTCAATCCCTTGTCGAGATCGTCGTCGGAGTAGGCAAAAGACAGTCTTAGGTGGCCAGGCGAACCAAAAGCGCGACCGGGGACCACCGCGACATGTGCCGTTTCCAGAAGGGCCTGGCACAGCTCGGCGTCCGAGGCGATGCCGAGCCGGTCAAGGGCAGCTTCAATGTTGGGAAAGGCGTAGATGGCGCCCTCCGGTACCGGGCAATTGACGCCGGCAATCGCATTGAGCCGGGCGACAACCCGGTCACGGCGGTTGCGCATGACATCCCGCCGTTCGTCCAGAAGCGTCTGATCGCCGGTAAGCGCCGCAACGGCGGCAGCCTGCGAGACCGACGAAGCGCCCGATGTGATCTGACCCTGCACGGCGGTCATCGCATCGATCAGGGACTTTGGACCGATGCCCCAGCCGACACGCCAGCCCGTCATCGAATAGGCTTTGGATACGCCGTTGACGACCAGCATACGTTCAGCCAGTCGCCCGGCGGCCTCCCGCACGGAGGCGAACGGTACGAAACTAATATGTTGGTAGATCTCGTCGGCCAGCACCCAGACATGGGGGAAATCATCGAGAACGTCCGCCAATGCCGCCAGTTCTGCCGCGGAATACACAGCCCCGCTCGGATTGGACGGCGTGTTCAGGATCAGCCACCGTGTCCTGTCCGTGATCGCGGCCCGAAGCTGGTCGGCCGTCAGCTTGAAGCCCTGTTCGAGGGGACAGGGCACGGTGATCGGCCTGCCGCCAGCCATCGTGACAATGTCCGGATAGCTGGTCCACCAAGGTGCGGGCACGATGACTTCGTCGCCAGGGTCGAGTGTCGCGAGCATGGCATTTGCCAGCACCTGTTTTGCGCCGGTCGAAATGATGACTTCGTCTGACCCGCCGCCGCATGCGGTGGCGACAATGTCCCGCAACTCAGGAGTGCCGCGTGTGGCCGTGTACCGGGTTCGGCCGGCAAGCGCCGCCTGATTGGCCGCCGCGACGACATGGTCGGGCGTGGGAAAGTCCGGCTCGCCCGTCGACAACGCTGCGATACCGATCCCCGCCGAACGCATTTGAGCAGCGGTTTCGGTCAGGCGGACAATCTCCGAGACGTCGAGCGCCTCGATGCGACCGGCCCTGCGAAATCCCATGGCAGCAATCCAACATTGACTTCATCGTCGATGCTAGCAGAGGCTGTTGCGAGCAAACATTGACGATTTGGAACATTGGTTGGAGGAAAAGTCACATGATCGCACCAAGGCGCTTCCTGCCCTCGATCAGTTCGCTGCTGGCGATTGAAGCGGTCGATCGCCTTGGTACCGCAATCGCGGCCGCCGAAGAACTCTCGCTCAGCCATTCCGCCGTCAGCCGGCAGCTCAAGGTTCTCGAAGACCAACTCGGCGTTGCAATGCTGGTGCGCGACGGCAGGGGCCTTGCCTTGACCAAGGCCGGAGCGCGCTATGCCGGTTCGGTGCGACAGCTTCTCAACGATTTGGCCATCGCTTCGCTGGAGCTGAAGGCTAGCGGCAACCGCAACAGCCTGAACCTGGCTGTTCTGCCTGCGTTTGCCATGTATTGGCTCACGCCAAGACTCAAGCGGTTCTGCGCGCGGCATTCCGACATCTACATCAACCAGCGCACGCGCCTGTCGCCGTTCGACATGAGCTTAGAAGACTTCGACGCCGCCATTCATTTCGGTGCCCGCGATTGGGCGGGCGTTGAATATCTCGAGCTGGCTCGTGAAAAGGTCATTCCCGTCTGCGCGGCCAGTCAGGCTCCAGCAACAATCCCGGACGTCAATGATCTGCTGGAAGCACCTTTGCTGCATCTGGACAGCAGGCCCGGTGCCTGGGAGGAGTGGTTCGCCCGAAAGGGCCTGACAGCAACCCGGCTGCGGGGCATGCTGTTCGACCAGTTTGCCAATCTGGCGGCTGCGACTGCAGCCGGGCTCGGGATATCCCTCATGCCGCACTATCTTGCCGAGCCCGAAATCGCCGCCGGGCGTCTGGCGCCGCTCGATCGTGGCTACAGTCCTGCCAATGGTGCCTACTATCTCGTCTGGCCGGCCGGTGCCCCACCGGCTGATGCGCTGAGCGCCTTGCTGGAGTGGTTGACGCTCGAAATCCCCGACGCGGAACAGCCCGCTTCCAATTGAACCTGCGGAAGGATGAACGCAGACCTGTGGTCGCACGACCGCGGATTTCGGCTTGACTCCCGTCTTTGAAATCTGAATGGTCTAATAATAATACCATTGGAGTCTGAAGCGCATGACGGAAATCAAGAGCGACGAAGTGATGGCCATGCTGGCCTCTGGTTTGGCCAAGGCCACCGAGTTGAGCGAGCCTTCCTGTGTCTGTGTGGTCGATCAGGGCGGAAACATCGCCGGGTTTGCGCGCAGCGACGATGCCATGTTCGGTACGGCCGAGATCGCGCTGACCAAGGCCTATACGGCGGCCGCCTTTAAACTGCCCAATGGCGACCTGGCCGCCGACGTTCAGCCCGGCGGCGAGATTTTCAATCTCGAAACGTCCGGACGCGACCGGAGCTTCTCGGCCATCGCCGGCGGCTTCCCGGTCGAGCGCGACGGCAAGTGCATCGGCGCGGTTGGCGTCTCGGGCGGCCCGGTCGCTCACGACATCATCATTGCCCAGGCGATGCTCGGAACATTCGGCAGCTAGAATTCAGGCACTTGCGGCCGCCGGTCGGGAAACGGACGGCGGCGGCAGGATGAAAGGAACGCACCATGGCAGGCGAGAAGACGGCGACGGCTGACTACATCATCATAGGCGGCGGATCGGCGGGCTGCACGCTTGCCGCCCGCCTGTCCGAGGATCCCGATGTCAGTGTCATCCTGATCGAGGCCGGCCGGAGCCGTGGCGGGTTGACGGACTATTGGAAGCTCGAGATGCCGGCGGCGTTCGACTGGGTCTGGCGCAACGAGAAATACAACTGGATGATGGAGGGCGAACCCGAGCCGACCATGAACGGCCGGCGCATTTTCCAGCCGCGCGGCAAGGTGCTGGGAGGGTCATCGAGCATCAACGGCATGGTGTTCCTGCGGGGCCATCCTCTCGATTTCGAACGTTGGGTGGATGAAGGCGCCAGCGGCTGGTCCTGGAAGAGTGTTCTGCCTTACTACAAGCGGCTGGAAAGCTGGGAAGGCGGCGAGAGCGCCTATCGCGGCGGGTCGGGTCCGGTTGCGATCCGCAAGGGCAAGTTTCCGACGCCGCTCTATGATGCCTTCATACAGGCCGGTGCCGATGCGGGGTATCCGGTCAGCGACGACCTCAACGGCGCCCAGCCCGAAGGGATGGGGCATCTGCAGATGAACGTCCACAATGGTGTGCGGGCCTCGACGGAGCAGGCTTACATACGGCCCAACCGCCATCGCAAGAACCTCAAAGTGATCGATCGCGCGGAAGCCAAAGGATTGATCCATGAAGGCAATCGCGTGGTCGGCGTCGAGTTTTCAAGGGCTGGTGATGACGGTTATGCGGCGCGGGCCGAGCGGGAGGTTATCCTGACGGCCGGCGCCGCCGGCAGCCCGCAACTGCTGATGCTGTCTGGGATCGGGCCGGCAGACCATCTGCGTGATATCGGCATTGAATGCCGGACCAACCTTCCCGGTGTCGGCCAGAACATGCAGGACCACCCGCTGGTCTACATGAAGTTCCATGTCGACAGACCCATCTCGATGTCGCGCTATATGCGTAGGGACCTGATGTATCTGACCGGTGCGCGCTGGGTGACCACCCATACCGGCGCAGGCGCCACCAACAATGTGGAGGCGGCCGCTCTTGTGCGATCCGATCCGTCAGTCAAGCACCCTGACATGTACATTCAGTATTTGCCCGTCGTCATGGATCATGACGACGGGCTGAGCCCCGATCTTCACGGCTTCACCTATTGCATCGGACCAACACGCATCGAGCGGTCTGGGTGGTTGAAACTGCGCTCGGCCAATCCAAAGGATCAGCCGCGACTGATGTCGAATTTCCTGTCCACCGACCATGACATGCAGCAGATGCGTAACGCGATCGAAGTGGGCCGGCTGATCGCATCGCAAAGGGCCAATGCAGAATTCGGCGTCAGGGAGGCCGATCCCGGCCCGGCCGCGACGACACGCGCCCAACTCGATGAATATATCCGCGACAATACGGCCGGCGACTTCCACCTGTGCGGAACTTGCAGGATGGGCATGGACGAAATGTCGGTCGTCGATCCCGATCTGCGCGTTCATGGCCTCGAAGGCCTGCGGGTCGTTGACGCATCGGTGATGCCGTCCATCGTCAGCGCCAACACCAACGCGACCACGATCATGATCGCCGAGCGCGCTTCCGATCTCATCCTTGGAAAGCCGGCACTTGCGCCGGCAAATGTGCCGCTGCCGACCGGAAAACCGCTCAGCGAGACCAGCGTTCTTGGGTTGGAAAACCCGCCAGTGGCCGTTTCAGCCTAGCGCGGTCTTCGGTTCCTTGACCGATCCGCGCTGCGGGTCGACCGTCATGTCGCCCAACGTCTCGTGCGACAGGACGGCAAACAGCGTTCGTGCCGCCTCTGCAGCAGCCTCGGGCTTCCGATCGGCAATGGCTTGGGCGAGGTTCCGCCACACCGGAAGTCTTTGGGCGACACGACCTGCGACCGTGTCGGCGTGAACGGGGCTGCTGAGCCCGGCAAGCGCCTTCTCGACGCCTTCAACGAAGAACGGGTTGCGCGCGCTGTGCACCAGCGTCGAGACGAGCAAATATTGGGCTTCCCGAAGATCGCCGGCTGTGGTCGCGCCTTCCAGCTTTTCAATCGCGTGCCACAGCGCTGCAATGTCGGTCGGTGTCCTGCGGTCACAGCTCAGGGCGCCGGCATGGTCGAGAATGGCGTCGAGATACTCAAGGCTTCGCCAGGCAATGTCCGGCCGGGTCATGAAGGACTTGTAGGCCAGCGCGTTGAGTGCGTCTTCATCGGCGACGAAGTTGCCGCCTTTGGCTCCCCTTGAGGAGACGACATAGCCTTCGGCCTCGAGCCGCTTGAGCGCTTCACGCAGCGTCGCCCGTGATATGCCCAACGTCTCGGCCAGCTTGCGTTCTGCGGGAAATTGTTCGCTAGGGCGCATCGCCCCGATCTGGACCTGTCGCTTGATGAAGTCGTAGGCGATCCCGTGAAACGGTGCGCCCTGGATGCGAACTCCAGTCCAGTACATGTCAGATCACAGTGAACGTGTTGTCGACGGTCACATCGGCACCGCTGACGAAGCTTGCATCGTCGGAGGCCAGAAACACCGCGACGCTTGCCACTTCTTCGGGTTCACACATGCGACCCTGTAGCGTGCGGATATCGTCCTCGCTCGCCGGAACATTCAAGGCTCGCAGTTGTTCTATTTCGTAATCTCCGTGTTTTGTGCGCACGAAACCGGGGCTCAGCACATTGGCTCGAATTCCCTTGTCACGGAACTCGACAGCAACCGACCGCGTGAACTGCGTGACGGCCGCCTTGGTCGTGCAGTAGATGCTCTCCATGGGCGTTGCCGTGAAGGCGGACACCGACGATGTGGTGATGATGACCCCGCGCCCCTTTTGCAGCATCAGGGGCAGGGCGGCCTGGGTCATAAGGAAGACGCTTCTGACATTGTTGTTGATCAGAAAATCGAAGTCGGATTCCTCGACCTGAAGCAGCGGCTGGACGAGTATTTCACCGGCCTGGTTGAACAGCACATCGACCGAGCCAAAGGCCGAGCGCGCCGTTTCGACCACATGGTGGACGTCCGCGGCACGCGAGACGTCAGCAGCCACGAACAAGAAGTCGTCGGTGGCCAGTTCCTCTTTCAAAGCCAAGCCGTTGGCTTCGTCACGGTCCGCTCCGACGACCTTGGCGCCTTCCTCGATGAAGGCCTTTACCGCAGCGCGTCCGCATCCGTTGGACGCTCCAGTAATGATTGCCACTAAGTCTTTTAGCCGGGAGCCATGCAATGAAATCGGCCTTTGCACAGAAAGTGAAAATACACCATCAAGCGTCAGCGGTCACTAAAGCTGTGGCCGCTGGCCCGCCACAGGAATTGCGGGATAGCGCAAGCACGGCATGCGGGCAAGCGCAAGCCGCAATCAAGGCTTGCAGAAGATGTCAAGGCCAGCTGTGATTTCCTGCTTGCCATAGCCGCGTTCGAGTGCCTTGCCGAAGACATCGACAATCATGGCGGGGAACGCCTCGGATATGCCGTTGCCTCGGGCCGTTTCCAGCAGATGCTGCATGGCAGCGAAATGCACGTCGAGTTCGGCCTGGCTTCCGTGAAAATCGCCGCGATCAATGAGTTCCTTGCTGCAATTGGCCTCCGCGTCGATTTCCACCAACCAGGACGGAATTGACCCGAACACGGCATCGTCGGCCAACCCTTCTGCACGGGTGAAAGCGAGGGCCTGAAACAGACCCACCATCGACCCGTAGAGATAAGACAGCCAGGCAAGATCGGCTGCCGCGGCAAAGCCGGCATCCGCGCCGAGCCAGCCCGAGCGTGCCCCCAGAGCCAACAACTGCGGCTCGCAACGCTTGTAGACGGCTTCGTTGCCGGAATAGGCGAAACGGGTCATCTCGGCGCCAACCCGCGCAGGGTAAGTGAAGATTTTTCCATCGAGATAATCTGCACCGAGCCCGGTCACCGTCGCACTTAAACTGCGCGCCTCTTCGGGCGTACCGCTGCACAACTGAACCATGGTTTTTCCCGAAAGCGCCTGTTTGGCGCCGTCGGTCTCAAGAGCCGCCAGTGTCGTGTCGTAGTCGGACAGCACCCACACCTGCATGTCGGCGCCTGCAATCGCCTCGGTCAGGCTCGCGGCGACCTTGGCACGACCGGCAAAGGCGTCGGCCTTGGCCGATGTCCGGTTCCACACGGTCACATCTTGCCCCGACTTGACCGCCGTTTCGGCCACGGCGCTGCCCATATTGCCCAATCCAATGATCGCTATCGACATAGAGCGTCTCCCTTTTTTGGTTTCTTCGACTTCCGGACCAATCTCACCTGCGCCCCGGGGCCCGCGTCAGGATCGCGGCCAGGAGGATGAGGACGACGGAAAAGCAGATCAGAAGCGTGCCGACGGCGTTGATCTCGGGTGTGACACCGCGGCGCATGGTCGAATAAATGTACATCGGAAGCGTGTTGTCGCGACCGGTAAGGAAGAATGTGACTGGGATCTCGTCAAACGACAGGACAAATGCCAGAAGGCCGCTTCCGACGATCGCCGTTTTGATGTTGGGCAGCGTGACATACCAAAAGGTTGCCAGAGCGCCAGCGCCGAGATCGGCCGAGGCTTCCTCAAGCGATGGCGGTAGGCGCTGGAGCCGGGCAAAGACCTGTGTGACCACCACCGCCAGCAGCGCCGTGGCATGGCCCAGAATGACGGTGTGCAGGCTGAGATCAAAACCGACAATGTTGAACAGATTCAGCATCGAGATCCCGGTCACGATTCCGGGCAAGGCGATGGGAAGTAGAATGAGGCGCCGGAAGAACGCCTTGCCCCGGAAGCTGTATTTGTGCAGCGCCATCGCCGCAGGGATGCCGATCGCCAGCGTCAGTGCCGTTGACAAGGTGGCGACGTAGAAGCTGTTTCCCACCGCCTCGAGCAGGTCCGAGTTGGAAAACAGCCGTCCGTACCATTCCAGCGTGAAGCCTGACAAAGGCCAGGCCAGGATGCGGGAGTCGTTGAAACTGAAGATGATCAGGATTGCGATCGGCAGGTAGAGAAAAGCCATCAACAGGCTGATGAAAGTGATGAAGACGCTGTCGGCTGCCATGCCCGATGGCATGGCCGGTCGATGGACGGATTTGCTCTGCGTCAGGGCAATATCGGCCATTTCAGTACCGAACCGTCGTGCGCTGCTCGAACCGGTCGGACAGCGAGATGATTGTAAGGACAACGGCGAGCATCACCACCGCAAGCGCAGAGCCAAGCGGCCAGTTCAACGCGGCGCCGAACTGAGACGTGATGACATTGGCCACCATCAGACCATCCGGACCGCCGACAAGAAAGGCGGCGACGAAATCGCCAAAGCAGAGGCAGAAAGTGAGCGTCATGCCGGCCATCACACCGGGCAGGGACAAGGGCACGGTCACGCGCCAGAACGTGTTCCAGGGACCAACGCCCAGATCGGCGGATGCCTCGTCGAGGTTTTTCGGGATCTTCTCGAGTGCGGCATAAATCGGCATCACCATGAACGGTATGAAAATGTAGGTCAGGGTGATGACCATGGCCGTCTGGCTGTAGAGAAATACGTCCAGTGGCTCGTCAACGATCCCGAGACCGACAAGCGTGCTGTTGAGCACGCCCTCGGTTCCAAGGATGGTCTTCCACAGATAGGCGCGTAGCAGGTAGGACACCCACAAGGGCGCGATGACCCCGAGGAACAGCATGGTGCGCACTGTGGAGTTGCGCAGCCGAAACACCAGAAAATATGCAAACGGATAGGCCAGAACCAAAGCGGCAATCGAAACCAAGGTGGCAATCATCAGCGTGCGCCCGATGACCCGGACATATTGCGGCTCGGAGAACAGCGTCAGGTAGTTGCCAAACTGGAAGGCCGGCTCGAACAGCGGATAGGTCTTGATCCAGAAGCTGTAGGTGAGCAGCACCGCGTAGGGCACCAGCATGAAGCAGACGATCCACAGGATCGGCAGTCCCAGGACGAGGGCCATGCCATGGCGGTCGATCCAGCGTAGCGACACGACCTAAGCCTCCGCCGCAAAAAGCAGGATGTTGTCGGCCTCGATGCCAATTTGGACATCGTCTCCGGGCCGGGCATGCGTGGAATGCAGCATGCCCTTGGGCAGCAACTCGTCGACCAGAAATTCGTGGCCCGACTGCAGGCGGACGACGGTCCGCAGGGCGAGACCAAGATAGATCGTTTCGACCACCGTGCCGTTGACGACATTGTCGAGATGCTCGGCATCGCCGTTCAGGAAGCGCGCTTTTTCCGGGCGGATCCCAAGTTGGCGAATGCTATGTGCAGCGGCCGGCGGCGTGCCGGCAGCAACAAGGGCATTGCCACCGGACTGCAGCTGGATCCCGTTCTCGTTTTGCATGACGGCATCAACAGGCAGAAAGTTGGTCGTGCCGATGAAGTTGGCGACATAGGGCGTGGAAGGCCGCTCATAGAGGTCCTCGGGACTGCCATCCTGGGCAATGCGGCCATTCTGCATGACGACGACACGATCTGACATCACCAAGGCCTCGGTCTGGTCATGGGTAACCATGATGAAGGTTATGCCGAGCTTGTCATGCATGTGCTTGAGCTCGACCTGCATCTGTTCGCGCAGATTGGCGTCAAGCGCCGACAGCGGCTCATCAAGCAATATGACCTTTGGTTCGCGGACGACCGCCCGCGCCAGTGCCACTCTTTGTCGCTGACCACCGGACAGCTGATGCGGGTAGCGGTCGAACAGGCCGGTCAAGCCGACAAGGTCGAGCGCTGACTGGGCCCTGTCACGGGCCGCTGCGCCGCGGATGCCTTTGCGTTCGAGCCCATAAGTGATGTTCTTGCCGACGGGCATGTGCGGGAACAACGCATAATCTTGGAACATCATGTTCACATCGCGTTGCTGTGGCGGCACATCGGTGACATCGGTTCCGGCTATCCGGATTGCGCCGGCAGTGGGTTGCTCGAACCCGCCGATCATCCGCAAAAGTGTGGATTTCCCGCAGCCCGACGGACCCAAAAGGGTTAGAAACTCCCCGTCCTCGACGGCCAGATTGACTCCGTCGACGCCAATGACAGGTCCGAAATGCTTGCTTAGTTCGTCGAGCTCGATGATCGCGGCCATGCCAGCTGTCCTTTGTCGAGTGGCCCCGCGGGCCGGAGGACCCGGTCTCCCGGGACCGCAATGCCGGCCCCGGGCTTCGCGGTTGAATGCGCGCGACCTATTGTGCCTTCACCGAGTTCCAGGCGTTGACATAGGCGCCTTGCCGATCGCCCAGCGGCTGCCACAGCAGCAGGCTGTCCAGATAGGACGGGTCGTCCTGATGCAGGGCGGCGAACTGCTCGTCAGACATGCAGTTGCGCGCCGCGACCGGATTGGCCACAGAGTAGCCATTGACGTTGGCAACACCGCACTGGCCCTGTTCGCTCGACTGCATGTTCAGGAAGGGATAGACGCATTCGTTGTCGCCGGAACCATCGACGATCATCCACGAATCCATCCAACCCTCTGCATTCTCTTCGGGAATGAACTCGGTAACCTCGATTCCCTGTTCGGCCAGCAGTGCGGATTGGTAGCCGGCCCACGTATTGGAGATGTCGATCTCTCCCCCGGCATAAAGGTCGACCAGCTCGCCCGCCGTGGACCAGTATTTGCGGACAAGCGGTTTCTGCTCGATCAGCGTATCCACCGCATTTGCGATCTGATCATCGGACAGGGTGTAGATGTTGGTGTCGCCATTGTAGCGGGCGGCGACATAGATGGCGGACTTGTCGTCCCACAGAGAGATACGGCCTTCATGGCGCGGGTCGAACAGTTCCGCCAGCGAAGTGGGCGGCGTGTCGAAGGCATCATTGCGATACATGAACGCGATCGCACCCCATGTGTAGGGCATGGCATAGTGCTTTCCGTCCAACTGAATGTTGTCGAGCTCGCGGAACTGGGCGTAGAGATTGTCCCACTGCTCGATCTGGGTGGTGTCGATCGGCTCGACGAAGCCGGCCTCGATAATCAGCTTGGTGATGTCGGATGCGGGTGTGATGAGGTCATAGACGCCGCCGCCAGCGGCCATCTTGGCTATGATTTCCTCGCCGGAACCAACATAGGTCGCGTTGACTGTGCACTGGGTTGCGGCCTCGAATTCGGCGATGAAGCTCTGATCAGCATAGCCCTCCCAAGTCAGCAGGTTCAGTTCGCCGCTAGCCCAGGCGGGTGCCGTAACTGCCATGGCGACAGTGCCGAGCAGGATCGCTTTGAGGGAATTGGATGTGGACATGGGTGGAAGCTCCTTTGAGAGTTTGCAGCATTGTCGGCACCCAACGACGTCGGAGCGCCACCGGTGACCAGTTCTGACCGGCACGCGGGAAACCATCATGATTCACTCAGTCAGCCTTATGGTCTAAAATACATACCATTCTAACTCGGCGCTGGAGTCAAGACTGCTTGATGTTGCGACCAATGGCTTGGGCGCCGGACCCGGAACTCTTTGACGCCGGCCTTCCACACGGTGCAAATGATGGGGGCAGGGTGAGGCGGCTGGAAATTGGCTGCAATGATTAATACTATCAGATATTTAGGAGATGCAGCGTCGGGCCGCGAGCGCGCTCAACTGATCGGTGCGATACAAGCGCTGCCCGTTGCCTGCCGACCCTGAGCACGTTTTTCCGACAGCGGGAGCAACAATCGGTTTTCAACCCGGTTGACAGTCGTCCAAGCAAAAATGGTATGAATAAAATACCTATCGGCCGACAGGAGATGCAAATGAACGATACGCCAGTCAATCCAGCGGGCGGAGCGCCCCGCGTGGTAGAGGGGCGTTTTGATGGTCTGACAGCGATCGTCACTGGCGGTGCCAGCGGGATGGGGCGGGCACAGGCGTTGCGGTTGGCCGCGGAAGGCGCGTCAGTTGCCATCATCGATCGCGACAAGGCGGGCAGTGAAGCCGTTGCCCATCAAATCGCCGGCCATGGGCGCAAATCGGCAGCCTTTGCTGCCGATCTGTCAAAACAGGATGAGGTCGAGACTGCTCTGGATGGCGCACTGGACGCGTTGGGGCCGGCCAATCTGCTGTTCAACAATGCGGGGATCGTGCTCGTCAAACCATATGTTGAGACGACCGAGGAGGAGTTCGACCGGGTGATGGCGGTCAACGTCAAGTCCGCGTTCATGGTGACGCGCCGGGTCATCCCGCAGATGATCGAACTTGGCGGCGGCTCGATCGTGATGATGTCTTCGGTGTCTTCGGTTCGCGGGTTTGCGCTCGAAGCGATCTATGGCGTCTCGAAGGCAGCGGTTCAGTCCCTGATGATGAACATTTCCGTCGAGTTCCGCGAGCAGGGCATACGCTGCAACGCAGTTTGTCCAGCGTTCGTGCGCACGCCGCACGGCCTCAACGAGATCAAGGATTTTCAGGCACTCGGATTTGACTGGAGTGATGACGATCTGGCCTCGACCCAACTGCGTATCTGTGAGCCCGAAGAGGTCGCCGACGTCGCACTGTTCCTCGCGAGTAGCGACGCAGGCTTCATCAACGGCGTTGCCGTTCCGATCGACAATGGTTGGTTGGCAAAAGCCTGAGTTCTTCTCGAACGGGGCTCGCCACCGTCAACGGGACGGCGGTGTCAGAAGGATACGGCGTTGATCGGGGGCGGCGATCTCTTGGCGTTCCGACGTGAGCAAAGCTGGTCGTTATTCTAATTCAAGACATCGCCAGAGACGATCCGTCTGGTGAGCATCCTGTTGATCTGGTTCGAAATGGTCCGGGAGCCCGCGTGCGATTGGATGCCCCGGTTCCGTGACCCGGAGGCGTTCGCGCTCACCGGCTTCGCGCCAGGCCAAATTGCGGGGTGTTTCCATCAGTTTCTCGAAGATCTTCGAGAAGTGCGTCGAGTGCGGCGGGATCAGGCTCATGCCGCCCCAGACAGCGTCGGCAACACGGTTGACGACATGGTCCTCGACCGCGCCTTGTGCAGCGTGTCCCCACCAAAGAAGCACGTCGGTATCGTCAAGCCGCGCTCGGGCCAGTCCGTGCAGGAGCCCTGTCGCGGCCTTGTCATTGTGGACGAAGATGGCGGTCGGCCGGTGCACGCTGTCGGCGATCCGTGCAGCAACGTCGAGCCCGAATTCGGTCGACAATGGCCCCGTGAAATTGCGTGCGCCCTGGATTGGAAGGCCGGCCGATTTCAGCGCCTGGCAAAGTCCGAGATACCGTCGTTCGAAGCCGTGGACTTGTAGTGGCCCACAGACATGTATGATGTCCCGGTGTCCGAGCGAAACACGATGCTCGGCCGCCAGCCATCCGCCAAGCGCATCATCGATCCCGACTGACGGGATGTCGATGTCCTTTTGCCCGGCGCACGAAACGAGCCGCGGACCCGAATTGCTGCCGCCGCCGGCCGGCCAGAGGTCTTCGGGTATCCCATAGGCTTTCAGGATCAACCCGCCCGCTTGGGTCATGAGCAGCATGTCAGAGTAGACGCGCTCTTCCGGGCTTCTGCCTCGATCCCCTTGAAGAACTCCTCGAAGAAGGCGTTGGTGATGTCCGAGACGAAGACCAGCCGCGTCCGGCTGCTGCCCCGTCGCAAGTCGGCGGCAGCCTGATTGGCTCGGTAACCGAGGCGCTCCACCACTTCGAAGAAATGCGCCCGAATCTCAGGTCTGACGTGCTCGGGCGCAAAAGAGCGGGTGAAACACTGGCGACCGATACCCCGGCTTCCCGGGTCACGTCTTTGACTGTGGGGTGCCTTTGCTTCATTCCGTAGCCCGCCTCAGGCAGCGATTGGGCCGCCATCGCGATCGAACTGGCGAGTGAATTGCGGGTCAGGCCGGAGGTGAACCTTGCCACCGAGGGACTGCTGGTGCTGGCCGTCGATGCAACCTGCCACCCCGGTCGGCTAGAAGACGGGAAATCGCTCAGGACGGTGGTCCAGCGTTGGGGAGCGAGTCAAAACCTTCGCATAATCGCCAGCCTGGTGGTCCAACGTAGGCCGGCAGTTCACTTGCACTTGTGATAGAGCCGTTGTGTCGTCAGCTTGCAGAACAAACCACATAACAGAAGACCCAGCGCGGGAATCGGAACCCCTTGAGACGGGAAAGATCAGGCTGATGCAGCGCACCCGCCGCTATAACCAATTGCTCAAATCGACAACCTGACAATGCTCCTGTTCTTCCTTGGAGCGCCGAGCCAACTGGCTCTTTAAACCTTTCATCAGTCACGCCACTCCCAAGCCGGGCGGGGGCTGGTTTTTTCGACCACGAAGTCGATGAAATACCGGGTCTTGATTGGCAAGAGTGTACGTTCTGGGAAAAGGCAGTTGATTGAGCCGTGCTCATAGGGCCACGCGGTCAACAGCGGTTTGAGCCGTCCGCGACGAATGTCAGGACCGACGATGTAATCTGGCAGTAGGCTAATGCCCGCCCCCAAGATCGTGGCTTCGCGCAGGGCAACCATACTATCAAGGGTTAGCGCCGGTTGTAGCCCCTCAACTCTGCGTGCACTCGGCAATGCGCGGTTCCACGACGACCAATAGGGCCAGTGGTTCTCGTCGCGGTTACGGAGGCATCTGTGGCGGGTTAGCTGTTTGGGGTTTTTCGGTTCGCCATGATCTTCAATGTAAGAGGGACTTGCACAAAACGTCATGGTATTGGGTGCAATTTTTCTTTGGATCATAGATGACTCTTCCAAATGAAGAACGCGTATTGCGACATCGAAGCCCTCCGATACGATGTCCTTGTCGATGGCATCATATTTTACCTCGACTTCCACATTGGGATATCTTTGTTGATACTGGGACACCCAAGGGGTGACTTGCGTCAGTCCCAGCCCCGGCAGCGTGGTGATACGCAACTTCCCTTTGGGGTCCTTGCTGAAGCCGGCAATCTCCGAGATGCATTCCTGCATGCCAGAGACCAAAGGACGTGTTTTGAGGGCCAGCTCTTTCCCGGCTTCCGTAGGTGACATGGTGCGCGTGCTCCGGTTCAGCAGCCTGACGCCGACCCTCTGTTCCAAAAGGGCGATTTCGGCACTGACGACAGACTTAGATACGCCGATGGAGCTGCTTGCCGCTCTGAAGCTACCGGCATCCAGAACGGCCAGGAAAATCTCGATTCCACGAAATGAACCAACCGACATGCGCGCTCTCCAAGTCCAATTCATTGTCCTTCAATCCGGACACTAATGATACAAAATCCGGCCAAACGACCGCAAGAGAAGATGCTAGCAAGAGCGGACCGAACAATGACGTCAGTGCATTGCAGTTTTGGGGCGTTGGAATGGCATTTCAGAATTACGTGGGCGGTCAATGGGTCTCATCAGATGAGGTTCTCGAGAATATCAACCCCTCGGACACCAGCGACGTTATCGGGAACTTTTGCCTCGCAGATCAACGCGACGTGGATAGAGCAGTTGAGGCTGCAAAGACTGCCAGCCGCCAATGGTCAAGAGTAACGCCGCAGGTCCGTTCTGATCTCCTGCGAAAAATCGGCGACGAGATCTTGGCGTGCCATGAACACATGGCGCACATGCTTGCCCGAGAAGAGGGCAAAACCCTCGTTGAAGCCAGGATGGAAGCACTTCGCGCCGCGCAGATTTTTCATTTCTTTTCGGGCGAGGCCATTCGGCTCGGAGGGGAGGCAATCGACTCGGTGAGACCACACGTAGAGGTGGGTGTTCTGCGCGAAGCTCTGGGGGCTGTGGCGATCATCACGCCCTGGAACTTTCCATTGGCTATTCCGGCTTGGAAGATTGCACCGGCGCTGGCCTTTGGGAACAGTGTTGTGTTCAAGCCGTCTGAGGTGGTTCCCGGCTCATCCTATGAGTTGGCCAGAATCATTGTCGAATGTGGCGTGCCGGAGGGTGTCTTTAACTACGTTCTGGGTACCGGGCCGACTGTTGGTCAATCCCTGGTGCAACATGAAGCCATCGATGCCGTGACGTTCACCGGCTCGGTGGCCACCGGCCGTGCGATTGCGAGCTCATGCATCAGCGGCGCTACTATGAAAACGTTTCAACTGGAAATGGGCGGAAAGAACCCGTTCATTGTCTTGGATGATGCCGATCTTGATGTTGCTGTGGATTGCGCCGTTAACGGTGCTTTCTTTTCAACTGGTCAACGCTGCACAGCCTCAAGCCGTCTGATCGTTCAGGATGGAATCTATGAGCGCTTTGCCAATGCCTTGGTTGCCCGAATGGACGGGCTGCGCGTTGATCATGCCCTGAAAGACGGTACCGACATCGGTCCAGTGGTTAGTCAGCAACAGCTCGACAAGGTCATGAAGTATGTGAAGATCGGGCAGGACGAGGGAGGCACGCTCTCTCAAGGGGGTACCCTGGTCCGGCGAGAGAAAGATGGCTACTACATGCAGCCCGCTCTTTTCACCGACGTCTCCCAGGATGCAAGGCTGGTGCGCGAAGAGGTGTTCGGGCCCGTGGCGACCCTGCAGCGTGCGCATGATTTTGATGAAGCGCTGACCCTTGCCAACGAAACGGACTTTGGCTTGTCTGCGGGCATCGCCACCAGATCGTTGAAACATGCCACGCATTTCCGCCGAAACAGTCAGGCGGGCATGGTCATGGTAAATCTGCCGACAGCCGGTGTGGACTATCATGTGCCGTTTGGTGGTCAAAAGCTGTCAAGCTTCGGCGCGCGGGAGCAAGGCACCTATGCCGCTGACTTCTACACGAAGGTAAAGACAGCCTATGTCACGGCCTAAACTGCGCGTTGTCGAACTGGCCCGGATATTGGCCGGGCCTTGGATTGGTCAGATTCTGGCAGATCTGGGCGCGGACGTCACCAAGGTTGAAAGCCCGCGCGGCGATGATACGCGCAGTTGGGGGCCACCTTTTGTCGATGTCGAAGGCGAGGAAGTTGCCGCGTATTTTCATAGTTGTAACCGTGGGAAACGTTCCTTCGTTGCGGACTTTAATTCCGAAGCAGACCGAGAGGCCGTCTTCGACCTCATCAGCCATGCCGATGTAGTGATTGAGAACTTCAAGGTGGGTGGGCTCAAGAAATACGGCCTGGATTACGCCAGCTTATCACAACACCATCCGCGTCTCATTTATTGTTCCGTGACGGGATTTGGCCAAACCGGTCCTTACGCCTCACGCGCTGGATACGATTTCGTTATTCAGGCCATGAGCGGCATAATGGATCTGACGGGCGATCCGAAAGGTGAACCGCAGAAGATAGGTGTTGCCTTGGCTGACATCATAACGGGCCTCTATGGCACCATTGCAATTCAGGCGGCCTTGTCTCATCGACTTGAAACAGGACGTGGACAGCACATCGACATGTCGCTTCTTGACTGCATGACAGGTGTGCTGGCCAATCAGGCGATGAACTATCTGGCGACAGGCGTCCCGCCCAAACGCATGGGTAATGAACACCCGAATATTGCGCCCTATCAGACATTCGAGGTGGACGATGGTCGCATTGTGGTTGCGGTGGGGAATGACAACCAGTTTCGCCATCTCTGCGATCTCCTCGGTTGCTCAAGTCTTGCGGAAGACGATCAGTTTTCGACAAACATAGCTCGTGTCGAAAACCGGGAGAGCCTGGTCACAGCATTGTCTGAGCGCTTCCGGTCTTGGCAGAGGGGCGCGCTGCTCGACGCCTTGGAAAGCTGTGGTGTTCCAGCAGGACCGATCAACGCGGTTTCAGATGTCTTTGCTGATCCTCAGGTCATTCATCGCGGATTGCAGATCAACCCCGCGGGAATCAAAACTGTGCGTTCACCGCTGACTATGAGTGATCTGCCGCTTCAGTTGGACAGGCGCGCGCCAAAACTGGGGGAACATACGCAAGAGATCAAAGCAGAGCTGACAGCCAGAGCGACATCGTCTTGATCTGCACCATGGCTCCACCAAACTTGCGTTCAAAGCCGATTGCTTGACGCTTTTGAAGCGGCGAGTTTTTCTTCATGCTTAACGATATCTGCTCTAAGCGATCTTAAACCGACACTGAGAGTTTTGAGTGATCGCGTTTAAGCGCTCAGGTATGCAACGGCTTCTTCGAGCAGGACGCTTGCCAAATGCGCACGGTAATCCGCGCTGGCGTGGATGTCGTCATTCAATCCACTCGCACCCAACGCAAGGTCTGTAATGCTGCTGACGCCGAAGGTTTCATTGAGCCTGTTTTCGGCTTCAGACCATCTGAAAACGCAGCCCTTTGCCCCGGTAATGGCGATGCGGCAGCCTTCGGGGAAAACGGCGAGTAGCAAACCAATGGTGGCATACCGACTGGCCGGGTTCGGTACTTTCAGATAGACCGCATTCTTGACCAAGGGGAAGTGAAACCCCGTTATGATTTCGTCGTCTTGAAGCTCCGTTTCAAACAGATCCAAAAAGAAGGCGTCGGCTTCTATTGTGCGGTTGTTGGTTATGATTTCGGCCTTCAGGCCAAGTATGGCGGCGGGATAGTCGGCGGCGGGGTCACTATTGGCCACCGAGCCACCGATCGTACCGCGGTTGCGCACCTGGTGATCCCCTATCATGCTGGCCAGCTTGGTCAGGACGGGCAAGGTCTTGGCGACCAGTGCACTTGTGGCAACCGCGTTGTGAGTGGTCATTGCGCCAATCCACAAACGGCTGTCTCGCTTTTCTATGCCGACCAGTCCATCGACGCGCGATAGGTCGACCAGTGTTGACAACTTATTGAGCCGTTGCTTCAAGGTTGGCAGCATAGTCATGCCGCCAGCCACAACTCTGGCATCAAGATCATTTCGGATAATCTCGGACGCCTCGGAAATGCTCTTCGCACGGTGGTATTTGAAGTCATACATGGCTTAAGGCTTTCAGTCTGGGCAAGTAGCGATCAGATCTAACTCCGATCCTGTCGCATCTCGCGTGCGCAGGCCAGAATGGCGGACACAATGTTCTGATACCCAGTACAGCGGCAGATGTTTCCCTTCAGCTCCGTGCGCACATCATCCTCGGTTGGATCAGGGTTTCGCGCGATCAAGTCGACACCGCTCATGATCATCCCCGGGGTACAGAAGCCACATTGCAACCCGTGATGCTCCCGAAACGCTTCCTGCATCAGGTGAAGCTGCTGGCGAGTTGCGAGCCCCTCGATTGTTGTAACCGAACAACCGTCAGCTTGGGCGGCCAAAATCGTGCAGCTCTTAACCGCCTGGCCATCAAGGTGGACAGTACAGGCGCCGCATTGGGTCGTGTCACAGCCGATATGGGTCCCGGTGAGGCGCAGGTTTTCACGCAAAAACTCGACCAAGAGAAGATTGTCAGGCACTCGCTCGGCGCAATTCTTTCCATTGACCTTGATGTCTACATCGACCGACATAGTCCGCTTCCCCTCTTGTGGCTGCAGCCCCTTGAAAACATGTCATATTTCATTGGCTGGCGCCAACGAGGACCCATGCGGAGGTTGACTATAAACCGGGTCATTGAATTTTATTGTCCGGAATAGTGACCCACTGTTTCCGAAAAATCTGGCTCGGCAGCTTTCACAAATGCTGCTTTTATTCGTTGCTGATCACCGAGAGAAGGAAGAGCTAATGCGAAAATCAGCTTCGACACCGGGTACCGTTTCAGCGCCGGTCGGACCTTACTCTCATTCTTACAGCATCAGTGTTGGGGGTGCGCGCATCATCTTCACTTCGGGCCAATATGGTGTTGACCCCCAAGGCAAGGTTGTTGGCGACAATGACATGTACGCCCAGACGCGCCAGACTCTCTTGAACCTGGAGGATGTCCTGAAAGCACAGGGTGCATCCTTTGAAGACGTCATCAAGACGACAACCTATGTGACGGACATCTCGCGGCGTCAGGAGGTAACCCGCGCCCGTGCCGATTTCCTGCCAGACCCTCTTCCCACCAGCACACTTATTGAAGTCAGCAAGCTGGTCGAGCCTGAGTACCTCATCGAAATCGAAGTTATCGCCGTGGTTGAGGAGGTGTGACTGGTGTCTGGCGTTCAAGCTACAGATGACGATGTTGGTATAGGTGCTTCAGTGCGCCGAACCGAGGACTTTCGTTTTATCACGGGAGAGGGGCGTTACACGGATGACTTGCGTGAGGCTCATTACCTGAACGCCTATTTCTTGCGCAGCGACCATGCGCACGCCCGACTGCTCAGCGTGGATTGCCAAGACGCGTTGGATCAGCCGGGAGTGGTGGCGATCCTCACGGGTCAAGACTGGCTGGACGAGAATATGGGGCATCTGCCCTGTGATTGGGTGGTGACGTCGCGCGACGGATCGCCCATGAAAGCGCCGCGCCGGTATCCGTTGGCTGTCGACAAGGTCCGCTATGTCGGCGAACCGATCGCTGTGGTCATTGCAGAGACAAAAGAGCAGGCGCAAAACGCCTCAGAGCGCATTGAAGTCGATCTTGAGCCGTTAGGGTGCAACATAGATCCGCGCCCAGCCCAATCGCCCGACATGTCGGTCCATGACGAGGCGCCGGACAACCTTTGCTTTTCGTGGGAGATCGGCGACGAGGCGGCCACAGACGCGGCATTTGAAACCGCGGCGCACATTGCGTGTCTCGATCTGGTGAATACGCGGTTGGTCGCCAATCCCATGGAGCCGAGGGCTGCGATCGCCCTTTATGACGCGGGCGCGCGCAATGCGACATTATACACCACCAGTCAAAACCCCCATGTAGCGCGACAGATTTTGGCAGGCCCCGTAGGTGTCGCCGAAGAGCATCGACTCCGTGTGATCGCGCCTGATGTTGGCGGCGGCTTCGGCACGAAGATATTCGTCTACCCTGAAGAGACGGTCTGCCTGTGGGCCGCCAAGCGGCTTCACCAGGCTGTGGGCTGGACCGCCACCCGCGGCGAGAGCTTTTTGGCCGATGCGCATGGTCGCGATCATCTAACCAGCGCGGAACTGGCCTTGAGTGAAGACGGCCTGTTTCTCGGATTGCGGGTCCGGACAAACGCTGCTTTGGGCGCCCATCTTTCAACATTTGCCTCGGCGGTGCCGACGTTCATGTACGGTACGCTCCTGTCGGGCCAATACCGGACACCGGCGATACATGCGGTCGTCGATGCTTATTTTACCAACACCGGACCCGTGGATGCCTATCGAGGTGCAGGCCGACCGGAGGCCAGTTATGTGGTTGAGCGGCTCGTCGATGTTGCGGCGAACCAAACCGGGATAGACCGGGCGCATATACGCCGGATCAACTTTATTCCGCCTGAAGCGTTTCCTTACCAAACGCCCGTGGCCGCAGTTTATGACAGCGGCAGCTACGCAGCCAATCTCGATCGCGCGATGGCGATGATTGACTACGGCGGTTTCGAGAAACGGCGCACCTTGTCCAAAGCCAAGGGGAAACTGCGGGGCATCGGTATCGGTTGCTATATCGAAGCGTGCGGCCTGGCGCCCAGCAATCTGGTCGGTCAGCTTGGCTCGGGCATCGGCTATTTCGAAACGGCAACGGTGCGTATGACGCCGAATGGCAAGTGCATCGTTCTCACCGGTTCCCACTCCCATGGCCAAGGACACGAAACCGCGTTTGCGCAGATCATTCACACGCACCTTGGCCTGCCGCTGGAGGATGTTGAAATTGTGCATGGGGATACCGCCATGGTGCCTTACGGCCTGGGCACCTATGGGTCGCGGTCTGCGGCTGTTGGCGGTTCCGCGATCATCCGGGCGTGCGAAAAGATCATCACAAAAGGTCGGAAGATCGCGGCCTACGCGCTGGACGTAAACCCTGAGGCCGTTCACTTCGAAAATGGCGTTTTCCGCTCCGATCAAGGCAGTCGGACGCTCAGCGTGAGCGAAGTTGCTGTTGCCGCATTTAAGGGGCACGTGATCCCGCACGGTGAGATGGAACCGTGTCTGGAAGAAAGCGCGGTATACGACCCGGAGAACTTCACGTATCCGGCAGGCACTTACATCTGTGAAGTCGAAGTCGATCCCAAAAAGGGGACCGTCAAGATTCTTGATTTTGTCGGCGTCGATGATTTCGGCAAGGTCATCAACCCGATGATTGTCGAGGGGCAAGTTCAAGGTGGTTTGGCGCAAGGTATTGGTCAGGCCCTGATGGAGCATTGCATTTACGACCCCGAAACGGGGCAGCTGCTGACTGCCAGCTTCATGGATTATTGCATGCCACGGGCTGATGACCTGATCAATTTCAGGTTGGAATTCTCCGAAACCGCCTGCCCGCACAACCCCTTGGGCGCGAAAGGCTGTGGCGAAGCAGGAACGGTGGCAGCGCCACCGGCCGTCATGAATGCTGTCTGTGATGCCATCGGCACCACGATGGACATGCCGGCCACCCCCAATCGTGTTTGGAATGCGTTACGCGGGCGGCAATTCAACCGCACTTCAGTGTGACGTCTTGACCACATAGAAAGGTTTAATATGACTGGAATTTGGCAGATCGTCGTGGCTGAGATGGTTGGGTCCATGATCCTGATCACATTCGGATTTGCATCCATCGCAGCGACGACACTTACACAGTCATACGGGCGGGGCAGCGCCTGGATTGCGCAAGGTGCTTGCTGGGGTCTCGGACTGGCTATCGGGCTTCTTGCGGCCATTTCGCTGGGGTCTGGGGGGCACATAAACCCGGCCGTCACAGTTGCCTTCGTTGCCGCTGGATTTCTACCAATGGCGGAGGCGCCGGCCTACTTCGCCGGTCAGCTCATGGGTGGGTTTGTGTCGGGTGTTTTGATTTGGTGCCTTTATCTGCCCCACTGGAGCAAGACTGAGGATCCCGTCGTGAAACTGGCTTGTTTCGGTACGGTTCCAGCCATTCGCTCGATCTTCGCGAACCTGGCTGCCGAGACCATTTCCTTCACATTCTTCGTGTTCGGGATTTTTGTCATCCTTGCAGCGGTGCCGGTTGAAAATCTCGTTGGCATAGCGTTTGCCACCGGGGCCTTGCTCACAGCCGCCTATTGCGCGACCGGTGGGCAGACCACATGCGGCTACTCTGTTGATCTGGGAACCCGCCTTGCACATCAGGTTTTGCCAATTTCCGGGAAGGGATCGTCAGACTGGGCTTACGGCTGGGTGCCGGTCTTGGGCCCAGTCCTTGGGGGATTGATTGCGGCATTCTTCGCTGGGCTTCTCGGATTGGTCTAAGACGAGCCCTTCTTCAAGAACAAATGCGCTGTCTCACTCCCGGAGAATCCTATGCCCCGACAAACGCTACAACCCCCCGAACTGTTCCCCAGCAAGAGATGGGGGTTTTCGCAAGTCGTCATCTCGCCCCCCGGCCGCATCGTCCATATTGCGGGCCAGGTGGCTTGGGACGCCGATGAGAACCCGATTGCGGGGACGAGAGAAGATCAGTTCAGGCAGGCGCTCAAGCACGTGTTCATTGCGGTCGAAGCGGCAGGCGGCGCACCGGATGATATTCAGTCCCTCCGATTCTACATCCCAAATTTTGAATCGGGCACCGAAGCGGACATGATTTCCCGCGTTTTGGTGGAGACATTTGGCACAGACTCGCCACCAGCGTCATCGTGGATTGGCGTTCAGGCGCTTGCACAACCTGAGTATCTCATAGAAGTGGACGCGATGGCCATTGTTCCATGAGCTGAAGCACGCCTATGGGTGGCATTATCGCTACCATCCCGCCCGCTCAGCAGCGACGCGCCTCGGGCTAGCATTGACGAGGTGTTCAGTCCCGGTGATCAGTCCACTGAAGTTGTCCTCCGCAATGTTTAGGAACTCGGAGGAGCGAGATGGCGAACAAGCGACCGATGCCAGAAGAGATTGCCACGAAGTCACGGCAGGTTGAGGTGCGCACGGGGCAAGGAATGCCGCGTCTGGATTTGATCCGACAGATCGGTGTGACTGAACAGACGTTCTATCGCTGGAAGGAGAAGTACCGTGGAATCGGCACGGAACAATTGAAGGAGTTCAGAAGGCTCCAGAAAGGCAACGAGCGTTTACGCAAGGCGGTGTCGGACATGTCCGTGGACAAGTTGATCCTGGGCGAGGCCGCAAGGGTAACCTCTGAGCCCCGCTCGTCGTCGTGCCTGAATTGATCGGGTTCGCAGTGAACTTGGTGTGTCGGAGCGGCGAGCTTGTGAGGTTCTGAGGCAGTACCGATCCAGACAACGCAGGATACCAGTTGGTCGTCCTGATGAAGATCACTTGGTAGCCGACATCATCGAACTGGCCCGGCAGTACGGCCGCTGCGGTTATCGGCGGATCGCGGTGCTACCGAGAGATGCAAGCTGACAAGTGAACGACAAACGGATTGAAAGACTGATGCTGCGGCAAGGGACCAAGGTACCCACAATGCAACCGAAGGAGGGTCGTCTCTGGCTGCATGACGGATCATGCGTTCGACCGCGACCGGAACGACGCAACCATGTCCTCCTATCGGCATTCGCGTCGCGATTGCTTGCCGGGCAATGGTCGGCGCGAAGACCGACTATGACGAACCGGGATCGCCTTGGGAAAACGGATACCGCGAAAGCTTCAATACCCTGTTCAGAGATGAGTTGCTGGACGGCGAAGTCTTCGACGGCCTGCGCGACGCTCAAATCCCGATCGACGAGTGGAGCAAACACGACAACCCCAAACGACCATACAGTGCTCTGAGCTACTGCCCGCGCCGGAAACTGTCGTCCCGATGGACCGAAGGCTGGCCATGTACCAACAATCAAATTGGACCACTCGGGTGGGGTTGATCAGAATTTTTCTTGAGGGAAAACAATCATGAAGGACAATTTAGCAAGTGGCTTTGGCCCTGATTTGTATGAGTTTGTTTGGGCGGATCCCTTTCGAATAAACGATCAGCTGTCTGAAGACCAAAGGATGCTGGCGGATGCGGCGCGCAAGTTTGCGCAAGGGCGCCTTCAGCCACGTGTCACAGATGCAGCAGCTGAAGAGCGGATCGAGCCCGAGATCTTCGCTGAGATGGGCGAGGCTGGGCTTTTGGGCTCAACCATCGATGAGGCTTACGGAGGCCTCGGTGCTGACTATGTCACCTATGGCCTGATCGCCCGCGAGATCGAACGGGTCGATAGCGGGTATCGGTCGATGATGAGCGTGCAATCCTCGCTCGTGATGTATCCAATTGACGCTTATGGCACGGAGGAACAACGAACAAAGTACCTGCCTGGGTTGGCCAGCGGCCGATTGATTGGTTGCTTTGGCCTGACTGAATCTGACGCTGGCTCCGATCCCGCTGGCATGAAGTCTCGGGCCGAGAAGATCGACGGCGGATACCGTCTTTCCGGGTCAAAGATGTGGATCTCAAACAGCCCCATAGCGGACTTGTTTGTGGTCTGGGCGAAGTCCGAGGCCCATGATGGGAAGATCAGAGGCTTCGTACTTGAAAAAGGCATGAAGGGTTTGTCCGCCCCAAAAATCGGCGGCAAGTTGTCCCTGCGTGCCTCGGTGACCGGCGAGATCGTCATGGATGGTGTCGAGGTTGAAGACGGCGCGCTTCTGCCTGGTGTCCAAGGCCTCAAAGGGCCGTTCGGCTGTTTGAACCGGGCGCGCTACGGCATTGCTTGGGGCGCAATGGGAGCTGCTGAGGATTGTTGGCATCGGGCGTTGAACTACGGTTTGGACCGCAAGCAGTTCGGCAGGCCACTGGCACAAACCCAGCTATTCCAAAAGAAGCTGGCCGATATGCAGACCGAGATCGCCTTGGGACTACAGGCCGCATTGCGGGTTGGTCAGATGATGGACCAAGGTGTTGCGGCGCCCGAGATGATCTCCCTCATCAAGCGGAACAATTGCGGCAAAGCCTTGGATATAGCCCGCGCTTCCAGGGATATGCATGGCGGCAACGGCATTTCGCAAGAATTCCATGTCATGCGACATGCCGTAAATCTCGAAACTGTGAACACTTATGAGGGCACCCACGACGTTCATGCTCTGATTCTGGGGCGTGCGCAAACTGGCCTGCAAGCGTTTTTCTAAGCCATGGACCGCGTAGCTCATATCAACCAGCCTCTGGCAAACCGGGGGCGGTAGGCAGCCCCGTTCAAGCGCGGTTTCCTCCAACAGTTCTGCCGCTTCTACTGATGCTACCGCTGGCATCTTCCAATTGCCGGCGAGATATCGCAAACATGGCCACATGAGTGCCAATGGTGAACCAGACGTCAGGACCCTGCCGACGGCCTTCCTGACCACCAAAGAGGTTGCGTCGCTGCTGCGCGTCAAGGAGCGCAAGATCTATGACATGGCGGCCGCCAGCGAGATTCCGCACCGCCGGATCACCGGTAAACTGCTGTTTCCGGCAGACGAGATTACCGCCTGGATCGAAGGCACGGCGCTCGGTGGCGCCGAGCCACGACCCGATATTTGTGCTGGTTCCCACGATCCGCTCCTTGACTGGGCCGCCCGCGAATCCAGTTCGGGCCTTGCCACACTGTTTGATGGCAGCCTGAGCGGGCTCTCCCGTTTCAAAGCAGCAAAGGCGGTGGCCTGCGGTCTGCATCTTCCCGAAGCCGGCGGCTGGAACATAGAGACCGTCACACAACAGGGTGTGACCGATTGCGTGCTGATCGCCTGGGCCATGCGCGTTCAGGGCCTCATCGTCGCCGCCGGAGCGGAGGAGACGATTTCCGGCGTCGAAACCATCGGCAACCGACGGGTAGTCCTCCGGCAGCCGGGCGCTGGCGCACGCGAACTCTATGAGCGCATGACTGTCGGGCTCGACATGTCGGAGGCGCAGATACTGCCGCAAACGGCGCGCACGGAGACCGATGCCGCCTTGGCCGTCGCATCGGGCGAAGCCGATGTGGCGTTCGGCCTGAAAACCGTCGCCGACCAGTACAGGTTAGGCTTTGTGCCTATGGCAGAAGAACAGTTCGACTTGCTCATCGATAGGCGCAGCTATTTTTCCCAACCTGTCCAGTGCCTGTTTGCGTTTGCCCGCACTGATCCGTTCCGCGCCAAGGCCGAGAGCCTTGGCGGATACGATATCGGAAGGCTCGGCGAGGTGCGATGGCTTTCTCCCTAGAACGTGTCAGCGTTTCGTTGAAACGCAGCTCCGCTCTTGGGTTTTTGCTTTGCCGCGCATCTTGTCGGATCAGGTGATTCCGCCGTCGCCGGAAAAGCTCCAGGGCGCGTCAGGCCAACGGTCAGTTCAGGTTTTCCGGCGCGTTGGGGAAGAACAATTGCTGGCCATCCACCCGATAGCTGTCAATCGCCGCCTGGCCTTCGGCAGAAATCACCCAGTCGACGAACGTCTGGCCAAGCTCGGATCTGACATTGGGGTGACGGTCTGCGCTGACGAGAATGATGCCGTACTGGTTGAACAGTCTGGCATCGCCTTCAACGAGCACATCATGATTGCCCTTATTGCCGAAGCTGATCCAGGTCGCGCGGTCAGTCATGACATAGGCGTCCATGCCCGTGCCTGTGTTCAGGGTCGCGCCCATGCCAGACCCGGTTTCGCGGTACCATGTGCCCGATGCTGCGGCCACATCGATGCCCGCTTCGCCCCATAGGCGCAGTTCGGCCTTGTGGGTACCACTATCGTCACCACGTGAAGCGAACGGCGCCCCGCTTTCGGCGATCTGCGTCAGGGCGGCCACGACATCGTTCGAGCCAGCGACCATGGCAGGATCGGTGGCCGGCCCGACGATGACGAAATCATTGTACATGACATCGAAACGCTCAACGCCGTGGCCCTCGGCGACGAACTGATCCTCGGCCGACTTCGCATGAACGAAAAGCACGTCACCATCGCCGTTGGAGGCGTTGCGGATTGCCTGCCCTGTCCCAACTGCAACAACACGCACTTCGATGCCCGTCTTGTCGGTGAAGGCCGGCAGAATGTGATCAAACAAGCCCGAGTTTTGCGTCGACGTCGTTGACTGAACGATGATGAATCGATCATCGGCGCTCGCTGGCGCGACAAGAACACTTGCGGCCGCCATAATGGCGACCAGCGCGGAAAGGACGTGTCTAAGCATCAATAGGCTCCTGTACGAGTTGATGGTGTCATGAATCGAGATAGAGGCGGCCGTCGAGCCAAGCTCTGGCCGCGGCCGATTGAGGTTCTGTCAAGACACGCGCCGCCGGCCCGACTTCGGCAACCCGGCCCGCGTGAAGAAAGACGATGTCGTCGGCCAGGCGCTGCGCCTGACCGCGATCATGCGTCACAAGAACGATGGCGATGCCCCGGCGATGGGTGGCGTTGAGAAGCTGCTCGATGGCCGCGGTCGATGCGGGATCGAGACTGGCCGTTGGCTCGTCAAGGAACATCAGTTCGGGCGCGCAGATCAGGGCACGGGCGATGGCCAGCCTTTGCTGCTCGCCGCCCGACAGGACTCGCGCAGGCCGGTCCGCCAGATCACCGAGGCGCCCCAGTTCAAGGCCCTCTTCCACGCGCCGGGCGTGCTCCCTGCCGCGCACGCCGCGCACCGAAAGGGCAAAGCTCAAATTGGCACGGACCGAACGGCGCAACAAAACCGGCTTCTGAAAGACCATGGCCTGGGCACTACGGGCCGCCCGGTCGAGCGGGCGGTCTTGCCATGTCACTTCTCCGCCAGTCGGCTGCAGCAAGCCGTGCATCAGCCGCAGCAGCAGGCTCTTGCCGGCACCGTTCGCCCCCATGATGACGGTGCGGCGGTCAGGACGGATGTGCAGCTCAATCCCGTCTATGAGGCGACGGCCGTTCCGCCCGAAGGTCAGATCGCGGGTGACCATCAACGGTAGGGCAAACTGTCCATCGATGACCTCGGCGCCCGGTCCCGCTGGTTGGATGGATGCCAGTTCACGCATAGGCCGCTCGAACCGCCGATGCGCGCATCGCCATGACCATGGCATTGACGAAAAACGCCAGCACGAGCAGCACAATGCCAAGCGCCAGCGCCAGTTGCAGATTGCCGCGGGACGTCTCGAGCGCGATGGTCGTCGTCATGACCCGCGTGACATGGTTGATGTTGCCGCCAACGATGATGACAGCGCCCACTTCAGCAACCGCCCGGCCAAAGCCGGCTAGTATCACGGTCAGAAGGCTGTAGCGCGCGTCCCAGATCAGAGCGCTGATACGGTCTTTGACGCCTACACCGAGCGAGACAAACTGCTCGCCATATTCAGTGTTGAGGTCCTCGACCACCTGACGGCTCAAGGCGGCGATGATCGGCGTTACCAATATGGTCTGTGCGATGATCATGGCGGTTGGCGTGTAAAGCAGGCCCAGAATTCCAAGCGGCCCGGATGCCGACAGCATCAAGTAGACAATCAGGCCGACCACGACCGGCGGCAGCCCCATCAGTGCGTTCAGCACCAGGATCACCGTAGGGCGACCGGGAAAACGGAAAGCGCCGACGAGCGCGCCGAATGGCAGCCCGATCAGGCACGCAACGATGACCGCGGTGATGGTCACACGCAGCGACAGACCGATGATCTCCAGCAAGTCTGGATCGGCCGATACGATCAACCAAAAAGCTTCACCGACCGCATCCACGCTGCTTTTCCTCCCAGATAACGGAGAAAATGCATAGAAAAACGTGAAAAGGCAAGAAAAATGCGTGCGATGGTTTTGCTGACATTAATCGGCGAGCCGTGAGCTTGATATCGGAGCCCGCATCCGGCGATGACAGCCGGTCTTCCGCACTCGATGGGTTCAAAGCTGACGTTAGCCAAGGCGCGCTGGAGGAAGTCCGGCGAAGGTGGAATCGCCGGAGCCGATAAGACACGCGGAAAAACAAACTCTAGAGCGGCGCTGCGTTTCAACGAAACGTAGAACCGCTCACGGTGCTGCGATCACCAAATCTCGCGCAGAAGCGTCACTCGGACCGACCAGCGATTCGGCCCTCAACGGTGTGATCAAGGTCCAGCTCGGCAATTATCAGGACCATCTTGGCGCTGAACTGCTTGTCCGCCGTCTCTTCCAAGCCCGCTTTGCGCGTCGCTTCTTCGATGACCTGCTGCGACGTAGCACCAACTTCCTTGAGGAACTTGCGCATCGTGATGTTGATATTGTCGCTTATCGTCCAACTCTCCCGGGGTTGATTGGGTTGGCATTAAGGCCGTTTTCATGCCGCGATGGCACCTATTGGGTTTCAGCTTCCAGGATTTCGATCAAGGCGGCCCGATCTGAGTCGCTCGGCACCTTCTGTTCAGGCATGCGGCTACCGGGCGTACAGGCTTCAGTCCCATACTTGAACAGATCGGACACCGTCCGTGGCGTCCAGACAATGTCCATACCCCGCAAGGCTTCGAAACAGTCATAGCCGGCCGCAGTACCGATCCGACGACCAAAGATGCCGTGCAGTGTCAGCGTGTGATAGATGGAACACCTCGGCGCCACGGCCGTCTTGGTCAGGGGGCAAAAAAGCACCCACAAGCCATACCACCGTCGCAGGAGCCGCTCGGCGATGTCAGCAAATCCTCGGCATCTGCTCGCCTATCAGCATGTCAATAACGCGCTGTCCTCCGAAGCGTGTCCGCATGATGACGGTCTCCGGATGGGCGGATGTGGCTCGGCCGATGATCCGAGCTTGCCTGCCTTCGGGCAAAGCCTGCATAGCGGCAAGTGCAGCGTCGGCCTCCCGCGGCGGAGTGAACAGGACAAGTGTGCCCTCGTTCGCCAGGTAGAGGGGGTCGAGACCCAGGATTTCACACATTCCCCTGACCTCGTCCCTTAGCTGAAGCGCCTCCTCCTCGATTTCGACCCCGCAGTCCGACGCTTGTGCAAGCTCGTTCAGAGCGCTGGCAAGACCGCCGCGTGTCGCGTCCCGCGCGGCCCGCGTGCCGGGCGCTGCCGAAAGCACGGCCTCCATCAGGTGGTTGAGCGCCGCGCAGTCGCTTTCGAGCGTCGTCGACAGCGCCATATCGCCGCGCGCGGCAAGTATTGCCGCGCCATGGTCGCCAAGGACACCATTGACGATGGCGACGTCGCCGGGCCGGATGCGCCGCGCTCCCAGCTCACGCCCGGGAGGAATGACCCCGACGCCCGAAGTCGTCACGAACAGCTGATCGGCGCTGCCACGGTTCACAACCTTGGTGTCGCCGGTCACGATGCGAACGGCGGCTTTCTCGGCCTCGGCGGCCATCGTTGCTGCGACACGGTGAAGAAGGGCCACCTCACAGCCTTCCTCGACAATGAACGCCGCTGACAGCCAGAGAGGGCGCGCACCGCCAACGGCAAGATCGTTGACGGTCCCGCAGACCGCGAGCTTGCCAATGTCACCGCCGGGAAACTCGATCGGATCGACAACGAAACTGTCGGTCGTGAAGGCCAGCTTTGCACCGGGTGCTGCCAGCGCATCCTCGGTCAGACGCGCCTGGTCTTCTGTCGAATCCGACCCGAAGACGGACGTGAACACATCCCTGATCAGGTCCTGCATGGCCTTGCCGCCGCCGCCATGGGCAAGCGTGACGCGGTCGTCCCTCAGCCGGGCTCTCTGCGCCTTGTTCACTCGGCCGCCGCCAGATTGCGGGCGCCACGATAGTGCCAGTAGGCAGCGCAAGCCCCTTCGGAGCTGACCATCAAGGCGCCCAGCGGTCGCTCGGGTGTACAACCGGTGCCGAACTGCGCGCAGCCCGTCGGCTTGATCCGCCCGGACATCACGGCGCCGCAAGCGCAACCATCGGGCTCGTCGACAATCCGGTGCGCCGCGCCATAGCCCACCGCGAACTTCGCCTCCGCATCGAACTCGCGGTAGGCGTCCCTGATCTTCAGGCCGCTGCTATCGATCTCACCCAGACCGCGCCATTCGAAACTCGGGCGCGGCTCGTAGACATCGGCGATCGCCGCAAGGCTCACGGGGTTGCCATGCCGTGGCACGACGCGGGCATACTGGTTTGCGATCTCGGCCCGGCCGTCGCGGATCTGTTCGAGCACCATCAGCACCGCGTGCAGCAGGTCGAGAGGCTCAAACCCCGCAACGACCAGCGGTTTGCCATAATCACGGGCGATGAACTCGTAAGGCGTTGTGCCAATCACCATCGACACATGGCCGGGGCCGACGAACCCGTCGAGCACCATATGAGGATCGTCGAGAAGCGCCTTGATCGGCGGTGGGACCGTGATGTGATTGCAGAAGACGCTGAAGTTCCTGAGCCCGTCCCGGGCCGCCTGCTGGATCGACAGGGCGGTCGACGGCGTCGTGGTCTCGAACCCCAGCCCGAAGAACACGACCTCGCGATCGGGTGTTCGCCGGGCGAGGTCCACGGCATCGAGCGGTGAGTAGACCATGCGGATATCGGCACCCTCGGCCTTGGCCTGAATCAGCGACTTGCGGGTTCCCGGAACGCGCATTGCGTCGCCGAAGGTGGTGAAGATGACGTCGGGCCGTGCGGCGATCTCGACGCATTCGTCGATCCGGCTCATCGGGAGAACGCAAACCGGGCATCCGGGTCCGTGGATGAACTCGAGGCCGGGCGGTGTCAGCCGGTCGAGCCCGTAGCGGAAGATCGCATGGGTGTGCCCGCCGCAGATCTCCATGATGCGCACCGGGGCGTCGGCGGTTGCGCCGATCTCGCCCACGACCCGTTCGATGGCGGCAAGAAGGGCATTGGCCGCCTTCGGATCGCGGAACTCCTCGACGTATTTCATCCTTGCGCCTCCATCGCGTCCAGGGCTGCCTGCACCTCTCCAAGGTCATGCAGCGCCTTGAGCGTGCGTGCCGCCTCTTCCTCGTCGATCAGGGCCATGGCGAAGCCGACATGGATCAGGGCCCAAGACCCGACCAGATCGTCGAGCCTGCCGTTGGCAACACAGGTCACGCTTACCTCTCGCCGCACGCCGGAAATCTCGGCAAGGGCCATCTGCCGGCCGACATCTGTGATTTCGATGATCTGTCCGGGAATGCCGAGGCACATGGCTCAAGCCACCTCTGGCGAATTGCTTTGCCGAGCAACCGTGCCGCGCAAGTTCGGCGCCGTCTTCCGCGCCTGAAAGCTCTTTGAACTCCTCTTCATTCCGCCGGCTCCCTGACAGACTTTGCCCTGGCCTGCTCCTCGATCCAAGCCAGCCAACGATCCACGCCCTCGCCGGAGCGGGCCGATGTGTGGATTACCTCGATCTGCGGATTGATGCGCCGCAGATTGGTTTCGTAAAGGTCAAGGTCCGCCCCGCAGAAGGGCGCAAGATCGACCTTGTTCAGAAGCGCCAGTTGCGCGGCCGTGAAGATGTCGGGGTACTTCAGCGGCTTGTCTTCGCCTTCGGTCACCGAGAGGATTGCGACCTTCGCGTCCTCGCCGAGATCGAAGGCCGCCGGGCAAACAAGGTTGCCGACATTTTCGATGAACACCGTCGTGCCGGAACGAAGATCGAGATGATCAAGCGCGTGCCCAACCATATGAGCGTCAAGGTGACATCCCTTGCCGGTGTTGATCTGCACCGCAGGTGCACCGGTGGCGCGGATCCTGTCGGCATCGTTGCTGGTTTGCTGGTCGCCTTCGATTACCGCCAGGGGCCGGCTGGCGAGCGCTTCGATGGTGCGGCACAGAAGCGTGGTCTTGCCGGACCCGGGCGACGAGACGAGGTTCAGCGCCAGCCCCCCGAGCTCCGCCAGACGGGCCCGGTTGGCCGCGGCGTGGGCGTCGTTCTTCGCAAGAATGCTGGTTTCGACCTCGATAAGGCGCGATGGGTCCGTGCCGCCAACCGAAACACCCGCTCGGTTGGCGCCAAAGTCCAACGTGCCGTCGCGGTGATGTCGATGGCCGTGACCTCCGACCGTCGTGTCTCCACATCCACACACAGTGCACATCATGCAGCCTCCAGGTTCTTGATCCGCATTTCGTCGCCCGCGACCGGCATCAGACGTCCGCCACCGCAGCGCGGGCAGGGTGAAAGCCGGTCCTCGATCTCGAACTCCTCGTTGCAGTCGAGACAGGCTGCGCGGCCCGGAAGATCGATCATCTCAAGCACCGCGCCCTCGGCCACGGACCCCCGCATGACGTCGTCGAAAGCAAAGGCGAGGGCCGCCTTCTCCACGCAGGAAAAACGCCCGATCTCCACCCGAACCCGAGTTATCCGCGAAAGGTCATGCAGCCGTGCTTGGTCTTCCAGCACCTCACGCATTCCCTCGCAAAGCGACATCTCATGCATGATCCACCTTCTTTCTTGGAATATCACGCGACGGCCAAAATGCGTAATGACCTGGATCAATCGGAGTTGAACCGGCGGTGAACGGTCAGCCGGCGTCCAGTCTGGCAAGCGCGACCACCGCTTGCCCGAGGGCCAGTCCGCCGTCATTGGATGGCACATGGCGATGGCAAAGCACCGGCAGGCCCTCAAGGGCATCGACGACCAGTTCGAGGAGCAGCGCGTTCTGGAAACAGCCGCCTGACAACGCCACGGCCTTTGCCCGGCCGCCCTCGACGAGGCTGCGCGCCTTTGCGGCAAAGGCCTCTGCCAATCCGGTATGAAACCGCAGCGCCATGAGTTCCGGCGCGATGCCGGCGTTGCGGTCGCGCTGCCATGCGGCGAACGTCGGAGCGGGGTCCAGACCCTTCGGTGTGTCGAAAAAGGGATAGGGTCGGGCTTGATGGGCCGATGCACGACCGGCGAGCGCTTCGAGCCACATCGCCGCCTCCCCCTCGAAACTTTGCGTTCCCTCGAAACCCAGAGCCGCCGCAAATGCATCAAAGAGCCGCCCGGCGGACGAACTGCCCGGTGCGTTCACCCCGGCGGCGACCGCTTGCCGCAGAAGATCGCGTGGCCGACCCGGAAAAAGCGCATCGGCGGTGCCGGCCAGCCCGGCCTGATCAAGCCGCGCCAGAAGGTTGCGCCAGGGGTCGCGATTGGCAGCGTCCCCTCCCGGCAGCGGAGCCGGCTTCAGCCATGCCGTGCGGTCGAACCCGGAATAGTCTCCGAGGAGAATTTCGCCGCCCCAGATCGTGCCGTCGGTTCCAAGGCCAAGTCCGTCGAGCACGATCCCGGCCACCTTGCCAGCGTTCCGAGGCCAACCGTTTTCCGCCAAACAGGCCGCTAGATGCGCGTGATGGTGTTGCACTTCGATCAGTGGCAGCCCGCAACCGGCGGCGTGACGGGACGACCGGTAGTCGGGGTGCAGATCGCAGGCGACCGCGACCGGCCCGTGATCGAAGAGCGCCGCATAGTCCCGATCGGCCGTGAGGAACTCCTCCCAAGTCAGAAGATCGTCAAGATCGCCAAGATGATGGGACAACAGCGCCTGCCCGTTCTTGGTCAGACAGATCGCGGATTTCAGATGCGCGCCATAGGCGACAACATCGGGCGCGTCGCCAAAGCCCTCCGGCAAGGGTCGTGTCCCCGGTGCGCGTCCGCGCCCATGCCGCAGGACGACCGGTCCCCGAGGTGTCAGCCGCTCGACGCTGTCATCGAGTCGCCGCGCGATATCGCGGTCGTGAAACAGGATCGCATCGGCGATCGGACCGAGCTTGGCCTCGGCTTCGGCGTTGCCGATCACCTGCGGCTCGCCCGAGAGGTTGCCCGAGGTCATCACCAGGGGAACGGCTATCCGGTCGAAAAGCAGGTGGTGAAGCGGCGTGTGCGGCAGCATCCAGCCCAGCGTGGTCAGGTACGGTGCGATGCCGTCGGGAAGAGCGCGGTCACCCCGCTGCAGCAAGACAATTGGTGCTGCTGGATCGGCCAAGCGGGCTAACTCCCTGGCCGTCGCTGCGGTATAGGCCTTCGCCATCTCCGGCGTTCCCATAAGCGCCAGGGGCTTTGAAGGGCGATGCTTGCGCCGGCGCAGCTCTGCGATGGCGCCCGCATTGGTTGCGTCGCAGGCGATATGGAAGCCGCCAAGGCCTTTGATCGCGACAATCGCACCGGCGCGCAGCAGGTCTGCGACTGCCCCCAGCGGGTCGTCGCTTGGCGGCCGCATGGACAGTGACGGGCCACAGGCGGGACAGGCTATCGGCTGGGCGTGGAACCGCCGGTCGGACGCCGCCTCGTACTCGGCGCGGCAATCGGCACACATCTCAAACGCAGCCATCGTCGTTTGACTGCGATCGTAGGGCAGGGCCTGCAGGATGCTGAAGCGCGGACCGCAATTGGTGCAGTTGGTAAAGGCATAGTCCCGGCGCCGGCCGGTTCCGTGGATTTCTGCCACGCAGTCCGGGCAGGTCGCGGCATCGGGCGCGACGACCGTCTCTGCGCCTCGTGGCCCGGAGGGCGTTATCTCGAAGGCGTCCGGCAATTCCAAAGCAATTGGCGTCACATCGATTCCGTCGATCCGCGACAGTTCGGGCGCTTCGCTTTCGAGACGTTCCAGGAAGGATTGAAACCGCTCACCTGCCGCTTGGATCAGAACGCCCTTGGCATCGTTGCGGACCGTGCCTCGCATGCCAAGCGCTCCGGCCAGCCGCCAGACGAAGGGGCGAAACCCGACGCCTTGAACCAGGCCGCGTACCCGAACCTCGTAACCGTTCTTGGTGCCCAAGCTTGGAAATCCTCGTGGCGTCCGCCGCAAATAAGAGTGCGAGCGCGCGCATGTTCCTGTCAATTCGCAGGCGTTTTTGCGGCCCGACCCACCTGATCGAAGTCAAATACACGAGCGCGGCGCCGTGCGATTGTAGCGTGATCGGGGCCAGGGAGATTGGTGGTCTGTGAGGACCAGCCCCGCATGGAGGCGGCTCAACTTGACGTCGGACCCGGCAACAACGCCTTTCGGAGAACAGCCCGCGCCGGAAAAGCGCGAGATCATCGAGATTTGCGCGCGCTACGACAACGACCACCGGCGCATGATGGACATCCTGATCGATGTCCAAGACCGGTTTCGTTGGATTTCGCCTATCGCGCTTGAGACGGTCGCGACCGCGACCGGACAATCGCGGATCGCCGTCGAAGGCGTTGCGACGTTCTATGCGTTCTTCGCGCAAGAGCCCAAGGGCCGCGTGACAATCCGCTTGTGCGACGACATCATCGACCGCTTCGCCGGCATGCCCGAGGTAGCCAAGGCCTTCGAGCATGAGCTTGCAATCAACGTTGGTGAGACATCGGCGGACGGCGCGTTCTCCCTGGAATACACGCCCTGCATCGGGCTCTGCGACCAGGCGCCGGCGGCGATGATCAACGACATCGTGGTCGTTGATCTTACGGTGGAAAAGGCGCGAAGGATCGCGATGGCGCTGAAGTCAGGCGTCCGGCCCGAGAGCCTGATTTCGGACAGGTTCGACGAACTGTCCCCGCACGAACGCGCCACCCGGATGGTGGACAACAACATCAGACATGCGGGCGCCAGCCTCTTGGGGCCGGTGCCCGAAGATGCCGGCCTGCACGCTGCGCTCCGCAAGCGCCCTGAGCAGATCGTCTCGGATATCATCGGGAGTGGTCTGCGCGGTTGCGGCGGCGCGGGCTATCCGACCGGCAAGAAGTGGCGCACCGCGGCGCAAACAGAGGCCGAGGAGCGCTTCGTTATCTGCAACGCAGACGAGGGCGAGCCCGGCACCTTCAAGGACAGGGTGCTGCTGACCGAGCGCACCGACCTGATCATCGAGGGCATGACAATCGCCGCTCGCGCCATCGGTGCGCGCGAGGGCATCATCTATCTCAGGGGCGAGTACACCTATCTCAAGGCTGTTCTCCTGGAAACGCTTGCCCAAAGGCGGCAGGCGGGCCTCTTGGGTCGCGACATCATGGGCGTGGAGGGTTTCGACTTCGAAATCCGCCTTCAGATGGGCGCCGGCGCCTACGTATGCGGAGAAGAAGGCGCCCTGATTTCCTCCTGTGAAGGTCTGCCGGGCGAACCCAAGACACGCCCGCCCTTTCCGGCCACCCGCGGCTATCTGGGTTACCCAACAATCGTCAACAACGTGGAGACTTTCTGCCACGTCGCCCGCATTCTCGACCGGGGCCCTGAATGGTTCTTCAACATGGGCATCGAGCGCAGCCACGGTGTAAAGCTCTTCAGCGTCTCGGGTGACTGTCTCAATCCCGGCATCTACGAGCTGCCATTCGGTCTGACGGTTCAGGAACTTCTGGACATGGCAGGGGCAGAGGACGCCGCAGCCGTTCTGGTTGGCGGCCCTTGCGGAACGATGGTCGCCCGCGACAGGTTCGACCGGCGCCTGGGCTATGGCGACCTCGGCACCGGGGGCGCCGTCGTGGTCTTCAACGGCGACCGCAACATTCTCGAAATCGTCGAATACTACATGTCGTTCTTCGTCCATGAGAGCTGCGGCTACTGCACGCCCTGCCGTGTCGGCAACGTGTTTCTGCAAAAGGCCGTGGCCAAGTTCCGCAAGGGTCTCGCCAACCCCGAGGACATCGACTACCTGCGCGATCTGTCGGGCACGATCATCGAAACCAGCCGGTGCGGTCTCGGAATGACCTCGCCCAATCCGATCCTGTCGACGCTCGACAATTTCCCGCTGGTCTATTCCGCCATGGTCAAACCATCCGAAGGCGGGATTCGCGCAACCTTCGACATCCAGTCGGCCATCGACGAGGCGCGAAAGCTGGCCAAGCGGCGTTCGCACATCTTTGACAGCGATTTCACGAAATGACCAAACTGCGGATCTCCATAGACGGGGTTGAGGTTGAGGCGGAAGAGGGCCAGACGATCATGGAGGCCGCCGATGCGACAGGGATCTACATTCCCCGGCTCTGCGACCATGAAGGCCTCCGGCATCAGGGCGGCTGCCGCGTGTGCACCGTCAAGGCGAATGGCCGCAGCGTTTCGGCCTGCACGCAGCCGGTCGCCCCCGACCTCACCGTTGAAAACGAAACTCCCCACATCACCAAGCTCCGTCGCGACCTGGTGGAGATGCTCTTTCACGAGGGCAACCACCTGTGCCCGATCTGCGAGGCCAGCGGCAATTGCGAACTCCAGGCGATGGCATACCGGCTCGACATGACGGCGCCGACGCGATTTCCCTATCTGGAGCCCTGCCGCGCCGTCGATGCCTCGCACGCCGACATCGCCCTCGACACCAACCGTTGCATCGCGTGCGGGCGCTGTATCCGCGCCAGCCAGGACGTCGACGGCAAGGGCGTGTTCGGATATATCGGCCGCGGCATCCACCGGCGCGTGTCGGTAAATGCAGAAGACCTTGCGCACACGGAAGCCGACATCACCGATTTCGCCGTCTCCGATGAGGTTTGCCCGGTGGGATGCATCATCCGCAAGCGGGTGGGTTTCGTCACGCCGATCGGCGAGCGGGAGTTCGACAAAGGCCTGATCGGACGCGAGATCGAGGACGGCGCCGATGACTGAGCTGCGCAAGGCCCGCGTCGCCACCGCCTCCCTTGCGGGATGTTTCGGTTGCCACATGGCGTTTCTCGACATGGATGAACGGCTTCTTGATCTGATGGGCCGCGTCGAGATCGACCGGTCTCCGCTGACCGACAAGAAGCGGTTCACGGAACGCTGCGATATCGGGATCATCGAGGGCGGCTGCTGCAACGAGGAAAACGTGCATGTCCTGCACGACTTCCGGCGGAACTGCGACACCCTGATCGCCATTGGCCAGTGCGCGATCATGGGCGGGCTGCCGGCCATGCGCAACGCGATCATGCACTCGGACGAGCCACTGCGGGAGTGCCTCGAAGAAGCCTTCATCAGCGGCCGCTACATTCGCAACCAGACCCACAACATTCCCAACGATCCCGCGCTGCCACTGCTGCTCGACGAGGTCTATCCCTGCGCGGACGTCGTCAAAATCGACTTCAACATCCCCGGCTGCGCGCCCGCCGGCGACATCATCTACAAAACGCTGGTCAGCCTTCTGGACGGTCGGTTTCGGGGTTTCGAGCGTGAGACGATAAGGTTTGACTAGGTGAAGGAATGGCTGAGCCGAGACTGATCGAGATCTCCCCGGTTACGCGGGTCGAAGGGCATGGAAAGGTGACAATCCACCTGGATGCCGATGGAGAGGTAGACGAGGCGCGACTTCACATCGTCGAGTTTCGCGGCTTCGAGCGCTTCATCCGCGGTCGTCTGCTTTGGGAAGTGCCGGTCATCGTTCAGCGCCTCTGCGGGATTTGTCCCGTCAGCCATCACCTGGCGGCCGCCAAGGCGATGGACATGATCGTCGGCGCCGACACAATCCCTCCGACCGCCGAGAAGATGCGCCGCCTGATGCACTACGGCCAGGTCATGCAAAGCCATGTGCTGCATTTCTTTCATCTTGCGGCCCCTGACCTTTTGTTCGGCTTTGGCGCCCCGGCGGAAAAGCGCAACGTCTTCGCCCTGATCCGGGAGCAACCCGAACTGGGCCGCCGGGCAATCCTGATGCGCAAGTTCGGACAGGACATTATCGAAGCGACAGCCGGTAAGAAGATCCACGGGACCGGCGCCATACCGGGCGGCATCAATAAGAACCTGCCGGTTGCAGAGCGCGATGTCTTTCTCGCCCAGATCGATGAGATGGAGAGCTGGGCAATGGAGGCGCTGGCGCTCGCCCGGAGCTACACGCTCGACAACATTGAAGCAGTGCAGCGCTTTGCGGCCTTCCCGTCGCATTATCTGTCCCTGGTGCGAGCTGGCGACGGTGCCCTCGATCTTTATGACGGTGGCCTGCGGGCCCTCGATAGCGACGGCAAGGTGATTTTCGACGGTCTGGATTGCCGGCGCTACCACGAAGCTATCGTCGAAGACGTGCGCTCCTGGTCATATATGAAATTCCCTTACATCAAATCGCTTGGCGTACGGGACGGATGGTACCGTGTCGGTCCACTCGCCCGCATGAACACGGCAAGCCTGATCGACACGCCTTTGGCCAACACCGCCCGCGACGACTTGATGGAAACCAACAACAATCTGCCGCGGCACGCCGTCCTTGCCAACCACTGGGCGCGAATGATCGAGGTCGTGCACTGCGTCGAAAAAATCCGCGAATTGCTGGACGACCCGGATCTGCAGGGCGCCGATTTGGTGGCCACCGGCGATCGGCGCAAGGAGGGAATCGGCGTCATCGAAGCCCCACGCGGCAACCTCATTCACCACTATGAAGTCGACGAGAATGATCAGGTCACCTACTGCAACCTGATCGTGTCGACCACGCACAACAATGAGGGCCTGAACCGGGCCGTCAAAGACGTGGCAGTCCGGCATATCTCGGGGCAACCGGAGATCACCGAAGGCATGCTGAACCATGTCGAGGTCGCGATCCGCGCCTATGATCCCTGCCTGTCCTGCGCCACCCACGCCCTGGGCCAGATGCCGCTGAAAGTGGAGATTTGCGCTCCCGACGGCACCGTGCTGGACCAGAAGACGCGCGCGTCTTGGTCCTCCTGATCGCATATGGCAATCCCGGCCGCGGCGATGACGGCCTCGGTCCCGCCTTGGCGGACCGGATTCGCCGTCGGGGCCTGCCAGATGTTGTCGTCAAGATCGACTACCAGTTGAAGGTTGAGCACGCGCTCGACGTCTCACGGTCGAAGACCGCGATTTTCGTCGACGCCCAGATCGGCGCGCATGCGCCCTATCGTTTCTCTCCGGTTGAGGCGGACATCTCGGCTGATATCAGCAGCCATGCCCTTTCGCCCGGCGCGGTGTTGACCCTTTCCAACCTCTTGTTCGGTGCAGCGCCAAACGCCTTCACGCTGGGCATTTCCGGCTTCGAGTTCGATCGGATCAAAGAAGAGCTGTGCGATCAAGCCAGGGAGAATCTCCGACTGGCCGAGGCATTCCTCGTGCAATGGCTGTCGGTGTCGCGGAAAGGCGAATCGGCGGGACAGGCCCCACAGATCTGAACTGCACCTTTATGGGTGAAGAGCTCGTTGTGATCGGTGCGCGTGCCGCGATTGTCTTTGGCGGTTGTTGCGGGTCACTCGACGATGGCTGTTGCCGATCCCACCGTCTGCGCAATGAGTGTTCCACGTTTCGCGGCGAATGCGGCCGGCGTGACCCTGAAGGCGCAGCCAGACGCGAGTTGAAGCGAGCCCGCCCACTTGGGGCCGTGTTGGCGCGAGCCCGAGACTCCACCGCCAAAATCATCATGTCAGATGGCGTCTTGTTGTCGCGAATCCGAGTGAGATGGTTGTGCCCGAGTCCCGGTAGCCGGCCATTTTTTCCATTCGCGAGCGTTTGTTCCAGATAGCCCGTCCGGCAGCGCCTAAGTCCTCCCGCGATTCCGGATTTCTGATCGGAAGACTCACAGCATCTGCCGCGCCCGCCGGCCTTCGAGCAGTCCCGCAAGACCCGACTCTGATGCGCCGATTTCGCGCCGCACAAGAAGCGGTTGAAATTTTGCGCGCGGTAAGAAATGGTAATTTCTTGTAAGCGTTACGATGAACCGTTGCGGTTCGGGCACGGTGGAGCGACATGTCAGATACAAAGATCCGGAACATGGAGGAGTTTGCTGCGGTCAGCGGCATTTCGCGCCCGACGATCTCGAAGTACTTCCACGATCCCGACAGCGTCAGACAGTCGACCCGTGAACGGATCGAGCGCGCGCTCGAGCGCTACGAATACCGTCCCAACATCTTCGCGATAAACCAGAACCGCAAGCTGACCAAGAATGTCGGCATCGTGGTGCCCTATCTGGCCGATCCCTTTTTTGCCGAGATCGCCCGCCAGCTCGAGCAGCGCTGCATCGAGGCAGGTTTCCGTCCGACACTGTTCAGCGCCCATGGCCAGCAGGATCTGGAAAACGACATTCTGGACAGCCTCAGGTCGCTCAAGCCGGCCGGCGTTCTGTTGGCGCCGCTCGGTCGCGCCTCGGACCGGAAGTCGATCGAGGCCTTCTGCGCCGACGTGCCGACAGTCCTGTTTGATTCCAACATCGAGGGTGTCGGTGAGACCTTTGTCGGATCCGACAATTTCAGCTTTGTGTCGCAGACGGTCGAGTATCTGACCCGCACCGGCGAGCCGCCCTGCTTTTTCGAGATGATGACCCCGGCGAACCCGAACGCCAACAAGCGCCGCGCCGCCTATCTTGAGATGATGGGCCGTCTCGGTCTTGAACCGCACATCGTCCGCGTTGAAGGCGAGGGCTGGGCCTTCGAGGAGATCGGACGGCAGGGCGCCCTGCGAATTCTTGATGGTGGCGGTTTTCCGACCGACACGGTGCTTTGCAGCAATGATCGCCTGGCCATTGGACTGTTGTCGGCATGCTACGAGAAGGGCTTCCGGGTTGGCCGCGGCGAAGGCTGCGCGCTGCGCGTGGCCTCCCATGACGATCACCCGTTTTCGCGCTTCACCTGTCCGTCCCTGACAACCGCCGCGCACGACTACGATGCGGTGGCCAATCACGCGATCAAGGTGCTGACCAACTTGATTGAGGCCGGGGGTCGGTTCGCCGAGCGCACCGAGGCCTTGTTCGCTGCGCGGTTGGTCCTCCGAGGGTCCGCATAATCTTTACGCGCGAAAAACTTATCTTGACGCCAGATAATTTTCCTGCCTAAGCTTTGGGTCACATCCAAGCTAGGGAGGAAACGGATGTCTCTGAAGAACGCACTTTGTGCGGCAACCGCGCTCACGGTCTTTGCGGCTGGCAGCGCCTTTGCTGACAATCACTCCGCCACGATCACCATCGCCACTGTGAACAATGGCGACATGATCCGGATGCAGGGCTACACCGACCAGTTCACCGAGCAGTCCGGCATCGCCGTTGAGTGGGTCACGCTGGAAGAGAACGTCCTGCGTCAGCGTGTGACCACCGACATCACCACCAAGGGTGGCCAGTTCGACATCATGACGATCGGCATGTACGAGACGCCGATCTGGGGCGCCAATGGCTGGCTCGTCGCATTGGACGATCTGTCCGACGCGTATGATGTCGACGACATCCTGCCCGCCATGGCCGGCGGCCTTTCGCATGAGGGCACGCTTTACGCCGCGCCGTTCTATGGCGAAAGCTCGATGATCATGTACCGGACCGATCTGATGGCGGCGGCCGGGCTTGAAATGCCTGACGCGCCGACTTGGGAGTTTGTGCGTCAAGCTGCAGCGGCCATGACCGACCGCGAAAACGAGATCAACGGCATCTGCCTGCGCGGCAAGGCCGGTTGGGGCGAGGGTGGCGCCTTCATCACCGCCATGTCGAATTCGTTCGGCGCGCGCTGGTTCGACATGGACTGGAACGCCCAGTTCGACACACAGCCGTGGAAAGACACGCTGGAATTCTATGTCGGCATGATGACCGAGTCCGGGCCTCCCGGATACTCGACGAACGGCTTCAACGAGAACCTTTCGCTGTTCCAGCAGGGCAAGTGCGGCATGTGGATCGATGCCACCGTCGCCGCTTCCTTCGTCACCAACCCCAACGATTCGACCGTCGCTGATCAGGTCGGCTTCGCCCTGGCGCCCGACACGGGCCTCGGAAAGCGGTCGAACTGGCTCTGGGCCTGGGCGCTGGCAATTCCGGCCGGCACGCAACAGGAAGCCGCGGCCAAGACCTTCATCGAATGGGCGACCTCGAAAGAGTATATCGAGCTGGTCGCCGCCAATGAGGGATGGGCCAACGTGCCGCCTGGCGCCCGGACGTCGCTGTACGAGAACCCGGATTACCAGGCGGTTCCGTTCGCGCAGAAGACGCTCGACTCGATCCTGTCCGCTGATCCGAACGACTCCACGGTCGAACCGAGCCCCTATGTGGGCATCCAGTTTGCGGCCATTCCGGAGTTTGCCGGCATCGCAACCGAAGTCAGCCAGGAGTTTTCGGCCGTCTATGCCGGTCAGCAGTCGATCGACGAGGCACTCGAGAAAGCCCAGGCGTTGACGAACGACGCGATGGAAGCTGCCGGCTACCGCTAGGCCCTTCGACCGTCAATCGGGGGGCGACTCGGCGTTGCCCCCCGATACGCAGCCACCTTAAATCGTCGCATCATCTGAGACGGCCTGACCCGTCAACGGGGGAGATGCATCCATGGCAACCCAGCATTCGCGTTCAGCGGCCAGACTGATGATGGCACCGGCGGTAATCCTGCTTTTGGGCTGGATGCTGGTGCCGCTGACGATGACTCTCTTCTTCTCGTTCAAGCGGTACTTGCCGTTGCGCGGCGACTCGCTCGAACGCGGCCTCGACTGGGTCGGTTTCGAAAACTATGCGCGGTTTCTGAGCTCCAGTTCCTTCTGGCCGAGCGTCCAGGCGACGCTGGTCATTGTCGGCGGTGTCCTGGTCATCACGGTCGTGCTGGGCATCTTGCTCGCGCTGCTGCTCGACCAGCCATTTTGGGGGCAGGGGATTGTCCGCATCCTCGTCATCGCGCCCTTCTTTGTCATGCCGACCGTCTCTGCGCTGGTCTGGAAGAACATGTTCATGGATCCGGTCAACGGCATCCTTGCGCATCTGTGGCGTTTCTTCGGGGCCGAACCCGTCTCATGGCTCTCCGATGCCTCCGTCCAGTCCATCGTCTTGATCGTGTCCTGGCAGTGGCTGCCCTTTGCAACGCTCATTCTTCTGACCGCCGTGCAGTCACTGGACAGCGAACAGCTCGAAGCCGCCGAGATGGATGGGGCGCCGGCGCTCGCGCGGTTCGGCTACATCATACTGCCGCATCTGAGCCGGGCGATCACGATCGTGATCCTGATCCAGACGATCTTCCTTCTGTCCATCTTCGCAGAGATCTTCGTGACGACCGGCGGCTCGTTCGGAACGCGGACGCTCACCTACCTGATTTTCCAGCGCGTTATCGACAGCCAGAACATCGGTCTGGGTTCGGCCGGCGGTGTCTACGCCATCATCCTTGCCAACATCGTCGCGATCTTCCTGATGCGCATCGTCGGCAACAATCTCGATCGGTAGGGCAAGCCATGGCACGCGCAGTCACAACACGCCGCAAGGTCATCACCACCGCCTTTGCCTGGGCAATCGGTCTGCTGATCTTCTTTCCGATCTACTGGACGATCCTGACAAGCTTCAAGACCGAGGCGCAGGCGATCAACGATCCGCCGCTGTTCTTCTTCTTCGACTGGACGTTGGAGAACTATGTCATCGTTCAGGAGCGGTCCGACTATATGCGCTTTCTGTGGAATTCGGTGATCCTCGCCGGCGGTTCGACGCTGCTTGGCATCCTCGTCGCCGTCCCCGCTGCCTGGTCGATGGCGTTCGTGCCGTCCAAACGCACCAAGGACATTCTGCTCTGGATGCTGTCGACCAAGATGCTTCCGGCGGTTGGCGTGCTCTATCCGATTTCGCTGATCTTCGTGCAGTTCAACTTGCTCGATACGCGCATCGGCCTCGTCGTCGTGCTGATGCTGATCAACCTACCGATCATCGTCTGGATGCTCTACACCTATTTCAAGGAAATCCCCGGCGAGATCCTGGAAGCGGCGCGCATGGATGGCGCCAATCTGCGGGCCGAGATCCTCTACGTGCTGACGCCGATGGCCATACCGGGCATCGCCTCCACCATCCTGCTGAACTTCATCCTCGCCTGGAACGAGGCCTTCTGGACGCTCAATCTGACGGCGGCCAAGGCCGGACCGCTGACGGCCTTCATAGCCAGCTATTCAAGCCCCGAGGGCCTGTTCTTCGCCAAGCTCAGCGCGGCGTCGACGATGGCGATCGCGCCGATCCTGGTGCTCGGCTGGTTCAGCCAGAAACAACTCGTCCGCGGCCTGACATTCGGCGCGGTGAAGTAAGGGGATCATCATGGGACGCATCCTGCTCGAGAAGGTGAAGAAGCGGTTCGGTGACGTTACCGTCATTCCCGATCTGGACCTTGAGATTGAAGATGGCGAGTTTGTCGTCTTTGTCGGCCCGTCCGGTTGCGGCAAGTCCACGCTGCTGCGCCTGATAGCGGGGCTTGAAGATGTCACCGACGGCCGCATCGTCATCGACGGCAACGAAGCCACGGAGGTTCCGCCGGCCAAGCGGGGCCTTGCCATGGTGTTCCAGTCCTATGCGCTCTACCCGCATATGAGCGTCCGCAAGAACATCGCTTTTCCGCTGCGCATGGCAAAGCTCGATGCCGCCGAACAAAAAAGACGCGTCGAACAGGCCGCCGACGTACTGAACCTGACCGACTATCTTGACCGCCGCCCGGGCCAGCTTTCGGGCGGGCAGCGCCAGCGTGTCGCGATCGGTCGGGCGATTGTGCGGGAGCCTTCCGCCTTCTTGTTCGACGAACCGCTGTCGAACCTTGATGCGGCGTTGCGGGTTGGAATGCGGCTCGAAATCTCCGAGCTTCACAAGCGTCTCAAAACGACGATGATCTATGTCACCCACGATCAGGTCGAGGCCATGACCATGGCCGACAAGATCGTCGTGCTGCAGGCCGGTTTGATCGAGCAAGTCGGCTCACCGCTCGAACTGTACCGGCGGCCGCGCAACACGTTCGTGGCCGGCTTCATCGGCTCGCCGAAGATGAACCTCATTGCCGGCCCGGAGGCTTCCAAGCACGAGGCGGCGACGATCGGCATACGGCCCGAACACATCGACATTTCCGAAAGCGAGGGCGCCTGGAAGGGGACGATCGGCGTGTCTGAGCATCTGGGTTCAGACACCTTCTTTCACATCGTCTGCGACGGGCATGCCGAGCCGCTGACAGTGCGGGCGCCGGGCGAGCTCTCGCTTGGTTATGGTGCCGAGGTCTTCCTGACCCCGCGGGCCGAGCACCTGCATCGTTTCGACGCGCAAGGCCAGAGGATTGCGTGATGCGTCTGCGGGGGAAGTCCGCATTGATCACGGGCGCGGCGCGAGGGATCGGTCTGGCTTTTGCCGAGGCTTATGCACGCGAAGGTGCCAGCGTCGCGATCGCCGACATCGACGTTGATCGCGCGCGCGCGTCGGCGGCGGCGATCGGTGATGCGGCTGTCGCCGTCAAAATGGACGTAACGGACCAGGCAAGCATCGACGCGGCCATCGATGAAACCGTCGGCGCGCTCGGTGCCATCGACATCCTTGTCAACAACGCGGCCGTCTTCACCGCCGCACCGATCAATGAGATCACCCGACAAGACTATGCGCGTGCCTTCGACATCAATGTCGCCGGTACATTGTTCGCAATGCAGGCGGTTGCCCGGCACATGATCGAGCGCGGTCGCGGCGGCAAGATCATCAACATGGCAAGTCAGGCCGGCCGGCGTGGCGAGGCACTTGTTGCCGTCTATTGCGCGACCAAGGCTGCGGTAATCAGCCTGACCCAGTCGGCTGGCCTCAATCTGATACGACACGGGATCAACGTGAACGGCATCGCACCCGGTGTGGTCGATGGCGAGCATTGGGACGGGGTGGACGCGTTCTTTGCCAAGTATGAGGACAAGCAACCCGGCGAAAAGAAGAAGGAAGTGGGCGCGGCGGTTCCCTTCGGACGCATGGGACAGGCCAGCGATCTGACCGGCATGGCGATCTTTCTGGCGTCGGACGAAGCCGACTACATCGTCGCCCAAACCTACAATGTCGACGGCGGGAACTGGATGAGCTGATGCGGTTGTCGCAGGCGACACTCGGCCAGTTGCCGGCCTCCGTCGCGCGTCCGCGTTTTGATCGGGCAGCGTTGCGGCCCGGCATTGTCCATATTGGTGTCGGGAATTTTCACCGGGCCCATCAGGCCTGGTATCTGCACCGCCTCATGCAGCAGGGCGAAGCGCATGATTGGGCGATCGTCGGCGCGGGCGTCCGGCCCTATGACGCGGCCATGCGCGAGAAGCTCTTGGCGCAGGACTGCCTGACCACACTGATCGAGCTCGCACCCGATGAGCGATCCGCGGAAGTGATCGGATCGATGATCGACTATCTGCCGATCGAAGAGGGTAACGGGCCGCTCGTCACGCAGATGGCCGATCCGGCCATCCGCATTGTTGCCCTGACCGTCACGGAAGGCGGCTACTTTGTCGATCCGGTGAACCAGAGCTTTGATGCGCGTCATCCCGACATCCGCCATGACGTGGCGAACCCGGATCGGCCGCGCACCGCCTTTGGTGCGATGGTCGCAGCGCTTCGCCGGCGCCGCGATGCCGGCCGGGGGCCTTTTACGGCAATGAGCTGCGACAATCTTCAGGAGAACGGTCAGGTCCTGCGGCAAACGGTCGTTTCGCTTGCGCGGCTCTCCGACCCCGAACTGGCCGACTGGATCGACACAAGTTGCACGTTTCCAAACTCGATGGTCGACTGCATCGTGCCGGCAACGGGCAAAAACGAGATCGCCCTTGCACGCGAGTTCGGCATCGAGGACCGGGCACCGGTAACCCATGAGAACTTCCGCCAATGGGTGGTGGAAGACAGTTTCTGCGCCGGCCGGCCGCCTCTCGACCGGGTGGGCGTGACGTTTTCGGACGATGTGCACGCCTATGAGGCGATGAAGCTCCGTCTCCTGAATGCCGGCCATCAGGTGGTTGCCAATGCCGGCGAGATCCTGTCGATCGGGACGATCGCCGATTGCATGGCCAACCCGCTGATCGCCACCTTGTTCGACAAGGTTCAGCGAGAGGAAATCGGGCCCCACGTGGCCGCCGTGCCCGGCATGTCCGCCAGCGACTACATCGGTCTTGTCGAAAGGCGTTTCAGCAATGCAGCCATCGTCGATACGACCCGGCGCGTTGCCTTTGATGGCTCATCGCGGCACACGGGTTTCGTGCTGCCGATCATTCGCGACGCGCTCGCAGCCGGCGCACCCTTTGAGGGGCTGGCATTGGTCGAAGCCCTGTGGGCGCGCATGTGCGCGGGCACGCGCGAAGACGGTTCGACGATCGCGCCCAATGATCCTTTCTGGAGCGGTCTTGTCGCTGCGGCGAAAGCGGCGCGGGATCGGCCCTTCGCCTGGCTCGAGCAACGCCAGTTCTATGGCGAGCTGGCCGACGATGAACGGTTCCGCGACAGCTTTGGCCGGTGGCTCGACCTGATCTGGTCGGGTGGCTGCGAGGCCGCCCTTGTTCGGTATGCAGGCCCGGCGTCGGGGCTTTCCGCTCGCGCCGGTGCCGCCGGGAGCGTCTAGTCTGGGGTTGCCTCGATCAGCCTAGACAACGATCCCCTTTGCGCGCGCCTTGGCGACGGCTTCACCTCTCCTGTGCACCCCCAATTTCCGGCACAGGTTCTCCATGTGGAACTTCGCGGTTCGACCCGATATGTCGAGCTGTTGCTCAATCGCCTTGTTCGTCAGGCCCTGCGCCGCCAGCTTCAGGCATTGCATTTGGCGCGGCGTGAGCAGGTCGGGAAAAGGAGGCCGGGGGGGGGCTCAGATGCGGCGATCTGCCGGCAAAGATAGTTCTCGCCGGCTGCGACGCGGCGAATGGCCTCCAGCACTTCGCTGAATACGACATCCTTGGTGACATAGCCCGCCAGGCCGCGATCGATCATGTCCAGCGCAAAACTGCGCTCAAAATGCATGGTCAGCGCAATGACTCGGCACCCGAGACCGTCGGCGCGAACCCTTTCGATGATGGCGGTCAGCCTCGGGCCGGCCATCGACAGGTCCGCAAGCGCGATCTCGGGTCTATGCGTCGCGATGAGCTGCAGCAGCTCGTCGCCATCGGCGCCGCGATCGACATCTTGACCTTTCAAAACGCGCCGAACTTTGAAGCCCCGGCCGATACCGGCAGGAACAATGTCTATGACGTTCAGGTCACGGTAACGGATGGCGGCGGGTTGACCGGTGTTCAAAATCTCGCCGTCACAGTTTCGGATGTAGACGACGTGGCCCCGACCGTCGCGCTGACCTCGACGGCCATGGCTCCGGTGGGTGGTTTGTTCACGGTCGACATCGCCGCCAATGTCGCGACGGACGGCGCGGGCAATGGCAATGCCGCGGCCACGCAGTTCGCCATCGCCGCCGACCTGACCGCGCCGACGGTCGAGATATTGGGAGCGCCCCGTTCGATCGGTGGAAGAACCACGTTCGCCGTGACGATCAGGTTCTCGGAACCGGTGACAGGATTTGAAGCCGACGACATCGCCGTCGCAAGTGGAAACTGACGGATCTTGCTGCCCTCGATCGGAGCAGTTTTGCGGCGCGCATCACGCCCACAGGATCGGGCGATGTCGCGATTGACGTTCCGGCGCGCGTGGCATTTGACCAATCCGGCACCGCCAATCTGGCAGCCAACCAAGTGGTTGTCAGGAGCACGGTCGTTGAGGACACGCAGGAGATTGTCAGTGCATTCTTGAACGAACGCGCACGCCTGATTGCGAAAAACCAACCCAGCCCCGAGCGCCGGATTGACCGTCTCAACGGAAACGACGCCAACAATGGCGGCGTTTCCGGCTTCGGCCTGGCAGCCGTGGACGGAGCCATACCGTTCGCGCTCGTGCTGGATGAAGGCTCCGCGCAGTTCTCCTATTCCCTGCGTCGATCGCAGGCGCCGGCGGCAGATGCGCAGTACAGCGTCGATGCCATCTCACTGTTTGGTCATTTCGGTCTCCGCCCGGAAGCAACGGTCGCGCCCGAAAGCTCGAGACAAGATGCGGTCGGTCCAGGTCATGGCGGCGGGCACTCCGACCGGCCAATTGCTGACGAAGGCCCGCCGGGCGATGGTGAATTTGGCACCCGCGATCTTGAACCGCCCAGTGGCGTCTTTGCCGCGGCCAATGGCCGGTTTCCGGACGTTGTCGAGGGCGAAGCGCCGGTCAGGCGCTTCGACATCTGGGCCGAGGGGCGGTTCTCCCGGTTCAGTGCCAGCAGCGGCAAGGGCGACTTCTTCATCGCTCATGCCGGCGCAGACTATCTTGTCACGCCGGACCTTCCGGTCGGGATTGGCGCACAGATCGACTGGACCGACTATAACGCAACCACCGTCGGCACTGCGGACGGGTTGGGCTTCATGGCAGGCCCTTATGCCACCGCGCGCCTCGCAAGCAATCTCTATGTCGACGCCAGTCTGAGCTGGGGGCTGTCCGACAACCGCGTTTCGCCGTACGGAACCTACGAAGACAGTTTCAGCGCCGGAAGATGGCGGGCGAGCGCTGCGCTGTTCGGCGCCTTTGAACATGAGGCGCTTCTGATCCGTCCGGACTCAAACTGTCCTGGTTCTCAGAGCAAAGCAAAACCTGCACCGACAGCCTCAACAATGTGATTCCTGCGGCCAAAGCCGAATTGGGGACCCTTGAATTCGTGCCGACATTCTCGGCCAGTCTTGATGTGCATTATGGCTTCACGCTGACACCGCGCGGAACCGTCAAAGACGTGTGGGCATTTGCCAACGACGGTCCTGCCAACGCGCTCGGCGCGGGCGCCGCGCAGGCGGCGGCAGCTTCCCTGAACGGTGTTCGCGCGAGCATAGAGGCAGGTTTCGAACTCGCCCATGAAGAGGGGTTCGCGCTGTCAGTATCGGGGACCTATGATGGCGTCGGCGACAGTCGCTACGAAGCGTTGGGCCTGCGGTTCGGTGTTCGGAAAACCTGGTAGGCGGCAGGCGCAAGCTCCCGCAGCTCATCCAGGTCGGCCGTTCACGTGAGCATTGGGGTGCCGGCGCGTTCATGCTTTCCTTGACCGCTTCGGCCCCAATCTGCCGTTCAAGACGCAGCCGGATCCGGCGGCACACCGGACATGACCAAAGCGGCTTCGCCGCCACTTGTTCCGTGGTCTCGTGGGGCAAGTTCCACTCGGCGTAACGAGACGCTGCCGAGACCGCCTATCAGAAGCGCATCTTGATGCTGGTCGATATCCAGCCGCTCGCAGAGCCTTCGCCGACAGTGCCATTGGCCATGAACGACAACGTTGACCGGTTGGCAATATCGGCTTCAAATCCGAGGCCGCCCCGCGCCCAGGCAGCGGGTCGGGCGGTACCGGGCACCGAGAAGGCCTGCAATCCGACGACCTGTCCGGTCGTCGCGCTTGTCGCCCCGCCAATACGATGCACGCCCGAAAGAGTTCCGGTCAGGCGGAATGAGTCGTTCACCGGAACGGTCACATCAACACCATAGCGTGCGAGGGTTTCGCTGTCGCATTTGCCGGCAAAGCGCGCGGGGAACGGACCGCCCGTTTCGGTGTACGCGTCGATGCAGGCCTGCGACCAGCCGATTTCACCGAAAGGCGAGACGAAAGGCAGTGCGTTCTGCCATTGCAGCCGGCCGCGCAGGCCCAATGCCTCGACATTGGTGTCGCCACGCGATGTTGCGATCAGGCCGCCATTTGCGCGGTAGTTTCGGCGAAGATCGGCGGAGCCGGCGGCAACGGCACCGCTCGCGATGATCCAAATTCCGCTGTCATCATCGCCATGGATCCGGGCCAGCAGCTCGCCTTTGCCATAGAAGCTGTCGACGACCGTCTCGCCGCCCAAGAGCCCGTCATAGTCCTGTCGTGCATAACCGACCGCCGCATTGGCCTGGAAGGCGCCGAAGTTGTGGCCAACGCCGATCTCGCCAAGACCGAACCGTCCATCGGTCGGGCTGTCGTCGGCAAGGCCAAGATCGCCCGTGCTCCAGGCAAGCGAGCGCCCGGTGTCGACCAGGCGGTCAAGCGGCCGGCTGCCCGCGCCCGAAAGCATGATCGACATGCCCGACAGCGCGCCCGATGTCGTTGTGCCGGCGTCGGACAGGCTGGTTCCAAGATCGGCGACGGTGATCATACCTGGTTCCGGCACCATGGGCGCGGGGGTGTTGCCGGTCGAGCCCGGGCTTCCTGAACCGCCGGATCCGCCGCCGGCGCTGGCGCCCGAACCTCCGGAGCCGGAGCCGCCCGATGCGGCGGTTGCATCGCCTCGGGCTATGAACATCTGGCCACCAACAGTCTGGCCGACCACCACGCTGCCATCGGAGTTGACGCCATTGGCCGAACTCGTCAAATCCATGCCGGCCAGCGTCGCGCCGGACGCGGTCAGCCACTCTTCGACTGTCTGCATCCCGGTGCCTTCGGTCCAACGAAAGCCTCGGCTCGACCCGGTGACCATGGATGATCCGACGATCACGGAGCCGAGGCTGGAGATCGCATTTGCGCGCGAGGATGTGCCGCCGGGCAGCGCGCCGAGGCTGACCATGCCGGTTGGCTGCGTCCAGCGGAACGCTTTTGAGGCGCCGTCCGCGCCATCGGTCGCCCAGCCGACGATGACATTGCCGTAAAAGTCGGTGCCGAGCGCGGCGGACGCATCGCCATTGTTGATCTTGCCCAGTTCGACACCGGCGCCCGGCGCGGTCCACATGACCGCCTCTTCGAAAATGCCCGATGTATCGGAGTGCGAAGAACCGACGATCACGGTTCCGTCGCCGGAGATGCCATAAGCGCGCGAGTGCCCAAGTCCGCCCAGCGCGCCAAGCGATTGCATGGCGTTGGGCACGCCGTTCATCACGTCATCGGCGGTGATGCGAAACGCCTGCATCTTGTTGGTGACGCCATCGCGGGCAAAACCGACTATCACCCGGTCAGTTTCCGAGATTCCACGAGCCGAGACATAGTTCCCACCGTTCAGGGTCCCAATGTCCTGAAGGCCGAAGAACAGGCCGTTATTGACGTTGTAGGTCGACACAAAGCCGCGTTGCTCACTCGCCGGGTTGTTAGCATCGCCGACAATCGTGTGCCGGCCGGGCGACAATGTGCTCGACGAGATGCCGCGCGCCACCGATCCCGCTCCGCCGAGTGTCGACAAGGGCGACTTGAAGGGGTCACCCGCAGCCCATTGGTGGATTTGATGGTCCCAGACCACCGCCTCGCCATTGCGGTGGCCGACGATCACCATCCCATCGGGAGAAACGGCCATCGCTTCGCCATTGTTCGGCGCCGCGTCGGGCACGATCAGTTCCGACGTCCCGTTCGCAGTGGCAATCGCTGCCGTGCCCGCCAGCATGGTTGAGGCGGCCAGCCCGAGTAAAATAGCCCTTTTCATCGTACATCCCCAGTCGATCAGCATCATCCCGCGCTGCCGTTTTTGCAGCAGCGAAGAATGTCCACTGATTGCTCTGGCGAAATGACCTGCGATTGTCTGCCCCTCGAACGGGGGGTGACACCCCTGCGCGCATTGCGCTTTATTCGCCATGGTTAACAACCTGCTGAGGCGTTGAGGGCGGCGAAGACGTGAGACGGGTCGTCATTGTCGAGGATGTGACCGAGACCCGGGCATGGCTGAGCGGCATCGCGGCTGATGCCTTCCCCGATGCTCAGATCGAAACCGCCGAGAATCTGCGTTCGAGCTTCGCTTTGTGCCACGAGGCGCCGGACCTCGCCCTGATCGACCTTCGTTTGCCGGACGGCTCGGGCCTTGATCTGCTCCGCCATCTGCGCGCGGAGCATCGCGAGACCGTCTGTGTCATCACAACGGTCATGGGCGACGATTCAGACGTCGTGGCGGCGCTGTCCCAAGGGGCGGAAGGCTACCTGCTCAAGGATCAGGACGCGGCAATTCTGACACATCAGTTGCGGCAGATCAGCCACGGCATTCCGGCGCTGTCGCCGGTGATCGCCCGGCGGATCATGACCCACTTTCGCGACACGGGACCGGTTGATGCCGACACGCGGTTGACGCCCCGCGAAACCGAGGTTCTGGCGCTGATCGCACGAGGCCTGCGCAACGCCGAAGTCGCCGTGGAACTGGGTCTCGCAGAGAGCACGGTCGCCGGCTACATCAAGGACATCTATCGCAAGCTGGGTATTTCGTCCCGGGCAGAAGCCTCCTGGCATGCAACACGCATGGGATTGCGGGCACCGGCCGAACCCACCAGGCGCTAGAAAGCATCATTCGGCTGCTGACCGCACTTCGCCCAACGGCACGGTCGCGCGGATTGCCGTGCCCGGCTGCGCAGTGGCCACCTCGAATAGCCCGCCAACGCTGCCAACGCGCGTGCGCATGTTCGCAAGGCCGATGCCCGAGGTCGCCGCGCTCGGAACAAAACCGTGTCCGTTGTCCGCGATCTCGAGCCGGATGCCATTGCCGATGTGTTCTATGTCGATCCGCGCTTTCGTAGCACGCGCGTGCCGGATGATGTTGCTCACAGCTTCACGAACCACAGACCGCAGCGCCTGAGCGGACTCTGGCGACAGGACGGCGTCGCCATTGCCGCGCACGCTCCATTCAAGAGCGATCTCGGTCGGTGCAAGACGCTCTGCTGTTTCGGCACGCAGGTCGGCCAGCGCCTCGTCAGCCGGCAAGCCTGGGCGCGTCGCGTTGCGGATTATGTCGCGAAGGTCACTTAGCGTCTGTCCGATCATCAGGTTCTTGCGATCGGTCGTGGGGCTGTGGAGCGCACTGAGCAACTGGGCCCCAATGTTGTCGTGGATGTCGCGCGCGATCCGGGTGCGTTCGGTCAGGACGCCTTTTTCATAGGCCTGCCGGCTTTCGGCTGCGGCCGTCAGCATGTCGAGCAGATGAAGCGCCTGATCAATGTCCCGCGGCCCGAACAATCGGCGGCCTTCGTCCGCATGGCTCAGGCGGAGACCGGTGAGCCCGTCGACACCGGGAACACGCAGCGAAAGCCCCTCCTGTTCGAGTGCAACGCCCTTCTCGCCTTGTGTCTCCACCTGCAGCGGTCGGAACGCATCCGATAGAATCGCCTGCCAGTCCGCCTGTCGGTCGGTACCGGGTGGTGCCAGCGCCACGTCGGTGATCTGTCGAAACCGGTCGGATTCGGTGGTTGTGTCGCGCGCCCCGAACAGGCTGCTCCAGATCAGCCCGCGCAGCGGAAGCCAGAGCACACCGCAAACCAGCAGCGCCAGGGCCAGCGACATCTCGGCCGACAGATGCAGCACGAACAGGAACAGAAAGTCGAAAGCGATCAGCGTCAGGGCCGCGACCAAATAGACGATTGCGCCGGTCCACCAACGGCCCAGATCGAAGAGGCGGTAACGCAGGATGCCGAAGGCAAGGCCGCCATAGACCAGCAGGAACAAGAGGAAGGCATATCCCTGCAGCGCGGACGTATCGATGCCGAACATTTGCGGGAGCAGGATAAACAGCGCGAACACGCCCGTCCCGACCACCCAGGAAAGAAGGAACCATTGCAGCGCGGCACGGGTGGCCGGATCACGCCGCGAAGCGAACCAGTGCCATCCGGCCAGCCCGAACGTGACCATCAGGCCGATCAGGACGAGAAAACGACGTGCGAACGTCATCGATTCGAAGACGCCTATCTGCTGGGCGGCGAACCAGGCCAGAAACAGACCGACAACGGCCAGACCTAGCCAAGAAGGTCCGATACGCCTTGGATAGTTGAGCAACAGGGCGACGAAGCAGGCCGCGAACAGACTGCCCCCGAGAAAGTTCAGATCGTTCAGCCATTGGAACAGCGTGCCGGGCAAGGCCAACTCACGGGTGGAATAGACGCCCGCGAACGGTGCAAAGGTCAACGTGGCTGCACCGGACAAGAGCAGGAGTTGCGCGGCGACGTCGGCACTGCGATAGGCAAACACGCTCGCGGCGATCAGCCAGGCGAAGACGCCCACCGACAGTTGCACCCAAAAGGCCACGGGCAGCGAACCAAGCGGGCGCTGTGGTTCCGGATTGATCGAGAAGATCTTGCCGTCTCCTGTTTCCACATCGACGGTTTCGGCGCGCAAGACCCGTGAGAGGCGTTCCTGTCGATCGAGAAAACGTCGATATGTGCCGTAGTCGCCCATTGCCCCGTCCGGCTCGGGGGCAACGTCAATTGGTTCCAGACGAACCGTGTGCGCCTGGCTCGACAAGCTCTCGACTACGGCACCTTGGGGCAGTCCGTTTGAAGGGCCGCGTGCCGAAACAATGACAACGGCGTTGTCACGGGATGCAAGCGACAGGCCCGTCCACGGCTGATCCAGCGCGGCAAAAATCATCGCAATCGCAACCGCTGCAGCCACCAGTGCCGACATGGACAAAATCAGGGAGGGTGTCGCTTTGATGCTCATCTGGAAGCACTCACTATCCACGATTACATGAGTTGAACAACCGGGTTTCCATGCTGTTCTCGTTCTATTGACGGCATCGGCGCGAGCCGCGAGATCAAATTTGACTATCGGCATCCGGCAAAAGGCAACAACCTGGTGGCCGATCATCCAATTGCCGCGCGTCATGAAGACGATCGCGACCGAAGTCTCTTGGTCTCCTGGTGGTTCAGCGGCCCACCTTCGGCCTTGAGCGGATTGCCGAACTGGCGATAGCCGCACCGCTCAATCCACGCGTCAGGCGCAACGCATTCTCGTTCGCTTGGCGTGCCCCGGTCTCTTCGATCTGACTTTGGACCGCATGCTGCGCGGCTGCGATCTGATGATTGTTAAGGCGCCTTATCGTCCACCTAAGGTTGTTATCGGATTCAGTCCGAGGCAGCCTGCCGCACCATGTGAAGACACGTTCTGGCAGCGCATCGATGGGGCGCTCGCCGGGGCATAGGCAAAGACTATAGGTCCGATACGGCGGTGGGATATTCCTGCCTGTCCTCCCTTTCCCCCATGCTGACCGGCAACGGCAATCACCTGTCGAAACGATGACTGTCGCCACGACAAGAGGGAGGTAACAACATGCGCAAGAGTCTAATTGGAACCATCGGTGCCGCTGCCGTCGCAGCGACCGCCGTCAGTGCATCGGCGGAGGGTCTCAGCGAGCTCGCGCCGGAAATCGCGGCCGCCTATGAGGGCGTCGACGAAGGTCAGCCGATCGGCCCTTCGGCCTATCGCGACTGGACGCCGCGGTCGGGACCACCTTGGACCATCGGCTACGCAAGCTCCTACGCCGGCAACACCTGGCGTGCCGAAGCGCTGACGCGGCTGGTCGACGAGATGCTGCCCGCCTACCAGGAAGCCGGTCTTGTGGACGAGGTGGTTGTCACCCAGTCCGATCTTGATGACAGCCGCCAGATCCAGCAGATCCGGCAGCTCGTCGATCAGGGTGTGGACGCGATCATCGTCTGCTGCTCGAACCCGGTCGCCCTCAACCGCGCCGTCGACTATGCCTACAGCCGTGGCGTCGTCGTGTTCTCGTTCTCGGGCTATCTGACGTCGGAGAACGCGCTGAACGCATCGTCCAACTACACGCAAGGCGGTTACGAGATCGCCAGTGCGCTGATCGACGAAGTCGGTGGGGAAGGCAACTTTCTTCTCGTATCGGGCATTGCGGGTGCGGCCTCGTCGGAGAGCTTCGATGTCGGCGCACGGCGCGCCATCGAGGAGATCGAAGGCGCCAATCTCGTCGGACAGGTGTGGGGCAACTGGACCGACCAGGTCGCCCAGACCGAGGTGCAGACATTCCTTGCCACCAACCCCGTGCAGATCGATGGCATCATCGCCCAGGGTTCACAGGAAACCGGTATTCTGCGTGCGGTGCTGCAGTCTGGCCGTGACGTGATGCCGATTTCGCTGGCCGGATCGGCTGGTGCGGCCTGCTACCTGAAGCAGAACCCGGACTGGATCAGCCATGCCTTCCAAATCTGGCCTCCCGGCGACGAGATGGAGCTTGGCTTCAACGCCGTCATGCGCACGCTGCAGGGCCAGGGTCCCAAGGTGCAGTCGATCCTGCGCCCGGTCTACCGTGTCGAAGCTGCCGACTATGTGGCGAGCCTGCCTGAGGACTGCTCGATCGACTCGACCGAGTACATCCAACCCGGCATCGACATCTGGTTCCCGAACGATCTGGCCGCCAACTACTTCCTGAACCCGGCCGATCCGCTGGAATGGGCCACCGATTGACGCAAAGCAGTGCCCGCACCCCGGCAAGCAATGCCGGGGTGCGGGTGCGTTTCGTTCCTGTTTTCGGGCCCGAACACGGGCTCTGGGGAGGCTGTCATGCTCGCCGTTGAACTGACCGGCGTCCGCAAGGCTTTCGGGGAAACCAAGGCCCTCACCGACGCGTCGCTGACGGCGCATGCGGGAGAGATCCACGCCATTGTCGGTGAGAATGGCAGCGGCAAGAGCACGCTGGCCAAGATCATCTCGGGCGTCATCCAGGCCGATGGCGGCCAGATCGACGTTCTGGGCGCACAGCCGCACACCCCTGCCGACGCGATCCGGCATGGCGTCGCCACCATCTATCAGGAGATCCTCCTCGCCGAGGAATTGTCCGTCTGGGAAAACGTCTTTGCCGGCGTTGACGGGCTTTGGCGCCGCACATTGCCGGTCGCCGAGCGGCGGCGCATTGCGGGCGAGACGCTGGAGAGGCTTGCCCAGGAGCCGGTCGATCCCGACGCCATAGTCGGCACGCTGCCGTTGAGCATCAGGCAATGGATCGTGATCGCGCGTGCCACGCTGCGCAAACCCAAGCTCTTGATTTTCGACGAGAGTTCGGCTGCACTTGATCTTGAGGCGACGAACCGCCTGCATCACGAAATGCTGGCGCTGAAGGATACCGGCGCCTGCGTCCTGCTCGTCACGCACAGGATTGCCGAGCTCGTCAAGATCGCCGATGGCGCGACGGTGTTGCGTGATGGCGTCACGGTGGGCCGGCTCGATCGAGAAGACGTCACCGAGGAAAAGCTCCTCGAGATGATGTCGGCGACCTCTGGTCATTCGGCCAAAGGCAAGCGGGATAACCGGGTCATCTCGACGGCGCAGAAGCCGGCTATCGAGGCCCTTGGCGTAACGCTCACGCGCGGCGCGGCGCCCATCGATTTCAAAGTCTTCCCCGGTCAGATTGTCGGGCTGGCCGGGCTGGACGGTGCCGGTCAGGCGCAGTTCATCAGCGCGCTTGCCGGCATCGCGCCGCCGCATGCGGGCGAGATCCGCGTTTGGCAGGCTTCCACCGAAGCGCGTACGATCCAGCGACCATCCGACGCCGACGATGCCTGCGTTGCCTATGTGTCCGGCGACCGCAAGCGCGAGGGCATGTTCGCCAACCTGTCGATTATGGAGAATTTCGGGCTTGGTCTCTATGCCCGGCACTCCGGGCGCGGCGGGCTTATCGATTGGCAAGCCCTGGCATCGAGCTTTGCACGCGAAAAGGAACGGCTCGGGATCAAGTTTGGTGCGGCGTCCGACAAGATCACCACGCTGTCGGGCGGCAACCAGCAGAAGGTGCTGATCGCACGGGCATTCGCGCTTAATCCGCGCGTGATCCTGCTCAACGATCCGGCGCGTGGTGTCGATATCGGCACGAAACAGGATCTCTATACCCAACTGCGTGACTTTGCGTCCAACGGAGGCGCGGTCGTCTACCTGTCGACCGAGATAGAGGAGTTCTTCGATTTTGCCGACCGGGCGGACGTTTTCTTCAATGATACGATCTTTGCATCGCTGGACGAGGCCGCGATCGACGAGGAACATCTGCTGTCGGCCATGTTCGGACAGACCGGGCATGTGGAGTTCGACGAGGATCTCGTCGTCGAGACGTCCGGAGAACTGCTGCACCAGCCCAAAGAAGGAGTGGCGTGATGGTTGGCACGATTGTCAATCGTCTGGGGCCGCTCTTCGTGCCGCTCGTGCTGACGGGCCTGTTGCTGATCATCGCGGCCATCCGTGCGCCGCAGACATTCACCTATGTCGGGCTTGCGGGCGCGGTTCTCGTCGCCGCGCCGCTCATATTGGCGGCCGTTGCGATCACGCCGATCGCGATCGCCGGGCGCGGCGGCGTCGACCTGTCGATCGGTCCGCTCGTCGGCTTCGTCAATGTCACGATCGTCGTCTGGCTGCCGGCACTCGGCCTGACCTCGCCGGCCGCCGTGTTTGGCTATGCGATCGGCATGGCCTGTCTGTGGCAGCTTACGCTCGCCTTCCTGATCATCGTCGTGCGCATTTCGCCGATCATCGCTTCTCTGGCCGGCTTCATGATCCTGTCAGGCGTCAATCTGGTGATCATGCCGCGGCCGGGCGGATTCGCACCGGAATGGCTGGCCGACTGGGGCTGGGGAACCGAACTCAGAGGCCCGGTGCTCTACATCCTCATCGGCGCTTTCGTTTTCTGGTTCGTCTTCCGGCAGTTGCCGATTTTCCAGCACATCCGGCTGATGGGCGCCGATGAGCGGACCGCCTATTCGTCGGGCGTCAACATCGTTGCCGCACGCGTTACGGCGCATCTCGTTGCCGGGGTCTTTGCCGGGCTCGCAGCCGTCTGTCTCACCGGCCAGATCGGTTCGGGCAATCCGCTCATCGGCAACACGCTGACGCTGCAAGCGGTGACGGCACTTGTCCTGGGTGGCACGTCGCTGGCCGGCGGCCGCGGCGGCATCACCGGTTCGGTTCTTGGTGCTGTTGCGATGTATCTGGTCTTCGTTGTCCTGTCCTCGTTCAACTTTGGCAACATCTCCGGCTTCATGACGCAGCTTTGCTATGGGTTGATCCTCGTCGGCTCGCTGCTTCTCAGCCTTGCCACCACCGCGCGCTTCCGCAGTGCCGCCCAGCCCGCCTGACTGTGAGGGAGGATCAAGAAATGGCGACCGATTCCCAGTCTCCCGTTCGCCGGCTGATGCAGTCCGACGCCAAAGGCATCGTTGCCGGAGGCGCTCTTCTGGTGGCGCTGTGCGTTGTCGCTTCGCTCTTGGTCGAGGGCTTTGCCTCGGCCAACAATGTCCGGTCCATCCTCCTGCTGGCCGCCTTCCTCGGGATCGCCGCCCTTGGTCAGACAATGGTGGCTCTGGTCGGTGGCCTCGATCTTTCGATTCCTTTTGTTATCGGCGCGTCGAACATTCTCCTTGCCTACCTGTTCGGCACGGCTCTGCCGCCGGCGCTGGCGGTCCTGATCATCGCCGCCATGGGCGCTGGCATTGGCCTGATCAACGGCCTGTTGAGCTATCGTCTTCAAGGCCAGGCGCTGGTGCTGACGATCGGCGTCGGCTTTTCGGTCGTCGGAGCGGCGCAGATCTTCACGACATGGGGCTCACGCTATTCGGGCACTGTCTTCAGCCAGGTGCCGGACTGGTTCGCTGCAATCTCCTCGATCAACGGAACAACGTTCGGCATCCCGATTCCGCCCGTCGTTCTGATCTGGGCGGTCATTGCCGCCGGCATGATCTTCTGGATCAATCGAACGCGGGCCGGCCGGGCGATCTACGCCGTCGGCGGCAACCGTACCGCCGCGGCCCGGCTCTCGATCAGCGAGTTCCGGGTGTGGATGACGACTTACACGCTGTCCGGCCTGACCGCCGCACTGACGGGAATGCTGCTGCTCGGCTTTTCAGGCGGGGGCTTTGTTGGTGTTGGCGACCCGTACCTGTTCTCCACCGTCGCCGCCGTCGTTGTCGGCGGAACATCGTTGCTGGGCGGTGCCGGCGGCTACGCGGCAACGATCGTCGGCGTTCTTGTTTTGCAGGTCCTGACGTCATTCCTCGTCGGCATGGGCCTGACATTTGCCGCCCAGCAAGCCGTCTTCGGACTTTTGATCCTGGCGATGGTCTCCGTCTACGCGCGCGAGCCGCACATCCGAAACCAAATCTGAACCAAGCAAGGGAGCGAAACATGAACATGCAAGCACCGATCGCAGATGGCGCAAAGGTCGACTTCAACGGGCCTTACGCGATGTCGATCAATGGCGAACTGGTCGCGTCGAACGACACGTTCGAGGTTTACAACCCGGCCACCGAAGATGTCGTCGCCAACGCACCGTCGGCCAGCCGCGACCAGGTGGAAGAGGCGATCGCCGCAGCCAAGGCGGCACAACCCGCATGGGCTGCGCTGAGCTGGGAGGAACGCTCGGCTTACATCACTGCCTATGCCGATGCGCTGGACGCTCACAAGGAAGAGATCATCACGCTGCTGACCACTGAGCAGGGCAAGCCGCGCCACTCCATGGCGACGGTCGAAGTCGACTATGCGATCTTCTGGGTGCGCGAGGTGGCCAAGCGCCGCCTCGAGGATGAGGTCATCGAGGACACGCCGGAGCATGTCGTCAAGGTCGCGCACACGCCGCTGGGTGTCGTCGGCGCCATCACGCCATGGAATTTCCCGATCCTGCTCGGCCTTTGGAAGGTCGCACCGTGCCTGATGACCGGCAACACAATGGTGATGAAACCTTCGCCCTACACGCCGCTAGGCACGTTGCGTTTCGGCGAGATCGCCCAGAAGGTGCTCCCCAAGGGTGTCCTGAACATCGTGTCGGGCGGCAACGATCAGGGCCAGTGGCTGACCGAGCATCCGGACATTTCGAAGATCTCGTTTACCGGGTCGACCGCGACCGGTAAGAAGGTCATGGCGGCGTCCAGCTCGAACCTGAAGCGCATCACGCTGGAACTCGGCGGCAACGATCCGGCGATTCTCCTGCCAGGTACGGACTACAAGCCACTCATCCCGACACTGTTTGATGCGGCATTCGGCAATTCGGGCCAATGGTGCATCGCGATCAAGCGGCTCTACGTTCACGACAGCGTCTATGACGACTTCCTCAAGGATTTCGTCGCCTACGCATCGGAAAAGACCGTCGGCAATGGCATGGACCCCAACACCGATCTGGGGCCGATCCAGAACAAGATGCAGTTTGGCAAGCTCCAAAGCCTCTTTGCCGATGTGAAGGAGAAGGGCTATTCGGTTCCGCTGGGCGGCGAGATCGACACCGAACGCGCCGGCAACTTCGTGCCGATCACCGTCGTCGACAATCCGCCCAGGGACGCCCGGATCGTCCGTGAGGAACCGTTCGGCCCGATCCTGCCGATCCTGCGTTGGACCGACTTTGATGATGTGATCGCCGATGCCAATGACACCGACTTCGGACTCGCCGCGTCCGTCTGGGGTCCCGATCGTGGTGAAGCGATCGACGTTGCCAACCAGATCGAGGCGGGCACGGTCTGGGTCAACGAGATCCACATCCACGGCATCGACATCCCGTTTGGCGGCCACAAGCAGTCCGGCATGGGTGTCGAGAATGGTCGCGAAGGGCTGGAAGAGTTCACCAACACCAAGACCTACATGTTCGCCAAGTGATCTTGGTCGACAGGAACGCAAAAGGGCGGCCGATCGGCCGCCCTTTTTGTTCAGGCTTGCCTGTCAGAGCGTTTCAGTTCTGAGCCAGGTGCCGAACGACGGAATCCGAGAACTCGGCGCGGATCGCATCGGTGCTGTCGCCCTGGCGCGGCACCGGTCCGAAATGCTCATCGTCGCCTTTCACCACCGCCCCCGGCGCAAGAAGTTCGACATCCCCGCCGTCCGTTGACACGGAGATGAAACGGTTCTGCGGATGGTCGACGAGATCATCCATGTCGGTGAGCCGCCCATAGGCGATCCTGGCGTCGATCATCAGCTCAATGGCATGGCTGCGGTCAAACTGCGCGAACGCCTCCGCAACCCGTCGGTCAACCATCTCTCGGTTCGTCACCCGCTCGGTGTTTGTTGACCAGCCGGCAGCGCGCGCCAGTTCCGGCTGGCTCAGCAGCACGTCGCACAGCCGCGCCCATTCGCGGTCGTTCTGGATCGAGATCAGTATCTGCTTGCCGTCCCGACAAGCGAAGACACCATAGGGCGCGATTGTCGGATGCTTCAGCCCCTGTCGCGAAGGCGCCTTGCCGCCATAGCGATACTGCAGATATGGCACGTTCATCCAATCGGCCATCGCATGGAAAAGCGAGACTTCGATCTCCCGCCCACGGCCGGTGCGCGCGCGTCCGATCAGGGCCTGAAGGATCGCCTGGTACGCCGTCATTCCCGCGGCGATGTCGCAGACGGAGACACCAACGCGGGCCGGACCGTCCTCTGTGCCGTTGATCGCCGACAGTCCGGTCTCGGCCTGGATCAGCAGATCGTAGGCTTTCTGGTCCTTTGCCGGCCCTTCCGATCCGTAGCCGGAAATGGAGCATGTGATCAGACGCGGATTGGTCTCGCGCAACTGGCCGATATCGAAACCGAGCCGTTCGAGAGCACCCGGTGACAGGTTCTGAATGAAGACGTCGGCGTCGGAAAGCATACGGCGCAGGAGCGCGCGGTCGCCCTCGGACTTCAGGTCCAGGCAGACCGACTCCTTGCCGCGGTTGATCCAGACGAAATAGGCGCTGGAGCCTTTGACGAGGTCGTCGTAACCGCGCGCGAAATCGCCTTCGGGGCGTTCGATCTTGATCACGCGCGCGCCTGCATCGGCCAGTTTACACGAGGCATAGGGTGCCGCGACCGCGTGCTCTACTGAAACAACAAGTATATCGGAAAGATCTCGCATCGCGCCGTCAAACTGCTCACCCATCGGTTCGTCTAATCTCGCGTCCGGGGTGGTGGGATACAAATACGAGCGTCCTTGAAAGCCTATAGGTAAAAGCTATTTCTGGATTGACATAGGCGTATGGGAGATGGGTCATGGACGTGCGGCAACTGGGATATTTTGTTGCGGTCGCGGAGAACGGCTCGCTGGCTTCCGCCGCCAATGCGATCGGCATCGCCCAACCGTCCCTGTCCCTCCAGATCAAGAACATGGAAGAGCGGCTGGGAACCGAACTTCTGGTCCGTTCGCCGCGCGGGGTTTCGCTGACCGACGCAGGCGAGGTGCTTCTGCGCCATGCGCGGGTGATCCTTGATGCCTTCGATCAGGCCAAGGAGGAAGTCCGCCAAGCGGGTACCACGCCCACCGGCCGAGTCGTCTTCGGCCTGCCATCGTCGGTCTCGATGGTGCTGTCGGTACCGCTTGCCGAGACCGTCCGGCTCGAAGCACCCAATGTCAGGCTTCGCGCCGTCGACGCCATGAGCGGCTTCATCAAGGAATGGCTGGAGGAGCAGTCGATCGATCTTGGCATCCTCTACGAGACCGGCGGGCTGATCAACGCGGAGGTCGCCACGCTTCTCCACGAGGATCTCCATCTCTACGCCGCTGCCGACCTCTGGCCCCTGAAGACGCCGCCCGGTGAACCGGTGCGCCTCGCCGATCTCGAGGGCATCGAACTGGTGATGCCGTCAAAGTCGCATGGGCTTCGCATCCTGATCGAGAAGTCGTGCCGGACGGCACGCACACGGCTGAACGTGGTCGTGGAGATGGATTCGCTTGCCCAGATCAAGTCCTTGGTCGCCCGTGGCAGCGCCTGCACCATCCTCGCTCCGGCTGCCGCCCAGGATTACGAAGACCGTGGCGAACTGGTCAGTTCGGTCATTGTCGATCCGACCATCAGCCGCCCGGTCTATCTGGTTCGCAATCCGCGGCGCACACGGACCCGCGCCGCGCTGGAGGTCGAGCGGATCACGCGCGAGGTCATCGCCGATCTCGTGCGCCGCGGCCTCTGGCGCGGCCGCCTCACAGAGCCTGAAGAGGCTGAGCCGAAGTCGCTCATCCCAGCGACCACCGATCTATAGTTTTTCCCTATAACTGCAATTCGATCCCACGAATTGTTGGGACTCGGGGCGCCCAATAGGCTTGCCGACAGTCTGAAGGCAAAGAGGCGCCACGTGAACGTGCACACCGAAACCGTACCGCTTTTTCCGTGCGTCATCGGCGGCCGCAAGGTCACGCTGGACTCACTTATCGATGTGTTCGATCCCGCCGATGGCACCCTGATTGCGCGCATTTCCGCCGGCGGCCCTGGGGAGATTGATGCGGCCGTCGCCGCGGCGCGCGCCGCCTTTGACGGCGGTGCATGGTCGGAATTTACCGCCGTCGAACGCGGCCGGCTCTTGATGCGTCTGTCCGAGGCGATCTCGGCCAATGCGGATGAACTGGCCGAGTGGGAATCGCGCGACACCGGAAAACCGATCAGCCAGGCCCGGGCCGACATGGTGGCTGCGGCGCGCTACTGCGAGTTCTACGGCGCAGCGGCTGACAAGGTGCACGGCGACACGATCCCGTTCCTGAACGGCTACCAGGTCCAGACCATCCACGAAGCCTATGGCGTGACGGGTCACATCATCCCGTGGAACTACCCAGCGCAGATGTTCGGCCGCTCCTGTGCGCCGGCGCTGGCCATGGGCAATGCGGTGGTGCTCAAGCCGGCCGAGGAGGCCTGTCTGACGCCCATCCGGATCGCGGAAATGGCTCTGGAAGTCGGCTTCCCTGAAGGCGCAATCAATGTCGTGCCCGGATACGGACATGAAGCGGGCGCGGCCTTGACCGCCCACAAGGGCGTGGACTTCCTGTCGTTCACCGGATCGTCGGAGGTCGGTGTCCTCGTCCAGAAGGCGGCGGCCGAGAACCATATCGGCTGCACGCTGGAGCTTGGCGGCAAGTCGCCACAGATCGTTTTCGCCGATGCCGATCTGGACGCCGCGATCCCGGTCCTGATGAATGCGATCGTGCAAAATGGCGGCCAGACCTGCTCGGCCGGCTCGCGTGCTTTGGTCCAGCGCGAAGTGTATGACGCTGTCGTCGCCCGTCTTGCCGAGGGTTTTGCCGGATTGACCGCCGCGCCATGGCGCGAGGACGGCCATCTCGGCCCGCTGATTTCCGCGTCGCAGAAGGGCCGCGTCGAAGGTTTCATTGCGGCCGGCGGCACCGCCGCAGCACCTCTCATAGCGCGAGGACAGATCGCCGAAAGCGCCTCGTCTAACGGCTGTTTCGTGGCGCCGGCATTGTTCGGCCCTGTCGCCGAAGACGACCCGCTCGCGAGGGAAGAAGTGTTTGGACCGGTTCTTTCCGTCATCGTTTTCGAGGACGAGGCCGACGCGATCCGTATTGCGAACGACACCGACTATGGCCTCGTCGCCGGCGTTTGGACGCGCGACGGCGGCCGCCAGATGCGGATGGCGAAGGCCCTGCGCTGCGGCCAAGTGTTTCTCAACGGCTATGGTGCAGGCGGCGGGGTCGAACTGCCTTTTGGCGGCGTGCGCAAGTCCGGTCACGGACGCGAGAAGGGTTTTGCCGCTCTGCTGGAGTTCTCGCAGCTCAAGACCGTGGTGCTGAACCATGGCTGAAGCCGTCCGGTTTTCCCTGCAGAAGGGACAGTTCTGATGCGCCTCGAAGGCAAGACAGCGATCGTGACGGGCGCAGCATCCGGTTTCGGCCGTGAGATCGCCCGGCGTTTCGCGCGAGAGGGTGCAAAGATCGCAATCGTCGATCTCAATGCCGACGGTGCGCAAACCGTGGCCGACGAGTTGGGCGAGGCCGGTCTTGCTGTCGCTTGTGATGTTTCCAAGGCCGATGATGTGGCTGCTGCCGTCGCTCGCACGACCGACGCCTTTGGCGGGATCGACATCGTCGTCAACAATGCAGGCTGGAGCCATCCCAACCAGCCGGTGCTCGAGGTCGATTACGACACCTTCCGACGGGTCTACGCAGTCAATGTCGACTCCATCTTCCACATGACCCATGCCGTTGTTCCGCGCTGGCGAGAGGCCGGCGGCGGCGTGATGATCAATGTCGGATCGACCGCAGGCATCCGGCCGCGTCCGGGGCTGAGCTGGTACAACAGCTCGAAGGGCGCGGTGAACATCATGACCAAGACCCTGGCTGTCGAGCTCGCGCCGGACAAGATCCGCGTCTGCGGGCTGGCGCCGGTCATGGGCGCGACCGCGCTCCTCGAAACGTTCATGGGCATGCCCGACACGCCCGAAAACCGGGCCAGGTTTCTGTCGACCATTCCGCTTGGCCGCCTTTGCGACCCCGAGGACATGGCCAATGCAGCACTCTATCTCGCCTCCGACGAGGCGGAGTTCATCACCGGCGTGATCCTGGAGGTGGATGGCGGCCGCACCATCTAGCGCCCGCACAATTCATGGTCCGCCGGGCGATTGCACATCCGGCGAACCACGTCACCGGGGAAACCCGACAATCGACACCGCGATCGGGATTGAGATTGCGGCAATTTGGGAGGACATCATGGCCTATTTCCGCAGCAGAAAAGATGGCGAGCTGGAGCGCGCTGTCGTCGAATACCGAGCCGGTGCGATGAGCCGCCGCGCGTTTATCCGCCGGGCGCTGGCGCTTGGCGTGAGCGTTGGCATGGCTGGCGCGCTGGCGACGTCCTGGTCGGGCAAGGCGCTGGCCCAATCGACCAAGACCAGTGACATGCCGGACGGCGAGTTTGACTTCATCGTCATTGGCACCGGCTCGGCCGGATCGGCCTGCATTCACCAGCTTGCCAAGACGAACGCACGGATCCTCGTCCTCGAAGCAGGTCGCAACGACGACCTGGAAGAGGTGCATGACAGCCGCCTATGGGCCGCTTCGCTGGGCACCGATGCCACCAAATGGTTCGAGACCCTTCCCTCGGCGCACACCGATGGCCGCAACCATATGTGGCCACGCGGCAATGTGCTCGGTGGAACTTCCGCGCTCAACGCGATGATCTATGCGCGGGGCCACCGCACCGACTATGACAACTGGGCATCGATGGGCGCCACCGGCTGGTCGTTTGAAGACGTTCTTCCCCATTTCATCGAAATGGAGACCTTCGAGCCGGGTGGCGAGAATCGCGGTATGTCCGGCCCACTCTTCATCAGCCAGCCCGAGGACGGGTTGAAGCATGAGGGCGCCATTGCCTTCATGAACTCATGTGCCGACCTCGGTTTCGAGGAGAACCCGTCGTTCAATTCCGAGCGCATGTCCGGCCAGGCATGGGTCGACTTCAACATCCGCGACCAGCGCCGCCAGTCCTCCGCGACGGCCTTCCTGCGCCCCGCCATGGAGGGTGGCAATGTCACCGTGCTGACCGATGCGCCGGTGCAAAAGCTGAACTTTGACGGCACCCGCTGCACGGGCGTCACCTACCTGCACAATGGAGAGCCGGTGACGATTGCCGCGCAAAACGAGGTCATCCTGTCTGCTGGTGCCATCGACAGCCCGCGGCTTCTCATGGCCTCGGGCGTCGGCATCGCGGAGGACCTTTCCGCGCTCGGCATCGACGTGGTGGCAGACCTGCCGGTCGGCGTCGGACTGCAGGATCACATTCTGGGCGCCGGCGTGAACTATGAGGCGACCGGTCCTGTTCCGGTCAGCCACTACAATCACTCGGAAGTCTATATGTGGGAGCGGTCCGACAGTTCGCTGCGGTCGCCGGACATGATCGCGCTCTACGTGTCGGTGCCGTTTGCCTCGACCGGCCATTCGCTCGACTATGAGAATGGCTATTGCATCCTGTCTGGTGTCGCGACGCCGCAATCGCGCGGTTATGTCAAGCTGGCATCGGCCGACATCAATGAAGCGCCGATCGTGGAAACGAACTATCTTGCCGAAGAACAGGACTGGCGCAGCTACCGCGCGGCCACGGAACTGTGCCGCGAGATCGGCGCCAGCGAGCACTATGCCGAGTACCGCGCCCGCGAGACACTGCCGCAGAAGGAGGGCGATCTGACCGATGCGGAATGGCGCGAGTTCCTGTCGGCTTCGGTCAATACCTATTTCCACCCGACGTCGACGTGCCAGATCGGCAAGGTCGTCGATCCGGAGTTGAAAGTCATGGGCATTGAGGGGCTTCGGGTGGCGGATGCGTCGGTCATGCCGCACATCACGACCTCGAACACCAATGCGCCGTCGATGATGATCGGTTGGCGGACCGGATCGATGATCACCCAATCCATCTAAGCAAACCTCCCTGGGCCGGGCTTCTGCCCGGACCATAAGAAAGGCCCGCCTGTCTGACAGGCGGGCCTTTTCGTTCGCGGTGCTGCGCAGATACTGGTTGCCGAGCCGGTCGACCGATCAGATCAGGTCAGGAGGAGGCGAGGCGCCGCATGGCGGCCAGATAGACGGGACGGTCGATCATCCGTCCTTCGAGCTGTGTTGCGCCGCGCCCGTCGGCAAGCGCGCGCTCGAACGCCTCGACGATTCGGTTCGCGTTCGCGCGTTCGTCCTCGGTCATTCCGAAGACTGTGTTCAAGACCGGGACCTGGCGGGGATGGATGGCAAATCCGCCTGTTGAACCGGCGCCGCGCCCGGCCCTCGCCGTCGCCTCGAACAGGGCCAGATCCCTGAATTCGGCGATGCTGCCGGGATAGCCGAGCAAGGCCACACCGCGCCGTGCAGCCAGATGGGCCATTGTGTTCAGTGCCGCTGCAACAGGTGGCGCATCGGGTGCGGTACCGAGATCGGCTGCCAAGTCCTCGGTGCCTAGCGCAAGCGCGCTCAGGCAGGCTGGCCAGGCGCCCCGATCCGTCGTGAGGGCGTCGAGCCCCGCTGCGTCCTCAACCATGGCGATCAGTTCGGGCCTATCGGTGCCGAACCGGCGCTCGAGCGCTTGGTCCATTTGCACCAGTTGATGCCGCGATCCCGCCTTCGGCAGGATCACCGCCGTCAAGCCGTCGGGAAGCGCACCCAGATCCTGGCCAATCATGTCCAGATCCGCATTGATCCGCACGGCGGCCCGGCGCCCGGCAGCGCCGACTTGGGCCACTTCCGACGAAAGGGCGTCACGCGCGGTCGCTTTGGCGCCATGCGCCACCCCGTCTTCCAGATCGAGGCAGATCATGGCTGCATCGGTTGCCAGCGCCTTGACCACCAGCTCCACCCGGTCTGCGGGAACGAACAGGATGCTCTTCATAACGGCCTCATATCCAGTCCGCGATGCGCCCGTCTCGCGCCTCGATGAGCGCCCTTGGCGTTTCGGCGGGGGGCAGCGGGTCGGCCGTTGCTGCGGCAGCAGATTGAGCCGCCAGTTCTTCAAACGAACGAACCGGCAATCCGGCGTCTGTCAGACGCTGGCGCAGTTCGTTGCGGGCTTGGTGCACGACGATCGCCTCCGGCGTCACGATGACATCAACGTCGTGTCCGGGAGTCGAGACGCAGCGGACATCGGGTACCAGTTTGGCAAACCCCCCTCCGGTCAAATTGGTCGTTACGATCCGAAGCTTGGCGCCGGCGGCCGTGTCGGGATGACCGCCCGGGCCGCCGAGAATGGAGCCGTTGGCGCCGACGACCGTGTTCACGTTGAAGTGGGCATCCACCTCGACTGCGCCCAGCAGCATGACATCAAGCACTTCCACGGCCGCGCCCGGATGCAAAGGGCTGGCATACTCTTCTGCCGTCATCATCTCATGGCGCGGTTCATTGATCGAAGACCGGACTGCATCCAGGTCGAAGCATTGCACATCGCGGATTCGCTCGAACCGGCCGTTGGACAGCAGGGCGGTGTGAATGCCGGTGATGCCACCCGACAGAAAGCTGCCGGTGATGCCGCGCTTGGCCATGGCCTGGCCGATATGCCCGACAGCGGCGAGAGAATAGCCGCCGGCGCCGCTCTGAAGGCTCATGCCGTTCTTCAGAAAACCGGCGGCCCGGATCGTTTCGGTCACAAGGGCGCCGATCTGGCGCGCGGCCTCGGTCTGTGCCGGACGGGTCGTGCCGGACTGAATTCCGTCCGTGCTGCCGATGTTTGGCCATTCGACCACTGCATCGACGTGATGGTCGGGTATGTCGACATGCGGCAGGGCGGCGTCCGTGAGTTCGGATGCAATGACCGCCGACCGGCGGGCAAAAGCGGCATCGACCGCCGGATATCCCAACGGTCCACATGCCAAATGACCGCCCCTGCCGGTTGCTGATCCGTCCGGGCGTGCCAGCGACGCGGCTATGAAAGCTGCGTCGATCGTGATTTGCCGAGCGGTGATGGCTCGCGCCCGACCGCCATGGCTTTGCAAAAGCACAGTCCCTTGCACGGCGCCACGGGCGATGCAGTCGGCCACCGGGCCGCGCACATAGCCGGTCAGAATGTGTCTGATCGTTCCGTCTTCGACCATCGACACGAGCGGCGCATGCACCGGAAATAATGAGCTTGCGGCGAGCGTCAGACCTCTCAGCCCGCGCTCATGCGCCCGCCCGATCACCGCGTTGATCAGATTGTCGCCGTTTCTGTAGTGGTGATGGAATGACAGGACGGCGCCGTCACGGATTTCGAACGCGTCGAATACCGCGTCGAGATCACTCAAACGCTTGTCGCGGCCAGTCGCCGGCGCGCGCTCGGCGGCGCGGGTCAGGGCAGACGTACGGCCAAGTACTGTCGTTTGCCTGCCCAGCGGCGTCGGCAGGGTGTCGCCGAGGCGGCTGAGCCGGCGCGCGTACGCCATGTCCTGATGAATGCCCATCGTCAGCGTCTGCACTTGGTCCATGCTAAAGAATAGATGTTTTCAAACGCTTCGAAACCAGTTTTTGAAATGGCGTTCTGCAAAGCACCAATTAAAGACGGATTGTTCATTGTCAGAACATCGAGAACAACTCTATCAGATATAGGTTTTTTCTATACATCCAGCGGCCACCAAGACAGCGAAGGCCTAAAGGAACTGTCCCGCGCATGGCGTGCTTCACCCCGTCCGAAGCCAACAAGCCCAACACGCGATCGCCGGCGATCCACCGGTACTGGTTCACGGAGAACAGTGGATAGGATGAGCAGACGACGGGCGAGTCCCAGCGCGCTAGTGCAAGTGGCGCTTGCGGCGCCCTTCACGCGGACATTGCCTCTGGCTCTTGATGCCGAATTCCTCTAGGAGCGCCGAGGGTTGTCCGGCCTAACAGCCGACGCAGCTATCAGGTGGAAAATGAACGGAAGACGGTACTTGGTAACCGGCGGCGCCGGTTTCATCGGCTCGTTCCTTTGCGAGGCGATCCTGGCCAAGGGCGACCGCGTTCTGTGTGTCGACAATTTCTTCACCGGAAAGCGCTCAAACGTCGCCGGACTGATCGGCAATCCGCGTTTTGAGCTTCTGGAGCACGACATCGTATTGCCGCTCACTGCCGATGTGGACGCGATCTTCAACCTCGCCTGTCCCGCATCGCCGGTCCATTATCAGCATGACCCGGTGCAGACGACGAAGGTCTCCGTTCTGGGCGCCATCAACATGCTGGATCTGGCCATGCGGAACAATGTGCCCGTCCTGCAGGCCTCAACATCGGAGGTCTATGGCGATCCGCTGGTCCATCCGCAGACCGAGGATTATTGGGGCAACGTCAATCCGATCGGACCGCGGGCCTGTTACGATGAAGGAAAGCGCTGTGCGGAAACGCTCTTCTTCGATTACCGGCGGCAACATGGTCTGCAAATCAAGGTCGCCCGCATCTTCAACACCTACGGTCCGCGAATGAGCACTGACGACGGGCGGGTGGTTTCCAATTTCGTTGTCCAGGCCCTCAAGGGCGATCCGATCACCATCTATGGTGACGGCTCGCAAACGCGGTCATTTTGTTACGTCGAGGACATGGTGACTGCGCTGATCGACCTTCTGGCGACGCCGCCGGAGATGACCGGTCCGATCAACATCGGCAATCCTTCCGAGTTCACCATACGGCAACTCGCCGAAATGGTCGTGGAGATGACTGGCAGTGCATCGCCGATCGTGCATCGTCCACTGCCTGGGGACGATCCGCGGCGGCGCAAGCCGGACATAACCCTCGCCAGACAGTTGCTGGATTGGGAGCCGGTGACCGGGCTGCCAGAGGGATTGTCGCGCACGATCGCCCATTTCGATCACCTGTTGACCGCTGGAGCCGGTTGACGGGGGCCTGCCGCGGAACCCTTCTTTCAAGCTCGCCTCTTGAAGATGCCCATCGGCGTGCGTAGGTTCGCGCGCGAAGAGCACCTGCAGGACGACCAGTTGGCTCATCCGGTCAAGGCGTTGGCGAAACGAGCCTTGCGCCAAGAGCGGACGCTGCCGGCACGTCGTCCATGTGTCATCAGCTTGGGTGGGATTTCAGCCGAAGACCGCAGATTGCCTGTGGTTAGCTGATGACGGTTCATGGTGACTTGTGCAAACCAGAATGGGCGATTTGGTAAAATGCGCGTTTCGACAATTGGTGCAGGATATGTCGGGCTTGTCACAGCGGCCTGCCTCGCAGAGATCGGCCACACGGTCACCTGCGTGGACAAGGTACCCGATCGGATTGACGGACTGAACGCAGGTCGAATTCCGATCTACGAGCCTGGGCTCGATGGCTTGGTCGCTGATGGCGTCGAGGCCGGCCGCCTCTTTTTCACAACCGACTTGCGCACTGCGCTGACTGACTGCGACGTCGTCATGATTGCAGTGGGAACGCCGCCGCGCGCGCAAGACGGTGTTGCCGACCTGCGCTTTGTCATGCAGGCCGCCGAGGAGATCGCCCAGACGGCAACGCGTCCCATGGTCGTCGTCACCAAGTCGACGGTCCCGGTGGGCACGGGTGACCGCATCGCCCGCCTTCTTCACGAGCTGCACGGACGGACAGACCTGAACGTGGTCTCGAACCCGGAATTCCTGCGCGAGGGGAATGCGGTCGCCGATTTTCGTGATCCTGACAGGATCGTCGTCGGAACCGACAGCAGCCATGCACTGTCGGTCATGCGCTCGCTCTATGCCCCCCTGATTGAGCGCGACGTGCCGTTCGTGGTGACATCGCGCCGGTCTTCGGAACTGATCAAATACGCGTCCAACGCCTTCCTGGCCATGAAGGTCTCATTCATCAATGAGATTGCCGATATGTGCGAGGGCGCGGGTGCCGACGTCAGCGATGTTGCGCTCGCGATGGGCCTCGATGAGAGGATTGGGCCACGGTTTCTCGAGGCCGGGCCGGGGTTCGGCGGATCGTGTTTTCCAAAGGACATCTATGCGCTGATCAAGAGCGCCAACGATGCCGGAACGTCGATGGGCCTCGTGGAAAAGACGATCAGTGTCAACGAAACGCGCAAGCGGCGCATGGCGCGCAAGATCGAAGCAGCGCTGGGCGGTGACGTCTATGGCAAGACAATTGCGGTGCTGGGTCTGACGTTCAAGCCGGGCACCGACGACGTGCGTGACTCGCCGGCGATCGGGATCGTGCGTGCGCTGCAGGATCGGGGAGCCCATGTCTGCGCCTACGATCCCAAGGCCGGCACCGAAGCGATGGGCTCGTTTCCGGGCGTCAGGCTTGCAGGCAGCGCCTTGGAGGCGGCGAGGGGCGCCGATGCGGTTGTCCTGATGACGCAATGGCCTGAACTGGTTGAACTCGATCCGGAAGCCTTGGCCGGGGTCATGCAATCGCTGATCGCAGTCGATCTGAGAAACTGCTGGGACGGCAGGCGGTTTGCCCGCCACGGATTTGCAATCACGGCCATTGGAAAGCCGCAAATCGGCCCGGGCTCTGTCAATGGCAGGGCGTGGGATGCACCGAACCCGAATCCGACATCGGCAACGGATGACGACCGTCCGATTTCCTGAGGCCGTAGGTGCCAGCAGGTGACGGTTGGCTGCCAAGCGATCGCATGCCGGTTGCGCCGCGCGCCGTTGAATACTAGGTCATAGCCAAGAGGCGGCCCAGCGCGACCATCTCCGCATCGCCGAAGGCAATGCCGTTTGAAACCCTTCAGGACGTGAACGCCCGTCTGCGGCGCGTCAATTCAAGCCAGGCCAACATCCTCCATGTCCGACCCCAGAATTCTCGTGACCGGCGCGGCCGGGTTCATCGGAATGCATGTCGCCAGCCGCCTGCTTGCCGGCGGCCACCGGGTTTCGGCGATCGACGACCTGAACGGCTACTACGATGTCGATCTGAAGCGGGCCAGGCTGGCCGAACTCTCGAAACAGCCGGGCTTTGCGTTCCAGCAGGTCGACATTGCCGACCGGGCGAGCATGGAGGGGCTCTTTGCCAAGGTGCAGCCGACGCTCGTGATCCATTTGGCAGCCCAGCCGGGCATCCGCTACTCGCTTGAAAACCCGCATTCCTACGCCGAAAGCAATCTCACCGGCTTTCTCAACATCCTGGAAGGATGCCGCCGGCTGGACGTCGGTCATCTCGTGTTCGCCAGTTCCAGTTCGGTTTATGGCGAGCGCAGCGATGTTCCCTATCGCGAAAGCGACCGGGTCGATGAGCCCGTCAGCTTCTATGCGGCGACCAAGCGCGCCAACGAGATTATGGCGCACAGCTACAATCACCTCTACGGACTGCCGATGACGGGGCTGCGTTTCTTTACCGTCTATGGCCCCTGGGGCCGCCCCGACATGGCAGTCTACCTGTTCACCAAAGCCATCTTTGAGGGCCGACCGATCAAGCTGTTCAACCACGGCGACACATGGCGCGACTACACCTATATCGACGACATCGCAGAGGGCGTTGTCCGGGTGGCGCTCAATGGACTTGATGCGGCGCCCGCCGGCGCGGGGCGCGACTCGCCTTACAAGCTCTACAATATCGGCAATGGGAGTCCGGTTCAGCTTGGCAGCCTGGTCAGCACGCTGGAAGACCTCATTGGCAAGAAAGCGGTGACGCAAGAGCTTCCACCCCAGCCCGGAGACGTCAGCCGCACGTTCGCCGATGTCGGCGCGCTGAAACGCGATTTCGGGCTGTCGCCGTCAACGCCGTTGCGCGAGGGCCTGGAGCGCTTTGTCGCCTGGTATCGCCGCTATCACGGCGTCTAGGGCTGTTTCGCCACAGGTTGCGGCGACCGGTATCAGCGACCCGGTTGTGCGGCAACGGCTGCTGCAGCCTTTTCGGCATCCTCATCGTCGAGCACACGCCGCGCGGCCGCAGACACGGCCTGTTTCTCCTGATCGTTGAGCTCTTCGGCGCGCGGGCCGTCCTGCAAGCGGACCGTTACTTCGCGGTTGGCAAACGGAATCCCCTCCTGCTCGAACAGTTGCCGGATGCGCTCGTAGATGATCTTGCGCGCAACGAACTGTTCGCCCGGCTTGGTCATGAATTTGACGCGGACGATCATCGCCGAGTCTTCCATCTTGTAGACGCCCTGGGACTTGAGCGGTTGCAGGAAGGAATCGCCGATATCGGGATGGGAAAGCAGTTCTTGGCCGAGTTTCTTGACCAGCTTGCGGACCCGTTCCACGTCGGTGCCATAGGTCAGCCTGATAGGCAGCTTCATCATCACCCAGTCGCGCGAATAGTTCGTCAGCGAGGTGATCTCACCGAACGGAATGGTGTGAAGCGCGCCAAGATGGTGGCGGAGCTGGAAAGAACGGATCGATATCTTCTCGACCACGCCCTTCACCCCGGTCAGCTCGACATATTCGCCTTTGCGGAACGCATCATCGAGAAGAAAGAAGGCCCCCGAGAAGACGTCCCTGATCAGGGTCTGGGCGCCAAAACCGATGGCGATGCCGACAACGCCAGCACCGGCAAACAGCGGCGCGACGTCGACCCCGAGATTGGAGAGTGCGATGGTGCCGGCAACGACCACGACGACCGCCACAAGAACATTGCGGGCGATCGGCAGCAGCGTGGCCAGCCTGCTCTGACCGACGCCGCCTTCGCCTTCACCGGGTTCGGGCGATTCATTGTCCAGCGTGCCCCCTTCTTGACGGATCTTCTCGTCGATATATCGGTTCGTCGCCTTGAGCAGTTGATAGGCCACATAGCCAATCAGCAGCATGTCCAGAAAGGCCGCGAACGGATGACCGCCCTCTCGGCCCATATCGGCGCCGAGAATTCTCGCAAGCTCTCCGACCGAGACGGTAAAGATCAGGCCGACGGTGCTGCGTTCGAAAAATTCCCGGAAGATCGGCTGATACTCGAACACCGGTTCGACCTTGGCAGCCGGCGGCGACATCTGCATGTCTTCGTTCTCGGTCATCTCCTCTGAGCGGAACTTCTCCATGGCCGCTGCGCGCGCTTCCTCTTCGCGCCTGTTCTGTTCGAGCGCCTCCTCATAGCGCTGGTGGAAGTAACGGACACGGCGCGCGTAGAACCAGTCGATGCCGATAAAGGCAATGCCATAGGCAGCGACCGCAATCATGGTCACGACGACAGGCGCCAGAATGATGGCAAAGTCGCCCGGCAGTCCGAGCACGATCCTGTAGATGCTGAGAAGCGAGGCCCCCGCGAGATAGCCGATCGAAAGAACGACGGCGACGAGTTCGAGAACCCGGCGCCGGCCGTCAAGTTGCAGGTCCTGGCCTTCGCCAGCGAGGATTTCGCCGTAGGCACGGCGGTGCACGACCGTAAGCCCGGTGATCATGAAACCGCAGGACAGGATGGCGATGATGTACAAGAGGTGCTGCGCGTCGAGTGGCATGCCGACCGCTTCCGACCATCCCGCGAACACGAACTGGATAACGGTCACGATCACGATGCACCACCATGTGGTGTAGAGCGACCGTGCCGACTTGTCGTTCAAGGTGATCAAGCGATGCTTGGGCAGGTCGGGCGCGAACAGGTTGAGCATGAAACCGTAACGGATGGCTCGGTAGATGAAGTAGGCCGACAGTATGGCGAAGATCGTGGCCCGGCTCGGCTCATGTTCGCTGTCGAAGATGATCGCGACCGCGATCGCAACTGCAAAGCTGATCGCGTTGCCCACGATGATCAGGGTCGACCGCAGCATCAGGTAGGAAATCTTCTGCGCGCGCGTCTCAGGGTTCTCGATGAACGAGTCCGCAAAATGGTTGCGCATCCACTCCCGGATCAGCCGGCTGACAAGGAAGGCCACCACGATACCCAGCAGGCCAATGCTGATCGATCGCCAAAGCCAGAAAAAGGTGCCATCCGGCGAAAGTGTTTCGAAATGCGCAAGCGCCTGCTCGACCACCAGAGGGGTTCGGGCGATCAGGGCGATGAACTCCTTGCGTGCCTGAAGCAGCTGTGTCTGCGGCATCATGGAGCCCGACTGGGCCGCGGCATCTTCCTCCGCATTGGGCGCGATGACGATGACCGTCGCGCCATCCTCGCGCGCCTGATCGATCAGGTTTTGATATCCGTTCGTGCTCTCCGACGCGGAATCGGACGAGGAACCAAGGCCGGGCAGTTGCGCCCAGGCGGGGTTGGCAGGCGCCAGAAGAAGGGCCGTCACAACCAGCAACAGCGCCGCCAGCGTTCGGCCGGCACGGCATATCCTGGTTCCGGCCATTCTGTACAACCCGTTCATGTTCGATGCCTTTTATCGGAGATGAAAGCGCGAAAGAAAAATGGTGCGATCTGCAAAATGGCTGCGCCTCAAAGCGGGGCCGTCCGTGCGCCTTCGGCATACCCCCGCAAGCCCGGGCTTGATAACGCTATCGTCGCCCCCGGTCACGGTCAAACCGCGGAGATGACGTGCATGTGAGCCCCGTCACCGAAGGGCGTGTTGCAGCCGGCTCTTGCCAAAGGCCCTCCGCACGTCACGCATTTGTGGCCTTCCGCCCGTATTGACATCAGCGGCGTTCTGGCTTGCTCTGTGACCGCGCAACCGCCGGGCGGTAACGCTCGCGACCGCCCGGTCCAATGCAGACAGGGTCGATGCAAACAAACGGCCGGAATTCGTCCGGCGTGACGACGGGGCTGAACGGAGATGTAATGACCGATCTCCTCACGGTTGAAAATCTGCGCATCGACATCAGAACGCATGGCCGCAGCATTCCTGTCGTCAAGGATGTAAGCTTCCGCATCCCGCGCGGCAAGACGGTGGCCATCGTCGGCGAATCGGGTTCTGGAAAGACCGTCATGGCACGGTCGCTGCTTGGAATCCTGCCCAACGTCGCGTCGATCACAGGCGGTTCGGTCTGGTTTCGCGATCCGCAGGCATCGGATGCTCCGCTGGACATCGCCGCTCCTGATCTTGACGAAAAAAGCCTTCACGCGTTGCGTGGCGGCCGCATCTCGATGATCTTTCAGGAGCCGATGTCGTCGTTTTCGCCGCTCCACACCATCGGCAACCAAATCCATGAAGCGTGGTCGCTGCACAATGAAGGCTCGCATGCTGAAGGGCGTGAGATAGCCGAGGAGACACTGGCACTGGTCGGTTTCGCCGATCCGCGCCGCGGCTACGATTCCTATCCGATGGAGTTCTCTGGCGGCATGCTCCAGCGTGCCATGATCGCGATGGCGGTGGTTTGTTCGCCGGCACTGCTGATCGCCGACGAGCCGACCACCGCGCTCGATGTGGTCGTGCAGGCACAGGTGCTGGCACTTCTGAAGAGCCTTCAAGAGCGGCTCGGCATGGCTCTCTTGCTGATCACCCACGATCTCGGCGTTGTGGCCAACATGGCCGACGAGGTGGTGGTGGTCTATCGCGGCTCCGTCATGGAGGCAGGCAGCCGCGACGCCATATTCAACCAGCCTCGCCATCCTTATCTGAAGGCGCTGCTCGGCGCGGTTCCGAAACTTGGTCCAGACGGAGACAAAAAGCTGCAGCCCCTGCGTGAGATCGAACCGGTCGAAGCGTCGGGTTCTTCACCGGAAATCGACCGGCGGCACATGCGAAAGGGCACGCCGCTCTTGACGGTCTCCAATCTGGTCAAGACGTACGCGACCAAGAAAAGCGGCAGCATGTTTGGCGCCCACAAGGCGGTGGCGACCGCGGTCGACGGGATATCGTTCCAGATCCTCAGCGGCGAGTGTTTCGGCATTGTCGGCGAAAGCGGATGCGGCAAGTCCTCGCTGATCCGGACGGTCATCAGGGCGATCTCCGCCGATGCGGGCAAAATCACGTTCCATGATGAAGGCGGCGATGTCGATGTCCTGTCTCTTCAGGAAGGAGCGCTGAAAGAGTTCCGCCAGCGCATGCAGATGGTCTTTCAGGACCCGTTCGGATCGCTGAGCCCACGGCTGACCATCCTGAACACACTTGTCGAACCGCTCGAGATTCACGGCATCGGCACACCGAAGTCGCGACGCGAGCGGGCGGCCGAGCTCATGCAATTGGTCGGTCTGCCGCCGAGCTATCTGAACCGCTATCCGCACAGCTTTTCGGGCGGTCAGCGCCAGAGGGTCGGCATCGCCCGGGCGCTGGCTTTGGAACCGGATATCCTGATCTGCGACGAGGCCGTGTCCGCGCTCGATGTCTCGGTGCAAGCGCAGATCCTGAACCTGCTCAAGCATCTGCAGAAAGAGCTTGGTCTGACGATCATCTTCATTTCCCACAACCTGGCCGTCGTCAATTACATCTCGGACCGGATAGCGGTCATGCGTGGCGGACGGATCGTTGAGCTGGCGCCGCGCCGGCAGATGTTCACCGAGCCCGCGCACCCCTACACGCAGCGCTTGCTGAGCGCGATCCCGACGACCGATCTTGGCGCGCCGCTCGACCTTGAGGCGCTCGGCGACACCGATGCCGCGGAACCGGCCTACTGGCATCGCAATGCCGGTGCGTCCGATTCCGGCTGGATCGAGATCAGCGACGGCCACTTCGTCAGGCCGGACGAGTCACCAGCATGACGGAGCGGCAATGACGCGCACGGCCTTTCTCTACGGCATGATGCATGCCTTGCTGCTTCTCGCGCATGTGGGCGCAGTGCACGCCGAAAGTCTGGTCGAATCCCCTTATCTCGAGAGCCAGGTCCAGTCGGGCGAACTGCCGCCGATGGCCGAACGCCTGCCGGACAATCCGCTTGTCGTCGACCTCGAAGCTTTGGGAAGATCGCCGGGCCGCTATTGCTGCACGCTGCGGACGTTGATGGAGTCCCCCAAAGACCTGCGCATGATCACCGTTTACAGCTATGCGCGGCTCGTCGGTTACAACGAAGATCTCGAACTGGTGCCCGATATTCTGGAAAGCTTCACGGTTCGCGACAACAAGGAGTTCACCTTCAGGCTGCGGAAAGGCCATCGCTGGTCGGACGGCCACCCGTTCACAAGCGAGGATTTTCGCTACTTCTGGGAAGACGTGGCGCTGAACGAAGAGGCCGGCAATGGCAGCCCGCCTGCCATCATGGTGTCGGACGGCAATTTGCCGAAGTTCGAAATCATCGATGAATGGACGGTGCGCTTCACGTGGGAAACCCCTAACCCGATCTTCCTGCCCGCGATCGCCGGCGCCAGGCCGCTCTACATCTATGCGCCGGCTCATTACCTCAAGCAGTTTCACTCGCGGTATGCCGCCCCCGATGATCTCGCGGCGAAGATCGCGGCGGAGCGCGTCGACAGTTGGGCTGCGCTGCACACCCGCAAGGCGCGGCAGTACCGTGCCGAGAATCCAGACCTGCCGACGCTCGGCCCATGGTCCAACACCACCCCGGGACCGAGCGAACGCTATGTGTTCGCACGCAATCCCTATTTCCACCGGGTCGACCCGACCGGGCAGCAGCTTCCCTATATCGACGAGATCGCCGTTTCGATTGCGTCCGGCGACCTCATTCCTGCCAAGACTGGGGCCGGCGACACCGATCTGCAATCGCGCTATCTGCGCTTTGACGATTACACGTTCCTGAAAGCCCGCGAAGCCGACAGCGGCTATCGCGTGCTGTTGTGGCGGGACGGAACCGGCTCCCGGCTGACGCTCTATCCCAACATGAACATCACCGATCCGATTTGGCGGCGGGCCTTCCGCGACGTTCGCGTCCGCCGTGCCCTGTCGTTGGCGATCGACCGTTTCGAGATCAATCAGCAGCTCTATTACGGCCTGGCAACGGAATCGGCCAACAGCATTCTGCCGGCCTCGCCGCTCTATGATCCGCGCTATGCGGAAGCCTGGGTGCGCCACGATCCGGTGCTGGCCAACGCCTTGCTGGACGAGGCGGGCTTCACCGCGCGCGGCAAGGACGGTATCAGGCTTCTCGCCGACGGGCGGCCGATGGAGATCATCGTAGAGACGTTCGGCGAAGACACCTCCGCCGTCGACGCGCTCGAACTGATCACCGATTACTGGAAGCAGATCGGCGTGGGCCTGTTCATCCGTTCCTCGTCCAGGGACATTGTCCGGAGGCGTCTGGTTTCGGGGCAAACCATGGTCACATTGGCTCCGGGGCTGAACACCGGCATGGCGATCGCGGCTATGGCGCCCGAAGAGCTTGCGCCCGTGTCGGCGGTCCAACCCCAATGGCCCGTATGGGGTCAGCACACCGAGTCGATCGGAGTGTCCGGATCGGCGGCCGACACCGAGCCGGCCAAGACGCTTCTCCAGCTTTATGGCGCCTGGAGAACATCGGAAAGCGACGCCGAGCGGCATGAAATCTGGCGCCAGATGCTCGAGATCACAGCAGACCAGGTCCTGTCGATCGGCATTGCCAACCAGACCCGGCAGCCCGTGGTTATCAGCAAGCGTCTCCGCAACGTGCCGGAAGACGCCATCCACGCCTTTTCGCCATTGGCCTATTTCGGTGTCTACCGGCCCGACACCTTCTGGTTCGAAGAGTAGGCGGGATGGCGCGGTACATCATCAAACGCATCGCGGCGATGGTGCCGACCCTGCTCCTGACCAGCTTTCTGATCTTCATCATCATCGAGCTGCCGCCGGGCGACTACTTCGAAAGCTATCTGGCCGAGTTGAGGGCATCGGGCGAACTGATCGATTCCAACAAGATCGAGTTCCTGCGCACCGAATACGGCTTCGACAAGCCGTTCCTGCACCGCTACTGGCTCTGGCTCACGGGCATGCTGCAGGGCGATTTCGGCTACTCGTTCGAGCATGAACGGCCGGTCTCGGAGCTGATCGGCTCGCGATTGTTCTTCACCATCCTTCTGTCCTTCCTGACGATCATCTTCACCTGGATCGTCGCGTTTCCGATCGCGATCTACTCGGCAACGCACAAGTACAGCTGGGGCGACTACGGCCTGACATTCCTGGGCCTTCTGGGCATCGCGACCCCCAACTTCCTTCTCGCTCTTGTCATGATGTACGGCGCCAACGTGATCTTCGGCGTCTCGATTGGCGGGCTGATGGATCCCCGCTTCATCGGACAGCCAATGTCTTTCGAGAAGTTCCTGTCGATCGGCGCGCATCTGGTGATCCCGGTCATCGTGATCGGGACGGCGGGCACGGCGGCGATGATCCGACGCATCCGAGCCAACCTGCTCGATGAGTTGAACAAGCAATATGTCGTGACTGCGCGCGCCAAGGGTGTTCCGCCGTTTCGGGGCCTCGTCAAATATCCGCTGCGCATGTCGCTGAATTTCTTCATCGCCGACATTGGCGGCATCCTGCCGGCCGTCATCTCGGGAGCGGAAGTGATCGCCATCGTCCTGTCACTGGAGACCACGGGACCCTTGCTGATCCGCGCCCTGAAGACGCAGGACATGTATCTGGCTGGCTCGTTTCTGATGCTGCTGGCCGTGCTGACAGTCATCGGCGTTTTGATCTCCGATCTGCTTCTTGCGGTGCTCGATCCGCGAATCCGGCTGGAAGGCAAGGCGCTCAAATGACCGACCGTGCGCAGCAACAGCCCGACGGCAAATGGCATTACGTCTCCGACGCGCCGTTCGATCCGTATGAAGAGCCTGCCATCTCGGCAGGCCAGGAACGGTACTACATGGCGTCGCAGTGGCGTCTGATGTGGTGGCGTTTTTGCGACCATCGCGTCGCCGTCGTCTCGGCGATTTTCCTGGCCGCGATCTATTTCGTCGCCCTGTTTGCCGAGTTCTTCGCACCGTACGACCTCAACGAACGCAACCCCCGGGCGATCTACCACCCGCCGCAGGGCGTCCACCTGTTCCATGAGGGCGCGTTCGTCGGCCCATTCGTCTACGGGCGCGATTATGCGCTGAACATGGAAACGCTGAAACGCGAATACACCGTCAACCCGGACGTCATTCACCGGCTGCACTTTTTCTGCCGCAGCTCGCCCTACCAGCTGTTTGGTCTGGTCGATGCCGAACGGCGGCTGTTTTGCAGTGCCGGCGAAACGAAGATCTACCTGGCAGGCACGGACCGCCTCGGCAGGGACATGCTGTCGCGGATCATTCACGGCGCGCGCATCTCATTGACGATCGGCCTGTTTGGCGTCGCCTTCAGCATGCTGCTTGGCATCGCGATTGGCGGAATGGCCGGCTATTTTGGCGGCTGGGTCGATTATGCGGTGCAAAGGGTCATCGAGGTCCTGCAGTCGATACCGACCATTCCGCTCTGGCTGGCATTGGCGGCGATCATGCCGGTCACATGGAGCCCGATCGTCGTCTACTTCGCCATCACGATCATACTCGGGCTTCTTGACTGGACCGGTCTGGCACGCGCCGTGCGCTCCAAGCTTCTCGCTCTCAGGGAGGAGGAGTTCGTGATGGCCGCGCAATTGCAGGGCGCAAGCCCGCGGCGGATCATTTCCTATCACCTCATACCCAATTTCATGAGCCATCTCATCGCTTCGGCAACCATCGCCATTCCCGGCATGATCCTCGGTGAGACGGCGTTGAGTTTTCTGGGGCTTGGCCTGCGCCCGCCCATCACCAGTTGGGGCGTGTTGCTGAATGAAGCACAGAACATCAGTGCTGTCGTGCTCTACCCGTGGCTGATGCTGCCGGTCGTCCCGGTCGTGCTGGTCATTCTGGCGTTCAACTTCATGGGCGACGGCATGCGCGACGCGGCCGATCCCTACAGCGAGACCTGAACGAGAGATTGGCGCGGTGTCCGCCGGGTCAGCGGGCGAGCAGATCGGTGGCCGAACACCATGTGATATCATGTCGGCCGGCTGACCAGTCGAACAGGGCCTTCAATGTTGTCCAAGCGGCCGCATCGTGCGCCAGATGGTGTGCCAGAATCCCAATTGGCGCGAAGTCCTGGTCGCGGGCCAGGCGCAGAGCCTCTGCGATCTCGCTGGCGATCCGGGCGGCGGGTTTGCCTTGTCGGCTGGACCGCCAGTCGATCAGGTCGACATGCGTGTTTAGATGGCGCACGGACGCGGTCGATGGTTTCCATCCATAAGTCGACAGGACGTCGAAGCCGGCCGCACTCACGGTTTCGGCTGCGGCATTGCTGATGCGGTTCCATGGCGGAACGAGCATGTTGGCCGGAAGGGAACCGAACGCATCTGTCATAAGCCTCCGGCTTTCGCGCAGATCGGCGGACACCGCATCGGGTGAGCGCTTGCCGCCCAGCTCGATCTTCTTCTCCGTCGGACCGGCATGGTTGCGGTGCCAAAGCCCGTGCGCGACAGGAAACAAAAGAGGATTGTCCTGAACCTGCGCGACCAGCGCATCTGTCATTGGCGCGGGAATGATGGCGAGCGTCACCGCGATCCGGTGTTCGGTCGCCATGTCGACAAGCCGGTCGAGTGCCTTGGTCGACTCGCACGCATCATCGTCGCGCAGCCAGAAGCGGGCCGTCCGTCCGGCTTCGCTCCAGAGTTCGAGTTCCTCTTCAGCTGAGCGCCAGCCGGTGTTGCTGCCGTCCGTCAATGCTGCTGATCGCGCGCGTTGGCGAACAGCAGGGGATCAAGCGCGTTCTTGACAAGCCTGATGATCGGCTCCATCGATCGCTCCTCGGTCACGAAGCGCGTGGCGTTGCGTCCCATGTCCTGCCGGAGTTCGGGGTCGCCGAGAAGCCGTTTGATCGCCGCGCCATAGGCTTTGACGTCGCCCTCCGGTGTCAGCAGTCCGGTTTCGCCGTCGATCATCACATTCGGCACCCCCATCGAACGCTGTGCGGCAACCGGCAGCCCGAACAGCTGCGCCTCCAGATAGACAAGACCGATTGGCTCGGCGATTCCTGCCCACGCGAAAAGGTCCGACTGCTCGAAGGCCGCCGCGATGGCGGCCGCATCGAGTGTTCCGGTGAAGCGGATGCGATCCTCGGGGACGAAGGAGAACGCCTCCTCCACCAGTTGCCGGTCGCGGCCATCGCCGACCACGATCAGGTTCCACGGCGTGTCGACAATCGTGCGCAGGCTGGCGGCAAGCGCCAGATGGCATTCGGTCTTCTTGCCGGGGCGCATCATGCCGATCGTGATGATCGTCGGATTGCCGTTGCTGAAATAGGGCGGGACCGCCTTTGCGGGTTCATAGGCACTGATGTCCATGAACGGAAAGATGGACTCGATCGTCCCGGTGTCGGGCAGGATCGTCTCCAGATAGTCGCTGGCGGTCTTGTTCATGCACAGATTGACCTCGGCCTTGGCCAGGGCCTCGGCGACCGCGTCGCGACCATCGGCCCAATCGGCCAGTGTGTTCTGGCTGGTCCGGCAGGCTTCGGCCGTCACATAGGGGATGGAGAGCCGCTCTGCGATGTCCGGCCCAAGCCAATCGGGTGCCTTGCAGTAGGGGTGATAGGTGAACCACATGTCGGGCCTTTGAGCCTCGTCCATTGCTTCCAGCGCTGTCAGGACGCGATCTCTTTCGGCCAGCCCTCCTTGGCGGCGTTCGGCGAAAAGCTCGCGGGACGGGCGTCGCTGATAGCTGATGTAGCTTGACGCCAGGAAGGGATCGTAGCCGGCTCTCTCCAGGACCGACAGAAACAGGCGCCCATACGTCCGGTCACCTGACGGAATCGGATGATCCGGCGGTTTCAGCGGCGCATAGAAGGCGATGCGGGGCCTGGTGGTGGCAGTGGTCACGTCGGTCACACTCGTCAACGTTCCGTTCGGTCGAATTCGGCGAGCATTCTTGCCGTCGTGGCCGCTCCATCAAGACGAAGAGCCTCCGCCGAAGGGGCGTTTCTGGCAGCGGCACGATCGATTGCGGCGGCAATGGCCGCAGCGTTGGCCCGCTCGGGCGGCACGGTTTCCGCAAGGCCGCGAGCGCTCAGAATCTCGGCCCGCCGGATCTGTTCGGTTTCCTCTCCGTCGCACAGGGGAACGAAAACGGCCCTGCACCCCGCCGTGAACACGTCGGCAACCGTATTGTAGCCGGCTCGCGACACGGAAAGGTCTGAGCGCGCAAGGATCTCGGGCAGGCTGGTCAGGAACTTGCGGACCGTCACCTGGCCACTCAGCAGCGTCTCCATGTGCGCAACGTCCTCGGGTGCCGTGTTGATGCCGGTCACGAAGCACCAGTGCTTGTCGTCAAGCGAACTGAGCCCTTTCGCCTCCGCGGCGGCAAACAGCAGTTCCCGGCCCATCAGACCGCCGCCGACGGACACGACCACATCGAACCCTTCGCCGGAGGCGCGCGCCTCCGGCGTCACGGGTTCGGGTGCCACGATACCCGTATAGCGGACCAGATCCGCGATCTCTTCATAATAGGGGAAGGTGTCTTCGATCTGGGCAAAGTCCGGATCGCCATGCACGAAGACCGCGTCGTAATAGGTCTTCAGCAGGTCGACCGTCTCGCGGTCGCGGGACGGTTTCCGATTCTCTTGCAGGATGTCACGTACCGAGCATGCAACGACCGGGCGGTTCGCCGAACCGGCGGCAGCTTCGAGCAGCGGCAAGAGTTCAAAGAACATCTGGCGGCGCCCAAAGGGAAACGCCTCCGTCATCAGGATATCCGGCGCTGCGCTTCGGAAGATGCTCAGCAGCTGGTCGCGCCGCGCGTCCCGATAGGCCTGATCGGCAATCCGCCCGTTGGCATCCACCATCTCCCGGAAGACCTTGGTTCCCGCACGCAGGGAGGGCAGAAAGTGGACCGTCGCATCCCCGGCATCGAGATTGGGGATGGGCTCGCCGCCATAGACCAAGTCAACGCTCAGGCCCGCCTGTGTCATGGCCTTAACCAGGCGCATGGCGCGAAAGACGTGCCCAACGCCCATAAGGTGTTGAACGTAGAAGAGAACCTTCTTGCTCATGCCGGCTCCCGATCCTGTTCCGCCGGTGCGGTCCGGCTCTTCCAGGCAGTCTCACCGAACAGGTCCAACAGCTTGCCGATCGCCGCAAGATGGTCGAAGTCGCCGCGCACGCGCCGCTCGCCTGCCTGCCCCATCGCCAAACGCCTTTGCGGATCGCGAACGAGGCTTGCGATGGCCCGGGCCAGGCCCACGGCATCGTCTGGTTGAACGAGCAATCCGGTCTTGCCGTCCTCGATCAGTTCGGGGATGGCCGAGATGTGTGTCGACACGCAGGCAAGCTGCTGGCTCTGCGCCTCGACCAGCACATTGGGCAGGCCGTCGCGGTCGCCATTGGCGGCGATGCGGCAGGGCAGGACGAACAGGTCCGACGACAGATACAGCTCCTTGACGGCCGACTGGGCTTGCGAGCCGAGGAACCGGACCTTTTCGGCAAGCCCCAGACTGTCCGCCTGCCTCTTCAAGTCGTCCAGAAGCTCTCCCGTGCCGATATGGGTCCAACGCCAGTGCAAGTCGTCTGGCAGCAGCGTCAATGCCTCCAGAAGCGTGTCGAACCCCTTCTTTTCGACCGCACGGCCAACACTGACCAGTTGAGCCGGCGCCTCCGGACGATCACCGGCGTTCATCGAAGGCGAGTCGCTGCGGGGTGCAAACCGCGACAAATCCAGACCATGATAGACGAGGTGCACGCGCCCGTCGCCTGGCGACAGCGAGTCAAGCTGCGCGAAACCGCTTGCGGTGCAGGTCACCGTCCATTTGGCATCGGCAAGCTTGTCGCGCAGCTCCCATTCCGGCGTCGTCCAGATGTCCTTTGCGTGCGCCGAACAGCTCCATGACAGGCCCGTCAGCGCGCTGCAGTACTTTGTGACCGCCGCCGGCGTGTGGATGAAGTGGCTGTAGAGCCAGCCGATCGTGGCCGGCATCTCGTGGGCCAGCACGAGCGCCTGGCCGAACCGGCGGAACCGGTTGCGCGACGGGTCACGCTTCAGGTCACCGAGAAACGTCCTGAAGACGCCCGCATAGGCTGGCGTCTTGCGCATGGCCCGCCAGGCGCGAAACACGCGCAAAGGCTCGTTGTGCAGATATTCGGGGAGATAGGTGACGGGCGCCTTGATCTCGTCGTGAATCGGATGGCGCTTGGCATCGGTTGGCCGCCGCATCGAAAAAAAATGCAGACGGTAGCCGTTGCGCTCGAGCTCCAGCAGCTCTTGCGCGATAAAGGTCTCCGACAGGCGCGGATACCCTTTCAGAACGACCGCTATCGTCTTTGTCACCGCGCGCACCTATACCGTCTTGACCAGCTCTTCGGGCTCTTGCCGCACGGCAATGATGTCTCCGACGAGATCACACACCGTCGTCAGGCCGTCGAAATCGAGCCGGTAGGGCGAAACCGACGGATAGTCGCGGACAAGTGCATTCCGGATGGCGCGGGCAAACAGCGCCGGATCGGTGGCGTCCTCGATATCGATCATGTCGCAAAGACCGAGTTCGGCCGCCCGTTCGGCGCGAATTGTCTGCTCGCGGCGCGGCTGGCTTCGCGGCACGAACAACGCCCGTTTGTCATGGATCATCGCTTCACAAAACGTGTTGTAGCCGCACATGCCGACGATCAGCCTGGCATCGCGGATGAACGTCTCCGGCGCGATGTGAAAATCGAGCACCTGGCAGTCGGACACTTGCCGCGCACGCGCGGTGATCTCGGCCCGGCGTTCCGGGGCAAGGAAGGGGCCAAGCAACATGACAAGCGGCAGATCCATGCCGGGATCGTTCGTGTAGGTCTGGAGCACCGCCTCCATGAGCGCGTCGCCATCGCCGCCGCCGCCGGCGGTGACCAACATGTGCTTCTCGCTGCGCGGTTTGGTGGAGGTGTGTTCGAACCGGTCGAGAAACCCGGTATAGGTGACGAGGCCGGCCGTCGATGGCGCCAGATCGAGCCCATTCAACGGATCGTGGAAATCCGCCGCACCATAGATCCAGATCTGATCGTAAAGGCTGCCAAGGTCGGACGGAATGGCCTTCTTGGCCCATTCCTCCTTCAGCGCCTCGGGCTCATCGAGGATGTCCCGCAGTCCGAGAACGCAGTGGGTCCCGCCATTGCGCATCGTCCTGAGAGCAGAAGCCATCTCGCCCAGAAACCCCAAGGGCTCCTTGTCGACGATGCAGAGGTCCGGTTCGAACTCAGCGACCGCGGCCTTGATGATGCGTTCCCGCTCGAGGCGCACCACGCCGAAATCCTGGTCCGAAACGCTGGCCCGATAGGTTCCGTCGCGCATCTTTGCGACAGGCGGGAGCCGGACAAGCCGTGCGTTCGGCAGCTCTCCATAGGCGTCCGATACGGGCGAACCGGTCAGAATGCGGATCTGGGCGTCCGGAAAACGTGCCGCGATGGCGCGGGCAATGGACTGCGCACGCCGGAAGTGACCCAGCCCGTGCGTGTCATGGCTGTAGAGCAGGATCCGGAACGTTTGATCTGTCATCAATGGAGACACCGACACTCAAAAGGTTTGTCAGTCGAGATGCGTTTTGCCTGCCTGCCATGGGCGCGTATTGCGCGCGCGGATGCCGGCCAATTCATGCGTCGTTTCAGAATGCCCTGCTGTCGCACCACATAGGTGTTCGGTTCCGGCAAACCAACTGCCTTGGACCCGACCGTTGGTGGCCTGATGCGCCCGGTGTCGGAATATGCTCAACAACGGCGTTCCATAGCGGATACGCCCATTCATGCCAATGGTTTTCTGGCGCGCGCCGGCGCCCGACGCGACCGATGCTGCGCTGCCAAATCGGCGATCGGGCAAAAAGGTCGGCACATTGCTGCCTTTCATTATTCCGAAGCATCCGTTTAATAGGCGGACCCAGGGGTGCTGAAAGGGGGACGCCATGCGAGACCATGTTCTTCGGGCTGTCATGTTTGCATTGTTGGCCGTTGCGCTATCCGTCGGCGAGCCGGCGCTCGCCCAGGAAACGCCACGTCCCGCCAAGGTGGAAACGGTCGTGGCCGATGCGGCTGAACGGTCATGGACCTTCCCCGCGATCGTCTTGCCCTCCCAGGAAGTCTCGCTGTCGTTTCGCGTGTCCGGGCAGGTGACCGAATTGCCCATTCGGGCGGCATCGCCGATTGCCGCCGGCGACGTCATTGCAAAGCTAGATTCCCGGGACTTTGAAACCCAGGTTGCGCAGTTGGAGAGCCAACGCGATCAATCGTTGGCGCAACTGGACGCGTTGCGAAGCGGCGCCCGCGATGAGGAAGTGCGGGCTCAGGAAGCGGCCGTTGAAAGTGCCCGTGCCCAAGCGGATCTGGCCCGGGACGATGTCGAGCGCACACAAGAACTCGTCGAGCGCGGTGTCGTCTCGCGCGTCAATCTGGAGCAGGCGGAATCGCAGTTGCGCGTGGCCGAAGCCTCGCTGCAAGCCCAGGAAGAGCAATTGGCAATTGCCCTCGCCGGTGGACGGGATGAGGACATCGCGGCTGCGGAGGCAGGCTTGCGCGGACTGGAAGCGCAACTTCAGTCGGCGCGCGACAATCTGGCGGACACGATTCTGATGGCGCCTTTCGATGGCGTCGTGGCGCGGCGGTCGATCGACAATTTCACGCTTGTTCAGGCAGGTCAGGAGATTGTGCTCCTGCAGAACATCGCAACGGTGCATCTGGCCTTCGACGTTCCCGGCACTGATGTTCCCGATATCGCGCAGACGGAGCAGATTTCCGCTGTCGCCACCTTCTCGGCGACCGAGGCCGAGTTTCCGGCCGAACTGGTCGAGTTTTCGACCCAGGCCGAGACAGCCACGCAGACATATCGGGGCAGCGTCTCCATCACGGCGCCCGAGGGCTCTCCGATCCTGCCTGGCATGGTGGGCCGGGTCACCCTCCGCGGTGGGGAGGCGGTGGATTCGGTGCTCTCGATTTCGCTCAGCGCCGTTGGCGCCGAACCTGACGGAGCACCCTTCGTGTGGCTGGTCGACGAGGCCGGGAAGATCGCCAAGCGGCCGATTGAAACCGGTGCGATCAATGGGACCCGGGTCCGGGTGCTGTCAGGCCTCGAAGCAGGCGCAACGATCATTGCGGCCGGTGTCAGCCGCCTTCAGGAGGGCATGGTCATAAGACCGATCACACAGGTCGGAGGCTGACGCCGTGGATCTCGCGAGCTTCGCAATCAACAAGCGCGTTGTTTCGGCACTGACGACGCTTCTGATCCTTTACGCCGGCTATTTCGCCTACACGGCGTTGCCGCGTTTTGAAGACCCCGAATTCATCATCCGGTCGGCCCAGATCATAACGCCCTATCCCGGCGCCAGCGCCGAGGAGGTTGCCGAAGAGGTGACCGAGGTCGTCGAGAACGCGCTGCAGCAGCTTAGCGGTGTCGACGAAGTGCGCTCCGTGTCCAAACCGGGCCTCAGCGAGGTGACGGTGGAATTCACCATCGCCGCAACGCCTGATCGGACCGCTCTGGCGCAGAGCTTCACCCAGATGCGCGCCAAGATCAGCGACATTCAGCCGAGCCTGCCGCCCAATGCGCTGCCGAGCCAAGTCTACGATGACTTTGGCGACGTCTATGCGCTTTATTTTGCGATCATCGGTGAAGGCTTCGCGCTTCCGGAGCTGCACGCCTATGCCAAGGACCTCCAGCGCGATCTGGTGACGGTGGAGGGCGTGTCCAAAATCGTGCTGAGCGGTGTTCGGGACGAGGTAATCTATGTCGAATATGAGCCGGCCAGGCTGACCGAGTTGGGCGTGACCCCGTCACAAATCCAGAGCCTTTTGGAAGGGCAGAACCTCGTTGTCCCGGCCGGGTCTCTGACCGCCGGTACGGCGCGGCTGTCACTGCGGCCTCTGGGGGCGGTGGATTCGATCGAAGCGATCGAGAGCCTGCTGATCTCGGCGGGCGGGATCAGCTACAGGCTTTCCGACATCGCTGCCGTCAGCCGCGGGTTGAAGGAGCCACCGACCACCAGCCTTTATCGCGATGGCCAGCCTGCGATCGGCATGGGCATCTCGAACGTCCTGGGCGGCAATGTCGTCGAGATGGGCGAGCGCGTGAAGGCGCGAATGGACGAACTGATCTCAGAACGGCCGATCGGCATCGACATCCTTCCGATCTCCGACCAGTCGACGACCGTCAAAGCGTCCGTCAACGACTTCGTGATGAATGTCGTGCTCGCGCTGGCCATCGTGGTGGGCACGCTCCTGGTGTTCATGGGCATCCGGTCGGGCATCCTGATGGGCGGCATACTGCTGGTCACCGTCGCCGGCACGCTGTTTGGCATGTATCTCTACGGCCTCGACATGCAGCGCATCTCGCTGGGCGCCCTGATCATTGCGCTCGGTATGCTCGTCGACAATGCCATTGTCGTGGTCGAAGGCACGCTTGTGCGCGTCCAGAACGGCGAGGACACGGCCTCCGCAGCCACAAAAGTGGTCAAGCAGACGCGCTGGCCGCTTCTGGGCGGCACCATCGTCGGCTTTCTCGCATTTTCGCCGATCGGGCTCTCGCCGGACAATACAGGCGAGTATGCCGGCAGCCTGTTCTGGACCATCATGATCGCGCTGCTGTTTTCCTGGCTGGTCGCGATCTGGCTGACGCCCTACTACTGCACGCTCCTGCTGAAGCCCGGCGCTGCGGCATCCAAGACGCAAGAACATGTTCTGCTGCGCGCCTATCGCGGTTTCCTCAACCTTGCCATTGGCGCGCGCTACATCACTGTGGCGCTGGTCATCGGTCTGCTGATGTCGGCCATTGCGCTGTTCAGCTTCGTGCCGCCCGGCTTCTTTCCAGCCTCGACCCGTGCCCAGTTCGTCGTCGACTTTTTCATGCCGCAGGGCACTGACATCGAGGTCACGCGCGAGCGGATCGCCGAAATCGACGCCTATTTGCTTGGGCTTGAGGGCGTCACCAGCACCAACGCCATCGTCGGCGGCGGTCACACACGTTTCATGCTGACCTATGAGGGCGAAAGCGGAAACACGGCCTATGGTCAGGTCCTGGTGGATGTCGAACGCTTCGAGCAGATCGACCCGCTGCTGCCGGTGATCCAGACGTGGATCGACGAAACCTATCCCGAAGCCAACTCGAAAGTCTGGAAGTTCGTTCTGGGCCCCGGCGGCGGGTCGAAGATCGAGGCGCGGTTCTACGGTCCCGATCCCGTCCAGCTGCGCGTCTTGGCCGAAGAGGCGAAGACCATCATGTCGGATGCCGGCGCCATCGCCGTCAAAGATGATTGGCGCGAACAGGTCGCCGTCATCCGACCGGTGATCGATACCGAGAACGCGCGCCGGCTCGGCCTGACGCAGGGCGAAATCTCATCGGCTCTCCATTCTCATCTGACCGGATCAACCATTGGCGTCTACCGCGAGGGCGACGAGTTGACTGACATCGTCATGCGACCGGTGGAAAGCGCGCGCGCCGATGCCGCCCAACTGCGCGACATCCAGGTCTTCAGCCAGGTGGCAGGTGGCTACATCCCTGTCACCCAGGTCGTCAGCGACTTCGAGTTGGTGTTCGAAACCGGCAATCTGCGACGGATCAACCGCCAACTGGCAATCACAGCCCAGTCCGACAATGCACCTGACGTGCTTTCGGGCGATCTTTTCGACGAGGTGCGTGGCGACATTGAAGCGATCGATCTGCCGCCCGGATACAGGCTCGAATGGAAGGGCGAGTTCGGTAGCAGCACGGAGGCCAATGCCGGACTGGCCGCGACCATGCCGTTGGGCTTCGGCGCGATGATCATCGTGGTCATCCTTTTGTTCAACGCCGTCCGGCAACCCGTCATCATCTGGCTGACGGTTCCCCTGGCGCTGATCGGCGTCATCTACGGCATGGCCGCGACCCAGACCCCGCTCGAGTTCATGGCGATCCTCGGTGTCCTGTCCCTGACCGGCATGCTGATCAAGAATGCGATCGTCCTGATCGACGAAACCGACAGTCAGATTGCCGACGGCAAGGCGCGGATGACGGCGATTATCGATTCCGCCGTCAGCCGGTTCCGGCCGGTGCTGCTCGGCGTCTTCACGACGGTGCTGGGCGTTATCCCGCTTCTGTGGGACCCTTTCTTCCAGTCTCTGGCAGTGACGATCATCTTCGGCCTGAGCTTTGCGACCGTTCTCACGCTGATCATCGTGCCGACGCTGTACGCGATTTTCTTCAACGTGAAGCAAGACGAGATGGAAACGAATGCCTGACCGGGAGGCAGGCCCCTACACGGTGGACCGAACGCTCCTGGTGGCCTCACTTGTCTCTGTGGGTGCCCTGGGATTGTGGGCAATCCTGCAGCCGGAAAGCGCAACCCGCTTCGCCCGCGATATCGTCGACCGCTCCTTCGAGGGTCGCGGCTGGTTCATCATGATGACCGTGACGAGCCTTCTGGCGTTCTGTGTTTGGGTCGCGGTGTCTCGCTACGGAACGCTGCGCCTCGGTGCGGACGACGAACGGCCCGAGTTTTCGACGCCCGCCTGGTTGGCAATGCTGTTCTCGGCCGGAATGGGTGTTGGCCTGTTGTTCTGGGCGGTCGCCGAGCCGCTCACGCATTTTGGATTTGGTCGGGAGTTCCTGCCTGAACCGGTGGCGGCGAGTACGGCGCTGACGTCGACCTTGTTCCATTGGGGCCTGCACGCCTGGGCCGTCTACACGGCCACGGCGCTGGTGATCGCCTATTTCGCGTTCCGGCGCGGCACGCCAATGCTGGTCAGCGCTCCGATCACAAACCTTTTCCCCGGCGAGGCCTGGGCGCGTGCAACCGGCTGGCTGGCCGACCTTGCCGCAATTGCGGCCATCGCGATCGGCGTTGGCGGGTCCATTGCGATGGGCGTTTTCCAGGTCGCGGACGGCGCCGACATCCTTTTCGGCGGCGGTGGCGCAGGCGGAGTGCTGGTGGCGTTGGTCTTCGCTGCGATTATCCTCAGCTACATACCGCCGCTTCTCGTCGACTTGGGATCGGGCATGTCCCGGCTCTCGAACCTCGCAATGGTGATCACCGGCGCGCTGTTGCTGTTTGTGATCCTGTTCGGCCCCACCCAGTATCTGATGAACGTCATCCTCAATGCGTTCGGCTTGTACGTTTCGGAAGTCATCCCCCGCGGGTTTCAGACCTTCACCTTCTTCGGTGACGAGTTGGGGAAATGGTTCGCGGACTGGACCCTGACCTACATGGTCTGGTGGATCGCCTGGGGCCCGTTTGTCGGTGTGTTCATCGCAAGGATATCAAGGGGGCGGACGATCCGTGAATTCGTCGTTGGAGTGCTGTGCGTTCCCACGTTCTTTTCCATGGTCTGGTTCGGCGCGTTCGGCGGGATCGGCCTGTTCGACGCGCTCGAGGGAAATGGCGACCTGGTCGCTGTGGCGCAAAGCAACGTCGAACGCGTGACCTTCGATCTTCTGGCTCGACTGCCCTGGCCCACTCTGACGACGCTCGCGACCATCGCGGCGGCGTTCTTGTTCATCGTGACCAGTGTTGTCAGCGCAGCGTTCGTGCTTGGCACGTTCTCCAGCGGCGGCAATCCCGAGCCGGCCGTTCGTGTCCGGCTGATCTGGGGTGTTCTTCTTGGTGTGCTGGGTGCAGCTATGATTGCGTCGGGTTCGATCGAGGCAATCCGCGCCCTGATCGCGTTGGGCGCACTGCCGTTCGTCTTCATCACCCTGCTGCTGGTCACATGCCTCGCCCGGGCCTTGCGGGAGGAAACCCATGCTGATCGGTGACGCTGCCGACACGGTGATGAACGTCACGACATTTTCCTTCATCGCCGCGCTGATCTGGATCTATCTCAGGCCCGGATCATAGGTTGGCGAAGGCCTGGGCAGCGCCGTTGCCGACCGTTGGTGATCTACATGAACCGGAACACCTGGGCGGCGAACAGAAAGCCGAACGACAGTGCGGACGCATAAAGGCCGCGCAAAAATCGCTTCCGCTTGAGCTCCCTTAGCGAGGAAACGGCAACCATTTCGAAGCTGAAAGCCTTGAGCGGATCGGTATCGAGGGCCGATTTGCGGACAGCGTCGGCCAACAGTTTCTTGCTGGCATCCAGATAAAGAACATGCCCGACCCCGTTATGCTCGGAAACCCCGACACCTGGCGCCGTCTTTCGTGTCGGATAAAGGACGTGGCCGAACAGCAGGATCGGGAAGATGATGACCAGCCAGGCAACGAGAAGCGCGGGCAAGCCGAACTCTCCCGGCTCGGGCAGCAATCCGTTGATCTGCGACACGATCCCCAGCGCGAAAATGTAGCCGACGCCCACGATCTGGGCCTTTGTGTCGTACGCGCGAACGGTCGCCTGCGCTTCCGCCAGCCCCGAACGCAACAGGTCGAGGGCATCCGTCCGCTCTTCCGGCTGCTGATTGGTGGTCACGAAGCTCTCTCCCTTTGTGCTTGCTCCTAGCGACCAACCGCCATGCGACGCAAGGTTTGTGAGCGTTGTTCGTCCCGGCCTTCCGAAGCCATGTGAGCCTCAGGCAGCAACCCCGAAGCGAAATTGTCCGATAAACAGCATTGACGCTGGCCGGGTTCGGCGGTTTCGATGATCCACATTTGCTGATTGGACGATTTCGATGACGCACTTTGTACGCTGGCTCTTGATCGCCGTTCTGGCCATTGCGGGCAATGTCAGCCTCACCGATCCGGTTCTGGCACAGACATCGCTGCTTTCCTCCGACAGTTCGGCAACCGCCGAAGAGGTTGCCCTGCCCGATCCGCTGACCTCCGAAACCATCCGCGAGCTGGTTTCGCGCCTGTCGGACGCCGAGGTGCGCGAGCTCTTGCTGCAGCGGCTGGACCTGGTCGCGCAGGAAGGGCAGGGCGACGATGCGGGCCAGACGACGCTCGAGTTTCTGATCGACGCGGTCAACGGTATCGGAACGAGCTTCACCGATTCGGTGCAGAGTGCACCGCGTGTCCCCGATGGTTTCACCACAGCCTACGACACGCTGACGGGCGGCGGCGGGTTTGGCGTGTTTGCGCTGTTTGTGGGCAAAGTCCTGCTGATGATTGCGGCCGGACTTGCTGCCGAATTTGTGGTGACGCGCCTGACGCTGGGCTGGCTGGATTCGGTCGAGAGGCGGTCGCATCCCGAGACCCTGATCGGCGCGATCAAGATATTGTCGTTGCGGGCCATGCTGCAGGCGGTCGGTCTCGTCGCCTACATCGTCGTCAGCCTGTCGGTCATTCCGCTGTTGTTTCCGGTCCAGCAGGAAGGCAACACCGCCCATCTGTTCAACATGACAGTCATCGTGCTGATCAAGCTGTTTGCGGTCATCTCCCGCTTCCTGACCGCGCCCAACCGGCCGGATCTGCGCCTGATCACGGTGGACGACCACTATGCGCGGTCGGGCTATGTTCTCACCATCTTCGGTGCCGCTCTGATCGGCTGTCAGACCTTCATTGTCGAGGTTCTGCGCATCAATGGCGTGCCGATGGGAGAACTGCGGATCGGCTACTGGCTGAACCTGTTGCTCTACATCTTCGTCATCTGGATGATCTACGCTTGGCGTGACGGAATCCGGCAGATGATCTCCGGCGTGACCTCTCTGGAAGACAAGAATATCGGCCTTTTTGCCAACCTCTGGCCGGCCATCTCGATCACGCTTGCGATCGCCAACTGGGTGCTGATCGAGATACTCGCCAACATGGGTCGTTTCGATCTTCTGCGCGGTCAGCAGCATGTGACCCTGCTTTTGATCATCTTTTCGCCGGCGTTCGACACCGCGATGCGGGGCATCGTTCATCATATGGCTCCGCCCCTGATCGGCGAAGGTCCGGTCGCCGAAGCGGCCCACAAAGCGACCATGGGAGCCTACATCCGCATCGGACGGGTGATCCTGGTGCTGCTCGCCATCTTTCTGGTCGCGACGATGTGGGACCTCGATCTGGCGAACGTTGCCAATGCGGGCGTCGGGGTGCAACTGGCGACGAGCATCATCGACGCCACGGTGGTCCTGTTCGTCGGCTACATGGTCTGGGAGATTATCAATCTGTGGATCAACCGCCGGCTTGCGCGGGAGGCGACCGAGGCCGGCATCGATCTCAATTCCGACGAGCCCGGCGGCGGCGAAGGCGGCGGCACCGGATTGTCGCGGCTGGCGACCGTGCTGCCGGTGCTCAGACTGGTCATCAGCGCGACCATTGTCGTCATGACGGTTCTGATCGGCTTGTCGGAACTGGGGGTCGACACGACGCCGCTTCTGGCCGGTGCCGGCATTGTCGGCCTCGCCGTCGGTTTTGGCGCGCAGACCCTTGTCCGCGACGTCGTCTCCGGGCTGTTCTTCCTCGTCGACGACGCCTTTCGGGTCGGCGAGTATCTGGTGATCGACAACACGGTCGGCACGGTGGAGAAGATTTCGCTGCGGTCGCTGCAACTGCGTCATCACCAGGGTCCGGTGCACACGATCCCCTATGGGGAGATCCCCAAAGTCACCAACAATTCGCGTGACTGGGTGATCATGAAGCTGAAGTTCACCGTGCCGTTCGAGACCGACGTCAACAAGGTCAAGAAGATCTTCAAGAAGATCGGTGCCGAGATGTTGGAGGCCGAATATGCCGAGGACATCATCCAGACCTTCAAGTCGCAGGGCGTCTATGATGTCGACGATGTCGGCATCGTCATTCGCGGCAAGTTCATGACCAAGCCCGGCAAGCAATGGGTCGTCCGAAAGGATGTCTACAGCCGGGTGCAGAAGGCGTTCGCGGAAAACGGGATCGAGTTCGCGCGCAAGGAGGTCCGCGTCAATCTTGGCGAAGAGCAGCCGACGAGCCTTTCCCAAGACCAGAAGACCCAGATTGGCGCGGCCGTCGCCGACGCGGCAGAACCACCGCCGGCGCCCGCCGACGAGAAAGCGGGTTGAAGGCGCGTACTGAGAGCGGCCTATCGGTAAGCATCACAATTGACCGCGGCCTGATCCGTCGCCCCTCCACCGCCGGCAAGCGCGGATCCGGTCTTGCCTGACAGATCGTCGGCATCCACCGGCGGCCAAGAACCCTAGTGAGCTTGTGAACGGCAAATCCGCCCCGTATCGTGATCTCGGCCTTGCGGCCAAGCTATGTGACGAGGGGACCAGTGAGCATAACGACAATCCGTGAAATCCTCGGTGGGCGTCGCCTGCACAGCATTTCGCCCATCGAAACACTGCGCGAAGCGGCCAAACTTTTGGCGGAAAACCGGGTCGGAGCACTTGCCGTCGTGCGCGACGATGCCCTTGCCGGCATACTCTCAGAGCGTGATATCGTCTTCCGGGGTGTTGCTTGCGGATTGTCCGCTGAAGAGGCGACCGTTGCGGACGTCATGACCAAGGACCCTGTAACCGTGGACATTGACGATGCGATCTCTGACGCGCTGGCGACCAAGCTTGGCGATGTTTTCCGCCACCTGCCGGTCATGGATGCGGGTCATGTCGTTGGGCTTTTGTCCTACCGGGACATTCCGCCGGAGTATCTGATGATGTTCGAGCGGTTTCGGGAAATGTCGTCTGCGCGTGCGGACGACGGCGTCTGAGCCCGGCCACCTGAACGTAACCGATCCGGGTTAAACCCGGCGCCACGGCCTTTCGACGGGCCTGTCATTGCTGCATACCGCTGCGATTGGCCCTTGCAGCGGGATCGGCCATTTCCGATTTGTCCGCATGGGACTTAAGAATGGGCCGGGGACGATGCGCATTGCGCGTTCAGCGGAGAGTCATGTGCAAAAGCTGATCTGGGTGTTCGCGGTTCTGGTGATGCTGGTTGTGGGCGGCAATGCGGCTGCACAGTCGCTTTCGACCCTGACCGGACAAACGACCGACGGCGAGTCCACGGTGACACTCCCGGACCCGCTGACACCGGAGGCGATCGATTCGCTGGTCTCGCAGATGAGCGACGTGCAAGTGCGCCAATTGCTTCTGGAGCACCTCAAGTCCGGCGCGCAGCAAGAGGCAGCGCCTGGCGAGGCGACGGAACGGTCGACCACCGCCCTTGCCGCGACTTGGTTGGAAGCGGTGCGCGGGTCGTTGGGGGACGCGATCGAGCGCTTTCCGCTCCTGGCCAGAGGCATGGCCGATACGCTGAAGAACTTCATAGACGAGCGCGGAGGCCCGGCCGGCACGCTGATGTTCCTGCTCGGCTTGTCAGCGGGGATCGCGGCGGGCTTGATCGCTTACTGGCTCGTGCTCAAAAGCCCGATCCGACGACTGGTCAGGCGCCCGGAACCCGACGCCACATTCGCCCGGACGGCGCGCCTGCTTGCGATCCGCCTGGCGGTCGATGTGTTTGCCATCTTCGTCTTCGTCGCCGTATCGATCGCGGTTCACTCGGTTGTGCTGGGTCCTCAGGGTGGTCCGACCACTCAATTGTTCATGACCAGTGTCGTGATGCTGCCGCTGTTCGTCGCCGCCGTATCGCGTTTTCTCCTTTCGCCAAACTGGCCGGATGCGCGGCTTGTCCACACCGATGACTGGACGGCGCGCTACCTGCATCGCAATGAAATCGCCATTGCCTGGCTCATCGGCCTGTTCCTCTTTGTCTTGAATTTTGCAGCGATGAACGGCGCCGACCTGATCGAGGCCAGGATCGGGTATTGGCTCAATCTCGTGGTTTTCGTCTGGCTCGGCATCGTGACCTACCGGGTCCGCAACGGCCTGACGCAAATGCTGATCGGCAAGACGGGGAACGCCACTCCGCTCGAAACACGCGTTGCCCGTGCGTTCCCATGGCTCTTCATCGCCGCGCTGGTCGGGATTTGGATACTGGTACCGATCGTCTCCGCGAGCGGCGGCGACGAGCTTCTCTACTCCGGCTCACACATCGCGACCTTGATCCTGATCGGCCTGACGCCGGCGGCCGACACGATGATCCGCGGATTGGTCCGGCATCTGGTTCCACCGATGCAGGGCGAAGGACCGGTCGCTGAGCGGGCTTATCAGTCGACGAAACGCAGTTACATCCGCATCGGCCGCGTGATCGTGTTCGCTTGGATCATACGGATGATTGCGGGCCAGTGGGAGATCGACTTCTCCCACATTGCATCCGCGAACCTGGGCGAGCAGTTGGCCGCCCGCGCTTTTGAGGTCGTGTTCATCCTAGCCATCGGCTATCTGCTGTGGGAACTCGCCACCTTGTGGTTCAACCGAAAGCTCGCGGCGGAGCAGACCGCAAGCGGTTTCGACCTGACGGCGGACGAACCGGGCGGCGGCGAGGGCGGTGGGCAGGGTGGCTCGCGCCTGTCGACCGTGCTGCCGATCATCCGGATGGCCGTTCAGCTGACGATCATGGTGTTGACGTTCCTGGTCGCGCTTCGGCACCTGGGCATCGACATCACGCCGCTTCTCGCCGGCGCCGGCATCGTCGGCATCGCGATCGGCTTCGGCGCGCAGACGCTGGTGCGGGACGTCGTCTCGGGGTTGTTCTTCCTGATCGACGACGCCTTCCGCGTCGGCGAGTATCTGGTCATCGACGACACGGTCGGAACCGTCGAAAAGCTCAATGTCCGGTCGCTGCAGCTCCGGCACCACACCGGCCCCGTGCACACGATCCCTTATGGAGAGATTCCCAAGGTCACCAACAATTCCCGTGACTGGGTGATCATGAAGATGAAATTCACCTTCCCGTTCGAAACCGATCCCAACCGGATCAAGAAGATCTTCAAGAAGATCGGTCAGGACATCCTGGAGGCCGAATATGCCGGCGACCTGCTCCAGACGTTCAAGTCGCAGGGCGTCTACGATGTCGATGATGTCGGCATGGTCATCCGCGGCAAATTCATGGCAAGACCCGGCACGCAGTGGATCATCCGCAAGGACATCTACAACCGGGTGGCAAAGGCGCTTGACGAGGCCGGCATCCAGTTCGCCCGCAAGGAAGTTCGCGTCCAGATACCAGGCCTAGAGGAAGCACAGCAATTGACCGCGCCGCAAACCGAGGCAATCGCCGCCGCAGCCAGCGAGGCCGCCGAGAAATTCGAATCCACGCCCGCAGCGAAGCGCTGATGGCGCTCCGACAGAACAGGCGCAACACAAGCAGAACCGAGCCCGGCCCCCTCTGACACTGTCGCCTGATCGTTGAGAGCTGCGACGTGTTCGATCCGTTCCGGCGGCTCACCCGGAAGGGTCGATCGCGGCAAGCCGCGCAGCGTTCTGTGCTGCGGCCACCAAAAAGACCGGTTCGGTTCACGTCGCCTTAAGGCCGGTGTGCGACCTTCGCTCCCATGTTTCCGGGGAGCGGAATGTGAGACTGGGCATTGGCGACATTGTCGCAGTGGCAGGCGTGCTGCTGGGTCTGAACTATGTGGCGCTGTTCATCGCCGCCTATCTGTTCGACCGTTCGGCCCGGCACCTCCTGTGGTATCTGGCCGGAGCGGGCGCGTTCATCAGCAGCGGCGCGGCCTACGTGATGGCCGAGGTTGCGCCGTTTCACGGCCTGTTCTTCATCCTCGATGACGTGCTCGTCTGCACCGGATTCCTGCTGGTCTCGAAGGGCATTTGCGCGCATGCCAACCTGCCCTTGCCCGGTCGCATGTTCGCGTTGACCGCGATCATCGGCGCCTTCGTGATCGCCGTCCTGGCGCCGCTTGGAGAGTTGTCCTTAATGCGACTGGTTACGGTCAGCCTGTTTCAGGTTGCGCTGCCGGTGATGGTGGTTGTCCGCCTCTACCGTCTGCCGGTGATCGACGCGCGCACACGGTTTCTGGCCACCATGCTGTGTGCGGTCATCCTGTCGGTCCTTGTCCGGCCCCTGATTGCCGTGTGGGCGGTGAGCCATGGCAATCTTCCGCTGGCGGAGCAGGCCGAGCTATACGGCACCTATGCGGCAACGCCGTTCGCAGCGACCCTGTTCGCCTTTGCCGGAACCATCTTCTTCCTGGCCATGAGCGATCTGGCGGCCACCTACCGGCAGGCATCGATGACGGACAGTCTGACCGGTCTTTTGAACCGGCGCGGCCTCCTCGATGAAGCCAGCCGTCTGGTCATGCACCCCGCCGCGCTGATCATGCTCGACATCGACAATTTCAAGGCGATCAACGACACCTATGGACACGACCAGGGCGACAAGGTGATCGCCGGCGTCGCATCGATCATCGCGGCCGCCGCGCCGCGCCCGCATCTGTCCGGCCGGCTGGGCGGGGAGGAGTTCGCCATCGTGGTCTCACGTGCCGAACTGCCGGTGGCGACGACGCTGGCCCAGGCGATCCGTGTTTCCATCGAGACCGATCTGCGTGACATCATGCCCGACGACCGACCGATCACCGCCAGCCTTGGCGTCACAGTGATCGGAGATGACGGCATCACCGGCGCGCTGATCGCTGCCGACCATGCGCTCTATGCTTCCAAGGAAGCGGGACGCAACCGGGTCACCGTCTCCGACGCCGGCCACTCGCATGGTCATGCAAGCCGCACTGGCGGGCGCCGCAGCGCATAAGGCCGGCTGTCTTACAGCGGCAGCAGAGTGTCGACGATATAGAGCCACACCGTAACCGAGACGACCGACAAGGCGGTCGCCAGCAAGAGCGTGGATGCCGCCAGATTGACCGCACGGTCGTAAAGGCTGGCAAAGATGTAGATGTTCACGCCCGGCGGCATGGCGGCCAGCGTCACAGCGGCATGGACCGCCACGCTCGACAGACCGAACACATGGTGTGACAGAAAGAATGCGATCGCCGGGTGGACGATCAGCGCGAAGCCGGATGCGGTGAGCGTTTCGGGCAGCGCCGCCGTCAGCGTGTAGCGTGTCAGGGCGGCGCCGATGCCGACAAGCGCAACCGGAATGGCGGCTGCCGCCAGCATGTCGACGGCCGCCTGAACCGGTTCGGGCAAGATGATGCCGGTCGCGTTGACGCTCAGGCCCGCCAGAATTCCCGCCATCAACGGATTGGCGAGGATCGACTTGAGGGCATCTGTCAGCGCTTCGCGCAGGGTCCGGCCGTCGCGGCGCATCAGCTCCATCGTGATCATGCCGACCGCATAGATAAGCGGCGCATGCAGCGCGATGATGCCGAACGCCATGGTCAGCGTCTCGCCGCCATAGGCGCGTTCGACGATTGGCAGTCCGAGCAGAACGGAATTGGAGAATGTGCCTGCAAATCCCACAGCGACGGCTTCGCCGGGGCGGCGTTTGAAGATGGTACGCGCGACGATGATGCCGCCGGCGAAACAGACGAACGCGCCTGTATAGAAGCTGACCAGAAGGGGCGGCGAAAACGCCTGACCAAGGTCGAGCCCGGCCATTGCGCGAAACAGGAGCACCGGCACCGCGATCCGGACCGCAAAGGTGTTCAGCGCGTCGGCGAAGTCGTCCTTTAGGTAGCCCGAGCGAACCGCGCCATAGCCCACCCCGATCAGGATGAAGACGGGCAGAACGGTCAACAAGATGTCGAGCATGAAAAGCGGCTGTCTGGCAGGATCGGTGCCCGCTCAATAGGCCAGGCGCCAGCGAAAAGCGAGCGCCACGGGCCTTTCGGTCAGGTGCGCGTCGCCTCGCCGTCGACCACCGGGCCATCGTCGGCATCGGCCGCACCGCTCGTGTCGATCTCTTCTTCTGCCAGCGCCTTGCGGGCGGCGGCGCGATGGGCGTCGGTGATGTTGCCTTTGACGGCGGCAAACGCTGCCGTCAAAACGGCGATATCGTCGCCGAATCCGAAGGTGAGAAGGAAGTCTGGAATGGTGTCGAGCGGCAGGATGAAATAGGCCAGCGCCGCAAGGAGAATGCCGCGCACACGCGGCGGGGTTTCGGGGTCCATGGCGCAAAAATAGCCGGCGACGACCTCGTCGATGAACGGGATCATGCGTGCGTAGCGCTTGACCTTCGGCCAGAACCTGCTGCGCACCTTCTGCTCGCGCCGGGTCTGGGTGTCCTCGGACCCCGGCTCCAGAATTTCACCGATCTTGACGTCGTCCATCGCGCGCCCTCCTTGAAACGACATGGGCGCGCGATCCAATCGTTTCAAGCGTTGGGATCAGCCGGCGGCCTTGTTCAACGCCGCGGCGAGCGCGATGTCGAGCGCCGTCACACCGCCTGAATCATGGGTGGTCAGCCGCACCTCGACCCTGTTGTAGACGTTGAACCATTCAGGATGATGGTCCATCTTTTCGGCAGTGAGCGCGGCGGCTGTCATGAAGGCGAACGCTTCAACAAAGGTGCCGAACTTGAAGGTCTGCTTTATCGCCTTGCCGCCTTCTTCGGCGGACCAGCCCTCGAGTGTTTCGAGCGCCGTTGTCAATTCGTCGGGCGTCAGGCAGGGTTTGGGCATGGTCGGGGCTCCTCGATGGGGTCTACGGCCAACTTAGGGTTTTGGCGAGGGAGGGAAAGCCGGCGATGCGGGTTCTTTTCGTGTGTCTGGGCAATATCTGCCGGTCGCCGTTGGCCGAAGGCGTCTTCCGCGCCGAAGCGGCGCGTATCGGGCTGTCGGAGGGGTTCACTGTCGACTCGGCCGGCACCGGGAACTGGCATACGGGCGAAGCACCCGACGCGCGCGCCATCGCCGTTGCAGCCAGGAACGGTATAGACATTGCCGGCCAGCGGGCCCGGCAGATCGATCGCGACGACTTTCACGCCTTCGACCTGATCCTGGGTATGGATCACAAGAACGTTCAGGCACTGACGCGTATGGCCGCGTTCGACAACAAGGCAACGATCGACCTGTTCCTCGGACACGCGACGGGCGAGACCCGCGACGTTGCCGATCCCTACTTTGGCGACGAGGCCGACTTCGATGCGGCCTATCGTGACATAAAGGCCGGTTCCGCGGCGCTTGCCGCCGTGCTTGCAGGGAAGGTGTCGCGCGACAGCGGATAGCTTTCTTCGACGATATAGGGCCCACCGCCGACCGAATCGCGCGAGGACATCAGCGTGAAATGGTCGACCTTGAAGGACGGCACGAAAAAACCGCCGCGCACGGACAGATAGTTGGCCACGGCCTGCGGCGAGACATTGCGCAAGCGCGCCAGCGTCACATGCGGGGTGAATTTGCGCGGATCGGGCGCAAGACCGAGGCGTCGGCAAATGCGGGCGATTTCCGCCTGAAGGTCGATGAGATCCGGCGAGGCGGTGGGCACGGCGAACAGCGAATGCGGTTTCTTGCCGCCAAACGCGCCGAGACCGCACAGGCCTAGCGAGAAGGGTCGCCGATGCACCCGTTCCAGCGCATGGGCGATCTCGTCGGCCATGTGATGTTCGATGTCACCGATGAACCGCAGCGTGAGATGGAAATTCTCCATGTCGATCCAGCGGGCACCGGGCAGGCCTCCGCGAAGCATCGACATGTGGGTAGCGGCATGGTGAGGGATTTCGAGAGCGGCGAAAAGGCGCGGCATGGCAGTGTCCCCTCATTTCGAGCGGTGGGCTTTGCCATCGCGCGGACCGCAAATCACCCCCGCCTTGATGTCAGCGAATCACGCATATGCGAGAAGCGCAAGGCCATTTTCGGATACCAATCGTTAACGTTTTCGATCAGCTTTCGCTGCGCTCGGACAGGTAGCTCCGCATGAGTGGCAGAAAGCGGTCGACCATGGCTTTGACGCCATCGGCCGTCGGGTGAATGCCGTCCGCCTGCATCATGCCTTCGACCGTGATCGCGCCGTCGAGAAAGAACGGGTAGAGCCGTACGTCATGGGTTTCGGCAAGGTCCGCGAAGATCGCATCGAACTGGCTCGCATAGTCACTGCCCATGTTGGGCGGCGCCCGCATGCCGGCGAGAATGACGTCGATGTCGCGCGCCTGAAGCCCGGTGATCATCGCCTCCAAATTGGCGCGCGTCAGATCGGGCGCAATGCCCCGCAACGCGTCGTTGCCGCCAAGCTCCAGAATGACGAAATCCGTGCCGTCGGGCACCGACCAGTCAAGTCGCGCCAGACCTCCCGAGGTCGTGTCTCCGGACACACCCGCATTGGTGATGGCGACATCGAGGCCCTCTGCCCGGAGCGCGGCTTCGAGCTGTTCGGGAAAACCGGCGTCGGCGGCGAGCTGATAGCCGGCCATCAGGCTGTCGCCGAAGCCGACGCCGCGTACGGTCTCGGCCTGCGCCGCCGGCACCGCCAATGCGAACGCAAATCCGGCGGCGGCAAAAAAACGTAGGAACTGTTTGAACATGCGTGACCGTCTTCCCATCTACTGACGCAACCTTCGCCGCTCCATATAGGTAATTCTGCCCGTGTCTGAACCCGTCATCGCCCTCGATCGCGTTAATCTCAAGCTTGGATCGGCGGCAAGCCAGGTTCACGTGCTCAAAAATGTCGGCCTTTCCGTCCCCAGGGGCGAAGCGGTCGGCATTGTCGGCCCGTCCGGCTCGGGCAAGACAACGCTGCTCATGGTTTTGGCCGGGCTGGAACGGCCCGACAGCGGCAGTGTCGAGGTGGCAGGCGCCCGGCTCGACCAGATGAGCGAAGACGACATCGCCCGGTTCCGGGGCCGCAACATCGGCTTTGTCTTCCAGTCCTTTCACCTGATTGCCAACATGACGGCCCTTGAAAACGTCGCTGTGCCGCTGGAGCTGGCTGGCACGGATGACGCGTTCGACCGCGCCCGCGCCGAATTGGAGGCCGTTGGCCTTAAGGACCGGCTGACCCATTATCCGGGACAATTGTCGGGCGGTGAACAGCAGCGCGTTGCCATCGCCCGGGCGCTGGCGCCCGAACCGGCGATCCTGATCGCCGATGAGCCGACCGGCAATCTCGATCAGGACACGGGCCGGCAGATCGCCGACCTGATCTTCGATACGCAGAAAAAGCGTGGCACGAGCTTCGTCCTTGTCACCCATGATGCTGCTCTGGCGGAACGCTGCGACCGGCAGGTGCGTGTGCGTTCGGGCGAAGTGTTCGCCGACGCCGTCACGGCCAAGGTGGCAGCCGAATAATGAATGCCCTGACCGGTCAGATCGCGCTCGCCTTCCGGTTCGCGCTGCGCGAGGTGCGCGGCGGGCTTTCCGGCTTTTACGTCTTTCTTGCCTGCATCGCGCTTGGCACCGGCGCGATTGGCGGCGTCAATGCGGTGGCGCAGGCGATCACCCAGGGCATCCAGTCCGAAGGGCGCTCGATCCTGGGCGGCGACATCCGCTTCGAGCTGATCCATCGGACGACGACGCCCGAGGAAATGGCGACATTGCAGGCGGTCGGAACCGTTGCCGAAAGCGCCAACACGCGATCCATGGCCCGTCTCGAGGATCAGTCGGACCAGACGCTGGTCGAGATCAAGGCCGTCGATGATCTTTACCCGCTTTACGGGACCTTCGAGACCGAACCGGCCCTTTCGCGATCCGACTATTCGCTGGCCGATGGCGCCTGGGGCGTCGTCGTGCAGCCGATCCTGCTGGAGCGGCTCGGCCTGTCGGTTGGTGACGCAGTGCTGATCGGCGATGCCCGTTTTGCGATCAAGGCAACGATCGAACTTGAACCCGATGCGCTGTCGGACGGCATCGGCCTCGCGCCGCGCATCGTGATGTCGCTCGATGCGCTCGAAGCGTCGGGTCTGATCCAGCCCGGCTCGCTGGTCGAACGGGTCTACAAGGTGCGCACCGATCCGGGCACGACCGATGCGCAGTTGCGGGCGGCGATCGAACAGGCCAACGACACCCATCCGACAGCCGGCTGGTCGGTGCGCACGCGCGCCAACGCGGCTCCGGCCCTTGCGGCCAACATCGAGCGGTTCGCGCAGTTTCTCACGCTGGTCGGCCTGACGGCGCTGGTCACCGGCGGTGTCGGCGTCGCCAATGCCGTACGGGCTTTTCTCGACTCCAAGCGCGACGTGATCGCCACCTTCAAATGCCTCGGCGCCCCCGGCCGCCTCGTCACCTTGATCTATCTGTTCCAGATCCTGATGGTCGGAGCGGTGGGCATCGCCATCGGGCTTGTGCTGGCGGCGCTCGCGCCCATTGCTGCCGCATCGGCGCTGTCCGGCATCGTGCCGCTGCCAGCGGGCGGCGCGGGCCTTTATCCCGGTGCGCTGATGCTTTCGGTCGTCTTCGCGGTGCTGACGATCTTCGTCTTCGCACTGGTGCCTTTGGGCCGGGCGCGCGACATTCCCGCCTCCAACCTGTTTCGCAACCAGACCATGGCCGAACGCGGTCTGCCGCGTACCGCCTATGTCGTCGGCGCGAGTCTTGCCGCGCTGCTTCTGACCGGGCTCGCCATCTGGTTTTCCGAGGAGCGGACGCTCGCCGCCGGCTTCCTTGCCGGTGTTGCCGCCGCCTTCCTCATCCTGCGGCTCGTCTCGGACGGCGTTCAGGGATTGGCGCGCCGCATCCGCAATGTGCCCGGCACGTCGCTGCGCATGGCCGTTGGCAATATTCACCGTCCCGGCGCGCTGACGCCATCGGTCGTGCTGGCGCTGGGTCTCGGCCTGACCCTGCTGGTTGCGCTGGCGCTGATCGACACCAATCTGCGCCAGCAAATCGCGGGCAACCTGCCCGAGCGTGCGCCCAACTTCTTCTTCGTCGACATCCAGTCCGATGTGGTCGATGACTTTGCGGCTCTGGTCGAGACAGAGGCGGGCGATGCAGGCAAGCTGGTGCGGGTGCCGATGCTGCGCGGGCGCATCGTCGAACTGAACGGCCAAAACGTTGCCGAGATGGAACTGCCGCCCGAGGGCGCCTGGGTGCTGCGCGGCGACCGGGGTATCACCTACGCGCAGAACGTGCCGGAAAACTCGAGCCTTTCGGCCGGCGAGTGGTGGGCGCCCGACCATGCCGGCGAGCCACTCGTCTCGTTCTCCGCCGAGGAAGCCGGTGAATTGGGGCTTTCCATCGGTGACACCGTCACCGTCAACGTGCTCGGCCGCAACATCACGGCGACCATCGCCAATTTCCGGCAGGTCGAGTGGGAATCGCTGGCGATCAATTTCGTCATGGTGTTCTCGCCCAACACCTTTGCTGGTGCGCCGCATTCCTGGCTTGCAACGCTGACCATGCCCGATGCCGATTTCGAGCAGGAAGCGGGCATCCTGTCGTCGGTCACCCGCAATTTCCCGGCGGTGACGAGCGTGCGCGTCAAGGATGCGATCGAACTGGTCAATCGCGTTGTCGGACAGTTGGCTGCCGCCGTGCGCGCGGCCGCCGCTGTTGCGCTGATCGCGTCCGTTCTGGTGCTCGCCGGCGCGCTTGCCGCCGGCAACCGGGCGCGGGTGCACGATGCGGTGGTTCTCAAGACGCTCGGCGCGACCCGCACGACGCTGATCCGCACGTTCGTGACCGAATATGCGATCCTCGGTTTTGCCACCGCTGTCTTCGCGCTGCTTGCCGGGGGCGTTGCGGCATGGTTCGTCGTCAGCCAGATCATGACGCTGCCATGGACCTTCCGGCCCGAGATCGCGGCCATGACGATCCTGGCGGCACTGGCCTGCACGGTCGGGTTCGGACTTCTGGGCACATGGCGGGTGCTTGGTCAGAAGGCGGCGCCGGTCCTGCGCAATCTTTAACGCCCCGTTTACCATGGGCGCGCGGTATTTCCCTGCTGCGCGCATTTGCCCTGCGCCTTTGCCGGCCAGGGCGACCGGAAATTCTTGTAAAACCTATTCCACCGCCTCATATTACCCGCAGGCATGCTGGAGGTCCCGCCAGCGGCGCCTCGGTGCGCGCGGATTTGCGCGCGGCCGGACACCCGACGGGACGTGAAGGCTTAACGAGGACGAAATGGCTGAACTCCGTAACGTTCAATACCAGGCGGGCGCCGGCGCCCGCACCTATGATGCGAGCATCGATGAGGGCCTGCGGTCCTACATGATCCGCGTCTACAACCTGATGGCGCTGGCAATGGGCATCACCGCCCTGTTCGCCGCAGGCACCGTCATGCTTGCCACCACCAACAATCCGGCCGCCGCCGCTGCCGCGCTGCCGAACGGCACGATGCTGACCGCGCTCGGCACCGTCATCTACGGCTCGCCGCTGCGCTGGCTCATCATGCTGGCGCCGCTTGCGCTGGTGTTTTTCCTCAGCTTCCGCATCGACCGCATGCAGCCGTCGACCGCCCAGATCACTTTCTGGAGCTTTGCGGCGCTGATCGGCATGTCACTGTCGTCGATCTTCTTGGTCTACACGTCGGCATCGATCGTGCAGACCTTCTTCATCACGGCAACCGCCTTCGGCGCGCTGTCGCTCTATGGCTACACCACCAAGCGCGACCTGACCGGCATGGGCTCGTTCCTGCTGATGGGTCTGGTCGGTCTGATCCTGGCGATGATCGTTAACATATTCCTGGGATCGGGCGCGCTTCAGTTCGCGATCTCGGTGATCGGCGTTCTGATCTTTGCGGGGCTGACCGCCTACGATACCCAGAAGATCAAGGAAATGTACTATGTCGGCGATGGCGCCGCCGTTGCCGAGAAGAAGGCCATCATGGGCGCGCTGGCGCTTTATCTGGACTTCATCAACATGTTCCAGTTCCTGCTGATGTTCCTGGGCAACCGCGAGTAAACGCCCCTCGACCATCGGGACCAGATCGGGCGGCCTTGCGGCCGCCCTTTTCTTTTGCGCGCAATTCTGGTTTCTGGCGGGCAGTTACACAATGCCCGCCGCCATGACCGCCTCCTTCGCCCTTACCGATACGACCGACGCCGACATTGCGGCGGTCACCGCCATCTACACGGATGCGGTGCTGAACGGCACCGCCAGTTTTGAACTGGACCCGCCGGATGAGGCCGAGATGGCGCGCCGTTTTCATGCCATCCGCAAAGCCGGCTATCCGCACATCGTTGCGCGCGACCGTGCGGGCGAAGCGCTCGGCTACGCCTATGCGGGCAGCTATCGCGCACGGCCCGCCTATCGTTGGACGGTGGAGAACTCGGTCTATGTGGCGCCGTCCGCCAAGGGCCGTGGCGTCGGCAAAACACTTCTGGCCGAGATCATCACGCGCTGCGAGGCGCTGGGGTTCCGCCAGATGATCGCCGTGATCGGCGGCTCCGAACATGCCGCCTCGATCGGCCTGCACGAGGCGCTGGGATTTACCCGTGTCGGCGTCCTGCCGGCCACCGGCTTCAAGCACGGGCGCTGGCTCGACTCGGTTCTGATGCAAAAGCCGCTCGGCGAAGGCGGTTCAACGACGCCCGACCTGCGCATCTATCCCGGGACGCTGTATCCACCTGCATGAACGGGCGGTCAGTTCGACTGGACGAGCCTGATCTGCTTGTCGAACAGTTTGAGCAGCTGAGCCAGATCATGGCCGCGCTTGAGCACCATGCCCGAGGCGTTGATCACCGCATAGGCGCCCTGCTTTCGGGCCAGCTTGGGATTCTTCTCGATCCGGTAGAGCGGCATTTCGGAGGTCCGCCGAAACACGGCGAAAATGGCCCTGTCCTTGAGGTGTGAGATGCCGTAGTCGCGCCACTCGCCGCCGGCGACCATGAAGCTGTAAACCCGCAGGATCTGGTCCAGTTCCCGCCGTTCGAACCTGACCTCGTCCGGCTGGCGCTGCCGGCGCGCCTGGCTCAGTGCAACGACGTTGCCTGTGGCTGCCCCCGCGCCCTGGCCCGGCTGCGCGTTCTCATCATCGGAACCGTTTATGGTTCGCCTCCCCGCAAATCACGTGCACCGAAGGCATGGTTGCCCGAAACGGTCCGGTGCGCAAGCCGTCTCCGGCGGGGTTAACGCATCGTAAATGACGGAGTCACACTGTTCGTGACGCGGTTGGCAAGCGTGATGACCTGCCCCGTTTTCGCCGCAAGTCGAACACACCGCCGCCGGGTTTTGTCTGAATATGAACAGCCGCACGGGGGCGGCTTCAAGCCCGGCCAGACCGCCGTGCGACCAGCGGCGCATCCCGCAAACAGGATGACCGCAAGGCCGGACCGGGGCGGTAATTGGACAATCTGTTGCCCCCAGCCCCGATGCCGTCCGGGTCCGGCCTAAATCCCACCGATCAGCTTCTGTCGAAACCCGTCAGCTTCGCCGCGCCCAGGATCGGGCCCGGCGCGCCATCGATCGCCGCCTGCAAAAGCACGGCACACCCGGTCGCCTTGTTCCGGGCGATCTTGTCGCGCGGCAGGTCGATCTGCATCGCCTTGCCGTCCCACATGCCAAGGGTCTGCTGCGCCGTCACGGCATTGGCATAGACCATGGTGCGACCGGCATTTTCGCCGCGCGCGATCTCCACTTCGCTGCGGTCGCGATAATAGACGATGGTCAGCAGCATGTCGGCACCGACCGGCTTGGTCCCGTCACCGACGCCGACCGACAGGCGACCGGCGCTCATGTCGACCATGACCGGCACCACAAGCCCGTTGCCGGCGGCGCCATGCTCGGCGATCAGTGTCTGGATCCGGCTCTTGTCGCCGCCATTGAGATGGTTGCGGCCATTGACCACCGCCTGCGGCGTATAGACCGAGCGATTGCCGAGCGTTTGCGCATAGGCGCGTTGGCGGGCCGTATTGTCGGGGCTGGCCAGCGTGTCCTTCCAGCCCAGATAGTCCCAATAGTCGACGTGATAGCCGAGCGCCAGCACATCCGGATCGGTGGCGAACTCGGCGAGCGCCGCATCGGCGGGCGGGCAGGAGCTGCAGCCCTGGCTGGTGAACAGCTCGACGACGCCCGTGACCGGCGCCGCGGCGCGCACCGGGCCTGACACAACGGCGGCAAGGGTTGCCGCCGTGCCGGCCAGAAGTGTCCGCCGGGAGATCATCGGCATGGGTGATTTTGCGCGCATGTCCGAAAGCTACCGGGTCGGCGCTTCACCGGAAACTCACTTTCCGGTGAAACTTTGCCGTCCTGCAACCTCACTCGGCGGCCATTGCCACCGGACCGGTCGTTGTCCGATCCGCATGATCGGCGTCGATCTGGGCTGCGATCATATCCGCGGTGGCCGCGCTCAGTGTCCAGCCCAGATGGCCGTGGCCGGTGTTGTAGTAGACCCCCGGCGCGCGGCCGGCTCCGACCTTGGGCATCATGTTGGGCATCATCGGCCGAAGCCCCGCCCAGGGCGTGACATGCTCGGTGCTCATGGCCGGGAAGTGCCGCTCGCACCATTTGACGAGTGGTGCGATCCGTCCGGCGCGGATGTCGCGGTTGAAGCCGGCGAACTCTGCGGTGCCGGCGACGCGGAACCTGTCAGCACCCAAACGGCTGGTGACGATCTTGGCGTCATCGTCGAGAAGGCTCATCCACGGCGCGGCGGAGCGGCTCGTCTCGTCGGTGAGATCGACGGTGATCGAATAGCCCTTGACGGGATAGACGTTCACCCGGTCGCCAAGCTGCGCGGCGAGCGCGCGGCTGGCGGTTCCTGCGCAGATCACAACGGCGTCGAAGCGGGCATCATGGGCTGACCCCTTGTGATCGAACGAGACGGCAACGCCTTTGTCGTCGCGCACAAGCCGGCTGATCTCCGCCTCGTTGACGAAGGTGGCGCCGCGCCGCACGGCCGCGTCCGCAAGACCGGCAGAGAATTTGTGGATGTCGCCGGTCGAATCGCTCTGCGTGTAGAAGCCGCCGAAGAACCTGCCTTTCAGCGCCGGTTCGAGCGCCTGGATTTCGGCCGGAGAAACGGCCTGCCGAATCAGCCCGCCGCGCGCCAGCAGCCGGTTGACACCCGATGCATGTTCAAAGCCCGACCGGTCGGCATAGACATGCAGGATGCCCCGCCGCTCGAGGTCAAAATCGATGCCGGCTTCACGCGCCATCGCGAACAGATGCTCGCGGGCGGCGATGGCCATCCGCGTCGTCGCCACCGTGTTGCGCTCGTGATTGGGCAGGTTGGCCAGAAATTCGGCCATCCAGGAGTATTTGTGCCAGGAGGGCGCCAGCGAGAACTTGAGCGGCGCATCGGCGCGCAGCATCCATTTGATTCCCTTGACCACGTTGCCCCAATGGTTCCAGACCTCGGCGTTTGACGCCGACAACTGCCCGCCATTGGCAAAGCTGGTTTCCATGGCTGCGTAGCGGTTCCTGTCGAACAGCGTGACCTCGTGGCCGCGCCCCAGCAGCGACCAAGCGGTTGTGACGCCGGTTACTCCGGCGCCGATGACTGCAATGTGTGCCATATCCGGCTCCTGACGGTTCGGCCGGGCGCGCTCAGCGATCCGGTCCGTGCCCCATCTGTCAGGAAACCTGAGAGTTTTGCCCGCTCCGGCTCTGCGGATCGCGCCGGACCATCCGGCGCGGGGCTTGCTCCTTCGGTGGACACGCTTGTGTGCGTGCCGCTCTCCAGATTTTCGTGTCGCCGCGCAGTCCTTTGGCCTGAGAGTTTCCGGGGCGGTTGCTCCTTCGGCGCCGGACCATCCTGGACGGATTGCCCGATCTCTCCCGCGCGGCGCGGAATGATTGCCGATACATCAAAGCACATGCCCGCGCAATACTGGCCTATTGCAGCCGCAGCGGATAAGACACCGCAGGATTTGTGACCAAGTCGCGTTTGTCACAAATGTCACATTGAGCCCCTAGGGGAAGCGCGACGCAACGAATCGGGACCAAGATCATGAAAATTGCAGTTCTGGGCGGTGACGGTTTTGTCGGCTGGCCGACGGCGCTTCACCTGTCGGCCAAGGGCCATGAAGTCCACATCATCGACAACCTGTCGCGCCGGTGGATCGACACGGAACTGGGCGTGCAGTCGCTGACACCGATGGATTCGATCCAGGAGCGCACCCGCATCTGGCACGAGGAAACCGGCCGCCGGATCCATTTCCACCTGATCGATCTGGCCCGGGACTATGACGTTCTGAAGAACTGGCTGGCCGAGCATCGTCCCGATGCGATCGTCCACTTCGCCGAACAGCGTGCCGCGCCCTATTCGATGAAGACTGATCGGCACAAGAACTACACGGTCAACAACAACGTCAACGCAACGCACAATCTGCTCAACGCCATCGTCGAGATCGGCATCGACCCGCATCTGGTTCATCTGGGCACGATGGGCGTCTATGGCTACTCGACCATCGGCGCGGCGATCCCGGAAGGTTATCTGCCGGTGGGTATCGAGACGATGGCGGGCGACACGGTCACCCAGGACATCCTCTATCCGGCCAATCCGGGCTCGATCTACCACATGACGAAGTGTCTCGATCAGCTGCTGTTCCAGTTCTACGCGAAAAATGACGGCCTCAGGATCACCGATCTGCATCAGGGCATCGTCTGGGGCACGCACACCGCCGAGACCAAGCTGCATGCGCAGCTCATCAACCGGTTCGATTATGACGGCGACTATGGCACGGTGCTGAACCGTTTCCTGATCCAGGCTGCGATTGGCCATCCGCTGACCGTGCACGGCACCGGCGGGCAGACACGCGCCTTCATCCACATCCAGGATTCGGTGCGCTGCATCGAGCTGGCGCTGTCGGACGCGCCGGCCAAGGGCGACAAGGTGAAGATCTTCAACCAGATGACCGAGACGCACCGGGTGCGCGATCTGGCCGAACTGATCGCCAAGATGACCGGCGCCGAGATCGCCTTCCTGCCGAACCCGCGCAAGGAAGCGGCCGAAAACGAGCTGGTCGTCAAGAACGAGCAGTTCCTGGCGCTGGGACTCGAGCCGATCACGCTCGCCGAGGGGCTGCTAGAAGAGGTGGTCGATGTCGCCAAGAAGTTCGCCTATCGCGTCGACCGGTCGCGCGTGCCGGCGGTCTCGGCCTGGACAAAAGACATCGCCAAGACGGTGGAGACCGACCCCGAGGGCAAGCGCCTCAAAAGCGTTTCCTGACCGTTCCCGCAATGATCGCGCCCGGCGCTGAGCCGCCGGGCCCGCATGTCCGCCATGGCCAAACACGCCTATGTCACGCTCGTCACCAACGCCGACTATGCCGGCGCGGCAATCGCGCTCGTCCGCTCGCTGGTCCTGACGGGCACCGAGGCCGACATCGTCGTCATGGCGACGGGTGGCGTCGCCGCCGCCGACCTTGCGTCTTTTGCCGATCTGGGCGCGATTGTCACATCCGTCGACTTGCTCGACACGTCGCCCGCCTTCAATGCGCGGCATGCCCGGGCCAGGCTGCATGCGGGCGCGCCTTTCACCAAGGGCAACAAGCCGGCCTTCCACACCCCGCTCGACAATTTCGCCAAGCTGCGCCTGTGGCAGATGGAGCAGTATGCGTCGGTGGTCTTCCTCGACGCCGACACGCTGGTGGTGCGCAACATCGACCGGCTGTTTGGCTACCCCGAATTCTGCGCCGCGCCGAACGTCTATGAGAGCCTTGCCGACTTCCACCGGCTCAATTCGGGTGTCTTCACTGCCCGTCCCTCGCAGGCAACGTTCGAGGCGATGATGGCGCGGCTCGATGTGCCGGACGTTTTCTGGCGCCGCACCGACCAGACGTTTCTGGAGACCTTCTTTCCCGACTGGCACGGCCTGCCGGTGACCTTCAACATGCTGCAATATGTGTGGTTCAACCTGCCCGCGCTTTGGGACTGGAAAAGCGTGCACGTGGTCCACTACCAGTATGAAAAACCCTGGCAGGCCGACCATCCCAGGCGCGCGCAGCTTCAGCCGTTGATCGATCTGTGGCAGGCGTACCGGACGGGAGACGCGATCCCGGACATCGACACGCTGGCCAATCCGGCGCCATGACCACGGTTCTTGTCTCAGGCGCAACGGGCCATGCCGGCCGCTTCATTGCCGAGGGGTTCCTGGCCGCGGGCGCCGACGTCATCACCATGGGTCGGTCCTGGCCGCCGGCCGGTTTCTTCTCCGAGCCGGTCGAATGGGTCGCCGGCGATCTCGATCCCGACCATGATTTCGGCCCGGCCTTTGACGGCGTCGACGTCTTCGTCCACTGCGCCTTCGCCCATGTGCCGGGCAAGTATCGCGGCGGCGAGGGCGACGATCCGGACGGCTTCGTGCGCGCCAATGTCGAGGGCACGCTTGCGCTGATGGACGCGGCCAGACGCGCCGGTGTCTCCCGCGCCATCTTCCTGTCCTCGCGCGCGGTCTACGGGCCGCAGGCGCCCGGCGCGGCGCTCACGGAAGACATGCAATGCGCGCCCGACACGCTCTATGGCGAAACCAAGCTGGCGGTCGAAACCGCGCTCGCGGCCATGGCGTCCGACCGTTTTTTGCCGGTCATCGCCCGCGCCACCGGCCTTTACGGGCCTGCCGGACCGGGCCGGACACACAAATGGGCGGGCCTGTTCGCCGATTTTGCCGCCGGCGCCACCATCGCGCCGCGCATCGGCACCGAAGTGCATGGCGACGATCTCGCTGCCGCCGTGCGCCTGCTTGCCACCCGCTCCGCCGGCGATCTCATGCGGTTCGGCCCAGCGCCGGTCTTCAACATCTCCGACATCCTGCTCGACCGGCACGATCTGCTCGCCGTCTATGCCGATCGCGCGGGCATCGCCCATATGCCGCCGCCGCGCGCCGATGGCGCGGCGTTCAACGCGATGGACACGGCACGGCTCGGGGCGCTCGGCTGGCGGCCGCGCGGCACGCTCGATCTGACCGGGCTGGTGTGAGGCGTTGCCCAGCGTCGATAGCCAGCTCTCCTCGCCGCCTCGGGCGAAGCCCGCAAGGCCGATCTTCTCTGCCCGCCCTTAAGCGTTGCGCTGCCGCACTCGCTGGCGGGGACCCCGTCGCTGCCGACTTTTCGGCGCACACGCGCAGCCGTCCCGCACCAGCGGGACTGGCGTGAGCGCAAAAGAGAACCAGAACAACGGGCGGTTTGGTGAGCCGCGATCCGAAGTTTCTAGTGTTGCGGTCGCCAAACCGCCCGTCCGGTGGGCTTGCGGTGATCGTCAGGTGCGGTACCGGCGCGAGGCTCGCGCCCTGCCATGGCCTTTGGACCGGTTTCGTGCGCCGCAGACCCGCGACGTGACGAAACCATCCTTTGGCCCCATCCGGTCCTGACCGCCGACCGGGTCTGGCCGGGGACAGGCGCGGACGGACACCGCACATCTTCATTCCGCACCGGTTTGGGGGCTCATCGCCCAGGTGAGGCACCTCTGCCGCGCCCAACCGGTCCACCGCCGCGCCCGCCGAAGGTGGTGGCCATCCGACGTTCCGATGGGCGCGGTGGAGAGAGTATGGGGGAGCGGAGAGGTTGAGGGATAAGTTTTGTTGGGCGGCGTGCCGTCTCCGTCATCCTTGGACCTGACCCAAGGCAAGCGTAGCGCCGCCATTGCGTCATGGATCCAATCAGTGATGCGAAGGGCGCGCGTCCGGAGGTGAAGAGTCGGGCGGTCCTGCGATGTTGGCGCATATCCGCGAATGCCTCGGGGGTGGATCCCTGTGACAGCCACAGCATATGCAGATTCAGGCAGGAAAGGGGATGGCGTAGGGAGCCAGGCCATCGCACGATCCTGCCGAATCAATCCTAAAGCTTAAACCGGCGCGGTAAGGCACGCTTGCGCCGGGATTTCCGGTTGGTGGCGTAGCTCATCGTCCGGACCTGGTTGCTCCAGTCATGGTTGCCGTTCCTCCGCAGCTTCAAAAAAAGAGTCTCCGATATTTCCGGCGGTTTGTTTCGCATTAAGATTCGCCGAGATGTTCTTTTCCATCATTCGTTTTGACTCTCTTTTACTTGGTATGCCAATATATTCCAGAAAACCGGAGGGAGTTGCCATGTCCATGTTCAAGCCGACGTTGAAGATCACCATTCATCCCAGTCTCAAGACATACTCGGTCGAAGCTACGGTTCTGGTGCCCAATGGTTGTTACAGTGCGGCGGGCGCGACACTGGGCGTGCCCGATGGCCACGTGATCATCCCCGAAGCCGAGGGCGTCACGCTCAACATCATCAAATCTCCTGGCCCATGCACAGAGGCGATCAAGACGCTCTATTTCAAGATCGAGCGCATCCCGCTCACGGCTGGCAAGAGTTCGGTGATCGCCTTTTCGTCGGTCGATGACAATGTGCTGGGCGTGGGCAGCGCGGCGATACCACGGATCGGCGATCAGGAAAGTCTGACTGTCTCTCAACATGTGCCGAGTGGGGTGGTGATTCATTCGGTCAATGGCTGGATCAATGCGATGCCACCCGGACCGAGGCGGCTGATCTCGATCGTCAATGTCTGGGCGCCGTGCATGAATTATGAGTACAGTTTTACCGACCGGGGCCCTTTTGGTTTCACGGGCAGAACACTTCTCATCGAACTAAAGGCGACGTTGCCCGACGCCTGCCTGAAGGCGATCTATGAAGGGCCGGTGCGATTTGACCGGAACTTGGCCGACGAGGAGCAATTCGATTCCATTGCCTTAATGTTCGAGGGCGAGTTGCACGTCGATCCGCTCGAAACGGTGTACTGAGGGACGGACCATCGGGCTTGTGGGAGACGTAGGGGGATCGAAACCCAGCTGGCCCTCATTTGCTTCTATCCAAAAAACAAGAACCGGCCGGCGTTTCCACCGGCGGGCCTTTTCCATTCAGTCCTGATCGAGGCGTGGCCTAAGCCGCCAGGTCCCGCAGCACATACTGCAGGATGCCGCCATTTTCGACGTAGTCCAGCTCGTCGGCGGTATCGATGCGGCAGATGAGCGGCACGTCCTTTTCCGTCCCGTCGGCATAGGTGACCTTGGCGATCACCTTGTCGCGCGGCTTGACGTCGGCAAGGCCCTCGATCGTCACCGTCTCGTCGCCCTTCAGGCCCAATCCGGCCCATGAAACGCCCTCGTCGAAGGTGAAGGGCACGATGCCCATGCCGACCAGGTTGGAGCGGTGGATGCGCTCGAAGGATTGGGCGATCACGGCCTTGACGCCAAGCAGATTGGTGCCCTTGGCCGCCCAGTCGCGCGACGAGCCGTTGCCATATTCGCCGCCGGCGAAGACGACGAGCGGCACATTGTCCTCCCGGTAGCGCATCGCCGCGTCATAGATCGGCAATTCGTCCTTGGACGGATAGTGGATCGTGTAGCCGCCCTCGCGGCCGTTCTCGCCCAGCATGTGGTTGCGGATGCGGATGTTGGCAAAGGTGCCGCGCATCATCACCTCATGATTGCCGCGCCGCGTGCCATACTGGTTGAAGTCCATCACGCCGACGCCATTGTCGATCAGATAGGAGCCGGCGGGAGACTGTGCCTTGATCGCGCCGGCCGGCGAGATGTGGTCGGTGGTGATCTTGTCGCCGAAGAGGCCCAGGATGCGCGCGCCCTTGATGTCGGAGATTTCTCCGGCGCCCTTGCCCATGCCGGCGAAATAGGGCGGGTTCTGCACATAGGTCGAATCATCGTCCCAGGCGTAGGTCTTGCCCTCGGGCACCGAGACCGCCTGCCAGCGCTCGTCGCCCTTGAAGACGTCGGCATATTTGGCCTCGAACAATTCGCGCGTCACATGCTCGTGGATGAAGGACTGGATCTCCTGGTTGGAGGGCCAGATGTCCTTGAGGAACACGTCATTGCCGTCCTTGTCCTGACCAATCGGGTCGGTGTCGAGATTGATGTTGACCGTGCCGGCGAGCGCATAGGCGACGACCAGCGGCGGCGAGGCGAGATAGTTGGCCTGCACGTCCGGCGAGATGCGGCCCTCGAAATTGCGGTTGCCGGAAAGCACACCGGCGGCGATCAGCCCCTTGTCGTTGATCGTCTTGGAGATCGGGGCGGGCAGCGGGCCCGAATTGCCGATGCAGGTGGTGCAGCCGAAGCCGACCAGGTTGAAGCCGATCTGGTCGAGCTCCTTCTGGAGGCCCGAGTTTTCCAGATATTCGGCGACGACCTGCGAACCGGGCGCCAGCGACGTCTTCACCCAGGGTTTCTGGGCGATGCCGAGCCGGTTGGCGTTGCGGGCCAGAAGGCCGGCGCCGATCAGGACCGACGGGTTGGAGGTGTTGGTGCACGAGGTGATCGCGGCGATTGCCACATCGCCATGGCCGAGATCATAGTCCTCGCCCTCGACGGCGTAGCGGTTGTCGATCTGGTTTGCGTCCTTCTTGTATTCGGCGGAAAACGCCTCGCGGAACTTTTCGCCCACGTCGCCGAGCGGCACGCGGCCCTCGGGGCGCTTGGGGCCGGCCATGGACGGCACGACATCGCCAAGGTCGAGTTCGAGCGTGTCGGTGAACACCGGATCGGACGATCCCGTCTCGCGGAACATGCCCTGTTCCTTGGAGTAGGCCTCGACCAGGGCAATCCGGTCGGCATCGCGGCCGGTCATGGTCAGATAGTTCAGCGTCTCGGAATCGATCGGGAAGAAGCCGCAGGTCGCGCCATATTCGGGACCCATGTTTCCGATCGTCGCGGCGTCGGCCAGTGTCAGATTGTCGAGGCCAGCGCCGTAGAATTCGACGAACTTGCCGACCACACCCTTCTGGCGGAGCATCTGCACGACGGTGAGGACGAGGTCGGTGGCGGTGACGCCTTCCTTGAGCGCGCCGGTCAGCTTGAAACCGATCACCTCGGGCAGCAGCATGGAGATGGGCTGGCCGAGCATGGCGGCTTCCGCCTCGATGCCGCCGACGCCCCAGCCCAGAACGCCCAGACCGTTGATCATGGTGGTGTGGCTGTCGGTGCCCACGCAGGTGTCCGGATAGGCGATGGTTTCGCCGTCCGTATCCTTGGTCCAGACGCACTGGCCGAGATATTCGAGGTTGACCTGGTGGCAGATGCCGGTGCCGGGCGGCACGACGCGGAAATTGTCGAACGCGTTCTGGCCCCATTTCAGGAAGCGGTAGCGCTCCCCGTTGCGCTCATATTCCAGCTCGACATTGCGGGCGAATGCGTTCGGATTGCCGAATTCGTCGACGATCACCGAATGGTCGATGACCAGATCGACGGGGACGAGCGGGTTGATCTTTTCGGGATCGCCGCCGAGATTGACCATCGCATCGCGCATCGCGGCCAGATCGACGACAGCCGGAACGCCGGTGAAGTCCTGCATGAGAACCCGCGCCGGGCGGTAGGCGATCTCATAGCCCGCCGTGCCCTTGTCGTTCAGCCAGTTGGCGACGGCCTGGATGTCGGCCTTGGTGACCGAGCGGCCATCCTCGTTGCGCAGCAGGTTTTCCAGCAGCACCTTCATCGAGAAGGGCAGACGCGCAATGCCGTCAAGGCCGTTCTTCTCGGCTTCGGCAAGGCTGTAATAAGTGAAGCTCTTGCCATTCACCTCGAGCGTCTTGCGGCATTTGAAACTGTCGATTGTGGACACGATCACTGACCTCCGGTTGGCCTGGCGCTAGCGCGCCCGGCACCGCCTTTGCCGACCTTGCGGCCCGATCAAGCTGGCGGCGAAATTGTTGGCGATCGCCCTTTGCGGCAAATCGCGGGTTGCGGCTTTGGAATAGATACAAATTCATCAGGTTTAAAGACCAACCAAGGTCAAAAAGAAGCGGCGATTGCGCGCGGCGGCCATTGTGTGCCAATCAGCGCCCGAACGGGGAACGCCATGAAGCTTGTAGCGGACGGGCTCGCCGCCCGGCGCGGCAACGAGATGGTCTTCGAAGGTGTCGGCTTTGCGCTTTCGGCCGGCGAGGGCATGGTGGTCACCGGCCCGAACGGCGCCGGCAAGTCGACCCTGTTGCGGGTTCTGGCGGGGTTCCTGCGGCCCGCGGCCGGCAGCGCAGCCATGGCCGATGCGCCCGGCGGCATCGCCGATATCGCCGCCCATGCCCATTTCCTGTCGCCGTTGAACGCGATGAAACCGGCTCTGACCGTGCGCGAGAACCTCGTCTTCTGGCGTACCTTCGGCGAAGCGGGCGCAGCAACGCCGGAAGAGGCGCTCGAACGGGTGGGCCTCGGCCATGCCATCGACGTGCCCTTTTCGGACTTGTCCACCGGGCAGCGCCGCCGCGCCGCGATCGCCCGCCTGTTCGTCAACCGGCGGCCGGTCTGGCTTTTGGACGAGCCGACATCGGGGCTCGACGCGCGTGCCGAGGCGACATTTGCGGGCATCATTGCCGAGCACCTTGACCATGACGGCATCGTCATCGCCGCAACGCATCTGCCGATCGACGTGGCCGGCATGAAGAAACTGCGCTTCACCGACGGGAGCGATGCATGATCGCGCTGATCGTCCGCGATGTGAGGCTGGGTGTCCGTGCCGGCGGCGGCGCGCTGATCGGCATCCTGTTCTATCTCGCCGTGGTGACCGTGGCGCCTTTCGCCATGGGGCCGGATCTCAACCTTCTGGCGCGGATCGGCCCGGCGATCCTGTGGACAGGGGCGCTGCTCGCTTCGCTTCTGGGCCTCGAACGGCTGTTCCAGATCGATCATGAGGACGGCGCGCTCGATCTTCTGGTGATCGCCCGGCACGAGACGCCGCTGGCGCTGACCGTCTTTGCCAAATGCGTCGCCCACTGGCTGGTGACCGGGCTGCCGCTCGTGCTCGTCACGCCGCTCCTGGGGCTTCTTTTGAACATGGACGCGACCGCCATCGGCGCAACGGCGCTGACATTGCTGGTCGGAACGCCGGCGATCACCTTCATCGGCGCGGCTGGCGCCGCCGTCGCCGTCTCGCTGCCGCGCGGCGGGCTTCTGGTCTCGGTGATCATCCTGCCCTTCACCATTCCCGTCCTGATCTTCGGCGTGATGGCGACGCTCGGCGCGGTCGAAACCTTCGCGCCCTTCCTCCAGCCCTTCACATTCCTGGCGGCGCTGACGCTGTTCTTCGCGGTGCTCGGTCCTTTCGCGGCCGCGCTGGCGTTGAAAAGCCTTCAGGATTGATGCTGATCCATGCGGGTAAAACCGTCACAATCAATGTCTACCTTGCGGGTCAAGTTTGACGAGACCCCGATGCCAACCATCGAACTGACCACCCATCTCAAAGCGGCGCCGGAGATGGTGAGCACTGAAATCATGCGGCCCGCCTTGCTGCTGCATGTGTCGGCGCCCATCCTCCGGTTCAAGCCGGTCGAACCGCCAGTGCTGCCGGAACGCTGGAGTGACGGCGAGTACCGGCTGAGCATGCGTTTTTTGGGTATCTTGCCGCTTGGCAGGCAGATTGTCGGGCTGGAGACGCAGCCGATGCGCGGCGACATCTGGTCGATCCGTGACAATGGCCGCGGTACGATGATCAGGAATTGGGATCACTGGATCGAGGTGTCGCCGGAAGGCGACGGCACACGCTACACCGACCGGGTCACGGTTGAGGCCGGCTTGCTGACACCGTTCATCGTGCTGTTTGCGCGCATCTTCTACGCCCACCGGCAACGGCGCTGGCGGCGGCTGGTGGCCGACGATTTCCGGCCGCTGCGGTAACGCGCCCGTGTGCGGCGGATTGTCCGAGATCAATTGCACGGTCACAATTGCCGCTCTAAGAAGACTGCCATGAGTGACGCAGCCGCACCCAAGCCGGGATTCTGGACATCTTTGGCCAATCCGACACGCTTCATGGCGTTGTCGGCATCGGTCCTGCCTTGGCTGTGGGCCGTCGCCGCGATCCTGACGATCGGCGGGCTCGCATGGGCTTGGAACGCGCCGCAGGATTATCAGCAGGGCGTCACCGTCCGCATCATGTACATCCATGTGCCGGCGGCATGGCTTGCCATGTTCGCCTACGCGGTGATGACCGTGTCGGCGCTTGGCACGCTGATCTGGCGCCATCCGCTGGCTGACGTCTCGATCCGCGCCGCCGCGCCGATCGGCGCCGCCTTCACGCTGATCTGCCTGATCACCGGCTCGCTCTGGGGCCGCCCCATGTGGGGCACGTGGTGGGTCTGGGACGCACGGCTGACTTCTGTGTTCGTCCTGATGCTGATGTATCTGGGCATCATCGCGCTGCAGCGCGCCATGGACGATCCGGCCAAGGCTGCCCGTCCGGTGGCGATCCTCGTCCTGGTCGGTTCGGTCAACATTCCGATCATCAAGTTCTCGGTCGATATCTGGAACACGCTGCACCAGCCGGCCTCGGTCATCCGCTTCGACGGGCCGACGATCCACTCGACCATGCTGTGGCCGCTTCTGGTGACGGCGGTCGGCGTCATGGTGCTGTTTACCGCCATGCACCTGCTGGCCATGCGCAACGAAATCCGCCGCCGCCGCGCCGCCGCCTTGCGCCGTGCCGGTGCGCGTGGCCCGTCCGCCGCACCGGCGACCGCCGTTCTGGAGGGCTGACCCAATGCTCAGCCACACGGCGTTTGTCCTGCTGAGCTATGGCGCGGCCGCCGCCGTGCTCGGAGCGGTGTTCGTCTGGCTGTTTTTCGACCGCGCATCCACCATGGCGGATTTGGAACGGCTCGAACGGGCGGGGCTGAAGCGCCGTTCCGCTCCGGGACGCGACGAAAACCGATGAGCAGTATGGACGCGCAGACCCGCCGGTCCGGCATATCTTGGCCGATCATGATCGCGGTGATCGTTTTCTTCGCGCTGTCGGGCGTGTTTGCCTATATGCTGGTGCTGCCCGACCGCGTGGCGTCGACCGTGCCTTCCGCGCTGATCGGACGCGACGCGCCGCAGACACCGCTGCCGGCGGTCGCGGGCATGATGACCGAAGCAGGAGATCCGATGCCGGGCTTTGACCCGGCGGTGCTCGACGGCAAGATCTCGCTCGTCAACATCTGGGGCTCATGGTGCGCGCCCTGCCGCGAGGAGCATCCCTGGCTGATGGAACTGGCCGGGGACGACCGCATCCAGATCGTCGGCTTCAACTACAAGGACAAGCCGGAGAACGCGATCCGCTTCCTGCGCCAGCTCGGCAACCCCTATGATGCGGTCGGCGCCGACGGCAATGGCCGGACCGCCATCGAATGGGGTGTCTATGGCGTGCCGGAGACGTTCATCGTCGGCCCGGACGGAACGATCGCCTACAAGCATGTCGGCCCGATCAGCGAAGACATCATGATCCGCAAGATCGTTCCCGAGATCGACAGGCTGGCGGCGACGCAATAGCGCTAGCGTTTGAAGCCGTCGCTGCTTATATGCGGCGCAACAACAGCCGCTTTCCCGAGACAGATTATGGCCCTTCGCAACATCGCGATCATCGCGCATGTCGACCATGGCAAGACGACGCTGGTCGACGAACTCCTCAAACAGTCCGGTGTCTACCGCGACAATGAGCGTGTCGAGGAACGCGCGCTCGATTCCGGCGATATCGAAAAGGAGCGCGGCATCACCATTCTTGCCAAGGCCACTTCGGTGACCTGGCAGGACACGCGCATCAACATTGTCGATACGCCCGGCCACGCCGATTTCGGTGGCGAGGTTGAGCGCATCCTGAACATGGTGGACGGGGCGATCGTTCTGGTCGACGCCGCCGAAGGGCCGATGCCGCAGACCAAGTTCGTCGTCGGCAAGGCGCTCAAGGTGGGCCTCAGGCCCATCGTCGCCGTCAACAAGATCGACCGCCCCGACGCGCGGCCCGAGGAAGTGATCAACGAGGTGTTCGACCTGTTCGCGGCGCTCGATGCCGATGACGAGCAGCTTGATTTTCCCATTCTGTACGGGTCGGGCCGCGACGGCTGGATGGCCGCCGAACCGGACAAGCCCGCCGATGCCTCGCTGGCGCCGCTGTTCGATCTGGTGCTCGACCACGTACCCCAACCTTCGGTCGGCGACGGCCCGTTCCGGATGATCGGCACGATCCTGGAGGCCAACCCGTTCCTTGGCCGGATCATCACCGGCCGCATTCACTCGGGCGCGGTCAAGCCGAACCAGACGATCAAGGTGATGGACCGGGACGGCAAGGCGCTCGAAACGGGGCGCGTCTCGAAGATCCTTGCCTTTCGCGGGCTTGAGCGCCAGCCGATCGAGGAAGGGCGCGCCGGCGACATCGTCGCCATTGCCGGGCTTTCAAAGGGCACGGTGGCCGATACGTTCTGCGATCCGTCCGCAACCGAACCGCTGGAGGCGCAGCCGATCGATCCGCCGACGGTGACGATGAGTTTCATCGTCAACGATTCGCCCCTTGCGGGCACCGAGGGCGACAAGGTGACCAGCCGCGTCATCCGCGACCGGCTGATGAAGGAGGCCGAGGGCAATGTCGCGCTCAAGATCGAGGACTCCGAGCAAAAGGACGCTTTCCACGTGTCCGGCCGCGGCGAGTTGCAGCTCGCCGTCCTGATCGAGACCATGCGGCGCGAAGGGTTTGAACTGGCGGTCTCGCGGCCGCGCGTCGTCATGCAGAAGGGCGAGGATGGCGCAACGCTCGAACCGATCGAGGAGGTCGTCATCGACGTCGACGAGGAGCATTCTGGTGCCGTCGTCCAGAAGATGAGCGAGCGCAAGGGCGAGATGATCGAGCTGAAGCCGTCGGGCGGCGACCGGGTGCGGCTGGTCTTCCACGCGCCGACGCGCGGTCTGATCGGCTACCAGTCCGAGCTTTTGACCGACACCAAGGGCACGGCGATCATGAACCGGCTGTTTCACGAGTATGCGCCCTACAAGGGACCGATCGCCGGCCGCAACAATGGCGTTCTGATCGCCAATGAGCCGGGCGAAGCGGTCGCCTATGCGCTGTTCAACCTCGAAGATCGCGGGCCGATGGTTATCGATCCGGGCGTCAAGGTCTATCAGGGCATGATCGTTGGTATCCACACGCGCGACAATGATCTCGAGGTCAATGTGCTCAAGGGCAAGAAGCTGACCAATGTCCGCGCCGCCGGCAAGGACGATGCGGTCAAGCTGACGCCGCCGGTGAAGATGACGCTGGAGCGGGCCTTGTCGTGGATTCAGGACGACGAACTGGTCGAGGTGACGCCGAAATCGATCCGGCTGCGGAAGCTCTATCTCGATCCGCACGAGCGCAAGCGCTTCGAAAAGGCCCGCGCGAGCGCCTGATCCGCCGCCGTCTGCCGGTCGCGTCAACAGGATGTGAAATTGATCGGAGCGGGGGCAAAACGCTCTTGCCCGATGCGGCGCGCTGGCTCATGGTTAACAGATCATGACCGCGCTGACGATCGACATACGCCCCGCAGACCCGCGTGATGCGCCCGGTATCGCCGAGGTGCATGCCGAAGCGTGGCAGAACGCCTATGCCGGCATCATCCCGCACAAGGCGCTGCGCGGCATGATCGGCCGGCGCGACCATCGCTGGTGGCAGCGCGCCATCCGCCGGGGCACATCGGTGATGGTGCTCGATCTGGGCGGCATGATCGCCGGCTATGTCACCTACGGGCTGAACCGGGCCCGCGCCCTGCCGCAGGACGGCGAAATCTACGAGATCTATCTGCGTCCCGAATATCAGGGTGTCGGCTTCGGCAGTCGGCTTTTCGCGGCCGCGCGCGGACAGCTCGCAAGCCATGGCTGCAAGGGTCTGGTCGTCTGGGCATTGGCGGAAAATCTCGGCGCGACCGGCTTTTATCGCGGCCAGGGCGGCCAGCCGGTGGCCGAAGGCGCAGAGGTCTTCGACGGCCGCAAACTGGCCAAGATCGCCTACGTCTGGAACTGAGCGCCCGCTCGTCGACAGCCACGCGGCAAACACTCTAGAAACTGCAGCGCCGGGCCGGTCGACGGTCCGATCGATGGCCGGCTTGAGCAAGCCGGCGATGCGGGCGGTTGGCGGTCTTGCCTTCGCTCGGCGACGCTGACCCTGGTCGTCTCGGGCGCGCTCGGAAAACTATGACAAGAATGTCACACACAATGATCCGAACTGTGTCAGTATGTCACAAATACAAATGGAGAGGATTCTATGGGCGCGCGCGACATTTCATTTGCAAGTTTCAATCTCTTGAACTTTCAACTGCCGGGTGAGGCCATATACGGAGATACCGATGGCTGGGATCAGGACATATTTGACAAGAAGATCGATTACACCGCCCGGGCCCTGACGCGGCTCGACGCCGATGTGATCGGGTTTCAGGAGCTCTGGGCCAAGGACGCCCTGCAGCCGGCGATCGACCGGTCCTCGATTGCCAACACCCACACGCTGCTCGTCCCCGACGGGCACACCAACAACAAGATCGTGTGTGCCGCAGCGGTGCGGTCCGACATGCTGGTGGGCGATCCTGAATGGATTGAGGACTTTCCCGACGACTTCGTCCTGCGATCGACCGGGGATGACCCGCAACAGCCCGATATTTCAGTCTCCCTGACAGGCTTTTCCCGCCCGGTGATGCATCTGAAAGTACAGCCCGACCAACGGACACCGGTGATCCATGTCTTTGTCTGCCATTTCAAGTCGCGGCGCCCTGCGCAGATCTGGCGGGAGCGGAGCTGGTACAGGAAAGAGGTCCACGGGCCGCACGCCAATGCGTTGGGCTATGCCATCTCCACCGTGCGCCGAACCGCCGAAGCAGCGGCACTGCGGGTGATTGTCACCAACCTGGCCAAGAACACGGACACGCCGGTTGTCGTGCTCGGAGACATGAACGATGGCAAGTCAAGCAACACGCTCAATGTGCTGTCCGAGCAGCCGACCTACCTGTCGCCGCTGTCGTCCGGTGGCGGAGACAATGCGCTCTACACGGCGCAGACCATGCAGGAATACCGCTCCACTCGGGATGTCTACTACACCCACGTGTTCAAGGGGCAACGTGAAAGCCTCGATCACATCCTGTTCAGCCAGGAGTTCTACGACAACTCGAAAAAGCGCCTCTGGGCGTTTGACGAGATGCTCTTGCAGAACGATCACCTGAACTATGACGACCACAAGGAAAGCGGGACCACCGATCACGGGGTTGTCCGCGTGGGCTTCAGATGGAAACCCGAACCAGGCGCAACGAGCTAGGGTCGGGCTCTGAGCGCTGAGTCACCGGGGTTTCGGAAGCCCTCGACGGCCGGAATCTGGCCAAGACCGCCTGCGTCTGGAACTGAGCGCCGCTTTTCTTCTCGTGCTCAGGCCTTCCGCATCCGGTCGTAGGCTTCCTTCATCCGAAGACCGAGTTCCTTGGCGGCCTCGCCGACCTCTTCGGCCGATTTGTCGAACTGCGCGCGACTGGCAAACCTGTCCCAGTCCTTCATGAGGTCTTCCCATTCGTCTTCGGCCTCGCGTGCGCCAAGATGCAGTTGAAGGCGCAGCTCGTCCCGCATCCTCTTCAGGTCATCGATCCAGTCCGTGCTGTCGGCCATCTTCACCTCCACATGCTGATCTCGTCACACCGGCTTTCGCCCACTATGGAGCATCTGCGGCTCAAAACATAGGACAGCGTCGTGTGCGGAACGCGCCGGAACTGTCGCATGAGACGCCGGCGGTCGGCGGCCTTGTCCAGGCAGGTGTTGCGTCCCACCGGGTTTTCGACTGGGATGGCATCATGATAACCCGCCGAACGGCGCTCGGCCTTGTTGGCGCGGGCGCGGCCATCGCCACAGGGACCAACGCCGCCATGGCCGACACCGAGGCCGTCATCGACGATTTCAGCCGACCCGGGCCGCTCGCCTCCAACGGGGCCACATGGCGCTATGTCGCCGACGGGGTGATGGGCGGCGTTTCGCGCGGCGCGATGGCGTCGGAGGCGATCGACGGCCGTCCGGCCCTGCGGCTGACCGGGCAGGTCAGCCTCGACAATAATGGCGGCTTCATCCAGCTTTCGCTCGATCTTTCGGACACCGGCACACCGGTCGATGCGCGCGGCTTTGCCGGCATCGCGCTCGATGCGTTCGGCAATGGCGAGACCTACAACCTGCACCTGCGCACGGACGATTTGCGGCGGCCCTGGCAATCCTACCGGCAGAGCTTTCTTGCCGGGCCCGGCTGGCAGACATACCGGCTGGCATTTGCCGGATTTGAGGCCCATCAGACGCCGGCACCGCTTGACATCTCACGGCTTCGCCGCATCGGCATTTTGGCCATCGGGCGCGAATTCGCGGCCGACATCGCGGTTGGCGGTGTCCGCTTCTTTGCGTGACTGAGGCAATAGCGGCGACGCGGCCATTGATCCGCCTATGCGCGCCGGGCATGGTCGACGAAGCATCCAGAAAAACGGCGATGGCAATGGCACAGGCATCCGCAACGGCGTCCGCCGATCTCGCGCGCAAGGGCATGCTGGCCGATCCGGGCGAACATTTCGTCGGCCGGTTCGAGGTCGAGTTCAAGTTTCGGGTGAAGGCTCTCGGCGACATTCGCGCACGGCTCGAAACGCTCGGGGCGACGCCGTTCGCGCTGGGCAATGTCGAGACCGACACCTTCCTCGATCTCGAAGACGACCGGCTGACCCGCAACGGACAGAGCCACGTCCTGCGGCACATGCGCCCTTCGGAGCGCGTGCTTTGGATCTCAAAAGGCCCGGCAAGAGACGAGTGCGTCGCGATGGATCTGCCCGACCATGCCAAGGCCGCCGAAATGCTGCGTTCGCTCGGCTTTGTCGAACAGATGACGATCCGCAAGCGTCGGGACATCTATTTCCTCGACCGCTGCCATGTGACCCTCGACGATGTCGACGGGCTGGGCATGTTCGTGGAAGTGGCGGCGATGACCGACGATGAGGCCGCGCTTCCCGCGGTGCGCGATGAACTTGCGGGTGAGATCAAACGGCTGGGGCTGGCGGAGGCCGATCGCATTCACCGTTCCTATCGGGACCTGTTGTCCGACGTATCCCGCTAGCTTGTGGCTGTAATGGACGCCAGGATCCCCGCGCCATGTTTCTCGGCGATCAGGAGCCCGATCATCGCGATGATCGAGAACAAGACGAACGAGAAGATGGCGAGCGTCGCCTTGACGCGAAGAATGCGGAACGTATCGCCGCCCAGTATCTGCGCGATGTTGCTCCATGACGTCGCCGGTCGCGCGATGTCGCGAAGATAGAACGTGCAGAACACGACGATGAAGACCAGCGAGATCGACACGACGTCGTGCAGGGGTGAAGGCCCGCGAAACACAAGGCAGATCAGGATGATCGTTCCCGCAAGGATCGCGGAGACGAGGAGTTCGGTCAGGATCGGGGAGTTGGCCCGGCGCATGGCAAGCCGGCCGACGATCGGCGACAGGTCGGTTTTTCTCTCAAGGTCCGTGTTGTGCAGCATCAGATCGTCGCGCGCCCGGTTGATCTCCTCGGGTGATGCGGTCTCGGCAAAACGGATGACATCATCCACCTCGAGCTGCATCAGATCGGACTTCCGCGCCATCACGAAGGCAACGAAGATCACGTAGAACGTCGTCAAAACGGTCAGCGATTCAAAGAAGATCGGGCTGTCCAGACCGGGCAGGCGGAGAACCACGACAGCCGCCAAAAGCAGGCCGCCGGTGGAGTACAGAAGGGCCGGGCGGCGAATGGCGCTGGAGTTCAGGAAGATGTTCGAGATGAACAGAACCATGAAGCCCAGGATCGTGTTGCTGCTCAGCGGCTGATCGAAAACCAGAGCCAGCCAGATCAGCCCCAGAGGCGGCGCCAGGAACCAGAGTAAAATGGCACGGATGCTCTCTGCGTGCCGCACCCCGTAGATCGCCAATATCGAGGCGAGGCCGTACCCGGTCACGCCGAATGCCAGACCCGCCCAAATGGCCATCATGTTGGCCAGGTCGGCGCTCGTGGCGATTGCACCGATCAGGCAGACCGGCACGGCGATGAGGCGAAGGATCAGGACGATGAACGAGGCGGACGCGAAGTCGCTGGCGCTCTCGACCCGCAAGGCGAGTTCGGTCTGAAGAATGGTGGCCGCCGACATGATGGCCGCGATCAGCGCGAACGTCACGCCGACCACGCCCTCCAAGCGCCATTCAACGGTGTTCATGCCGCCCGCGATGCCGTTGACGGTGACCTGGGAAGCGACCGTGATGGCAAGTCCCACAAGCGCGCCGCCGAGGATCAGGAATGTCGTTGCGTTGATGTCCTGCCAGGATTTCGTCACGAAGCGAGCGGCCAGAAGGAACGCAATTGCCGGCCAGAACTCCAGCACCACGGCGGCGACGGTGCTTTCGATCGTCACCATAGAGGTGACGAGGAAGACCAGCAGGAACAGCGAGGCGAGCGACATGGCGACGAAGAAGAAAGGCGCCTTGCGAACGGCCGTTCCCATGCGGGGAACCAGTTGTGCCTTGTCCGTGAAGGCGAACGCGATCAGCGCGCCGAAGACCTGGCTGTAGAACGCGACGGCCCAGACATCTCCGATGTCGGATGCGAAGAAGGCAATAAGCGGAAAGAAGCTCCACAGGATGACGTTGGCTGAAATCGCCAGGAGCGAGAGGTCTTTAACGCGCAAGTGCTGCTCCGTCCGAACGTCTGGCGCGCACGCCCGTGCCGCCCAGACGTTAGAATTTGAGACACCAATGTCAATCTCCCCGGCGGCACGCCCAATGCCTGATCCCTCAGAGGTTTGCCGCCACGCCCAAGGTCGTGTTGCGGCGCAGCGGGCGCGCGGCTATCAACGGGCACAGACTTTTGTTTTGTCGCGCTTTCGGACCGCAGGGCGGATATCCGCTTTGGCCGCAAGCGCTCCGACCGGAGAGCCCCATGCGCATCGATGCCATCACCATCGGCGACACACCGCCGCACGACGTCAACGTGATCATCGAGGTGCCGCTTGGCGGTCATCCGATCAAATATGAGCTGGACAAGGACGCCGGCACGCTGGTCGTCGACCGGTTTCTCTATACGCCGATGGCCTATCCCGGCAATTACGGCTTCGTGCCGCACACGCTGTCCGACGATGGCGATCCCATCGACGTTCTGGTCTGCAACACGCGGCCGCTCATTCCGGGCTGCGTGATCAACGTCCGCCCCATCGGCGTGATGCTGATGGAGGACAATTCGGGCCAGGACGAGAAGGTCATCGCAGTGCCGTCGACGCATCTGACCAAGCGCTATGACAAGGTCGACAATTACGACGACCTGCCGGAGATCACGCTCCAGCAGATCGAGCACTTCTTTGAGCACTACAAGGATCTTGAGCCCGGCAAATGGGTCAAGCTCGGCGGCTGGCAGGACAAGGCGACCGCCGAACGGCTGATCGTCGAGGCGATCGACCGGGCAAAGAGCCAGGGATAAGCCGCGCTCTCACGTTCACGACCGCAGCTTTTTCCAGACGTCGATATCCGACCAGTCCTCCAGGAATTCGTACGGATAGGCCGGAAGCGGCGCCGACGACACGTCGCTCAGCGCTTTCAGATCGTCGGGTTTGAGCGCCAGATCGGCGACGCCGAGGTTGTCGGCGAGCTGGTCCACCGTGCGGGCGCCGAGCAGGACCGAAGCGACGCCGGGACGCGCCAACAGCCATGCGATCGCCAGATGGGCCGGCGGCCGCCCGTGACGCTCGGCGCTTTCGGTCAGCACCTTCAGAACAGCATAGGTGCGCGCGGTGTTGCGCAGGTCATAGGCCTCGACGCCGCGATCGGGATCCTCGCCCAGCCGGGTCGCGCCGCTGGGGCGCTGGTCGGCGCTGTATTTGCCGGTCAGCCAGCCGCCACCGAGCGGTGACCAGGGCACAACGCCAATGCCGGTGTCCAGCGCGCATGGCAGCACTTCGATCTCGACACCGCGCTCGAGCAGATTGTACTGCGGCTGCAGCGCGATGGGCAGGGGGCAGCCGGCTGCCGGAGCGGTCGAGACGATCTTCTGCAACTGCCAGCCGGCGACATTGGACCAGCCGACAGAGTGGATCTTGCCGGCGCGGACCAGATCGCCAAGGGTTGCCAGTGTCTCGGCAATATCGGTGTGCCTGTCCCAGCCATGGACGTAGTAGAGGTCGATCGCCTCGATACCGAGGCGCTTGAGACTTGCATCGACCGACCGCACCAAAGCGCGTCGCGAGGCGCCATGGCTGCCTGGCGGCGGAGCGAACCGGCCCTTGGTCGCGACGATCAGGTCACCCATGCCGCCGCGCTGCCGCGCCCAGTTGCCGATGATCTGCTCGGATGCACCACTGCCATAGACGTCGGCGGTGTCGATGAAATTGCCGCCGCGATCGACATAGAGGTCGAGTTGCCGGAAGGCCTCAGCCTCGTCGGTCTCGACCCCGAATGTCATGGTTCCGAGCGCCAGTCGCGACACGAGGGGGCCGCCAAGGCCCAATTGCCGGACAGGCATGGTGACTTCGCTTGCGGTTTTCTGCGTCAATCCTTGTCTCCTTTGGTGGCAGCGGTGCCGACATGGGTTTCCGATCGGCGCCAGCGGCGATGTGAGCCTCTGGGTTGCCGGCCTGCAAGAGTGCGATCTGAAAAGCGCTTTTCATAAATGGGCGACCGCGGACGCATTGGATCCTCGCACGGCGGGCGGCTAGGCTGCCGTTTCTCCGGCCTTGAACCGCTCGACGAGGGCAATGACCGGTCCGATGCTCTCCTTGTCCATGAAGTCGAAGCCGTGCAGTTCCTCGCGTGCCGCCTGCCGGTCCCGGTTCATCGCGCTTCCGATGATCAGCATCATCCGGTCAAAGCGGGTCAGTTCCTTGGGGTCCTGCCGCCCGCGCAGCGCCACATGATGCATCCGGTCGATCAGGCTTTGCGGCAGGCTGTCGGCGATCCATCCGTCGAGCTTTTCGCCCGCCGACACGCCGGACACGGTGAAGAGGATCACCGGCTTTTCGGCGATTGTGCCGAAGTGGCGCCGCACCCATTTCCAGAACAGCAGCTTGTGATAGACGACCGGGCTGCCGAGGACGAGGAAGTCGTAGTCCTCAATCGCGGCTTCGTTGGCGTCGATATCGTAGGCGTCGAGCCCCGTGGCCACGGCGATCCACCGCGCATACTGGCCTGTGCTGCCATATCTGGTGGCGTAGAAGATGGCACCCTTCATGACATCACCGCGCGCTTTCCGAACATCCAGGACGTGGTAGGAACCTAGCGGAGCGGCGCGGGTTCGCCTTGATCGACGTTAACGCCGAAACGGCGAGGCCGGCATGGCAATCGCTGCGATACCGGGCTATTCCAAGCAAAGGCCGTCGCGCCGCGCATGACCGGCGGGAACCGGCGCCGTGGCCGAACCTGGAGCCGATCCATGACCGCAGAACGCGCCCTGATGCCCGACTATCTGCGCCTTTTCGCGCTGTTCGGCATCGTCGTCGTCAATGTCCAGTTCATGGCCTATCCGATCGAAGAGGGCTTTGTCGGCGCGACGCAACAGGGCCCGGCCGATGCGGTGACCGCATGGCTGGTCGGCGGGCTGGCGCTTCTGAAGAGCTACGGTCTCTTTTCCTTCATGTTCGGCGTGGGGCTGGCCTACCAGATGCGCTCGGCCGAAAGGCGGGGCCTCGCCTTCGGGCAACTCTACCGCAACCGGATGATCGGCTTGGCCCTGTTCGGGCTGGTGCACGGGCTCTTGTTATTTCCCGGCGACATATTGGTCGTCTATGCGATCACCGGCGCAATCCTCTACCGCGTCCGCGCCTGGGCGGCCGGACGTCTGATCAGGCTGGGCACGATCCTTCTGGTCACGCAGGTTGGCCTGACCATGGCCATGATCGTCACCTTTCCGACCGCGCCGACGGATGCCGCCGAGCTTGAACGCTTCATCATGACCGAGGGGTCGCTGGCCCAGGTTCTCGGTTTTCGGGCGGTCATCTTCATCATCGCGTTCGTCTTCGTGCTTCTGGCGCAGGGCATGGCGGCGCTCGGCTGGTTCTGCCTGGGGCTGGCGGCGGTCAAGTCCGGCCTGATCGACAGTCCCGATCATCCGGTCTGGCGTCAGGCGCGGCGCTGGTGCCTGCTGCCGGGGCTCGCTCTCAGCCTGATGGCGGCGGCGATCTGGCAGTGGAACGATCCGCTGGCCGGCGAATTGCTGGTCGTGCTCGTCGCACCGCTGACGACGCTCGGCTATCTGGGCCTGATCGCCGCGCTCGCGCGTCCGCCCGGCCCGTTCACGGCGAAACTCCTGACCACGGGCGCCTCGAGCCTGACCATCTATCTGGGGCAGTCGATCGTGCTGTCGACGGTCTTTGCGCCCTATGGGCTCGGCCTTTGGGACGGTGTCGGCCCCGCTGCCGCCGTTCTGATATCGATCGGCGTGACGATTGCGCTGATCGCATTGGTGGCGCTGTGGCGCATGCGTTTTGCGCAAGGCCCGTTCGAACGGGCGCTGCGCTGGGTCAGCCGCCGTGGCGTTGCGGGCGCGGCCTGAACCCTCAGATGATCGCCGGGGCGAGCACGTTGCGCACAAGCTGGCCGACGAAATAGATGGCGACAAACAGCACGATGGGCGAAATGTCGATGCCGCCCAGATCGGGCAGAAAGCGCCGGATGGGCCGCAGCAGCGGCTCGGTCGCCTTGTAGAAGAATTCGCCCAGCATGCCGACAAAACGGTTCGACGAGTTGACCACGTTGAAGGCGTAAAGCCACGAGAAGATGACCGCGCCGATCACGATCCAGGTGTAGATGTTGAGCGCGAACAATAGTGTGTTGATGATCGTCAGGCCCACGCTCGTTCTCCTTTTCGCCGGGACGCCCTCACATAGGGGCAAGGGAACCGATCGGCAAGCATGCCGCGCCAACGGCGGCAATTGACGGGCCTTGCCGCAAAAAGCCTTTGTGCCGGCCGGCCAAAACGCCTATCGCGGCGCCATGAGCGATGATGGTGCAACCGGCGAGGCCGCTCCGGGGCGTTTCGAGGCGTTCGCCTATCCGGCCTATGTGAAATACTGGACGGCGCGTTTCGCCACCACCTTCGCCACCTATGTGGTGGCCGTCGCGGTCGGCTGGCAGGTCTATGATCTCACCCGCGATCCGCTCGATCTGGGCATTATCGGGCTGGTGCAGTTTCTGCCGCTTCTGCTCCTGGTGCTGGTGACCGGCGCGGTTGCCGACCGATACGGCCGGCGCACGGTGATGGCCGCATCGACCGCCTTGGCGTTCCTATGTGCGCTGGCGATCCTTTACTTCTCCTGGCGCGGGCTGACCTCGCCCATGCCGATCTTCGTCGCCCTGTTCGGCTTTGGTGTCGCACGGGCCTTCTTCGCGCCGGCCTCGCAATCGCTGGTGGTCAATCTGGTGCCGCAGCGTGTCTTTCCCAATGCCGTGGCATGGAACTCGTCGGCCTGGCAGACCGCGTCGATCCTCGGCCCCGTCGCCGGCGGGCTTCTTTACGGCATTGGCGCGACCTTCACCTATGCGGTCTCGGCACTGATGCTGGCCGTGGCGACAGCACTCGTCCTTTTGGTGCCCAGGCCGGCCGAACGCTCCCACATCACCAAGGTGACATTCGATTCGCTGTTTGCCGGCCTGCGCTACATTCGCGACCAGAAGGTGGTTCTGGGCGCCATCTCGCTCGACCTGTTCGCCGTGTTCCTGGGCAGCGCCGTCGCGCTGCTGCCGATCTTTGCGCGCGATGTGCTCGATGCCGGGCCGTGGGCGCTCGGCATGCTGCGGGCGGCGCCCGGCGTCGGCGCGGTGTTGATGGCGGTCTATCTGGCCACTTCGCCGGTGCGCGACCATGCGGGCCGCATCCTTCTGGTCTCGGTCGGCCTGTTCGGCGTCTCCACCATCGTTTTCGGCCTGTCGCAGCTCGCCTGGCTGTCGGTGATCGCGCTGGCGCTGATCGGCGCGTTCGACATGATCAGCGTCTATATCCGCGAGACGGTGTTGCAGATCTGGACGCCGGACGAGGTGCGCGGCCGGGTCAATGCGGTCAACATCGTCTTTCTGGGCGCCTCGAACGAGTTGGGCGATATGCGCGCCGGGTTCGTCGCCGCCTGGATCGGTGCGGTGCCGGCGGTGGTCGTCGGCGGCATCAGCTCGGTTGCCGTGGCCGCCGGCTGGGCGTTCCTGTTCCCGCAATTGCGCGACGTGCGGCGGCTCGACCGGCGCGAGTAGATCAGGCCGCTTCTGCCGTCTGCCGCTCGAAAACGATGTCGAGAAAGTCGGCCAGCCACCGGCGCACGGCATGATCGTGGTGCAGCCGCCCGAGCAGGTGCTCTCGCCCGGTCTGCGCGCCCGGCAGTTCGAACCGGTGCGCGCCGCGCACCACCCAGCGCTGCATCATGACCTGCGTCAGCTCGGCATGGAACTGAACGCCCCAGGCGTTCTCGCCATAACGGAAGGCCTGGTTGGGATAGGCGTCGGCGGTCGCCAGATGTTCGGCGCCGGACGGCAGCGAAAAGCCTTCGCGATGGAACTGGTAGATCATGTCCGGCCAGTCCATCAACGCCTGCCCCGCCCTGGTCGGCGCGAGCGGATACCAGCCGATCTCGACTTCGCCGTCCTGGCGGCCGGCGACGGTGCCGCCCAGATGATTGACCAGCATCTGCGCGCCCAGGCAGATGCCGAAGAACGGCTTGTCCTCCTCGAGCGGCACCGCAAGCCAGTCGGTCTCCCGCTTGACATAGTCGTCGGGGTCGTTGGCGCTCATCGGACCGCCGAACATCACCGCGCCGGCATGGTGTTCGAGCGTGTCCGGCAGCGGATCGCCCATCGGGGGACGTCGGATGTCGAGCGCGTGTCCGCGCGCCTCGAGCATCTGGCCGACGCGGCCGGGCGAAGAGGTCTCCTGATGCAGGATGACCAGAACCGGCTTTTTGGCGCCGCCCGTCCGGTGCCCCGCGCCGGCGGTCGCGCTTATGGTGCCGTCAGCCTTCATCGCCGCCTTCGATGCCGAGCCGCTCCTGCACGCGCTGGCGCATGTGCACCCGGTCGCGCCCGCTCACGCCGAGCAGTTCGGAGATACGCCAGACCACATTGTCCTCGAGTTCATGACGCACACCGTCGGCATAGACCATTTCCCACAGGATCTCGATGAAGCCGATCCGGTCGGTGGCGCTCATCGTGTTCATCAGGATAGAGGTGAACCGGTAGAGGTCCACCGCCTCGCCATCGGCCTGGCGCGCCGCCTTGATCAGCGCCTCGAGGGCTGCCTGGTCAAGCGCATATTCCTCGCCGAGGACAGCGGCAAACCGCTCGCGCTCGACGGGCCGCAGCACGCCGTCAGCCTGGATGACGTGATACATCAGAGCGGCGGCCGCCAGTTGCGGGCTGTCGGGTTCGGCCGCGGCCGTTCCGTCCGCACCGTCGACAAGCTCCCTGACAAACGACCGGAACCGGTCCAGCATGGCTTCGCCCCGTTTTGCGCCGCCGGGCTGTCATGCCGGCGTCCTGCGGGAGCCCCGGGCTCCCGCGTCCCAACTTAAGCCGAATCCGCCCTAAAACAACCGGAAGCGGCGCGGCTTGTCCGGCTCGCCATCCTCAATGCCAGGATCGTCCGGGATCGGCGGGTTGAGCGGTGCTTCTTCCTGCATATCCGCGTCTGCCTTGGCGCCGCTTTCCGCGCCGTCGGCCGGCTTGGCGGGCGCCTCGGCGACCGGGCTTTCAGGCACCGGCTCTGCCGGCGGCTTTGGAGCGCCGGCTTCTGCGGTTTCAGGCTCGGTGTCATCGGCTTTGCCGTTGGCCATCGTTTCAGCGGCGGGCGCGGTTGCGGCGGCCGCTTCGATGACGGGCGCGGGCCTGGCCTCTTCTTCGACACTCTTGTCCTCTGCCACCTCGATCGGGTCTGCAGCGGCTTCGGCGGGCGGCGTTTCGGCCGGTGCTTCGATGGGCTCGGGTCGCTCCTTGTGCGCCTCCTCGACCCGGGCGGCGAGGTCGACCGGTTTGCCGATCGTCTTGGCGGGTTGGGCATCGGCCGATGGTTCGGGCTGCGCATCGGCGACCGGCAGGGCCGGTACGATCGTCGCCTCCGATTCGGCGGACGGGCCGGCATCGGCCGGCGTGCCCGGCACCATTGGATCGAGATCGTTCTCGATTAGCGCGCCGGTGCGCTCGACCGGCACCTTCCATTCGAACGCATCGATCCGGCCGGTGACCGGCGAGAAAGGTGCCCATTTCTCGGCGACAATGCCATCGGCGGTCCAGGCCGGATCGCGCGACGCGCGCACGGCGCGCGACAGCCATTCACGAACCTTGCCCTGATCGCCGGTCTCGGCATCCTCGATGTCGGCCATCAGCATGAAGGCGCTCTCGCGCGGCTCGTTGCGTAGAACCGCGGCGACCGACTTGCGCGCCTGTTCGAACTCGCCCGCTTCCAGCGCCACCTGCGCGATGATCAGCGAGGACTCCGTGGTGTTGGGCTTGATCGCCTCCAGCCGCCGCGCCCGTTTGAGCCGGTCGAGCGCGGAATCGCCGGGGCGCGCGTTGACATAGGCGAGCGCCACATCCGGATGCGGCGCCTTGCGCCAGCAGGTTTCCAGCACCTTGACGCCGCGCCGCATCTCGTTGAGGCGGAAGGCGGCTTCGGCGGCAGTGACCGCTGCGGGGGCAAAGCCCGGCGCCAGACGGTGCGCTTCGAGTGCGGCCTGCTTGGATTTCGCCGGATCGCTTTCGGCATTGTCCATGGCCAGCGCCGTCAGCAGCACGGCGCGCTTGCGGTCGGCATCCTCGCGCGCGACATGCTTTGCGGCCTTTTGCTTTTCGAGCAGGCGGATCGCGCCGTCCCAGTCGCCCGACGCCGTCTTCAGGTCGATCGCCGCCTTGCCGGCCCAGATCAGTTGCGGGCCGAGCTCTGCGGCTTTTTCGGCATAGTGTTTCTGTGCTTCCCGATCGCCGAGCCGTTGCGCCTCCATGTAGAGCCCGCGCAGTCCGAGCATGCGCAGTTCGGGGTCTTCGAGCATCGCCTCGAACTTCTGCCGCGCTTCGCCATGCTTGCCTTCGAGCAGCGTGGTCTGCGCATCGAGCAACTGGATCAGCGGCTCGGTGGTCTCGTTGAGCAGTCCGCCCGCCTGTTTGAGCATGCGCCGCGAGGTGGCGGGGTCGCCTGATCCGGCGGCGATGATGCCGGTCGACAGCGACTGGTAGCCGCGGTCGCGCTTGCGGGCGCGGAAAAAGCGGTTCAGCCGCTCGGGCGAGGTGAAGACCACGCGGATCATCCACCAGGTCAGCATGATCGCCGCGACGATGGAGACGACGCCGACGGAGGCGACCATCAGCGAGACGTTGATCAGCTGGTCGCCGACCGTGACCGTGACATCGCCGGGCATGTCGGCGAGGAAGGCAAAACCAAACCCGAGCGCGAAGACCAGCGCGACGAAGATGAGCACTTTGATCATGGCTATGCTCCCTTACTGTGTCGCGTCGGTCTGCGGCGCGGCGGGGCGCGCTGCGGACATGGCGCTGGCGAGCGCGCCGGCGACGAGCGAATCGACGGTCTGGCGTGCGCGGACCCTGTCCATGAAGTCGGCCGAAGCCGCCTTGGCCGGATCGGGCAGCGTCTCCCATTCGGCCAGCGCGCCGTCGAGATTGCCGTCCTTGAGCCGGATTTCGACGCGCGCGGCGATGGCGCCGGGCGTTTCGCCCTCGGCTTCGCCAACTGGGCGCACCTGGACCAGAGAGCGGGCGCTCGACATCAGCCGGTCGCCGAACGAGGCGTTCTCGTCGAGACCCTGGCCGGTGGCAACGATCCGGTTGGCAACGGCGCCAAACCCGTCGGCCAGTTGCGTGACGGTCGGCACGCCGGAGGCGGCAAAGTCGCGCAGCATCGTCACGGTGTCGTCTTCGCCGGCGACCGAGGCATAGGCTTCGAGCTCGGTCGCAAAAGCACTGCCGCGGTCGATCGCCGATTTGAGGCCGGCGGCGGCGATGGCGCGCGCAACGACCGTGGAGTCGGCGCCGCCCTCGGCTAGCCGGTCCTGCGCCTCCGACAGCGTGGATTCTGCGGCGTCCATTCGGGCGCCCAGCGCGGCAAGCCCCTCATTGACCGTCGTTTCCATGCCCCGAAGGCTGTCGCGCACGGTTCCGACATCGCCGGCCAGCGTGCCGAGATCGTCCTGCACGGTGGCGACGGTTTCGCCGAGCGCCTGCATTGCTTCGGTGCTGGCGGTGTCGGCGCCGCCTGCGGAGACATGCGCCATCTGCCCGGTCATATCCGTCAGCTGCGTTTCGATCTGGTCGAGACGGCCGGAGAGGGCCTCCAGTCCGGGACCTTCACCGGCGGCGCCTGACGACATGGCCGACCGCAGCGTATCGATCTCGGCGCGCAGCGCCTCGATGGTTGCGAGCGCATTGCCGCTTTCGCCTTGCGCGCTCCGGGCGGCCTCGGCGGCCGCCTCGATCTGGGCGACCAAGTCGGCGGGCACACTGGCCTCAGCCGACGCCGGCGCTGCGGCCAGTTCGTCAAGACGCGCCTGCAACTGCGCGATCTCGGACTGAACCGGCGCCAGATCGACGGTCTCGGCGGGTGTCGAACCCATGGAGGGCAGAAGACCGGTCCATTGCAGGCCAGCGCCTACAATGAGTGCGATCAGGCCGCCGATGAGGCCGCCGGCTATCGCACCGGTGCCGCCGCGCCGTGCCGGTGGCGGCGGGGGAGGGGCCGCGCTGCGGGTGCCGGTCGTGTCGTCGCTTGCGGCCGGATCGGGCTTGGCTCCTTTGCCGGCCTCGGGCTTGTCCGGCGCAGTCTCTTGGGCAGTCTGTTCGGCCGCCTTGGCAAAGGGCGAGGCATCCTTGTCGGTTGCCGCTGTTTCGGTGCGCGACTTGTCGGCCCGGTCCATCGCCACCGGTTCCGCCGCGGCTGTCGCCGACGCGGGTGCCTTGGCCGGTGTTTCCGTGGCGGAGGCGCTGGCGTCGACGGACTTTTCAGCCTCGAGATCGATGGTGACCGGCTTGCGTGTGCCGCCCCGTCCCGCGCCTCGCGACGGTCTTGCGCGCTGTGCCATGAACGCTCTCCTTTGAACCAGCGGACCAGATGTTGGCCGGTTCTAGCACGGCGGTGCGGAATCAAAACCCGCCATTGGTCAAGTGCCGGCAATCAGGGCAGGAAATGTCGCCGCACCGTGTCGATGAGCGCGTCGTCGCGCGGCACAGGCGCGGCGACGATCTTGGCACCCGCTACTGCGGCAAGTGGCTCGCCGGCGCGTTCGGAAATCGTGAAAAGTGTTTTCTTATCAACCCGTTGCCGCTCGCTCATCGTCCTCAAAGCGTCGACCAGAAGCCGGGCCGACATGCCGGAATGCAGCAGGATGCCGTCGAGATCGTCAATTTGGAGTATACCCATGATTTTATCAGTCAATTGACTGACTTTCTGAATGTCATAGGTCTCGATCAAGGTGATGTTCCGTCCGGTTTCCGACAGGAGTCGTTCCAGTTCGCCGGTCCGAACCCGGCCACACAGATAGAGGACCGGCGCGCCGGCGGCGATGGCACCGTCCATCAGTTCGGCAAGCGCATTCGCGTCGCCATCGGCCGAGCGGACATCGTCGATGCCGAGCACCCTTGCGGCCTTTGCGGTCGCATCGCCGACGGCGAACACGGGTTTCGCGCGCAGGGCGTCGATGAGCGGCAAAGGCGCATGGGTCAGTGCCTTGGCGCTGGTGACCGCAACGGCGTCGGCGCGCGCGGCGTCGGCAATGGAGGTGCCGGAAACCGGCAGGTCGACGGTTTCGGTGAACGGACAGATGATGGTGTCGATGCCGACTTGTTGGAGCGCGTCAGCGGTGCGCGAAGCGCCCGGCTCGGGCCGCGTGACAAGAACGCGCGGACGCCGGCCGGTCACCGGTCAGGTCCAGCTTTCAAAGAAGCCGGCGCCGGCCCGGGCACGCAAATCGTCGCCAGCCGTCCGCCCGAGCGTTTCGGGATCGTCGGCAGGGCCGCTCGATGCGATGTCGTGGGATATTGTGCCGTCCGGTGTCAGAATGGTGCCGGAAAACTCGATCGTGCCGCCGTCGATCCGTGCATGGCCGGCGATCGGCGTGCGGCACGAGCCGTCGAGCGCGGCCAGAAACGCCCGTTCGCATGTCAGCGCGGTTTCGGTTGCGATGTGCTTGAGCGGCGCGACCAGCGCGTCGGTGCGTGTGTCGCCGGCGCGGCCCTCGATGCAGATCGCGCCCTGGCCCGGCGCCGGCGGAAAGACGTCCATGCCGATCAGGTCGGTGATCACGTCGGCCATGCCCAACCGCCTGAGCCCGGCATTGGCGAGCAGCGTGGCATGGGCGACGCCGTCTTCGAGCTTTTTCAGGCGTGTCTGCACATTGCCGCGAAAGCCGACCACTTCGACATCGGGCCGCGCGCGGCGCACAAGTGCCTGGCGCCGCAGCGAGGAGGTGCCGACGACGGCGCCCCTGGGCAGCGCGTCCAGCGTCGGCGCAGCCTTGCCTATGAAGGCGTCACGCGCGTCCTCGCGCTCGAGAAACGCGGTCAGCGCCAGCCCGTCGGGCAGCTTGGTCGGCATGTCCTTGGAGGAATGCACCGCAAGGTCGATGTCGCCGGACAGGAGCTGCGCCTCGATCTCCTCGGTGAACAGGCCCTTGCCGCCGATTTCCTTGAGTTCACGGTTGAGCACGCGGTCGCCCTTGGTCGAGATGACAACGATCTCGATCGTCTCGTGCGCCATGCCATGGGCGGTGACGAGCCGGTCGCGCACCTCGTGCGCCTGCGCGAGCGCCAGCGGGCTGCCGCGTGTCCCGATCCTGACCTTTTCCGACCCCTGTGCCACGGTTTGCTTGCTCCCCGATCCATGATAGGCGACCTGTTCCCTAACCCGTCTGGCCGGGGGCGGCAATCGCCCCCTGGTTCACCGAGATATCGCCATGCCGACCGTGCTGGGCATTGAGACAAGCTGCGACGAAACCGCCGCCGCCATCGTGCGTGCAGGGCCGGACGATGCGCGCGGCGATATCCTGTCGAATGTCATCTACAGCCAGTTCGGCGAACATGCCCGCTATGGCGGCGTCGTGCCGGAAATTGCCGCCCGCGCCCATGCCGACAAGCTCGACCGGGTGATCGGGACGGCGTTGGATGAAGCCGGCACGGGCTGGGATGACATCGACGCGGTCGCGGCGACCGCAGGTCCCGGCCTGATCGGCGGGCTGATCGTCGGCACGATGACCGGCAAGGCGATTGCGCTGGCGCGGGCCAAGCCGTTTCTGGCCGTCAACCATCTGGAAGGCCATGCCCTGACCCCGCGGCTGACCGACGGCCAGCCCTTTCCCTACCTGCTGCTGCTGGTCTCCGGCGGGCATACCCAGATGGTGCTGGTTCGGGGCCTTGGCGCCTATGAGCGATGCGCAACGACGATCGACGACGCGCTCGGCGAAGCGTTCGACAAGACGGCGAAACTGCTCGATCTGGGTTATCCGGGCGGGCCCGCCGTCGAGAAGATGGCGCAAAGCGGCGATCCGGACCGGTTCGCGCTGCCACGGCCGCTGAAAGGCGAGGCGCGGCCCGATTTTTCCTTTTCGGGCCTTAAAACCGCATTGCGAAAGACCGCAACCAATCTGGGCGCGCTGACCGACCAGGATGTGGCCGATCTGTGCGCCGGGTTCCAGAAGGCGGTGACCGAGACGCTGGAAGACCGGGTTGCCCGCAGCCTGACGCGTTACCGCGCCGAGATTGCCGATATGTCGCCGACGCTGGTCGTCGCTGGCGGTGTTGCCGCCAACGAAGCGATCCGCGCAATGCTGGAGCGGCTTTGTGCCGAAAACGGCTTTGCCTTTCGCGCGCCGCCGATGAGCCTTTGCTCGGACAATGCGGCAATGATCGCATGGGTCGGGCTCGAACGGTTCCGGCGGGGCGAGACCGATCCACTCGATATCGCGCCGCGCCCGCGCTGGCCGCTCGACGGCAAGAGCGAACCGCTGATCGGGTCGGGCCGCAAAGGCGCCAAGGCATGAAAGGCACAGCACGATGAGCGTGGCGGTCATCGGTGCCGGCGCATGGGGCACGGCCCTTGCGGCCGCCATGGCGCGCGATGGAAAGCCCGTCGGCCTGTGGGGGCGCGATGCCGGCGTGATCGCCGAGATCGATGCGCAGCGCACCAACCGCTTCTATCTGGGCGATGCGGACCTGCCCGCCAACATCGCGGCAACCACCGATGCTTGTGAGGCGCTTGACGATGCCGACATGGTGCTGCTGGCCACCCCGGCGCAGACGATGCGCGCGGTTCTGACCATGATGGTGCCGCACCTGCACCCGCACATGCTGTTAGTCTCCTGCGCCAAGGGCATCGAGCGCGGCTCGGGCGATCTGATGACCGAAGTGATGCGCCGCACCGCGCCCGCCAACGCCAATGCCGTCCTGTCGGGGCCGAGTTTTGCCGCCGATGTGGCGCGCGGTCTGCCGACGGCGGTGACGATCGCCATGGCCGATGAAGCGCGCGCGCTTGCCGCCTGCCGCGCGCTCGCCCGGCCGGGTTTGCGGCTTTATGCGAGCGGCGATGTCGCGGGCGTCGAATATGGCGGCGCGCTGAAGAACGTGCTGGCGATCGCCGCCGGCATCGTCGCCGGGCGGGGCCTTGGCGCCAGTGCGCAGGCGGCGCTGACGACGCGCGGTTTTGCCGAAATGAGCCGGCTGGCGGTGGCGCTCGGCGGGCGCACCGAAACGCTTGCCGGCCTGTCCGGGCTTGGCGATCTGATCCTGACCTGCGGTTCCGACCAGTCGCGCAACTTCGCTTATGGATTGGCGATTGGCCGCGGCGCGGACACGTCGGGGCTGAAGCTTGCCGAGGGCGTTGCGACCGCCGGCACCGCAGCGCGGATCGCCGGAGAACATGGCATCGAGGCGCCGATCATCGCGGCGGTCGCGGCGATCGTCGATGGCAGCCTTGACGTCGACGCGGCGATCACCACCCTTTTGTCGCGGCCCATCAAATCCGAAACCGAAAAAGGCTGACCATGTCCAACTACTGGCTCTTCAAATCCGAACCCTTCAAATGGTCCTGGGATCAGCAAAAGGCGAAGGGCGAGGCCGGCGAGGAATGGGACGGCATCCGCAACTATCAGGCGCGCAACAACATGCGGGCCATGAAGCTGGGCGACAAGGGCTTCTTCTATCACTCCAATGAGGGGCTGGAGGTTGTCGGCATCGTCGAGGTGTGCGCGGAAATCCACCCCGACTCGACGACCGACGATCCGCGCTGGGAGTGCGTCGACATCAAGGCGGTGTGCGACATGCCGACACCGGTGACGCTCAAGGACGTCAAGGCCAATGAGGCACTCGCCAACATGGCGCTCGTCACCTCGATGCGCCTGTCGGTGCAGCCGGTCAAAAGGGATGAGTGGCTCGAGGTCTGCCGGATGGGCGGGCTCGACAATCCGCCGCTCTGAGCCCTGACGGGCCGGCCATGTCTCAAAAAAGCCCGGATCACGGGCGACGTCGGGCGCAAAAACGGGTGCTGCGGTGACGGGACGATCGTTCAAACGCTGGCTGGCGCGCGTGCGCCAGGGCAGAGCCGGTATTACCGGCCTGTTCTGGCTGTCGGCGGGCGAGACCACCATCCTGCCCATGCCGGTCGAGATCGTCCTGATCCCGATGATGCAGTATGCGCGCGACCATGTCTGGCGCATGGCGACGAGCGTCACGCTCGGCGCCATCGCCGGTGCGGTCGTCGGCTATTTCATCGCCTATTTCTTCATGGAGGCGGCGGGCAACAGCGTGATCGCGCTGGCCGGCTGGCAGGAAGAACAGGCCCGTTTCGCCGAACTGTTCGAACGCTACGGCTTTCTGGCCATCGTTCTGGTCGGCATGCTGCCGCCGATCCCGTTCCAGCTCGCAATCGTCTCGGCCGGGGCGACCGGCTATCCGTTCGCGCTGTTCGTTCTGGCAACCGCAATGGCGCGCGGCGGACGGTATTTCGGACTGGGCGGGCTTGTCTGGCTGTTCGGCGACCGGGTCGCCGACGCCTTTGAGAACCATCGCGTGGCGACGATCATCGGCGCCACATGCGTCTTCGCCGGGCTTTGGGGCCTGGTCTTCCTGATCGAACGCGCCTTTGCCTGAGAGGAAGCTTGGCAAAGCGCCAAGATTGCAAGCCCGCCTGCGGATGCCTCGCCCGACCTTCTTCACGGTTAAGTTGTGCGAGATCAGATGTTTCTAAGCCTCAAAAAGAGGTGCAATCTATTCAAATTTCCAAGATGTTTCTTTGCTACAAGAATTGGATATGTACTTGAAAACCAGCGAGAACGGGTAGACACTGGAGCATTGAGACGGTTGATTGACATGATGTAAGTCCAGTGCGCCAATGACCGACGAAGATGGCAATGGAGGCCGAGGAGGGTCGGGAAACGGTTCTGATCCCCCGCGTCCGCAGTCCCTTTTGGATATCGCGACCAGAAGGGAAAGTTCGCTGGCGTTCTTCGCCGGACTGGCTTTTGTTTCGTCTGCGCTCATAACGCTGATTCTTTTGGCATTTGCGGGTGGCATACTTTTATACAGCGACGCCAGTTCGGCGAAACATGACAACTTGTCGGCCGCCCTGCTTGTGCGAGTTTCCCAAGTCGCGCTCACGGTAATGGCCGTTTCAGTGATCGTGGCGCTGATCGTTCGCTTCCGAAATGTATGGGGGCTTACATTCGGCTTGATTGTGATCGGGGCGCTAATTGTCCCCGCCAACGAAATTGTTCGCTTTCTTTTGTTGATCACGGGCTCGGAAAGGGAGTATCGTGCGTTATATACACCGGAGGCTCAATACAAAATTCGCGAAACAGATAGCAGAGACTGTATAGTCTATGTAGATGACCGCATAATAGAAAGACTTAGAAGACAGATATATCCCTACTTGAAGGACTCGGGTTCAGATCAAAGTTCAATAATATCTCACTTTAATAGCAATAACTTTGTTGATGAAGTTATGGATATTTTGGCAAGAGAGATATACTTTTACACTGCAAGAGATGCTGTAAATACGGCAACTGCTGGAGGTTCATTCGAATCATTTAAAGCCGTCGCTCAGGGGAATGCCCAGGCGTTTACCACCGCGCACCGGGCAAACGATTTGTTGTATGACCAATTCCTGCTCCTTCGGGCCGAAGGCTTGATCAGTTTTCCGTTTGACAGGATGGGCAGTGCCGTACTTACGCCTCTGGGTCAGGTGGCTTACGCGCATATGACAGAGAGCCAATTGGCCGGCGAGCCCATCACCGACGGCCCTGGTAAATCGTTAGAGGCTTGTGGCCGACAAGCAGTGGCTAGTTTCGGCGACGAATCACCGTCTGTTCCATCGGACCGCTCGGGATTCGTCCAATTGATTGTTGATCACAACGAGCCGGTGCGAGTGGCAAACACCAATAATGGGTTGGGGTGGCTATTGGTCGATATTGATGAACTCGGCACATTTCGTATTGATGTGAGGGCGACGGAATCCAACCAAGACCCGATAGCGTTTCTCTACGACGAGCAGGGAGAATTGCTGGGCAGCGACGATGATTCGGGAGGTGGGCTCAACTCTCGTTTCGAAAGAGTTTTGCAGCCGGGCCTTCACTTCATAGCGGTTAGAAACCTTCGCACCGGCGTAGCGCAGTTTGACGTCCGCATAAGGAGCGCAGAAGCGGTTGAGGCCGCGAGCAATCCACCACAGGTCAACGATGACTATGCCGAGATTGATGTGGACACTGAGAGCCGTCAGTTGACTGTTCACTATGATGATCTGACTTGGTTCAAGATTAATACGGGTAGAATGGAGGGCCAACTGACGGTCGAAGCTCGGGGCGTAAGAGAACTCGACCCTGTGCTCGCCATCTATGACAGTGAGTCCACCCGGATCGAAGAAGTCGACGACAACATTGGGCAGTCAAGAGACGCTCGAATATCGCTGCGGGTCGAAGCCGACACGGATTATTTGTGGGGCACCGTCAGAGGATATGATGCAGGTCCGGACGAGGCCGTGGAGATCAGCACGTCGTTTGAGCCGTCTATGGAGCCACAGGCGGAAAGCGAGCCGTCGACACCCGAGCAGCAGTAGCAACTGCGATTGGTGCAATTGGACAACGGTGTCCGTTCGGCCACGAAAAAGCCCGCCATGGCGGCGGGCTTTCGTTTGGCTGGAGCTTCCGGTCAGTCCGTCTTGTTCTGACGGTTCTCGATCAGATCGTCGACCACGGACGGATCGGCGAGCGTCGAGGTGTCGCCGAGCGAACTGTAATCGTCCTCGGCGATCTTTCTGAGGATGCGCCGCATGATCTTGCCCGAACGGGTCTTGGGCAGGCCCGGCGCGAACTGGATCTTGTCGGGCGAGGCGATCGGGCCGATCTCCTGCCGCACATGCTGGACGAGCGACTTGCGCAGGCCGTCATCGGCATCATAGCCGCCCATCAGCGTCACATAGCAATAGATGCCCTGACCCTTGACGTCATGCGGGTAGCCGACGACCGCGGCCTCGGACACCGAGTCGTGGCTGACCAGCGCCGATTCCACCTCGGCGGTGCCCATCCGGTGGCCGGAGACGTTGATGACGTCGTCGACGCGCCCGGTGATCCAGTAGTAGCCGTCCGCGTCGCGCTTGCAGCCGTCGCCGGTGAAGTACTTGCCCTTGTAGGTGGAGAAATAGGTCTGCACGAAGCGCTCATGGTCGCCATAGACGGTGCGCATCTGGCCCGGCCATGAATCGACGATGCACAGATTGCCTTCGGCGACGGTCTCGGAATGCACCTGACCCTCATTGTCGACCAACTCCGGCTGGATGCCGAAGAAGGGCCGCGTCGCCGAACCGGGCTTTAGCTTGGTGGCGCCGGGCAGCGGCGTGATCATGATACCGCCCGTCTCGGTCTGCCACCATGTGTCGACGATCGGGCATTTCTTCTCGCCGACGACATTGTAGTACCACTCCCAGGCCTCGGGGTTGATCGGCTCGCCGACCGAGCCGAGCAGCCGGAGCGTCTTGCGCGAGGTGCGGTTGACGAAGGACACGCCGGCGCCCATCAGCGCGCGGATCGCCGTCGGTGCGGTGTAGAAGATCGTCACCTTGTGCTTGTCAACCACGTCCCAGAAGCGCGAGGCGTCGGGATAGGAGGGCACGCCTTCGAACATCAGCGTCGTCGCGCCGTTACACAAGGGGCCATAGACGATGTAGGAGTGCCCGGTGACCCAGCCGACATCGGCGGTGCACCAATAGATGTCGCCGTCCTGGCAGTCGAAGACGTACTGGTGCGTCATCGAAGCGTAGACGAGATAGCCGCCGGTGGTGTGCAGCACGCCCTTGGGCTTGCCGGTCGAACCGGAGGTGTAGAGGATGAAGAGCGGATCCTCGGCCTTCATCTTGGCCGGCGGGCAGACCGGCTTCTGGTCGCTGACCGCGTCATGATACCAGACGTCCCGTTCGTCGAACCACTCGATCTTGCCGGCCGTGCGCCGCACGACCATCACCGTGTCGACCTCGACGCCCTCGCGCTCGGCCACCTCGACGGCCAGATCGACATTGTGCTTGAGCGGAACCTTGCGGCCGCCGCGCAGGCCCTCGTCGGCGGTGATGATGAAATGGGATTGGCAGCCCACGATGCGGTCGGCGAGCGCGTCGGGCGAAAAGCCGCCAAAGACGATCGAATGGACCGCGCCGATCCGGGCACAGGCCAGCATCGCATAGGCGGCCTCGGGGATCATCGGCAGATAGAGCGTGACGCGGTCACCCTTCTTGACGCCGCGCGCCTTCATCGCATTGGCGAGCCGGCAGACCTCGTCGTGCAGTTCGCGATAGGTGATCTTCTTGTCGTCGTAGGGATTGTCGCCTTCCCAGATGATCGCCACCTGGTCGCCGCGCCTTTCCAGATGCCGGTCGATGCAGTTGTAGGAGACGTTGGTGACGCCGTCCTCGAACCATTTGATCGCGACCTTGCCGGTGAAGGAGGTGTTCTTGACCTTGGTGTAGGGCTTGAACCAGTCGATCCGCTGGCCGTGCTTCATCCAGAAGCCTTCGGGATCGTCGACGCTCTGCTGATACCAGGTCTTGTAGGTCGCATCGTCGATCAGCGCCTTCTTCTTGACCGCCGCGGGGACCGGATACACTTCACCTGACATCGAAAACCTCCACTTGGTTCGCGGGCACGCCGCCCTGCCTCCCTGATGCGCAAGACGGCTCGGCCGCCCGCGCGGGTCGGCACGGGTTTAGCGCGAAGCGTTCGGCCGCGTAAATTAGACCATGGATAGCGCGCGGCAGCCGCAGAGGTGCCGGCCATTCGACGTTCGGCGAAGATGAAGCCTCAGGCGCCGCCCAGCCCCTGGGCCGCGGCCGCTTCGGCAAGTGCCGTTTGCAGCGGCGTGTGCGGTTCGGCGCCGATCAGCGCCTCAAGGCGCCCATTGTCGAGCGAATGGGGCGTGTCCCACAGGTAGCGCATCCTGGCCACCTCGCGCAGCACGGGGTTGAAGAGCCCGATCAGACGGATCAGCGGCCATGGCACGCCGCCGCGTTTGAGCGGCCGGCCGATGGCGGCCTCCATGGCGGCATGGAACGCCTCGCCGGTTGCCGTGTGGCCGGCAAAGTGCAGACGGGCAAAGGGCGGCAGCGCCGCGCGCTTTGCGGCCACGCGCACAAAGGCGCGTGCAAAGTCGGGCATATAGGCAAAGGCGTGATCGATATCGCGCCGGCCCGGCCAGACCAGCCGGCCCTTCTTCAGGTCCTTGGCGATCATCAGGTCGAACCAGCTTCCGTCCACCGGTCCGCCGAAGAAGTCGCCGGCGCGCAGGACGATCGACCGCAGGCCGGTGTCGCTTTCGTCACGCAGGCGCTCCTCGATCGCCACGCGGATGCGGCCCTTGCCCGTGTCCGTCGCCATCGGCGTGTCTTCAGTCAGGCTGGTGCAGATGCCCGTGCCGTAATTGTAGACATTGCCGGGCAGCATGATGGTCGCGCCGGCGGCCCTGGCGGCGGCGATGACGTTCTCGGCCATCGGCATGGCCAGTTCATCCCACTTGTCATAGGGCGGATTGAGCGCGTGCAACACCACGTCCGCGCCGGCACAGGCGGCGGTCACGGCATCGCGGTCCATGGCATCGGCCTCCACCGGTTCGACCCCGGCGGGCAGGCGGCCGAGCTTTGCGCCGCGGGCAATGCCGCGAACCGTCCAGCCGGCCTCAAGGAATGCCTCGGCGGCGGCATGTCCGATCCGGCCGGCGGCGCCGGCAATAACGATCGTGCTCATCTGTTGCATCTCCTGAACCATGACGATGACCGATAATCCGCCATCGTCATGTGAATGAATAGACAAGAGATTGATCGTCTACTATTCATAATTGAATGGATGATGCACGCTTCGACTGGAACCTGATCCGCAGCTTTCTGGCCGTGCTCGACGCGGGCACGTTGAGTGCCGCGGCGCGGCAATCGGGCATCTCGCAGCCGACGCTGGGACGGCACATCGGCGAACTGGAGGCGCAGACCGACGTTGTCCTGTTCGAGCGCGGCCGCGCCGGCATGATACCGACCGGGGCCGCCTTGCGGATTGCCGAGGAGGCGCGGCGGATGCACGACAGCGCGGCCGCCTTCTCGATGGCGGCAGCCGATCAGGAAACGCGGGTCGAGGGCACCATCCGCCTCACCGCCAGCCGGGTTATGGCGACCTTCGTGCTGCCGCCGGTGCTTGGCGCGCTGCGCGCGGCGGAGCCGGCACTCGCCATCGAACTTGTCGCCAGCGACAGCATCGAAAACCTTCTGGCGCGCGATGCGGATATCGCCGTGCGCATGGTGCGGCCGATCCAGAACGATCTGATCGCGCGCAAGATCAACGACTTCGTCATGGGCGCCTATGCCCACAAGGACTACCTGACCCGCGCCGGCGTGCCTCAGACGCTGGAGGATCTCTTTCACCACACGCTGATCGGCTATGACCGGACGGATCTGATCGAGCGCGGCATGCGCGCGCTGACGGGCGGGTATGACCGCGATGCCTTCCAGATCCGCACCGACGACCAGATCGCGTACTGGGCGATCGTCGAGGCGGGCGCCGGCATCGGCTTCGGCCCGCGCTATGTCGCGCGGCGAAACCCGGTCCTGCGGCGCGTGCTGCCGGAACTCGCGATCGCGCCATTGCCGGTCTGGCTCGCCTCGCACCGTGAATTGCGGCACAGCGCCAAGGTGCGGCGCGTCTACGACTTCTTGGCCGAGACGCTGTCGGCGCTGCCGCTCGATCGCGACGGCAGATAGTTCAGCACCAGCGCGCTTGACCCTACGGCCAGCACGATCACCGACCAGCCGGCGAAAACGAAGGCGAGCGAGAAGGCTTCGGCGAGCACGCCAACAAAGGCCGGCATGAACAAAAGGCCGCCATAGCCGAAGGTGGTGATGACGGCGATTGCAACCGCTGGCCGCAGCCCCGGATAGGCGCCCGCCGCCGAGAACAGGATCGGCACCATGTTGGCCATGCCGAGACCGGCAACGAAGAAGCCGAAACAGGCGATGACGAAGCCCGCCGCGTTGCCGGCAATCGCCAGTCCCGTCGCGGCGAAGGCCGCGCTGACCACGAAAACGCGCCGGTCGCCGAAACTGGAGCGCAGGCGATCGCCGAAAAAGCGCACCATCGCCATGGTCGCCGAAAAGGCGGCAAACGCATAGCCGCTGACGATGAGGGGTGCGCTGAGTTCGTCGCGCAGATAGAGCGCGCTCCAATCGATCACCGTGCCTTCGGGGGCGAAGGCCAAAAGCGTCAGTATGCCGAGGCCGTAAATGCCCGCATCGCGCGGAAGGCCGCCGCGGCGGGTTGCACCTTCCTCTTTTGCCGTGCCGTCATCGGCGCCGAAATCATCGGGCCGGTAATGGCGCCACGCCCAGAGCGCCACCGCCAGGCTGATCGCGCCGACCGCCAGCGCGTGGCCCATCTCACCGAGCGCAAAGATCATCGCGCCGCCGGTCAGCCCGCCCACCATGCCGCCGAGCGACCAGAAGCCGTGAAACGAGGACATGGCCGGACGGCCGGCGGCCTTTTCGACACCGATCCCGTTTGCGTTCATCGCATTGTCCATGGCGCCCAGAAACGTGCCGAGCCACAACAGCGCCAGCGCCGTTGCGGGCACCGACGGGGCGAGCGTCAGAAGGATCAGCGATGGCGCCAGCAGCACCGAAGTCCACCGCACCACCGTGACCGAGCCAAGGCGCGTCACCATCCAGGCGCCACCGATCAGAGCGATCACCGCGCCGATGCCGAACAGGATGATCAGCCGGCCGAGCACGATCTCGGAAATGCCGAGCCGCTCGACGAGAACGGGAATCTTGGTCGCCCAATGGCCGACCATGAAGCCGTTGACGAAGAATGCCGCGAAGACCGCCAGACGCGCCAGTTTCAGGCGTTGCGGCGGCGCGTCGCCGGCGGTGGTTTGAACGGTCGACATGATCGCGGCTCCGGACAGGGCCGTCATCCTTAGATCGGAATTCCCGCTTCTCAAAGCGGTTTGAGCGGGAACCGGTCAGAAACCGTAGAGGCGGGCCGGATTGTCGACGAGAATGCGCCTGCGCGTCGCCTCGTCGGTGACGACCCTGAGAAATGCGTTCAACAGGTCTCCCGCGTTGGGCATCCCGGCGTCCGCCAGCATCAGATGCGGCCAGTCGCTGCCCCAAAGGCACCGCTCGGGATTGGCGTCGACCAACGCCGCGACAAGGGCATCGGTCGCCTCGTAGGGCGCGCGGGCCAAGCGGTAGAGGCCCGACAGCTTGACCCAGGCCTTGCCGTTGGCGAGCAGCGCGCACAGGCGTTTGAAACCCGCTTCGTCCGGGCCGGCGGCCACATCGGGCCAGCCAGTATGGTCGTAGACCACGTCCACCGGCATGGCGCGCACGCCTTCTTCCAGTTCGGCCATGTGTTTGTGCGCGTTCATCAGCATCTGCACATGCAGGCCGCGCGCCTTCAACCTGTCGGCCATAGCGGTGACGCCGTCCCAGCTCAGCACGCCGCCATGGACATAGTTGAGCCGCACGCCGCAAAGGCCGGATTCTGCCAGCGCGTCCAGTTCGGCATCGGTCGCCGCGTCGGTAACGAGTCCGATGCCGCGCGCACGGTGGCGGCCGAGCCGCGCGACGGCCGCCCGGGTCACCGCATTGTCGCTGCCATAGAGGATCGAATGGACGATGACGACACGATCCAGACCGAGCGCCTGCATGTGCCGCTCATAGAGCGCGATCCAGCCTTCGAAATCGAGGCCGGGCGCGGGGTCTTCCACGCGGCCGTTCCAAAGGTCGAACTCGCCCGGTGCGGCGACCATGTGGATGTGGGCATCGCAGGCGCCAGGGGGCAACTGCCAGTCCGGGCTGCGTGGAACGGCGACGGGCATTTCGGCTTGAGGCTTCATTCGGGGCTCCGGCGATCGGCCTGTGACCAGCTAGACCGGCCATAGCCGTTCCTTGCGTGGCGCGACAGGTCCAATCGTCCCTGTTTGCGCTGCACAAATTGAACGGTTAAACAATGGCCGACGTCCTTCCACCCTTGTCCGGGAATCCCTGCCTTGACCATCTCCAAGCTGCTCGTCGCCAACCGTTCCGAGATCGCCATCCGTGTGTTCCGCGCCGCCAACGAGCTTGGCATGACAACCGTTGCGATATGGGCCGAAGAGGACAAGCTGGCGCTGCACCGGTTCAAGGCCGATGAGAGCTATCAGGTCGGTCGCGGCGGTCATCTGGAAAAGGATCTCGGCCCGATCGAGAGCTATCTTTCGATTGATGAAGTGATCCGCGTCGCCAAGCAGGCCGGCGCCGATGCGATCCATCCGGGCTACGGGCTCCTGTCCGAAAGTCCGGAATTCGTCGATGCGTGCGATGCGGCCGGCATCACCTTCATCGGGCCGCGCGCCGACACGATGCGCGCGCTCGGCAACAAGGTGTCGGCCCGCAATCTTGCCGTCGAAGCCGGCGTGCCGGTCGTGCCGGCAACCGAACCGCTGCCCGACGACATGGATGCGGTGCGCGCCATGGCCGCAGAGATCGGCTATCCGGTGATGCTGAAAGCCTCGTGGGGTGGCGGTGGACGCGGCATGCGCGCCATCCGTTCCGAGGACGATCTTGAACGCGAGGTGACCGAGGCCAAGCGCGAGGCGATGGCCGCCTTTGGCAAGGACGAGGTCTATCTCGAAAAGCTGGTCGAGCGGGCACGCCATGTCGAGGTGCAGATCCTCGGCGATACGCATGGCAATGTGGTGCATCTTTACGAGCGCGACTGCTCGATCCAGCGCAGAAATCAAAAAGTGGTTGAGCGGGCGCCGGCGCCTTATCTCGATGATACGCAGCGGGCCGAACTCGCCGAACATGCGATGAAGATTGCCCGTTCCACCGACTATGTCGGCGCCGGCACGGTCGAGTTCCTGATGGATGCCGACACCGGCGCCTTCTATTTCATCGAGGTCAATCCGCGCATCCAGGTCGAGCATACGGTGACCGAGGAGGTCACCGGCATCGACATCGTCAAGGCACAGATCAAGATCCTTGAGGGCGAGACGATCGGCGATCCGGCTTCGGGCGTGCCGGCGCAGGCCGATATCGAGCTGAACGGCCACGCCCTGCAATGCCGGATCACCACCGAAGACCCAGAGCAGAACTTCATTCCCGACTATGGCCGGATCACCGCCTATCGTGGCGCCACCGGCTTCGGGATCAGGCTTGATGGCGGCACGGCCTATTCAGGCGCGGTGATCACGCGTTTCTACGACCCGCTTCTTGAAAAGGTTACCGCGTGGGCGCCGACGCCCGAAGAGGCGATCCAGCGCATGGACCGCGCCTTGCGCGAATTCCGCATTCGCGGCGTCGCCACCAATTTGACGTTTCTGGAGGCGATCATCGGCCATGAGGACTTCAAGGCCAACCGCTATACGACCAAATTCATCGACACGACGCCGGAGCTGTTCGCACAGGTCAAGCGGCAGGACCGGGCGACCAAGCTTCTGACCTATCTGGCCGACGTCAGCGTCAACGGCCACCCCGAGACCAAGGACCGGCCGAAGCCGCCCGCCCATGCCGTTCCGCCCGAGCCGCCCTTTGTCGGCGGTCCGGTGCCCGAACGCGGCACACGTCAGATGCTCGATGAGATGGGGCCGGCAGGGTTCGGCCAATGGCTGCGCGCGCATGATCCCGTGATGATCACCGACACGACCATGCGCGACGGCCATCAGAGCCTTCTGGCAACGCGGATGCGCACCTATGACATGGCGCAGATCGCCGGCACCTATGCGCGGGCGCTGCCGAACCTGTTGTCGCTGGAATGCTGGGGCGGGGCGACCTTCGATGTCTCCATGCGCTTTTTGACCGAAGACCCGTGGGAGCGGCTTTCGGTCATTCGCGAGGCGGCGCCGAACATCCTGCTTCAGATGCTGCTGCGCGGCGCGAACGGTGTTGGCTACACCAACTATCCCGACAATGTCGTGCGCCATTTCGTCAAGCAGGCGGCAAGCGGCGGCATCGACCTGTTCCGCGTGTTCGACTGCCTCAACTGGGTGCCGAACATGCGCGTCGCCATGGATGCGGTCGCCGAGGAGAACAAGATCTGCGAGGCGGCGATCTGTTACACCGGCGACATCCTCAACTCGGCGCGGCCCAAATACGACCTCAAATATTATGTCGGCATGCTCAAGGAGCTGGAAGCGGCCGGTGCGCACATGATCGCGGTCAAGGACATGGCGGGGCTGCTCAAGCCCGCTGCCGCGACCGAACTGTTCCGGACGCTGCGCGAGGAAACCGATCTGGCACTGCACTTCCACACGCACGACACGTCCGGCATTGCCGCGGCGACCATCCTTGCGGCGATCGATGCCGGCGTCGATGCGGTCGATGGCTCGATGGATGCGCTGTCGGGCCTGACGGCGCAGCCCTGCCTCGGCTCGATCGCGGAAGCGCTGACCGGCACCAAGCGCGATCCGGGCCTCGATCCGGAGTGGATCCGCCGCATCTCGTTTTATTGGGAAGCCGTGCGCGCCCAGTATGCCGCCTTCGAGAGCGATCTGAAGGGGCCGGCCTCGGAGGTCTATCTGCACGAAATGCCCGGTGGGCAGTTCACCAACCTCAAGGAACAGGCCCGTTCGCTCGGCCTCGATACGCGCTGGCACGAAGTCGCGCGCGCCTATCACGACGTCAACATGATGTTCGGCGACATCGTCAAGGTGACGCCGTCCTCCAAGGTGGTCGGCGACATGGCGCTGATGATGGTCAGCCAGGACCTGACGGTCGCCGATGTCGAAAACCCGCAAAAGGATATCGCGTTCCCGGACTCCGTCGTCTCGATGATGCGCGGCGACCTGGGTCAGCCGCCCGGCGGCTGGCCGGAAGGCATCCAGAAAAAAGTGCTCAAGGGCGAGGAAGCCTACACCGACGTGCCGGGCTCGCTGCTGCCGCCCGAGGATCTGGAGGCACGCCGCGCCGAGATCGAGGACAAGCTGGGCCGCGAATTGAGCGAGTATGAGTTCGCCGCCTATCTGATGTATCCCAAGGTCTTCACCGACTTCGCGCTCGCCCAGGAGAAGTATGGGCCTGTCAGCGCCCTGCCGACACCGAACTATTTCTACGGACTGCCGGCGGCCGAGGAGATTTTCGTCGACATCGAAAAGGGCAAGACGCTTGTCATCCGCTGCCTTGCCGTCGGCGAGCCGGACGACAAGGGCATGGTCACCGTCTTCTTCGAGCTCAATGGACAGCCGCGGCGCGTGAAGGTGCCCGACCGGGTGCACGGCGCCGATGCGTCCGTCGCCCGGCGCAAGGCCGAGGACGGCAATGAGGCCCATGTTGGCGCTCCCATGCCGGGTGTCGTGTCGACGGTGTCGGTGGCGGGCGGCCAGGAGGTCAAGAAGGGCGACGTTCTGGTCTCGATCGAGGCGATGAAGATGGAGACGGCCCTGCACGCCGAACGCGATGGCACGGTCTCCGACGTCCTCGTCAAGGCCGGCGACCAGATCGACGCCAAGGATCTGTTGGTCATCTATGCCGCTGGCTGACCGGCAGGTGCGCCGCCACACCCCTTTGGTTCGTGATCACTTACGTTTAAACGTTCGTCATTACTTACCAAGGAGCGACACGTCGGCGAAAGGGATCGTTGGCCACAGGCCGTCCGATGGCAGACTGCTCTTGGCGGCGGCGGGTGAATTGGCCTAAACCGCATCCCGGCGATGGCGGATGACCGCCATCTTTCACCGATCCCGAGGCATCCGGTACGCCGGGCCCTCGCGCATTCAGCGACCAAGGCAGCTCATATGACCAACGATACCACCCGCGACATCGTCCTGATCGCGCTTTTCGCGGCCATAATGGCCGTGCTTGGCGTCTTTCCCCCGATCACGCTGCCGCTCATCGGTGTGCCGATCACCGCGCAATCGCTGGGCGTGATGCTGGCCGGCGGCATATTGGGCGCCCGGCGGGGCGCGCTCGCCATGGTGCTGTTCCTGGTGCTGGTGGCGGTGGGCCTGCCGCTCCTGTCGGGCGGACGCGGCGGTTTTGCGGTCTTTCTGGGGCCGAGCGGCGGTTTCCTCGTCGGCTGGATCGTCGCCGCCTTTGTCGTAGGGCTGACAATCGAACGGCTCTGGACGCGGCTTGGCCATGTCAACGCGTTCATCGCCTGCGTCTTCGGCGGCATCATCGTACTCTATGCGATCGGCATTCCGTGGATCGCATTCGCCGCCGAAATCTCGATTGTTCAGGCCTTTGTCGGATCGATGCCGTTCATTCCCGGCGATCTGATCAAGGCGGTGATCGCTTCGGCCGTCATCGTCACCGTCGCGCGATCCTATCCGATCATCGCATCGCCATAGGCGGACCCAATCGATCGGCGGGAAGGCAAGACCATTGATCCGGCTCGAAGGCGTGAGCGTCCGCAAGGGCGATACGCTGATACTCGACACGATATCGGTCGGTCTTGCCGAACGGCGGATCGGCGTCATCGGGCCGAACGGTTCGGGCAAGAGCACGTTCGCGCGGCTGCTCAACGGGCTCGAGAAGCCGACCACGGGCAGCGTCCACGTCGACGGCGCGCCGACCGATCGCGTGTCGGCGCTGGGCAAGGTTGGGTTCGTCTTCCAGAACCCCGACAACCAGATCGTTATGCCGCTGGTCGACGAGGATCTCGCCTTTGGCCTTCGCAAATCCGGCTTGTCCAGATCCGAGATCGGCGAACGCGTGCAGCGTCATCTCGAGCGGTTCGGTCTCACCCATCTCAACGAACGGCGCACGCACGAACTGAGCGGCGGTGAAAAACAACTGATCGCGCTGATCGGCGTTCTGGTGATGGAGCCGGCCATCATCGTCCTCGATGAGCCGACCACATTGCTCGACCTGCGCAACCGGCGCATACTGGTCTCGCTTCTGGAGCGGCTCGACCAGAAGCTGGTCATTGTGAGCCACGATCTGGAGCTGATGGCGTCGATGGACCGGCTGATCTGGATCGACGAGGGACGGATCAGGGGCGATGGCGATGCAGGCGACATCGCGCATGCCTACCGGGAGGCAGTAGCGGCCAAACCATGCTGACAAGCGATTATGTCCCCGGCGCCAGCATCGTTCATCGCGCCCGGCCGATGATCAAGATCGGATTGCTGTTCGTGGTCTGCACATGGCTGTTTGTGCAAGAGGGATGGTTGTCGCTGACCGCCGCCGGGCTGGTTCTCGTCGCGCTTTTTGCCATCGCCGGCATTCCACCGAAGACGGTGTTCGCGGCGATCCGGCCGGCCCTGTGGGTGCTGGGCCTGATCTTCGCGGCGCAGCTTTTACTTGCCGACTGGCGGTTTGCCAGCTTCGTCGTGCTGCGCTTTGCCGTGATGATTCTTGCCGCGTCCTTGTTGACGCTGACAACGCGCACCGGCGATCTGGTCGAAGCCATCGAGCGCGCGTTGAGCCGCTTTTTGCCGCCAAGATCGGCGGAAGCGATCAGCCTGGCCCTGTCGCTGTGCCTGCGCTTCATCCCAAGGGTCCGCGAGATCTTCGAGGAGGTGAGGAACGCGCAAAGAGCGCGGGGCCTGGGGACGAGTTGGCGGGCGTTGGTCACGCCGACCATCGTCAGGGCGCTCAAATCGGCCGACGAGATCGCGCGGGCGATCGTGGCGCGCTCGCCGGAGGCACGGGCATCGCAGGACGGCCGGCATGTCCGTTGATCGGGCGATGGATGCGAGCGGGTTTGCCGATCTGGCCCGAAGGCGGCGCTCGGTGCGCGCCTTTCTGGACAAGGATGTCAGCCGGGCGCAGATCGAGACCGTTCTCGATGTTGCACGGCATGCTCCGAGCGGCGGCAACATGCAGCCCTGGCAGGTCCATGTGCTCGGCCGGCAGACCATCGACGAACTGCGCGATGCGATCCGCGCGGCGATCGCCGCACCCGGCCACCAGGAGGCGGGCGATTACCGCTATTATCCGGCAAAGCCCGTTGCGCCCTATGGCGATCGCATCCGGCAGGCGGGCCACGACCTTTATAAGGCGCTCGGGATCGACCGACGCGACGTTGCCGCACGGCGCGAGCAGAAACTGAAGAATTTCGACTTTTTCGGCGCACCGGCCGGCCTTCTGGTGACGATCGATGCGCGGCTCGAGCGCGGAAGCTGGATCGACGTGGGCCTGTTCCTCAACGCGCTGTCTCTGGCCGTCGTCAGCCAGGGGCTCGGCTGTTGCCTGCAGGCCAGCTTTTCGAGCCATGGTGATGTGGTGCGCAAGGTGCTCGACCTTGATGCCCGAACGCTGGTCGTCTGCGGCGTCGCCATTGGCCATGCCGACGAGAGCCATCCGGTCAACGGGCAACCCCTCCGCCGCCAGGACGTCGCCGAGTTTGCACGGTTTCACCCGTGATCGAGATTCGCGGCCATCATCTGCTGTGCGCCGTCACCTTTACGGGGCGAGGCTATTCGCGCCGGTTCGAGCGCGATTTCCGGCGGGTCGTCGCCCGCATGAACGACAATGAGGAGATGGTCATCGTCGCCGGGCCCGATGCGATCTGCGCCTCGGTGAAGGATTGCGCAGACAGCCATTGCCACGAAGAGCGGATCGTCGCACGCGACCGGGCCGCGCTGGCGGAGATATCGGCGCTGACGGGCCGCGTGCTCGATGTCGGGTCGCGGTTGATGCCGCACGATCTGTTCAACGCGCGTCACCGCAAGGCATTTGGTGACGGGACGATCCGTGCCGCCTGCACCGATTGCCAATGGGCGGACCTGTGCGACCGGATCGCCGGTACCGGCTTCCGCGCGACGCTTCTGGATCGGCGGTGAGAGGATCGGCGGTCATGGCATCGCGCATTGCATTGTCGATCCTCCGATCCCTGCGCGCGCGTCCCGACGCGCCGGCCCTGCATTTCGGCACCACGACGATCCGTGCCGGCGATCTGGCGGGCAGGATCGAACGGCTGGCGCACGGACTTCGCTCGCTCGACCGGCATGGGCGCATCGGCATCGCAATGGAGACGGCGCCGGACACGCTGGCGCTGTTCATCGCCTCGCTATTGGTCGCGCGCGAAACGTTCGTGCTCGATCCGTCCTGGCCGGAGGCGACAATCGCCCATGTTGCGGCCCGTACCGGGCTTGATGTTATCGTCGCCGGGACGGACGGGGCGCCCGCCGGTGCGGTCGGCGCCGAAACGCTCGCCCGGATGGGTAACGGCGCGCACCCGTCCTTTTCGGTGGATGAGGATGCCGCCGAGCCGCTCTTCACCCTTTTTACCTCCGGCTCGACCGGCACACCCAAGGGCTGCCGGCGAAGCGAGGCCTCGTGGCTGACAAGTTTCGCCGCTGATCGCGCGCTCGCCGACATTGAGGGCCGGAACCTTGTGCTGGTTCCGGGCAATCTGGCGCATTCGCTGTTTCTTTATGCGGCGGTGCGCGGCCTGTGGTCGGGCTGCGCCATTGCGCTTTTTTCCCGTTTCCGTCCGGACCGCGTTTTGGCGCTTGCCGACCGGTTCGGCGATTGCGCCCTTTTTGCCGTACCGACCCAGCTGAGCGCCTTGTGCGCGGCGACCGCGCGCTCGCATCCGGGCGTCAAGCGCGTGCTGCTGACAGGCTCCAAGTTGCCCGCGGCCACCGCCGAGCGGGCGCGGCACACACTCCCGGATGCGGCTCTGATCGAGTTCTACGGCACGACCGAACTGAGCTATGTCGCTGCCCGGCATGTCGGTGCCGACGATCCCGCCTCATTGGTCGGTGCGCCGCTTGCCGGCGTCGATATCACGGTCATCGACGATGCGAGTGCGCCATGCCCGCCCGGCGCCCGGGGGCGGGTATTTGTCCGCAGCGGCATGGCGTTCGACGGCTATGTCCGTGACGGGCGGTTCGAGCCGGCTGAGGCGTCGATCGGCGTCGGCGATGCGGGCTGGCTGGATGAAGCGGGCCGATTGCATCTGGACGGGCGGATCGACCGCATGTTCCAGTCAAGCGGGCGCAACATCGTGCCCGAAACAATCGAGGCGGCGCTTGCGGAGGTGGAGGGCATTGAAGCGGCGGCGGTGTTCGGCATGCCCGACCCGGTGCGCGAGCACCGTATCGTCGCTGTGCTCAAAGCGCCGGTCGGGTCCGGGCGGTCCGCGATCATCGATGGTCTGAAGCAGAGACTGCCGCCCTATGCGATCCCCGGGCACTATTTCGAAAGCGGCGACTGGCCGCTGACCGTTTCGGGCAAGCCGGATCTGGTCACGCTGCGCGCACGGCTCGACGGCGGAACGCTGGAGCGGCTGCGGTGAGCGGCGTCGTCTGGATGGTCGGCGCCCGCCGGACGCCGGTCGCCCCGCGCGGCGGAGCGTTCGCAGGGCTCGACGCCTACCGGATCGGCGCGGCGCCGATCGCCGCCCTTGTCGATGACCTTGACCTTCCGGCCGATGCGGTGGACTGCGTCATCCTCGGAAACGGCGTTTATGGCGGCGGCAATCCGGCCCGGCTGTCCGCGCTCGCCGCCGGCCTGCCCGAAACCGTTCCGGCGATGACCATCGACACACAATGCTGCGGCGGGCTGGACGCGATCCATCTCGCGCACAGCCTGGTCGCCTCGGGCGCGCATGGCTTCGTTCTTGCCGGCGGTGTCGAATCCTACAGCGCCGCGCCGCGCCGGTTCCGGCGTTCGGCAACGGGCGACGCGGATGTGGAATATCGGCGACCGCCCTTTTCGCCCTGGCCCGAGCGCGATCCGGACATGCTCGACGCCGCCGCTCTTCTGGCGCGGCAGATGGGGATCACGCGGCAGGAACAGGAAGCGTTTGCCTGCCGAAGCCATGCCGATGCGCTCGCGGCGCGCGACAGGCTCGCCGCCGAATGCGTGCCGCTCGGCGGTCTTGCCGATGACGCGTTCACCCGCCCGATCGGGCCGAAACTGTGCGCGCGGCTGCCGGTCCTGGCCGGCGATGCCGCACACGGGCTGACCACGGCAACGACGGCGGTCGAAGCCGATGCCGGCGCGGTCTGCGCGATCGTCTCGGACGGTTTTCTTGCGGCGCATCCGCATCTGAAGCCGCATGCGATCCAGGTCGTCGGCGGCCTGTCCATGGGCGATGACCCCGCCATGCCGGCGCTGGCCCCGGTGGCTGCCGTCCGCGAGACGCTGGCGCGCTTCTCCATGGCGATGGACGCATTCGACGTGTGCGAACTGATGGAGGCGTTCGCCGTACAGGCCATCGCCTGCATCCGGCTGGCGGGCTTTGCGCCGGACCGGACCAATCTGGGCGGCGGCGCGCTTGCGCGGGGTCATCCGGTCGGCGCATCGGGCGCGATCAACGCGGTACGGCTCTATCATGAAATGCTGGTGCGGTCCGAGGCCGCGGCCGGCTTGGCCGCTATCGCCGGTGCAGGCGGGCTCGCAGCGACGCTGGTGCTCGCGCGGTAGGGGTGGCCGCTGCGGAAGGCGCTGTCACATCAGTTTGAACGGCAGCCCGGACAGCAGCGCTTCCACGTAGCGCTTCTTCTGGAAATAGCCGTTCAGCGACACGCGCGGCATCATCGTGGGACGGGCGAGGCATCCGGCATCGAGCACGCCGGGCTGTGTCGTCACGGCGGCATCGAAACCGGCCTCGGCCACGGCCTCGGCCTCGCGCGGGCCAACGGCTTTCGCCCAGCCATAGGGATAGGCGAACGACCGCGGCCGGTGCCCCGCGTAGGCCTCGACCATGGCTGCCGATTGCGTGATCTCGCTCCGCAGGCGCGCGTCGCCGACACGGCGCAGGTTCACATGGGTCACGGTGTGCGCACCCAGATGCACCAGCGGATCTTCGGCCAACTCGCGCAGTTCGGCCTCATCCATGACAAGCGAGCTGACGATCGCCGTCGGATTGATGTTGTGAACGTCCTGCGCGACCGCGTCGATCCGATGAACCGCCTCATCCTCGTCGATGGAATGGGCGAAGGACGCAAACCGTTCGAACGCGGCGAACTTGCGGGCCGTCGTATGGGTCCGGAGGGTTTCCGGGCCGTCGCCGAAATCGAATTCGATCCTGTCGGCCTTGCGCGCGATGGCGGCGGCGGTTTCCCACCACATGGAGCGCGTGCGTTCGACGAAGCCGGGATTGACGAAGATCGTGTAGGGCACGCCATGCTTGCGGAAGATCGGCGCCGCGAACTCGGCATTGTTGCGGTAGCCATCATCGAGCGTGAAGGCGACAAAGCGGCGCTCGTCGGCGGCATCGGCCAGCAATGCAGGCAGATCGTGCAGATGGACTGGCGTCAACCCGCTTTCCAGCGAGGCTTCGATGGCCTGTTCAAGGAACTCCGGCGTGACGGACAAAAGCGCGTTGGGGCAGAATTTGGAGCTTTGCCGTTCGGGCCGCACGTGATGCAGCGTGAATATCGCGCCACGGCCGGCTGCGGACGGAAACAGTGACCGAACGCCGAGCAGCGAGACGGCCTCGAGCTCGGTGCGGATCAGCCCATACTTCAGAAATCGCCTCGCCGATGCGCGCGCTGTCATATGTCCCTGAATTCCCATCGTCAGCGCCAATGACCGACTTCAAAGGGCTTGCCCGCCAATCCCTTCACCGGCGGGCGTCTGGAAATCCGTGTCGCCGAAGAGAATCGTCTCTGCCAGCCCGTCATCGAAACACCCTCAATTGTGTCACCACGTTACCGGGCAATCACTAAGAAAGAACTATGGCCGCAGCGCCAATTGCGTTCGGTCTTCGCAGCGTGGCCGGAGCAGCGGTGCCGTAACGTCATGGGTGGTCGTGCGGGCCTGCGCGGATCAGGCATTGCTGGCGCCAAAAGCACGGCACGGCAATGCCCGCGCGCGACGGATTGCCGCCAGCAGCGCCGCGAACCGTCTTTGGTCTCTTTGGAAAACTGGAGCGGGCGATGAGATTCGAACTCACGACCCCAACCTTGGCAAGGTTGTGCTCTACCCCTGAGCTACGCCCGCTCACGTTCGGCTGGCGCCGAACCGCCGCTTAATGCCGCAAGCCCATTTTGAATGCAAGGGGGTTTTTGACGGGGTTTCCGGCGGCCAGACGGGGCCTTGTGTTCGCCATTCGGCTGCGTCACAAGGCGGCCAAGCCAACCCAAGCATCGGGCCCCAACAGCCGCCATGACCGACGATCACAGCCAGGACAGCGAGGCCGCGCAAACCTCCGCCGCCGTCCCTGGCAAAACCCCGGACGATCTGCTCGCCTTTCTCGACGCATTGTCGATCAAAACGACCACGCACGAGCATGCGCCGGTCTTCACCGTTGCCGAAAGCCAGGCGGTGCGCGACGCGATCCCCGGCGGGCACACCAAGAACCTCTTCCTCAAGGACAAGAAGGGCCGTTACTTCCTTTTGACGGTCGGCGAGGATGCGCAGATCGATCTCAAGCGCATCCATACCCTGATCGGCGCGCAGGGCCGCGTCTCGTTCGGCAAGCCCGACGCGCTGATGGACCTTCTCGGCGTGGTGCCGGGCGCGGTCACCTGTTTCGGCGTCATCAACGACACCGAAAACAAGGTGACCTTGATCTTCGATCAGGACTTGATGGAGAACGACATCATCAACGGCCACCCGTTGCGTAACGACGCGACGACGTCGATCGGCCGCGACGATCTCAAGCGCTTCGTTGAAGCGACCGGGCGCGCTTTCACCATCTTGAATCTGAGCGCGCCCGAGGCGACATAACGCCCAACACGGGATGACATGCAGGAAAACGCATCGTCGCGATGCGGGGACAGTGACATGACCAACAGCGACAACCCTTTTGCGCCGGGCGGCGGAGCCGGCGGCTATGGCAACCAGACTGTGGATTTCGGTGCGACGCCCGCCAACGGCGCGGCCGAAGCCGCGCCCGCAGCGGCGCCCGGCCCGCTGATCAAAGATACGACGACCGCCGACTTTCAGACCGACGTGATCGCCGAATCGCGCAACCAGCCGGTCCTGATCGACTTCTGGGCGCCCTGGTGCGGCCCGTGCAAGCAGCTCACGCCTGCGCTCGAAGCGGCGGTCCAGAAGGCCGGCGGCAAGGTCAAGCTGGTCAAGATGAACATTGACGACCATCCGGCGATTCCCGGGCAGATGGGCATCCAGTCGATCCCGGCGGTGCTCGCCTTCGTCAACGGCCAGCCGGTCGACGGCTTCATGGGCGCGCAAAGCGAAAGCCAGGTCGATGCCTTCATCGACAAGATGGTCAAGCAGTCCGGCGGCGGCGCGCAGGGCGCGGCCATCGAACAGGCGCTGGCCCAGGCGACCGAGGCCGCGGCAGCCGGCGATGTCAATGGCGCCGCGCAGCTCTTCACCATGGTGCTGCAACAGGAGCCGGAAAACGCCGCCGCCTATGGCGGGATTGCCGGGCTGATGGCCGATCACGGCCAGCCGGACCGGGCGCGCGACATGCTTGACCAGGCGCCGGAATCGATCCGCGAGGCGCCCGAGCTTGCAACCGTCCGCACCAAGCTCGAGCTCGCCGACAAGGTCGCGCAGATCGGCGATCCGGCGGCGCTCGAGGCACGGCTCGCCGCAAACGAAGACGACCATGATGCCCGCTTCGATCTGGCACAGATCCTCAATGCGCGCGGCGACCGCGAGGCGGCGGCCGACCAGCTGCTGGCGATCATGAAGGCCGACCGGGAATGGCGCGAGGACGGCGCCCGCACGGAGCTGCTGAAGTTCTTCGAAGCCTGGGGCCAGACCGACCCGGCGACGGTGAAGGCTCGGCGCAAGCTGTCGAGCCTTCTGTTCCGCTGATCTGCCAGAGGCTGGTAGCGATGCAGGGGTTGCTGGCGGCGGTCGGCGCCCCATCTTAGCCATATGATGTACAACAAGTACCGGCGGTGATCCCATGCAGGCTGGCAACACAGTCTATCGCGATCTCGACGATGTTCCGGCGGTTGTGCCGGTGTTTCCGCTTTCGGGCGCCTTGCTGCTGCCCGGAAGCCAATTGCCGCTCAACCTGTTCGAGCCGCGCTATCTGGCCATGTTCGATGCCGCGCTCAAGGGCAGCCGCGTGATCGGCATGGTGCAGCCTGCCTTCAGCGGCGATCAGGGTCAGGCGGACAAGCCCGATCTGTGCAAGATCGGCTGTCTTGGCCGCATCACGGCGTTCTCGGAGACCGGCGATGGCCGCTATCTGATTACGCTGGAAGGCATTTGCCGCTTCCGCATCATCGAGGAACTGGCGGTGACGACACCGTTCCGACAGTGCCGCATCGCGCCGTTCGCGGGCGATCTGGCCGACAAGGATGAGGGAACCGACGTCGATCGGGATCAGTTGCTGGCCGCCTTCCGGGACTATCTGGAGGCCAACCAGCTCGAAGCCGACTGGTCGAGCGTCAACAAGGCCAACAATGCGGCGCTCGTCAACGCGCTGTCGGTCATGTCGCCCTATGGGCCGGCGGAGAAGCAGGCGCTTCTGGAAGCTCCCGATCTGAAGAGCCGTGCCGAAACGCTGGTGGCGATCACCGAAATGTCGCTGGCGCGCGACAATGATGATTATGCCCGCACATTGCAGTAGGGTTTGCGGATCGCCCGGCTGATTCTCGGAACCCGCAATGACCGACGATCCCAGAACCGATCCACCCGAGCCCGGTGAGCCGCCGCCGCCCGCCGAAACCGATGCACATGGCGGCATCGATACCCAATTGCTCGATCTTCTGGTCTGCCCGCTGACGAAAAAGACGTTGCGGCACGATGTCGTCGCTGAAGAGCTCGTCTCCGAGGCGGCCGGCCTTGCCTATCCGATCCGAGGCGGCGTGCCGATCCTTTTGCCCTCTGAAGCGCGCTCGCTGCGCGACGAGGATGGCGACGCCGGTCCTGACCCGTGAGCGCGGCTAAGGAAGCGGCGATGAAGCGCCAGAAGCGCGGCGACGCCCGGCGCGAGGCGCTCGTTCAGGCGGCGGCCGACCGGTTCTGGAAGCGCGGCTATGCGGGCAGCTCGATCGCCCAGGTCGCCGTCGCGGCGGGCGTTCCGCTTGGCAATGTCTATTATTATCACAAGACCAAGGCCGACCTTGCCATGGCCGTCGCGGACCTGTTCGTCGGTCAGACCGAAGCGCTGATCGACGAGGTGGCCGCCGAGAGCGATGACCCGCGCGGACGCCTGAAGGCGCTCATCGGCCGCCTGCGCGCTTCGCAGGCCTCCCGCCTGGCTCATGGCTGCCCGATCGCCAGCGCCTGCCGCGATTTCCGCGACGAGGCGCCGGATGCCGCGCAACGCGCAGCGCACAGCTTCACCGTTCTGACTGGCTACATCGCCGCTGAACTCGGACGCACCGGCATGCGGCCGGCACTGGCACTGGCCCGCGCGCGGGCCATCGTCTGCGACTGGCAAGGCGGCATCGCGCTCGGCCACGCGCTGGGCGAGCCGCCGGTCCTGGCCGAGGCGTTCATGCGCATGGAGCGGCTGGCGACGCAGCCCTGACGCGCCGAAAAAGGACTTCCAACTGCCTGCCTGCCGGTCACAATCCGGTCACCAAATGATCCATCGGGCGCCGCCATTGCGACCGATTGTCGCCCTGTCCGTCACCAAATGTTGCAGCCGTTTGCATTCGGTTCGCAATCAGGAGGGCGATGATGACCGATACGAGGACACGGGAGCAGCCGGGACCGTCGAAACGATGGTCCGGCGGGCTGAGTCTGGGAGCGAAATTCTTCGTGCTGGGTGTTCTGGCCGTCACGCTCAGCATCCCGCTTTTCGCCGTATGGCTGCTCGTACAGGACCGGGAGGCGAACTATCGCCGCGCGGTGGCCGAGATCGGTGCCCAATGGGGCGGCAGCCAGACGCTGACCGGGCCGCTTCTGGCGGTGCCCGTGACGGTCCTTTCCAATGTGCGCGACCAAAATGGCGGCACGGTGCAGCGGCGGGTCGGGCGGACGCTTCTGATTGCGCCGCAGGCGCTGGACGTCACGGGCCAGGTCGATCCCGCACGGCGCAAGCGCGGCATCCACGAGGCGATCGTCTATCAGTCGCGCCTTGACGTGCGTGCCCGGTTCGGCGCGCCGGATCTCGATGCGCTCTCCCCGCCGGTTGTCGCGGCCGACTGGGCGCGCGCCAAGCTGGTCGTGGCGCTGGGCGACCTCAAGGGCATCGAGACGGTGGCGATCACGCGCGGGGACGACGAGTTGGACCGGGTGTCCCCCGGCTTCGGCATCGGTTCGACCGGCCAGCAATCGGGCTTCCATGTGCCGGTCGATCTGTCCGGCGGTTTCGCCGACGGCGGCGCGCCGGCGGAGTTCGTGCTCGATCTGGCGTTCAAGGGATCGCAGACGCTGCGATTTTCGCCGGTCGGCGCGGAGACCCGTGTGACACTGACATCGCCCTGGCAGCATCCCAGCTTTGCCGGCGCGTTCCTGCCGGCGACGCGGACCGTTTCGGAGGCGGGATTTGAGGCGCATTGGGCCGTGCCGCAACTGGCCCGGTCGATCCCGTCGGCGATGATCGCCGAAGGCGGTGCCCCGCTAGCGGCCTTTGCCGATGCGCAGTTCGGCGCCGATCTCTACCAGCCGGTGCACTTCTACCGCTTCGTTGACCGCGCGGTGAAGTATGGCGTCCTGTTCGTCGGTGCGGCGTTTCTGGTCATCTTCGCCATCGAGGTCATGTCGGGCGGCCGCATGCATCTGGTCCACTACATGATGACCGGTCTGATGATGATCATCTTCTATGTGCTGCTGCTCGCACTGGCGGAGATGGTTGGCTTTGCGGCGGCCTACGCGGTGGCGGCCGCCGCGACCGGTGCAGTGGTGGCGGGGTTTGCAGCGACCTTGTTCTCCGGGCGCATATGGGCGATCGCGGCGTTTGGCGGTTTCGCGCTGCTCTACGGCTCGCTCTATCTGGTGCTGAGCCTAGAGGAGGCGGCGCTTCTGGCCGGCGCTGTGGCCGGGTTCGCTATCGTGACGGCGATGATGTTCGGCACCCGCAAGGTCGACTGGTCGGTCGGCACCTCGCCAGCGGCCAAGACCTGACGTCAGATCGGGTCCCCGCGCAGCAGGCGCGGCGCGGGGCCCGCAAGCCCGGCCGCCTGCCGGATGAAGAAGCTCTTGAGCTGCGGCATGCGGTCGACCAGGCCAAGGCCGATATCGCGCACCGCACGCACCGGCGCCAAATCATTGGAAAAGAGCCGGTTCAGGACGTCGGTGGTCACGCCCATTTGCACCGTGTCGAACCGGCGCCAGCGCTGATAACGCTCCAGAACGTCCAGCGCGCCGATGTCCTGGCCGAGGCGATGGGCCTCCACCACCGTTTCGGCCAGCGCTGCCGCATCCTTGAAGCCCAGATTGAGGCCTTGCCCCGCGATCGGATGGATGCCGTGGGCGGCATCGCCCGCCAGGGCGAAGCGCTCGGCGACGAAGTCGCGCGCCAATGTCAGCCCGAGCGGGTAGGCGCGCGGGCCGTCCTCAACGGTCAGTTCGCCCAGGCGCAGGCCGAAGCGCTGCTCCAGCTCCATCTCGAAGGTGAACGGATCGGCCTTCAAGAGCCGGTCGGCGTTTTCGGTCGATTCGGTCCAGACGATGGAGGACCGGTTGCCGGTCAGCGGCAGGATGGCCAAGGGGCCGGCGGGCAGGAAGTGTTCCTCGGCGCGGCCCTCATGCGGGCGTTCATGGCCGATCGTGGCGACGATCCCCGACTGGCCGTAATCCCAATGGACGGTCTTGATGCCGGCCATGTCGCGCAGCCGCGAACGGACGCCGTCACAGGCGATCAGAAGCTGCGCTTCGACCATCTTGCCGTCGCCGGCGGTGATCTTCGTGATCGCGCCGTCGCGCTCAAAACCCGTCACGCCCGCGCCCTGGACGATCGTGACGCTAGCCTCGGCACAGCGCTGGCGCAATATGCGGTTCATTTCGACGTTGGGCAGCATGTGGGCGAACGGCTCGCCCGGTGCCACATCGCCGTCAAAGGTCAGGAACACCGGCCGCACCGGGTCTGCGGTGCGGCTGTCCGTGACGATCATCTCGGTCATCGGTTGGGCGTGCGGCACGAGCGCTTCCCAGCAGTCGAGCGCTTCGAGCATCTTGCAGGCCGCCGCTGCAATCGCCGATGCGCGGCCATCCTTTTCCCAAACCCCCTCGGGCGCCGCGTCGGCAACAACGACCGTCAGGTCCGGCGCGCCCCTTGCCACCGACAGCGCTGTGGCCAGGCCGACATAGCCGGCGCCGGCGACGAACACGTCGCAACGGTCGGGCAGGGCGGGCTTTTTCGCCTTGCCACGCGCGGATTTCGTGCTTGCCTTGGCCATGGATCTGCCCTCTCAGCGCCGGTGGGTGTGTCACTTGACTTGATGCGCGCGCTTGTAGCAAGGCGGCAACACGTCGCGCAAATCCGTGCGGCATCCCAGCGCGTCCCCGTTCCGTCACCGGCGAGCCGAAATGTCCCAAGCGATGCAGAAGGTACTGTCGATCCTCGATCTGGAGGCGGCGGGCGAGAACCGCTTTACGGGCCGCAGCCCGCAATCGGGCTGGCAGCGCGTCTTCGGTGGCCAGGTGATCGGCCAGGCGCTGGTCGCCGCGCAACGCACGGTCGATGCGGACCGGCATGCCCATTCGCTGCACTGCTATTTCATGCGCCCGGGCGATCCGGCCATCCCGATCGATTATTCGGTCGACCGGATCCGCGATGGCGGCAGCTTCAACACGCGTCGCGTGCTCGCCGAACAGGATGGCCGCGCCATCTTCTCGCTGTCGGCCTCGTTCCAGCATGACGAGCCGGGGCTGGACCATTTCATGCCGATGCCGCCCGAAGTGCCGATGCCGGAAGCGCTGATGGGCGAAAGCCAGCTCATCGAGAGCTTCATCGACAAGGTGCCCGAGAACATTCGCCGCTACTGGCTGCGCGAGCGGCCGATCGAGTTGCGGCCGGTCTCTTTCACCCATTATGTCAGCCGCGAGAAGCTGCCGCCGGTGCAGCATGTCTGGGTGCGGGCAACCGGGCCGGTGCCCGATGACCGGGCGCTGCAGGCCGCCGTACTCGCCTATCTGTCGGACATGACGCTGCTGGACACCTCGCTGTTCGCCCATGGCCGGGCGATCTTCGATCCGGACCTGCAGGTGGCAAGCCTCGACCACGCCATGTGGTTCCACCGCCCGCACAAGCTGGACGACTGGCTTCTTTATGCCCAGGACAGCCCCAATACGTCGGGGGCACGCGGGTTTACCCGCGGCGGGCTCTATACGCGCGACGGCATGCTGGTGGCGTCTGTGGCCCAGGAGGGCTTGATCCGCCTTCGCAGCCGCTGAAAAAATGTGCAAGGCGCGATTTTTGCATATTTTTTCAGCATATGAGCTATGCCTTCGTGCCCGCTTTCCGGGCATTCAGAGAGAAAATCTAATAAATTCAATAGCTTGCTGAACTGGCACGCTGTGTGATTCCTTATTGTGCGATGCAGCGCGCCCATAGGGCCGGCGCGCTGTCATGTCCGCCGGCGGCATGGTGCCGCCACGGCAAGCAAACGGGGAAGACAAGCGCATGAAAATAGTCATGGCTATCATCAAGCCCTTCAAGCTCGACGAGGTGCGCGAAGCGCTCACCGGGCTGGGCGTTCAGGGCCTGACCGTGACAGAGGTCAAGGGTTATGGGCGCCAGAAGGGACACACCGAGATCTATCGCGGCGCCGAGTACGCGATCAGCTTCCTGCCCAAGCTGAAGATCGAACTGGTCGTCGACGACGACATGATCGACAAAGTGCTGGAAGCCATCACCGGAGCCGCCAAGACCGGCCAGATCGGCGACGGCAAGATCTTCGTCCACTCCATTGACCAGGCGGTGCGCATCCGCACCGGCGAAACCGATTCCGAAGCGCTGTGACGCCGCTTCGCCATTCAGGAGTTCTCCACCCATGACACAACGCAAAATTGCAACACTGGCGGGCGCCGGCCTTGCAGCCACCATGCTGATGGTGGCGCCCGGTTTGGCCCAGGAGGCGGCCGAAGCCGCTTCGACCGCGCCATCGGCCGAGGTCCAGTATATCTTCAACACGCTGCTGTTCCTGATCGGCGGCTTCCTGGTGATGTGGATGGCGGCCGGTTTCGCCATGCTCGAAGCGGGCCTCGTGCGTTCCAAGAACGTCTCGATGCAGTCGCTCAAGAACATCGCGCTCTACTCGATCGCCGGCCTGATGTACTGGATCGTCGGCTACAATCTGATGTACGCCAATGTCGATGGCGGATTCATCGGCTCGTTCGGACCCTATTCGTTCGATCCGGTCGGCGGCGACGCGCTCGACACCGGCTATTCGACGGCGTCCGACTGGTTCTTCCAGATGGTGTTTGTCGCAACCGCCGCTTCGATCGTCTCGGGCACGCTGGCCGAACGCATCAAGCTGTGGCCGTTCCTGATCTTCGTCGTCGTGCTCACCGGCTTCATCTACCCGATCGCCGGTTCCTGGCAGTGGGGCGGCGGCTGGCTCAGCGAGATGGGCTTCTCCGACTTCGCCGGCTCGACGCTGGTTCACTCGGTCGGTGGCTGGGCGGCGCTCGCCGGTGCCATCCTGCTTGGCGCGCGCTCGGGCAAGTTCGGTTCTGACGGTTCGGTGCATCCGATGCCCGGCTCGTCGATCCCGCTGGCAACGCTGGGTACATTCATCCTTTGGCTCGGCTGGTTCGGCTTCAACGGCGCCTCGCAGCTCGCCATGGGCACGATCAGCGATGTCACCGACGTCAGCCGCATCTTCGCAAACACCAACCTGGCCGCTGCTTCCGGCGTGGTTTCGACCATGATCCTGCTGCAGATCCTCTACAAGAAGATCGACACCACCATGGTGCTGAACGGCGCACTGGCCGGTCTCGTCTCCATCACCGCCGAGCCGCTGGCTCCGGCGATCTGGCAGACGATCATCATCGGTGCCGTCGGCGGCGCGATCGTCGTCTTCACGGTGCCGCTGCTCGACAAGCTGAAGATCGACGATGTGGTCGGCGCCATCCCGGTGCACCTGTTCGCCGGCATCTGGGGCACGCTGATTGTGCCGTTCTCCAATGGCGATGCGAGCTATGGTGTGCAGATCGTCGGCATTCTGGCCTACGGCGTCTTCACGCTGGTCGCCTCCTTCGTGGTCTGGTTCATCCTGAAGGCCGCGCTGGGCATCCGTGCCAGCGAGGAAGAGGAGATGACCGGTCTCGACATGTCGGAAACCGGCGTCGAGGGCTATCCGGAGTTCACACGCGGCTGACGCCGCCCTGCGGGGCCGGCCCTATCGCCGGCCCCGGCATCCCAACCAGGCCCGAACGGGCCATTCCAATCCCGTCGTGATGGTCACCATCACACCAACTGACCCGGTCCTTGCGACCGGGTCTTTTTTTGCCCGGCCGGCCGCTTGGACGGGCCGGCATGGTTAATGTGCGTTTAACCAGTGCCCGCTAGGCTTCGGCGCGAAATCGCATCCGTTTCCAGACCGCACGCGCACAAGACCCACCATGTCGGCAGACCGTTTCGACCCTCATCACGGCCACGCAGACCTCGGCGACGGCGCCTTTGCGGCGGACATGGGGGGGGCACACGGCTCTGTTGCCGACTGGCTGCGGCGGCAGGTCCGCTTTGCCGCCGGATGGGCGCTTCTGGCCTTTGCCGGGTTCATTGTCCTGTCGCTGCTGGGCTGGAACGTCGCCGATCCGAGCCTGAGCCATGCGACCGAGGCGCCCGTCTCCAACTGGATGGGCTATCCGGGCGCTGTGGTCGCCGATCTGGCCATGCAGTTTTTCGGACTGGCCGCACTGGCTGCCCTGGTGCCGCTGGTCGCGTGGTCCGTCGCGCTGATCCGCGATCAGGCGCCGAACCGCGCCAGCCGACGCATGGCGGCGTGGTTTGCCGGCGCGCTGTGTGCCGCCGCCGCAATCGGCAGCCTGCCGCCGACCGCCGGCTGGCCGCTGCCGTCGGGACTTGGCGGCGCGCTCGGCGACATGGTACTGGGCGTGCCCGGCACGTTCACCGGCGGCTATCCGACCGGCCTTGCGGCCATCATCATCGCGCTCGTCATGGCGCCGCTCGCGGCCATTCTTCTGGCCTTGGCGAGCGGGATCGGCTGGCGCAAGGCCGATGACGACCAGCCGTTCGATGCCGACGATGAGGAAGAAGGCCATTCACTGATCACGATCGGCGCACTTCTGCACGGCGTCTACGCGCTGCGCACGGCCGCCCGCCGCGTGCTGCCGGCCGGAGCTTTCGGCGGTATGGCCCGCCGCCGTACCGCTTCCGCGCAGGTGCCCGCCAAGCCGCGGGCCGAGCCGCCGATGGAACCGTCGATCGATGCGATGCCGGATTTCGATGCCGTGCCCGATGCCGACGCCGCGCCATGGCAGGACGCCGAAGATTGGGCACCGCAACCGCCGCCGATGGAGGCGATGCCGGAGCATGTTGCCGCAGAGCCGGTCCCGACGCGCGTTGCCGCGCCCGCCCCGCCGCCCAAGCCGAGCGTGCGCGTTCAGCGCGAGGCGCAGCCGTCGCTGATCAAGGACGGTGTCTTCGAGCTGCCGCAGATCCATTACCTGAACGAACCCAAGAACATCGTCCGCGACGAGACGCTGTCGGACGAGGCGCTGGAACAAAATGCCCGCCTTCTGGAAGGAGTGCTCGAGGATTTCGGCGTCAAGGGCGAGATCATCCAGGTGCGTCCCGGCCCGGTCGTCACGCTCTATGAGCTTGAGCCTGCGCCAGGCATCAAGTCGTCGCGTGTCATCGGCCTGGCCGAGGATATTGCGCGCTCGATGAGCGCCATCGCCGCACGTGTCGCCGTCGTCCCGGGCCGCAATGCGATCGGCATCGAACTGCCCAATGCAAGGCGCGAGACCGTCTATCTGCGCGAACTGATCTCCTCGCAGACCTATGACAAGTCCAAGGCGAAGCTGTCGCTAACGCTGGGCAAGACCATCAATGGCGAGGCGGTGATCGCGGACCTGGCCAAGATGCCCCACCTTCTGGTGGCCGGCACCACCGGTTCGGGCAAGTCGGTGGCGATCAACACGATGATCCTGTCGCTGCTCTACAAGATGACGCCGGACGAATGCCGGCTGATCATGATCGACCCGAAGATGCTCGAACTGTCCGTCTATGACGGCATTCCGCATCTTCTGACACCCGTCGTCACCGACCCGAAGAAGGCCGTTGTTGCGCTCAAATGGACCGTGCGCGAGATGGAGCAGCGCTACAAGAACATGTCGAAGCTCGGCGTGCGCAACATTGACGGATTCAACACGCGCATTCGCGAAGCCAAGCGCAAGGGCGAGGAGTTGAACCGCACCGTGCAGACCGGCTTCGACCGGGAGACGGGTGAAGCGATCTACGAGACCGAAGCGCTCGATCTGGATGTGATGCCCTACATCGTCGTGATCATCGACGAGATGGCCGACCTGATGATGGTCGCCGGCAAGGACATTGAGGGCGCGGTCCAGCGGCTGGCGCAGATGGCGCGCGCGGCGGGCATCCATGTGATCATGGCGACCCAGCGCCCGTCGGTCGACGTGATCACCGGTACGATCAAGGCCAACTTCCCGACACGCATCTCCTTCCAGGTGACCTCGAAGATCGACAGCCGCACGATCCTGGGCGAGCAGGGCGCCGAGCAGCTTCTGGGCATGGGCGACATGCTCTACATGGCCGGCGGCGGCCGCATCCAGCGCGTGCACGGCCCGTTCGTCTCCGACGAAGAGGTCGAGGACGTCGTCAGCCATCTGAAGGCGCAAGGGGTGCCGCAATATCTCGACGCGGTCACCGAGGATGACGAGGAAGACGAGGTCGGCTCCGAAAGCGGCGCGGCTGGCGCCGGCGGCGGAAGCGACAGCGAAGATCCCTACGATCAGGCGGTCGCCATCGTCGTTCGCGATCGCAAGGCCTCGACCAGCTACATCCAGCGGCGGCTCGGCATCGGCTACAACCGCGCCGCCACGCTGATCGAACGGATGGAGCAGGAAGGCGTGATCGGCCCGGCCAACCATGCCGGCAAGCGAGACATTCTCGTGCCGTCCGAAGAGGAGCGGATGGCGGGTATGTGAGTGCGCCGCGCAGATTGTCACCGTGTTGCCGCGTAAGTGTCCCGGCTTCGCCTTAGTGAAGTCAAACTGTGTCTCCAGATGAACCGAAAAAGACGACCCACCTTTCCCCGGAACCGACCATGACCGACGCGAAACGAACGAACCGGACCCCGATGACCCGCCGTGGCGCCCTGACCGCCGGCGCGGGTATCCTTGCCGCCTTCGCATTGCCGGGCGCGACGCGTGCGCAAGCCTCGGGCGCGCCGCAGCAGATCGCCGACCATTTCACCCGCGTGCGCACCATGATGGGCGAATTCGTCCAGTTCGGCCCGTCAGGCGAGCAGACCGGCGGCCGCTTCTTCATCGAGCGGCCCGGCCGGGTGTTGTTCCTTTATGAGGCGCCGTCCAACATCCGGGTCGTGGCAGACGGGCGCTCGGTGCTGGTCAACAACACCAAGCTCGACACCTGGGATGCCTATCCGCTCGACAAGACGCCGCTCAACCTGGTGCTCGGCGACCGGATCGATCTGAGCGGCAACCGCGTCCAGAGCGTGGTCGAGGCCGAGGATTTGACCACCATCGTGCTGCAGGACAAGCAGATCTTCGGCGATTCGACGATCACCATGATGTTCGATCCGGCGAGCTACGATCTGCGCCAGTGGACGATCCGCGATGCCCAGGGCAAGGACACGACCGTGATGATCTTCAACGTGCGCGAGGGCGTGACCTTCGGCGCCGACACGTTCGAGATCGACTATGCGCGGGTGCGCGAAAAGGACTCCAGCTACGACCGCTGAACCGGCGCGGTTCAGCGCCAAGGAAACTGTGTGCGACGGCCGCTCCATCGGGGCGGCCGCTTGTGTTTGATGACCGGCAGGGCGAGAAGACCTGATCCTTGTTCGCCAGTACCCGGCCTTTCCGATGTCGCAGCCCTTCACCATCGCCACCTGGAACATTAACTCGGTGCGCCTCAGGCGCGGGCTGGTCGAGCGGTTCCTCGCCGACCATGCGCCGGACGTTCTATGCCTTCAGGAAATCAAGTGCCAGGACGACCAGTTTCCGGCCAAGGCCTTTGCCAAGGCGGGCTATGAGCATGTCGCCCTGCACGGCCAAAAGGCCTATCACGGCGTCGCCACGCTCTCGAAGCGCCCGTTCTCCAGCATCGAAAAGCGCGACTTTTGCGGCATGGGCGATGCCCGGCATGTGGAGTGCACGTTCGATGTGAACGGCAGCCGCGTCCGGGTGCACAATTTCTACGTTCCTGCCGGCGGCGACGAGCCCGATCCGGCGGTCAATCCGAAGTTCGACCACAAGCTGAAATTCCTCGACGAGATGCGGGCGATCACCACCGAAACCGGCGCGCATGACGCTGCGTTTCTCGTCGGCGATCTGAACATTGCCCCGCTCGAAAACGATGTCTGGTCGCACCGGCAACTGCTCAAGGTGGTCAGCCACACGCCGGTCGAGACCGAGACGCTGGAGGAATTGCGGCGCGAGGCGGGCTGGGCCGATCTGATGCGCCAGCACATCCCCGAAGAGGAAAAGCTGTTCACCTGGTGGAGCTACCGGGCCAAGGACTGGGCCGCATCCAATCGCGGCCGGCGGCTCGATCATATCTGGGGATCGGAAGCGTTGCGCGGGGCGCTCAACGCCATGACCGTTCTGACCGAGGCGCGCGGATGGGAAAAGCCGTCCGACCATGTGCCGGTCGTTGCGCAATTCGCGCTTTAGGGTCCCGACCCCCGCTGCCGTCAGAGTTTGGGCGCCTGCCGGAAGCGCCGCTCGGCGCGCTCGATATCCTTCATGAGCTGCTGCAGATCGTCCGAAAGCTGCCGATGGATGGCCAGGGCGGTTTCGGGATATTCGGCCAGCATGCGGCGAAACAGCGTGCGGCTGATTCGCAGCACCTCGGTCTCGGTGTCGGCCTGGGCATTGGTCATCCAATCGGTTTCGGTGATCAGTGCGAGCTGGCCCAGGACACTGCCCGGACCGGCAGTCTGCACCGGCTTGCCGCCATCCGACGACGGGCGCGACAGGGTGACGGCTCCGCTGACGATGACAAACCCGCAATCGGCGCGGTCACCCTGGCGATAGAGTGTCCGGCCGGCGCGGAACTGAAGCCGCTCGGCGCCGAACGCCAGAAGGCGAAGCTGTTCGGCGCTCAACTGCTCGAACAGGCCTGCCGCCGCAAGGGCGCGTATGTCATCGTCCAGCGTCATGAAATGTCGTGCGCCACCGGCATGATTGCCGGCGTCGCTGTTACATGACCGGCGCGTCATTTGAAAGCACGGCGCAGCCGATGGGCATGTCGGCGTGTGGACGGAGGCCCGCTTTGCCTCAGACTGTCCGGTTTCGAACGAAAACGCTCAAGGCACCAGCTTGTAGCCGCCGCTTTCGGTCACGAGAATCGATGCGTTCGACGGATCGCTCTCGATCTTCTGGCGCAGCCGGTAGACGTGGGTTTCCAGCGTGTGGGTCGTCACGCCGGAATTGTAACCCCAGACCTCTTCGAGCAGCGTGTCGCGGGTCACAACCTGGGCGCCGCTGCGATAGAGGTATTTGATGATCGAGGCTTCCTTCTCGGTCAGCCGGATCTTGCGGCCATTGCCGTCGACCAGCATCTTCTGGCTTGGCGTGAAGGTGTAGGGGCCGACAGAGAATGTCGCGTCCTCGCTCTGCTCGTGCTGGCGCAGTTGTGCCCGTATGCGCGCCAGGAGCACCGCGAACTTGAACGGCTTGGTGACATAGTCGTTGGCGCCCGCTTCCAGCCCAAGGATCGTGTCGGAATCGGTATCGTGGCCGGTCAGCATGATGATCGGCGCCTTGAAGCCGCCCTTGCGCAGGATCTTCACCGCCTCGCGGCCATCCATGTCGGGCAGGCCGACATCCATCACCACAAGATCGATCATCGCGCCGCGCGCCGCTTCGACGCCCTTGGTGGCGCTGGCGGCCTGCAGTACGTCGAATTCCTCATAGAGCGAGAGTTGTTCGACCAGCACTTCGCGCAGATCATCGTCATCGTCGACAAGCAACAGCGTTCGGGTCGTCATGGTCCACCTTCATCTGTTCGGCCCGGGCGGTCGCGCGGGATGGGTCAAGTATCTGGCCCTTTTGACATCTTAATGGCAGTTTGCGTGTCAACAAAGGCTCAACTTTGCGTGTCTCGTACGTCAGCGTGCCGTGAACGCCCGTGAGCGACGAAGGCGCCGGCACCCATGCTCACAACCATCCAAGTAAGGCGCAAACCGGGCGCGGCCACCCGCGGCGTGCTGATCGCGGACGGGCGCATGCTGCCATGTGCGCTGGGCCGAGCAGGCCCTACGGTGTTCAAGCGCGAGGGTGACGGGGCGACGCCTGCCCATGCCCTCATGCGCCCGTCATGGTGCTATTGGCGGTCCGACAGGGGCCTCCGGCCGCGAGCGATCCTGCCCCTGCGCCCGATCGGGCCCGATGACGGCTGGTGCGATGCGCCTGAACATCCGTCCTACAATGCGCCCGTGCGGCTGCCGTTTGCCGCCTCGCACGAGGTCATGCTGCGGCGCGATTGCCTTTACGACATCTGCATCGTGCTCGACTGGAACATGACGCCGCGCGGCCGTGCCCGCCATCGCGGATCGGCGATCTTCCTGCACATGGTCAAGCCGGGCTATCCGCCGACGGCCGGCTGCATCGCCCTGGCGCGCCGCGATCTTGAATGGCTGGTCGCGCGGATCGACCGGCAAAGCCGCTTCATCGTCATGCGCTGATCAGACACCCATCAGGCCGATCACCGCACCCATCACGACCGCGACCAGCAGCCAGTGCGCGCCGTCGATCAGCGTCAGGTCCCATCCCGCGTTCTGATAGCGATGATTGATCGTCATGGTGGTCACCATGAAGCCGGCCCAGACAAAGAGCCCGGAGATGATGCCGTTGCGCAGGGTGACCTGGCCGTCGCCGAGATGGCCGATGACCCCGGCCAGCACGAACGCCATCACAAGCTGGCAGGCGAAGGTGATCGCAAAGAGAGCCGGACCGAACTTTGCGTCCTCGGGTGCGATGCCCGCCGCCTTCGTCCAGGGTTTGGACAGGGCACCGTAATAGACCGCGCCGACAATGAACGCGCACACGGTGGCCGCCGGCACCGCCCAGAGATTGATTCCGCCAAACTCCATCACCGCCTCCCTTTTCGTCCTTTGGCAGACAAGCACCCTGCCGGGACGGGATCAAGCGGCAGGCCCGCCCGTGCCGCTCACGCTTTTTTGCTTGGCAAACCGGCCAGAAGGCCCCACCTTGATGACGTGTTCAACGAATCGAAAGGAGGTGATCCGATGTCGAGTGGTTCCATGGGTCCGGTTCGGTCTTTGCGGGTCATCATCCGTTGGAGCAGTCTCTGACGGCGTGAGCGCCCCGCGCAGCCGGTGACGCCCTTACGGGCGCAAGGCCTTGCGGCCGGCCGGAGACATGAATTGCGGAAGGGCCGCCCGAGCGATCGGGTGGCCCTTTTTTGCGCCTGCCGGTCCGGCGTCCGCGCAATGTGTCAATCGCGCGGCGCCAGGTTCAGAAATCGATCGCCAGGCCCTTTATCTCCCAGTCGCCATAACGGGCCGGGTCCTTGCCACCACGTCCGCCGCGCTCGGTTTGCGCCTCCGCTTCGAACCGGTCGACTTCGGCACGCCGTGCCTCGGCTTCCTTCAGTGCGCGTTGCGCGGCTGGGGGCAGATCCTCGAAGCGCCGCGCGGGCATCGTCTCTTCTGGCGCTTCGACGCCGTCCGGATCGGATGTGATGTCATCGCTTGCCATGGCTGACCTCTTGCGCCGATTGTTGAAACGGATGCGGACCTCGTCCATCTATATGGCGGGTCAGGCAGCCGCGTCCAGCAGCCCGGCCAATCTGCGACGATGATGGAGCCCGAGCCTATGAACATGATCAAGACCGCCATGCTGATCGCCTTCATGACGGCGCTGTTCATGGGCATCGGCTACATGATTGGCGGCACGGGCGGCATGATGATAGCGCTGGTGATCGCGGTTGCGATGAACGGCTTTTCCTACTGGAATGCCGACAAGATGGTGCTGCGCATGAATGGCGCGGTGGAAGTCGACGAGCGTTCGGCACCCGAATATTACGGCATGGTGAGCGATCTGGCCGCCAATGCCGGCCTGCCGATGCCCAAGGTCTACATCATCCATCAGGAGCAGCCCAACGCGTTCGCCACGGGCCGCAATCCGGACAATGCCGCCGTGGCCGCGACGACCGGACTTCTGGGCCAGTTGACGCCCGAGGAAGTGGCCGGCGTGATGGCGCATGAACTGGCCCATATCCAAAACCGCGACACGCTGATCATGACGATCACCGCGACGCTGGCCGGTGCGATCTCGATGCTCGGCAATTTCGCCCTGTTCTTCGGTTCGGGCCGCGACAACAACAATCCGCTGGGCTTTGTCGGCGTCCTGATCGCGATGATCGTCGCGCCGTTTGCGGCGATGATCGTGCAGATGGCGATCAGCCGGACGCGCGAATACTCCGCCGACCGGCGCGGCGCGGAAATCTGCGGCCGGCCCGACTGGCTGGCGAGCGCCCTTGCGAAGATCGCCCAGGCGGCCGGCCGTTCGGTGAACGTGCCCGCCGAGCGCAATCCGGCAACGGCGCACATGTTCATCATCAATCCGCTGAACGGCCAGCGCGCCGACAGCCTGTTCTCGACCCATCCGGACACGCAAAACCGGATCGATGCGCTGATGGCGATGACCGACGCCGGCGGCCCGCCGGCACCGGCGCAACGGCCCGAACCGGCCCAGCCGCGCCGCACATCGGGCGTGCCGGGCACCGGAAAGCGCTGGGGCCGTGCCAATGACGGCAATGACGGCAATGGCGGGCCCTGGGGTTGAGCGCGCCGGCGCGGCGGCGCAAGCCCAAGACACGCCCCGCAAGCCATGACGCCACCGAACGGCCCGGTCTCGCCGCGCGACTGGCCGGTCAGCGCCTTCTGAGCGCGATCGTCGATTCACGCACGCCGATGGACGCTCTGACCGACGATGCGCACGGCCATCCGCATTATCTGGCGCTCGATGCGCGGGACCGGTCGCTCGTCCGCGCCATGCTGATGGCGGCGCTGCGCCACCGGGGTGACCTTGAAGCGCTGATCGACCGGTTCACCGACCGGCCGCTGCCGGGCGGGGCGAATTCGTTGCGCGCCATCATCCATCTCGCCTTCGCCCAAATCCTGTTTCTCGACGTGCCAGACCACAGCGCGGTCGACCTTGCCGTCGAGGCGGCACGGTCCGATCCCCGCAACCGCCGCTTTGCCGGCCTGGTCAACGCGCTGTGTCGCCGCGCGGTGCGCGACCGGGACGCGATCCTCACGCGGATCGCGCAATCGCCGGCCCGCGCACCGGCATGGTTCGCCGACCGGCTCACCGATGTCTATGGCGCGGACGTGGCCGCGGCGATCGACGCCTGTCACCGGCGGCCGGCACCGGTCGATCTGACGCTGGCCGATGAAAACCCCGAAAATCGAGCGCGATGGGCCGAAACGCTCGACGCGATCGCTTTGCCGACCGGCTCGCTGCGGCTGACAACACAGAGTGCGATCACCGCGCTGCCCGGCTATGAAGAGGGTGCCTGGTGGGTGCAGGACGCCGCGGCGGCGATCCCCGCGCGCCTGTTTGGCCAAGTCGCCGGACGGCGGGTGCTGGACCTGTGCGCGGCGCCGGGCGGCAAGACCGCGCAACTGGCCGCCGCCGGCGCACGCGTCACGGCCCTCGACCAATCGGCCAACCGGCTCAAGCGCCTGAAGTCCAATCTCGACCGGCTCGGCCTTGCCGATCGTTGCGAGACGGTGGCCACCAGTCTGTTCGATTTTGCGGCCGACACGCCGTTCGATGCAGTGCTTCTGGATGCGCCCTGCTCGTCGACGGGCACGGTGCGGCGGCATCCGGACGTGCCCTGGACCAAGACGCCCGACGACATCGCCAAGCTGGCCGGGCTCCAGGCCCGCATGCTGGACAGGGCGGCCGCGTTCGTCGCGCCCGGCGGCACGCTGATCTTTTCCAACTGTTCGCTCGATCCCAGCGAAGGCGAGGCGGTCGCGCGGGCCTTTGCGGACGCCCATGTCGATTTCGCGCCATCGCCGGTGGCGGGCGATGAGGTGCCGGGCCTGTCATCGACCATCACCAGCGACGGCCACGTGCGCACGACGCCGGCGGATCTGCCGCTTGCGGGCGACGCGGCACCGCTTGGCGGAATTGACGGGTTTTTCGCCGCGCGCTGGTGCCGCACAGTCTGAAAAACGACACAAAAGCCTTGGTTTGGCTTCACTTGGCAATGCGGCTATGGTTTTGCCCGATTGGGGAATCAGGGCGGAAGCCGTGGCACGTTCTCGCTGGAATGCGCAGCCGGGATACTGGGGGGTCAGTGCCGGCCTTTTGTGGGAGAGACTGCGCTACCGGCTGCAGTCGGGTTCGATCACCAATTGGCAGTTGGTCGGCCCGGTGCCGGCGCGGCTGTTGCTCTCCCCTTCCTGCCTGCGGCCAAGCGATCCGTTGCTCGCGCGTGATTTCTATCAGGGGCATTACAGTTTTGGCGGCCGCACCGTCGAAACCGGCAGCCAGTCGCCTTTTCTCGCCGAGCCGCCATCGGCGGCATGGTATGCCGAACTGCACGGTTTCCGCTGGCTGCGCCATCTTGCCGACGCCAACACCGATCTTGCGGCGGCGCAGGCGCGCGCCCTGATCGAGGACTGGATCGCCGGCTATGGCAAGCGGCTGCGCGATCCGGCCTACGACCTGCCGACGACCGCCAGCCGGCTGATCGCCTGGATCCAGCATGCCCGCTTCTTCCTGCAAAGCAGCGAGCACGGTTTCTACCGCCGCTTCATGATGTCGCTGTCGCGGCAGGTTCGATATCTACGCAACGCGCTGCGCGGTTACCCGGACTGCATTGACACGCTGCAGGCGCTGATCGCCTTATCCGTCGCCTCGCTTGCCATCCCGACGCCCGAGCGCCGTCAGCACCGCATTGCCCGGCTGCTCGAATTCCAGCTCAAGCGCCAGATCCTGCCCGATGGCGCCCATGTCAGCCGCAATCCGGCACATCTGCCCGAACTGCTCGCCGATCTTTTACCGCTCGCGCAGTGCTACGTCGCCGCCTCGCGGCCGGTGCCGTCCGAACTGGTGCGCGCCATCGACCGCATGTTTCCGCGGCTGCGCGCCATGCGCCACCGCGACGGGCATCTGGCGATGTTTCATGGCGCGGGCTACGACAAGACCGATCTGATCGCCGCCGTGCTGCGGCTCGACCAGACCGAGGGCAAGACTGGTTCGCATGCGGTGCAGAGCGGATACTATCGGCTCGAGGCCGGCGACACGGTGATCATTGCCGACACCGGCACCATCCCGCCGGGCATTGACGGCGCCAATTGCCATGCCAGCGCGCTGGCGTTCGAGATGTCTTCGGCGCGTGGCCGTATCGTCACCAATCTGGGAGTCGACCGACTGCTCCGCCCCGAGTTCGGAACCGTTGCCCGCGCGACGGCCGCCAATTCGACCCTGTCGATCGGCGATGTGTCGTCGGCGCGCTTTCGCCGCTTCGCCGGCGCGCCGTCCGGCCATGACTGGCGCGCTGTCGCCGGCCCGCGCCGCGTCGACGTCTCCGACTGGCAGAGCGACGGCATGACCGGCTTTTCAGCCGAGCATGATGGCTATGTGCGCAGCTTCGGGCTCGTGCATGAGCGCGGCATCGCGATCCGGCCCGATGGCGGCCGGGTTGATGGCTACGATCTGCTGCGCTCACCGTCGGGTCGCAATTCGCATGCGGTGGCCGCGCAATTGCGCTTTCACCTGCATCCGGGCGTCAAGGTGGGCGCGACGCAGGCAGCCAACACGTTCGTCCTGACGCTCGAGAGCGGCGAGCGTTGGGCCTTTCGCGCCATCGGCGCCCCGGCCACCATTGAAGAGAGCCTTTTTCTGGCCGCGGTCGCCGGTCCTGTTTCGACCACGCAGATCGCCATTGCGATCGACTGGCCCGAGGCCGAGCGGGTGAGCTGGCGGTTCGAGCGCCTTTCCGACTGACGGCCGGCCGATTTGCTGTGCGTTGCAGGGCGGCTGCGGCGCAGGTGCGGTGGGCAATCGGCGTGGCACCATGATAAGCGGGCGCCATCGTCCATCCGAGCCGAGGAAACCTGCCCATGGCCGTTGCCGCCAAGACCATCGCTCCGCCCGACCGCGTGCCCGTGCGCCGCGCTCTTCTGTCGGTCTCCGACAAGACCGGGTTGGTCGATCTGGCAACCGCGCTTTTGGAGATGGACGTTGCGCTGGTCTCGACCGGCGGCACCCGGCGCGCACTCGCCGATGCCGGGCTGGCGGTCACCGACATTTCCGAGGTGACGGGCTTCCCCGAGATCATGGATGGCCGGGTGAAGACGCTGCATCCCAAGGTGCATGGCGGGCTTCTGGCGGTGCGCAACGATCCCGACCATCAGGCCGCCATGGCCCAACATGCCATCGAGGGGTTCGATCTGGTCGTCGTCAATCTCTACCCGTTCGAAGCGGTCGTGGCGGCGGGCGGCGATGCTGCGACAACGATCGAGAACATCGACATTGGCGGGCCGGCCATGGTGCGCGCATCGGCCAAGAACCATGGCCATGTGGCGATCGTCACCGATCCGGACGACTACACCATGGTGCTCGGGCACCTGTCGGAAGGCGGTGGCACGACCGACCTTACAATGCGTCGCCGGTTGGCCGCCAAGGCGTTCAAGCGGACGGCGAGCTATGACGCGGCGGTGGCGCGCTGGATGGAAGGCGCCTTCGATGCCGAACCGTTCGATGCGCTCGATGCGCTCGGCGGGCGTCGCGTTGCCACCATGCGCTACGGCGAGAACCCGCATCAGGCAGCGGCACTCTATCTGACCGGCGAAGCCCGCCCCGGTGCAGCAACGGCCATGGTGCTGCAGGGCAAACCGCTCTCCTACAACAACATCAACGACACGGACGCCGCCTTCGAGCTGGTCAGCGAGTTCGGTGCGGCGACGCCGGCGGTGGCGATCATCAAGCACGCCAATCCGTGCGGTGTTGCGCGTGCCGGTACGCTGATCGACGCCTACCGCGCTGCGTTCGATTGCGATCGGACGTCGGCGTTCGGCGGCATCGTCGCGTTCAACCGCGAGCTGGATGCCGAGACGGCCCGCGCCGTGCTCGACATCTTCACCGAAGTGGTCATCGCGCCGGCGATCAGCGACGATGCGCGCGAGGCCTTTGCTACCAAGCCCAATCTCCGGCTTTTGGAGACCGGCGGGCTCGCCGACCCCCGCGCGCCGGCGTTCGTTGTCCGTCCCGTCGCCGGCGGCTATCTGAAACAGGGGCGCGACGCGGCGGTCGTCGACGACATGGAACTGCGCGTCGTCACCAAACGGGCGCCGGACGCGCGCGAATTGGACGATCTGACATTCGCCTTCAAGGTGGCCAAGCACGTCAAGTCAAACGCGATCGTCTATGCCCGCGATGGTGCGACGGTGGGCATCGGCGCCGGCCAGATGAGCCGTGTCGATTCAAGCCGCATCGCCGCGCGCAAGGCGATTGATGCCGCCGAGGCGCTCGGTCTGGCCGAGCCCAAGACGCGGGGATCGGTGGTTGCTTCGGACGCGTTCTTCCCGTTTGCCGACGGTTTGCTGGCCGCCGTCGAGGCGGGCGCGACCGCGGTCGTCCAGCCGGGCGGCTCGATGCGCGACGATCAGGTGATCGAGGCGGCCGATGCGCACGGCATCGCCATGGTGTTCACCGGCACCCGCCATTTCCGCCACTGACCCGCATGGCCGAATGGGATGGCGTCATGCATTTGCCATGCGTTTGCCGCATTCGCGGCTATGGTGTGGCGCCGGAATTGCCGCGTCTCTCTGACATGTTCGTGATGGGCCTCGGGGAAACCTTGCGGTAACTTTCCGTCAACTATATTGCGTGGATCGGAAGAGACTATCGGGACCTCAAACATGCGTGTGCGTTCGGCTCTCACCGCATTGGCGCTGTCGGCAGCGGTCACGCTGGCCTCGTGCCAGGGCAGCGACGTGCTCAACCTTGCCGCAGAGGCGCCGTTGCCGCGCGATGTCATCAACATCATGAGCGCGAAGGGGATGACCAAGTCGTCGCCCATCATGATGCGCATCTTCAAGGAAGAAGAGGTGCTCGAGGTCTGGAAGCAGACCGACACGGGCCGCTACGACCTCGTCAAGACCTATGAGATCTGCGCCTTTTCCGGCGACAAGGGACCGAAGTTCCAGGAAGGCGACCGCCAGAGCCCGGAAGGGTTCTATTTCGTCAACCGGAACCTTCTGAACCCGAATTCGAGCTACCACTTGTCGTTCAATCTGGGCTTTCCCAATGCGTTCGACCAGTCGCACGGTCGCACCGGATCGTTCCTCATGGTGCATGGCGATTGTTCGTCGCGCGGCTGCTACGCGATGACCGACGAGTACATCACCGAGATCTATGCATTCGCGCGCGACGCGCTGCGCGGCGGCCGGCAGAACGAGTTCCAGGTCCAGGCCTTCCCGTTCCGGATGACGCCGGAGAACATGGCTACGCACCGCGACAGCCCGCATTTCGACTATTGGAAGATGCTGAAATCCGGCTACGACCATTTCGAGCTGACGCGCACGCCGCCCAAGGTCGATGTCTGCGAGCGCAAATACATCTTCAACCAGATACCCGAGGACGGCGAGTTCCAGGCCGCCGCCGAGTGCCCGCAGACAACGATGCCGGCGCCGCTCGCCATCGCCTACAACCAGCTCAAGCAGCAGCATGCTCTCCAGTTCGAGCGCGCCGTGGCGCGGCTCGAGGGCCGTCCGCTCGATTTGAGCGAAGGCATGACCGGCCTTCTGGACCTGCCGCCGACGCCGGTGCCGCAGCCCGAACCGCTCACGCCTGCCGAGGTGATGCCGACCGTCGGCCAGCCACCCGAGGCATCGGTTCAGCCGGCGCCCGCCGTGCAGCCTGCGGCCGTCCAGCCTGCCGCAACACAGACAACTCCGTCGTCGGAGCAGTCGACGCCTCTGACCGCGATCACGCCCGGTACCGCCGGCCCGATCATCGCGACATCGAGCGCGTCTGGCATCACGGCCGATGTCGGCACTCAAGCGGCTCCGGCATCGTCGGGTGTTGCCACCGCAACATCCACCGACACCGAAACCCTGATGCCGCTGCCGGCCTCGCGGCCGCTGCAGTGATCGCGTCATGAGCGGTGCGGACCTTGCCGATGACTATGATCTGCGCGGGCTCAATTGCCCGCTTCCGGTGCTGAAAACGCAAAAGAGGTTGCGTGACATGGCGGCCGGCGACCGGCTCTGGGTGCGTACCACCGATCCGCTCGCTGTGATCGACATTCCCAATTTCTGTCGCGAGAAGGGCCACGGCCTGATCGAGACCGAGAGCGTCGAAGACGGGCACCGCTTCCTGATCGAGCGCGGCTGACAGCGCCCGTCAGCCGCTTTCGGGCCTGTCCATCGGAACCGGCACGTCGAAGCCCGGCCGCAACTGGTAGCGTTCCATCTCCGCTTCACTCGCCAGCGACGGCCGATAGGGCCGCGGTGCCGGCACCGGATATGCGTCGATCGCCGCACCGCCCAGAACGATCGCGGTCATGCTGGCGCCCTCGGCACCGCCGAGACCGACCCGTGCGGCGCGCGGCTCGCGGTCCATCGTGCCGATCAGGTCGGTATCGAAGACGATGTTGCCGTCGACATCGCGGCCATCCCAGCGGGCGGCGCGCGCCTCGTCGGTGCACACGACCGGCCGAAGATCGGCGGGAACGCCATCGGCATCGCTGCCAGGAACGCCGTCGAGATCGACCGCACCGGCGGTCGTGCCTCCTCCAAAACCGTCCTGTAGCAGCGTCGCGCTCTTCTCTGCGCGTTCCTTCTGGCTTTCGGTGCCCATCACCACGGCGACAAGCGTGCGCCCGCCACGCGTTGCCGATGCGATCAGATTGAAGCCCGATGCGCAGACGAATCCGGTCTTCATTCCGTCGGCCCCGTTGAACCGGCCGAGCAGCAGATTGTAGGAGGGGATGAGCTGTTCGCCGAAGCTGATCGCTTCGATGGAGAAGTAGTCGGAACGGTCGGCGAACTCAGTCCTGAGGGCGCGGGCCAGAACCGCCATGTCGCGCGCCGTCGTAAACTGCTGTGCGTCGTGCAGCCCGTGCGGATTGACGAAACTGGTGTTTGTCATGCCAAGGCGCGCCGCTTCCCGGTTCATGCGCGCGACGAATTCGGCTTCGCTGCCAGCCACCGCTTCGCCGAGCGCGACCGAGATGTCGTTGGCCGAACGCACGATCACCATCTTGATCGCATTGTCGACGGTCATGACCGATCCGGACGGATAGCCCATACGGCTCGGCGGAGTGGAGGCGGCGTTGGCAGTGACACGCACGGGTGAGCGCAGCGTCAGTTCGCCAGCCTCAAGCGCGCGAAAGGTGACATAGGCTGTCATCAGCTTGGTCAGCGAGGCAGGGCTCCACAGATCGTGGGCCTGTTCGTGATGCAGCACCGCGCCAGATGCCGGGTCGAACACAAGCGCCGGCGCCGCGTTCGCAGCGTTCGGCAGGCCGAGCGCCAGAGCCAGCGCGCTTGCGATCCACGCCAGCGTCGCCCTGCGTGCAGTTGGTGCGGTCATCATGTTCCCCAGCCAGCCCGATTGCGCCGCGCACCGCGCGGCATCTTGGCGCATCAAACAAATCGGGCCCCGTCATGGCAACCGCCAAATGATGACATCGGCGCGAGCGGCGCGCTATATGACAGCAGACGGGCCGTTCAAGGCCCCACCCAATCCAGAGAGAGCCTTCATGCCCCTATTGAACCGTGCCGCCGAACTCCAGGACGAAGTCAGCGGATGGCGCCGTTATCTGCACGCCCATCCTGAACTGATGTTCGATGTGCACGAGACAGCAGCCTTCGTAACCGACAAGCTGCGCGCGTTCGGCTGCGACGAGGTGGTGACCGGGCTTGGCCGGACGGGCGTGGTCGGCGTCATCAAGGGCAGTCGCGGCGATGGCGAGACGATCGGCATGCGCGCGGACATGGATGCGTTGCCGATCCGCGAGGCGACGGACGTGCCACACAAGTCGACCATTGCCGGCAAGATGCACGCGTGCGGCCATGACGGCCACACCTCGATGCTGCTGGGTGCGGCCAAATATCTCGCCGAGACGCGCAACTTCGCCGGCACGGTCGTGGTCATCTTTCAGCCGGCCGAAGAGGGCGGTGGCGGCGGCAACGAGATGGTCAGGGACGGGCTGATGGAGCGGTTCGGCATCGACCGCGTCTACGGCATGCACAACATGCCGGGCGTCGATGCGGGCGCTTTCGTGATCCGGCCGGGCGCGCTGTGCGCGGCGACCGACGAATTCACCATCACGATCACCGGCAAGGGCGGCCATGCGGCGATGCCGCAGAAGAGCATCGACCCGATCGTAATCGGCTCGCAGATGGTCACGGCGCTGCAATCGATCGCCTCGCGGAACACCGACCCGGTCGGTTCGATCGTCGTTTCGGTGACCAAGTTCAATGCCGGCACGGCCTACAATGTCATCCCCGAAACGGCGGAGCTTGCCGGAACGGTGCGCACGCTCGACGAGGACATCCGGAAGCTCGGTGAGGAACGGTTGCACGCCATTGCCCATGCGATCTGCGATGCGCACGGTGCCGAAGCCCACATCAAATGGCATCGCGGCTATCCGGTGACGGTCAACCATCCCGACGAGACCATGGTTGCGGCCGAGGCGGCCGAGCAGATCACGGGCGAGGGGACCGTGCCCACCGACATCAAGCCGATGATGGGCGGCGAGGATTTTTCCTACATGCTCAACGCAAGGCCGGGCGCGATGATCATGATCGGCAATGGCGACAGCGCCGGGCTGCACCACCCCGAATATGATTTCAACGACCAGATCATTCCGGCGGGAATCAGCTTCTGGGCCAAGCTTGCCGAAACCAATCCGGCGCGCTGAGCGTCGATTGGCGCCTATTGGGCTTTCTGGGTTTGCCGATCGGTGGCGGCGGCTTCGGCGTCCATGCCAAGCGGGCAGTAAAGATCGTGCAGGACGGCGAGCACTTCGGTCACTTCGCGGCCATGCAGTGAATAATAGATCGTCTGCGCGTCGCGCTCGGTCTTGACCAGGCCCGCCTCGCGCAGCTTGCGCAGATGGTGGGACATGGCCGGCTGGGACAGGTTGACCGCCTCGGCCAGTTTGACCACGCTCCATTTCTGTTCCGACAGGGCGCACAGGATGCGCAGACGCACCGGCTGGGAAAGCATCTCCATCAGCCTTGCGGCGTCGGCAATGTGTGGTTCGAGCTCATCGATGTTCATTATATAAGCCCTCTTGAATATTAGTTTCCCGGAATATAACTATCGCACCATCGCGGCGCAAGTCGGGCCGCCAAATGGGCGCAAAGCCCCGTTCAACCGGTTGGGATCAAGGAACGCTTCATGGCCACCGAATTCACCCCCTTCTTGTCGCTCCTGGGCGGCTTTCTCATCGGCGTCGCCGCCATCGCGCTGATGGCGTTGCATGGCCGCATTGCCGGCATGACCGGCATCATGGCCGGCATTCTGCCGCCCGTTGCCAGCGACTGGCAGTGGCGCACCGCGTTCCTTGCGGGTGCCATCATCGCGCCTGCCCTGTTCCTGCTTGCCGGCGGATCAGTTCCGTTCGCGGTCCCGGTGCCGGTCTGGGCCATGGTCGTCGGCGGCCTGATCGTCGGCATCGGCGTCCATTTCGGCTCAGGCTGCACCTCCGGTCACGGTGTGTGCGGCATGGCGCGCCTGTCGCCGCGCTCGATCGTTGCCACCATCACCTTCATGATCACGACGGGCATCACCGTCTATGTCATGCGTCACATTCTTTCGGTCGGAGTCGCCTGATCATGCACATCGTTTCAGCCCTTCTCATTGGCGCCATCTTCGGCCTCGGCATCGCCATCTCGGGCATGGCCAACCCCGCCAAGGTGATCAATTTCTTCGACGTTGCCGGCACCTGGGACCCCAGCCTCATCTTCGTGATGGGCGGCGCGCTGGTCACCACGGCGATCGGCTATCGCATCGTCTTCGGCGCGCGGTCGCAGCCGCTGTTCGCCAAAAGCTATTCCCTGCCCACGCGCACCGATCTCGATGCGCGGCTGATCGGCGGCTCCGCCCTGTTCGGCGTCGGCTGGGGCATTTCCGGCTTCTGCCCGGGCGGCGCCATCCCCGCGCTGGGCCTCGGGGAACCGGCCGTACCGGTCTTTGTGGTCGCAATGGCCGCCGGCATCGTCATCGCGCGCACCGCGCTCAGTCCCATGCTCAGCAAGACCGCTTCGGCGTGAGCGGCAGTGAAAGGAGTCCCATCATGACACTTCAGTTCAAGCCCGACATGCAGGTCAAGCCGGACGTTGCCGCCTTCTTCGATCCGCAGACCAACACGATCTCCTATGTCGTCAAGGACCCTGGGAGCCATGCTTGCGCGATCGTCGATTCGGTGCTCGACATCGATTATGCGGCCGGCCGGCTGTCCTATGAAAGCGCCGACAAGATCATCGAACACGTCAAGGCCAACGGTCTGACCGTCGAGTGGATCATCGAAACCCATGTCCATGCGGACCATTTGTCGGCGGCGCCCTATCTTCAGGAGAAGCTGGGCGGCAAGATCGGCATTGGCGACCAGATCACCACCGTCCAGGACACGTTCGGCAAGGTGTTCAACGAGGGCACCGAGTTCCAGCGTGACGGCTCGCAGTTCGACCGCCTGTTTGCCGAAGGCGACACCTATCAGGTCGGCTCGATGACCGCCCACGTGGTGGCCACACCCGGTCACACGCCGGCGTGCCAGACCCATGTGATCGGCGATACGGCCTTTGTCGGCGACACGCTGTTCATGCCCGATGGCGGATCGGCCCGTGCCGACTTCCCCGGCGGCGATGCCGGCGTGCTCTACGATTCCATCCAGCGCGTTCTGGCGCTGCCGGACGCGACGCGTCTGTTCATGTGCCACGACTACGGTCCGAACGGCCGCGACATCAAATGGGAAACGACGGTCGCCGAAGAAAAGGCGCACAACATCCATGTGGGTGGCGGCAAGAGCCGCGACGAGTTCGTGGCGATGCGCACCGCACGTGACGAAACGCTCGACATGCCGAAGCTGATCATCCCTTCGCTGCAGGTGAACATGCGCGCCGGCGAGGTGCCGCAGGATGACGACGGCAACCCGATGCTGAAAGTGCCGATCAACAAGCTCTGACCGTGTTGCATACGGCCCGGACGTAGCATCCGGGCCGCTGCGGTCCGACATCGCGCAAGAAAGCCCGTACCATGCGCAAGCCCGACAGCCCTTTGCGCCGCTACCTGCCCGTGCTCGACTGGGGGCGCGGCTATGATGGCGAGACCCTGACCGGCGATCTGGTCGCCGCGGTGATCGTCACCATCATGCTGATCCCGCAATCGCTCGCCTATGCGCTGCTGGCGGGCCTGCCGCCCGAAGCGGGGCTTTATGCTTCAATCGTGCCGATCATCCTTTATGCGCTGTTCGGCACCTCGCGGGCACTGGCCGTCGGCCCTGTCGCCGTCGTCTCGCTGATGACCGCAGCGGCGATCGGCAAGATCGCCGAGCCGGGATCGTCCGACTACATCATCGCCGCGCTGACGCTGGCCTTCATGTCGGGCGCCCTTCTGGTCGCAATGGGTCTGTTGCGGCTCGGTTTTGTCGCCAACTTCCTGTCGCATCCGGTCATTGCCGGCTTCATCACGGCGTCGGGTATCCTGATCGCCGCCTCGCAGCTCAAGCATCTTCTGGGCGTGACCGCGCACGGCCACACGCTGCCGGAGATCCTCGGGAGCCTCCTTGCCGATCTGGGCGCCGTCAACTGGATCACTCTGCTGATCGGTGTCGCGGCCACTGCATTCCTGTTCTGGGTGCGCGGCGGGCTGAAGCCGTTGCTCGTGCGCATCGGCATGGCCGAGCGCCTGGCCGGGCATCTGGCGCGCACTGGCCCTGTCTTTGCCGTCGCGGTCACGGCATTGGCCGCCTGGTACTGGAACCTCGGAGAGGCAGGCGTCAAGCTTGTCGGCGATGTGCCGCGCGGCCTGCCGCCACTGACCCAGCCCTCTTTCTCACCCGACCTGTGGCTGGCGCTCGCCGGCCCGGCGCTGCTGATCTCGGTGATCGGCTTTGTCGAATCGGTCTCGGTCGCCCAGACGCTGGCCGCCAAGCGGCGGCAGCGGATCGACCCCGACCAGGAACTGATCGGTCTGGGCATGGCCAATATGGGCGCCGGGATGACCGGCGGATATCCGGTCACGGGCGGCTTTGCCCGCTCGGTCGTCAATTTCGATGCCGGTGCGCGCACACCCGCCGCCGGTGCCTTCACCGCGATCGGTCTCGCCATCGCCTCACTGACGATAACGCCCTTCATCGCCTTTCTGCCGCAGGCGACGCTGGCCGCAACGATCATCGTCGCCGTGCTCAGCCTCGTCGACTTTTCGATCTTCCGCACGGCCTGGGTCTATTCGAAGTCCGATTTTGTCGCGGTTGTCGCCACGGTGCTGGTGACGCTGGTGGTCGGCGTCGAGGCGGGCGTCACCGCCGGCGTGCTCCTGTCCGTGCTGATCCATCTCTACAAGACCTCCAAACCGCATATGGCGGTGATCGGCCAGGTGCCCGGCACCGAGCATTACCGCAACGTGTTGCGCCACGAGGTGATCACCGCCCCGCACATCCTGCAGCTTCGTGTCGATGAGAGCCTCTATTTTGCCAATGCGCGCTATCTGGAGGACAAGGTCTACGCGATGGTCGCCGACCATCCCGAGCTCAAGCACGTCGTGCTTGCGTGTCCGGCGGTCAATGCGATCGACATGAGCGCGCTGGAATCGCTGGAGGCGATCAACGAACGGCTCAAGGCGCTGGACGTCAAGTTCCACCTGACCGAGGTCAAGGGTCCGGTGATGGATCGGCTCAAGCGCAGCCATTTCCTCGATGAACTGACCGGCGAGGTCTTTCTCAGCCAGCACCAGGCGCTGTGCACCCTGTCCTCGGCCAGGCCGATCAATGGCGATGGGCAGCCGCGCTATGGCGACACCGAAAGCGAATTGGATTTGCCGGACGCATTTGATAAGCCGGAAGGCGACGGTCCCGTAGCTCAGCAGGATAGAGCATCAGATTCCTAATCTGAGGGTCACAGGTTCGAATCCTGTCGGGATCGCCAAACTCCGGCACCACCGATGCCGCGGCCCGCGCTTGTTGGGAATCAACCGCATCGCCGCCACGGACGCCTTGTGCAGGGCCGGTTGCGCCATCCACCTTCGCAACCTGTCATTAACCCTCATCACAGCGTATCGCGGCTGCAACCTCCGGTTAACCGTTTGTCACCGGCTGCCGGCCCATACTGGCGCCAGATCAATCTGGACAATGGCCATGCAGACCCTTTCGACATCCAGGCAAGGCACCATCGCGGCCAATCCGGGCGGAGCGGCCGATCACGGGCCCGATCATGCTGTCTGGCTTCCGGCGCTGGCGTTTGCCGCAGCGGCCGGCACGTTCGCCGCCGGCCAGTTTCCTCTCGCCGTGGCGTTGGGCGTTGCGGTGGCCGCTTCGGCCGGATCGGTGGCGATCGCGGCGTCGCGCGGTGCCGAAACTCTGTCGACGCCTTTGCTCGTCGACCGTCTCGTGCAAGGCGGTCTCTATGCGGCGCTGTTGTGGGCTGCCCAATTGATGGCAGCCGGGATGCTGCCGGCCGGCACGGGCCTGGTATCGACCGGCCTGACCGTTCTGGCCCTGTTCATGGCTTTGTCGGCCGTCGAAGCGATGGCGGCGGTTGCGTTTTGCCTTACCGCCCGGCGTGGCCTTGGCGGCCCGATCGCCGCCGCAACCGTGATCGACAATCGCGCCTTTGCAAGCCTGGGTCGGCTTCATCGCTGACCGGCGGCTTCCGGTTCCACGTAATAACACTGACGAAAAAACCGGGCGGGGGATGCTTCCCCCGCCCGGTTTTGCGTCTGGTACGCTTCGCCCCGGCGTCGGGGTTTCGTGCCGCCTTCTCAAAAACCGTATTCGAGCTTGGACATGGCAATCGCGGTTTCCAGCGCGAGCTGGCCGGACACGTCGAGCGGCACCTTCTTTTCATACATTGCCGCCGCCTTGACCGTCGCCAGCGCAAACGCCTTCTGGGCGGTCTTTTCGGCGCCGGGCGCGTTGCGCAGACAGGTCAGCGTGTTCTCCCACAGCATGATCAGCAAGGCCTGCGGCGGGATTTCCGGCAGGTGCTTTTCGGCAACCGTATAGTCGGGATAGGCCGGCGCGTTGATGGCCATGAAGTTGTGCTGGATCATCGCATTGATCTGCGGCAGCCAGTCGGCGCCGGAGGCGATCAGGTCTGGCACGAGCGTGGCCGCGTAGCTGTCGCCGGTCAGATCGTGAACGTGACGGTCGACATGGGTGGACACGGTGACGCCGGGCCGCCGAACGCCGGACGGCGTGCGGAAATCGTTCTTTATCAGTCCGGCATCGATCTCGCGGCGGACGATCCAGCGGGCCGAGTGGCCTGCGAGCGCGCCGAAGGCGACGATGAAGCTTTGCGGATGAATGCCCTTCGGCCCGTCGAGCGAGGTCGACACAAGCTGAAAGAGCTGCGCGGACAGGCGCGCCGGATCTGGCAGGCCGGCATCCGCCGGCGCCCTGCGGTTGGAGTTTGCCGGACCGGGCTTGGCGGCGGCCATGCCGGCGAGAACCGGACTGAGAATCGTTGCGCTTGCAGCAGCCATTGTTGCGTCCCCCTGAAGCAAGTGCCGCCACGGTAACAGGCAAACGCCAAGGTCCGGCTAAGGCGATGTTTACAATTTGATGAAAAAATTAACGGGACAGTAAGCACGCCCGACGCGCGGGCCGACCATGCAGGATGAGCCGATGAACGCCCTAATTCAATTGATCGACCGCTGGACCGAGGCGCTGACCCCGGCGCATCTGCGCCAGGACATCCAGGTCTACAAGCGGGTGCGCATGTTCATCCTGTCGCACCTGTTCGGCCCCTTCCTTGGCCATCCGGTGACGATCTATCTGTTCCTGAACGATCCCAATCCCTGGCCGCATGTGCACATTCTGGGCCTTTCGGTGACCTTGTTCTGGTTCTTCCCGATCGCCCTGCACTTCTTCCCCCGGCGTTACGAGTTGCTGGCCATCACCTCGGTCGCCAACCTCAATTTCGCGATCCTGATCACCGCCTACCATTTTGGCGGGGTCTCCTCGCCGCTTCTGATGTGGTTCCTGGTCGTGCCGCTGCTCGCCTTCTTCTATCTGGGCTCCGGTCTGCGCACCTCGCTGGCGATCTTCGCGCAGATCGTCATCGGTCTTGGCGCATTTTACGCCTTCTACCTGATGAACCGGTCGTTCCCGATGCATATTCCGCTCGAGGAGATGGTGGACGTCACCATGATCTCGATGCTGTGCGCATCGCTCTACATCTTCTTCATGGCGAGCTATTATGCCTCGGTCGTCGACTCCCAGTCCGAACTTCTCAAGGAGATCGACCGGCACCAGGCGACGATGGACGATCTGACTGCGGCCAAGGAAGAGGCCGAACGGGCCAACGGCGCCAAGTCCGACTTCCTGGCCAAGATGAGCCACGAGTTGCGCACGCCGCTGAACGCCGTGCTCGGTTACAGCGAGATCCTTCTCGAGGATGCCGAACTGGACGGCAATGGCGAGCAGATCGCCGACCTGCAGAAGATCTCGGCGGCCGGCAAGCACCTTCTGGCCATGGTCAACGACATTCTGGACATCTCCAAGATCGAGGCGGGCAAGACCGAACTGTTCCTGGAGGATGTCAATCTCGACCAGCTCATCGAGGAGATCGAGGTAACTGCGCGTCCGCTGGCCGCCAAGAACACCAACGTCTTCGAGGTGATCAAGGATGGCGAGCTCGGCACCGCCCATCTCGACCTGACCAAGTTGCGTCAGGCGACGTTCAATCTCCTGTCGAACGCGTCCAAATTCTGCCAGAACGGCAAGATCACGCTGGAGGTGAAGACGATCGAGCAGGATGGCCAGCCGATGCTGTCCATGGCCGTTCACGATACCGGCGTGGGCATTTCCGAAGAAGCGCTTGCCAGCCTGTTCCAGAACTTTACGCAAGCCCATGCCTCGATCAACGCCAAGTTCGGCGGTACGGGTCTGGGTCTGTCGCTGTCGAAGAACCTGTGCCGCCTAATGGGCGGCGACATCATCGCCGACAGCGTGCTGGGCGAAGGATCGGTCTTCACCATCACCGTGCCGATGCAGGTGGAAGCCGCCGCGCCCGCAGAAATGAGCGAGGAAGCGGTCGACGAGACGCTGAAGGATGCCGCCGCCGAACTGCGCAAGCTCAACGAGGCCGACCAGATGCTGTCGTCCAGCGCGGACGCGAGCGCCCAGTCGCTGGGCACCGTGCTCGTCGTCGATGACGATCCGGAATATCTCGAAATCATGGACCGGATGCTGCGCAAGGAAAATCTCAGCCCGATCCTGACGTCCGATCCCGCAAGTGCACTGCATCTGGCCCGGACTGTGCGCCCGTCGCTGATGCTGATCGACGTGCTGATGCCGGATGTCGATGGCTGGGAACTGGTCGAGACGATGAAGAACGATCCCGTCACGCGCGCCATTCCGACGATCATGGTTTCGATCATGGACGATCCGAAGACCGGCGCCCCGCAACTGGCCGACGGCTTCATGGCCAAGCCGGTCGATTCGGCCAAGCTGCGCAAGGCGCTGCAACTCCACCTTGGCAAGAACGCCGCATAAACATGAGCAGGACGAGACGATGACGACCGTACTGATTGTGGAAGACCATCCGACCAACCGCGACATTATCGGACGCCGTCTGGGCAAGCGCGGCTATACGATCCGCTTTGCCGTCGACGGGCTGTCGGCGATCGACAGCGTGCAGGAAATAAAGCCCGACATCATCCTGATGGACATCGGCCTTGGCGACGGCATTGACGGCTGCGAGACGACGCGGCGGATCAAGACCATTCCCGAGGTTGCCCACATTCCGGTGATCGCGCTCACGGCGAGCGCTTTCGAGACCGACCGGCAAAATGCCTTGGCCGCCGGGTGCTCGGACTTCGATACCAAGCCGGTGGATCTGCCGCGCCTGCTGGGCAAGATGAACCAGGCGCTGCACGCCTGACCGCCGCCGGCTCCGGCGCCGGACGCTCGCCCTTTGTCCCAAACACGCCTGACGGCATAAAAAAGACCCGGCGCGGTGTCCGCGCCGGGTCTGAATTGTTGCGGTGACTGGTCACCGTGCGTGTCGGTCAGGCCGCCTCGGCCAGATCCCGGTCGAGCAGGATGTTGCGCAGCACCGAGATGTCGAGCGGCTTTTGCAGGCTGTGCGTCGCATTCAGGCCCAGTTGAAGCGCGTGTTGGCGCGTCTGTTCCAGAACGACCGGCTCCTGTCCGCTGACGATCAAGATGCGGCCGACATAGCCATCGTTTGCCAGAAGCTCGAACAGATCGTTCGCGTCGAGGTTCGGCATGCAGATGTCGACTGCCAGGATCGATGGCTTGAGTGCCGTCGTCAGGTTCATCACCCCGCGCGAGTCGGAGGTGGCGAACGCCTCATAGCGGCAGCGCTCGGCGATCCTCACGATCAGCTCGGCTGACGACACGTCGTCGTCGATCGCCAGCAGTCGTTTGGCTGTCTCCAACATGATCAGGCAGCGTCCCGCACGCAGTCTGCGACCTGTGCCGCCGCACGCTGGTTCTTCATCAGCGAGGGGTGGTCATCGCACAGCGTCAGATATTCCTTCTCAGCGCTGCGCATCGCCTTGAGCATCAGGATGACCAGCTTGTCGACATCCTCGTGGCTATGGTCGGACATGACCTGGACACGGAACCGGGCACCGCCCTGCGGCACGGCCGGATATTCGACAAGGTTGGCGATGGCACCCAGATTGCTCAGATCGCGCGAGGCAATGCGGGCAAGACCTTCGGCGCCGACGCGCACCGGCACGATGGCGGACGGATCGCCGAGCGTTTCAAGACCCACCTTGCCCATCTCCGAGCGCATATAGAGGATGTTGTCCATCAGCTTGCGCCGGCGATCGCGGCCTTCGACCGAGTCGACGATCTCGAATGCCGCCAGGACCGTTGCGGCCTGCACCGGCGACAGTGCGTTCGAAAAGGTCTGGGTGGCCGAATAGTACTTCAGATATTCTGCCGTGGCCCGGTCCTTTACAGAGATGAAACCGCCGTTGGATGCGAACGTCTTGGAGAAGCTGCCGATGATGATGTCGACATCGTGCAGCACGTTCTGCAGGCTCATATGGCCGCGTCCGTCATCGGCCATCGATCCGAAATCGTGTGCGCAGTCGACCAGCAGAACGGCGTTGTATTCGTCGCACAGCGCACGCATGGCGGCGATGTCGGGCGTATCCGAATGCATCGAGAACAGGCTCTCGGTGACCAGAAGAATGCCGTTTTCGGTGTCGTTGGCGCGAATCTTCTGCAATCGGCGTTCCATGGCGCGGACATTGAGATGGCCATGAAAATGGATGTTGCGGGTCGAGGCGCGCGCGCCTTCCTGCAGGCACGAATGCGCCAGAACGTCCATGACGACGTGGTCGTCGGGGCGCACAAAGCCCTGAATGGCGGCAAAGCCGGCCGACCAGCCGGTCGGGTAGAGAACGGTCTCGCGGCCGTCCAGGAAATCGGTGATCCGCTTTTCAAGAAGCAGCGAATGGCGCGTGTTGCCCAGAAGCGCTGCCGAACCGGCGCTGTGCACGCCATATTCCTTGATGGCTTCCATCGCCGCTTCCTTGATGGCGGGATGCGATGACAGGCTCAGATAGTCCTGGCTGGCGAAGTTGACGCCTTCCATGAGCGCGCCGCCGTCGGTCTTGGCCGCGCAATGGGTCCGCGGCGCGGTCGCGGTCGACTTGGCGTATGGCCAAAGATCACAGCGCCGGCGCTCTTCCTGCCAGTCGAAAAAGCCGTCGGTACGGCCAAGCATGTCCGTGCCTTGTTTGGCCTTGAAGTCGCGCAGACTGCCGGTCAAAGCGCCGAACGAAATGTCGTCGAACTGGTTCGATTGATTGGTCTTGTTCATGGTCGCCCCCATCTTTTTTTGGTGTGGCGAACCTAATCGAACGGCGTGAAAACCAGCTTAAATGCGACGGTAAACGGTCGCTGAATGCCGCAATGGTGAATCGATGATGACTGGTGTCCGAATTCGGACGCCAGGGCAGCCCGACCCGGAACAATTACTTAACCCGACAACGCTAGATTGCATGCGTTGGGGGGATTGGATGTTCGGCATGAGTTTGACCAATCGGGTCAGCACATTTTTGCAAGACTTGACCGGCGCCGCCGATCTGGTCGAAGCGCAGAAGACGGCGGTCATTGCCGCGCAGGTCATGACGATATGGCGTCACCTGCCGGTGATGGCCGTTTCCGGTGTAATCATTGCCTTCATCACTGCCTATGTGGCTTGGGACCACGCCAATTTCACTGTGTTCGCCTTCTGGCTTGGTGGCTTTGTCTGCCTCGAAGCGGTCATGTTGGCGCTGTGGTGGAAGACCAGAAACCGGCCACCCGAAACACTCGCCGAAACGACCAGCGCGGTGCGCAGGACGGTCCTTTATGCGACGGCGATCGGCCTGTCTTGGGGCAGCCTTGCCGCACTGCTTATTCCCTATGTCGCCGCGGAAAACACAATCTTTGCGACAGCGTTGATCACTTCCGCGATCCTGGTTACGGCGTTCAGCCTGATGGCGCTTCTCCCCGCGGTTCTGGTGTTTGTTCTGGTCAGTGGATCGCTGGCGATCGCATCGGCACTGTTTCATCCGCATGCCGAGGATTGGCCGCCGATTGTCGGTCTGATCGTGGCCTACCTTCTTTTCATTCCATGGCTGGCGGTTTCATATGGCCGTGCGTTTCTGCGGCATCTGAAGACCGATATCGAGAACCGTGAGAACGCGCAGGTCATCGGCTATCTGCTCGACGAGTATGAGGAGACCGTGTCGGAGTGGATTTGGGAAACCGATCCGGCCGGATGCACTGCGCGCGTGTCGTCGCGACTGTCTGCCAAGCTGGGCACAAGTGCCGAGGGGACCGAGCGCGTATCGTTCGTCACGCTTTTGGGCCGTGTCGCACGGGCGGATGATATCGGCTTCCAGGAGGTGCGATCGTCTCTCCTGGACGGTCGGGCGTTCACCGGTGTCGAATGCCAGGTCGGGAGCGGCGGAACGGACCAGTATTGGCGTATATCGGGCCGGCCGATCCGCGACGATGCGGGTGCCCTCGCCGGCTTTGTCGGCACGGTGCGCGACATCACCGCCGAAAAGGAAGCCAAGAACCAGATCATCCGTCTGGCCCATCGCGACACGCTGACAGGGCTCTACAACCGCGCCAGCTTTACCGAGCGGCTGGAAAACGCGGTGCGCACGCTGGAACGCTACGGCACGCCGTTCACGCTGCTGTTTCTCGATCTGGACAAGTTCAAGCTGGTCAACGACACCTATGGCCATCCCGTCGGCGACCGCCTGCTGGCCGAAGTGTCCGAGCGCATCCAGGCGATCGTGCGCAAGGATGATTGTGTGGCCCGTCTCGGCGGCGACGAGTTCGCCATCATCCTCGAACAGAGCAATGACGCCGTCTTCGCCGCCAAGCTGGCCTCGCGCCTGATCGCCAGCGTGCTCGAAGCCTATGTGATCGACGGCGAAACGCTGTGGATCGGCGTCAGCGTCGGTATTGCGCTGGCGCCGCAGCACGGCACAAGGCCCGAGCAGATCCTGCGCAACGCCGATCTGGCGCTTTATCGCGCCAAGGAGGACGGGCGCGGGGTGTTCCGCTATTTCGAAGCGCAGATGGATTTTGCCCAGCGCGAGCGGCGTATCCTTGAACAGGAGATGCACCAGGCGCTGGAGGATGAAGAGTTCCGGCTTTGCTATCAGCCGATGATCGGCAGCGAAAGTGGCCGTATCCGCGCCATGGAGGCGCTGATCCGCTGGGATCACCCGATCCGGGGCGAGATCTCACCGGTCGAGTTCATCGCCATAGCCGAACAGTCGAACCTGATCGTCGATATCGGCAAGTGGACGCTGCGCACGGCTTGCGCGGCGGCGACGGCCTGGCCGGACGATGTGTGCGTCTCGGTGAACGTCGCCGCGACCCACTTCATGCGTTCGGACATCGTCGCCGATGTCGAGGCCGTGCTTCAGGCGACCGGACTGCCCGCATACCGGCTTGAGATAGAGATCACCGAGAGCCTGCTGATCGAGGATTCCGACGATGTCCTGAACCGGCTCATCGCGCTCAAACATCTGGGCTGCGCCATCGTGATGGACGATTTCGGGACCGGCTATTCCAGCCTGTCCTATCTGCTCAAGTTCCCGTTCGACCGTCTGAAGATCGACCGCTCCTTCACCAAGGACATCGACACCGGCGACAGCGCCAAGGCGATCCTGATGGCGATCGCCTCACTTGGCGAAAACCTCGGCATCAAGATCACCGCCGAGGGCGTCGAAACAGCCGATCAGCTCGATTTCCTGATCCGCATCGGCTGCGATCAGTTGCAAGGGTTCTATTTTTCCCAGCCCGTGCAGCACGAGGACGTTGCGCCGATCATGTTGCGCAACTTCATGGATGCACGCCAGATATCGCTACACGCCGAACATCGCGACGAACGTGAAGTCAGGCGCAACCGCTCTGCGGGCTGAGACGCAAGGGTACCTCGCGCATTGTCCGAAATAATGCAATCGGGCGGTCGGCGTTTACCTGCTGGCAACCATATGGATTTACCGTGATCGCGTATCCACCCTGAAAGGTCGTGATATGCGTAAACTTGTGATCGGTGCACTCGCCCTTCTTCTGACCAGCGGCACCGCAACCGCCACGGACTATTCCAGTTCGGGGAGCGGCCAATGGACCGGTGCCCAGCTCGGCGTCCTTTACGGCTACAGCTGGATGAAGGACATGAACAACGTCCTGCGGCTGACGGCCGAGGGCGATGGCGATGTGATGGGTGTGTATGCGGCCTACAACCACCAGGTGGGCCATTTCGTCGGCGGCGGCGAAATCAGCTACAGCCGGCACGACAACATGTTCACCGACGGATCGGGTGTGCGCGTCGGCGACGTGTTCGCGGCAAAGTTGCGCGCCGGTGTCGGCTATGACCGCTATAACGCCTATGGCATGGTCGGCGTGACGCACGGCACGACCAACTTGGCCGGTGACGATTGGGGCGCTGTCTTCGGCATCGGCCTCGACGTGCTGCTGACCCACTACCTGGTCGCTGGCATCCAGTACAATTACTACAATTACGTGGACTTCAACCACACCAAGATCGACGCCGACCTGTCCGAGGTCACCGTCCGTCTCGGCTACAAGTTCTGACGCGCCTGAACCCCCGACAAAATCGTGTCTGCCCCTTGGCGCAATGCCCGTCAGGGCCTACCTGCGTGGTCCGTCAAACGATCATGAGGCAGAACCATGGGCGATACGATCAAGGTCAGTCCGGCCGTTGAGAATTGGGATGGTCCGCTTGGCCTGCCCAGGCAGGACAAGATCGCCGACAGCGACCTGCCGCCGGCCATCAAGGCCGGTTTCGTCCGTGACTTGGCCGAGGCCGAAGCCGTTGCCGCCGATCCCGAGCCGCCGACATTTGCGAACACGATCGAGGCGCTCGAACGGGCCGGCGATCTCCTGGGCAAGGCGGCGTCGATCTTCTTTGCGCGTGCCGGCAATCATACCAACGACACGATCCAGGCCGCCGAGCGGGAACTGGCGCCGCTTTTTGCTCGGCATGCCGGCACGATCGCCCAGAACAAGGCCCTGTTTGGCCGTGTCGACACGCTTTGGCAGAACCGCGACGCGCTGGGCCTGACGGGCGAGCAGACCGAAGTGCTTCGCCGTTATCGCCGGACCTTCGTGCGGCAGGGTGCGGCGCTTGAGGGCAAGGCGCAGGCCCGCCTGATCGCCATCAACGAGCGGCTTGCGGAACTGGGCACGGCGTTCGGGCAGAATGTGCTCGCCGACGAGGCCGACTGGGCGATGATGCTGGAGAGTGATGCCGATCTCGTCGGTCTGCCGCCCTCGACGGTGGCGGCTATGGCCGCCGCGGCGACCGAACGCGGTGAAGAGGGCAAGCATGCGGTGACGCTGTCGCGCTCGATCATCGAACCGTTCCTGACCTTTTCGACACGCCGCGACCTGCGCGAGGTGGCGTTCCGGGCCTGGACCGGCCGAGGCGAGAGCAATGCGGCCACCGACAATCGCCCGATCATCGCCGAAACGCTGAAACTGCGTGCGGAGAAGGCGCAGTTGCTGGGCCATAACAGTTTCGCCGCGCTCAAGCTCGATGGAACCATGGCCAAAACGCCTGAGGCGGTGAACACGCTGCTTGAGACAGTTTGGGAGAAAGCACGCACGCAGGCCGAGACCGAGGCCGCCGACATCGCATCGCTAATGCGCGAGCAGGGCGCCAATCACGATCTGGGCGCATGGGATTGGCGGCATTATGCCGAGCAGATCCGCGCCGCGCGCTATGCCTATTCGGACGATGAGATCAAGCCGTACATGGCGCTTGAACGGGTGATCGAAGCGGCCTTTTTTGTTGCGAACCGGTTGTTCGGGCTGACCTTCGAGGAAGTGCCGGGCATCGCCACGCACCATCCGGACGCCCGCGTGTGGCGTGTCAGCGACGCTGACGGTGCGCCCCGCGCGGTCTTCATCGGCGACTATTTCGCCCGGCCCTCGAAACGGTCAGGTGCGTGGATGAGCGCGCTTCAGGTGCAGTCGACGCTGCTCGGACGCAGCCCGATCATCACCAACACGATGAACTTCGCCAAGCCTCCGGCCGGCCAGCCGGCCTTCCTGTCATTTGACGATGCGCGCACGCTGTTTCACGAGTTCGGCCATGCGCTGCACGGCATGATGTCGGATGTGACCTATCCGTCCGTGTCGGGCACCAATGTGGCGCGCGACTTCGTCGAACTGCCCTCGCAACTGTTCGAACACTGGCTGACCGTGCCCGAGGTGCTGAACCGGTTCGCGCTGCATCACGAGACGGGAGAACCGATGCCGAAGGCGCTTCTGGACAAGGTGCTGGCCGCGCAGACCTTCAATGCCGGGTTCGACACGGTCGAATACACCGCCAGCGCGCTGGTCGACATGGCTTATCATGAGGGTGCGGATGCGCCGGACGATCCCATGGCGTTCGAGACGGACAGGCTTGCGGCACTCGCCATGCCGGCGGCGATTTCGATGCGCCACCGCTCGCCGCACTTCCAGCACATCTTTTCGGGCGATTCCTACGCGGCGGGTTACTATTCCTACATGTGGTCCGAAGTGCTCGATGCCGACGCTTTTTCCGCGTTCGAGGAGACCGGCGATCCGTTCGATCCCGCTTTGGCTGAAAAGCTGGGGCGGCACATCTATGCCTCGGGCGGAACCGCCGATCCGGAAGACGCCTATATCGCCTTCCGCGGCAAGCTGCCGACGCCCGATGCGATGCTGGAAAAGCGCGGGCTGACGTAGCACAGTCGCGCAAACGGACCTGGCAGCAGGAGACGGCCCATGCAATGGTCATTTTCGATCGGCACGGTGGCGGGCAGCCAGATCCGCATCCACCTGACCTTCTTCCTCCTGCTGGCCTGGGTGGCGTTCGTCTACATGCAGGAGGGCGGCGCGACGGCGGCGATCGAGGGCGTCGTGTTCATCTCGGCGATCTTTGCCTGCGTGGTGCTGCATGAATTGGGGCACGCGCTCGCGGCGCGACGCTACGGCATCAAGACGCCGACCATCACGCTTTTGCCGATCGGCGGTGTCGCCTCGCTCGAACGCATGCCCGAAGACCCGCGCAAGGAGATCGTCGTCGCGCTGGCCGGCCCGCTGGTCAATGTCGTCATCGCGTTCGTGCTGATCGTCTTTCTTGGGGCCGGGTTCGACCTGTCCACGGCGGCCGCGCTTGAGGACCCCGCCGCCGGTTTTCTGGCCCGGCTGGCCGCCATCAACGTGATCCTTGTCCTGTTCAACCTGATCCCCGCCTTTCCGATGGATGGCGGCCGGGTTCTGCGCGCGCTGCTGGCGACACGCTATTCGCGCGTGCGTGCCACCGAGATGGCCGCCCGTGTCGGCCAGATCGCCGCCTTCGTGTTCGGCTTTCTGGGGCTGATGAGCGGCAATCCGCTGCTCGTCTTCGTCGCCATCTTCGTCTACATCGCAGCGGCCGGCGAAGCCCAGGCGACCGGCATGCAGGACATTGCCCGCTCGCTGCGGGTGCGCGATGCAATGATCACCCGCTTTGAAGCGCTCGGACCCGGCGCAACGCTCGGCGAAGCCGCCGAACTTCTGCTCAAGACGACCCAGCACGAGTTTCCGGTGCTCGACACGAACGGCGCCATGACCGGCGTTCTGCTGCGCCGCGATCTTGTCGCCGGCCTCGAACAGGCCGGCCGCGAAGGGTCCGTTGACGGGTTTCTCAATCGCGATGTGCCGGTCATTGCCGAAACCGAAGGCCTCGACATGGCGCTCGACCTGATCCAGCAAAAGGGCAAGCCGGCGGTCGCGGTGCGCGGTCGTGACGGGCGTCTGGCGGGCTATGTCACGATGGAGAATCTGGGCGAGCTGATGCTGATCCGCACGGCGGTCGATCACGCGGGCTGAGGTTTCACTCGTTTGGATGCCGCCCTAGATTGGTGCCATGACTGATCGCCTGCATCAGCACTTCTCCAAGACGACGCCGGACGGCGACACGCACCAGCGCGACGTGTGCGACCATTGCGGCTATGTCGCCTATCAGAACCCGAAGATTGTGGTCGGCTCGGTTGTCACCCATGCGGGCAGGGTGCTTTTGTGCCGTCGCGCGATCGAGCCGCGCCATGGCTACTGGACCGTGCCCGCCGGCTATCTGGAACTGGGCGAGACGCCCGAGGAAGGCGCCCGGCGCGAAGCGCGTGAAGAGGCCAATGCCGACCTGGTGCTGCACGGCCTTCTGGCGGTCTATACCGTGCGCCGGCTCAGCCAGGTCCAGTTGATCTATCGGGCCACGCTGGCCGACGGTGCCTTTTCGCCCGGCGTCGAGAGCCTTGAGACGCAGCTTTTCGACTGGGACGCAATCCCATGGGACGATCTGGCTTTCCCGACGGTTCACTGGATGCTCGGCCATCAGCGGGCCCTTGAGGCCGGCGAGGGGACCGGACCTTTCGGCAATCCCGCCGATCCGGATTGATCCCGCGCAAGGACCGCGGACACACTGCGGGTAAGCTGGAAGGCGTCCGACACACCGGAGTTCGCCATGCCTGCCGCCACCAATGCACACGATCTTCTCGCTGTTTTCGACAAGGATCTGGCCAAGCTTCAAAAGACGCTCGATGGCGTCGATGAGGACATGGCCAGCAAGCACGCGGTGGCCGACGAGGCGACGATCAAGGGCGTGATCGCGCACAGGACCCATTGGATCGGCCTGTTCTTTGACTGGTATGAGGGCGGCGTCGCCGGAAAAGCCGTCGAAACGCCGGCGCCGGGCGTCAAATGGAACCAGCTCAAGACCTACAACGCGCCGATCTACGCGGCGGCCAATGGCCGGTCCTGGTCCGAACTCAAGGCCGAATTCGACGCTGCCGTGGCGCGTTTGCGGACCTTCATCGCCGAAGGCGACGACAATCTGCTCTACGTCAAGGGGCTCTATCCGTGGATGAACAACTGGACGATCGGCCGATGGGCCGAAGCGTCCGGGCCAAGCCATTTCCGCTCGGCCAACACCTACATCCGCAAGGTTTTGCGCGAAAACGCCGCCGGTTGAGGCGCTATTCGTCCTCGTCCAGCGAATGGCGCATGATCAGCGGCATCTGGGCGAGCGTGAAGGCCAGCGTGATTGGCAGGTTGCCCCACACCTTGAAGGCGACCCAGAAGTCGGTCGAGAAATTGCGCCACAGCACCTCGTTGACCAGCGCCATGAAGGCCAGGAACAGGCCCCAACGGATCGTCAGCTTGTGCCAGCCCTCCTCGTCGATCCTGAACGCGGCATCGAACACATAGCGCAGCAACGACACGCGGAAGATGAACAGACCGCCGAGCAGCAGTGCCGAGAACAGGCCGTTGACGATGGTCGGCTTGATCTTGATGAACAACTCATCGTGAAGCCAGAGCGTCAGTGCGCCGAAGATCAGCACCACGACACCGGCGACCAGCGGCATGATCGGGATCGTGCGCGTCAGCACCCAGGAAAGCGACAGCGAGATGACCGTCGCGACCATGAAGACGGCCGTCGCCACGAAAATCGGTTCGCCCAGCGCGCCCAGAAAGCCGACGCGTTCGGCCAGCCATTCGCCGCGCGCATTGGCGAAGAAGAAAGCGAGAAGCGGGCCGAATTCAAGCGCGAGCTTCAGCCCCGGGCTGGTTGCCGGCTTCTCTTTGTGCGTTGGCGCTATCGTTGCTTCGTCAGCCATTCAGGCATCCTCTTGGACGGGCGTGCCGGCAATCGCCTGCGCGAAGTCGGCGGCGCGGAACGGTTCGAGATCGTCGACACCCTCACCCACACCTATAAAGTAGACAGGTAAATTAAATTTTGCAGATATGGCGACGAGAATTCCGCCGCGGGCGGTTCCGTCTAGCTTGGTCATCACCAGCCCGTTGACGCCGGCCACATTGCGGAAGATCTCGACCTGGCTCAGCGCGTTCTGGCCGGTGGTCGCATCGAGCGTCTGCAGAACGGTGTGCGGCGCGTCCGGATCGTGCTTTTGCAAAACGCGGACGATCTTGGCCAGTTCGTCCATCAGCTCGGCCTTGTTCTGCAGGCGGCCGGCCGTGTCGATGATCACCACGTCCGATCCGTTGTCGCGCGCCTGCTCATAGGCCTCATAGGCAAGCCCGGCTGCGTCCGCCCCCAGTTTCGTGCCGACAAAGGCCGAACCCGTGCGCTCGGACCAGATTTTGAGCTGCTCTATGGCCGCCGCGCGGAACGTGTCGCCGGCGCCGAGCGTCACCGACAGGCCGGCCGTGCGCAGCTTGGCGGCCAGCTTGCCGATCGTGGTGGTCTTTCCGGTACCGTTGACACCGACAACCAGGATGACATGCGGCTTGACGGAAAGATCCAGTTCGAGCGGCATGGCGACTGGGCCGAGCACCTTTGCGACCTCGGCCGCCATCACCTGGCGCACCTCGTCGGGCGCGACATCGCGGCCAAGCCGGGTGGACGCCAAGGCATCGGTGACCCGCATTGCCGTTTCGATGCCGAGATCGGCCTGGATCAGGATGTCTTCGAGCTCCTCAAGCGTCTCTTCGTCGAGCTTTCGCTTGGTGAAGACGCCGGCAATGTTGTCGCCGAGCTGGCGAGAGGAACGCGACAGGCCCGAGGTCAGCCGGGCGAGCCAGCCCTTTTTCTCATCGGCCTCGACTGGCGCGACGGGCTGCGCGTCATCGCCGATCATCACCGTGCGTGCGGTGGTGGGCAGGTCGTCCGGTGCCAATTCCGGCGGAGTGACGGGTACCGATGGCGGTTCGACCGCAGGCGGTGGTTCCGGTGTCACCGGGACTTCGGGCACAACGGGTTCGGGCGTTTCGGGCGCGGTCGGCGGGGCCGGTTCGGGTTCGACGGGCACCTCCGGAAGGGCCGTGGGCTCGGGCGCGGGCGGCGCCTCGGGGACCGGCTCAACCGGCAGTTCTTCCGGCTCGGCCGGCTCGGGCTCGGGCGTCAGGGCGATTTCGGGTTCCGGCTGCACAGGCGCGGGGGCTGGCTCCGGTGGGACTTCCTCCGGGGCCGGCGGCGGCAGTTCGGACGGCTGGCCCGGATCGCTGTCTTGCGCCGTTGCGGCTTCCCCGGCCATCTCGGCCGCCGCTGTTTCGGCCGCGACCGGCGTCGCCGGTTCGGCGACATCGACCGTTTTCGCCTCGTCCGTCGCGGTCGGATCGGGCGTCTCTTCGACCTTCTTCTTGCCGAACGAGAAGATGCGCTTGAGGAAACCGGCCATCGGCTATTCCGCCGCCTCGGCGATGGAAGCCGATCCGGTCAGCGCCGTGCCGTCATGGCCCGATATGGCTGTCGACACGATTTCGCCGGGCGCGCCGGCGGGGCCGGTCAGCCGCACCGGCGTGAAATCCGGCGTCCGGCCGAAGCCGGGCTTTTCCAGCAGAACCGGCTGCACGGCCCCGTCCATGGCGCCCAGATGGGCCTGCCAGGCGTCGTCGGCCTTCCGGCGCAGACGCGCCGCACGGTCCTTGACCAGCGCCCGGTCGAGCTGCGGCATCCTGGCCGCCGGGGTGCCGGTGCGCGGCGAGAAGGGAAACACATGCACGCGCGCCAGCCCGCATGCATCGATGATCGACAGTGCACCCTCGAACATCGCCTCGGTCTCGGTCGGGAAACCGGCAATCATGTCCGCGCCGAACGAGGCATCGGGACGGAGGCGCCGGACCGTGTCGCAGAACTCGATCGAATGGGCTCGCAGGTGACGGCGCTTCATCCGCTTCAAGATCAGATCGTCGCCATGCTGCATCGACAGATGGAAATGCGGCATTAGGCGCTGTTCGGTGGCAATGGCATCGAACAGCACGTCGTCGGCTTCGATCGAGTCGATGGAGGACAGACGCAAGCGCCACAGGTCGGGCACTTGACCGAGTATCGTCTTGACGAGTTTGCCGAGCGACGGGCTGCCCGGAAGGTCCGGCCCGTAGGAAGTCAGGTCGACACCCGTCAGCACGACTTCCCGGTAGCCGTTCCCGACCAGCCGGCGGACCTGGTCGATCACCGCACCCATCGGCACAGACCGCGAATGGCCGCGGCCATAGGGGATGATGCAGAAGGTGCAGCGATGGTCACAGCCATTTTGAACCTGCACGAAAGCGCGCGTGCGCCCCTCAATGCTCTCGACCATGTGCGCGGCCGTCTCGCGCACCTCGAATATGTCGTTGACACGCACCTTCTCGGTGCTGTTGACGCCGAAATCGGGCAGGGCGCGATAGGATTGCGCCTTCAGCTTGTCGTCATTGCCGATGATGAGATCGACCTCGTTCATGTCGGCGAAGCTCTCCGGCTCGGTCTGTGCCGCACAGCCGGTGACGATGATGCGCGCGCCGGGCGTCTCGCGCCTGGCGCGCCGGATCGCCTGCTTGGCCTGGCGCACCGCTTCACCGGTGACCGCGCATGTGTTGATGACCACCGCGCCGCCTTCCAGCGCGCCAAGGCCGGCCGCGTCGGCCTCGCGCCGCACGATCTCGCCCTCATAGGTGTTCAGGCGACAGCCGAAGGTTTTGACGTCAACGCCCATCAGCGGGCTCCGGCGCCGGCATTGTCGTTGGCGCCTTCCACCTGCCGCTGCCACTGCCCGGTGGCGGGGTCAAGCAGGCCGGTGAATTCGTACTCCGCCGGCCCGGTCATGATCACATGATCGTCCTCGCGCCATTCGATCAAGAGGTCGCCACCGGGCACGGTGATGGTCGCGGCGCGGCCGGTCAGCCCCTTGCGGGCGGCGCAGACCAACGCCGCGCAGGCGCCTGAGCCGCAGGCCTTTGTCAGCCCGGCGCCGCGCTCCCAGGTGCGGATGACGACATGTTCGGGATCGATGACGCGCGCGATGGTGATGTTGGCGCGGTCGGGAAAAATCGGGTGGTTTTCGAGCAGCGGTCCGAAGCGTTCGAGATCGTAAGACCAGACATCCTTGTCGACCCAGAAGACGGCATGCGGATTGCCCATGCTGGCGACCGACGGCGTATGCAGCACCGGCGCGTCGATCGGGCCGATCTGCAATTCGATGCCCGTCGTGTCGGCGAACTCCTCGTCGAGGGGGATCTGGTCCCATCGAAAACGCGGCCGGCCCATGTCGACCGACACCATGCCGCCCTCCTGTTCGGCCGCGTCGAGAAGGCCGGCAATGGTCTGGAAGGTGAACGCGGTCTTGCCGGTCTCGGCTGCCAGTGCCTGGACAACGCAGCGCGTGCCATTGCCGCAGGCCCCCGCCTCCGAACCGTCATTGTTGTAGATGCGAAGAAAGGCATCGGTACCGTCGGTCGCCGGATCGTGGATCGCCATGATCTGGTCGAAAGCGGTCGCCGGATCATGATTGAGTGCGATGGCCGCATGTGGCGTGAACGCTTCGGCGCGGCCGCGCATGTCAGCCACGATGATCTGGTTGCCCAGTCCGTTCATCTTCGCAAATTGGACGTTGATCGCCATGGTCCGCCGCGTCCGCCGGGCGCGTCACTCGGTTGTGTTTTTGTGCCGCCTATATGGCGGATCGGGGCGGCGATTGCCAGTCTCGTCAGCCGACCGTCTGCGGCGGCACGTCCCAGACCTGGCCGGGTCGCATGGGCTGGAAACGGTCGGGCACGATGCCGAAATTCTGCAACGCCGTTTCGAGCGCCTGCAGCGGTGCTTCCACTGCCTCGTTGGTGAGCCGGAAGGTGCCCCAGTGATGGCCCACGGCGTGGGCCGCGCGGGAGAGAGCCATGCCTTGTGCCGCTTCGAGCGGGTTTTGGTGCTGGCCTTCCATGAACCAGCGCGGCTCATAGGCGCCGATCGGCAGGAGCGCGAGGCGGAAGCCGCCATGCTTTTCGCCGGCTGCGCGATAGTTGATGCCGCCGTGAAACCCGGTGTCGCCGATATGGTAGATCTTGCCCGCCGTCGTCTCGATCACGAAGGCCGACCAGAGCGCCATGCGGCGGTCGCTGCCGCCACGCGCCGACCAGTGATGGGCGGGTTCGATATGCACGCGGGCGCCGTCGCCGAGCAGCACCACATCACCCCAATTGCCGGTGGAGATGCGGGCCGTCGGCGCCGTCCGGCGGATGATCGTGTCGTTGCCGAGCGGTGTGACGATATGTGGGTCGTGCGCTGCAACGAGCCGCTCGAGCGTCGCCAGATCGAGATGGTCGTAGTGGTTGTGCGTCAGAAGCACGGCGTTGATCGGCGGCAGATCGTCGAACCCGATGCCGGGCGCGTTGCGCCGGTAGGGACCGGCAAAGGAAAACGGGCTTACCCGCTCGGACCAGACCGGATCGGTCAATATGTTCAGGCCGGCGACCTGCACCAGCATGGTGGCATGGCCGACCATTGTGACACGCAGCGTGTCACCCCCGATCCGTGGTTCGGGCTTGGCTGGCTCGAACGTGCTCGGATAGGTCTCCGGCCAGGGCTCCTTGCCGGGGCCAAGCTGCCAGCGCAGAAGGTCCGTAAATCCGCGTGGCTCGGCGCCGCCGGGGTTGAAGAATGCGCGGCCGTCGAAGTTCGAGGTCGCCGGGCCGGAATAATAGGGGTTGCCGGCATTGGCGCGGCGCATCGCAAACGCGCCGCCGGCGGCGAGAAGGCCGCCAATGCCCAACCATCTGAAAAAGCCGCGTCGCGTCATGACGGCAAAGATGGCGACGTGGCGGGGCGGATCAAGGGGTTGGCCGCTTGTGCCCGATACTGTGCGTCTTTATAGAAGCGCCCACTCTTTTTCGCCGCGTCGGCGCGCGGCGCCACCCGGTTCACGGAAATCGCGTCCATGGAAGCCATTCTGCAGCTTGCCGCGGCCAACATCCTGTCGCCACCCGTGCTGTTCTTCATACTGGGCTTTGCCGGCTCGATCGCAGGCTCGCAACTGACGCTGCCCGAAGCGGTCGCCAAGACGCTGTCGATCTATCTGATGCTCGCGATCGGCTTTAAGGGCGGCGTCGCGCTCGCCGCCGAGGGTCTGACGCTGGCGCTGATCCTGGCCCTCCTGGCCGGCGTCATCCTTTCGGCCTTGATCCCGCTCGTCGCCTTTTTCATCCTGCAGCGCATTTCCAAGCTGCCGCGGGTCGATGCGGCGGCTGCGGCGGCCCATTACGGATCGATCTCGATCGTCACCTTCGTTGCCGCCACGCAGGCCGTGCGCTCGATCGGGCTCGAGCCGGAAGGGTTCATGGTCGCCGTGGCCGCGGCGATGGAAACGCCGGCGATCCTCGTCGCCCTGTTCCTTGCGCGCTCGGCGGCCAAACAGAGAAAAGCGGCCGATCCCGATGCTGGCGAAGGGCTGTTGCAGGAAGTGTTCCTGAACTCATCCGTGGTCGTCCTGATGGGCGCCTTCGTCATCGGCGCGGTGACCGGGTCCGAGGGCATGGCGGCCATCGAAGGCTTTATCGTCATTCCTTTCACCGGCGTTTTGTGCCTGTTCCTGCTCGACATGGGTGCGGTGGCCGGGCGCGGCATGGCGCAAGCGCGCAAGGTGCTCGATGCGCGGCTTGTCGGCTTCGGCCTTTTCATGCCGTTCATCGGCGCGGCCATGGCGCTGCCGTTTGCGCTGGTTGCCGGCCTGTCGCCGGGCGGCGTTGCGCTTTTGATGACGCTGGCCGCCAGCGCCTCCTATATTGCGGTCCCGGCGGCGATGCGTCTGGCGCTGCCCGAAGCGCGGCCTTCGATCTACCTGTCGCTGTCGCTCGGTGTTACCTTCCCGATGAACCTGACCATCGGCATTCCGGCCTATGCAGCGGTGGCGCGGCTGGTCACAGGCGGTTAAGCGAGCGATCCGATCATGAAGACCCATGCCAAGAAACAGATGACCGTGATCTGCGAAGTGCCGGTGATGCACCGCATCACCCGCGTTCTCGACAAGGTTCCGGTCACCGGGTACACGATCTTCCCGGCGCTTTCGGGCCGTGGTTCGGAGGGCACGTGGGACCGCGACCGGATCATCGGCGATGCCGGTCGCATGGTGATGATCGTCTCGGTCATGTCCGTCGAGCAGGCCGATATCGCCATCGACCGCATCTATGAGGCGCTCGAACCGCAAATGGGCATCATCACGGTCGCCGATGTGGACGTGTTGCGGCCCGAACGGTTCTGACCGGGCCGTTAGCCGAAAAGCGCAATTGCCGTTGGTGACGCCCCGGCGCTAAACCCGTTGCCCTGTAGGGCGGGATCATGCGCACATTTCCTCTCAGGCTTCTGGATGGATATCGCGGCTTTCGCGGTCGGGCGGCGCACAAGGGCAGCTACGATCATGCGCGTCTGGCGGTCGAGGGCCAGAAGCCCGATACGCTTGTCATTGCCTGCTGCGACAGCCGGGTGACGCCCGAACTGATCTTTTCCGCCGATCCGGGCTCGCTGTTCGTCCAGCGCAACGTCGCCAATCTGGTGCCGCCCTACACGACCGACGGCCGCAACCTGTCGACCGCCGCGACGCTCGAATTTGCGATCAACGGGCTGAAGGTCAAGCATGTGGTGGTGCTCGGCCATGCCCGCTGCGGCGGCATCCGCGCCTTTGTCGAGGGCGCCGGCGAGGCCGAACCCCTGTCGCCGGACGACTTTCTCGGGACATGGATGGGTTGGCTCGACCGGGCGTCGCTCGGCCATGTCTGCGCCGATGCCGACGACCGTCACAGCTATCGGGCCGTGGAGGAGGAGGGCATCCGCCAGTCGATCGCCAACCTCAAGACCTTCTCATGCGTCCGCAAACGGCTGGACAAAGGCGATCTGACGCTGCACGGCGCCTGGTTCGATATCGCCCGGGGCGAATTGTGGGTCATGGACGGGCCGACCGGAGAATTCCACTGGACCGACGGCGTTGAGTTTCGGTGACGCGCCGCTCGCTACGCTTTGATGGAGCAGCGCCCAAGGCAGCCTGGAACGGACCATGCCAACATTTTCGCGATAGCTTCCGTTGATCTGGTTTTGCCGAATGCGCGCAAGTGGTTGCGAGTGCTGAAGCGATGAATTGCAGAAAAGCAGAATTGGCCACTGAACTCTATTGGAGTCATTTCTTGACGGACAGGGAGTTTGTTGCGTCAGTATATGGCTTTGGGAGAGTGTAGTTTGCCAACCCGATCAATTTTCCGCTTCCTCGCACCGGCTTTCCTTCTTGTCTGTGCGGGTTGCACGTCGGTTCCGCTAGCAGCAACACAGATCAATCTTGTACGGCCGAGCGGAGACAAGGTGATCATACCGGGCATTTTGCCGTCCGCGGCGAACAAGCAAACCCGCAACATCACGGCGTTCGCAATCCATGGCATCGGGCGGACCAGCGCGTGCTTTGCCGACCCGATCCTGGACATGTTCTCAGGCGAACGTTTCCGTACCCGGCCGGTCGATGATGATCTTTGCGATCCTAGGGGCGTTTCGGTGATAGCAATGCCGGTCTGCCTTGCCACCAGCTATGGTGTGACGGGCGAGGCATTTGTCGAACTTGGCCCTGATGACGAGCCGAGGGTCATCGGAAAAGAGTGTGGCAATGCCTCCGGAGCGTCCGATATCCTTGTTGGCGTGCGGCCGGGGGCCGTTTCAGACTCTCCGCTGCGTGTGGCACGGATGGGGACGCTCTTCCGCTATTCGACTGAGGTCACCTACGTCGATGGTGATGGTCTCAGCTACAACCTTGATGCGACGACTTACGCCTATTGGTGGCACGGGGATGCTAACGCAATTCAGGCGCCTTTCGTGGGTAAGGATCAAAGCCCTGAGCGGACCCAAGAGCGTGTCATCGCCAACCGCGAGTTGAAGCGCATCGTGATGAACGAAGGTCTGGTGGATGCGGCTTTCTTTTTGGGAAGCGGCGGTGCGTTGCTGCGCGAAGGCACGCAAAGTGCCTTGTGCCGCATGGTGCTGGATGTGGAAGGCGTCGTTCCGGCCTCCGAGCTTGTCAGGGACCCCTGCCAGAGGCTGACCAGCGTGCGGGATTTCACAAATCTCAAGCGCAGTCAGGTCGTATTGCTGACGCAGAGCTTGGGGAGCCGGATACTCTTTGACTCAATGAGCGGTTTTCGCTCCGATCGCCCCGCTTCGAACCTCGCCGCGGAGATAGAGGCACGGTCCATTGGGGATTCGATTCTGGAAAGTGGTCCGCTTGTCTACATGTCGGCCAATCAACTGCCTTTGCTCGGTGTCGCCGATGTCCAGATCACGGACCCGCGCGACTCGTTTCGCGACCGTTCATTGGCCGTCGGCGAGGAGCCTGGTTTTCAGGAAGAGCTTGAGCAACGGGCGGTGGTGCAAACACCATCACAGGTAATCACGGCGCAGGGCATGGTGCCCGTTCCCGAGCCTCTTCCTCAAGCCGAGCCTGCCAAGGTAGGTGCGGGCAAGGCGCCTCAACAGGTGTCGCTTGTTTCATTCTACGATCCCAATGATCTTCTGGGGTATCCGGCGGGGGACCACCTGCCCGAGGAGCGTCAACGGCTCTACATCGATGTGCAGCAACGATACGCCATACCGTGGTTCTTTTTTGCCAATCCGGCCGCAGCGCACGACAAGTCCTTCAATCGCAATCGGGCGCGCAGAATGATCCTGTGCGGTGCCCAGCAGGAAGCCGATAACAGGCTGACTTTGCGGATGAACGCCGACTGCAGAGCGCCTCGGTGAGCCCGAGTTCTGGGTGATCAGTTGACTCGTACCGAGAATTCGCCCATAGCCGCGCCGATCAGCGACGAGACCCGTCTCCGAGCCGCCGACCGGGGCGCCTGACAAGGACGATCCTGGAGGTCCACACCCGACAGCGCGATGCGCCCTCGGGTGCGTTTGTGCTTTGGCGTTTGGGTTTGCGCTCGCGGATGCTTATCTCGATGCCATGGCTCCGGCACTGCCGGCGCCGGTGAAATCGGGGATGGAACGAACAGATGTTTGAATCGCTTTCCGACCGTTTGGGGTCGATATTCGGGTCGCTGACCGGCCGCGGCGCACTGTCGGAGAAAGACGTCTCCGCAGCGTTGCGCGAGGTGCGGCGCGCGCTGATCGAAGCCGACGTGTCGCTGGAAGTGGTGCGTGGCTTTGTCGAGCGGGTGCGCGAGAAGGCTGTCGGCGTCGATGTCCTCAAGTCGGTCAAGCCCGGCCAGATGGTCGTCAAGATCGTCCATGACGAACTGGTCGAGACACTGGGCTCGGACGCCGAGACGATCGATCTGAACGCGCCTTCGCCGGTCGTCATCATGATGGTCGGCCTTCAGGGTTCGGGCAAGACAACGACGACGGCGAAGATTGCCAAGCGGCTGACCGAGCGCGACAAGAAGAAGGTCCTGATGGCCTCGCTCGATACGCGCCGGCCCGCCGCCCAGGAACAGCTCCGCCAGCTTGGCGAACAGACCGGCGTTGCGACGCTGCCGGTCATAGAGGGGCAGGACCCCGTTGCGATCGCCAATCGCGCCGCGCAGGCTGGCAAGCTCGGCGGCCACGATGTGGTGATCCTCGACACGGCCGGCCGGACCCATATCGACGAGCCGCTGATGGTCGAGATGGCCGACATCAAAAAGGCCGCCGATCCGCATGAAATCCTGCTGATCGCCGACTCGCTGACCGGTCAGGACGCGGTCAATCTGGCGCGCAATTTCGACGAGCGCGTCGGCATTACCGGACTGATCCTGACCCGGATGGATGGCGACGGGCGCGGCGGCGCGGCGCTTTCGATGCGCGCGGCGACCGGCAAGCCGGTCAAGCTGGTCGGCACAGGCGAAAAGATGGATGCGCTGGAGGAATTCCATCCCAAGCGCATTGCCGACCGCATTCTGGGCATGGGCGATATCGTCTCGCTGGTCGAAAAGGCCGCCGAGACGATCGACCAGGAAAAAGCCGAGGCGATGGCCAAGAAGATGGCCTCGGGCAAATTCGACCTCGACGATCTCGCCGATCAGCTCAAGCAGATGCAGAAGATGGGCGGCATGGGCGGTCTGATGGGCATGATGCCCGGCATGGGCAAGATGAAGGACCAGATGGCCGCAGCCGGCATGGACGACAAGATGTTCGGCCGACAGCTCGCCATCATCTCGTCGATGACACCGAAGGAGCGCGCCCAGCCTGATCTGCTCAAGCATTCGCGCAAGAAACGCATCGCGGCCGGCTCGGGCACCAATGCCGCCGAGATCAACAAACTGCTGAAGATGCACCGCCAGATGGCCGACATGATGAAGTCCATGAAGGGCAAGAAGGGCGGCGGCATGATGGGCAAGCTGATGGGCGGCATGGCCGGCAAGATGGGCCTGCCGGGCGGCATGCCCGGCGGTATGCCCGATCCCTCTCAGATGAGCGAGAAGGACCTCAAGAAGCTGCAACAGCAGGCCGAGCAGCTTGGTTTGGGCGCGCCGGGTGTGCCCGGCGGCGGTCTGCCCGGTCTTGGCGGCCCGAAGCTGCCCGGTTTGGGTGGTCCTGGCCTGCCCGGCCTTCCGAAAGGGCCCAAGAAGTGACCTGCGGCGCGATCGACATCCCGGTGATCGAGACCGATCGGCTTCGCCTGCGCGGTTGGCGCGAGGCGGATCTGGACGGTCTTTGCGCGCTGTTCGGCGATCCCGAGGCCACGCGGTTCACCGGCGGGACCAAGGACCAGCCCGCCGCATGGCGGCAGCTTGCCACCTATGCCGGCCATTGGCTGCTCAAGGGTTGGGGTCCGTTTGCGGTAACACTCAAGTCGACGGACGAAGTCATCGGCTATTGCGGTCCGTGGGACCCGTACGGCAAGGCGCTGGAGCCCGAGATCACCTATGGGCTTGCGTCAACCCATCATGGCCGCGGATATGCGACCGAGGCGGTGCGGGCGTCGATTGCCCATGCCTATGGCACGCTGAGCTGGGACAGTGCGCTCAGCTACATCGACGCCAAGAACGACGCCTCGCTTGGTGTCGCGCAGAAGCTTGGGGCGCGACACGATGGCGATGCGCTTTTGTATGGCGTCGTGCCGGTGCAGATCTGGCGCTATCCCGCCCGGGCCAGCTTCGTGGCGGACAAGGGTCGCGCCGCATGACCTACGGCACGATCGACATACCGGTGATCGAGACCGAACGGCTTCGCCTGCGCGGTTTCGAACTGCGCGATTTCGATGCCGTGGCCGCCTACAAGGCCGACCCGGAGGTGATGCGCTACACCGGTGGCCCGGAATCGGGGTTCAAGGCGTGGAAGTCGCTGGCGACCATGGTCGGAAGCTGGGTGTTGCATGGCTATGGCTATTTCTGCGTGGCCGAGAAGGATTCCGACATCTGTGTCGGCCATTGCGCGCTGTTCGATCCGCCCGGCTGGCCGGGACGCGAAGTCGGATACACGCTGGCGCGGCATGCCCATGGCAAAGGCTATGCGGCCGAGGCTGCTGGGGCTGCGTTGCACTTTGCCTACACCAGACTTGGTTGGACGACGGCGATCAGCGTGATCGATCCGGAAAACGGCGCCTCGCAGAATGTCGCGCGCCGTCTCGGTGCGGCCAAGGAACAGGAGAACGTACCGATCTGGGATTTCACCGCCGATATCTGGCGGCACCTGCCGCCGGACCGGTTCCTTCGCGAGACCCATATCGAATGACCGATTTCTCGATCCCAACGCTCGAAACCGGGCGGCTCGTCTTGCGCGGCTTCACCCAAGCCGATTTCGAGCTCTTTTGCGCATTCTACGCCGACGACGCGACGGCACGTTTCGTCGGCGGCGTCGAAGACAGACGCGCCGTGTGGCGGCGCATGGCCGCCTATACCGGTCATTGGGCGCTGCGCGGCTACGGCATGTGGGCTGTGGTCGAAAAACAGACGAGCGCTTTCGTCGGTTATGCCGGCAACTGGTTTCCGGAGGGCTGGCCCGAGCCGGAGATCGCCTACGGACTTTTGAAATCCGCTCAAGGCAAGGGTTATGCCGTCGAAGCCGCGGGGCGTGTGCTGCGCCATGCCTACGAGGAATTGGACTGGACGACGGCGATAAGCGCCATTGATGTCGACAATGAAGCCTCAAAGAACGTTGCCCGGCGTCTGGGCGCGGTCAGCGAAGGCACCAGACCCGTCTCCGATTTCACCGCCGAGATATTCCGGCACCAATCACCACAGAACTATTTGAACGCCAGATAAGGAAACCAAAGATGGCACTGAAACTGCGTTTGGCCCGTGCGGGCTCCAAGAAGCGCCCCTACTATCACATTGTTGTCGCCGACGTGCGCTCGCCGCGAGATGGCCGCTTCATCGAGCGCGTCGGCGCCTGGAACCCGATGCTGCCCAAGGACGGTGAGGCCAAGCGTGTGACGCTCGATGAAGAGCGCATCAAGCATTGGCTCGGCGTCGGCGCCCAGCCGACCGACCGCGTGCTGCGTTTCCTCGACGAGGCCGGCATTTCCAAGCGCGAGGCCCGCAACAATCCCAACAAGGCCAAGCCCGGCAAGAAGGCGCAGGAGCGCCTCGAAGAGCAGCGCATGAAGGAAGAGGAAGCCGCCGAAGCCGCAAAGGCTGCCGAGGAAGACGCGACCGTGTCTGCCGAAGCGCCCGCAGAAGAAGCCCCGGCGGAAGCTCCCGCCGAGGATGAGACCAAGGAAGCGGCGGCCGAATAAGGCCCGCAGCTCCAATCACGCAAAGGCGGGGTCGGATCGGCCCCGCCTTTTTTATCGCGACCAGGCGGCTTCGAGATCGGCTTGCAACTGGTCGGCATCGCCGATCGTCCAGCCGTCGCGCGTGCCGCGCACATAGGTGACCAGTTTCAGCGGTGCCTGCCCGCGCAGGGCGGCGGAGGCGATCTCGTCGGGCAGGATCATCGTGCGTCCGTAGATCCGCCGCTTCGGCAAGCGGGCTTCCGGTATCACATGATTGACCAGTTCGGCGCAGAACAGGCACGTGTCGTCATCGGCGTTGAAGTGGAAGTCAAAGCGTGTGCCGACATGGCTGAAGAAGTCGACCAGCTTGCCGGCGCGGTCGCGCGCCGCCGGGCCGGTCGGACGCAATATCACCACCCGGTCGACATTGAAGACGGTTTGTGCCGTTGAAAGATGAACGCCGTGCTGGTCGGCTTCGATGAACTTCGCTCCTGCCTTCACCGCTTCCTGGTGCGGCTTCACTGCCGGATCGTCCCATACGCCGAGCCGACGCAACGCCCGTTCATCGCCCAGATGGGCTGCGACATGGGCGAATGCGCCGGGGATGAGATTGTGGCTCATGCGCCCCTTGGCGCCGACAAGAACGATGTCGAGCGGCCGGACCACGCCCATCAGGTGCGCGATGGCCGCCTCGTCTTCGTGCAGATGGCCGTGCCGGCCGGTGATGTTGGCGGCGATGCGGCCGAAAACCGGCGCGCCCGGCGCAATCACGTTGACCAGAAGTGGCGGAAACCGCTCGGGCTCGGCGCAGCAGGCTTCGGTGACCGCGCCCGGACCTCCGCGAGCGTCGGCGACGGGCGGATCGGCGGTCGTCGAACAACCGCTCGCGCCAAGCCCGAGCACAAGCAGAACCAAGACGGCGGCGCCGCGCAACCGCCATCCCCGCTGATCGCGACGTCCCGTTTGGCGCAAAGCGGCCATTCCCCCTGTTCCCGTTTCCAGCCTTCGGGCGACTGCAACAGCACGCCACCGTCGGCCGGGCTTTAACACGGGTCAAGCGACGGGCATGGCGTCAGGCGTTTGGCGCATCGTGTCCGAATTATCACGAAGTGCGTGCAAGATTGCCGGGCAAGCGGCTGTTAACCTTGTTTTTTCTTTCTTTGGCCGTTTTATTGGACGAGGAAGGGCGCAATTGCGGTGCAGGAGAAGGCGTGCCGCGCAAGTGGAGATGGGACATGGGCAGGATCGTTTCGGGCAGGAATCTAGCAGGCCCGATAGCGGCTTTGACACTGGCGGCGGTGACCGTTTCGGGATGCACGAGCAACCGGCTCGGGGCGTTGAGCACGCAACCCGCCCCGCTGAACCCGGCGCCGGCCGGAACCGTGACCAGCGGCCAGTTGCCGCCGCCCTCGCAACCGGGCACAGGTGCCGGTGCGCCGGCGCTGGGACCTGACGGTTTCCCGGTCGCACCCGGCGGTACAGTCGTTGCCGGCACCGACCCATCGCTCGAAACCGACGCAACCGACGCAGCGACGGACCCGAACGCGGATCCGAGCAGCGTCCAGCAGGTCGCGTCCGCCGAACCGGTCACCCGCGAGGCGATGGTCGGCGCGTGGCGCGTGTCGACCGAGGGCGCGAACTGCCAGATGTTCATGGCGCTGACGCGCTGGTCGACCGGCTTCCGTGCAGCGTCGCGCGGTTGCCCGGGCGATGCGGCGAACGTGTCGTCCTGGACCATCAACGGCAATCAGGTCGTGCTCAGCGATTCGGGAGGCAATCGCGTCGCCACCCTGTTCTCCTCGGGCAGCGACCGCTTCGACGGCCAGACCAGCAGTGGCCGGGCCATCAGCCTGGCACGGTAAGCACGCAAAGGACGGGGCCGCGACCGGCGATGCCCGACAGGATCCGCCCCGGCGATTCGGTTGCCTCGCGCTATCGCGAATTTGTGCGCGAGGGCGCCATCAGCGACGATGCCGCGCAGCACGCGTTGGCTGACCGTCTCGATGTGCTGAACACGCAGATCAGCTCGATGCGACTGGCGTCGAAGTCCTCGTCGCTGGGTTGGCTGTTTGCCAAGAAGGCGCCGAAATTCAACCAGGTGCGCGGTCTTTACATCCACGGTTCGGTCGGCCGCGGCAAGACCATGCTGATGGACTTCTTCTTCCGCGCCTGCCCGGCGAAGCGCAAGCGCCGGGCGCATTTCCACGATTTCATGGCCGACGTGCATGACCGGATCGGCGCCCATCGCGCCGCGCTCAAGGAAGGCATGGTCAAGGGCGACGATCCGATCCCGCCGGTAGCGCGGGCGATCGCCGATGAAGCGCGAATCCTGTGCTTCGACGAATTCACGGTGACTGACATTGCCGATGCGATGATCCTGTCGCGCCTGTTCTCGGCGCTTTTCGAGCGCGGCGTGGTGCTGGTCGCGACATCGAACGTGCCGCCGTCCGAACTCTACAAGGATGGTCTCAATCGCGGCCTGTTCACGCCGTTTCTCGACATTCTGGCAGCGCATGTCGACGTCTTCAGCCTCGATGCTGACCGCGATTATCGCCTGGGGCGACTTTCGCATACGCCGCTCTACATGACGCCGCTCGGTCCGGAGACCGAGATGGCAATGGAAGCGGCCTGGGTGAAGATCACCGGCGGCATCGCCTCGCCACCGACCGAAGTCACCGTCAAGGGCCGCAGCGTGCCGGTTCCGGCGGCGGCGATGGGCGCGGCACGCTTTGCCTTTGCCGATCTGTGCGAGGCGCCGCTGGGCGCGCGCGACTTCCTGGCCATCTCCCGCCAGTTCCACACGCTGATGGTCGAAAACGTGCCGGTGATCGGCGACGGCAAGCGCAACGAGGCCAAGCGCTTCATCAATCTGATCGACACGCTGTATGACAATCGCAACAAGCTGGTGGTTTCCGCCGATGCCCAGCCGGACGAACTCTATCAAGCCACGTCGGGCACCGAAGCGTTCGAGTTCGAACGCACCGCTTCACGGCTGATCGAGATGCGGTCGGACGATTGGGTTGGCGCCCTCAAGCCCGCCGTTGTCTCATGAGCCGCTGGCGCCCACATCCGGGCATTCAGATCAAAGTGCTGGGTCTGGCGTTTTGCAACGGCTCGCTCCTGTGCATGCAAGTGACCACTGACAGCGGCACGGTCAAAGGTGTGCGTCCGCTTGGCGGTGGCGTCGAATTCGGCGAAACAAGAGCTGCAGCGCTTGCGCGCGAGTTCGAAGAGGAATTGTCGACCGGCATCCGCATCACCGGCGACTGGATGGTCATCGAGAACCTTTACCGGCACGAGGGCCAACAGGGCCACGAGTTCGACTTTGCCGTCCCAGTCGAGATGGACAACAAGGCGCTCTATGACATCAAGCAGACGAGCATTGCCGACAGCACCATGGCAGCGGTTGGCTGGTTTCGCCGTCAAGAATTCGAACAACGCGGCTGGAGGCTCTATCCCGATGGGCTCGCCGATATGATCGGAGACATGTGGTGACACAGAGCATTACCCTCATCACCCTTGTCGTCCCCAACTATGATGCGGGCATTGCGTTCTATCGTGACGTGCTGGGGTTCGGCCTGCTGGAAGACAGCGATCTCGGCGACGGCAAGCGCTGGGTGCGCGTCGCGCCGAAAGGCGGCGGCGGTGTCGCGCTGCTTCTGGCCAAGGCCGACGGACCGTCGCAGACGGCAGCCATCGGCAACCAGACCGGCGGCCGGGTCGGCTTTTTCCTCGAAACAGACGATTTCGCCCGCGACCATGAGGCGTTCCGCAGAAAGGGCGTGGTCTTCACCGAAGTGCCCCGGCGCGAAGCCTATGGCACGGTGTGCGTGTTCCGCGATCCGTTCGGCAATCTGTGGGATCTGATCGAACCGGCCAGCACGCGCGTCTGACGAACCCCGCGGACCTATCAAAAGTCGCATTTGCCTGACGGCGGGCACATGCTTGTCTGTGTGTCACGGGTTTCGGGCATTTGCCCCCGAAGAACGACGGCGATACGCGCCAGATGCGCAATTTGTTTGACGTTTACGTAAATCCCTTAAATTCTAACCCATTGAAATCATTGAATACGAAAGTTTTGGTTGATTTTTCAGGCCTCATGGGCCACGCGGTAGGCCCTGATCGGGGGAGGGGCCACGCGTCGGCGTGGCGCGTTCCCGTCCATGAAAACAAAGGCGACAAACGGGAAAACCGCTAATGGCACGCAACAAGATCGCACTCATCGGTTCCGGCATGATCGGCGGAACGCTTGCACATATGATCGGCCTGAAGGAACTGGGCGATGTGGTGCTGTTCGACATCGCCGAGGGCATCCCGCAGGGCAAGGGGCTCGACATCGCCGAGTCCGCCCCGGTCGACGGATTCGATGCAAAGTATGTCGGCGCCAACTCCTATGAGGCGATCAAGGGCGCCGATGTCTGCATCGTCACCGCCGGCGTGGCGCGCAAGCCGGGCATGAGCCGCGATGATCTGCTGGGCATCAATCTCAAAGTGATGGAGCAGGTGGGCGCCGGCATCAAGAAGTATGCGCCCGATGCGTTCGTGATCTGCATCACCAATCCGCTCGACGCGATGGTCTGGGCGTTGCAGCAGTTCTCGGGCCTACCCAAGAACAAGGTGTGCGGCATGGCCGGTGTCTTGGATTCAGCCCGCTTCCGCCATTTCCTTGCCGATGAATTCGACGTCTCGGTTGAAGACGTGACCGGCTTCGTGCTGGGCGGCCATGGCGACACGATGGTGCCGCTGACCCGCTATTCGACCGTCGCCGGCATTCCGCTGCCCGATCTTGTGAAGATGGGCTGGACGACCAAGGACAAGCTCGACGCCATTGTCCAGCGCACCCGAGACGGCGGCGCCGAGATCGTCGGCCTTCTGAAGACCGGCTCGGCCTATTACGCACCCGCCTCCTCGGCGGTCGCGATGGCCGAGAGCTATCTGAAGGACAAGAAGCGTGTCCTGCCCTGTGCAGCGCACCTGAACGGCCAGTACGGCGTCAAGAACATGTATGTCGGTGTGCCGACCGTGATCGGCGCGGGCGGCGTCGAGCGCATCATCGAGATCGATCTGAACAAGACCGAGCAGAAGATGTTCGACAAGTCGGTCGCGGCGGTGGCGAGCCTGTGCGAGGCGTGCTCGAACATCGCGCCAAACCTGAAATAGAAGCAGGCCGGATCCCAGCAGTGCCAGACGAACAACATCGGGGACAGATCGGGCGGCGGCACGCGGCGACATCGCTGCTGGCCGGCGCCTGCCTTGCGGCGGCTGGCGCTGCGCATGCCGCCGAGAGTGTCTACACCACGCTCGACATCGATGCCTGCACGGTTCTGGACCAGGACGACGAATCCGGCGGCATTTCGCTGCAATGCGACGGCCTGCCGGGCCATCCGGTCTTCGCCTCGGAGGGCGATCTGCGCTTCGATGTCGATTTTGGCATGCCCAACGAACGCTGGGAAAGCTTTGGCCCGTTCAACTCGGTCAACGATACCGTCGAGTGGCGTGTGGCGGACGGCCTGCCCCATGCGGCGATCCTGCGCTTTTTCATCGACACCGGCATGACCGGCGGCGCGGAAGACAAGGGCCAGGCGCTGGTCGTCTCGCGCGTCGGCACCGGCGCGGCGCCGGGCTGCGTCGTCGCGGTCATCGACGCGAAGGTCGAGCAAGCCAACGGTGTGGCGCGGGGCGCGGCGGCCATGGCAACCCGTTTCGCTTGCGGCACCGACATGCCGGTTGCCATTGGCCCAAGCGACAGTTTCGCCCACAGCTTCAATTCCATCGTGCCGGAAGGCCAATGAAACCCACGATTGATCAAAGGCAGACGCAATGAACATTCATGAATATCAGGCCAAGCGCCTTCTGCATTCCTATGGCGCGCCGGTGGCGGCCGGGGTGGCGGTCTATTCGGTCGAACAGGCCGAGGAGTGGGCGCAGAAGCTGCCCGGACCGCTCTATGTGGTGAAGTCGCAAATCCATGCGGGTGGCCGCGGCAAGGGCAAGTTCAAGGAACTGGGCGAGGACGCCAAGGGCGGCGTGCGGTTGGCGAACTCGGTGGAAGAGGTGGTCGAGAACGCCAAGGAAATGCTCGGCAACACGCTTGTCACGAAACAGACGGGCCCCGCCGGCAAGCAGGTCAACCGCCTCTACATCGAGGACGGTGCCGACATCGACCGGGAACTCTACCTGTCGATCCTGATCGACCGGACGACGGGCCGGCCGGCCTTTGTCGTCTCGACCGAGGGCGGCATGGACATCGAGGCGGTCGCCGAGGAAACGCCCGACAAGATCACGACGCTGCCGATCGACCCGGCCAAGGGCATGACCGAAGCCGACGCCAAGAAGCTCAACCGGGCGCTTAAGCTGACCAAGCAGGCGGCCAAGGGCGGGCTGGAACTGTTCCCGACGCTCTACAAGGCGTTCACCGAGAAGGACATGAGCCTTCTGGAAGTGAACCCGCTGATCGTCATGAAGGACGGCCGTCTGCGCGTGCTCGATGCCAAGGTGTCGTTCGACAACAATGCGCTGTTCCGCCACGACGACATCGTCGAGCTGCGCGATGTGACCGAAGAGGACGACAAGGAGATCGAGGCGTCCAAGCACGACCTCGCCTATGTCGCGCTCGACGGCAATATCGGCTGCATGGTCAACGGCGCCGGGCTTGCCATGGCGACGATGGACATCATCAAGCTCTATGGCGCCGAGCCGGCCAACTTCCTCGATGTGGGCGGCGGGGCTTCCAAGGAAAAGGTCACCGCGGCGTTCAAGATCATCACCGCCGACCCGAACGTCAAAGGCATTCTGGTCAACATCTTTGGCGGCATCATGCGCTGCGACGTGATCGCCGAGGGCGTTGTCGCGGCGGTCAAGGAAGTCGGCCTCGAAGTGCCGCTGGTCGTGCGCCTCGAAGGCACCAATGTCGATCAGGGCAAGGCCATCATCAACGAAAGCGGGCTGAACGTCATCGCTGCGGACGATCTGGACGACGCCGCACAGAAGATCGTCGCGGCCGTCGAGGGGAACTGAAATCCATGTCCATCCTGATCAACAAAGACACCAAGGTTCTCGTTCAGGGCCTGACAGGCAAGACCGGCACCTTCCACACCGAGCAGGCGCTGGCCTATTTCGGCACGCAGATGGTCGGCGGTATCCACCCCAAAAAGGGCGGCGAGACCTGGACGGCCGGCGAGGGCGCCGGAGAAAAGGCAGGCACGGAACTGCCGATCTTTGCCTCGGTTGCCGAGGGCAAGAAGGCGACCGGCGCCAATGCTTCGGTCGTCTATGTGCCGCCAGCGGGCGCGGCCGCCGCGATCATCGAGGCGATCGACGCCAAGATCCCGCTGATCATCTGCATCACCGAGGGCATTCCGGTGATGGATATGGTCCAGGTCAAGGCCAAGCTCGACAAATCGAAGTCGCGCCTGATCGGTCCGAACTGCCCCGGCGTCCTGACGCCGGAGGAGTGCAAGATAGGCATCATGCCGGGCCGCATCTTCAAGAAGGGCTCGGTGGGCATCCTGTCGCGCTCGGGCACGCTGACCTATGAGGCCGTGTTCCAGACGACCAATGAGGGGCTCGGCCAGTCGACGGCGGTCGGCATTGGCGGCGACCCGGTCAAGGGTACCGAGTTCATCGACATGCTCGACCTGTTCCTGGACGATCCGGAAACCGAATCGATCATCATGATCGGTGAGATCGGCGGCAGCGCCGAGGAAGATGCCTGCGAATGGCTGAAGGAACAGGCTGCAAACGGCCGCAAGAAGCCGATGGTCGGCTTCATCGCGGGCCGCACCGCACCGCCCGGACGCACGATGGGCCATGCCGGCGCGGTGATCTCTGGCGGCAAGGGCGGCGCCGAAGACAAGATCAAGGCGATGGAGGATGCGGGCATCCGCGTTTCGCCGTCGCCGGCACAGCTCGGCAAGACGCTGGTCGAGGTGCTCAAGGGCTGAGGCCCGCACGCGTTGACTGCGCCCCGGCGGGGCGTGGCCGGGTGGGCATGTCCCGCCCAACAGGGGGAACGACAAGCGCGGAACCGCCGCGCGGCAAGGGAAACCCGAAGGAGCCGGGACGGGACGTTCCGGATAGGTGACTGACATGGCACGCAAGGACCAGGCCAACGACATCTTCGCCGGAACCTCGTTCCTTTATGGCGGCAACGCGCTCTACATCGAGCAGATGCAGGCGCGCTACGAGGAAGACCCCGCTTCAGTGTCGGCCGAATGGCGGGAGTTCTTCGAAGGGCTTGCCGACAATCGCGACGATGTGATCAAGACCGCCGAAGGCCCGTCCTGGGAACGCGACCATTGGCCGGTGCCCGCCAATGGCGAGCTGACATCGGCGCTCGATGGCGACTGGGGCGACGTCGAAGCCCATATGAACGGCAAAATCGCCGAGAAGGCGAAGGCCGGCGGCGCCGGCATTTCCAGCGACGAGTTGCTGCGTGCGACGCGCGATTCGGTCCGCGCGATCATGATGATCCGCGCCTACCGCATGCGCGGCCACCTGCACGCCGATCTCGACCCGCTTGGCCTTGCCGGCCACAAGGAGGACTATAACGAGCTGCACCCGTCGACCTACGGGTTCCAGGAAAGCGATTATCAGCGGCTGATCTTCATCGACCATGTGCTCGGGCTCGAATATGCGACGATCCCGCAGATGCTCGACATCCTCAAGCGCACCTATTGCGGCACGATGGCGGTCGAGTTCATGCACATCTCCCATCCCGAGGAGAAGTCGTGGCTGCAGCAGCGCATCGAGGGGCCGGACAAGGGCGTCGAGTTCACGCCGAACGGCAAGAAGGCAATCCTGCAGAAGCTGGTCGAGGCCGAGGGTTTCGAACAGTTCATCGACGTCAAGTACAAGGGCACCAAGCGCTTCGGGCTCGACGGCGGCGAGTCGCTGATCCCGGCGCTCGAACAGATCATCAAACGCGGCGGCCAGCTCGGCCTCAAGGACATCGTGTTCGGCATGGCCCACCGGGGCCGGCTGAATGTGCTGACACAGGTGATGGGCAAGCCGCACCGGGCGCTCTTCAACGAGTTCAAGGGCGGATCGTTCGTCCCCGACGACGTGGAGGGTTCGGGCGACGTCAAATACCATCTGGGCGCATCGTCCGACCGCCAGTTCGACGACAACAATGTCCATCTGTCGCTGACCGCCAATCCCTCGCATCTGGAGATCGTCAATCCGGTGGTGCTGGGCAAGGCGCGCGCCAAACAGGACCAGCATGCGGGCGGAGCGCATCGGCCCGAGATCGTGCCGCTCGAAGACCGTGCCGAGGTGCTGCCGCTGTTGCTGCATGGCGATGCGGCGTTTGCGGGTCAGGGCGTGGTTGCCGAGTGCCTGGGCCTGTCGGCCCTGCGCGGCCACCGCGTGGCCGGTTCGATCCACTTCATCATCAACAACCAGATCGGCTTCACGACCAATCCTTACTTCTCGCGGTCGTCGCCCTATCCGTCCGACGTCGCCAAGATGATCGAAGCGCCGATCTTCCATGTGAATGGCGACGATCCCGAGGCGGTCGTCTACGCGGCGAAGGTGGCCATCGAATTCCGGATGAAGTTCCACAAGCCGGTGGTCATCGACATGTTCTGCTACCGGCGGTTCGGCCACAATGAGGGCGACGAGCCGGCCTTCACGCAGCCGATCATGTACCGGATGATCCGCAAGCACAAAACGGCGGTGCAGATCTACTCCGAAAAGCTGATCGCCGAAGGTCATGTCACGGTCGACGACGCGGAAAAGATGAAGACCGACTGGCGCGAGAATCTGGAGATCGAGTTCCAGGCCGGCGACGACTACAAGCCCAACAAGGCCGATTGGCTCGACGGCAAATGGTCGGGCCTGCAGCGCGCCGACAATGAGGATGAGCGCCGTCGCGGCAAGACCAATGTGCCGCTGAAGACGCTCAAGGAGATCGGCAAGCAGCTGACCACCATCCCGAAGGACTTCAACGTCCACCGTACGATCAAGCGCTTTTTGGACAACCGCGCCAAGATGATCGAGAGCGGCGAGGGCATCGATTGGGCGACCGCCGAGGCGCTGGCCTTCGGCTCGATCATGCTCGACGGGCAGGGTGTGCGGCTTTCGGGGCAGGACTGCGAGCGGGGCACCTTCTCCCAGCGCCATTCGGTGCTCTACGATCAGGAGACCGAGGCCCGCTACACGCCGCTCAACGACATCAAGGCCGGCCAGGGCCGCTACGAGGTCATCAATTCGATGCTCTCGGAGGAAGCCGTGCTCGGTTTCGAGTATGGATACACGCTGGCCGAACCGAACGCGCTGACGATCTGGGAAGCCCAGTTCGGCGATTTCGCCAACGGCGCGCAGGTGCTGTTCGACCAGTTCATCTCGTCGGGCGAGCGCAAGTGGCTGCGCATGTCGGGGCTGGTCTGCCTTCTGCCGCATGGCTATGAGGGACAGGGACCCGAACACTCCTCGGCGCGGCTCGAGCGCTTCTTGCAGATGTGCGCCGAGGACAATATGCAGGTCGCCAACTGCACGACGCCGTCGAACTATTTCCACATTCTGCGACGCCAGCTCAAACGCGAGTTCCGCAAGCCGCTTATCCTGATGACGCCCAAATCGCTGCTGCGGCACAAGCGGGCGACGTCGACGCTGGCCGAGATGTCCGGCGAGAGCGCGTTCCACCGGCTTTTGTGGGACGATGCCGAGTATCGGAAGGAGGAATCGGAGATCAAGCTGGTCACCGATTCCAAGATCCGCCGTGTCGTGCTGTGCACGGGCAAGGTCTATTACGACCTTTACGAGGAGCGCGAGGCGCGCGGCATCAACGATGTCTATCTGTTGCGTGTCGAGCAGCTTTATCCGTTCCCGGCCAAGGCGCTGATCACCGAACTGTCGCGCTTCAAGAACGCCGAAATGGTCTGGTGCCAGGAAGAACCCAAGAACATGGGCGCCTGGGCGTTCATCGATCCGTATCTGGAATGGGTGCTGGCGCACATCAACGCCAAGCATGCGCGCGTGCGCTACACGGGCCGGCCGGCCGCAGCGTCGACGGCCACCGGTGTGATGAGCACACACAAGGCACAACTCGCCGCTTTCCTTGAGGATGCGCTCGGCGACTGAATTGAATGAAACAAGCTAACTGACTGACTTTCAAAGTCCGGGGAAGACCGAAATGGCAAAAGAAATCCGCGTACCGACGCTCGGTGAATCGGTCACCGAAGCCACCATCGGCCAATGGTTCAAGCAGCCTGGCGATGCCGTCGCCGACGGCGAGACGCTGGTGGAACTGGAAACCGACAAGGTGACGCTGGAAGTGCCTGCGCCCGGTTCCGGCACGCTGGGCGAGATCGTCGCCAAGGAAGGTGACACGGTCGAGGTCGATGCGCTGTTGGGCATGCTGACCGAAGGCGAAGGTGCACCGGCTGCGGCCGCATCTGCGCCGGCATCAGGGGCCAAGGCCGAGGCACCCGCGCCTGCCCCCGCTCCAGCAGCAGCGCCTGCGCCGACCGGCGACATGCCGCCCGCGCCATCGGCTGCCAAGATGATGGAAGAAAAGGGCATGTCCGCCGATCAGGTGGATGGTTCGGGCAAGCGTGGCCAGGTGCTGAAATCCGACGTGCTGGAGGCGGTGGCCAAGGGTACGCAAGCCGCACCGGCACCGAGCCCTGCGCCGCAGGCGGCGCGCGCGCCGTCGAGTGCCGACGACCAGGTTCGCGAGGAACGCGTGCGCATGACCAAGCTGCGCCAGACCATCGCGCGGCGGCTGAAGGACGCGCAGAACACGGCGGCCATGCTGACCACCTACAATGAGGTGGACATGAGTGCGGTCATGGCCATGCGCAAGAAATACAAGGATCTGTTCGAGAAGAAGCACGCGGTGAAGCTGGGCTTCATGGGTTTCTTCACGAAGGCCGTGACCCACGCGCTCAAGGAGATCCCGTCGGTCAATGCCGAGATCGACGGCACCGACATCATCTTCAAGAACTACGCCCATATCGGCGTCGCCGTCGGCACCGACAAGGGCCTGGTGGTGCCGGTGGTGCGTGACGCCGACCGGATGTCGATCGCCGAGGTGGAGCTTGAGATCGGTCGGCTCGGAAAGGCGGCGCGCGACGGCAATCTGTCGATGGCCGACATGCAGGGCGGTACGTTCACCATCTCCAATGGCGGCGTCTATGGTTCGCTGATGTCGTCGCCGATCCTCAACGCGCCGCAATCGGGCATTTTGGGCATGCACAAGATCCAGGAACGCCCGATGGCGATCAATGGCGAGGTGGTGATCCGGCCGATGATGTATCTGGCGCTCAGCTACGACCACCGGATGGTCGACGGCAAGGAAGCGGTGACGTTCCTCGTGCGCGTCAAGGAGAGCCTGGAAGACCCCGAGCGCTTCGTGCTCGATCTGTGACCGGCTGAGACTGACAGGAAGGACCCGCAGCGGACTGCGGAGGGATGCAAGATGGCTTATGATGTTGTGGTGATCGGCTCGGGACCGGGCGGTTATGTGTGCGCGATCAAGGCGGCGCAGCTCGGTCTGAAGACGGCGATCGTCGAGAAATGGCCGACGCTGGGCGGCACCTGCCTGAACATTGGCTGCATACCCTCCAAGGCCCTGCTGCACGCCTCCGACGTCTTCCATGAGGCCGGCCACAGCCACAAGACGCTCGGCGTCGATGTCGGCACGCCCAAGCTCGATCTCAAGGCGATGATGGCGCACAAGGATGCGACGGTGAAGTCCAATGTCGACGGCGTCTCCTTCCTGATGAAGAAGAACAAGATCGACGTCAAAAAGGGTACCGGCTCGGTTCTGGGCGAAGGCAAGGTGGCGGTCACCGGCGATGACGGCAAGGTCGAGGAGATCGACGCCAAGAACATCGTCATCGCGACCGGGTCGGACGTGGCCGGCATTCCCGGCATCGATGTGAGGTTCGACGAGAAGGTGATCGTGTCGTCGGAAGGGGCTTTGTCGCTCGCCAAGGTGCCCGGCAAGATGATCGTCGTCGGCGGCGGCGTGATCGGACTGGAACTGGGCTCGGTCTGGGCACGGCTTGGCGCCGAGGTGACCGTGGTCGAATATCTCGACACGATCCTGGGCGGCATGGACAGCGACGTGGCGCGCCAGTTCCAGAAGATGCTGGCCAGGCAGGGACTGACCTTCAAGCTCGGCGCCAAGGTCACCGATGTGCACAAGGCCGGCAAGGGCGGCCATGTCACCTATGAACCGGTCAAGGGCGGCGATGCGGAAACGCTGAACGCCGATGTCGTTCTCGTCGCCACGGGCCGCAAGCCCTACACGGAAGGGCTGGGTCTCGACAAGGCGGGCGTCGTCATGGACGATCGCGGTCGCGTCGATATCAATGAGCACTGGCAGACCTCGGTGCCGGGCGTCTGGGCGATCGGCGATGTGGTCAAGGGTCCGATGCTGGCCCACAAGGCCGAGGATGAGGGCATGGCGGTCGCCGAGCGGATCGCCGGTCAGGCCGGCCACGTCAATTATGGGGTCATTCCGTCCGTCGTCTACACCGAGCCGGAAGTGGCCTCCATCGGCAAGACCGAAGACGAGCTGAAAGCCGAGGGCGCCGACTATGTGGTGGGCAAGTTCCCCTTTTCCGCCAATGGCCGCGCCCGCGCCATGCTGGCCACCGACGGGTTCGTCAAGATGCTCGCCGACAAGGCGACCGACCGGGTGCTGGGCGTCCATATCGTCGGCAAGGGCGCCGGCGACTTGATCCACGAGTGTGCGGTGCTGATGGAGTTTGGCGGCTCGTCAGAGGATCTGGCGCGCACCTGCCACGCGCATCCGACCATGAGCGAGGCGGTGCGCGAAGCCGCACTCGCGTCAAGCACCGGAAAACCGCTGCACATGTAAGCCATGCGATGTGCGGATCGGCGACGATCCTCTCGGTGACGGGCTGATCGTTCGGGGGCGTCTGAGCCGGCACCGGGCTGGGCCGAATCGACCGAAAGGGGCGATTTGTAACTTTTCGCGGAAACCGCACTCGGATAAACAACCGATTGACGATTTGTGTCGTACTGAACGGGAAGCTTGGCGCGGTGCAAACCGGGCCGGTCCAACTCGCCAGACAACTGAAACGGAACCCGAAATGACATTCTCCCGCTTTGCCCGTGTGACCGCCTTGGCTGCGACCATGGGACTTGTTGCCTTGCCGGCCACTGCCGAAGCGGCGGACGATTATGGCGCTTCCTCGCCTCCCGGCATCGAGTTCGAGATCGGCGCGGCCGCCAATGTCGCCCCGCGCTATGAGGGCGCATCGGAGATGCTGGTCACGCCGGTGCCGCTGATCAAGATTCACCGGCTGACGCTGCCGAACGGTTTTCAGATCGGCGGGCGTGATCGTGGCGGTCTTTCCGTCTCTCCGTCGTTTAATATCCGCGGGGCGCGCAAGGCGGTCGACACGCCGGCTCTGACCGGTCTTGCCGATGTCGATCTGGCGGTCGAGTTTGGCGCGGAGGTCTCCTATGAGGCGGAGTATTTCCGTCTGCATGCCAATCTGCGCCGCGGTTTCGGCGGCCATGAAGGCTGGGCCGGCGAGGCGGGTGCCGACCTGATCGTCCGTCCGATGGAAGGCTTGCGGGTGTCCGCAGGGCCGCGCGTCTCCTATGCGGACGATCGCTATATGGACACTTATTTCACCGTGCCGGCCGGCACCGCCGGCTTTGCCGCGTTCAATGCCGATGGCGGGATCAAGAGCTATGGCGTCGGGGTCGGCCTGCGCCAGGACTTCGACAATTCATGGGCGATCGTCGGTGAAGCGGCCTATGACCGGCTGACGGGAGATGCCGGGTCGTCGCCGATCACCGCCGTGGGCAGCCGCGACCAGTTCAGCGTCCGGCTCGGTGTGGTTCGCAAGTTCCGCTTCGATTTCTGACGTTCGGACAAGTGAAAAACCCGGCGCCCAGGATGGCCGCCGGGTTTTCTATGTCCGGAGATCGGGAAAAGGCGATCAGGCCTTCTGCCACTCGTCCAGATATTTGATGAGCCAGGCATCGACCGGCGCCTTGGCCACTTCAACCTTGGTCATCTTGCTGTAGTCCACCGGGGTCTGCGCCACGGTATCCTTGCTCCAGTTGCAGGCGGACGCGACGGTTGCGCCAGCCAGAAAGAGCGCGGCTGCCACGGACACGGTCTTGATGGGCATGGACAGTCTCCTTGGTTGTTGTCCCGGATCGGGACAATTGGAGGTTAGGGCGAGCAGGTGCGCCCGCAAAGGGCGCAAATGATCACGGATTTGTTACCGCACCCGGTTCGAGCGGCCATGGATTGCGACCCGCAAGGTTCAGTTAACCCAGATGGCGCTAGATGGAACAAACCCAGATGACGGTGGCGCGGTGATTCCCTCCGGCGACGACATTGTTGATGTCCAGTTCGAGACGGTCGGGCCGGCAGCGCGGTCGGTGCGCAAACCCCGCCGGTCGGCCGATCCGGCGCCCGATCGCGGACTGGGCCTGTTTCGGACCGGGGATCGCCAGCGGGCGGGCGGGCGCAAGCCGATGCCGCTGCCCATGTTCGCCTTGATCGCGACGCTCAGCGCCTGCGCGTCCTTCTATGTCGCCGGCGGCCACGCGCTGTTTGCCGCAACGGCCGCCATCACAAAACCGGCTGTGCCTTCGGGCATCGTGCTCGAGCAAACCGCCACGCGCATCGACACGTCCGGCGGGCGCGCCGTCTTCGTGATCCACGCGACGATTGCCAATACGCTGGATGTGGCGGGCATCGTGCCGCCCGTCACCATCACCTTCGAGCGATCCGACGGCGCCGGTTCGGTCACCCATACGATCACGCGCGGCGAACGGCTCGTGCCCGGAGAACGCATGGCCTTTACAACACGCGTTCCGGCGGGCGACTATGCAGGCACCGAACCGCGAATCGCGCTTGCTACCAGCCGCTGAAGCCATGCAGATCGTCCGAGGAAAGCGTATCGACGTGCTGTTCTCCGCTTCGGCGATTGCCCGGCGCAATCTCGAACTGGCCAAGGAGATCGCGGCGCGCGACTACAAGGATCTCCTGGTCATCTCGATCCTGAAAGGATCGTTCATCTTCGCCGCCGACCTCATTCGCGCCATGCACGATGCGGGCATGGCGCCCGAGGTCGAGTTCATGATGCTGTCGACCTATGGCGCCGGCACCGAAGCGGGCGAGGTCAAGATGCTGCGCGATATCGACAGCGACGTGAAAGGGCGCGATGTCCTTTTGATCGACGACATACTGGAATCGGGCACCACGCTGACCCATGCGCGAAAGATCCTGATGGAGCGCGAGGCCAATTCCGTGGCCATCGCTGTGCTTTTGGACAAGCGGACACGGCGCAGCGCCAAAACGCCGCTGGACGCCGATTTCACCGGATTTGAATGCCCCGACCATTTCGTGGTCGGCTACGGCATGGATGTCGGCCATGCCTTCCGTGAATTGCCCTTTGTGGGCGTTGTGACAGGAGATGCCTGACCGATGGCGCAGATTCTCGTGGTTGATGACGATCATTCGGTCCGCAGTTTTACCGCCCGCGCGCTGACGCTGGACGGCCACCAGGTCGACCAGGCCGATGATGGCGATCTGGCGCTTGAGTGCATTGCCGAGAAGTCGGGCGCCTACGATCTTGTTCTATCGGACATCCGCATGCCCGCCATGGACGGGATCGCCATGGCACGCACAGCGGTGAAGGATTATCCGGACCTGCGCATCCTGCTGATGACCGGCTATGCCGAACAGCGGGAGCGTGCGGCCGATGTCGAGAAGATCGTCGTCGACGTTGTGTCCAAGCCTTTCACGCTCGCCGATATTCGCGGCGCGGTGACCGAGGCGCTGGCGGCGTAACGGGAAAGGCCCGTCGGTCAGACGTAGGTTGCGGCGACGGCCGGATTGTCGCGCATCAGCGCAGTACGCAGCTTTTCAAGCGCGCGATTTTCGATCTGGCGGACACGTTCCTTGGAAATGCCGAGCTCGGTGCCGAGCGACTCCAATGTGGCGCCGTTTTCGGCCAGGCGCCGCTTTGCGATAATCCGCATTTCGCGTTCATTGAGCACGTCCATCGCCTCGCGCAGCCAGACCGACCGGCGTTCGGTGTCGATCTGGTCCTCGACCAGTTCGTCCTGCAGCGGACGGTCGTCGACGAGGAAATCCATGCGTGTCGATGTGGCGCTTTCATCGTCCGAGACAGGCTGGCTGAGCGACGTGTCGGGGCCGGACAGGCGCGAATCCATCAACGCCACGTCCTTTTCGGCGACACCGAGCGCGTCGGAAATCTGCCGGTACATCGCTGCCTTGGAGACCGGCGCGCCGGACCGGCTGAGTTTGGCACGCAGCCGCCGCAGATTGAAGAACAGAGCCTTTTGCGCCGACGAGGTGCCGCCGCGCACGATCGACCAGTTGCGCAGGATGTAGTCCTGCATCGAGGCGCGGATCCACCAGGTTGCGTAGGTGGAAAAGCGAACCTCGCGCTCCGGTTCGAACCGGGCGGCTGCTTCGAGCAGGCCGACATAGCCTTCCTGAATGAGATCGCTCATCGGCAGCCCGAAACTGCGAAACTTGGAGGCCATGGAGATGACCAGACGCATGTGCGCTGTGGTGATCTGGTGAAGCGCTTCCTGGTCCCGGCCGTCCTTCCAACGCACTGCGAGGGCATGTTCCTCGTCGCGTTCCAGATAGGGTGCATTCATGGCCATGCGGACCATGTCGCGTCGTGCCGGTTCCGACTTCATCATGCTCTCCCAGGTGCGGTTCTTGGTCCGCTCTTGGAAGAGATACGTCGCCAATGGCGTTCCGGTTCAATCCGGACGGAAAAAACCTGCTCTGAAGTTGAAAATGGAGTCCGGCCTGTACTGCGAAAACATGTCGCACCTGCCACGAAAAAGACCGGCGCGGAATGCCGCGCCGGCCTGTTGTAGTTTCGGTCCGAGACCGGCGGATCGCCCGATCAGGCAGCCTGTTCCTGCGAACCGCCTTCGTCGTTCTCCGCCTTGTTGGCCCGCTTCGGACCCAGCTTGAGATTGGTCTCGATGAGGCGCACGGCCTCGGTTTCCGACACCTTCTTAACGGCGGCGATCTCGCGCGCCATGCGGTCGAGTGCGGCCTCGTAGAGCTGGCGCTCGGAGTAGGATTGCTCGGGCTGGTTCTCGGCGCGGTACAGATCGCGCACGACCTCGGCGATCGAGATCAGGTCACCGGAATTGATCTTGGCGTCATACTCCTGCGCACGGCGCGACCACATGGTCCGCTTGATGCGAGCGCGGCCCTGAAGAACCTTGAGAGCACGGTCAACGAAACCGCTTTCTGCGAGCTTGCGCATGCCGATCGACAGAGCCTTTGCGACCGGAACCTTGAGGCGCATCTTGTCCTTCTGGAACTCGATGACGAACAGTTCCAGCGTGTGGCCTGCGACTTCCTGCTCCTCGATGGCCGTGATCTGGCCGACGCCGTGGGCGGGATAGACGATGAACTCGTTGGTTCGGAACCCTTGGCGTTGCGAGGCTTTTTTCGGCGAAGATGCCATGTTTTTCATACTCCCTGCCGGACGAGACACATGCCGGACTTTGGTTTGCGGCGCGAGCCGATTGGCAATGGCGCATGCGCACGACAAAGCCGGGGAACAATCGGTTGCGAGGGCGGAACCCTGCACGACAACCGATCTGACCCGGCTTTAGGACCTCTTGGAAATGCGCGACAAGGCGCAGAGCATCGTGGCTAAAAGCGACATTGCCCTATCATATAGCATGAATCAGCGGTTTTTTCAACGTTTGGACCGCCCGCGGTGCGATGCGGTAAGAAATCGTCAACCATGTGGTTAACGCCATGGTGCGCTGCAACAGAAGCAGGCGGCGCGACGCGGTGATCTCCGCGGTGGCAGAAAGGCTAATCGCCGTCGCCCGGGTTGGCGGAGAAGAATTCCTCGAACTTGCCAGGCTTGCCGTCATAGGCATCGGCTTCGGGCATCGGATCGCGCTTGATCGTGATGTTGGGCCATTTTTCGGCGTATTCGGTGTTGACTTTCAGCCACTTGTCGAGACCCGGTTCGGTGTCGGGCTTGATCGCGTCGGCCGGGCATTCGGGCTCGCATACGCCGCAGTCAATGCACTCGTCGGGGTGGATGACGAGCATGTTCTCGCCTTCGTAGAAGCAATCGACCGGACATACTTCCACGCAGTCGGTGTATTTGCAGCGGATGCAATTGTCGGTCACGATGTAGGTCACGGTGTCACTCCAGATTCACACGCCGCAAACTTGACTTAAAAGGTTCTGTTATGGCGCACAAGGCCGGGTCGGGATGATATGAGGGGCGGCTTTTGCCGACTTTAGAATAATTCTACGACCATCGCCGCACGGCTTTCACCATGTCTGGCCGTCCGGATCAAGCCTGTCCATCACACGCCGCTCCTTCTTTGTCGGCCGCCCGCTGCCCCGCTCGCGCAGCGGCACGGCACCGTCGAGCGGCGATAGCGGCCTTTCGGCCGGTGGCGGGCTCATGTCTTCATAGAGCAGCCGCGCTTCGGGCGCGGGGCCGCGCCGTGTCCCGCAATCGAGGACTTTCATCACCAGAACACGGCGATCGGTGGTGATCGTCAGCACGTCGCCGACGGTGACGGCGCGGCTCGGCTGGGTGATCTTGGCGGCATTGACGCGGACGCCGCCGGTGCTGACGAGCTTGGCGGCGAGGGACCGGGATTTGACGATGCGGGTGAAGAACAGCCACTTGTCGATGCGCTGCCGGTCCGGGCCGGTAGCGGGAGGGCTGGCTTCGACCGGCGGCGCTTGGCTCATTTGTCGAGCTGGTCCTTGAGCGCCTGCAGTTTGGCGAACGGCGAGTCTGGATCGGCGACCTTCTCGCGCGGGCGCGGCGGCCTGGCCGTTGTCACACGCGGTCCGCCGCCCTTCTTGTTGGCGTTGCGCGGCGGACGCTTGCCTTTCGGGCGTCCCTGTCCGCCATCGGCGCGTTTGCCCTTGTGGCCGTCACCGCGTCCATCGTTGCCTTTGCGGTCCTGGTCGCGGCGGCCCTGGCGGGCATTGGCGGGCCGTTCGGGGCGGCCCTGCCGCCAGACAAGAACCGGCGCCGGCGGCTCGGCATCGGCGTCCGGTGCGGTATCGGGATCGGCAGCGGTTTCCGCGGTCACCGGCCCGGCCTCGGTCGCAGGTTCATCTGCCTTGGTTTCCATCGCCGGCTCTTCGGCCGTTGAAGCTTCCGCGTTGCCGGCCTCGACAGCCGGTTCCGTAACAGGCGCCGGCTGTTCGCTATCGGCGGGTGGCTGCTCTTCGGTATTGGGCGCCGGTTCTGCCACCGTTTCATCGGCTGTTACGGTCGCGCCGGGTGCGGAGGCGCTCTCGTCGGTGGCGGGCTCCGAAGCCACTTCGCCATTCGGTTCGGTTGGCGCCGGCGTGTGTTTTGCCCGCAATGCGGCCAGCGCCTGCTCGGCTTCGGCGGCCTCGACGCTTTCATGGCGGTAACCGAGCGCCTTGAGCACCTCGGTCATGTCCTCCATCGTCGCGCCGAGAATAGACAGCATGCCCGGTGTGACGATGAAGCGGCCATTGCCATAGGCGCCCTCGGGCAGCGCGTCGCCGGCGGGCTTGAAGAAGATGCAGGGGCGGATCAGGTCGGCGAGCCGTTCGAGAATGTCGACACGCACCGCCCGTGGCCCCAAATGCCGGTAGCCGGCAAGCTTGAAGAAATCCCGGTCATAGCCCTGATCGGTGACGAGCGATGTGCGACCGCTCGCCAGAAGCGTGACCACTTCGCCATAGCCCGGCTTGTCGCGGCTGTCGGTGGTCAGTGCCCACAGAAGCGTCAGAAGGCCGGCTGGGGCCGGCTTGATCAGGGCCGGCACGAAGATGTGGTAGAAGCCGAACCGCACACCATAGCGGCGCAGCGCGGCGCGGCCATCCTGGTCGAGCGCCTTGATGTCGGCGGCGATGTCGCGGCGCTGGACGATGCCGAAATTCTCGATCAGGCGAAAGGCGATCCCCCGGGCGATGCCCGACAGTTCATCAGCCTTTTTCAGATCCGTCAGCGGCTTGAGATGGGTTTCGATGTGAAAGGTGACGAACCGCTCGGCGCGGGCGCGGACCTTGTCCAACGCTGGGCCGCTCAACTGTTCGTCTGCCAGAAGGATCAGGCGGGGCGACAGCCAATCCTCGCCGGCTGCTAGCGAGCCCACCGGAGCGCCGAGCCAGCGCACAAGGCCGTCCGTGCCAATCGCCAGATCGCCGTTCGGGCTGGCCGCAAACCGCTCGGCACGGGTGTCGAACTCGCTGGCGAGCGCCTTTTGGGCGGCGCCCTTGACCGCCTTGGCGTCTTCGCCCTGCGCATTCTGGTCGGCGGTAAAGCGGAAACCGTCCAGCTTGCCGATATGGTGGCCCTCGACGGACACGTCTCCTGAGGGGCTGATTTCCGCTTCCATGGTCATGTTCTCTTTGAGCCGCTTCATGAGCACGGATGTCCTGCGATCAACGAAGCGTTTCGTCAAGCGCTCGTGCAGCGCGTCGGAGAGTTTGTCTTCGATCTGCCGGGTGCGCTCCTTCCAGTGGCCGGGATCGGCCAGCCAGCCGGGCTGATGAGACACATAGGTCCAGGTGCGGATTTGCGCGATGCGGTGGGACAGCGTGTCGATCTCGCCATCGGTCCGGTCGGCGCGGCGCACCTGCTCGGCCATGAAGTCCTCGTCGACGTGACCGGCGCGGACCAGATCGAGGAAGATGGAAGAGATGATGTCGGCGTGCTGGGCCGGTGCGATCTTGCGATAGTCGGGCAGGGCGCAGACGTCCCATAACCGTTCGACGGCGCGTTCGTCGGCGCACAGTTCCATCACCGCATCGTCGCGCGACAGGAAGTCGAGCGCCCGCTGGTCCACGGCGGGCAGCGCCCGCGTCAGGCCTGGAACGGTCGGGACGATGTCGAGCGAGGCTTTCAGGTCGGCGACCGATGCAAAGTCCAGCTGGCGGTTGCGCCATTGCAGGACTTGCAGCGGCTGGAAGTCGTGCCCCTCGATGCGCTGCACCATCTCGTCGTCGAGCGGCGGCACGCGCGATGACACGCCGAAGGTGCCGTCGCGAATGTGGCGGCCTGCGCGGCCGGCGATCTGCGCCATCTCGGGCGGGATCAGGTCGCGATAGGTGCGGCCGTCGAACTTGCGCAACTGGGCGAAGGCGACATGGTCGACGTCGAGATTGAGGCCCATGCCGATCGCGTCGGTCGCAACCAGATAGTCGACATCGCCGGACTGGAACAGTTCAACCTGGGCGTTTCGGGTGCGCGGGCTGAGCGCGCCCATCACCACCGCCGCGCCGCCGCGCTGGCGGCGGATCAGTTCGGCGACCGCATAGACCTCGTCGGCGGAAAAGGCGACGATCGCCGACCGGCGCGGCAGGCGCGTCAACTTGGCGGGTCCGGCATAGGACAGACGCGACATGCGCGGCCGGGCCGTGATCGTTATGCCGGGCAGGAGATCGCGAAGGAGCGGCGCGATCGTCGCCGCGCCCAGGAGCAGCGTTTCCTCACGTCCGCGGACATTCATCAGCCGGTCGGTGAAGATGTGGCCGCGTTCGAGATCACCGGCCAGTTGCACCTCGTCGATCGCAACGAAGGCCGCATCGGTGTCGCGCGGCATGGCCTCGACGGTACAGACCGTGAACCGGGCCTTTTCCGGCACGATCTTTTCTTCGCCGGTGACCAGCGCGACACTGGCCGCGCCGACCTTTTCGGCAACCCTTCCATAGACCTCGCGCGCCAGAAGCCGCAGCGGCAGGCCGATCACACCGGAGGAATGGGCGACCATGCGCTCGATCGCCAGATGGGTCTTGCCGGTGTTGGTCGGCCCCAGAACCGCGGTGACGGCGTGACCCGAGACCGCGTGCCGCGCCCGGTCGGGCGACGATGTCGATGGCGTGCGCATGTGGGAGAGCATGAATGTTCGAAGTCCGTGTGCCGCGCAAATAAGGCCGCGACGGTGCCGATACCATGGCCGGCGCGCAAAAGCAGCGCGTGATGCGGGTTTTGACGCCGGTGTGCCGGGTTTTCGTCCACAGCCGTTAACAACCGGAACGAGTCTGGAACGAATCGCTGACGAATCGCTGACTCGTATGGGTTGTACTTTTGTTCCCCACCATATGTGGTGATTGGCGCGGGCCGGACCACCATGGCTAGACTCGGTGCAAACCGTAACGTGCCTGTCACAGGCCGCTGCGTTAACCTTTGGCGCCGGTGCGTCCGGACCGGATTGATGGCTCCGATAAACGGTTGAATTTGAACGATGAAATTTACGATCGGTTAACCATGAATCCGTCGGATTGCACCGATTTCGTTAACTTTCGGAACCGGGCGGGAACGAACCGGCGACGAATCGGTGATCCGCATGGGTTAGCGCTTTGTTCTCACCAGATATGGTATGTCGGCTGGCGCTCCGGATACAACCATAGCGATTCCTGGCCCGGTTCGAAGTGCTGGCAGGGGCAGCGGCGTTAACGAAATGCGCGCGTCCCGCGTGTCAGGGCTTGTTGCTCAACTGCCAGGCCGGGCGGCCAGCGCGCCATCGATCAGCGCGAAGGCATCGGGGCTCGACCAATGGGCCGGGCCGTTCATGTTGGCGATCACGCATCCTGCCTCGTCGACCAGAAGCGTGACCGGCAATCCGAAGGCCAGTCCGTCGCGCTTGAGCGCATTGAACACGCCGATCGTCGGGTCGTGATAGAAGGCGAGCCCTTGGACGCCGATCTCGTCGAGAAAGGCGCGCGGCTTGTCGTCCGAGCCACCATCGACGGAAATCGCCACCACCTCGAAACCGTCGCCGCCGCGCTCCTGCTGAAGCGTCTCAAGCCAGGGCATCTCCTCGCGGCAGGGCGCGCACCAGGTGGCCCACAGATTGATCAGGCGAAGCCTTGCGCCGGTGTCGGCCAGCGTGATCGCGGTGCCCGCATCGTCGTTGAAGGCGAGCGTCGACAGGTTCTCCGGTTCGTCCCGGACTGCCATGGCCGCCATGTCACCGGCAAGAAGCGGCTCGATCGCGGTCTGATAGGCGGCCGTCGCCGTGCATTGCGCTTCGGCGGCCTGACCGGCATGGACAGAGGCGCTGCCGCTCCCGTATATCCGCGCAGCGCCGATGGCGGCGCCTGCCACAAGGCCCAGCGCGACGAAGACGCCTATCGTCAGCGGCCAGCGGCGGGCCGACCGATTTTCATTCTTGTCCGGGGACGGATTGTCCATGTCCAGCTCATCCAAACCTGCAAATGACGCCAACGAGACGTCCAACCTGATGTGGGGCGGCCGTTTCGCCTCCGGCCCCGCCGCCATCATGGAAGAGATCAACGCATCGATCGACTTCGATCGCGCGCTCTACACCCAGGACATTGACGGGTCCATCGCCCACGCCACCATGTTGGAAGCCACCGGCATCATTTCCAGTGGCGACCGTGACGCGATCATCGACGGTTTGACGGCGATCCGGGGGGAAATCGAGGCCGGAACGTTCACTTTTTCGCGCGCGCTCGAGGACATTCACCTGAACATCGAGGCGCGGCTGACGGAATTGATCGGGCCGGCGGGCGGACGCCTGCACACGGCGCGCTCGCGCAACGACCAGGTGGCGCTCGACTTCAGGCTCTGGGTCAAGACCGAGCTGACCAGGACCGACGGGGCGCTGAAGGCGCTGATCGGCACTTTTGTCGACCGGGCCGAAGAGCATGCCGGCACGGTCATGCCGGGTTTCACGCATCTGCAGACGGCCCAGCCGGTCACCTTTGGCCATCATCTGATGGCCTATGCGGAAATGTTCGGCCGCGACCTGTCGCGGGTGCGCGATGCGCTGGAACGGCTGGACGAATGCCCCTTGGGCGCGGCGGCGCTTGCTGGCACCGGTTTTCCGATCGACCGGCACATGACCGCGGAGGCGCTCGAGTTCCGCGAGCCGACCCGCAATTCCATCGACACGGTCTCCGACCGGGATTTTGCGCTCGATTTCCTGTCGGCGGCGTCGATCTGCGCCACCCACCTGTCGCGCCTGGCCGAAGAGATCGTCATCTGGTCGACGCCGCAATTCGGTTTCGTCACCCTGTCAGACGCGTTCTCGACCGGCTCGTCGATCATGCCGCAGAAGAAAAACCCGGATGCCGCCGAACTGGTGCGCGCCAAGACGGGGCGGATCAACGGTGCGCTGATTGCCCTGTCTACCGTGATGAAGGGGTTGCCGCTGGCCTATTCCAAGGACATGCAGGAGGACAAGGAGCAGGTGTTCGACGCGGCCAGGTCGCTCGAACTGGGGCTGGCCGCGATGACCGGCATGGTGGCTGATCTGACCGTCAACAAGGCGGCGATGAAGAAGGCAGCGGGCTCGGGCTATTCGATCGCAACCGATCTGGCCGACTGGCTGGTGCGCGAACTCGGCCTGCCGTTCCGCGAGGCCCATCACGTCACGGGCCGGGCGGTGGCGCTGGCCTCCGAACGGGGTGTCGGGCTCGAAAAGCTGACGCTGGATGATCTTCGCGCGATCCATGACGGCATTACCGACGATGTGTTCTCGGTGCTTTCGGTGACCAAATCGGTGGCCAGCCGGACCAGCTTCGGCGGCACAGCGCCGCGTGAGGTCAAGCGGCAGGTGCGCTATTGGCGCAAGCGGCTGTCGAAGATGGGGTAAGCAGGCGGCCCCTTGCAACGCTCCGCCATTTGCCGCACACAGACGCCGATCGCCTGAAAACGAGACCGACGCCATGACCGTCCGCACAGCCCTGACCCGCACGGCCCTTGCCGCGCTTTTGCTCGCGCTCGCCGCCTGCGGACGGGCCGGGCCGCTTGAACCGCCGCCGGCACGTACCGCGCCGGACGGCACGCCGGAACAGGCTCAACCCGAGGACGCCGACCGTCCGTTCATCCTCGACGGCCTGATCCAGTAGCTTGGACCGGAAACCGTGAACCATTTCGACTATCGCGACGGTGTTCTGCATGCCGAAGACGTGCCGCTGCCGCTGATCGCCGAGCGGGTCGGCACGCCGTTCTACTGTTATTCGACGGCGACGCTGACGCGGCATTACCAGGTTTTTGCCGGCGCGTTCGCCGACATCGACGCGCTGGTCTGCTACGCGATGAAGGCCAATTCGAACCAGGCCGTGCTGGCGACCCTGGCGAAGCTCGGTTCAGGCGCCGATGTGGTCTCCGAGGGCGAGCTGCGCCGTGCGCTGGCCGCCGGCATTGCACCCGACAAGATCATGTTTTCGGGCGTCGGCAAGACCGCCGCAGAGATGGATTTCGCCCTTTCGGCGGGCATTCATTGTTTCAATGTGGAGTCCGAGCCTGAACTCGAACTTCTGTCGGCGCGTGCCGTCGCCGCCGGCAGAACCGCGCCCGTGTCGCTGCGCATCAATCCGGATGTCGATGCCAGGACCCATGCCAAGATCTCGACCGGCAAGAAGGAAGACAAGTTCGGCATTTCGTGGAACCGGGCCCGCGACGTCTATCGCCGCGCGGCCGGCCTGCCCGGCCTGCGCATCATCGGCATCGACATGCATATCGGCAGTCAGATCACGGCGCTGCAGCCGTTCGACGATGCCTTCGCGCTTTTGACCGATCTGGTCGGCCAGTTGCGCGCGGACGGACACACGATCGAACATGTGGATCTGGGCGGCGGTCTGGGCATTCCCTACCGCATGGACAATGATCCGCCGCCGCTGCCGGACGACTATGCTGATATCGTCAAGAAGCATGTCCGCCCGCTCGGCGTGAAGACGATCTTCGAGCCGGGCCGGCTGATTGCCGGAAATGCCGGTATCCTCGTCACCTCGGTGATCTATTTGAAGGCGCTCGAATCCAAACACTTCGTCATCGTCGACGCGGCGATGAACGATCTGATCCGACCGACGCTTTACGACGCATGGCACGATGTCTTTCCGGTGATCGAACCGGCGCCGGACGCCCCGCGCGTGGTCGCCGACCTTGTCGGTCCGGTCTGCGAATCGGGCGATTATCTGGCCCATGAGCGCGACATGGCGCGGCCAGGCCCGGGCGATCTTTTTGCCATCGGTTCGGCCGGCGCCTATGGCGCGGTTCAGTCGGGCACCTACAATTCGCGGCTTCTGGTGCCGGAGGTGATCGTTCATGGCGATCAATGGCATGTGGCGCGGCCGCGGCCGACCTTTGACGATCTGATCGGTCTCGACAGCGTCCCGGACTGGCTCTGAGTGGCGGCGACCGCCCACAGACAATTGTGCGCTGACAAAAGCGTGAGCCGCTTTCGCCTCGCCAACGCCACATAAGCTGCTATCTTTTCGCCGGTGAGAAGAGGGCACAGCGCCATGTCCGAGCATTCGCCCGCGTCGTCCGGTGAGACAGGGGGCCGCGACATCCCACGCGTCAATGCGGGCGCGGGGCTCGGCTTTGCCCGGTGGTTCAGCCGCGCGGTGATCGCCGCCGAACGCTTTGCGCCGCTCATCCTGCCGCTGGCCGCTATCGTCTGCCTGTTTGCGATCCTGTCATGGTTCGGCTTCTTCCGGGCTGTGCCCGATGGCGTGCGGATCGGCACCGGCCTCTTGCTGGCCGTCGCCGCGATTGCCGCGCTCTGGCCGCTGCGCCGCCTGACCCTGCCTGTCGAACGCGATGTCGATCACAGGCTGGAGCGCGAAAACCAGCTTCTGCACCGGCCGATCACGACACAGGACGACCAGTTGGCGCGCGACGACGATCCGTTCGCCCGCGCGCTTTGGAAAGCCCATCAGGACAACATTGCAAAGGGTCTCGGGCGGGTCGATCCGGTGCGCGCGCGCACCACACTGCCGGCGCGCGATCCATGGGCTTTTCGCGCGCTCATTCCGCTCCTGCTGGTGACCGCCTTTGCCTATTCGTTCGCGGCCGATGGTGGCCGGCTGACCGATGTGGCGCGCTCGCATGCGGCCGAGATCGTCGTGCCGGCCCGCGTCGATGTATGGATCACCCCGCCGGCCTACACGGGAATTGCGCCGATTTTCCTGACCTCGGAGCTCAATGCCGACAAGACGGCGTTCACCACGCCCGAAGGCAGCGGGATCACGGTACGGATCGCCGGTGGATCCGGCGGCGAGACGGTGAGCTTCCCGAGCCCCGAGGCGCCGATCGCTGCAGAAGCCGGGGCGCTGGGTGAGGCGCGCGCCTTTGCGGCGACCGTCGATTCGGGCGGCGCTCTTGAGATTGTCGATGGCGAGGAAACGCTCGGCGCATGGGCGATTGCCATGACCGAGGACCACGCGCCGGAGATCGGCTTTGCACCGGAAGAGCCATTCGAGCGGGCCGCCAACGGCACGATGACGCTGCGCTACGCGGCAACCGATGATTATCGTGTGTCCGCTGCGCGCGGCCTGATCGAGCTGGCCGATCCGGACGCCGAGGGGGCGCGGCCACTCTATGACGCGCCGGAGTTGCCGCTCACGCTGCCGCGCCGCAATGCCGAGGATGGCGCGGCGCGCACCATGCGCGATCTGACCGAGCATCCCTGGGCCGGGGCGCGAGTGCGGCTGACGCTGGAGGCCGAAGACGATCTGGGCCAGACCGGCCAGAGTGCGGCGCGGACGCTGGTCCTGCCCGGGCGCCCCTTCTCCAACGCGCTGGCGCGCGCGCTCATCGAGCAGCGGCGCAATCTGGCGCTCGATGCCAACCGGCAGGCCGAGATCGTCGACCTGCTCGACGTGCTGATGCTCTATCCCGAGGAAACGATCGACAACGCCTCGCACTTTCTGGGCATGACGACCGCGCGGACGCGGCTCGCCGATGCGCGCAATGACGACCAGTTGCGCGCCGTTGTCGATTATCTGTGGGAGATCGCGCGCCAGATCGAGGATGGCGGGCTGACCGATGCCGAGCGCCGGCTGCGGCAGGCGCAACAGGCGTTGCAGGACGCGCTCGAAAACGGCGCATCGGACGAAGAGATCGCCCGGCTGATGGACGAGCTGCGCGAGGCGATGAACGAGTTCATGCGCGAATTCGCAGAACGCGCTATGAACGATCCGGATCTGGCGCAGCAGATGCCCGAAGCCAACGGTCAGGAACTCAACCGGCAGACGCTTGACGAGATGATGGACCAGATCGAGGAGATGGCCCGCTCCGGCGCCCGAGAGCAGGCGATGGACATGCTGCGGCAGCTCGAGAACATGATGAACAATCTGCAGATGGCGCGGCCGAACCAGCAGGGTGACGGCCAGAGCCAGGCACAACAGCAGATGAACGAGCTTGGCGAGATATTGCGCGAACAGCAGCAACTGATGGACGAGACCTTCCGCCAGAACCGCCAGGGCCAGCAACAACAGCCCGGCCAGGGCCAGATGGGTCAGCAGCAGCAGCAACCGGGCCAGGGCCAACAGGGCCAACAGCCCGGGCAAGGCCAGATGGGCCAGAACGGACAGGGCGGCCAGCAGGGGCAACCGGGTCAGCAAGGGCAGGGCCTTCAGGGTCTGGCGCCCGGCCAGCAGGCCCTGCAGGACCGGCTCGAGCAGTTTCTGGACGGCCTGCGCGGCATGGGCATCAATCCGGGCGAGGACTTCGGCGAGGCCGGGCGCGCCATGGGCGAAGCGGGCGACGCGCTGGGCGGAAACGAGGGCGAGCAGGCGCTTGCCGAACAGGGCAATGCCCTCGACGCGCTGCGGCGCGGTGCCGGCGACATGATGCAGCAGATGCAGCAGCAGGCGCAGAACGGCCAGGCGGGCTCGATGGAGCCCGGCGGCAACCGCAATGGCGAGGACCGCGATCCGCTCGGCCGGCCGCAACGCTCGTCCGGTCCCGATTTTGGCGAGTCGGTCGATGTACCCGACGAGATCGACGTTCGCCGTGCCCGCGAGATTCTCGAGGCGATCCGCGAGCGGCTCGGCAATGCACTGTCGCCGCAGCTCGAGCGCGAGTATCTGGAGCGTCTTCTGGAACTGCGCTGACCGGTTTCTCGCCAGTCCGGACCGTCGGACCGGCGAAGAGGGCTTAGTGCGTGACGGTCTTGTAGTACTGGCCCGCAACGACGGCTTCGCCGGGCTCGAGACCGTTCAGCACCCGGAAGAAGCCCGGCTTGTCGGTCGTGCCCAGCATGGCGCGCGAGAGGCTTTCCACCGTGTCGCCATTGCCGGCCTGCACGAGGCGAATGCGCAGCGGCTTGAGGTTGGCCTTTTCGGCCGCCGAGAGCATCCGGAAGCTCGTCCGGCTGTTCTGCGCCAGCGCATCGAGACCACCCGTCCCGACCGGCACCGCCACCAGGATGCGATAGACCTGTCCGCCGCCGCGCACGACCGTGACATCGAAGTCCCATCGGCCGACGCGCGCGCGCGCCGCTGCGCCGTCCAGACCGTTGATCGACACAGCGCGCACGGTCGACGGATCGAGGCCCTCGACCCAACCGCTGGCCAGATAGTCGGTCAGCGACTGGCGCCGTGGCACGTCGACGCCGTCAAAGCGGATGCCGGCGCCGTCGCTGGCACGGGCCGCAAGCACGGCCTCTGGCCGGTTTTCGATGTCAAAACCTGCCGGAAATTCGAATGCGATTCCCAGATCGGCGTGGGCGTAGGTGCGGCCGCGCACATAGCCCTCGTCGGGGCTGTCGCCGAACAGCATGCCGTCAATGCCCGCCAGATAGGCTGGCCGGTCGCGGTCGCCGACGCCGCGCGCGCCGAATTTGCGCGCATGGCCGAGCGCCAGCGCCACGCGCTGCGGCGTTGAGGGGTGGGTCGACAGGAAATCGAGGCTGTTTACCTGCGCGTCCGTGCCGCTGTTGAAGGCGTTGAACGTGCTCATCGCCGTCTGGAAGTCGGCCGCCGCATAAGGGTCGAAGCCCGCTTCTCCCATCGCCGCGATGCCGATGCCGTCGGCTTCAAGTTCCTGGTTGCGCGAGAACTGGGCCAGCGCCACCTTGCCACGCGCCAGCGCGCGCTGGCCGGCCGCCTTGTCCGACAGGACCTCGGAGACGACGCGGCTGGCAAGCACGGCTTCGGCCTCGCGCTGCTGGCGCAGCACGCCGTGATTGGCCGTCACATGCGCCATCTCGTGGGCGATGACGGCCGCGAGTTCGGCCGAATCGTTGGCCACGGCCAGCAGGCCGCGTGAGACATAGAGGTAGCCGCCCGGCAGGGCGAAGGCGTTGATCACCGGCGAATCGAGGATCGATATCTGATAGACTTGGCTGGGATTGTCGGAGACCGTGACCAGTCGGCCGACAATGCCGGCCACCATGCGTTCGAGCCGCATGTCCGAGTATTCGCCGCCATAGGAGGCAAGGATGCGCGGATGCTGCGCCGCGCCGATCCGGGCCAGCCGTCCGGAGCGCACATTGTCGGCAATGACCGGACGCGCGGACGGCGCCAGATCCTCGTCCAGCCCCATATTGCTCAGCGATGTGCAACCGGCCAGCCCGAACAGCGCCGCAAGCACCAGCACCGTTCGCGCCCGCCGCCGGGACGTTCCGTTCCAGTTCCGCATAACACTACGCATCGGCGCGCCGCCTCTTGCGCGGCATCCCCGGTCGCCGCAAATGGATCAGGGCCACACAGCCCGCTTCATGGTTAAGGCCCGGTAAAGGACCGGTGTCCATGGCTCCCTGACGGCACAATTGGGCGAAAGCGCGTCACAATGGAACCCTCTGTGATCCCAGATAGGCATTGACCTCGGCATTTGCATGACCGTTGAGCAACTCGCTGACGGGGCCGTGCGCGCCGACGGTTCCATCGTTGAGAAAGACCAGATCGGTCGCGATGCGCCGCGCGTCGGCCGGATCGTGACTGACCATGATCACCGTCATCGCCGTTCGGCGCTGAAGATCGGCGACAAGGTCGAGCATGGATTCACGCAGAGCGGGGCCCAGCGAACCGAACGCCTCATCGAGCAGCAGAACCGGACGCTCGCGGACAAGTGCGCGCGCGATCGCGACGCGCTGGCGTTCGCCGCCGGACATGGAACCGGGCATGCGCGGGCCATAGCCGCTCAGACCGACCGCGTCGAGCGCCTCGGCGACACGCGCCTCGTCCTCAGCGCTGCGTTTCATTCGCGGCGAAATGCCGAGCGCGACATTGGTGGCGACATCGAGATGGGCAAACAGATTGTGGTCCTGAAAAACGCAGGACACAGGCCGCCCTGAAGGGGGCAATGCGGTGACATCGTCGTTGCCAATCAGAATGCGTCCCGAACTGACGCGCTCGAACCCGGCGATGAGCGACAAAAGCGTCGATTTGCCCGAGCCGCTCGGCCCCATCACGGCGGTGATCGTCCGTGGCGCAAACGTGCAGTCAAAGCGCATCGGCGCCGCATCCGGCCCGTAGCGGAAAACCAGATCGTTGCAACTCACCGTCCGGCCCTTCATTCGCTGCTCCGTTCCGTCTCCACCGTTTGCGACCGGCGTGCGAAATGCTCGGCGGCCAGCATCAGTGCCATTGTCATGACCATCAGGATCAACGCCAATCCGGCGGCGTCCTGCGTGCGATAGGCGCCCATGCGTTGCATGATCAGATAAGGCATGGTCTGTACCTTCTCCGACCCGAACAATGCGATCACGCCCAGATCGCCAAGCGACAGGGCCAGCGCGAACGCCAGCGCGGCGACCAGTGGCGCGCGCAGCACCGGCCAGGTGACGAGCCGCCAGCGCGCCATGCCGGCAAGACCAAGATGGGCGCTGAGGCGCCCGTTGCGCTCCTCGGCGGCAAGCATGGCCGGGTGAATGAGCCGCGCGGCAAACGGCATGGCCATGGCCGCATTGATCGTTATGACCAGATAGGGGGCCGCGTCATAGACATTGGTCACCGTGCGCAAGGCGATGAACCAGCCTGCTGCGATGACGATCGGCGGCACAACGAGGATCAGCGACGGGGCGCTTGTCAGAACTGTTTCGGCCAGGTTGGGCCGGCCGGAAAACCGGCGTCTTGCAGCAAGCGCCACCGCGCCGCGCGACAGCGCGAACGCCAGCCCGACGGCAAGGGTTGCGGCGCAAAGGCCGAGGCCGAGGGAAGTCAGCATGGCCCGCTGGACCCGCTGTTGCGCGATAAGATCCATCAGATCGCTGGCCATACCGCTGGCAAGGATCGCAGCGAATGGCGCGCCGACGAACAGGACGGCCATCAGGGTCAGCGCACCGCCCAAAACGGCCCCGGCAGGCCGGTCGCCGGCAAAGCGGCGTGGCGATCCGGCCGAGATGGTCATGCCGGCTTCCACCGACCCGCCGGCCAGTGCGAAAAGCGCCACCGCGGCAAGTGTGACAGCAAGCTGGAGAAGTGTCAGCACAACGGCGCGGACAACGTCAAAGTCGAAGGTCAGGGCCTGATAGAGGGCCACTTCGAGCGTCGTTGCGCGTGGGCCGCCGCCCAGAATCAGCACCACGGCGAAACTGGTCACGCACAGCATGAAGACCAAAGCCGCCGCGCCGGCGGCGGCCGGGCGCATGGCCGGCCATTCGAGCAGACGGAAGCGCGCCAGCGCCCCCATGCCAAGCTGCGCGGACAGGCGGTCATATTCGGCCGGCACAAGGGCGAGCGCGCCGTGCAGAATGCGTGTCGCGAGCGGCAGGTTGAAGAAGGTGTGAGCGATCAGGATGCCGGTCAGGCCGTAGATCGATGGCGGATCGAAGCCGGCCCGCTCGGTCAGCCCGGTGATGAAGCCGCGCTGGCCGTAGAGCGCGACGACACCGAGCACGGCGACGATCTGCGGCAATGCGAGCGGCAGGGCGAACAGGGCAAGGACGGCGCGCCGGACCGGACCATCGGCCATGCGGGTAATCGCGATCGCGACCGGCACCGCAAGACCGACCGAAAGCACGGTGGACCAGAACGCCTGCCACAGGGTGAAGCGCACCGTGCGCCAGACAACCGGGTCGGCCAGAACGGCTGCAGCGCCGTCGGCACCGCCGGCCTGCACGACGAGCGCGCCGACGGCGACCACGCACAGGGTTGCCAGCAAAGTGCCCGCCAGGGCTGCGCCGGCAAGCGGGCCATGGCGGTCGTTCGAGTGCATCACCGGTCAATCACCGTCAGCGGCTCATCACTTCGAGCCATTCGGCGGTCCAGGCCGCGCGGTTTTCGGCGACGGTCTGCGGATCGAACAGCAGCGTGATTTCCGGCTCGACCAGCGCATCAAAGGCCGGGTTCAGCGGCTTTGATGTCTCGCCGGCCGGCATCATCCAGTTGGTCTCCGGGATGACATCCTGAAATCCGGGTCCGGTCATGAAGCTGAGGAATTGTGCGGACAGCGGGTTTTCGGCGCCGGCCGTCGTCTTGGCTGCCACTTCGATCTGCATGTAGTGGCCTTCCTCGAACGCCATCGCCTGATAACGGTCGGTGCCGTCGAGCACGACATGAACGGCCGGCGATGTGGTGTAGGAAAGCACCATCGGCACCTCGCCATTGGTGAACAGCCCATAAGCTTCCGACCATCCCGGCGTCACGGTCAGAACCCGGTCGGCGAGCTTGGCATAGGCATCGGGCGCCTCGTCGCCATAGAGCTTTTTCAGCCACAGCATCAGCCCGAGGCCGGGTGTCGAGGTGCGCGGGTCCTGGATGGCGATCTTGTGCCCGTCTTCGCTGGCCAGGAACGCGGCCATCGACGTGGGAGGGTTTACGATCGTCTCGGTGTCGTAGACGATGGCGAAATGGCTGTAGTCGAACGGCACGAAGATGTCGTCGTCCCAGCCGCCGGGCACGGAGACCGCGTCGAGCGAAATGCCGTGCGGGGCGAAGAAGCCGGTGTCGCGTGCCTCGGCCGTCAGGTTGGTGTCGAAGCCGAGCACGATATCGGCGTTGGTGTTGCCGCCTTCCAGCCGCAGACGGTTGAGAAGCGCGACGCCGTCGGCGACCGACACGAAGCGAAGGTCGCATCCGCATTCGGCCTCGAATGCGGCCTCGACCTGTGGGCCGGGACCCCATTCGGCGGTGAAGCTGTCATAGGTGTAGACGGTCAGCGTGTCGTTCGCACTTGCCGCGTGCACGGCGCTCGCCAGAAGGCCGGCGGACAGCAGAGGAAGAAGGAAACGGACGGACGGACGGGTGTGCATTGCGGCACCTCCTTTGGTTCGAGTTGAACGGGAAAAGGCGCCTGCGGGTCCGACCGCGTCGATCGCGTCTAATCCCTACGCCGGTGCTAACCGGATCAGGTTCTTCGGGTTGGCAAGACGCCTCTCAGCCGTTTCCGGCACCCCGTTAGAGCAACACCGACCTAACATCGCAGCTGGTGCGGTTCAAGCACCGGACGGCGAAATCGGTCTTTGGCACGCGCCAAGCCCTTGGCCTGTTGCGGAAAACCGGGCTAAGCAAAATCCATGGCCAAAACCCCGGACCTGCCTCGCGACGCGCGGTTCGCAATTCTGATGGACGGCGATCTGACGCCGACGGGCCGGCTGCGCTCCCAGGTTGCCGGTGCCCGAGCGATTGCCGCCGATGGCGGCATGCGCCATGCGGCGTCGCTCGGGCTTGAACCGGAGATGTGGGTTGGCGATTTCGATTCGACGCCAGATGAACTGCTCAACCGCAACGGCCATGTGCCCCGACAGGACCTTCCGGTGCGCAAGGCGATATCGGACGGGGAACTGGCGGTGATGCGCGCGCTCGAAGCCGGTGCCCGGTCTCTCATCTTGTGCGGGGCATTGGGGGGCGCGCGCAGCGATCATATGCTGTTTCACATCATGATGGCGCTGCGCCTGGCGGGCGAGCAGGACATCGAGGTGCTGCTGACGAGCGGGACGGAGGAGGCAATGCCGTTGCTGCCCGGCAAACCCGTAATGCCCGACTGGCCGGCCGGAACGCTGTTTTCGGTGGTCCCGTTTTCGCCGCTTTCCGGCCTGACGATTGAACGGGCCGATTGGCCGCTCGACGCCGTCGAGGTTGCGATGGGCAGTTCGCTGACCCTCTCGAACGTGTCGGCGGACGGTCTGCGCATTCTTTTGGGCAGCGGAAGCGCGGCGCTGGTTGCGTCGTTTGATGTGTGATATCGAACACAATGCAAGCCCTGATGGGGTGTTTAGATCGGCGCAGGCAACATAGGAGACTGAGCCCATGAGACTTGGATTGACCATCGCGGCGGTGGCGACGGCAGGCATGCTTGCTGCAGGCTGCACGACCACCGAACAGACCACGGCAGCCGGTGCGCTGATCGGCGGCGGCGCGGCAGCCGTTGCGGGCGGCAACACCGGACAGATCATTGCCGGCACGGCAGTTGGCGCGGGCGCCGGCCTGCTCGTCGGTACGCTCGCCAACGGAAACTGCCGTTACCGCAACCCGGACGGCTCGACCTATATCGCCCGCTGCCCCTGATCTGGCGCGCATGCGATTGCAGGAAAAGCCCGCCTCTCCGGCGGGCTTTTTTGTGGCAGTCCGGGCGTACCATGTCGCCCTTGATTTCCCGAGACCAAGACGGCACATCCGGTTGCTCACCCTGACGGACCCGCCATGGCCATCGCCGCACCCCTGATGCGTCTTGAAGACATTACGCTGACCTTTGGCGGCAAACCGCTTTTGGAGACCGTCTCCGTTTCGGTGCATCAGGGGGACCGGATCGCACTGGTCGGACGGAACGGGTCGGGCAAGTCGACGCTCTTGAAGATCGCGGCGGGGATTGTCGAGCCCAGTGCCGGCACGGTCACCGCCGAGCGCGGAACCACCGTGCGCTATCTGCCGCAGGCGCCCGATCTGGAAGGGTATTCCGATCTTCAAGCCTACGCCGCTGCCGGTCTCGGCCCGCTCGACGATCCGCACCGTGCCGACCGGCTGCTGACCGAACTCGGGCTTGATCCGGCGCGTTCGCCCGCCAACCTGTCGGGAGGCGAGGCGCGGCGCGCAGCCCTGGCGCGTACGCTGGCACCTTCCCCCGATCTCTTGCTGCTGGACGAACCGACCAACCATCTCGATCTTCCTGCGATTGAATGGCTGGAGAGCGAACTGGCCCGTTCTGCGTCGGCGATGGTGATCATCTCGCACGACCGGCGGTTTCTTGAAACGCTGACGCGGAAGACGGTGTGGCTTGACCGGGGAACCGTGCGCGAGAACGCCAGGGGGTTTGCCGACTTCGAAGAATGGCGCGACCGGATTCTCGAAGAGGAAGAGCGCAACCTGCACAAGCTGAAGCGCAAGATCGTGCGCGAGGAGCACTGGCTGACCTATGGCGTGACGGCGCGGCGCAAGCGCAATCAGCGCCGTCTCTCCGAACTGACATCGCTGCGCCGGCGGTTTCGCGATCATGAAAAGGCGCCGGGGACCGCGAGGTTGGAGACCAGCGATGCCCGCGCATCGGGCAAGCTGGTGATCGAAGCCGAAAACGTGTCCAAGACTCTTGGCGGCAAGGCGCTGGTGCGCGACTTCTCCCTGCGCGTCCATCGCGGCGACCGGATCGGGCTCGTCGGGCCGAACGGCGCCGGCAAGACGACCCTGATCAATCTGCTGACCGGTGCCGCCGAGCCGGATACGGGCCGTGTGCGCCTTGGCGCCAATCTCGATATTGCCATTCTCGACCAGCGCCGTGCGGCGCTCGACCCCGACGAAACGCTCGAGCACTTCCTTACCGATGGGCGCGGCCAGTCGCTCGTCGTCAATGGCAGCCAGAAGCATGTCGCCTCCTACATGAAGGACTTCCTGTTCAAGCCCGAGCAGGCGCGCACGCCGGTGCGCGAACTGTCCGGCGGCGAGAAGGCGCGGCTGGTGCTGGCGCGGCTTCTTGCGCGGCCCGCCAACCTTCTTGTGCTGGACGAGCCGACCAACGATCTGGACATGGAAACGCTCGATCTTCTGCAGGAACTGATTGCCGGGTTTGACGGCACGGTTCTTCTGGTCAGCCATGACCGCGACTTTCTCGATCGCACTGTCGGCGCCGTGATCGCGCCCGATCCAGCACAGGCGGGCTACTGGCTGGCCTATGCAGGCGGCTATTCCGACATGGTTGCGCAGCGGCGCGCGCCGACTGCCAAGGCTGAGGCGTCGCCGGTCAAGCCAAAACCCGCGAAGACTGATGATGGCCGGGCTCAGCCGGATACGAAGCCCGCGCCGGCGCGGCGGAAACTGTCCTTCAAGCAGAAGCACGCGCTCGAAACGCTGCCGGGCGAAATGGACCAGTTGGCGCGGGACATTGCCGGTCTTGAAACGCAGATGGCCGATCCAGACTTCTTCTCGCGCGATCCTTCCGGTTTTTCGGATGCCGCCAAGCGGCTCGAAGCGACCCGGTCACGGCACGCGGCCATGGAAGAAGAGTGGCTGGAACTCGAACTGCTCCGCGAGGAGATCGAAGGTGCGTGAGCGCTAGCCGCCGTTCTTTTTGAGCCACGCCTCAACCATGTCGCCTGCCATCGCGCCCGTCCCCATCGTGCCCGAATAGCCCGCACCTCCAGCATAGGCGGATGCCAGAAAGACCCCGTCGAGCGGTGTTCGCGGCGACCGGCCCATGCCGAACCAGATCGGCCGTTCCGGCGGGCGAGCCGCAAAGCCGTAGACCGCGCCTCCCGGCGTGCCGAGATAGTCGTGCATCGTCTGCGCGGTGTGGATGGCCGTCTCCTCGACAGCGGATGCAAAACCAGGCCAGCGCTGATCGAGCCGGGCGGCAATCGCGTCGATCCATGCCCGGCGGTGCGTCTCGGCCGCAGCCGCGTCAAGTCCGGCCCAATTGTCAAGCCGGTCTATGCCGGTCACCGTGACCAGCGAAAGGTCTCCTCCGGGGTCGAGGCCGCTGTCGATTGCGTCGTGGTTCATGACGATCAGCGGCGGAAGATCATCCATCTGCGGAAGGGAGCCCAGTCGGCTTCCGGCGGCATGATACTCATCGAACGTCGACATTGATGACGGCAACAGGACGGTCGAATAGTGCCGCGGCAGGCGCGGACCGCCGGCGCGGCGTACTCCGAAGTGGATCGAAAAGAGCGACGTCGATACGGGCTGGTGGCGGTAGGGCTCGGCAAAACGTGCGGCCAACGCCTCGTCCAGCATCAAGGTCAGACGGTGCGGCGCGCAATTGCCGACGATGGCGCGCCCATGCAGCCGGTCGCTGTCGCCGCCATCGGCACCGCGATGGTCCACCGCGCCGGGTGCCGGGCCATCGGGCGGTACCACATGCTGCGCACTGCGGTCGCAAAGGACGCTTCCGCCATTGTCTGTGACGACCCGCGCCAGTGCCGATGTCAGAGCTTGCGAACCGCCGCGAACGAAAGTGCCGCCCGCGGCGATGAAACCGCTCTGCGCGACGGCAAACTGAATCCACCAGAGCCGTGCGGGATCGGCGCCATAGTAGGGAAGGTTGGCCGCAAGGGCACATTTGGCCGCCTCCTCGCCATCAAGGTCGAGTGTCAGCACCTCTCCGAGCGTGCGTCGCCAATCGGCGGCCACGGGACCAATGCCCAGAAGGCCACGGACAAGCTTGCCCACCGAAGGCGGATCGCGTGCCGCCATCATCCGGGCCATTGCCTCACGGACCCGTTCCATCCGGTCGAGGATGGGATCCATGCTGTTGTTGAACCGCTCGGCCGCACGTTCCCTGACGGCATCGAAGCCGCCGCCCAGTTCGAACGGCTCGGCGCCAAGCGGCCCGCCCTCGACGGAATAGAGCGGACCGACGGGCACCCAGTCCAGCGCGCCAAGCAGTCCCAGACGCTTGAGAACGAAGTGTTTCGGTTCGGACGGGTCGTGCGGATCGGCGGTCTCGTGCAGGGCGGTTTCGATCATCAGCCGGCCATGCCGGTAAGTCGAGGCTGCCCCGCCGATCGCATGGTTCTTCTCGATCACGCACACCCGGCGTCCATGCCGGGCCAAGACGGCCGCAGCGGTGAGGCCGCCAAGGCCTGCACCGATCACAATGACATCATAGGTTGCGCTGTCGTGTTCCATGGCGCGTCCGCATTGCCCGATGCGGAACAGGCTAGAGCCGGGACAGGCGGCCCGCCTTAACCGCCATCAAGTCCGCAATGGTCAGCGGGAATGCTGGCACGGCCACCCTTGTGGCGGGACGGCCGTGCGCATCGGTCAGCCGAAGAACTGGGCGCCGTTGGCCGAGATGGTCGAGCCGTTGATGAAGCCGGCATCGTCGGAGGCCAGGAACGCCACGCAGCGCGCGATTTCCTCGGGTTCGCCGAGCCGGCCAGCCGGGATCTGGGCGATGATGGATTCGCGCACCTTTTCCGGCACCGCCATGACCATCTCCGTGGCGATGTAGCCAGGGCAAACCGCATTGGCGGTGATGTTGTTGCGCGCGCCTTCCTGGGCGAGGCTGCGGACGATGCCGATGTCGCCGGCCTTGGTGGCTGCGTAGTTGGTCTGCGCGAACTGGCCCTTCTGGCCGTTCACGGACGATATGACGATGACGCGGCCGAACTTGCGTTCGCGCATGCCGGGCCAGACAGGGTGGATGGTGTTGAAGACGCCGGTCAGATTGGTGTCGATCACATCCTTCCACTGGTCTGGCGTCATCTTGTGGAAGGGCGCATCGCGCGTGATGCCGGCATTGGCGACGACGATCTCTATCGGACCGAGATCGGCTTCGACCTTTTCGATGCCGGCCTTGGATTCGTCATAGTCGGCGACGTTCCACTTGTAGGTCTGGATGCCGGTCGCGTCGGTGAAGGCCTTGGCCTTTTCGTCGTTGCCGGCATAGGTGGCCGCGACGGTGTAGCCGGCGCCCTTCAGTGCTTTCGAGATCGCCTCCCCGATGCCCCGCGTTCCCCCCGTGACAAGCGCCACTCTGCTCATGATGTCTCCTCCCTTTGATTTCCGATGGAGTGGTGACGAAGCGGGTGGACGACAACCTCCGTGTCATCCACCTCCCTCCGTTTGTGCGTTCTTTGCGGTCAGTCCCGCTCGATGCAGAGTGCAACACCCATGCCGCCGCCGATGCACAGCGTGGCAAGGCCCTTCTTGGCGTCGCGGCGCTGCATTTCGAAAAGCAGCGTGTTCAGAACGCGGGCCCCAGATGCGCCGACCGGGTGGCCGATCGCGATCGCACCGCCATTGACGTTGACGATCTCCGGGTTCCAGCCCATGTCCTTGTTGACCGCGCAGGCCTGGGCGGCAAACGCCTCGTTGGCCTCGACAAGATCGAGATCGTCAACCTTCCAGCCGGCCTTTTCGAGCGCCTTGCGCGACGCGGGAATAGGTCCTGTGCCCATGATCTGCGGATCAACGCCGGCGGTCGCCCAGGAGACGATCCGTGCCATCGGCGTGACACCGCGCTTTTCGGCCTCGGCCACGCTCATCAGAACGGTTGCGGCGCCGCCATCATTGATGCCGGAGGCGTTGGCGGCGGTTACCGTGCCTTCCTTGTCGAAGACGGGACGCAGCTTGGCGATCGAGTCGATCGTCACGCCGTGCTTGATATACTCGTCCTCTTCGACGACCACGTCGCCCTTGCGGGTTTTGATCGTGTGGGCGACGATCTCGTCCTTGAATTTTCCGGCCTTCTGCGCGGCTTCGGCCTTGTTCTGCGATGCGACGGCGAACTCGTCTTGCTGCTCGCGCGTGAGCTGCCACTGCTTGGCGACGTTCTCAGCCGTGTTGCCCATCGGATAGCCGTAGAACGCGTCAGTCAGTGCGTCCTTCATCATCGTGTCGAGCATCTTGAAGTCGCCCATCTTCACGCCGCCGCGCAGATGCGCGCAATGGGGAGCCATGGACATCGATTCCTGACCGCCGGCTACGATGATCGATGCATCGCCTGTCGCGATCTGCTGCATCCCGAGCGCGACCGCGCGCAGTCCGGAGCCGCAAAGCTGATTGATACCCCATGCCGTCGTTTCCTTCGGGCAGCCCGCGGCCATGGCCGCCTGCCGGGCCGGGTTCTGACCTTCGCCTGCGGCCAGAATCTGGCCCATGATCACTTCGTCGACGTCGGCCGGGTCGACGCCGGCCCGCTCCAGTGCGCCCTTGATCGCTGTTGCGCCCAATTCGTGCGCCGGCACATTGGCAAATGACCCGTTGAACGAGCCCACGGGCGTGCGGGCTGCGCTGGCGATGACGATCGGCTCCATGGTGTGTCTCCTCGACAAACTGCAAAAAACAAGCGGCGAAACGCGTGGCTTCGCCATCGTTTGCCACAGATATGGGCCATTGCATATTGGTTAAAGGGATATGGTGTTTGCCGGCGCCGGACGCGATTGGTGCAATGCGAGAAACGTTTTGATATTGACCAGATCAGGGGTTACTGTTTCGCAGACGGACAAGATTGTCAGGGGCGCTGACAAGACGCCGGAAGGCCGATCAAGGAGATGTCCATGGGCAAAACCGATGGCGCGACAATCATCAAGAAGTACGCAAACCGGCGGCTCTATAACACGGGCACCAGCACCTATGTGACGCTCGACGATTTGGCCACCATGGTCAAAGAGGACGAGGACTTCACGGTACAGGACGCCAAGTCCGGCGAGGACATAACCCATTCGGTCCTGACGCAGATCATCTTCGAGCAGGAAGCCAAATCCGGCCAGACCATGCTGCCGGTCTCGGTGCTGCGCCAGCTCATCTCCTTTTACGGTGACCAGATGCAGATGGTGGTGCCGAGCTATCTCGAGCACTCCATGGCCGCCTTCGCGCAGGAGCAGGAGCGCATCCGCGAGCAGATGACATCGATGATCGGCAAGTCTCCGATGGACGTGATGGCCTCGGGCCAGCAGATGTTCGGCGAGCAGGCGCAACGCAACATGGCGATGTTTCAGGAAGCCATGAAGGTGTTCAATCCGTTCGCGGTGATGGCCGATACTCAGCCCAAGAACGGCGCGCCGGCAACGGCGCCGGCCGAGAGCGAAGCCGGCGGCCAGGACGATCTTCAGTCGATGCGCGACCAGATCGCCGAGATGCAGCGCAAGCTCGACAAGATGGGCTGACGCGGCGGCTCCGCTCTAGAAGTTGGTGCAGTCGTCGGCGATCTGTTGGAACAGGGCGCCAACGATCATCCCTTCCTCGAGGGAGAACGTCTCGCGGTTCAGCACTTCGTTGTCGGCGAAGCGGAAGCAGACGATCGCCGACACGCTGGTCTCGCCAAAGCCCGGCTCGATCCGGTGGGCAACGTTGCCGCCGGCAACCGCATCGGCCCAGATATCGAGGCTTTCGAGATAATCCTCGCGCGTCTGCGTGATGCCCAGATCGCGCAGGTCGATCACCGCTCCATCGGCGATAAGCGCGCCGGCCCGTGCCGCCATGGCCTCGGCATCCTGACCGGGCAGGAGGCTCGCATACCAGCCATTGATCGCGGCGACCGCGTCGACCTGATCGGCCTTGGCGACCGACACACCGCCGGCCAGCGCCATGGCCAGGCCGGCAACACAAACGGTTTGCCATCGTCTCATGTCGCTCATCCTCCCATCGTGACGTCTTCGGACTGCCGCCCGATCGAGCGGACGTCAATATCGGACACCGGCTCTGACAGAAGCGCAGCATCGGCGGCCAGGGTCAATTCGTCCGCACCGCGCGCCCGGGTGCTGGCAAGCACGTCGTGAACGGATGCTGTCGCCCGCCGCAGCGCGTCCATATGGCCGCGCCCGTTGATGAGGTGCGCCAGAAACAGCGCGGCGGTCAGATCGCCGGTGCCGTTCGGCGCGCGGTCGATGGCGGGATGTTCGGCAAGGTGCGCGGTGTCGCGCAGCACCAGAAGATTGCCGGTCATGCCGGGCCGTGTCGCAAACGCGCTGGTGACCAGCACGGCAGGCGGGCCGAGTGCCCGAGCCGCATCGATCAGCGCCTGATTGTCGCCAAGGACCCGGTCTGAAAGCCAGGCGAGTTCGAACCGGTTGGGGGTTGCCAGATCGGCGATGGGGACCAGCGTGTCGGCGATGGCGCGGGCGACCTTTTCGGGCACGTAAAGCCCGTTCTCGTCGCCGATCACCGGATCGCAGGCATAGACCAGATCGGGCCGCACCGAGCGCAGCGCGGCCACCGATGTCGCTATGGTGCCGGCCTGGCCGACGTCGCCCAGATAGCCGGACAGGACCGCGTCGATCTCGGCGGCGAACGGACCGTGGGCGAGGTCGGCCATGAAGCCGCCGAACCGCTCATTGTCGTGAACAATCCGGGTCGCCGGTCCGTGACCGGGATGCCAGGGCAGAAGGACGGTCGGCACGGCGATCACCGGATGGCCGAGCGTCTCGATGGCAAAGACGGCCGCCCTGTTGCCGACCGCGCCGCGCGCCACATGGCTCGAGATCACCGCGACCGAACCGGACTGGCCGCCCGACTGGGTGTCCTTTTGGAGTGTTGTGCCGCTCATCGGGTCAGATACGCAAACAGCCACAGCGCCAGACCGATGAACGCGATCACCGAAAGGATGCGGCCGACCCGCCGGCCCCACACTTCAACCGGATCGTCGCCTTCGGCCTCGGCCGCCGTCAAATGGTCGCGTGCCTTGCCGGCGGCGCGCACGAAGGATGAGCGGCCGACGATTTCCGAATCACGTTCGACGCGCTCGATCACCTTGCGCGCCTCATCTTCCTTGGCGTCGTGTGGTGGCTTGTTGCTCATCGACCCATCCGTCGCGTGGCGTTGCCCGCGTAGCGTGCAATTTGTGCTGCAAACTGCAATCGCGCTGTTATGGTGACGACCTAAACGCCAACAGAGCGTGAGTAAACGAAAATCGCGGACGGGATTGGGACATGGCAAAGGCATTGAACGCGGCTTCGCGGCGAAAACTGACCCGGATCGCGGACCGGATCAGCGACAAGGCCAAGGGGCTGGCCGAACATCTTCTGGTTGATGCCCATGGCGAGGACATGGCCGTCCTGTCCGATGAGGTGCTCGCGGGCGCATTGAACCTGGCGGCATCTGCGGCCTCCGATCACCGCAAAGGCAAGTCGATCGTGCGCATGCAGTCGGTGTCCGACGGTTCGTCCCGTCCCTGCACGGTCATGGCGATCGTCAACGACAACATGCCGTTTCTGTTCGATTCGGTGCTTGGCGAGATCAATGCGGTCGCCCCGACGGTCGAATTCGTCGTCCATCCGGTCCTGGAGATCCAGCACAGCAAGTCCGGATTCGAGGTCATTGACAAGTCGCGCCCGGGCATGGCGCTCGAATCCACCGTGCGCACCAGCGTCATTTCGGTCGTCGTGTCGGGCCTCGATGAAACGGCCGCCGCTGATCTGGAAGCGGGCATCGTTTCGACCCTCGGGCAGGTCGCTGCTGCCGTGCGCGACTGGCGCGCCATGCTCGACCGGCTTGACGCGATCGTCGCCGAACTCGAGGACGGCGTGCTGCCGGCGCGCAAGGGCGACATTGCCGAGGCGCTGGAATTCCTGCACTGGCTGCGCGACGACAATTTCACCTTCCTGGGCATTCGCGAATACGACTATGTCGGTGGCGAAAAGCGCGGCAAGCTGCAGCGCGCGGACCGGCCGTCGCTCGGTATTTTGAGCGATCCGGAGGTTCGGGTCCTGCGGCGCGGCGACGATGCGGTGACGACAACGCCCGAGATCCGGGCGTTCCTGAACAGCCGCGACATCCTGATCGTCACCAAGGCCAATCTGAAATCGGTGGTGCACCGCCGTACCTACATGGACTATGTTGGCATCAAGCGTTACGACGAGAAGGGCAGACTGTCGGGTGAATTGCGTCTGGTCGGGCTTTTCACCTCGACCGCCTACACACGCTCGGTACAGCGCATTCCCTACATCCGCTCCAAGATCAAGGCGGTGCTGAAACGCTCGCACCATGATCCCGACAGCCATTCCGGCAAGGCGCTTCTGAACGTCCTTGAATCCTATCCGCGCGATGAACTGTTCCAGATCGAGGTGCCGGTCCTCACCCGTCACGCCGAGGCGATCATTGCGCTGGCCGACCGCCCGCGCGTGCGCGTGCTCAGCCGCATCGATGCGTTCGACCGCTTCGTGTCGATCATCGTGTTCGTGCCGCGCGATCGCTACGATTCCGATATTCGCGAGCGCATCAGTGCACACATGGCCGAGGTCTATGAGGGCCATGTTTCGGCCTTCTATCCGGCTTTTCCCGAAGGCACGCTGGCGCGGGTGCACATCATCATCGGGCGCCGGTCGGGCAAGACGCCGACGCCGACCCAGGCTTCGTTGGAACGCGGTGTCGGGGCGATCATCCGCACCTGGGAGGACGCGCTGCGCGACGCGCTGGCGACAAAGGGTGCGGCGATCGACAGCGACCGGTTCGCCTTTCCCGAAGCCTACAAGGACACCGTTTCACCCGAGCAGGCGGTGTCCGACATCGGATTCATCGATTCGATCGGCCCCGGCGATCCGATCGCCGTCGACTTTCTGCGCGACAAGGACGACGCCGACCATCAGGCGCTGCTGCGCGTCTTTCATGCCGAAGAGCCCGTGGCATTGTCCGAGCGGGTCCCGCTTCTGGAAAACATGGGCTTCCGGGTGATCTCCGAACTGACCTACCGGGTTGGCTGCGCACCGGGTGATGGCGACCAGCCATCGTGCATCTGGCTGCACAGCATGCAGATCGAAAGCGCCTCGGGCGCGCCGGTGAACCTCGACGATGGCGGCGCGCTCTTCGAGGACGGATTTCGTTCGGCGTGGGCCAAGGAGATCGGCGACGACCGCTACAATGCGCTGATGCTGGCCTCGGGCATGGGCGCACGCACGATCAGAGTGCTGCGTGCGTATGGCCACTATCTGCGGCAGGCCGGCTCGGCCTATAGCCACGCCTACATGGCCGCCACGCTGGAACGGCATGCCCAATTGGCCCGGCAGCTCTGTGAGCTGTTCGATGCGCGGTTCAATCCAACCCGGCAGGCCGACCCCGACGAAGACACGGCGGTGACCGAAAAGCATCTGCTTTCGGCGTTCCGCGACGCGCTCGCCGATGTGCCGTCGATCGACGAAGACCGAATCCTGCGGCGCTTCTGCAATGTGATCACCGCCACGCTGAGAACCAATTTCTATCATCAGGATGCGGATGAACAGCCGCGCCGGACACTGGCTTTCAAGCTCGATCCCAAGGCGATCGACGCTTTGCCCGAACCGCGGCCGCACCGTGAGATATTCGTGTTCGGTCCAGAGGTCGAGGGTGTGCATCTGCGCTTCGGCCCGATCGCGCGCGGCGGCTTGCGCTGGTCGGATCGCTCGGAGGACTACCGCACCGAGGTGCTCGGACTGGTCAAGGCGCAGCAGGTCAAGAACGCGGTGATCGTGCCGGTGGGTGCCAAGGGCGGTTTCCTGCCCAAGCGCCTGCCGCGTGGCGGTTCGCGCGACGAGGTCTTCGAGGCCGGCCGGAACGCCTATGTCACCTTCGTCTCCTCGCTTCTGTCGGTCACCGACAATCTCGACGGCGAGACCGTCATGCCGCCGCCGATGACGGTCCGGCGTGATGGCGAGGACCCCTATCTGGTTGTCGCGGCCGACAAGGGGACGGCGACCTTTTCCGATACCGCCAACGGCATTTCGCAGGACCACGGCTTCTGGCTGGACGACGCGTTCGCCTCGGGCGGGTCGGCCGGCTACGACCACAAGAAGATGGGCATCACCGCCCGCGGCGCGTGGGAGGCGGTCAAACGCCATTTCCGTGAGATTGACAAGGACATCCAGTCCGAGCCGTTCACCGTGGTCGGCGTCGGCGACATGTCCGGCGATGTCTTCGGCAACGGCATGCTGTTGTCCGAGCAGATCAGGCTTGTCGCCGCGTTCGACCATCGCGACATCTTCATCGACCCCGATCCCGATCCGGCCGTCAGTTTTGTCGAACGCAAGCGCCTGTTCGAGATGGGCCGGTCGTCCTGGCAGGATTATGACACCTCCAAACTGTCGCGCGGCGGCGGCATCTATCCGCGCAACCAGAAGCAGATCACCCTGTCCAAGGCGGCCGCCGACGCGATCGGGCTCGACAAGGTCAAGGCGACGCCCGGCGAGATCATGACCGCGATCCTGACGGCTGAGGCCGAACTGATGTGGTTCGGTGGCATCGGCACCTATGTGCGCGGCTCGGGCGAAAGCAATGCCGAGGCCGGCGACCGCGCCAATGACGCCATCCGCATCACGGCCAGGCAACTGCGCGTCAAGGTGATCGGCGAAGGCGCCAATCTGGGGCTGACGCAGCTTGCCCGGATCGAATACGGCCTGGCCGGCGGGCGGTGCAATTCCGACGCGATCGACAATTCGGCCGGCGTCAACTCCTCCGACCTTGAGGTCAACATCAAGATCGCCTTTGCCGGTGCGCTGGCAGACGGCAGCCTTGAACGCAAACGACGCGACAAGCTGCTTGCCGCGATGACCGACAGCGTCGCCGATCTGGTGCTGCGCAACAATTACGAGCAGACGCTGACCATCACCCGCGCCGAACGCAGGAAGGACGCCAATCTGGCGCTTCAGGAGCGGTTGATGACGTCGCTGGAGGAGCGCGGGCTTCTGGACCGCGCGGTGGAACTGCTGCCCGATGACGAAGCCCTTGCCGAACGCCGTCAGGCCGGGCAGGGGCTGGCGCGGGCGGAGATCGGCGTGCTGCTGTCCTATGCAAAAATCGTCCTGTTCGACGATCTCGTTCGGTCGCAACTGCCGGACGAGCCTCATCTGGAAGCCGACCTGTTCGGCTATTTCCCGCCGCGCATGCATGGCGACTTCGCCGACCGGATCAGAAACCACCGGCTGCGCCGGGAGATCATCGCCACGGTCCTGGCCAACCAGATCGTCAATCGCGGCGGGCCTTCGGTGATCAGCCGGTTCGAGGACGCGACCGGCATGTTGCCGTCAGGCATTGCGCGCGCCCATGTGATCTGCCGCGACGCCTATGAAATCGAGACGCTGCATGCGGCGATCGATGCGCTCGACAACAAGGTGCCGGGCGATGAGCAGATGGCGATCTATGACGAGTTGGCCGAAGCGCTGCGCGGCGCCATTGGCCAATATCTGAAGTCCGGCGACATGACGGGCGATCTTGGTGCTGCTGTTGCGGCGCTGGCCGCCGCGCGCGCCGAACTGGAGCCGGACCTGATCCGCATCGTGCCGGACTATCTGGCCAACTGGGTCCAGCAGCGACGCGAGCGTTTCAAGCAGGCCGGCATGCCCGAGGGGCCGGCCAAGCGGCTGGCCGTTCTGCCCGTCGCGGCCGTGACCCCCGACATCATGGCCGCCGCCGCGGCGACCGGCCGGTCGATCGGTGAGACGGCGAAGGGTTACTTCGATGTCACCAGGAGCTTCCGCATCGGCCGGCTCGAACATCTTGCCCGCCAATTGCCGGCGCACGACTATTTCGACGGGCTGGCGCAGCAGCGCGCGCTCGACACGATCCATTCGGCGCGGCTGGCGATCACCACGGCGGCGCTCAAGGGCAATGGGGCCGATCCGTCGACGGCGGTCGAAAGCTGGGTCGATGCCAACAAATTACGGATCGGACGGGTGCAGGACCGGATCGTCGAACTGACCGATCATGGCGATCTGACGGTTTCGCGCCTAACGGTCGCTGCCGGCCTTCTGGGCGATCTTGTCGACTGATCCCGGTAGCGTAAAACTGTCATGAAAGAACGATACGGGGGAACGGCATGAGCGCAGTGACCGACGATCTCACCCCGGCGCCAGCCGCCAGCCGCCGTGGCATCTGGAGCTGGATGCTGTTCGACTGGGCGGCGCAGCCGTTCCACACGCTGATCATCACCTTCGTTTTCGCACCCTATTTTGCCGGCCAGGTGGCCGCCAACCCCGTGGACGGGCAATCCGACTGGGCGTTTGCCGCCACGGTCGGCGGGCTTCTGATCGCCTTTCTCGCGCCGGTTCTTGGCGCGCTGTCCGATGCCACCGGTCCGCGCAAACCCTGGATCTTAGGGTTTTCGGCGATCGCAGCCATGGCGGTCTTCTCGCTGTGGTTCGTCACGCCGGACCCCGATCCGGCGAACGTGACGCTGGCGCTCGTCGCCTTTGTCGTCGCGCTGATCGGCTTCGAGTTCGCCGCCATCTTCAACAATGCGATGATGCCGGGTCTTGTCGGGCGCGACCGACTGGGCAGCCTGTCTGGCAATGCCTGGGCGCTGGGTTATGCTGGCGGCCTGATCTGCCTGATCGCCATGCTGGTGCTGATGGTCGCCAATCCGGACAGCGGCAAGACGCTGGTCGGCCTCGATCCGATCCTCGGTCTCGATGCGGAGAAGCTCGAAGGCGATCGCGCCTCGGGACCGCTGACGGCGGTCTGGTTCGTCATCTTCATCGTTCCGCTGTTCCTGTTCACGCCGGATTCGGCGCGCCGCACCGGGGTGACCAACGCCATTGCAAGCGGCTTGCGCGAACTCATCGACACGATCCGCACGCTGCCCAAGCATCCCAGCCTGTTCGCGTTTCTGGGCTCGTCCATGTTCTACCGCGATGCGTTGAACGGGCTCTACACGTTCGGCGGCATCTATGCGGTCGGCGTTCTTGGCTGGTCGACAATCCAGCTCGGCGTCTTCGGCATTCTCGCTTCGATCACCGGCATTTTCGGCTGCATCGCGGGCGGCTGGCTGGACACGCGGCTCGGCACTAAGCGGGTCGTCACGCTGACCATAGTGGCGCTGATCGCGGCGAGCGCGCTGGTGATCTCGACGACCGAGACGCATGTCTTGTTCATCGCGGTCGGCGAAGGATCGAGCGCACCGGACATCATGTTCTACTGCGCCGGTGCCTTGATCGGCGCCGCCGGCGGCGCGCTGCAGGCCGCCTCGCGTCCGCTGCTGGTCGACCAGGTGGAGCATCCCGAGCGGATGGGCGAAGCGTTCGGCCTTTATGCGCTTTCGGGCAAGGCGACCGCGTTCCTCGCGCCGCTCGGCATCTTCATCTTCACCGAACTGTCGGGCAGCCAGCGGATCGGCATCACACCGATCCTGATCCTGTTCGTTCTGGGGCTCTTGCTGCTCATCCCGGTCCGGTCGCGGACGTGATTTGACCTAGCGCTGGTACTTGATGAACGGCGTCAGCGTCGCGATCCGGTCATAGAGCTGGCGCGCGGTGGTGTTGAAATCCTGCGTCATCCAGTAGACCGACGGGCAACCGGCGGCATCGGCTTTCTGATAGACCGCCTCGATCAGGGCGCGGCCGACGCCGGTACCGCGCACGTCCGGGTCGGCATAAAGGTCCTGCAGATAGCAGACATTGTCCGTGCGCCAGCAATGGCGGTGGAAGATGTAGTGAACGAGTCCGACCGGCTTGCCGTGCACCAGCGCGACCAGACCGTTCGGATCGTAGGGCTCCTCGCCCAGAAGGCGGGTCCAGGTCGTTGCATAGACCTCCTCCGAGACCGAGGATTCGTAGAACGCCAGATAGGCGGTCCAGAGTGCCCGCCACGCTTCATGATCGCCGGCTTCGAGGGTGCGTATGGTCAGGCTCATCGGGCGGTCTCCCGGATATGGCCGATCTCGGCGAGATCGTAGGGTGTGGTCTGGTAGACTTGATTGATCCAGTTGCCGAACAGCAGGAACGCGTGGCTGCGCCAGCGGTTCAGCGGCGAGCAGGTCGGATCGTCGTCCGGATAGTAATTGTGCGGCACCTCGATCGGTGTGCCGCCGGCGACATCGCGCTCATATTCCTCGGCCAGCGTCGTTGAATCATATTCGATGTGGTTGAAGATGTAGAGCCGGTTGGCAAATGCCTCATGCAGCAGGCAAAGGCCGGTTTCGGCAGACTCCATCAGCACTTCGAGCGATCCGTCGGCGGGCAATTCGTTGCGGCGCACCTCGGTCCAGCGGGAGACCGAGATCTGGAAGTCGTCGGAAAAGCCGGCGAGATAAGGTGAGGCGGGGCTGAGGTTCCTGTGCCGATAGACGCCGAACGCCTTGTGCGGGAGCGTGTGCTTGGGCACGTCGTGAAAATGCCAGGCGGCCGCCATCGCACCCCAGCAGATGAAGAAGGGCGAATGCACGTTGGTGGTGGTCCAGTCGAGGATACGCTTCAATTCGTCCCAGTAGGTCACCTCCTCGAAGGGCAGTGTCTCGATCGGCGCGCCGGTGATGATGAAGCCGTCGAACTTGCGGTGACGCACATCTTCCCAGGTCTCGTAGAACGAGATCAGATGGTCTTCGGACGTGTTCTTCGATTTGTGGTTGCCGATCCTCACCAGCGTCAGATCCACCTGCAGCGGTGTCGAGCCGACCAGGCGCGCGATCTGCGTTTCGGTCTTGATCTTGTTGGGCATCAGGTTGAGCAGACCGATCTGCAGGGGCCGGATGTCCTGCCGTGTCGCCGTCTTCTCGTCCATGACCATCACGCCCTCGCGCAGCAGCGTGTCGCGGGCGGGCAGGGCGTCCGGAATCCTGATCGGCATGGGCTCAACTCTCCAAACAACAAAAAACCGGCGGCGAAACATCGCTGCCGGTCCAACACATTCGGCCCTTTAGCGACTTGTTTAACGTGGCTGCAAGCCGACCGGCCAAATCACCACGGACGCCTTTCCTAGACCCGCAGGCGGCCAGCGTCAAATGTGGGGCGCGCTGTGCAATCCGTCACACCGGTCCAACGGCGACCGTGCCAAAAGGGTGTAGCCGGTAGTTCGTTATGGACCATGACGGGCTGTCTCCCCGGTGTGGGTGCACCGTTCTGCCCTTAATGCCCCAAGGGCGGGGCGGTGTCCTGCGCATGCCGTGCATGATGCGACAATTTTGTGCAGTGCACAAAATCTCCTTGATTTGGCCATTGAGTTGCGTAGCCTGTCCGCATCCGGGAGGGCATGTGCAACGGAGACCGTCATGACGACCGGACCAGCATCGTCAAATGTCATCGCCTTTCCAGAGCAGGCGCGCTTTCGCGCGCCGGCTGCACGGACCGTCGGCCCCGTTCGTCAGGGCGGTTTGAGGGGCGCGCTCGCCGGGCGCCTTGCCCGGCTGTCGTCACTGCGCAATGCCGGGCTGCCTCAGCGCCCTGCCGTAGCGGATGGAAGCGTCTCGCCGCTTTACTGAATTGTCGGGATGCCGCCAGACAGGTCAGCGCGTTGGCACGGGCGTTTCGCCGCGGTAGTCGTAAAAACCGCGACCGCTCTTGCGGCCCAGCCATCCGGCCTCGACATATTTCACCAGAAGCGGACAGGGCCGATATTTGGAGTCGGCAAGCCCGTCATGCAGCACCTGCATGATCGCAAGACAGGTGTCGAGACCGATGAAGTCGGCCAGTTCGAGCGGACCCATCGGGTGGTTGGCGCCCAGCTTCATCGCCGTGTCGATCGCTTCGACCGAACCGACGCCCTCATAGAGCGTGTAGATCGCCTCGTTGATCATCGGCAAAAGGATACGGTTGACGATGAAGGCGGGAAAATCCTCGGACACGGTCGACGTCTTGCCGAGCCGGTCCACATAGGCGCGTGCCTGGTCGAACACCTCGTCTGCGGTGGCGATGCCGCGCACCAGTTCGACCAGTTTCATGCGCGGCACCGGGTTCATGAAATGGATGCCCATGAAGCGTTCGGGCCGGTCGGTGGCCGCGGCCAGACGCGTGATGGAAATCGAAGACGTGTTGGATGCAATCAGCGCTTCGGGCTTCAGAACCGGGCACAGTTCGACGAAGATCTTGCGCTTGACCGCCTCGTTCTCGCTCGCCGCCTCGATAACAAGATCACAGCCGGACAGCCCGTCCATGGCGCCCGTCACCGAGATGCGCCCAACGATCGCATCACGATCGGCGGCCTGCATACGGCCTGCATCGACGGCTTTCTGTGTCTGGGCCTTGAGTTTGTCGAGGCCCGCCTGCGCGGCTTCTTCGGAGATGTCGGCGATCACCACATCATAGCCGGCCGCCGCGGAGACCTGGGCAATGCCGCTGCCCATCTGTCCCGCACCGATCACACCGATCGTTTCCAACTGTTCGATCATCGCATTCATCCCGCTTTTCTTGTGTTTTGACCGAAGTTTGCGTTTGTTGCGACGCAATGTAAATCGTTGCATCGCACCAATTCGGCGCCAGACGGCGTTTCAGTCGCCGATTGTGACTTTCACGCCACGGCGCACCAGACGGGCCAGTTCCAGCGCGTCCCAGTTGGTCAGCCGGATGCAGCCGACACTCTCCGCAAGACCGATGCGCGCCGGTTCGGCCGTGCCATGAATGCCGTAGGTCCGCTTTGAAAGGCCGATCCAGGCGTTGCCCACCGGTCCGTTCGGCCCCGGCGGCAGCAGCACGAGACCGTCCGCCAAACCCGGCTGGGCCGATCCGCCCGGATCGTAAGTGTAGCGCGGGTCTTGCGCCTTGTTGCGTACGGTGAAGGTGCCTGTCGGCGACGGCGTGGCGGCCGAACCGATTGATGCGGGATAGACGGCGACCAGCGCCCCTTCGGCATCGAATGCGCGCACCTGTCGCGTCCGCTTGCTGGCTTCGATGCGTGCGACGCGCCGTTGCAGGTCGCGCCCCGGATCGGCGACGGTGATGATGGCGCCCGCACGACCGAAATCGGCCTCCGGGTTCAGCGCGGCCAGATAGGCCTCGTCCATGTGAAACCGCTCGGCGAGCATTTCACGCGCATCGCGGAAGCCGATTTCGGCAAGGCTGGCCTGGTGGACATAAAGGTGCGGGATCTCCGGGGTGAAGGGGCCGGCAGTGTCGTCGTCGGTCACCATATAGGTCCGGAACGCATCGCCTCCGCTGTCGGCGAGTGCGTCGGCAATGGCCACCGCGTCGCGCGTGCCGGCGATATGCTCGCCGGCTGGAGTCGACCGAAGCACTGAAAACGCGGCGCGCAGGCGTGGCGTGTCGCGCCCGTCGATGACGCCCGGTGAAATGCCAAGCCGGTCCATCAGCACCTGCAGCGCCGCGATGGTCCGGCTTGTTCCGGCGATCGGCGTGACGGCCGGCGATGCCGGGTCGTAAAGCTGGCTTCCGCCGATAACCCGGCGGTCGAACTCGTCGCTCGTCAGCGGCATCGCGCCCACCGGAGCGGCAAAGCCGGCCAGGAGCAGGGCGGCAATCGGCAATGACAGGCGTTTCGGCAAACGGCAGCTCCGGGCGAGGTTTTTTCCTATCGCACCGCCCGGCCTGCCTTGCAACGAAAACGCGGGCCGAAAGGCCCGCGCGGTCATTGCGTTGTCATGTTGCCACCCGGTCAGGCGGCTTCTTCCGCCTTGTCCTCGTTGGCGGCCGATACCGGCTTGAAGTTGAGCCGGTCAGACCCCTCCAGCACCTTGACGAGCGAGCCGTCTGAGATCTCGCCGGCAAGGATGCGCTCGGCAAGCGGATCCTGGACGTTCTTCTGGATCACGCGCTTGAGGGGGCGCGCGCCATAGGCGGGATCATAGCCCTTGTCGGCGAGCCACTGGCGGGCGTCCTCATCGAGCTGCAGCGTGATCTTGCGTTCGGCGAGCAGCTTTTCGAGACGGCCAAGCTGGATGTCGACGATGGCGCCCATGTCGGCCTTCTGCAGCCGCTGGAACAGGATCACCTCGTCCACCCGGTTGAGGAATTCGGGGCGGAACGAAGCCCGGACGACGTTCATCACATCGTCGCGGACAGTATCCACCTCCTGGCCTTCGCCAAGATTGACGAGGAACTCGGCGCCAAGGTTCGAGGTCATGATGATGACCGTGTTGCGGAAGTCTACGGTTCGGCCCTGTCCGTCCGTCAGGCGGCCATCGTCCAGCACCTGCAGCAGGACGTTGAAGACGTCCGGATGCGCCTTTTCGATTTCGTCGAACAGGATGACCTGATAGGGCCGCCGGCGGACCGCTTCGGTCAGCACGCCGCCTTCCTCATAGCCGACATAGCCCGGCGGCGCGCCGATCAGCCGGGCAACCGCGTGCTTTTCCATGAACTCGCTCATGTCGACGCGGACCATCGCCTGGTCGTCGTCGAACAGGAACTCCGCCAAGGCTTTTGTCAGCTCGGTCTTACCGACGCCCGTGGGGCCCAGGAAGATGAACGAGCCGATCGGCCGGTTGGGATCCTGCAGGCCCGCCCGCGCGCGGCGTACGGCTTTCGAGACGGCCTGAACTGCTTCGCCCTGACCGACGACGCGGTGCGCGATCTCGTCTTCCATGCGCAGCAGTTTTTCGCGTTCGCCTTCGAGCATCTTGTCTACGGGGATGCCGGTCCAGCGCGAGACGATGTGCGCGACATGATCCGGCGACACCGTTTCCTCGACCATCGAGGAGGCGTCATCGTCGCCGCTCTTTTCCGCTTCTTCAAGCTTGCGCTCAAGTTCGGGAATGCTGCCATAGGCCAACTCGCCTGCACGCTGGAATTCTCCCGATCGCTGGGCGATGGCCAGTTCGTTGCGGGCCTCGTCCAGTTCGCGCTTGAGATCGGCGGCGGTGCCGAGTTTTTCCTTTTCGGCCTGCCATGCGGCGGTCAGTTGCGCCGATTCTTCCTCAAAGCCGGCCAGGTCCTTTTCGAGCGACGTCAGCCGGTCCTTCGACGCCTGGTCGGTTTCGACCTTCAGCGCTTCGCGCTCGATCTTGAGCTGGATGATCTTGCGGTCGAGTTCGTCCAGCGCCTCGGGCTTGGAATCCACCTGCATGCGGAGGCGCGAAGCGGCCTCGTCGACCAGGTCGATCGCCTTGTCGGGCAAGAACCGGTCGGTGATGTAGCGGTTGGACAGGGTCGCTGCGGCGACAAGGGCGGAGTCCGAGACGCGCACCTTATGGTGCTGCTCATACTTCTCCTTGAGGCCGCGCAGGATCGATACCGTGTCCTCGACGGTCGGTTCGCCGACGAAGACGGGCTGGAACCGGCGGGCAAGCGCGGCGTCCTTTTCGACATGCTTGCGGTATTCGTCGAGCGTGGTCGCGCCGACGCAGCGCAGTTCGCCGCGCGCGAGCGCCGGTTTGAGAAGGTTGGACGCGTCCATCGCGCCATCGGCCTTGCCGGCACCGACCAGCGTGTGCATTTCGTCGATGAACAGAATGATGTTGCCGTCGGCGTTTTGGACTTCCGACAAAACGGCCTTCAGCCGTTCCTCGAATTCGCCGCGATATTTGGCGCCGGCGATCAACGCGCCCATGTCGAGCGCCATCAATTGCTTGTCGCGCAGGCTCTCGGGCACATCGCCATTGACGATGCGCAGCGCCAGGCCCTCGGCGATGGCGGTCTTGCCGACACCGGGTTCGCCGATCAGCACCGGATTGTTCTTGGTACGCCGCGACAGGACCTGGATCGTCCGGCGGATTTCGTCGTCGCGGCCGATCACCGGATCAAGCTTGCCTTCGCGGGCATCGGCGGTCAGGTCGCGCGCATATTTCTTCAGCGCGTCATAGCCTTCTTCGGCGCTGGCCGTGTCGGCCGTGCGTCCCTTGCGAATGTCGTTTATGACCTGGTTCAGCGCGGTCGGCGTTACGCCGGCCTTGGCGAGAATGTCGGCGCTCGTGGCAGACTTCTCCATAGCCAGCGCCAGCAGTAGCCGTTCGACGGTCACATAGGTGTCGCCGGCCTTCTTGGCGATCTCTTCCGCGGTGGTGAACACTTTGGCGAGCGGCTGGGCGAGGTAGAGTTGGCCGTTGCCGCCTTCGACCTTGGGCAGCGCGTTGAGTGCCGTCTCGACCCCCATGCGCACATCCTTGGCATTGCCGCCGGCGCGTTCGATCAGCGAAGCTGCCATGCCTTCTGAATCGTCGACCAGCACTTTGAGAATGTGCTCGGGCGTGAACTGCTGATGGCTCGAGCCCAGGGCAAGTGTCTGCGCGGACTGGATGAAGCCGCGCACGCGTTCGGAATAGTTTTCCAGATTCATGGTCTTGTCGTCTCCAATCTTCCCCGCATCCCTGAAAGGCAATGCGCGGTTTCAATCGATGACGGGCCCCCGCTAGGCAGCGAGCCCCTGATACGATCACGATATGGTGACGGGTTGGACGCGAATAAAGGGCAAAGGCACGCAAAAGCAAACCGGCGCGCCCTTGGGCGCGCCGGTTCGAACGGTCAGTTGTCGTTCGCCGAATGGCCTATTCGGCAGCCACCGGCGCTTCTTCGCCATCGCCCGCATCGTCGGAGGATGCATCGATCTCGGCCGGCTTCTTGCGCGGCTTGCGGGGACGCTTGGGCTTGGCCGGCTCCTCGGCATCGGCGGCCTGCTGGGCTTCTTCCTCGCGCACCTCGGCGGGCGTCCCGTCGATCACGGGCTGGGGCTGTGCCGCCACATCGGCCGGGCTTTCGTCGGCGTCGCCGGTTGCTGCCGCGGGCTGCGCGTCATCGGTGTCCTGATTGCGGTCATCGCGGTCCCGGCGGTTGCGGTTGCGGCGGCCCTGCTGCTGTTGACCTTCGTCGCGACCCTGCCGGTCGTCGCCGGAGGCCTGCTGCTGGCTGTCGCCCTGCTCGTCATCATCCTCGCGCGGCTGCGGCTGCGCGGCCAGGATGATGCGGTTGTAGTGTTCGGCGTGCTGCAGATAGTTCTCGGCCATCACCGTGTCGCCGGACGACAGGGCGTCACGCGCGAGCGTTGCATATTTGTCGGCGATGACCTGAGCATTGCCGCGGATCTTCACGTCAGGACCGTTGCTCTCATAGCTGCGCTGGAGCGGGTTCTGATTGCGTCGGCCGCTGCCACGATTGCGCGAACGGCGTCCTTGTTGCTGTGGTCTCATCTATCTCTCGTGTTCGGGTTATTCTGTTTGCATGTCGCAAATGGCTGGATGTGGGAACGTTTTGGCGCGCGCGGGTTCAATGGTGTTACCGTCATGGCAAGCACTTGGCTTGCGATTGGTCATCATCGTGTCAGATCGCCCCTGCGACTAAACATGTCGGAACCGCGCACCGCCGGCCTTCGGGCCCTGCGGGATTAGCTTCTATGCTGTCGGTTGCCTGACTGCCGATCAGTCTTGCGTATCGGCCTGTTTGTTTAGTGGTAGCGAGCGCAGGACAGATTGCCAAGGCATTTTTTCGCTTTTTGACGCGAATTCGTGTCAGCAACTGAACAATATCGCCCTTTCGAGGCCGTTGAGGTCCTGTGCGCTGGCTGCGACCTGCAGGCCGGCGGCCGCAAAAAGTCCGGCGACCGACGATCTCTGGCCCTTGCCGATCTCGACGCCGATTCGCCCGCCGTCAGCCAGATGCGGCAGGGCCCGTGCGGCGATCAGCCCATAGGCGTTGAGCCCGTCCGAGCCGCCATCAAGAGCCGCGAGCGGATCATGGTCGCGCACATCGGGATCGAGCGTCGGAATGACCGCCGTCGGAATATAGGGCGGATTGGAGACGATGAGATCGAACCGTCCCGTCAGCGCGGCAAACCAGTCCGAGCGCAGGGTCGTGAAACGCTCCGACAGGCCGAGACCCTGCGCATTGCGCGTCGCCATCTCCAGCGCTTCGGCCGAGATATCGGTGCCTGTTGCCAGCGCCTCTGGCACTTCGTTGAGGATGGCGAGCGCGATGGCGCCGCTGCCCGTGCCCAGATCGAGCACGCGGCAGGTGCCGGTCTGGTCGGCGCGGTGGCGCGCAAACGGCAAGACCAGATCGACCAGCGTTTCGGTGTCGGGGCGCGGCACCAGCGTGTGCGCGTTCAGCGACAAGGGCAGGCCATAGAATTCGCGCCAGCCGATGATCCGGTGAACGGGTTCGTGGCTCATCCGGCGGGCGATCGCCGTTCTGAGCGCCTGATGTTGACGCGGGTTGAGCGGTTTGTCGGGCTGCGTCAACCGGTCCAGCGCGGTCATTCCCGTCGTATGCTCGACCAACAGCGTCACATCCAAGTCGGGCGTCGGCGAGCCGGCGCGGGACAGATGGGCGACCGCATCGTCATAGGCGTCCTGAAGGCTTGCCGAGCCGGTCATCTCATGCCGCCGCCTCTTCGGTGAGCAATCTGGCCTGATGATCGGCCGTCAGCGCGTCGACGATTTCGCCGAGATCGCCCTCCATCACCCGGTCCAGCTTGTAGAGCGTCAGGTTGATCCGGTGGTCGGTCACGCGTCCCTGCGGAAAGTTGTAGGTGCGGATACGCTCGGACCGGTCACCGGAGCCGACCTGGAGACGCCTTGCTTCCGAGCGTTCCTCGGCCGCCTTGCGCCGTTCCTCGTCGTAAAGGCGGGCGCGCAAGATCTCCATGGCGCGGGCGCGGTTCTGGTGCTGCGACTTCTCCGCTTGTACGACGACGATGCCGGACGGGACATGGGTGATGCGCACCGCCGAGTCGGTCGTGTTGACATGCTGACCACCGGCGCCCGATGCCCGCATCGTGTCGATGCGGACGTCCTCGTTGCGGATGTCGATATCGACCTCCTCGGCCTTGGGCAGGACGGCAACGGTGGCAGCCGATGTATGAATGCGGCCGCCGGCTTCGGTCTCGGGCACACGCTGGACGCGGTGAACGCCGGACTCGAACTTCAGCTTCGAGAAAACGCCCTTGCCTTCAACCTGGGCGATGATCTCCTTGTAGCCGCCCGCATCGCCGTCGGATGCCGACACGATCTCCATCTTCCAGCCATGGGCGGCGGCGAAGCGCTCATACATGCGGAACAGGTCTCCGGCAAAGAGGGCCGCTTCCAGGCCGCCGGTGCCGGCACGGATCTCGAGAATCGCGCTGCGCTGGTCGGCGGCGTCGCGCGGCAGCAAGAGAAGCCTGATGTCCTGTCCGAGTGTTTCGAGCCGGTCGTCGAGTTCGGGCCGCTCCTCTTCGGCAAGCGTGCGCATCTCCGCGTCGATGTCGGCATCCGAGAGCAGCGCGTCGAGATCGTCGCGTTCGGCCTCGACCTGGCGGTACTCGCGAATCTTGCCGGCGATCTCCTCAAGTTCGGCATACTCGGCGGCGAGACGGACATAGGTCTCGCTGTCGGGCCCTTCGGCCATCTGCGCTTCGAGCATGTCGAAACGCTTGACCATCTGGTCCATCTTGTCGGCTGGCAGATCGAGCATGGCGGGTTGATAGCGGCCCTTCGCCGTCTGTCAAAGGGCAATGGCGTGCGCGTCGGCAAATTCCATGATGATGGAACGGATATCGGCGCCGGTGCCGCCATTTTCAAGCGGATCGGCAATTGCGGCGCGCAGGGCGGCCATGTCGGTCTTCAGAAGGGCCGCCTTTACGGGGCCGATGGCGGCCGGCGACATGGAAAGCGTGGTGATGCCGAGCGCCGCAAGGGCCAGCGCCTCGAGCGGCCGGCCTGCTATCTCGCCGCACAGAGTCAATGGCGTGTCGTGCCGGCCGGCGGCGTCGGCGATCGATTTCAGCGCGCGCAGGAATGTGGGCGACAGCGTCTCGAACCGGTCGCCAACGCGGCTGTTGCCGCGGTCGGCGGCATACATGAACTGGAACAGATCATTCGAGCCGATCGACACGAAGTCGACCTTTTCCATCAATCCGTCGAGATCGAACAGGAGCGAGGGCACTTCCAGCATCGCACCGATCCGCAAAGTCAGCGGCAGGCCGTGGCCGAAGCGCGACAGATGCTTGACCTCGCGCATGATCAGAGCGCGCGCCTGGTCGATCTCGTGCAGTTCGGTGACCATGGGCAGCATCAGCCGCAGTTCGCGGCCGGATGCCGCTTTCAGGAGCGCCCGCACCTGGGTGCGCAACAGGCCGGGCCGGTCGAGCGCCAGCCGCATGGCGCGCCAGCCGAGTGCCGGGTTCTCCTCGTCGGGCGCGTTGCGAAAATAGGGCAGTACCTTGTCGCCGCCGATATCGAGCGTGCGGAAGGTCACCGGCCTGCCGGCGGCGGCATCCAGCACCGATCGGTAAAGCCGTTCCTGCGCCTCGGCGCGCGGGAAGGTGGCGGCGATCATGAACTGCAGTTCGGTGCGGAACAGGCCGATCCCCGCTGCGCCCGACTGTTCGACCTGCGGCAGATCGACCAGAAGTCCCGCATTCATCAACAGCGAGACGGCCTGACCGTCGGCGGTGACCGACGGCCGGTCGCGCAGCGTGCGATACTCTTCCTGCCGCCGCGCACGGAAGCGCACCTTTTCGGCGTAGGCGTCTTCGACATCGGGCTGCGGGCGAAGATGCACATGACCCGACAGGCCGTCGACGATGATCGCATCGCCCGAATCGGACATGGCGACGATGCCCTTGGCACCCCCAGCGACGGGAATGTTCATGGCGCGGGCGACGATCACCACATGGCTGGTCGGCGCACCATCCTCCAGCACAAGGGCACGCAGCCGGTCGCGCGGATAGTCGAGCAGTTCGGCCGCACCCATGTTGCGCGCCACGATGATGGCGTCCTCGGGCAGGGCGTTGGCACTGTGGGATGGCTCGCCGCTGATCAACTGGCGGAGCAGACGGTTCGCCAGATCGTCGAAATCGCTCATACGTTCGCGCAGATAGGGATCGGTCACGGTACTGAGCCGCGCGCGCATGTCGCTTTGCACCTTCTCGACGCCGGCCTCTGCGGTCAGGCCATTGCGGATCGCTTCCTCCATGCGCTGCACCCAGCCCTTGTCGTGGGCGAACATGCGATAGGTTTCCAGAACGTCGCGATGCTCGCCCTCGAACGCCACATCGCCGCGCGAGAGCATGTCGTCGATTGTCAGCCGCAGGCTGGAGAGCGCAACGCCCAGCCGCTCCAGTTCGGTCCGTGTGTCGTCGTTGAACATGTCGGTGACGACGACGCGGGGTTCATGCAGGACGACATGTCCCAGTCCGATGCCTTCGGACAGGGGTTGGCCATGATTGGTGACGGGCTTGGCCAGATCCAGTTCGACGCCGGTGGACGACAGGCTTTTCAGATCGCCGGTGGCGATCATCTCGCCGATCACCATGGCGACGGTTTCCATCGCCTCGCCCTCATCGTCGCCATAGGCGCGGTGGGCTTCGTTCTGAACGACAAGCACGCCGAGCGTGCGGCCGGCACGCAGGATCGGCACGCCGAGGAAGGCGTTGTAGAGTTCCTCACCGGTTTCGGGGAGGTATTCGAAGGCCGGGTGCTTTTGCGCCTCGGCCAGATTCAACGGGCGCGAGGACGCCGCGATCGTGCCGACAAGCCCCTGGCCAAGCCGCAATTGCGACTGGTGCACGGCCTTGGGATTGAGGCCGACGGTGGCATAGAGTTCGAGTACCCCATCGGCCCGCAACGCATAGACCGAGCAGACCTCTGCGACCATTGACTGGGCGATCTGGCCGACGATCCGGTCGAGGCGCTGCTGCGGCGCCATCGGTTCGGCCATGATTTCACGGATGCGCTTGAGAAGCACGCGGGAGCCCGCGTCCTTGTCGCGGGTCGCGGGCGGCCCGTCGGGTCCGGAAAATCGGTTGGCGCTCATGGCGCCAATCTGGACCGCCGGGTCAGGCCTTGTCGAGCCCATAGACGCCATGCAGCGTCCGCACGGCCAGTTCGGCATAGTCGCCGTCAATCAGGATGGAGATCTTGATCTCCGAGGTTGTGATGGCGCGGATGTTGATCGCCTTGTCGGCCAGCGCCTGGAATGCGGTCGCGGCGACGCCCGCATGGCTGCGCATGCCGATGCCGATCACCGAAACCTTGGCGAGGCCCGTCTCGGACTGGACGGTGTCGTAGCCGATCGCCTGCTTGTGCTGTTCGAGCGCGGCAACGGCCTTGTCCACATCGCCGGACGGGACGGTGAAGGTCATGTCGGTAAAGTCGCCGTCGGCGGATACGTTTTGCACGATCATGTCGACATTGATGCCGGCCTCGGCGAGCGGGCCGAAGATTGCGGCCGAAATGCCGGGACGGTCGGCGACGCGGCGCAGCGAGATTTGCGCTTCGTCCTTGGCATAGGCAATGCCGGTGACGGTTTCATGTTCCACGATCTCGTCCTCACTGCAGATCAGCGTTCCGGGCGGGTTGTCGAAGTTGTCCATGCCCGGCGCGTCGGGTGCGTCGAAACTGGAGCGCACGAAGGTGCGCACATTGTGCACCATGGCCATTTCCACCGAACGCACCTGGAGCACTTTGGCGCCGAGCGAGGCCATTTCCAGCATCTCCTCGAACGAGACCCGGGCCAGACGCCGCGCGGCAGGTTCGATGCGCGGGTCGGTGGTGTAGACCCCGTCGACATCGGTGTAGATGTCACATCGGTCGGCGCCGATGGCCGCAGCCAGCGCGACCGCCGACGTGTCCGAGCCGCCGCGGCCGAGCGTGGCGATGCGATTGTCCGGACCGATGCCCTGAAATCCGGCGACGACGGCCACCTGGTTCATCGACAGGCGTTCGTTCAGCGTGTCGGCCTCAATGTCGGCGATGCGGGCGGCACCGTGCGCATTGTCCGTTCTGACCGGGATTTGCCAGCCCTGCCAGGAACGGGCGTCGACGCCCATCGACTGCAGCGCGATCGCCAGAAGCCCGCTTGTCACCTGCTCGCCCGACGAGACGATCGTGTCATACTCGCGGGCATCGTAGAAGGAAGCGTTGGCACCCGCTGCAAGCGGCATCTGCCGCACCCATTCCACCAGTTCGTTGGTCTTGCCGGCCATTGCCGAAACCACCACGGCGACCTGATGACCTGCGTCGGCCTCGCGTTTGACGTGGCGCGCCACATTGCAGATGCGGTCCAGATCGGCGACGGATGTGCCGCCAAATTTCATCACGATGCGGGCCATTTGGGGAGGGTCCGGCGGGTGGGTGTTTACGAAACGCGCGGTCCATAGCGGACTATGCCGCACCCCGCAAGCAAGCCCATGGGTTGACTTGGCCGCCCTTCCGCCCGACTTGCGTGTGCGGACGATAATGCGGAGCATGAGATGACCGACAGCGCCACCACCATCGACCAGGCCGAAGTGGACCGGTTTTCCCGGCTGGCGGCGGAATGGTGGAACCCCAAGGGCAAGTTCAAGCCGCTGCACAAGTTCAATCCCGTGCGCCTGACCTACATCCGCGACGCGGTGTGCGCGCATTTCGGTCGTGATCCCAGCGCGCCGAAACCGTTCGACGGGCTGAGGCTGCTGGACATTGGCTGCGGCGGCGGGCTTTTGAGCGAGCCGATGGCGCGGCTGGGCGCCGATGTGGTCGGGGCGGATGCGTCCGAGACCAATATCGAGGTCGCCAAGATCCATGCGGCCCAGTCGGGGGTCGATGTCGACTACCGCGCCACGACGTCCGAGGCGCTGGAGCAGGCTGGCGAGACGTTCGACGTGATCCTCAACATGGAGGTGGTCGAGCATGTCGCCGACGTGGATTTGTTTCTGAAGTCCTGCGCGGCGATGGTGCGGCCCGGCGGGCTGATGTTCGTTGCCACCATCAACCGCACCACAAAGGCGTGGGGGCTGGCGATCATCGGCGCCGAATACGTGCTGGGCTGGCTGCCCAAGGGCACGCACCAGTACGAAAAGCTGGTCAAGCCGTCGGAGATCGATGCGGCGCTGTCGGGTACGGGCGTCGAAGTGTTCGACCGCAGTGGCGTCTTCTACAACGTCCTGGCCGACGAATGGCGGCTGTCGCGCGACATGGACGTCAACTACATGGTGGTGTCGCGGCGCGGGGCCGACGCCGGTTAGGCCCGATGGCTAGTTCAGATCCTCAGGCAATTCGGGCAGCGGCATGATGTCGACGCCCTCGTCGACCAGGCTCTCGACATCGTCGGGCGATGCCTTGCCGTAAATTGGTTTGGCATCGGTCTCGCCATAATGCATCTGGCGCGCCTGTTCGGGAAACTTCTCGCCCACATCCTCGGCCTGCGCCTTCACCTGCCGCGTCACTTCGCGCATCTTCTCGACGATCTCGCGCCGCATCGCCTGGCCTGCGGCGACCATGACGGCCTCCTTGCGGTCATCCTTGGCGCGACCGGTTGCGACCTGGGGCGCCATCAGCGCCTTGGCAATGTTGATCGACCCACAGGAGGGGCATTCGACGAAGCCCCGCTTTGCCTGGGTCTCATAATCCTCGTTGGAGCGGAACCACGCCTCGAATTCGTGGCCCTTGTCGCAATGCAGCGTGAACTTCATCGTGCAGTCTCTTGTGTTCTGTTCTCATGCACATAGGACCGCGCATTTTGCAGGTTGGGTATCCTGGATCGCGCCGCGGCCGGCGCGGCAAGATCGATGTCGGCGGCGATTATGCCCGTTTCGTCATCATCCTTTTCGGCGATGATCGCGCCCCAAGGGTCAATGATCAGTGAATGGCCATAGGTCTCGCGGCCGTCTTCATGGACGCCGCCCTGGGCCGCAGCGATCACGAAAGCGCCGTTCTCGATGGCGCGGGACCGCAGCAAGATGTGCCAGTGGGCCTCGCCGGTCTGGCGGGTGAAGGCGGCGGGAGACGTCAGGATGGCAGCGCCGGCGCGCGCCTGATCGCGGAACAGATGCGGGAACCGGACATCGTAGCAGATGGCAAGGCCGAGCCTTGCACCGTCCATGTCGCAGGTCACGAGTGCGCCGCCCGGTGCGTAGATGGCCGATTCCCGCCAGCTTTCGCCATTGGGAAGGTCGACATCGAACATGTGGATCTTGTCGTAGGTCGCCGCCCGCGTGCCGTCCGGCGCAAAAAGCGCGGCGCGGTTGGCCACCTTGCCGTCCTCGCGCAGGATCGGCGTCGAGCCGACATGCAGCCAGACATCGTGCTGTTTTGCCAGCCGGGCCGCGGCGGCGAACACCGGATCGTTCGGCTCCGGCCGCACAGCCTCCATCAGCGCGGCCCGGTCTTTCTGAACCAGTCCGGTCATTTCCGGTGTCTGGACATAGCGTGCGCCAGCGCCTGCGGCTTCGCCGACCAATCGCTCGAAGTCCTTGGTGTTGCGGTCCGGATCGGTACCCGACCGCATCTGTATGCAGGCGACACGCATGGCGGTCAGGCGGCCAGGAGCGCGTCCAGCTTGCCAGCACGCTCCATGGCCATCAGATCGTCACAACCGCCGACATGGGTGTCGCCGACGAAGATCTGCGGAAAGGTGGCGCGGCCATTGGCCTTCTGCACCATTTCGCGCTTCAGTGCCGGATTGAAGCTTGCATCATGCTCGACATAGGCGATGCCCTTCTTGTCGAGCAGCCGCTTGGCCGCGGTGCAAAAGCCGCACAATTGTCGCGTGTAGATGGTCACGTTTGCCATTTTTCGTCTTTCCGAAACGATCATCCGTCTGGCTGCGATATAGGCCGTACGGCGTTCAAGTGAAAGGTTCGCGGTTCAGCGGGCGCTTGCGTCCGGGCCGCGCCGTCCGGCGACGACGCGCGAAAAGGTCAGCACCATGACCGACACCGCGCCGGCCTTCTTCAACGCCTTGGCGGCCGCCTCGACAGTCGCGCCCGTGGTCAAAACGTCGTCGACCAGCAACACCCGCCGGCCGGCCACGGCGATCTCCTGGCTTGGCGGGACCTTGAAGACACCGCGCACATTGACCTGGCGCTGGTTGGCCGTCAGGCCCACCTGCGGCCGCGTGCGCCTTTGCCGCGTGAGCGCGCCGGCGCCCATTGGCAGATCGCTTGCTGTGGCGAGCGCCCTGGCCAGTTCGGCGGCCTGGTTGAAACGGCGGCGCCACAGGCGGCCGCGGTGCAGCGGCACCGGAATGATCACATCGGCCTCGTCGATCAGTTCTGCGCCTGCCCGCGCCATGAAGCGGGCCATCCAGGGTGCAAGGTCGGTGCGGTCGCCATATTTGAGGCGCGTGACGAGCTGCCGTGCGGCGCCCGCATGGACGCAGGCCGCGCGCGCCCTGTCATAGAGCGGCGGGTTGGCGAGTACCTCCGCGCTGACCATCCGGCGGCCGAAGTCGTGTGCGAAAGGCACGCCGCTGACGTCGCATAGCGGCTGTTCGATGAAGGCGATGTCGGGCCAGCATCGGGCGCAGAGCGTTCCGTGCCGCGCGACATGGCGGCCACAGGCAAGGCACGCGTCGGGGAACAGGACGGTGCCGGTTGCGCGACCGGCCTTTATCGCCCATTGACGCCCAAGGCTCATCATCCGGCCTGTCATAGCGAGGTATCGGCCGCTCATGCGCGCCATCATCGATCAAAAGCAACGTGCCGCCAACCTTGAAAGGGCAGCCCGGCTCGGCGTTGCGGGTGCCGATTTCCTGCTGACGCGCGCGCTCGACGAGCTGGCCGACCGGATCGCCTTGCCGACGCGCACCTTCGACCGGGCGCTGGCGGTCGGCCCGTATGCGGACCGGGTTGCCGAGACGCTTGCCGCGACCGGCAAGACCGGAGCGGTCGATCGGGCTGTTTTCGATGGCGACGAAACGCTGAATGTGTCCGAGGCGAGCGCCGATCTGGCCGTCTCCATGCTCGACCTGCACGAGATGAACGATGTGCCGGGGGCGCTGGTGCAGATCCGGCGTGCCTTGCGCCCGGACGGTCTGTTGCTCGCATGCGTGCCGTCCAGCGGAACGCTGGCCGAACTGCGCGAATGCCTCACCGAGGCGGAGACCGCGGTCGCAGGCGGCGCGGCGCCGCGCATCCTGCCATTCATGGACGTCCGCGATGCCGGCGGGCTTCTGCAAAGGGCCGGCTTCGCGCTGCCCGTCGCCGATCATGACACGGTTGCCGTGCGTTATGACAACGCGTTCGATCTGATGCGCGATCTGCGCGCCATGGGGGCTACCAACTCGCTGGTCGCCCGGCCCAGACATTTCACACGCCGTGGGGTGCTCTTCGAAGCGGTGCGCCTTTACGCGGAGCGCCACGCCGATGCCGATGGCCGGGTCCGCGCGACATTCTCTTTCGTTTGGATGTCTGGCTGGGTGCCCGATGAAAGCCAGCCAAAGCCGCTCAAGCCCGGCAGTGCCACGCACTCGCTGGCCGAGGCGCTCAAGGCAAAGCGCTGATCACGACTTTGGTAAAGTCTAGCCGCCGCCGATGGCGGTGCCGATCTTGCCATTGTTGGTGTCGTAGAGGTTGTTCACGCTCGTGCCGGTGGCCGACATGCCCGCAATGATGCCGACGGCAATGAGGGCTGCAATGAGCCCATACTCAATGGCTGTCGAACCGAGTTCGTCTGTCAGGAATTTACGGAACATAGCGATCACCTCTCACGGTCGCACCCTAGCGCGACAAGGTTAACGCGGTGTTCGGCAGATCGGCCTTGGCCAACTGTTTACGAAGCGTGGTTAAGCGATGGTTGAAGGCTCGTGCCGATTCAGCGCGAGCAGTCGCCCGTCTGGGTGCCGTTGGCATGGATGATGCAGACCGCGTTCGGCGAGTTCTGCAGGACGCTGCGGCGCATCGTGTAGGCCGAGCGCTGTTGCGGCGTCGATGCGGTGGTCATGAAGTCGATGCCGGGGTTGGACCTGTCGGCGGCAATTCGCGCGCTCGATCTGTCCAGATAGGGCGTGGCGAACATCGCCACGGCCACGGCCAACACGCCGAACAGCAATGTCGCGCGCAACAGGCTGTTGCCCCAGTCAAGGACGGCTGAGCGCTTGGGTTCGACCGGCGCATACCATTGATTGTCGTCACTCATGACCATACCCCGAATGGCGGCCCGACGATGCGTGTCTCCGGCCCGCGCCATGGCGATCACAGTCCCACGATCCCATAAACGATTGATTAACGCTAAGGTCCGCCGACATGCCGCCGCCGGCGGTTCACAGAAGGTCCTGCAGCACGGGGACGAGCGGCGCGTCGGCATCCGGCATGGGATAGTCGCGCAGGTCGCGTGCCCGAACCCATTTGAGCGTTTGGCCTTCGCGCGAGACCGGGATGCCCTCGAACTTGCGGCAAATGTAGAGCGGCATCAGCAGGTGGAAGCCCGCATAGGCATGGCTGGCGAAGGTGAGCGGCGCAAGACAGGCTGCTTCGGTCCGCACGGCCAGTTCTTCCTCAAGTTCGCGGATCAGCGCCTGCTCCGGCGTTTCGCCGGGCTCGAACTTGCCACCGGGGAACTCCCAGAGACCGGCCATCGCCTTTCCTGGCGGCCGCTGCGCCAGAAGGATGCGGTTTTCGCGGTCGACGAGCGCACATGCGGCGACTAGCATCAGGGGTTTGGCATTCACCGGTCAGTCGCCCCGCATCCGATAGACATAGCGGTAGACTTCTTCAAATCCCATCCGGTCGTAGAGACCGTTGGCGGCGGTATTGGCAGCTTCCACCTGCAGCCAACCGGTTGCCGCGCCCTGAGCCGCAGCCCATCTGAGGGCGGCGCGCACGATCGAGCGGCCATATCCCTTGTTGCGCAGCCCGTCGCGCACGGCGATCTCGAACAGGCCGGCCATTTCATTGTCATGGACGCACAGGGCGGTGGCCGCCGGGCCCTGATCGTCCTCGACAACGAACATGCCGAAGGGCGGGCGGATGCTTTCGAGTAGTTCGGTCAGTCCGGGCTTGTTGACGCGTTCATCGGCATGGAGCGTGATCGCCGCGTCGACAAAACGGCCGATATCGCGCACCGGCAGCAACTCATAGCCGCTTTCGAGATCGATCTGGTCGAGCGGGGCGGCCAGCACCCGTGTCTCGTCCGCCCGCGTCCATCCCATCGCGTTCAGATGCGCTTCCAGTTCGGCCGGCGCCAGCGGTGACATGCGGAAGACGATCGGCCGTTCATAGGCCTTGAAGCGCTTTTCGATCCGGGCGATGCGCTGCTCGATCTCGCGATTGTCGGCCGGATCGAGCGGGTTGATGGAGTTGAGGCGCCTTGAGGGATGGCTGGCCGTCAGGCGTACCGCCCAACTGCCGTCATAGTGGACCGATGAGGCCGGCCAGGCGCGGAACCCGACCGCCTCCATCCGTCTGACCATCGACAGTCTTGGCATAGATCCTCCGATCCTAGCTTCGGTAGTCGCCATTGATGGCGACATAGTCCTTGGTCAGATCGCAGCCCCACGCGGTGAAGCGCCCGTCGCCAAGGCCGATGTCGACACCGATGGTGACTTCGTCGCGCTGCATGTAGGCGCTCATCGCGGTTTCGTCATAGCCGGCCGCGCGTTCGCCGTCCGTCGCCGCGACCAAGTCGCCAAACCGGATGGCGAGCCTGTCCCGGTCTGCCGGTTCGCCGGCCTTGCCGACGGCCATGACGATGCGGCCCCAATTGGCATCGCCGCCGGCGAGCGCGGTCTTGACCAGCGGTGAATTGGCGATGGCCAGCGCGATCGTCCGGGCCGAAGCGTCCGATTGCGCACCGGACACCTCGATGCGCATCAGCTTGCTCGCGCCTTCGCCGTCGCGGACGATCTGGAGTGCAAGGTCTTCCATCAGGTCGGCGAACGCAGTCGCGAACCCCGGAAGGCGGGCATCGTCGGCGTGCTCGACGGGGGCAAGATCGGCCTTGCCGGTGGCGAACGCCAGAACCGTGTCGGATGTCGAGGTGTCGCTGTCGACGGTGATCGCGTTGAAGGTCGAATCGACATGCCCGCCGACAAGCGCCTGCAAGGCAGAGGCGGAAACGGGCGCGTCGGTGAAGATGTAGGCGAGCATCGTCGCCATGTCCGGCGCGATCATGCCCGATCCCTTGGCGATGCCATTGATCGTGACGGTGACGCCGTCGATCCGGGCCGTCCGTGTGGCGAGCTTGGGAAATGTGTCGGTCGTCATGATCGCCCGGGCCGCTTCTTCCCAGCGGTCGGGATCCGCGGCGCCGACGAGTTGTTGCAGCACGCCTTCGAATCTTGCGGCCTCGAGCGGTTCGCCGATCACGCCGGTCGATGACAGGAAGACCTCCGAGACCGGACAATCCATCGCCGATGCGGCCATCTGCGCGGTCAGGGCCGTCGCATCGGCGCCCTTCTTGCCGGTGAAGGCGTTGGCATTGCCCGAGTTGACGACAAGGATGCGTGCCTTGCCGCCGGGCAGGTTGGCACGGCACCAGTCGACAGGGGCCGACGGGCAGCGCGAGCGGGTCAGGACACCGGCGACGGCGGCCGGCGCATCGAACACCATGGCCATCAGATCGGTGCGGCCGGCATATTTGATGCCTGCGGCTGCGGCTCCGACCCGCACGCCATCGATGGGCGGCAGGGCGGCCAGCGCCTTGGGTGCAAGCGGAGAGATCTTGGTCGGCATGTATGCGTGTCCGGCGCTATTGGGCCGCGTTCACGCCGGCGCTGATCGCTGCGTCATAGGCAGCTTTGAGCTCTGGATCGGTGATCTCGATCGCCGCCTCGGTGCGCAGCGCGGTCAAAAGCTCGAAGTAGCGTTCCCGCAGCAGGACCGAGCGGACCTGCGCCTCGACCTGATCGAAGGGCGGCGGCTGGACCGGCCTGCGGTCTTCCAGCTTGATGACGTGCCAGCCAAACTGAGTCTCGACCGGATTGGCCGTCACGCCGCCGGGTTCGAGCGCGAATACGGCCTCCTCGAAGGGCGGCACCATGCGGCCGCGCGTGAAATAGCCCAGATCGCCGCCATTGGGACCCGACGGTCCGGTCGACTTTTCGGCGGCCAGTTCTGCGAAATCCGCGCCGCCGTCGAGTTCGGCGATCACGGCCCGCGCCTCTTCCTCGGTCTCAACGAGAATGTGCCGCGCGCGAACCTCGTTCTCCGGCGGCGTGGCGGCGATCTCGGCGTCGTAGCGGCCGCGCACATCGGCGTCGCTGACGGTATCGACCACCTGGTCGCGGAAATAGCTGTTGTGCAGGGCCCGCGACCGCAGGAATTCCAATCGCTGCTGGAACTCGCCGGTTTCGGCGACGCCTTCGCTCTCGGCCTTGCCGGCCAGAAGCTCGATGTCGATCAGCGCCATCATGGCGGCGAAACGCTGCTGGTCCGGCGGAACCTGGCTGAGCTGGTCCTCCAGATCGCCAATGGCGAACGCGATGTCCCGGTTGGTGACCTCGCGACCGTCGATCGTGCCGATCACCGCATCCGGATCGGGCGCCTGCGCCTCCTGGGACCGGGCCGTGCCGGCGAGCGGAACAGACAGCACCACAGCCAGCCCGGCGGCAAGAAGGGGACGAGCGCGATTGACACGGTAAGACATGATGAAAGACCTTGTAGCGAGGGCAATCTGCCGTTCGGATCGAAGACCTGCCGGGCGGCCGAACGGGGAAACAAAGCCTGCCCGGCGGCGGCGTTGACAAGCATTTGTGCCACTCTTATCTGTCCACCCAACCGGCGTCCACCGTGCAGTTGGCCTGTTTTCCGGGTTGGGGCGCCGCGTTCCGCGCGCTTGCGGGCGACTGAATTTCAGGGCCGCTGAACTGTTCTGACGAAAGGGCCGCCATTCATGGTCAGTCTCGGGGGCATTGCCCGCTCACTCTTCGGATCCGCCAATGACCGGCGCATCAAGTCCGAGCGGCCGCGCGTGGCCGCCATCAATGCGATGGAAGCGGAGATGGAAGCGCTGAGCGACGATGAGTTGCGCGGCAAGACGGAGGCGTTCCGCGAACGGATCAAGGGCGGCGAAAGCCTCGACGATCTTCTGGTTGAAGCCTTTGCGGTCGTGCGCGAGGGGTCCAAGCGCGCGCTTGGCATGCGCCCCTTCGACGTGCAGCTCATTGGCGGAATGGTGCTGCACGAGGGCTCGATCGCTGAAATGCGCACCGGCGAGGGAAAGACGCTGGTCGCCACGCTGCCGGTCTATCTGAACGCCCTGTCGGGCAAGGGCGTCCACGTCGTCACTGTGAACGACTATCTCGCCGGGCGCGATGCGGAGTGGATGGGTAGGCTCTACCAGTTCCTCGGGCTGACGGTGGGCGTCATCATCCATGGCATGGACGATGCCCAGCGCCAGGCGGCATACAATTGCGACGTCACCTACGGCACCAACAACGAGCTGGGCTTCGACTACCTGCGCGACAACATGAAGTATGAGCGCGCGCAGATGGTGCAGCGCGATCACAATTTCGCGATCGTCGACGAGGTGGATTCGATCCTGATCGACGAGGCGCGCACGCCGCTGATCATCTCCGGTCCGCTCGAGGACCGCTCCGAACTCTATGTGCAGATCGACACGTTCATCCCCGGCCTTGTCGCCGAGGATTACGAGGTCGACGAAAAGCAGCGCTCGGCAACCTTCACCGAGGAGGGCACCGAGAGGGTCGAGCGGATGCTCGAAGAGGCGGGCCTTCTGAAGGGCGAAAACCTCTACGATGTCGAGAATGTCTCGATCGTTCACCACCTCAACAATGCGCTGAAGGCGCACAAGCTGTTCCAGCGCGACAAGGATTACATCGTCAAGGGTGACGATCTGATCATCATCGATGAGTTCACCGGCCGCCAGATGCCGGGCCGACGTTTTTCGGAAGGCCTGCACCAGGCGCTGGAAGCCAAGGAAAAGGTGACGATCCAGCCCGAGAACCAGACGCTCGCCTCGGTTACCTTCCAGAACTATTTCCGCATGTATGACAAGCTGGCCGGCATGACCGGCACGGCGGCGACGGAAGCGGAGGAATTCGGCAACATCTACGGTCTGGGCGTGGTCGAGATCCCGACCAATCTGCCGGTCAAGCGCGTCGACGAGGATGACGAGGTCTATCGCACGGTCGAGGAAAAGTACGATGCGGTGGTGATCGACATCATCGATGCGCAGCAACGCAAGCAGCCGGTGCTCGTCGGCACCACATCGATCGAAAAGTCGGAAATGCTCGCCCGCATGCTGGGCGACAAGAAATTCCTTAAGGCGCTGCGCGAGAGGCTGCAGGGCCGTCTCGACGCGCTCAAGGCGGGCAAGGAGCCCGAACTGCGCCAATGGCTCGAAGAGGGACTGGCGCATGTCGACCGGGCGATCAAGGCCGGCGGCGTGACCCACGAAGTGCTCAATGCGCGCCAGCACGAGCGCGAGGCCTTCATCGTCGCCCAGGCCGGCGTGCCCGGCGCAGTGACGATCGCCACCAACATGGCCGGCCGCGGCACGGACATCAAACTGGGCGGCAATGCCGAGATGCGCATTGCACAGGAGCTGGGCGAGGTGGCCGAAGGCCCGGATCGGGACGCCAAGGCAAAGGCGATCGAGGCCGAGGTCGAAAAGCTGAAGCAGGAAGCGCTCGACGCTGGCGGCCTTTACGTTCTGGCGACCGAGCGGCACGAAAGCCGTCGAATCGACAACCAGCTGCGCGGCCGGTCGGGCCGTCAGGGCGATCCCGGCCGCTCCAAATTCTATCTGTCGCTGGCCGATGATCTGATGCGCATCTTCGGCTCGGACCGGATGGACGGCATGCTGCAGAAACTGGGTCTCAAGGAAGGTGAGGCGATCGTCCACCCCTGGATCAACAAGGCGCTGGAAAAGGCGCAGAAAAAGGTCGAGGCGCGCAATTTCGACATCCGCAAGAACCTTCTGAAGTTCGACGACGTGATGAACGACCAGCGAACGGTGGTCTTCGAGCAGCGGCTCGAACTGATGGACGGGGTCAATGTCGCCGAGACTGTCACCGAGATGCGCCACGAGGTCATCGAGACCCTGGTGGCCGACCACATTCCCGAAAAAGCCTATGCCGAACAGTGGGATGTGGCGGGGCTCAAGGAAGAGACGACCAAGTCGCTCAACATTGAACTTCCGGTCGACGAATGGGCGGCCGAGGAGGGCATTGCAGAGGACGATATTCTTGAACGGCTGCGCGAGGCTGGCGACAATGCGGCCACTGAACGGGCCGAGCGGTTTGGTCCGGACGTCATGGCCTATGTCGAAAAGTCGATCATCCTGCAGACGCTCGATCATCTTTGGCGCGAACATCTGGTCAATCTCGATCATCTGCGCTCGGTGATCGGTTTCCGCGGCTATGGCCAGCGCGATCCGCTGCAGGAATACAAGTCCGAAGCATTCGAACTGTTTCAGTCGATGCTCGCCAATCTGCGCAAGGTCGTCACCGCGCAACTGATGCGGGTTGAGATCGTCCAGGAAGCTGCGCAGGCGCCCGAACCCGAGGCGCCGCCGATGCAGGCGCAGCATGCCGACCCCGTCACCGGCGAAAACGAGATGGCCGACAACGGCGCTGCGCGCACCGCTGCCGGCATCATCGCTGCGGCGACCGGTCAAGTGGCGCCCGAAGAGCGCAACCCGGACGATCCAAGCACCTGGGGCAAGGTTGGCCGCAACGAGGCCTGCCCATGCGGCTCGGGCAAGAAGTTCAAACACTGCCACGGCGCCTTCGTCTGACGGCGCGATCGCCGCGCCGCGTCACGGCCCGCGCCGGCGAACCAAATCTTAAGCCCGAGCCGCTATTTCTGTCCGCAGACGAATGAGCGGAGCGACTGGGTTTGCGTTTTTCCGCCGGCCAAACCATTGAGCAGGTGCTTCCCGAGGCTCTCAGCCGCCGGGCGCAGCCGCTTGCCGACATCATTGACCGGGTGCTGAGCGGCACGGACGAGGCCAGTCAGGCCCAGCGCACGACGCTGGTGGCGTTTTCGATCCGTGTGGCAAGCGCGGCCATCGCCTTTCTGTCGCAGGTCGCGCTGGCTCGGCTGATGGGCGCGTTCGAATACGGCGTGTTCGTCTTGGTCTGGGTGTCGATGATCATCATCGGCAACCTCTCCTGCTTCGGCTTTCATGCGGCGATCGTCCGCTTCCTGCCGCAATATCGCGAGCGCGGCGATCTGGATCGCCTGCGCGGGCTCCTGCTGACCGGCCGGCTTTTCGTCCTCGCAACGTCCACGGCGATGACCGCCCTTGCCATTGCCGCCGCCTATTTCGGATCGTCTTGGTTCCAGTCTTACTATGTGGTTCCGTTCATGATCGGCGCGCTGGCGCTGCCAATGATCGCGTTGGGCGACACGCTCACCGGCACCGCACGGGCCAATGGCTGGTCCATCCGGTCGCTGGGACCGACCTACATCTTGCGCCCGTTGCTCATCCTCGCCTTTCTCGTCGGCGCCTGGGCGCTGGACTATCCCGTCAACGGCGTGACGGCGCTGGTCTGTGCGGTGCTTGCCACCTATCTGACCACGCTGGGTCAACTGATCGTCGTCACGGCTTCGCTCGACCGGCACTTTCCACCGGGAGCGCGGCGCACCGAACTGCCGATGTGGATCGCCGTGTCGCTGCCGATCTTCCTGGTCGAAGGATTCTTCTTCCTGCTCGTCAACGCCGATGTCCTGATGGTCGGCGCGATGATGCGTCCGGACGACACGGCCGTCTATTTTGCGACCGTCAAGACGCTGGCACTGGTTCACTTCGTCTATTTCGCCGTCAAGGCAGGCGTCGCGCACAGGTTTGCGGCGCGCATCGACGATGCGGACAAGTCGGCGCTGCGCGATCTAGCACGGCGTTCGGTCAACTGGACATTCTGGCCGTCGCTCGCCATGGCGGGCCTGATCCTGCTTGCCGGCCCACTGCTGCTGTCGCTGTTCGGCGCGGATTTCGGGCGCGGTTATCCGCTGCTGTTCATTCTGGCGGCAGGCGTCGTGGCACGCGCCGCGATCGGCCCCGCCGAGAGCCTCCTGACCATGTCGGGCAACCAGAATGCCTGCGCGGCGCTTTTCGGCGGTGTGCTGGCGATCAATATCGCGCTGAATGCGCTGTTGATTCCGATCTACGGCCTTTACGGCGCGGCACTGGCCACGCTGATCGCCACGATCGTCGAGACGTTTGCGCTTTATCAACTGGTTTGGTGGCGTATTGGCGTGCGCATGTTCGTGTTCATGCCACCCACAAAAACGGATCGTTGAGGCCATGTCCGCACTGCCGGTGATCGAGGAAGACGTCGCGGACGGTGCCCCGCTGATCACGCCGGGGACGGCAGTGCCCGATGACACGGCGACCGTTCCGGCCAGCCGTCTGACGAAGGGGAACCGCAAGTTCGCCGTCTACCCGGCTGGAGCTGGATTCGACATCTTCGACGATATCGATCCGGTGACCAATTTTGCGGTCGAACCCAACATCTTCTTCTCACCACGCTTTTCGGTCCCGGCCATGCCGCGCCTCGATGACCGCAAGGTCTTCATGATGGTTCTTCAGGACCGTGATGATGCGGTCGCCAATACGCGTTTCCTGATGCCCTATACGGTCGAAAAGCCGGGCTTCCGGATCGGGCCCGACCTGATCCGCGCCTGGGCCAATCCGTTCGGTCCCTATGGCGTGCCTCTGGTCGAGCGTCGTGAGAGCGGGCAGATCATCGACGATCTGCTGCAGACGCTGGCGCTACCGTCGGTGCCGCTGCCCAAGGTTCTGGCGCTGCCGGACGTGTTCGCCGACAGCCCTGTCATATCCCTTTTCCGCTCGATCGCCCTGTCCTACGGACTGCCGGTAGCAACCACGACCCCGATCCGTCGTCCGGTGCTGGATGCCACGCAGGATGCCGACACCTATCTGGCCGAGTCGATCAGCAGCCATCACAGGCGTAATCTGGGACGGTTGTGGCGGCGGCTCGAACAGCAGGGTGGTCTGACCTATCACATTGCGCGCGCGCCCGAAGCCGTGCGCATTGCCATGGAAGAATTCCTGCTGCTCGAAAACGCCGGTTGGAAGGGCCGCCACCGGTCTTCGCTGGCGGCCGACCGTTATCGTGCCGCGTTCGCCCGCGAGGCGGTCAACGCGCTGGCATCGCGCGACAAATGCCGCATTCACGAATTGCGGCTTGGCGACCGTATCATCGCCTCGCTGATCGTCTTCGTCGACGCAGGCCGGGCGTGGACATGGAAGACGACGTTCGACGAGACACTGTCGGCCTCCTCGCCGGGCATGCTGCTGATGTGGCGGGTGACCGAAGCCCTGCTCGATGATCCCAACATCGTCAGCGCCGACAGCTGTGCGCCGCCGGACCATCCGGTCATGAGCCGGCTCTGGCAGGAGCGGCGCGAGCTTCTGACGCTGGTGATCGGACTGGAGCAGGGCCGCGACCGCGAAGTGCGCCAGGCGGCCGCGCAGATCGAACTCTACAAGTCGACGCGCACAACCGCGCGCCATATGCGCAAGCGGCTCAACTCGCTTCTGGCTCGGCGCTAGACCGTTCCGTCCTTTCGAAAATGGCGGCGGATCACCTTGCCGGATTCTGTCAAGGGTATGGACTCGACGAAATTGATCTCGCGCGGATATTCGTGCGCCGAAAGCCGCGTTTTGACGAAGGCTGCGATCGCCTGCTTGCGCGCCTCGTCGCCTATCAAACCCGCCCGCAGCTTGACGAAGGCCGCAACGATTTCCGTACGCACGGGGTCCGGTTTGCCGATCACGGCCGCCATCTCGACATCGGGATGGGCGGCGAGGCAATCCTCGATCTCCGACGGGCCGATCCGGTAGCCCGATGATGTGATCACATCGTCCATGCGGCCAATGAAGTGGAAATAGCCATCGGCGTCCATGCGGCCTGAATCGCCGGTCAGAAGCCAGCCGTCCCTGTACTTTGCCCGCGTTGCTTCCTCATCGCTCCAATAGCCAAGGAACTGGACCGGATCGGGCGCCTTGACAGCAACCTCGCCCTGCTCGCCGACATCGGCAACGGTACCGTCCGGTTTCAGAATGGCGACGGCGTGTCCCGGCACGGGCTGGCCCATCGAGCCCGGCCGACTGACGCCAAGGGCGGCGCAATTGGCCAGCATGGCGTTGCACTCGGTCTGACCGTAGAACTCGTTGACCGGAACGCGGAAAATGTCCATCGCGCGCTGATGGGTCTGGCGCCCAAGGGCTTCACCGGCCGTGCCGATGACGCGCAGCGACAGTTCTTCGGTGGCGATGCTGCCGCCGGCCAGCATCATGCGCAGTGCGGTGGGCGGAAGGAAGGCATTGGTGACCCCGCACCGCTTCATCACCTCGAGCGCCCAGCCCGGCTCGAACTTCGGCGCGCGTGCGGCGACGACGGGAACGCCGTGATAGAGCGCCGGCAGAAGCGCGTTGAGCAAGCCGCCGGCCCATGCCCAGTCCGATGGCGTCCAGAAGATGTCGCCCGCCTGCGGCATGAAATTCTGCGCCATCTCGATGCCCGGCAGATGGCCGAGAAGGACCCGATGGCCGTGCAGCGTGCCTTTTGGCTGTCCCGTCGTGCCGGAGGTGAACAGCATCATCGCCGGGTCGTCCGGGGTCGTGTCGACGGGCGCAAAGCCGGTATCGTCGGTCTCGGTCAGTGCGTCGAGGCTTGGATCGGTTCCGGTCTGCGGGCCGCTCTCGACGATGAGTTTGACCTCGTCGAGGGCGCCGGGAGCTTCGCGCGCCCGCGCGACGCCCTTGCCGAAGGCGATGAACGCGCTGGCACCCGATGCGTTCAGCCGGTACGCGATCGCATCGGGACCGAACTGGGTGGCGAGCGGCACCGTGATGGCACCGAGCTTGTAGGTGGCCAGATGGGCAATCACGGCGTCGGCGGACTGGGGCACCATGATCGCGATGCGGTCGCCGTGCCCGATCCCGTGTCCGGCGAGCGCCGCAGCGAGCCGCGTCGAGCGCCGCGCCAGATCGCCAAAACCGGTGGCCGTCATCGCTCCGTCGATGAACTCGATGATCGCTGGCCTGTCCGGCTGCTCGCGCGCGACCACGTCGGAACAGGCGGTCCCGATATTGAAGCGCGCCGGCAGATCCCATGCAAAGCGGGCGTGCAGATCGTCGAGATTTTGCGGGTTGGCGGGAAGCATGTCCGCCTTTCAGGAAATCGATGGTGCCCCCTTCCGGGGTCGAACCGGAACTCCCGAAGGAACCGGATTTTGAATCCGGCGCGTCTACCAATTCCGCCAAAGGGGCTGACCGT